>JAESGE010000003.1_pt1 | contig 1456936 bp, 1387 predicted proteins | sample 9269601 | NCBI WGS metagenome assembly JAESGE01 (sample SAMN14515569, study PRJNA621662) | algae metagenome | isolation source: Tolypothrix brevis GSE-NOS-MK-07-07A and co-occurring heterotrophs from wet... | place: USA: Grand Staircase Escalante National Monument, Utah | collected 2006-04-16
CAAAGGGCCGGACCGATGTTCCCAAGATCGTCGACATGTATATGACCGGCAAGATCGAAATCGACCCGATGATCACGCATGTCATGGGGCTTGAAGACATCAACAAGGCGTTCGACCTCATGCACGCAGGGACAAGCATAAGAAGCGTCGTGGTGTATTGATGACTACCATCGCCGACATTCTCGCCGAACATGAAGGACGGGAGGGGCCGCTCCTTCCGATCCTGCACGATGTGCAAAAGCTGTTCGGCAATATCAGCGAGGATGCAATGCGCGAGATTGCGGATGCCCTGAACCTGACCCGCGCCGAAGTTTACGGTGTTGTCAGTTTCTACCATGATTTCCGCAACGAGGCCGAGACTCGGCCTGTACTCAAACTCTGCCGCGCCGAAGCGTGCAAAGCGCGCGGGGTCGAGGCTTTGGTGCCGCTTGCCGAGAGCCAATCACGAGTCAAAATAGAGCCAATCTATTGCCTTGGCCTGTGTTCGGTTGGCCCTGCGGCAATGGTCGGTGATCAGGTCTACGCCCGCATGAGCCAGGACCGACTTTCCGCGTTGATGGCGACGATATGAGGGTCAGGATATCCGACGACGCCTTGGCATTGGCCTGCGGTGCGGATGCTGTGGTCGCTGCATTTGAAAAGGCCGGAGTCGAGGTAGAGCGCGTCTCCAGCTGGGGCATGCACTGGCTGGAGCCCTTGATCGACATTGGCGGCGTTGGTTACGGGCCGGTGTCACCTGACGACGTTCTCGCGATCATCAACGGCAGCGCGGAATCAATTGGCCGGATTGAGGACCATCCCTTCCTCGCCAAGCAAACCCGCCTGACTTTTGGCCGGGCTGGCAAAACACGACCGACTTCGCTGGACGATTATTACGCAACCAACGGCTGGCTTGGTTTGGCAAAGGCGCGTGAAATCGGGGCGGAGGCTGCCATTGATGCTGTCCTAGCGTCAGGCCTGCGCGGACGCGGGGGCGCTGGCTTCCCAGCGGGAATGAAGTGGAAGACGGTTGCGGGTGCAGTCGCTGACCAGAAATACATTGTCTGCAACGCCGACGAAGGAGACAGCGCTACCTTTGCCGACCGGATGGTGATGGAGGGCGACCCCTTCATGCTGATCGAGGGCATGGCGATTGCCGGGTTCGCGGTCGGCGCAGACAAGGGCTTCGTCTATATCCGCTCCGAATATCCGCACGCGATTGCCAAGATGGAAACGGCCATCAAGACCTGCGCGCATCTGATCGCACCATTTGTTGTCGAGGTCCGCGTGGGCGCTGGTGCCTATGTCTGCGGCGAAGAAACGTCGCTGCTCAACAGCCTGGAGGGCAAACGCGGCGAGGTTCGCGCCAAGCCCCCTCTCCCGGCGCTTGAAGGGCTGTTTGGCAAGCCCACAGTAGTCAACAATGTGCTCACACTCGCGGCCGTGCCGTGGATATTGGCCAATGGCGGCGCAGCTTATGCCGCGTTCGGCATGGGGCGTTCCAAAGGCACGATGCCGGTGCAGCTTGCAGGCAATGTCAAGCATGGCGGCCTGTTCGAGGTGGCGTTCGGCATTACGCTTGGCGAGCTGGTCTATGATATCGGTGGCGGCACTGACTCGGGCCGCCCGGTGCGTTGCGTGCAGGTGGGCGGACCCTTGGGTGCCTATATCCCGCCTGCCCAATTCGATCTGGCATTCGATTATGAGGCCTTCGCCGCCGCAGATGCGCTGATCGGCCATGCGGGGATTACAGTCTTCGACGACACCATCGACATGGCGCAAATGGCCCGCTTTGCGATGGAATTTTGCGCCGTAGAAAGCTGCGGCAAATGCACACCCTGCCGATTGGGCAGCACCCGCGGGGTCGAGACCATCGACCACATAATCGCGGGCAAAAATGTCGAGGCCAATCTGGCGCTGATCGCCGATCTTTCCGAGACTATGAAATATGGCTCGCTCTGCGCCTTGGGCGGGTTCACGCCTTATCCGGTGATGAGCGCAATCAAGCATTTTCCCGAAGATTTCCGATGAGGCGGCTCGGCGCGATCATCGCAGGCGGCAAGGCAACGCGCTTTGGTGGAGACAAGGCTGCGGCCTTGCTCGATGGCCGACCACTCATCGAGCATGTGGCGGATGGATTGCGCGGACAGGTCGAAAAGCTGATTGCCTGTGGGTGCGAATGGCCCGGGATGGAGTGTGTCCAAGACCGGCCATCGCCTGGCATGGGGCCGCTTGGGGGACTGAATGCTGCCCTCCATTATGCGCAGCAAGAAGGATATGACGTAGTCGCTACGTCAGGTTGCGACGTCCTTCCCGTGCCGGATTTTCCGTGCGAACTTCTACCCGGCAACGCGGTTTTCGTCGAGGGGCACTATCTGCTCGGTTTGTGGCCGGTGGGGTTAGCGTCCGTCCTCGATGCGCACCTGTCGGGCCAGAATAATCTCTCAATGCGTTACTGGATCGCCGAAATCGGCGCGCGGCCGATTGATACCTCCGCCGCGTTCCACAATCTCAATACCCCGTCGGATGTGGCGCAATATGCTGCGCAAATATCGACTTTTGGTGTAAGGTAAAAAGATGACTTATCAGCCGCAAAAAGATTTCGGCACCCCGGAAAGCCGGTCGAAGGAGGCGGTGACGCTGACCATTGACGGCCGCGAAGTCACCGTACCTGCCGGATCGAGCGTCATGCGTGCTGCCGCTGAACAGGGCACATCAATCCCAAAATTATGCGCAACCGATAGCGTAAAAGGCTTTGGTTCTTGCCGTCTGTGCCTCGTCGAAATCGACGGCCGCAAAGGCACACCAGCGAGTTGCACGACGCCGGTCGAGCCGGGCATGGTTGTGCGTACCCAGACCTCGCATCTGGCGAAATTGCGCAAAGGCGTAATGGAACTCTACATCTCCGACCATCCGCTCGATTGCCTGACTTGCGCAGCCAATGGTGATTGCGAATTGCAGGATCAGGCGGGGGCAGTTGGCCTGCGCGATGTCCGGTTTGACGTGCAGGCAACACATCTTGGACAGGAAAAGGATCACTCGAACCCTTATTTCGATTTCGATCCGAGTAAGTGCATCGCGTGTTCACGTTGCATCCGGGCGTGCGACGAAGTGCAGGGGACGCTCGCTCTGACCATGGAGGGGCGCGGCTGGGATTCGAAGATCTCGGCCGGATTCGCCAGCGATAACTTCATGGGAAGTGAATGCGTGTCTTGTGGTGCCTGTGTGCAGGCATGCCCGACCGCCACATTGATTGAGAAGAAAGTCGTCGAAGTTGGCACGCCCGAACGCAGCGTTGTGACCACCTGCGCCTATTGCGGCGTCGGCTGCACCTTTCGCGCAGAAATGCGTGGTGAACAACTGGTGCGGATGGTTCCCTATAAGGACGGCAAGGCCAATCGAGGGCATAGCTGTGTCAAAGGCCGCTTCGCCTGGGGCTATGCACAGCATCAGGAACGCGTCCTGAAACCGATGATCCGCCGGTCGATCAGCGAACCTTGGCGTGAGGTCGAGTGGGATGAAGCCTTCGCCTATACCGCGTCCGTGTTGAAACGGATCAGCGCAAAATATGGCCGTCATGCTTTGGGCGGGATCACGTCGAGCCGCTGCACCAACGAAGAGACGTTTCTGGTGCAGAAGCTGGTCCGTGCCGGCTTCGGCAACAACAATGTCGATACTTGTGCGCGGGTTTGTCACTCGCCGACGGGCTATGGCCTGAAGACCACCTTTGGCACCAGTGCCGGGACGCAGGATTTCGACAGTGTCGAGGATAGCGATGTCATCCTGATCATCGGTGCCAATCCCACCGATGGCCACCCGGTCTTTGCCAGCCGCATGAAGCGCCGCCTGCGCGGGCAGGATGGACGACCCGGTGCAAAGCTGATCGTTATCGACCCGCGCCGCACCGACATCGTGCGCTCACCGCATATCGAGGCGGAGCATCACCTGCCCTTGCGTCCGGGCACCAATGTCGCGGTGCTGACCGCAATGGCGCATGTCGTTGTCACCGAGGGCCTTGCCGACGAGGCGTTCATCCGCGAACGCTGCAACTGGGACGAGTATTGCCATTGGGCCGAGTTCGTCTCTCTGCCACGCAACAGCCCGGAAAATCTGCAACCCGTAACGCTGGTCGATGCAGACGAACTGCGCGGCGCAGCGCGGCTTTATGCCACAGGCGGGAACGGGGCCATTTATTACGGCCTTGGTGTGACCGAGCATAGCCAGGGCAGCTCGACGGTCATGGCGATTGCCAATCTCGCCATGGCGACGGGCAATATCGGACGGCGCGGCGTGGGGGTAAATCCTCTTCGCGGTCAGAATAATGTCCAAGGCGCCTGCGACATGGGCAGCTTCCCGCACGAACTATCGGGCTATCGTCATATCAGCGACGGCGATACGCGGCGGCTGTTCGAGGCGGATTGGGGTGTCAGCCTCGATCCCGAACCCGGCCTGCGCATCCCCAACATGCTCGACGCTGCTGTCGATGGCGTGTTCAAGGCATTGTATTGCCAAGGTGAAGACATCCTCCAGTCCGATCCGAACACCGCGCATGTCTCGGCAGGTCTGGCTGCGATGGAATGTGTCATCGTCCATGATCTGTTTTTGAACGAGACAGCGAATTACGCCCACATCTTCCTGCCCGGATCGACCTTCCTCGAAAAGAACGGCACTTTCACCAATGCCGAACGTCGCATCCAGCCGGTCCGCAAGGTAATGACGCCGCTGAACGGGCTGGAAGATTGGGAAGTGACGCAGCGGCTCGCGCAAGCGCTGGGGCTGGACTGGAATTACCAGCATCCATCCGAAATCATGGACGAAATTGCGCGGTTGACCCCGACTTTTGCTGGTGTGTCATTTGATCGGCTGGACGAGGAAGGCTCGCTGCAGTGGCCCGTTACCGCCGATGCGCCCAATGGCTCGCCGATCATGCATGTCGATGGTTTTGTCCGAGGTAAGGGCAAATTCGTCGTCACTGATTATGTGCCAACCGACGAAAAGACCGGGCCGCGCTTCCCATTGTTGCTCACCACGGGGCGAATCCTGTCGCATTACAATGTTGGCGCGCAAACGCGGCGGACTGAAAATGTGGCGTGGCATAAGGAAGATCTGCTCGAAATCCACCCGGTCGATGCCGAGGACCGCGGGATAAAATCGGGTGATTGGGTGAAGCTTGCCAGCCGTGCAGGTGAAACCACCTTGCGCGCGACGGTTACCGACCGAGTTGCGCCTGGCGTCGTCTACACAACATTCCACCACGCCGTGACGCAGGCCAATGTCGTCACCACCGATTATAGCGACTGGGCGACCAACTGCCCTGAATATAAAGTCACCGCTGTGCAGATCAGCGCATCGAACGGCCCGACCGACTGGCAGGAGGATTATGAAGCCTTGTCCGAACGCTCACGCCGGATCACAACCAGAGTGCCCGCCGAGTGAACAGCGTCGAACGCCTTGTCCATATGGCCAACCAGATTGCGGCAAATTTGGTGACTGAGGATGATCCGGTCGCCGCGACCGCAAATCACATCCAGCTATTCTGGGACCCACGGATGAAAAAGCTAATCCTCGAAAATGGCGACGGCCTTTCCCCCATAGCGGCCTCCGCCATCGACCGCCTTGCCGAAACACAAGATGCAGCCTGACCAAGGGAAAAGGCAATTCGGTTTTTCGGTGCTGAAACCCGACGGCGCGACGAGTGAGGACATCGAGCGGGCTGTGATCGTCGAGGCCCCGATCGCTATAGAATATAACGGCATCGGTTATGCTGTGATGATGGCAACCCCGATTGACCTGGAAGACTTCGCCGTCGGCTTCAGCCTGTCCGAAAGACTGGTTGAACGCGCCGAGCAGATACTGGCGGTCGATACGCATAAAGCCGATCTGGGCTGGATATTGCGGATTCAGTTGCCGCCGGAAAATGCCGAAAAAGTCTTCGCGCGCGCGCGGCAACGTGTGTCGGAAAGCAGTTGCGGGCTGTGCGGCATGGACAATCTGGAGGAGGTAATGCGTCCCCTTCCCCCGGTAACGGGGCGAATCGATGTTCCTGATGTTGCCATATTTTCCGCTTTATCGGGATTGCGAACGCATCAGACACTCAACGCTGCAACCGGCTCGGCGCATGCCGCCGCATTCTGCGCGCCGGACGGGTCGATCATCATGACGCGCGAAGATGTGGGTCGGCATAATGCGCTCGACAAGCTGATCGGGGGGCTGGCCCGAGCCGAAATAGATATCGGCACCGGCTTTGTTCTGTTGACCGCGCGTTGCAGTCTGGAGCTCGCCCAGAAGGCCATCGTCGCCAATTGCCCGATGCTGGTGACGATTTCAGCCGCAACCGACCTCGCCATCGAAACGGCGGCGAAATCTGGCTTGCGCCTGATCAGTCTGGCGCGGGCTGACGGGGCTCTTGCCGCAATGCGCCAAAGCGACTGATCAACCAGCTTCGAAACATTGCTATGGCCGGATCGGCGAGGTCGTCGGCGTGGAGTTTCAGATAATAGCCATAGCCGTCTTCGATCACTTCGTCATAGGGCATTACCAGTCGCCCGTCGGCAATTTCGCGCGCGAACATATCGATATCGCCTAGAAATACGCCGTTTGCGGTCATGGCATATTGAGCTGCGGCAATCGTCGTATCGAACGCCAACCCGCCCTGGGTCGGCACCGCCAGCCCACTTTGCCGAAGATAGGCAGTCCACAGTAGGTCGCGCGGCTCGCTATCGAGTTTCAGATGTAGCAGTTCTTGCCCTTGCAGAAATTCTTCCAACGACTTGCCCTGGCTAACCCGAGCCGTTTCCGGCGAGCAAAGCGGCGCGACGCGTACCATCCACAATAAATCGGTAATGCGGTCGTCAACATTGGGCCGGTCATAGGCAATCGCCATATCAAAGTCGGTCGGCGGCAGACCGGTGACATGCGCGCTTGATACATCAAGTCGGATATCGGGGTTGTCCGCGTGGAAATCGCGCAGCATCGGCAGAAACAATTGCTGCAGCAGTGACGGCGGCACATGCAGGCGCAGCGAGCGACCGGTAATTTCGTCATCGCGGATTGTGTTCATCGTCTGCTCTAGCCGGTCGAGGCATTTGCTTATAACGGGCAGAAGCTCCTCACCAGCGGGCGTTAGCGCCAGCCGCGACGCATCGCGCACAAACAGCTGCTTGCCGAGCAATTCTTCCAGTCCGCCGACATGCCGGCTCATTGCGCTTTGCGATACCGACAGCGCCGACGCGCCGCCAGTAAAACTGAGCTGCTGACCGACCGCCTCAAACGCTCGCAATGCGTTCAGCGGCAACCAGCGACGGTTGATGGTGCTTCGGCTAGAAATGATCGCATCCCCTTTTTACGCGCATTTTTTCACTACCATCACTGCCCGACATTTTGAGATAGGGCTATGCGAAAATGCGATTTTGTTACCTGGCACAGTTGGCGCATTCCCCTTTTAAGGGAATAATAAAAAGGTCTGGGTATGGATTTGGAGCGGATCGACACGCTTTTGCAGCAGCGTCGCGAAGGGCATAGTTTGCCCCAAGGTCTTTACATAGAGCCGAACAGTTTCGATTTCGACATGGCCGCGATTTATGGCCAAAGCTGGCTGATGGCTGGGATGGAATGCGAACTGCCAAAAGCAGGAAGCTATATCTCTTTCCTGGTGGGAAAATGGCCAATCATCATCACCCGCGACCGCGACAATATCATCCGGGCGTTTCACAACAGTTGCCGCCATAGGGGCTCGATGATCTGCGCGCCGGGCAGCGGCAGCGCACCCAAGCTGGTCTGCCCCTATCACCGCTGGACCTATGATCTAGATGGATCGCTGTTTGCCGCGAACCGGATGGCGGACGATTTTGATAAAGCCGATCACGGCCTGAAGCCTGTCGCGATAGATTGCATTGCTGGTACAATCTTCATCTGCCTGTCCGAAACACCGCCGCCGATTGACGATTTTCGGGACAAGCTATCCACTTATGCAGCGCCTCATCACCTCAAGGGTGCAAAGTTGGTGTATGAAAGCGTCCTTGTCGAAAACGCCAATTGGAAACTGGTGATGGAAAATGCCCGCGAATGTTACCATTGCGGAACGGGCCATCCCGAACTCGCCAAGACTTTTCCGGTCGGCATGTCGAAGCATTTCGACAGCGGGCATGATGCGCGTGTCATGGCTTTTGAAGCCGCGATGGACGCGCACGGCCTTCCGCAGACGCCGGTCGAGGGCCATTATTGGCAGGTTGCGCGCTTTGCCTTGAACAAAGGCTGCGTGTCGATCTCAAGCGATGGTCGGCATCTGTCGAAGAAGCTGATGTGCGAGGCGAATGACGGCGACATCGGCTCGATGCGCTGGGCGGTCGATCCGCATTGCTTTGTGCATTGTACGGCAGACCATGTTTTCATGTTCAGTGCGATGCCCGTTGGCCCCAATGAAACCCATGTTACCGGTAAGTGGTATGTTCACAAGGATGCCGTCGAGGGGGTGGATTATGATGTCGAAAAGCTGATCGCGCTTTGGACGACGACCAATTTGGAGGACAAGGCGCTCGCCGAGAATAATCAGGTTGGCGTGAACAGTATTGGCTACACCCCCGGCCCCTATTCGCAGGAAGCCGAGATGCTCGCCCAGCGTTTTACCGACTATTATTGCGACAAGGCCCGGGCCTATGTTGCGGCGCATGGCAATGGATAACAAAGAGGGGTTGCGTCCCGAAACGCTCGCGGTCGCTTATGGCTATGATCCTGAAATGGGGATGGGATCGGTAAAGCCGCCGATCTTCATGACGTCCACTTTTGTCTACCCGTCGGCGCAGCATGCCAAGGATGTGCATGAGGCCTATTTTGATGGCAGCGGGCCTTTGGTTGGCGAAACCAACCATATCTACTCGCGGCTTGGCCATCCCGGCCTCGATTTCCTGGAAAAGCGGCTGGCGGCGATTGATGGCGCGGAAGAGGCCGTTGCTTTTAGCAGCGGCATGGCCGCGCATTCGAGCATTGCCCTGGCCCATGTGCGCCCCGGCGACAGCGTGCTGCATGGTCGTCCGATCTATGGCGGCGTCGATATGCTGTACAACAGCATCATGCCGCAATTTGGTTCGCATGCAGTTGCGTATCTGGACGGCACCGATGAGGCGGGGGTACGCGCGGCGGCAGCCGAAGCAATGGCGAAGGGGCCGCTCAAACTCATCATCGCGGAAACGCCCGCTAACCCGACAGCGGCGATAGTCGATCTCCATTTGATGGTGCGGATTGCCGATGAGGTTGGCGCGAAGCAGGGCCATCGTCCGCTGGTCGTGGTGGACAACACCCTGCTGGGGCCGTTTGCGCAGCGCCCCATCGAACATGGAGTCGACCTTTGCCTGACTTCGCTCACCAAATATTGCGGGGGGCACAGCGATCTGCTCGCGGGCGGGGTCAGCGGGCGCAAGGATTTGATAGACCAACTGCGAATGCTGCGCACGACATGGGGCAATCATCTTGATCCGTACACGTCGTGGCTGGTGCTGCGCTCGCTTGAATCCGTCGCGGTGCGGACAGAGCGCGCAATGGATAACGCGCGAGGTGTTGCTGAATTTCTGCGCGGCCATCCCAAGGTGGCGAGCGTCACTTATTTGGGCTTTTTGCAAGAAGGCACGCCAGCGCGGGCGGTCTATGACCGGCAGTGCAAGGCGGCTGGGTCGACCTTCTCATTCCACCTGCATGGCGGAGAGGCCGAAGCCTTCCGCATGCTTGACCAGCTGCAACTGCTGAAACTTGCCGTCAGTCTTGGTGGTTCCGAAACGCTGATCTGCCATTCGGCGAGCACCACGCATTATGCTGTCGCGCCCGAACAACGGCTGGCTGGTGGTATCACCGACGGCACGATGCGGCTGTCGGTAGGGTTGGAGCATGTTGATGATCTTATCGCCGACCTCGCCCAAGCGTTGGAGGCGGTGTGATGGAGCTGAATTTTGCCGGAACCGATCTGTGCGCCATCAATGGAACGCGAAGCGGTGTTGAGGCGCATTACGAGGTCGTTGTGGTCGGCGCTGGGCCGAGTGGCGTAGCGGCGGCGATTGAGGCGGCCAAGGCTGGATCGAAGGTGCTGCTGGTTGACGAAAACCCTGTCTGCGGCGCGCTGATGGGCCATGACGTTCCGCTGTATTTTGGCGGACGAATGACGGCAGCAACGCAGAATAGCGAACGCATGCTGGAAGTGATTTTCATGAGCATGCCGGTATTGGAAACCGCGATGGAGGCGGGCGTTGAGCTGCTGCTCGGAACAACGGCCTGGGGCGTGTATCGCAATGGGCCGGGTGTTGCGAGCTTGCCCGAACAGGTAGTGGGCCTCGCCGATGCCGAGCGTTCTTGGCTCGTTGGTTTTGACAAAATTGTACTGGCCACCGGTGCGCGCGATTTGGCTATGGCGTTTCCGGGCTGGAACCAGCCGGGCGTAATGGGTGCGGCGGCGCTGCAGATGCTGTTGTCGCGCTATGATGCTTTTGCGGGACGGCAGGTGCTGGTGCTGGGCTCGCATGATCTGGCTATGGAGACTGCTTTGCTGGCGCACGAATGCGGCTTGGAGGTTCTCGGGCTGATCGAGGTGCGCGATGCGCCGCAAGGCAGCGCCGAACTGGTTGCCAAGGTGGAGGCGGCTGGAGTCGCCATCCGCTGTGGCCAGACGATAGCGTCGGCCAACGGGGGCATTGATGGCGTTGAAGGCGCAACGCTGACCACCGGCGAAGAAATTGCCTGCGACACCATCTGCGTCGCCATTGGGCTGGTGCCCTCGATCGAGCTCGTCGACGCGATGCACGGTCCGCGCGCGCTCGACCCTGTGCGCGGCGGTTATATTCCGGCGGGAGAAGCCACTGTTTCAGCGGTCGGCGATTGCGCAGGACTGCCCGACACAGGCTTTGACCATATCGCCTACCGGATGGAATGGATGCGCGCGCTGTCCGCCATCAGCGCCGAAGACACGATCATCTGCCAGTGTGAGGAAGTCACCCGCGCCGACCTGATCGGCGTGCAGCCGCCGAATTATCTGTCGCGACCGGCTCCAATGTGCGCGCGTTCGCTTGAAACACTGCTCGAAGACGGCCCCGCGAACCCCGACCAGATCAAGCGCTTGACCCGCGCCGGCATGGGCGTTTGCCAAGGCCGCCGCTGCCGCGATCAGGTGGCGATGTTGCTGGCGATTGAAACCGACCGGCCGTTCGGATCAATCCCGCTCGCCACCCACCGCGCGCCCGTCCGCCCGTTGCCGATGAAAATCATGGCAGACTGGCAGGAACCGGCGGCAATGGACGCGGCATGGGACGTCTGGTTTGGCATTCCAACGGCCTGGGTGCCGCATGAAGACATCGGCACAGCCCATGAGGATGAACACCGCCAGATGCTCTACACGGGGATGTACGAATGAGCGGGTCTGAAGTTGTCATCGTCGGCGGCGGTGTTACTGGGTTGAGCGCCGGTTGGTGGCTGGCGCGGTCGGGTATCAAGGTGACGGTACTCGACAAATTCATCGTCGGCTGGGAAGCGTCGGGCCGCAATGGCGGCGGCGCATCGCATTATGCCAGCCCTTTATTCGATGAAGAGCAACGAATGTGGCCGCAGATGGACGAACTGCTAGGCTATCCCACCGAGCACCAGAAAGAACGGATCATCATTGCGATGACCGAACGGCAATGGGAGCAATATCGCTTTGTTTTCGAGCGCCACAAACGCCTGAACCATCCGGTCGAGTTGCTTGATACAAAACAGGTCTTGGACGCTGTGCCGCTGGCGAGTGAAAAAGCGTTCGGCGGCGTGCATTACAAATTCGGTGGCCATGCAAATCCGCAACGCACGACGCAGGCTTATGCCTGGGCACTGCAGGATCTGGGCGGGAAGATAGTGCAGCACAGCCCCGTCACCGGCTTTGAAACCGTTGGCGGCAAGGTGATAGCGGTCAAAACCGCCAACGCGACCTATGGCTGCGATGCGGTTGTCGTAGCAGCGGGCCCGCAAATCCCACATCTTATGGCGCAACTCGGTGTCGACGTCCCGCTGGCCGCCGCGCGAGCCGAAATGATCATTACCGAACCCGCGCCGATGATGCCAATCGGCGGGGTTGACGGACACAAGCTGTATGGCCGCCAGACCATGCGTGGAAACCTGGCCTATGGCGGCGGCCCGCATGAGTGGCTGGACATTGACGCCGATGGCCCAGCGGCGCGGCCATCAACACCGCTGGCGCGCAATCTGGCCAAGCGGCTGGCGGAGCTGCTGCCCAAGGCTGCGCATTTGAACGTGATCCGAAGCTGGTCGGGCATTATCGAAAATTCGCCCGATGGTCGCCCGATCATCGATCGGCTAACCAGCCCGGACAATGTCGTGGTCGCATCAATGTCGAGCGTCGGTTTCGGCCTGTCGCCGGCTTCCGGACATGCGATCCGCGATCTGGTGATCGACGGCGCATGTTCCTTTGCTAACCTTGACCTTTTCAAACTCTCGCGCTTTGATGGGCTGGAAGCAGACTGGCGCCAAAAGCGCGGGTGGATACCGATTTCATGAGCCGATATTCGGCGCTTCAATTGCTGCGTGGCGCTTTGAATGGTCAGAAACACTGGCAGCCCGCATGGCGTGATCCCGACCCCAAAACGCATTACGACATTATCATCATTGGCGGCGGCGGGCATGGACTGGCGACCGCTTATTATCTTGCGAAGGTGCATGGACTCAAAAATATCGCAGTGCTGGAAAAGGGCTGGATCGGCGGCGGCAATACAGGGCGCAACACAACGATTGTGCGATCCAATTACCGCTTGAAGCCGCTGCACGACCTGTTCGAATTCGGCCTGAAGATGTGGGAGAATCTTAGCGATGAGTTGAACTACAATGTCATGTTCAGCCCGCGCGGCGCGATGTTTCTGGGGCATAGCGACGCCGATATGACGAAGCTTGCCGAACGCGGCGATGCGATGCGCTGTGACGGGATCGACGCCGATCTGATGACCCGCGATGAGGTGGCGAAGCTGGAGCCGCTGCTCGATATGTCTCGCACCGCGCGCTTCCCGATTGAAGGCGGCTTGATTCAACGACGCGGCGGGACTGCACGCCATGATGCGGTTGCTTGGGGCTATGCGCGCGGCGCGGATTCGCTTGGCGTCGATATCATCCAGAAATGCGAAGTCACTGGCTTTGTCCGCAATGGCGAAGCTGTGGTTGGCGTTGAAACCACGCGCGGGCGAATAGGTGCGGGGCGCGTCGGGATATGCGTTGCTGGTAACAGCGGCCATGTGTCAGGGTTGGCGGGGCTGAAGCTACCGATTGAATCGCAGACATTGCAAGCGATGGTGACCGAAGGCGTCAAGCCGATGATCAACAGTGTCATCATGTCGCAATCGCTGCATTGCTACATCAGCCAGTCTGACAAGGGCGGGGTCGTGTTTGGCGGTGACCCCGATAATTGGCCAAGCTACGCGCAGCGCGGCAACCCGATGGTTATGGAGCGTGCGATTGCACAAGGCCTTGCGCTCGTCCCTGCCCTCTCGCGCCTGCGGATGGTGCGGACATGGTCGGGGGTGACCGATATGAGCTTTGATGGATCGCCGATCATCGGCGAAACGCCGGTCAGCAACCTCTTCCTCAACGGCGGCTGGTGCTATGGCGGGTTCAAGGCGACGCCTGCGTCGGGCTGGACCTATGCGCATACGCTGGCGACCGGAAAGCCGCACGAACTAAACGCGCCCTTCGCACTTGATCGTTTCGAACGCGGCGCGACGATCGACGAAACCGGGAGCGGCCCGATGCCGAATAGCCGCTGACATGATGCAGATCCACTGCCCCCATTGCGGTCCGCGTGCGCAAGCCGAGTTTGTCTACGAACGCACCGTTGATTCCGTCATGCCGCTTAATGCGGAGCCAACCGATGCAATGAAAATACTGTTCGCCCGCCATAATCCACGCGGAGTTGACGATGAAATCTGGCGGCACACCTATGGCTGCCGCGCGTGGATGGTGATTACGCGCCACCGCGTCGCCCATGAAATCAGTGCCATTCGTGCCGTTGGGCCGGAGGCGCTTCCGTGATCAACTTCACCTTCGACGGCAAGCCCTATCAGGCGCAAGAAGGCGACACACTGGCCGCCGCGCTGCTGCGCAACGGCGTTGGGCTTGTCGGGCGCAGCTTCAAATATCACCGGCCGCGCGGGATCATGACGACGGGGATTGAAGAACCCAATGCGCTAGTGACGGTCGGCGAAGGCGGGCGCTCCGAACCCAATACCCGCGCGACCGATGTGTTTGTTTATAAGGGGCTGGTCGCCAAAAGCCAGAACCGCTGGCCCAGCCTGTCGTTCGATTTCGGAGCCATACTAGGCGTCGCCGCCCCGGTCTTCTCAGCGGGTTTCTACTACAAGACCTTTTTTGGTTCAGCCAAGCGCTGGATGTTCTACGAATATTTCATCCGCAAGGCAGCAGGCCTCGGCAACGCGCCGACCGAGCGGGACCCTGACCATTATAGCCAACGCTCTGCATTCTGCGATGTCCTGGTGGTGGGCGCTGGTCCTGCCGGGCTAACCGCCGCGCTAGAATCCGCCGAATCTGGCAAGCGTGTCATCCTTGTCGAGCAGGACAACATCCTCGGCCCCTCGCTGATCCGCGACCCGCAAGAACAAGACGCCGCGTGGATCGATGCTACAGCAGCGCGGATCACAGCTCTGGGTGGGCGCATCCTCACGCGCACCACGGCGTCGGGCTATTGGGAACATGATCTGGTCACGCTGACCCAGCGCATTAACGAGCCGGGGCAAGTTCCCGCAAATGGATTGGCGCAACGCCTCTGGCATGTTCGCGCTGGGCAAGTGATCCTTGCCACGGGCTCCATAGAACGGCCCTTGGCGTTTGCGGATAACGACCGCCCGGGCGTGATGCTATCACAAGCCGTGCGCACATATGTGCAGCGATTCGGCGTTGTTCCCGGCAGACGCGTTGTGATCGCGACCAACAACGACGATGCCTATAAGACGGCGATAGCCCTGAAAGCGGCGGGTGCAGAGATTGCCGCCATCCTCGACGCAAGGCCAGCACCTTCGGGAGCGGACAGCGGCTTTCCTGTCAGCAACAATGCCATCCCGCTTTCAACCAATGGTGCGCGCCATCGCCTTAGGAGAGTCACCGCAATCGTCGGTGGTGAAACCCAAAGCTGGGATGCCGATCTGCTTGCCGTTTCAGGAGGCTTCACGCCAGTGGTTCATCTCCACTGCCAAGCAGGCGGAACGCTCGACTGGAATGATGCGGCGCAGGCATTTGTCCCCGCGACCAGCCGCCAGAATGTGACGACTATTGGCGGAGCCGCTAATCCCGAGCCAGTGTTCACGGTTGCGCCCGTATCGAACCCCAAGAAGAGCTTCGTCGATTTCCAAAATGACGTAACCCTCGCCGATGTCGATCTCGCCTGGACCGAAGGCTACCGCTCGGTCGAGCATCTGAAGCGGTACACCACGCTCGGCATGGCGACTGATCAGGGCAAGCTGAGCAATATGGCGGCGCTTGGACGGCTGGCCGAAAAACAAGGCGTTGCTATTCCCGAAGCGGGTCTCACGACATTTCGTCCGCCCTATACACCCGTCACGATGGGCTTGCTCGCTGGCGCAGGGGCCAAGGATGGCGGCGCGCATGTCCGGCGTCTGGCGCTCTATGATGTCCACGCCGCGAAGAACCCGATCTGGCAGCCGCTCGGATATTGGTTTCGCCCGCGTGCCTATCCCGTGAATGGTGAAACGCTAACGCAAGCAGCTTTGCGTGAGGCCAAATCGGTGCGCTCCAATATCGGCATGACTGATGTATCGACGCTTGCTAAGTTCGAGATCAGCGGGCCGGACGCGGCCTCCTTCCTTGAAATCATATGCGCAACCACGGTCAGTAAGCTCGCCATTGGGCGCGGGCGCTATACCTTCATGCTCCGCGAAGACGGCTTTGTCTTCGACGATGGCACTGTGTGGCGCTTGGGCGAGAACCGTTATCTGCTAACTAGCTCGACGGGCGGTGCCGACCGGATGGCGACACATCTCTCCTATGTCCGCCAATATTTGGTGCCGCATTCGCGCGTGTCGGCGGTGAATGTTCAGGAGCATTATGCAGGGATTGCGATTGCTGGACCGAACGCCAAGGCTGCATTGGCGGCGTTGATCGGCGAAGAGCCACCGCGCCATATGTCCACTGTCCCTGCCATGATCGCAGGGCTTCCCGTGATCGTTCTGGCGGCCAGCTACAGCGGCGAACGAGCCTTTGAAATCTACGTTGAAGCAAGCCACGCGGCACCCGTTTGGGCAAATTGCGAAACAGAGGTCGCGGCGAATAACGGCGCTCTCTACGGCCTTGAAGCAATGGAGTTCCTCCGCATCGAAAAGGGCCATCTGGTTGTCGGCGGCGAAGTCGATGGCCGGATGACCCCGCACGATCTCGCGCTTGATAAGATGCTCAACAAGGCAGGTGGTTACATCGGGGCGTCCGGGCTGTCGCGGCCAGCCTTGTCTGACAAGGGACGGAGGCAATTGGTCGGGTTGGAGGCTGTTGAGGGCAATATTCCGGAAGGCTCCATGCTTGTCACGCGCGACGGGGACTCGCCCCAAGGGCATGTCAGCGCGTCGGCGTTTCGCATTATCGAGGGTGGCTCTATCGCACTTGGCCAATTGAGCGACGGCTTTGCACGGCACGGCGAAGAATTGATTGCGACGTCGCCAACGCGCGGACAAAAAGTGCGCGTCCACATCACCCACCCGCATTTCTATGATGCGGCAGGGGAGCGCTATCGTGACTGATATCAGCATCACCACCCTGCCTTCCGCACCGCTGCACACGTTTGAGATCTGGAGCAATCCAGCGGCAGTCGCCGAAAGATTCGCGGCGGCCATGGGCTTTGCTCTTCCCGTGATGGGGCGATCGGCAGGCAGCGACACGCTCCGCCTAATCCGTTACGAACCCACCGTCTGGTTGGTCGAAGGAGATGTCCTGGGACTCACCCGAATATTGGCCGATGACGGCGCGCTGACGGCCATCGGCGGAGGCATTGTCCACGTACGGCTGTCGGGCGATGGCTGGCGCACGCTGTTAATGGAAGGCGGCGTGTTTGACGCCGAAAGCCCGTCTTTCGCATCTGGATGCAGCGCTGCCACTATCATCGAGCATGTCAATGTACGGCTTCATGTGGTGAGCGAAAAAACCTGCGATGCTTATGTGCCGCTGAGTTTCAGCGATGCGATGCTGCATTTCTGGAACGACGCAGCACAGACCTTATCACTCTAATCCGCAGCCTTTCGATACTGCATGATCATGCCCCTTGCATGACGACGCTGGAAGCCCTTCCACAATGTGATGCCTTCACCGCCGGGGCTAAAGGCACCCCAAGGTATCCCGTCCGGGGCGCTCCACTCACCGGCATCCGATTCTTCAACCGGCACGTCCAGATAGCTGCGCTTTTCGCCTTCACCGCGCAAGTGCACCGCCAAAAAGGCAGTGATGAAATGCAGGTTGATCGCATTGATCCGGTCCTGCCGCCAAATCGGGTCTTCGAACCAGTCGATATCCCATAGGCTGCCGCGCATTTCGGGCGGCGCGGGGTTCAGCGCGATTGAGTGGCCAGCTTGCTTATAGGTTAGCAAATAACGATCAGCATTCACGGCACCGCCAAACACCGCCAGCGCACCCTTTTTATAATCGACCACCGGATCGCTGTCGCCCTGGATCAGGAGTAACGGCGCGGTGATCGCTGCCAGACCTTCGTCACCCCAAGCGCTCCTCGGCGAACCCCCGCCTGGTGCAAGCGCGACTATTGCCTTCAATCCCTGCACCTTGATCGCACCCGGGTTTCCACGCGCCAATTTTTTCAGCCAGCCGTCTGCCACAAGCGCCATATTCGGCCCTTCGGGATCCAGCGTCGCTCCGCCAGCCGTCAGCACCCCATATCCACCTTGAGAATAACCGATCAGGGCAATGCGCGATGGGTCAATCTGCTTCGCCAGTGCCCTGCGCAGTTCCGCCGTAACAAAGGCAATATCGACCGGTCGGTGAAAATTCGGCGCGGCGCGCGCCGCGGCGGAGACTATATATGGATTGGGGTCGCTGTGATGGATGGCGGCAATTACATAACCTTTTGATGCCAGATTTTCTGTCAGCCACGTCATGACAGCCGGGTTGTTGCTATAGCCATGACTGACAATCACCAGCGGATGCTCGCGACCGGCTGGCCTTGCGTTTGCAACCGCTGAACCGGATTGACGAAAGGACGTCGGCGCGGCGGGCGGTTCCCCCCAAAGCCTGCCGCGATAGGTAACTGTTTTTATGCCTTTTTTTACGCTGGCCGGATACCAGATATCGACTTGCAACGTCCGGTCCACCAGCGACACCGCGCCGGTTGAGAGCGCAACATTCTCCAAATCCGGTTGCCTTTTGTTGACGAAAGCTGCGGTGCGGAATCCCACCGCATAGGGGCCGATCGCTGCAAGTTCGGGGGCATCGATGCCGGGCTTACTGGGAACGTTTGATTGCGCATTCAGAGGAAGCGCAACCAATGCCAATATCAAAGCCGCCAGCTTTATCATGCAATCAGCTCTGCATCTTCGGTGCTGGCACTTGGCCACACAAGCTGTTGCTCCATCCACGGATATTCCGATATCAGCGACGGAAAGGTCTTGTCTTGCAAAACTTGCTGGCAAAGTGCCGCAGTCAGCCTCGGTATGTCGCCGAGTTCATTCGTGCGGGCGACCACCTGCACCGAGCGCGAAAAACGGCCACGAGTCATCGGCTCGGCGCGAAGTTGCGGCAATAGTTCCTGCACTGCCGCCAGACACACTGGCGTGGTAATGGTCCAGCCAAGACCGGCGGCTACCAATGCAAGCTGTTGATGCGATGATTCAACCTCCGCCATCTGCGGCAGCTTTAGTTTCATCCGGACGATCTGGCGCTCGATCTGCTGGCCAGTCCCGGTCAGGCGAGAAAACCGGATGAATGGCAACGATGATGGCACGCCGACCAAATCGAGCGGTTCACGGAAATCCTTGGGAAAGACGAAGATGAAGCTCTCTTCGAACACCGGATGCAATTCGACCGTGTCGCGGTGTTCGAGATTGAAGCTTCCGGTAACCAGCATGTCGATATCGCGCGCGAGGAACTCGCCCTGATGCTCCATCGAAATGCCGGAACGGATATTCCACCGGTCCGCGCGCGAACCCAGATTACGCAATATTGGAGCGGTCAGCTGATTGGCGAGACTGAAGGACATCGCAACGGTGACGCTGGAAATGGGCAGATTGGCGCCCTCTCGGACTTCGTCATAAGCCAGGCGCGCGTGAGCGATGAGCTTCTGCCCCCGCGCGAAGAGCGACTTGCCGCTGGCCGTAAGTCCCAGTGGACGCATCGTGCGGTCAAACAAAGGTGCGCCAATACCCGTTTCCAGCTTCGCGATAGTTTGCGACACTGCGGATTGAGTGACTTGCAAATGGTTTGCGCATTGTGACATTCCGCCAAGTTCGACGGTCATTACAAACACTTCCAGCGCATGAAGATCAAATTCCTGCGGCAGTTTCATGCGGCAGCCCTCCCAAGCACGCTCGCCAGCCGGTACTGGCTAACATTAACTCCGCTAATGGCTAGCCGACACAGTTGATAATAGTATTATGCATTTTCGGCATGGGCTCATTTTGCCCGGTGGCGTTGCTTTGATGCATCACTTTGAGCGATTACCTGTCATCAGCGGCGATCCGGTGTAGCGCCAACAATCCTTTGAGCGTGCCAGCGCTCATGAGAAGCAGAACCAATGCAAGCGGCAGGCCAGTGGCAATGGCACCTGCCTGTAATGACGTCAGCCCGCCACTAAGCAACAAGACGACGCCGATACCGCCGACGGCAAACAACCAGACCATCTTCTGCCGTAGCGGCGTGTCGGTTCGACCGCCGGCGGTCATCGTGTCGATCACCAATGTGCCCGAATCCCAGCCGGTCACAAAGAATATCAGAATCAAGGCAATCGCGACAACCGACGTGAATTGCGCCCAAGGCAGCGAGCCGAGAAGAACGAACAATTGCGTGTCGAGCGAAGCCTTTGCAAGCTCGGTACCGTTGCCCGCGACGATCTGCGCGATGCTCGCGTCACCGAAAATCGTCAGCCACAATATCCCGAGCAGACTTGGTGCAATCATCGCCCCGGCAATGAATTCGCGCACCGTTCGCCCCAGTGAAATCCGCGCCATGAACATGCCTACGAACGGGGCCCAGCTGATCCACCACGCCCAATAATAGACCGACCAATCATTGTAGAAGCCGGTATCTGCGCGGCCGATGGGGTTCGAAAGAGCTGGAAGTAATTTAAGATAATTGAATATGTTGCTGGCAACATCTCCCACAAGTTGCATGGTCGATCCCGTGCTCAAAACGAAAACCAAAAGTGCGAACGCGATCCATAGGTTGACCTCGCTCAGTATGCGGATACCCCGGCTGATCCCCCCACGGATCGACATGAAAGTAATCGCCGCCATGAATGCGATCAGCGCGAGTATCGCAACTGGCGAGCTGGCGACACCATAAAGAAAGCTGATCCCAGCCATCGCCTGCTGCGCGCCGAGCCCAAGCGACGTGGCAAGGCCGAAGATCGTCGCAAGCACCGCCAAAATCTCGATCACGTCGCCGCTGCGGCCCCATATCGCCTTTCCGAACAGCGGGTAGAATGCCGAGCGCATGGACAATGGCATGTTGAAATCGAAGCTAAAGACCGCCAGTGCCAGGCCCGTAACGGCAAATATTGCCCAAGGATGGAGCGCCCAATCGAATATCGTCGCCGCCATTGCGATGCTGCGCGCTGCGACCGGATCCCCGATTGCTCCGCCAAGTGGCGCTGCCGGGCCACCGGACATTGATGAGGTGAAATGCGCAACAGGCTCGCCGACGCCATAAAAAACGAGGCCGATCCCCATTCCAGCGCCGAACAGCATCGCAAACCATGATAGCCGCGAATAATCGGGCGTTGCTTCCTTGCCGCCCAGTCTGATCTTGCCAAGCGGGGACACCGCCACGCCTACGCAAAAGAGCAATAGCAAATTGCCCGCTGTCATGAAGAACCAGTCGAAATGCGAAACTGCGCCTGCGCGCAGGTTGGAAAAAAGATTGGCAGATGCCTGGGGCGCAATCAGCGTGAAGATGATCACTGCCACCGAAATAAGCGCGGTTGGGAAGAAAACGACCGGATTGATAATCATTCCGCCCCAGTTACGGTTCGATTTTCCGTATTCGCCCGGGTCTATTCCCGTCGTCCAATCTCCCAATGTATTCCCCCCTCGCCCTAAACCTAGTGGCTGGCAGCGGTGATTAGCGCTGTCCACAACCACGTCGCGAAACTGCGCCACACCTCGACGTGAAAGCAGTCATCTGACTCCCGAATGAGGATGATTTCGACAGTTTCGTAAATTGTTCGCGTTGCGCGACCGACTGCAAATTTGTCGAGGTCAAGCGGACAGCCCGACGACAGCAGCCGCGCCGCATTTGGTCCTTTGATGATCAGGCAAACCGATCGCTCGCTGACATCGGTGATGGCGATTGGCAACCCGTTGCTGGCCGGAACAGCCGCTCCGACGGGCCCCCGCATGAACCATTCATCCGGACCGAGACAGGCTATCCCGCCAACAGCTTCGCCAATCCTTTTCGGAACCTTGACACCCAGCAGGGTTTCGATCGCCTGCCCGTGCCTTGCACGCAGCGAATAGCGCGCCATGGGCGGCGCAAGGCTGATCGTCACGCCAGTGCCGACATATGGCGCGGATGAAACCGGTTCGGTGCGAGCGAGCGCATCAGACATTGAGCCGCGCTCCTTCAGGATCGTAGAACACCATTTCAGTCACCGTTGCCTTGTGCGTTTTATCGGGCATCGGAATGTGAACCGCTTCGCTCATTTTGCCGTGCCCACCGGCAACCAGTGCGAGCGCAATCGAGCGTCCGAGTGTTTCACTCCAATAGGATGAAGTCACATGGCCAATCATCGTCATCGGGATCGGCTGGTCGGCATCGGCAACAATCTGTGCGCCTTCCTCTAACACGATGTTGGGATCGTCGGTCAGCAGGCCGACCAACTGTTTGCGCCCCGGCGCGACAATGTCTGGCCGTGCGAGCGAGCGCTTGCCGACAAAGTCCGCCTTCTTCTTGCCAACCGCCCAATCGAGCCCGGCGTCATAAGGGGTAACGGTGCCATCGGTGTCCTGACCGACGATGATGAACCCCTTTTCCGCCCGCAGCACGTGCATCGCCTCCGTGCCGTAAGGCGTGATGCCAAATGGCGCGCCCTGGGCCATCAACCGCTCCCATAGGGATCGCCCATAAACGGTCGGTACATTGATTTCGAAGCCGAGTTCGCCGGTAAAGCTGACGCGGAACAGGCGCGTTGGAATGCCACAGATCGTGCCTTCGCGGATCGCCATATGCGGGAACGCTTCGGCGGAGAGATCGATATCCTCAACCACAGTGTCCAGCACTTTGCGGGCGTTTGGCCCTTGCAGCGCAATGACCGCATATTGCTCGGTCGTACTGGTCAGCCAGACATTCAGGTCGGGCCATTCGGTCTGGAGATAATCCTCCATCATGTTCAGCACCCTAGCAGCGCCGCCGGTCGTAGTCGTCAGGTGGAACCGATCCGGCGCAAGCCGCGCCGACACGCCATCATCGGTCATGAAACCGTCTTCTTTCAGCAGCAGTCCGTACCGGCACCGCCCAGGTTCCAGTGCTTTCCATGGATTGGTATACATGCGGTTGAGGAATTCGGCAGCATCCGGCCCGACAACTTCAATCTTGCCCAAGGTGGACGCATCAAAAATGCCAACGCTGTTGCGAACAGCGAAGCATTCGCGGTTGACGGCCGCGTGCATATCCTCCCTCGCTCTGGGAAAATAACGCGCACGTCGCCACTGCGCGACCAGTTCGAAGACTGCACCGTTTTCCTCGGCCCAGCCGTCGATGTTGGTGGTTCGCACTGGCTGAAACAATACGCCTTTGGCATGTCCCGCGAGCGCGCCGAACGTTTGCGGCGTGTAGGGCGGGCGGAAGCTGGTGAGGCCAATTTCGGTCACGGGCTTGGCAAGCGCCGTCGATGCAATCTGCAAGCCGTTGAGGTTCGATGTCTTGCCCTGATCAGTCGCCATGCCGTTGGTGGTGTACCGCTTGATATGCTCGATGGAACGAAAGCCCTCACGCACCGCAAGCTTGATGTCCTTCGCAGTCACGTCATTCTGGAAATCGACAAATGCCTTTATCCGGCTTTGATCCTTGGGTGTTGGCAACGCATCAATGATTGCTCCCTTCCCAAAGTCCCAATTACCCGAACACGCCCCGACGCAGCGGACATTTTCGTTGGGCTGATCGGGAACGTAAGCGCCAAGGTCATCGCGCCATGCAAGCGAGCCTTTGCTGTGCGACCAAAGATGCACGCTTGGCGTCCAGCCGCCTGCCATTAGAAGCGCATCGCTACCGATGCGAGCCCCCAAATAATCCTTATTACCGCAGATCTGGATGGAGGTGACCCGGTGCCTACCGTTCACGCCGATAACATTATGGCCCAGATAGACATTGATGCCAAGCCGGTCCGCCTCGTCCAACAGCGCAGTATCCACCTCATTACGTACATCGATGATTGCCGCTATGCCCACTCCCGCTCTTGCGAGCGCAAACACATCGCGCCAACCGCTGTCATGCGCCGCCATCAGGGCGACCGAATTGCCTATCGCGACACCATAGCGATTAGCAAAAACTCTCGCAGCGCAGGACAGCATCACACCGGGCGTGTCATTGCCGTCAAATACCAAAGGCCGCTCGATTGCGCCTTGGGCAAGGATGACTTCGCCTGCGCGAATTCTCCACAATTTCTCGCGCGGGCCGTTGCCGCCATCGACCAGATGGTCGGTCAGACGTTGCACGGCGCCAATAAAATTGTCGTGATAATATCCGAATGCCGTCGTGCGCGTCAGGATCGTCACATTTGGCGCATCAGCCAGCGCCTTACCGCTGCGTTCGAGCCACGGCCACAATGAAGTATCGGCCAGCGCGCCGCCGCCCAATTCATCCTGATCGTCGATCAAGACGACTCGTTTGTTTGTTGCGGTTGCTTCGAGGGCTGCATCAATTCCGGCTGGCCCCGCGCCGACAATCAGCAGGTCGCAGTGAGCATAGGTGGATGTGTAAGTGTCAGGATCAGGCTGCGTGGGCGGATCGCCGAGGCCCGCCATTTTTCGGATCGCAGGCTCGTACAGACTGTCCCAAAAGGAACGCGGCCACATGAAGGTCTTGTTATAGAACCCCGCCGGAAAAAACATGCCCAACCGGTCGTTAATCGCCCCGAAATCAGTCTTCAGCGATGGCCAGCGGTTTTGGCTCACCGCCTGTAGTCCGTCGTGAAGCTCAACACTTGTCGCGCGCAAGTTTGGTGTGAAGCGCCCGGGACCCCGGTCAACAGAAACCAACGCGTTTGGTTCTTCGCTGCCGGCGGCCAAAATCCCGCGTGGCCGATGATATTTGAATGAGCGGCCAAATAGCATAACGCCGTTCGCCAGCAAGGCCGATGCTAAGGTATCGCCCACAAAGCCCCGATAATCTTTGCCGTCAAATTTGAAATTGATCACGCGGCTGCGGTCAATCCGCCCGCCAGTTTCCAGCCGATAGCCGCTCATCGGGGTGGTTCCCCTGCCTTGTAAGCTGTTTCAAATTTGTCAGTCACGGTATCGCGAACCGCATTGAAAAAACGGCCACAGCCATGGACATGGCGCCAGCGTTCGTGATGCCGCCCGCGCGGATTGGCGCGGATGAACAGATGGGCTTCCCACTCCGCATCGCTCTGGCTTGCAGGGTCTGGCGGACGCGCGATATGCGCCTCCCCCGCATTTGCGAACTCAATCTCGGGCCGCTTTTCATCGCAATAGGGGCAGTGAATCAGGATCATCAGTGCGCCACCGCCGCTGCAGCCGCTTCGTCGATCAAGCGCCCGTTGCGAAACCGGTCCAGATTGAACGCCGCGTTGATAGGGTGCGGCTCATCCTTTGCCATCGTATAGGCCAATAAGTCGCCCGCCCCCGGCGTCGCCTTGAACCCGCCAGTGCCCCAGCCGCAATTGACATACAGCCCTTTCACCGGCGTCTTGCCGAGGATGGGCGAACGATCAGGCGTCACATCGACAATCCCGCCCCAAGTGCGCAGCATCCGCATCCGGCGGTAGATCGGAAAAATCTCGCAAATAGCGGCCAGCGTCTGCTCAATAATGTGAAGCGCGCCGCGCTGCGAGTAGCTGACATATTGGTCGGTCCCTGCCCCTATCACTAACTCGCCCTTGTCCGACTGGCTCATATAGGCATGCACCGTGTTGGACATGACGACGCAGGGGAAGGTTGGCTTGACCGGTTCTGATACCAGCGCCTGCAACGGATAGCTTTCGAGCGGGAAATCAAGCCCCGCCATTTGCATGATCACCGAGCTGTTTCCAGCCGCCGAAACGCCGATACGCTTGCTGGCAATGTAACCGCGCGTCGTTTCAACGCCCTCGACAGCACCATCCGCGCCGCGTTTTATGCCAGTAACGGCGCAATTCTGGATGATATCGACGCCTAGCGCCGCCGCCGCCCTTGCATAGCCCCAGGCAACCGAGTCATGACGCGCGGTTCCCCCGCGACGCTGCAATGCAGCCCCGAGCACAGGATGGCGCGCATCGGGTGAGATGCTGAGCGGCGGGCAATAGGCCTTGGCTTCTTCCGGGGTCAGCCATTCATTGTCGACACCGTTCAGCCGGTTGGCGTGGATATGTCGTTGCAGGCTTTGCACATCATGGACATTGTGCGCGAGCATCATCACGCCGCGTTTCGAATACATGACGTTATAATTGAGTTCCTGACTCAGCCCATCCCACAGCTTGACCGCATGATCATATAAATGCGCGCTTTCGTCATAGAGATAGTTGGAGCGGATGATTGTGGTGTTGCGCCCGGTATTGCCGCCACCGATCCAGCCCTTTTCCAGCACCGCGACATTATTGATTCCATATTTCTTCGCCAGATAATAAGCCGCGCCAAGTCCATGTCCGCCACCGCCGACAATGATGGCGTCATAAGCAGGCTTCGGCGTTGCATCGGGCCACTGCTCGGGCCAATCCCGATGTCCGCCCAATGCTTTGGCAAACAGGCTGAGCGCGCTGAAACGAGTCATGAAAGCGCTGCCATCGCAGCCGCCACATAAAAATCCTTGAAATCCTCGACGAGCTTTTCTTCGACGGCATAGGGCCCTGGCATATAGCCGTCATTTGATATGCCGCGATGGTTGATTTCAGAGAAACGCCCATCTTGCTCGTTGGTTTTGCGCCACAAAGCTGCCAGATGGTGCGGATCATAATCGACGCCCTCAACCGCATCTTCATGCACCAGCCAGCTCGTGCGCAGCAGTGTTTTGTCCGCCGCGATCGGCGTCAGCGAGAATGTCACAACATGATCACAGCAGAAATGATGCCAGCTATTGGGCTGGGTCCAAACCGACAAGCTTGATGTTTCAGGCGTGGCAAATGGCCCAATCAGTTTCTGGCAAGCGAGCTTCCCATCGATGGATTGCGTTACGGCGCCGTTGGCTAGTGCCAGCCGAGCGATCCGGTGCCACCAACCGTCGGGAAACTCGATCAATTCATGATCGATGCCGAGCGACTGCCACTCTTCATGCTTCGTCGCATCATCGGGAGCTTCCTTGCCGAAGCCAGTCGTGCCCAGCACGCTAATCAGTTCAGGGTGCCCCGCGTCGCAATGATAGCATTCGCGGTTATTCTCCATCACCAGCTTCCAGTTGGCGCCTTCGACATAATTGTCCTGCACTGCGACCTTGAGGTGGTCGAGGTCATAGATGCCGATCTGCTCGGAGATGTCGGCCTTCACTTGGGAAATCGGCGGCGGACTTGCGCCCATGCAAATAAAGATCAGTCCGCCGACATTTTCCAGCGCAACCTGATTTAGGCCGTGTTCAGCCTTGTCGAAATCCTCGGCCATACTGCGCGCGGCGAGCAGCTTACCATCCAGCCCATAGGTCCATTGATGATAGGGGCACATGAGACGCGGCACATGACCTTTTTGCTCCAGACAGATTTTCGCGCCCCGGTGGCGGCAGCTGTTCCAGAATGCCCGCACTTGCGTGTCGCGCCCGCGCACGATGATGATCGAATTGGTCGCCAGTTCGAACACGAAATAATCGCCGGGATTTTTCACATGCGCGACGGTGCAGGCATAGAGCCAGACCGATTTCAGCATCACCTGCGTGTCGAAGTGGAACGCCTCTTCGCTGACATATAGCTCGCGCGGCAATGTGTGGCCTTTGCGGTCTTTTTCCAGCAAATCGGCGATGGCTGCGAAGCGCGACATGGGCCTAGCTCCTGAGTGCAACATTGTCGGGATCAAACGGCGAGTCCGCAATTATCGTCGCATTATATCGCACACCCAATATGGCGATCTCAAACTCGGCACCCAGATGCGCCAAATCAGGCTGGATCATCGCCAGCGCCAGCGACTTGCCCACGCGCCAGCCATAGCCGCCCGATGTTACCCGCCCGACGATGTGCCCTCCCTGATAGATGGCCTCCGACCCGCGCGCATCGGCGTCGGTGACGCCGTGGACTTCCATCGTCACTGACTGGTTGGAAAGCCCCCTATCCTTCCATGCAAGCAACGCCTCACGGCCGTAGAAGGTCAGCTTTTTCAAATTGATGAATCGGTCCAGCCCGCTTTCATGAGCCGAATATTCGACAGACAATTCGCGCGGGATCAACTTGTAGCTCTTTTCCAGCGCCATCGACGTCATCGCGCGGATCCCAAAGGGCTTGATGCCAAACTCGGCGCCAGCCTCCATTAGCTGGTCGAAGATATAATTTTGCATTTCAATCGGATGGTGGATTTCCCAACCCAACTCGCCAATAAAATTGACTCGGAGCGCTTCGACCTGCGCCAGGCCGATGCTCATTTTCTTGCCCGTCAGCCACGGGAAGCTCTCGCTCGACAGATCAGTATCAGTGAGCTTTGCGAGCACTTCGCGCGACCGCGGGCCTGCCAGCACGAGCACGCCCATCGCCGTCGTCAACCGTTCGAAATTGACCGAGCCGTCGCTCGGCATCGCCTTTTTCAGATAATCATGGTCATGTCGCTCATAGGCGCCTGCCGAGACAAGATAATAACGCTGCGGCGCGGTTTTATACACCGTAAATTCGCTCCGCACCCCGCCCTTACTGGTGAGCAGATAAGACAATGTCACGCGCCCGACCTTCTTCGGCACCGCGTTGGTAAGGAGTTGGTCGAGCCAGCGTTCCGCGCCCGGCCCTGAAATCTCGCATTTGGCAAAGGCGCTCATATCTTGCAGGCCCACGTGCTTCGACACGTGCAGACATTCATTGCCGACATGTTCGAAATAGTTGGAGCGGCGGAATGACCATTTTTCGCGGATCGGCTCGCCCGCAACCACCGGGTGATTATGGTTCAACAGCACATCGGGTTTGTCGAGGTCAGCCTCGCTGAGCGCATAGCCTTCAGGCGCAAACCAGTTGGGCCGCTCCCAGCCAAAAACACTGCCAAACACCGCACCCAGCGCCTTCATCCGGTCATAACAAGGCGTGCGCCGAAGCGCTCGACCTGCTTCGCGCTCCTCATCGGGATAATGCACTGTGAAGACCTTGGCATAAGCCTCCTCATTCTTGCTCGTCAGGAAGCCCCGCCCGGCATAATCGCCAAAGCGGCGTGGGTCGACGCCCATCATGTCTATGGTCGGTTCACCTTCTACAATCCAATGGGCAAGTTGCCAACCCGCGCCCCCTGCGGCGGTTACCCCAAAACTATGGCCTTCGTTGAGCCAGAAGTTTTTGAGGCCCCATGCCGGACCGACCATGGGCGACCCGTCGGGCGTATAGGCAATTGCGCCATTATAGACTTTCTTGATGCCAACCTCACCAAAGGCAGGCACGCGTTTCATCGCGGCGAGGATATAAGGCTCAAGCCGTTCAAGCGCGTCAGGGAACAGTTCATATTCGCTGTTCGCGGCTGGCCCGTCGACATAGCAGGCTGGTGCGCCCATTTCATAAGGGCCGAGCAACAAGCCGCCCGCTTCCTCGCGCATATAATAGCTGGCATCGGATTCACGCAGCACACCCATCTCGGGCAGCCCTGCCTTTTTGCGCTCCATGATCGCCGGATGCTGCTCAGTAACAATATATTGATGTTCGACCGGGATCACGGGAATATCGAGCCCTACCATCGCGCCTGTCTGCCGGGCAAAATTGCCGGAGCAGGAAACCACATGTTCGCAGGTGATACTGCCCTGATCCGTTGAAACCAGCCATTCGCCGTGTGGCTGCTGTGTGATCGCGGTGACGGTCGTATTCCGATAAATCGTCGCCCCCCGCTGGCGCGCTCCTTTGGCAAGGGCCTGGGTCAAGTCCGCAGGCTGGATATAACCATCGTCAGGATGCTGGATTGCGCCAAGCACGCCGTCCATATCGGCAAGCGGCCAGATCTGCTTGACCGCATCAGGAGTAAGGAAATTGACGGCGACACCAATCGTCCGCGCGACCCCCGCATAATAATGATATTCGTCCATCCGGTCCCTGGTAGTAGCCAGCCGGATATTGGTGACTTGGGAAAAGCCGGCGTGAAGGCCCGTTTCCGCCTCAAGGCTGGGATAAAGGGCCACCGAATATTGGTGCAGTTTGCCAACCGAGTAGCTGAGGTTGAATAATGGCAGCAGGCCTGCTGCGTGCCAAGTCGAACCTGAAGTCAACTCTTTGCGTTCGAGAAGGACGACATCGCTCCATCCCATTTTGGCGAGATGGTACAAGGTGCTGACACCTACGACACCGCCTCCAATTACCACTGCCCGCGCCGTGTTTTTCATGCAACCCGCCCAACCTCACCACGCCGTCGCTATGTCAGACAAATTTGTGGCGCCGCAATCGGAATACTTGGCTGAGCGCCTTGTATTGGATTTCTAATACTAAGTATTAGCAATGATTTCCTTTGATCGAGATACTACCAGTGTGGCGTTCTTTACATCCGTGAACGCCGGACGACTGACACACCTGCGGCGTGTCCACAAGTTACGGATTCAGCGTATCTAGCCAATTTTTGCCGTAACTCATCCGTTTGAACATTTGATTTCCCTCTGGCCGTCACCCAAACATCATCTTTATTCCGTTTGCAGCGCAGAGAGTTAATTCCAAACATGAATGCCGAGCGAACTGCAAGCTGGCCGTTCCAGCCAATGGCGTCCGACGGCCAGCTTGGCTTTTCGATCAAGGTCGCCGCGGGTCTGGTCGCGATGGCCGCGCTCACGTCCTTTACCGGGATCGGGTCAACCGACCTGTCGATTGGCAATGCACCGACCGCGACAAGACTCATGACGCGGCCAAATGTGCCGCCCCCTCCTCCAAACCAGCTAAGCGCAGTGGCACCTGCGCTCGCGAAGGCAGTCAACGATGCCCGTCCCGCGTTAGGGACGCTTGAAGGTGCGCCGGCAGTGCAATTTGCCGGTGGGCTTTTGGCGCGCGAGCGTGCCATAGAATGTCTGGCTGCTGCTGCCTATTACGAAGCAGGAGATGACTGGACGGGGCAACGCGCCGTGGTCCAGGTTGTGCTTAACCGGGCACGTCACCCCTCCTATCCAAAGACCGTCTGCGGCGTGGTTTTTCAAGGATCGGAACGCAGGACCGGCTGTCAATTTACCTTTACCTGTGATGGGTCGCTTGCCCGCACGCCGTCACGCCAAGCATGGACGCGCGCGCGCGCTATATCCTCGAGCGCGCTGAACGGCGCGGTAGACCTGTCGGTAGGCGCAGCGACCCATTATCATGCCGACTATGTCCTGCCAAAGTGGAGCGCCAACCTGGTAAAGCTGACCAAGGTCGGCGCGCATATATTTTACCGTTTCCCCGGCTCTTGGGGCCGCAGCTCGGTATTCCGTAAGTCGGTCCAGCCAAGCGACGACGCGATCATCGCCCTGCAGCGCCTGTCGGCCGTTCCCGTCGGGACGGACGTTGCGAATATGGACCAAACAAGCCTGGCTCCGCCTGAGCTGGACTTGGCTGGACTGGTTGACGCTCCAAGCATGTCTGCTTTGGCCAGTAACAACAGCATCGACAAAACCGAAGCAAGCAGCGCTATTATGCTTGTGCCATCGCCTGGCTCCGCTGCTGGCGGATGGGCGGTAGACGCCATGCGGCGATGTGCGGGACGGTCCGATTGCCAGGTTTTCGGGTGGCGCTCGAACGATCAGTTGGAACGCAACCGTATGAAGCCCGGCCAGAGTGGAGAGCGACCGGTCTTCCTGTTCATCCGCGATCGCGTTTCTGGCATGAATGTGGCGCTTTGGGATTGCGGTGTTGTTCTGCGTCCCAATGTGTCTGAATGCCTTCCGACCAACCCGGCAGCGGTGCAGCGTTTACTTCGCAAACGGGATTAAACCGAATTGAGCTTGCGGCTCAATGCGTGCAGACTTTCGGTCGAACTGGATCAACCTGTTTGAAAATCAATAGCTTCCTTTCAAGCAGCGATGGCGTTCTCAGGCCAAGACTGGCCGCGGTTGCGCGCTCGACCAGTTTGCCGTTGTGAACATAGCTGACCCATTGGTCGGGATGACGACGGAGAAATTCCTCGATTGAAAACAGCACATTGTGTCTGCCTGCCGCAGCCGTCTTTCTGAGCGATGGACTGGATGAATCGACGACACGCACAATTTCGCGCTGGTAATCGAACAGATAGGGTGGCTTGGAAAAAAGGAGATGATTGGTCGTTCCGCCCTCGGTGTGGAGATTGCTGAACATGTTGATCGAACTTTCGGTCTTGAGACCCACATAGGGCGAAAGGCAACTGATAAAGAAGAGCGCGGGTATGATGTAAATCCAGTAGCCGACGCGCCGAACAGTAACCCCTGCATACGGCAGATGCCGCAGAGCGACATAGGTCATGGCGACCATTATAGCGCCGCCGACCACGGCCCATACGAGAATGAAGATCGAATGCAGCAGCATCAACGCAGGTCTGCCTGGATTTGCAACCGCAAGCAGAGCGATCACCGCGCCCGAGAGCAACAAAACAGCAGCGATCGGGACCAGAATGCCTACACGACCCAGGAACATACGGAGCGGATGGACAACGTGCCGGTAGGCGATAGCGTAAAGCTCTCCACTGGCTTCCCGCGGCATGCTCAAGATGTACAGCGCAAACACAAGGCTGGAAAAATCCATGTACCAGCTATAGGCAGAGATTGGTATGATATAGTGGAAGACAAGGCTGATGATCAGGCCGACGGCAAAGTACTTCTTCCAGAAAAGACTGACGATAGCGATAGCTTCGATTCCGAATGTCGCAGCGATCGCCAGATAACGTCCGAACAGATTGTCGTCCAATCCAAATGGCGCTGCGAGCGGTCTGTACAAGCCAACCGCGCAACTCACCGTCGGATCGAGAAAGTCAGTGTTGATCTTGTGAAATATCCCGTAGAAATACATGATCGCGAGCAGCCACCGTGCCGAGATTCGGCAATGTTCGTACAGGAGAACGCGGTCGATACCGCGCCAGTTCGATCGCGCAGCCAACACCACCGCGCTTAGCAAAAGCGCGATGTCGAACATTACAGTGATTGTTTTGTTATTGGACGCAACCGGCAGCCGGACAACGTAAAGAAGAACGACGACGCTCGCCAGAGCGAGGAGACCGCTCGTGTTTCGCGGAAACAATATCACGGCGCCAGAAGCAGCAACCACCCCCCATGCAAGCAACGCGTAAATGACACCATTGCCTCCAATCAGGCCTTGCGGATCGCCCGCAATGCTGAAAAAAGCGGCTATTCCCCATAGAGGTGCAAATGCAGTCAGGCCATCATAGGTCGGCACCACCGCCGGCGGCCAGAGTGCCGGATTTCGTGTGAAACGGATGAACGGAACATCGGCAACTGTTGCCATTGGTTGCAGCCCCCTGCATTTGATTTCCTATGGCGCTTTGCCCCCGCGCGCTAACCCTGCGTCACGCGGCCACTAAGGACAAGCCTGCACGATTGGCACGTTCTGCCGGAACTTGTGACGAAAGCCGGGTCAATCCGTGTGCAGCGCCCCAAATGGCGGCTTGCGTTCGGTTCTCTACTCGCAATTTGCGCAAAATCGCCTTTACATGCACCTTTATGGTAGCATCACTGACATCCAGCTTGCGAGCGATAACCTTGTTGGAATCGCCCCCCATCAAATATTGCAGCACGTCCATCTCGCGCCGGGACAAGGACGCCTCACTCAACATAAGTTCGGAACGCGCAGTAGACAGAGAGGGAGTACGATCCAACGGCAGGAGGTCGGCAAGACTGGACGGAAAAACCTTCTGACCCTGTATAACCAGCTGCAACGAGGAAATCAGGGACGAGCACGACATATTCTTGACGATATAACCATGCGCGCCGGTTGCGAAACACCGGGTCATCGTATCGAAATCAAAGTTTTCCGACAGCACAACTGGCTTCGTTATGGAAGACGCGTGAATCTGGGCCACCGCGCTACACTGCTCGGCAGATTCTAAAAAGTCGATCAAAACCACGGTGGTCTCGCCAACTTCCTCCCAGGGAATGTCACTCACCGATTCAACCGTAGCCAAAACTCGGAACCCGGCCGACCCGACAATCCGGGTCAGCCCTTCCCCCGAAATGGCATTCGAACTAACTACGCAGACAGAATTTTCCATAAGACCCTCGCTCTAGAGTCCCCCCGCAGGATTTATCCTCTGCCTAACAACAATCTTTTGTCGTGTTTGTTTCCGCTAACCGGTGTCTTTTTTACAAAAACGAGAATTTTATCCCAACTTAACAACAAGATATAACTTAAGTTATACCTAAATGTTCGTTTTTGCAAGAGCGAATCAAAAGAACGCTTCGCTGATTGTCACGGTGTCGCCCGGCGCTATTAATAGTGGAACCTCATTCAGCTTCACCGTGCGGGCCGACTCCCATTCCGGTCGACGGATGACCACAGAGGTCTTGTTTGCCCTCGCGGTAAATCCCCCGGCCCGGGCGATAGCCTGAAGCAGCGTGAGATCGCCGCTATATGGATATTCTCCGGGCTTGTTGACTTCGCCCAAGATGAAGAAAGGGCGGTGGTTTAGCACATCCACAGCGACCCTGGGCGTTATCAGGTAACCGCCCTGCTCGAGCCGGGCGGTGATCACCTTGGCAAGCTCCTCCGGCGTCGACCGCGCTGCCGGAACCTCGGCAATAAGCGGCAGCGATATCGCGCCGGACGCGCCGACCAGATATTCGCCGGTTAGCGTCGGTTCATCGAATACGGTGACGCGCAAGCGATCGCCCACGCCCAGCTTATAGCCGCCCGCCAATTCCTGATTAACCTGCCCTGCGGAGATAACTGGAGGACCCGAGGTACAGCCCGTCGTGCCAACTGACACGGCCACTGCCGTACAGACTGCGGCTATTCTGGTCCGGTGCGCCAAGCTTGACAAGGACATCGCACATATTGCCTGCTGCAGTGCAGCAACGACCTGCAGGACTTTAATCGAGCGAATATTAGCAAACGTCAATCGATAGCTCCTGCAGTTTTGCCGGGCCAGATAGCTCGGACTGGCAGACTCGTAGCCCACGCAATCCACTCAATTACTGCAGTCACCGGGCCATACAATTGACCTTTCGGGGTAGCGCAAGGGCTTGGGGAACAAAATTCTCTACCCCATCGGGATAGGTATGTGACCAAATGCACAATTGCACCACCATCGGCGAACGGTAACGTCGCCGCAATGCAGCATGAAATTTTTGCCCGCTGGGCCGTCAATTATTCACCGGCCCCCGCGCGGTCCCAAAATTGGAACGACCAGATGAGAATTCGCGACCAGATGAGAATTCGGATGTCTTTTGCCAACACTCCAGCCAGCCGTGTCATTCAAAAATATCGATCAAACCGTGCTTAGCACTGCCATCAAAATGTCCGAATCTGACTCACAGGTTGATCATGTCAGTTCGCCCCAAAGGTCGCCAAAGCGGCCTGCTGACGTTTTGCAGCCACAATTCCAGCCTGATTATTTCAGCAGGTTGCTCGACGTCATCATTGCGGGTGCCTTGCTCGTTTTGCTGTTGCCGGTCATGGCGCTTGTTGCGGCGATCGTTTATCTGGTCGATCCGGGCCCGGTAATCTTCGCGCATCAGCGCATAGGTCGACATGGCAAGACGTTCCCCTGCCTGAAATTTCGCACAATGTATGTTGGCGCCGAACAGCGATTGACGGCCATTCTGAACTCCGACCCTGTGCTACGCAGGCAATGGGAACGGGACCACAAGCTGGCGGTCGATCCCCGGATCACCAAAATAGGAAAGTTTTTGCGAGTTACCAGCCTCGACGAACTGCCCCAGTTGTTCAACGTTCTGGTTGGCGACATGAGCATGGTGGGGCCACGCCCGATCGTGGCCGGGGAAATCAACCGATATGGCCGGTTCATCGTTTTTTATTACAGTGTTCGGCCCGGTCTTACTGGCCTTTGGCAGGTGTCGGGGCGAAGCAGCACAAGCTATCGTCGCCGCGTTGCGAGCGATGTGCTTTATGCAAAAACGAGGTCACTACGCTTTGATCTGAAAATCATGGCGGCTACGGTGCCAGCGGTACTTGCAGGACAAGGGTCGTGCTAAAACCCGACAATGCAGGCGGTCGGTTTTTGTCGCCGGTTTACAACAGCCAGAATATCGCCAGCCAGAGGAGCAATGCTGCGGGCACTGCGAATATCAGCCCACGTCCAAAGCTTCTGGGACGCCGCTGCGCCCTGTCGGCCCACGAGTCGGCTTCTGGTGGCTGTTCCAACGTGATCGCAAACTCCGCCATTTCTGCTGCCTTTGCTGTAAACTGCCCTCGTCATGAAGTGAAGGCTAAATGCAAGGTCCGAGTATCATCCAGAAAGTTATCAACTGGTAAAGATGCCAACCGGCATTCTTCACGCTCACGATTAATCACAAGCAGCATTGCCTGGGCCATGCTGGCAACCACCTTGGCCACGCCCGCCCTAACCCAGGATCGTTCGATCGAAACGCCGGAAAGTCTTGTGATTCAGGCTGAGCCAATCGGGATAAGTGCTGGGCCAGTTATGATCTATCCGCAAGCGTCCGCAGATATCCGGTACGACAGCAATATCTTCAACCGCGAGGATCGGGTGGAGAAAGATATGGCCGCAGTATTTCGCGGCACCGCCCGAATCGTGACCGATTTCAACCGCCATCAAGGATCGCTCAACCTTTCGACCGAAGTCCGGCGCTATTTCGATAACTCGGCAGAGAATAGCGAACAGTTCGCAATCAACCCGGCTATCAGGTTCGATCTCGGCAACCGACTGACCCTGACCACTTCGGCGCTGGGCGCGAGACGAATCGAGCGGCGTGGCACTTCGGGCGACCAGTTTTTGACTGACCGGCCGGTCGAATTTGACGAGCGCACCGCGCTGGTCAGTCTTGCCCGGACCGGCGGGCTCCTCGAAATTGCAGGAACGGCGCGCACGACCCGGTTCTCCTACAAGGACGCTAGCATAAATGGTGTGCCAATCGACCTTTCTGCCCGCGATGTGCGGCAGAGCTCGATCGGGGTACGCGCAGACTTTTACCGCGGCGGACAACTTGGGGTATTCGCGTCGGCGCGCCTCAATGAAGCCAACTACAGTCGGGACATCGGTCCTCGTGACTCGAACGGTGGTTCGGCGCTGGTAGGCGTCAATTACCGTCCCACCCCACTCAGCAAAATCGAGTTTGGGTTGGGGTATATCCACCAGAATTTCGATAACCCTGTGACCAGGGATTTGCGCGGAGTCGATTACTGGCTTGAGGCGAACTGGGTTCCGACGCCTCGGTTACGATTGGTAGCAAGCGGAGGTCGCTCGATTGAGCGAGGCCCTGTTCCGGAAGTGTCGTCGGTTGTTGAATCGCGAATCGATGCCGAGGCCTCTTACGCGTTCGGCACACGGACATTGCTGGGGTTGAACGCCGGATTCGTGAAAGAGGATTTTCGGGGCGTCAACCGGAGCAACCAACGCTATCTGGTGGAAGCCCAGGTGCGCCGCCAGATCAACAGGCAACTAAGCGCATTTGCGGGCGTCGGTTACAGGAAGCAGACCAGCGGCGATATTGGTGGCCGCAACTATGACGGCATGACCGCCCGCATCGGCATACGAATTGCGCCATGAAGTTCAGATCGAACTGCATAACCGCATCATATATTCAGGAGTAAACCGGTGAACGGCTCGAGACAAATTAGCAGCGCCAGCGCCAGTGATGGACGGGCGCTGGTCGCCCAACCACCCGGTCAGGCGATCATGGTCCCCCCCGACCGGGTCGACCTGCGCGGGTCGGTGTCTTTTTTCCGCCGACGATTGAGCCTTATTCTCGCGATTACTGCATTGGCAATCGCAATTGGGGCGATAATCACTTTCATGACGCCTGCTGTGTATAAAGCCGAAGCGCTGGTCAGCCTTGAAACTCCTCAAGCGGAAACCGCCCGGACCACCGGCGCCGCAGTGGCGAGCGGGCCTGCACCAAGCAGTGCATTCGTCGACACGCAAGTTGCAATCCTTACATCGCGCGAGCTTGCGGCACGGGTCGGCGAAGCGCTTGGCTTGATGAAAGGCAAGTCGGCAGCCGAACAACGAGACGTAATTGACGAACTGCAAAATGGCGCGAGCGCGGAGCGAAGCGGCGAAAGCTATGCGCTGACGCTGACATATGAAGCGCCGAATGCGCGGGACGCTTCACTGCGCGCGAACGAATTCGCGCGGCAGTTTACGCAGTGGGAGCTGCTCAGCTCCAAGGAACGTAATCAGGATTCCACAAAGCTGATTGCCAACCGGTTAAGCCAGTTACGCGCACAGGCGCATGCCGATACCGAGGCGCTGCAACGATACCGGATTGCCAACAATCTGCTCAGCACATCGGGTGCGTCTTTGACCGAGCAGGAAATTTCCGCGTATAATCAGGAAGTCACAAAGGCCCGCGCAATGGCCGCCGAAGACCAGGCCAGGCTTGATACTGCCCTCGCCCAACTGCGATCCGGATCGAGCGGTGAAGATGTCGGCGAAGCGCTTGGCTCGAGCGTCGTTTCTTCGCTTCGCGGTCGCGTTTCCGAAGTTGGCGGCGAAGTTGCCAATCTGGAATCGCGCTACGGCCCGAGCCATCCGCAGCTCGTCCGGGCAAAAGGCGAATTGGCCGAACTGCAGCGGCAGATACAGGCGGAAATCGGTCGTGTCGTTTCCAATCTGGAGGCCAAACGCGATGTGTCGCAGCAGCGGCTGGGCTCGCTTTCTGGGAGCCTTGCAGGGGCCAGGGGACAATTGTCGCAAAATAACGCTGCGATGGTTGGACTCGATGAATTGCAGAGAACGGCCGAAGTTTCGCAAGGGCTTTATGAGACATATCTCAACAGCTATAAACAGCTGGTCGCTGAAGAGGGAACCGAGCGCGCAAATGCCCGAATCCTGAGCAACGCCGACACCCCTATATTGCCAAGCTCCCCCAACGTGCCAATGAACATGCTGTTATCGCTGGTGATTGGCTTGGGTGCCGGGCTGGCCGCCGCCTTTGTCGCCGAATCACTATTTCACGGCATTACCTCTCCCGACGAAATCGAAAACGTCCTGGGCGTGCGCTATTTATGTTCGATCCCGCTACTCGCATCGGTCAGCAAGACCTCGCGCAAAGAGGTTATGGCCATCGTGGAAGAGCCGCGATCGGCGTTCGCCGAGTCCTTCAGATCGCTTCGCACCTCGATAGAACAGGCAACGCAAGGGCCAGCCCAGGTCATCGCCATTACCTCGGCTCTGCCGAAAGAAGGCAAGACAATTACCTCGGCTTGTCTTGCGCAAACATTGGCGGCTGGCGGTGCGTCTACCGTGCTGGTCGATTGCGATTTGCGGCGACGGGGCGTGACTCGGCTGCTGCGGCTGGGACAGGAACATGACGGCCTGGTCGAGGTGCTCGAAGGAAATGCGAACCTGAGCGAAACCCTTATAATCGGCAATGGCGGGCTTGCGATTTTGCCGATCAGACCAGCCGACAGCGAACCGGAAGCGCTGCTCGTCGGCAATCTTTTCGAACGCCTGATCGACGAGCTGCGGATGCGGTACGAATATATCATCCTTGATCTGCCGCCTGTTCTACCGATTGCCGCGACCCGCACGCTGGCATCGAGAGCCGATGCCACAGTCATGATCGTGCGGTGGCGCAAAACGCCCGAGGCCGCCGTAAGAGCAGCGCTTCAGCAATTACCACCCGACCGTATAAATCTGGCAGGCATCGCTCTTACGCAGATCGACATGCGCAGGCGTCGCCAGTTCGGCAGCAATGACCCGGCATTCTATTACAAACAATATCAGCAGTATTATTCATGACTATTGTCGGCACTGCCATCGATCCTGCGCGAGCGCCAAAAGCTGTGGATTCGCGGCGGGTTGCCATCGTCCATTACTGGCTGGTCGGGATGCGCGGCGGAGAGCGCGTTGTCGAACGGCTATTGAAGCTTTTCCCCAATGCCGACATCTTCACGCATGTCTATGATCCAGCCAAGACGTCGGCACAGATCAATGCCGTTCAGGTAAAGACCACCTTCATCAATGGCCTTCCGCTGTCGCGGCGCTTCTACCAATATTATCTTCCGTTGATGCCAATGGCGCTGGAACAGCTTGATCTCACCGGTTACGATTTGATTATCAGCAGCGAATCCGGCCCTGCCAAAGGCGTCATCACCGATCCCGATGCGCTTCATGTCTGCTATTGTCATTCGCCGATGCGTTATTTGTGGGATCATTATCATTTGTACCGCAAAGACGCGAACCCTCTCGCCCGTGCCGCAATGCCGTGGATTTATCACCGGATGCGGCAATGGGATTTTTCATCGAGCGGACGCGTCGACCGGTTTGCTGCAAATTCGCAATTCGTCCAGAGCCGCATCCGCAAAAACTGGCGGCGCGAATCGGAAGTGATTCATCCGCCCGTCGATACCGGCCTTTTCATACCCTCGCTGGATATCGACGACGCCTATTTGTGGGTGGGCCAGATGGTGCCTTACAAGCGACCTGACCTAGTCGTCGAAGCCTTCAACGCAACCGGCCTTCCGCTGCTGATGGTCGGCGACGGGGCGATGTCGAAACGATTGAAGGCGATTGCCAAGCCGAATATCCGGTTCGTCGACAGGCTGGATTTTGACGCGTTGCGCCGGGCCTATTCGCGCGCCCGCGCACTGGTGTTCACCGCAGAAGAAGACTTCGGCATGGTCCCTGTCGAGGCGATGGCGTCCGGTCGCCCCGTTCTGGCTTTCGGCAATGGCGGGGTCAGGGACAGTATCGTCCCAGAGCGAACGGGGCTTTTCTTCACTCAACAGTCTGCGGAGTCGCTGATCGACGGGATTGAGCGCATGGAGGCCTGGCTCCCGCATTTCGACCCGGGCGAAGCGATCGCGCAGGCCCGCCTGTTCGCCCCGGAAATATTTGACGCAAAGATAATGCAGCTCGTTCAGCCATGATTCTTACCTTCGTCGGTGTTCTGCAGCTGGTCATCGGCTGCATCCTCCTCTTTGCCGGGCGACTGAGCGGCATGTTCGTTTTTCTGATGGTGAGCGGGCTGCTCGGAGGGTCTGCCGCAATCGTGGCGCCGGCGCTTGGCAATTCGTCGATACCGCCGATTCAGTTCGCGTTGCTGTTTATATGCTTGCGACTGCTGATGCCGAAAGGTGGATATTTTTCGATACTAAAAGAAGCGGTTACAGCCAATATTTTACTGGTGCTCTTCACTTTTTACGGCGTTGCGGCCGCGATCGCCGCGCCGCGCATTTTTGAAGGGATCATCAATGTTGCACCCTTGCGCTTTGATGATGCCCGCAATCTTTTCGATACTGTCCCCCTGGAACCGAGTCCGCAGAATATTACGGCATCGGTCTATTTGTTGGGTGCATTGCTGGTAACGCTTGCGGCATATGTGGTGTGCCGCACATCCGATGGCGCCAAAACGCTCGTGAAAACCGGCGTCTTCATCGCCTGGGCTCATGCCATCAGCGGATTGGTGGGCATCCTGGGTCGCGGCACATTTGTCGAGGACATATTGGAGCTGTTCCGCAATGGATCCTACGCACAACTTGATCAAACATATCAGGGCTTTATTCGCATCAACGGCTTTTTTCCCGAAGCATCGGGATATGCCTCGTTCGGGCTTGCGTGGTTCATCTTCAATTCCGAATGCTGGTATCGCTCTGTCATGCCCCGCTCGACCGGGCGCGCCGCGCTCGTACTCGCGCTTACTTTGTTTTTCAGCACATCATCGACTGCCTATGTCGGTCTGGCATGTTATGCGGGCTTCTTCCTGCTTCGGCTCGTGCTGGTCCCGAACCGCGTGAACGGCCATCGCCTGGGCCAGGCGGCAATCGCGGCTGTGGCCGCCCTCGTGATGGTCGCGATTTCGATGGCCCTTTTCCCGCAATTCGCATCTTCGGTCGCGGATATGTTACTTCATATGACGGTCGAAAAGCGGGACAGCGATTCTGGGCAACAGCGGTTGTTCTGGGCACTGCAGGGCTGGCATGCGTTCATCGCATCCTGGGGGGTCGGCATCGGACCTGGCAGCTTCCGCTCATCCAGCCTGCTCACGGCAATTCTGGGCTCAATGGGTGTGATAGGCATCGCGACATTTCTGGCTTATGTGACGGTCGTCTTCCGACCCTCCAGGGCCTCTACCTGGGGCGATGCACCCGATGCCGCAACAGCGATTGGCGCGGCGGCCGCTACTGCCGCGTTTCTAATTCTCATCCCCGCCTCTATTTCATCACCTTCATCCCACCCTGGCACCAATTTCTCGATCTTCGCCGGTGCTGCAATGGCACTTCGGCCACTTGCTCAACGCATGACGCAAAACATACCGCTGAGCTTTCGCAGAACGACCGGGCAAGTCGCCAACTGAAAGCCGCGAATAATGCAGTTTCGTTCAATCAACGATCTATATCGTGACATCTGGAGCAATCTCCACAGGTTACCTGCCGACCTCGATCTCGTCGTCGGTATTCCGCGAAGCGGGATGTTGGTGGCGACCATCATCGCGCTCGCGCGCAACCTGCCGCTCGCCGATCTCGGCGGGTTTGTTGCGGGCAGGCAGTTTGCCGTGGGCAAAACCCGCCGGGACGGCAGCGAGCAAGCGAACGAAATTCGTCACATCCTGATCGTCGACGATAGTAGCCGCACCGGATCGGCCATGCGAGAAGCGCGAGCGACTTTGGCGACGTTGGCCAATCCGCCGCGTTTTACAACCTGCGTGGTATATGGCGTCGAACAATGCGATGCCGGTATCGACCTGACCTTGGCAACCGTTGCCGAGCCGCGGGTTTTTGAGTGGAATGTGTTTCACCATCCGATTATCGAACGGGCCTGCGTCGATATCGATGGCGTGCTTTGCCTGGATCCCCAAGCGCATGAGAATGACGACGGTCCGCGCTATCTCGATTTTCTCGGCAATGCTCAGGCTTTGCACAGGCCCCGGCGTGAAATCGGAATGTTGGTCACCAGTCGCCTGGAAAAATACCGGCGTGAGACCGAAGACTGGTTGCACCGCAATGGCTTTCGATATCGCAAGCTGGAAATGCTCGATCTTCCCGACGCCGAAACCCGGCGGCGGCACAGGGCTCATGCCGGGTTCAAAGCGGGTGTATATTCGGCAAGCGACAGCCCGTTGTTCATCGAAAGCGAGCTCCCCCAGGCCCGCGAAATCGCGTATCTGAGCGGGAAACCGGTACTCAGTCTCGAAGGCCCGCAAATGGTATATCCAGGCGCACTGAGTCCGCAAGCATTGCGGCGTGCTTCGCGGCCGGACCGGCTCGTACGCTCGATTGCCCAGCAGCTACTCGGCCCTGCAGGTGTCGGTCAGGTGAAGGCCTGGTTGGGGAGAAAATAACACGCATGTGTCACCGGCGAAAAAGTATCTTTCGCCCCAATCCGAGTAGCTCGCTTTCGGGTCCGCTGCATCGGCCCGCAAATTGCCACAACACACCGAGCGTAACGACGTAGGTGAACATGCCCAGCGACGCGAGCAGGCCTATTTCGATCAGCAGCTCGTAGATCGGGCCGCCGCTTTGAACGAATGGTCTCGCCGCGAGCACCGCTGCTACCATTGCGAAAATCGCGGCAAATGTTCGCGCATGTACGGTAATCTGTTGGAGCAGCCCAATCCCCGTCAGCCGACGGACGAGTTCGAAGGCCAGCAATATGCCGATAACGGTGCTGACCGCCCGGCCCCAAACAAGCCCCATCAATCCATCGGCAAGCAATCCGATGACAACGCAGACGGCGCGAAAAAGCAATCCAAGCAAATCCCGCCCGAACAGGATTCTGGTCTCTCCAAGTGCCATCGCCAGCGGCCGGAACCCCGTTGTCAGCGTTTGAATGGCATAACAGCACGATATTATCTGGATAAGCGGTACTATCATTATCCATTTTTGCCCGAGCGCAAGTGCCACCAGCGGTTCGGCCAGCAACGCCAGCCCAATGCCGGCGGGCAATGCGATGAGCGCCATCGTTGCCTGTGCGGTCAAGTAAGCGCGCCGGATGCGCGGCAGATCGTTGCTCATATTGGCAAAGCCGGGAAACAGCGCCTGCGCCAGCGGAGCTGTCGTCTCGCGCGTCGGGATCGCGGACAGATTGTCGGCAACGGCATATGCACCGAGCTGGGCCTTCGGCAGTACGAGGCCGATCAGCAGCTGGTCGAAACGCCAATTGAGCACGCTGGTTATCTGACCCAGGAATAGCCATCCGGAAAAGCTTGTGAAGCTCGACGCCTGCGCCAGCGTGAACCTTGGCCGGTAGGGAACGATGATATAGCTAAGCAGCGTCGCGACCGCCGCCCCGATCGCATTTCCGATGATGATTGCCCAATAGTTTTGTAACCAGATCGCAATGCCTATGCCAATGGCCAGCCCGACGCCTTTTTGCGTAACCTGCACCGCCATGAGCGGCCTGAACTCCATCTGTTTCGTGCGCAAGGGAACATGCGGATTGAAGAACCCCGATAGCGCTCCGGTCAGCCCCGCTACCATGAACACTGGAATGAGGCGGGGGTCGTCATACAGGATGGACAGCGGATAAGCGGCAAGCAAAAAGAACACCACGATAATCAGCGTGCGGATGAGCGCAATGCTCCAGGCGCTGTCGATCAGTTCCGGCGTGACCTTTTCCCGCTGGATAAGCGCGGACCCCAGCGAAAGCTCGGTCACTGCAACAACTATTCCAAGCACGGTGGTTGCGATCGCGACAATGCCGAAATCTTCCGCCGACAGCAGCCGCGCCAGCACGATAATGCTGAGCATTCCGGCGATGTTTGTGATTACGCGGGTTGCCCCCAGGCTGATCGCCCCTCTCGCGACGCCCAGCTTCATGGCGTTTGCGACGCGGATCTGGGATAAGTGCGCCGCATGAACGCCGACCGCAGCAGTGCCATGCCCGCCTGGATCGCCGACCTTGCGGCCCACTTGCTTGGCCGCGTTACCAGCGACTTGACCGCAAGCTTCAGGCCGGTGCCTGCATCATCGTGCCGACGGTGCAGATCCGCCGTAACGAGCAAATGCGCCGCTGAAATTCTACGCAATTCGCTGCGGTCATCAATCCCCTCGCGAAGGCGCTGGTAAAGTGTTGCGTGTCCGGCGAGCACTTTGGGCAGGTTCGTAGTGATGCGATCATGCGGACCGCTGTTGAAGCGAACCAGCGGTTTGCGGACGACACCGAACCGCCCATGTCCACGCAAACGGTTCCACAGGTCCCAATCCTGACAGCTGGGCAGATCGGGATCGAACCCGCCGACATTGCGGAGAACATCCGCACGGATGAGCGCCGAAGACGTCCCGCTCAACTGATTGCTGCAGCGCAGATCTATGACGCTAGGATCGTCGCGGGGCAGGAAGATGCGCTCTTGCGGGCCGCCAACCAGCCGGAAGCCCGTGAACAGTGCAATCAGTTCGGGATCCGAACGAAGCCGTTCAAACTGCAGCTCGAGCTTGTCGGGCTCCCACTCGTCGTCCGAATCGAGGAAGGCAATCCATTTACCAGTAGCGGTTGTAACGCCGGCATTCCGCGCCCGGTTCGCACCGCCATGGCTGCGCTCGATCAGCTTGATACGTCCGTCGGCTTGCGCCGCTTCTTTGACCCAAATAATCGTGTCATCACTGGATCCGTCATCGACGATGATAATTTCGGTAACGGCGTGACTTTGCGCCAGCGCGCTGTCGACGGCTGCTGGCAGCAGGGCAAGCCGGTTGTAAGTCGGAATTACCACGCTTACGGTCTCGGTTGGCGCGACGTTCATTGTGGTAGCGATGCCTCTTTAACAACAGCCATCAATCGCTCGCCCGCCGCCCGCCACGTGAACTGAGCGGCGTTAGCATAGCCCTCGGAGATTTTTTTCGATCGCAAAAACGCGTCGTTCTGCAAGGCAAGAATTGCAGTTTGCCATGTCGAGGGGTCATCGAGTTCGGCATATATCGCTGCATCTCCGCATGCCTCGGGAATAGCGCCGCCTTTGCTTGCGATCACCGGACAGCCGCACAGCATCGCTTCGAGTGGCGGCAAACCAAATCCTTCGGTGCGCGACGGAAACGCCAGCGCAAGCGCCCCTGAAAGCAATCCACGCAGTTCGCCGTCGGCTGGCCTCCCCGCAAATATCGCTTGCGACGGGGCGATGATGCCATCCTCGGCGAGAGCGGCGCGGTCGGGGCCAATGACCACGAGCGAAATACCATCGAGGCGGCGGTCGCCAAACGCCGCAAAAACCACTTCGACGTTTTTATAGCGCTTCGCGCTGCCGAAAACGACGACATAGCCCCGCTTTGGTAAACCTAGCTTCAATCGAAGCGTCGGGTCTTCGTCCGCATCGAGGATATGGTCCGCGCCATTGGGCACCACGATAGAGCCCTGCGGTGAAATGCCGGCGCGCGCGAGAACGCCCTTGGAATATTCGGAAACCGTGATGGTTGCCCGGCTGGTTCTTGCTATTTGCGGAACGAGCCAGCGATATCCGATCCGCTGGCGGGCCGGATATCCGCTGTCCTTGCGCAGAAACTGGGCGTCGTGAACCATCGTAATTTTTCGCGAGTGCGCGATTGGGGCAAGGTTAGCGAGGTTGATCAACACCCCGTCGGCAGCCTTGATGGGGAGCAGGAACTGTTCCCAAAACTGGCCTGTCCGGCTGGAATTTCGGCGTTCGATGAAGTTGAGCTTGGGAACCCAGTCTGCGTTCTTCGAGGTAAGCAGATAAGCACTTGGCCGTTCGTTGTCAGGCATCTCGGCCAACCGGTCATCGCACTCCCGGATCAATCGGTCGGCAACGCGGTGAACCCCGTTGAGCGAACCGCCGTAGAATTTACCGTTAAAGTAGAGCGGTAATCGACCGTTCAAAGCCGCTCTACCTTCATCGGATCGATCTTTCCGAGCAATAGGTCTGCGAGCGCGAGCAGATTGCCCTGCAATCGCCCCCTACGGTCGATATGCGGCTCTGGCCTGATGCTGCGGACCATATTCGCCGCGAGATTCTGCATCAACAGCCGCCAACCTAACCCGCCTTGCAAAGTCCCTTTGCGCCAGAGATGGACCGGGTTCGCGATTTGCGAATAGCCAAGTCGCCGTCCGGAACTCCGTGCACCGCGCGCGCCAAGATGGATGCCGGTAACCTGCGGACCGGATACAAGACGACCTCGCGCTGCCAGTCGAATGGTAAAATCGACATCCTCTTGCCAGCCATAAAGCGGCAGAGCCTCATCGAATTTCAGTCCGTCTGCGGCAGCAATCGAAATCGCCATGTTACAACCGTAGAGCGCCGACCGGTCCCGCATGACACCACCCGGACGTTCGCCTTCGACGTCCAGCCGTCTGACGGCATCATTAAAGCGAATAGGCGCGCCGTGAATTCCGTCATCCACCAAATTGCCAGTTACGCCTACGATCGACGGGTCTGATTCCATCGTCCGCTCGACCTCTGCAATAAAGTCATTTGCGGGCACAAAATCATCGTCGAAAAAGATGACCACATCGTAATCCGTCCCAAGAAATTCCAGTGCCGCATTGCGTTGTTTGCACAGTCCCTTGTCGGCCAGAAGTATGTACGGACGAATCCGCGCAACCTCGATTCCAAACACATCGCTTGCTGCCGTTGCAACCACGAGCACGAAATCTGGTTTGCGAGTTTGATCGGCAAGTCTGTCGATCACGTCAGCGAGTTCGCGGGCTCGTCCCGTCGTGGCGATGGCAACGCTAATCCGCATTTTATGCTACTCCAACAAGCGATCGCGTCGCAAGGTTCTTGGACAATCTTGGCGAGTGGCTCGCCACACGCATCCACTCGTTACAGGCAGCGGCGAGCGCAGTCCGTTTTCCGTCCAGAAGAGCGAGATAAGCCGAAATCAGCGCATCGATCCAGGCGTCCGGGCTGAGTGCAAGATGACGCGTCGCGCTATAGGCCGCGATGCTCATTCTTCGGACAAGCTCGTCGCTTGCTGCCAACTGTTTCACGGCCGAAGCGAGAGCATCGGCGTCGCTGATATCAATCGACAGGCCTGCGCCGGTTTCCGCAATATCCTGCGCGATCAGCGAATGAGACGACGACAGGACGGGGATGCCGCTCCATAATGCCTCCACTGCGGAAAGGCCGAAGGGTTCCATATGTCGGCTTGGCATCACCAGCATTCTGGCCCGCCGCGCGTATGCACCGATTTCATCATTAGGGACACGACCCACGAAGTCGGCTTCCGGATAAAGCGCCCGCATCTGTTCCAACATCGCGCCATCGCCGATGGCGGTCAGTTTCAGCCCTGCACGGCGACACGCCTGTGCGGCAAGGTCGATGCCTTTGGTGCTTTCGATCCGACCGACAAAAAGCACCTCGCGGTTACCTTCGGCAGCAACGCGCTCGCGGCAATAAGCTGTCACCGGATTGGGCAGCACGAACATATTGCTCTCGTCCACACCGGCTTTTGCAAAATATGGCGCCATGGCCCGATGGATCAGCAATTGCGGGGGCAACTCGCCATCCGATAGCAAATGGCGCTGGACCAGCTGCCGAGCGGTGCGCCACATCTTATGCGCCTGATTTCGGCGGTCGCAGCGTGCAGTCAGGCAGGCTGCACCCAGCGGTCGGCGATGACAGGGCTGGGCGGCGACATAGTCGAACTGTGCGCCGTTGGGGCAGGTCAGAAAGAAATCATGAGCGGTCATGATGAGGCGACCACGAACGTTGCGTAGGGCGCGAAACAGTGATGATGAAAGGATTTGGGACCAGCCATGCAAATGATAGACCGTGCCAGGGCTGTCGTTTTGCTCAACCCAGCGCTCGACCATCTGCGCAGCGTTTTGATTATATATGCCGCGCACTGCACCGACCAGCGGGTTATCGAGCAACCGCTCCTGGCCCAGACCCAAATGAACTACACCGCGCGATTGAAGCTGCGCGTTGGCACCGTCGCCTGAGATCAAGACGACGCTATGATCACGCTCCGCAAATGAAATTGCAGAGTCGATGGCAAGTTGCGAAGCGCCGCCTTTCGGCGTCGACAAATCATTCAGGATCACGATCCGGTCGATCATCGAAGTGCACTCATCAGGCTGTCGGCAAGGCTTGCAATTCCAGCGCGGCATTCGGTCAAAAGCCGCTCATGAGTCTCCTCGTCGGGTGGATCGGCCAATACTTGCCAGGTCAGTGCGGCCAGACTGCCAGGACTCATTTCGCGCGGGTCAATCAGATATCTGTCCCGATCGCTGGCGGCGAAAAAATGCGCCAATTTCCGGTCCCACGCGAACCCGATTGACGGTATCCGATACGAATATGCAGCAATGCACGCATGGAGACGGTGAGCGAGTACACAGTCCAGCTCCGAAATAAACCCGGCAAGTTCGGTTGGCGTTGCAAATTGCGGAGCGCTTTCGACTGCCTCAATGTGTGAAAGCTGTCCGGCGATCAATTGCTTGAACGCCTCGTCCTCCGGGCTGCCATTGGTGAACAAGACGATGCGGCAAGGCCGAAGCAGCAATTGCTCGACCGTTGCGACGATCCACGCTTCAAGATGGTTGCCGCCATGCGACTGATCACTGTGCAGTCGCAAAACAAGCGGGTCGGTGACGCATATGCCGATCATCGGTATCATCCGGACGGCGGCCTTGCCTTCTCCGGTGGCAGGCCGGGCAGGCGCGAGATGGTCGACACACAGCAGCCCCGGGTCCGGCGCAACATTGGCCACGGGCAATCCCCTGCTCGCAAACTCCGTTCTCCAGGTTTCAGCGGACTGCTGATCGCGAGCCGTTACAGATACAAGACAAGCCTCACGCGCCTTTTTTATAACGCGCTTTAAGCCCTGACGGGACCAACCTCCGGTCACCCCAACGCTGGCGATCGCGGTCGGCAGCTGCCGTTTACTGCAAAGCGTCAGCGCATGAGCTATTTTGATCGGAAAGTTCTGATCGGCGTCGGCGAATAGAGCCCCGCCGCCAACTATCGCTGCTTCGCATGCCGCCAGCTCCCTCCGCCAACGCTTGGCAAGGCGAAACCTCACCACCATATCGAGCGCGATGGGCATCAGTTTGTGCCTTAGCTTGGCAGGGATCCTCTCCCGAAGACCAAGTACAAGCTTGCGGTGACGTCCATGGCTGCGGTCGAAGCTAGCCCGCCCGGCCAAGTCGATTGAATGGGGAACGATGTCGGGACAGGCGCGGCGCAATTCGCTTTCCAGACATTCGGCGATAATGCCATCGCCCAAATTGGGGCTGTACTTGACGTTAAAAATTGCGACCCGGCGCGGCATTACGTTTCTCGCCGCGCGCCCCGCCATAGCCTGTCTCATGGCTTGCCGCTTTTGCAAATCGAAATTTAGCGCGCGATCGAATGCGGTGCTAATCGTCGCGGCATCGAGCGGTCCGCCGAGAGCTATCGAAGGCACATCGAATGTTTCCGTGAGCTGCTTGAGTTTTAGATTTCCATCGTCAAGGATCAGCAGCGGCTTGTCGAACAATATGGCAAAAATGCCTGAATGCAGGCGGTTTGTAATAACAAGCTTGGCGCTTGCATAATGCTCCAAAAACGTCTCGAGCGTGTCGTTCATGCCGACCCGCTCGGCGGTAATACCGCTTGCATGCAACAAATCGCCTGCAGCTTCGAAATCCATGCCTGTACGGCTGTCGTGACAGACGAAAACCGTGTTGCAATTGGGTAAGCGTCTATCGATCAGAAATTTCAGTCCGCGCAGCGCCGCCGCATCGATCTGACGCTTTTCGGACTTGTCCAGACAGGGCGCTATTATCACAAGCGGCTGACGGCCTGATATTGACACGTTTTTGGTCAGTTCATCACCAGCGAACGCCATGTCGGCAGTAACTTCAATCCAACCAGGGGAGACGAGGTCAGCGCCATGTTCGGCGCTTGCTTGATCGCGTACGCGGACCTGCCCGGTGGTTGACAGGATGGCCCTCCACAAGCGGCGCCTCGTACCGCTCACTGGTCCTATTCCCAGGCCGCGTGTTTCAATTCTGCCACCACTTAGCTGGGCAAGGCGGACACCCGCGCAAAGCGAAATAAGCGACCTAAGCGACGCATTCGCCCGCACCATCTGGCCACCGCCAATGACAAAATCGCAATCCTTCGATTTCTGCAAAAATCGGATAATGTTGCGCCCGTGGACGCATTTGCCTCCATAATGCTCGATGTGGCGTTGTGCCGCTCGGGGATGCTTGCCCCAACAGCGCACGAAAGCCACACGGCCTTCATCCCTGGCAATGGCAAGGTTTTGCGTCAAAAGCGCCAAATCACCGAAGTTGTGAAGGTCGCCGCAAATCAAGATTACGGGTCGTTTGCGGTAGCCGTCGAACGCACCGAGCGGCGGCACACGAAGCCCGCCTGGGTGCGATGACGATTGCTTTATATCAAGAGAGCGAAACTCCTGGTGCTTGGCATGGACAATGTTCACATCTGACCTTTGGTTGTCGGGCAAGAGGCCATTTCAAAAAAATCGGCTTCACCGACCTTGGCGAGACAATAGCCGTCCCCACCTGCTTGCACAGCAGGGCAAGTGGGTACCCCCGATAGGGCTAGGTTGCCCAGTGATCACGTTGGCTCGCAGCCGGGACCGCATCCCTAATCAAACCGGGCGAAAGGATTGGAGCATGAGTGCGCAGCGAATAAACCGGAGTATCGCATCGACTGCCGATTTGCAGGGTCGGCGGCGATCCCGGTCGCCAATGCGAATTCGGTAAGCAGCACGCGTTCCAGCGATTTTAACTTGTTTGTCCCTGCCACCCCAACGTGAATCGACGGTTGAACCCCCCCCAATTTCTCTGCAATCCACACGGCGCCATTTTCGAGGCTTCCGAGCTGCATAGACGCTGCCTGAAAGTCTTCGACAAATTGGCCAAACTCTTGATCGGGCATTTGAAATGGTCCAATCAGTCGCCTCAAAATTGCGTAAAACGTATCATTGCTATTTGGCCCGAAAGCAGCAAAGCCGGATCCGGCGACCATAAGTGCCGTTACTATCGAGCTGGCAAGGACTGCGCGACGGTTCATGCTTGGCAATCCGGTCATGCCATCACCCTGCGGGCCGCGCGCAATGACAGGGCGGCGACGGTAAGGCTGGGGTTGGCCGCTGTGCAACTTGCAAACACGCTCGAACCCACAACCACAAGGTTGCGATAGCGATGATGTATCTGCCCCGCATCGACGACCGAATGCTTAGGGTCCCAACCCATACGCATCGTCCCTTGCAAATGCGATTCGGTCGGTCGCTCGCCTCTAGCTTCAATGCCTTCGACAGGTAGCGATCGAAGCATATCAGGGAGGATCTTCATCGCTCTTTCGATACCGGACAGTGCATATTGACCCACCGGCCCTGTAACCACTTCTACCGGGCCGTCACTGGCCGCGACCACATGATCGCTATCCTCTGGCATTGCCTCAGCGACAATGATTAGCGGCAGTGTTTGCCGCCATTTTCCCCGTTCGGTCCGAAAGCCGAATTTCCAGCGGTTTTCAAAATGAACCAGTGCCGAACCTGCAGCCCGTCGGAAATCACCATCATAACCGCCATAATCAAGGCCCGTGGTTATTGTACTGCCATCGAAGTTGTCGACACCGTCCAGCAACACCTCTACCTCGACCCCGTGTGCTTCGTGAAGTCCCCTGCCCACAAGACTATCCGCCAGCCCCGATCGCTGCAATATTGCGGGCGAGTGAATGGCATTTGCGCCCAGTACGAACAGATCGGCGGAGACGCGGTACATCCGGCCCGCAACTTCAAACTCCACCTCGTCGATAGTCCCGGACCTTTGATTGAGCCGAAGGACATTTGCTCCCAAACATATGCTTACTGCTGGATGCTGGAACACATGCATCATGCCATTATTCGCGGTAAACTTCGCATCGACAGGGCAAAGATTGCAACGCAGGCTTGCACAACAGCCAGCCCGGGTTTTGGTAGCAAAACGCGCACGCGCTGTGGGCATTACAAAATGGTAATCCGGACGCGCCTCTTTCAGCAATCGGTCAGGAGTAGACGGTCGGTGCGGGGCCTGCGGAAACGGTCTTGATCGCGGCAAAACTCTCGCCATATCCGGATCGCCGGAAATCGACATGACGTCCTCTGCATCGCAATAATATGCTTCGAGTTCATCATAGTCGATCGGCCAGTCGCTCCCGACGCCATATCGCGTTTTCAGCCTAAAATCGTTGGGATGAAAGCGCGGTGTTTGACCAAACCAACAATTTGTCCCGCCGCCAAAGCCTACCGTAAAATTCCACGGCTTCGGACTCTTGTTGGTAAATGTTGCGCCCGGCGAGATTGCCGAATGACTTTTCATCTCCAGTTGCGATGCATGATCGCGAACTTGTCCCCATTCGAGCACCAACACGCGCCCTGCCCGATTATGCTGCAGCGCTTCGTGAAGAAAAAAAGACGATCCGAAACCGGACCCAATAGCAACAATGTCAAAATGTTTACCATCAACATCGACTGCCCGCACCTCGGAACGCAGAGATGTCATGTCTAACGGACATCTCCCAACGCGTCCGGCGCACTCGATTTGGGATCATCCGCAATCATTTTTCGTCCGCGCACGAACAGGGTGATCCTCCGGCCAGCTTTCAACACAGGATAAATGGCCGCAGCAATGTTTGGCCGCGACAATACGCGCGCAGTCAATTTGTTGAAGAGTGTGGAATCAGAGGTGAGCAAAGCCAATGCATGAACCGCGTCGTGGCCGTGATAAATGCGGTCATTGTGGACAAAAACCATTCCATCGTCGAGGTCATAGCCCTGCTGCTGGAGCGACACTACGCGCGGGTCACTGCTGCGCGCATCGACCAGTTCAACCGCGCCAACGCCTTCGCGCAAGCGAAGGAGCCGAACATAGTTTTGGCAGAAAACGCACTCGCCATCGTAAACGATGAGCGCGCTTTGGTTGCTATTAACGAGCGACCGTTTCATGGGACGTCCCGCCCCATTGCTCCTGGCGGTTTCCGGAAACTTTCCGACTTGCATTCGGCGTAAAAGGCGCAACCGGAGACAACGGGCAAATTCATCACCGCGACATATATCCCGACTATCGAAACGATGCCCGTCCCCAAAAGGACAAGCCGCTTCAACCAGAAAAGTTCTTTTACCGCCTTCACTGAATTTCCCTGTTCAATACGAAGTGCGCAACTCTATCATCAGGTTACGCCATCCGACACAAGCAGGCAGGCAAGGTAGCCCGTTAGGGGCAGAAACGGGCATGCCCTAACCCTTAATCGCTAACGCTCTGCAACCATACGCGGAGTAAAGCAGCCCTATGTGCATGCAGAATTTTATATGATGGCGGCGGGGAACTCGCCAAGGGTCAGCATTGTCACGGCGGCTCGCAATGCCGAGAACACATTGGGCCGAATGTTCGAAAGTGTCGCCCGCCAAACTATCGCTGACTGGCAGCATATCGTTTGTGTTGGGCCTTCGAACGATGCCACCGAATCCATCACCCGGCGCTGGGCCGGTAAAGACCCACGCATCAAAGTTGTGCAAACCGAAGCGAGGACTGCGGGAGCCGCGCGGAACGCAGCTTTGGCCTCGGCCTCCGGGCATTATGTCCTTTTTTTGGACGCCGACGATACAATAAGCCGCAAGCACTGTGCGTCTCTGCTAGCCAGCGCGACAAGGACCGGTGCTCACGCCGTAGCGAGCGGATATCGCCGACTGGCGGCAGACGGGCGCATAATCGTTTCTCACAATATCCCAGACCTTGACGATAACGCCGCAGAGGTCATTGCCAATGGACCGATTACGGCGCTGCATGCGATGCTGTTCAGACGGGAAATTTTGGAAAAAGTCGGTGGTTTCGATCACAAACTAAAGACCAATGAAGACTGGGATCTGTGCCGCAAGATTGTCGCCTCAGGTGGACGATTTGCGACAAGCAAAGGCGCATCTGCCAACTACTGGAATTCGGCCGGTTCGCTCACCACAGATACCGCTGTGATGTTGCAGGACAGCATATCGGTAGCCAAGCGCTGTAGCGGTAAATGCTCCGCAGCGTCGCATATCGCCGGATTTGCAGCGGCCTGCCAGTGCGCGCCCGACATCGCCAATATCGCGCTGAGGACGGCACTGTGGAACGGCGTTGCAGGGTTGGCGCGTGGGGAGAAACTCACGCCGATCCTCAATCAATTGCGCTCCATATCCCCCCTGCCCCCAGCCGCTGTGGATACAGATCGCATGGTCGCCGCCCTGCTCGATGGTTTCGTGGTCGGCTTTGGCTGCGCATATCTGGAGGTCGAGGAACGTGCGGCGCCGTTGTGGATGTCGCTTGCATCGTTCTTGCGTGATGTTGCTGATATTTGCGACGACGAAGGCCTGGATTTTGTGCTGCTTCGCGATCTTGAAGCCGAGTTGGCGAGGATAGGCCCGGCCTCCCCGCGCAGAATGATCGGGAGCAGCCTTGTCGTGCCGTTGGATAGCAGGATGTTCGCCCCTTTGAGGCTCGAAAACGGCCCGGCGCAGGTCATTTTGAAGGCACCAGTCGTCCGTCCACGCTCGCGAGGCGTAATTCGCTTTGCTCCGTCACAGGCCGATACCGAGCGACCGGCCAAACTGATAGCGCGCCGTGTTGCCACATGGTTAGATGCCCGCCCGCGCTACGCCGAAAGCAAGTTTGCGCCATGGCGAGACCGGGGAGCCCGATCGCTCATCCTGGGTCGACGGGTTTTACGCGGCATGCACCGCACGGCACGATCCTCAGCGGCGCCTGATCCGAATGCAGCCGATCTTCAAGGATCCGATCCGTGGGAGACAATCTTCGCCAGTGAAGACCCGTGGAATTATCACCGCGCCTACGAACAACTCAAATATGATCGCACGCTGGCGCTCATACCAGATGGCCCCATCGGTCGCGCGTTGGAACTCGCGTGCGCCGAAGGTTTGTTCACTCAGCGTCTGGCACCCCGCGTCGGGCAACTCGTTGCCGCCGATATCTCGAATACTGCGCTCGACCGGGCGCGGCGTCGCTGTGACGAAGCCGGTTTGACCAACATCGATTATCGCCAAATAGATTTTTTCAACGAAAGCTTTGGCAGCGGCTGGGATTTGATCGTTTGTTCCGAAGTACTGTATTACATGCACTCGTCGGCCGCAGTTGGCGAATTTGCGTCACGGGTCGCCGCGGGACTTAACGACAACGGCCGGTTTCTTCATGCCCACGCCTATGAGGTGAGTGACAGCCCGGAACGTACAGGTTTCGACTGGGGCGATAATTTTGCGGCTGCGACCATCAGTGCCGCTTTTGCACACGAAGCAGGCCTTGTGTGCGAACATCTGGTCGAGACCGAACTATACCGGATTGAACTGTATCGAAAAGTGGGAAAGAGCGACGCTGCGCTTCGCACTCCAATCAAAGAGGATCTGTCGGCGCGCGATGGGCTTGAGCCGGAACTTGCAGCTGATGTCGTCTGGAACGGCGCGGTCACCACGCGCGAGGCAGCTGAAAAGGAACGCTGCTATCGCATTCCGGTTCTGTTGTATCACAGCATCGGCACAGACGCGCCGGAGGGACTTGCCCCCTGGCAGGTCAGCCCCGCCGCGTTCGAGCATCATTTGCGCTTTTTGCGGCGCCGGGGATACCGGTCGATTACGCTCGACGAATGGGACAAGGCGCGCGGACACAGCGGGGCAGTCAGCGGACGGCCGGTGTTGATCACCTTTGACGACGGCCTTCAGGATTTTGCAGACACGGCTTGGCCAATACTTAAACGGAACGGTTTTGGTGCGCACGTTTTCGTTGTCGCGGGCAATGTTGGAAAAACGGCAGACTGGGACGCACATTATGGTCGGTCGGCTCCGCTGATGGGTTGGGACACGTTGTTGGATGTGGTCGGTGAAGGCGTGACCATCGGCAGCCATATGCATCGGCATTTACCCATCAACCGTTTAACATTTGAAGAGGTGTCGGCCGAAGCCGATCGCTCAAGGCAAATCCTCAGCGATAAGCTCGCGATTGACGTCAATTCCCTGGCACCGCCGTTTGGCATCTGCGACCCCGCCCGGATCGAACTGTTTGCCAACGCCGGATATCGTTGGATTTTCGGTGCCGACGGCGATCTTGCGCCCGTGGCAAGCAGGCCGGGTGGCAGAATTCCGCGGATAGAGATCGGTGCCTCAGCGTCGATTGAGGCTTTCGCACAGCTGGTCCGGGCGTCCGATCCCCCGACGGGGGACGACCTGCCATGAATCCCGGCCTGCCATTGGTCAGTTTTGTCATCCCTGCCTATAATGCGGCCAAGACGCTTCCCCGCACGCTGCAGAGCTTGCTCGGTCAAACCGAAGTCAACTGGGAAGCAGTTGTCATCGATGATGGTTCAAAAGACCGAACCTCGGCGGTCGTCAGGACGCATAGCGTCGCTGATCGCCGGATTCGACTGCTAAAGCAAAGAAACGGCGGCGCGGCCGCCGCGCGCAATCTGGGCATCAAGGACGCGCGCGCGCCCTATGTCGTATTTCTCGACGCGGATGACTGGATCGAGCCCGCTTATCTCGAAACGATGCTTCCTTTGATGACCGATGAAGACATCATTGCTTATTGTGCTTATCGCCGCGTGTTGCCGAGTGGGCGCGAAGGTCCAGCTGACTGGTGTCCCGAACTCCAGACAGCCGCATTCCAGCTTCTGGCGCGCCGGTGCGAGCCAGCCATCCACTGTGTGGTCGCGCCGCGACAGTTGGTCGTCGACGTCGGCGGCTTTGACCCTGGCCTGCGAACCTGTGAAGACTGGGATTTGTGGCTCCGTCTAGCAAGAGCCGGTGCGCGCTTTGTCGGAACGCCTGCGATATTGGCCAATTACCGGATGCGCCCGCATTCGCTTTCTACCGAACATGCCGATAATTCGCGCGACGCCGAATTAGTTCAAAGTCGGGCGTTAGCAGCCGATGAACGAGTCCGGAATCCAGCCTCCGAGTTCATTAACGGATGGCAGATGGCACCTGCTCAACGTCTTGTTGCCGCTTTAGCGTTAGAAGTCGACCGTTTGACGGAAGGTCAGAGCCCATCACTGCTATGGCTGGAGGACGCTTTTGGACCGGACTGGGCGGCGCTGGCACCCAATGAAGTGGACAATATTGCTGCCGAACTAAACCGGCATTTGTCGGATGAACCGGATGCCAAGCGTCGTGCCACCGTCAAACGCAATCTGGTTGCCGGCGCAACGAAGGCAGACCAATGGCTGGGTGAAGCCCTTGCCGACGCATTCGACCGGCTTAGTCTGGAGCAGCCAGGCAGCGATACAGCGCGCACTGCCGGTCGCTGGCTGGCTGTCGAGCTAAACGCATCGGCATTACCGGAATCGATGGAACCACCGCTTGGATGCGACGCGTTGCTGGTGACGTTCACAGATATTGGCGACATGGGAGTCAAGGCATCGCTCGCGATGGTGGAGACAGTGGAGCGTAACGAACTGGCCCAGATACTGATTGATAATCTGCCAGTTGCCCATTTGTTGCGCGCAGTTCAGGGTTGGCGATCAGCGCGTTTCTGGCAAGGCGTGTTCCGCCAGGCAGTACGCATTCCGATCGCTGGTAGCTTCAGGAATTTGCTTCATCCCCGCGCTCGGCGTGTGCTCTTCGGCGACATCGTGCGTGCCGGATTGGCCAGTCAGCTCGCAGTAAATATTCCATTGAAAAATATACGCAATATTACCGGCAGAAGCGCCGCCATCTTTCACTTCGGTAGGCTGACGGAGCAAGACTGCGGGCTGCTTGAAGATTGTCTGGGTATCGGGCAGCTTGGTTCGTTGATAGACCTGATTGCGGCTGAAGAATATTCCGTCATAACGTTAGCAGACTTGTCACGTGCTCGCGTCGGCGCCCACTGCGTTCCTGAAAAGCCAGTTGCTCTGGTTTTTGCCCATGCCGCATCGTTCATGCAACTTGGAATATCTCTGCTTCTAGAAAAACGGGGAATGTGCGCCGACCTTTTGCTAACCCCGGAAGAGCTCGGAAATGACGAATTCGTCGCTCATGCGTCTGCTATCAGGCATCAAGGCGTTCGGTTTGGCCTCCGCGCCGAGAGGCTTCCCATGCAAACGTCCCAAGCCATTTCGTTCGCTGCGCACTGCTTTGAAAAGCTGCGCGCATTGAATGGCGATAATCGGGTGTCGGCGATGAGTCCGAACGGCGGGTTGCCGGACGCAATATGCAAAAAGGCTGGCTTCGCACCGATACTCTCGTCTGGCTCGGCCCAGGTCAAACTTGATGGGTATGGGACCGTCTTTACCGTCATTCCGTGCAGCGGCTCGGAAGCCTTGGGAACCGTGTTCGAATCGTTAAGGCCGGCGACATAATGGCGGGCGAAACCGAAGGACATACCGGCACAACCGGAACGACGCTGGAAATTTGGAGGCTTATCAAAGGACCGCTACAACGAACCCGTTGGTGGGTGGTTGCCATCGTTTTGCTTGGGATCGTCGCTGCGTTAGCGGAAACCGCGAGCGTTGGGTTGGTTCTGGTGCTTCTTTCGCTCATCTTCGGCGGGGGCGCAAATACCGGTCAAGGCGACGACAATCTGCTGGATCGGATCGCCAGCAGGCTAATCGAGCAGCTCGACGGTCAAATCATACTCGCCGCGATGTTGTTGCTGTCGATAATCATGCTCAGGCTGGCGATCATTGCTTTGCACGGAATCGTTACCAGTCGCCTTGCTGCCAAAGTCAGCGACGATATGCGCCGCGAAATCTTCACCGCCTGCATCAATATGCCGTTCGAGGAATTGCGAAGAAGGTCTTGGGGAGAGTTGTACAATGTGGTTGAGCAGCACAGCTATGCCGTGCCCGAGGCACTCGATTCGATTTGCAACATCGTTCAAGCGGCAACGATCGTCATCATAATGGGCGTATTGCTAATCGGAATTTCGCCGGTTCTGGCATTGGTCGCAATCGTCATATGGCTCTTATTGAACCGGGCTTTGAAAGCGGCGGCGCTGCCTGTAGAGCGCGCAGGAATAGCCGGAGCCGCAGCCTCGCGTGCGATGAGCGAACACCTTATTCGTTCGTTGCAAGCGGCGCGCACCTATCGCGCGTTCGGACTGACACAAGAACAAACGGACCGTTTCGGCGCCATATCGGGCGACGTATCGCGCGCGCAAGTAAGAGCCGACCTGATAGGCCATCTCGCTGAACCGGCCAGCCACGTGGCGGCATTGATAACGGTGGTATTAATGGCGGCTGTTGCCGACGCCAGCGGGATTGGACACGGTGCAACCATATTGGCGGTAGGCTTGCTTTATCGGATACAACCCTATGTCGCAGCTTTAGAAGAAAGTCGGCTCATACTCGCTGAACGGCTCCAGCCTTTGCGTCTTGTGCATTCTGTGCTCGGTCAAAAGGTTGCACAATCGCAAGGAGCGGAAAAGCCTCCATCATCTTATCGATCGATACGGCTGCAGAATGTTTCGTTTTCGTATGACCGCGGAACGACGCCAGTGCTCGATAATGTTTCGTTCGACATCCCCGTTGGCGGCTGGACTTTGTTACAAGGCGAGAGCGGCGCTGGCAAATCGACTTTGGTCAATATCATCTTGTCGTTGCTAACACCGACAAGTGGCGAGATCCTTGTCGATGGCTGTTCCATTACAAGCTTCGATGCCGACCAATGGCGGCGCCAGCTTGCGGTGTGCGGACAGGACATCGAGTTGTTCCACGGATCGGTTCGAGAAAATATCTGCCTGGGTCGCGATTCTGCCGACGGCACCTGCATAAACGAAGCCATCGCGGTGGCAGAAATGGAGCAAATGCTCGCAGCGCTGCCCAAAGGGTTGGAAACAATCATTGGTGAACAAGGATCAATGTTATCAGGCGGGCAGAAGCAACGAATTTCCATCGCGCGGGCGATTGTACGTCGACCACAATTGCTGATCCTCGATGAAGCAACCAGCGCCCTTGGCGTCCGGTCGCAGGCGTCTATTTTGGCGCGGATCGCAGAGGCCATGACCGGCCGAACCGTAATAATCATTGGGCACAATCTTCCGCCGCTGCCACCTCTCGCTGCAATCCACGAAATCGGAAATCCAAAACGGTCTGCAAGAGTTGAAGAGCCCGTTTGTGCCACCGCCTGAAGCCGGCACGCCGCAAATCAGCGTGATAGTCCCAGCCTACAATGCCGCTCGTACCATATTGCAAACACTCGAATCGGTATGTCATCAAAGCTGTTCGCCAAGTGAGATAATTATTGTCGACGACGGCTCGACGGACATCACCGCCGACATTGTAAAAGCGGCCGCTCGATTAGACCCGCGCATCCGACTATTGCGCCAACAGCGCCAGGGTCCATCTGTCGCAAGAAACAAGGCGATTGCGGAGAGTAAAGGTCAGTATATCGCACCACTCGACGCCGACGACCTTTGGCATCCGGATTATCTTGCGGCCCAGTCAGCCGCGCTGGCCCGGCTCGGTCCATCCGCAGGGTTTGTTTATTGTTGGCATCATCTGATCGACGAGTCAGGCAATATCATCCGCCCGGCAATCCCGATAGTCATTGAAGGCCGGACTTTTGGCCCGCTTTTGCTGACCAATTTTGTGGGCAACGGAAGCAGTGCAATGTTTTGTCGGGAGGCCGTTATCGAAGCCGGAGGATATCGCGCGCCCGCAGCGGACTGGCCCCATGGCGAGGACTATTTGCTCCAGCTACGGATAGCGTCGCGGCGTCTGGTTGCGTGTGTTCAACAGGATCTGGTATCTTACCGCAAGATGCCTGACGGATTATCTGCCAATATCGAAGGTGAATATCGCGCCAGGATCGCTGCGGTTGAGTGCGCGCTCCGGGAAGGTGGCCCGGTGTCCGTTCCGGTGCTGAAGTGGGCCAGGGGCGATGCCGCGCGAGTGCGTGCGATACGCTTACTTGACAGGGGCGAACTTGGAGAAGCCAGTCGCTGGATCGCCAGGTCAATTACCGCTGATCCTTATGGGGCCGTATCGGATTTAACGCAGCGGGTGTTGAATCTCGTTTCGCGCAGTTTAGGAAACGCGCGGTCCGATGGGCCTTGCCTCGATCAAACTACCGCGCGCCGACTCAACCGTTTAAGGCTTCATCAATGACTGAGTGTTGCATGCCGAGCGTTCGGTTGTGCAAATCAATAATGCCCGCCCAAAGTCCGAGCCGCGGCTCCCTCGATTCGGCCGATTAGCTGCCAAAAAAAATAACGAGCGCGATCAGGTCTGAACATGATCAAAGCGAAAATTGTGTTCGCCAGGCTCCGGGAAGTCCAATAGAAAATGGACGACAGACCATATCGATGCTTGCGCAGAACAAAACCCAGGCCGCGCCCATAGGCTCTTCCTTTTTTGACCATGGCTTCATCAGGGGTACTGGTCGGAAGCTCTTCGTGGTGCGCAATCAGATCGGGCCGGTATATGCAGCGTGCGTTCAAATCGAGTGCTCGCAATATAAGGTCATAGCCTTCACCTCCCTGCCAGGGTGTTGGACCGCCCAACGATATTGCCTCGTCATAGCCTCCGAGGCTTCGCATAAGAGGTGCCGTAATGCACATGTTCCACTCTATTTGCGTGGTAAATACCAGCGGGCGGCCAATCTCTGCGGCGAACTTTTCGAACCGGCCATTGATGGTGCGGCCGGATTCCGATGCTGCGCGACCGGTCAACAACGCAGCCCCGCTTTCTTCCAGAATTTCTGCGGCTCTCGACAGGTAACCGGTCGGATACCAGCAATCATCGTCGGGAAACAGCAAGACATCTCCTGAGGCCTGCCTCCAGCCAATGTTGCGGGCCTGACTGACGCCGCGCAATTCAGGGCGATGAAGATGCTGTATGATGGGATAGAGCGGTGACGCTGCCAAGATAGGATGCAGGTCGATGGAGTCATTTTGATCGACGATGATAATGTCACACAGATATCCGGTTTGAGACTCGAGACTGCGCAGCAGTTTGCTCAGCGGTCGTGTGCGACCAACCGTCGCTACCACCAGGCTGAAACGCCCAAATGCGGCCTCGCTCTTTTCACCTGTGAGGGACATTGTCGCCGTTTAACTGCCTAGCGCAGGGCATACGTCACGCGCATCGGGATTACACCCAATGTCCAGTTGGCACCCCCTTATTCATCAGTCAGCATATCATTTGTTCATCAACAGGACCGATATGCCAGCACTCAGCGCACTTGATCTAAAGGTAGGCAGTGAGACGGCAATCAGCTCCATTGGTGCGAGTCAGCCAGTACTCGAACGAGCCAAATTTGTCATAAATGGACGCTTCTTGTGTCAGCAAGTTACGGGCGTCCAGAGAGTGGCGCGCGAAGTCACGCTTGAAATCGACAGATTGCTTGGAACCGGAATGCTCAAGGCGGAGGTGGAGTTGCTGTGTCCGATCGGAAGCGACATGTCGTCGCTTGACGTGAAGCATATTGACGTCCGAGCAGTAGGGCGAGCGACCGGATTCTGGTGGGAGCAGTTCGTGTTGCCATACAGGGTGCGCGGGCGGACGCTTCTTTGTCTTGGAAACAGCGCCCCGATCGCACTATTGCTTGGTGGAGCTAAAGTTGGCGTGATCATCCATGACCTGTCGTATCTCGATTTTCCGGCAGCCTATCGCCGCCGCTACCGTTGGGGCCACAGGATGATCCTGCCGCTTTTGTTGCGGAGGGCACGCCACCTATTCACGGTTTCGCACACTGAACGAAAAAGACTGATCGCTTTACGACCGAGTGTCGCAGAACGAACGGTGGTCGCACCAAACGGCGGCTGGTCGGAGGGCGGAATGCCTGCCGAGACTTGCCAACCAATATATCCTGCGGGCTATGCACTATATGTAGGATCGCTTTCTCACCGGAAAAATTTCGACCGTATTCTTCTCACAGCCATCCGTTTGGCTCGCGAGGACGGAATACCATTCGTCTTCGTCGGTTCCACCGGAAAGGTTTTGCGCGAGCCCGATATGCAGGTTCCTGATGACGTCGTCGATATGATTCACTTCGCTGGCCAGATCGAAAAACGGTCCGAACTGGCTGAAATTTACAGAGGAGCGCGCATCCTGGTGTTCCCCTCGCTATATGAGGCATCCCCTCTCCCTCCACTTGAAGCTGCACATTTCAACTGTCCGGTCGTGGCCTCCAATATCCCCTCCATGTGGGAGCGATGCGGTGAGGGGGTGACATATTGCGACCCATTGTCAGTCGATTCGATAGTCTCAGCGGTTCGCAAATCGCTGGACATCAACATCCACCAGAGCAAAAAAGTCGAGATCAACGGCGATACCGCCCGGCGGATGTCATGGGCCGACCAAGCCAGAAAAATCTGCGAGTGCCTGCCTTGACCGATCAGACCACGATCGTTTCCCGCAGGCAAGTCGTAGGGGGTCTTACTGCGCTCCCGCTGCTCGCATCCCCCGCGCTCGCGCAGTCTCGGGCCAATCGAGTCATGGTGCAAGGTCGGCCGCAAGACACGGGGTCTTTGTACAAGGTTGCGAATATCTTGCCTGCCCTTGACCAGCTTGGCGGCATTCGAAAGATGCGATGCCGGGAGCCGTTCAGCGGAACAGCAGGCTGGAACACTTATGTGGGGCTTGCGCGGGGCGGGGTGCGTTTTTGCTTCACATTGTCCGTACGCGACATCGCGACGACAATCCGCGACCTCAGAAACTTTCTTACTGTTGCCCCGGGATCGATCTGGGCAGTTGAATTCCCCAACGAACCCGACCTGAACCCGGTCAGCTACAAAGGCCGGACCGATCCGCGCCTGGGTTTCAGGACAGGAAACGCACCGGCGCTAATGGCCTTCATCGCCGACTTTACCCTGGCGTTTCGCAGAGAACCTTCTTTGTCGGCCATACCGTTGATCGCCAGCAACGACTTTATGCAAGCAGAACAGAAGCCATATGCGAAGTACGGCAATTCACATATCTACCCTGCGCTGACCACAAATGTTGCCGATCGTCTTGCTGGGTTCGAAAAGAAAATGAGCCGGGGGGGTTATAGCCAAGGCGTCATAACGGAATGGGGACGAACCACCGGCGGCTCAAAAACAAACGCAACTTCACCACCAGTGACGATAAAGCAGCAGGCTGAGCTTCTCGCGTCGGATATCAGCTCGGCGCTCGGCAGCTCCTCGGTTGCAGCGATCAGTATTTACGAGCTATTTTGTTGGCAAGGGACCGGAGAAATGGCGAATTTCGGGTTGTTCAACAATACCCTGTCACCGCGTCCGGCAGTCGCGGCCATTCGGGCAGTTTTGAGGTGATTTAGGGCGGTAACTCGGGTTGTTCACCGCGAAGCCTTCTCGCGCGCTAGAACGAGCCAGGCACCTCGCGTTGCGCGATACTGGGTTTCTCGGGCATTGGCAAAATGCGGCGCCCAGTCGTGGTCGATGTCCCTTGGGCGCTCTGCGCAGCCACCACTGGAGTACAGCTTCGACCTGCGATGAAATCGAGAGCCGTGCGAAGCGATGCTTCTTGCGGGTCGCCCAACGGTCGGGTGATGTCGTCCGGGGCCGCACAGGTGGTTCCCATTGTTCCTGCAAGGCCCGAATAATAGTCGCCTTGCCCCGCCGAATTGTCCTTTGCAAAGGCCACTACGCGGATGCGGTCGTCGCACGCCGCCTGGTCAACCGCAATCTGCCCCACCGGCTTGCCAAAGCTGTTACTGCCGACCAGCGCTGCGTTAGCGCCAAGGAAGGGTGTGAAAGCATTCATTACCAGCTCGCTGGCCGACGCTGTCGCGTTCGTCGAGATGAAAGCAATCTTGACGGGAGAAACTGACTGCGACTGAGGTGCAAAGCGCCTCGTTTCATTATTCGACGATTTCGATGCACGGAAGCGCGTCACCGAAAAAACATCGCTGGTAAACCGATTTCCGCCTAGCAGATCGCCCATCAGCTCCGCCGTCGACACAAGCCCGCCGCCATTATAGCGAAAGTCGATTACGAAACTGGTAATGCCCTGCGCCCGGAGGTCAGCGAATGCACTGCGCAACTGATTGTCCGCAGTCGATATGAAAGTCCGCATGTTGATATATCCAACCCGCTGACCATTATTATCGATTATCTTGACCCCATAACGCGACGATAGCGGCGATATGTCGAAATCTGCCTTTGTGACAGTGACGTCGCGCGTGCCTGAGGCGTCAATGATCCGTAATACCCGGCTGGTGCCTGCGGTGGTCGGACCGAGTGCATCGCTAACGCCGTTTGCCCCTTGCGAGGCCAGAATGTCAGCGACCGACACCAGATTGGATGTGTTGGTTCCGATCGCAAGTATTTCTGTCCCGCGATCAATCCCGGTCGCGAGCGCGGGTGCGCCCTCAAAGGCCTCGATGACGTAAAGGCGGCTACCCTGATAAGCGAAGCGCACACCAAAGCCCGCCGTGGAGCCGGAGGCGAAGAATGCGTTCTCCTCTTGGATCGATGTCACGTAAGTGAAAAACCGATCTCGCCCCTGCCCGCGTGCGGTGGCGGTCAACGCATCGATGTAGGATTGGACCGAACTAAATGACGCCGGACTGAGCGAGGTTGGAAGCGTCTCAGGGAAAAGATACCATTCGTTGAGCACCGAAAAGGCAAAATCCTGACGATTACTGAGACTGCAGGTCGCAGTTGTCAGTGGTGGTGGAGGTGTTGCGCCTGTCGGAGGCGCGGTCACGGTCCCCCCGCCAGAGCCACCCCCACCACCGCCACATGCGGTGGTCGCCGCTGCCAGAATAACGATGATGTTCCTGAGCGAGCCCATTTTCATGCGAAGAGGTTTTCCCTTGTTAAAATTACTAAGTGCGTAGGTGCACCGGAAGCTTTTGGGAGACAAGTAACAATTGGTTCGACCGAGTAACCGGTTAAATGCGGGCGGTCATTTGTTAACCAATTGCAGAAACGGGATGTCCGCAATGCTCTGCGCATAAACTGCGCATGGCCCACGCACGGAACCATTTGGTAGAATTAGCGCATCTCTTGCTTCGGCAAGGGCGGAAGCTATCTGTGTCGGCAGCTTCGCTTGCGGCACTTGCTTGGACCCCGAGCGCGTTTGCGCAAATAACGGAATATAGTGTAACGGATTGTGAAGCCGATGCTTTAGCGCCAACTGTCCGGTTGGCTGCGTATACAGGCGACAGGCTGACACCATCGGCTGGCCCCTCTGTTGAGACGAAGTCGGCGGCCATCCTTGGCGGAACGCCCAGCAAGCTTGAACAGATGCGGATGTCGCAGGCCACTGGGCAAGTTGCGCCTGCGCTTTTATCGCAACTTTCTCCATCGTCGGCCAACGCGATTAACTGCGAGCAATCGCTGTCACCACCCGAACCTGCTACCCAAATACTTCCCGCTAACGCAATCCTCGGCAGTTTGCCGGTAACTGTAACGCATACACCGTTCGACCGAGACTGGTCTTTTGCCAGCGCGCGTAAGGACATGCGGGGCATTCATCGCGCCGTCGCCGCATCGGGGGCGCGACACGTCGGAGACGACGCCGCGAAAATTGAAGCAGTCAATCGATGGGTAAACCGCAATATCGCATTTGGCGACGATCGCGACATTTATGGCCGCACCGATTACTGGGCTCCAGCCGCCGAAACATTCAGGCGCGGCATCGGTGATTGCGAGGATTTTGCCATCGCCAAAATGGAGTTGCTGTCCGCGCTTGGTGTATCGCGGGACAAAATGAGGTTGGTCGTGGCGCGCGATCTTGTTCGCAACGCCGATCATGCGGTTCTCGTTGTAACCCTGTCGGACCGTTCGGTCATGCTCGACAACGTGACCGACCAGTTGCTCGACGCTCGCCTGCCGAACGACTATCGGCCGATCATGTCGTTCAGCCAGAACGCAAAATGGGTGCATGGCTATGCCGTGCCGTCGGCAACGCCGGTCCGCATGGCTTCGGCAGTCGCCCTGCCCCGACCGGCGGCAAACAAAACGGCCGACGTTCTTACGGTTACTACGGAACCAGAATTGGCGGCGCTGTCGCTCGCCCTGCTCAGCGTTCCGTTAATGCTTCCGAGCGAGCTTTCAGCACGGGCTTGAGCAGATAGCTCAAGACGCTTTTGCGACCGGTCATAATTTCGACATCGCAGATCATCCCCGGCGTAATCGGCAACCGCTTGCCCGCTTTCAACAGGTAACTGCGGTCGGTCTCGACGATCACGGTGAAATAAGCTTCGCGCTCAACTTCATCATAAATGCTGTCGGCCGAAACTTGCGCAACGCGCCCGGTCAGACCGCCATAGATTGAAAAATCATAGGCTGTGACTTTGACATTCGCGCGGTCGCCGACCTTGATAAAGGCGATATCGCCCGGAGCAACGCGCGCCTCGATCAGCAGCTTGTCGCCCATTGGCACGATCTGCATGATTTTTTCACCTGCGTTCAGGAAGCCGCCGACCGTCGTCACCTGCACGTCGTTGACAATGCCGTTGACCGGCGAACGGATTTCGGCGCGATTGAGGCGGCCTTGTGCACCCCGGATGGTTTGCTCGTTGACCGCAATCTTTGTGTTGATCTGCGAACGTTCGTTCAATGCTTCCTGACGATATTGAAATTGCGACTCCGACACTTGCGCCTGCGCCTCGCGGATTGCCGCAGAGGCGCGGGATACACCCTCGCGCGCAGCGGCAAGCCGTCCGCGAATGTCCTGCAACTCGCGCTGCGCCGTGAGCAGGTCGGTTTGCGGGACGATTTTCTTTTCGGCAAGCGGTCGTACGATATCGACCTGATCCTGTGCCAATTTAAGGCTCGATTCGAGCGATGACACCGTCGCCTGCGCCTCGCTCAGATCGCGCCGCCGTTGCTCAACGCCTGCGCTGAGCGCACCGACCCGGCTTCGCTGCGCCGATTGGCGCGCTGCCTGCAACCGTGCTTCATCGGCACAGCTTTCGCCGACACAGCCCCCGGCACCGCCAGCCTCACGGTTCAAGCGTGCCGAACTCGCTGCCAGACGCTCGGTCTCGGTCTGCAATTGTCCGAGTTCGGACGATGAGGTGGTGTCATCAAAACGGACGAGGAGCTGACCCTTTTTGACGGTCTGGCCTGAACGGACTAATATTTCTTCGATGGTCGACGGTTCTGCGGCCTGCACCAGCTGGACCTTCGACGAAGGAATAACGCGTCCCTGCCCGCGCGTAACCTCGTCGACCTGGGCCAGACTGGCCCACAGGATGAACAGCGACATTCCAACGGCGCTAAAAAAAATAATGCGCTCGGCAGAATTCAATCGACCGAACCAGGTTTTGAGCTTCATTGTGTCGCCTCCAGGGCGGGCAGTTTGACTTCAGCCGCGAGTTCGGTTTTCGCGCGGGTTTCCGAACCCATGGGCATAGTCAAACGCCAGCCTTTGTTCGGGTCGATACGGCCGCCAACATCGTTATCGGCGCGCCGGTCGGTGACTTCGCGCACTGGCTCAACATTGTCAGTCACAAGCAGATCGTCGGTGACTTCGCCGTCGATGTCAGCGTTCATATTGGCTAGGCTGGATATAGCAGGAATATACTCGCCACCACGATAAACCCCGTTAAAGGCAACCCGCCGTCCCCAATTACCCGGCCAGCGGTAGAAGATATGCGCACCCATCACGGTGATCTTGTGCAACTTTGGCGCCCAATAAGGCGAGACATAATTGGCGTGGTAATGTGTCGCCATGCCGACAGCCGATGTAACAGTGCCCGATAGCACATCTTCGGCTATCCGCCGCGCTTCGGCCCAGGCTTTCGCGCTTGGCGCGCGCAACAGCGACCCGTCGCAGGCAAAGCTGAACTGGCAGCCGGGACGGCTACTGCCCTGGTAAATGACGCCGCACACCGACTTCGGAAATGCCGGATGACGCATGCGGTTCAGAATGACCTGCGCCACGGCATAGCGACCCGCGACGGGCTCGAACCCAGCTTCGTAATAGATCGCTTGCGTCATGCAACGCAGCGCTTTTTCGCTATTCGTCATGCTGCTGTCGGTGATGTAGAATGGCAAGGCAGTTTCCACCGGTCCCTTGGCAATGGGGATCGCGTCGTTCAGTGCCTGGGCTTCCTCGCCCTCTGCAGCAACCTTGCTTTGGTCGCCTAGCGTGGCTTCGACAAGCGCCACCTGCTCTTTTGTGCGAACGGGGCTGGTCGCAGTCGCGGTATCCGAGGCAAGCAACCGGTCGAAGGCAGTTTGCCAATCGATTTGGGTTACCAGCACGGCTATCGCCACACTAACCCCAAGCAGCATCACCACCACTTTGCCCAGGCCGGTTTTGCCCGGCTTCCTCACCAGTATAGCCAGTTCGTCATCGAGCGCCAGCATCTCGGAGCGATCAGGATAATCGTGGATCATGCCGCCGCTCCCTTTTCCATCGCCTGCTTCATGATCTGGTCGCGCGGTCCATCGGCGACGATTTTGCCGCGATCCATCACTATCAGCCGGTCGCAGAGCGACAGCACTGCATGGCGGTGGGTCGAAATAACCAGCGTCTGCCCGGGATAAGCCGCAGTTTTCAGACGCTCGACAAAAGTTGCCTCGGTGCGCATATCCATCGCGCCGGTTGGCTCGTCCAGAAACAGCAGTTTGGATGGGGAGGCGAGCGCCCGCGCCAGCACCAAAAAGCCGCGCTGACCTCCAGACAAATTGCGTCCGCGCTCACCGGTACCACGGTCGAAACCACCATCGTCACGGCCGAGAAACTCGTCCGCGCCCACCCGGCGCAGCGCATCGATCAGCGCATCGTCATTGGCATTAGGCGCGCCCATCAGCAGGTTGTCTTTTATCGAGCCGCTGAAAAGCTCAGCATCCTGCCCGACGAATCGAAGCTGGGTACGAAGGTCGATCGGACGGAATTGGCGATTATCGAGGCCGTCCACCAGCACCGCCCCGGCGTCGGGATAATAGAGCCCGCACAGCAACCGTCCGAGCGTCGACTTGCCGGACGCGACGCGACCAATAATTGCAATCTTTTCGCCCGGCTTGATTTCAAGGTTAAGCCCTGACAGCGCCTCGCGGCTGCTCTGCGGATAAGCAAAGCTGACGTCCTCAAGCTTGATATGCCCATCGCGCACGGTTGGGATGACACTGCTGCTCCCAAAACCGCGCTCGTCCTTCTTGTCCATCAAGCCAGCCAAACTGTCGAGCACGGTCATCGCCTGTTGTCCGCGAGTCATCAGAAAGGCGAGCTGTCCAGCCGGCGCCAGCGAACGACCGGCGAGCATGACAATCGCGATTATCGCGCCCATCGAAATCTTGCCAGCGTCGAACAGATAAAACCCGCCGATGACCAATGCTATGCTGGTAATCTGCTGACATACACTTGCCAACGTCACCGCCGTTGCGTTCAGGCGGCGCAGACGTTCCTGCGTAAGTGCGCTCATCCGCGCAAGGTTGCGCCAGCGGCCGATCACACGGCCCTCGGCTGCGGTCGATTTCAATGTTTCCGCGCCGCTGATCGCTTCGACCAGCAAGCTATGCTGCAATCCGGCATCGGCCTGCGCATCGAGCGTTGCCGCGGTCATTTTCGACTGTAACGCCTTGCCCGCAAAGAACATGATCGCAATGATGATAAGCGGCACCAGGGCGAGCCATCCGGCCAGCACCGCAATCATGGCGACGAAGACAACAAGGAACAGCATATCGACGATCAGAACCGCTGTCGTCGAAGCAAAGAAGTCGCGCACAATCTCGAATTCCGACACGCGGCGGACCAGCCTTCCAGTGTCGCCCGACCGGTCGGACAGCGGCAGATTGACGAGCTTGCCGAAAATCTTTTCGGACAGTTTCAGGTCGAGTTTGCGTCCTAACTCATCGAGCAAGTTGGACCGCGCCATGCGGAGCGCGAATTCGACCGCAAAGGCCAGCAACACGCCGATTGCCAGCACCCAAAGGCTCGATACCGCACGGTTCGGGATGATGCGATCGTATACGTTCATTGAAAACAACGGCAGCGCGAACGCGAGCAGGTTGATGAGGAATGCCGCGCCGAACACCGGATAGAAGTCGCGCTTCATCTTGGACAATTCGCCCCAGAACCAATTGTCGCGTGCCGCCTTTGCCCAGCCTTCATCTCCGCTGCGCAGGCGATTGGCGTTACCGCTGACATGGATCGCCTGCCCGACGAAGTAGCTTTCCAGCTCCGCAATGTTGGTCCAGACAGGTTCTGCGGTTTCCAGTTTCCAGGCGAGCGCCTGATCTTTCGTCGTTTCGTAGACAATGGCGACACTGTCGTCATTGAGCCTAATCAGCGCGGGTAGTTGTTCGGCCTTGCGCGGAAACCGCCCTTCGGCGAGCGGAATGGCGGTCAAACCTGCGAGTTCAAGCGCGTTTTCGGCCTGATGGAACGGCAGGCGCCCTTTGCTATCCATCGGCAACGTCTGGAACAGGCCGCCCGGGTCGGGAAGATCATTTTCCCGGGCAAACCTCTTCACCGCCGCGACGAGGGCGTCAGGCGTGGAGGCGCTCGCACTTTCGAGTGCCTCCGCCAGTTCCGTTTCCAAAGCTTCGTACACAAATTCCCCCGAATTTGGCCGAGACCGTTACCCGTCTAACGCGGGTAACGTCTCCGCTGCAGTTCCGCAGGAGGCGGCGGGCCATAATCAAAACGGTCGCGCGCATATGCGTCCGATCCTGATGCCGGTTTCATGTTCATCGACGCCAGCAATTTGTTGGTCGCCGCCAGAACCTGATATTCGGCAAATTGCTCGGCAAACCGAGATGTTTCGAGCCGCACTTGCACATTATAGCGCGTATTCTGGGCATCTAGCACATCGAGCAACGAGCGGCGACCAACGTTGAACTGCTCCCGGTAAGAAAGCAGCAAATCATCGCTGACCTTGCTTTGCGTGTCGAGTTCGGCCGCAACCTTGCGCTGCGTCGACATGCTGTTCCACGCGCGTCGCACATCTTCTTCGGCAAAGCGACTGAGCTCATGCAAGCGGAAACGAGCTTCGCTCGCGCGGCGGACCATTTCCTGATATTTCGCACGGTTAATACCGCCGTCGAAGATATTCCAGCGCAGCACGACGCGCGCCTGCACATCGTTGGTCTTGCCGTTAAAGCCATCGATATCTTCACCCACCCGGCCACGTGCATCGACGCCGATGGTCGGATAAAGATCGCCATTGGCCTTTTCCACCATCGCATGAGCCGCGTCGACATCGGCAGCAGCTTCCTTCACCCGCGGGTTGTTCTGCCGCGCTTCGGCCACTGCTTCACCCAACGTCGGCGTTACCGCTGCTCGCAAAGATTGCGGCATCGCAGCGCCTGGAATGCTGAGGCCAGTCAACGTCTGCAGCTGGATCTGAGCATTGACCAATGCTTCCTCGGCTTCAGCCTTGCGCACGATCGCGGCCTGGAGCCGTTCCTGCGCCTGTTGCTGATCGGCAATACTGATTGAGCCTTGCTGCACGCCTTGACCCAGGTCGCCCACCAGATTGCGGTGAAAAGTTACGTTGTCATCGGCAGCCGCGACAATCCGCTGTTGAAGCAAGATATCGAGATATTGCCGCGAAACGAGCAGGGCCGTGTTTTCCGAACGCTCGGCTACGCGAAGCGCCGCACCATCGGTGCGGGCTGCCTGACGCATCAGTTCGCCATGACGACGGCCGAAGTCGATGACGGTCTGCTCGGCGGTTATTCCGGCCTCAAGTGGATAAAGCTCATCTTCTTCGATGCCCAGTGTCCGGCGAGTGGGATTTTCCAGACGGCGGATGCCGGCAGAAGCTTCGATGTCGACACGCGGCAGATACAGACCTTGCGCCTGCTCGCGTTCGAATTCGATGGCTTCCTTGTTCATGATCGCCTGGTTGATTTCCGGGCTGGTTTCGAGCGCCGCGGCAATGGCTTGATCGAGCGTCACAGCGCCCGAATAGTCCATTGCGGCGCCTTGCATTGCGGCTGCGGGTGCCGCAGCAGCTGCGTCGTCGAAAAAGGCGTATTGCGGAGCCTCGGGCGCGGCGACGATGCCGGTTGCCGGGGCCTCGCTGCCCACTGAAGGCGCAACGGCAGCTACTGCCTCGGCGACCGACGGTTCGGACAGTTTTGCCACAGGCTCGTCGACTTTCGCAGGAGCTGCGATCTCGGTTTGAACCAATGGAGTAGCAACCGCCGTCGAGGCGGATGCAACTATTTCGCTGGCCGTTGCCGCAGCCACAGGCATTTCAACCATTGCTTCAGCCGCAATCGGTGCAGCCACAGCTTCGACAGGTTCCACCAAAAGCGTCGGCGCCATTGCCGCCGGTGCCATATCGACGAACTCGATTGTGGTTTGCGAGATCAAGGCTTTGGCAGGAATCGCTTCTGCTGTTGCTTCAGGCGCCGCAGATTCGGCAACCTGCTCAATCGCTGCTTCAACAGACGGGATAGCCGCTGCTGCAAAGACAGCAACGGCTTTGGGTGCCGCAGAAGCAACGTCCGCCATGACGGCTACAGGAGCCGATGTTGTGACCATAACCGGAGCCATGCTCTCGACCGACAACATCTTGTCGGAGTCAGCCGTCGAAATTGATGAAAGCGATGTTACCGAGACGGTGAACATCAGAAAATTACGGGTTTTCATTGTCCTTCTCCCTCTCAGTTACTGGCCGTGACTTCGACACGGCGGTTGGTGGGGTTGCGTTCGCCGTCGGCGGTCGAAACCTTGGGTTCGCTTTCTCCGCGACCCGAAACGGTCAGCGCCGATGCGCTGAGGCCAGTTGCCTGCAGCTTGGCAGCAACCGCCTCTGCACGGCGGCGGGACAGGCTGTCATTATAGCCGTCCGAACCGGAGCGGTCGGTGTGACCGGTGACGGTAAAGCTGTTCCAACCGCAAGCTTCCTTGTTCTCCGTGACAAAGGCAAGCGTCTCGTCCGCATTTGCGGGGAGCGCAACCGAATCCCAGTCAAAGAACAAAGTGGCCGCCAGCGGCGAGTCACACGCCGCCGTACGGGGGCGCGGCGGAGGTGGCTCGGGCATGGCGACCACAGGAGCCGCAGGTGCGGGTTCATTCATGAGACGGTGATATTTTTCGCAACGGGTCAGGCTCTCCTTGTCACGGATCGAATTTTTGAGGAAGCCGGTGGCAATGCCGCACCAGACCTTTGCCTCTGACGCATACACGTAATTGCTGCCAAGCGATGTCAGCACCGCCGGGTTTGTTGTCGCCGCCAAGGCCTCGTCGTACCGTCGTTGAACCTCCGGACGCAAATCCCGGACTTCCATCGCCGTCAGGTCGACTTCCTGCGCCGCAGCGGGATATGCAGCGAGTATCGCCGTTCCTGCCAGTATTACCTTAACCACAGATCTTTTCATGATCATTACCTCCGAAGCATATATTTTATTATTTATCAGTTAGTTGAAGTTGCCATTTCATATTGTTGCGAACCCAAAAGGTCGGTGTTACTGACGCCCGAAAAATGCGCCGTATCGATTATCTGATCGAGCACTCCGTGCAGCGCGTCCGCACCCGCCACATCGGCAACGATGCTATCATCCGAAGCGCCAACATCGCCGCTAAAGCTGTCGACCAGACGGTCCATCATGATATCGGGCATCGCGTTCCGAATGACATTGACAGCATCCGTCGGGATAGCAGGATTGTCATTTGCTCCGGCTGGCGCGGCAAGGGTGGCCATATCGAGCACATGGTGCATGACCATGTCGCCGCCGAATGCCTGCATCAAGCCGTGGCTGGATGAGTTGACCGGCGAGGCACTATCGCCCAGCAATCCGGACATCTGACGTACCGCAGAATCCTGTATGCTGAACCCGACATCGGCCTCGTCCATCGCGCGAAGCGAGGTTGCAACCTCACCGATGCGCTGCACAAAGTCCTGCGACGGTGCGAAGCTTGTCCTGGCGAAATCCTGCTGGACCGATGCCATGTTGAAGGGCTCGAAGTTGCTGACAAATGGCTGGTAATCGAACTGCACCATTTGCGTACCCTCGATAGCGACCAGATCGACGAAGGCGGGGGTTGCTTCTGAGGCCAGCCCGACCAACGAAGCGGCAACGACCGAAGACGTCACATTGCTGGTGCGCAGCTGATCCGAAGACCGGCTGGCTGCCTGCGCGGCTGTTGTGGCAAAGGCTGCGTCGGCAACGATGCCCGTGGAGCCATCAGCCTTCGTATAGAGCGCCTGCCCGGCAACACTGACGTCGCCATTTGCCGCCGAATAGCCGATACCATCGGAAACCAGACCAACACTGACAATACCCGCGTCCGTCAGGCTTTGGAATTCGCCTGCATCGGTCACGCCATTGCCGTTCGCATCCTGCCAGACGCCGAAGAGCGCATAGCTGTCGTCAGCGACAGTAAGAACACCGTCATCGTTGCTGTCGTAATCAGCAGCAAGGCCTTGCAGGTCGGTCAGATTGCCCGATGCAAAGACGATTTCAGAGCCGTCGTTGACGATGCCGTCGCCGTTGCGGTCGATGGCGAGCAGGCCATCGTCCGCGCCAACCCAGGCGGTCTGCTCGGCAGCGCCATCGCCGTTATAGTCGAATGCTACGCCCGAAGAAGCCGAGAGGAACTCGGGACCGTCTCCGTCAAGGTCGAGAACGATCGGCGGTGTTACAGGGTTCAAAGTCACCTTGATCGCGTCAGGAACAAAAATACTGTCTCCGTCTGCGTCTGTTCCTGTTACATCATAGTCGAACATGATCGGCGTTGCTGTGTTAATGGTAACCACCGAAAACACACCCAGATCGAACTCAGTCGTACCCGGATTACCTTCTACAACAACTGCGGAGAATGCTGATGAGGTGTTGATTTCGTAACGGTCGCCTTGTTGCAGACCAGAGATCGACACCGAACCGTCGGCATTAAATGTTACCGATGCACCCGCTTGCGCAGGGCTTCCCGAAACGAAGGTAAACCACGTACCAGTGGAGAAGTCCTGCACCCGGACGCTGGTTATAATAGCAAGCGACTCACCCGCCTCTGGAGTCGCAGGGGTATTGTCAAACACCTGGTCATTGTCAGCCAAAATCGCCGACACGCGGATTGATGATGTGTTGCTTTGCGCACCTTGCACCTGCGGAATAAACTGCTGGAATGTGGTGACCGTTGTATGGTTAGAAAATGAAAAGCCGGAAGTTGTTGCCGCGGCCTGCAAATTGCTGACAAAGTCGATGCGAACGGCTTCACCAGCACCTACAGACTGGTTGTCGATGCCTATCGAATCGCTGTCGGTGTTGACGCTGCCAACCGCTCCGCCCGAGCTACGTCCTGACAATATTACATCCAGTACCGATGCCGGATCGCCAACACCAATTCCACGGAAATCGACGTTACCTGCAGCTGAGCTGGTTAGGTTATTTATCGAGAATTCCGTACCGTTCGAAATTGTCCCGTTCACATCCAGAATATATTGGTCGGATCCAGGAACGATTGTGATTGTATAAGCTACATCGCTTCCGTCCGCTACCGAAGTTCGAGCGGTCAGGACATTGGTCCCGTTGCCGAATATAAATAATGCTTCACCGTTGAACTTGAGCGCGTTTCCTGAACTGTCGACTGCCGCTGATCCGTTAACGATATTGAATACAACATTACCCAGCCCATCGGCACCGACCGCATCTTGGTAATTTAACGCGAATGCTGTTGGCGCTATGTTGGTATTGTTCACCGATGCATCTGCGGGGTCAAAAATTACCGGACTATCATCTTCTACCCGCACGGTGATCCCGGTCGGGTTCGTCACCGTCGCAGTTCCATCAAATACAGATACCGGGATGGTAAACGTGGCGACATTTTCGCCATTGGCCGTCAGGTGATCGATTGGCTGCAACAGATCTACGCGGTAATTGCCGTCATTATCGATTTCGATAATGATAATCTGTGCTCCACCGGGTCCGGCAGTGCCCGTCAATGTCTTGTTGTCAGCCGATGCCGTCCAGACGATGGCTACGCCGTCCGCTTGCAACGCCCCGCTCGGGGTTCCCAAAGTAACGGTGAGCGCGTCGGAACCATCAATATCGTTAAGGTTGATGGAGCCGGTGGCCACAGTGTCGTCTGTGGTATCGTCTGGCACCGGATTGGTGTCCGGATTGGGGTTTGGCAGTCCTTCTTCCGAGACACTCGCGATCACAGGATCAAAGGTCGGCAAATCATTGGTGCCGTTGATCCTGATAGTGAGTGTCGTCGTCGATGTGTCGCCATCGCCATCGGTAATTGTGTATGTGAAGGTCTCGATAAGAGCCGGCGAACCGACACCCAGCGCCTGAACTACAGGATCGCTATTGTCGAGCGTGTAGGTGTAGCCACCACCTGCCAACAAGGTTAGCGATCCGTACTCACCAGAAATCGGTGCGCCCACGCTGCCCGCTACCGGTCCAGCCACATTTCCGAACGCCACGCCTGACACAGCGGCACCATCGGCGCCTTGCGTATCTGCACTGCCGGGCGAATTGGTCGTACCAACGCCGCTGATGACATTGCCCGTTGCAGATACGTCATCTTCATTGATAGAATCCTGGTCCGCGCGCGCTGTTGGCACGTCGTCGATGACCGTCACACTGACCGTTGCGCTTGCGGGATCGCCATCGGTATCGGTCGCAACCACATTAAGCCCGGTTAGCGAGATGGTGTTCTCGCCACTGCCATTGGGATGCGGGAAATTATCACTCAATATGACATTGACTGTCGCAGAGCCGCTTGCGCCCGCCAAAATTGGCAGGACTGGCGGCACCAGATTGATGGTAATCGCCAGAACGCCGCCAATGCTGCCGGTAATCTGCGTAGCGCTAACACGAGTCCAAGAAATGTCGTTTCCAACAACCCCGTTCACATCGGCCGTCAGATTTGTAACGTCGCCAAAAGCAATCGTCGTGATATTGTCCGAACCGGCCTGGAAAGTAACGGTGTCGCTGCCATTTTCGCTATTGTTATTGACGCTTCCGGCAGCGTTGCCGTTGGCAAGGCCTTCCTCATTTACGATGATTGAAGCGTTTTTAGTGGCCTGCGGAACTGCACCATCGGTCACCGTAATCGGCTGCACTGCTTCGGAAATGTCGCCATCCGCATCGGTCAGGCGATAGCTGAACGAGGCAGAGATTCCCGATGCGTTGTTTAAATTGGTGTTGGGATTGAATGTCCACGCACCGGTGGCCATTATCGTGTAAACACCATTCGCTGTGCTGTGCTGGAATACACCGCCACCAAGGTTGACGCCGTCGCTTATGGCGACGAAGCCGCTACCCAGATCGATATGCGTTACCGTGGCACCGTCGGCACCCTGCGTGTCATTGGTGCGCACATTCCCGCCGATATTCGCGCCGTCCTCTGCGACGCTTTGTGCTGTGTCATTCACAGCCGTCGGGACATCGTCGATAACCTGAATGCTGAGTGTCGAATTGGCGACATCCGGATTGACCGGATCGGCATCGGTAAGAACAACCGGGAAATCTTCAAACAGGTTGTTTTCGCCATTGGCATTGGGATGCGTTTCAGCCGCGTTGAGCGTGTAGGTATAGCTCACGACCCCCGTTGCAGCGTTATAGCCCGTAAACGTCAGCGTATTACCCAGTGGCGTGACAAGCGGCGCGGGTGCCGTAAACACACCGTTGCTGACAACGAGGACGCCACCGACTGTGAGCGAAGCTACGCCATCGGGTGCACTGATCGTGAAATCACCCGTCGTTGTCAGTGATTCCTTCGCGGTATCCGAACCGGCGGGCAAGTCGTCTTCATCGACCACCGCGTCGCCGCCATTAGCCTTAGGCGTCAGGTTGGTGATTGTCACCGGATCGTCGGTTCCGGTCAGCGTGACCACCAGCTGGGCCGGATCGCTGTCGCCGTCGCCGTCGGTCAACGTATAGCCGAACGTATCGGTAAGCGTGGCACCGGGCGGCAGCGCGTCGATGGCCAACTGACCTGCTGTCGTCAGCGTGTAGGTCTGGGTACCGTCGCCATTGAGCGTGATGTTGCCATAGGTGCCGGTCAGACTTGTGAATACGCGGCTTCCCGTGCCATCGGCTCCGGCAACGTCATTGGTATCCACGTCGAAATTCACGAATGACGGGCCACCCTCGGTCAGGCCGACCGCGTCGTCATCCGCCCGTGCGATGTCGTCGATGACCGTTACCGCGACAGTTGCGGTAGCGGTGTCATTGTCCGTATCCGTCGCGACAACACTGATTCCGGTAAGCGAGATCATGTTTTCGCCATTGGCGTTGGGATGCGGGAAGTTATCAGTCAGCGCGACATTCACCGTTGCCGACGCGCTTCCCCCTGCAAGTATCGGTAACGCAGGCGGCACGAGGGTCAGCGTGATTGCCAACACACCTCCAATACGGCCTTCAATCTGGGTCGTACCGACCGCAGTCCAGACGATATCGGCTCCGTCAACACCGTCTACATTGACAGTAATGCCAGTGGTGTCACCGAACGCGACGCTGACAATATTGTCGGACCCCGCATTGAAGGTAACGGTATCGCCGCCATTCTCGCTATTGTTGTTGACGCTGCCCGTCGCATTGGCGTTGGCGAGGCCTTCCTCATTAACGGTTATCGTAGCATTTTTCGACGAGGTTGGATTGGCGCCGTCCTCAATGGTGATCGGCTGCGTTGCAACCGACATGTCCTTATCGGCGTCTGTAAGTGTATAGGTGAAACCGGCATTGGTACCGCTAGCGTTGTTGAGATTGCCCAAAGGCGCAAATGTCCAGCTACCGTCTGCCTTGAAAGTGTAGGTACCCTTACCCGCCACGGCAAAGCTGAAGGCATCGCCGACCGGCGTTCCGCTGGTAATGGCAACCATGCCGCTACCAACGTTGACATGAGTCAGCGTTGCGCCGTCTGCACCTTGTTGATCATTGGCAAGGACATTGCCGTTGATTGCAGCGGCCCCTTCGACAACGGTCCGCCCCATATCTGCAACCGCCGTCGGCACATCGTCAACAATCTCGACCGAAAAACTGCCGTCGTTCGTAGTGCCGTCGCTGTCGGTGACTTCAAAGCCGACACCGTTCAGGAAGACGCTGTTTTCACTTTCGTCATTGGTATGCTGCACAGGCTGGAACAGCTCGGTGACGATCGAATACGTCACCCCGGTCGCGCCGTTGGCGACTGCAGTGGTTGCTGTAATCGTCATCACCAGTTCGCCGCCGCTATCGCGTCCGACGAGAGCTTCGCCCTCGATTGCGAACGTAACAGCATTGCCGTCGAGCGTTTTGACCTGCGCATCGAGCAACGCGCTATCGATGAAGTTGAACGATGACAGCCAATCTGCCGCGTCGGGCCGATCACTACCGAAATCGACGGTAACCGTGCTGGAGCCGCTGGCGCTTTCGGTTGAGTCCGTTTCTGCGGGTGTCGTTTGAAGCGGCGTGGCGTCGACATTCGCGCCTTTCAATCCGTCTTCATCGACAACGGCGTTAGTCGCAATGATCTGCGGCTCTGAATCAGCAACCAGAGTGATCGTGGCCGTTGCGACCGAAGGATCGCCGTCACCGTCGACAATCTGGTAATCGAAGCTGACCGTTCCGACCTCGCCGGCGGCAGGCGTGTAGGTGAAGGTACCGTCGTTATTATAGACCAGACTGCCCAGACCGGTCAGGGAACCCGCCACTGCAGAAACGGCAGATGGCGCGACACTGTCGGCGCCCTCGACATCGTTTGAAAGCACGTCGATGGTTACAGGGCTGTTTTCAAGAGACTGCGTTGCTCCATCGTTCAGTGCCATCGGAACATCGTCAGTAATGGCAATCACAAGGTTCAGCGTGGTTGAATCATCGTCGGCGTCGGCAACCTTAACAATGAAGGTTTCGCTCGTCGCATCTCCGGATGTATTGTCACCCAACGCATAGGTATAGGTGATTGTACCCGTGGCAGCGTTAAAGCTGTCAACCGTCAACACGCCCGACAAGCCTGCTACCGCTTGACCCGCAGCCGTAATGACGACCGGGCCATCCTTGCCCTGGATTGTGACGGTGGCGGGGCCGTCGGGCGCGGTAAAGGTGATCGTGCCGCTGGTGGCTTCGCTCGAGTCGCCATTGGCGCCTGCGGCAGCTTCTTCGCCAGAACCCTGCGATTCGCCCATGCGGGCTGGCAGGCCAAGTTCGGAAACGGCGGTACCAGCCTCACCGGATACAGGCACATCGAGCGTCGTGCCACTATCGCGGATCGAGATCTCAAGCGTCGCCGAGGCGGGATCACCATCGCCGTCGGTGATTGTATACGTGAAGATGTCAGTAACATCACCGGGCGTTCCGGCAAAGCGGACGTAGCTGTAGCTGCCATCGGATTGCATTACGAGCGTGCCGTAATTGCCGAAGATCTCATCGCCTGGGGCACCATTTGATTCAACGCCCGAAATGGCTGTGACCGTTATTCCGTCTGCACCCGATGTGTCGGCACCGGCTGCGCCGCTGGTTGTGCCTTCGCCCGACAACACGTTACCGGTTTCCGGTCCATAGCTGCCTGAAGGCACCGCATCGGTATCGTCGCGCGCGATGGGTGCGTCGTCGGCAATATCGATAACCAGCGTATCCGACGCGGTATCGCCGTCGCTATCGGTCAAAAGCACCGAAAAGCTGTCAGTCGTCGTGTCGCCCGATGTGTTGTCGGTCAGTGTGTAGCTATATGTGTAGTTGCCGTCGGAGAGCGTGACCGTCAGCACGCCTTTGGCGGTGGTTATTGATCCGCCGTTTGTGACGTCGACGCCACCGACAAAGAGCGAGCCCACCGTATCGTTGCCCGTCGATGTGGCAATCGTGCCGGATGTCGTCTCGCTAGCATCGCCATTGGCTCCTGCGGCTGCTTCTTCGCCCGATCCCTGCGGCTCATCGCCGCGGGCTGGCAAACCTGCCTCATTTACCAGCCGGTCACCGCCCACTTCGACGGCGGGTTGCGAATCTTCGGCCAACGTGATGGTCACCGTCGCGGTCGACGGATCGCCATCGCCATCGGTGATCGTATATTGGAAAGTGACTATGCCTTCTTCGCCGGGGGCAGGCGTGTAGGTGAAGGTGCCGTTGCCATTATAGGCAAGACTGCCCGTACCGCTCAGCGAACCGGCAACAAGTGCAACGCCGCTGGCAAGGCTGACGCCGTCGGCACCGGTCGTGTCATTCACAATGACATTGACCACAACAGGCGTGTTTTCAGCGCCCTGCGTAGCGCTGTCATTGCGGGCGGTTGGCACATCATCGACAATAGTGATCGTGAACGGCTCTGTATCGGTATCGCCATCCGCATCGGTCACCGTAACAGTGAATACCTGCGAGGTTGTATCGCCCGCGGTATTGTCACCCAAAGTGAACGTGTAACCGATTGTGCCCGAAGGATCATAGCTGGTGATTGTCAGCGTTCCGGTCGGTACGGTGATAACCTGTCCAGGCCCCGTGATGATCGTGTTGTTGATGGAGACAGTGGCGGGCGCGTCGCCCGGCGTAAAGGTAATGGTCCCGCTGGACGACTCGCTCGGTGCAGGGGCGTTCGAACCGGGAGGCTCATCACCTCGTGCGGGCAGGCCGGACTCGTTGACAACAGTTCCCTCACCTGTGGTAGGAACCTGCGTTACGGCAGGCGGCGCGTCGCCAATCTCTATGGTCAGCGTCGCGGTCGAGGTATCGCCGTCACCATCGGTAATCTGATACGTGAAGACATCATTCACACCGCCGGGGGTTCCGGCATTGCGCGTATATGTGTAGCTTCCATCGGCCGCGATGGCGAGCGTGCCATATTGACCGTCGATGGTCGTTCCAACGCCGACAAAAGTGCCAGCTCCAGTTCCGGCACGTGCGCCGGAAACAACCGCGCCGTCCGCGCCTTGTGTATCCGCTCCAGCATCGCCGCTGGTCGTGCCAGCGCCAGTGACCACATTGCCCGTCTGCGGGCTATATGTTCCGGCTACAACACTGTCGGTGTCGTTACGCGCGGTTGGTGCATCGTCGACGATGTTGATCGTCAGATTGGCCGATGCAGCATCGCCATCGCTGTCCGTGACCACAACAGCAAAAACATCGTTCGATGAGGGTGCAGTGGTGTTGTCGGTAAGGGTATAGCTATAGCCGATATTGCCGGGCGCAATGCTGGTGATGGTCAGTGTACCAAGCGGCGTGACAAAGGTCTGGCCGACGGAGGCAACTGCAATACCGTTGAGCGTGATTGAGCCAAGCCCGTCGGGCGCATCGAACACTATCGTGCCGGCTGTTGTTTCGGCTGTCGACGCTGGGTTCGACCCAGGAGATTCGCTGCCACGCGCGGGAAGTGCAGCCTCTTGCACCGAAGCGGTGGCGTTTACCGAACCAGCCGGTTGGTCGGGCGTAATGATGATTGTAGTGGGCTCTTCATCGTTGAACTGGGGAATGATTTCGCGCTCTTCCGGCTCCGGGAACGCCAGTTGCGTTGGCGGCAGGAGGTCGCCCAATCCAAAGGGGTCGCCGATATCTCCGACTGCATCGGAAAAATTACCGCCCGAGCTTTGCGGGCGTCCGGCTTCCGGCACGGGCTCTTGCCCGATCAGCAGTGCCGCGATGTTGAGCGGAGGAACAGCCACTCCATCGACGACAATCTGCGGAACGAACACGGCGCCATCCGGAACGATCATCTGCGTGCCATCGGGCATCTGAATAACCAGATCGCGGCCTACGACCTTTATGTCGTCCAGCCCAACGCCAGCGGGAAGCACCAGCTGCCCGTCCGCCGTCAGCGGCAGAATATTCCCCGCCTGCATGGCAATCGCGATAGTTGCCGCAGCTTCGAGGGCCACCGCAGCGTCTGGGCTGCCAAGGTCGGCGAATGTGGTGCCGTTTACGATGTCGCTATTCTTGAAATCCATGTTGCGTTCCTATGCAAAATGAAGAGCCGACACCGCAAAGGCCCGGCCAGAAAATGAAGCTTGATACGAATTGCGCAAAGAAAGGGATGGCGTGCGAGAGGATACCCCGGACGCAAAAGTCATGCCTGAATACAGACTGCTAATTGTAATCATGGTGCCCCTGATTCCTCTTGTGCAAAGCTGACACCTGAATCGTCAGGTGGTCAGGTTTGCCATTCCAGTGGGCGACCCTAGAATGGTGAAAACCGATTCGTTACCGCGCTAGTAACCACCATCCGAAATCGATTCGCAAGTTTCTTAAGAAAAATTTACCAAGATAATTCAAATATATATCTATAGATGTATTACTTTGGATATATGAAAAGGATTGCCGTGGAGACGAGTGATACAAGTTTGGGGCGCTGGCTCAGTTCGGTCGCAGGACGGGCAGTGTTCTGGATGATGCCGCTCGCCCGATTGTTAATGTGCGCACTTGTATTCTTGAGCCTGCCATCGACCGCTCAAGGATCAGTCCATGCAACAATATTGCAGTCACTGCTCTACTGCTGGCTTGGCTGGGCGACAGCAACTTCTATTGGGGCGCTTTCGGGCCAGCCACTTCAGCTCGGTATAAGCCGTTTGGTCGTCTGGGGTGATGGCTTGCTTTCAATCGGCTCGATAGCGCTGTTACGCGGCGAAGAAGGGGCAACAATTGCATTTGCATTATGCGTCGTCGTGTTCGCAATGGGGCTGCGCATCGGGCGCAACCTCGTGTTCGCCACCTTCACGCTCGCTCCCATAGGGTTGCTGCTTCGCGATGCATCGTTGCTGCTTCTGGATATCGCGCCCAAGTCAGGCTTCATGCGGTCAGCGTCGTTGGAAATCGTAACGGCCGCGCTACAGATAACAGCGATATTTGCCCTGATCCTCTGGGGAAATCGACGCTATCTGTTGGAAAAGTTCAGCAATGATTTTTCATCGTTGCGGATGCTCTCGCTGGAACGCTCGTTCGACTTTGACCTGCAGATATGGGTGAACGCACTGGCATCGTTATTTGCCCCCGAGCGGGCGGCATGTCTGATGGCTGCGCCGCGACAAAATGCGTCGGCTCGCTATTTTCACTGTAACCTGCCCGAATGGCAGAGCGACAAGGATCGCGAGGAGTTGATGGCTGGATTACGCGATTTGTCAGCCGGGTGCAGCGTGTTCGATTGCGAACTGAACAGGGTCGTTTCCCCCGGCACGCGCACCTTTCGTGCCCTCAGTGACTCCGAGCTGCGTATTGCGCGCGTACTGCATCGGGCAAATATTTCTGCGGCGCTTGTCCAACCCATGCAGATAGACCGGTCGCGCGGCGGCGTGATTTGCGCAATTGACCGGCCGGTTGACGCAGTCAAGATCGCCGAAGGTTTCCACATCGGACGCCATGTTATCGAAATGACGGATTTCCTGAGCCGTATCGCTTCGGCTGAACGCAATTTCATCGCTGACGCCCACGATGTTGCCCGCCGCGACCTTCACGACGGTGTGTTGCAATCACTCGCAGCTTTGCGGATGCGCCTGCTTCTTCTGGCCAAACGTAAGGATGTCACAAAAAGCCCGATCGAGCTCGAGATCAGAAAAACGGTGGACATTGTGACGCTCGAGCAATCGCGCTTGCGCGGATTCCTCGAAAACAGCGAAAACGCCGACCACACTGTCAACTTGGTTTCCCAGCTCGACATTTCGGTTCGCAGTATCTCGTTGCAATGGGGAATTGACGTAGCGCTTCATTCGGACGAGCCAGCGATTCCCGTCGATGCGGAGTCTTCCTTTAACATTGAACATCTTTTGCGCGAAGTCATTGCAAACGCTGTACGTCATTCAAGCAGCAAATCCTTGACAGTGTCGCTCTCACTCAAGCAAGATGCATTGATGATGGCGGTGACAGATCTGAATCCGCGATCTGAAGGGGAGCAGGGATTTGAAAAGCCTGCGTTAACATTGAAGTCTGCTTCGTTACGCGACCGATTGAGACTCGTGAACGGCGAAGCCTATGCAGAGGGGTTGGGGAAAGGGACGCTGTTATCGGTCCGGATTCCCATGCAACAGGTGGATGATGCGTAATATATTGGTGGTCGACGATCATCCTTTTTTTCTGCATGGTTTCAGCCAGTATCTGGGCGACACCAAAGAATTTGAGGTCGACACCGCGTTGTCGGTCGACGAAGCGATTGGCAAAATAGATATCGCCCGACCTGACCTCGCAATGCTCGATGTGACGATGCATGGGGGTGGCGGGCTGCGTGTGCTTCGCTATCTCCGGCTGCATTATCCCAATGTCCCCGCGATGTTCCTGACTGTCCATATCGATCCCGAACAAACGATCGAGGCGATGCGTCTGGGTATCAAGGGAATTGCACTGAAGGACAGCGACCCCGATGCGATAATCGAGGGTATCAACACAGTTTTGGCCGGCGGTAAATGGTTTGAAAGCGGCGTTACCGAACCAGCGCTTCAATATTCGATCGACAAGCCGACAGGCACCATCCGATCCGATGATCTGCTCACCAAGCGTGAAAGGGAGATCGTCGACCTCGTCTGCCTCGGCCTGCGGAACCGACAAATCGCCGACCGTTGTGACCTCACCGAAGGAACGGTGAAAATTCACCTCAACAGTATTTACCGCAAGCTGGGCGTGGCATCGCGGGCTGAACTGATCGTCAATCGCGAAGGTATGCGATCGGGCAAGAAAGAAACGACGGTCAACTAAACGCCGGGAATACCGGGTCCCATCCCAACCATGCCGCAGTCAGGATGGCTCCTGCCGCGATAGCGACGCCGTAAGGAATGCGGCGATCTTCCTTGGCGACATTCTTGCGTAATCCCATCATCCTTGCGGCAATAAAGCCAATCGCCAGTATCAGTCCGGCGATGGTAGTCATGAACAAAAACGCTATCGCGCCGCTCCAGTTAAACCACAGTGCGGCGGCGGCATAAAGCTTCGCATCGCCGCCGCCAAACCAGCCCCTGCTGAACAGGACCATGCCGATAATCAAGGCAACCAGAAAATGGAGCAGGTTTTCCCACACCGGCACGGGAAACCCGGCAAGCCCGTGAACGGCTGCAAAAAACAGAATAAGGATAGCGGGAAGCGCGTTCGGGATGCGAAACGAGCGGAGGTCCGAAACGGCAGCCGCCACCAGCGTCAGGCTCCAGAGCGCAATGACGATATATTTTGCCTCCATGCGCGATCAGTCTTTCTTTACAGGGGCAAGTTCCGCCCAAATTGTCGGATCAAAATGATCGAGCGTTAGCAAGGCTTGTGAAAAAAAGGCATCGGCCTGCGGTCTGTTGGCCGCAGCCTTCGCGCCTTTCGCCATGTTGACGAGCCTCCCGCTCCATCGGATATCATTTTCTCCGGCCTGCCGTTCGGATGAACGCCCAATCATGCCGCCAACAAAATCGAGATTGCCCTGAATCAATTCGTTATCGGGCGCGTTCGCAGCGGCCATCTGAAGTTGGCGATATGCAAGCTCAGCCTCCCCTTTTTGCAGCAGCGAAAGCGCGTGATTGTTCAAGACCTCTGCCTCATTTGGAGCAAGCGTCATCGCTTGCTGAAACGCCTCTCCAGCCGCAGCCGCCTCGCCCTTTTTCACAAAGGCAAGGCCAAGCAGATTCCAGATACCCGCATCATCCGGGCAGTTTTTGGATGCCTTGGCGAGTGCCATGATCGCTTCGTCCGCCTGCCCCCTGTTCCCCGAAACCCAGCCCCTCGCCGTGTGAGAGCGGCAGAAATTACGTTCGCTGTCCTCAATCGAAGCCAACGCAACTGCCGCTTCCTCGACATCCTGAGTGGCAATTGCATATTCGACTTTCAACAGCGCGACGTCGTCACGGGAGACCGCGTTTCCATTGTTATCTAGCCATGCAATCATTTGCGCGGCCTGGGTCAAACGCCCATCACGCAGCGCAGCATCTGCCGCCTGGAGGTACGACTGCTGGTCCAGCGCGGATACCGGTGCGTCTTGCGCCTGTATTGGTGCCGCCAGCAGCAAGGCCACAAAGACAGGGGTTTGGTATTTCACAATAAAATCAGACGCTTGCGGCATCTTCTCGGTGCTGGAAGAAGAGATAGGCGAATTCGGGCAAATCTATCTTTGTGCCCTGGGCAGCGGCGACCGAATGCCCTGCCTCGGCGCGCTCAACCGCCGCCATGATCACGGAACTCTCGATCATCCCATGGCTATTGCCCATCTGCTCCGAGGCGATGGACTTTGGCAACCACGTTGCAAGGCGGTCGCCAAAAGAATTGAAATGCGGCTGCACCGTCGCAAGCCGCTCTGGTTTTTCCAGCGTCGTAATCAAGCGGACTTCGCCTAAAGAAACACGTTCAAGCCTAGTGCCGTTCGATCTATATTCGGTGGCTAAGGTTACGGGTGGAAGAGGCGGTGTTGGCGCCTGTCTCGGATCGTTGGGTCCGTCGCGTAGCGGCACGGGTCGGATCGGCGTTGCCATTTGTGCCGAAGCGATCGCGTAGCGCGCCGATAACACTCCCCTTGTTGCAAGCGACTTGGCGGGCGATGGCATTGATGCTTCAACCACAGCCATTTCCGCCATCGCGGTTGCCGGAATTTCCAGTTTACCGAGCAACTGTCCCACTGCAACGTCGCCGTCGATGGCTGTAACAGCGATAGGCTCAAACACCTGGGGCTCAACGCGGTCGGCGATTGCAAATTGTGGGGTAGAAGCTGCTTCGCCCGTCAGTCTGGCAAGATTTGCGTGAGCCCTCTCGTTCGAAGGGTCTTTCGCAAGCGCGGTTTCGAAATAGCGTTGTGCCAAGTCATCCCGACCGATCCGGCCATAAGCAACGGCAAGGCCGTTATAGGCATCGGCACTTTCGGGATTTGCTCTGATCTCGGCTCTGAAAGATTCGATTGCCAAGGCGTCGAGACCAGCGTCGAGCTGCGCCCGGCCCCGTTGCAGCATCGACGCGCCCTCGGCTTGCACTGCCGACGATGACGACAGCCTATATTCCGGAGCACCCGCATTTTGCGTTGCACAGCCACTTACTGCCAATGAAACGCAGCCCGCCAACGCGCATTGCTTTAACATTCCCTGCATTGCCCTACCCTCCACTCATCGCCGGCAACATTTCGCGCAATACGCGAATAATCGCCGGCAACATCAAAACACCGATCATCACCGGCAGCATGCAAGCGACCAACGGCACCGACAGCAGCACCGGCAGACGGTGCGCTTTTTCCTCGGCACGCATCCTGCGCTTTTCGCGCATTTCCGTTGCATAGACCCGCAGTGTCTCGCCAATACTGGACCCAAGCTTGTCTGACTGGATCAACAGCGTGGCAAACGAACGGATCTCGGTAACCTGAGTCCGGTTTGCCATATTTCGCAAAGCTTCCTCGCGGCTCGATCCTGCTCGAAGTTCCAGCGTGACCACCGAGAGCATTTGCGCAATCAGCGGATGCGAATGAAGCATTTCCCGGCCGACACGATCAAACGCGGCCTCCATTCCGAGCCCGGCTTCGACACAAACCAGCATGAGATCGAGGCTGTCGGGAAAGCCATTGATGATGGCCTCGCGCCGACGGTCAGCCTTTGCCGAAATGAACAAATTTGGTGCGTAAAGGCCGAACACCGCCAGCGCGACGCCGAACAGGTAAAGCTTGAAGGGCGAAACTTCGCTGCTGCCCAGAAAGATGGACCCGACCAATATTCCGGGGAGCAGGATGAGCAACCCAAGGCGAGTGGCGGTGAACAATTTGGGAGCCAGCGGCGATGTGTAACCGGCTGCGACCAGCTTGGCGCGCAGGCTGTCCCCTTGGCTATCAACAAGCGAAATGCCCGACCGCTCGATAAATTCTGTCAGTTTATGCCAGCCTTTAGAAAGCGTGTCCCCGCGAAGCGATGCAGAAACCGCAAGGCGGGTCTGTTCGCCGCGAACCTCGTCCAGCCGCGCGCGGGTTGCCGCACGCCTGGCGATATTGTTCGACACGAGCATCACCATCGCCACGACGATGATGAACACCAGCGCCAGCAAAGCCAGCCGCAAAGGTCCACTAAGTGTAAGGCCCCCTAACATCCTAAACCTTCAAATCTATCATGCGGCGGATGGTGTAGAAGCCGATGAAATACAGCACCACAAGTCCAATGAAACCCGGCACAAAGATCGGATCTTGCGCGACGTCCAGATAAAAGGAAGGGTTGAGCAAGAACAGGCCTGAGAAAGTCATGATCGGCAAGGCGGTCAGGACGAGCGCGGTCATCCGGCCTTCCGAACTCAGCGCGCGAACCTTCATATACATGCTTGCCCTATCGCGAATGACCGACGCCAGATTGGCGAGGATTTCTGCCAGGTTGCCGCCCGTTTCATTTTGTACCGACAGCGACACGACGAACATCTGGATATCCTCAAGCCCCCATCGATCCGCCATCGACTGCAACGCATCGCGCAAATCCGCGCCATAGGCGACTTCATCAAGCACCATCCCGAATTCGGAGCCCAGCGGGTCTTCCATTTCCTTGGTCAGCAAATCCAGCGCCGACGATACAGGATGTCCGGATCGCAGACCCCTTATGAAAATGTCGAGCGCGACCGGAAACTGTTCCTGCATTTTCTGCCGCCGCTTCGATGCCATGCGCGATAGAATTATCAGCGGTATTCCGAGGCCGATGCATAACCCGACCACGATTGCCATCTGCACCATGCCGAAATTCACCGCATATCCGGCAAATGCCCCCCCGATAATTACGACGACTGCAATTAGCGCTGAGCCAAGCGCCATCGCCAGCATCATCTGATGCGCTGGCATGGCGATACCGCTCGCAATCACCGATTGCTGAATACTCTGCAGCATCCGGCCAATGAAACCATTGCCGTTGGCAAACTCCAGCGGCTGTGACTTGCGCAGTTTCGAGGTCACAATCTCGCGATCCATCCCGCCTTCGATCATCCGGAGGCGCTTGTTGACAGCGCGCGCACCGGTCGACCGTCGACGCCAAGCCGAAATCGCAAGCTCGGCAAGAATGAACACCGATACAAACACCAGGATCAAAACGATCAAACGAGTGACGGTCGGGTTCATCAGGCGATTACCCTATCGGGGCGGAAGAGTTCGGGCGACAGGTTGATCCCATGCGCGGAGAGATCCTCCATCATCTTCGGACGAATGCCGGTCGCTTCAAAATGGCCGATAACCTCGTTATTCTCGTCGCGGCCCTGCATTTTGAAGCGGAAGATTTCCTGCATGGTGACAACTTCGCCCTCCATGCCGACGATTTCCGAGAGGCTGAGAAGACGGCGGCGACCATCGGACAGGCGTCCGATCTGCACCACGACGTGCAGCGCCGACGCAATCTGCGCACGCGCCGATCGCGGCGAAATTTCAATGCCGCTCATCCCGATCATCTGTTCAAGCCGCGAAAGTGCATCGCGCGCAGTGTTGGCGTGAACCGTCGTCATCGACCCATCATGGCCGGTATTCATTGCCTGAAGCATGTCAAAGGCCTCGCCTGCGCGAACTTCGCCGACGATGATGCGGTCAGGACGCATACGCAGGGCGTTCTTGACCAAATCGCGCTGACCGATTTCGCCCCTGCCTTCGATATTTGGCGGACGCGTTTCAAGCCGCGCCACATGGATTTGCTGAAGCTGAAGCTCCGCCGAATCTTCGATAGTGACGATACGTTCGCGTTCATCGATGAACGACGACATGGCGTTCAGCAGCGTCGTCTTCCCCGAACCTGTGCCGCCGGAAATCAGCACATTGCGCCGTGCTTGCACGATACCCTTTAGCACATCGGCGATGACTGGCGGAACGCTGCCAAATTCGGCAAGCTTGGCCATACTGATCGGGATTTTTGCAAATTTACGAATTGAGAGCAGCGAGCCGTCCACCGCAAGCGGCGGCACAATGGCGTTCACACGCGAACCGTCGGGCAAACGCGCATCGACGAAGGGCGAGGACTCGTCCACACGCCTGCCGACCGCACTCACAATCTTCTGTATAATCCGCAGCAAATGCCGTTCGTCCTTGAACCGCGTTTCGACCCGCTCAAGCACGCCGCTGCGTTCGACGAAGACAACATCGTGGCCGTTAACCAAGATATCGGTAATCGAGTGATCCTGTAATAGCGGCTCCAACGGACCAAGGCCAAGCAGTTCGTCCAATATGTCCGAAACCAGCCGCTTGCGCTCTTCCTGATTGAGCGCATGCTTCTGCAAGGCGAGCTGTTCGTGAACCAATTCGCCAATTTCGGTCTCAATCTGCGGTCGCGTCATTTTTTCAAGCGCGGACAGGTTGATGAGATCCAGCAAGCGCCGGTGCAGTTCGACCTTCAGGTTGATGTAATCAAGCGTCTCGGTACGCAGATCGTTAGCGACCTCGGTTCCCACCGGAGCCTTTTGGGGCGTCTCGTCGCCTTTTCTGATCTGCCACATGACCTAGGCCTCCACACCAAGGCGGGGCAGGAAATTGGCGATGTCGCCGACAATCTTGCTCTTCGCACGAATCTGCTGGATCAGCACACCCTGGTCATGCGCGGCGCGCACCAGCGGGTAGTCGTTATGAATGCTGAGTTCCACCGGATGCCCGAGCGCCTGAGCAGCGGAATCGAGATCGATGGTGCGGAACATCCGTTTTTCAACGCGGTTGGCAACGATGTTGACATGATCGCCCCTGATCCCCTGATTATCAAGCAGCTGCAGTTGGCGCTTCGCCTGCCGCAGGCTGGCTACCGACAGTTCAACAATCAGGAAAATGGCTGTCGAACGCGCGACCAGCGACAATGCCCAATTGGTCCAGTTGGTCGGCAGATCGATGACGACAAAATCGAATTCCTGCCGCGCCAGATCGATAATCCGAAGTATCTGGTCGGCGTTGACCGCCTCGATCGGCATCATGTCGGCAGGCGCGGCAATGACGTTCAAGCCTTGCGGCGTGGTCGTCACCACCGAACGCAGCAGCTCGCCGTCGATCCGCGAGCCAGCCTCCAGCAAGTCGGCAATCGAGAGCTGGTTAGACAGGCCGAGATAAGAGGCAGCATCACCAAACTGCAGGTCGAGGTCGAACACGCACACGCCGCGCCCGGTATTGCGCGCGGCAAGCTCGCTGGCGAGATGCGTCGCAATCGTCGTCGCTCCAACGCCGCCGATACTTTTCATGATCGTGACGAGCTGCCCTTGTGCGATATCGCCTGACAATTCGGCCTGCAATTCGGCTGAAATTTCCTTGAGGATTTCGACGAGTTCGGCATGCGGCAACGGCAGGCCAACCACATCGCGGACGCCCTGTTTGAGCAATGTCCGAACGAGCGGAAGGTTCGCATCGCGCACGGCGGCGATGACCGGCAACTGCGGATAAAGGTCGCGCACCGCCGACAGCCGTTCGAGTGAGGCGGGGTGACCGGGCGACACTTCCAGCACAAGGATGCTCGCACCAGCGAGCGAGGCGCGCGGAATTTCCGCATCTACGGCCAGGGTGTTGAGCAGGATCGGCAGCGCCCCCGCATCGACAGCATCCAGCTGCGCCGCAACCATCTCGGCCTCCGACAAAACAAGGAGCACAGACTGCCGATCGAGATCCAAAACCCAGTCCTCCGGTAAAGCGTGTAATTGTTCGGAAAAGCCCATGTTCATTCTACCTAATTCGATACCGTGCCGGAGCCGTCTTCCATCGTGAGCGTGTAGCTTAGATGCCCGAGCGGATCTGCGGTGGCCGTGGATGTTCCAGCCATTGTCAATGTTGCATTGAACAGCAGCGTCGTTATTGGAACGAAATCAATATCTCTTAGCCCCACTGTCACCAGTGGTGCAACATCCGGGCCGCCGGGATCGCCAGCAAAACCCAAACCGGAAAAATCATAGTTGATCACAACGTTCGCCGCCCCAACATCTGATTTGAACGCCTGCATGCGACTTACAAGCCTTTGAAATATCGTACTGTCTCCGGCCACATTGAACGCGCATGTTCCCTTACAAGTGCAAGTTACTGCGGTGCCGTCGCTGACGCATCTCACCCCGGGGAAAGCCGATGAAGGAACAGAGTTTCCCTGCGGCACAGCGCCGGTCGAGGCAAAGCTGTAATTGTAAAGGCCGTCCGATGCTGTTCCGCCAGGCACAAAATCTGTGACAACCGCAAAGCGGGCACCCATTTGAGTCGCCTTTTCGGCACGATTATATTCCCACATAAAGCGGCCAACGTCGATGATGCCGAACATGAAGAGTAAGGCAAGCGGCAATACGAGAGCGAATTCAGCTGCGGGGCCACCATGCTCGTCGCGTAAAAAGTTTAGCCGACTGCTCATATTCCCATCACCGCCGACTGTGATTCCGCAACCAGGTTCAGGGAAGAAGAGTCAAAACCCAGTGTTCCGAAAAGCGAAGGATAAGTGGTTGTCGCGCCGACCCGAACAACCGGAACGGCCGCCTCCATCCCTTTGTAAATACCGGAGTAGGTTGCGACAGGAGCGCATGTTACCTCAATCGTTACCGGTGTAGTCCAGTTCCGGACAATCGGTTGGTCTACGCTGGCGACCACATTCAATTTTCCATAGCGCACAAGATTGTCGATTTCCAAGCCCTTACCAGAGGCAGGCGATACCGTGGTGGCCGCACCTTGCGTACAAGCAAAAGTGGAAAAGGACTGACGTCCCGCAAATCTTGCGCCGTCTCTGACCGCCTTCACCACCTTGTGTTCGTTCCAAAAGTAGTGGCCGAGCTCGAAGGATCCGAACATCAGGATAATCAGCAACGGCACGACAAGCGCCATTTCTGCGGCAGCAGCGCCATCTTCTTTCGAAGCCAATGCGGACAGAATATTCATGCTATTCGATCAAATATGGAACGTCGCGGCGGATGACCTGGCTCAAAACCCCGCCATCGGTGCCGGTGTCCACCACGCGGACAACCTCAACATATATGTCAGAGGCATTGGTTCGATCGCGCGCTATGGACGGTTCAACCAGAAAAACTTCGACCCAGTTAATCACATTTACGCCGGTTTCTTGCCCGTTCAAGCCGGAGGCAAGGCAATTGACCACAGCCACTGCAGTAAGGCGGCGATCGAGTTGAGTGTCCGATGGTGCAAGACCCGCCGTGCATTTCGGCTGGGAATATGAATAATATGCGCTACCGGGGCTTTTGCCTTGACCGGGCGTCGAATAAGCGACGCGGTCGCCGATATTGTTCGTCGCCGATTCCCAGCGATAAACATCATATCGCGATATCGACGCGACATTCACAACCGGATCCTGCAAAGCCGCCCAGCTGGTCAAACTCGAATTGGTCGCCCAGCCGGTGCCGATCGAGGGGTGGTTGACCCGAAAGTACATATCCCGGTCCCAGTTGCCGTTGCCGATACGGCCCGCACTGCAGTCGCCATCGCTGCTGATTGCATGGCAAACGTCACGCGGCAGCCCCATATTGGTCGGCAAGGTGCTCTGTGTGCGCGTCGAAGGGTCGGGAAGATACTGAACCGTCGGCAATATCCACGGATCGTTGCCAGTCGCGAAACCGCAGTTAGTCGCGTTACCCTGGCCTTGGCCCTGCCCTTGTCCTTGACCCTGGCCCGGCGAGCTGGAAATTTCAAGGTGAACGACATCTTTTCTGGTATTGTTCGAAGGACTGCAGGCGGCAGTGCTAGCCGCGCATTCGTTGACCAGCCCGTTTTCGAATATATCGAAGCGAGTATTGATGGCATCGGTGACCGATGTCGAAAGGCCCGGCTTCGTTGTCACCTGATCAGCAGAGATACAGTTACCCGGGACATTGTTTGCACCCAGCGCAAATTCAAGGGTGTTCGCACCTGGCCCAAGGTCAGTCTGCAAATACCCGAAGTTGCCCGGTGCCCATGCCGACCCGCCGCCAGCGACGAGCCTGATGCCAACGCCTTTGAGGTTGGTTATATCAAAAGCGGTATTTGTGCCCGTTTCCTGCGGATTACACATCATCAGTGGCGGCACTTTACAGACCGCCGACCCGACGCCGGCAAAGGCAGTCGCGTTGATCGCGCCCGAATTGAAAGCACCGACGACCGGTGTCAGGGCATAGGTTGCTGTCCGCGCATTGACCGTGATTTCGACGAAGCGGGCATTCAGATCGCTGTCCGCAGCCTGTGTTTTTGCCCTGTTCTGATAGAAACGGATGTTGCCGACCGCGTCGCAGCCCGGCTCCGATGGTATCGTGACCAGCGGCAATGCGCCATCATTGGCAAAGCGGGTGTTGTTATTGACCAAAGCAAGTGCAGCGGTGGACGCCCGCGCGCAGGCTCCGGTCGATTTGTCCAATTGGGTAGCGGCGGCCAAAGTTGCCTGATCCGCTGCATTCTGCAACTCGGTGTCCATCGCGGCCAGGCGCGCATAGTCGAATGCAATGCCACCAACGGCAATCAAGGCAGGGAGTGCAAGGGCGTAGACGGCGGCGATTGCCCCGCTCTGGTCGCTCCACAAACGCTTAGCCGATGACCTCATGGTAAAACAAACCTCCGATACTCTGCTTTAGTTACTGCCGCCGCCGCCCGAACCGCTGCCCGAACCGCCGGTAGTGGTCTTCACGCCGACGGGTTTCTTGACCGTGCCCTTGCGATAACGATCCTGCGCTGCTGCTGTCTGCGCGCCATTGGCGACCATAGCGTCGGCATATTGCGGGTCGGGCTCGACAATTTGCGCGGCGTAGTTGGCCTTGGCCGCATCGCCCAGCCCAATGTCGTTGGGGGTGCAAGCCGACACTGCCAAAGCCGCCGCTGCGACTGCGATAATGCGCTTAATAGTCATAGCCGTCAGCCTTTTTTGTCGCGGTGGATGTCTTGCCCTCTGGCGGTGGGGCGTCGGGGTCGACCGGGTTGACGCCAACGGCCTTGTCGGTCCGCCCCAACAGGAACAGCTCGCCCTCGCTCGGGTTCTGCACCCGGTCGGTGGGAAGCTGAATCTGCCCGGCCTTTACCGGCTGCACGATGCGCGGCGTTACCACGATGACCAGTTCGGTCTCGCCCTTGGTAAAGCCCGACGAGCGGAACAGCGAGCCGATGATAGGGATAGAGCCCAGCAACGGCACCTGCCGCACGGTGGTGGCAAAATCCTTTCGGATCAAGCCAGCGAGCGCGAAGGATTCGCCATCGCGAAGCTCAAGCACGGTGTTCGCGCGGCGCGTTTGCAGGCCGGGAATGGTCAGGCCATTGACGGTGATCGACGCGCTTGGGTCAATCGAGCTGACCTCTGGTTCGACCTGAAGGTTGATGACGCCATCGGCGAGGACGGTGGGCGTAAAAGCGAGGCTGACGCCGAAGGGCTTGAACTCGATGGTAATGCCACCGTTACCGCCACCGCCACCGCCGCCGCCGCCACCGCTGTTACTTTGAAGGATTGGCACCGGAAATTCACCGCCAGCAAGGAATGAAGCCGTTTCACCTGACAGCGCGACCAAAGTCGGCTCTGCCAATGTCTTGACCAGCCCCTTGCGCTCCAGCGCGTCGAGCGTCGCGTTGATGTTCAGCCCGAAAACATCGAATGCCTTGCGGAATACGCCGAAGCTGCCGGTGATGGAATCGAGGCGCAATATGCCGCCCGGGTTGTCCGCATCGGGCACCAGGCCAGCGCCGTTACCCGTAGCCGACCCGAAAGTACCGCCGTCGCTGCCGGTAAAGGCGCTTACGCCGATCTGCTTGCCCGCCTGGCGGCTGATTTCGGAAAAGCGTACCTCAAGCATGACCTGCTGGCTGGCACCGACCGACATCATGTTGATGACTTTTTCACCGGCATAGGATTTCGCCAGTTCCATCGCGCGGTCCACCGCAGGGCCGCTGGAGACCACGCCAGTCAGGACAACCGCGTCGTTGGAAATCCGCGCGCCAATCTGCTCGCCGGGGATCAGCTCGGCCATTTGCCGCCGCAACGAGACGATGTCCGGCCCGACGGCGACATCGACCACCGAAATGACGATATTGTTGCGGTCGTAAATGGTCAGGCTCGTCGTCCCCATTTTCTTGCCGAGCACATAAAGCGAGCGGTTGGTGACCGGAACGATATCGGCAATTTCCTCATTACCGACCATTGCCTTGCCAAAGGGACGATCGACGGTGACGACCTGACTTTTGTTGAGCGGCACGTCGAGTTGCCCCGCGAGCAAGCCCGCGTCGGACGATGTCGCATAACCCTGCGCCAATGCAGCGGGCGCGAGCGCCGTGCAGAGCGCAAGCGCGGCGACAGTCTGGATGAGTGATCGTTTCATGCGCTTAATACCCCCTGTGGCGCGTGACGTCGTAATTCGAACTTTTCGTGCCGCGGACAATTTCCACCCCGACCGAATTGGCCGGGCGAGGCCGTGCCACCGCAACCGTCCCGCGCGGCGCGGCAGAGGCCGGTATCGCGGGATATGGGAACGGGTTGGCGGCAAAGGCCGGTGTGGCCGCGCGCCGTTCGCCTGCGCCAGCATATAGGCTGACGCTGGTATTGGCCTGGCCTAGATCGCGGGTGCCGACGGTGGAGGAAGCAAATTCATCCTGGTTCTGCTGATTACGCAGCGCCAGCGACAGTGTCCCGACTTGGCCAGCAAGCACCAGTTTCTGCGCACTTTGCTGATCGACCGACAAGGTTGCGGTCTTGCCGACAGTGGGCTCGGTCTTCTTCTCGCTGGGTGACTGGTCGATTGCCAACACGGCCACGTTCTGAAGCAATATATCGGTTACAGGCTCAATCTCACCAACCTCGCCATCCAGTTTCGGCGTGCGGGTCACCAGAACATCGACGCGGTCGCCGGGGAGGACAAAGCCTGCAACCCCCGCCACGTCATTGATGCGCACCGCAACGGCGCGCATATCGGTTTCGAGCAACTCAGACAAGCTGGCACGTCCGCCAAAGCCTGTAATCTTGCCCGGTAAAATCGGTTCGCCCGCCTCGATCGGGCGGAGCACAATGCGGGGTTCGCCCCCGTAAAGCCCTTTGGGCGACTGAAAAGCGCCAGCGGGCATTGATGTCGACGGCCAGCTGACCATCCGGACATTCTCAGATGTAAGCGCCGCGCCGTATTCCAGCGGAACGCGAGCAACGGCTATCTGAACCAGGCGCCCCTGTTCTGCCGCTGTTTCTTGTTTCTTCTCTTCACTGGTCAGGAAGCTGTTTGCAACAATGACAGCTAAGATACCGAACAGTGCAGCTATCGCAATTATCAAAAGGTTTCTGTTCGCTAACATGACTTATTGCCCCGGCCATTTACTTCAAAAATGAATCCCGCCGCAACGTCGCCCGGTGCGGCGGGATTTTATATCTCAATTAGCAGTTCGCAGTGGTCGAACCAGCTGCGGGCGGTGTTTCAATGCAAGTGCCAGCTTCGTCCATTGCGGTCGAAATGGATTCACCGAGATTAATTGCTGCAACTGCAATTCCGGTGCCAACGATAGCGAGAATCAAAGCATATTCAGCCGCCGAAGCGCCGCTGTCGTCACGAAGAAAAGATTTTACAAACTTAACCATAATCAAACCCCTTGTTCAAAATGAGCAATTTCCATTCCGACATCCGACGGTCAGGAGACGTTCCGAGGTGGGGCGATTTTGAAACCAGACGCGACCCTGTTATGTTTTTGTAACCGAATTCGCATCCGGCTCAATTTCGCGATGGTCCCCCCCGGGACACATGGAAAGTCCGTCAAAAGGGGGGGTAGCGTCAACGGGTAAAATTTACGCTTTGTTTACAACGCTTTGCGGTAAGAAATTGTTAACCATGATGCAAAATTGCCGCATTTGGGCCAAAAAAGCACCGAATCACAATATGTTACTTTAGTTATATAACCACGCCTGCCAACTGCATATACCGATTTCTGCGGCTTACACCGCAATGCTCTGCACCAATGGCAGGCGGCTCCGGTATGTGAGGTTCACTCGGTCGGACAACATAAGATAAGGCAACCACAGCGCCACGCTGATCATGACCTTCTGCAAATTGCCCTGAAGCAGACTTCCTAGCGAGCTCCCTACTCCGATGGGCAAGCCAGCCGTATTGCTGAGTAGTGAGGCCATCGCCAACTGCGATGAAATATCGATGCCCCAAACCACCAACAACAATCGCGGGAACCAAGGCGCACATCTCAGCGCCGCTACAAAACACACCGTATACAGAAAATTCATCACCACCACATCGGCAGTCATCGCGGCAAGCAGCACCTGCCCCCATAACGGCGCGTTGCCGTTCATGGCGGGGACGGCGGCGAGGAATTCCAGGCTGCGCACCGGCACGTTGAGCAGCATCCCGATCAGCAGCGATGCCATCATGCCGGTGGGGCCGAACAAAGGGTGCGCCCTTGCGTCGAGGACGTTGACGGGCCGCCATTTGCCATAGCGCGCGAGGCGTATCTCCGGTTGTTGCATGAGCGCGCCGCGCGGGAAGACCTGATCGGCGAGCCAGTAGGCCGCAATCGGCGCTGCGCCGAGCAGGATGTAAGGCGTGATCGTCTGCAGGAAGCTCACCCCGCTATCGATGGGCGATACTGCGAATATCGTGCGCAACACCCCCGCCAGCGACACGAAAGCCACCCAGCCGATCATGATGCGCGGAAGCCCGCGTTCCAGCACGACAACGGCGGAAATGCTCTTGCGATACAGCTTTGCGCCAAAACCCGCCATCAGTGCCTTCATGTCGTTGATGTCCCACCCAGTTAATCACGGGCAGGCTACGGAAACAAGGTTAATAAAATCTTGTTGCGGGACAAGGCCTCACATCGAGGTTAGAGCAACGAGCGTTCAATCCAAACCGCTCGTCCTGAGGAGCGGCTGAACCCTGAGCTTGTCGAAGGGCCGAAGACGCGTCTCGAAGGACTTTGGCTGGGCGCGAGAGTGTTTCGAGACGGGCCTTCACCCTTCGACCCTTCGACAGGCTCAGGGCTCAGGGCTCAGTCCCTCCTCACCACGAACGGCGCGAGAGAGGGTTTTTCAGCCTCGGGCGCGATGAAAAACAGCAGCTACCTTTTGTTCGTCATTCCCGCGAAGGCGGGAATCCATCTCCCGCCGTTGAAATTTAAGCCTTCGGTGTTTGCCCCCCGCATTCGCGGGGGTGACGATGTCTTTTATCAGCATTAATTCTATTTTGAATCTTAACGGCCCTTAGCCCAGCGCGGAAAGCACGTCGGCAACCCCGCCGGGCACGTCGTCACTGCTCAGCCTTGCCAGCGCGGTCCGCACGTCGAGCTGATAATGACTGACGCTGTCTATCGCCGACGCCCGCTCTCCACCCAGCGCCTGCACCAGGTTTGCCGCCGCGCGGTTTTCGGCAAGGACTTGCATTTCAAGGCTGGTCAGCCCCTCATCGAGGCAATCGCACAGCACTGCGGCGATCAGCATCCGCGCGACGCCCTGCCCCTGATAATCGTCGAGCACCGCAATGGCGAGCTCACCCTTCGCCCCGTCCTCATCCGACCGGATTGCGTGGGCGGCGGCGATGGGTGGGTTTTCGTCGCCATTGATCAGGATGGCACCCCAGCCGATATGGTCGTGTCCGTCAACCGCGCTAAGCCGTTTGACGATGCTTTCCGGTGGCTCGCGAAAGGCAGAGAAAAAGCGCAGATAGCGCGAACGGTCGGACATTTCGGTTATGCCTTCGCGGATGCGGGCCTCGTCGCTGGGCCGGATCGTGCGCAGGCACACCGGTCGACCGTCGGCCAGAGTCGTCTCGATCTCGCAAAGCGGCTTTGCCGAAGATGAGCGTTCCGCGGTCATGCGGCTCACAATATCGTATTTCGCCGCTCGGGCGAAGAGGCAATCAGCTGGTGGCCGAGTCCGCCGACTGATCGTATTTCAGTTCCAGATAGCGCCCGCGCACCGCCAGCTTGTCGAGCTCGCCGCGCGAAATCTGGCCAGTCATGGTCTCGATTTCACGGTCGATCAGCTTGAGGCCGTCCACGAGTTGCTGCTCCGGTGTCTTGCCGCCATGTTCCTTGCGCTTCAGGCTGTCGGGGATGCGTTTGTAGCCGTTGATGAGTTCGGGAAGATGCTCGCCCACCAGCTTTCGCACCTCGCGCGCCGCCGGGTCGTTGTCATCCAGCGTCTGTAATTGCGGCGCAAGCTGATCGAGGCGGATGCCGATATCCTGCATGATCGTGACGGCTGGAGGTGGCAAAGCGGGCCGCTGCGCCTCCAGCCAGATTTCCGTCTTGCCCGCGAGCGTGCCGAGATCGGTTTGCCGCAGCGTCTCGGTCGTCGGCATCGGCATTTCAGGATAGCGCATCAGCACATAGGCTGCGACCGCGCCCAGAATGGCAGTGATCATCACCCCCCAGAACCCGATACCATCAATGATCGCACCGATTATTCCAGCACCGACCAGCACCGCGCCCACCGCGAGTGCAGCCTTGCTGACCTTGCCCCAGAAATGCGCGCGCCGCAGCGCCTGGCTCTTCGTGCCGATGGGCGGCATCCGGACATTGCGCAGCGCGCGGCGGCTGCTGTCGAGAATTTCGTCGGATTGGGACGCGATGTTTGGCAAGGACTAAGCCTCCAGCGACAGCAAACCGCTGTCCTGCGCCGATTGCGTCGCCTGCGCCTGCCCCTCGGCGCGCGCGATATAGCCTTTCGACTTTTCGACTTCCTTTTCGAGCGCTTCCGACGTCTGCTTCATGCTGTCGAGCGCCTTCAACTTGAAGGTATCGATCGCGTCCATCGTGTCATAGATATTCTGGAAGGCGCGGCTCAGGGTTTCGAGGGGGATCGTCGATGCCGCAGCCTGTTCGTGAATGCGTGCCGTGTTATCGCGGAGCAGCTGGCCAGTGCTGTCGATCATATTCGCGGTCGTGGTGTTGAGCGCAGTGATCTGGTCGAGCACCAGCTTCTGGTTGGTCATCGCCTGCGCCACTGTAACTGCGGTGCGGAGTGCGCCAACCGTGGTGGTAGAAGCGCGGTCGACCCCCTTCACCAGCTCGACATTGTTCTTCTTGACCAGATCAAGCGCGAGATAGCCCTGCACTGTTACCGCCATCTGCGTCAGCAAATCCTGCGTGCGCTGACGGACATAAAACAGCGCACTTTCCTTGATCGCACGCGATTTTGCGGGGTCGGATAGCTCGAGTTCGCCCGCTTTTTCCTCAAGCTTTGCATCGAGTTGCTTCGACATCACGATCATCTGCTCAAGCTTGCCCATGGCGACCCACAGATTCTGCCGTTCGACGTCGATGGCTGCATTATCCATCAGCAGTTCGTCCTTGCCGTTCCCGAGGCGGCCCAAAATCGAACTGATATGCGTTTGCGAGCTTTGGTAGCTGTCAAAATAATTGCGGAGCTTGTTCCCAAAGGGAATGATGCCAAACAGTTTCTGCTTGGTCATCAGATTGCCCTTTTTAGACGGGTCCAGATCCTCGACCACGCGGCGAAGTTCAGCTAAATCGGCGCCTACGCCAGAGCTTTCGTCCATCCGGCGAATGGGTTTGTCGAGAAAACGGTTCGACTGGTTGGCCGCCTCCATCATTTCCTTGCGGCCCATATTGGTCAGCTGGTCGACGCGCTTGCCAAATTCGGGGCTATTGACGTCCTGCGCGACAAGATCGGCAACATAGGCATCGACGCGTTCCTGTAACTTCGTCGTCTGTTCGTAAGTGACCGGAACCAGGCCCATCGCTTGAGCGGGCGCGACTGTCGGCACCGGGTCGGGCGGAGTCAATTTCAGATCACTGACAGTTTGCGTTGCAGTTTCAGTCGCCATGAACACTCTTCCCACTGTGATTTCACTTCAACAGATGGAACGAGTGCCTGAGCATTTCAAGCACTTCCGTCCCCAGCTGTATTATTTTTCTAATACAGTATCACCCTGCTCTTTCAAAGCGGCTTCGACCAGCGGCGATAATTCTTCGACCACCCGCGACACGCCTTTGGCATTGGGATGGATATTGTCAGGCAGCATGAGGGCCTTGTCCGCGACCACGCCATCGAGAAAAAACGGATAAAGCGGCGCGCCATATTGCTTGGCCAGTGCAGGAAATATCGTGTTGAAAGCATTGCCATAATCGGCGCCAAGATTGGGCGCAGCGAGCATGCCTGTCAGGAGAACAGGAATGTCGCGTTTTTCGAGTTCATCCATCATCGCAACCATATTGGCCCGCGTTTCTTCAGGCTTGATCCCACGGAGCATGTCGTTGCCGCCAAGGCCCAGCACGACCAGATCGGGCTTGCGCTCCAGATTGTCGAGTACAAAGCTCAACCGCGTCTTTCCAGCGGCGGTGGTATCGCCCGACACGCCCGCATTATGCACCCGCGCATTGATGCCACCGGCTTTCAACGCGGCCTGTAACTGAGGGGCGAGGCCTTCATTCGGCGCCAGACGATATCCGGCATAGAGGCTGTCACCAAATGCGACCACGAGCTTATCATATTGCGCCGACGCTTCGCTCTTTGCCGAAGCCGGTTCGCTTTTCGTCGATTCTGCGGCCTGTCCACAGCCAACTAGCACTTGGAGAAGCAGGGCAAGCGCCCCATATAGTCGAAAATTCCGTTTCAAAAGGCGATCTCCTTGCACGCTCCCATCACGTCCACGCCGGATATGGCAATCCGCGCGGCAAATGTCACCCTAAGCCTTGGTTCGAATGATGCCGAAGTGTCGATCTTGCGCGGGGTGGATCTTGAAGTGCCCTATGACAGCAGCGTTGCGTTGCTCGGTCCGTCGGGGTCGGGCAAATCTTCGCTGATGGCGGTGCTGGCCGGATTGGAGCAGGCAAGCGACGGCACGGTGCTTGTTGACGGCCTCGATTTTACCAAGCTCGACGAAGATGAGCTCGCGCGCGCTAGGCGCGGACGAATAGGCATTGTCTTGCAGGCATTCCACTTGCTTCCGACCATGACAGCGCTCGAAAATGTGGCGATCCCGATGGAGCTGGCAGGGATTGACGACCCGTTCGGGCGGGCAAAGGCCGAGCTGGAAGCGGTTGGCCTTGGCCATCGTCTGACGCATTATCCCTCGCAGCTTTCGGGCGGCGAACAGCAGCGTGTGGCCATTGCCCGCGCGATGGCGGCCGCGCCGAAAATCATCTTTGCCGACGAGCCCACCGGCAATCTCGATGGTTCCACCGGCACCTCGATCATCGACCTGCTCTTTGAACGGCGTGCGGCGTTGGGGGCCACTCTCCTTATCATAACCCACGACCCCGACCTCGCCAAGAAATGCGACCGGATTATCACCATGCACGACGGCCATGTTGTGGAGAGCGTGGCTTGAGCCTGCTTATTCAATTCCGTTCGTGTCGAGCGCGGTCGGGACACCGTGAGGTTTGCGCTAAGCTGATGGGCATCTCGACGGTGCTCGATGCGAACGGATTCTCATTATGACTCTCCCTCTCGCTGCCATCTGGCGCATATCGCGCCGAGACCTTTCGGCGCGCATTCGCGGGCTTCGCTTGCTTGCCATCTGCCTTTTTCTGGGCGTGGCGACATTGGCTGCGATTGGTAGCCTTACCGCCGGCATCGCCGACGAACTCTCCCGTCGCGGGCAGACCATATTGGGCGGCGACGTCGAAATTGGCGTTGCCCAACGCGAAGGAACCAAGGCCGAGATGGCCGCGATGCGGAAGGCAGGCTCGGTATCCGAAACCGTCCGTCTGCGCGCGATGGCGATTGGCGAGGACAGCCTGCTCGCCGAGCTAAAGGCCATCGACAACGTCTATCCGCATTATGGCGCGCTCAAACTGCGCGGCGGCGGGGCTGTGAAGGCTCCTGCCAAGGGCGACATCTATGTCGGTCCAACTCTTTCCGAGCGGCTGGACATCGTAACCGGCGGGACCGTCCGCTTTGGCGAAGCGACTTTCAAGGTCGCCGGAATTATCGACGAAGAACCCGACCGCTTGGGCGAAGGCTTCACGCTAGGCCCTGTCGCCATCATCAACATAGAATCGCTCTCCGATACTGGCTTGATCCAGCCCGGCAGCATGTATGAGGCGAAATATCGCATCAAACTTGGCCCGCAAGAGGATGCTGCCGCCGTTGCCAAGGCCCTCGAAGCGCAATTCCCATCGGCAGGATGGGACATCACCGATCGTTCAAACGGCGCACCGGGCACACGCCGCTTTATCGAGCGCATGGGGCAGTTTCTCACTCTCGTCGGCCTTGCCGCGTTGGTTATAGCAGGCATCGGCGTCGGCAATGGAGTTGGCAGCTACCTTGCCAGCAAGCGCTCGAGCATCGCGACGCTCAAAGTCACCGGCGCAGACAGCCAGACGATTTTCCGTATCTACATGCTGCAGATATTGGCAGTCGCGGTGGCGGCCATCGTAGTTGGCCTCGCGGTCGGAAGCGTCATGCCGATGGCGATTGGCTGGGTCGCGGGCGACATATTGCCCGTCGCACCCGGCTTCAACCTGCACGCCATCCCGTTGGCGGTCAGCGCGGTTTACGGCCTGCTGATCGCCCTTGCTTTCGCCCTGCCGCCGCTCGCCCGCGCCCGCACGGTTCCAGCCGCAGGCTTGTTCCGCGCAATCGTCGAGGGCGATAGCCGCATCGACCGGCGCAGCACGATCTGGGTGGTTGCCGCCATTGCCGCTATCATTGCCCTCGCCGTCCTCACCGCGCGCGAGCCTTGGTTCTCGCTAGCCTTCATCGGCGCCGCATTCGGGCTTTTGCTCCTCCTAACCGGCATCGCGTTCCTGCTTCGCTTCATCGCCATCCGCCTGCCTCGCCCCACGGCACCGCTGCCCCGGCTGGCGCTCGCCAACCTGCACCGCCCCGGCGCACAGACTCAGGCTTTAGTCGTTGCGTTAGGCCTGGGCCTGACTTTGTTCGTCACGCTCGCCGCCATCCAGACGAGCATCAACAACGAGATCAAAAACAGCGTCCCCGAACGCGCACCAAGCTTTTTCGTGCTCGATATCCCGCGTGAAGGCGCAGCGAAATTCACGAGCATGGTCAAGGAAGCCGACCCCAACGGCACGATCAACCTCATCCCCGCGCTGCGCGGTACGATCATCGAATATGGCGGCCAGCGTGTCGACCAACTCAAAGAACTTCCGGAAGGCGCGTGGGTGCTGAACGGGGACCGCGGCCTGACCTACAGCCCGACCGTTCCCAAAGGCAGCGAGCTGGTCGAAGGCGAATGGTGGCCAGTCGATTACAAAGGGCCGGCACTGGTCAGCCTCGATGCCGAAATCGCTAAGGTGCTCGGCATAGGTATTGGCGATAGCCTGACCGTCAGCCTGCTCGGCGTCGAAGTGCCAGCCAAAATCGCATCGCTGCGCACGGTGAACTGGGAAAATTTCGGCCTCAATTATGTCATGGTCTTCTCCCCCGGCAGCCTAGACGCAGCGCCGCACAATATGGTCGCCACACTGACGGTGTCGAAAGACGCTGAGCGCAAACTGGCCAAGGCATTGCCCCCAGCCTTCCCGTCCTCCTCGCTGATCGAAGTCGGCGAAGTCACTGCACAGATTACAACATTGCTCACCCAAATGGCGCAAGCCATCGCCGCCGCTGCGTCAATCGCCATTTTGGCAGGTATAGCCGTCCTCGTCGGCGCCATCGCCGCTGCCCGGCAGTCGCGCATTTACGACGCGGTCATCACCAAGATGCTCGGCGGCACGCGAAGCCAGATACTGGGCGCGCAAGCGCTGGAATATGGAATACTCGCCGTGGTGCTTGGACTGTTATCACTCGCGCTCGGCATGGGCGCAGCGTGGTATGTCGTGGTGCAGATCTTCGACTTCAGCTTCGCGCCGGATTACGGGATTTTAATGCTGACGCTGGTCGGCGGCGCAGGCTTGACCTTCGTGCTCGGCATCGTCGGCTCGCTGCCCATATTGGCCGCACGGCCTTCGGAAGCCCTCAGGAGTCTTTAGCCAGATGGGTGGCCAATGGCGCGGAAAGGATTAACTGCGCCATATGATAAGCCAGCGTCGGCAGCAGCACCATGCCGGCGATCGCAGGCGGGAAAATAGTTGCCGCTAACGGCGCGCCAATCGCGATGCTTTTCTGGCCGCCTGAAAACAGCATCGTAATCCGGTCCCCCCGCGGCAATTCCATAAGGCCACCGAGCAGCCAAGACCCGCCGAACCCGACAGCGAGCATTACTGACAGCGCCAGCGCGAGCCACGCCAGCTCATCACCGCGCACCACGCTCCAGATTCCGGCGACGACAGCCCCGGAGAACGCCACATACACCGCGATCGCAATCGATATGCGGTCCATCCATGTCGCCAGCGACTTATGGCCATCAACCCACGGCTTGAACCATCGCTGCGCTGCCTGCCCAAGAGCAAAGGGCAACAGCAGGATCAGCGCAATCCGACCCACCGCCTCACCCGACACATTCGCCTCGCCCACATGTGCCAGCATTGCGAACAGCAAAGGCGACAGGACTACGCCGAAAAGATTGACCAAAGCCGCCGCCACAACAGATGCAGCAACATTGCCCTTGGCCAGCGCGCTATAAGCCGCTGCAGACTGGATGGTCGACGGCAATATCCCTGCAAACAGCAGACCCAAGGCGAGCGTCGCGGGCAAGATGTTATCGAACAGGTGCGACAAGCCCAATCCGACCATCGGCATTGCACCGAATACAAACAGGAATATCGCCCCCTGCAGCCGCCAGTTGCGAACCCCGTGCAACACCTCGTCTCGCGGTAGGCGAACGCCATTCAGAAAAAAAAGCAAAAATATCGCCGCCATTGAAATCAACGCCGCCGTATCGGCAGCGTTTCCTCGAACTGGCAAAACACTTGCCAGCAATATCGTCGCAAGGAGCAGAAGGACAAAGCGGTCGGCAAAGATACGGGCGAGCATGACGGGTGCTTTGACCATAGATAAGCCGCTTTGCAACAGCAGCGATGTTGCGCTGCAACGAACTTTGCGTTATGGGCGCGGCGAAATCGGGCGATTGCGGTCGCTCCACTCCCAAAAGGCTATACTGATGTCCCTTCGCAATATCGCGATTATCGCGCACGTTGACCACGGCAAAACCACGCTAGTTGACCAGCTTTTCCGCCAGTCAGGCACGTTCCGTGATAACCAGCGCGTCGAAGAACGCGCGATGGATTCCAACGATCTCGAAAAAGAACGAGGCATTACGATTCTCGCAAAATGCACTTCGGTCGAGTGGCAGGATACGCGTATCAATATCGTCGATACGCCGGGTCACGCCGATTTCGGCGGCGAAGTTGAGCGTATCTTGTCGATGGTCGATGGCGTTATCCTGCTCGTCGACAGCTCCGAAGGCGCGATGCCGCAGACCAAGTTCGTTACTGGCAAAGCGCTAGCGCTCGGTTTGCGCCCAATCGTGGTGGTCAACAAGGTCGACCGTCCCGACGAGCGCATCCAGGAAGTGCTGGACGAAGTGTTCGACCTGTTTGTTTCGCTCGATGCGACTGACGAACAGCTCGATTTCCCCGTTCTCTATGCCTCGGGCCGTAACGGCTATGCGTCGGAAGACCCCGCACGCCGCGAAGGCACATTGACGCCGATGTTCGAAACCATTGTCTCGCACGTTCCCGAACCCAGGGCAGACGTCGATGGCGAATTCAAGATGCTCGTCACTCTCCTCGACCGCGACAATTTCTTGGGCCGTATTCTTACTGGCCTCGTCCTTTCCGGTACGGTCAAGGTGAACCAGCAAATCCACGCGCTTTCACCCGATGGCAAGGTTGTCGAAAGCGGTCGCGCTTCGAAGATCATGTCTTTCCGCGGGCTCGAGCGTATTCCCGTCGAGGAAGCCAAAGCGGGAGACATCATCTCGATCGCTGGCCTGACCACCGCCACGGTCGCCGACACGATCGCAGAGCCGAGCGTCACCGAACCGCTGCACGCACAGCCAATCGATCCGCCAACGCTCTCGATGCGCTTCTCGGTCAACGACAGCCCGATGGCAGGTCGTGAGGGCACCAAAGTGACCAGCCGCATGATCCGCGACCGCCTGTTCCGCGAAGCAGAGAGCAACGTTGCAATCCGCGTCACCGAATCCGCCGACCGCGATAGTTTCGAGGTCGCGGGGCGCGGCGAATTGCAACTCGGCGTACTTATCGAAACAATGCGCCGCGAAGGCTTCGAACTCGGGATTTCGCGTCCTCGCGTCCTCTATCGCGAAGACGATGCTGGCAACCGCACCGAGCCTTATGAGCAAGTCGTCATCGATGTCGATGACGAACATTCCGGCACGGTCGTCGAGAAAATGGCGATACGCAAAGGCGAAATGACCGATATGCGTCCGTCCGGCGGCGGCAAGACACGCATTACTTTCAGCGCGCCTTCACGGGGCCTGATCGGCTATCATGGCGAGTTCCTGTCGGACACGCGCGGCACCGGAATTATGAACCGGCTGTTCGAAAAATACGGCCCTTATCGCGGTCCAATCGAGGGTCGCAAGAACGGCGTGCTGATTTCCAACGGTAATGGCGATGCTGTGGCCTATGCGCTCGGTCCGTTGGAAGAGCGCGGCATCCTGTTCGTATCGCCCGGCGAGGCCTTGTACGAAGGCATGGTTATCGGCGAGAATGCCAAGCCCGATGATCTCGAAGTCAACCCGATGAAGTCGAAGCAGCTGACCAACTTCCGCTCGACCGGCAAGGACGACGCGATTCGCCTGACCCCGCCCAAGATCATGACGCTCGAACAGGCGATCGCCTATATCGACGACGATGAGATGGTCGAGGTGACCCCCAAGAATATCCGTATCCGCAAGACTCTGCTCGATCCTAACGAGCGCAAGAAAGCGTCGCGGAAAAAGGAAGCTGCATGAAAAAGGGCGCCGTTTAACCGGCGCCCTTTTGTTTTGCCCGACGACTGCTGTTAGAAGCGCAGCGCAGCCGTAAAACGGATATTGTGCATGTCGAAATCGCTGTCTCCGCGGCGCATATCGGTGCCCGCGCTATTGACCAGCAGGAACGGATTGGTGACCGCTGCTGTGCCAGGTCCGACCGACACACGGTAGTCGTCGTCGACGAAATTGGTGTAGAGATACTCTAGGCCGATCGCGAAGTTACGTGCGACCTTCACTTCAGCACCGCCGCCGTAGGAGTAGCCCCAGCTATTGGTCTTGCCGTTATCCGAAAAGCTGTTCGCTGTATTGCTTGTCGAGAAGCTGTTGTCGATTTTGCCGTATGCCGCGCCGCCGGTCGCATAAAATAACGCACCGCGAGCGGCATAGCCAATGCGCGCACGCGCCTGCGCCGAATAATCGAGTTCACGGGTGAAGGTATAGGACGCTGGCGTACCGCTGAACGCGGTAACGCTGTCGCGCGTTTCGTTCTTGCCGCCTTCCAACACGAAACCGTACACAATGCTGCCGCTTTGCACGTCATAACCTGCGCGAATATTATATTCGAGGCCGTCCTTGTCGTTACGGCAATTGGTCGGCTGTGCCGACGTCGCGGCTCCGCCGCAAAATCCAGGTGCGAACGCGTTCGTACCAGTGAACGTGTTGACATTGTTATTGAAGTTACCGTCGAGATCGGTGTCGAAGACGACATCTTCGTTCCGGTCGTTATTTTGCGCGGCAAGACCAATGGATCCGCCGATGTAGCCACCTTCCCACTGTTCGTCTTCAGACTGGGCAAAGGCGGGTGCGGAAAACAACGAGAGGCTTGCTGCTCCGACGAGCAGTATGGGAGAGAATTTCATGGATTTTTCCTTTTCAGTCAGTTGCTGACCGTTCGCAAACGCGGAAAGCCCCAAAAATGATGCATGGATTCAAAATAAAATTGGCGAACGTTGCAAGACAGCAACAGAATCAGATGGCCTGGCCAGCGGCAACCCCGCTTGCCCATGCCCACTGAAAATTATACCCGCCCAGCCAGCCGGTGACATCGACCGCTTCGCCGACGCAGTAAAGCCCTCGCGATTTTTTGGCCTCCATAGTTTGTTGCGAAAAGCCGTCCGTGCTGATCCCGCCCAGTGTGACCTCAGCCTTGGCATATCCCTCGCTGCCGTTGGGAACGAAGCGCCAGCCGCCCAGCAATCGCGCCGCGTCGGCGAGCTTGCGATCACTTTGGTCGGCGAGGTTGCCGCGCAGCCCCACCCTGCCCGCCAACGCTTCTGCAAGCCGGGCAGGCAGAACACGGTCGAGTGTCGAACGCAAAGTTGCCTTGGGCCGCGCGCGTTTTTCCGCCAGCAGCAGTTCGCCCGCATCTTCGCCGGGCAGAAAATCAATCTCGATACTGTCACCCGGCCACCAATAGCTGCTGATCTGCAAGATGGCTGGGCCGCTTAATCCCCGATGCGTGAACAAGGCGGCTTCGCGAAAAGCCGTCTTTTCATGCATAGCAACCACTTCAGCTGATACCCCCGACAGCTCGCGAAACAACACATCGTCGCCGCCCAATGTAAGCGGTACCAAGGCGGGCCGTGGTTCGACGATTTTCAGCCCGAATTTTCGTGCGAGATCGTAGGCAAAGGCAGTGGCACCCATTTTGGGGATGCTCGGACCTCCAGTCGCGATGACTATCGAAGCAGCAACGGCATTCAGCCCGCTATAGCTGACGCGATACTTGCTACCATCATGCGAAACCTCACCAACCGGCGCGTTGAAGGCGAAATCGACACGCCCGCCGGACGCCACGGATTTGTCGCATTCTGCCATCAGCATCTCCACAATCTGCCGCGCGCTGCCGTCACAGAAAAGCTGCCCCAGCGTCTTCTCGTGGAACGCGATATTGTGCGCTTGTACCAATTCGATAAAATCTCGCGGCGTGTATCGGCCGAGCGCCGACTTGGCGAAATGGCGGTTGGCGGACAGATACCGCTCCTGAGCATGGGCGCTAGTCGCGTTGACATTGGTAAAATTACACCGACCGCCGCCTGAAATCAGGATCTTTTTCCCCGGCCCGCTGGCATGGTCAATCACCAGCACCCGCCGCCCGCGCTGCCCCGCTGTGAGCGCGCACATCAGCCCCGCGCCACCTGCGCCAAGGACGATTGCATCATATTGATTGGTAGCGGCCATTTCCCGCCTCTGCACGGCGCACATCATATTGCCAAGCCTTATACTTTGCGGCAAAGGCGCAACCCATGACTGACACGCAAGACACCCCGCCCGACCATCTCTCGATCCATCCGATGAGCGCCCATTTCGATGGCGACAAGCTGGCGCGCGGTATCGGCATCCGCTTCAAAGGCGAGAAGCGCACGACGGTTGAGGAATATTGCATTTCCGAAGGCTGGATTAAGGTTCAGGCCGGCAAGGCCCGCGATCGCAAAGGCAATCCACTACTGATCAAACTGAGTGGTCCGGTTGAGGCCTGGTTCGAAGATTTGGGCGATGATGCGCCCGTAGCGAAGGCCTAATTCTTCGGAAAAATCGAAATCAGTTTCGCCAGCTGGTCATTGACCGGGTCAAGCTGATCATCAGGCGTCTTGCCGAGCCGCACGATGGTCAGTCGGTGCTGGGGCGAAACCACAACGAACTGCCCCAGATGGCCAAGCGCGGCGAAGACGTCTGACGGTGCCTTGCCGGGAAACAATACCTGATCACGTCCGTCGTTGCGCGAACGGTTGAGCCAGATATGCCCGCCATAGCTACTGTCGGTCTTGCTCGGTGTTTTCATGAACCGCGTCCAGCTCGTCGGCAACAGCTGCGCCGCGCGAACCGAACCGTTGTTGCGCAAGAACTCACCGAACTTTGCCCAGTCGCGCGCCGTGGCGTGGATGATACTGCCCCCCAGCATCGTGCCACTTCCATCGAATTCAGGAAAAGCGCTGGTCATGCCGAGCGGCTCGAACAGGCGACCACGCGCATATTCGAGCATCGCGTCACGGCGCTCGACCGGGTCGTTGCTATCGGTGAGCGAACGCGTCATGATGTCCGCGAGGATGTTGCTCGTCGCGCTGCTATACTCAAACTTTTTCCCAGGTTCGGCCTCCAGCGGCCGCGCCTCGGCGTAACGCGCGATATTTTCGCGCCCGTCGAGGAACAGCATCCGCGGCGTATCCGCATCGAATATCTCGACATCGCCTTCTGCCATCTCGGTATGATCCAATCCCGAAGACATGTGTAGCAAATGCCGCAGGGTAATCTTCGCCCGGCCATCGCGCGGCGTCTGCCATTCGAGGACCGGGGCCGGCTCATCGAGCGCGAGACGACCGTCGGCCACCATCAGCCCAATCAGCGTTGCCGTGACACTTTTTGCCATCGACCAGCTTATCAGGCGGGTGTCGGGACCGTAGCCAGGCGCGTAGCGCTCCGCGATAACGCGTCCACCCTGCATAACGACCAGTGCCCGTGTTTCAGCCAGCGCGGGATTTTCGAAAAATGGTGCCATCGCGTCGGCCAGCCGGGCTTTGCTTACGACGGCATCTTCGGCAATCAAGCTGATGCCCTCGCCCTTGGGCAGCGGCGCCGGTTCTTCCGCACACGAAGCCAGAAAAAGCGAGAAAGCGGTTGCGGCGAGTGTTAGTTTGTTTCTAGGCATTGCGCGCACCGATGCACCAGATGGAAGACTAATGGCAACTGCAACTTCAAAGCAACCGGCAAAAGCGCCAGTCGGACTCTTGCAAAAAGCCAAGTTGGCCGGGATTGTGATCGTCGTTGCCGCAGCATTGTGGCTTGTCTGGAACTGGAACAGCATCAAGGGACAAGCCCGCGTTGGCGCGGCTTATGGCGCCCATATCACCTGTTCGTGCCGCTACATCGAGGGCCGTGATTTGGCAAGCTGCGAGACCGACAAGGAGGTAGGCATGGAAATCATTAGCTTATCCGACGATCCGGAAAACAAACGGGTCTTTGCTTCGGTGCCTTTCTTGGCCGAAGCGGTAGCAGAACGGCGCGGGGCGTTCGGCTGCGTGCAATTGAACGACGCAGAGATTGAGGCGCTTTAACTTCCCTCCCGCTGTCGGGAGGGGAATCAAGCAGCCAAATCCACCCGCGCCGCCTCGGTTTCCTCAATCCAGCCCCCCCCGAGAACACGGTCGCCATCGTAGATGACCGCCGCCTGCCCCGGCGCAACGCCATGTTCGCTTGAATCAAAGCGCAGCCATTCACCGTCGAGGCTCGCAGCTACTGGCTTGGCCATAGAGCGGACCTTGGCCATGATCTGCCGCCCCTGCACATCGGCCAGCCAGTTTGCGTCTGCCATACGGGCTGCGTCGACCGCCAATGCTTCGCGAGGGCCGACTATTACACGCTGAGAAGATGGCTCTAGACGGATGACATAAAGCGGAACCGGTTGCCCGCCGACCTCAAGACCTTTGCGCTGGCCCACCGTATAATGGATCATACCTTTATGTTGCCCCAGCACACGGCCGTCGAGATGAACGATATCTCCGCCGCTGTCAGCATCAGGGCGCACCTTGCGAACGACGCTGGCATAATCGCCATCGGGGACAAAGCAGATATCCTGACTGTCGGGCTTCAGCGCGACGATCAGGCCAAGTTCCTGCGCAATGGCGCGGACCTGTGTTTTCGGCATGCCACCCAACGGAAAGCGCAGAAAATCCAGCTGGTCCTGCGTTGTGGCAAACAGGAAATAGCTCTGATCGCGTGCCGGGTCGGCGGCACGATGCAGCTCCGCTCCGTTCATCCCTTCAACGCGGCGGACATAATGGCCCGTTGCGAGGCAGTCCGCTCCCAACTCTTTCGCCAAGCGGAATAGATCGGTGAACTTTACCCCCATATTGCATCTGACGCACGGGATAGGCGTTCGTCCCGCCATATACTCATCTGCAAAATGGTCGATTACAGATTCTCTGAAGCGGCTTTCATGGTCGAAAACATAGTGCGCCATACCAAGCTTATCCGCAACCGCACGCGCGTCGCGAATATCTTGCCCTGCGCAGCAAGCCCCAGCCCGCTTGACCGCGCTGCCGTGATCATAAAGCTGTAAGGTGACACCAATCGTCTCGGCACCGGAACGCGCAGCAAGCGCGGCCACGACCGACGAATCGACCCCGCCCGACATCGCTACAACGATCCTTTTGCCCGAAAGATCAGGGCCCAGTTGAAAATCAGCGTTATAAATATCGTCAATCATTTGACGAGGCCAATAGAACCGATGCTTGCAAAATACCAGTTTTCTGTTGCCACTTCTCGAAATGGAACAGCCGGGGCGCGTAAATCATAATGAGCGTTAACCTCAGCTAACATCGGCTGAACGCGTCTTTTACCGGGCGTTATATATGTCACGCTAGATGGGTGTCATGGAAATGACATTTCCCCATCAAGCCCTACATCGGGATTCGGTCAAACGCCGATTCGCTTACCGGAGTGTGCTCGCGGTTGCGAGTGCAAGGCAGGCTGAAAGCCGGACCGTGGCAATACTGCGTCGGTCAGAGCACTCGTCTGCGACCATTGGCGACGAAGCCACCCTGCGTATCCGCTATTTCGGCGGGCAAGATGAACGAAGAATGGCGGTCTGCGGTCCTTTTTGGCCGAATGTCGCGCCGGAACGAATTACTGAAGCGTCTGTTTACCAAGCCGATTCAGCGATTATCAAAGACGTTGCCCTAATCCGTCAGGGAACTGGGGAACAGTTCAACCATGCGGGGCATGGAACATTGAGGACCATATGATCGAGAACCAGAAAATCCGCCCGGCACAAGTCATTGGCCCCTTGGGCGAACCGTTGACCTTGTCCAGTCTTCCCCCGGCCGGTACCACGCGTTGGGTCGTCCGCCGCAAGGCAGAGGTCGTCTCCGCCGTCAATGGTGGCTTGCTGTCGATAAACGACGCGTGCGAACGCTATGGCCTCACGCTGGAAGAGTTCGCTTCCTGGCAGCGAGCTGTCGATCGATCTGGAATGCCCGGCCTTCGTGTCACACGGATCCAGCACTATCGCGATTTGTATGAGCGCCAGCAAAAATACTGATCGACCTCAACCCGCAGAATCTTGAAAGCCCCCCGCAAGCAATTGTGGGGGTTTTTCTTTGCACTCAGGAACATATTGCACTGCTTTCAATTTGTCCTTTGGACATTAGATGTATTGTCGCTATAATACACTTGACCTGAGAAGGTTGCCAAAAAGGAGGAAAGTCATGGGTTGGATTATTGCAATTATCGTGGGCGGAATCGCCGGCTGGTTAGCCAGCAAGGTGATGAACCGCGATGCTTCGATGGGCATTTTCTGGAATGTCGTCGTCGGTTGCGTCGGCTCGGTTATAGGGAACTGGATCAGTCAGACGTTTTTCGACACCGCCGGAAGTGTCCAAGAATTTTCACTAATTGGACTGATCATCGCCTTTGTCGGAGCGGTTGTGCTTCTCGGTATAGTCAATCTGGTCCAGCGCGGTCGGGTTCGCTAACCCTCACAGATTTCGAAGGCCGCGCCGGGGGCTCCGGCGCGGCCTTTTTCATGCTCGCGATACGGCATGTCGTTTGTCGAACAAATATGTCGCCGGTCTGTATTGTTGCCACCGCGGCTTTGCTGTACCGTAAGCGGAGCAATCGCGATTATCTCGGTCATATTCTGCGTCTTGCAGACGGTGCCTTATTGAGATAACACAGTGCGGAAATAACCAGGGGTCGGTTGCCCGCTACCCCGTAATCGATGAATTTGGACCCGGCTTATGAATTACGAAACGACAATGGGTGGCATGTTGGACGGCGACGTTCTGGAAGAAGGCCGTCCACGCAAACGGCGGCGATTGATCATTGCGGCGGTTGTAGTAGCGATTCTCGCCATTGGTGCAGCTGCGTATTTCATGATGGGAAGCGGTGGGGAAGCCACACCAGCAGCGGGCGAAGCAAAGGATGGCCAAGCCCAAACCGTAACCGTGGTCGCGCCGGGCCGCGACACTATAGTCCGTGCCATTAACGCCACTGGCACCCTGGCCGCGCGTCGGGAAATCCCCGTTGGCGTGGTCGGTGAAGGTGGTGCGGTGACGCGGGTGTTTGTCGATGCAGGCGACTGGGTGCAGCGTGGTCAGGTTTTGATCAGCGTGGACCGTTCGGTTCAAACGCAACAAGCCGCTGCGCTTGAAGCGCAAATCGGTGTTGCGCGTGCTGATCTTCAACTGGCGCAAAACGAGCTTGATCGCGCGCTGCAACTTGTCGATCGCGGATTTATCTCGAAGGCCGATGTTGATCGCAAGACCGCGACTCGTGACGCCGCCCGTGCACGCGTCAATGTCGCAAATGCCCAGCTTGGCGAAACGCGTGCGCGCAACGCGCGGCTCGATATCCGTGCCCCAGTTTCTGGCTTCGTGCTCGAACGCAATGTCGAAACCGGCCAGACCGTATCGGCTGGCAGCGGTGTGTTGCTCCGCCTTGCTCAGGACGGCCAGATGGAGTTGCAAGCCCAATTGAGCGAAGACGATCTGGCTTTGGTATCGGAAGGGGTGCCGGCATCGGTAACTCCGGTTGGCACCGACCGCCAGTTTAACGGCACGATCTGGCAGGTATCGCCTATCATCAACGAAACCTCGCGTCAGGGTATCGCGCGCATATCGCTTCCGTTCGACCGCGCGCTCCGCCCTGGCGGTTTCGCGTCGGTTGAAATCAAAGCTGGGTCCACGACGGCACCCGTGCTGCCCGAATCTGCCGTGCAGACCAGCCGCGAAGGCGCGTATGTATACATTGTCGGCGCGGACAATAAGGTCAAACGCCGCCCGGTAAAAGTTGGTACAACAACGGCAAATGGCCTTACCATCGCAGAAGGTCTCGACGGTACGGAGCGCGTAGTGCTCTATGCAGGTGGCTTCCTGAACCCCGATGAGGTGATCAAGCCAAAGATGCTGAAGAAGTAACCAGATATTATTGCCGGGACACGCGCTCATGAATTTCAGTAACATTTCCGCATGGTCGATCCGTAATCCGGTAGTTCCCATCGTGCTTTTCATGGCGCTCACGCTCGCGGGCATCATGTCGTTTATGAGCATGGAAGTGCAAAACGACCCCGACATCGAATTCCCTGTCGTGGTTGTGTCGATTTCCCAGCCCGGCGCTGCACCGTCAGAAATGACGACGCAGATAACGCAAAAGGTCGAATCAGCTATTCGCAGCGTACAGGGCGTCCGAAACATCGACGCCAGTGCAACCGAGGGCAACACGACGGTTAGCGCCGAATTCGAAATCGGCGACGACATCAATGCCGCCGTTAGCGAAGTGAAAAACGCAGTTGACCAAATCCGCAGCGACCTGCCCGACGGCATATTGGAGCCGCAAATTTTCAAGGTCGCAACGTCCAGCGACCCGATAGCTTATTTCGCGGTTGAGGCGTCAGACATGACGCTGGAACAGCTTAGCTGGTTCGTTGACGATACAGTTGCGCGCCGCCTGCTTGCCGTTGAAGGCATGGCATCGGTCAGCCGCAATGGCGGTGTCAACCGTGAGATCCGCGTCGTGCTTGATCCTGGCAAAATGCAGGCCTTCGGCGTTACCGCAGCGCAAATAAACAACGTCTTGCGGCAGCAAAACGTAAATGCTGCAGGCGGCCAATCTGAAATCGCAGGATCGCGCCAGTCGGTTCGCATTCTCGGCAATGCTGAGAACGCTTTTGCGCTTGGGGAACGGCAGATAAGTCTGGGCGGTGGGCGAACGGTCAAGCTGGCCGACGTTGCCGAAGTCAGCGATGGCTATAGCGAACAAAAGTCGATGGCGTTTGAAAGCGGCAAACAGGTCGTAACCTTCGGCATGTCGCGTGCCAAAGGCGCATCGGACGTGACTGTTTTCGACGAAGCCACGATCAAAATGCAGGAGATTGAAAAGGAAAATCCCGGCATCAAGTTCACGACGTTGTTCAACAGCGTGGATTACACGAAGGGTCAGTATAAAAGCTCGATGGCAGCGATGATCGAGGGTGCCCTGCTGGCAATCGTTGTCGTGTTCCTGTTCCTGCGCGACTGGCGCGCGACGGTCATTTCCGCGATTGCCATTCCGCTGTCGGCTATCCCGACCTTCTGGTTCCTCGATCTTTTGGGTTTCACGCTTAACACAATGTCGCTGCTGGCCTTGGGCCTTGTGGCAGGTGTTTTGGTGGACGACGCCATTGTTGAGATCGAAAATATCGTGCGCCACATGCGCATGGGTAAATCCGCCTATCAGGCGTCGATCGACGCTGCCGACGAGATCGGCCTGGCGGTCGTCGCCACCACTTTCTCCATCGTCGCGGTGTTCCTGCCCGTGGGCCTGATGCCCGGTGTGGCCGGGCAATTCTTCAAGAATTTCGGCCTTACCGTCGTCGCCTCGGTGCTTATGAGTCTTGCCGTCGCACGTATGATAACGCCGATGATCGCCGCTTATTTCCTCAAATCGGCAGGGATTGCCGAGCATGGCGAGGGTCCGATGATGGACCGTTACATGAAAATTCTCAAATGGTCGCTTGGCCATCGGCGCTGGATGATGGGGCTTGGCGTGTTGGCGCTGGCTGCAACCATTGCGTTAATGGTTGTGCTACCGAAACAATTTTTCCCGACGGGCGATCAGGATTTCAGTCGTGTTCGGATCGAAATGGTTCCAGGCACGACGCTGGATAGAACCAGAGCCGTAGCCGAACAGGCGGCAGCGATCGTTGAGGCCCAGCCGGAGGTAAACACGGCGCTGGTGAGTGTCCGCGAGGGCAGCGGTAGTATTTTCATTACCCTCGATAAAGACCGAAAGCGCACGAGCCAGGAATTCGAACAAGCGCTTGCACCGGCATTGAATCAGATTGCCGATGCGCGCGTGTCTTTCCAGGCTTTTGGTCCTGGCGGTGGTGGCTCTGGCCGTGATGTATCTGTCATGCTGTCGGGGTCCGACCCTGCGGCGCTCGACCGAACCGCGGTCACCCTGGTCGAAGAGATGAAAGGCCTGAAAGAAGTTCGCGCGCCGCGCATTGCAGCCGACCTGCAGCGTCCGGAACTAATCGTTACCCCGCGCACAGACCTCGCGGCTCAGCTTGGTGTAACGACTGTAGCACTGAGCCAGGCAATCCGGATCGCGACCCTCGGCGATATCGACCAGAACAGCGCGAAATTCTCGCTGTCCGACCGACAAATCCCGATCCGCGTGATGCTGGCAAAAGAAAGCCGCCAGAGCATCGATGTAATCCGCAATTTGCCGGTTCCTACCGCGAGCGGCGGCTCCGTGCCGCTATCGCGTGTGGCCGATATAACCTTTGGTGCCGGCCCGACCGCAATTGAACGGCGGAACCAGAATTTCCGCATTTTTGTCGGTGCCGATTTCACGCCGGGGGTGGTTTCCTCGACCGCCGATGCTGCGATCAACAAACTGCCGATAATGCAGAATCTGCCGACCGGTGTGTCGCGCGCGCCATTTGGCAGCCAGGAATGGGAAGCCGAGATGCAGCGTGATTTCCTTGTCGCGCTCATCTCCGGAACGTTGCTCGTGTTTGCGGTACTGGTATTGCTCTATCATCGCTTCATGTCGCCGCTGGTCAACATGGGCTCGCTTCTGCTCGCGCCTTTGGGCGGAATGATGGCGCTTGCGATTGTGCAGCAGCCGATATCCATGCCAGTCTTCATCGGTGTGCTGATGCTTTTCGGCATCGTCGCCAAAAACTCGATTCTGCTGATCGACTTTGCGATTGAGGAAATGGCGCGCGGCGTTCCCAAATTCCAGGCAATCATGGAAGCGGGACACAAGCGCGCGCAGCCTATTGTGATGACCACCGTTGCAATGACCGCAGGGATGATCCCGACCGCACTGTCGCTGGGCGGTGATGGCCAGTGGCGTGCTCCGATGGGCACAGTGGTGATCGGCGGGCTGATTGTTTCGACGGTGCTGACGCTGTTGATCGTTCCTGCCGGTTTCAGCCTTGCCGACGGTTTTGAGAAGCGAGTCGGCCCTTGGCTTCGCACACGCCTGCTCACTTATGACCCCGACAAGCACGGCGAGCGCGAAGTTGCTGCACCGAAGCCAGGCAAGAAGGTGGGCAAGGATGATCTCGGCGGGTTGCAACCTGCCGAGTGATTGCCGCCCTTGGCAATGCCGCGCACCTTCCGCAAAGGCATTGATGTGAAATCCGTCGACAAATTGGGGCAATCCGAAAAAGCCCGCTATGCCGAGCGCGATGCCGAATTGCGGCAGATGCGGATTATCGCCACCGCGTTACTGCTGTTCATGGCGGTGCTGTTCGTGACGGGCAGCCATTTGGAGACGCGCTATCAGGGCCATTGGGGCTTCTTGCGTGCATTTGCTGAGGCTGGCATGGTCGGCGGCCTTGCCGACTGGTTCGCAGTCACCGCCCTGTTCCGTCACCCACTTGGCATCCCCATCCCGCACACCGCAATTATCCCTAATAACAAGGAACGGCTTGGTCGAACGCTTGCCAGTTTCCTGCGTACAAATTTTCTGACGACGAAGGTCGTTGCCCGCCGCGTGCAGCGGATGGATGTCGCCGGCGCAATGGGCAAGTTTCTGAGCACACCTGCGGGCGGCGAGGGACGGATGCGGATGGGTGCGTCGCGATTGATGGGCGACATCATCGCCTCGTTGGACGATGAACGGCTTGGCGGCATTGCCAAGGACGCCATCCGCAAGCAACTCGACAAGCTCGACATTGCGCCGTTGCTTGGTCAGTTGCTGACCGCGATGATCAAGGAGCGGCGGCATATCGCGGTACTTGATGGCATCATCAAATGGGCGTCGAAAACACTTGAGGCCAACGAGCATCTGATCCGCGAAATGGTAGAGGAACGGGCGAACACCATCATGCGCTGGACCGGCCTCGATGACCGGTTGGCCAATGCCATTGTCAATGGCCTCAACAAGTTGCTCCACGATATGGCCGCCGACCCCGACCACCCGTTACGCGAAAAGGGCGAGGAAGGACTCGCCAGCCTCGCCCACGATCTGCGCCATGACAAGGAATTGCAAGCCAAGGTCGCGCATTGGAAGAGGCAACTGCTCGACAATCCGGCGATGAGCAAATGGATCAACAGCCTGTGGGATCAGGGGCGTACGGGCCTGCTGAAAGCGGCACGCAACCCCGACGCGGCATTGGCGGGCAGCTTCGGCGATGCACTGATAAAGCTGGGCGGGACGCTGCAGGAAGACGCGACGCTCAAGTACCAGATCAACCGCTTCGCCCGCCGCGCAATTGTCGGCACGACCGAGAATTATGGCGATAAAATTGTGAGTCTGGTTTCAGATACGGTAGCAAAATGGGACGCATCAACGATTACCGACCGCGTCGAGAATGCGGTCGGCAGCGACCTTCAGTTTATCCGGATCAACGGCACATTGGTCGGCGGAATGGCGGGCATTGTCATCCACGCTGTTGGATTGTGGATATAGGCGGCTTAAGTCATAGCGCCGCAATCATCCGTTCTGTTGCCTCGGCGGCGATCCGCGCGCCGCGTTTCAGATTGCTTTGAAAATCGCTGCCGCTATCGCCGTCAGCATTGTCGGTCGTTGCCTTGATCGCAGCCCACGGCAAATCCATTCGCGCCGCAGCCTGCGCAACGGCAGCGACCTCCATATCGATAAGGTCGCCGTTCAATGCCTCATATAGCCGCCGACCATGGTCGGGATTTTCGACAAAGCTGTCGCCGCTGATGATCCGCACTTTGGGAAGGCCTATATCGGGCATTGCTCTTGCCCGAAACGGCTCGACATGCGCTTCGCCGATCGGCCACGCACCCGCCGTATAATGCGCAAAGCGGTCATGGCGCGACGCTCCATAATCGCCCTGCACGGCTTCGATAATCTGGAAACAGTCGCCATCGACGTCGCTCAATTTATCCGCCGTTCCGACAACAAGCAACAAATCGACATGATAATGTTCGGCCAACATCATCGCCGCCATCGCCGCGTTGACCTTGCCAATGCCACTGCAGGTAATGGCAATATGCTTGCCTGCATGCTGCACCTGCCGCACCAGAAAGCCGTGCAGCGGCTCACCGTCAGAGCTTTGGCCGGGAAACAACGCCGCTGCCTCGGCATCTACGCCGGTAATGATGCCAATTCGTTCGATCATAGCAGAACCGTCTTTCTGAAACCCTAAAGCAGCCGACTTAGGGGGGTTTTGATGTGATTATGATGACAACAGCGGCAAAATCCGCAACGGATGACAAATGCGCTCGACAGCCCTCAAGATTTTCTTCGACGGCGGGTGCAGGCCCAACCCGGGGCGGATGGAAACGGCTGTTGTCGCGCGCGGGATTACCTACCACCGGCCCAATTGTGGCACCGGATACAACAACGACGCCGAATGGCTTGCGCTCCTCCATGCAGCTGAAATCGCGCTGTCAATCGGTGCCCGTGACGTCGTTATGCTAGGTGATTCCGTTCTGGTCGTGGAGCAAGCCAATATTCGAGCAAAATGCCGAAGCTCCGAATTCCAGACATATCTCGAAAAATTTCAGAGTCTCGCCAGAGAGTTCGACCGCATCAGAATCCGCAAAATACCCCGCACGCAGAATCTCGCCGGTATCGCTCTCGCAAAATCGCACCAATAAGTCAGCCGCCAGCGGCGATCATATCTTCGATTCGCACGAATTTCTCGCGTGGGCTACCGTCCCGTGCGCGCGCGGTTTCGGCTTCCTCGATTTTCTTCCAGTCGCTGAATTTGACGACCTTGACGCCGCGCTTGTCGAGCAACGCGTCCAAACCCGGGCGGCCCTTTTTGCCGTCACCACCGCCGATATCCTCGGCAATCAGGTCCACCACCGAATAGCCGTCAGGACGGTTGGTGCCGATCGTCCCCGAAGGCCCGCGCCGCGCCCAGCCGACGCAATAAAGGCCGGGAAGAATACGTCCCTCGTTGCTCGCAAAGCGGCCCCGGCCATGCTCGTAAGGCACGCCTTCGATGGGCGGCGTCAGGTAACCGATGCAGCTGACGACCATTGAGCAATTGAGCGTGTAGGTCTCACCGGTGCCGATGCTGCGTAACTGGTCGTCAAGCGCGGTCCGTTCGACGGTAATGCGCTCCACTTTGCCCGCTCCCTCGATGGAAACTGGCGCGGCAAAGAAATCGAAATTGATGCTAACGCCCTTGTCGGCGCGGAAGCTTTCGGGAATGCCTGCGAATTCGCGTAAATGCGTGACAGACTTGCGCATCCCGGGTTCGAGCAGCGCGTCATCACCAACATCCGGCAAATCATCCTTGTCAACACGCGGCGTCGCGCGTTCCAGATGCCCCAGTTCGCCAAGCTCCTTGGGCGTCATCGCAATCTGGTGCGGGCCTCTGCGGCCCAATATCGTGACCTCCTCGGTCTTCGCCTGCTCCAGCGCGTCGAGCGCGTGGCCGACGATATCGGACCCGGCAAACTCGGCGCGCGTTTTCGACAAGATGCGTGCGACATCCAACGCGACGTTGCCGTTGCCGATGACGACGACATGCTTGCCCTCCAGAGGCGGGTCCAGATCGGCGAAATCGGGATGGCCATTGTACCAGCCGACAAACGCCGCGCTGCCCAATACGCCGGGCATATCGCCGCCAGGTATGTCGAGCTTGCGGTCATTGGGCGCGCCGGTAGCGAGCACGACCGCATCATAAAGCCCCTGCAATTCGTCGACGCTGGCATCTTTGCCAACCGTTACATTACCGACAAAGCGGACATTTTCTGACAAGGCGACCTTTTCATACCGCCCCGACACTGCCTTGATCGACTGGTGGTCGGGCGCAACGCCGAAACGAATCAGCCCGAACGGCACAGGCAAGCGGTCGATTATGTCCACCCGGACATCGTCGCCGAATTTCTTCTGTGCGGCTTCGGCGGTGTAATAGCCCGCTGGCCCTGATCCGATAATCGCGATGTGACGCATGGGCTGCTCCCCTACCCTCGATTCGTCACGCTAACGCGCTTTGCACAAAAGAAAAGGGCCGGAGTACTCTCGCATCCCGACCCTCCCTTGTCCAAGTTCTTTGAGTGCTTAGAATTTGGCTCCCACCTTCATAAACGCAGAGGCGATAGATAAACTTCAAAGCTGTTGTCTTGTTACGCAGCGTGCCGTCCTTGTCAGGCAGCTTTGCGCGCTTCTTCGGTCGGTCGGTCGAGAAAGCCACGAATTGCGGCAATGCTTTCTTCGACATGGCTCAGCAAAAACAGATGTCCGCCATCCTCGATCACCAACAATTCGCTATTGGAGATGAGGAAGTTCAGAAACTTGCCATTGGCCACCGGCACAATCTGGTCATCGCCGCCCATCATGATCAGCGTTTCGGTTTTCAGGAACGGCAGAAACGGCGCGCTGGTCCAGCCCATCATCGCCATCAGCTGATAGAAATAGCCGGTCTTCGACGGCGGCTTCAACCGGTTGATATGCTCGGCTTTGTTGCCGACCATGCCGCCGTAGAGCGTCTTGAAATGCTTCGCCATAAATTCAGGGTCGATATAGCGCCGCGGATCGGCCATCTTGATAAGCGCGGCGGGGTTGCCCGGCACCATCAACATGCCAGCGCTGGTCGCCACGAGGATTAGCTTGTTCGTGCGCGCGCCGTTCTGGATGGCGAATTGCTGCGCCATCGCCCCGCCCCAGCTGACGCCCATAACGTTGACTAGCGGCAGGTCAAACCGGTCAAGCAGCAACGCCGCAATCCGCGACATCAGGATTGCATTATACGGCACTACGGGATCAGGCGAGCCGCCAATTCCCGGCATGTCAAAGGTTATAAAGTCGCGGTCATCGAGCAATTCCGCCATCGGCGCCATCGCCTCGATATTCGCGCCAATCCCGTTGAAGAACAGGATGGGAAGTTTGTCAGTCCTGGTGCTTGACCGCCACACAGCCACCCGCAAAACGCGCCCATCGACGGTTTCCATGCTGAAACTTGGTTCGCGGCCCTTAGTCATTGTCGTTCCCCTTGCCCTGTATTGGGTCGCGCGGTCGGGTTTAACCGAACCGTTAGATGGTGCAAGAGGGTAGCAATTTTATCGAGCGGTTTTCAATAAACTCAAATATCTCAGGCGCGTCTCAACCAACAAGTTGCGAAGTTTCGCTCCGCTCCCCTAAAGGAGCCTGGGCTTTTTCCCTCCCCCACCTTGCACCCCCTCGCCAACCGCGCTAAGGCGCTGGCAGCAAACCAATCTCCCGCTTTTGCGCTGGTCTGGCTGCCCGCTGACGACTGTCATGTAACCTTGGGCCCGCGCTGGTCGAAGGCAGCGGGAGTGGCCTTCGCCAACCGGTTCGAAGCCCATATTCAAAAGGGACGAATATCAATGACCGCAATCGGATTAGACAGCCTGCAGACCCGTTCCACTTTGACCGTCGGCGGCAAGACGGTGGATTATTTCTCCATCGCCAAGCTTTCGGAGAAACTGGGCGATGTGTCGCGGTTGCCGTTTTCGATGAAAGTGTTGCTCGAAAATCTGCTTCGGTTCGAGGATGGCGGTTTCACCGTTTCGGTGCAGGATATCCAGGCGATGGTCGACTGGCAGGCCGAAGCCAAATCGACGCGGGAAATCCAGTATCGCCCTGCCCGCGTATTGCTTCAGGATTTTACCGGCGTGCCCTGCGTCGTCGACCTCGCCGCGATGCGCGATGCGATGACCGCGTTGAAGGCTGACCCTGCCAAGATCAATCCGTTGGTGCCGGTGCATCTCGTCATCGACCACTCGGTGATGGTCGACGAATTCGGCCACCCCAAGGCCGCCGAGCAGAATGTCGAAATCGAATATCAGCGCAATGCCGAGCGGTACGACTTCCTGAAATGGGGTTCGAAATCGCTCAACAATTTCAAGGCGGTTCCTCCCGGAACGGGCATCTGCCATCAGGTCAATCTGGAGCATATCGCGCAGGCGGTTTGGACTTCGGTTGGCCCGGACGGCACGACCATCGCCTATCCCGATACCTGCGTTGGTACAGACAGCCACACGACGATGATCAACGGCCTTGGCGTGTTGGGCTGGGGCGTTGGCGGGATCGAGGCCGAGGCCGCGATGCTGGGGCAGCCGGTGTCGATGCTCATTCCTGAAGTGGTCGGGTTCAAGTTGACCGGTGCGCTCGCCGAGGGCGTGACCGCGACTGACCTCGTGCTGACCGCAACGCAGATGCTGCGTGCCAAGGGCGTGGTCGGGCGGTTCGTTGAATATTACGGTCCGGGGCTTGCTTCGCTGAGCCTTGCCGACCGTGCGACGCTCGCCAATATGGCGCCTGAATATGGCGCGACTTGTGGTTTCTTCGGCATCGACGAAAAGACGCTCGATTATTTGCGCCTGACCGGACGTGACGAGGACCAGATTGCATTGGTCGAGGCTTATGCCAAGGAGCAGGGACTTTGGGCCTATGCAGATATGGCGGATCCGATTTTCACCGACACGCTGTCGCTCGATATGGCCACTGTGGTGCCGTCGCTTGCTGGACCAAAGCGCCCGCAGGACAAGGTTATCCTCACGCAAGTCGACAATGTGTTCAACGACGACCTCGCGTCGGTCTACAAGCATGACGGTGCCAAGCGCGTTCCGGTCGAAGGCAAGACCCACGATATCGGCGACGGCGATGTGGTGATTGCGGCGATTACCTCGTGCACGAATACCTCGAACCCGTCGGTGTTGGTGGCCGCCGGTCTGGTCGCGCGCAAGGCCAATGCCTTCGGTTTGCGGCCCAAGCCTTGGGTGAAGACGTCGCTGGCACCGGGTTCGCAGGTGGTGACCGATTATCTCGACCGCGCAGGCCTGACGGCCGATCTGGACGCGGTTGGTTTCAACCTTGTCGGCTATGGCTGCACCACCTGTATCGGTAACTCGGGCCCACTGGCCGAGCCGATTTCGAAGGCGATCAACGGCAATGACATCGTCGCCGCCTCTGTGATTTCGGGCAACCGCAACTTCGAAGGCCGCGTGTCACCCGACGTGCGCGCGAACTTCCTCGCCTCGCCGCCTTTGGTGGTTGCTTACGCGCTCAAGGGCACGGTAACCGAGGATTTCACCACGACGCCGATTGGTCAGGCGACCGACGGGACCGACGTGTATTTGAAGGATATCTGGCCCACGAACCAGGAAGTGCATGATGTCATGACCGCGAACATCGACCGCGGCATGTTTACGGCGCGCTATGCGAGCGTCTACGAGGGCGATGCGCACTGGCAGAAAATCCAGGTCGAGGGTTCGGACACCTATCAATGGCGTGCGGGTTCGACATATGTCGCCAACCCGCCCTATTTCGAGGGCATGAGCATGACGCCTGCGCCGGTGATGGACATCATCGAAGCCAAGCCGCTGGCGATCCTCGGAGACTCGATTACCACCGACCACATTTCACCCGCCGGAAGCATCAAAGCAGACTCGCCAGCCGGAAAATTCCTTATGGAACATCAGGTTAGCAAGGCCGACTTCAACAGCTACGGCGCCCGCCGCGGCCACCATGAAGTGATGATGCGCGGCACCTTTGCCAACATTCGGATCAAGAACGAAATGGTCCCCGGCATCGAAGGCGGCATGTCGAGCTACAATGGCGAAGTCATGCCGATCTACGACGCCGCGATGAAGCACAAGGCCGAAGGTACGCCGCTCGTCGTAATCGCCGGTAAGGAATATGGCACAGGATCAAGCCGCGACTGGGCAGCAAAGGGCACCAACCTGCTCGGCGTCCGCGCGGTCATCGTCGAAAGCTTCGAACGCATCCACCGTTCGAACCTCGTCGGCATGGGCGTGTTGCCATTGCAGTTCATGGAAGGCGAAAGCCGCGTGAGCCTTGGCCTGACCGCCGACGACAGCTTCACGATCACCAGCGTTGCGTTGCTTCAGCCGCGCCAGACGGTCAACGTGATGGTCACCCGCAAGGATGGCAGCACTTTCAACTTCGACACGCTATGCCGCATCGACACCGCGAACGAGGTCGAATATTTCATGAACGGCGGCATCCTGCATTATGTACTGAGGAAGCTGGCGGCTTAAGCTGCTGCAAAGTAAAACACCGCAGCTCTGAGCCGCCCGCGCTTATGCGCTGACGGCTCAGAGCTGCGGTATTAAGTTAAACCCGCGCTAGTATCGATAGCGCCGCCTTCAAATGCGGGGCATCGATCATCTTGCCGTCTAGTTGCAGCACACCCGCACCCGGATTAGCGGAGAACGCTTCGACCACCGCGCGCGCGTGAACGAGTTGCTCGGCAGAAGGGGTAAAGCCCGCATTTATCGCTTCGATTTGCGAAGGATGAATCGCCAGCATTCCGGTGAAGCCATCGCGGGCGGCGCGGGCGACGTAGGCGTCCAATCCGTGCCCATCGCCGATATTCGGAAACACTGTGTCAATTGCCGCGACACCCGCAGCATGCGCCGCAAACAAGGTCAGCGAGCGTGCCATTTCATAAGGCGCTGTATAGCGACCGTCATCCTCACGCGAAGTCGCGGCCCCAACCGCAGCAGGCAAATCCTCCGCACCCCAGCTTATGCCTGCCAGCCAGTGCGCGACATCGCGCAAGCTGCCCAAATCGAATAACGCCCCCGGCGTTTCGGTGGCAATTGGCAGGATCGGCGGTGCTTCACCGTCAGGATTGTCCGCCACCGCCGCAGCCTCTGCGCGTAACCAGTTGACCGACCGAGCGCCTTCCGTCTTGGGCAATACGATGCCGTCCGGCACATAGGGCAAAACCGAGGCCAGATCGTCATGCGTCAAGTGGCTGCCTTCAGGATTGACGCGGATAAATACCGGAACCGGACGGTCGCCCGACAAATACTCCGCCGCCGCCTCTCGCGCCGTCAGCTTGCTATCGAGCGCAACCGAATCTTCGAGGTCGATGATGATCGCATCGGCACCGCTGGCCGAAGCTTTGGCGAAACGTTCCGGCCGATCGCCGGGGACGAAAAGGAGCGAGCGGAGTTTCATGGGTTTGAGCCTTATATGTTTCACCGGTGCTGGCCTCTTCGAAAAACGTTCAATCAACGGCTTTCGATTGGCCTGCCGACAAGGTTACGCGCTTTCGCTCCGCTTTAATAGCGCCGCGCGCTCGCAACTGCACACCACCTCGTCGCGTTGATTGAGGCAGCGGTGGAGGAAGGTGACGACGCCCGCATCGGGCCGCGATTTGCTCTCCTTCAGCGCGATCACCTCGGTTTTAGCGCGCAGCGTGTCGCCGAGAAATACCGGCTTGGGCATGACGAGTTTGTCGTAGCCCAGATTGGCAACCAATGTGCCCAAAGTGGTGTCACCCACCGACAGCCCGACCATGAGAGAAAACGTGAAGGTGCCGTTGACGAGGATCTGCCCGAACTCGCTGGCCTTGGCCGCCTCGGCGTCGATGTGAAGCGGCTGCGGATTATGAGTCATCACCGAGAACAGCAGGTTGTCGGTCTCAGTCACCGTGCGGCGGATTTCATGGGCGATGGTATCGCCGATTTGCCAGTGGTTGAAATATTTGCCTGCCATTATCGCTCCTCAGCACCCGCCGAAAACAAGACCTCCCCGGCACGGGGAGGGGGACCGCTCGGCGCAGCCGAGTGGTGGAGGGGTAATCGCTCATTGCAAGCCGCAACGATAGTCGCAATGGCATCTTCCAAACTTGCCAAAACAAACCGCGCAGGCAAACGCAAAACGGTAAACCCCCGCGCCTTTAGATACGCATCGCGCGTCAAATCACGCTCGGGTCGATCTCCTCGATTATGAACCTCGCCGTCGATCTCGATTGCTAGTCGTCGCTCAAGACAAACAAAATCCAGAACAATTTCGCTTAAAGGGTGCTGACGACGGAATTTGTAACCGCTGGGGCGTTTGCGCAGTTCGCGCCAGACTAAAACTTCAGGCAAGTTCCCCGACCGCCGTTCGCGTTTTGCAACCTTTCGGGCGTTGGTGCTTGCGGAGAGCACCCCTCCACCACTCGGCTTTGCCGAGCGGTCCCCCTCCCCGTGCCGGTGAGGTATTTGACTCAGAACCTCCCCGGAACGGGGAGGGGGACCGCCAGCCAAAGGCTGGTGGTGGAGGGGTTGCTTCAGTATCTCACTCACTCCACCGCCTCGATCCGCACCAGCAGCGCCTCGACCTGCACCTGCGCGCCAGCCTCGGCGTTCAGTTCCGCCACCACCCCGTCGAACGGCGCGGTCAGGCTATGCTCCATCTTCATCGCTTCGAGGGTGAGGAGTTTCTGGCCTTTGGTGACGATTTGGCCTTGGGTGACTTCGACCGCGATGATGCGGCCGGGCATGGGGGAAAGGACGGTGCCGGAGGACACGGAGTTGAAGGTGCCCCCGCGCTCCACCCAATCGGTGAGGACGTAAGTGGAACCGAGGTCTCTGACCAAATATCCTTCGTCCACGTCGTCTGATGATCTACCCGCGCTGCCAGCCGAACCGCTAATGTAGTCGATCCGGGTGCCGTCGAATTCAAATTGGTGCTTCACACAACCAGCATCGGCATTGAGCCTGAAAGCATCGGTGCGCTGCCAAGGTAACGTAGGTTCGATCCACGGCTGGAGAATGTGCTCCGATAGCGCCTCTAATGCGTGAGGAGTCGGCTCGCTTCCGGGAACGATCGTTTCTGCGTGATCTGTCAGCAGTCCGGTATCGACATCACCTTGGCAAAAGCGCTCGTCCTCGGTGATACGCCATAGGAACTCGGCATTGGTCTTGACGGGCCACGAGGTTACGAAGCTGCAGTCCAGCGCCAAACGTCTGATTGCGGCCTCGCGAGTGTGCGAGTGTACGATGAGCTTTGCGATCATAGGATCGTAGAATTCAGACACCTCCTTCCCTCGGCGGTAGCCGGTCTCAATCCGACTTTTCCCGCGCTCATTCGATGAAGAGCGCGGCAGTTCGAAGTGTATAAGCTTGCCTATGCTCGGCAAAAACCCCTTTGCAGGATCCTCGGCATACAACCGCGCTTCCATTGCCCAGCCGTTGATGCTCAGCTCATCCTGCCGCAACGGCAACGCCTCCCCGCTCGCGACGCGTAACTGCCATTCGACCAGATCGACGCCGGTAATCTCCTCGGTCACGGGATGTTCGACCTGCAACCGCGTGTTCATTTCCATGAACCAGATGCGGTCGGCGCGCAGGCCTTCTGACGCGTCGGCGATGAACTCGATTGTGCCTGCGCCGACATAATCGACTGCCTTCGCCGCCTTCATAGCCGCCGCGCAAAGCTGCTCGCGCGTTGCCTCGTCCATGCCCGGCGCGGGGGCTTCCTCGATCACTTTCTGGTGGCGGCGTTGCAGCGAGCAGTCGCGTTCAAACAGGTGGACGATGTTGCCGTGGGTGTCGCCGAAGACCTGCACCTCGATATGGCGCGGGCGCTGGATATATTTCTCGATCAAAACATGCGCGTTGCCGAACGACGCGGTGGCCTCGCGCTGGCAAGAGGCGAGCGCGTCGGCGAAGTCGGCTGCGGCCTCGACCTTGCGCATCCCCTTGCCGCCGCCGCCCGCGACCGCCTTGATAAGCACGGGATAGCCGATTTCGGCAGCGCGTTCGCCAAGGAAGTCCGGGCCTTGGTTATCGCCCATATAGCCGGGGGTGACAGGCACGCCCGCCTCGGCCATCAATTTCTTGGCCGCATCCTTCAGCCCCATCGCGGTGATGCTGGCAGGGCGCGGCCCGACCCAGATCAGGCCCGCGTCGATCACGGCTTGCGCAAATTCGGCATTTTCGGAGAGGAAGCCATAGCCCGGATGGATCGCCTCAGCTTTGGTGGCGAGCGCGGCGGCGATGATCTTCTCGCCCACCAGATAGCTCTCGCGCGCCGGAGACGCGCCGATATGCACCGCCTCATCCGCCTGCCGCACATGCAGCGCCTTGGCATCGGCATCCGAATAGACCGCGACCGTGCGAATCCCCATCGCACGCGCGGTGCGGATGATCCGGCAGGCGATTTCGCCACGGTTGGCGATGAGGAGGGATTTGATCACCGGTAGGAGCCCGCTCGACAGCGATGAATATCGTTTTCAGCCCCAGATGCATCGTCTTCGTGGCCGTAGCATATTCCCGCGCGATTCATTTTCTTCGTAGCCACTTCCCTGCGAGGACACCATAGTTCGACCAGCGCGACCTCTGACGATCCACGGCACATCTCATTTGCTTCCGCCCAATCATCAATCAGCTTTTGCTCGGCATCTGTAAACTCTATCGGCTTAGCCACCACAGGATCGGCTTTTCTAATAGATGATACCGAGGGCGCTTTGCTATCCGGCAAGTCTGGAGCCGGATCGGGCGCAATCTGAGGCATAGGGGCTGGTTGCGTAACGGTAGGAACTACTGGCGGGACAACAGACGACTTACCTACAACATACGCAAGCGCGGCGGTCAGCAACAAGATGACAGTTACAATAGCTGCCAAAAGTGATTTGTTAATGTGCAATTAGAATTCCCTCACATCCGAAACACCCCAAACCGGGGCGCCTCCTCGACCGGTGCATTCAACGCCGCCGCGAACGCCAGCCCCAGCACATCGCGCGTTTGCGCCGGGTCGATAATCCCGTCATCCCATAGCCGCGCGGTGGCGTGATAGGGGTTGCCTTCGTCCTCGTATTTCTGGCGGATCGGGGCCTTGAAGGCTTCGGCTTCTTCCGGCGTCCATTTTTCCGCATCGCGGTGGACCGTTGCCAGCACGCTCGCCGCCTGTTCGCCGCCCATTACGCTGATCCGCGCGTTGGGCCAGGTGAAAAGGAAGCGCGGGGAGTAGGCCCGCCCGCACATGCCGTAATTGCCCGCGCCAAAGCTGCCACCGATCAGCACGGTTATCTTGGGCACGCTCGCGGTGGCGACGGCGGTGACGAGCTTTGCGCCATGCTTGGCGATGCCCTCCGCTTCATATTTGCCGCCGACCATGAAGCCGCTGATATTCTGGAGGAACAGCAAGGGTATCCGCCGCTGGCAGGCGAGTTCGATGAAATGCGCGCCCTTGACTGCGCTTTCCGAAAACAGCACGCCGTTGTTGGCGAGAATCGCCACCGGCATGCCCCAGATATGCGCAAAGCCGCAGACGAGTGTGCTGCCATAGAGAGCCTTGAATTCGTGAAATTCGCTGCCGTCCACGAGGCGCGCGATAACTTCATGGACGTCATAGGGCGCGCGGACGTCGTCGGGGATGACGCCGTAGAGTTCCTCCGCGTCATATTTGGGCGGGCGCGGGTCTTTCAGGTCGATGTCGGGTTTGTGGATTGGTCCCAGATGACTGATGATATCGCGAACAATGGTCAGCGCATGTTCGTCATTTTCGGCGACATGATCGACCACGCCCGATTTGCGCCCGTGCAGGTCGCCGCCGCCCAGATCCTCGGCGCTGATTTCTTCTCCCGTTGCAGCCTTGACCAAGGGCGGGCCAGCTAGGAAGATCGTGCCTTGGTTGCGGACGATGACGCTCTCGTCGGACATCGCGGGGACATAGGCTCCGCCCGCAGTGCAACTGCCCATGACGCATGCGATTTGCGGGATACCCTTGGCGCTCATGTTTGCCTGATTGAAGAAAATGCGCCCGAAATGGTCGCGGTCGGGGAAGACCTCGTCCTGATGCGGCAGGTTCGCCCCGCCGCTGTCGACGAGGTAAATGCAAGGCAGGCGGTTGGCCTCGGCAATTTCCTGCGCGCGCAGATGCTTTTTGACGGTCATCGGGTAATAGGTCCCGCCCTTCACCGTCGCGTCGTTGCACACGATCATGCACTGGCGGCCCGACACGCGGCCAATGCCGCAGATCAAGCCAGCGCCGGGGACTTCGCCGTCGTAAAGGTCGTTTGCCGCGAGTTGGCCGATTTCGAGGAAGGGCGAACCGGGGTCGAGCAGGCGTTCGACACGTTCGCGAGGGAGGAGTTTGCCGCGCGACGCGTGCCGCTCGCGCGATTTGGCGTTCCCGCCAAGCGCGGCCTCGGCGACCTTCGCCCAGAGCTCGTCCTTCAGCGCACGGTTATGCGCGACACGGGATTTATAATCTTCAGCTTCGGTATTGATCTCGCTCTTCAATATGGGTGCACTCATCGCATTACCTCTACCGGAGCCTGATAATAGACCTGCGCGCCCGGCCCCAGCGGCAGGTCGAGCGCAACCCAGCTCATCGTCATCAGCAACCCTGCAACCATGAAGGAGAGCGCATATGGCAGCATGAGCGCGAGGAGTGAGCCAACGCCAAGGCTGTTGTCATAACGCCGCGCAAAGGCGAGGATCAGCGGGAAATAGCTCATCAAAGGCGTCATGATGTTGGTGTAGCTGTCGCCCATGCGGTACGCCGCCGTGGTCATTTCCGGGCTGATCCCGAGCAGCATGAACTTCGGCACCACCACCGGCGCCATTGCGCTCCATTTGGCGGACGCCGAGCCGATAAACAGATCGAGGAACGACGACACGAACTGGACACCGACCAGCAGCAATGGTGCAGGCACATTCATCGCCTGCAAGACGGTTGCGCCGTCGATGGCGAATATCGGCCCCAGCCGCGACCAGTTGAACATCGCGACAAAATGCGCCGCAAAGAAAACGAAGACGACATAGGGTGCCATTGTGCGGATGCCCTCGGTCATCATGGCGAAGACATCCTTGCTGGTCTTTACGCTGCCAGTGCCCGCACCAAAGGCGATGCCGCAGAGCAGGAACAGCAGGAAAAAACCCGCCACCAGCCCTGCATAAAAGGGCTGCAACTGCGCCGTTCCCGTCTGCGCCTCGTCGATCAACGGCGTATAGCCCGGGATTTGCGTAAGCGCCGCGAACAATGCGATCAATCCCAGCGCCGCCAGCCCCGCCCAACGAAGGCCACGCCGTTCAAGCGGCGTGATTTCGGATTTGGCCAGCTCGGCCTTCAACTCGTCATCGGGCTGGCTGCCCCATTGGCCGAGGCGTGGCTCGACCATACGGTCGGTGATGTACCAGATGATCGGCGTAAACAGCACGACGATGGAGAGGATGAAATACCAGTTGCCGAGCGGATTCATCGTCCAGTCGGGGTCGATGATCCGTGCCGCTTCTTGCGTAAAGCCGAACAGCACGACATCCATCTGCCCCGGCGTAATGTTGCCCGCAAAGCCGCCCGAAACCCCTGCAAAGGCCGCCGCCAGCCCCACCAACGGGTGCCGCCCGACCGACGCGTAAAGGATCGCCGCCAGCGGAATGAACACGACATAGGCCGCATCCGACGCATGATGGCTGACCATGCCGATGATCGCGACGATCGGCGTCATAATGACACGCGGCGCGTTGCGCAGCGAGGCACGGATTAGCGCCGAAAACAGCCCTGCCCGTTCGGCCACCGCCGCACCCAGGATCAGCGTCAGCACCAGCCCCAACGGCGCAAAGCTGGTCAGCGTACGCGGCATTTCGGTGAGCAGGCGGGCGATATTCTCTTCCGAAAACAGGCTCGTTGCCGAATAGGTCAGCACGCCGCCGTTCAATTCGCCCCATTGCGGTGCTTCTTCGCCGGAATAATTGAGCGATGCCTGCCAGCCAAGCGCCTGCCCGAGTGCGGACAGCAGCATCAGCGCGAGGATCAGCCATAGGAAGATCATCGCCGGTTCGGGGAGGAGGTTTCCAGCTCGCTCGACAAGGCCGAGAAAGCCGCGTTGCTGTTTGGCGGTGGCGGTCGTCATAGCCCAGTTATAACGCGCAAAATAGCGTTGGGAATACGCAACTTAATTACGCAAAACGCTTTTGCAGTTCCAGCAAGGCCATCGCGGCGTGCGCGGCTTCCCCACCCTTGTCCTTTTGCTTGGGATCGGCGCGGACGATGGCTTGCTCTTCGTTCTCGACCGTCAGGATGCCGTTGCCGATGGCGATACCGTCCATCGTCAGCGCCATAATCCCGCGCGCGCTTTCGCCGGCGACGATCTCGAAATGATAGGTTTCGCCGCGAATGACGACGCCGATCGCGACAAAGCCGTCATACAATTGCGCCTCAGCCGCCATCGCGATAGTGCCCGGAATTTCAAGCGCACCGGGGACGGTGATGACCTCGACTTCATGGCCTTTTGCTTTCAGCGCAGCCTTGGCTCCGGCCACGAGCATATCGTTCAAATGGTCATAAAACCGTGCTTCAACTATCAGGAATTTTGCCACTTTATTCGCCTCCGGTGCCGGGTATCGCGCGCTCGCCTACAATGGAAAGACCATAGCCTTCAAGCCCGACCAGCGTGTGATGCGTGTTGGTGAGCAATATCATGTCGTGGACGCCAAGTTCGGTCAGGATTTGCGCGCCGCCGCCATAGTCGCGCAGCTCCTCGACCTCCGGCGCGCCTGCGCTTTTACCTTCTGCGCGCAATTGCATGAAGCGTGATACAATGCCTTTCATCGGCTTGTTGATGACGACGACCACGCCGCTGCCTTCTTCGGCGATTGCCTCCATTGATCGCGAGAGCAGTCCGGAACGCTCACTATCCTCACCAAACACATCGACGAACATCGACATCGTATGCATCCGGACCAGCGTTGGTTTGTTGGGATCGACCCGTCCTTTGACGAGCGCCATCGTCTCGTCGCCGGTCGCCTTGTTATAGAAAGTCATCGCGGTCCAGTCGCCGCCCCACTTGCTTTGGAACTTCATCTCTGCCCGCTTCTCGACCAGATGGTCATGCTTGCGGCGATAGGCAATGAGATCGCGGATCGTGCCCATTTTTAGGCCGTGCAATCGCGCGAATGACACAAGGTCGTCCATCCGCGCCATGCTGCCATCGTCCTTCATGATTTCGCAGATCACACCCGACGGGTTGAGGCCCGCAAGGCGACTGATGTCCACCGCGGCCTCGGTATGCCCTGCCCGTACCAAAACGCCGCCGTCGCGGGCGGTCAGCGGGAATACATGGCCCGGTGAAACGATGTCGTCAGGACCCTTGGACGCATCAACCGCAACGGATATCGTCCGAGCGCGATCAGCGGCGCTAATGCCGGTGGTCACCCCTTCACGTGCCTCGATCGAGACGGTGAATGCAGTTTGCATACTCTCGCGATTCTCGCGCGCCATCGGGGTAAGGCCCAATTGCTCACAGCGCTGCTTGGTCATCGACAGGCAGATGAGGCCCCGCCCATGCGTCGCCATGAAGTTGATCGCGTCAGGCGTCGCCATCTGCGCGGGAATGATAAGATCGCCCTCATTCTCGCGGTCTTCGTCATCGACGAGGATATACATCCGCCCGTTGCGCGCTTCCTCGATAATCTCTTCGATGGGGACCAACGCAGGCGTGTCATCATTCGCGAACAAATAGCTTTCCAACTTTCGCAACGTGTCGGCGGTAGGATTCCAATCTGGCTGATCAAGGTCACGCAGCGTATTGGCGTGAAGCCCGGCAGCGCGAGCTAGGCCGGAGCGGGAAAGCCCGCCTTCATTGACGAGGCTGCGGAGTTTGGTGATAAGTTGGGTGCTCATGATTCTTCATTTTCACATCGAAATGTGATTGTCAAAGATTGAATCACATTAATTTGTAGGGAGAGAGCAATTGGCATCGACAGTGTGGGTCAAGAAATCGGCACTAACCGAAACACAAATCCATGACGATATTGTGCCCGCGTTGGGTGACGGCGAAGTCCGGCTCAAGGTCGAAAGCTTCTCGGTAACCGCGAACAACGTTACCTACGCGATAATCGGCGACATGTTCGGCTACTGGAATTTTTTCCCGGCCAAGGGCGATTATGGCGTGGTCCCAATGTGGGGCCATGCCGTAGTCGAACAATCGCGCCATCCCGACATCGCAGTCGGGGAGCGCGTCTATGGCTATCTCCCGATGGGGACGCATCTCGATGTCCTGCCCGGCAAGGTCAGTGCTGGCGGCTTCACAGACATGGCCGCGCACCGGCAGCCGATGAGCCCGATCTACAACCAGTACACCCGTCTCGCCGCCGACCCCGAACACGACCCCGCCAAAGAGGCAGAGCGGATGCTGTTCGGGCCATTGTTCAAAACCGGCTTTCTGATCGAAGCCATGTTCCGCCGCGAAGGCTGGTTCGGTGCGCAGAACCTGGTCATGACCAGCGCTTCGTCGAAAACGTCGATGGGGTTGGCGAGCGTTGCCAAGGACATGTCGTCCGGTATCAAGCGGATTGGCCTGACATCCAAAGGCAATGTCGACTTTGTCGAAGGCACTGGCCTTTACAACGAAGTCATCGCCTATGACAAAGTCGATAGCCTTCCGCAGGTAGCTTCGGTCTCGGTCGATTTTGCAGGAAATAGCGGCCTTTTACGCGGCATTCACGAGGCGCTTGGCGAACAGCTAAAATACAGCTGCCTCGTCGGCGCAACGCATGTCGATGCGCGCGGCGCGAACAGCGCTGGCGGCGGTGGCGGCTATATGGCTGGCCCAAAACCCGTCCTGTTCTTCGCTCCCGATCATGCAGTCGCCACGGTTCAGGAACTTGGCCCCAGGGGCTTTGGCGCAGCGGTGGCGACGAGTTGGAAAAACTTCCTACAAGCGGTCGATGGAGTCGTGAAAGTAGATGACAGGATTGGCATACAAACCGCTATCCCGGCCTTTGTCGACACGCTCCAGGGTAAAACCGATCCGGCAGTAGGGATTATCATCCGGCCTTGAGAGCTTGCGCACAGTTGCTGATGGTCGTTTCTAGCGACATTCGAGAATGATATAAGCAAACCGAGTCGAAAATTGGCGGAGGTTGGCATGGAAGACATCGGTCGGCGCACTGTAATCGGGCTGGCCGCCGCCGCAATGGCAGCGCCAGCTCTGTCCACAACGCAAGCCAAAAAGCTTCGTCGCATCGCAACCGAAGAGGCATTTGCCACCCCGGAACTTGCCAAAGCATGGTTGGAAATCGCCCGCACAAATCCGGATGTGAGCCTGGACGTTCAAACCGGCATTAAGTTCCTGTTCGATAACCCGCCCGCAGGTTCTGGCCCCGACCGGTACCGCCGCCAGGCGCTGGATTTTCATGACGAACGTCTGCGCATCATGGATGAGGCGGGGATCGACATGCAGTTGCTGTCAGTAACGATACCCGGAGTGCAAATGTTCGCGCCCGACCGCGGAATCGCAATGGCGATTGCAACGAATGACATGCTTGCCGATGTCGTCAAACAACACCCGTCGCGATATACGGGACTTGCCTGTGTTGCGCCGCAAGCGCCCCGACAGGCGGCGGTGGAAATGGAGCGCGCAATCAACACCCTGAAGCTCAATGGCTTTATTATCAATTCGCATACAAATGATGCCTATCTGGATGAGCCGCAGTTTGCAGCGGTTCTGGAAGCTGCGGATGCGCTCGACCGTCCGATCTACCTTCACCCGCGATCGCCATCGAATGGTATGGCAGCCCCTTTCCGCGATTATAGTATCGGTGGCTCGATCTGGGGTTTTGGCATCGAGTCGGGCACACATGCGGTTCGCCTGATTATGAGCGGTGTGCTCGACCGCTATCCCAAATTGCGCATTGTACTCGGCCATATGGGCGAAGCGCTGCCTTTTTGGATGTGGCGCTTGGACCATATGCAGCAACGGCGTGCCAAAGACGGTCGGATGAAGCCGTTGCAATTAAAACCGAGCGAATATTTCCGGCGAAATTTCGCGGTTACAACCAGCGGCTTCGAAGACGCGGATATTCTGGCGCTGGTCATCAAGAAAGCGGGCATTGAAAATGTGATGTTCGCGGTGGATTACCCGTTTGAATCCTCAATCGATGCCGTGAAGTTCATTGACAAGGCCAAACTTGCGCCAAAGGATTTGGCGGCAGTTTATCATCTTAATGCGGAGCGGATATTTCATATTGCGCCCTTAGTTTGAAAATTACCAAGCTATTCGGATTTGAAAACCCGCCCGTCCTTCATCACGAATTTTACCGTTTTCAGCGTGGTCACATCTGCCGTCGGGTCGCCTGACACGGCAATCAAATCCGCCGCTTTCCCGGGTTCAAGACTGCCGACCTCCTTTTCCACCCCAAGCAACGTCGCTGCGTTCATCGTGGCCGCCTGAATAGCGGCGCTGGCTGGCATCCCGTGTTTGACCATCAATTCGAATTCGTCGGCGTTCTTTCCGTGCTTCGATACGCCCGCGTCGGTGCCAAAGGCGATCTTGACACCTGCGGGATAGGCTTTTTCAAGGCTCTTGCCCGTCACCCCTATGCGCCACTGCACCTTCGCCAGCACATCGGGCGGATAGGCGTTTGGGTCTTTTGCCAAACGCTCGATATAGCCGTTTACCGTGGACAAGGTTGGGACATAATAAGCACCGGACGATTTGAACAATTTGATGCTGGCATCATCAAGCATCGTGCCGTGCTCGATCGAGTCTGCACCCGCCGCCAGCGCCGCATTTATGCCGTCCTCCCCATGCGCGTGGACCGCCATTTTCTTGCCGTAAAGGTGAGCGGTATCGACCAGGGCCTTGACCTCGTCATCGAACAATTGCCGCCCCAATCCTGCACCGATCCGGCTGTTGACGCCCCCGGTGGTAGCGATCTTGATAACATCGACGCCGCGCCGGATTTGCTTGCGGACAGCCTGACGGCAGCTTTCGATGCCATCACACAGATTTTCCTGCCCAATACTGCCGTGCAGGTCTTCGGAGACTGACAGCGTCGCATCCATGTGACCGCTCGTCGTGGAAATCGACCTCCCCGCATCGATGATGCGCGGGCCTGGCAGGTCGCCTGCCGCAACAGCATCACGCAAAGCCAGCGTCGCACCTGTGCCGTCTCCGAGATTTCGTACGGTTGTGAACCCGGCCATCAGCGTCTTTTTGGCATTGCCTGCAGCGCGATAGGCGGCCCGCGCTGGACTGTCCGTGACGGATTCGATGAGCGCCGCGTTGCCGCCAGCATCGCTATCCAGATGGACATGACTGTCGATGAGGCCGGGTAGCACGAACCTGTCTTTCAGGTCGATCAGCGTAGCACCCGCCGGCCCGGCTTGATGGCCGGTCATGACCTCTGCGATCTTGCCATTGCGAACGACAATGGTCGATGCACCTCTTGGCTGGCTGCCCGGCTTGTCGAGCAACTGACCTGCGTGAATAATGATGATTTGCTCGCCGGACTGGGCAACAACGCCAGATCCCGTCGCGAACAAAACAACCGATAGCATATGCCTTATCTTCACGTGCCTTCTCCTCTTGAGCCGACCCCGTTCTAGGCGCTTCGCTCCAGCAGGCAGGATATCACGCGAAATGCGAGCGGCGCTCGCTAGACCGGGTCGGTCATCGGCGGTTCTGCCGGTGTCTCATCGGGTATGCTGCCGGGAAAATCGGTGTCACCCTGATCAGGCGGAATTTCGTCGGGTATATTGCCCGGAACCTCATTGGGCGGCTTTGGGTTGGGGTCGGTCATGTCTCTCTCCTCAAATAACACCTACATAAACGGCAATCATCGCCAGGATTGCCAAGCCGAGCGAAGCTGCCAGAACATAACGCACGCCCATTCCGGACCGGCCTGCGCGTGCGTCATTTTTTTCAACGATCATGTAAAACTCCATTCGATGTTATTGGGTAACTCACATTACAGCTATTGGTTGCGCCTTCGCAGAAACACACTCTCTCAACCGTCGGCGATGAGCGCCATCAACCGCTGCTCGCTTGCGGTCAGCCCCCGAATTTTTATGCTTGGCAAAGCGGCCAACCGGTCGGCAACGCTGCCTTGCGAAGGCAGTTCCAATATCTTGGGGTGCACGTAGCTTTTGCGGGCTATTGTAGGCGTGTTGCATAATATTTCGGATGCGGCGGTGCAGGCGATTTTTATCGTCGGCTTTTCGGCTTTTCGCAGTGCCTCGAGCGCAGCGACGCTGCCATGCCAGGTCCGGAACATCTTTGCGCTGATATCCTCCATGCTCGACTGCTGCTTCAGCCAGCCATTCACATCGCCGCTGTCGAGGGGATGCACGAGACTATCCGCTCCGATATACTGGAACAGGCGTTTTCCGGGGAGCGCATGGATTTTCTCCATGATCTTTTGCAGCCGGCGGTCGTTGACACTGCTTTGCACGCGCTTGCCGCCCTTTGCCGTGTAGCGAAGATGAAGGCCGCCCTTGTCGTATCGAATGTTGCGCAGCATCAACGTCGTCGCCCCCTGCGCGCTTCGCGAACGCCCGCCTATGCGCATGGCGGTGTGATCGAGCAGGCGAACCAGCGCGGCAATGGCAATTTCCTTGTCAAACACCGCATCCCGCTTGGCGTGCGTTAGCAATTTGTCGACGCGCCGGCGCAGCGCCGGAAGTTTCCGGCCAAATTCCGGCAGCTTGTCGAACTTCGCTTCGCTCCGAAATTCGGTCCACAACGGATGATAACGATATTGTTTACGCCTTGCGTCGTCGAAACCGGTCGCCTGAATATGCCCGTTATGCAGGCTGCAGATCCATACATCGCGATAGGCAGGGGGAATGGCGAGAGCCTGAATGCGTGTGAGTTCCTTTTCGCACTGCACCGCTACGCCTTGGGCATCAACATACCGGAAACCTTTGCCCCGTTTTTGCCGAAATATCCCTGGCTCATTGTCGGAAACATATACGAGTTCGGGTGCCATTGGCGATAAAACATGCGACGCAGAACATTTGTTCCGGACGTATTTGAGATCGATTTCCTGCGATTTTTCAGTTGACTGTAGCTGCGCGCGGTCGATTATCGCTGTTCAATCCGTATAAATTCGGTCAAGTATCTCATCGTCCTCTCCCCGGGTGTTTAATGCGCAAGCTGATACCGATTTTTGCGATTTTCATGCTCGGTGCCTGTGGCGGAGGTGAGGAGCGTCGCGATCGCCCGGCACCGCTGGTAACATTAGCGCCAGTCGCAACCCATCTGTTCAGCGACCGCTATGTCGCTGTCGGCACCGCAAATGCCAACGAACAAGTATCCGTGCGCGCGCCGGTAACCGAGCGCATTACGCAACTGGGTTTTACGGATGGTGCCTTCGTTCGCCGGGGTCAGATGCTGGCGGTGCTTGCCCAAGGACAGGAAACCGCTTCGCTATCGAGCGCGCAGGCGCGGGTGCGGGAGGCTGAACAGCAACTTGCGCGTGTAACCGAGCTGCACCGTCGCGGATTTGCCACCAACGCCAGCCTCGATGCACAAACGGCCAACGCAGCAGCGGCGCGAGCGGCGGCGAATGAAGCGGGCGCCTCGATTTCCGACCGGGTCGTACGCGCACCTTTTTCAGGCATGGTATCGCTGCGCCGCATCTCTGTGGGTGCGGTGGTCACCGCCGGAGACGAAATCGCAACCATCAGCGACACCAGCTCGATCAAACTTGATTTCACCGTTCCCGAGACGATGCTTGCGAATGTCCGCGTCGGACAATCGATCACGGCAAAAGCTGCGGCGTTTTCTGAACTTGAATTCGAAGGGCGCATTCAAGCCATCGATCCTGTAATCAACCCGCAGACGCGTACGGCCACACTTCGCGCCGTGCTACCCAACCGCACAGGAATTCTGAAACCGGGTATGTTGTTGAACGTCTCGATCTCGTCCGACGCACGGACGTCTGTGGCGGTCCCCGAACTCGCGTTGGTCCGCGAGGGCAATCAGAGCTTCGTTTACACCGTGGGTAAGGATGGCAAGGCCAAGCGGCTGCCCGTCACAACCGGTGGCCGCGACGGCACGCTGGTCGAGATCACCGAAGGACTGTCGGGGGGGGACCGCATCGTTACCGAAGGCGTGGTGAAACTGTCAGAGGGGGCGCGGGTCAGGACCGGTCCGCTGGAACGCGGTGCCGGTGCGAAACCCGCGAAGTGAGCAATTGACCTAGATGCAACTGTCCGAGCTTTCCGTCCGCCGCCCGGTCTTCGCATCGGTGATCGCCATCCTGATGGTGCTGGTCGGGGTGGTCGCCTATCTCAATCTGTCAGTTCGCGAATATCCCGACACCGAGCCGCCTATCGTATCGGTGGACACGACATACACCGGTGCTGCCGCCACGGTAGTTGAATCGCGCGTTACGCAGGTGCTCGAAAACGCTCTTGCAGGCGTTGAAGGCATCCAGACGATCACCTCGCGCTCTCGCGATGGACAGTCGGACATTACCATCGAGTTCGCCCCCGGAAGGACAGTCGATGCCGCCGCCAACGACGTGCGCGATCGTGTTGGCAGCGTCGCAGAAGATTTGCCCGAAGAAGTCCTCGCTCCGGAAATCCGCAAGGTCGACGCGGATTCTTCACCCATATTGTTTCTTGTCGTATCGAAACCGGGTTGGTCCCGGCTCGAACTCAGCGATTATGTCGATCGCAACCTCGCCGACCGTTTTTCGTCGCTCGAGGGCGTTGCGCGCGTCTTTATTGGTGGTGAAGCCCGGCCATCGATGCGGGTATGGCTTCAGCCTGACCGATTGGCCGCACTTTCGCTCACCCCCGCCGATGTCGAAAACGCCCTGCGGACTCAGAATGTCGAACTTCCGGCGGGTCGTCTTGAGTCGGGCGATCAGAACATTACCCTGCGGGTCAACCGAACCTTCGCCACGCCAGAGCAATTCTCACAGCTGGTCGTCTCACGGGGAACCGATGGTTATCTGGTCCGCCTAAGTGATGTAGCACGTGTGGAAGCCGATGCTGAGAATCCCTATACCGCTTTCCGGCTGAACGGGGAATCAGCGATCGGCATGGGCGTCGTCAGGCAGTCGGGTGCCAACACATTGGCGGTGGCGGAAGATGCGAAACGGCTTGCCGAGCAGATCAAGTCAACGCTTCCACAGGGGATGACTATCACCGTCGGTTCCGACGATTCTGCCTTTATCAGCCGGGCCATAGATGGGGTCTGGACCACGTTGGCCGAGGCGGCCGTGCTTGTCGTGCTGGTCATTTTCCTGTTTCTGGGAAGCTGGCGCGCAACGATCATTCCTGCAGTTACCGTGCCGATCTGCCTGCTCGCAACCTTTGCGGTGCTGTGGTTTTTTGGTTTTTCAATCAACTTGCTAACCTTGCTGGCGCTCGTGCTGGCCATCGGGCTGGTGGTCGATGACGCGATCGTCGTTCTCGAAAATGTGTATCACCGTATCGAGCAAGGCGAGCCGCCGCTCGTTGCCGCCGTGAAGGGCACCAAGCAGGTGGCATTCGCCGTCGTTTCTACCACCATCGTCGTGTGCGCGGTGTTCGTGCCAGTCATGTTTCTAGCCGGACAGACGGGATTGCTGTTCAGGGAGTTGGCAGCGGCTATGATCGCTGCGATAGCCTTTTCAGGCTTCGTTGCGCTCAGCCTTGCGCCAATGCTTTGCTCCAAACTGCTCCGCCATGAAGAGCGGGGCCGACTGGCGAAATGGGTCGACGACAGGTTCCAGAAAGTTGAGCGTGGGTACTCGAATCTCCTGACGCGCGTCATCGCGCGACCGCTTTTCGCCATTCTGACCGTGCTGGGGTTTCTGCTCGCCAGTGGCTTCCTGTTCGTCACGCTGGAATCCGAGCTGGTACCGGCCGAGGACGTCGGCGTACTCAACGCGAATATCTCGGCACCAGAGGGCACTGGTTTTGCCGCAATGGACCGCTACATGCTCGATGCCGCAGCGCCCGTCCTGAAACTGCTCGATGACGGCGCAGTTCGGAGTGTTATTCAGCGAACACCTGGCGGATTCGGTCCCAGCGACGATTTCAACAGCGGCACCTTCGTCATTTTCCTCAAACCATGGGAAGAACGTGAACAGAGCACGGACGATGTCGTTGGCCAAATGAACCAGATCCTCGCAAATCTTCCAGCGGTCCGTGGCAACGCATCGGCCCGCTCATCCATCGGACGCGGGCGCGGGCAACCGCTCAACTTCGTCATTGCCGGTTCGACCTATGAATCGCTGAGCGCGGCGCGCGACCGGATATTGGCTGCAGCGTCGGAAAACCCGGGGATCGTAAACCTCGATTCGGATTACAAGGAAACGAAGCCGCAGATGCGGATCGAGGTCGACACCACCCGCGCGGGCGACCTCGGGGTTTCGGTGGCAGATGTTAGCGAGGCACTGCAATCCTTGCTCGGCTCGCGCCGCGTCTCGACTTATGTTGATCGGGGTGAAGAATATCGTGTCATCATACAGGCCGATGCCCAGGCACGTGCAAGCCCCGAAAACCTCGCGGCCATACAGTTACGGACGCGCGACGGATCGCTCGTGTCGCTGGCAAATCTGATGAGATACGAAGAAACAGCGGGTGCACGCGACCTTGGCCGGTTCAACAAACTACGCGCGATCACGCTGTCGGGCGGGCTTGCCCCCGGCTATACCCAAGGTGAGGCGCTGGCGTTTCTGGAGGCGCAGTCAGCCGCTTCGCCGGAAGTGCTGGCGGTTGGCTATCGCGGTGAGAGCCAGGCCTTCAAGGAAACAGGCGGGTCTATCGTGCTGGTCTTCGTTTTGACCATCATCCTCGTTTACCTTGTGCTTGCAGCTCAATTTGAAAGCTTCGTGCACCCCGTCACGATCATCACTACGGTGCCCCTAGCGGTTGGCGGCGGGGTCATCGGCCTCGCGCTCGCTGGGATGACGCTAAATCTTTACAGCCAGATCGGCGTGGTAATGCTGGTGGGGCTGGCGGCCAAGAACGGGATATTGATAGTCGAGTTCGCCAACCAGCTACGCGACGAAGGCAAGGACATCATCGACGCCATTCAGCAAGCGGCGGCACGGCGGCTTCGCCCGATATTGATGACGTCTATTGCCACGGTCTTTGGCGCAGTGCCGCTGGCCATAGCTGGAGGTGCAGGAGGCGCAGCGCGTTCCGCCATCGGCGTCGTCATCGTGTTCGGCGTCACGCTGGCGACGCTGATCACGCTGGTGCTGATCCCGATTATCTACGCCCGGCTGGCGAAGTATACCGGGTCACCCGATGCTGTATCGCGCAAGCTTGAGGCAGAATTGAAATCCCAGCCGACGTCAGTCTGACGCCTCTTTGACCCGGAGCATCGCCAGCGCTGCCAATACCATTACGACCGCAGCAAACGCCATCGTCCAGATCGGCTCGGTCGGGAAAAACGCCTTCAATATGCTCCCCATCACGGTAGCTACCAGCAGTTGCGGGACGACGATGAAGACGTTGAACAGACCCATATATATGCCCAACTTGTTCTGCGGCAGGCTGGAGGCAAGGATCGCATAAGGCATCGCCAGGATCGACGCCCATGCAATACCGACGCCAATTTCCGAAATGATGAGCAAATTTGGATCGCGAATGAACAGGAAGCTCGCATAACCCGCCGCACCCGCAAGCAGGCAGATGATATGCGTTTTCACCTTGCCGATTTTTTTCGCCATGGTTGGCAAAACAACCAGCGCCGCCAAGGCAGCAACGCCATTATAAATCGCAAACAGCGTTCCAACCCAATTGCCCCCCTCGCCATAGGCTTCGCTGGCAGGGTCCGCCGAGCCGAACATATATTGCGCAACGACCGGTGTCGTATAAATCCACATGATAAACAGCGCCGACCAGCTGAAAAACTGCGCGAGCGCCAGCTTCTTCATAATGTCGGGCATCCCGGAAAAGTCACCGACGATATGCGACAGCACATTGTTATCGCGACCGGATTTAGCGAGGTTGATTGCGAGCAGGCTGGCCACCCCATATCCCGCCAGTAAGGCGCCCAGCAGATAGACTTCTTTCTCAAGTCCGGCCAACGGCACCATTGCAGCCACGACTGCACCCGCGATTACCCAGATTCCAGCGCCGCCGAACGAGCGAGCAGCGAGCGCGCGCAAGGTTGCGCCGCTATCTGCTGGCGGCCCGTCGAACGCCTCCATTTCGGTGGGGCTATATTCTTTGGTTGTCAGGATGGTCCACATCACCGCCAGAAACAAAGCGACACCGCCAAACCAGAAACTGTATCTGACCGTATCGGGAATCTGGCCGTCGGGTGCGACATTCGCGATGCCCCATGCATCGAGCATATACGGAAAAACCGAACCAACCACAGCGCCCGCGCCGATGAAGGCGGTCTGGACGGCGTAGCCAGCCGTATGCTGGTCTTTGCGTAGCATGTCGCCGACAAAAGCGCGAAACGGCTCCATCGAGATATTGAGCGACGCATCGAGTATCCAGAGCATCACGGCGGCAAACAGCAGGACCTCGGCGAGCGGCATCACCAACAAAGAGAGCGCCGCCAATATTGCTCCGGCGAGGAAATAGGGTCGCCGTCGGCCAAGCCGACCGAACCACGTCCTGTCGCTGAAATGGCCGATGAGAGGCTGCACCAGCAAGCCGGTCAGTGGCGCGGCAATCCATAGCGCGGGCAGATCATCGAGGCTCGTGCCGAGCGCCTGGAAAATGCGTGACATGTTGCCGTTCTGCAGCGCAAATCCGATCTGGATGCCGAAAAAGCCGAAGCTGATATTCCACAGCCCCCAAAATCCCTGACGTGGTTTTTCCACCGTAGCTACCCTCTCCCAAGGTGTCGTTATGGCGGGAAGCTGGCAGAAACGGTGAAGCGCCGCAATGGCCCGAGCGGCTATTAGAGACTACGCATACGTATAAGCTTCAATGCGCGCCGCAAGACTGCCGCACGATCAGCCTTGCGGGCAGCAATGCGGTCGGCACCTGTTCGTTTCGGATTTGCTTCAGCACGCCGTCAACAAGCAGCTCGCCCGCCAGCTTATAATCCTGCTGGATCGTGGTCAGCGGCGGGTGCGTAAGGCTGGCCGCCGGGATGTCGTCAAATCCGACGATCGCAACGTCCCGGGGTATGTTGAGGCCTTGATCGCGGAGCGCCTGCATTGCGCCGATCGCAATCGTATCGCTCGCCGCGAAAATGGCGTCGAATTGCTCGCCGCTGCCTATCAGCATCTGCGCGGCGTCATAGCCGGCCTGTTGCGAATTCAGAGCGTCTAGCTGCAGCTTTGGATTGGCGATAATCCCTTCGCCGCCTTGCGCCTCGCATGAACCTCGATAACGATCCTGAAATTCGGGATAATGGCTGCTGGCATCGCCGATAAATGCGATCTTGCTGCGGCCATGCTGCATCAGATGCCGGGCAGCATCCATGCCGCCACGGAAGTTATCGCAGCCGATGGTGGTGCCTGGTTGCCCTTCCTGTGCGAAACCCCAGCGGACAAAATGTGTGCCCTGTTCCACGAGCTTCTCCAGCTTGGCGCGGTACAATTCATAATCGCCATAACCGAGCAGAATGATGCCGTCCGCTTTTCGGCTGTCCTCGTAATCGACATGCCAGTTGGACGAAAGCTGCTGGAACGAAATGAGCAGGTCATAACCACGATGCGCGCAGGTCCGAGTAAGCGAACCAAGCATCGACAGAAAGAAGGGGTTGATGCCGGTTTCGTCCGGCGTCGGGTCTTCGAAGAAAAGGAGCGCCAAAGTCCGCGTTTCCTGAAGCCGCAGATTGGATGCGTTTTTGTCGACCTTATAGTTAAGCTGTTGCGCGATCGCCTCGATGCGTTTGCGCGTATGTTCGGACACGGTCGAGCTTCCCCGCAAGGCACGCGACACCGTCGGCTGCGATACGCCCGCAAGCTGCGCAATATCGAACGATGTGGCCTTGCCTGCCATTGCCGGTCAGCGCCTTTCCCAACTCCCGGAATTTACTTAGGCCTGCCAACGCACCGACGCAATGACGGCGAAAATCCTTTGCACAAATCGCGGGATTTGTTGCCAAATAGCAACAGTCTCGAATGCATATTTTGAATACGTATGTGGATTTCTGGCCAATCGGGCCCTTGAGGCGCATTTTGTCATCGTCATCATTGCATCCACTTCGACCAATATTTGGGTGCTTCAATGTAGCCGGTTACCGTCCTTCAAATTGGGCGGAGCCTTTTAGGGGAGTGAAACATGGCCAAGTTCCAGTTCAATTCTGCGCGCCAGTTTGCGCATGGTGCCAGCCGCTTTGCGCTGGGCACCGCAATGCTTGCTGCATTTGCTGCACCAGCTTTCGCTCAGGATGCACCGCCACCCGCTGAGGAGGAGGAAGACGCCATCGTTGTCTCCGGCTTCCGTGCCGCGCTCGAGAATGCGGTCAACCTGAAGCGTGACAGCAATGTCATCGCAGAGGCCTTTTCGGCTGAAGATATCGGAAAGCTGCCTGACGTGTCCATTGCGGAGACGCTGGGCCGTTTGCCTGGACTTGCCGTGCAGCGCGTCGATGGACGTGCGCAGAGCCTTTCGATTCGCGGCTTGGGGCCTGATTATTCGACGTCACTGCTGAATGGTCGCGAACTCGTCTCGTCAGGCGACAATCGCGGCGTTGAATATGATCAATATCCATCCGAGCTGATTAACCAAGGCGTCATTTACAAGACGCCTTTTGCCGGTCTGATTGGTCAGGGCCTGGCCGGTACGGTGGATTTGCGGACGATTCGTCCTCTTTCGAAATCCGAGCGGATCATTGCGGTAAGCGGGCGGATTGAGGCCAATGAAGACGGGTCGCTCAACCCGGATATCGAGGGCTGGGGCTATCGCGCAACGGCAACCTATGTCGACCAGTTCGCTGACGACACTCTGGGCCTGGCACTGGGCGTTGCCTACCAGTCTTCACCCAGCCAGGTGGAACGGTTCAACGCCTGGGGCTATCCCAATGATGCTGGTTTCGCCGTTTTGGGCGGCATGAAGCCATTTGCAAGGTCAGTCGACCTTGATCGACTGGGCGCATTCGGGACGATCGAATGGCAGCCCAGCCCGGAATTCAATACATCAGTCGATGTGTTTTACGCCGACTATCGGGAGCGTATTCCGCAGCGCGGTATCGAGTTTCCGCTGAACCCAGGTTGGGGTGCGGGCACCAACATCACCGCGAACAGTGGCGGCAGCTTCCCCGATAGCGTAACCTTTACTGGCGTGCGCCCGGTCGTCCGCAACGACTATGATCGCCGGGATACCGAAACATTTGCGGCTGGCTGGAATGCTGAATATGAAAATGATGATGTAATTTTGTCGCTCGACGTTTCCTATTCAAAGTCCGACCGGCGGCTTCAGCAAATTGAAAGCTATTCGGGCCTTGGTTTTGGGGCCGCGAACACATTGCCATCGGATACGATAACTTACACAAGAAACAGCAGCGGCGTTCCCTTCAGCTTTACAAATGTCATCGATTATTCGAATACCACTCTCATCCAGCTAACTGATCCGCGCGGTTGGGGCGGCGGTCGCAATATAGTCCAGACCGGTTTCATAAACGATACCGAAACCAACGACGATCTGTGGACGGTCCGCGGAGAAGTCGTAGGAAAAGTACAATCTGGGTTTGTTGACAGGCTTGTTGCAGGTTTTGCATATAATGACCGCTCAAAGGCTCGCAATATCACGCAGAACTTCCTGAGCTTGGCGGGTGGAACGACTACCAACCCCAACCTTCCAGGCGCTGTACTTACGCGGGCGATCCCGCAGGACGCGCTTCTGGAGCCATTTGCAGCGTTGGGCTTTCTCGGCTTCGGTCCGCAGGTCGCCTATAACCCATTCGCGTTGCTGAACGGCGGAACATATGTTCTGACTGACATTCAAAGTTCCGATTTGCCCTTCCCGGGCGATTGGACGGTTAGCGAAAAGGTCTACACCGGCTACGTACGAGCTGATCTCGATACTCAGGTTGCAGGTATCCCGATGACGGGGAACGTTGGGGTACAATTGGTCTTTACAGATCAAAGCTCCAGCGGGTTCGATTCGCCTGGCGGTATCGGAGCGCGCCGCACTCCCGTCATCGACGGCGACAACTATGCACATGTGCTGCCCAGCATAAACCTGACTTTCGAAATTGCCGATGACATGAAACTGCGCCTGAGCGCGGCCCGCACTTTGGCGCGCCCGCGTATGGACCAGTTGAACGCCTCTACCAGCGCATCGATCAGCAATTTGCCGCAAGGCGCCTTGGGATCGATTTTCTCGGCAGGAGGCGGAAATCCGCAACTACGCCCCTATGTCGCGGACGGGGTCGACGCATCATATGAATGGTATTTCGGTGGCGGGAAGGGGTATCTGGCGGTTGCCACGTACTACAAATGGCTGGAAGATTTCGTAAACCCCAGTTCGTCGGTCATTCGCGATTTCTCTTACCTGGTCCCAGTTTTGAGCCCGTCGCAATTGGCCACATTCAATCTCAGCGGACAGCAGACTCTTGGCTTTGCAAGTGCGCCAGATAACGGCGCGTCGGGCCACATCTTCGGTGTAGAGGCTAGCTTGCTGCTGCCCTTCGAATTGGTGACGTCAGCACTGGAGGGTTTTGGCGTCCAGACAAGCGTTTCCTATACCGACAGCCAGCTTACAGTCACGCCTTTGCAGGGCAACCCGTTTGATGTCACGGTTCCGGGTCTTTCCAAATGGGTTGTCAATTCTACTGCCTTTTTTGAGAAAGCCGGCTTTGAAGCGCGTGTCAGCCATCGGTTTAGGACCAAATTCCTGGCGGAGTTCATCGGAATTTCGGCTTCGCGTAACTTTCGCGAAACATTCTCTGAGTCGATCTTCGATGCCCAGATTGGATATCGTTTTCAAGAAGGTAGCCCGCTCGAAAATCTCTCATTCAGCTTGCAGGCGCTTAACCTGACGGACGAACCGTTTGTCAGCTTCCAAAACAGCGACCGACTTCAAATCATCGACTATGAAACCTATGGTCGGACCTACCTAGTTGGTGTGTCCTATCGTTTCTGACGCAGTGTGTAGTGGTGGGGGGCTTTGTGCTCCCCGCCCATTGTGCTTTGCTCTATTTTAGATAAGGTCTTGCGCGCCGCTCGGGGAGCCAAGCGAGGGAACTTCGGTGGAATCAGACTCGGACGCCTTCGTTAATTCCGGCTTGGATCAGCGTATCGTTATCGTCGGCGGTGGTACTGCCGGTTGGATGGCTGCAGCGGCGCTTGCCCGTTTTGCGCGGGGCAGTCGGGTCACACTGGTCGAAAGTGAAGCGATAGGCACAGTCGGCGTGGGCGAAGCAACAATCCCGCAGATACACCTGTTCAATAGTGCACTTGGCCTGGATGAGGCTGAATTCCTTCACGAGACACGCGGTAGTTTTAAACTCGGTATCGAATTCGCGGGTTGGCTGCGGGAAGGACATAGCTATATGCACGCTTTTGGCGGCATTGGACGCGGCGCAGGAATATTGCCGTTTCAACATTACTGGCTCCGCGCGCAAAAGCTTGGATTTGCCAAACCTTTGATGCGATATTCGCTGAACGAGCTTGCCGCGCGCACCATGCGGATGCAGCGCGGGCGGCGCACACCGCAATCGCCGGAACTTCCTTATGCCTACCATTTCGACGCAGCGCTTTATGCCGCATATTTGAGGCGGTACGCGGAAAACAGGGGCGTCACACGCATCGAAGGCATTGTACAAAATGTCGATTGCGATGGCGAAAACGGCTTAATTAAAGCGGTGGAATTGGACCACGAACGCCGGATAAATGGTGACTTCTTCATCGACTGTTCCGGGTTCCAAGGGTTGTTGATCGAAAAAACGCTTGAAACCGGTTTTGATGACTGGAGCGCTTACCTTCCATGCAATCGGGCCATGGCGGTTCCGTGCGAAGGCAGTGGTGATTTCACGCCGTATACACGTTCCACTGCCCGCGTCGCTGGCTGGCAGTGGCGAATTCCGCTGCAGCACAGGATTGGGAACGGCTACGTCTACTGTGCCGATTTCCTCTCTGATGATGAAGCTGCTTCAGCGCTGCTTCAAAATCTAGATGGAGAAGCGCAGGGGGATCCTCGCCCAATTCGCTTTACCACAGGCAAGAGACGCAAGCATTGGAACCGCAACTGTCTGGCTCTCGGTCTGGCTGCCGGGTTTATGGAACCGCTGGAGTCAACAAGCATCCATCTAATCCAAAGCGCCATCAGCCGGTTTGTAGCGCTACTACCCGCTGGAAGGCCAAGCGAAGCTTCGATCGATTTTTTCAATCAACAGGCCACGTTTGAATGGACCCGCATCAGAGATTTTCTGGTACTTCATTATTGGGCCAATGAGCGACGAGGGGAACCTTTCTGGGATGCAGTACGTGAAATGGCGCTGCCCGAAACGCTGAAGGAAAGAGTCCGGCTTTGGTCCGAGACCGGTTTTATTCACCGCGAGCATGAAGAACTGTTCACTGAAGTGGGCTGGTTTCAGGTATTTGCCGGTCAAGGTGTTGCGGCGCATCGCTATAATCCTATCGCCGATTTGATGCTGGAACAGGATTTGCGGACTATGTTAGATGAAACCGAGGCTGGTTTGGTTGAAGAAGTGAGATTGATGCCTCGACATCTCGATCTTGTGCAGAGTCTGGTCAATCATTTCCATCATGAGAGCGCCAAATGATGAAGCTTTTTGGTCCCCTGTTAGTTTTGGCTTTGGCGTTGTCGGGTCAACTGGCCCATGCCCAATCCTACCGCGACCGCCTGCCGGAAGATGAAGTCATCTACTTCGTTCTTCCCGACCGTTTCGCCAATGGCGATCCGAAAAATGACACAGGCGGCATCAAGGGCGACCGGCTGAAGCACGGCTTCGATCCGACGCATAAGGGCTTTTATCAGGGCGGTGACCTCAAAGGCCTCACGCAGAAACTCGATTATATTCAGTCGATGGGCGTTACCGCCATCTGGTTCGCTCCGATATTCAAGAACAAGGCCGTTCAGGGTGGTCCGGGTCAGGAAAGCGCCGGATATCACGGCTACTGGATCACCGACTTCACCCGCGTCGACCCACATTTCGGGACAAATGCCGAATTCAAGGCGTTTGTCGATGCAGCGCACATCCGGGGAATGAAGGTGTATATGGACATCGTGGCGAACCACACCGCCGACGTCATCCAGTACCGCGATTGCCCCGGCGATTGCGCCTATCGCAGCATCGCTGACTACCCTTATTCGCGCAAAGGCGGCACCAACGGCGCGCCCATCAACCCCGGCTTTGCAGGCGATAGCGTCCAGACCGACGAAAATTTTGCCAAGCTGACCGACATGAATTTTGCCTATCAGCCTTTTGTACCCGAGGCTGAAAAGAACATTAAAGTACCCGCCTGGTTGAACGACATTCGCTATTACCACAATCGCGGTAATTCTCATTGGAAGGGCGAGAGCGTCGTTTATGGCGATTTTGTCGGTCTGGATGACGTCGCTACGGAAAATCCGCGGGTCGTTCGCGGGTTTATCGACGTGTTCGGCAAATGGATCGACGATTTCGGTATCGATGGTTTCCGCATCGACACGTCGAAGCATGTCAATTCCGAATTCTGGCAGGCGTTTGTTCCCGCCATGCACGAACGGGCTAAAAAACGCGGTATTCCCAATTTTCACATTTTTGCCGAAGTCATGGTCGACGGCACTGACACGGCGACGCTCGCCAGATACAATCGCACCGATCAATATGACACGCTCGATTTCGCCTTCACTTGGGCGGTCGTTGACGCCCTGAGCGGAAAAAATGGGCCCGAAGCTCTCAGCCGGTTGATAGCGAATGACGTTCTCTACCGCGACGGACCATCGTCGGCAAAGCGCATGCCGACATTTCTTGGCAACCACGACATCGCCCGCTTCACGACCAATCTGCGCCGCAGAATGCCCGATATCAGCCAGGACGAATTGCTGAAGCGGACGATGCTCGCGCATGCATTGATGTTCACGATGCGCGGTGTTCCGACGATCTATTCGGGCGACGAGCAAGGCTTTGTGAGTGACGGCGGTGATCAGGACACCCGTGAGACGCTCTTTGCCTCGAAGGTGAAACTCTATCTCGACAATGACCTTATCGGCACGGACAGCACACATGCACAGGATAACTTTGCGCAGGATCACCCGATCTACCGGCAGATTGCGATGCTCTCGAAAATTCGGTTAGCGTCGTCACCGTTGCGGCGCGGCAAAACGATTGTTCGCAACCATGGCGAAAAACCGGGGCTGTTTGCCTTCAGCCGAATCGATGAGGCCAGCGGCGAAGAGATCGTCGTCGTTGCCAATACCAGCAACGAAGCGATTGCTGGCAATTTCGAATTGAGCCCGAGCGTGACGGGTTTTTCGCCGCTTCATGGTACCTGCCCCACGTTGAACGCGCCCGGGTCGGCTGCTGTGTCGCTGCAACCCCTTGATTATGTAATCTGTTCTGTAAAATGACTGAAAAGCAACAGCCATTGCCCAAAACAAATACTGAACGACCGTGGTGGCGCGGCGCGACCATCTATCAGGTTTATCCGCGCAGCTTTGCCGATTCCAACGGCGATGGCATAGGTGATTTGCCGGGGATAACCGGCAAGCTCGATTATGTCGCCTCGCTCGGCGTCGATGCCGTCTGGCTCTCGCCCTTCTTCACCTCACCCATGAAGGATTTCGGTTATGACGTCGCCGATTATTGCGATGTCGACCCCATTTTCGGCACGCTTGCAGATTTCGACGCGCTGATTTCCAAGGCCCATTCGCTCGGCCTGAAAATTCTGATCGACCAGGTTTATTCGCATACTTCGGACCTGCACGCATGGTTTGCCGAAAGCCGCTCGTCGCGCGACAATGCCAAGGCCGACTGGTATGTGTGGGCCGATGCAAAACCGGACGGCACTCCGCCCAACAACTGGCAGTCGGTCTTCGGTGGCCCTGCCTGGACATGGGATGCGCGCCGCCGCCAATATTTCATGCACAACTTTCTGAATTCGCAGCCGCAGCTCAATGCACATAATCCGGCGGTGCAGGACGCATTGTTGGGGGTTGCAAAATTCTGGCTCGACCGCGGCGTCGATGGCTTCCGCGTCGACGCCATCAATTTTGCCATGCACGACCCAGAGCTCAAGGACAATCCGGCAGCTCCCGCCGGAAATGGCGTGCGGACTCGACCTTTCGATTTTCAGCTTAAAATCAACAACCAATCGCACCCCGATATTCCAGGCTTTATCAAACGCGTCCGCGCGCTGACCGACAGCTACGAAGCGCGGTTCACCGTTGCCGAAATCGGCGGCCCTGATCCTGACCGCGAAATGAAGGCATTCACCGCTGGCGATACGCATTTTAACAGCGCCTATGGTTTCAACTTCCTCTATGCAGAACAACTGACCCCAGCGCTGGTCCGTGAAGCGCTTGAGGCATGGCCAGACGGCGACGGCATTGGCTGGCCGTCATGGGCCTTTTCCAACCATGACGCGCCGCGCTGGATCAGCCGCTGGGCACCCGATGGCGCGCGCGATGCTTATGCCCGCATGGTGATGCTGTTGTTCGTGTCGCTGCGCGGTAATGTCATTCTGTGGCAAGGTGAGGAACTCGGGCTGACCCAGGTCGCTATCCCCTTCGAAAAATTGCAGGATCCCGAAGCCATTGCCAACTGGCCGTTGACGCTCAGCCGCGATGGCACACGCACACCAATGCCTTGGCAGGCTAACGCGGAAAATTGCGGATTTAGCACCAACGAACCATGGCTTCCGCTTGGGTCGGACCACGAGGGAATGGCTGTCGATATCGAAGATGCTGATCCGGAGTCCTTGCTAACGCTGACCCGTAAGCTGATCGCGTTCCGCAACGCCAACGAAGCAATGCTGGTCGGCGACCTGCAAGTCATAGAGGCACGCGGCGATTTGCTTGTGTTTGAACGGCGGAGTGCAGACCAGTATCTGATTTGTGCATTCAATATGGGTAGCAGTGGCCTCGACTGGCATCCGGCACAACCGGATCGCTGGCGCCTGGTCAAGTCGGTGAACGCTGACGGCGCCGACGCACTTCCGGCCTATGCCGCAAAAATCATGGAAAAAATCGCTTGAGGAGCAGCAACATGGGCAGCAAGAAAATCAGGTTTCCGGTTATCGCACTTGGCGGGGCGTTGTTTGCCGTAGCCTCCGCCAACGCCCAGCCCGTTGCCACCGCTTCGTCGCCCGATGGCGCAGTGAGCGTCGCCGTGACCATCGACGGCGATGGCCGCACCGCTTATGCGATAACGCGCAAGGATAAGGCGATTCTGGCGCCATCCAAGCTCGGGTTTCTCCTCACCGACGCAGCCAAAATCGACCGACGCCTGACCATCACGGGTCAGGAAACGCGCGACTTCGACGAAACATGGACTCAGCCGTGGGGCGAATGGAAAAGCATCCGTAATCGCTATCGCGAACTCAAAGTGCACCTGAAAGAAAGCACAGCGCTCGCCCGTGTTTTCACAGTCACCTTCCGGCTTTATGAAGATGGCGTCGGCTTCCGGTATGAATTTCCAGAGCAGCCGAACATGGCGCAAACCAACATCGCCGACGAGCTGACCGAATTTGCTTTTGCCAGCGATGGCACGGCTTGGTGGAAGCCCGCCTTCCTGTGGAACCGTGAGGAGTATCTTTACAACAAGACACCACTGTCCGCCGTCGCCAATGCCGATACGCCTGTTACAATCAAGCTAACCGACGGGACCCATGTTGCACTGCACGAGGCAGCGCTTGTCGATTATTCGGGGATGGCCGTCGCGCGGACCGAAGGTAATACGCTGCGAGCGGCGCTTCATCCGGGAGCGGGCGAGCCAAAGGTCCAGAAAAAAGGCGCCTGGAACACTCCATGGCGCACACTGATTATCGCCGATGACGCAGCCGGGATCTATCACAGCCATCTGATGCTGAACCTCAACGAGCCCAACAAGCTGGGCGACGTCAGTTACATCAAACCCGGCAAATTCGCAGGCGTCTGGTGGAACATGATCAAGGGCGAATGGAGCTGGGCGCGTGGGCCGAAGCATGGCGCGACCAACGCCAACGTTAAACGCTACATCGACTTCGCTTCCGAAAACAAAATCCCGCATCTGCTCGTCGAGGGCTGGAATGTCGGCTGGGACGGCGACTGGTTCGGCAATGGCTATGACATGGATTTTGCCCAGCCGACTGAAGATTTCGACGCCGACATGCTGGTTACCTATGGCAAGAAAAAAGGCGTGAGGCTTATCGGGCATCATGAAACCGGCGGTGCCGCCAGCCATTATGAAAAGCAGTTTGACAAGGCCTTCAAATTTGCCGCCGACCGCGACTATATGGTCGTGAAGACTGGCTATGTCACCGACGCTGGCCAGATGGAACGCGACGATCCCGACGGAAAGAAATACCGCGAATGGCATCAGGGCCAGTGGATGGTGAACCACCAGCTTCGCGTGATTGAGAAAGCCGCCGAATATAAAGTCGGCATCGACAGCCACGAGCCTGTCAAGGGTACCGGGCTGCATCGTACCTATCCGAACTGGGTCGCGCGCGAGGGCATGCGCGGCATGGAGTACAACGCGTGGGGTGGCAAAAACCCGCCCGAGCATGAGGCGAATGTCGTTTTCACGCGGATGCTCGAAGGCCCAATGGACTTCACCCCAGGCATATTGAGTCTGAAGGGCGAGAAGGACAGCGACATCCTCTCGACCATCGCCAAACAGCTTGCACTTTATGTAGTAATCTATTCGCCGGTGCAGATGGTTGCCGATACGCCCGAGAATTACGCGAAATTTCCCGCCGAGATGAAATTCATCCGCGATGTGCCGACCGATTGGCAGGATACAAAAGTATTGAACGGTGAGATCGGCGATTTTGCGACCATAGCGCGCAAGGAACGGGGCGGCGAAGGCTGGTATATCGGCGGCGTCGGGGACGAAGAAGCGCGGACGGTCACGTTCAAACTCGATTTCCTGACACCCGGCAAGAAATACAAGGCCGAAATCTACCGCGACGGCGACGACGCCGATTATCGCACCGAAAAGCGGCATTCTATAGCGATCGAAAGCAAAACGCTGACCAGCGCCGACAGCGTCACCATGCGCATGGCACCCGGCGGTGGTTTTGCAATCCGGCTCGTTCCCGGCAAATGATCGGGCGGCGCGGCCTGATTGCGGCTTCGGGCGCAGCGGCACTGTTTGCGCTGCTTCCAGCGGGCGCGTTCGCGCAGGATCAGGGGCGTTTTGTCGATCTCGGTGCGCTCCAATCGAAGCATATCGCGCCGACCAAAGTCGTGATCTGGTTGCCATTTGGCTATGACGGTAGCAAGCAACGCTATGGCGTGGTTTACATGCACGACGGGCAGAATCTGTTCGACCCCAAGCGCTCCAATTTCAACAAGGTCTGGGCTGCCGACAAATCGGCGCTTAGCCTGATTGCGGCGGACAAGGTCAAGCCATTCATCATCGTCGGTATCGATCAGCCCGGCGAAGATCGCGGGCGGCAATATTTTCCGCGCGTGATGGTCGATCTGCTCTCACCGGCGGTGCGCGACAAGCTGGCATCGCAGGGCAATGGCAAGCCGATCATTTCGGACGAATATCTGAAATTCATCGTGGATGAGTTGAAACCGAAAATCGACCGCGAGTACCGCACAAAGGCGGATAGAAAGAATACATCAATAGCTGGATCGAGCATGGGCGGGCTTATTTCTTTTTATGCGATCACCAAATATCCTAAGGTGTTCGGGACGGCGGGCGCAGTTTCAACTCACCTACCTCTCGGCAATCCCGATTGGACCGATGAAGAACGCAACGACATTTTTTCGACTTGGCGGACGTATGTGCGGCAAGAACTGGGGACGCCCAAAGGCCGCCGCATATGGTTCGACCATGGCACCGAGACACTCGACGCCTTTTACCGGCCCTATCAGGAAAATCTTGACGCTGCGTTGGTCGCCAATGGCTGGCGAAAGGGTCGCGATTTCTCGAGCAGAGTCTACGAAGGCACGCCGCATGAGGAAAATGCCTGGGCGGCGCGGATGGACGATATCTTCGGTTGGATGCTACGGGGCCGCTAATGGCCGGTAAGCAGCATCAATTCGTCATATTGGGCGGCGGCACGGCGGGCTGGATGGCGGCGTGCCTGATTGCCAAAGCTTGGCCAGAGCACAAGGTCACCGTTGTCGAATCGCCAGATATTGGAATTATCGGCGTCGGCGAGGGCTCCACGCCCCAATTGAAAGCGTTTTTCGAGACGCTTGGCATCGCAGAGTCCGAATGGATGCCAAAATGCAACGCGACTTATAAGGCGGGGATCAGCTTCCACGGCTGGTCTGAGCGACCCGGGTTTGAAAGCTATTTTCACCCGTTCCATACTGAACTTGACGGTTTTACCGAGCACCAGTTTGCCTACCGCACACGCGCCCGCAGGACCGGACGCGATGTGTGGGCGCATCCCGACCGCTTTTTCTTGCCCGCACGGATTGCGACAGAAAGGCTTGCCCCGATTGCACCGGCAAATTTCCCGTTCGAGGTCGGCTATGGCTATCATTTTGACGCCGTGCTTGTTGGCAAAACACTGCGCGAACATGCCGTCGAAAAGCTTGGCGTGGTCCATCTCGAACGCACTGTCAGCGAAGTGGTGCTTGATGAAAAGGGCGTAGTGGAAGCCTTAAGAGTGAGCAATACCGAACTGATTTCAGGCGATTTCTTCATCGATAGCAGCGGCTTTCGTGGCACCATCATCCAAAAGGCCTTGGCCGAACCCTTCCGCCCTTTCGCCGAAAACCTGTTCAACGACCGCGCCGTCGCCATGCCCACGCCCAATGACGATGGGGACATCCGCAGCGAAACATGCGCTACCGCATTATCGGCTGGCTGGGCATGGAAAATCCCGCTGACTAACCGCGCGGGCAATGGCTATGTCTATTCCTCGCGATATCTCGACGCAGATGCCGCCGAAACCGAATTGCGCTCGCATCTCGGGCTGCTCAACGCCGATGTCGAGGCGCGCCATTTGCAGATGAATGTGGGGCGGGTCCAACGCAGTTGGGTCAAGAACTGTCTTGCAGTAGGTCTCTCGCAGGGCTTTATCGAGCCGCTAGAGGCAACCGCGCTGCATATCGTGCAGGCAACGGTTGAAGGTTTTATCGGCGCTTATGAAAATGGCGGCATGTCGGACTTGCACGCCGACGAATTTAATCAAAGTATCGCCCGGCGCTATGATGGCATCCGCGACTATATCGTTGCGCATTATCGATTGAATCAGCGCAGCGACAGCGACTATTGGCGCGACAATGCAGCTAATGACGCGCTTTCGGACAATTTGAAGGCGATCATGACCGCATGGTTTACGGGCGCCGACCTTGCGGAAGAAATCGCGCGGCTCGATATCGCCAGATACTATAGCTCGCTATCCTGGCACTGCCTGCTGTCCGGATATGGCACCTTCCCGCCCAACCACAAACTTACCGCGTCAACCGAAGGTCTGGCGCTTGCGGACATGACAAAAATCGACTCGTTTATCGCCGGATGCGTCATGAATTTCGGGTCGCACAAGACGGCATTGTCGAATTTATCGTCATGATTTTGTGACTTTTTAACCTCTGGGCTTTATCGGTCGTCGCGCGCCAAAAGACGCAGTCGCAGGAACGAAATTCAATGTATAAAGTCGTGGTAATTTTCGGCACGCGGCCCGAGGCTATCAAGCTATTTCCCGTTATCAATGCGTTAAAGGTGCAAAGCAAGATTGCTTGTGAAGTTTTGGTAAGCGCTCAGCACCGCGAGATGCTCGATCAAGTCCTGTTGATCAGCGGCATCACTCCCGATTACGACCTCGATATCATGCAACCTGGCCAGTCACTCGATTCCCTCACCGCGCGGCTTTTGGAGGCCACCGGCGGCGTGCTCGATGAGGCCAAGCCAGACCGAGTGGTCGTGCAGGGCGACACCGCGACCGCAATGGTCGGCGCGCTGGCTGCTTATTATCGCAAAATCCCTGTCAGCCATGTCGAGGCCGGGCTGCGGAGTTACGACATTTACCAGCCTTGGCCGGAAGAAGTGAACCGCAAGATCATTGGCACCATAGCTGACCAGCATTTTGCTCCAACCGAGGTTTCTGCGGCTGCGCTGAAAGCCGAGGCCGTTCCGGAAAACCGTGTGTTTGTCACCGGCAACACTGTCATCGATGCGCTGCACTGGGTGACCGACCGTATTTCCCGCCTCCCCGCACTGGCGTCAGGCCTGGCCGAAATCGAGGCGCGTTTTGCGGGCAAGAAGATCATCGGCATCACCACCCACCGACGGGAGAATTTCGGCGACGGGATGGAGAATATCGCCGCCGCCATTAAGGCAATCGCCGCGCGCGACGACGTCGCCTGCATTTTTCCAGTCCACATGAATCCCAATGTCCGGGCGGTCATGGACAAGGAATTGGGCGATTTGCCGAATGTCGCGATGATCGAGCCGCTCGATTATCCACATTTCGCCCGTTTACTCTCGATTAGTCACATAATGCTGACCGATAGCGGCGGGGTGCAGGAGGAGGCCCCTGCGCTCGGAAAGCCAGTGCTCGTCATGCGCGACACCACCGAGCGCCCTGAAGGTGTAACGGCGGGCACCGCAAAGCTGATCGGCACTGATAAAAATCGCATAATTTCCGAAATATTCACGCTTTTAGACGATGATGCCGCTTACTCAGCGATGGCCCGCGCGCACAATCCCTTCGGGGACGGCAAGGCGAGCCAACGCATAGCGGAGATCATTTTGAATGCTGGTCGACAAAAAGCCTGACGTTTGCGTGCTTGGGCTGGGATATATCGGCCTGCCCACCGCCGCAGTCATTGCGCGCTCAGGTTGCAAGGTGCTGGGTGTCGACGTCAATGCAAGCGTCGTCGAAACGATCAATCGCGGCGAAATTCATATTGAGGAAGTCGATCTCGACGGACTGGTGCAAGGTGTGGTCGCGCGCCATATGCTGCGTGCCTCTAAGGTGGTCGAAAAGGCCGACGTGTTTGTCATTGCAGTGCCCACACCCTTCGACGAGACCCATGCGCCCGATATCAGCTTTGTTCTGGATGCTGCCACCAACATCGCTGCCGTGCTGAAATCGGACGACATTGTCATCATCGAATCGACGTCGCCCGTTGGCACCACTAATCACGTGCGCGATCTTTTCGCGAAGTTGCGGCCCGATCTGAAGATGCCCGGCGTAACTACTGAAACGCCCGATGTATCGATTGCTTATTGCCCGGAACGTGTACTTCCCGGCCGTATACTTGAAGAACTCACCAACAACGACCGCTCCATTGGCGGCATCACGCCGCGTTGCGCGCGCAAGGCACATACTTTTTACAAACGCTTCGTTCGTGGCGAGTGCGTCACCACCGATGCACGCTCGGCCGAGATGACCAAGCTGGTCGAAAACGCATTCCGCGACGTCAACATCGCTTTTGCCAACGAACTGTCGATGATTGCCGACCATATGGACCTGAACGTCTGGGAGGTCATCCGCCTCGCCAACCGCCATCCACGCGTGAATATATTGCAGCCCGGCCCCGGCGTCGGCGGTCATTGCATCGCAGTGGATCCTTGGTTCATCGTCCACGGTGCGCCTGAGCAAAGCCCGCTGATCCGCACCGCCCGCAACGTCAATGATGGCAAGGTCGACCATGTGATCGCGCGCGCCGCGGCCATGATCGCGGATAACCCGACGCTGAAGGTCGGTTGTATGGGCCTGGCGTTCAAAGCGAACATTGACGATTTCCGCGAGAGTCCGGCGATGAAAGTGGCGGTGGAGCTGGCGTCGCGCTTTGGTTCGATGATCAGCATTGTCGAGCCATATGCGGCCAGCCTGCCAAACGAATTCGACGGCAGCGGCGCGCAGTTGATCGACCTTGATACCGCACTACTCGAATGTGGAATATTGATCACATTGGTCGATCACGACGCATTCAAGGCGATCCCGCTGGCCGAGCGCGCTGGAAAAATCGTCTATGATGTGCGCGGCATCTGGCCTGACCAGCCTAGGAGCATGCGTCGGACCACCGACAGACTAAGGCTGGCTAGTTAGCTCGCTCGGTAGTAGCGGACGCAGATCAGAATTTTGTGAATAATTCTGCGGCCGTCATGTGGATCGGTTCGGGCAAGCGGGTCCCGCGCCACAATATGGTTCGACGAGGCCTCTCACCGGCAACGACATGTTGCCCCTTGGCCAAGACAATCGTCTCGCCCCGCTTATAACTCGTGGCATTGAGAATGATGTTGCCATCCGCAATGTACTTTCCACCATGTGGAACGGCGATAATGTGAGCGTCGCTGCCTGCTGGCACGTTTTCTCCTGCCAGCCAAAGTGCGCCCGACACCTTCACATAATTACCATGCAGCGCGACGACATCGGCTGGGAGAAGCATTTCGTCGCTGGTTTGCTTGCCGGTCAACGCATCAATAATGGCAGGGCGGTTGGCTACCACAAAGGCAAGTTTTCCGCTTTCTACTGCTTGGGCCACGAGCGGAATGCCGCGCGCATTATAGTTTGCAAGGCCAATGCCCGAAATCAGGTGGTCGATAACCCTCGGATAATCGGCAATGATGCCGCAATAATCCAGATAAAGGGCGCCTTCCGGGAATTGACGGTTCAGATATTCGATCAACAGCCTCTGATCTGCAATAGTTTGGCGCGGCTCAGTTATGAGCTTGCCCAGCGGCACAACGCATATGAGTGCAAACAATATGAGTGATCCAAAGCGGGTGCGAAGCCTGGCTATTGCAGGTGCCAATGCAACAGCGACCGGCGCAAAGATGAAGACGAAAAAATAGGGAAAGGCATTTCTGTAGAACAGGATGGTTAGCAACGGCAGAGCGAGTCCGGCCAGCGCTATTACCTGAGCGCGAGACAGTGCGGCGTTACGCCAGACCGACGGAGAAATGAAAAGCGCAAAAGCAAAAAGCGGCGCGGTGAGGAAGGCCATCAATGTATAATAAGGCTGCCGAATGAACCCATCGGTCAGCCATTTGACGCCGTTCGACATAAATGCGGCACCGTCTTGAGCAGCCGGTGCCGGTGCCAGGCCAGAACGATGCAAGAGATACAGACCAACAAATGTCGCGGCGGCAACTGGCGCGACTGCCAAAAGCCTTATCGCCATCGCCCTTTTATCATCGACGGACGAGAACCGGAGCCATGCAATTCCGGCAAAACATGGAGCGTAGAAGATCGCCTTGACGGTCAACAAACCCGCAAAGCCGATGATCGCGCCCACGGACAAAATGGTGATCGCATTGATTGGACGCGTCGCAAGCATGTAAAGTGAAAGCATGAGTGCCGCCATCGCGATCGGATCGGTCCGGATGGCGAAGCCGTGAACAAATACGCTTCCTGCACTAAGATACACCAGCATCGTCCACAGCGCATCGGTTTTGGAGACGAATTGCCGCGCCAGACCGTAAATTGCTGACAAGCCAGCCAGAAATGCACACCATGCCGCGACGCGCGAGACCGACATCTGGGTCATCAGATCATCCGACACATTAGGCACCCAGACAAGCAACCTGGCTAACAGCGTCTGAAAAGGCCTTGCCAGTGTTCCATCCTGCAGTTGGAACACCATGCTGTAATGAAGGAACTCGTCCCAATTGTATGATTTGACAAAAATCAGCGAAAATTGGAGCAACCCCAGCAAAATCGACGCTGCTATAGGCCAGGCTATCGGTGAGGCGCTGGTGAAGCGGAAAAAATTGGGTGCTGGTTTAGAGGTGGCCCCGATCACGCCGCGCGCTTTCGGCGGGGCTGCTCTGCGTCTGAAGAAGCCTCTGTCTGCGGTTTTTCGCGCGCATCTAGCCGGTCTTCGATGGTGCGCAGGCGGACAAGGCTGGCTTCGAGCAGTTTGCGATTTGCACCGATCAAGTCTGCCAGCATCCCCATGATGGCGACGAGCACGCCCAGGACAAGGAGTGACCCACCCAGGACGAGTGACTGCACATGGCCGTCGCCCTGCCCAATCGCCCAGAACCACAGAAAGCGCATAATCGGCAGCGCTCCGACGAAAGCGATGACCGCACCAGTGCCAACAAAGGCACGCAATGGATTATGTGTCGTATAGGCTCGCGCCATTGTCACACCGGTGCTCGCAATGAAGCGCGGGATCGATTTGAATAACCGGCTCGGCCGATCGACCTTGTTGGTACGAATGGGTACCGAGGCGATGGCCAGCCGCTTGCGGCCAGCCTGGATGAGCATGTCGGTCGTGTAGGAAAATTCGGTTGTGATGTTAACGAGCTGTGCCGCCTCTCGGCTAAGAGCTCGAAAGCCGCTTACGGCGTCCGGAACCGAAGCCCCTGCGAGGCGCTGTACGATATTGCTTCCTAGTCGTTGCAAACTACGCTTGAAGGGTGAGAAATGAGTGTTGTCGGCTACCCCACGGTCGCCCACCACGATATCAGCGGTACCGGCAATAATCGGCGCAACTAGTTGGGCAATGTCTTGACCCTCATACTGGTTGTCGGCATCGGTATTGACGATAATGTCTGCCCCCTCCGCCAAGGCCTTGTCAATGCCGCTCCGAAATGCCGCAGCCAGGCCGCGATTACGACGGTGCCGCACCACGTGGTGGACACCACATTTCCGTGCCACAACGCTGGTGTTATCGACGCTCCCGTCATCGATGACGAGATATTCGATGCTGTCGATCCCGGCAATTTTGCGCGGTAATGCCCGCAGCGTTTCTGGGAGGTCGTCGGCCTCGTTGAGACACGGTATTTGAATTATCAGTTTCATGCCGCTTTTCAGCCCCCGAGCACTCTTAATAATAGATGGCCACTTTAACCCACCACCGAGTTAAGGCAAACACGGTTAATTTTTGATTATGGCGCGACCCTGGGGGGACAAAATATCAGTAGAGGTGTCAGACTTGTCCTGCGACAAAATTGCTCATATTGGGCGAACTGCACTCGCTTGAAAGAAAGAACAAAATGAAAATCGCAATGATTGGTTCAGGCTATGTTGGCCTCGTTTCCGGGGCATGCTTCGCCGATTTCGGCCATGATGTCGTCTGCGTCGACAAGGATGCGAGCAAGATTGAGCGGCTTAACGCCAACGTCATGCCGATTTACGAGCCTGGCCTGGATGCGCTAGTAAAAACCAATGTTGATGCCGGACGCCTTACGTTTTCGACGGATTTGGCGCCTTCGGTCAAAGGCTGCGACGCCGTTTTCATCGCGGTGGGCACCCCATCGCGGCGCGGAGACGGCCATGCGGACCTCAGCTATGTATATGCTGCGGCCGAGGAGTTGGCTGCGGCAATCGATCCGAAGACGGTCGTGGTCACCAAATCTACTGTTCCGGTGGGAACCGGCGACGAGGTCGAACGCATTATCCGCGAAGCAAACCCTTCGCTGGATTTCGCCGTGGTATCAAACCCCGAATTCCTGCGCGAGGGCGCTGCAATCGGTGACTTCAAACGCCCCGACCGTATCGTCGTCGGCAGCGACGTCGAATGGGCCCGTAATATCATGCGAGCAGTTTATCGCCCCCTGTTCCTCAACGAATCGCCTATCTTGTTCACCAGCCGCCGTTCGTCAGAACTGATTAAATATGCCGCGAACGCGTTTCTTGCGACGAAGATTACTTTCATTAACGAGATGGCCGATCTTTGCGAAAAACTCGGGGCCAATGTCCAGGATGTTTCGCGCGGAATAGGGCTCGATAACCGCATTGGGTCCAAATTCCTTCACGCCGGACCGGGCTATGGCGGCAGCTGCTTTCCGAAAGACACGCTGGCGTTGCTGAAGACTGCGCAGGACAACGAGACCCCCGTTCGAATCGTCGAGGCGGTGGTGCAGGCCAATGATTTGCGCAAACGTGCAATGGGGCGGAAAATCGTCAATGCCTTGGGCGGTGATGTGCGGGGCATGAAAATCGGTCTATTCGGCCTTACTTTCAAGCCGAATACCGACGACATGCGCGATGCGCCATCGATTGCTATTGTCCAAACGTTGCTCGATGCTGGCGCGATAGTTCACGCGCATGACCCCGAGGGGATGGAAGAAGCAGGCAAAATCATGCCGGACGTTGTCATGTGCGACAGCCCCTACGCTGCTGCGAACGACGCCGACGCCGTCGCGCTCGTGACTGAATGGGACGCCTATCGCGCGCTCGATATGAGCAAGCTGCATTCGGCGATGAAAGGCAATGTCCTTGTCGATCTTCGCAACATTTACCGCCCCGCTGAGGCCGAGGCTGCTGGCTTCACTTACATCAGCGTGGGCCGGTAAAGCCAACTCCCACAAGCACAGCTTGAACGGCCACAAGGCTTTGCTGCTTGCGATGGAAAGGGCTATGGGCAAATAGGCACCTCATGCCGCATTACCTGACCCATCTTGAACGGCTTGAGGCCGAGAGCATCCACATCATGCGGGAAGTGGTTGCGGAAGCCGAAAAGCCGGTCATGCTATATTCGGTCGGCAAAGACAGCGCGGTCATGCTTCATCTGGCGCGCAAGGCGTTTTACCCTTCGCCTCCGCCTTTCCCGCTGCTCCATGTTGACACAACCTGGAAGTTCCGGGCGATGTACGAGCTTCGCGAAAAAGCGGCGCGCGATGCGGGAATGGAACTGCTTGTGTGGCAAAATCCCGAGGCAATCGAACGCGGCATCAATCCCTTTGATCATGGCGGCCTCCACACCGATATGTGGAAAACCGAGGGGCTGAAGCAAGCGCTCGACCATTATGGCTTTGACGTGGCCTTCGGTGGCGCGCGCCGCGACGAGGAGAAAAGCCGCGCCAAGGAGCGGGTGTTCAGCTTTCGGTCGGGCAACCATCGCTGGGATCCCAAGAACCAGCGGCCCGAGCTGTGGAACCTTTACAATGCCAAGAAGGCGAAAGGTGAAAGCATCCGCGTCTTCCCGATCTCGAACTGGACCGAGCTCGATATCTGGCAGTATATCCATCTGAACGACATTCCCATTGTGCCGCTCTATTTCAGTGCCGTCCGTCCGACCTATGAATGGGACGGTGGATTGTTCATGGCCGATGACCTCGCCCGTATTGAGCGTGTCCTGGGTTACACACCGACGATTACGGAGCGGTCGATTCGGTTCAGAACCCTGGGCTGTTTTCCACTTACCGGCGCAGTCGAGAGCGAAGCTACAAACCTGCCGCAGATTATCCAGGAAATGCTGTTGACGACCACCTCGGAACGCCAAGGCAGAGTGATCGACCACGACCAGGCGGCGAGTATGGAGAAGAAGAAGCAGGAGGGCTATTTCTGATGTCTTCGGTGTACGAAACCGATGCGCTGATCGCCTCCGATATTGATGCCTATCTGGAGCAGCATCAGAACAAAAGCCTGCTTCGCTTCATCACCTGCGGCTCGGTGGATGACGGCAAATCGACGCTGATCGGGCGGCTGCTGTATGATTCGAAGATGATTTTCGAGGATCAACTTGCTGCTCTTGAAGCAGACAGCAAGCGCGTTGGAACTCAGGGTCAGGATATCGACTTTGCATTGTTGGTCGATGGCTTGGCCGCTGAACGCGAACAGGGCATCACCATCGACGTCGCCTACCGCTTTTTTACCACCGAAAAGCGCAAGTTCATCGTCGCCGATACACCGGGCCATGAGCAGTACACGCGCAACATGATTACTGGTGCCTCGACCGCCGATCTCGCCATCATCCTGATCGATGCACGCAAAGGGGTGCTGACGCAGACCAGACGGCATAGTTATCTCGCGCATCTGATCGGCATCAAGAATATCGTGCTTGCGGTCAACAAGATGGACCTCGTCGATTATGACGTGTTGCGATATGACCATATCGTCGAGGATTATCGCTGCTTTGCGCGCGATATCGGCATTACCGAGTTTACCGCGATCCCGATTTCTGGGTTCAAGGGCGACAATATCACGACCTTGTCCGCCAATACGCCGTGGTTCAGGGGGAAGTCTCTTATCGAGCATCTGGAATGCGTCGAACTCGATGCCACCAGCGACCAGCAAAAGCCGTTTCGCCTTCCCGTCCAATGGGTAAACCGGCCCAATCTGGATTTCCGCGGCTTTGCCGGGCAGATTGCCAGCGGCGTGGTGCGCGTTGGCGATGCGGTTCGCATTTTGCCCAGCGGCAAGACGTCGGCCGTGTCGCGCATTGTTACGCTTGACGGCGATCTGAAAGAAGCCGTCGCGGGGCAGTCGATTACGCTGTGCCTTACCGATGAAGTCGATTGCTCACGCGGCGACGTAATTGCGGCAAGCGAAAGCCCGCCACAGACTGCCGACCAGTTCGAAGCAAACCTTGTCTGGATGGCGGACGAGGCGATGATTCCCGGACGCGGCTATTGGCTGAAGCTTGGAACGCAGATGGTGTCGGCCACCATTCAGCCGCCCAAATATCAGGTCAATGTCAACACTATGGAGCATCTGGCAGCAAAGACGCTGGAATTGAACGCCATCGGCGTGGCCGAGATTACAACCGACCGAGCAATTGTGTTTGAGGCCTATGACGATAGTCGCCCGCTTGGCGGGTTTATCCTGATCGACAAATTGACGAACGCGACCGTCGCGGCGGGGATGCTGAATTTCAGCCTTCGCCGTGCACAAAATGTCCATTGGCAGGCCATCGACATCAGTCGCGAAGCACATGCTCAGCAAAAGGGCCAGTCGCCAAAATTGCTGTGGTTCACGGGACTTTCGGGGTCAGGCAAATCGACGATTGCCAATCTGGTCGAGAAAAAGCTTTACGCACTTGGGCGACACAGCTTCCTGTTGGACGGAGACAATGTCCGACACGGCCTTAACAAGGATTTGGGTTTTACTGACACCGACCGGATCGAGAATATCCGTCGCGTCGGCGAGGTCGCGAAATTGATGACCGATGCGGGGCTGATTGTGCTGACCGCCTTTATCTCCCCCTTCCGCGCAGAACGCGACATGGTGCGGCGCATGATGCCACATGGGGAGTTTCTCGAAATATTCATCGACACTCCGCTTGAAGAAGCAGAGCGGCGTGATGTCAAAGGGCTTTACAAGAAAGCGCGTAGCGGTGCGCTGAAGAATTTTACCGGGATCGACAGTCCTTACGAGCAGCCGGAAAAACCCGAAATTCATATCGACACGACCCACATGTCTCCTGAAGATGCCGCCGAACTCATCGTGGAGCAGGTTGTAGGGATATGGAGTCCTGACCTGTGACCGACGCCGATCTGGCGGCAAAGCTGGCTGGTGATGCCGGCCGATTGCTATTGGACCTTCAGCAATCGGGCAGGTTCGAAGGCAAGGAATTGGGTCAACAAGGCGATGAAATCGCCAATTCCTTGTTGTGCCAGGCCTTGCGCGAACATCGCCCTGATGACGCGTTGCTATCCGAAGAGGAAAAGGACTGCGAAAGCCGTTGCTCGCTCAGCCGGGTGTGGATTGTCGACCCACTCGACGGCACGCGCGAATATGGCGAGGGGCGGACCGACTGGGCCGTCCATGTCGCGCTCGCGGTTGATGGAGTAGCTGCGGTCGGGGCGGTTGCTTTGCCCGGTTTGGGTATCACGTTGCGTTCAGGCCAGCCACCCACCCTCAAGCCCGCAAATCAGCCGCTTAAATTGTTGGTCAGCCGGAGCCGCCCGGCGGCAAAAGCAATTTCTGTCGCGGAAAAACTCGGCGCAAGGTTGCTACCAATGGGGTCCGCCGGGGCCAAGGCTATGGCAGTGGTCCGGGGCGAGGCCGACATTTACCTCCACACTGGCGGGCAATATGAATGGGACAACTGCGCACCGGTGGCCGTCGCGCAAGCTGCCGGATTGCATTGCTCCCGGATCGACGGTTCGCCGATGCGCTATAATAATCGCGACCCCTATCTCCCGGACCTTCTCATTTGCCGGCGGGAATTGGTCGCCGACGTCATGGGCGCATTGGCTGACTAATTGACCTGCCGGTCATAGCCTTCCCAATAAGGCGCGCGCAGATCCTTGCGCAATATCTTGCCCGACGCATTGCGCGGGAGCGCGGGGATGACGTCCACCGTCCGCGGCACCTTGAACCCCGCGATACGCTCGCGCGCCCAGCCGATAATGCTGTCAGAATCGATAGTTGTTCCGGGTTTGGGCGCACAGACCGCCTTTACCGCCTCCCCCCATTTAGCGTCCGGAACGCCGATAACCGCAACCTCCATAACATCGGGATGGCCGTAAATTGCGCTTTCGACCTCGGCGGGATAAACATTCTCACCGCCGGTAATGATCATGTCCTTCACCCGGTCGTGGATATAGAGATAGCCATCCTCATCCATATATCCCGCATCGCCTGTCTTGATCCAGCCGCCCTCCGCCATCGTGCCAAGCGTAGCTTCGGGCAGGTTCCAGTAACCGATCATATTGTTAGACGATCGCGTCCACACCTCGCCCACTTCCCCAAGTGGCGCGTCGTGGCCTGCCGCATCGACAATCCGCATTTCCACACCCGGCAACGGCTTGCCCGCCGACCGCATGCGTTTGTTGCCATTGGGATCATGGTCTTCGGGCGGGAGCATGCAGATTGTCCCGGTGGTTTCGGTCATCCCGTAAACCTGAATGAACTGCGCGCCGAACACGTCGATACATTGCCGCAATAGCTCGAGCGGTATCGGCGCCGCGCCATACAGGATATATCGAAGATTGCTGTAGTCTACCGAGCGACATCGCGGATGATTGACCATCATCTGCAGCGCCGCCGGAACAATAAACAGTCGTGTCGCACCGCCCTTCTCAATCGCATCGAAAACGCCATCTGGGGTAAATTCTGCCTGCACCAGACCAGGCAATCCTGACGCAAGCGCCATGATGCCAAGGCCGGTCCCGCCGATATGCGCGCAGGGCATCGCGATCAGGACGACCTCGTCGTCGTCCCATTTGGTGTAGGCGTGGGATGAGCCTTCGGAATGCTTGCGCAAGGCAAAGAGGTTGCGGTTCGACAAAACTGCGCCTTTGGGGTTCCCGGTGGTGCCGGACGTGTAAAGCTGTAACACCGGGTCATCTTCACCAGCGGGTTGGAAGTCACGCCGCTCGGTTGAGGCAATCAACGCGCGCGCCTCATCTTGCGCGATGATGCGTTCCAGAAGCAAAGCCTGACCTTGAAGCGCGTCGCCTGCACCTTCAAACCCACATCCCGCAAACAGAAATCTGGCGTGCGTGTCGTTGAGGATATAGGCCCATTCCGCAGGCGCCAGCCGCCAACCTATCGGAACCATAACCACACCGATGCGCGCTGCGCCGTAGAAGAGACTGAAATACAGGTCGCTGTTCTTGCCGATCCAGGCGATCCTGTCACCCTTTTGCAATCCCGCCGACAGCAGCATCGATGCTATTTTGGCAGTATGGTCCTCCAGTTCGGCGTAGCTGTATTGGCGACCTTCCTCGCGAAGAGCCAAACGGGCAGGCCGCTCGGCGGACCAATGCCGGATAAACCCGTCAAATGTCAGAATGTCCGTCGCAGCCAATCCCACAGATTTCTCCTCTCGGCAATCACCCTTGTTCTAGGTGTCTTGAGATAAAGTGTCGTGCGATTGGCCGCCTGAGTCAATCGGGCGATTAAATGTCGGAACTCGCCAATCGAAATATCAGGGACAGATTATTTGCGGGCATCTCGGCTAATTCTTGCAACGCGAAGCCCGCCTTTGATGCTTCGGCAACGACGTCTTCGACATAGCGGAGCCCCCAATCAGGATTGCGTTCCTTGAGCGAGCGGTCGAACTCTTCGTTGCTCAGCGCTGTCGGCACCTCACGCCGCCGATACGGGCCGTAAAGATAAAGTGTACCGCCCGCCGGAAGAACGCGGGCTGCATTTTCCAGCAAGCCAAGCGTCGCTGCCCATGGGCTGATATGGACCATGTTGATGCAGACGACAGCGTCGGCGTGACCAATGGGCCAGGTCGTGCTCGTGTCGATTTCAATTGGCGGTAATATGTTGTCTGCCTTCGACTCAGCGGTCCAAGCCATGATCGAACCCAGTGCAGCTGGATCGGGATCGCTCGGCTGCCAGCTCAAGTGAGGAAATCGTCGCGCAAAATGGACAACATGCTCACCGGTTCCGCTAGCGATTTCGAGTATCAGGCCATGCGGCGGCAACGTCTCTGCCAATATATCGGCGATAGCATCACGGTTTCGTTCGGTCGCAGGCGCATATCTTTTTGCCTCGCTCGATGGTTCGAACAGGAAAGGCTGCGGTTTTTGCATATCAGAGCCAGCGGCGAACGCGCGATTTGTACATGCGATATTGCTCACCGAATTTCGCCTCGAGATAGCGCTCTTCGCGCGCAATCACCTGGGTCCGGATGATCAGGATTAATATCGGCAGCAGAACAATGGCTCCAAGGCTAGAAAAAGCGACGGCAAGACCGCCATAGAGCAGTGCCATGCCAAGATACATGGGGTTACGGGTAAAACGGTAGACGCCATCGGCAACAATCGCCGAAGTGGTTTTCCAGGGCTTGACGTCGGTGCCAACCTTGCGAAATAGCCCCATTGCCGACAGGCCAACCGCAAGCCCTGCGGCGATAAACAGGGCACCTGCGACAAAACGCCCAATCCAGTTGAGTTCAAGCGACCAGGGCATCACCCGGTCGAGCGCAAGGCCGAGCAAAAGCGTTCCTGCATATACCAGCGGAGGAGGAAATCCGACCTTGGCGCTATCACTATCTATGTCCATCGCTCTGCCTCCGCCGCGACCATAGTCCTATTCGGCGGCAACGGGCAACTCCGGTTCTTTCCAGACCAGCACCGGTTTGCGCGCGGCTTGCGTTTCGTCGAGGCGGCGGCGCGGCGCGTGGTGAGGTGCAGATTTGAGCGAGACATCGCCCGCCTTTGCCCTTTCCGCCACCGAGCGCAGCGCCCCGATGAACTGGTCGAGCGTGGCCTTGCTCTCGGTTTCTGTAGGTTCGACCAGCATTGCGCCGTGGACGACAAGCGGGAAATACACCGTCATCGGATGATAGCCCTCGTCGATCAGGCCTTTGGCGATGTCGATGGTCGAGAAGCCTTCAGCCATCCCGTCGTCGCTGAACAGGGCCTCGTGCATGCACGGACCGCTGTGCGCAAATGGCGCGTCGAGCACATCTTCCAGACTGCGCAGGATGTAATTGGCATTCAGCACCGCGTCTTCCGACACCTGCCGCAATCCGTCGGCACCGTGGCTCATGATATAGGCAAGCGCGCGGGTGAACATGCCCATCTGGCCATGAAACGCTGTCATACGCCCGAAACTGTGCGGATGGCGTTCACCGACGGTTTCTTCTTCAACGAGCGAATAGTGGCCGTCGGCATGACGTTCGGTGAACGGGAGCGGACCGAAAGGCGACAATGCCTCTGATAGCACCACCGGTCCCGAACCCGGCCCGCCACCGCCATGCGGAGTGGAGAAGGTCTTGTGCAGGTTGATGTGCATGGCATCAATGCCAAGATCGCCGGGACGAACACGGCCGACAATCGCATTGAAATTTGCGCCGTCGCAATAGACGTAACCGCCCGCCGCATGCACCGCGTCCGAAATCGCCTTCATGTCGCGCTCGAAAAGCCCGCAGGTATTGGGATTGGTGATCATCACTCCGGCGACGTCAGGACCCAGCCGCGCCTTCAGCGCATCCAGATCGACGCGGCCTTCGGACGTCGCCGGGATATTTTCTACCGAGAAACCGGCAAACGCGGCGGTTGCCGGATTGGTACCGTGCGCGCTTTCGGGCACGAGAATGACGCTGCGCGGGTCGCCGCGCGCCTGGAGCGCCGCCTTGATACACAGGATTCCACACAATTCACCATGCGCACCGGCCTTGGGCGTCATGGCAACGCCGTGCATACCGGTAAGTTCGATCAACCAAACTGCGAGTTCGTTGATAACCGCCAGCGCGCCCTGCACCGTTTCCACCGGTTGCATCGGATGGACATCGGCAAAGCCAGCCATCCGCGCGACTTTTTCATTGAGCCGCGGGTTGTGTTTCATTGTGCAGCTGCCAAGCGGGAAAAAGCCAAGATCGATAGCGTAATTCTGGCGGCTCAACCGCGTATAATGTCGGACGGCCTCCGGCTCTGATAATCCAGGCAAGCCGATATCGCGGTTACGCTCAAGATTGCCGAGGCGCGATGCGACCTTAGGCGGGTCCGCAAGATCGACACCGGTGGTATCTTCATTACCGATTTCAAAGATCAGTGCTTCTTCCAGCATCAAAGCCTTGTTGCCGGTGTAGGTGCCGACAACATCCCGCTCGCCCTGAGCCTGTCGAAGGGTGCCCATTTCAGGCTTCCAGCCGCTCTGGTTGATCGCGTTCATGCCAACACCTCCTGCAATGCCGTCGCAAATGTTTCGAGATCCTCGGCGGTCGCCACTTCGGTGACCGCAACGACCAAGCCGTTTTCAAGCGCGTCAACACCTGGATAAAGTCTTCCCAGCGAAACGCCGCCCAAAACCTTTTTGTCGGCCAAAGCGCGGACGACGGGCCTCGCTTCCTTTGAAAGTTTCAAGGTGAACTCGTTGAAGAAGCTGTCGTTGACCAGTTCAACGCCCGGGATTTGCGTGAGGCGATCAGCGGCCTGCACGGCAAGGGCATGGTTGAGGGCCGCGAGTCCGCGCAATCCCTTTTCGCCGAGTAATGTCATATGCACACTGAAAGCCAGCGCGCAAAGCCCTGAATTTGTGCAGATATTAGACGTCGCCTTCTCGCGGCGAATATGCTGTTCGCGTGTGGAAAGCGTCAGCACGAAGCCGCGCTTGCCTTCGGCATCAACGGTCTCGCCGCACAAGCGCCCCGGCATCTGCCGGACGAATTTTTCCTTGCAGGCGAACAGGCCGACATAGGGTCCGCCAAATTGCAGGCCGACGCCGATCGATTGCCCCTCGCCCACCACAATGTCCGCGCCCATTTCACCGGGCGAGCGGATAGCGCCCAGCGCCACCGGCTCGGTTACCACAGCGATCAGCAGAGCACCATGCTCGTGCGCCTTGGCAGCAATGGCTGACAGGTCTTCGATCCGACCCAATATGTCGGGATATTGCACGACAACGCAGCTCGTCTCGCCGTCGATGGCGGCAAGCAAACGCCCGCTGTCGGTCTTGGCCGACAATTCGGGCAATGCCGTATCGAGCGTATCGCCGGTGTATTTGGCCATGGTTTTGGCAACGCTGACATAATGCGGGTGCAGGCCCGACGAGAGCACCGCCCTGCTCCGCTTGGTCACCCGCCCCGCCATGCCGATCGCTTCCCAGCAGGCGGTTGAACCGTCATACATCGACGCATTGGCAACATCGCAGCCGAACAGCCGCGCAATCTGGGTCTGGAATTCGAACAGCATCTGCAACGTGCCCTGCGCGATTTCCGGCTGATAGGGCGTATAAGCGGTCAGAAACTCGCCGCGCTGGATGATATGGTCCACACTTGCCGGAACATGATGCTTGTAAGCCCCCGCGCCCAGAAAAAACGGATGGTGCGACGCCGCCATGTTCTTGCGCGCGAGATTGGAGAAATGCCGCTCAACCGCCATTTCACTGGCGTGCATGGGCAGGCCGTGGATTGGGCCGTCAAGTCGCGCTTCGGCTGGAACGTCAACGAACAGGTCGTCGATGGTCTTGGCACCGATGACGCCGAGCATTGCTTGGCGGTCGTTGTCGGTGAGGGGTAGGTAACGCATTAGGATTTCACCTCTGCAATAAGTTGAATTTCAAGAAGCCAGTCCGGGTCGCCCAATGCGCTGACCCCAACAAATGTGCTCGCTGGTCTAGCATCGCCATAGAAACGCTGGCGAACTGCCGCGACCTCTCCTGCGCGGGTCATATCGGTCACAAAAATCGTCGCCTTGACGGCATCGGCAAAAGTCGAACCGTGCGCCTCAAGAATCAGTCGCAGATTCTCAAAAACCTGCTCCGCCTGGGCCGTGATATTGCCCGCCGCGACAGTTTTCCCATTGGCAGCGCGAGGCACCTGCCCCGATATGTGAATTAGCTTTGAGCCGGCCTCAACGATTGCCGCCTGAGAAAAATCGCCGTCGGGCTTTGCGACAGTATCGGGATTGCTGAAAGTAACCGGCATGTTGTTCAAAGGCCGTCCACAAACGCCTTGTAGGCCGCTGCATCCATCAGGCTATCGAGTTCGCTGGTGTCGCTCAGCGTCAGCTTGAAGAACCAGCCTTCGCCTTCGGGGTCGCTGTTCACCAGTGCCGGGTCGCCCTCAAGCGCCGCATTGCCTTCAGTTACCGTACCGCTGACTGGTGCATAAACGTCGGACGCCGCCTTAACTGATTCGACAACCGCTGCGTCGCCACCTTTTTTAAGCGTCGCGCCCGTCGCAGGTACTTCGGCAAAAACGATGTCGCCCAGCTGACTTTGCGCATAATCGGTAATGCCGACGGTCGCGCTGTCGCCGTCGACTTCGATCCATTCGTGATCTTCGGTGTAATAACGGGTCATTTAACGGCTCCTCTGCGATGATAATGATGGGGGACGAAGGGCATTGCCGCGACTTTCAGCGGGACGCGCTTTCCGCGCACCTCCGCTTCGAGTTGAGTGCCGACCGCGATATGCGCGCTCGCGACATAACCCATTGCGATGGGCGCGCCGATGCACGGCGCGAAGCCGCCTGAAGTAATCGCGCCTACATGCTCACTTTCTGAAAAAATCAATGCGCCTTCACGCACGGGCATTTTACCATCAACAGCAAAGCCGACCAGCTTGCGTGATGGCCCATCAGCAAGAGCTTTCAGAATGCGATCCGAGCCATTAAAGCCGCCTTCCGCCCGGCGACGCTTTGAAATGGCGAACGACGCATTGCCCTCAACCGGGTCGATGTCAGGGTTCATGTCGTGCCCGTAAAGCGGCAACCCCGCTTCCAGCCGCAGCGAATCGCGCGCGCCAAGGCCGATGGGCTTGACCTCGGGCTGCGCACACAACTCGTCCGCCAGCCTTTGCGCATGGTCCGCCGGAACCGAAATTTCGAAACCATCCTCGCCGGTATACCCCGAACGGCTGATCCACAGCGGCTCGGGATCGGTTTTCGGGCCCCAGAAAAACGACCCTGCTTCCATAAAATACAACGCATCGACGCCCGGCACCACTCGCGCCAGCGCATCGACCGCATTCGGCCCTTGCAGCGCCAGCAGCGCGCGGTCGTCCATATGGTTGATCGTGATTTCGTCGGGCAAATGCTCGCGCAGATAGCCCATGTCGTCCCATTTCACCGCGCCATTGACCACAACATACAGGCCCATCGGCGTCGCCGTAATCATCAAATCATCGAGAATGCCACCGTCTTCGCCCAGCAGCAGTGAATATCGCATCCGCCCTTCCTTGAGCGCCGAGATATCGCCGGGCACGAGCACCTCCAGCGCCTCTGCCACACCCTCGCCGGTGAGCATCAACTGCCCCATATGGCTGACGTCGAACAGCCCGGCGTTATCGCGCGTCCAAAGATGCTCGGCCATGATGCCTTCATATTGGATTGGCATGTGATAGCCCGCAAACTCGACCATGCGGGCGCCCTTTGCGCGGTGCCAAGCGTCCAGCGGCAGCTCGTATGTTTCGATGGGTTCGAATTCTTCGTCTTCGCTCATATCAGTCCGTTCAAGAGTCGCAGCGACTGACGCCGTTTGACGCCCAGCCTGCTGCCCCCTCTGTCACGGATACCTGAGAGCTTTACCCCTTCGGTGGCCCGTCCTTGCTTTTGGGCATAGACAGGCGCTTTCCAGAGTGTCGCAAAAGCCGAAGCGGTCCTTTTGCCTGAGAGATTCCGGGGCGGTTGCTCCTTCGGCGGCCCTTTAAGGGCGCTCTCCCGCTTCGTCAGCGACCCCTCCGCCTTGGCGACGGCGCGATGGAGAGTCAACCGGCGAGCGCGTTTATCGCATCATTTTCGTGGATAAACTGGCCCTGCCCACCCGTCATCGCCAGATTGGCAATACAGCGGGCGACGGTCGCGCCCTCAATCGACCGGTAACGGCGCAATGACCCGTGCATCAAAGCATCGGTTAACGGACTGAGCATGATGCCGACGCGTTCGCCTATCCGGCGATCGCCGCCCCGCTCTCCGGTCAGCAGCCCCGGCCGCAAGATGTCGAGCCGTTCGAAACCAAGATCGGTAAGTCCCTCCTCCGCCTGCCCTTTCGTCCGCAGATAAAATCCGGAACTTTCCGCTGACGCACCGACCGAAGAGACTGTTATCATCTGGCGCGCACCCGCGTTTCTGGCGGCATCGGCAAATGTTAGCACCAGATCGAGATCGACCGCGCGAAACGCGGCCTCGCTTTTTCCCGATTTGTTCCAGGTCGTTCCCAGACAGCTAATCGCAACATTGGGGGCCAGTTCGGCAATCCGCCTTGGCCAGTCTGCGGGGTCCAATATATGCGAGACTATATTTGCGCCTTGTGTTTCAATCATCCTGCGCGTCAAAATATGAAGATCGATGTCCGCACCCACCAGCAATTGGACGAGCTTCGATCCGATCAGGCCGCTCGCGCCTGCCAGCAGAATCTGAAGTCTCACATTTTGTCTCCGAAAATTGTCCGATGGCAATTCTGCGCATAACGATCAGTCATGCCAGCCAGGAAATCGGATATATGGCGGCTACTTTGCGGTTCTTCGGCAGGGGCGGTGACGCGCCAGTCTTCGGGAAGCAGCGAGAGGTCGGCCGAATAGGCTTTGTACAGATCAGCGATAATGACGCTCGCGGTTTTGGCTGCCGACATCTGCTGCTCATGGTGATAGAGGTTTGAATACATGAACTCTTTCAGTTGCCGCTCCCTCTCCGCCAGTTCGTCCGAAAACCCGCCCAGCATTTGTCCCAAGCCGCGGATGTCGGCGACTGTTTCAACGCGGTGCTCTCCGATTCTGGTCCGTGTTGTTTCGATAACATCGTTGACCATAATGCCGATCTGCTCACGCACCAGTTCGCGGACCAGCGTTTCGCGCTGTGCATCCGGGTAAAGCTGAATAATTCCCGCCCATCTCTCCGCGATGAATGGCAGTTCGAGCAACTGTTCGATCGTTAAAAGCCCCGCGCGGATCCCATCGTCGATGTCATGATTGTCATAGGCGATATCGTCCGCAACCGCCGCAATCTGCGCCTCCAGCGATGGCCAGTTTGTCAGGTCGAGATCGAAGGCAGCGTTTACCTCGGCGAGCGCCCATGTTGGCTGGGTCACCGGGCCGTTATGCTTGGCCAAACCCTCCAGCAATTCCCAACTGAGGTTCAACCCGGACCACGACGGATAAGGGCATTCGAGGCGAGTCAGCGTCCGCAACGTCTGTGCATTATGATCGAACCCACCATAGGGCTTCATCGCCTCTTCGAGCGCATCCTCCCCCGCATGGCCGAAGGGCGGGTGGCCGATATCATGCGCGAGACATAGCGCTTCGGTTAGATCTTCGTTAAGTCCGAGCGCCCGTGCAATCGTTCGCCCAATCTGCGCAACCTCCAGACTGTGCGTCAGACGGACGCGGTAATGATCGCCGTCGGGCGAGATGAAGACCTGCGTTTTGTGCCGCAGACGGCGGAACGCAATTGAGTGGATAATCCGGTCGCGATCTCGCTGGAAAATATCGCGGGGCCCGCGAATGTCGCGCTCGGGTTCTGGGTGCAGCCGACCCTTACTTTGTTCGGGATGGGAAGCGTAGGGCGCGAGCATCGACATTGGCGGCGCTTATGCCCCCATGCCACGCTAACTGCCAGCAGCTATTTCGATTTGAGCGCGGTTACCACGACGCCGTTTTCGCTCTTCCACAGGAAGCCGTCACCGCCCGCCTTCTTGAAATCGCCTTCCCATTTCTTCGCAGCTTTCTGGTCGGCAAACGGACCAACCAGAAGCCGGTCGGTTTTGCCCCAAGCCGACGTCCAGCCATTCCGGCTCTTGAACAACTCGGGCGTCTTGCGGCTCAGGCGGCGATAGTCGAAGCCGAGTGCCGCAGCCTCACCGGTCGCAATTTGCACCCAGAAGCGCGCGGGGTTCTGCTCTGGTTTGGCCTTTGCCACCGCCTTGGGGTCTGGCTTGGTGCTTTTGGCAGCCTCCGCAGCAGCGGCAATTTTAGGGACTGCTGGCTTTATCTTTTTAAGGTCCACTGGAACCACCGACCGCTGTTGCTCACTCTCCGGTATTTCGATCGAACTGACAACTGCAGCGAGACTGAAGGTCGTTGGCGCAGGTGTCGGTTGAACGGCGGGCGCAGGCGGCACGGGTACGGGTACGGGCGTTGATGACAGAGTTTGCCCCTCTAAAACCGGGCCTTGGACCGTTTTACTGCTGACCGGCAGATTGGGCGCAATGTTAGGAATGGATGATACTGGCAAGGTTGCCGCCCGGCTGGTTTGAACGGGCGGTGTGACGACATTGTTCTGTGTAGCGGCGCTTGCTGCGATCCCCGTCGAAGGTGGTGCGGATTGGGAGGCAACGACGGTTGGTGATGGCCTCGCCGGGAATGGTGTGGGTGTCAGAACAGTCGACGCCGCAGGTTGCGCTACCGACACCAAGGGACGAGCGGTCTCTGGCGGTGGCAGGCTCCCGGCGCTGACACTTGCCACTCGAGAGGATTGTGCTTCCGCGACCTTTGCCCGGGCGGAATCAGTTCCAAGGCGGGAAGGATCGGTCTTCGGTAATTTTATGGCATCGGGAATATTGGCAACAGTCGCCTTCACTTCGGCTTGCTCCCGCGCCTTTCTATCACGCCGGTTTTCAGACTTTTTGTCTGCTTTTGCAGGAACGGCCTTAGCCACCTTCGTGCCCAAAGGCTGACCGGCAGGGATAAGGCGATTTGAATTTTGCGGCGGCTGGACGGTGGGAATGGTCGACGCCACCCGTTTTACCTGATCGCTGTCGCGCCCGACATATTGGCTCGCCGGAAAATGGCCCAAGTGAATCGCCGCCGCCTGTTGCGCGGGCGTCAAATCGGGCATCAGCCGCAAATAGCGCTCCATACGTTGCGCCGAGGTCGCATCCATGAAACCTTGCGTCACCTTCGTAGATTCGCGAAAATCCCCGCGAGCCGCCAACATGAAGGCCCGCGCGCGCCATGCCGCGGCGCTGTTCTTTTGAAGCAGCGGCACGAGCATCGCGTCAGATTCCGCCTTCTGACCCGCAAGCGACAGCGATATCGCCTGACGGATCACAAGGTCGTCCGCAGATGTGGCCGTCCGGGCGAGTGTATAGTCCTGCTGCGCCCGGTTGAAATTGCCGAGCAGATCATATGCGAGGGCGCGGTCTGCCGCGATTGTCCGTTCGCTAACGCCGAGTTTTATCGCATCGTCGAACAGACGAAGCGCTTCGAACGGGTTTTCCGTATGGACCGTAGCCGTCGCCAGCCCCGATACAATCCGGCCATTGTTCGGACGGACGCTATTTGCGCGGGTGAAGAAGTTCAGCGCGGCGTTCGCATCACCCAGCATCAACGACGCGTTGCCGGCATCGGCCAGCGCATCTGCATCCGAAGGATTGTAGGATATCCTGCGCATTGCCGCCCGAAGTTCCGCAGAACCTGCAGGCTCACGCACTGACTGCAATGCAACAGGGTTGGACCGGTCCAGCGCATCCAGCCCGCTTTCATCGACCGCTTGTGCGGACAGGCTTGCCGCACATGCAAGGCCTGCAATCGCGCCCAATCCACCTAAGGACAATCCACGTAACATTGTCACATTCATGCTACCTTATTGGAGTCACACTGCCCCGGTGCAAAGCGCGTTCACGCGACGCTCCGACCGGCAGTTGCATAAAAGAGACAAAATGACGCGGCGCTGAATGGCACCAGCGTCAGTTGTTACTCTGACGGTCCAAGAATCGCGGTATGTTCAGCCCGCCTGGTGCGCCATCACCCTTGTCATTGTCGTCATCCTCCTCGCCACGGCTCAGGCCGCGCGAAAGATTGGACATGCGTTCGAACAATGTGCCGCCGGTCGAAATGCGGGGGGCCGGACGTTCCGGTGCTGGCGTGACATCAGCGGGCTCATACGCTGGCGTATCCGCAACGGCATCGGCCATATCGGCGTCGCCCAGCTCCAGCAGATCGTCGTTCGCAGGGCCAGCCGCCTCTTCGACCGGCATTGCTTCGGTCGCATCTTCTGCGTCCATCGTCTCATCTGCAATGAATTCGCTGCCGAGTTCCAGGCTGTCGTCCGCTGCTTCAGACATGTCTTCGGCCGGTTCTTCCACAGCCGATTCAGCATCGGCGTGGCCAAACAGCGACACTGCGGGTACGGGCTCGGGCGCTACCGCAGGCGCTGACTGACGGCTGAATGCAAAGGGCCTTGTGGCATGCGCGCTAGGCGACGCTACCGAGCCGTCATTGTCGATGCCGGTGGCCACAACGGATACTCGGATCTTGCCGTTGAGGTTCTCGTTGAACGCCGAACCCCAAATGATGTTTGCATCGGGATCGACCAGTTCGCGGATATGATTTGCCGCCTCGTCGACTTCCATCAGGCGCATGTCTTCGCCGCCGGTGATCGAGACTATAACGCCCTTTGCGCCTTGCATCGAAACGCCATCGAGCAACGGATTGGCAATTGCCTTTTCAGCCGCTTCGAGTGCTCGGCCGTCACCTTCGGCTTCGCCGGTGCCCATCATCGCCTTGCCCATCTCGTGCATGACCGACCGAACGTCGGCGAAATCGAGGTTGATGAGGCCGGGCATGACCATCAGGTCGGTGATCCCGCGCACCCCCTGCTGCAACACTTCGTCAGCGAGCAGGAATGCTTCCTTGAAGGTGGTGTTCGGGTTGGCGACCAGAAACAGGTTCTGGTTCGGAATAACGATCAGCGTATCGACATGCTGTTGCAGCTCGGTGATGCCCGAGTCCGCCGACCGCATCCGACGAGATCCTTCGAACAGGAACGGCTTGGTAACCACGCCGACTGTCAGAATGTTCATTTCGCGCGCGGCTTTGGCAATCACTGGTGCAGCGCCAGTACCAGTCCCACCGCCCATGCCGGCGGCGATGAAGCACATATGGCAGCCCGCGAGCGCAGCCTTGACCTGCTCGATGGTTTCTTCTGCCGCAGCCCGCCCGACTTCTGGACGTGAACCCGCGCCAAGACCTTGCGTAATGTCAGGCCCAAGCTGAATGCGATATTCCGCCGGTGACGCATTCAGCGCTTGTGCGTCAGTGTTGGCGACGACGAAATCGACCCCCTCGACCATCGCACCAATCATATTGGCAACCGCGTTTCCGCCAGCACCACCTACGCCAATGACGGCGATTTTCGGCTTCAACTCGTCAACCACTGGCGGTCCGATATTGATGCTCATGACTTTATCCCCCTAGCCCATCTGGCTTGTTAGAAATTTTCACGCTTCTGACACAAAAGCAAAGACCACACACCCGAAAATTAACCTTTTTGCACAGCTTTCTGTCAGAAATTCTCACGAATCGCCCGTTTTATGCGGTCAATAATGTTAGGCATCGTTCCAGACATCGATTCACCACGTAAATCATAGCCCGATTTCAAATCGACATGGTCCGACGCTGCGTAATGAATCAAACCGACAAGCGTCGAAAAGGCGGGCCCAGAATGCGCGTCGGGTATCCCGCTGAGCCCCGTTGGCCGTCCGATCCGGACTGTGCGACCAAGCGCACCCTGCATATGCTCGGCAACCCCTTTGAGTTCCGCGCCGCCGCCCGTCAGAACGATCTGATGGCTGGAAGGCCCCGAGAAGCCGAGTGACTTCAGTGCCTGAGCAATATCCGCAACAATTGAGTCGACCCGCTGACAAACAACCGCATTCAGCTGAGCCTTGGTAATGCGCGGGCTATGTGCGGACGCCTCATTGCCGTTTTCGTCGGGCCCGACGTCCAGCACTTCCTGGTGGTCGCGCGGGCTGGAGAGGGCAGATCCGTGGAAGCATTTAAGCCGCTCGGCTTGCGCGCGGCGGATACCGAAGGTGGAGGCGATATCGTCGGTAATATCCGAAGCGCCCTTCTGAATCGTTTGAAGTCCGACCAGCATCCCGCCGATGAATACCGATACGTTGGTGATGGCCGCTCCGAATTCGACCAGCGCAACGCCAAGTTCGCGCTCCTCGGACGTGAGGCAGGCGAGGCCGGTGGCGACCGGCGCAACGATAATGGATTCGACGTCGAGATGCGCAGCGCGCGCGGTCATGTCGATGTTGCGCACCGGCGACTGGTCGGCGAGCACTACATGAATGTCGACACCAAGCCGGTCGGCATGAAGCCCCACCGGATTTGCCACGCCGCCCACGCCATCGAGCGAATAGAGCGTCGGTTGAATATGCAGCGGCATCTTCCCGCCGGTGTGGATATTGGCGCGACCGGCCTGGAGCAGCTGGTCCACATCATCTTGCGAAATCCGGTCACCGCCCAATTCGATTTCGACCGGAGCCAGCAAGCTGTCGAGGCCGCCCGAAGACATTCCGACCCACACACGATCGATGTTCAGCCCGGCGATGCGTTCGGCTTGCTCCACAGCATGGCGAACCGACAGTTCGGCTTGTTCGATGTCGGCGATGCAACCCCTTGTGACACCCCGGCTTTCGCGTTGTCCGGTCCCCAATACCAGCAATTCGCCGCTATCGGTCTGACCGGCGATCAACGCGGAGACTTTCGACGATCCGATATCGATCGCCGAAATCAGCTTTTCCACGCGCGCGGCCTTCATGCTTCTTTCCCGCTATTGGTCGGCCCTGCGTCGCTGCTCTCGGCATTTGCAGGTTCGGCTTTGGGAGCCTTGCGGAAATAGGCCCGTTCGGGGTCGCGCAAATCGAAATGGATGAGATCGCGGCCCAGCAGGCGATGGATGCCGTCCATGCGCGCAAAATTGAGCAGCGCTTCTGCCGCCGCCTTTTCGCCTTCGGGCAAGGCCAGGGTCTCGCCGCTCTTGAAACGTAAATCCCAGCGGCGATTGCCGATCCAGCTTGCACCCACAACCTGAGCCTTCAGCGCAGTTGCATTATCGAGCAACTCGGCCAACGCGACAGCATGGCGATTGGCATCCGTTCCGTTCAGGATGGGCAGTTCACTGCCTTCCCCGGCTCCCACATTTTGCAGGACGATGCCCTCTGCATCGATCAGTGAAAATTTGCCATCGCGCTGCCAGACGGCGGTAGGCTTGCGCTCGATTATCTCGACCGCCAGCGTATCGGGCAAGCGCCGGGATACGCGCGCATCCTTGATCCAGCCATATTCAAGCAATTCAGCGCGGACTTTGTCGATATCGACAAGCGGCATCGCCCGATCCTTCTCCGCGAGAACGAGTTCATAGACCTTGAGCTGATCGACCCGCTCCATGCCGGAAACCTCGACGCGCTGGACCTGAAAGCCCGCTTTGGCGGCGAGCCCCGCATATTGCTGATACGCCGCCGATGTCAGCCCGAAATATTGTGCAGCCGCGAGCGCGAGAACCGCCAGCGCGGCAACCACGACCCAGGTGAACGCACGCTGGATATCTTCCTCAGAAAACGGAAGCGTCCGCAGAAGCCGGTCGAGCCATGAAATCTGCCGCACCTTGCGGCGTGGTACAGCCGTTTTGGCCTTTGACCTGGCCGGAGCCTTGCGCGTTGCCGTCGCCATTACGCCAACGCCTCTTTGACGATGATGTCGACCAATTGTTCGTAGCTGATCCCAACATGGCGCGCCTGTTCGGGTACAAGGCTAAGCGCAGTCATTCCCGGCTGCGTGTTGGTTTCGAGTACGAATATGCCGTCGAGACCAAGCTCGTCATCCCACCGATAATCGGTCCGCGACGCGCCCTTGCATCCAAGCAGGCGATGCGCCTTCAACGCGGTGTCGAGCATGAACGCCTCGACATCGGCGGGAATTTGCGCCGGGCAGATATGCTCGGTCAGGCCATCGGTATATTTGGCGTCGAAGTCGTAGAAACCGCTCTTCGGCTTGAGCTCCGTCACCGCCAGCGCCTTGTCGCCGAGCACCGCCACCGTTAGTTCGCGGCCTTTGATGAAGGGCTCGGCAAGCAGCGTATCAAATTCCTGCCAGGGCCCTTTTGCCTCACGCGAAATCGGGTCGCCATAATTGCTGTCGGCCTTGACGATGGCGACGCCAACCGAACTGCCTTCGTTGACAGGCTTCAGCACATAAGGGCGAGGTAGTGGGTCGCCTGCATAGAGGCTTTCGCTCTGCACGATCGTGCCCTTAGGCATCGGGATGCCTGCCGGCACCAACCGCTGTTTGGTCAGTTCCTTGTCGATGGCGATCACCGAAGTAACCATCCCGCTATGGGTGTACCTGATCCCCATCAGGTCGAGCATACCCTGCACCGAACCATCTTCGCCGGGGACACCGTGCAGTGCATTGAAGACCACATCGGGACGAAGCGCGGCAAGCACCTGCGCGACGTTGCGGTCCATATCAACCCGGCTGACCTTGTAGCCGACCTTCTCAAGCGCATCGGCAACGCCATTGCCGCTCATCAGGGATACAGGACGCTCGTTCGACCAACCGCCCATCAGGACTGCGACGTGGATTTGTTCGCTCACTTCGGCTTACCCACGCGTTGTATTTCCCATTGAAGTTCGACCCCCGATTTCTTCTTTACGCGGCGACGGACTTCTTCGCCCAATGCTTCGATATCGGCGCTCGTCGCATCGCCAGTGTTGATGAGGAAATTGGTATGCTTTTCCGAAACCTGCGCCCCGCCTATTGCCAATCCGCGGCATTCGGCTTCGTCGACAAGCTGCCAAGCTTTGTGGCCATCGGGGTTTTTGAATGTCGATCCGCCGGTCTTGGAACGCAGCGGCTGCGAAGCTTCGCGCGAGGCGCTGATACGGTCCATCTCGGCCTGGATCGCTTCGGGTTCGCCCGGCTTGCCGCGAAAGCGGGCCGCGACAACGATGGCACCATCGGGCAATTCCGAGTGGCGGTAGCTGTAATGTATCTCGTCGGCCTTAAGAGTGAGCAATTCACCGTCACGCATCACCACGTCGCAATCGACCAATATGTCCTTCACCTCGCCGCCATAGGCACCGCCATTCATCCGGACAAAGCCGCCAACGGTTCCGGGGATCGACCGCAGGAATTCAAGACCGGCGATGCCGTGGTCACGCGCGGTCGAGGACACGAGAATGCCCGATGCCCCGCCGCCGCAGTCCAAAATCCTCCCCAGTACGGGGAGGGGGACCGCCGACACAGTCGGGGGTGGAGGGGCACCCGCAGGGTTTTCCGAGCCTTCGAGATCATGATACTTTGCGCCTGCCCCTCCACCATGCTGCGCATGGTCCCCCTCCCCGTTCCGGGGAGGATTCAGGACGTCAACCTTGGCAAAAGCCTTGCCCAGCCGGACCACGACGCCGGGCACACCGCCGTCACGCACGATAAGGTTCGAACCGAGGCCGAGCGCCATGACCGGCGTTTCGGGATCGAGGTCGCGCAGGAAGCTCTGCAGGTCTGCGATATCCTTCGGCTCGAACAGCCATTCGGCAGCGCCGCCTGATTTAAACCACACCAAAGGTGCCAGCGGCGCATCGGGCGTCAGCTTGCCTTCTACCTTCGGAAGCATTGCGACACTCATCCTCGCGCCGCCTTGATTGCTTCGGCAAGGCCTGCCGCCCATTTCGTGATATCGCCAGCGCCGAGACAGACGACCATATCCTTGTCCTGCACGATTTCTGCCAGCTTTGCCGCAAGATCGCCCGCATCAGTGACCGTCGCGGCGGACCGATGTCCCCGCGACTTTATGCCATTGACCAAAGCGTCGGAATCAATGCCTTCGATCGGCGCCTCGCCTGCGTGATAGACCGGCGAGATGAATACCATATCGGCATCGTTGAATGCCTGCTGGAAATCGTCCATATGATCGCGCAAGCGCGTGAAGCGGTGCGGTTGGGCAACGGCAATCACCCTGCCCTGCGCGCCCTCGCGGGCAGCCGACAAAACGGCGCGGATTTCAACCGGGTGATGACCGTAATCGTCGATGATAGTCACGCCACCCACTTCGCCGACCTTGCTAAAGCGCCGCTTGACCCCGCCAAATTTGTCGAATCCGTGCTGCACCTCTCCGTCGCTCATTCCCATTTCGAGGCCAACCGCTACTGCGGCCAACGCATTCTGGACATTATGCCGACCGGGCATGGGCAATTCGATGCCTTCAATCGTGCGTTGCGACGCATCGCGCGAACGCACGATCACATCGAACCGATTGCCTCCGGGGAAAGGGGTCACATTCTCGCCGCGCACATCTGCCTGCGCTGAAAAGCCGTAGGTAATGATCCGCCGGTCGCGGATTTTGGGCAGGATGGCCTGCACCTCGGGATGGTCGAGGCACATGATGGCCGCGCCGTAAAAGGGCACATTTTCGACGAATTCGACAAAAGCATTCTTGATCGCGTCGAAGCCGCCATAATGGTCGAGATGTTCGGGATCGATATTGGTGACCACTGCAATCGTGCCGTCCAGCCGCAGGAAGCTGCCATCGCTCTCGTCGGCCTCGACCACCATCCAGTCGCTCGCACCCAATCGCGCGTTCGAACCATAGCTGTTGATAATGCCGCCGTTGATGACGGTCGGGTCGATGCCGCCATGATCGAGCATTGCAGCGATCAGCGAGGTCGTGGTGGTCTTGCCATGCGTACCAGCCACGGCAACGGTATTCTTCAGCCGCATCAATTCGGCCAGCATCTCCGCCCGCCGGACCAGCGGAATGCGTCGTTCAAGCGCGGCATCGCGTTCGGGGTTACCTGCCTTGACCGCAGTCGAGGTCACCACCACCGCAGCGTCGCCCAGATTGTCCGCGCTATGCCCGATCATCACCTTGATACCGCGCTTGCGCAGTCCATCGATAACATAGCTGTCGGCAATGTCGGATCCTTGCACGGTATAGCCCAGATTGTGCATCACCTCGGCAATGCCGGACATCCCGATACCGCCAATGCCAACGAAATGGATCGTGCCAATGTCGTTGGGAACGCCCCTCATGCTGCTACGTCCTTGGCCATGGCGGGGGAGGCGCTGAAGTTATCCGCGCGTTCGGCTTTCGGGCGGATCGTGTGCATCAGCGGCGCCCTGCCGAAAGATTCGACGAGATCGGCGAGATCGGCGACTGCATTGGGCCGTCCGCAGCCTTTTGCAGCTTTCGCCGCATTTTCCAGTGCGCCAGGTTCAAGCGCGATCTTTTGAATTTGCTTGGCAAGTTCAACGGCCGTGAAGCTGCCCTGCGCAATCGCGCGTGCACCGCCTGCCTGTACCATCTCCTTCACATTATAGCTCTGGTGATCGTCGGTCGCGCTTGGCAGCGGCACCAATATCGCAGGCCGCCCGGCACAGGTCAGCTCGGCAATCGTCGAGGCCCCGGCCCGTGCGATCACCAGATGCGCCCAGCCGAGCCGTTCGGGCAGGTCGGGCAAATAGGTTGCAAGTTCGGCGGGTATCTCATGCTTTGCGTAAGCGGCACGGACGGTTTCGATATCCTCGGCGCGGCATTGCTGCGTCACCTGCAATCGGCGGCGAAGGTTGAGCGGAAGCCGCGACAGCCCGTCGGGTACGACTTCGGACAATATGGTCGCGCCCTGACTTCCACCCGTCACCAGCACCCTGAAGATGCCTTCCTCGGTAAGCGGCGGATAAGGTTGATCGCGCAGTGCCAGCACTTCTTCCCGCACAGGATTGCCGACCAGATGTACTTTTTCCGTGTAACGCGGCGAAAGACGGAGGATGTCGGGATAGGCGGTCGCGATGGCGCTCACCTGCCGCGCGGTGAAACGGTTAACCCGACCCAACACAGCGTTCTGTTCGTGGATGACGGTCGGTATCTTCTCGGCAAACGCGCCGAGCAATGCGGGAAAGGCGGGATAACCGCCAAAGCCCACAACCGCGCTGGGGGCAAAATTTGCATATAGACGACGCGCCATCAGCCGCCCTTCGGCAATGGCCCGAACCCCCGGCAGCCAGCTTGCCGGGTTCTTCGTAATCCTTCCTGCGGGCAGAACATGAGTCGCCATCTTGTCGGGACAGCCAGGAATCTTCGTGCCGCGATTATCGGTGACAAGCGCCACATGATGGCCGCGATTGAGAAGTTCCTGCCCCAGTGCGAATGCCGGGATAAGGTGCCCGCCCGTGCCGCCTGCGGCGAGCACATAATGCCGTGATATCGTCATGCTAGGCCGTGAACTCCCATATTCTACCTTCGAGGTTTGAACCGCTTTCGTTCAGTGCGAGGCGGCGGGCCGCAGGGCTATGCAGATAGCTCAAGGTTCGCCAACGACGCAATGGACGAAAGCGGTCAAATCCGGAGGACGTCAAAATGGCTTCGATCTCGAAGCGAAGCGGCCTTGCAGGTAGAACCACTATCTGCGGCGGCCACTTCGCTCCGATATCTTCGCCATTTTGACGCCTCGAAGGTAGAATATGGGAGTTCACGGCCTTGGGCCTTTCACCATATAGGCCGAGCGGTCAAGATAAGGGTTGCGCTTGGTCAGTGCCAGGATGAGGCCGCAGGTAATCGACAGCGCCAAGGTCGAGGAACCGCCATAGCTGATGAAGGGCAATGTCATGCCCTTTGACGGGAACACACCCAGATTGACTGCCATATTTATCATTGCCTGACCACAAAATTGCGCTGCCAGCCCGGCGACCGCCAGCACCACGAATTGGTCTTTTTCGTCGAGCAGGCGAATGATGATCCGGACCAGGATGGCGAAAAACAGGATCGCGATGACCATGCAGGCAAGCAGGCCGAACTCTTCGCCGATAACGGAGAAGATATAATCGGTGTGTCCTTCGGGAAGGCTGTATTTTTTGGTGCCAAGCCCCGGGCCAACGCCGATAAATCCACCGGCGGTGAGCGTCGCCATCGCCATCTTGTCGTGGGTCAAGCCTTCGGTGCCGAATATCCAAGCATCGATCCGCTGGGTGGCCACCGGGTAAAAGTTATATGCCAATATCAACCCGACCAGGCCGCCGACGACCATAGTCCACAGCCGCGCAGCAGGAACGCCCGATACCATCATCAGTGCAAACCATGTTCCGGCGAACAATATGGTCTGCCCAAGATCGGGCTGCGCCATCAGGAACATGCACACCGCCGCCGTGCCGATGCTGCTGAATAGCCTCACCGGCAAGGTCGGATCCTTCAATCGCCAACTGATAATCCAGGCCATCGTCACCGCAAAAAACGGTTTCAAAAACTCCGACGGCTGAAGCCCCGCCGCGCCCGATCCGATCCAGCGTTGCGCGCCGTTCACCTCTCTGCCGATCAACGGCACGAGCGCGAGCAGGACGAAAAATATCCCGAAGCCGACAATGGCAAAGCGCCGCGCCTGTTCGCGCGGATACATCGAAACCACCAGCATTAAGGGCACCGCGAGAATTACCCACATCAGTTGCCGGTAAAAGAAATATAGCGAAGGCAACTCTTTCGTCGTGGATGACAGCCGTTGCGCGCCCGCAGGCGATGCCGCCGCAACCGCCAATAGTCCGATAGCAATCAACACCATCATCAACGCCAGCAAGACCCGGTCAAGCTCCCAGAACCAGACCCCCAGCGGTGACCGGTCGCCGCGTCCCAAGCGGTTGGCGAGACCGATCTTTCCGGTCTTTGCCGCCAACACCCACGGCACCTCTTTGCGTTCGATGCTCATAACGCCTCGACAATCGCCCGGAACGCATCGCCCCGCGCCTCGAAATCTTTGAACTGGTCAAAGGAGGCACAGGCCGGCGACAGCATTATCACGTCGCCGGGCTTCGCTTGCGACGCTGCGGAGCAAACCGCCGTTCCCATCATCTCGCTGCTTTCTACCGGCATGTGCGGCGACAGCAATTTGGTAAACAACGGCCCAGCCTCGCCAATTGTATAGGCCTTGACCACATGGCCGAAATTGGGTGCGCATTCGTCGAGATTGTCGCTCTTTGCCAGACCGCCGACGATCCAGTGGACACGGGGATATGCGGCAAGGGCCGGTGCGGTGGACGCCGGGTTAGTCGCCTTGCTGTCGTTGACGAACAACACGCCGTTTCGGGTCGCAACGATTTCCATGCGATGCTCAAGTCCCTTGAAGCTGCGTAAGGCCGGACGCCACTGCGCCTCGGTTATGCCAAGCGCCTCGACGAGCGCGATGGCGACTGCGACATTCTGCAAATTATGCGGGCCTTGCAGTGACGGCCATTCACTCTGGCCGTGCATCTTGGCAGGATCCGCCTCACGCACCACCGTCGGCCCGCGCTTCGCCAGCACCTCGCGATAAATCCGCGCGGTGTCTTCGTCGCCCTTGCCGAATATCGAATGCTGTCTGGGCGTCTGCATATCGAACAGCCGCGCTTTCGACGCCATATAGCCTTCATAACCGTCATAGCGATCAAGATGATCGGGTGAGAGATTGATCAGCGCTGCCGCCTCGCAGGCAAGGCTGTGAGTGATATCGATCTGGTAGCTCGATAATTCAAGCACATAGACTCCGCCCGCCGGGAGCGGCGCTTGCGACAAGATCGGCAGGCCAATATTGCCCGCCATCCGCGTCGGCAAGGCTGCGCTTTTCAACAGATGATGCACCAGCGCGGTCGTTGTCGATTTTCCGTTGGTGCCGGTAATGCCGATGACGCGGTGCGGCGGCAGGTCGGGGCGGGCCATCGAAAACAGCTCGATATCCCCAATCAGCGGAAGGCCCATTGCCTTCGCCTTTTCAGCAATTGGATGGCGGTTGATCGGGACGCCAGGGGATACGACAATACCATCATAGCCTGACAGGTCGGCCTCCAGCGGATCTGCAATCGTGGCAATATCGGCGACCTTGGCCCGCGCGCCTTCGTCATTGTCCCACGCCAGCAACTGCGCCCCGCCAGCGCTGAGCGACTGCGCCGCTGCAAGACCGGAGCGGGCCAGCCCCAAAAGGGCGAATTTGCGGTTCTTGAAGGCCGGGCTGGTAATCATCTGAGCTTGAGGGTCGATAGCCCCGCAAGCGCCAGAACGAAAGCGACAATCCAGAAACGGATGACGACGGTCGGCTCGGACCAGCCAAGCTGTTCGAAATGATGGTGAATCGGCGCCATGCGGAAGATGCGACGGCCGGTTCGCTTGAACCAGAAAACCTGGATGATGACCGACAACGCCTCGACCACGAACAGCCCGCCGATGATGGCAAGGACGAATTCATGATGCGCGACGACCGCTATCGCGCCCAGCGTTCCGCCCAGCGCAAGGCTGCCAGTATCTCCCATGAACACCGCAGCGGGCGGCGCATTGAACCACAAGAAGGCAAGACCCGCGCCGACAATCGCGCCGCACAGCATGGCAAGGTCGCCCGCGCCGAGATAGAAGGGAATCCCGAGATATTCGGCATAGCGCGCATTGCCGACGAGATAGACGATCAGCATGAATGCAATCGAGGCGATGATGACCGGCATGGTCGCGAGGCCATCCAACCCATCGGTCAGGTTCACCGCGTTACCGAACGCGACGATGACGAACGCGCCGAAGGGCACATACCACCAGCCAAGGTCCGCAATTGGTCCGTTGACGAACGGGAAATAAAGCATTCCGCCCGATTGCGAAACGATCACCGCCACCGCGACGCCTGCGATGGCAAATTCGAACAGCAAGCGGACCTTGCCCGAAACGCCCTTGTGGCTGCGTTTCTTGACCTTGTCATAATCGTCCATGAAGCCGACCACCCCAAAGCCAACCATGACCAGCAGGCAAGCCCAGACGTACAGGTTGTTGAGGTCCATCCACAACAGCATCGACACCGAAATGGCGATGAGGATCATCAGTCCGCCCATCGTCGGTGTACCGACCTTGGCCAGATGCGATTGCGGCCCGTCGCTGCGGATCGGCTGGCCTTTGCCTTGCCTGACGCGCAACATGCCGATGAACTTGGGACCGATCAGGAGGCCGATCACAAGCGCGGTTGCGACAGCAGCACCCGACCGGAAGCTCAGATAGCGCGCGAGATTGAAAATACCCGGAAAGCCGAGATATTCGGCCAATATATATAGCATCAGCCTTCCCCACCCACCAAGGTATTGACGATCATGGAAAGGCCCATTGAATTGGAACCTTTGACCAGAACAGTATCAGATTCACGCAAATAGTTTTGGAGGAAAGCGACCGCCTCCTTTGCCGACGCGCAATGCGCGAATTCGGCTGGCGCCTCAACCCCTGCTCTCAACTTTTCGGCGAGAATCTGCATCTCTTCACCGACCAAAATCGCATAATCGACATTTGCGGCCGCCAGCGGCGCTGCAAGGGCAAGATGGTATGCCTCGCTCTTGTGGCCTAGCTCTTTCATCGTGCCGAGTACCGCAATCTTGCGCCCCGTGGCTTTGCCCAACTCGGCAAGCGTGGCCACCATGGAAGCGGGATTGGCATTATAGCTCTCATCGAGCAGCAGGGCAGTCCCTGCCCCGACCTTGATCTCATGACGCGCGCCGCGTCCGGCGAGGCCGCCCATTTCGGCGAGCGCAAGGCCTGCGGCGGCGAGATCGGCCCCTACAGCTTCAACTGCGGCCAAAACGGCCAGCGAATTTGCAATCCAGTGGTTGCCCGACTGCGACAGTGTGTAGCACAGCGATCCGCCGGGAAGCTTTGCGGTAATCAGCGAACCGCCGCCGTTTGCGTTTACGTGGTCGAGCACTCGGACGCTTGCTTCCGGTGCAAAGCCGAAACTGATGATATTATCGGTATATTTGGCGGCAGCGTCACGAAGGCGGCGGTAATGCGGACTGTCCGCCGGGATGATCGCCATGCCGCCCGGCATCAGACTTTCGAAGATTTCGGCCTTGGCATCGGCGATGCCGCTTTCGTCCTTGAAAAACTCGATATGTGCAGGGGCAATTGTGGTGATCACCGCGACATTCGGCCGGACGAGCCTGGTCAACTCGCGCATTTCGCCCGCGTGGTTCATGCCCATTTCGAACACGCCGAATTGCGTATCACGCGGCATGCGCGCGAGGCTGAGCGGAACGCCGACATGGTTGTTGTAGCTTTTGACCGAACGATGCGCCTTGCCGCGCGAGGACCGGTCGAGCGCTGCGTACAGTGCTTCCTTGGTTCCAGTCTTGCCGGCCGAGCCGGTGACGCCAATAACCTTGCCTTGCATCCGATCGCGCGACGCGATGCCGAGCATGTTTAAAGCGACGAATGTGTCTTCGACCAATATGTGCGGATAATCGACAGGCTCGCTGACGATCGCCCCAGCAGCGCCATTGGCGAACGCCTTGTCGACGAACAGATGTCCGTCGGTGGCCTCGCCTTTCATCGCGAAGAACAGATCGCCCTTGCCGATTTCGCGCGAGTCAAACGCAACGCCTTCGGCATCGAACTCGCCCGCTGCCTCGCCGCCGGTTGCCGCGAGCATTTCGGCGTGAGTCCACAGCGGCGTCACGCGGCGCATTCCCGCGCGACTTCGACGTCGTCAAACGGCAGCACCCGGTCCATGATGATCTGCCCCTGCTCATGTCCCTTGCCCGCGATCAGCACGATATCATCGGGTTCGGCGTGTTCGATGGCAAACGCAATCGCATAGCGCCGGTCGCCGATGTCGTGCGCGCCGGGGGCACCCGCCATGATGTCGGCGCGGATCAGGCCCGGGTCTTCGCTGCGCGGATTGTCGTCGGTCACAATCGCAATATCGGAATCGGCGACGGCAATCGCGCCCATTTCGGGTCGCTTGCCCTTGTCGCGATCGCCACCGGCGCCGAATACTGTGATCAGCTTTCCCCTGGTGTGCGGTCGAAGCGCGGCAATCGCTGCCTTCAGGCCATCTGGCGTGTGCGCGTAGTCGACATAGACCGGCGCGCCGGTCTTCGTGATGACCGCGCGCTCCAGCCGTCCGCGCACCGGTTGCAGCCGCGCCATATGGCCCAGCACATCCTCGACATTGCCACCACTCGCCATCACGATACCGGCTGCGACCAGCACATTTGCGGCCTGATACGCACCGATCAGGGGCAGTTTCACCTTGCTGACATCGCCTTGAATGCGCAGCTCAAGCGTCTGGCCCAGTTGCGTCGGCTGCCTCGAAACGAGCTCAATACCCTTGCCCTTTTCGCCCACCGTTATGAGCCGCATTTCGCGCTGTTTGACGCGCGCGATTACCTGCTCCGACCATTGGTCATCCGCCCAGATGACGGCCGTGCCATTCTCATCGACAACCTCATCGAACAACCGCATCTTGGCCTCGAAATATTCCTCCATCGACCCGTGATAATCGAGATGATCGCGACTCAAGTTCGTGAAGGCGGCAACAGAAACCGGCACGCCTTCGCTGCGATATTGAGACAACCCGTGGCTCGACGCTTCGAAAATTGCGTGACTGATGCCTTCTCGGGCGAGGCCCGACATGTTGGACAGAAAGGTCACGATGTCGGGCGTGGTCAGGCCAGTCTTGGCCTGATCCCAGGCGGTGGTGATGCCCAGCGTGCCGATGGACGCTGCGTTATGCCCCGCCATCCGCCACAATTGCCGCGTGAGTTCCGCTGTTGAGGTCTTTCCGTTGGTGCCGGTAACGGCAGCGATATGTTGCGGAAAAGGGCGAAAAAATTTCGCGGCCAGATTGGCAAAGGCGCGGCGCGGAACGCTGTCTGCAATGTGCGCTGCGCCCGATACTTTGGCTTCGGGACGCGCAACGACGGCAATGGCACCTGCAGCAATCGCTTCGTCGATAAAATCCTCGCCGTTAAAGGCAGCACCCTGAAACGCGCCAAAAACCGTTCCGGGCGCGATTTTCCGATGGTCGATGGCAAAGCCGGTCACTGTCTTGTCGGCAGCAGCGTCATCGAGACCGCTTACCACTTGGCCCAGCTTCACTATCGCTCTCCCTTCGCCTTCCACAATAGAGGCATCAGTTCGGAAACATCAACATCGCGCTTCATATCGGGGATAATACCCAGCATTGGTCCGATACGAGTGACGGTTTTTTGAACGACCGGCGCGGCGGTATAGCCTGCAGTCCGCTGAAAACTCGACGCCTCGGTGCCCTTGGGTTCATCGAGCATGGCAAGCACCACATAACGCGGATTGTCCATTGGGAAGGCAGCGGCAAAGGTCGCAACAACAAGGTTACGGCTATATCCGCCCACGCCGGGTTTCTCCGCAGAGCCGGTCTTTCCGCCGACGCGATAGCCTTCGGCATCCGCCTTTTTACCCGTGCCATCGACAACGATCATCCGCATCAATTGCCGCATCCGCGCGCTCGTTGCAGCCGAGAATACCCGCTTGCCAGGGACTTTAGTGTCAGGCTTGGTCTTGAACATGGTGGCCGGACGATAGATTCCGCCGTTGACCATCGCCGCATAGGCGCTCGCCAAATGAAGCGGTGTTACGGCGATGCCATGACCAAAACCGACCGTCATGTTGGTCAGCCTTCCCCATGTTTTGGGATATAAAGGCATTGCCTTTTCGGCAAGTTCGATGCCTGGGCGATCGTTGAAGTGCATGGTTTTCAGCATTGCGTCCATGCGCACTGCACCCAGATTGTCCGCGATCTGCGCCGTGACGACGTTCGAACTGTGGATCAGGGACTCTGGCGTATTGAGCCAACGACCGGCGGGGTGCGTATCGCGGATTTTGAACCTGCCGACTTCAAGCGGCCTGGTTGCGTCATAGCGGATCGAGAGATCGCGAACGGTTCCGGCGTCAAGCGCCGCAGCCACTGTCAACGGCTTGAACGTCGAACCCAGCTCATACACGCGGTTCGTGACATTATTGGTCTGGCGGGTGATCGGGTAACGTCCGTCAACGATGGTCTGGCCAAGGTCGGGAATATTCGCAAAAACCGGCCGATTGGGGTTGAATGAGGGCAAGGTCGCCATCGCAACGACTTCGCCGGTTTGCACATCGAGGATAACACCAGCCGCGCCCTTGGCTCCAGTCGCCGCCATCCCGGATGCCAGTTCGCTTTCCAGCGCGGCCTGAACGCGGACATCGAGCGACAGGTTCAGCGGCTTCGATCGTTTGGAAGAGTCGCGCAGATAATCGTTCATCACGCGCTCCATCCCCATCGCGCCTTTGCCGTCGCGGTTCACGAAACCGAGGACATGCGCTGCCATGTCATGCTGGGGGTAAAGGCGTGTCGCCTCGCGCGGGAATTCGATCGCGATCTCGCCAAGATCGTGAACCTGGCGGACCTGCTCGGGCAATGCGCGTTTGCGCAGATAGCCGGCCCGCCCCGACATCAGCTTGGCATAGAATTCCGATGCAGGCGTATCAGGGAATATGGTGGCGAGCTGCTGTGCAAGTTCCTTCTTGCTACCGAAAATCTGGTCTGGCTTCACCCAGATGGCATAGCCGTAAATGCTACGCGCGAGCGGCACGCCGTTGCGGTCGACAATGTCGCCGCGCTCGGGAATATAATCGGTGCTGGTTGCCCCATAGGCGCGCGTGCTTTCAAATAGCGCCAGCGTGGCCAGTCGCCCGATCAGAAGCATCACGAACAAGCCGAAAGCCGCGAGCAGAACCAGCAACCGCCAGAACCCATGCGCGGCAAATGGCGGAGTGCCAATACCGGATTTGCGTGTCGTCGTGCGGGCGGCGAGGATCGCCATTAACGGCTGCGCTCTCTGTCAGCCTTGGCAGTGATATCGCGCATCAAGTCATCCGACAGCAGCTTTTCGTCCATCTTGGCGAGGCGTTCGGTGCGTGTCTGTTCGACCTTGGGTGCATCGATCTGGGCAACCGCAACCTTGACGGTCTTTTCAACATCGGCATCGTCGTCAGGGGAAGGACTGAAAGACGAACTGTTCGCGCCGCCGCCAACGAGACCGGCTGGCGAATCGCTTACCGCGACCATCACTGGCTTGGTAACTGGACCGTCGCTGCCAAGGCCAGCCAAGGCCGCCTCGCCATTGACGAACTGCTGCGCCGTCGGAGGCTGATAGCCATAGAGTAGCTCATTCCATTCTTCGAGCTGCTGCAGGCTGGCACGCGTCCTTATTTCGGCCTGAAGAAAGCTGATTTCGCGCTTTGTATCGAGTATCTGGCGGTCCACTGCGACCAAATCGCTATGTGTCGAAGCCACGTTCAACGATAGCGGGTACAGCAGGATTGCGACCATAAACACCAGTGCAAGCCAGCCCAGATTTTTTAGTCGCTTCATGGCAAGGCTCATGCTGCCAGTCCTCCTTGGCCCCAAGCGGGCGCATTGCTGCGGGTGGCCGAGCGCAACGTGGCGGAACGCGCGCGCGGGTTGCGGGTGACTTCGGCGTCGGATGGCCGGACAGCCTTGTCGGCTTTTTCAAAACTGGGTGCAGGGCCAGCATTTGCGACCGTTGGTATATGCCTAGACCCGGCACCCTCCGCCCCGCTGCGGCGGCGCAGAAACTGTTTTACGATACGATCTTCTAGGCTGTGGAATGTGACAACTGCCAGCCTGCCGCCGGGCTTGAGCATTCGTTCGGCGGCTTCCAGGCCTTCGTTCAGTTCGTCGAGTTCGCGGTTTATGTGGATACGGATTGCCTGAAACGCCCGCGTAGCCGGGTCTTTCGGTGCGCCGGGTTTGTGGCCGACAGCTTTGCGGATAACGGTAGCGAGCCCAGCAGTGGTTGCGATAGGCCGCGCCGCGACAATCTCGCGCGCAATCCGGCGCGAGCGATGCTCTTCGCCATAGCGATAGATGATGTCGGCAATCTCGCTCTCTTCCGCCTCGTTGACGAAATCGGCGGCAGTCATTCCGTCCTGCGCCATTCGCATATCGAGAGGGCCGTCTTTCTGGAAAGAGAATCCGCGTTCAGCGCGGTCGAGTTGCATCGACGAAACGCCAATGTCGAGCACCACGCCATCTACCGCAGTTATCCCATCGGCAATCAGGACATCGTCCATGTCAGAAAAGCAGGCCGAGTAGAGGCGCAAGGCACCTCCACTGCGGCCCGCAAGGTCTGCACCTTCTTGCAATGCATCGGGATCACGGTCGAACGCGTAAACGCGCGCACCGCCAGCGAGTATCGCTTCGCTGTATCCACCTGCACCAAAGGTGGCATCCACAATCTCCGCGCCAGGGGTGATGGCCAGAGCGTGAATTACTTCATCCAGCAGCACTGGAATATGGGGGGCCCCACTTATGGGAACTGGCGCGCTCATTTGTCGCGCTTGGCCTGGGCGAGCCAGTAATTGAGCTCGTCCTTAATCGGGTTGAACGCTGCGGGCGCGTCTTTCAGGAACACGTCAGGGTTCCACAACATGAAATGGGTCGTCGCGCCGAAGAAAAAGGCGCGATCCTCGATTTTGCCGAAATGACGCAGCATCGGCGACAGAACAAAGCGGCCGCTCGCTTCGAACGCGGTTTCAAAGATGGAGGAGGCAGTGACCCCCGCCAGTTCACGGTCGAACTGTTCACCGCGATTGACCGCGCTTTCCCATTGCGCTTCGATGTCGGCGCGCAGTTTCAAACGCTCGGTACCGCCAAAGCCGATCAGGCAGGGAAGGCTGCTGTGCCGCGAAATGCACACGCTGTTCGCGCCTGAAGACTGTTGAACGCTGTCGCGCAGTTCGGCGGGTATGGTCGTGCGGCCTTTGGCGTCGACACCCGACACCCCCGAACCTGCATAGACCACCAACGCTGACACAGCCTGAACTCACCCTTTGTAAAAAGGGCGCAGATTGCCGACCATGGCGACACACATCGCCATGCGGACGCCGCAACGACCGAAAGAATCAGGAATCCACCCCTTGGATGATCATGCATATCAGGGGAAATTATGGATGAAAAGAGGGATTCTATGGAAAACGGATTAAAACTTCAGCAAATGCGTCTCTCTTATATTTCCCACGAACGCCAGTTGGAGCTTCGCCTTCAAAGAAAATTGGCCGTTTTCCTGTCTGTGCCGTTCGTTGGTCCTCATTCTCCCACGAAATCCCTGCCATTTGCCAAGGAAGACAGCGAGCGGCCGAGCCATTCAAGGTTCGCAAATTCATCATCGCCGGTTACCGCCCGGACACCCTGGCCTTGCCAATAGGGCGTATCGAGCAAGTCCGCGTCGGCGACGAGCAGTGCCCTGCCCTTCCCGACCCGGCAATCGGCAGACATGCCCCGATCGCCAATTTGGCATTGTGGTGCCTTGCCGCCCTTTATCGGCAACCATTCGCCAGGCGTCTGGGTTCTAATCGTCATCCCGCCAAGTTCGCGCAGCACCACTTCCTGATCGTCCGTCATCGGCAGGACAAGCTCGAGACCCCAATGCGAGAATAATGGCGATAGCATCGACGTGAACAGCGGACGTCTTTTATCTCCCAGCGGATACAGACTGCCCCATTGCAACGCCGGGTCGGCAAGAATCATAAGCTTTCCACCATCGCGAACCCAGTCGTCGAGCCGGACCAGCTCCTGGGGTGCAAGCGCGCGCGGTTGGGCGAGCATCAGCAGCGGAATGGAATCTACATTCAGTCCGTCAAAATCGTCGGTCGGGCGAACGTCATATTGTTCCTGCAACCTGACATAGGCCGGGTGCGGTTGCGCCTCCCTGGACAAGTCTGCCTCAATTCCACCTTCGCTCCACTGCAGCGGCAAAGTGGTCATCATGCCAAGAACCGGCTTTGCACCTTGCCGTGCAGGCTGGAGATAGCGCATCGCGCTCAGCAACATGATCAGCGCGAAGACAAGTAACAGCCCAACCAGCAAACGCTTGCGGGAACCCGCATCCTGAAATTTCAACCACATGATCGCAGCTTTACTGCGGTTGCGCTACGTTCGGAACGCGGCGGATGTCCTGCGCTGGCTCTTCCAATGCTTTCGCGTCCGGATCTTCCTTTGCCACCGGGGTAACGCCAAGTTCTGCAAGCGGCTCGTCGGGAGGGACATCCGTGTCAGTGGCCGCCGAACCGTTCTCGGGCAATGTCGCAGTGTTGGCACCGCTGGTCACCCGGTCAAGCACCATATTGGCCAGGCTGACAAACAACAGCACCACCACCAGCCCGATTACACCGACCTGGATACGCTGCATTGCCGATTGACGCTGTTCGACCATCTGTCGTTCTCCTGCGCTTAGGGTCCAGACCCTAATATCGGAACGAACAGGTCAAATGTCCAGTTGCCAGGGCATTGGAGGCAGGTTTTTACTTTTCATCCACTCGGGATTGTAGATCGTGGAGAGATAGCGGAACCCGGTGTCGCACAGGATCGTCGCGATACGCTTGCCAGGGCCGAGCTGCTTGCCCAAGGCGATAGCGCCGGCCACGTTGATGCCCGACGACAGACCGAGGCACAGGCCTTCTTCTGCCAGCAAACGTCTTACCCAGAGCAGCCCTTCCTCGTCGGAAATCCGGAATTGCGTGTCGATGGGTGCGCCGTCCAGATTGGCGGTTATTCGCCCTTGCCCTATTCCTTCTGCCACTGAACTGCCTTCGGATCGCAATTCGCCGCACGCGTAATAATTATAGAGCGCCGCACCATGTGGGTCGGTCAGCGCAATCATGACGGCTTCGTTTTTGGCTTTAAGCCCAAGCCCAACGCCCGCTATGGTGCCGCCGGTTCCAGCCGCGCAGGTGAAGCCGTCGACCCTGCCCTCCATCTGCGTCCAGATTTCCTCTGCCGTCGTTTCGATATGCGCGCGGCGGTTGGCGATGTTGTCGAACTGGTTTGCCCAGACCGCATTTTCGGTTTCCTCGGCCAAGCGGCGAGAGGTATGCACGAAATGGCCGGGGTTCGAATAAGGCGCCGCGGGTACGAGGACCAATTCGGCCCCAAGCGCACGCAGCGTGTCCTTTTTTTCCTGACTCTGCGTTTCAGGCATCACGATGATCGTCTTGTATCCAAGCGCGTTCGCAACCAGCGCCAGCCCGATGCCGGTGTTCCCTGCAGTGCCTTCGACGATCGTGCCGCCGGGCTTAAGCAGGCCCTGCTGCTCGGCGTCGCGGACGATATACAACGCCGCGCGGTCTTTCACCGATGCGCCGGGGTTGGCGAATTCGCATTTGCCGAAAATCTCGCAACCCGCCGCTTCGCTTGGGCCTTTCAGGCGAACCAGCGGTGTATTTCCGATCAAATCCAGGGTAGAGGAAAGCATATTCATGATGGTGACAGCTAGTCGCGTTCATGTGCGTCCGCAAGCAACACTATGTTGCGGCATGGACAGCCAGCCTTCGCGCCAACCCCATAACCAAAGTTGCAGTTCGTCGAAAAATCATGCCGAGGTATTGTTATACTATCACATTGACGCTATCGAGCGCCCTCTCCCTTTCGTTCAGGAACAGAACCACCCGATGAAACTGAAGTCTTCTGCGATTTTGCCCGTCAGTCTTGCCGCGATGTCGATCGCTCTTGCCGCTCCCGCTCATGCGCAACAGAGCGCAACGGGTGCCGATGCGCCAACGGTACAAGACGATGATTTCCACACTGACAAGGAAATCGTCGTGACCGCGCCTTATCTGGAGCGGCTCGATATTCTGGCGGGCACCTCTGCTGTCTCCGGCGAAATCCTGGCGGAGAAAACCCGCGCACAGCTGGGCGACATCCTCACCAGCCTGCCCGGTGTATCGGCGACGAGCTTCTCGCCCGGTGCATCGCGTCCTGTGTTACGCGGATATCAGGGCAACCGCGTTGCGGTGCTGACCGATGGCATCGGCAATATCGACGCATCGAACACTTCGGCCGACCATGCCGTCACCATCGACACGCTGACCGTAGAACGCATCGAAGTGCTTCGCGGCCCCGCAGTATTGTTGTTCGGCGGACAGGCAGTGGGCGGCGCGGTGAACGCGCTCGACAAGCGGATCCCGCGGGCAGTGCCGGAAGAGCCCGTTCATATCGACGCTTTGTTCGGATATGGCAGCGCGGCGGAGGAATATTCGGCAGGAGCTTCCATCGACGTCCCGCTGGCCGATCGCGTCGTTGCCCACATCGACGGCAGCTATCGCGAAAGCGACGATTTGCGCTCCGGTGGATTTATCTTGTCGTCTACGCTCCGCGCCAACACGCTGGCGCTGGCGGACGAAGAAGAGGATGAGGGCGAGCTTGAGGAAGCGGCAGAACTGCGCGACGTTGCCAACCGGCGCGGGCGCATTCCCAACAGCGCGGTCAAGACCTGGACCGCCGCAGGCGGCCTTGCGTTCATCGATGACGGCGGCAACCTTGGCGTTTCGTTCAGCGTTTACGACACCGACTATGGCGTCCCTGCCCGTCCCGGCACCGAACATGCGGACGAGGGTGGGGAAGGTGAAGCGGCCGAAGAGGAAGAAGCACCGGTCACCATTGGCCTGCGCCAATATCGGGCCGATTTGCGCGGCGAGGTCGAGCTTGGCGAAGGCCTGTTCGACAAGCTGCGGATTCGCGCGGGCTATGCCGATTACACCCACACCGAATTCGAGGGTGACGAAATCGGCACAGTCTTCAACAGCCAGGCAATCGAAGCCCGCGCCGAGATCGTGCAGAATGAACGCAATGGCTGGCGCGGGGCCAGCGGCGTACAATATCTGACGCGCGATTTCGAAGCGATCGGCGCGGAAGCCTTCGTTCCGCCCACCAATACCCGGCAATATGGTTTGTTCACCTTGCAGGAGCTTCAGTTCGGCAATTTTGAAACGGAGGCTGCGCTGCGCTTCGACACCGTCGAATTGCGCGCCGATACTTTGGGAATTACGCGGTCCTTCGACAATTTCTCGGCTGCCTTGGGGCTCGGCTACAATATCGGCGACCTGAAGCTCGGTGCCAATGTCTCGCGCACCGGACGCGCGCCGTCGGTCGAGGAACTCTATTCCAACGGCCCGCATATCGCGACGCAGGCATTCGAGATCGGCGATACATCGCTGAAGAGCGAGCGCGCCTGGAATGGCGAGTTATATGCGCGCTACGATGCAACCAACGCCGAGCTGACCGCGACGGTTTACCTCAACCGCTTCGACAATTTCATCTATGAAGCGGAAACCGGAGAAGAAGAAGACGGTCTGCCTGTGTTCCAATATTTCCAGAATGATGCCCGCGTCTGGGGTGTGGAATTGCAAGGTTCCGCCCGGCTTGGCAGCTTCGGCGGCTTCGACCTCGGCATCGACGGCGTCGCCGATTACACCCGCGCGAAAATCAGCGATGGCGGCGGCAACCTGCCACGTATCCCGCCTTTGCGCTTGCTTGGGGGCGTCGAGCTGACCAGCGGCGCTTTCGACCTTCGCGGAGAGGTTGAATGGACCGACGATCAAAACCGGACGGCAACTTTCGAAACGCCGACCGAGGGCTTTACCCTGGTCAACGCCTCGGCAACATGGCGGCCTTTCGGGCGCGACCGCAACGTCGCGCTGATCGCGTCGGCCAACAATATCTTCGACGTGACGGCTCGCCGCGCGGCATCTTTTACCAAGGACTATGTGCCGCTTGCCGGACGTGACTTCCGCGTAACGGCTCGCCTCAGTTTCTGATTGTCAGCGCCCGTTCAGGGTGGCAGGTTCACACAAATTACATCTGTCACCCGGGAGAATATCCATGCGTAAGATTGTTGCTGCATTATTGATTTCAGCCTCGCTGCTCGTGTCGGCGTGTAACACTGTCAAGGGACTTGGCGAGGACATCGAATCGGTAGGTGAAGCTGGCGACAGGGCGACTTAAGCGCGCGGCAAGTTCGGAACATTTGTAGCCGCCTTCTGTTCTTACTTCAGGTCAGTCCCGACTTGCTTGAACAATCAGGAGGTTCAAATGCGCAAATTTGCTACTGTGATATTGTTGTCTGCGTCGTTGCTTGCAGCGGCCTGCAATACCGTAAAAGGTGCCGGCGAGGATATTGAGTCGGTCGGTGAAGCCGGCTCAGAGGTCATAAATTAAGCCGTTTTTCCACGGTTAATTGATGTAAAAACGGCAGGACGACTAGACGATTGGACGGCAAGGAAATCCGTCAATGCGTCTGTCCGCCCTGCCGTTTTTACATAATGGCCTCGCCAGAATATTTCCCACACGCGTAAGATAATTTCCAACAGCTTTGGCGCGCGCTGAAACAGCGCTTTCATGGGAAAGACGGTCGGCGCGGGTGCGCAGGCGGCGTCGCTAAGCATAGCGTCCGGCTGATGGCGTGTAGTGGATTAAGGCCCGGGCGTTCCATCAGACTGGACTGCGGGCCGCCTTGTGTGTCCTGAATTACCGATCAGGGGCAAGGTGCCTAATCCCCAGACCGGCCGCCATTACTGACGGGACTACGCTCGAGGGGTTTGCAGTTCCATCCGGACCTGCGAGACACCATAAGCGCCGACCGTTGCGACCGAGCGGCTTATCACCGCCCCGCCGCGTCTTCCATCGCCGACCTTTGCGTTCATGACCGCAAGCTGGCGATGCGAATCATCTAACCTATCTGGTTGGCTGTAGGAAAGTGGGAAGTGCAATAGCACGCCAAGCTATTGTCATTGCTGTATAATAATCGTCATTATGGGCTGAGAACTCGAGAAAATTGTTCGCGCGAAGACGCGAAGGCGCGAAGCGGTTGCGCCTGCCCGGAGGGCATTTTTCCCGATGGCGCTGTCGGTGGTGCCAAAACTCGTTTGAATGGCGCTGCGCGCGAGGGGCTTGCCCTTCTTCGCGTCTTCGCGTCTTCGCGCGAACCCAAACATCCCCCAAGCTTGCCGCAAAGCCTGGATATTTTGGTTCTCGCTGAGGCCTAGAGAGGTTGCGTTTTGATGAGCAGCCCCTCGGGCTGACACCACCTCACTGCGCCTCTGCGCGAAACGCAAAATCAACCGATCATTGCGCGCAGTGTCTCGACCCGATCCGCCTCTTCAGCAGGTTTGTCGCGCCTCAACCTCGAAATACGGGGGAAGCGCATTGCTATGCCTGACTTGTGGCGCTTGCTTTCATGGACGGCGTCGAACGCGACCTCCAGCACCAGTGATTTTTCCACTTCGCGAACGGGTCCAAACCGGGCGATGGTATTATTCCGGACGAAGCGGTCGAGCCATTTCAGTTCTTCGTCGCTGAAGCCTGAATAAGCTTTCCCGACCGGATGCAAAGTGCCGTCGTCGGCCCAGCAGCCGAAGGTGTAATCCGAGTAATAAGACGATCGTTTCCCGCTGCCGCGTTGCGCATACATCATCACGCAATCGGCGACCAAGGGCTCGCGTTTCCATTTGTACCAAAGCCCGACCTTACGCCCGGCAAGATAGGGTGAGTCACGACGTTTGAGCATGACGCCTTCGATGGCAGCCTCACGCGAACCGGCGCGGATTTCACCAAGATGGTCGAAGTCCGATGCGTCGATGATCGTCGACAAGTCGAAACGCACGGGATCGAGCTTGGCAACGTACAGCTCCAGCCGGTCGCGCCGAGTTGTCCAGGGTAGCCCGCGCAAATCTTCAGTGCCATGGAACAAGATGTCGTACAGCCTCACGAACACGGGATATTCCGCCTGCATTGCTGCGGTAACTGTCTTGCGGCCAAGCCGCTGTTGGAGCGCGTTAAAGCTCGCCGCCTCTCCACCCTGAACATCGCCGCGCACCAGCAGTTCGCCATCGACCACACCGACGCCCGAAAACGCCTCGGCTATTTCAGGGAAGGCCCCTGTCACCTCGTCGCCGCCGCGACTGAACAGCCGAGTCTCGCCGCCCGTCGATGCAATCTGGATCCGGATCCCATCCCATTTCCACTCAGCCGCAAAGTCGGCCAGATCGACGGAGCCGTCCTCCAAAGGATGTGCGAGCATGAAGGGCCGGAAGAATGCGCTATTGGCGGGGTCTGGCCGCTCGGTCCTGCCCTCACCCCAGGCAAACAGTTCGGCATAAGGCGGACGCAATGCGTGCCAAACCTCCTCGACATCATCGACTTGCTTGTCAAAGGCCTGTGCAAAGGCGGTCTTCGCGAGGCGAGCGGAAATACCGACACGAAGGCCGCCCGACGCGAGCTTGAGCAAAGCATAGCGCCCATTGGCATCGAGCCTATCCATCAACTCGCCAAGCAATGATGGTGCGCGCACGCGGCTGGCATTGTTGAGCAGCTCGATGACTTCACCCAGTTTTGGCGAGCCGCCCAGTGCGGTATGCGGCAACTGGTCCCACATCAACGCAACGGTTTCGGCGGTATCCCCGACATAATCGCGGCTCATGCGGAACAACGCAGGGTCGAACCGCTCGTCGGCCATGTTGCGGATCGCGGTGTTCTTGACTGTGGCGATGCTCAGCGTACCCGCCAGCGCGGCGAGTGCCCAGCCGCGATCAGGGTCAGGCATTTCGCGCAGATAATCGGCAATATAGCTAACCTTGCGGTCGCGCGAACGCGTGTAGACCAGATTATCGAGGAGCTCGGCAAAAGGCTCCATCAGCCCTCGTCCTCATCCTCGCGCCCGACCATATCGAGCGCGCGGGCCTTCATCTGGTTGAGCTCGCACCAGCGTGACAGCGCATCGGTACGCCCGTGCGTTATCCAGGTTTGCGTAGGGCGCAATTCGGTCAGCGTATCGGTTAGTTCATTCCAGTCGGCATGGTCTGAAATGATAAGCGGGAGTTCGACATTCTTTTGCCGCGCGCGTTGGCGCACGCGCATCCAGCCGGAAGCCATCGCGGTGATGGGTTCGGGCAATCGCCTCGACCAGCGATCGTTAAGCGCGCTTGGCGGGGCGACGACGATGGTGCCGCGCATCGCATTTTTGGGCAAACCGGTGGCGACGATGAGTTCGCCAAGCTCGATGCCGTGATCGGCATAAAGTTCGCACATCCGCTGCATAGCGCCGTGCAGATAAATCGGCTCGTCATAGCCAGCGGCGCGCAATTCGGCGATGACTCGCTGCGCCTTGCCGAGCGCATAAGCGCCGACGACGACGCAGCCATCGGGATTGGCCTCACGCGCCTCCAGCAGCTTCGTCATCTCTCCGGCAATCGGCGGGTGGGTGAACACGGGCAAACCGAAAGTCGCCTCGGTAATGAAAACATCGCAGGGCACAGGTTCGAACAGCGCACAGGTCGGGTCGGGACGGCGTTTGTAATCGCCGGTGACGACAACTCGCTCGCCTGCATGTTCAAGTAAAATCTGCGCAGAGCCAAGCACATGGCCTGCCGGATGGAAGCTGATCTTGACGCCGCCCTCCTCTACGCCTTGTCCATAAGGCACTGCGTGCCCGCCAATCGTGCCATAGCGCAGTTCCATGATGGCCAAAGTCTCGGGCGTCGCCCACACCTTGCCGTGCCCGCCACGCGCGTGGTCGGCATGACCATGCGTTACCAGCGCCTTGTCAACGGCATGACCCGGGTCGATCCACATATCGGCGGGGCGAACATAAATGCCGTGCGGATGCGGCTCGATCCAGTGCTGGGCGGCGGTGCGGGGGATATATATGTCCTTTTGTTATGGGAAATATGGTGACGGAATGGCTCGGTGTAAACCGCACAGAAGCGCTAAAGTTCACGGTCGTTTCGCCCGTCGCGCGCAGCGCAATTATTAACTCGCACGAAGGCACGAAGACACGAAGAAAAGGGCGAAGCTTATGTGGCGAATTCTTCTTCGTGTCTTCGTGCCTTCGTGCGAACAAAATTTTTTCCCACATCGGAAAACCTTATGCGTCAGTTATGGACAACCCCATATTGTGAACATATATAGAACACATGTCGCAGATGCAAATTACCGAGAAGCTCGCCATCCTCGCCGATGCGGCCAAATATGATGCATCCTGCGCTTCATCCGGAACGGCGAAAAGATCGAGTTCAAAAGCAGGCGGCATCGGGTCGACCGAAGGCATGGGCATTTGCCACGCCTATGCGCCCGATGGTCGCTGCATCTCGCTGCTCAAGATTTTGCTCACCAACAGCTGCATTTTCGACTGCCATTATTGCATCAACCGCAAAAGCTCGAACGTCCGGCGCGCGAAGTTTACCGCGAAGGAGGTCGTCGACCTGACGCTGAATTTCTACAAGCGGAACTATATAGAAGGCCTGTTTCTGTCGTCGGGCATCATCAAAAGCTCGAACTATACAATGGAGCAAATTGTCGAGGTAGCGCGGAGCTTGCGCGAGGATCATGATTTTCGCGGCTACATACACCTGAAGACCATTCCCGATGCCGACGCTGAATTGCTGGAAGCGGCGGGGCGTCATGCCGACCGTTTGTCGATCAATGTCGAGCTGCCAACCCGCGCTGGCTTGAATGCGCTCGCGCCGGAAAAGTCCGAAGAACGGATCGAAGGCGCGATGGGTGGGCTGAAAACTTCGATCCTCGACGGCAAGGATGCAAAGAAGAAATACAAGAGCGCCCCCAATTTTGCGCCTGCGGGACAATCGACGCAGATGATCGTCGGGGCCGACGCCGCGACCGACAGCGATATCGTTCATCGCGCCAACGGTCTGTACGACCGTTTCGGCCTGCGGCGCGTATATTATTCAGCGTTCAGCCCGATCCCCAATGCCAGCGCGGTTTTGCCGCTGCAACGCCCGCCCTTGATGCGCGAGCATCGGCTGTACCAGTCCGACTGGCTGATGCGCTTTTACGGGTTTGCGCCGCAAGAAGTGGTCGATGCAGCGGAGGCGGACGGGATGCTGCCGCTCGATATCGACCCGAAGCTGGCATGGGCATTGAAGCATCGCGGGCAGTTTCCGGTCGATGTAAACCGTGCGCCCAAGGCAATGCTTTGGCGCGTGCCGGGGCTTGGGACCAAGGCGGTCGATGCCATCATCAAGGCGCGGCGCTGGAAAAAGCTGCGGCTCGAGGATGTCGGGCGGTTGACGGTTTCGATCTCCAAAATCCGCCCGTTTCTGGTGGCCGAAGGATGGAGCCCCGGCGGCCTGACCGACATGGAGCATTTGCGTGCGACGGTTGCCCCGAAGGTCGAGCAACTGGAGCTGTTCGCATGATCACCGCGCGGCTGGCGGCGGAGGATGATTTCGACGGTTGGCGTGACCAATGTCGCGGGCTGCTGCGGCTTGGTGCGCGACCTGCCGATGTAATCTGGCAGGTTGGCGAGCAGAAAACCGATCTGTTTGCCAACCCTGACAGCGCAATTGAAACCTCGAATATCGGAGTGCCAAAAGGGTTTGCCGAACTGGCGCGTGCGGTCATTTGCCATTCGGACGCTGAGCGTTTCGGGCTGCTCTATCAGCTGCTGATCGACATTAAGGCGCGGCGGCGGCATATGGGCGACCAGACCGACCCGTTGCTGCGCAAGCTGGAAATGATGGCGAAAACGGTCCGACGCGACATCCACAAGATGCGCGCATTCGTTAGATTTCGCCGCATCGAGCAGGACGGAGACGAGCATTTCATAGCCTGGTTCGAGCCTGAGCATCATATCGTGCGCACCAATGCCGCGTTTTTCGTTCGGCGCTTTGCCGGGATGCAATGGTCGATTTTGACCCCGCGATTGTCGATCCATTGGGACAAGGACAAGCTTCACGAAGGTCCGGCGGCAAGGCGTGAGGATGCGCCTTCCGACGACGTTGTCGAAGACCAGTGGAAAACCTATTACGGCTCGATCTTCAACCCGGCGCGGCTGAAGGTGAAGGCGATGCTGAAGGAAATGCCGAAGAAATATTGGCACAATATGCCGGAAACCGCGTTGGTTTCGGAGCTGATCCAATCGGCACGAGGCCGGGAAATTGCCATGATCGAAGCGCAAGCAACGCCGTCGTCGGCCGCGACCAGCATCAAGGGCTTGCACAAGGAAGCCAGAGCCTGCCGCCGCTGTCCGCTTTATGGTCCGGCAACGCAGGTGGTATTTGGCGAGGGGCCGGAACGTGCGAAGGTCATGTTCGTCGGCGAACAGCCCGGCGATCAGGAGGATCTGGCTGGGCGACCCTTTGTGGGGCCTGCCGGGCAGCTATTCAATGCCGCACTGGCGGAGGCAGGCGTCGATCGTGCGGCCGCCTACGTCACGAACGCGGTCAAGCATTTCAAGTTCAAACCGATGGGTAAAAGGCGCATCCACGACAAACCTAACGTCGGCGAGATCAACCATTGCCGCTGGTGGCTGAAGCGCGAGATCGAGATGGTTAAGCCCGAGTTGATCGTCGCGTTGGGGGCCACGGCGGCGCGAAGCCTGACGGGGATGAATGTGCCGATCAGCGCCAATCGTGGACAAGTACTCGAGAGTATTGAGGGTGTGCCGGTGCTGGTCACTGTTCATCCGAGCTTTTTGCTTCGCCTGCCCGACGCGCAAATGGCAGCGCTGGAGCGCGAGAAGTTCGTGGCCGATCTGGCGAGTGTGAGAGAGCGGGGGGAAGCAGCGTCTTGATTTAGGCATGCGTATTCCGTTAAACTGCCCCCAAATGGAACAGCAAACAGGTTTCCGGCTGCGCGTGCGGCATTTGCATTCCTGCCTGCATCAGTGCGGCCCCGCTGAATACGGCCCCTTCCCTGCCCAGGTCGAGTTTTTCGATCAGGGACGGTGCCTTTACCGCCTGCCACTTTTCCGGCCAGATTAGTTTGATGCGGTAGCTTCGGGTCTCGTCCAGCCCGGCGAAGCGCAGACGTCCAGGCAGGACATTCGCATCGCTTGCGATATAGGCAAAGGAAAACAGTGCCTCCGACCGGTCTCGCGCGACCACCCCGAACGCCAGTTGCTGCGATGCTGTATCGAGCCGGTAGAGCTTGCCGTCGTGCAATAACGCCCGGTGTTGCTTGTGAAGCGCAATTGCCTTTTTCAGCTCATCCAAATCCGATTGCCGCTCGGTCAGAAGGTTCAGCTCCAAGCCCATATGTCCAGTTATCGCGGTCGCGGCACGCATCGCCATCGTCAGCCGCCGTCCGCTGACGTGGCAATGTGCTGGCCCGACATGGCAGCCTAATATTTCCGGCGGCAGGAAAACGCTTGCCCCACGCTGGATATGCTGCCGGTCGAGCGCATCATTGTTGTCCGACGTCCACACCCGGTCGCTATGCGCCAACACCCCCATGTCGGCCCGAGCCCCGCCCGACGAACAGCTTTCGATTTCGACCTGCGGATGTGCGTTGCGAATGCGGTCGAGCAAGGCGTACAGCGCGTGCACCTGCGCCACTGCTTTTGCCTGCCCGTCCGCTCCGCCGGGGTGGCTCAGGTCGCGGTTCATGTCCCATTTGATGTAGCGAATATCGTGATTGGACAGGATCGCGTGTATCCGTTCGAAGAGATAGTCGGCAACCTCAGTCCGGGCGATATCGAGCACATATTGACTGCGGAACGGTACCTGCTCAACGCCCTCGATCTGCAACACCCAATCGGGATGCGTGCGGTAAAGATCGCTGTCGGGGTTGACCATTTCAGGCTCGAACCAGATGCCAAATTCCATGCCGAGGCCGGTGACATGGTCGACGAGCGGCTTGAGGCCGTCAGGATATACCGCATCCGAGACATACCAGTCGCCCAGCCCCGCCATGTCGTGCCGCCGCGCACCGAACCAGCCGTCGTCTAGCACGAACCGTTCTACGCCCAATCCAGCAGCGCGGGTGGCGATTTCCTTAAGCTTTTCGGTGTCATGGTCAAAATAGATCGCTTCCCAAGTGTTGTAATGCACTGGCCGCGGCTTTGCGCGCATTTCGGGGCGGAGCAACTTGCTGCGGACATGTTCGTGGAATTTCCGGCTGAGCGCGCTGAAGCCGTTGGCGCTATAAGCGCCGACGATTTCAGGCGACGCCAAGCTCTCCCCCGAAGCGAGCCGAATTTCGCCCGGAAACAGCAACGCCCCCATGCTCGCAATCACCCGTCCGTCGGCCAGGGTATCGACGCGAAGCCGGTGATTACCGCTCCACGCCAGATGCAGGCCGTAGACTTCTCCCGATGACTCATTGGCATCCGCGCCCGCCAAGAGCATCGCCGGATAGCTGAAATGCGAAGTCCGCCCGCTACGGTTCTCCCGTAAATAGGTGCCGGAAGGGCGCTTTACCCGCTCGCGCCCGAACTCCTGAGTCCAGCGCCCGGCAAAACCGATGATGTCGGTCATCGACGCGGGTATCGGCAGACACGCCGTAAACATTTCGTTCAAGTCGAGCGGCGCGTCGCCATAATTGGTCAACGTCGAGCCAATCCGCAGCATGCCTGTCACCGGATCAAGATCTACATTATATTCAAGGCCCAACCGGGTTCGCTCGTCACGGCATTTGATGATCGCGCCGTTCGGCTTTGTCTCGACCTTGCCGACTGCGAACAGGCTCCCCCAGTCCCTACCGTTACGATGTGCGGAAAATCCCTGCACCATCGGATGCCCCAGCCCAGGCTCCATCGCCAACGATAGCGGCAGAGAGATGTCAGCTACGCCATGCATCCCCTGTCGGATCGACAGACTCTCCAGCGCGTCGGCGGCTTCGCCATCGGGCAATCGCGCCCCCCAATACAGCAATGAGGGCGGGGTGCCGATGGCACAAGCAAAGACCAGTGTCGCATCCGCCGCATCACATCGCAAATGGGTCAAAACATACTCCCGATTTTAAGGACGATTTTTCCGGCAGCGGATTTGTCTGTTGTTTTTTCAGGTGCGCCGTTTAGTTTCGCAAACCAACAGAAAGCGCAAGTATGAACTTGCGCAACAAAAAAACAACCAGGGAGAAGTGGATGTTCGAAGCCAACCAGTCGGCCGTGCAGTTTGGCATCTTTATCGGCCTGATGATCCTCATCGGGCTTGTAACCTGGCTTAAGGTTCGGGGGTCGGGAGACCGCAGCGGCGACTCCGCCAAAACCGACAAGGAAATCTTCCTCGCAGGCGGCGGGCTCAGCTGGTTCTTCGTCGCTGGTGCGATCACGCTCACGAACCTCTCGACCGATCAGCTTGTCGGCATGAACGGCAACCAGATGCTATTACTCGCCTGGTGGGAATTGGCTGGCTTCATTGGCCTCCTGATCCTCGCCTTCGTGTTCGTGCCGATCTATTATCGCAACAAATGTACGACCGTCACCGAACTGCTGGAGCAGCGTTATAATGGCGGCAGCATCCGCACCGTCATTTCCGCGATCTTCCTGATCGGCAATGTCTTCATCTACATGCCTGCTGTCATCTACAGCGGATCGTTGTTCATGCAGTCGCTGTTCGGCACCGAAATCCCCGTACTCGCGATTGCGAGCATCTTTGCTGTCATAGGTGCGGCCTACGCCATTTTGGGCGGGCTACGTGCGGTCGCGGTGCTAGATACCTATAGCGGGGTCGGCATATTGGGGCTTGCGCTGGTCGTCGTTTTCCTCGCGCTGGCAGCGGTCGATTTCGACCTGTTCACTGGCGTTCCAACCGAGCGCATTTCTATGATCGGCACGCTCGATTCGCCGATCCCTTTCCACACGTTGTTCACCGGCATGATTTTCATCCAGATCTTCTATTGGTCCACCAACCAGAATATCACACAAAAGGCCTTGGCCGCGCCGACTGTGAAAGAGGCGCAAAAGGGCGTCATGGCAGCAGCATTCGTGCGCGTGCTGATCATCCCCGCCATCGTCGTCATTCCCGGCGTTGTCGCCTACAAATTGTTCGGCGATGTCGGCGACCGCGCTTATGGTATGATTGTCGCCGAGGTGTTGCCAAGCTGGACCAGCGGAATGTTCGCCGCGATGATCGCGGCAGCAGTACTTACCACCTATTCAGCGGTTTTGAACGCGACGATCACGCTTTACACCGTCGATTTTCACCGCAAGTTTTTCAACGAAAAGGCGAGCGCGGTTAAACTCAATCGCATCGTCGGTATCGGTGCAAGCATCCTCGCCATAGCGCTGGTGCCGCTCTATTCGGGCGCGAGCAGCATCATCAACCTGCTGCAGGAACTTAATGGCCTGTCCTCCATGCCGATCCTGTCGGCGTTCGTTGCCGGATTGTTGTTCCGCAATGTCGATGCGCGCGCGGCGATTGCCGGGCTGATTTATGGCGTTGGTATCTACGCGCTGCACAATTTCGTGCTGTACAGACCCGACACCTTGTATCCCGGCGAAACCTTCTATCAGCATATCGGACTGGACTGGCTGCACTATATCGACGTCATGGTCGTGGTGTTGGTGACTTCGGTGCTGGTTGCGCTCGCCGTCAATCGGATCATATTCGGCAATCGTGCGGTATTCATCTTTTCAAGGGAAGGCCGCGCGTTGAGGGCCGCTGCCGCATGAGCAAATACCTGTTGGTGATTGATGAGGGCACCACGTCGACGCGCGCAGTGCTGTTTGCAGCTGACGGCAAGGCGACCGGAAGCTGCCAGCGACCGCTGACGCAGCATTATCCTGCGCCGGGGCTGGTCGAACATGATGCGGCCGAAATCTGGAACCTGACGCTCGAATGCGCGCGTGCGATGATCGAACAGGCGGGCGGTGCCGACAGGATTGCGGGCATCGGCATTACCAATCAACGCGAGACGGTGGTGTTCTGGGACGCTCGCACTGGTGAGCCGCTTGCTCCGGCGATTGTCTGGCAGGACCGGCGGACGGCGGATGAATGCCTTGCGCTAAAGACGCGAGGTGAGGAGCCCGTATTGCAGGCCAAGACCGGCCTCTTGCTCGACCCGTATTTTTCCGGCTCCAAAATTGGCTGGGCGCTGAAAAACTGGCCGCAGCTGAAGCAGGCGGGCGACAATCTGCGCGTCGGGACGGTCGAAAGCTACCTCGTCTATCGCCTGACCGGCGGGCATCACATCAGCGATGCCAGCAACGCGTCACGCACGGCATTGATGGCGATCGGCAGCGGTGGTTGGGACGATGGCCTAACCGATATGTTCGGCGTCCCGCGCGCGATACTGCCGGAGATTACCGATTGCGCGGGCGACCTGGGAACGACCTTGCCGGAGTTGTTCGGCGGTGCGATTCCAATTACCGGCATGGCGGGCGATCAACAGGCCGCGACGATCGGCCAGGGCTGCTTCGATATCGGCCAGACCAAGGCGACATTCGGCACCGGTGCTTTCGTGCTGACGCAGACCGGCACGACGTTGCGCCAGTCGAAGCACCGCTTGCTCTCAACCGTGCTTTATCAGATCGGCGGCGACCGGCATTACGCGCTGGAAGGCTCGGTTTTCGTTGCGGGCAGCCTTGTGCAATGGTTGCGCGACGATTTGGGTCTGATCGAAAATGCCGCCGACACTGAGCCGCTGGCGCGCAGCGTTCCCGACAATGGAGGCGTTTATCTTGTCCCCGCGTTGTCAGGGCTCGGTGCGCCGCATTGGGAGCCCAATGCACGCGGAGCAATCAGCGGCCTCAGCTTTTCAGCAACCAAAGCGCATGTTGCGCGCGCCGCGTTGGAGGCGATGGCGCACCAGACCCATGATCTCAAAACCGCGTTTGCCGCCGACGGTGCGGATTGGGCCGAACTGCGCATCGACGGCGGCATGGTCGCTAACGACTGGATGGCGCAGGATCTGGCCGACATGCTGGCCATTGATGTCGAGCGGCCCGCGTTTATCGAGACCACCGCGCTGGGCGCAGCGATGCTGGCGGCGGTCGGGGCTGGGCTTTACCCCTCGCTGGAGGATGCTGCGGTCATGCGCGGAGGGGTGACGCGGTTCACGCCTCAGCTACCGGGCGAGGTCAGACAAGCCCGCCTGTCAGGCTGGGCGGATGCGCTGAGCCGCGTATTGGGCTAGCTCCACCCTCAACCGAAAAGTTTACGCCATCTTAACCATCCTTTGCCAATGTGAGCGTGACAAAATAGTCGCGACTGACATCGACAGGACCAAAAGATGGATAATTTGCGCGGATTTGAACCATTTGGGCAGGACAACGACCCTGTTGGGCCGAGCTATGCCGCATTTGACAATGAGGATGCGGCCATCGAAGCGCCGCCGGTTGTCTCGGGCGACGAGCGCCGGATGCAGGTCCGTGCCTATAATTTCTGGACCGCGCAGCTTCACGATAAGAATTACCCTTCGATAGAAGAGCTCGACCCGGCCTCAGTCGACGATTTCCGCGATTTCAGCGTGCTGCTTGACTTTACATCAGGCATCGAGAACCCCTCCATCGAATATCTGGGCGAGCAATTGCGCACCGAATGCGGGCTGGATGACGACGTCAGCTATCTCGACCAGGTGCCGAGCCGCTCGCTGCTGTCGCGTATCACCGATCATTATCTCCAGATCATCGCCAACCGCGCGCCGATTGGTTTCGAAGCCGAATTCATCAACGATCGCGGCGTCAACATCATGTATCGCGGCATCTTGCTACCCTACTCATCGGACGACGATACCATCGATTTCATCTATGGCGTGATCAACTGGAAGGAAGCGGTCGCCGCTGACGTTGCCGAACCTCTTCAGCTCGAGGTCGAGCAGGCTCTGGCCGCTGCGCCGCCCCGGCAGGAGCATGTGCCGGTCTGGGCCGATGGCCCGACGGCCGGACATCTCGACGATGAAGCAGAAATCGATGAGTTCGTTTTGAGCGAAGACTTCGCCGTTGACGAGAATTTGGCCATCGGAGAAGATTTGGCCATTAATCCGGTCTTCACCATACAAGAGCCGCAGCCCGACGAGAACAGCTCACTCGCCGACTGGCTCGACGCCGCGCGCCAGTGCGCCGACAGCGCGCGCGATGCCGACCTGCGCACCCGCGAGGCGTTGTATCAGGCGGTGGGCCGCGCGCATGATTTCGCGTTGGTCGCGGCGAAAAGCCCTGACGACTATGCCGAAATCCTCAGCGATGCTGGTCTGGTTGTGCAAGAACGCGCGCCGTTCACGCCGATTGTGAAACTGGTATTCGGCGCGGGATACGACAAAACCCGCCTGACCGAATTTGCCACCGCGCTGCAATATGCCGACCGCAACGCCGTCCCGATGGGCCGCCTTGCCGACATTCTGGGCAAATATGAAGGTGGGCTTAAAGGCATTGTCGCGGCAGAACGTCGTGCGAAGAAAGTGGCGGCTGGTCAGCATGTGGCAGCAACGCCCGCCGACCCGCGCCCAAGGCTTCGCAGCGCCCGCAAGCGCGACCTTAGCGAATTTGCCGGGGCCGGAGAAGAATTCGTGCTGCTGGTCGCCCGCCGCGATGCCGATGGCAGCGTGGCGATTGTCGGCGCGGTCGAAGCTGATGCAGCCATGACCGAGAAGGCGTTGCGCAAGACGGCAGTCTGACCTAACGCTGCGGTCCGATGACCGACAGTCTTGCCCTCGCCTACGCCAAAAAACTGATTGCGTGTGAAAGCATTACGCCTGCATCGGGCGCGGTGTTCGATGCGCTAGAGGCGATGCTGATGCCGCTTGGCTTCACCGTCGAGCGCTTTGTTGCAGGCGAAGGCGACGACAATCCTGCGCATGGCGCGCCGGTTGAAAATCTGTTTGCCATCCGCGAAGCTCCTGGTCGCCATTTCGCCTTTGCTGGTCATCTCGACGTCGTTCCGCCCGGTGAGGGCTGGCACAGCGATCCGTTCGTTCCGGAAATCCGCGGCGAACTACTCCACGGACGCGGCGCGGTCGATATGAAGGGCAGTATTGCGGCATTCGTCGCTGCGTTACACGAGATACCGGCAGACGCTGGCACGATCAGCCTGATCATCACTGGCGACGAAGAAGGCCCGGCGATTTACGGCACGCGCGCCCTTATCAAGCATATGCAGGCGCGGGGGAGTATCCCTGACGCTTGCCTGATCGGCGAACCAACCAGCGTCAACCAACTGGGCGACATGATGAAGATCGGGCGGCGCGGCTCGGTCAATATGTGGATTTCGGTCGCTGGAACGCAGGGCCATGTCGCCTATCCGCATCTGGCCGATAATCCGATCACCAAATTGGTCGCGATCCTCGCCGAAATCGAGATTATCCATCTCGACGACGGCACCGACTGGTTCCAGCCAAGCAATATCGAGATTACCGACCTTGCTGTCGGCAACAAGGCCACTAACGTCATCCCGGCCAAGGCCGAGGCGCGGTTGTCGATCCGGTTCAACGATCTGCAAAGCGGCGACGCGCTGGTGGCACGGATTCGCGAACTGGTCGAGCAAGGCGGGGGCACGTTAACGGCGATGATTTCGGGTGAAGCGTTTCTGACGCCGCCGGGTGAGTTGTCGGCGGCGATATCGGAGGCAGTGGAGGCGGTGACCGGGATCAAGCCAGAACCCTCAACCACCGGTGGTACGTCCGATGCGCGGTTTTTGACCAAGATTTGTCCGGTGGTGGAGTTTGGACTTTGCAATGCAACGATGCACAAGCTCGATGAGGCGGTGGCGATTGCAGATCTGGACGCGCTGACGGAAATTTACCGGCGGGTGGCGATGGATATGCTATCGGCATGGGAAATGGCCGACTAAGTCCGTAGATTGATGACCTTCACCGCTATCCTTTAAGCATAATATACAACGCTCCCGCGCCGCCATGCTTCGGATGCGCATTGCGGACCGCCGAAATATGCCGCGAATGCCGCGATGCCGCCAGCCAGTCGCGGACAACAGCGGCGATCGCGCCCCTGCCCTCGCCGCTGGCGCGGTCATGCGCGCGAGGTTTTCCCGTGACGAGCAACACGACCTTCATCTTTTGCGCTATCGCCTGTTCGAGCGCGCCATCGAGCCGCGCATAGGCACGCGACAGGCTGGCTTCGTGGAGGTCGATGCTGATGTCGGGCAGTATGCCGCCGCGATTGATCCGGCGGTCCCAGTGCGAGTCCAGGGTAGCGGGTTCAGCTACGTTTTTCCGCTCGCCTCGATCGACGACGACCGGCCAATTGGTCGTGCGCACCTTCGGGGTGTCTCGACTTGGCCTTCCGCCAAGTTTATCCTGAGCGGCTGCAAGCCAGCCGAAGGGCTCGACACGAACGGGTTTTGTAGCGGTGGGTGAGGCCTTGCTGACGGACTCAACTCTCACTTCGTGCAACGGCTTTACCGTCGCCATCACCTTGCCCCACAGCGCCTTTTCATCCGGGCCAAGCCGCCTCGGCATCGTTCAGGGGATGAGCCGCGCGACCGCAGCCTTTGGCAGGAAGATCAGCGCAGCGCCGCGCGCCGACATGCCGCCCGCAATGCCGCGCGCACGGTCGCCAGCGCCCCAGAAAGTATCGACGCGGTTCGCGCCTTTAATCGCGCCGCCGGTATCCTGCGCTATCCAGATGCCGTTGGGTTCCGCCCGGTCCATCGAAAGCCATAGCGGCGCGCCCAGGGGAATGAATTTGGGATCGACCGCGGCGCTTGCCTCGCCAACCACGACATAGCCCATCGCCCCCAATGGCCCGGCCCCGGTCAGTTCGCGGAAGAACACAAAGCTTTTGTTTTCATTCATGATCTTGCGGCCCTCTTCGGGGTTCGCGCGCAAATAGGCAACGATGCCTTGCATCGAGCCATCGGTGATGAGGCCGCGATCCTTCATCAGCCTGCCAATACCAGTGTAACCGCGCCCATTCTGGCTTTCATAGCCAATCCGCATGACCCCGCCATCTGGCAGGCGCAATCGCCCCGACCCCTGAATTTGCAGGAAGAAGAAGTCGACCACATCATTGGCATAGGCAATTTCCAACCCGCGACCCGCAAGCGATCCGCTTTCGATGGTTGCGCGTTCGTCATATTGGACCAGCTTATTGCCGTTCACCTTGCCACGGATGCTCTTGCCTTTGAGGTCATCCGAAAACAACCCGAGATCAACGTCGACCAAGTCGGCAGGCCTTTTGTAGATCGGCACCTCGCAACCTGGCTGGCGAGTGCGACATCCGGCAATTTCAGGCTCGAAATAACCCGTAGCAAAGGCCTTGCCGTCGCCGACCTGCACTGCATCCATGTGCATCGCAAAGAAAGAAATCGCATCGCCGGTCCACGTCTTGACCGCGTCGCAAGCAGCGACCCAATCGCCGCTTTGCGTGAGGCCGCTATTGTCGGTGCGGCGGACAAGGCCGGGGCAACTCGTGCGGAAGCTGTCCATCGCCAGCGTCGCCTTGCGCGCATCGACTTGCAGCGAGCCGATTTCCGGCCCGCGAACCACGCCCAAGTTCGCAGCCGTGGTGCCGTCGCCTGCCTGCGCCGCTGCCGGCAGGACCGCCTCGGGAGTCGAAGGAATTGGCTTGGTTGCCTTGTCCAAGACTGGCGGTGTGGATGAAGACGGAGAGGACGGCCCGCCATTGGGAATGATGCCGCCCGAGCAGGCAGACAGCAACATGCCGGAAAGTGCGAGCGATATAAAAGCGCGTTTCATCGCGCCGGTGAATCAGACCGAGTCGGTTTCGTCAAGCTTCCAGTTGCGGTCGCCCGATTTGACGTCGCGCATGAAAGTCCAGACATCATGCGTTTCGACCGCATCGGTCATTGAGCCACCGATGACATTGCCCTCGGCATCCTTGACCATCGCAGCAATATCGGCGTCAAAGCGGATAGTGATGCGGGCCATTGGGTGATCAAAGCTTGCATCGACAACCCGCGCCTCGTCGATCCGGACCAGCCGGTTTGACAGCGTTTCGCCGCGCGTTATGCGACCATCGATGGCTTCCGCAAAGCTTTCGTAAACGTCATCATCGCACAGGAAGCGTAACGATTCCCGGTCGCCGTTCCAATAGGCTTCAAGCACCATCTTGTACGCTGATTTCGAACCCTCGACGAACAGTCCGACATCGAAAGTGCGGTCCGCATTGGCAATCAAACGCAATCCGCTTTGGGCAGCCATGTCGACATTCGACACGTCGCCCTGCGGCAAGGAAGAGCCTGACTCGCTCGATGGCAAAGGCTGACGCATCATTGGCGCGGCCGTGTCGATTGGCTGGCGCGCCACTGGCTCTTGTTCATGGCCCGTGCGTTTGCCAAGCACCGAATAGAGCCGAAGCCCCAGAAAAGCCGCAACAAGAGCAAGCAATACGATGGTGAAAGTCACAACGTCTCCTAAGAGCCTAACAGCTTACGCCAAATATTAGACCAAATGGTTAGCGCCGGGCGAAAATGCTTCCGTCCAACTCCGCCCTGTGCGCCATATAAGCATTATCGCGCATGGTTTCAAAGGGCTTTACCCAAAGAAAAATGCAAATGGCCGCAAGCAAGGTTGCGATTGCCCTTTTTGACGGCCCCTGCTAGGCGCGACGCCGATAAGGGGCGCTGGGGTTAGCGACCACCAAACCAACAGGAAAGCACGACATCACATGGCCGAAGAAGCAGGCACCATCGTTTCTGAAAATGTTAAAGCCAATGGCGAAGATACCGCCCCCGCAGTTGGCATGTTGAACCAGTATATCAAGGACTTGTCGGTTGAAAACCCGCAGGCACCGCACAGCTTTCAATGGGAAGGGCAGCCGCAGATCGATGTGCAGGTGAATATTCAGGTCAACGCGATCAACGACGAAATCCATGAAGTTGCGATGAAGCTTGCGGTCAAGGCCGAGAGCGAAAATGGCGTGCAATTCTCGGTTGAGCTCGATTACGGCACTTTGTTCGGCCTGCGCAACGTAAGCGACGAGCAGGCGCATCCTTTCCTCTTTGGCGAAGCGCCCCGCCTGATGTTTCCCTTCGCCCGCCGTGTTGTCGCCGATGCCGTGCGCGACGCAGGCTATCCGCCGCTGGTGCTTGAGCCGATCGATTTCAACGCGCTGTACTTGCAGCAAGTTACGCAGGCGCAGCAAATGGCCGAAGTCCAACCCGCTGGCGAAGCATAAACACAAGCTGCCGGTGAGCGGGAGCAAAGCCGCGTGAACCTGCTTAAATCGACGGGCATTATCGGCGGCATGACGCTGATCAGTCGGGTATTCGGCTTCGCCCGCGACATGATGCTGTCGCGTATCCTCGGCGCGGGTGCCGCAGGTGACGCGTGGCAGCTGGCGTTTCAGTTGCCCAACATCTTTCGACGCCTGTTCGCCGAGGGCGCATTTTCGGCCGCCTTCGTGCCGCTTTTCAACCGGAAAATGGCAGAAGAGGAACGCGGCGAAGGCGGCGGCGCGCGCAGCTTCGCGATTGATGTGTTGTCAGTATTTGTGCCGATATTGTTGCTGTTTTCGGCGATAATGATGCTTGCGATGCCGGGCTTTATCTGGTTGATCGACGACTTCGGCAAGGGCGGACGCACCAGCGATTTTTCGATCACGCTGGCGCGGATTACCTTTCCCTATCTTGCCCTCATCAGCGTCACGACCCTGTTTGCGGCGATCCTCAATTCGCTGACCAAATTTGCCGCAGCAGCCTTTGCGCCGGTCCTTCTGAACCTCTGCATGATAAGCGCGTTGCTAATCTCCATCTGGCTCGACGGTGGGTCCGACCCGCAGCAGGCCGCTTATCTGCTCGCATATTCGGTATCGCTAGCCGGATTGGCGCAGATGCTGTGGCTCGGCTATTGGGCACGCAAGGCGGGGTTCAGCCTTGCCATTCGTCGACCCCGGCTGACGGCGGATGTGCGGCAATTGGGCGTATTGATCCTGCCCGCCATTTTCGGCGCGGGTATTTACCAGATCAGCCGCTTTATCGACCTGTTCTTCCTGGGGCGGCTTGAAGAGGGCTCGTTCGTCTTTCTCGCGCTGGCCGACAGGCTCAATCAGTTGCCGCTCGGCATCATCGGCATCGCGCTGGGAACCGCTATTTTGCCCGCGCTGTCGCGGTTCATCGCGCAGGACGACGCAGGCGGAGCGCAGCGGATCCAGAGCAATGCGATCGAGTTAGGATTGCTGCTGACCGTACCAGCTGCGGTCGGCCTATATTTTGCAGCGCAGCCGCTGGTCAGCGCCTTTTACTTCGGCGGAAAATTCGGCGCTGATGACGTCGTGAGCACGGCATCGGCACTCGCGATGCTCGTTATTGGGCTGCCAGCCTATGTTTTGCTCAAAGTCCTGACCCCCGGTTTTTTCGCCCGCCGCGATACCAAAACGCCAGTCTACACCGCGGCTATCGCTTTGGTGCTGAACATCGTTCTCAACATCCTGCTCATTCCCAGCATGGGCGTTGCGGGGCTAGCGCTGGCCGGCGCAACAGCCGCCTGGGTAAACTGTGCCATGCTATATGCCGTCCTTCACCGGCGCGGGCATTTTCATATCGAGGCCGATTTGCTGACCCGGATCAGCAGGATATTCCTGTCGGCAGCCGCGATGGGGGCGACCATCCATTTCCTCACGCCCTACGGTGCCGCCTATTATGGCGCGGGCGCCCTCGCGCGGGTAGGAAGCATATTGACACTGGTCGGCGTTGGGGCAGTGGTTTATTTCGGCTTGGCATGGGTGACAGGAGCAATCGATCGAAGCAAGATCTACATGCTCACCCGCAAGCAAGCGGCAAAATAAGGACACAGAATGCGCGTCGTTTCAGGCATCCAGCCCACCGGCAACCTTCATCTCGGCAACTATCTGGGCGCGATCCGCAACTGGGTAAAGATGCAGGACGAAATGGAATGCCTGTATTTCCTGGCCGACCTTCACGCCCTGTCGATGCCGCACAATCCGGCCGAGCTGACTGCCAACACCCGCGAGATGGCAGCGGCGTTGATTGCCTGCGGGCTCGATATCAACAAGGCTATCCTGTTCAACCAGGCGCAGGTGCCTGCGCATGCCGAGCTTCAATGGCTGCTCAACGGCACCGCGCGGATGGGCTGGCTGAACCGAATGACGCAATTCAAGGACAAGTCGGGCAAGAACCGCGAGGGTGCAAGCATCGCGCTTTTCACTTACCCTGTGCTACAGGCGGCGGACGTGCTGCTCTATCAGGCGACGCATGTGCCGGTAGGTGAGGACCAGAAGCAGCATCTCGAATTGGCCCGCGACATTGCGCAGAAGTTCAACAATGATTTTGGCAATGGAACCGACGTCTTTACGCTGCCAGACCCAATCATCCCCAAGGAAACGGCGCGCATCATGAGCTTACGCGACGGAACCGCCAAGATGTCCAAGTCCGACCCAAGCGACATGAGCCGGATCAATCTGGTCGATGACGCCGACACGATTTTAAGCAAAATCAAGAAGGCAAAGACCGATCCCGAGCCCTTGCCGTCGGAGGCCGCTGGTCTGGACGGACGCCCCGAAGCGCAGAACCTGGTGGGCATTTATGCCGCTTTCGCCGAGGAAAGCGTTGATGCCACACTCTCCCGTTTCGGAGGCCAGGGTTTCGGCGCGTTCAAGCCGGCGCTCGCTGAATTGGTCATCGACAATTTCCGCCCAATTTCGGAACGGTTCAACGCGCTGAAAGACGACCATGAACAAATCGACGCCGCCCTGGCCAAAGGTGCGGCAAAGGCGCGCGAACTGGGTACACCGACATTGAAGGCAGCATATTCGGCGCTTGGCCTGTTGCGTTGAATTGCATTTTTGCGTCGTTCAACCGAAGTTAAGCGAAACGGTTTTAGTTTTAGGCCGTTACTGATATCTACGCGAGCAGTCGCCCGAAGGAACTGACATGAAAAAGAAAGCCGTTCAATTTCTTGCGCCCATAACGCTACTGGCTCTGGGAGCCTGCGCTACGCCATTCAACGCAGATGTTTCGCGCTTTCAGGAATTGCCTGCGCCGCAGGGGCAGAGCTTTACTATCCGTGCGGCTAACCCTGCCAATGACGGCGGCATCGAGTTCGGCCAATATGCCTCGCTCGTAGCGACCGAATTACAGGAAATCGGCTACGTGCCTGCGCCGTCGGGCGCAGGGGCGGACATGACGGTCACGCTCGACTACGCCGTAGATCAGGGCAAGGTGCGCACTATTGTCCGGCAAGATCCGTTCTATGATCCGTTCTGGGGCTATGGCAGCTTTTACCGGCCCTACGTCGTCCGCACGCGCCGTGGCCATCGCTATATTGCGGGCTATTATGACCCGTTCCTCTACAGCGGCTTTAACCGCCCCTATGACGTTGACAATTTTACGGTCTACACGGCCAACATCGACCTGAAGATCGACCGTAATGCGGACAGGAAGCGCTTGTTCGAGGGCAAGGCCGAAGCCAAATCGCGCTCGAACAAACTGCCTTATCTGGTGCCGAATCTTGTCGAGGCGATGTTCACGGGCTTCCCCGGTAATAGCGGCGAAACAGTAAGGATTTCGGTCGCGCCCGAAGAAAAGCGTTAAACCCCGCAGCCCAACTCCGATTTGCCAAAGGCGGCACCTTCGCCCCGCGTTGCGCTGATGCCAGCGTAAAGCTCGGTCGAAGCGAACGTGCCGTTGCCGTCGATCCGGAAGCCCTGGCGACGGAACGCCTCGATGACCTTGGCCGGCGGGTCGGCAAAGTAGAGCGATTGCGATTCATAATGCTGCGCAATCGCGGTGAGCGACAGGCCCTCGAACGACCGGGGGAGCTTCACGTACGTGCTTTTGCCCTCGATCGCGGAATAGGCTTTCTCGCGCGCCTCCTCCTCGGCAAAATCCCTGCTCTCCAGCGCCTCCCATTGCGCCCGTAGCCGCGTAGCGATTTTTGCAAATTCAGCACCCAGTTCGCCGCCGAAATTGCAGGTTTGCGGGTTGAAACTAATCTCGACCGGCTTGCCGCCCTGACGCGACAGGATGGCGGCCCCGTCGGCCACATATCCAACGCCACCGGTTCGCAGTTTGACTTCGATAAAGTCATTTGCTGTCAGGCCAAATAACGTCAGCTTCGTGCCTTCGCCCACCCGGTCGAGCAGCGCACTGGCCGTGTCTGGCTGCGCCCAGATATCGACCGGCCCATCGGCGAGCCATGCTTTGTCATTTAGCGCCCTGGTAATTTCGGGCGGCGCGGTTTCGACCAGATTGATGTCGGCAATATAGCCATTGCCGTCGGCCAGCTGAAACCAGCTACTGGTGCCGTCCATCCCCATCTTCAGCGTGCCGGTTACCGCGCTTCCCCTAGGCAGCTTGCCGATAATCTGCCCGTCTTTGGTGCTGGGCAGACTACGGATGTTGACCTCGGTGACGGCGTATAGCTGACGGGTTGCAGCATAGTCGGAGGCGGATTTTTCGACTTCGGGATCCTGCCGCGAATCTGCAGATCGCCAATCGTCGGCGAGGAATAGCCAGAAATACAGCATGCCAATCAGCAGTAACGCAGCCGTAGCGATCGCGGCAATCATCCAGGGACGCATCGGCTTTGACTCCAATTTACTTTGCGACATAATATCGGATTGTGCGGGATCGGCGATTTCAGAGTCCTGATTTTCAGCCGGCGCATGGACGGTGCCTGAACCTGGTGCCACCGATACCGAATCGGACGAGGCGGCTATCGCCGCACCGCACTTAGCACAAAAGCGCGCATCGGGCGGATTCGCTGAGCCGCAGGCCGTGCAGAATTTCACCATGACCTATTTTCCCCGATTCCCTGACGGATTCGTGGATAAGCTGTGGAAAGCCTATTGAAAAGCGGTGATTATGCTGTGGAGCGTTTAGGCTTCGAGTTGTCGCAACAGCGCGCGGACGTCATTGTCCATGTCGCTGTCCTGCGCACGCAAGCCTTCCACCAGCCGAACCGCGTGAATCACCGTCGAATGGTCGCGGCCACCGAATTTACGCCCGATTTCGGGGTAGCTGCGCGGTGTCATCACCTTGGCAAGATACATTGCGACCTGACGGGGGCGGACGACGGCGCGCGCGCGGCGTTTCGATGACATTTCGCTGCGGTCGATGCGGTAATATTCGCACACGGCGCGCTGGATTTCGTCGATCGTGATGCGGCGGCGGCAGGCGCTGAGGATATCCTTCAGCTGCTCTTCCGCCAGCGTCCGCGTCACCGGCTTGCCGGTGAGCTGTGCATAGGCCAGCAGCTTGTTGAGGCCGCCTTCCAATTCACGGACATTGCGGCTGATTGTGCGGGCAAGGAATTCGACCACATCTTCGCCAACCTGCGCCTCGGGCATATTGGCAAGCCGCTGCTGGAGAATAATCCGGCGCAATTCGAGGTCAGCAGGCTGAATGTCGGCGACAAGCCCCATCGACAGGCGCGAAAGGATCCGCTGGTCTACGCCGTCCAAGGCCTGCGGCGCGCGGTCAGCGGCGACTACCAGTCGCTTACCCGCACCGATAATCGCATCGATGGTGTGCAGGAACTCTTCTTGTGTGGAAACCTTGCCGATGATGAATTGAATGTCGTCGATGAGCAGAACATCGACCGCGCGCAACCGCGCCTTGAACTCCATGACTTCCTTGCGCCGCATCGCGGTCACAAACTCCATCATGAATTTTTCGGCCGACATATAGATGATTTGTGCGTCGGGATTGACCTCTGCATAGGCATGGCCGATCGCATGCATCAGGTGCGTCTTGCCCTGCCCGGTCGCCGCCTGCAGATAGAGCGGGTTGAACAAAGGCTTGTCCTTTGACGCCACGCGCTCTGCCGCGCTCAGCGCCAATATATTGGTCTGTCCCTTTACAAAATTGGCGAACGTCATCCGCGGATCAAGCGCAGAACGCACCGGCAGCGCTTCTGCAATATGCTGCGCTGCAGGCCGCTCGGTAACGCCCGACGGACGGAGCATTTCGACGCGGGCAGCACCGGGGCGCGTGCGAATCTTGAGTTGCTTCACCTGTTTGTTGGTGCTGCTCCACGCAAGACGAAGCCGGTCGGCATAATGGTCGGACACCCAGCTCGCAGAAAAGTCGGAGGGAAGTAACAATTCCAGCGTGCCGGTCAGATCACAAAAATCGCCCAGCGCGATAGAGCGGATCCACTGGCCATAAATCTGAGCGCCAAGATCGCGGCGCAAGCCCGACGAAATAGTCTGCCAGTCCGAATCGAAACGCGCAGCTATCGGCTGAGCGGCGACGCTGCCTGCTGATTGACCGAAATTGTTATGCGATACAGAAATATTATCGGTCACCTTACGATTGCCCCTCTTGTCCACCCCTTTCCAGCACGCCTTGACCGCTAGCTATACGCCCCCCGAAATTCGGCCACAGAAACCCCTGCCCTCATTTGCCATCAAATGAGGAGCAATCTGTGTCCAAATCTCAATGTGAGGCACTGCCCGACTGTCGTCACGCGATGCTGGAAATGGTTTCTTAGCCAGTAAGATTCGAGTCGATCAAGAGCAGCGCCGCAAAAAAAGTGAAATAAATGCCATTGACTCGCTGCAAGCCAAGCAATTGCGTAAAGTTATTTTTAGACCGCTGTTTTGCTTGGCTTTTCCTTGACCGAGGTGCCAGCGATCTTGCCGAATCGCCGGAAAAGCTTGTCATTGGTTTGTCACAAAATCGCAAAATAAAAACCCGCCGGGGTCGCGGCGGGTTAGTCGTCTCAAAGCCGGACGGTCCGGCTATATCTTTTGGCTTAGGCGAGGCCGCCGACAGCCTTGGTCAGGCGACCGAATTTGCGCGACGCGGTGTTCTTGTGCAAAACGCCCTTTGAAACGCCGCGTGCCAACTCGGGTTGCGCGGCAGCAAGTGCTGCGGCAGCCGTCGACTTGTCGCCAGCTTCAATCGCGGCTTCGACTTTCTTGATGAAAGTGCGGATGCGGCTGACGCGGGCGCCATTGACATCGGTGCGACGCGCATTGCGACGGATACGCTTTTTTGCTTGCGGCGTATTTGCCATTTTAGTCCTCGAATTTCGTTAATTATCGAGCGCATCTTTACAATGCCTGCCCGTTGAAGCAGCCGCCCTTAGCGGTGGCTTACAGATTCGTCAACCGCGAAATCGCGCACTAACGCTGGCATTTCGCGCAGTAAAAGGTCGAGCGTCCCGAATCAACGCGGCGTTTGACGGGCGCGCCACAAACGCAGGCCTGACCCTCTCGACCGTAGACCAGAAAATCCTTCGCAAAATAGCCAAGTTCACCATCGGGTGCCGCAAAATCGCGCAAAGTTGAGCCCCCCGCCGCAATCGCAGATGTCAGCACCTCCTTGATCGCGACCACGAGCCTTTCGAGACGCGGTTTACTGATCTTCGCGGACATTGTGGTCGGCGCTATCCCCGCCATATGCAGCGCCTCGCACACGTAGATATTACCCAGTCCGGCAACGATATTCTGGTTGAGCAGCATGGCCTTGATCGGCGCCGCACGTCCTTTCAGCGCATTTTGCAGCACCAAAGCGTCGAAATCATCGGATAGAGGCTCAGGCCCCATGCTGACAAAGGCCTTATACGCCATCAGGTCTCCGCTCTGCATGATATCGAGCGAGCCAAACCGGCGATGGTCATTCAGCGCGACCACCCTCCCCGAACCGGTCTCCAGCACAAAATGGTCATGCTTCTCGATTTCAGTCGGATCGACCCGCCATCGCCCCGACATGCCCAAGTGAAAGATCAGCACATCGTCGCGGTCGGTCTGGATAAGGCCGTATTTGGCGCGGCGTCCCAAGCCGGTCACCCGTGCGCCAGTGAGCCGCTGGCGCAGATCGACAGGCATCGGCCAGCGCAAATCGGCGCGGCGGGGCTCTGCGCGGATTATGGTTTCGCCGTCGAGCACGGCGCGCAGACCGGCAACAGTGGTTTCGACTTCGGGGAGCTCAGGCATGGAGCGGTGCTAAAGGGCCGGAACAGTTTTGGCTAGCAGTTGCCGACACCCATTCGACTTTCATCCCCATCGCCAATTCAGTGCCCGATCACCGCCCGGTCCGTCGCCCTACTTTTGGGCTTAGCGGAAAGGCAAAGATAACACCGCGCCTGTCCGATCATAGTCGGGCAACCCACTTCCCGGCATGACGCCCAGATCGCGCGGCGGGACGCCTGGCCGATAAACGAATGTGCCGAATAGCTGATCGAAAATAGAGAGCGTCGCGCCATAATTCTTGCACTCTTCAGGCCGCGCGCTGTGGTGATAACGGTGCAGTTCGGGGCCGACGAACAGATAATTTACCCAACCCATCCGCATATCGACATTGAAATGGCTGATTATGCCATGCAAGCTCATGATCATCCCGAACATTGCGATCACCCGCTGGTCGTACCCCATTGCCCAAATTGGCACGACGATAACCAGAGCACGGATGATGATCGCATTGATCGGATGGAAAACGGCATGCATGACCAAATAGAGACGGGGCGGCAGATGGTGCGCCGCATGAACCTTCCATAGCAAGCCGCCGAACTTACCCGGCAGTTCGTGCATCGCGCGGTGTATCGCGTAGTTCAGCCCTTCGTAGATTAGCAGACAAGCCACCAATTGCAGAGCCAGCGGCCAATCGCGCGCTGGACCCGACAGATCATCTGAAGCCTTGATGGCAAAATAAGCCAGCATTATGCCAAGTGCATAAAGCGTGAGCCCATTTGGAATCACGAACTTGATGTCCGACCACAAGCTGCGCCAAGTCATCGACCAGCGCTTTTCATAAGGATAGCGCAACTCAAGCAAGAAGCAGAGGATAAGCACAAAGGCACTGCTGATGGACGACAGATTTTCCGGCGGAGCTTCACTGACCCACAAGACGTAGAATGTTGCGAGTTTGATTGCCCACAGAAATGGGTAAAGCCACCATCGGACAAAAAGCCGTCCCATGCTGTCACGATTATCGATTTCGCCCGCCACGACACTTGCCATTATTCGCCCTTCCATTTCTGGACATCTGTCTGATAATGGACTTACGTATAGGTCATGGTTTTTGCCAGCATCAGAATAGCTGTCATTGGCCAAAAATAGTCAGTCGGGGGAATTATGTCTGAAAAACGAGTGGATCGGCGGATAGGGAAAACTCGCGATGCCCTCGCGACTGCCATGTTTACACTCATCCAGCGCGACGATTGGAACGCAATTACAATCCAGTCCATTTGCGACGAGGCCGATGTTGCACGCGCTTCCTTTTACGCGCATTTCGACGGTAAGGTTGACCTCCTGAATTTCATGCTGCAACGAAATCTTGGCGGACTGGCTGCACATATCGGCTCATTGGGCGGGGGTGCGCATGCCATATTGGATTGGTTCGTAGACCATGTAACTTCGGATCGCTCGCGGTTCGCAAAGATTGTGCTGTCGCCGGATGCCCACCCGGCGTTGACGCGGTTCAAGGCGGTCGTGAGGGACCAATATGCACAGGCGATAATATGCGACGACATCAACGCAAGCGATGCACAACTGGACTTTATCCTGGGCGGGATGATGGAATTGGTTATGAACTGGTCCAAGACATGGCGGATGCAGCAGGTGCCCGAGCTAAAAGCAAATGTACTCGATTTTGCAGGTAGAGTTTTGGGTAACGGCAACTGTAGCAACGCGATTGGTTCGAATTCCGGCATGGGCAGAAAGAGGAGTTGATTTTGCACCTATCAGCCTTTGCGGCCCGCGCTTTCTTCGGCTAGAGCCTCCTGCCATGAGCGAAACCGTATCCTTTGGCTATGAACAGGTTAGCCCCGAAGAAAAGACGCAGCGCGTCGGCGGCGTTTTTTCGAATGTCGCGCGCAAATATGACATCATGAACGACGCGATGTCGGGCGGGATGCACCGGTTATGGAAGGACAAGTTCGTTCGCCGCGTGAAGCCTCGTCCCGGCGAGGACATTCTCGACATGGCGGGCGGCACCGGAGACATTGCGTTCCGCATGGAAAAATCGGGCGCTCAGGTGACTGTGTCTGACATTAACGAGGATATGCTCGCCGTCGGTATGGAACGCGCGATGGACCGGGGCATCGACACTTTGATCTGGTCGCAGCAAAATGCCGAAACGCTGACATTTCCTGACAAGCATTTCGACGCTTACACCATCGCCTTCGGCATCCGCAATGTGACCGACATTCCAGCGGCGCTCAAGGAAGCGCACCGCGTGTTGCGTTATGGCGGACGGTTTTTCTGCCTTGAGTTTTCGACCGTCGAATGGCCGGGGCTGGCGCAGGCGTACGATGTTTACTCGGACAGGCTCGTTCCCAAACTCGGCAAGGCGATTGCAGGCGATGAGGACAGCTACCGCTATCTGGTCGAATCGATCCGCCGCTTTCCCGACATGCAAAGTTTCAAGCGCATGATCGGCGAAGCCGGTTTCGTGCAGACCAAGGTCGAACCGATCATGGGCGGGCTGGTCGCCATTCACAGCGGGTGGAAGGTTTAACACCCGCCGCAATGACGCGCCCCGCAACACATATCATCCGTTTGCTCAAATGGGGCAGAATACTCGCTCGCCATGGCGCGTTGCGCGCCATTGAGGCGGACCGCAATACCCCGCCACAGGTCAAGCGGCTGTGCCGGGTTGCGCGTGTCGGCACCATTCAGCCGAAGATTCCGGACTACGCCGGTGCATTCCGGGCGATCGGCCCGGCTGCGATCAAACTTGGACAGACGCTTGCCACACGGCCCGACATTATCGGCGTCGAAGCTGCGCATAATTTGCTGACCCTACAGGATCAGTTGCCGCCTGCGCCATTCGATTCGGTATATGCCCAGATCGATACCAGCCTGAACAAACCTGCCGCCGAGCTGTTTGAATATGTTGACCCAGTTGCCGTAGGGGCTGCTTCGATCGCGCAAGTCCATCGCGCCCGCACCACCGATGGCAAAGACGTCGCGGTCAAAGTGCTCCGTCCCGGCATCCGCGAACAATTTGCCCGCGACATCGAAACTTATGAGTGGGCAGCCGCGCATCTGGAGGCTTTGGGTGGTGAAGCCGCGCGCCTTCGTCCGCAACTCGTCATTGCCAATCTGAAGCGCTGGACGTTGCGCGAACTCGATCTGCGGCGCGAGGCGGCGAGCGCATCCGAGCTCAAGGACGCGATGGTTGCGGTCGATGGATACACCATACCCACGATTGACTGGGATCGCACCTCTGGCCGTGTGCTCACGCTCGAATGGGTTGACGGCATCAAGATTGCCGATATCGAGGGACTGCGCGCTGCGGGGCACGACCTCGACAAAATCGCTGAAAAGCTGGTTCTCGTATTTCTTCGCCAGGCGATCTCCGAGGGCTTTTTCCACGCCGACATGCACCAGGGCAATCTGTTCGTGCGCGCCGACGGCACGATTGTCGCCATCGACTTCGGCATCATGGGCCGGATCAATCGGCAGGCACGTTTCTGGCTGGCGGAAATTCTCTACGGCCTGACCACGGGCAACTACAAACGCGTCGCCGAAATTCATTTCGAGGCGCAATATGTGCCAAGCTATCACAATGTCGACGAATTCGCGACTGCGCTGCGCGCCGTGGGCGAGCCAACACGCGGCAAGCCGGTCAGCGAACTGTCGGTCGGGCAGATGCTCGATAGCCTGTTCGCGATCACCCGTGATTTCGACATGCAGACGCAGCCGCATCTGTTGCTGTTGCAAAAGACGATGGTGATGGTCGAAGGCATTGCGACCTCATTGAACCCGGCAATCAACATGTGGGATGTCGCCGCACCTTATGTCCGGGACTGGATTCGAGGCGAGTTGGGGCCGGAAGCAGCGCTTGCCGATGGGCTGCGCAAACAGGCCGAGACGCTGAAGCTGATCCCCGACATCATCCGCCGCCTCGATGAACAATTGCCCCGCAAGGGCGGAGCCCCGGAGCCGCCGCCGCTTCCGCCGGTTCAATTGGTGTGGGAACGACGCGTGGGCGGAAATGGCTGGCGTTATGCAATGATCGCCATTGCCTCCGCCACCGCAGGTGCTTCGAGCATATTGTGGCTGACTTGACCGGCATCATCTTTGCGCATATTATTTGCGCATGAATAGACCATCCAGATTCTCGGCACCGCGACGCGCTACCAACATCAGCCTGCCTGGCGACATGGTGGAAGAGGCCAAGCGTCTGGGGATCAATGTTTCGCAGGCTTGTGAAACCGGATTGCAAGAGCAAGTGCAAAAAGCGCTTGGCGAAGAGTGGAAACGCGAAAATCGGGAAGCAATTGAGAGCTGGAATAAATGGGTCGCCGAAAATGGCATGCCATATGACGAATACCGCCAGTTTTGATGGCGCGTTTCGACGTTTACCAAGGCGCAAAAGCGAGAGCTCTTTTGCTGGATATCCAGTCTGATTTACTCGACGAATTCGGCAGCCGAGTCGTCGTTCCGTTAATGCCGATTGAGGGGATGCAAACCGTTTCGCGCCTGCACCCGGTTTTTGTAATAGAAGACCGTCCTTACATTATGTCCACACATCTGATTTTTGCTATTCCACTGGAACGGTTGGGAAAAAAGATTGTGTCACTTGCGCACGAAGATCTGCCGATCACCTCGGCGGTCGACAAATTGTTCAGCGGGTATTGAGCCGTGACCGAAAAACGCATCCTCCTCATCGTCACCGGCGGGATTGCAGCGTACAAGGCGCTCGAACTCGTTCGCCTGTTGAAGCGGCAGGGCATCGCCGTGCGCGCAGTCATGACGCAGAGCGCCACCGAGTTTGTGACACCATTATCGATGGGCGTGATGACCGAGGACCAGGTTTACGGCGATATGTTCGACCTGAAGGAAGAGCGTGAGATTGGCCATATCCAGCTTTCGCGTCAGGCCGACCTGATCGTCATTTGTCCCGCCACCGCGAACATATTGGCGAAGATGGCAGCGGGTATCGCGGATGATCTGGCGACAACGATCCTGCTCGCGACCGACAAGCCGGTGCTGGCGGTGCCAGCGATGAATGTGCGGATGTGGCAGCATCCGGCGACACGGCGCAATCTGGCGCAGTTGAAGGCCGACGGCGTGACCGTCATGGACCCCGATGAGGGTGCGATGGCCTGCGGCGAGTTTGGACCAGGCCGCTTGCCTGAGCCGCCCGCCGTGGCCGAGCGAATTTGCGCTATGCTGGGGCATGGCTTTGATGCCACGTTGACTGCAGGACGTGCATCAACTTCAGCGCCTGCCGCATTGGAATCGCAACCCGACTTCGCCGATATCACCCACCGCCCGCTTTTCAGCAAACGAATAATGGTCACCGCCGGGCCGACCTATGAAGCCATCGACCCGGTGCGCTACATCGCCAACCGCTCTTCTGGCCGCCAAGGTTTCGCAATCGCCGCGGCGGCAGCTGAAATGGGTGCGGAGGTGACGCTGATCGCCGGGCCTGTCCACCTCGTCACCCCGCCCGGCGTAATCCGCATTGACGTCGAAAACGCGCTCGAAATGCAGGCTGAAGTGGAAAAGGCCCTGCCAACCGACGTCGCGATATTGGTCGCTGCCGTCGCCGACTGGCGTGCAGCGGATGTGCCGCAACAGAAGATCAAGAAGGATGGCAAAGGAATACCGCCGCTTATCTTAACCGAGAATCCTGACATTCTTGCAAGTCTTGCCGCGCATAAGCAACGGCCAAAGCTGCTGATTGGCTTTGCGGCGGAGACCGAGAAGATTATCGAACATGCGACGGCGAAGCTTGCCAAGAAAGGCTGCGACTGGATCGTCGCGAATGACGTTTCGGGCGATGTGATGGGCGGTGATAACAACGCCTTCCATGTCGTAACGCGAAACGGCGTTGAAAGCTGGCCTGACAGCCCCAAGGATGTAATCGCCCGCAAATTGATGGAAAAAATTGCTGATGAAATCGCCTAAAGTTGAAGTCCGCGTCAAGCGCCTGAACCACGGCGCGGGACTTGCTTTGCCCGATTATGCCAGCACAGGTGCGGCGGGAATGGATGTCTGCGCCGCCGAAAGCTTGCTCTTGCGTGCGGGCAGACGTCATGCGGTCGCCACCGGGTTCGCCTTTGCCATCCCCGACGGCTACGAAGTGCAGGTCCGCCCACGTTCTGGCCTTGCGCTCAAACACGGCATCACCTGCCTCAACACGCCCGGCACGATCGACAGCGATTATCGCGGCGAGGTGAAGGTCATCCTGGCTAATTTGGGCGAAGATGATTTTCAGATAACTAAGGGCGACCGTATTGCGCAACTTGTCGTATCGCCGGTGACTCATGCATCGATGTGTGAGGTCGACGAGATCGACGAAACCCCGCGCGGCGCCGGGGGCTTTGGCTCGACGGGGGTATAAGGCCACCCCCTCAGCGTTGTCATTCCCGCGAAAGCGGGAATCCATGGTCTACCCGTTTGGCATCGCACGACGGTCGTGATGTAACGAACCTTCAGGCCATGGATTCCCGCTTTCGCGGGAATGACAATGTTCTTATGGGAACATAATGGATTTAACCGACCAGCAACTCGACCGGTACGCCCGCCACATCGTGCTGCGCGACATTGGCGGTGCGGGGCAGGCGAAGTTGCTGGAGAGCCACGTGCTGCTCATCGGTGCAGGCGGAATCGGCTGTCCGGCCATCCAATATCTTGCGGCAGCAGGTGTTGGCACTATCAGTGTTGTCGATGACGACATAATTTCATTGTCCAACCTGCAGCGGCAGGTGCTTTATAACGAAAGTCAGATCGGCCAGCCCAAAGTCAAAGCCGCTGCCGAGTCCCTACAAGGGTCAAACTCAGGCATTAAATTTCGTGCGCTACAGCAACGCGTTACGACCCAAACCTCTCCCGAGATTCTGGATGGCATCGACGTCGTCATCGACGGCAGCGACAATTTCGCGACACGCCTGATCGTCAACGACCTCTGCCTTGAAGCAAAAGTCCCGCTGGTCAGCGCCGCAATTGGCCAGTTTCACGGGCAGATCGGCACCTTCACCGGCTGGTTGTCAGACGCCCCCTGCTACCGCTGCTTCGTCGGCGACGCGCATGACCCCGACGACTGCGACGATTGCGCCACGCAAGGCGTGTTGGGTGCGATGTGCGGTCTGATGGGCAGCTTTGCCGCGATGGAGGCCATTCGTGTCCTCACCGGCTTTGGTAACGCGCAAATGGGCAAGCTGCACATCTTCGACGGTATGACGCCATCGATGCGGACAATCAAATTGCCGAAAGATCCGGCGTGCGGGAGTTGCGGCGCTGCTATCTCAGGAGCGGACTAAACCGCGAAGCGGCCAAAATTTTTATCACGCAAAGACGCAAAGACACCAAAGAAAAAGTGACAAGCCTTGCGCCTTTGCGTCTTTGCTTGATAAAAAATCGGCTACGCCGAAGGCTCTCCCAACAGTTCGTCCACCCACCGAGGTACCAGCTCGCTCGCCGGGCCATAGCGCGTTTCGTTGAAATAATAGCTTCCTTGGGACGGCTCCATATTGAGTTCCAGCGTCCGTATCCCCTGCTCGCGCGCCTCGCGCACGAAACCGGCAGCCGGATAGACCGCCCCCGATGTACCGATACTGACGAACAGATCGGCGCGGTTTAGGGCAGCATAAATCTCGTCCATCCGGTACGGCATCTCGCCGAACCAGACGATGTCGGGGCGCAACTGACCCGCTACGTTGCATGAGGGACAGGCGGGTCGGTCAATCAACGTCCCGCGCCAAAGGTGCCGCTCGTCACATGCAAGGCACCATGCGTTCAGATGCTCGCCGTGCATATGCAGCAGGCGTTTTGCTCCTGCCCGCTCATGCAGATCATCGACATTCTGCGTGACGATCAAAAGGCCACCTTGCCATTCCGCATCGAGCCGGGCCAACGCGTGATGCGCAGCATTCGGCTCCTTGGTCTGGATCGCCTCGCGCCGCATGTCGTAAAAGCGCAGCACGAGATCGGGATCGCGGGCAAAGGCATCGGGCGTTGCCACGTCCTCGACGCGGTGCTGCTCCCATAGACCGCCTTCGCTGCGGAATGTATCGATGCCGCTCTCCGCGCTAACGCCCGCGCCGGTCAGGATAACGATGTTTTTGATTTCAGCCATCCGCCATCCTTAACCGTTCGTGTCGAGCGAAGTCGAGACACCAATCGTTTGCGCCCCCGCGGATGGGCATCTCGACTTCGCTCGATGCGAACGGTAAGGGTTTGTCGGAAGGGGTCATTATGGCGGCAATTGGAATAATCGGCAGCGCGGGACGAATGGGGCAGGCCTTGGTCGATGCCATCAACGCGGCGGGTCAGGCCCATGCCGGCGGGGTCGATCAGGGCGGTGACCTCGGCGCGCTGATTGCCGCGTCCGACGTGCTGGTAGATTTCTCTTCGCCCCACGGGCTCGAAACCAGCCTTGACGCTTGCGTCGCGGCAGGCAAGCCCATCGTCATCGGCACCACCGGGCTTGAAGAGCGACACCATTTCCTCATTGACGACGCCGCGCGCGACATCGCTGTGCTCCAGACGGGCAACACCTCGCTTGGCGTCAATATGCTCGCCGCGTTGGTGCGTCAGGCCGCCGCGCAACTCGGGGATGACTGGGACATCGAAATCGTCGAAATGCACCACCGGCATAAAGTCGACGCCCCGTCCGGCACCGCGCTCCTGTTGGGCGAAGCTGCCGCCAAAGGCCGCAATATCGAACTTAAAGCTAATAGCGAGCGCGGTCGCGACGGCATTACCGGCGCACGAGCGGCGGGTGCCATCGGCTTTGCTAGCTTAAGAGGCGGCAGCGTCGCCGGCGACCACAGCGTTATCTTTGCCTCAGACAACGAACGCATCGAACTCACACACCGCGCCGAGAATCGCACCATTTTCGCGAAGGGCGCAGTGCAGGCGGCGATGTGGCTGAGTGGGCAAAATGCCGGGCGTTATGGCATGGAAGACGTCCTCGGATTATAGGGAGCGCCGATTTTACGAAGCGCCCCCAATCCAGAATATCAGTCGAACCATTGTCCGGTACCACTGGCCGCTGTGTTGCTTCCAAGGCTGGTGAGGTTGCCCCGCTTGCCCGCATAGGCACCTGTTTTGCCATATAGGCCGGCGACGCAGCTGGTCTTGGTCATCGCCTTATCCTGCGGCGTGCAGCCTCCGATAAGCGTGTAATTGCCATCGCTCGCACTGATGTCACAAATGACATGGCTATTGAAGATCGAGTCGTTTTCCGGCTGACTCATCGATATACAGGTGAATGTGCTGGCAGTTTTTTTGCCGCCCATCATCGTATCGCTTTTGCCCTTCCACATCAGACCCACGAATGGCACCCCGTCGGGCCGGGTAGTACCCACCACCGTCCCGGGCTCATTGCTTGATTCCCAAGTAAACGTGGCAGCCTGCGCGCCAGCCGATCCGAAAGCCGCGCACAATGCGGCCAAAGCCAGTATACCTCTTTTCATGAATAGCCTCCATTTCAATAAATCAAAACGAATGCTCTGGATTGCGACTCGTATGACAGTCGGCACAACGTCGGTAAGCGTGGCGGAAACAGGATGACTGCCAAAACCCCTAGCGTCAGGGAGGGTGCGCCTGCTTTGTTATTGTGTCAATTGGACTAAAGTTACATATGGGCGATTGGCCAATCTGTTGGCGGCGGGGAAGACCAATCGATAATGGCACATGAATAAGGCGCAGATTTTCGAATTCTACCGCCGCCTTGCCGAGGCCAACCCGGCGCCCGAAACCGAGCTTGCGTACGGCAATGTGTACCAGCTGCTGGTCGCGGTGGTATGTTCGGCGCAATCGACCGACGTTGGGGTAAACAAGGCGACACGCCGGCTGTTTGCCGAGGTTGAAACTCCGGCCCAGATGGTGGCGCTGGGCGAGAGCGGACTGAAAGAGCATATCAAGACAATTGGCCTGTTCAATGGCAAAGCGAAGAATGTCATCGCATTGTCTGAGATTTTGGTGCGCGATTATGATGGCCAAGTTCCTGCCGACCGCGGTGCGTTGGAGGCGCTGCCGGGCGTTGGCCGCAAAACCGCCAATGTGGTGATGAACACCGCGTTCGGGGCGGAAACTTTCGCGGTCGATACACATATCTTCCGCGTCGGGAACCGCACCGGGCTAGCGCCGGGAAAGACTGTGCTCGCGGTCGAAAAGGTGCTCGACAAAGGCACGCCGAAGCCGTTCCGCTTGGGCGCGCATCATTGGCTGATCCTGCATGGTCGTTATATCTGCAAGGCGCGCACCCCCGAATGCTGGCGCTGTCCGGTCGTGGACATGTGCCGCTACAAGCCAAAAACGCCGCAGCCCAAAACAAAGTCAGCGCCGGTTCAGAAAAACTGAGCTAAGGTCATCGGGTTATTCTCGGGAGAAAATCGATGCACAAATCACTGTTAGTCGTTGCCGCCCTTGCCGCCATGACCGGCGGCGCGACGTCGGGACTGTCCGCCAAGAAGGAACCCACCCCCGTCCGCGCGGTTGGCGAGCCTGTCAATTGCGTGTCGCTCAACCGGATTCGATCGACCGACATCGTCGATGACAGCACGATCGATTTCAAGATGGCTGGCGGAAAAACCTATCGCAACTCGCTGCCCAATAGCTGCCCCAGCCTGAAGTCGGAGGATCGCTTCTCCTACCGCACGTCATTAAGCCAATTGTGCAACGTCGATATTGTGCGCGTGCTTCACAATTATGGCGGCCGGTTGCAGGAAGGCGCAGGCTGCGGCCTCGGCAAGTTCCAGCAAGTCGAGAAGGTGAGCTCAAACTAGAACGGTGAGCCGACAACTTGACTCACCCGCTTGTGGTGAGGAGGGACTGAGCTTGACGAAGGCCCGTCTCGAACCACTCTCGTGTTAAGCCAAAGTCCTTCGAGACGCTTCCTCGACCATTCGACAGGCCCAAGGCTGAGCCGCTCCTTAGGACAAGCGGTTAGATAAAACGCACGTTGCGCCAGCCGCCAGCAGCATTTACCGCCCCGTCCAGTTCCCTGGCCGTTTTTCGACAAACGCGGCCATCCCTTCCTTCTGATCGTCGCTGCCGAAAAGTCCGTGGAACAAGCGGCGTTCGAAGACTACGCCTTGCTGCAACGTTGTTTCATACGCCGCATTGACCATTTCCTTACACGCCAACGCCGCAAGCGGTGCCATAGCGGCAATGGCTTGCGCGGTCTTGACGGCCTCCTCGACCAGATCGGCAGCAGACACCACCCTTGCCACCAAACCTGAGCGTTCGGCCTCCGCAGCGTCCATCATCCGCCCGGTGAGGCACATTTCCATTGCCTTGGCTTTGCCGATGGCGCGCGTCAGCCGCTGCGACCCGCCCATGCCGGGGGTCACCGCAAGCTTGATTTCGGGCTGCCCGAATTTTGCGTTGTCGCCCGCGATGATGAAATCCGCCATCATCGCCAGTTCGCATCCGCCGCCCAGCGCAAAGCCGTTTACCGCCGCAATCCAGGGTTTACGCGTCGCAGTGATGCGGTCATAGCCAGCGAAGAAATTGCCGCCATACATTTCGGCGAAAGACTGCGACTGCATCTCCTTGATGTCGGCTCCTGCTGCGAACGCTTTTTCCGAACCTGTCAGCACGGCGCAACGCTGGCTATCATCGGCATCGAACGCCCCAAATGCATCAATAAGATCGGCCAGCACCTGGCTGTTGAGTGCGTTCAGCGCCTGCGGACGGTTAAGCGTGATCAGCGTCACCGCGCCGCGCTGTTCGACCAGGATCGTTTCGTAACTCATAAAGGCTTCCATTCTTCATCCGCCGGCAGGGCTGCAAAAACACTGTCGATCAACTCCTCGGTCACACCCTCAGGCGTCGCCGGATCCCATTTCGGTTCATTATCCTTGTCGACGATCACCGCGCGCACACCCTCGGCAAAGTCGGGGCGGAGCAGCACGCGGCTGGCGATGCGATATTCCATCGCCATATTATCGGCAAAGTCCTCAAGCTTTGCGCTCTCCGCCAATTGGCGAAGCGCGACCTTGCAAGTCTGCGGGCTTTTCGTCCGCAGCGTCGCAAGCTCCCGCATCGCCCAGTCGCTTTCATCGGCATCGAGGCTGGCGAGAAGGTCCTCAAATCGGTCGGACGCAAAGTGGCGGTTGATCTGGAACAGCGTTTCGACGATTTTCGAGGGCGGCGGGGTTACCGATACCGTTCCCAATATGCCATCGATGCGCTCGATATCCTCGGTTGCAATTCTTGATTTCGCTTCGGCCAAAGCTTCGGAGGGGACATAATGCGTGGCAAGCCCCAAGGCGAGGCAACCCGGCCCGGCGATCCGTGCACCTGTCAGCGCCAGAAACTGCCCCACACGCCCTTCCAGCCGCGACAGGTACCAGCCGCCGCCCACGTCGGGGAACAGGCCAATACCAGTTTCGGGCATGGCAAAGCGGGTATTCTCGGTCGCAACGCGAAAGCGCGCTGGCTGGCTGATACCCACACCGCCGCCCATGCAGATGCCGTCCATGAAGGCGACCACGGGCTTGGGATAAGTGAACAGCAAATGGTTGAGTTGATATTCATCGTGGAAGAATTTGCGGCCGGATACGCCGCCGTCGTTCAACGCTGAATCGCGCAAAAATGCGATGTCGCCGCCAGCGCAAAAGCCCCGCCCCTCTGCATGGTCGATAATGACACATTTGACCTTGCGCGATGAACGCCATGTTAGCAGCGCCTCGGTCATCGCATGCACCATATCGAGCGTCAGCGCATGCAGCGCCGACGGTCGGTTCAGACTGATGATCCCGGCGTGCCCCTCAATGCGGGTTAGCACACAGGACTCATCCAGAGCGTGTTGAATGGTCATTGGCGCAGCAAGTCCCTACCGATGATCATCCGCATCACCTGGTTGGTGCCCTCAAGGATCGAATGCACCCGCAGATCGCGCCAGAAACGCTCGATCGGATAATCACGCAAATAGCCATATCCCCCAAATAGTTGCAGCGCGTTGTTCACAATTTCACTGCCGCTATCAGTCGCAAGGCGCTTTGCCATTGCCGAGAAACGCGACTTGTCGGGTGCATTCGCGGTTACCTTCGCGGCTGCCATATAGAGCAACGCACGCGCCGCCTCCAGATCGGTTGCCATATCGGCGAGCATGAACTGTGTGTTCTGAAAATCGGCCACCGGCTGCCCGAATTGCTGGCGCTCTTTGGTGTAGCGCACTGCCTCGTCGAGGCACCGCTGCGCCCCGCCCAGCGAGCAGGCACCAATGTTCAGCCGCCCGCCGTCCAGCCCCATCATCGCGAAACGGAACCCGTCACCTTCCGCTCCGACACGGTTGGCGACCGGCACCCGGCAATCCTCAAAAACAACCTGCGCGGTGGGTGAGGCGTTCCAGCCAAGCTTTTTTTCCGGCGCGCCGAAGCTTAAGCCCGGCGTACCCTTTTCCACGACGAGACAACTGATGCCTTTTGCGCCATTTTCGCTGGTCCGCACCATGCAAACATAGACATCATTATAGCCCGCGCCACTGATGAACTGCTTGGTACCATTCAGTACATAATTTTCGCCATCAAGCCGCGCGGTCGTTTTCAGGGCCGCCGCGTCGGACCCTGAGCCGGGTTCGGTCAGGCAATAGGACGCGATCTTCTCCATGCTCACCAGTTCAGGCAAAAACCGGGCTCTCAGCTCAGCGCTACCAAAGCAATCGATCATCCAGGCGGCCATATTGTGGATTGAAATATATGCCGATGTTGCAGGACAGCCATAGGCCATCGCCTCCATGATCAGCGCCGCTTCAAGCCGTCCGAGCCCGGTTCCGCCCGATTCTTCCGACACGTATATCGCGCCGAAACCAAGCTCGCCTGCGGCTTTCCAGACATCGACCGGATAATGCGCCTTCTCGTCCCATTCGGCGGCGAACGGCGTGATCGCGTCCGCGGTGAACTTTTTCGCCATATCCTGTATGGCGACCTGGTCCTCGGTCAGTTCGAACTGGTTCTGCATTGCGCCGCCGTAGCATCGCAGTTTTGACTTATCCAGCCATTAGCTTGGGGCACTGGACATAGCGATAGCTCGCTCCATCGCTTACGTCGGTGCGGGTCAGATTTTTGCGGTCCTCGCTCATTTCGAAGGCGATGCGCTTGTTCCATTTTTCGCCTTCACCGACAAATTCGAACTCCGCCTCCATCGCGCGCGATGTTTTGCGCTTGCCCGCGGTCATTGTCCCGATAGATTCGTGAAATTTAACGAGTTTGCCCTGCAGCGACATCATTTGCTCACTGTTTTCGGGATCATCCGCACATCCGGCGACGGTGGTCGCCCAGCGCCCCTCAAAGCCGCTGGGAAACTGGTTGATGGCAATTTCCAACGGCGCGTCCTGAGGAGAATCAGACGCAGCCGCTTGGGCCTCGTCTGCCGCTTCGCTTTTAGATCCGGCCGGCAAGCAAGCACCCACCAAGCCGCCGATAAACGCCGCAGAGATACAGAATAGTTTGGCAGACATAGATTTCCTCGCTTCACCGCACAAAACGCCCGTCATGCCTTTCCGTTCCGCCAAGGGTCGCTGCAGGCTGGCGAAAAAAGGCTTGGCTATCGTCTCCTTCCCCTGCTAACCGCGCCACGTCCGCACCCATAGCTCAGCTGGATAGAGCGCTGCCCTCCGAAGGCAGAGGCCAGAGGTTCGAATCCTCTTGGGTGCGCCAGTTTTCTTATGTAATACAGATACTTGTGCTGGATTCTACGCTTAGGCGAAAGTCCCCAGATGTTCGCCGTAAGCATATCCTGCAAGTTTGAACCCGTTTGAAGCGCAAGCCGGTCGATCTTCGACTACGAGTTTGTGCGCCAGACCACGCCCAAAGTCGGATTTTAGATGGATTGGCGTGCGCTTTGCGCTGACCTATTCCTTCGTGAGCAGAGGTCGCTATGTACCACTCAGCTCACAAACGGGTCTGGCAGTTACCGTTATCACATTGAACTCAACAGGCTGTCGGGCAACCAGTTTCTGGAGTTCTTCTACAAGCGGCCTTATATCCGATTTTATACGACATTGCTCGCCGACCTGGCACCGGGGGGCATTGGGATCAGTATATTCTCAACTACCGTCTCTTTAACGACATGATACTTTCCGGCGATGCGCATTCGTCCGTCGTCTCGTTCGTCAGTCATATCCGATGGGTGCTGCGGAATATGCGGGTCGATAATTCGGTCTGATCATCAGGGAGTTTTGGGGAAGAGCTTAACCGGCAGTCCCAGCGAGTCGAGTTTCGCGAAAATTCTGTTGAAAAAGTCCGCTCGGGAGGGTTTGTTGCGCTCACTCGGCAGAATTAGATCCTGCAGCCCGAACTGATGAATCAATATGCCAACCGGAAGTTGGTCGTTGGAACGAAGTTTCGCGACGCTCAAGCGATCCGACTTTTTCAGCAGAATTGCTAACTTTCCGACGTTCACCGTTGGCCATTAGCGTCGCGGTAACAGCCCTCCATTCATTGTGATGACGTTCCCAGACACGCCGATCGCTGGCGCATTGTGGACTAATGTTTCGGAACATTGTCAGATCGAGCGGATTATGTTGCAGTGCACAATATAATTTTTGCGTTGCACTGGGAATATCGGAATGAAATACTCGCTAGGCAGCATGAAAGCAGCTACTGATCTCGTCAGATCAGGCAAACTTTTGGAAGCTACGGATTTAATACAGCGGTTGCTTTCAAAGAATGCAAAGCCGCAGCCTACGGACTCTCCGGCTGCTCCATGGCAGCAGGCCAAGCTTCCGTCCAAAGACCAAGTTCAAAAAGCTGTAAAAACAGCAGTAGCTACAGAAGCGACTAACATCCGACTAACCAAGCCCAAGGTTCGAAGTGAGCAGGGACAATTTGAGAGCAAACAATTTACCTGCGCTCTGGGCCAGCGTTCATACAAGCTGTTCACGCCCTCGGGTTATGTTGGTAAGCCAATGCCATTGATCATCATGCTTCATGGTTGCACTCAAACACCGGATGACTTTGCGGCCGGAACTAAAATGAACGAGTTGGGTGAGCAACTGGGCTTTTTTGTGGCCTATCCAGCACAGCCGTCGTCGGCGAATTCATCGAGATGCTGGAACTGGTTTAATTCGGCCGACCAGCAAAAGGATAAAGGTGAGCCTGCACTAATTGCCGGAATCGTTCTTGAAATTATGGCGCACCACGCGGTCGACTCGAAGCGAGTATATGTCGCCGGGCTTTCCGCTGGAGGCGCAATGGCCGCGGTTTTAGGCATGACCTATCCCGACCTGTTTGCTGCAATTGGTGTGCACTCAGGTCTACCGTGCGGTGCAGCTAAGGATGTGGTCAGCGCATTTACGGTGATGAGGCGCGGCGCAAGCCACCTAGTCGGCAGCAGATCCGTGCAGCCGGTTCCGACAATTGTTTTTCACGGTGACCGAGATCGGACCGTCAACCCAGCCAACGCCGATGACGTTTTGGAACAGTTCGACCCAGCGGCAGCATCTGCGCAATACGAAACTACATCCGAAAAATCTGCTTTGGGCTTAAGTTATTCTAAGTCGGTACATGCCAATGACAACGGAACCGCCATGTTCGAGAAATGGCTGGTTCATGGGGCAGGTCACGCTTGGTCAGGAGGCAGCTCACATGGGTCGTATACCGAGCCCCGTGGTCCAGATGCCAGCCGCGAAATGATCCGATTTTTCTTTGAACACCGTCTCGCCACGTAATTCCGATACTACCCAAGCTCCCGTGAGCGTCTGGCACCATAACCACCGGAATTTGCCGATCGATTTCAATGATCTTTGCGAACAGCTGAAGCCCGTCCATTCCATCCATTCTGATGTCAGTCACGATGCAACCGGAGGCTGTTTTCAGGAAACAACCCCACATTTTGCAACCTGACGCGTTGTTGCGGGTTGGTTAGCTATGGTCCTCCACAACCCTTTCACCAAGGCCGTCGGCATCGCGCGCGGCGGGCCCTGTTCCCGACGCGGCTTGCAATGAGCAACGAGACGAAGACCGAACTCGCCGCCGACCGCACCGATATGGCGGAAGACCGGACTCTCCTTGCCAACGAACGGACGTTTGCTGGCTGGATGCGTACAGGCATGGCGTCCGTTGGAATCGCGCTCGGTTTTCACGCGCTGTTCAATAGCATGGTACCTGCCTGGGTGCCCCGTGCCATTTCCACCGGCTTTCTGTTCGTCGCCATCTATATTTTCTGGACAGCCGAACGGCGCGCTGCGCAAGTATGTCGTCGCCTCGACGCAACCGCTGTCGAGACATTCGGCGGCGCCAACCTCAAGCTTGTCGCCGCCGCCCTCACCCTCGCCACCCTCGCTCTCGCGGCAGCGATCTGGCTATTGCCACTGGTTGGGTGAGCCGGCTACCGGGTAGCTGTTCGGTCCACACGACTGCGGCGGCGGCCGTCACGCTGGCTCGCTCTCCAATCGGGCAAATTCCGCGCGCAGCAGCCCCGCATGCGCCGCGCTGCTTACGCTTGCGATGATTTCGGACAAGGAGTCGAACACGTAACGCCGGGCAATGGCATCGGCAGCCACATATGTCCGAAGCCGTCCGAAACCTCTCTGAAGGGCCTGATCGAAGCCGAAGCCCGGGACGATCAGCCGGATAACACCGCCGGTATCCCGGTGGACCAAATCACCGTCGGAGCGCTGCGCAATCTCTACCAGTGCGGCACTCAGCCAGTCGACGCAGGCCATCGCGGTGAAGGGGTCGTTGACCCCGGGCGACAGCGCACGGGCCGCGATTTCGACGAGTTCGTCGATCGCAAAGCGCGGGTCGGAGCCCGGCTTGCGGCGCGAGGAAAATGCGAACGAGCCACCCAACTCCACGGCAACCTCATCATCGGTGCAGCGCGGCGAACACTCGGCAATCGGTCGTCCGGCCAGCACGAAGTCGCCCAGCGGCCGCATCACCATGACGACGAGGTCGTGCGCGCAGGCATGACGCACCAGCGCAGCTTCGTCGATCGCCTCGATGTAGCCGTTGCACGGTGCCAGGACTGCGGATGCACCCGGTGGCGGGCGGAGTGGCTCGGCTTCTGGTTGGCACCGTATCTGATCAATCAGCGCCTTGCCGATGTCGGCGACAACGCGGTTGATGTTGATGCTGCCCGTGACATGATGGACGAAATAGATCAGCACAGCGATCGACGCGATCGCGAGGACCAGCGCACCGAGCGTGGCAAGGTGCGGAACGAATGCGCCCCCGCTGTCGTCCGTCATCGCTTCTCCGGCGCTGCGGACCGTACGCAGGACGACCAGGCAATACAGAAAGGTGGCGATGAACACGCCGAGCACCGCCTGATTGCCGCGGTCCTGAACGAAGTTGTTGAGGAGGCGCGGCCCATGCTGACCGGACGCATAAGTGACGGCAGCAAGCGTGATCGAGAAGACGACACCGGCGACCGTGATCATCGAGCCCGCAACGGTCGACAGCACCGCCCGCGCGCCCTCGGCCCGGCTGCCGTAAAGCCAGTCGAAATGCCCCAACCAGCGCTCGCCGACGACAACGTCCACAAAGACCAAGGCAATTCCGGCGCCAAGGCCCAGGACCGCAAGCACGGCAGGGATGAACCAGTAACTTTCAACAATTGCGCGAGCATATTGCAGAAGACGCAGGCGCGGTGCCATCAACGACGCCCCGCGGAAGCGGAGTCAACCCCACCTTGTGCGGCAGCAACGATGGCTTCCGCATCGTGCAGATCGGATGGCGTCGGCGCTTTTAGCCGCGCGGCGGGCCTCATACGGCACAGCGTTGCCGACATTGGGAAATGGTCCGAACCGATATCCGGTCCGACATCGACAGTCATCAGGGCGAAGTCACCGGTGTAGAGTACGTGATCGAGCGGCCAGCGAATGACCGGCCACCGGGCATTGAATGTCGGCATAAGCCCGCGACCGACGCGTGGGTCGGCGAGGCGTCCGACCCGCGTCATAAGGCGGGTAGTCTGCGACCAGGGCACGTCGTTGAGATCGCCAGCGACAATGGTCGGCTCTCCGGAGGCGCGCGCGGTGAGGCCGGCATTCACTAAGACTGCATCGCGGCGGGCGGTATCGCTGAGGGGTGGCGGAGCTGGGTGCAATCCGATCAGGCGGACGGTTTCGCCAGAGCGCATCAGCACCCCCGTCCACAGCGACGGCCGTTCGCGCTGGAACATCGTCGACAGCCGGGGATTGACCAGAGGCAGGCGCGACAGCAGGTGCATCCCGCAACCATCCGGGCCCGGTTCAGCAACAATGTGCGGATAGCGGGTTTCGAGCGGCGCAAGCGCTGTATCCCAATGCGCGGTCGTTTCCAGCAGCAGCAGCAGATCGGGGCGTTCGCGGCGCACGAGCGCGAGTAGCGCGGCTGCATCGCGATTGTTATATTGGACGTTCGCGACCATCAGCGATAGCTGGTCCGCTCCCGGGCACTGGGCGGCAACCGACCCTTCAATCCGATATGGCGCAATATAGGGCCACAACCGCCAGAGTTGATACCCGAGCGCCGCGCCAGCCAATAATCCAAGCAACACCAGCGTGCGCGGTCGATGCCGCGCGCTTGCCAACAGGGTCAGGAAAGCACCGGCCAGTGCCATTGCAATTTGCACCCGCGGGAAGTCGAGCATTCGCACCAATGCGGCGTTGCCGGGGAACGCAGATATTGCCGTCAGTACGACCGGGACGATGACGACGGCCGTCAGCAGCGTTTGCACAATGGGCAAGACGCTCCATCGGCGCGATTGGCGCAAGGTCGGGTCGTGAGCGCGGTTAATCACGCGTCTGCCGGCGCAATGCAACATTGAGAGGCGGCAATCCGGTTATTTCATAGGTTGCAGATGCGATGCCAAGGCCAATCTCGTCGAGCCGGGAGAGAATTTCACGCGCCATTGCATCCTTGATCTCGCGCGTGCCGTGATCGGGGGACAGAAAGCGCACGGCGAGCTCGAGCCAGTTGTCGGTTAGCCGCCAATAGACTTTGGGCGCGATGTCAGCGATGGTAATGGCGTAGCGCTGCTCGAGGTTTTCGCGCTGTTCCGGTTTTAGGTCGCCGTCTTTGACAGCGTGATTCCGAGCGGCATCGAGCAAGATATGCTCTGCAGCTGCCCGGTCGTCGCCATATCGGACGGGCAACCGGATTTCCTCCCACACAAAAGGGAAATGGTGGGTATAATTATAGATGGGTTCGTCGAAAATCTTGTCGTTGCTTACGGTGACAATGCGCCCGGTGAATTGCCGCGAATGCACCCACATCGCGGGTTGGGCGCCGCTGACTGGCGGGGGCTGGCCCATCTCCATGATCTTGGTCTGCATAAAGGACAGCGCAACAACATCGCCGCGCACTCCGCCCATGACGATGCGGTCGCCGACGTTGAAGGTCTTGCCGCGCAGAATGACGAAATAGCCCGCAATCGCGGTGATCACTCTTTGCATGGCAAAGGCGACCCCCGCTGTAACGAGACCGAGCGCTGTCGTCAGCCGGGTCGGATCGTCGAACCAGATCGACACGATCCCGAGGATGACAACCACACCGGACAACAACCCGACGCCCTGGCGCATCCAGAAACGGACGCGATCGCTGCGGACATTGTTACCGGTAGCAATCAGCAGCCGGCGAGCAAGCCACGACGCCATTACTGCGCTGACGATCAGCACGATCGTCAGCAGCAGCTTGCGACCGTTTTCAGGGGTCGCCCCGACCAGCGTTACACCGAAAAATTGCAGAGCTTCGCCCGGTTCCATCTGATCCTGCCTGTTTCCATCATGCCAAAGCGCTAATCCGTGCGTTTTGTTTCCTGACTGCGGCGCGGAAATGAATTCGACCGGAACAATAAAAGGAAATGATCATGGCAAACCCCGATGAACGCTGGAACCTGCTGAAAGAGCTCGACGAGTGGCTGCGGTTACCCATGGCCATGCTCAGCTTCGTGTGGCTGTTCATCGTCGTGGCGGAATTGGTGTGGGGGGAGTATCGGTTACTATCGACCTTCGGACTGCTCATCTGGGCCATATTCCTGTTCGAATTCGCAATCCGCTTTGTGCTCGCACCTGCCAAGCTGCCATTCCTCCGGACGAACTGGTTGACAATCCTGTCGCTGATGCTGCCCGCCCTCCGGTTGTTTCGCGCCCTGCGCATCCTTCGCGCCGCTCGGGCTTTACGTGGTGCGCGACTGGTGCGGATCGTCGGAACAGCAAATCGGAGCATGAAGGCGCTGCGCTCGGCGTTGCACCGGCGACATTTCGGTTACGTCACAGGTCTCACGCTGCTCATCGTGCTGCTGGGGGCGGCAGGAATGTTGAACTTCGAGCCGGCGTCCGAGGTTTCCGGAGGTTTTGCAGCCTATGGCGACGCATTGTGGTGGACGGCCATGCTGGTCACAAGCATTGGCTCGGACTTGTGGCCATCGACGCTGGAGGGGCGCGCACTGACGCTGTTGTTGTCGATTTATGGTCTTGCCGTGTTCGGCTATATCACCGCCAGCTTCGCCAGCTTTTTTGTCGGCCGTGACGCTGAAACCCCCGATGGGCCAGTTGCCGGGCGCGAGGATGTGGCGCGGCTTACCGAAGAAATTCGCGCTCTGCGGCAGCAACTTGACCGCGCTTCTCAGTGAATGCGTCGCACCCCCTGCAACAATTCGGCATCGAAATGTGCCGTGGTCATCACCGTCAGGTCGCCGGTCTTCTCAAGCACGACGGCGCGAACGTCGGCAAGCCCGCGCACATTGGCGGCACGCAGCTTTTCGAGCAAAGTGCTATGCGTGATGCGTGTCGCGCGCATCGCCGCGTCGAGAAATTCTCCGTTTTCCATCAGCAACACCGGCTGATTGTCGACAAATTGCGCGAACCGGCGCGAATATTGGCGGCCGCGCGCCAGCAGATATTGCACGAAGAAAATCGCGGCAATCGCCGCCATCGACTGCACATAAGCAGACCAATCACTCCGTGTGCCAGCCTGTGCAATGAGCGACCCAGTCGCGATTGTCGCAGCAAAATCGAACGCGGTCGCCTTGCTGAAGGCGCGCAGCCCAACCAAGCGTGCCAAAAGCAACGTCCATACGATGGCGCCCGCCGTTAGCACCAGCGCCCTCAGCACTGGCGCGATCATTCCTAAGTCATCGAATATCGTCATGATAGCCCAACCCTGCCAGCCTCTGCTTGCTCCAGCCCACGAAAAAAGATTGCGGTCTGCGCAGTGAACGGAGGGCAGCTTCTACTGAATCCAAATCCAAACTCTTAGGACCGCTTTGTTAGCGAAGACTGTCGGATTTTTCAGTCCGGCCATTGCGTGGTCGGCAAGGCCAACTCTACTGACAGGCCTCCGTCCGGCGCATTGCGCGTGCGCAGCCAGCCGCCCTGTGCGGCCGCCACTTCCTTCGCAATGGCAAAGCCAAGGCCTGTACCGCCTGTCACGCTGCGTGCGCCATCGGTGCGGAAAAAAGGCTCAGGTTGGGCTGCTTCTTGCGCTCAACCTGCTCTACCAATTTGGTCTGCATACAGAGGCGATCCGGAAGTTGGGACCGCTCGAATGGGCGCTTAACACCCCTTCACACCACCGCGCGCATCATGCATCGGAGGGTCCTTGGCTCGATTGCAATTTCGGCGGCGTGCTGATCATTTTTGACCGGATGTTCGGTACATTCGTTCCCGAGCCTGATGAGGGCGGCCTGCGCTATGGTCTGACCGATCCGATCCACAGCAACAACCCCTTTGTCATCGCGCTGCGCCAATGGGCGATCATGGCGCGCATTTTCTGGCGTGCTAGCAACTACCGCGACCGCTGGCACATGATTGCAGGACGACCTGCCGAACTTCCAGAAATCGAGGCGCGGCAGTCCGTTCGCCACACCAAACCGGTCGCACATCGCATTTGTGAATGAACGGAAGATTTTGGGCGACGACCAGGCGGCTTTTGACGGCAGAAATGTTGGCGGATTGAGACCGCGACGTTATCTGGAGTCCCTTGCGGACCCAGCTCAAAGCTTTGACCAAAGACACTTATAGCGGCGACCAGTATATGACCAAGCTTGCCGAAACGACGGTCAACATCGACGCCGAAGACGAGAAATAATAAACAGCTTTCGCAATTTAACCCAATAATAGCGGCGCGAGCTTGGCCCTTTGCCAAGCCGCGTCGCCGTTTTGCGATGCCTGGAAAATGGCAGTGCGGCGATGAAGCCCTGCATCGCAGTCATGGGTAAAGCCAAAGCCGCCGTGGAACTGGATCGCACGGTCGGCGACGAAGCTGTAGACGCCGTCCGCCGCAGCCTTCGCCATGCGCACCGCAATTTCGCCCAGCCCCTGATCATTGAAGCTGTGCGCCGCGCTGTACAAATGCGAGCGCGCCTTTTCATAATCGACATAGGCGTCGACAATGGGGTGCTTCAGCGCCTGATATTCGCCGATGACCTTGCCGAATTGCTTGCGGGTCTGAAGGTAGCTGACGGTATAGTCGATAACGCTTTGCGCGCCGCCGCACATTTCGGCGCTTTGGAGGAGGGCGGCAGCTTGATCGATATGCGCCAGCGTCTTGCTGGTGTTGCCCGTGTCGAGCAGCGCCGATCTTGCAACCGAAATGCCGTCGAGCGACAGCGCAAAACTGCGCTTGGTCTCGTCGATAATAATTTCGCGGCGCAGACGACCAGCTATGTCATCGGCGGTCAGCAAAACCAGAGCCGGTTTGCCGTCGAGCATCACAGAAGCAATAACGACTTCGGCAGTCTCGGCCCAGAGCCCAAACAGCTTCTCGCCCGAGAGGATCAGGCGGTCGCCTTCGGCCATGGCGGTCGCGGTGATGTTGGTCAGATCCCAATCGCCATGCGCTTCCGACAGCGACAGCGTGCCCACCGCGCCCCCGGCCAGCCTGGGCAGCCATTCCGCCTGCTGCGCTTCCGTACCGCCGACGATCAAGGCCTGCGCAGCCAGTGTCGATGAAACGAACGGCGATGCCATCAGATGACGCCCCATTTGCTCCACGACCGGCACCACTTCGGCTAGCATCAAGCCAACACCACCATGCGCTTCGGGAACGGCGATTGCGATCCAACCGAGCGCCGCAATCTCCGCCCAGACATCGGCGTCATAGCCGCGCTCACTGTCGATCAGCTTGCGAACCTTGTCGATCGGCGATTTGTCGCGGCAGAATGTCGTAGCCACATCGAGCAGCTCGATCTGCTCCTCGCTATAGCCAAGCCCCGCCATTTGCATGTCATTCTCTCCTCGCGTCACTGGACTCTCTATGACGCGAGGCGACGCAAGAAATCAAGCTGGTTTAATTGTGCGATTAAACTCAGGCAGTCTCCAACACCTTCCGGCCCGCGCGCACCTTCATCTTGTGACCAGTCTTGGTCGCTATCGAGATGTCCTTGATCGTCTGCATGAACACCCATTCATTGGTCGCTGCCTGCGGGGTCAGCGACAGGTGCATATAGCCGCGGTTCGATGTATCTACCCAGCGAAGCTCGCTCGTGCTGCTCTCCAGCAATCCGCGCGAGATCATTGCCGGGTCGGTGCCTTGCGTCGCATTCTCAAAGCCCGGCGAGGATACGCTGTGCCCGCCGAATTCCACCCCGGCGGGCTTGCCGCCCTCGGGCAGATCGAAGGCCCAGCCATTATGGCTGTCGCCGGTGACGACGACGAGATTGGCATCGGCCCGCTGCGCTGCGCCTAGCAACCGCGACCGCGCCGCCGGATAGCCGCCCCAATTGTCGAGATTGTAAGGCAAGCCCGCCTTTGCCGCTGCAATACCGTTGCGGGCGAAATTGCGGTTCCGCTCCGGCGCATCTTTGGGGAACCAGTCGAGCGCACCCTCAGGCGTAAAGTTCCAACCCATGTTTGTCCCCGATCCGACCACCGCCCAGGTCCCCTTGTTGCGGGCAATCGCCTTGTACAGCCAGCTTTCCTGCTCGGTTCCCATCATCGTCATCGACGGGTCCATCCACGCCCCGTCGCGGAACTCAGCCAAGGCCTTCGCCGGGTCCGCCGCGCGCATCAGGTCGCCTGCAAAAGCAGGCTTCGACCGCCCTACCGCGCGCGTGTCGGTACGGTAATAGGTCGCAAGCTCGCCGATCGGATATTCCTTCCAAGGCGTTTCGCCCACGGGCAGCCATTCGCGCCAGACCTGCATCGCAGCGTTCTTGCGGTTGGTCCAGTCGCCCTCGTCCACCTGATGGTTCTGCGCCCCGCCTTCCCACATGTCGTTGGTGCCTTCATGATCGTCGGTGTTCGGGATCATCGGGAAGTTGGCGTGTAGCGCCTGCAACTGCTTGTCGGCGCGGTAACTGGCGTAGCGCAGACGGTAGTCGGCCAGCGTCAATATCTCACTATCGGGGAAAATCCGTTCGGCGAACTTCGCCCCGCCATCATATCCGCCGCGCGCATATTCGTAGATGTAATCGCCCATGTGCAGCACAAGATCGATATCGTCGCGCGCCGCCGCATGGCCATAGGCGTTGAATTCACCGAAGCCGAGGTTCGAGCAGGAGAAGATCGCGATGTTGAACTTCGCCGCCTTGCCGACCGGCAAGGTCTTGGTGCGGCCCACCGGCGACATGCTGCCATCGGGTGCGATGAAGCGGAACCAGTGCCATTTGCCGGGCGCAAGAGTGTCGACGGTTATCTTGACCGTATGATCGCGCCAGGGGCCAGTCACCATCTGCCCGCCACCTGCAATCTTGGCGAAGTCTTGGGTTTCGGAAATCTCGACGCGCACCTTGGAGGGCCCGCCCGTGGGGCTCACATAGCGCGTCCAGAGCAGCACCGAGTCCGGCCCCGGTTCGCCACTCGCGACATTATGTGTGAAGCCGGTAAGGCCGAGCAGCGCCTGCGCCATCGCCGCCCCGCCGGGTAGCATCAATCCGCCAACCCCGAAACCAGCGGTCGCCAGCAGGGTGCGGCGGTTAATGATCAATGACATCCCTGTTTCCTTTTTTATCAGCCTATTGCGATTACTATTTCAACCAGTTGGTCAACATCACTCGCGTCGTGATAAAGACCAAAACCGATCCGCAGAACATCCCCGCGGACGTCAGTAACGACGTGCTGTTCAGACAATTTCTGATGTAACGACGGTGCCCGCGCGCCCCTATACGCCAGAAAGCGCGCGTGCGGAGCGTTGGTCATCGGGTTGAGCAGTTCCATGTCCGGCATATGGGCTGCGCTAAGAAATTGCTGTTGCAGCCTTGTGACATGGGCGGAAATTACTTCCGTGGTCAGCCCCTCGACCTCCAGCATCGCGCGCACCGCGCAGAAGCGGTACAGCCCGGACGGATCAAAGGTGCTACCAAGAAACCGTCTGCCGTCGGGCGCATAACCCACGCTGCCCGGCGGTAACGCCAGATCGTCAAATTCGGCATACCAGCCGGTAATTTCAGGGCGCGGGGCAAAGCCCGGCGGCGCGTGGAGGAAGCACACACCCTCCCCCGCCATCGCATATTTATAGCCGCCGGAAAGGTAGAATATCCGGTCGGCTACGCGCGACAGATCGGTGGGGGTTGCCATGAACCCGTGATAACCGTCGATGACCACCCACGGCCCGTCGGGCTTGGCGAGCACCGCCAGTGGCTCGATGTCGACAATCGCGCCCGAATTGAACAGCACATGGCTCGCGAAGATCAGGTCATAGTCACCAGCCCGCGCCGCTCCGGCCAGCGCATCGGGTGCAACCTGATCCCAAACAACGGCACCGCTTTCGACCCACCGTGCCATTTGCCGCCGAAAGCTGTGAAACTCGCCGTTGGTCGATAGAACCCTTACCGGTGCGCGTTCGATGGCAGAAACAATCCGCAGCAGGAAATCATGCGTGTTCGAAGAAAAGCTGACCGTGGCGGGGTCTGGCAACCCCAGTTCGGAAGCGACATAGCCTTGCGCCTGCGACCAGAGCGATCCCATGATCACGCCCCATTTGTGGTCGGCCAGATGGGCAGCATCGGCCCACGCCTCCATCTGCCCGTCATGGCTCGCATCAGGCCAGAGATGATGGCTGTGTGCGGCAAAATGCAGCCGGTCGGGGGCTGCGGTGAGGGCACGGGTGAAGAGATGTTTGTATGTCACCACCTCATCCTTCGCTCGCAAGTATTTGGTTTGAAAACCACCAATCCAGTAACCCCAATTTTGTCATTCCCGCGAAAGCGGGAATCCATGGCCTAGACTGTCGGCCTAGCCAAGACTCACGTTGAACGCCGAACGGTTGAACCATGGATTCCCGCTTTCGCGGGAATGACATGGAGGAGGAGTTGGTTCGATCTCCAACCCGGCACCAAATCCTCACAACATCGTCCGCAATGACCACAGCTCCGGAAACGCCCGCTTGGTCAGCGTACTCGTCAAATAACTCACCCCAGCCGTCCCGCCGGTGCCGCGCTTGCCGCCGATAATGCGCTCGACCGTGATGACATGCTTATGCCGCCATGTCGCCATCGCGTCATCCAGATCGACCAGCTTCTCGGCAAGCTGGTACAGCTCCCAATAGCGTTCGGTGTCGCGATACACCTCCAGGAAACCCGCCTCGACCTCGGGCGAAAAGACATGCGGCTGCGCCCAGTCGCGTTCGAGTTGCCCCAACGGCACGTCGATGCCGGCACGAGCCAGCGCGATGATTGTGTCGTCCCAAATACTTGGGGACGTCAACGCCGCCACCATAGCGGCGCGCGCCTCCGGCCGGTCGTCCTGAAACTTCAGATGGTTCGCATCCTTCAGTCCCAGCATGAATTCGACCGTGCGAAACTGGTCCGACTGAAATCCGGAACTCGGCCCAAGCACATGACGAAAACGCGTATAATCGGACGGCGTCATGGTGGACAGTACATCCCAGCTGAGCGTCATAACCGCCTGAATCCGGCTGACTCTTGCCAGTGCTTTATAGGCGGGGATCAGCGCATCGTTGCGGATCTGCTCCTGCGCAAGGTGCAGCTCTCGGATCATCTGCTTTAGCCATAACTCCTTGGTCTGGTGGATGATGATGAACAGCATTTCGTCGTCAAGTTCGGATTGCGGATGCTGGCAGCCGAGCAGGTCATCGAGCGCGAGATAACGCGCATAGGTCATCGGGCGGTCAGTCATAGCAACAGCTATAGCGATAACACGCGACAGACGCTATGCGCGGGTAATGGGGAGTGTATGGAAATCGCAGATCGAGAACGATCCGCTGGAAGGCTGGAGCCTACCTGCGTGGACCTACGACGATGCCGAGTTTGCCAAGGTTGAAATCGAACGGGTTTTCCGGCCATCTTGGCAAGTCGTTTGCCATGTCAGCGACCTGCCCAAGGCCGGCAGCTGGCACAGTCTCGATTATGTCGGCGAAAGCATTATCGTCGTCCGCGGCGCCGATGATGGCATCCGCGCGTTTACCAACGTCTGCCGCCATCGCGGCTCGCGACTGCTCGACGGTACCAGCGGCTGCGCGAAGAAGCTGGTGTGCCCTTATCACGCGTGGACCTATGATCTAGAGGGCCGACTGACTGGCGTGCCCGACGGCGCTTCTTATCCGATGCTCGACAAGAACAAGGCGGGGTTGGTTTCGGTCGATGTGGAAATCTGGCGCGGATTCGTCTTCGTCCGGTTAGACGGCGGCGGGCCGTCAGTCGCCGAGATGATGGCACCCTATGAGGGGCAGATTGCCCCCTATCGTTTCGAAGAGCTGAGCGCCTTGGGCCGCGTTACCTTACGGTCCCGCGACGTCAACTGGAAGAATGTCGGCGACAATTATTCCGACGGCTTGCACATCCCTGTGGCGCATCCCGGCCTGACCCGTCTTTTCGGCAAAAGCTATGGCATCGAAGCCGAACCGCATGTCGACCGGATGTGGGGCGACCTTATCGACAGGCCATCGGCAAACTGGTCGGAGCGGGCGTATCAGAATCTTCTACCTCCGGTTCGACATCTCCCGGAAGCCAACCAGAAGCGTTGGCTTTATTTCAAGCTCTGGCCATCGGTCGCATTCGACATCTACCCAGATCAGGTCGATTTCATGCAATGGCTGCCCACCGGTCCGACAAGCTGTGTCATCCGCGAGATCAGCTATGTCCTCACCGATGATCGCCGCGAGATGCGCGCCGCGCGCTATCTCAACTGGCGCATAAACCGGCAGGTCAATGCCGAAGACACGATGCTCATCTCACGCGTCCAGCAGGGGATGGCGAGCCGCAGTTTCATCATGGGACCGCTGTCCGACAAGGAAGTGTGCCTGAAAAGCTTTTGCCGCCGGATGCGCGACCTCATCCCCGAAGCCCGCCTCGAACATCGCCCCACGCCGGGCTGGAGCCACAAATGACCAAAAAATATGACGCAGTGATGATCGGCGCCGGCCATAATGGCCTTGTCTGCGCCTTCTATCTCGCTCGTGCTGGTTGGAAAGTCCGTATCGTCGAGCGTCGCGATGTCGTCGGCGGCGCGGCGGTCACCGAGGAATTCCATCCCGGCTTCCGTAATTCGGTGGCGAGCTATACCGTCAGCCTGCTTCAGCCCAAGGTCATCGCCGACATGAAGCTCGCCGACCACGGCTACCGCGTTATCGAGCGGCCGATTTCGAATTTCCTGCCGCAAGAAGATGGCGGTTATCTCAAACTCGGCGGTGGACTGGAGCGGACGCAGAGGGAATTTGCGCGCTTCTCCGAACACGACGCGCGCGTCCTGCCCGAATATTACGACATGCTCGAAGGCGTGGCCGATGTGCTGCGCGATCTCGCGCTCAAATCGCCGCCCAATGTCGGCGGCGGCATCAAGACGCTGATCGACGCCGCCGTTCAGGGGCGCGGTTTGATGAGGCTGAGCCTCAGCCAGCAACGCGACGTGCTTGAACTGTTCACCAAATCGGCGCGGACATTCCTTGATTCATGGTTCGAAAGCGAAGCGGTAAAAGCGGCCTTCGGTTTTGACGCCGTGGTCGGCAATTATGCCAGCCCTGACACGCCGGGGAGCGCCTATGTGTTACTCCACCATGTGTTCGGCGAAGTGAATGGCAAGAAGGGCGCTTGGGGCCACAGCGTTGGCGGGATGGGCGCGATAACGCAGATGATGGCCAAGGTTTGCACCGACCTCGGCGTCGAAATCAGCCTGGAGGCGCCAGTATCGCGAGTGATTGTCGACGACGGCAAAGCGGTCGGGGTGCGCCTTGAAAGCGGCGAAGAAATCATGGCTGACCGCGTGATCGCCAATGTAGGCCCCAAAATCCTGTACGAACGCATGTTCGACGAGGGCGATCTTCAGCCCGAATTCAAACGCCGGATCAAGGCGTTCAAGGCAGGGAGCGGCACGTTCCGCATGAACGTCGCACTGTCCGAACTGCCCCGCTTCGCTTGCCTTCCCGAGCCAGGCGAGCATCACCAGTCGGGCATCATCATCGCGCCCACGCTAGATTATATGGACGAGGCTTTCCTCGATGCGAAACGCTATGGCTGGTCGAAGAAGCCCATCGTGGAGATGCTCATTCCCTCAACCGTCGACGACAGCCTTGCGCCGCCGGGTCAGCATGTCGCCAGTCTGTTCTGTCAGCAATTTGCGCCAGAACATGACTGGGATGCCGACGAGGGGAAAGCCGCCGATACGATCATCGACACCGTAGAGACCTACGCCCCTGGCTTTCGCGCATCAATCCTTGGCCAACAGATTCTGTCGCCGAAAGGCCTAGAACGCAAATTCGGCCTCGCGGGCGGAGACATCATGCATGGAAACATGAGCCTCGACCAGCTATGGAGCGCCCGCCCGGTATTGGGCCACGGCGCATATCGCGGACCGCTCAAAGGGCTTTACATGTGCGGAGCGGGAACCCATCCCGGCGGCGGAGTCACCGGCGCGCCGGGGCACAACTGCGCCGCAGAAATACTGGCCGATCGCGGTACTTTAGGCCGCCTCCTCCGCCGCGCCTGAATAAAAAAGCCGGGCCCGAAAGCCCGGCTTCTCCCCCTGTCACCCACGGCGAATGTCCGTGGACGTGACTAACTGTTAAAACTTGGTGCCCAATTTCAGGCCGAAAATTTGCGGCTTGATCGGATACACCCTTGCAAATTCGCCGCATATAGTGGTCGAACAGGCCGTATTCAGTCCAAGCTGGCCGCGTTTGTCGAAAGCGTTCTGAATAAACGCCTCGACGCTCCAATTGCCAAAGCTGGTTCCTGCCGAGAAATCGAAGGTGGTGAACGCGCGTGTCCCGCCAACCGCTGCAAAATCGGCATCGGTCAGAAACGAACGCGTCCCGCCTTGATGGTTCAATGAACCTTGCAAAAACGCATCATTGCTTCCCAGCGGAAATTCATAACGGGCGGTCAGGGTACCCTTGAATTTCGGCTGGACCGGAAGACGCGTGCCTTTTGGTGCGGCGGGTACCTCACCGGGAACGCAAACGACGTTGCCGGTCGCATCGACCTGGCAAAAATCGGTGGTCAGTTGAGCGTCGATGTAGGTTCCCGAACCGGACAGCGTGAGCGCGCCCAAAGACAAGGCAAAATCGCCTTCGATACCATATATCCGCGCATCCCCGGCATTGTAGGTGTTGGTCACACCGTTATTGCCGACCGGGACAAGCCCGAATTGCAAGTCCTTCCATTCTTCGTAGAAAACGGCACCGTTCAAACGCAATTTGCGGTCCAAAAAGCTTGTTTTCCAGCCGATTTCATAATTTGAAAGCGTGTCCGATTGAAACGGCAGGATGCCCGGACGACGGTTGTTCCCGCCGGGGCGGAAGCCAGTCGAATAGGTCGCGTAGATCAATTTGTCCGGCGTGACTTCCCAACTGAGGTTGATTTTATGTGTCTCTCCGGTTTCCTTGTATTTTCTGTCGACATTGTCGCACGGCCTATTGGTAGCGGTCGTCGGCAGGCAGATCGCGGCGAGCGCATTCCGGTTAAAGCCCGAGAAGCCGAAAAGCGAGCTTCTGGCTTCAAATCCGCGAATACCGGCGGTCAATTTCACCGCATCCGTAATGTCGTAAGTCGCCTCGGCAAAGGCCGCGAGGTCGCGATCTTTGCGGTCAATCCGGGTCAGAAAAACAGTGTCGCCATAGGCCGCACCCACTGGCACCAGATTGCTATTTGGTGGTGTCGGAATACTACTCAATCCGGCAATGTCATAGTTGGCGGCAACGGCGTCAGTCTGCCGCTGATAAAACAAGCCGGCGGTCACCCGAAACCGCTTGTCGGCTGGCGACACAAAGCGCAATTCATGCGTCTGCTTGGTGTATTTGTCGGCGGTGAACACAAATTGCGACGGGTCGAGAAAGCCGCCCGTGGCTGTTGGAAAATTGGTATAATATGACCCATAAGTATCGTATGCGACCGAGTAATAGGAATAATCGGCGGCGCTATTAACCTTGCGCTCGAAATATCCGCCAGAATATACCAGATCCCAATTTCCGATCTTGCCTTCCACGGTCAGAGCCGCCTGAAACCAGCGGTCCTTGTTGCGGGTTTCCTGAAAGTCGGTGACCGCAAGATCACCCTTGCGGGGATCGAACAGGAACGGTCCGCTCGTCTCCTGATTCTGATATATAATCGACGGCGTAACCGTCCAGCTGTCGTTCAAATCAACCTTGAGTGCAGCACGCCCGCCAAAGGTTTCAACGTCGTTGAAATCATCCTCGACCAGATCTGCGTTGGTCACCGTGAGGTTCGTCTGACCATTCGGGAAACCAGCAGTCGGCGGATCGCCAGCCGCATCATCCAGCGTGAATGTGCGGCTGCCCGGAATATTGTCGATATAACCGCCATCGCGACGGTAGAAGCCCACAACGCGCAGTGCCGCATTGTCAGATAACGGGAAATTCAAAAAGCCTTCGATGCTGCCGCCTGCTTCACCTTCACCAAATTTGTTTATCTGCAAATCGACACCGCCTTCAAATCCGGCGGTCGACGGTTTGTTGGTTATCAAGCGCAGCGTACCCGACAACGAGCTTGCACCAAACAACGTGCCTTGCGGGCCGGAAAGCGCCTCGATGCGGGCAATGTCATAAACATGCAGATCGACCGAACCGGCAATGGTCGTTACCGGAATTTCATCCAAATAAAGACCCGTCGCTGGCGTCGGACCAATGCGCAGACCATCGCCGCCGCTGGATACCCCGCGGAAATAAATTTGCGATTGGCCGGGACCGAAAGACTGGAAGCTGACGCTGGGCAGTATCTTCGAAAAATCATCAAGGCTCGCAACCTGCTGCTGATCGAGCGTCTCTTCGCCCAGCGCCTGAATGCTGAGCGGCACTTTCTGAAGGCTCTCTTCGCGCTTGGTAGCGGTAACAACGATGTCGCCCGGCAAAGCTTCTTCGGAAGCAGTCTCCTGACCCAAAGCCGGCATGGAAAAGCCCAGAGCGGTGGAAGCGAGCAGCACCGAAATCGCGGTGCGTGTTTTGGTTTTTCTGGATGTTAGAAGCATGAAGCGAACCCTCCCATGTTGCACTTATGTGAATAGACTCACATCCGATGCGGCAGCGCAACAAATTTTCGGTTAACGTCACCCATTTGCATCATTTTGCAAATGTGTGTTGCAATAGCGCAACTATTATGTTGCTGGATAATTCTTCCACAAATCACCAAGCGAACCCTTTAACGGCTCCAGATGCGCCTCATACGGCTTCCACTGATCGACCCCGTCCCGGTTGATCGGACGGCGAACCTGTTCGGCACTTGGAGTCTGCACGGCACGATCATTTTGCCAGAATTGCAGGCAGCTTTCTTCGAATGGCAGTCCGAGATAATCGAGCAGCGCGCGGATTTCGGCCTCTGGATGGTCCAGTAGTGACTCATGGATAACGCGGTGGGCATGGCCCGGCACAGCTTGATCGACCTGCGCCATATACCGCACATAATCCGCATAATATTGGCCGACATCGCCCAGGTCATAGGAAAAGCTCTGCCCGCGGGCGAAATGCTGTTTGAAGTTTGAAAAACAGCAATCGAGTGGATGGCGCCGGGCATCGATGATCTTTGCGTTGGGCAGGATCAAACGAATGAGCGCGACATTTTGCCAGTTGTTCGGCATCTTGTCGATAAAATGGGGGTTGCCGGTTTTCCGGTGGATGCGCGTTCTCGAAATATATTCAGCGCCGATCCGCGTTCGATCCGCTTCGGTCAGGGTCGCAAGACCGGCGCAATAGTCGCCAATGTCTTCATCCCCCGATTTTCCGGCGATACGCTGCGATATCATCCCGATATCAGGCAGTTCCTGCGTCCCTTCGATCATCGAATGGCTCGACAATATCTGCTCGATAAGCGTCGATCCGGCGCGGGGCATTCCCAATATAAATATGGGATCAGGCGCGTCATGACCACCTTTGCGCGACGAGAAAAAGTCTTCGGTCATCTGATCCGAGCGTCGCGCGATCATCGCGCTGTGCTTGCCCGAGTCATAATCAAGCTGTGACCGACGCAGCCTGTTGCCGGCGTCATAATGCGAAAAGGACGCATCCCACATCTTGCGCTCCTCGAAAGCCTTGCCCAAGGCAAAATCGAGATGAAAGCGGTCCTCTATCCCTATATCGTCGCGCATCAGTTGCGCCTGCATCGACGCCAGCTGTTCATCGGAAAACCGCGCAGTCTTCAAATTGGCAAGGCTCCAATAGGCCTCACCAAATTCAGGCTTAAGCACCACCGCTTTGCGGTAAGCGGCAACGCTGTCGTCTCTTCGCCCCACCGTTTTCAGAACATGGCCGTAAGACAGCCATATTTTTTCCTGAGCGGGCCTTGCTTTCAGAACAGTCTCGTAAAGCGCAACAGCCTCGGCATAATCGCCAATCCGGCCCGCAGCAGCAGCTTTCAGATTGGCGGCACCTAAATCTTCAGGGTTTGTTTCAAGTAGCTGATCGAGCTCGGCAATGGCTTCCTCGGGCCTTCCCTGCCGATACAGCACGAGCGCCAGGTTAGACCGGGCAGGTGCAAAACTCGGCGCCAGTTCCACGGCCCGCCGCAGCAGATTCTCGGCATCGGGATATCGCCCGATCCGCCCCGCCAGCTCAGCCAGCATCCTGATCGCCGCAACATCGAAAGGATCTCGCTTCAAATGCGATTTCAGCAAAGGTTCGGCATCGTGCAGACGGTTTTCGTACAGTGCGAGTGCAGCGGACATAAGGCCAGGATTGCGAAGCGCGGCGTCGATGGACTGGCGGGCGGGGTCTATGGTCATAGCAAATGCGGTCTAGGCAAATCCGCTGCGACGTCAATGTCGCGTAGCTGTTCCAGGGGGGCGGGGACAAGGTGCGCGGTCTTCAACAATTCGCGCGCGCCAGCATCGCCTTTGGTCGCGAGCAACGCGGGCCAGTATTCGCGCGGAAATAAAGCGGGCGGCATCGGCGATGTACCGCTTGTCGATGCGGCAAGGTTTCCGGTCCGGGCAACAGCAGCGAGATGGCTGCGGGACACAAAAGGCATGTCGGCAAGCGCGACCAGAAGCGCCTTGGCCGTCGTCGCCATCGCCGCCTCCACAGCCAAATGCAGCGAATTGGCCTGTCCGCTCTCGGGGGTCTCATTCTCCAAAATACTAAAGCCAATATCGGCATAATGCTCCGCTATGGGCGCATCCACGGCACAGATTGCGAACCGCGAACCAAAATCCATCACCGCCACCGTCTTTGCTATATGTGCGCCAAGCGGAAGGCCGTCGACCGGAACCATGAGTTTGTCAGACCCGAAACGCGTCGCGCGGCCAGCCGCCAAAATGGCGACGGCAATGTCAGCGCATTCCATCGTTGAACGCCCGAACCATGCCGCCCGCAATCGAAAGCGCGATTTCGGGTGCGCTGATTGCGTTGATGGCGACCCCCGCCGGCCCCTCGATCCGCGCCAGCTGATCCGCGCTTACCCCGTTCGCTGCCAGCCGTTCGATTCGCTTGGTGTGCGACGCCTTTGAGCCCAGCGCAGCAACATAAGCGGCAGGCGAAGCCAGCGCCGCAATCAGCGCTGCGTCGTCTATTTTCGGATCATGACTAAGCGTAACGATCGCCGTCCGCGTATCGGGGACAAGCGCGGCAATCGCCTCGTCCGGCCACCTGTCGTCAAGCGCCGCGTTCGGAAACCGTTCGGCGGTCAGAAAACGCGCGCGCGGATCGACGAGCGTCACTTCGATGCCCATCGACCGCGCAATATCGGACAGCGCCGCCGCGATCTCGACCGCCCCGACGATAATCAGGCGGCGCGGCGGCAGGTAGCAGTTGACGAACAAGTTGCCGGCTTCGGCTTCGACGACTGCGCTTCGACCGGTTGCCATGTCGGTGCCAACGAGCAGCTCCATGCCGGCAGCTCTGGCATCGATAATCGCGCCCAAAAGATGCTCTGGAAAACGCTCTGGCGAAACATTTTGCACCAAAACAACGATATCACCACCGCACGGAAGCCCAACCTCCCAGGCCGCCCCATCTGCAACGCCATAGCGGCGCACGACGAAGCCATCGTCCGCGATAACCTGCCGCGCGACTTCCAATATGTCGCCCTCGACACAGCCGCCCGACACCGATCCTGTAAAGCGCCCGTCTTTGTGCACCAGCATATGAGTGCCGATGGGACAGGGCGCGGATTTCCAGGTTTCAATGACCGTCGCCAACGCCATCGGGGCACCGCGCCAGGCCAGCGCGCTGTCCAATATCCGGTGATGGTCGGCCGCGCCTTTGATCATTAGCAATTGCCTAGCAAAGCAACCGACGCGTTGCTATATGAAACGCAATTCAGCGTGGGAGCTTCGCGACATGGCTATCGACACAACCATAAACGGCAGGGCGGCCAGCCTGACAGCCGAGCCGGATACGCCTTTATTGTGGGTCATTCGAGAAGAACTCGGCCTTACCGGAACCAAGTTCGGCTGCGGCATTGGTTCTTGCGGCGCCTGCTCGGTGCATGTGAATGGCGAAATCACGCGGTCCTGCAGCGTTTCGGTAGGCGATGTTGCGGGCAAAAGGATCACCACAATCGAGGGCCTGAAAGCCGCTGACGGCACGCTCCACGCGGTGCAGACTGCCTGGATCAACGCGCAGGTGCCACAATGCGGATATTGCCAGTCGGGCCAAATCATGGCCGCCGTCGCACTCATTGAAAAAACCGGAAAGCCGACCGACGCGCAGATAGACGAGGCGATGACCAACATCTGCCGTTGCGGCACGTACCCACGCATCCGTAAGGCCATCCGTGCTGCCACCGGGCAAGCAGCAACCGCTGTCGAAGGAGCCGCATGATGGCCGATAATCCAACCCTCGAAATGCACGCCCCTTCCCCAGCGCCTGTGAAGCGCAAGGGCGTCAAGCGTCGCGCTTTCCTGATCGGCGGCGCAGCGGTCGTCGGCGCTGGCATTTTTGCTGTGTGGTGGGGCGACAGCTCATCGCGCAAGCGCGCCGTCGACCTGACTGCCAAGGGCAAGGATGGGTCGTTTCTGGGCTGGCTGAAAATCGGCGAGGACGACACAGTCACCATTTATTCACCGCACATCGACTTTGGTCAGGGCTCGCAAACGGCGCTCGCGCAAATGGCCATCGACGAACTCGATGCCGATTGGTCGAAGGTTGTAGTCGAAAATGCGCCTGCCGATCCGGCTTTTGCCAACAGCTCGCTCGGCAAGGGCTTTCTTGCCGATATGTCGGGATATCCCGGCGTCGTTGCTGCGATGCCAGCCTCGTTCATTTCGCTGATCGCACGGCAGATGAACTTGCAGATCACTGGCGGGTCGTCGGCAGTGCGCTTCACCGGCCAGAACGGGATGCGCGTTGCAGGTGCCGCTGCCCGCGAAGCACTGGTTGCCGAAGCCGCCGAACGGCTGAATGTTCCAACAAGCGAGCTGACCACGCTCGACAGCCGCGTCATCCACGTCAAGACCAATACCTCGCTGCGCTACGGCGAGCTCGCCGAGGCTGCGGCCAAGCGTTCGCTCAATGGCGAGGCAAAATTGAAGACCCGCGATCAATATCGCTATATCGGTCAAGGCGTTCAGCGGTTCGACATTCCGGCGAAGGTCGACGGCAGCGCCACCTATGGCATCGACTTCACATTGCCCGACATGCGCGTGGCGACGATCATGATGGCCCCGGTGCGCGGCGGCAGACTGAGCTCGGTCGATGCTGCCCCTGCAATGGCGGTCAACGGCGTTGAGAAGGTGATTAAGCTCGACGATGCGGTTGTGGTTGTCGGCAAAGGATATTGGCAGGCGACAAAGGGGCTGCAGGCACTTTCACCTCAATTTACGGACGGTGGGCATGGCGGGCTTTCCACCGCATCAATCTTTGCCGCGCAGGACAAGCTGAATGTGGCCGGCGCAAAACTGTCTGCACCTGCTGGCGGCAAGCTGGTCACCGGCGATTACAAGGCACCGTTCCTGCATCAGGCGATGATGGAGCCGTTCGCGATGACGGCGCACCATGAGGACGGAAAGCTGCAATTGTGGGGCGGTATTCAGGATCCGCTTTCGGCGCGGATGATGGCGGCGGAATCTGCCGGGCTGAGCGCCGATAACGTAACATTCCACCCGATGATCATGGGCGGCGGTTTCGGGCGGCGGTTTCCGCCCTACAGCCAGATTATCGATCAGGTAGCGCGCATCGCGATGCAGCTTCCCTATCCGGTCAAACTGATCTGGAGCCGTGAACAGGATGTGCAGCACGGCGCCTACCGCCCGCAGGTCGCGGCGCGGTTGCAGGGTGTGACCGGCAAGAAACGCATGGCGGCGTGGGCGTCGGATTATGCGCAAAATGACGATGCGGCCGCAGAAGGCACGGTGCCCTACGCTATCCCCAATTTCGAGGCACGGCATCACGAGTATATCTCGAACCAGGTCAACGCTTACTGGCGCTCGGTCAATGCCAGCCAGCACGGCTTTTTCAACGAAAGCTTCGTCGACGAGCTGGCCCATGCAGAGGGCGAAGACCCCTGGCAGTTCCGCCGCAACCATCTGGCACCGGGGTCACGGCATTTGCTGGTTCTCGACACCGTGGCGCAACGCAGCGGCTGGGAAACGCCTCTACCCGAAGGCCGCGCCCGCGGCATTGCGATGGTCGAAAGTTTCGGCACCATCGTCGCCGAAGTGGTCGAGGCATCGTTGAACGCCGATGGCACGCCAAAGGTGCATAAGGCATGGGCAGTGGTCGATTGCGGCACAACGGTAAATCCGTTGAACGCCGCAGCGCAAATCGAGGGCGGGCTAATCATGGGGCTGTCAGCGGCCATCGGCGAGCAAATCAACATCGACAAGGGCGCCGTCGTTGAAAGCAATTTCAGCGATTATCCGATCCTGAAACTCGCCGATGCGCCAGAGGTTGATGTGCATTTCATCGAAAGCGGCGCAACGATGGGCGGTATCGGCGAACCGGGGCTGCCGCCTGCTGCGCCAGCGCTTGCCAATGCGCTCTTCGCGCTGACCGGCAAGCGCGTGCGGCAATTGCCGATACTCGCGCAAGCGAAAGCGTGAGTTTTGCACAAAACACGGCAGCTTGCGCCCACTGACAGTCCAGACATAGTCGAAACGCTCGCATTGGCGTTCCAGAACGAAAGCGGCTGGAGCTATGTTATCCCCGATGCCAAGCAACGCGCGGCGCGATTGCCAGGTGCATTCCATTTGCTGCTGCGCGAGGACCACAAGAAAGGTGCCGTGTTCGGCACCGTTGAGGCCGAGGCGGTCACTTTATGGCGCGGGCCGGGTCAGGCTCATGACCGCCTTTGGGACCGCGCCCGGATGATCGTGCCGTTCGCGCAAGTGTTGCGCGGTTCGCTGTTGCGCGGGTTGGAGGTTGCCGACGCGATCGAAAGGCATTTGCCGAAAGAACCGTTCTGGTATCTGCATTTCGCAGGAACGCACCCGTCGTTTCAAGGCCACGGCTTCGGCGGCGCCGCGATCCGCGCAGGCCTGGCGCGCGCTGATGAGGATGGCCTGCCCGCCTATCTGGAAACAGCCGACGAGAAGAACGTAGCGCTGTATCAACGCTTCGGTTTCGAAGTGAAGCACCTCTGGCAGATTCCCGAAGGACCGATGTTCTGGGGAATGCAAAGGCCGGGCATCACGCGGCATTGAATTATCCAATCCTTTCGTGTGTTTCCACCGTCTCTACTTGCACCCAAAACAAATCCCTCCTATCCGACCCACACGCACCAGGTCTGCGCGAGAGCGTGGATAATAGGGAAGCCGGCGGAAATCCGGCGCTGTTCCCGCAACTGTAACCGGCGAGTTTTTGCTCCATATGCCACTGGGAAACTGGGAAGGCGGAGTTAAGGCACTGACCCGGAAGCCAGGAGACCTGCCCGGATGCGGTCTGTCCTTTGTGCTTGCGGGACACTGGCGCAATCGGGGTTTTCCTCCGCGTGACGACATTTGTTTGGACGTCATGTGAAGGAGAATAGTCATGACAGTTTTACGAAGTTCGGTCGCGGCGCTTGCGCTGCTTCCCGCCTGTGCGGTTGCGCAGGACACTAATGAAGAAATCGTCGTCACCGCCAGCGGCTTCGAACAGCCGCGCTCTGAAACTGGCCAAGCCATTTCAGTAATCGACGAGGAACGATTGACTGAGTTGCAGGTGGTGAGCGTCAGCGATGCGCTGCGGACGCTGCCGGGTGTCACTGCCATCGCGCGTGGCCCTGTCGGCAGCCAAAGCGCAGTTTTTTTGCGCGGCGGCAACGGGTCGCAGACGCTCGTGCTGGTCGATGGCGTCCGGATCAACGACCCGTCAAGTCCAAACGCGGCGTTCGATTTCGGCGCGTTGCTGACCGGTAATATCGGTCGGGTCGAGGTTTTGCGCGGGCCAAACTCGGTCATCTGGGGCAGCCAGGCGATCGGCGGGGTTATCAACGTGCAGAGCATCGCGCCGACCGAGGCGTTGGTTGCCCGAGCCGCGGCGGAATATGGCTATGCCGATAGCGTCAGGACAAATGCCAATCTGTCGGGCACGAACGGCATTTTTGAGGGCAGCGTCGGCGCGGCTTACTACAGGACTGATGGCATTTCTGCGCTGGCAGGCGGAACCGAGAAAGACGGCTTTGAAAATTTCGCCGCTAACGGCAGGCTAAAGGTCAATCTGGCCGACAATCTGGCTCTCGATTTTCGCGGTTACTACAATCGCGGAATTATCGAATTTGACTCGGCGTTTGGCGTCGGGGCCAATGCCATCCCGGTGTCGAGAAACCGGCAGTTCATCGGTTATGTAGGTGCCAACTTCGGACTGGCAGAAGGCCGGTTTCGCAACCGGATTTCGTTTGCTCGGACGGACATTTCGCGTGTCGGAACCGACCCAGTTGTCTTCAGCTTCAACAATTTCGACGTGCAAGGGACCATTGACCGCTTCGAATATCATGGTGCGTTCGACCTGGCGGATTTAGCGACCATCGTTTTCGGCGCGGAGCATGAGCGGACCTTTGCCAGCACCTCGTTCGAGGGTGCCCAAGCCGATGTTGCGCGCAACAAGGTGACCAGCGGCTTTGGCCAACTGATCCTGCGGCCCTTCACTGGCCTGACGCTGACGGGCGGCGTGCGGCATGACGATTACAGCGACTATGGCGGGCAGACCACCTTTGGGGGTAACGTAGCATTCACGCCCAACGCCGGAGACACCGTATTACGCGCGACCTATGCCGAGGGCTTTCGCGCACCGACATTGACCGAGGGGCAGCCGCCTTTCGGCAATCCCGATCTCAACCCCGAAACCGCGCGCAATTTCGACTTGGGGGTCGAACATCGGTTCCTGGATGGCAAGGCGCAGGCGTTCGCCACCTATTTCAACCGCCGCAGCAATGACCAGATTACTTTTTCGTTCGACACCTTCCAGTCGGAAAACATTGGGCGCGTTAAGACGACGGGTCTCGAATTGGGCTTTGCGCTGCAACCTACTTCGACGCTTAACGTCCAGGCGAATTACACGCTGACCGATGCCATCAACCGCTCGGCGGGCGCGAATTTCGGCAACCGGCTTGAGCTTCGCCCGCAGCATAGCGGGAGCCTGACGCTTGACTGGCAAACGCCGTGGCGCCTGAAGCTCGGCACGACCTTGTTGCTCTCGGGCGACAGTTTCGACAATGCGGCGAACACAGTTCGCCTCGACGGCTATGCACTCGCCAATCTCCGTGCGGCCTTTCCGATAACCGAAGCGGTGGAGCTGTATGGCCGCATCGAGAATGTATTCGACACTGATTACACTGTCGTGAACCGCTTCAACACATATGGACGCAACGCGCATCTCGGTGTGCGGGCGAAGTTCTGATGAATTGCCTTTGGCTGCAAAGCCGGATAGAAATGAAAGGATGACGATTATGACACCACCCAAAGCCTTAGCCTGGCCGCTTTCGCTGGCGCTCAGCACCGTGGTCGGCAGCCTGCTCCTAGCCTGCGTTTTCCCATTCGCAAGCTTCGCCGCACTCGCCGCTTTGACCATGACGCCGCGTCGCGGCATCGCATTGGTAATCGCCGCATGGGCGCTTAATCAGGCAACCGGGTTTTTCCTGATGTCCTTCCCATGGGACGCGCAGGCGGTAGGGCATGGTATCGCAATACTTGCGGCGACGCTGGCGGCCACCATCGTTGCGCGCTTGGTTGCCGATAATTTGCGCGGCGCAATGGCCTTGCGCGCTGGCGCGGCGCTCGCTTCGGCATTGGTCGTTCACCAGGTGCTGCTGCGTGCTTATGCGAGCATCGGCGGCGGTTCGGAGAATTTCTCAAGCGAGATTATTTCCGGTGTGGCATTGAATGACGCGCTTTGGTTCACCGGGCTGATGTTGCTGCGCGCGATCATCGTTCGCTTTACTGGTGAGAAAGCGCTGCCCGCAACGGCTTGACGCGAATCGCGCCGCAGGGGAGAGGGTGTGTATGAAACATCTCCTCCCCCTTGCTGCGCTATTTCTCGCCGGTTGCGCGACGACCCAACCAGCATCTGTTGCCGCACCGCAAAGTGCACAAGAGGCGTTGCGCCCCTATTACGCCACGCTTGACACGAAGCTGCCGGTTGCACCGGCCAACCCCGCGCTGGCCGTTGACACCGTCATCACCCGCTTTGCCTTTGGCAGTTGCGTCAACGAAAACCGCGACATGAAATTCTGGGACGTGATCGCCGCGCAAAAGCCGCAAGCTTTCCTTCTCATCGGCGACAATGTCTATGGCGATACCGGGGGCTTTTCCAACGCCGGCATCCCGACACTGACGCAAAGTTACAAGAAACTATCCAGCCGTCAGGAATTCGACCGTTTCCGCCGCAGTGTTCCGATGATGACGACGTGGGACGACCATGATTATGGCGCGAACGATGCGGGCGGAAGTTTTGCGTTCAAGGAGCGTGCCGAGCAGATTTACGAGAGCTATTGGGGCTCTTCCGACGAGGTCAAATCGCGCCCCGGCGTTTATGAAAGCCGCATCGTCGGACCGGAAGGCAAGCGGGTCCAGTTCATCATCCTCGACACACGCTTTTTCCGATCAGACCTCGCCCGCCTGCCCTATCGCGACCCTGGCCCCGCGCTCGGCTGGTATATTCCTAACACCGACCCGAACGCGACGATCCTTGGTAACGAACAATGGCAGTGGCTTGAACAGGAATTGGGCAAGCCCGCCGATGTGCGTTTTATCGTCTCGTCGATCCAGCTGATCACCAGCGCGCATGGTTTTGAAAGCTGGTATAATTTCCCCAAGGAACGCGAGCGTTTTTATGGGTTATTGGCCGCCAAGGGCGTGAACAACGCCGTGTTGCTGACCGGCGACCGGCATTCTGGCGGTTTCTACAAAACCAGCGCGCCGGGAGTGGCCAAGCCTTTATGGGAGTTCACATCGACCTCGCTTAACTTTGCGTTCGGCAAAGGCGATGGCGGCGAAAAGGAACCCGATCCAACGCGCACCGGCGGCTTTTGGGGAATCCCCAATTTCGGCCAGATCGACATCGACTGGCCGGCGAAGACGGTGACGATGAGCTTGCGCAGGGATGACGGGAGTGTGATCGAAACGCAGGTGGTCAGCGCTATACACTGACAGGCGCGCAGTGTCGAAACCATGAAAAGAATTTCACGCGAAGGTCGCGAAGGAGCGAAGATCGCGAAGGGGATTGTGCAAGCCCGCGCGTAGCGCTTTCCAATTTCTGACTTGCAGGTTTCATCGACGTTCAAAATGGATATTGGCCCTTCGGGCAGGCGCTGAATCTTCGCGCTCTTCGCTCCTTCGCGACCTTCGCGTGAAACAAACTGGCACAGCGTTAGCAGAACCGGCTGCCCTACCCTTTAGCCACCACCGAATAATCTACCGCGGCCACCCGTTCCATCACTGCATCGCGAATAACCCGCGCCGTCTCCAGGGGCAGCGCGACCATTTCCAGTGTCCCGCCGGCAATGCCAAAATTGAGCGACGCCAGCCCCTGCCGCCGCGAAATCGGGCCTTGGGCGATCTCGACTGTCTGTACCTTTACTTGGGGTGCGATTGTCAGGCGCTGCTGCCACCAGCCTTCACGCACATAGATTTGCGCGGTGTCGATATGATCGCCATATTTGCGCCATTCAAGCCACCAGAGGAAGCCGAGCACCGGCACCACAAGCAACATTAATCCTGCCTGCGAAAAAGGCGCACCGGCAAAGAAAATCATCGCCGCTATCCCGATGGTCAAAACGGGCAGCAGCCCGGCAAAGCGGATCAGCCACCACGCTGGCTGCCCTTTTCGGAAGCGAACAGCGGCGTCGGGCGCATCGACCATTGCCGCATTCGCGATCGGCCAGATCTCTCCGAGCGTGGCGAAGGGCGCGGCGACGAAGTTCGTTTCCTCCTTGCTGTCTTGCGCCAGGCTGACGAATTTCAGGCTGTGCCAGCCCTTGCGTTTGCGGATCGGCCCGGTCAGGATGACGGCGGCCTGAACGCGGTGCAATGGCATGACGGCGTCGGTTAGCGTCAACAGACCGCGACGCCGGCGGAAGCCCTTTGGCGTTCGGTCGAGGCGGAAGCCATATTCGCGAAGAACTGTACGGATCACCCCTGTGGCAACGCCAATGAAGAGCAACGCGCCCAAAGCGCCCAGCGCTGCGATTGCCTGCGCCGCCCAACCGATGCCATTCAGTCTGTCCACAGACACGCCCCGCTCTTCAGCTATCCCGATCCACTCGCGGAAATCCCAGATTTCAAAGTCGAGCAGAAAATCGAACTGCTGCGCCAAACCGCCCAGCACCGCGAAGATAACCAGCGAGAAGGAATATACACCGAGAGTCAGAACCCTGCCCCCATCCATCGCAAAGATCGGCGGCGCGTCTTCCTGCGCGGCGACATCTTCATGGGCAACAACTGCACCGCTTTTCTGAGCACGCACTACTTCGCGCAGCCGGTCGGCCTCTTCCAGGCTGACGAAGCTCAATGTCGCATCGTCACCATCGCCGCCGCCGGTTTCGAACTTGACCTCGCCCAAACCCATGATCCGCGCCAACGGCTTCTGCTCGATGCTGACATCCTGAATACGCTCATAGGGAATTGAGCGCGCATTCCGGTTCAAGACGCCACTTTCGATGCGGATGTCATGCTCGCCTATATGATAGCGGAACCGCATCCACGCCAGCCAGCGGAAGAACAGACTGAAAAACAGGATCGCTCCGACGGCAATGACCGGGATCATCGGATTGTCGCTGCCGCGTGTGCCGAAGAACGCGGCAAATATCGGGAAGATCAGTTGCGGCAAGCCAGTGACGAAGCCGACCAGCAGACCGAGGATGTTTAACCTCTCACCCTGAGCACCCCCTTCTCCGTTCGTGTCGAGCGCAGCCGAGGGGCTCGACACGAACGGATCTGGACTGTCGGTGTTCAAAGCGTATCCTGCCGTATCGCTGCACGTATCTTCTCGCGCATCGCCAGCGCATCGGCATGGAGCAAACCTGGCAAAGCGACCGTGCTGTTATGATTGCCCGCAGTATGCACGGTCAGCGTGGCAAGATCGTAGCGTCGGTCGATTGGTCCTTGATCGACGTCGATATGCTGGATGCGACCGAACGGCACAACGGTGTCGCGGTAAAACATATAGCCGCGCACGATGCGGAGGCGATCGCTTCCCATGTTATAGCCCCAATGCCGATACTTCCGCGCCGGAACGATGACAGCCAGGAAGATGTGGAGGAATAGGACGGGTACGATGATGCTGCCAGGCGGGAGCAGCTGCGCGCTTTCCAATATGCCGGCGCCGATCAAGAAGGGTAACAGACCCAGCGCCGACGCTATGCGCGTGGCGGTCACCCAGGCAGGGTTGAGCGGGGTCAGTTCCGGCACGGGGTTCTCTGTCATGACGGTGATATGCGAGGGCTGTGTTGTATTGGCAAGACGGTAATTCCTCCTCCGTGGGGAGAGGGCTAGCGCGCCAACGCCTCCTCAGCCTCTGCGACCAGCTTTGCGATGATATCCACCACCGGCCGCTCGACATGCACCATGCCGACCGACTGCCCCGCCATGACCGAACCATACTCGACATCGCCGTCGATCACCGCACGGCGGAGCGCTCCAGCCCAATATTTCTCGATTTCAAGCTGTGCAGCCTCCATGTCGATTTCGCCGCGATCAAGCATTGCCGCAACCTCGACCTGTTTGGCGGTAAAAAGCTCGGTGCCCTTGTTCTTCAGTGCGCGCACCGGAATGACCGGCAGGCGCGGGTCAATCTGTACGCTGGCGACCGCATCGCGGGCATTCGCGCGCAGGAACGCGGCCTTGAAATTGGGATGCGCGATGCTTTCATGCGCGCAGACGAAGCGCGTGCCAAGCTGCACGCCGGAAGCGCCCATTTCGAGGTAACTTGCGATTAACCCGCCGCGCGCGATACCGCCTGCAACAAATATCGGCAGCTGCTCGCCCAGCTCTGGCAATATTTCCTGCGCGAGCACGCTGGTTGCGACCGGGCCGATATGCCCCCCCGCCTCGCTGCCCTCGATAATCAGCGCGTCGACGCCCGATCGGGCAAATTTCTTCGCGAGCGTCAGAGCGGGCGCAAAGCACATAACCTTGGCACCACACCCTTTGATTGCCTCGATGCTTCCCTTGGGCGGCAGTCCGCCTGCGAGAACGACATGGCTGACATGGTGCCGCGCGCACACCGCGATCAGGTCAATGATCTGCGGGTGCATGGTGATGAGGTTCACGCCAAACGGCTTGGACGTCAGCGCCTTCGTCGCGGCAATCTCCGCATCCAGCAATTCCGGCGTCATCGCTCCGCAAGCGATCACCCCAAACCCGCCCGCATTGGAAATCGCTGACACCAGATTCCGCTCCGAAACCCAAGACATCGCCCCGCACATGATGGCGACGTCGCAGCCCAGAAATTCGGTGCCGCGTTGCATAAGATGTTTGAGCTTATTCATATGTTTGTGCCATCTATTTTTTCACGCAGAGGCGCGGAGGTCGCAGAGGAGTAAAGCTTTAAGTGATTTCAGTCCTCATAATTGTTGACTACCCGCTTGATGCCTTCTTTTAGCGTGTCGCAACCGAAATTTATGAGCAAGCCAACGGGTAGTTTCATCAATCTGAGATAGGTCAATAATTGTTTAGAATGGACAGGCTGAAGCCGGTCGATGGATTTCAATTCGACTATTAGACGACGGTCAACCAGCAAATCGACTTTGAACGCTGCTGGAAACTCCATGTCTTCGTAAGCAAAACCCAACGGCTTTTGCTGCTCAACATCATAGCCGAGCCGCGCCAGTTTCCTGGCAAGGATAGCTTCGTAAACTGATTCTAGCAGACCCGGCCCGATTTCGCGGTGGATTGCCATCGCAGCCCCGATTACATCACTGCTGATCTCATCAATCGCTTTCATCCAAAAACCTCTGCGACCTCTGCGCCTCTGCGTGAAAAATTTCTAACCTTTACTCCGCATCCAACCCGTACGCCGTATGCAATACGCGCACCGCAAGCTCGGTCTCGTCCTCGTCGATCAGCACGCTCACCTTGATCTCGCTTGTCGAAATCGCCTGAATATTGATCTTGCGGTCCGCCAATGAGCTGAACATCGTCGAGGCCACCCCTGCGTGACTTTTCATGCCGACGCCGACAACCGAAATCTTGGTAATCTTCGTATCGGAAATAAGCCGGTTATAGCCAATCGCATCGCGCTGGTTTTCCAATATGTCAGTGCAGCGCACGAGGTCGGCCTGTGGGCAGGTGAAGGTCACGTCGGTCTCGCCCTTGTCGCGGCCGACATTCTGGATGATCATGTCGACGTTGATGTTGGCGTCGGCCAAGGGCGAAAAGATATTCGCCACCGCGCCGGGCCGGTCGGGCACGCGAGTTAAGGTGATCTTGGCCTCATTCTTGTCGGCGGCAATGCCGGTGATCAGTTGGCGTTCCACTTGATACTTCTCCAATTCTTCGTCGGTCACGATCATCGTGCCGGGGATGCTGTCGGCGTCGGGGGCATTTTCGTCGATGAAAGACGACAGCACCTGAACGCGCACGCCTTCTTTCATGGCGAGGCCTACCGAGCGGGTCTGCAATACTTTCGAACCCACCGAGGCCAGTTCGAGCATTTCTTCGTAGGTGACGGCCTTTAGCTTGCGCGCACGAGCGACGATGCGCGGGTCGGTGGTGTAGACGCCATCGACATCGGTATAGATATCGCAGCGGTCGGCCTTCACCGCCGCCGCGACTGCGACCGCCGAGGTGTCCGATCCGCCACGGCCAAGCGTGGTGATGCGGTTGTCATCGGTCAGACCCTGAAAACCCGGGATCACCGCGATATTGCCAGCCTTCATCGAAGCCAACAATTCGTCGGTGTCGATTGAGCCAATGCGTGCCTTGGCGTGGGCATCGTCGGTGTGGATCGGCATTTGCCAGCCAAGCCAGCTGCGCGCGTTGCAACCCAGCGCCTGCAAGGTAATCGCGAGCAAGCCCGAGGTAATCTGCTCGCCTGCCGCAACGACAACGTCATATTCCGCCGGGTCGTAAAGCGCGTTCGCCTCTCGGCAGAAATTGACCAGCCGGTCGGTGTCGCCCGCCATCGCAGAAACGACGACCGCAACCTCGTCGCCGCGTTCGGCCTGACGCTTTACCAGTTGCGCGACACGGCGGATTCGTTCGGTCCCGGCCATAGACGTGCCGCCAAATTTCATTACAATGCGGGCCATGAAAACCTTAAATAGTCGCTATATTACAATCGGGCGCCCTGATAGGGACAGGATATGACAAACGCAAGCTTGGCCACGACAATAAACGCACGTGAAGCCGCGCATTTCGGTGCGCTGGCGGCGGACTGGTGGGATCCTAAGGGTTCGAGCGCGATGTTGCACCGGCTGAACCCGGTTCGGCTTGGGTTTATCCGTAAGGCAATCGACGCGCATTTTGGTGGCGATGGCAAGTTACGGCATCCCTTGGCGGGAAAATCAGTGCTTGATGTCGGCTGCGGCGCGGGATTGCTGTGCGAGCCTCTCGCGCGCATGGGCGCAGCGGTAACGGGCGTGGATGCGGCCCCGGAAAACATTGAAGTAGCGAAGGCGCATGCGGCGCTGTCGGGGCTAGATATCGCATATTGGGCGGGCGAACTGGCAAACCTCCCCGGCACGGGGAGGGGGACCGCGACGCGCAGCGTCGGGGTGGAGGGGCACGCGAGTAAGCGGTCTGCATTTGAAGTCAGGAACAACGCGCACGTGCCCCTCCACCACCCTTCGGATAGTCCCCCTCCCCGTTCCGGGGAGGTTTTTAGGTTCGACGTCGTGACGTCGATGGAGGTGATTGAGCATGTCAGCGATCCAGCCGCGTTTGTGGAGGAGCTTGCACGTCATTTGAAGCCCGACGGGTTGTTGCTTCTATCCACACCCAATCGCACAGCGGCGTCGCGGTTGTTTCTGGTCGAGGCGGCTGAGCGTTTGGGCCAGGTGCCGCGCGGTACACATGACTGGGACCAGTTTTTGACGCCTGAGGAACTTACGGAATTGTTGGCGGAAGCGGGGCTGGAGGTGGTTGAGATGCAGGGAATAGCGTTCTCGCCTCTCAAGGGGCTGCATTTGAGTTCGAATATGGCGTTGAATTATATTTTGAGCGCGCGATCTACCTAATTTCCTCTCTCCTTTAGGGGAGAGGAGCGAGACTTGGCAGCTTGCTGCCTAGTCGCAGCGGAGAGGGGCCTTGCGCTACCGAGAGGGCAGAACCCCTCTCCAACTTCGCCTAACTCCCCCGGATCAAGTCCGGGATCATAAGGCTTTGTATCCTCTCCCCTGAAGGAGAGAGGGATATTGTCTCAATCATACCCCGCATCGCCATATTGATCATCGGCAAGATCGGTAAACCGCGTAATCTTTGCCTCGAACTTCATCCGCACCCGGCCGGTTGAACCGTGCCTTTGCTTTGATACGATCAGCTCGGCGATGCCGTGGATTCGTTCCATTTTTTCGTTCCATGCTTCAAAAGCAGGCGTGCCCTCGTCAGGCTTTTTCATCGCTTCATAATAATCTTCACGATACACGAACCAGACCATGTCGGCGTCTTGCTCGATTGAGCCTGACTCGCGCAAATCCGACAGCATGGGCCTCTTGTCCTCGCGTTGCTCAACAGCGCGGCTTAGCTGCGAAAGCGCGATCACCGGCAAACCGAGCTCCTTCGCCAGCGTTTTCAACCCTCGGCTAATTTCGGAGATTTCGTTGACGCGGTTGTCGTTGGCGCGGCTCGACCCTTGAAGTAGTTGCAGATAGTCGACGACGATCAGTCCGATGCCATGCCGACGTTGCAACCGGCGAGCGCGGGTGCGCAGCGCCGCAATGGTCAGCGCCGGGGTGTCATCGATATAAAGCGGAAGTTCCTGCAACTCGCGGCTCGCGCGCGACAGTTCGCGGAAATCGTCGCGCGAAATCTTGCCCATGCGCAGCAGTTCTGAGCTGATCCCCGATTGCTCGGCCAGGATACGCGTCGCAAGCTGGTCCGCCGACATTTCGAGGCTGAAAAAAGCCACCTTTGCGCCCGCGCCTTTGGATTCTTCGATGCCGTCTTCACGTTCCTGAATCCAGCGCCTTGCGGCATTGAACGCAATATTCGTTGCCAGCGAGGTCTTGCCCATGCCCGGCCGTCCGGCCAAAATCACAAGGTCGGAATTGTGCAGTCCGCCGCACTTGGCGTTGATCCCACTAAGCCCCGTGGTTACGCCCGACAGACTACCACCCGAATTAAGCGCCTTTTCGACATTCTTGATCGCCTCGGTCGAGGCCATCAGGAAGCTCTTCATCGAGCCGGTTTCACCTTCGCCCTCGGCGACCTTGTACAGCGCGCTTTCGGCGGCTTCGATCTGCCCCTTGGGATCGACGCTTTCGCTGGTGTCGAGAGCATTATCGACTAGCGTGCGGCCAACCGTCACCAGTTCGCGCAACAACGCCAGATCGTAAATCTGCTGCGCAAAATCGCGCGCGCCGATCAGCCCTGCGCCGTCGGCGGTCAGCTTTACCAGATAGCCCGGCCCGCCCAATTCGCGCATCGACTCGTCCGCCTCGAAAAACGGCTTCAGCGTCACCGGCGTGACCAGCATGTTGCGGTCGATCAGACGGAGTATCTGCTCATAGACACGGCCATGCAAAGGCTCGAAAAAATGATCCGGCTGCAGCTTGATCGAGACATCTTCGATAATCCGGTTGTCGATGAGAATTGCGCCCAAAAAGGCCGCCTCTGCCTCGATATTGCGCGGCAGGCGTTGGGGTTCAGCTTCGTTGGCGGCTGCTAGTCTGATTGGTTCGGCCATGACGCCCTATCCTTTAGCATGAAGGCGCACGCAAGGGGGCGGAAAAATAGAATTGGGGACAGCGCTGTGGACAAACGAATATCGCAAGCTAACACAGGCACATGGGCGATTTCCGCATCAATAAGGTCGAACTCGACGAAGCGACAATCCTGCGCCGCAATGCGGACATCGAGCAGGAGCGCCGCGTCGCGATCTTCGATCTCATCGAGGAAAATTTCTTTCGCCCGCTGCGCGATATGGGCGATGGCTATGCCGGTCCCTATCACCTCAATATCAGCGTCGAGGAGGGCCGCCTGATCCTCGACATCCGCCGTGAGGACGGATCGCCCTATGAGACCTTGGTCCTTGGCCTCGGACGATTCCGCCGCGTGGTGAAAGACTATTTCGCAATCTGCGACAGCTATTATCAAGCCATCCGCAAGGCGAGCGCAGCCGAAATCGAAACCATCGATATGGCGCGGCGCGGCGTGCATAATGAGGCGGCAGAGCTGCTGGTCGAACGGCTTGAAGGCAAAGTCGAGGTCGACTTCCCAACCGCGCGCCGCCTGTTCACGCTGATTTGTGTGCTGCACATCAAAGGCTGAGTAGCCTTGGCCATCGACTCGCGATGGGGAGCATTAAGGAACGGCTCGACTCTCCGCGGTATCCACGCCAAGACGGTTTTTGATTCTGGGAGCATTCGAGGTCGCATGGCTGGGGGGAAAGCCCGTTACATTCGCTGGGGCGCGATCATGCTCGCCTTGTTGCTCGCGGCCTATGTCGTCTTGAGCTACGTCACCGGCTGGGCACCGTCGCGCGAGGATTATCCGGTTCAGGGCATCGTCGTAGGCGAGGCCAACGGCACACCCGAATGGTCCGAGCTTGGCGCGACTGGAGTCGATTTCGCGTATATCACCGCAGTCGAGGGAGCGCGCGGACGCGACGCCCGGTTTCAGGCCAATCTGGAGGCGGTGCAACAGGCAGGCATCCGTTTCGGCGCGTTACACCATTTCGACATCTGCCGCCTTGCATCCGATCAGGCGACCTTGTTCATCACGACTGTACCACGCAGCGAACGGGCGCTGCCGCCCGCAGTTCAACTCGACTTCTCGGACACCTGCAAAGACCGCCCGAACCGCGCGCTGATCCTGTCGGAACTCGCGACCTTCCTGAACCAGATCGAGGCGCATAGCGGTATGCCCGCGATCCTGCTACTCACCCCCGAGTTCGAGAAGGAGTATCAGGTGAGCAAGGCAATCGACCGCAATGTCTGGCTGGAGGGCAACTGGTTCCTCCCCGATTATTCGGCACGGCCGTGGGTGATGTGGACCGCGAATACCGGGCGGCAAGTTGCGGGGGTGGAGGGGCCGGTCCGCTGGGTCGTGGTGCGCAAATGAGCGCAGATCTGGTTAAAGCAGCCATCGAAGCGGCGGGCAACGCCTACGCTCCCTATTCCCATTTCCACGTCGGCGCGGCGTTGTTGCTTGATGATGGCGAGATTGTAACGGGCAGCAATTTCGAAAATGCCAGCTACGGCATGAGCCTGTGCGCCGAGACGGTGGCAATCGCCAAGGCAAACAGCGATGGCAAGATGCGCCAAATCCGCGCCATCGCGGTTGCGGGCGGTCCTGCGGGCAAGGTCGCCGCCGGTGCCGAACCCATCACACCCTGCGGGCGCTGCCGCCAGATTATCAAGGAAGTCGCCGACCTCACGCAGACCGACATCCCGGTCCATTGCGCGCATGCGAACGGCTTTGTAACCTACACACTTTCACAATTGCTACCGCACGGCTTCGGCCCGGCGAGCCTCAAATAAAGGAAAAGCATGTCCATCCTTTCCGACATCTGGATCCGCGAACAGGCGCAGACCCACAATATGATTGAGCCCTTTGTCGAGGCGCAGCGCCGCGACGGCTGCATCAGCTATGGCCTGTCGTCCTATGGATATGACGCGCGGGTGTCAGATGAATTCAAGATATTCACCAATGTCGACAGCTCGGTGGTCGACCCGAAGGAGTTCGATCCCAAAAGCTTCGTGGATCGCAAAACCGACGTGTGCATCATCCCGCCCAACAGCTTCGCGCTCGCCCGCACCGTCGAATATTTCCGCGTGCCGCGCGATGTGCTCGTTATCTGCCTTGGCAAGAGCACCTACGCGCGCTGTGGTATAATCGTCAATGTGACGCCGCTCGAGCCCGGCTGGGAGGGCCATGTCACGCTGGAGTTCAGCAACACCACACCGCTACCCGCCAAAATCTACGCCAACGAAGGTGCGTGCCAGTTCCTGTTCCTGAAAGGCGAACAACCCTGCGAAACCAGCTACGCCGACCGCGCGGGCAAATATATGGGGCAACGCGGGGTGACACTTCCAAAGCTGTAAGTTCCATTCGAACCTGCCAGATGGAACGCGCGGCTTCCTTGCGGGTTTGCGTTGCAGGGTTTGAGGAGAAGCATCATGTTGTCGGGATTATTCGCATTTGTTGGCCGCGTCATGCTGGCCCTGATCTTCGTGATTTCGGGAGCAATGAAACTGACCGATATCCCTGGCACTGGTGCGTATATGGCAAGCGTCGGGTTGCCGCCCAGCCTCGCGCTGCCGGCGGCCTTGTTTGAAGTCGTTGGCGGATTGATGATTGTTTTCGGCGTTTTCACCCGCCTCACCGCGCTCGTCTTCGCCGTTTTCTGCTTGCTAACCGCCTTGTTGTTCCACCGCGAGACCGCCGATTCTGTGCAGGCCGCGATGGCCTTCAAAAATATCGCGATTGCAGGCGGATTCCTGTGCTTGTTCGCTTATGACCAGAAAAGCTGGAGCTTCGATTCCTACCGCGCCCGGCGGCGGCGGGAGGCCGAAGCGCGTGTTGCGGCGACAAGCGATCATCCGGCGACTGGGGCGGGGTGAGGTGATGGCGGCTTTGTTGGGGATTGCTGACTGTCTGCTTTTGACGATGGGATGCGATAAGCTACCGTCGAATTGATGCGGCATGTCATTCAACCTGTGCTAACGCAGCGCATCGTCGGAACTGGCAGCTGCACGCCGGCGACTGAGAGTCTGGATTGCTCCCGTGGAAATTACGGGGGCGTCATGTCCGACCTTAATAACAGCCTTTATTATACAAAACGTGCCACCGAAGCTCGCCGTTCGGCTGAAGTTGCGCGTGATGGCTCGATTCGCGCAATTCATTTTGAGACGGCGAAGCGGTATGACGGCCTGGCCGACGCAGTTCATAATGATGACGTCGAGCCGGCCCGCCAAGCACATATCGAACGCGGCTTTGGGAGCATAACATCGCTAAGGCGCAAGTCCGATATCGCTGATCATGATGCCATCGCACTGATGGTGACCGACGCTTTGCCGCAAATGATCTGGTCAACGCTGCCCGATGGCTATCACGACTATTACAACGCGCAGTGGTACGAGTTCACCGGGGTCGATCCCGGAACGACCGATGGCGATGGATGGAATGGAATGTTCCATGCCGATGACCAGAAAACGTCATGGGCGCGCTGGCAGCACTGCCTTGCCACTGGTGAGCCTTACGAAGTTGATTACCGGCTAAGGCGCAAGGACGGGGAATATCGCTGGATGCTCGGCCGCGCCTTGCCGATGCACGGCAAAAGCGGTGCTATCATACGCTGGGTTGGCACCTGCACCGATATTCATGATGCACATCTTTTAGCCGATCAGAACGACTTGCTCTCCAAGGAAATGCATCACCGTATCGCTAATGTGTTTGCTGTCGTCGGGTCACTGCTGGCGCTTGAGGCTCGCGATGCGCCATCCGCCTCCGCCTTGGCGGCGTCGATGCAGGGCAGGTTATCAGCGCTGAACGCTGCCCATCTGCTGGCGCAACCTTCATCGGCGACAGGACGCAACGCCAAGGCTACTGTGTTGGCGATCATACGTCAGGTGATCAAACCTTATGAAAACTCCTCCGAGCCTCGTTTCGTTTTCTCTGGCGCGGATACTCCCGTTGATGACACCGTGATTACGGCGATTGCGCTTCTGATTCACGAGCTTTGCACGAATGCAGTCAAATATGGGGCGCTCGCCAATGAGCATGGTACAATTTCGATAACGACCCGCAAAACCGATCAATCTTTTGCCATCCAGTGGGTCGAGCGTGGCGGCAATGTCGTATTGCAGCCCCCTGTCGGGACGGGCTTTGGCACCGTGCTGACGACCTTGACCGTCGAGCAGCAAATGGGAGGCACCATAGTTCGTGACTGGAAACCAGAAGGGCTGGAAGTGAACATCGTGCTGGCGATGGCCAAGGTGCATCACGCGAGCGTGATCGAAGCACCAGCATAATGGCCCCGCCAGATGCGACCAAATGGCACTCCGGAAAGGACCTGTGATGCAAACGAAGTCGATTATCGAGCGTGCTTTTCAGCTGGCCTAAAGCAGCGATTGCCATTCACTCAGCGATATCAAACGCGTTCTAAATACCGAGCATTATGCGAACATTGACGCGCACATGACCGGTCCGACGTTAAGGAAGCAGCTTCTGGCGCTCATGCACTGATCGCGCAAACCCAAGTCAGGACAACGGCAGCTTTCAGGCTTGTTCATCTCATCGTCGAACGACCGGAATGTTGTCGAAAACAGTCCGCTCAAAAAACGACAACATATTGACTAATATATCCATATCGGTTATTATATCTAACTATGGAAACCATATCGAACTATGAACCCGACTTCGCCCCCGTCCCGCTCGCCCGGGTGCGCCATGATGGGTGGACACCCGAGCGGCAGCGGAAGTTCTTGATTGCGCTGGCGGCGTTGGGCACCGTCGATGCGGCGGCGCAGGCTGTGGGGATGTCGCGGATTTCGGCCTACAACCTGAAAAAGCGTGACGGCGCGGACAGCTTTGCGCGCGAATGGGAGCGGGCGGTGGGTTTCGGGCGAAGCATGATGTTCGATTATGCGATGGAGCGCGCCATCAATGGCATTACCACTGTCCGGATGAGGATTGGCGGCGCTTTTGAATTCGAACATGGCCGCGATACGAAACAAATCATGAAGGTGCTGCGCCTGCCCCCGCCGCGCCCTGCATAAGTTTACAGAACAGACCCGCAGGTGCATATATGTTTGTAAACTTAAAAGCCGTCAACTTACCGAGAGGAAAATCCATGTCATCCACCCCGCGCGAATTCGAGATCATTGTATATGGCGCAACAGGGTACACCGGGCGTCTTGTGGCAGAATATCTGGCCGGCCGCGAGGGCGCGCCCACATGGGCGATGGCGGGGCGTAGCCTGACCAAACTTGAAGAGGTGCGCGACCTTATCGGCGCGCCTGCCGAAACGCCTTTGGTGGTTGCCGATGCTTCCGACCCGGCTTCGCTCGACGCGATGTGCAAGCGGACGAAAGTCGTGCTGACCACCGTGGGGCCGTACCAGCTTTACGGCAACGAGCTGGTCTCGGCCTGCGTGGCTAACGGCACCGATTATACAGACTTGTGCGGCGAGCCTGCGTGGATGCGACACAAGATCGACGAGCATGATGCGGCCGCCAAGGCATCGGGCGCTCGGATCGTTTTTTCTGCCGGGTTTGATTCGATTCCCTTCGACCTCGGCGTTTTATTTCTGCAGGCCGAGGCCGCCAAGCGCCACGGTTCGCCCGCGCCGCGAGTCAAGGGCCGGGTGCGCAAGATGCAGGGCGGCGCGTCGGGCGGTACGATCGCCAGCCTGACCGAAACGATGAAGGCAGCAGCGAAAAATCCGAGCATAATCGGGCTGCTGAAATCATCCTTCGCTCTCACCCCCGGTTTTGAGGGGCCGTCGCAACCATCGGGCCTTATCCCCGAATATGATCACGACGCTGGCGCATGGGCGGCGCCTTTTGTCATGGCGCCGATCAACACCAAGAATGTTCACCGCACGAACTTCCTACTCGGTCATCTTTGGGGCAAGGATTTCGTCTATGACGAGATGATGCTGACGACGATGGGCGAAGCGGGCAAGGCAATTGCCGAGGGAATCGCCAAGATGAATCCGTTCGGCGATTCCAAGCTTAAGCCCGGCGAAGGGCCGACGCCGGAGGAGCGCGAGAATGGTTTCTACGACATATTGTTCATCGGCCAATATTCCGACGGCCGCGAAATGCGCGCCTCGGTCAAGGGCGACCGCGACCCGGGCTATGGATCGACCTCGAAGATGATTGCCGAAACCGCAATTGCCTTGAGCGAGATCGACGGACCGGGCGGAGTGACCACGCCGGGAGCGGCTTTGGGCGAGGCCTTGATTGACCGGTTGCAGGCAAATGCCGGGCTGACCTTTGCTGTCGAAGGCTAAACCCTTTCAAAGCAGGCAGTCCAAGCCTATATGCCGCAAGCCATGCTAGCTCGCCTCTTCAAAAAAGTCGCAGTACCGCGCCCGCTCGACACCGCGCGGGTGCCCGATGGTGTGCGCGTCTATGCGATTGGCGATATTCACGGGCGCAATGACTTGCTTGCAGTGCTGCTGGCGAAAATCGACGCCGACAACACATCACGCGGCGCCGCCGATACGCAGATCATTTTCCTTGGCGACCTGATGGATCGTGGCGAAGATAGCGCAGGCGTCATCGAAACCGCGATGGCGCTGAAGGCGTCGGGCAAGAAAGTCCGCTTCCTGATGGGCAATCACGAAGAGGTCTTCGTGCGGGCCTGCCGCAAGACCGACCCCAAAACTACCCGATTTTTCTTGCGCATCGGCGGCGAGGCGACGGTGCTTTCCTACCCGATAACACGCGCCGAATATATCACGCTCGATATGGAGCAATTGTCCGAACGGCTGGGCAGTCTGGTGCCGCATGAACATCTGGAATTTATCGAAAGCTTCGAGGACCAAATCGTGATCGGCGATTATGCCTTCGTTCACGCCGGTATCCGGCCCGGCATTCCGCTGTCCGAGCAAAAGCCAAGCGACCTGCGCTGGATCCGCGAGGATTTTGTCGAGCAACGCGGCGATCTGGAAAAGGTCGTGGTCTACGGCCACACCATTTACGACGACATCGAAGAGCGGGGGTCGCGGATCGGCATCGATACCGGCGCATATGCTTCAGAAAAGCTGACGGCACTTGCATTGGAAGGCGGCGAACGCTGGTATTTGCAAACATGATGGTAAGGCGTTGAACATGAGAAAACATTTCCTGCTCGCAAGCCTGCTTGCGCTTGCCGTGGCCTCCCCCGCAATCGCGCAGAACGAAGCCAGTGCCGCACGGCTGAAGGCTGATGTCGAGAAATTGGTCAGCTTCGGCACCCGCCACACGCTGTCCTCAGCGACCGACCCTAAACGCGGCATCGGCGCGGCGCGGGCCTGGGCGAAGTCCGAGTTCGAGAAGATTTCCAAAGCCTGCAAGGGCTGCCTGACCACCGAGATGCTCGAACGCAATATGTCGGGCCCTCGCGTTCCGAACGGCGTCAACATCGTCGATGTGCTCGCGATTAAACCGGGCAAGATGGGCTGGGATCATGTCATCATCATCGCCGGTCACATCGACAGTCGCGTGTCGGATGTAATGGACTTTACCAAGGACGCGCCGGGCGCGAACGATGACGGTTCGGGCAGTGCTTTGGTGATCGAAGCGGCGCGGCTAATGGCGAAACAGCCGCAAAGCGAGGCAACCATCGTGTTCGCTTTGCTGTCGGGGGAAGAGCAAGGTCTCTTCGGCGGTCGCCTGCTCGCCGAAACCGCGAAAGAGCGTGGCTGGAAGGTGAGCGCGATGCTCAACAATGACATCGTCGGTGGGACGCTGGGAACGGATGGCCGACAGGTAGATAACGTCGTGCGCGTGTTCAGCGAAGGCATTCGGGCGTCAGAAGATTTGCCTGGCCAGATGGCCCGACGCAATAGCGGCGCAGAGGATGACGGCCCGAGCCGCTCGCTGATGCGCTATACCGATCGCGTTGCCGACACGATCGCGCCTGCAATAAAGCTGGATGTGTTCGGTGTGCGCCGCCCCGACCGGTTCGGGCGCGGAGGCGATCATCTGCCCGCGCTCGAGCTCGGCTTTCCGGCAATCCGCTACACCGTCGGGGTGGAGAATTACCACCATCAGCATCAGGATTTGCGCACCGAAAACGGAATTGAATATGGCGATACCGTCGACAAGATGGATTTTCCATATCTCGCCAAAGTGACCGCGCTCAATGTGGCCACGGCAAACGCTCTTGCCTCCGCACCGCCTGCCCCCGTTCAGGCAACGCTAGGCGGCGCGGTATCCTCCGACACGATTGTCAAATGGTCGCCGTCGCCCGGTGCGCAACGCTACCGGATTTACCAGCGCCGCGCTGATGAGCGCGACTGGACATTGGCAACGGACGTTGCAGCGACCGAAACAACGCTAACGGGCCTGATCGTTGACGATCATTTCGTTGGCGTGAGTGCTGTTGGAGCCAGTGGCAATGAAAGCCTTATCACCTTTGCAGGCCTGCCGCCGCGCTGAAAATGTACTTCAGGTAAAGTGGAGCCGCCGGTATTTTCCGCGGAAATACAGCAGCGGGTCGCGCCTCGGTTCAAAACTCGCTTTTTCGACGCGGCCGACGAGCAGGAAATGGTCTCCCGCTTCGTGCAGTGCATCGCGTTTGCACTCGAAGATGCCCAAGGAACTCGGCAAAATCGGCGCGCCATATTCGCCGACTTCCCAGCGCGTTCCGGCAAAGCGGTCCTCGCCTTTGCCTGCGAACAGGTTGGAAACCGGTTGTTGGCCGATCTGCAGCACATTGACGGCGAAGCTTTCCGCAACGCGCAATGCCTCCGCACTGCCGGCGTTATTGGCGATGCAAACCAGCAATAATGGCGGATCGAGCGACACGCTGGTGAAACTGTTGGCGGTAAGGCCAATGGGTTTGCCATCCCGGTCATGCGCCGTGACGATGGTTACGCCAGTGGCAAAACAGCCCATCGCATCGCGCAATGTCCGGGCATCAGAACCGGAGCGATATTCGGGGATGAAACGCGGTTGTTTACGTTCGAGGAAATCGATGAGCAGGCCGTTAAAGGCCTCTGTCCGCTCGGCAAAAACAAGCAAGCCGCCGCCATCGACGTCTATTGCCTCCACATTGGGGAAAATGGCAGTGAAGCTCAATCGATCGTCCTGTGGGACAAAATTGCCCAGCGCGCCCCGCACGACCAGCACGGGAAGATTAATCTGCGGCGCGGCATCGATCAGCCGCGTATCGACGCCATCTGTCTCAAAGGTATCGAACAGCTTTTCGTCATATTCGCCTTTGGTCAGCCCATTTCCGAGCGCCGCGGACAGTCTTTCCGCCGAGACCTTGACGGTTGCCGCGTCAGCATGTTCTGGCGGATCTACAAGAATAAGGCCGGAAGCCAATGTGGCCGCATCTTCGGCTAACGCCGCCGTCGCTATCCAACCGCTGTGCGTCGCCGCGACGACCACTGGGCGCGTCCGCATCTGCCCCAATACCGCACGCAAATCCTCGACATAAGCGCCAAAATCATAGCGGCCGTCGTCCGGCCAAGTGCTGCCGCCGTGTCCGCGCAGATCGACGTTTATCACATGCCGTCCGGCCTGCTCCAGCCCCACCGCCACATCTTCCCATACCTTGCGCGTTTGCCCGAAACCGTGAAGGAGGATGATCGAAGGGTCGTCGGCACTGCCAATATCGTCCGATTCCAGCCTGACCCCAGCAAAGCCCTTGAATTCGCGCACATATCTTAAGGTCACGAGGCGCGGTCCATGGAAATCACCGCCATCGTGATCCGCGAAATGCAAACAAGTTTTCCGGCTTCATCCTCAATCCGGATCGACCAGATCTGCGTGGTACGCCCAATGGATTCGGAGGTCGCAGTGGCGTAAACAAAACCGTCCATCACTGGCCGGACATGGTTCGCATTGATTTCCATGCCGACGGTTGCAAACTTGCTATGGTCGATGGTCATCGCCGCCGCGACCGAGCCGACGGTTTCCGCCAGCGCCACCGACGCGCCGCCGTGCAGGCGACCATAAGGCTGCTTGCTGCGCTCGGTCACGGGCATTCGCGCCTTCAACCAATTATCGCCATAGTCGGTAAATTCGATGCCGAGATTGCCGGGCATACAGTTCGCGCCATTAGCAGTGACTGCCGCAAGATCGATTGTTTCGTGAAACCAGATGGACATGCCCGCTTCCTTGCGCGAAGCAGTCTTGTCTGTCCAGAGTCAGTTGGCGCTAAGGCCCAATGCCACCGCGACATCAGCCCAATTCACGAGCTTGAAATTTTGAGTGTCTGGCATGTTGTTGCCATCTTGCACGACGAACAGCCCTCCTGCAAAATTCGGCCCGAAATCACCCAGCATCAATTCGATACCGTCTGTTTCCTGCACAGCATCGATAACACCGTCAGCGATGCGGAAACGGCCTACATAGGTTGCGTCAGGCAGCTTGTAGACGGCGTAGGCGTTGTCGCCCTGGCTCGACACGATAATGTAGCCGCCATCGCTGCCAGACGGTGCGAGCGCAACACCTTCCGCGTCCATCACGATTTCTTTTCCGTCCGCTTTTGCAAGCGATATTGCGGTAACAGGACCATCGGGCGAAGCGTCGAATTTCCAGAGGCCGACATCTTCTTCGGCAACATACAGAACTCCGGTGCGGTCGTCCGCCACGCAACCTTCCGATTGCGTGGCAAGCTTCATGCTGCGCACCACCTTGCCCGTTGGTATTGCCCCGCTGGTGTCGATCGCGACTTGGTCGATGCGCCCGTCCTTCATCACGACAAAGCCGAACAACGCCTTGTCCGAAGCGCGCTGCCATAGGCACATGCCATAGGCTTCCCCCGGTCCGACCTGAATTGCGCCAAGCGGCAACAGCCTTTTCCCGTCGGTATCGAGCCGGAACATCGCCATTTTTGCGTTCAGCAAATCCTGCCGGTCGCTCGCCGCTACAATCACTCCGGTGCTGCCGCCCAAGTCGCGCAGATCAACATTGTTAAGCCGCGGCGATGGAGCGGAGTGTAACTTATTACCCGCAAGGTCATAGACATGGATCGACGATTTCTTGTCGGTCGCAACAATCAGGCTTTCCGCCGGACTGGCATCGTTGCGCCAGATGGCTGGATCGTCCGCCGCGTCGTCAACTGTGCCGACGGGTGTGGTTTCGACTTTCGCGGCTACGCTAGCGGTGGGGAGCGGGCTCATAACCGGCGGCGGCGCGCAGCCGGTTATCAGCAAAGGCAGCAACCAGATGACTGAACGCATCAGAATGCATACCGTGCGATGATCTGGAAAACAGGCCCGGCCTCTTCGCTCTCCAGCTCATATTCGTCAAAATTGCGGGTCAGTTGATCGTCGATGGTCGTAAACTTGTTGAACGCCTCATCTTTCGATCCGTTGAGCAGATTTGAACCCACCGCGCGAATGGTCAGGCTGTTGCCGAACCGCTTTTCCACGAACACCTCCAGATCAGCGCCGTAGGTCGTGGTGATTTCCTCTCCGACGATCCGACCGAAAGCGCTGCCTTGCTTGCGATAGGTTGCGCCAAGCGCAACGCCCGCACGGGGAATATCCTGAATGAAACCGACATTGTAGACATATTTCGACTGATCATTAAACCGGCGACTGCCCGCGAAATCGGTGATGTCGCTGTCGAGCCATGAAAAGTTACCGAAAACGCCTGTGTTGGGCAGGCCGAGGAAGCCAAGATCGGTCGACAAGTCAAACTCCACGCCATAAACTTCGCCATCGCCAGTATTTTGGGGTTGCAGAACGAACACAGTTACTGGTTCGGGATTCAAAGGGTCGGGACCGGGGTCATATTCGGATCCGGCCAAGCCAGTATTCGCCAGCTCGATCAGGTCCTTTACCTTGCGATAGAAAACATTGACGCCGATAACCCCGGTGCTCCCGATGCGATGCTCATAGCCGAGATCGCCGCCCCAAGCCGTTTCCGGGCGCAATTGCGGATTGCCCAGAAGGTCGTTGTCACCGAGTTCTGCCTCAAGCAACGCGGGCGACAGAAAGTCGAGACGCGGGCGGCGATTGGTGCGCGCAACCGAAGCAGTGATGCGTCCGCCGCCCAGTTCGATTTTCAGCGAGGCAGACGGAAGCAGGAAGTCATAATCATTGGTCTGCGTTGCTAGGGCTGCACCCACCGTCAGGTCATTGATAGTAAAGTCCGTGGTCTCATAGCGTACGCCCGCCGCAAAGGAGATTGCGCCCGATTTGCCCGCGATTTCGGCAAAGACGTCGCGGCGGTCTTCTTCGATGGCATTGACGCTTCCCGGCGAGGCAACCGGTGGTGCGAACGGTGTTGTAAACTCCTCCGGGTTGCGACCGAACTGGTCATAGTCGCGCGTCGCAGCAGTCAGGGAAAAGCGGTTTCTGATATCAAGAATGCTGGTATCGCGATCCTTGTTCTGGGCGAAACCGCCAATAGCAAACTCGATATTTTCGGCAAGTTTGAAAGCGTGCTCCAACCCGACCGACAGTTCCTTGTCGACAATATCCAGATCAATCAGATCGCCTGTAAAACGCGGCGTCGTGCGGTCGAAGTCGACTTCAAACTCGGTTTCGTCCTGCTGGTCATCGAAGCGCGAATAGCCGACCTTGAGCTTCGTTTCTCCAAGCGCCCACTCATGCTCCAACTTACCCGCGATGCTATAGCTTTCCTGCTTGATATCGTTGAAATTAGCATTGTCGGTCAGCAAATTGCCCGCAACCGGCGTGGTCCGGACCGGGCCGGTAATCGCCGTCGGGTCGTCATATTCGAATGAGCGCTCATCCTCGGTACGGTTAGTCAGCACATAATAGCCGCTCAATTCAAAGTCGGTGGTTTCGCCATCGATATCATAGGTCGCATTGAACGCATAATCGGTGCCACTGCGCGTATCCGTTTGGTCCTCACGATTGTCGAAATCGTCGGTGGCAAAATTCGGGTTGTTTTCAGGCGAATCGCCGAACCGGAGGCTTTTTTTCAACTTCGGATTGTAACGGCCCTGAATATTACCGCCGATCAAAATGCGGCCTGGGCCAAGCGCTCCGCCATAAACCAGACCAAGGCTTGGTTTCACCTCGCCGTCGTCGAACCGCAAAACTCCCATGCGGATATAGCCGCCTTCGAGTTGATAGCCATCACGAAGCACGATGTTCAACGTTCCTGCGACTGCGTCACCCGTCCGGCGGGCGGACGAAGACCGAATAATCTCGACTTGTTTGATAAGTTCGGCAGGAATGCGGTCGAGGAAAAAGCTGCGGTCGGCGTTCGAACCTGGCACTTTTTCGCCATTGATGAGTATCTGGGTGTAGCCCGGTTCAAGGCCGCGCAGCCGCGCGCCATCGCTCTCGATCACGTCAGACAAGAAGGTAACCGACGGTACACGCTTAAGCGCGTCGCCCGCCGTCAAAGGTTCAAAGCGCTGGAAATAATCCGCATCGTAAACAAGGATAGGCTCCGCTTCCTCGGTGCGGTTGCGGTAAGTAATCTGGCCCTGCACCACGATCTCGCTCGCAGTCGAAATTTCACCCTCGCGTGATTGATCGTCCGCAGGAGCAGTCGATTGAGCTGCTGCCGTTGCTGGCAATATCGCCAACATGGCGACGCCTCCAAGCATTGATGCCTTGAAAAATTCCGATGATCGTGCCGAACGCTGTGTCATGTGCTTTGCCCCTGAATGACGTTTGTTGTTGCGCGCCCATTAGGCAGGGGTTGTGACTCGCCCGCTTATCGTCGATGACAGAATGACGGCGGTAATGTTACGGGTTGCACAACGCGTTGCCGTAAAAGTGCAATGTTTTCGTGGCACCGCGCAGCGACGATTGAGGAAGGAAAGTTTTGGTGAACCCGGTGCCCGGTACAAACAGGTTGCAAGCCAGAAAAAGCCCGGCCGACGCACGCTACTTCAATCGCGAATTGTCCTGGCTGAAATTCAATGAACGCGTACTCGAAGAGGCCGCAAACCCGGCGCATCCCCTGCTCGAACGGCTTCGCTTCTTGTCGATATCGGGGACCAACCTCGACGAATTTTTCATGGTCCGCGTCGCGGGCCTTCGAGGGCAGCAGCAGCGACGGATTGAGGAACTTTCGATCGACGGACGCACACCATCGGAGCAGCTTGCCGCAACCGTAGCCGCCGCCGATGACCTGATGGCGCAGCAGCAAAAGCTGTGGAAAAAGATTATCAAGGAACTGGCCGCAGAAGGTATCAAGGTCATCGAACCTGCCGCGATTGGCAAAACGCACAGCGAGGAGGTCGAGCAATATTTCCGGGAGCAGATTTTGCCGGTGCTCACGCCGCAAGCGCTCGATCCGTCGCACCCTTTTCCCTTCATTCCTAACCAGGGGATCAGCCTGATCTTCGACATGCGCCGGAAGGATGACGGCGAGGTCGTGCGCCAACTGGTGATGATCCCGCAATCGCTGGCGCGCTTTGTCCGGCTGCCCGGCCCTGGAACGCGCTTTGTGACGATTGAATCGCTCATCAAACATTTCGTCGGACAGATGTTTCCCGATTATCTGCTGATCGCGGCAGGCGCGTTCCGCGTCATTCGCGACAGCGATATCGAGGTCGAAGAAGAAGCCGAAGATCTGGTGCGTTATTTTCGCAGTGCGATCAAACGACGGCGGCGGGGCAGAATTATCCGGTTAAAGCTCGAGAAAGGCTTGCCGTTCGAACTCTCTACGCTGATCCGTACCGAGCTGGGTGCAGGATCGTCGCTCGTCGCGGAAACCGTCGGCTTTCTGGGTATTGGGGATCTTGCGCAGCTGGTCGAAGAAGACCGCCCTGCCCTTAAATTCACACCCTACTCCCCCCGGTTTCCCGAGCGAATCCTGGAGCACGACGGCGACTGTTTCGCCGCGATCCGGCAGAAGGATATTGTTGTCCACCACCCGTACGAAAGCTTCGACGTTGTGTTGGCTTTCCTGCAACAAGCCGCCGCCGACCCTGACGTCGTCGCGATCAAGCAAACTCTCTATCGCGCAGGTAAGCAATCGGCGGTGATCCGCGGGTTGTGCGATGCGGCAGAGGCAGGCAAGTCTGTCACCGCGATTGTCGAATTGAAGGCGCGCTTTGACGAGGAGCAGAACCTGCATTGGGCGTCGCAACTCGAGAACAGCGGTGTGCAGGTCGTTTACGGCTTCGTCGACATGAAGACCCACGCCAAAATATCGCTGGTCGTCCGGCGCGAGGCGGGCGGATTCCGAACCTACTGTCACCTCGGTACGGGCAACTATCACCCCATCACCGCCAAAGTGTATACCGATCTCAGCTTTTTCACCGCCGACCCCCGTGTCGGCCACGATGCAGGGCAGATTTTCAACTACATCACTGGCTATATCCCGCCCAATGACCTGCAGTTGCTGACGATGAGTCCACTCGGGTTGCGAGAGAAAATATTGTCGCTGATCGACGATGAGATCGCCAATGTCGCTGACGGTAAACCCGGCGCAGTGTGGGCAAAGCTGAACTCGCTGGTCGACAAGGCGGTGATCGACAAGCTTTATGAAGCAAGCGAAGCCGGCGTTGAAATCGACCTGATCGTGCGGGGCATCTGCTGCCTGCGTCCGGGGGTGAAAGGCCTGTCGTCGCGTATTCGCGTCAAGTCTGTGGTCGGTCGGTTCCTCGAACATAGCCGCATCTGGGCGATGGGCAATGGCGCGGATTTGCCCAACCCGAACGCGCGGGTATTCATCTCGTCCGCCGACTGGATGTCGCGCAATTTCGATCGGCGCGTCGAATATATGCTGCCCATCGAAAACCCGACGGTCCACGACCAGATTCTCGATCAGGTTATGGTTGCAAACCTGCTCGACAACCAGCAAAGCTGGATGCTGCGGTCCGATGGACGTTATGAGAGGGTGAAAGCGGACAAAGTGCCATTCAATCTGCACCATTATTTCATGACCAATGCGTCGCTTTCCGGGCGCGGCGGGGCTTTGGCCGACGATAAGAAAGTGCCGACGTTGAGCCTTGTCCGGCAGCGATGAAGTCAATCCGCCAAGCCGTCATCGACATCGGCTCCAATACGGTCCGGCTTGTTGTTTACGCAGGTCTGCCACGCGCACCAATGCCGATTTACAACGAGAAAAGCCGCGTTGCGCTTGGCGCATGCCTGGCGGGCAACGGCATAATCGATGATGCCACAATGGCGAAGGCGCTGGCCGCAATTGGCCGGTTCGAGACTCTGGCGCGCTCGATGAAAGTCGACACGTTACGCGTCGTCGCGACCGCCGCCACGCGTGAGGCGCAAAACGGCAGTGCGTTGGTGGAAGGCGCTGGGAAACTCGGCATTCGTATCGAGGTGCTTGATGGCGATACCGAAGCCAGGGCAGCAGGCCTTGGGGTGTTGAGCGACAACCCGCAGGCCAACGGCTATGTCGGCGATCTGGGCGGGGGCAGCCTTGAGCTGGTTCGCGTAGAAAATGGCCAGCTTGGCGAGCGTGTCTCGTTGCCGCTCGGCACTCTGCGCCATGACGTGCTGAAGGGCAAAAACGCGAAGCAGATCGCGCAAATGCTGCAAGACGACATAAATTCGCTGAAGGGGGACGACGGGTTCCCAATTGAAACCGGCCTGCCCTTCTACATGATCGGCGGGTCGTGGCGGACCTTTGCGCGCCTTCATATGCACGATGTCGGTTATCCGCTGACAATCCTTTCCAATTATCAAATGCCGCCCGATGCGCCGACCCGGCTGATGCCGCTGGTGACCGATGCGGCGGCGTTGGCGCAGACGCGTGTGGTCGCCGCAGCGCGCGTTGCCGCTTTACCCGGAGCGACGGCGCTGCTGTCCGGCGTCGTTCGTCTTTTGCAGCCATGTGAGCTTGTCACCAGCATTTACGGCCTGCGCGAAGGGCTGCTTTTCGATCAGCTGTCCGAGGCCGAGCGCCGCGAAGACCCGCTGGTTGCCGCTACGCGCTTCGAAGGCGAGCGGCTCGCCCGCTTCCCCTTTCACGGCGACGCGCTGGCCGACTGGATTGCGCCGGTTTTTGCAGGGCAAAGCGATGGCGATGCGCGTCTGTGCCGCGCCGCCTGCCTGCTTGCCGACAGTGTGTGGAACGTGAACCCTGAGTATCGCGCCGACCACGCGCTCGATCATGCGCTTGATGGCAACTGGCCGGGAGTTAGCGCAAGCGACCGCGCCATCATTGCAGCAGCGCTATGGACGGTCCACGCCGGCAAACGATCATTACCCGAAATGCTTGGCCGCTTGGCCAAGCCTGGGGCGCTCGCGCAGGCCGTAATCTGGGGGTTTGCTATCCGGCTTGCACAGAGGCTTGACGGCGGATCGGGCGCAGCACTGGCGGACACCAGGATAGACGGTGATGAGAATATACTCCGCCTGCATCTCAGTCGTCAGGCCGTCAGGCTGAAGTCCAACTCGGTTCAGCGGCGGCTTCAGCAACTCGGCGAGGCGCTGGGCTATAGTCAGGCGGAGATTGAGGTTTAGCTAGCCGCTCCCACGACGAGGAAGGCCAGTGCGGCGAGCAGCCCGGCCATTCGGTTCGACCTGAATCTTTCCAATGCGTTGCTGCCGTCTGGGTTCAAGGCGGCAAGCTGAAGGGCAAAATGACCTGCAACAGGGACGAGCGCGACCAGCGCCTGCTTTTCTGGACGAATGTTCCAGATCGCCATTCCCCAGCCAGTCAATGCAAGCGCATAGAACAGCGCCACTCCAGCCCTGATATGGCCGCCCAATCGCAGGGCGCTCGACTTGATCCCGACAAGCGCATCATCCTCACGGTCCTGCATCGCATAGATCGTGTCATAGCCGATGACCCAAGCGATCGTACCCGCATATAGCCACACCATCGCCAGGTCCGCGCTACCGGTGATAGCGACCCAACCGACCAGCGCACCCCAGCTGAAAACCAGTCCAAGCCAGACCTGCGGCCACCAGGTAATGCGTTTCATGAAGGGGTAGGCCGCCACCAGGGCAAGGCTGCCCAGCGCGACCAGTTGCGCCTGCCAGCGGAGTTGGAGCAAGACGACGAGGCCCACTGCGCACAATACCAGCAGCCAGCCCCATGCCGCTTTCAGACCGATTGCGCCACTTGGTAAAGGCCGCGCGGCCGTCCGGGCGACTTGGGCATCGAGATCGCGGTCGACGATGTCATTATACACGCATCCTGCCCCGCGCATGGCAATCGCACCCAGCAACATCCACAGCGCAAGATGCCAGTTGGCGACCAAACCTCCCGACAATGCCAGCCCGAAAATGCACGGCCAATATAACAGCCACCAGCCTATTGGACGATCGAACCGCGCGAGCAAGGCAAAGCCCCGCAGCTGTGCCGGGAGCAGTGCCATGAAGCGGCTATATTCGCTGTCGGGAACGATTTTCGTGGTCACGGGCTCGCTGTGCACAAAAATCCTCCGTTCGTCATCCTGAACTTGTTTGACCTCGGGTCATTACATTCCAGGATGACGGGACTGTCGTTGGGCGTTAGTTGTCCTTCCTATGCCCGCAATCCCCACCTGGCCTCCAAAATCCACACCGCGTCTGTTCGTTGAACAGCCTTTGACCGAGGGCAGCGAAATCCATGTTGTGGGAAACAACGCGCATTACCTGCTCGGCGTCATGCGTCTCAAAGAGGGCTCAGCGGTAAAATTGTTCGACGATATTTCGGGCGAATTTCTTGCAACCGTTTCGAGCACCGGCAAGCGCGACCTCATCCTTACCATCGAAGCGAGGTTGCGCGGACGCGACGAAGTGCCCGACCTGTGGCTATGCCAGGCGCTTGTCAAAAAGGACCGCTTCGACTGGATCGCCGAAAAAGCCTGTGAGCTTGGCGCAGCGCGTTTCGTGCCAGTCCTGACTGCGCGCTGCGTGGTCGACAAGGTCAAGGAAGACCGGCTGCGCGCCCAAATGATCGAAGCCGCCGAACAATGCGAACGCACCGCGCTCCCCGAAATCGCGCCGCTAACCAAGCTGGATGCGCTGCTCAAAAATTGGCTTGAAGGCCGCACTCTCTATTTCTGCGACGAACGCGGCGGCGAAGCATTTGCGCCAAAGCCCGGTCCCGCCGCCATCCTCATCGGCCCGGAGGGCGGATTTACCGACAAGGAAAACGCCGCGATCCGCGCGCATCCATCCGCGATACCCGTGTCGCTAGGTCCGCGAATCCTACGGGCGGACACCGCCGCTGTCGCTGCGCTTTCGGTCTGGATGGCGAAGGCCGGTGACTGGCAGCTATTCGATCCGTCCGACAAAGCTGATTGAGAAGCTGGAAGGTCCGGTCGTGTTGGCATTGCGCATGGTGCCTGTCGGAACAAAACGAAAGGCGCGGATTGCGCTGTTATAGCCGCTGCCCAATGGTGCCGAGAAGGGGGCGCTGCCGGTGCTGGAATATGTTACCATCGTCGACTGGTTGAACGCATTCAATCCGCTGGACCGTGCCCCCTCGACCAAAGTAAAGGGCGTCGATGCATCTAGCGTAAAATTCGGCGGAAACGCATCTTCGATGATGATGCTGTTCGCATCCACCGCAAGATTGCCCGTATTCTGTACGGTGATGGTATAGCGAACTACCGCGCCGGGAATGGCCTTGGGGTTGGTGGCGCTGATCCCGTCGGACAGCACCGTCGATGTCTTGGCCACAACCAGCGTCGCATTTCCGGCGAGGCGCGTATTGGTAAGCGTACAACTGATGATGTCGCCAAGAACGGGCGTAATCGCCCCCGGAGCAGTTGTGGGGAAAGAGCTTGTCACGCCATTCGCCGCGTTGGCGCATGCAAGCGCCGGGGTATATTGCGACAGGCTGCCTGGGCCCGACATAATCTCGTCCAAAGAATAGGCGGTTCCTGCGGACAGCTGCACCAGCCCTGTATTGCCGCCAGTGACAGTGCCGCCGGTGCCGGTGGTCGTCGCCGAGGCAACCACGGTTGTTCCCTGATTTATCCGCACCGTAAACTGGTCGGTGCTGAACCGCCTGCCCCCGCTTCCCAAAGCCTTGCTTAGCCGGATGTGCGGCAACGCTGCGTTCGTAAAAACGCAGATCACGGCGTCACCGAACTGGAGCGCTCCGAAATTATAGGAGGTAGCCAGCAAGTTGTTCGGAAGCGGAGTGGTCGAGCTGGCCGTGCTGTTGGTACAGTTCAGACGGCTTTCATATTTGGACAGCGCGCTCGCACTACCAGCCGCCATCGCCTCGCTGATCGTCAGCGGAATGCCCGATGCGAGCGACAGGGGCGTTGCGCTGAACGGTCCGTTTCCGGTGCCGCTGGTCGTGCCGGTGGCAAGCGGCGGATCGGATGGAGCAGCCGACGTTGCCCTTACCTGAAAGGTGAATTGGTCGGCGGGATCGACCCGGGCACCAACAATATTCTTACGCAAGCGTATGGAGGCAAAGCGGACGGCAAACATAGCGCCCTGCAGCCCACCCGCTACCATATTTGCCGTAACCGTCGTCGGGCTGTTCGACCCTACGATATAACCGCCGACTGTGCCGCCCACTCCGGTTTCGGTGAAGGTACTGGTGCCGGTGCCGGTAATCGTCGGATAGGTGCTGCCCGTTATAGGGTTAACCTGATCCAGTATTTGCCAGCCGGATCCGTTGGTGACGAATTGCAGATTTTCGCCGCCGTTGGTAGATTCCGCATCGGCGGCCACAAAGGAATATGCGGTCACCGCTGGCGCGCCGGGCGGCGGCGTGATGGTGATGGCCGAAAAGATAATTGATTTGCTGCCGGCAGAGGCGGTGTACAGGACCGGTCGCCCAGGGATACCGAGAAACGCCGTGTTCCCTACCGCCGCCCCCGTCCAGGACGGCGCGGCGATGGCGTTGAAAGCGGTCGATGTCGTCGGCGTGACCTTGAGATTGAATGACAGGGTTGAGCCGTCATTCAATGAGAAGGAGAAATTCTGACCCGACGCTGATCTGGCGGTCGCGTCGTTGTAGCTCGTAAAATCGAGCCAGCAGTAGGTTTCCCACCCGGCAGGCGCGGTCCCTTGGGTGGTCGCTGGCGCGCAGCTCTGTGCATGTGCGGGTGTTGCAACCATGCCCAAAAAGCCGACGAGCATATAGCCGACCCACAGCGACAGAATTTTCGACAATATACGCAAGCTGATCGTGTTCCGGCTGTTCCAGCCTTTGCACCTAGCATCATTGCGTTAACGAGCCGTAATTTCATTAACTTCTGGCCAGAAATCGACATGATTTTACATCTGCAAGTGAAGGAAAAGCGCCGATATTTATCATTAATTAAAATCTTGGTGTCAGACCTCGCGCATGGGTTTTCAGGTAAGAACTTGCTGAACTGTACACCGCCGCAGCTGCGCCGGAGGGTTGTGGCACGCCTGACCGCGGTTTTCGCGTTTGTTTTCCTGTGCGTCACCTCGTCGATCGCGTCTGCGCAAACGGTCAATCAATATACCGACACGACAACGGGCAGCATCGTCGATTCTACTAGCTGCGCGACCACCGTGACGCGGACGTTCACCGTTGGCACCAGTTTTGTCGTTTCCGATGTGAACCTCGGCGTCCTGCTCAGTCACAGCTATCGTTCCGATCTGCAGATCACACTGACATCGCCCGGCAATACGACTGTTCAAGTGATGACAAATGTTGGCGGTAGTGCCGACAATCTAAGCGTATTGTTCGATGACGAAGCAGCGAGTGCGATTTCCGGCCATACCGCGAACGACAGCACCGCTGCGGCTCCCCCCTATCAGCGCACCTTCCGTCCTACCACTGCGCTCAACGCATTCGACGGGGAAAATGCGGCTGGCATCTGGACGATGGTGATATGCGACAATGTGGCGCAGGATACCGGCACCTACACGCGCGCCGATCTCTACATCACCCAGCCACCAGCCAATTACACCGATCTGTCGGTCTCGAAAACGCTTCCCGGAGGCACATACAATAATGGCAACAGCGTTACCTATACCGTTTCAGTAACCAATTCATCGTCGGCCACGCTTGCCGCTAGCGGCGTGACGGTGCGCGACCTCCTGCCCACAGGACTAAACTTCGTCAGCGCGAGCGGCTTCGGCAGCTACGTCAACGGAACCGGTGTCTGGACGGTCGGGTCCATTCCCATCGGCACCACGCGCAGTTTGACGATTACGGCAACCGTCACCGGCGCTGCAAACACGGTTATTACAAACACCGCCGAAGTCACCGCGCAAGGCCAGACCGATCTCGATTCCACGCCCAACAACGGCTCTACAACCGAGGATGATTACAGTGCTGTCACCTTCACCGTCGGTGCGCGCGTGGCGGGGACTCCGCCGACGCTGGTGTGCCCTGCCGGTACCACACTACTGGACTGGAACAGCCAAAGCTGGACGTCGGGGAGCAGCACGGGCAGCGCTAGCGTCGGCAATATCGGCACGGTCAATTTCGCTGTCACAACGCAAGGCACCTATAACGCGCCGCTCGCCCTGACTTCCAGCAATACCGGCGGTTTCGGTGGCACGCAATTGTCGCTATTCCAGAGCATCGAATATACCAATATCAACCAGACAACGACGACGACAGTAACGTTGCCGACCGCTGTCCCGGGGGTTCAGTTCACGGTTTTTGACGTCGATTATGCCGTCAACGACTTTGCTGACAAGCTGACGGTTACGGGAACTTTCAACGGATCATCGGTCACGCCGACTTTAACCAATGGCCGGGTCAATTACATCTCGGGCAACGCAGCGATCGGCGACGGGGGATCGGGCGCGACGTCGGCCGATGGCAATGTCATAGTCACCTTTTCCGCGCCGGTTGATACCATCACGATAGTCTATGGCAACCACACGACCGCGCCGGCTGACCCAGACGGTCAGGCAATCTCGATCTACGATTTCAACTTTTGTCGCCCGCAAGCCAATCTTAGCGTTACCAAGATCAGCAACGTCGTCAGCGATCTTGTCAGCGCAACCAACCCCAAAGCAACAGCCGGGGCAACGATGCGTTACTGCATATTGGTCAGCAATGCGGGCAGCGCGACGGCAACTAACGTCAGTGTGGGCGATCCGGTACCGGCCACCATGACCTATGTTCCAAACAGCATGGTTACGGGGGCAAATTGCGGAAGTGCGGCAACGCCTGAAGACGACGACGCCAGCGATGCCGGAGAAACCGACCCCTATACAGCTTCTTTTGCCGGAACCACGCTGACCGCGAACGCTGCCTCGCTCCGTCCGGCCGTCTCATTTGCGATCGCCTTTAACGCCGTGATCAACTGACTCACGAAATTTGCTGGCATAAAACCGGTTACATTTATACACCGCCGCCATGAGCACGAAAACAGTTTCAAAAAGCAACGATCCTGTGATCGAAACCCGCGATCAGCTTATCGCAGCGATTGCCAAAGGCGAGAAGCCGAAGGACCGCTGGCGCATTGGCACCGAGCACGAGAAGTTCGTCTATTGCCGCAACGATCATCATGCGCCGTCTTATGACGAGCCAGGCGGTATCCGTGATTTGTTGATGGCGATGACCGAGTTCGGGTGGGAGCCGGTTTACGAAGGCGACAATGTCATCGCGCTGAAAGGCGAAGACGGCGCGGTTAGCCTTGAACCTGCTGGCCAGCTCGAACTATCGGGTGCGCCGCTCGAAAATCTGCACCAGACCTGCGCCGAAACCGGGCGACATCTGAAACAGGTAAAGGCAATTGGCGACAAGACCGGCAAGGGGTTTTTGGGCCTCGGCCTGTGGCCCGACAAGACCCGCGCCGACCTGCCGATCATGCCCAAGGGACGCTACGAGATCATGCTGCGCCATATGCCGCGCGTGGGTTCGATGGGCCTCGATATGATGCTGCGCACCTGCACCATTCAGGTCAATTTGGATTATTCATCCGAAGCAGACATGGCGCACAAGTTTCGCACCTCGCTGGCGCTGCAACCTTTGGCGACAGCGTTGTTTGCCAATTCCCCGTTCCTTGAGGGCAAGCCCAACGGTTTCCTCTCCTATCGCAGCCATATCTGGTCAGACACCGACCCGCACCGCACGGGCATGTTGCCGTTCGTGTTCGATGATGATTTCGGTTACGAACGCTATGTCGATTACATGCTCAACGTGCCAATGTACTTCGTATATCGCGATGGTAAATATATCGACGCATCAGGCCTTGATTTCAAAGATTTCCTGAAGGGTGAACTTTCGGTCTTACCCGGCGAAAAGCCGACGGTTGCCGATTGGGAAGATCATATGTCGACGGCGTTTCCCGAGGTCCGGTTAAAAAGCTTCCTCGAAATGCGCGGGGCCGATGGCGGTCCTTGGAACCGGATTTGCGCGTTGCCCGCTTTCTGGGTGGGCCTGCTCTACGATCAGAGCGCGCTCGATGCCGCATGGGACGAGGTCAAGCATTGGACAATCGAAGAGCGCGAAGCGTTACGCAATGCCGTACCGGCGCAGGCACTGAATGCGCCGATCCCCGGCGGCGGCAAGCTGCTCGATCTCGCGGGCCGCATTCTCGATATATCGTCGGCAGGCCTGGCTGCGCGCAACAGGCTGAACAGCAGCGGCGACAATGAAACCGGCTTCCTCGATCCGTTGCGCGAAATCGTCGGCTCAGGCAAAACGGTCGCAGAGCAATTGCTCGCAAAATATCATGGTGAGTGGAACCGCGATATCAACCGCGTCTATGAAGAGATGAGCTTCTGACCGCAGTGCAAAACTGCCACAGGTGACGCACAAACGTCACATTTCTGCAAAGCAATGTTGACCAAGACCTGCGCATGAACAATGGCGATTTCGAAGGCACTTTTCCATGTGCCGATTCTTTTCCGCGCAGACATTCAGGGGGGTATCTCATGCGTATTCTACATCGGACAATTGCATCGACATTAGCTATTGCCTTGGCATCGGTCGCGACGCCCGCCGCCTATGCACAGGATGAAACCGCAGAAAACGGCCAGGGCCTCAGCGAAATCGTTGTTACCGCGCAGCGCCGCGAGGAAAATCTTCAGGACGTGCCTTTGTCGGTGTCGGCACTGCGTGGTGATAATCTCGATGCGGTGCAAGCGGGCGGTGTAGACATTCGCGGACTTTCGGGCCGTGTGCCAAGCTTGCTCGTCGAATCCTCATTCGGTCGCACCTTCCCGCGTTTTTACATCCGGGGCCTTGGCAATACGGATTTCGACTTTAACGCCTCGCAACCGGTCAGCCTGGTGTATGACGATGTCGTTCTCGAAAACCCGATCCTCAAGGGCTTCCCGATTTTCGATCTGGAGCGCGTCGAAGTATTGCGTGGACCGCAGGGCACGCTGTTCGGCCGCAATACGCCAGCTGGCATCGTCAAGTTCGACAGCGTAAAGCCAAGCGACGTCGCAGGTGGCTACGGCAAAATCTCATACGGTCGTTTCAACGCGATCAACGCGCAGGGTGCAGTTGGCGGACCATTGGGCGAAAAGGTTAGCATCCGCCTGTCAGGCTTGTATCAACGCCAGGACGATTATATCGATAATGTGCTGCCGAGCGGCACAACCGAGGACGCGTTCGAAGGCTATGAGGAATATGCGGCGCGCTTGCAGTTCCTGATCAAGCCGAGCGACGATCTCGACATCCTGCTCACCGGCCAGTTCCGGTCGCTTGACGGCACCGCACGCGTCTTCCGCGCCAACGTGTTCACCAAAGGCCAGCAGGGCCTGAACAGCAATTTCAACCGCTACCGCGTCTCGACCGACGGACAGAACGAGCAGCGCGTCGACACTCAAAACGCGTCAGCGCGGATTACCTATGATGCAGGACCGGTCTCGCTGATTTCGGTCACCAGCCTCTGGAAAGGCACCAGCACTTCGGTCGGCGACGTCGATGGCGGCTTTGGCGCGTCATTCCTACCGCCCGCATTGACCGGCCCAGGCTTGATCCCTTTCTCTGCCGAAACCCGCGACAGCGTTCCCAACCTTGAGCAGTTCACGCAGGAATTCCGTATCGCCAGCAATGGCGATGGTCCGCTGAGCTATCAGGCAGGTGTCTTCTACTTCGACGAAACGCTGGAAATCGTCTCAGACAATTATTCGACCTTAGGCGATTTCGCCGCTGGCACTTTGTTCACCCCGGCGGGCGGCGTAAACATTATTGCCAGCCAGCGTCAGGAGAGTGAGGCCTGGGGCGTGTTCGGCTCGGTTACGTTCGCCGTCACCGATGCGCTGAAACTGACCGGCGGCATCCGCTATAATGACGACAAGCGCGACTTTACCGCGTCACGTGATTTCGATTCATTCCCGTTCGACATATTTGGCGCCATATTCCCAACTCCACCGCTGCTTGGCACCGTCACGCGCAAGACCGAGGATAACAATATCACCTGGGATGTCAGCGCAAATTATGCGGCGACTGATGACGTCAATCTCTATGCTCGCGTGGCCCGTGGCTATCGCGCGCCGTCGATCCAGGGACGTTTGCTCTTCCCGCCAGCGACGGCCACACCGCTCGAAGACGGTGTGACCGTTGGCGAATCGGAAACGATTACGTCCTATGAAGCCGGTATCAAATCCGACCTGCTCGATGGCCGTGCGCGTTTCAATCTCAACGGTTTTTATTACGAGCTTAAAGACGCGCAACTTACCGCAGTTGGCGGCGGCGTGAATGCCAATCGCCTGCTCAATGCAGACAAAGTGCGCGGCTATGGCTTTGAAGCCGAGGTGGAGTTCAAGCCTGTATCGGCGCTGCTGCTGACCGCCGGTATCAGCTACAACAACACCAGCATCCGCGATGCGGGCCTGACGACTGCAGCGTGCGGCGCACAATTGGGAGGCACCGACCCCTCAATCTGCACCATCCTCGATCCGATCGTGACCCCAGCCGGAGCAGGGCCAGCCATTGTCAACATCAATGGCAACAGCCTGCCGCAAAGCCCCAAGTGGATTGCCAACTGGACCGCACGCTACGGCGTTCCTGTCGGCGATGGCGAAGTCTATGCGTTCACCGACTGGGCCTATCGGTCAAAGATCAACTTCTTCCTGTATGAATCGGTCGAGTTCCAGGACAAGAGCATGCTCGAAGGCGGGGTTCGCGTCGGCTACAAAACCGATACGTTCGATATTGCCGGGTTCGTCCGCAATATCACCAAGGATACGTCGGCCGTCGGCGGTATCGACTTCAACAACCTGACCGGGTTCGTCAACGAACCGCGCATCTGGGGCGTCGAGGCGGGCTTTAAGTTCTAGTTCAGACAACAAGGCATAGAACGGGGCGGGTTTGCGAAAGCAGGCTTGCCCCGCTCGCATATCGGCGTTAAGGGCACCACTCTTCGCAGCAATGCGGAGTGCAGGAGTTTAGCTCAGTTGGTAGAGCATCGGTCTCCAAAACCGAGGGTCGTGGGTTCGAGTCCCCCAACTCCTGCCATTTTCTTTCAGATTTGGCGACTATTCGGCAGGTTGCAACGCGCCATGCTGTTGCAGTTCCTCGGTGCGTTCATGGCGCCCATCATGCCGCCAGCCGGGTGGTTTCCACAGATAGCGAAGCTTGTCTGACAAAAGCGGCGCAGATTGCATCTGCTTCCATAGCCAGCGCACGCCCCAGGTCTGGATGTCCCAGACGCGGTGGCTGTTCATCTGATTGACCAGCCCGTATACTGGCTCTTCCTCTTCCTTCTGGAAACTGCCGAACAGCCGGTCCCAGATAATCAGCGTCTGGCCGTAATTGCGGTCGAGATATTTGGGTTGCGTGCCATGGTGCACCCGGTGATTGGCGGGGGTGGCAAGCCAGTTTTCCAGCCAGCCCATGCGATGCACCAGCTTTGTGTGATTGAAGATGCCCCAGATATTGCCGAAAAACTTGGCGGCGAGGAACATGCCGAGCGGCAATCCGAAAAGGGCCAGCAGGAAGTAAGCGGGTTGCATCAACCCGCCGAGTCCCGCGATCGAGCCGCGCGCGGACACGGTCAGGTTCATTTCCTGGCTCGAATGGTGCGGAATGTGCAGGGCCCAGAAAAGGCCGGTGCGATGCGCGATTCTGTGGTCTGTGTAATAAGCCAGATCGTTGAGCAGCAACGCCAGCACCCAGCCCCACCAGAGCATCGGTATCGTGAACAGCCGCAAATGTTCGTAGATCATCTGATAGGTCAGGATGAACAGCGCGCCCCCTACAATGATCGCCAGAACGGCCTCCAATATGGCAGTAACGCTGTTGTTGAGGACATTGGCGATCGATTCGCGTTCGGGCCATTCATGCCGGTGCTGGAAGAGATAGACGCCGCGCTCGAACAATATCATGCCGACATAGGTGACGAGCGCGATGACGAAACCCTGCGGGCCCGACACCGAAGATGCCAGCCAAACTATCTGTGACCAAATTCCGGCGAATATCTCCATCGACATCGTCTCCTCGACACCATATGATAACTGACTGAGTATATTGTCAACGAGTTTTATCATGCCGACTGTTGCCGACTGTTGCCCCGCCCCCAGCCAGCGCGCCGTAAAGCGCGATGAAACCCGTGCGGTAATTCTGGAAGCGGCAATATCGCGTTTTGCCGCGACCGGATTCGAAGGCGCGACGTTGAACGCAATCGCAAGCGAGGCGGGCCTTCGCGTGCCGCTCATATTGTACCATTTCACGTCTAAAGACGTGTTGTGGCGGGCTGCGGTGGACGAGGTCTACGCTCGCTATGAGGCCGCGATTGCCGCTTTGATGCCCCCGCTCGATGCAGACCATGACCGCGACTGGTTCCGCGCCGCGATGCGCGCCCAGGTTGGCGCGCTCGCAAAGCACCCAGCCTATATGCGAATCCTGTTTCAGGAGGGCACGCAGACGAGCGAACGGCTCCGCTGGCTCGTCGAAACACATCAATCGCGGGTGTCGGGGATGATGACCGCATTGATCGCTGAAGCGCAGGCGAAGGGCCTTTTTCCGGCCCTCGACCCGGTGCATGCCAAATTCATCCTTTCGGGCGCGGCCAGCCTCGCGGTGGTGCTTGCGCCCGAATACCGGATGTTGTCGCCCGACGATCCGCAAAGTGCAGAATTTCTCAACCGGCATATCGACGCGCTGATGGCGTTGTTCATGAAGCCCTGACGTCGCGCTGCGATAACGCTTTTAGCTGCGCGCAAATGAGGTTAGCATCGACAGATGGCGGAGCAATGGAGACAATACGGAGATTGGCAGGACGCTATCGGCGACCCGGCACGGTTCGCGGCCTTGCGCCAAAGCTTTGACCGGGACGGCTATCTGCTTTTCGATTCGGTGCTCGAACCGCAAATGCTCGAAAATATCCGTGCCGCGCTCGCGCCATATCTCGACGCCGACATATCGGGCCGCAACGATTTCGAAGGCCTGAAAACCAACCGCGTATACGCATTGCTCGCGAAGGGGCGGGTCTTCGCCGAACTTGCCTGCCATCCGCTGGCACTCGCAATTGCCGAGGCCGATCTTGGCAAAGAATGCCTGCTTTCGGCCTGTCTTGCGATCAACATCCACCCCCGCGAGACCGTCCAGCCGTGGCATTATGACGACAGTCATTACCGCCTGCCCCGCCCGCGTCAGTCCCTGGGCGTAAGCGCGTTCTGGGCGATAGACGAAACCACAGAACTTAACGGCGCGACCGAAATTATCCCCGGCAGCCATATCTGGCCCGAACAGAATTTGCCCGGCGGCAATACACTGGCGACCTTCGGCGACAAGCAGGTGCGCGAGGTCGATGACGACCCGGGTGCGAGGTCAGATAGCGTGCAGGTGACAATGAAGCCTGGTTCGCTGATGTTGGCCAAGGGAACGTTGTGGCATCGTGGCGGCGCGAACCGGTCGGACAAATCGCGGATGATAATCACGCCGCAATATTGCCCCGGATGGACGCGGCAACTGGAAAATATGGCGCTGGCTGTCCCGCCTGCGATTGCGGCGACCCTGCCCGAACGCGCGCGGCAGCTCATCGGCTATTCAATCCACCCGCCGTTCATGGGCTATGTCGACGGGATGCACCCGGGGCGGGTTTTGGCCAGTTAACCACGGGAGGGGACTGTCCCGAGCGAAGCGAAGTGGACTGTCCCCGGTAGGTCAGGCGCCGACCTTTAGGGGCTTGCTGCGCTGCGCTCCACGGCGCTTCGCTTGGGACAGTCCCTAAAAGTCCCTTCAGTGCGCTTTTTTATGCACCACCTTGTGATGCACCCACACAATCACCGCGCCGATGGCAAGCCCCGCGACACCCGATAACGCCGCATCGACGATCCACGCCAACGCGCCTTCGTGCAGCCCGAAAAACTCCGCTGGGTGAATGCCAAAGCCATGCACGATAATCTGCCCGCCGACCCACAGCATCGCAGCCGTGCCGACCGTGGAGAGGAACGCCAACAGCTTCGGCATCCCGCGCACCAAAAAGCGGCCAATGGCCTGCGACCCCCCATTTTCGCGCTGTGCCATATGCAGCCCGATATCGTCCATCTTCACTATCAACCCGACTACGCCATAGACCGCAATCGTAATCCCGATCCCGACGAAGCCAAGCGCCAGCGCCTGCATGACAATCGGCGGCAAGTCACCCGCTATCGGATTGGCGATGTTGCTAAGGTTTAGCTCGTTGAGCGCAATGATCATGATTTCAGCCGACAGGATGAAATCGGTGCGGATCGCGCCTGACACCATCTTTGCCTCATGGTCGGCGGCGGACATTTCGGCGACCTCTTCGGCCAGCACCTCTTCGGCGCTGTCGCCTGCATGCGCCAATTTCTCCATCACCTTCTCTGCGCCCTCGAAACACAGATATGCGCCGCCGAGCATCAATATCGGCGTGATTATCCACGGGAGGAGTGCACTCAGCAGCAACGCAACCGGCAGGATGATGACAAGCTTGTTGAAGAACGAGCCCTTCGCAATCCGCCAGATAATCGGCAGTTCGCGATCTGGCGTAAACCCCGTCACATATTGCGGGGTGACCGCAGTATCGTCGATGACCACCCCCGCCGCCTTGGTACTCGCCTTCCCTGCAGCAGCGGCGACATCATCGACCGATGAGGCGGCGATTTTGGCAATGGTGGCAACGTCGTCGAGAAGTGCGGCGAGACCGGATGGCATGGAGTTTCCTGTTCTGAACGGTGTAGAAGGCAAATAGCCGACCACAGGCTAACGTCAAGGCAACTAGAGCCTTCTATGGTGTCTCTTGAAATGTAGGATTTGTCATGAGACTCTCCCACCCCGCTCTTTGACAACCTGAATATCCCGCCTCCGACCGCCGCGCGAGGATCGCAAAAACCTGTGCGCAAAATCCAACAGCTTTTAACCCTGCGGAACCCCCAGGGGTGGCCTCTACTTTCTGACAAAACTGCGGCTTTCAGCGACCGGTGCCTGTTGGAGACTTCGCCGCTTTTTTTGGCTGCCAAATGCGCCATCCGCCGCCTCTGAACCCCCTTGCCTCAAAACGAATCCCCCGCTAAAGGCCTAGTCTTTCCGAAATCGGAACCTATATCGCTCTCGACCCCGCCGGTCGGAGCGATGGCGGCTATCCTCGGAATTGAACAGGAAGAAGTAGTATGGCAAAGACAAGCCCCGGTGAATTCATCCGTCAGGTGCGGACCGAGATCGGCAAGGTGGTATGGCCCACACGGCAGGAAACCGTGCAGACCGCGATCATGGTGCTGATCATGACGATCATCCTTGCCATCTTCTTTCTGGGCGTCGATGCGGTGTTCGCCGCGATTGTAAAGGGGCTGCTCGCGCTCGCCGAAGGCTGAACGCGACTGAAACAAGAGATTAGGGACTATGGCACGCTGGTACATCATTCACGCTTATTCGGGCTTTGAAAACAAGGTTCGCGACCAGATTTTGTCCGAGGCAGAGCGTATTGGGCTGTCGCAGCTGGTCGAAGCGGTCGAGGTACCGACCGAGCAGGTCACCGAAGTGCGCCGCGGCAAGAAGATCAAGGCCGAGCGTAAGTTCTTCCCCGGCTATGTGCTCGCCAAGCTCAACATGAACGACGATGTCTATCACCTGGTCAAGAACACGCCCAAGGTGACCGGATTCCTAGGCGCGGGCAACAAACCGCAGCCAATCAGCGAAGCCGAAGCCGCGCGTATCCTCAATACCAAGCAGGAACTCGAGGCCGCGCCGAAAAAGCGCGTGTCGGTCGATTACGAAATCGGCGATCAGGTCAAGGTTCTGGGCGGTCCGTTCGCAAGCTTCAACGGCGCCGTGGAGGAACTCGATTTCGACAAGAACCGCGTCAAGGTTTCGGTCAGCATCTTCGGTCGTGCGACGCCGGTCGAACTGGACTTCGAAGAAGTCGAATTGATGAAATAAGATGTGTTCGGCTAGGTCAGCCGAACATCGACGCGGCGCGAGCAATCAGCTCGTTGGGCAATGTCGGTTTCACACAAACCGCGGCATCGGGATAATCCCGGCCAAATTCGACGCGGGTGCCCAACGCGGTGTGGAATATGATCGGTACGCCCCGTTCGCGGAGCATCTCAGCCAATGGAAATACCAGCGCGTCGCCAAGATTGACGTCGAGTATGGCCCCGTCGACCTCGACGCCGCTGTCCATTAGTTCGATACCTGCAGCAAGCGACATAACCGGCCCCACAACCTCCGCGCCTTCCGATGTCAGCGCATCTTCAAGCGCCATGGACACAAAAATTTCATCCTCCGCCAATAATATGCGAAGATCGGCAAGCCGCTGCGATGTATCGTCTGCGCCGAACGTTCGGGCCCCGGAGCTTCTGCCCTGATGACGCTGTCCTGATGAAAAACTCATTTCGCTTGACCCAAACATTAATCACCACCCGCTAAATCCGACTAGGTGTTCATTCAAACCAGCGGAAAACGGAGATGTAATTCCAAACCGCTGTCGCGCCAATGATGTTCCACCGTGCCATTCAATTGTTGCGCCGACGCCGCGATCATCGACGAACCAAATCCTTGCGGCGTTCCTCGCGCGGGGACCGGACCGCCGACTTCTGTCCAGATTAGCAGAAGTTCGGAATGCTCCTCACTACCGGTTTTTTCCCAGTGTATCTTTATCGACCCCGACGGTGTGGACAGCGCACCATATTTCAGCGCGTTGGTCGCCAGTTCATGAACAATAAGGCCAAGCGGGGTCATGGTCGCAGTCGGCAGGGTCATGTCAGGCCCATCAAAACCGATCGCGTTGCTGGCGCTGCGGTAAGGCGCGAGCGTCGCCGCCAGCAATTCTTTTATCTCGACCGACCGGATGCCTGACGTCCCCTGGCTGACCGAGTGGGCCAGCGATAAGGCATGAATGCGGTTGCGGATTTTTTCGATGGTCGCGGGTACATCCGTGCTGCCCCGTGCGGAAAGCGTTATCAGCGACAGGATAACCGCGAACAGGTTTTTCACGCGGTGATTGAGCTCTTGTGCGATCAGGTCGGCCTGCTCCTTGCCCTGCCGCAACAATAGTGCTTCCTGATCGAGCAATGCGGCGCGGCTCGCCCGGCGTTCCTGCTTGAAACTGAAGATGACCAGTGCGATGACCAGAATCAGTAAGCCCAGCAATATCGCGACGATCCAATATTCGCTTTCATCGGCCCTCTTCACGGAGCGAAGCAGTTTCTGGCGTTCTTTCCCCTCCAGTTCTCGGACCGTCTCCCGGATATTGTCGAGCAACAATTTGCCATATCTGGTTTTGACCTCGGCAATGGCGACATCGCGCTGGCCTTCAGCCGTGAGGCGGACGACATTCTCCATAAACACCAGCTTTTCCTGCGCGAGATCGCGGATTCGGTCCGCCACCATCTCGCTTTCATTATCGCCCGCTGCTCCAAACCTGTCGCGCAGCCGGTCAATTTCCAGCAACCATGTTTTGCGTGCCCGCTCATAGGGCTCCAGGAAAGCCCGGTCCTCGGTGAGGATATATCCCCGCGAACCGGTCTCGGAATCGACCCCGGTTCTGACCACATCCCTAAGGTCAGCAAGGATTTCGCTCATGGCCAAAGACTCGGCGCGCGCGCGCCGCTCGTTCGCCGTAGTTTGCAGGAAAAGATAAACCATGGCGATGATCATCATCACGATGAGCGCAAGCGTTATCTTGGGCAAATGGCGGTGAAACCAGGCTGAAACTCGACTTCGGTGCTGATCCAATCAAATTCTCCGGTGAAATCGCCAGATACCAACATACCACGTCGGGTCAATAATGGAGGAATTGACTGCCAAACATTATGCCTTCCCATTTGAGACAAAGTCCGCTAACGGCGCCTCTCCTTCGGGAACCGTGCGGGAGGAAGTCTCCGGATAACCGCTTGACCGCTTAATTTGCTCCATCGCTGCCCTGGCAAAAGTGGAAACAGAATGAAAGGACGCCATTTATGGCAAAGAAAATTGACGGCTATATCGGCCTGCAGGTTCCTGCAGGTTCAGCCACCCCCTCCCCGCCTATCGGCCCTGCATTGGGTCAGCGCGGCGTGAATATCATGGAATTCTGCAAGCAGTTCAATGCCGCCACCGGCGACATGGAAAAGGGCACGCCGATCCCGACCAAGATCACCGTGTTTGCCGACAAGAGCTTCACCTTTGTGATGAAGTCGCCGCCCGCGACTTATCTCATCAAGAAGGTTCTCGGCCTCAAGTCAGGCTCCAAAGAACCCGGCAAGCTTTCGGCTGGCAAGATCACCCGTGCGCAGCTCGAAGAAGTCGCGACCATCAAGATGGCCGACCTCAACGCTAACGACATGGACGCGGCTGTTAAAATCATCGCAGGCTCGGCTACCGCCATGGGCCTCGAAGTAGTGGAGGGCTGATCCGATGGCCAAGCTGACCAAGAAAGCAAAATCGCTGCAGTCGCTCGACCGCGAACAGCTCTACACCGTTGATTCCGCGATCAAGACGATCAAGGAACTGGCCACCGCCAAATTCGACGAAACCATCGAAGTTGCGCTGAACCTGGGCGTTGACCCACGCCACGCCGACCAGATGGTCCGCGGCATGGTCTCGCTTCCTGCCGGTACTGGCAAGGAAATGAAGGTCGCCGTGTTCGCACGCGGTGACAAGGCCGATGCGGCAACCGCTGCCGGTGCTGACAAGGTCGGCGCGGAAGACCTGATGGAAGACATGCTCGCAGGCAATCTCGATTATGACCGCGTTATTGCAACGCCCGACATGATGGGCATCGTCGGCCGCCTCGGCAAGACATTGGGTCCAAAGGGCCTGATGCCAAATCCGAAGCTTGGCACCGTCACGATGGATGTAGGCGAAGCAGTCAAGGTCGCCAAGGCCGGCCAGGTTGAATTCCGCGTTGAAAAGCAGGGTATCATCCACAGCGGCATCGGCAAGAAAAGCTTCTCCGATGCTGACCTGCGCAAGAATTTCGACGCATTGGTCGATGCGGTCATCAAGAGCAAGCCATCGGGATCGAAGGGCAAATATGTCCGCAAGGTCGCGATCAGCTCGTCGATGGGGCCTGGCCTGAAGGTCGATCTGGCGGATGTCGCTGGCGCTTAACGTTAGCAACATTCGATGAATAGCAAAGGGCTGGAGGCAACTCCGGCCCTTTTTGTTTGCGCCCTTGCCAGATGCGCGAAGGCTATCCACATTATGGGTACGCTCCCCGCTTGAAAGCCCATCTTTTATGGAACAAATCGCCGACGACCTTTCCACTATGCGCCGTACGCCACTTCATCCACAGCATGTCGAGGCGATGCGCGCCATCGGTTCCGAAAAGCGGTATGCCAAGGGCGAATATATCGCCCGCGTCGGCGAGCCTATGGACCGCTTCACCTATATCGAGGAGGGCGAGGTCGAGGTAGTAAACCCGTTCAGCGAGGAGCGGCTGTTGCCGAACACCATCGGCCCGACGCAGTTCATGGGGGAGATTGCCTTTCTGAACGGCGGCGCATTCACGATGCCAATGCGCGCGGCAGAGGATACGCGGGCGCTCGAAGTCCCCCGCGAAGCAATGCTCGACCTGATGTCCAAGATTCCTGAGATGTCGGACATTGTCATCTCAGTACTAACGGCGCGGCGGCGGCGGCAGGTCGAGTCCGAGGATGCTTCGCTCAAACTCATCGGGGCAGAAAGCGACAAGAATATCCAGCGGATCGCCAGCTTTGCGATGCGCAACAAGATCCCTTTCGTGTCCTACGAAATCGACAGCCCTGAGGCGGACGAGGTTGCGGCGGAATGTGATATCCACACCCGGCGCGCCGCCGTCATTTTCGGCAAAGGCCGCTACATCGAAGATCCGACGCCGCAAAAAATTGCAGAGATTCTGGGACTGCGGCAGGATATCCCACCCGATTTGGTTGCCGACCTGCTGATCGTCGGCGGCGGACCCGCTGGCGTGGCAGCAGCGGTCTATGCCGGAGCAGAAGGCATCAAGGCGCTCGTCATCGACGAACTCGCGATCGGTGGGCAGGCAGGAACGTCGAGCCGGATCGAGAATTACATGGGCTTTCCTACCGGCATTTCTGGAAGCGACCTTGTCTGGCGCGGCCAGGTGCAGGCGATGAAGTTCGGTACTTGTTTCTCGGTGCCGAGCCGCGCGACCGCGCTCGAAAAGCAGGAGGACGGCAGCTTCTGCGTCACGCTCGACGATGGCCAGACCGTGTGCACCCGCGCCATCCTGATTGCGGCAGGCGTCCAGTATCAGCGGCTGCCGCTTCAGCGCCTCGAATATTATGAAGGCGCTGGCGTCTATTACGCGGCGACAGACATGGAGGCGCGCTTCTGCCGTAACACCGACGCCGCGATCATTGGCGGCGGCAATAGTGCAGGCCAGGCCGCCATGTTCCTAAGCCGCTCGGCCAAACATGTGCATGTGCTTGTGCGCGGCGACAGCCTGGCGGCCTCGATGTCCGATTATCTCAGCAGCCGTCTGGAGGCGGACGAGAAAATTACCATCCATTACAATTGCAAGGTCAGCGAACTGCATGGCGAAAGCGGTCTCACCCACATTACGCTCGATGAAAAAGGCAAGTGCAGTCAGATCGAGGTCGGCGCTTTGTTCGTCATGGTCGGCGCTGCTCCTAACACTGGCTGGCTTTCGGGGCTGGTCGACCTCAACGGCAAAGGCTTTGTCAAATGCGGCGGAGACGGCGCCCCGTCCCCGTTCGCCACTTCCCACCCCGGCATTTACGCGGTGGGCGACGTCCGTGCCGGGTCGGTCAAGCGCGTGGCATCGGCAGTCGGCGAGGGGTCAGTGGTGATTTCCGACATCTGGCGCTATCTGGACCACTGATCTAAAGCGACAAAAGCGACGGCGAACGGCATTTATCATGTCTCCCTTGTCGCTTTAGCGCCGGTCGCTCCGCCCAAACCCCGCGCAAATGCACTCTTTTTGGGCAACAGCGCGGCGTTCAAAAGTTTGCGGTCGGGCACATTCACGACATCGACCTTACCACCACGCAGCACCCGCACGGTGGTGACGCCGTTGAGCGCAAGGTCGAGCGCGGCGTGGAACTGCACATCCTGACCCACAGCCAGCGCGATATCCCACGCCTCGGCAAAGCTTTCCGCGCCTGCGCGCTCCCGAAGTCGATAGGCCGACGCCCGCCCCATTCCCACAGCCCGCGCTGCAGGGCCCACCGCCCCCATCACCGACAACGCGGTCACAAACCGCCGCTGTCGCTCCGCGGTCCAGCCATTGGCGCGTTTGCGCAACAGCGGCACAGGAACAAAGTCCAGCGAATCGTCATATTCAGGGTCATTGGGATCAAGAGAATCAGTCATGCCCGCATTAGAACATAACGCGAACACTGTAGGAAAGTCCTTTCTGCGGAACCGACCCCCAATTCCCCCGTTAGCTTGTCCCCACTCCCTTTTTTCGCGAGAGTTTCCCATGCCCAGCACCGTTGGCTATGCCGCCAAACATTCCTTCAGCCGCCTGAAAGCAATCGAGTTCGACCGCGAACCAGCCGGACAAGGCGAAATCGAGATTGAAATCCTGTTCTGCGGCGTGTGCCATTCGGATCTGCACCAATGCGCCAACGATTGGTCGAACACGGTATATCCATGCATGCCCGGCCACGAGATTGTCGGCCGGGTCACAACCGTCGGCGAAGGCGTCACGCGCCATGCCGTTGGCGATATCGTCGGCATCGGCTGTATGATCGACAGTTGCCGCACGTGCGAACCCTGCAAGGCCGGTGACGAAAATTATTGCGAAGGGCCGAACGGCTTCCTCGCCACCTATAACGGCCCCTTTATCCCCGCCGCCAAGGCGCCAAACGGCGGCAATATGTATGGCCGCAAGAACACCTATGGCGGCTATTCAGGTCATTACACCGTGCATGAGGATTTCGCGCTGAAAATCCCGGCTGGCCTTGCCCCCGAAGTTGCCGCGCCGATATTGTGCGCCGGTGCCACAACCTATTCGCCGATGAAGCATTGGGGCGTGAAAGCCGGCGATCATGTCGGGGTGATCGGGCTGGGCGGGCTTGGCCACATGGCGGTGAAGATCGCAATTGCGCTTGGCGCTACCGTTACGGCATTTACCGGCAGCAAGGATAAGCTGGACGACGCGGCAAAGCTTGGCGCCACGGGCGTGATGGAAGATGACAAGGACGCGCTGAAAAAGCTTGAGAGAAGCTTCGACTTCATGCTGTCGACCATTCCCGAAAAGCACGACATCAACCCGTTCATCCCATTGCTGAAACGCGACAAGACCATCGTTCTGGTCGGCGCATTGGAGCCGATGAAGGGCATCGACAATTCGGTGGTCGCATTCTCGCGCAAGTCGGTGGCGGGGTCACTGATCGGCGGTATTGCCGAAACGCAAGAGGTGCTGGACCTATGCGCCGAGCATAAAATCGGCCCCGAAATCGAGATCATCCCGATCCAGCAGATTAACGATGCGTTCAAGGCCATGGAAAAGGGCGACGTGCGTTTCCGCTATGTCATCGATATGGCGTCATTGCGCGAGGATGAAAAAGAAACCTAAGTTAATAGGGACAGGCGACTGACGTAGAAGCGTAGCCGCCTGTCCCCGATCTTGATCAGCGACAGCGAACGTCGTTGCGGTCAATGGCGCGCCCGGCGGCACCGCCTGCGACAGCGCCCAATATGGTGCCGAGCGTATCGGACCCGCCCGGCGCGATGATATTGCCCAGCACGCCACCGGCAACCGCACCGACGACCAGCCCGGTCGTACCATCGGAACGGCGGCAATAATATTGGCCATTCTCACCGCGATAGATCCGGTCGTTCTCGCTCAGGCGACGTTCGCGATAGCGGCGGTCGTCGCGATAATAACGGTCGGCGTAATAACCATTATAGCTCGGGTCGGGGCGGTTATAATCATAATTGCCATATCGGTCATATGAGGCGCGGTCATAATAGCCGTAGCCGCCATCGTCATAGGCGGACCCGCCGCCATAAGAGGTGCAGCCGCCGGTCAGGGCCGTCGCGGCGATTAATGTGGTGATCAGTGTCTTGTTCATGTCGGCATCCTTCGGATTGTCCGAATAGCCAAGGCAAAAAACAGCGTCAGCGTGCGGACGGTTGCGATGGAAGGGTAACCGAGGCGGGGGCGTGGTGTTCCGTGCTGGGCCGAAAAGGCTGCGTCGCAGCGGTGCCGGAAGGCGGATTACCAATATGATTACGGCACCGGCGAATATGTCCCGCCGGTGCCGCGATCGTCTTGAAAGTTGGCTGAGTGCCGATCAGGCGTGCGATTCCATGCTGTGCTTGATATCGCGCATCTGGTCATGACCTTCACGAACCGATTGCCACGCGGTCTGGATGACACTGCGGGTTTCGGGTGACAGCTCTGCGTCCTTCAACGCGTCTTCATATTTCGCTTTGATATGATCTTCGCCGCTCTCGACCTCGTTGACGATGGCCTTGTTGTCCTGACCGGTGACCGCCGATTTCAGATTGACGAACATGCGGTGCGCGCCGGCAAGTACAGTCCCGTCGTCTTCGGGATTGCCGCCGAGCCGTGATACTTCGGCCTGAAGCTGCGACACGACGCCGCGGCGCTCGCTGGCGCGGGCGGTGAACATAGCGGCAAGCGATGCATCCTCGATATCGGCGGCCGAGGTTTCATAGCCGTCGACGCTGTCGAGCGTGGTCGCGATCAGTCCGTTGAGAACCGAAATGTCATTGGATGAATTGTGCATGGGGAAATTCCTTCTGTTGGGGATTGTCACTTTACAACACGTCCCGCCCCATTTGGTTTCATCGGTGTGATCGCTTTGTTCGGTCAGCCGCCGGGGGAACCATTGCCAGCGGACGCCGTTTCATGACCAGCGACCCAGACTGCCAATAGGCAGCAGGGCCACGCTTTCACCCGATCTGACCGCCGATATGCGGCCCGCACCCTAAAGGAAAACATGATGAACATATTGATGATCCTAACGTCACACGACCAACTGGGTGACACGGGCAAGAAAACCGGTTTCTGGCTAGAGGAGTTTGCAGCGCCTTATTATGTGTTCAAGGATGCCGGCGCCACGATCACGCTGGCATCGCCAAAAGGCGGGCAGCCGCCGCTCGACCCCAAAAGCGACGAAGCCGATGCGCAGACCGATGCGACCAAAAGGTTCAAGGCCGACAAGGAAAGCGCAGCGCAGCTTGCCGCCACGCACAAATTGGCCGACGTGCAAATCGCCGATTATGACGCGGTGTTCTACCCCGGTGGCCACGGCCCAATGTGGGATCTCGCGGGCGACAAGGACTCGATTGCGATCATCCAGGATGCGATAGGCTCCGGCAAACCCGTCGCCCTGGTCTGCCACGCCCCCGCCGCGTTGAAAAACGTGAAGGGCAAAGACGGCGCGCCGCTGGTGCAGGGCAGACAAGTCACCGGATTTTCGAACAGCGAAGAAGACGCGGTGGGGCTGAGCGATATCGTGCCTTTCCTGCTGGAGGATGCGCTGAAACAGGATAAAGGCCAATATAGCCGGGGTGACGACTGGGCCGTGCACGTGGTCGAGGACGGGCTGCTGATTACCGGCCAGAACCCGGCGTCATCGGAGAAGGCGGCGGAGATGCTGTTGGCGAAGCTGGGGTAGGTGTTGGTGCCGGGGGCTTAACTGCTATATAGCCCCCCGCACCGAAATGACTTCTGACAACCCCGATCCCCTGGCCCAGACTTCGCCTTCACCTTCGCCCCGCATATTGGTCGATGCTGATGCGTGTCCGGTGAAGGAGGAGATTTACAAGGTCGCCTGGCGGCGCAATGTGCCCGTGATACTGGTCAGCAATGCGCGCTTTCGCATTCCCGACCATCCGCTGATTTCGCGGGTCGTCGTATCGGACAGTTTCGATGCCGCCGATGACTGGATTGCGGAGCAAGCGGGCCCGCGCAGCGTGTTGATCACCGCCGACATATTGCTTGCGGACCGGTGCCTGAAGGCAGGAGCAGTCGTCATCGGATATGATGGCAAGCCGTTCACCAGCTCCTCCATCGGCAGCGCCATCGCCACCCGAGCCATCATGGCCGACCTGCGCGCCGGAATGGACGGCATCACCGGAGGCCCCGCACCCTTTGCCAAAGCCGACCGGTCAAGGTTTTTGCAGGCGCTGGATGAGGCGTTGGTGAGGATGGGGTGAGCGGGTTGGGTGACTAATTGAATTTTGTTCGTAGAATTCAGTTTTCCGCCGAAATTCCTACTTAAGTAAGCCTTACACCTGCCCCGGACGACCGGAATTTGCCATTGCAGCTTTCGTAACTTCGCGCGCCGTACGAACTCGTAATTCATCCGTTGGAAGTTCCGAGAACATCTCAAAATCCCGATGATCCTTGATCTGGATAAGCAACGCCTCTCGGTCATACGAGCCATAAACTGAAGTGATCCAATCATAAAACTTGAACGGGTCGCCCTCCAAGTTTTTTCGCTTCTCTTCAGGTTTGCCAAAAACTGCATCACCATATTTTCGAACCGCATCGATCTCGTGGTTAGCAAGGGGCATTTTGACGATATGATGCTGACCGTCGCTCTCAACACAAAGCCATGCTTCGTCGTTTGCTGTCGTCACGTCATAAACGAGCCCGACGCGCGATGAACCCGTTGCGTCGGGGTAATCAATTCGAGTTCCAACCCTAACTTGCATCGGAATCTCAATTCCATGATCGTCCAAGATCATAGGAAGGCCATCAAAAGACTGAGGGATTTCGTCTATATCTTCAAGCTGTTTGAAAATCGAATGGATGTCACGATGTTTATCGTGGCTATCAAAAGCACGTTCGATCTCTACTTCAACGCCGTCACCGAACCAATCGTCCATGCAAAATCCAAACAGCATAGCTACACGATTTGCTTGAAACTCCTGATGCCCTAAAACATCCGTGTTGTTTGTGACGATGATGTAGGCTGGCGCTGGCGCCTGCCCTTTAATCTTAAGGTTTTCGGCTTCTTTCAAAATTTCTCTGATGTTTTCGGCCACGACCTTCCATTTATCACCATCAAGATCGGCAAAAAGACTTAGTTCAAAACAGTATACAGCATTTGTCAGCTTCTTAATCGATGCGTTGTATAGCTGGTCTCTAATCCACTGTCTGAGTTCGCTTTTGAATTCGTCATTCTCAATGTCTGGGTTGCTATTCCAGCGATCTTTGCACTTCGCTTCTACCGCATATCGCAGACCGCCGTTGCGGTTCGCCCAGAATTCAGGTGACGCTTTGGACGTGCGTCCAATTTCGGCCATTTTTATCTGAAATCCCGAAATGGCAAAAGCCGACGCAATTTGTGTTTCATGATAGGTGGCGCGGAAGGAAACCGGAGACCGCAATCGTTTAACTATCTTTGCATCCATTTGATCATTGTGTTCGATTAGATACAACGCGTAACCCAGTCGCCACAGTGCGCCGAGGTGACCCTTGCAACTGGATTTGAATGCAACTGTGTTGGTCGAGCGTTTAGCAGCTGCAACCTCGTTCATTGTCCTTAGCCACGTAAAAATCGGATGATCTTTTCCTTCACGGAGTGCCTGAGTAGCCCATGGGCGTCCAATTACATCTTTCAAATGATCGAGAAGAAAATCTGTGAAGAATCTCCAACCCTTTGACCACTTTATTTGGTTGCCAACAGCCACCAACCTGAAGCCATTCATTTCCGTTGAAATGATTGGGCGACCGAGGCCTTGCTGGTAGCGCCGAACAATTTCTGAAGCCTCATGAGCATTCAAAGCTGCCCGTGCCGCTGTTTCGAATTCATGCTCGCTACTCTGTGGCATAGAACGTCAGTTAACATCGCGTGTTCACAAAGCCATCAACATTTACAACCGCTATTCAAACCTCAATCATGCTCCCGATCACCGGCGCCCATATATCGCTAGCGCCCGGCTTTGGCCTCCCCGCCTGCCTTACTGGACAGTTGGCCCATGTCCATTGGCGCTAAGGATAGCCAGCAAATCGTCGCCGGACAGGCCTTCGCGTTGAGCGCGCGCTACTGGGTTATCTTCGTCGAGCGCGATCAGGTGCGGCCTTTGGCGGCCGGGTTGCGGGTAAACGTCGAGCGGAATTGACGGATCGTCGGTATACAGCCCTTTGAGGCCGTTACACAGCCAGCCGAACCAAGGGCCTTCGTCGTCAAACAACCCGATATCGAACCCCTCGACATATTTGTCGAAATTCTCCTTGCTGAGCGAGGTCCAGCAACCGAAGCCCCATTTTTTGTCCAGACCGTGTACCGGAAATTCCAGAATACTTCGGACCATGTAGTGCTCGCCGTCGAGCACGCAGAAATCTTCCGAAAGGAAGTCGCCGTCCATTCGCAATGCCGCATTCGGCTCATATTCGGCGCTGTGCGGCCACGGATCAGGGTAATCTGCGGCAAGTTCCATGATGCCATTGAACCACTTGCCGCAGCACGAGCATTTCCAGTCGCCCTGCAACAATCGCAGACTCAGGTCGGTCGTGGCTGGCGGGTCCGACTGCTTGCGTCCAAACAGCCAGCGCAGCATCAATCATGCTCCCGATCACCAGCGCCCATATATAACTCGCGGCCGGTCTCGTCATAGACCTTGCTCATTTCTGCCATTCCCGCCTCGGCTTCTGCTTCGGTCATACCCTCTGCGTTCTCTGCGCCTCTGCGTGAACCCTCTCCCTGCTCGCCTGTGGCGAGCTGTCCCTCTCCCGTAAAGGGAGAGGGGTTGGATGCGATAAAACCCTCCGCATCCTGGTTCTGCAACCGCGCGAACTCCCTCACCTCCTGGCTGATCTTCATCGAGCAGAATTTCGGCCCGCACATGCTACAGAAATGCGCGGTCTTGGCGCCTTCGGCAGGAAGCGTCTGGTCGTGATATTGCTCCGCGGTGTCGGGGTCGAGCGATAGGTTGAACTGGTCGCGCCAGCGGAATTCGAAGCGCGCCTTGCTCAGCGCGTCGTCGCGGACTTGTGCCGCCGGATGGCCCTTTGCCAGATCCGCTGCGTGCGCGGCCAGCTTGTAGGTCACCACGCCGACCTTCACATCGTCACGGTCGGGCAGGCCCAGATGCTCCTTGGGCGTGACGTAGCAGAGCATCGCCGTGCCGTACCAGCCGATCATCGCCGCACCGATGCCGCTGGTGATATGGTCATATCCCGGCGCGATGTCGGTGGTGAGCGGTCCAAGCGTATAGAACGGCGCTTCGCCGCACACCTCAAGCTGCTTGGTCATATTCTCCTTGATCTTGTGCATCGGCACATGGCCGGGGCCTTCGATCATAACCTGCACATCGGATTTCCACGCACGGTGGGTGAGCTCGCCCAGCGTATAGAGCTCGGCAAATTGCGCTTCGTCATTGGCGTCGGCGATTGAGCCGGGGCGCAGGCCATCGCCCAGCGAATAGGCGATGTCATAGGCCTTCATAATCTCGGTGATGTCGTCGAAATGGTCGTAGAGGAAACTTTCCTTGTGATGCGCGAGGCACCATTTCGCCATGATGCTGCCGCCGCGGCTCACGATGCCGGTCACGCGCTTTGCGGCGAGCGGAACGTAGGGCAGGCGCACGCCGGCGTGGATGGTGAAATAGTCGACGCCCTGTTCGGCTTGCTCGATCAGCGTGTCGCGGAAGATTTCCCAGGTCAGGTCTTCGGCAACGCCGCCGACCTTTTCCAGCGCCTGATAGATCGGCACGGTGCCGATGGGGACGGGCGAGTTGCGGATGATCCATTCGCGCGTGTCGTGGATGTTGCGCCCCGTCGACAGGTCCATGACGGTGTCCGCGCCCCAGCGGATCGACCAGACCATCTTGTCGACCTCGGTCGCAACGTCGGACGCGACTGCGCTGTTGCCGATATTGGCGTTGATCTTCACGAGGAAATTGCGGCCGATGGCCATCGGCTCGCTCTCGGGATGGTTGATATTGTTGGGGATGATCGCGCGGCCCCTTGCTATTTCGTCGCGGACGAATTCGGGGGTGACATAATCGGGGATTTCCGCGCCAAAGCTTTCGCCGTCGCGGGTGTAGCTGGCAAGGCGCGCGCGGCCCAGATTCTCCCGCTCCGCCACATATTCCATTTCCGGCGTGATGATGCCTTTGCGGGCGTAGTGCATCTGGCTGACATTCATGCCGGGCTTGGCGCGCAGCACCTGTTTGCGGACATTGGGGAACGGCGCGACGCCGCCGCTGCGGTCGGGGCCGAGCTGGCCATTGTCTTCGGGCTTCACTTCGCGCTGGAACACCTGCTCGACATCGCCGCGTTCGCGGATCCAGGCGGAGCGGATTTCGGGGAGGCCGGTCGAAATGTCGATATGCGCGTCGGAGTCGGTGTAAGGTCCGCTGGGGTCATAGACGCGGACGGGTGCGTCATCGCAGCTCGGGTCGAGATAAATCTCACGCATCGCAACGCGGCGCGGGCCGACATAGATTTTCTTGGAACCACGGATCGGGCCGGTGGTGACGCCAATCTCGGTGCGTGCGGGGATGTCTGCCATGTCTCTCACTCCATTTAATCGGACTGAGGGCGGACTCTGGTGAAACCGCTCCCTCCCTCCGCCGGTATCAGCCGGATCAGGTTCAGCGGGTCGCAGGGCGTTACACCTGCCTCTCAGTCACACGACTCCCCGGGGATGAAGATGGATTAGGCGGTTTCGGCGCGGGCGTCTAGAGGCGCGCAGCCTAATTCGATCAGCCGCCGCTGGTTCCCGGTCAGCGGTCTTCCGTAGGAAGCGCGAACAGGCACAGCGCCAGCAGCACCGTCACCAGCACGCCCGAGCCGCCCGCCAGCGGCAGTTCGCCCAGCACATCGCGCCCGGCGGCCATTGAAAGCGTGTTGGCCACCATCGCCACCAGCCCGACCGCTACGGTCAGCCCGCCCAACGATTTGCCACCGGCATTCATCCGGGCCAGGCCAAACACGATACCGGCGAGCGCCAGTAGTATCTTTGCCGCGTTGTAGACCATGAAGGAGAACGCCACGACCGCGCCGGCTGCTGGCTCCAGCGCCGGGCTGGCCTTGGCCGCCTCGCTAAAGGGTCCGAACAGGGTGAGACCGACGCCCACCTGCACCACGTTGAGCACCGATGCCGCTGCGATTGCCGACCAGCCGAGATACAACTGTCTGGCCTGCGCCAGCGCAGCCCCCGCAAACGCCGCCATCATCACGAACAGGAAACCTTCGATACCCCATAGGAGCTTGCGCGGAACATCCGGCATGGCGAGATAGAGCGCGGTATAGACCGCCTGCGTGACCGCCGCAGCGAGCAGCAGGATGGCCACGGTCGTGACTGTTCGCTGATAAGTGATCTGCATGCGGTGTTCCTCGCTTTGGCCCATTGCGATCCAATCGGATTATTATGGGGTATTCGACTCGGGAGAAGATTAGGTTACGGTGCCTGATCGGCAAAAGCGTGTGCATCGGCCGCACGCGGCTGCGCCAGCCGACGATTCGCGGGCCGTCACACCTGCCTCTCAGTCACCCGACTCCGCAGGGATGGTTGGACTTTAGGACGCGCGGACCTATGTGTCCAGAATGACCGACGATGCGCTCGACGTCCTGCTAACGCAAATCCGTGCCTGCCGCGTTTGCGCTCTGCCGCACGGACCGCGCCCGATTGTCCAGGCGAGCCGTTCGGCGTGTATCCTGATCATCGGCCAGGCACCGGGCAGCGCGGTGCACGCGTCGGGCATGCCGTGGGACGACCCAAGCGGCGACCGCCTTCGTGAATGGACCGGACTCGACAAGGCCGTGTTTTACGATCCGACCCGCGTCGCGCAAATGCCCACCGGATTCTGCTACCCCGGCAAGGGCGAGGCCGCTGACCTGCCGCCGCGCCCGGAATGCGCGCCGCTCTGGCACGACAGATTGCGCGCAGAGTTACCGGACATCGCGCTGACCCTGCTCGTTGGTCATCACGCACAGGCGAGGTACCTGCCCACCCGGCCAAAGCGGTCGATGACGCAAGCCGTGCGCGCGTTCGGCGAGGCGCCCGGTAACCTCTTCCCCCTGCCCCACCCAAGCTGGCGCAGCACCGGCTGGATGCGGAAGAACTTGTGGTTCGAAGCTGACGTGCTGCCCGTGTTGCGCGCTCGAGTCGCGGCGGCTTTGGCCGAGAGCTGACCTTTCAGCGGTTCTAACGGCGCACTCAGGGCTGGTTCACCTGCGTCGCGGTAATCGCCCGCAATGATTAAATATCTCTTGCCCGCCGCAATCGCCCTCACCCCGCTGTCCGCCTCTGCGCATGACGGCGTGCCGCACGACGTGGGTCTTCCCCGCGCCACGATCAACCAGTTGCACGCGTTAGCCGAAGCCATTGCGCCTTATCACGATTTTCGCGTGGCCGAACGCGAAAGCTGGAAGAAATTCGGCGGCGACGAGCCTTTGATGGGCGAGCATTGGTATCACCCCAAGGGGCCGGATTATGTCGGGTCCGACCCCGACCTCGATTTCACCCGGCCGTCGAACCTGATGTACACCAGCATCGGCGGCAAGCGCGTGCTGACCGGCGTCACCTTTAACGTGCGGTTGGGCGATGGTGAGGATGTACCGGAAGGTTTTGCCGGCAACACAGACCGCTGGCATGTTCACGACATGCTGCGCGCGATCGAGGCGGCGTTGAAGGATCGCCCGTTCCTGCGCTGGCTCGCCGATGGCTGGATCGATGCCAATTATCGCGACAAGGGCGATGATCGCGGGCGGCTGGCGATGGTGCATATCTGGCTTGGCGTTGAAAATCCCGATGGCATCTTTGCCGATCACAACCGCGTGGTGCCCTATCTGAAGCTCGGCCTGCCCGCTTCATATGCGAACGGGGCGAGCATGGCGGCGGCACACGGACTGGCGCTCGCCACCGACACGGGTTGCGCGGATACTGTCGATGGCAAGATCTGGATCGCCAACGTGCCGAAGAAAACCGCGAAGGCGCTGCGCTCGGCATGTCAGGCCGAAGCTACTATCGTCCGTCAGGAATTGCGGTCGACGCCAGCGCGCCTGAATAGCGTGGCAGAAGGCGCCTGGAAGCGCTTCGACGCCAAATGGCAAGCGGCGCTAACGCCCGAACAACATCACAGAATCGCGCAAATGACCGAACATGGCAATCACAACGCGCATGAGAGACAAAGCGATAGCCACAAGGGCCACCATTGAAGAGCCAAGCGACGGTGGCGGAGTGATGCGGGCAGGTAGTTGCGGAACAATCGGAGCGGGCCTTTCCGATTCCGATTGACCGAATCCTGAGCGCCCATCAATATCCACTCGTCGCATATCGCGGCTCAGGGGCGCTCCAAGTGTTTGAATTCTGGCTGGCTAATGAAAACCTGCCCTTTGTAGGTGCTGGGTTCGTGCTTGTCGGCCTCATGATCTTGCAGTTGAGCGGCGCAAGCGATTTCGCGCCCGATCTCGATTGCGACATGGATGGCGATGTCGACGGCACCGGTATCGCAAACGGTCTGCTCAGTTTTCTGGGGCTGGGACGTTTGCCGCTGATGATCTGGCTCGCGTTGTTCCTGCTGCTGTTCATGCTGATCGGCTATATCGGGCAGCAGTTCGTGCAAAGCATGACTGGCGGCCTCTTATCGGCCTGGCTGGCGGGGCCGTTCGCCGCACTCGCCGCCATCCCAGCGACAGCAATCGCCGCGCGGCCGCTTGGGCGAATCATGCCAAAGGACGAAACGACTGCAGTTTCCATCGACAGTCTTGTCGGCCGCTTTGCGGTACTGGGCAGCGGCACCGCAAGGCCCGGTTCACCCGCCCGCGCCAAGGTCATCGACATTCACGGCCATCCGCATTTCGTAATGGTTGAACCCGATAATGACGGGCAGCAATTCGTTCCGGGTGAAAAGCTGCTGCTCGTCCGCCGCCAAGGCGATATTTTCAAGGCAATCACACAAGGGGGGCATAATCTGCCCCGGCTAGAGGGGCAAATCCATGACTGAGAATCTGATTTCAACGCTGATTTATGCCGGCATGGCGCTGGTCGCCCTGATCGTGTTCGGTCTGGTCATCACGCGTCTTTACAAACGCGCGACGAAGGAAATCGCCTTCATCCGCACCGGGCTTGGCGGCGAAAAGGTCGTAATGAATGGCGGCGCGCTCGTCCTGCCCGTGCTGCACGAAACCATGCCGGTCAACATGAACACCGTCCGCCTTGCGGTCGAGCGCAATAATGTCGATGCGCTGATCACCCTCGACCGTCTGCGCATCGATGTGAAGGCCGAGTTTTACGTGCGCGTCCGCCCCGATGCACAGTCGCTGGCGATGGCAGCGCAAACACTTGGCCTGCGCACGATGCAGCCTGAAATGTTGAAAGATCTGGTCGAAGGAAAGTTCGTCGATGCATTGCGCTCGGTCGCGGCGGGCATGACGATGAACGAGCTGCACGAACAACGCGCCGATTTCGTGCAAAAGGTGCAGCAGGCATCTTCGAGCGACCTTGCGATGAACGGGCTTGAGCTGGAATCGGTTTCGCTGACCGGCCTCGACCAGACCAGCATCGAACATTTCAACGCCAATAACGCGTTCGATGCCGAAGGTCTCACCAAATTGACTGAACAGATCGAGCTGCGCAAGAAAGCGCGTAACGACATCGAGCAGGACACCCGCGTCCAGATTGAAACCAAGAATCTGGAGGCCGACAAACGTTCGTTCGAGATCAGCCGCGATAACGAGTTCGCCCGGCTTGAGCAGGAGCGCGAGGTCGAAATGCGCCGTGCAACACAGGCGTCGGAAGTTGCGCGTGAAAAGGCTCTTCGCGATCAGGAGGCGCAAGACGCGCAGATCAAGTCGAAGCAGCAAGTTGATTCTGCGCAAATCGAAGCCGACCGCGCGGTGCAGGAGGCGCAGATTGCACAGGAGCAGGCTTTGGAAATCGCACGGCAGGAACAGCAGATTGCGGTTCAGAACAAATCGCGCGAGGAAAGCCAGGCACGCGCCGAGGCCGACGAAGCGCGGGCGAAGGCGGTCGCTGCCGAAGAACAGGTGACAACCGCACGTGAAACCGAAATCGCGGATCGTGGCAAGCGCATCGAGTTGATCGAGGCATCGAAAGAAGCCGAAGTCAGGGCGATCGGCGTCAAAGTCGAAGCCGAAGCTGAAAAGGAAGCCGCCGCCAACCGGGCCGACGCGATGCGCTTGTCCGCCGAGGGCGAAGCCGAATCGGAAAAGCTGCGCGCGGAGGCATCACGCATCCGTTTTGAGGTCGAAGCCGCTGGTCAGCGGGCGATCAACGAGGCTGCAAACCTGCTGTCATCGGACCAGATTTCGCTGCAAACAAAACTGGCACTGCTGAAGGTGCTGCCGGAACTCGTGCGAGAGTCGGCCAAGCCACTGGAAGCTATTGATTCGATCAAGATCGTGCAGGTCGACGGCCTCACCCAAAACGGCGGCAATGGCGGAAACGGAGGATCGGGAAGCAGCGGCAATCTTGCGACCGACGCCGTAGCAGCGGCGCTTTCCTATCGTGCCCAGGCCCCGGTTATCGACGGGCTGATGAAGGAACTGGGACTTGACGGCTCATCGCTCGATAAGCTGGTGTCAGGTGGAACCGGCCATCATGCTGCGACTGGCGATGGGGTCGACAAGCACGAGGTAGAGGCTCAGCGGACTAAAAAAATACCAGTGTAAAAAACCAAAGGGTGACGTTACCCGGCAGGATTAGGGCAGCGCGCCGAGCGTATGAATGATCGGCTTGACGCGCTCCGCAGTAAAGCGTGCGAGGCTGATATCTTACATGAAAAACGAGGCAGAGCGCGTCCGCCCTGCCTCGCTTATCGCATCATCAGTCCGGTCAGAACCGCACCGCCATATTCAGCGCCGCGCGGTCGTCGCGGTAGAGTTGTCCGCCGCCAATCCGCGTTTCAACCACCGCGCCGAATTCCAGCACGCCATTGGTAAGCCGGAAGCCGCCTTTCAGCTCGCCATAGCTTGCGTCCTGTAGCGCGATTGGCAGATTAAGGCCGATCCCGTCTGCGGTCAGAAAGCGGACTTGCAGATTGGTGTCGTTACCCGACAGCCGCTTCACATAATCGGCCTGCAATTCGGGTTGCAGCGACCAGCCCGACCTTTTGCCGAGCTTTGTCGATCCGTTGACCTTCAAACCGGCCTTGGCCTCGAACCCGCGGCGGCTGATTTTGTCGACCGCCATGGCGAGATCGCCGCTGCCGCTGCCGAAACCACTGACTTCGTAGTTCGAATAGCCAAAGCTTACGCGCGGCGTCATCTGGATGGCACCAAAATCGAAATTGCGACCGGCTTCGATTTCACTGGCCAGGCTAAGCGCCGAGGTGTCGACGTTGCCGCTCCCACCCTGATTGAACTGGTTTGCTTCAATTCGCGATTCTGCAAAGCTTGCCTGCCCACCGACATAAAAGCCATTGCCCAAGCGATAGCTGCCATAGACCGCGCCCTGGTTCGTCCGGACATCTGCCCGACCGCCGCTGAAGCTTTGCTCACCGTTCGAATGACCGAACGCGGTGGCAAAGGTAGCACGGTCGTTCAACGCGAATTCCATACCGGACGCGATGTGCCAGCTGCCTTCGTTGGTAAGCCCGTCATTGGCGACACCGGCGAGCGACGAACGGACAAAACCGGCCGACATGAAGCCGCTGATATATTCTGGCAGCTTGACCGCATCCCAGGTGGATGTCTGGTAATTCTGGGTAAAGCTCATCTGCGACGCGGCGCTATCGGTCAGGCCCGATTTCGAATCGAAGATGTCACGATTGCCCAGAATCCGCATGGTGCCCCCCGCTGCCCGGCTTGTCGCCAGCATGGACAGGCGATCGCTGACCAGATTGCGGAAGCGACTGCCTTGTTTCTCATCGAGGATCGTTGCGCGTCCGGCAACACTTGCCGACAGGCTTTGGAAGGTGCGATCGAGTTGACCTGCCTCCTGGATATCGATGATGCCATAAACATTCGACAGATCCGCGAACGAGTTGCCGCGAAGCCCATCGAGCGCCGCGCCAAATGCCAGCGAGAACGGGTTCACCACGGAATTGCCGCCGAAGAAGTCGGTGAAGCGGATGGCTCGCATCTTTGCGACGACCGAATTGGAAAGATACTCCAATTCAGGGTAGAGTACACCAATTCGACCGACGACATCGTCGAACTGTTCCTGCACCCCACCTTGTGCCGTCACGATCTCGAACGACTGGCCAAAGCGCGCGCTGTCACGACCGAGGGGGTTAATCACGGCTGCCGTTCCGCCTAGCGATATTATGCCGTCATTGTCCCCATCGGCGACCACCGCTAGCGTATCATTGCCCCGGCGGCTTACATCGAAAAAGGTCAGCGACTCAGACGACAGGATGACGTCGCCCGCCACGGTGAGGGTGCCGATGCCATCAATGCTGCCGGGCGCAATAATGCCCCGGATAGACGTTAGATAAGTCGGATCGAACCGTCCGCTGCCAGTCAGCAGGCCGTTGCCCAGAAATGCCTCGCCGGTGGTCAGCGCCCCGTCGACGTTCAACCAGCCCCCTGTCTGCGTGTAATCACCCCAGACATTGAGGTCGCTCGACCGTTTGATGTCGAGCGTCGCCAGTCCGGCCAGGTTAAGCCGGTCGATGGTGATGTCGCTGGCCAAAGTCGTTCGGCCAAAAGCATTTAGGGTAACTTCGTAATAACGGGCGCGAATGCCGGCCGCAGGGTTCGCGACGACGTTGTTGGGGACAAAATGCGTGCTTCCGGGACCACCGGGAATGAATATGCTGTTGGGTGCGCCTTCGGCCAGTGGAACGCTGATCGCTGAAAGGTCGAAACAGTCATCGAGGAAACATACGTTCCCGAATTTGGGTGTGTCGCCCGAGATTCCGGGCGCAGCGAAACCGGGTAAAGCGTTGACCAGATCACTGCCATCCGCAATCGCGTAATTCGGGTCCATGGTCTGGACCCAGTGGTTGGGATTGAGCCAGTTCTTGTCGCCCGGACGTGCCGTTACATAAGCATAGCTGTTGTTGGCGACGATCTCGTCCCAAAACATGAACAGCGGCTGGTAGAATGAACTGGTGCCGTAGCTTGAGAACGGCTGCGGCCCAAAAAAGCGTGAACCTCCAGACAGCACGCCAACAACCACAGGCTTATCGAACGCCTGATCGGCAATCAGCGGACCGCCTGAATCGCCACCGGCGGTAGTCCCCTCATTAGGCAGGGCAGCCCCGTCGTACAGGTCGAAATCGAACGAAACAGGCCCAGCGGCGGGATCGGCGTTGTACGCCGCCTGGCCCGCCGGGTTATCGAAATCCAGCTGATAAAGCGACTGCGGCAAGCCGTAATCATCAGGCCCAAACAACCAGTTGTTGCGGTCGTTCAGCGAGGAAAGCGTCGAAATCATATTCTCGGCAATCCGGCGCCGGAAGTCGATACCCAGATTAGCGCCATTCGCGCCTTGGCCACGGCTACCATAGCCATTGACTATCCCGTGGGTTTCTTCGGTCAGTGGCGAGAACAGCAACGTCCATGTCGGTACGCCGTCGGCATGCGTGTCGAGCGTTGCAAGCGCCACGTCGGCTTCAAGAAAACCGAGAGGAATTGAGCGTTCGTCGTACCAGACCTGTTCGACATTATAGATATTGGTGCCGAGATCGGTCTGGTTCGCAATGCCTCCATTGAGTCCGACCCAGCGCCGGACGCCGGGCAGGTTGTCAGCGCTAAACCCGACCGAGATTGCCGTTCCGCCCGACGCAAAGCCATATGAGTTGGCCGCCTGATCGTTGACGCAATGCGCGGCGAATATGACAGTGCGCGGGTTGATCAGGGTTCCAGTGCATAGACCCAGCCCGAAGCTCGCCTGATCCGGACGTACGACGATTTGTCCGACACCTGTGACATTGACGAGACTATCGTAAGAGCCGCTTGGGGGTGGGGTTGTCAGGCTAATGTCACCGCGCACCACAATAGCCGGAGATTCAGAGGCGGTATCCGGACTCGATTGCGCATTTGCGGCGGATGAAAGTCCCGCAATACATGCGGCGGCGGAGGTCGTGGCGAGGAAAATCCGGGTAAGCGCGGCAATCATGATAATCTCCCTTTTCGGAACTGCGTCAGGCGTTTGGTGCGACTCGTTATTTTTTTGAGACTAACACAACCACTCCCAATTCAAATTTCGTATGGAGAGGACATAATGAAATATTACGACAAGTTAACTATAACATGCATTAGATTATTATCTAGATGAGCCAATTATTGATTAACCGGAAATTAGCCGGCCCACCCGGTCAGCACCCGTTCATCTCAACGCCCGGTTCCACCATCGGTACTTATTATCATCCAGAATATCGGCGAACCTGCAAGACGGATGAAATTTTGTGCAAGCATCGGATCGACGCTGTCACCACTGGCTCGCATGACGGCAGAAATAGCTGCCTCGGGGCCACTTTGGGTAAAGGCGCATTCGGCCAGCGTAGCAATGGCAACAATGTGGGCCGCAAGCTGGTCGATCTCATCACGCGGCGGATTGCTGGCAAGTTCGCCTTGCAGGATCCGCATCCATATGCGGTGGTGAAGCCCGTCAAGCCCGTCAAGCCCGTCGGCTGGTAGTCCGGTCGACTGCGCCAGTTTCGAGCCTATCCAACTAATCCGGCTTTCGCGGCTATAATCGGTTATATGGGTTTGAAACTCTTCCTGCCGTGAATGGATCATGGTGCGCGCCCTTGTTTTTGACGCAATGTTATCGCTCGATCAATATTGCCAACAGGTTAAGGCCGACATGTCAGAAGGTGTAGCTGATTCCACCGGCAAGGAACCATTGATCCGCGTCGCCCCGGATGGCGGTAACCGGCGAGCGCTTGGCGTCGCCGGTAAGCCGTGAATAACTGACCAAGCCGAAGACGCCCCAGCCACCATCGCGTGCGTCGCCCGATAAATCATATCCGCCTAGCAGCATTGCGCCATAGCTTTTCCAACCGCTACCCGCATCAAATACCGGCAGTCCGCTTGCCGCGCTCCCGGCAGCATCGACGCTGAAATAGGTGTCCGCATAGTCAGCGTCGACATGCGTTGCCGATAGACTCAAGTTGGTAAATATCGCTGGCGATAGGGGTGTAGAATAGCTGATGCTTGGGCTGATCAGCCGTCCGCCATGCGCGCCTGCAACATCCCACTGTAGGTCGGTCGATAGCGTGAGAGAATCGAAGGGATTGAGAAACTTGCTGAATGAAACCCCGGCGGTCGCGCCCAATTCGACGGCGATGTCTTCTTTGCCAAGCGCGCTAACCACAGGATCCTTGATATCGCTGCGGCGGTCGAAGCGCACGCGGACCAGCGGGCCGGCAAGGATTTTGACGTTGCGTCCGCTATTGCCATCGCGAACGAGATCGACATAAAGCCCAGGCCCGCGCGCGCCGAAATCGAAACCGCTGACACTGCCTTGCGCGATTGGTGCGGGGAATATGACATGATCGTCGGAGCCCTCGTAGCTAGGCGCGCGCCCCGCCCCGATACCGAGCGTCAGCCAGTCGCCCGCGAATACACCGCGGTCGGGGGCGTCGGCTTTTGCCGTCTCCGTTTCCTGGGCCTGCGCCAACAGGGGCTGCGCCGAGCCAAGCGCTGACATTATGATGGCAGCGACGGTCAATTTGGCAAATTTCATGAAATACTCCCGTTGGTATCGGCAATCAAAACAACGAGAATGATATATTGGTTCCGCCCTTTCGGGAAGCGCGGTCATTTACAGCATATATTTCATTTTCACACGCTGGCTGACTTCGTCGGCGTCGATCAGGAAAGCTGCGCTTTTGAATTTCGGCGGGCCAGTGACAACTGCCGGATTACGCGAAAAGCCGAAGCCTTCGCGTGGCAGGAAAACTGTCATATCCATCTTGCTGTTAGCGTTTTCATCATGCAGCAATGCAATCGCGTATGTGCCTTGCTCCATACCCGAAAAAGTCACATTTGCCGCGTCATGTGCAGCAACCTTTGCGCGAAGGCTTTTGGGATCCTTGCTGCAGTCGGGGAAAAATTTCGGGTTCGCGGTGACGCATACCAGGACATTGCCCTTCATACTGCGCAAGCCATAAACGCTGACGTCAAGCGTTGACGTGGCTGGAGTAGCGAATGCCGCCACGCTGCTCAAAACTGCCAAGCCCAATATCGGTGCCGCAAATCTTGTCCCAAAACCTGAAATATAACCCATAATTCCCCCGATACGCGTCATGATGTTTCTGGTGATGCGTTGCTGTTATCAGCCAATTCCCTAATTTGCCGTTAACCACGAATTTCGGGAACATCTCCCACCCCATATGGTTGGTGATCCCCATAACCGTCATAATGCCAAGCACAAGCCCGATTGCGCCAACATGAATGGGAATGATGAACACCAGCGCAGGGATGACAATTGCGCCGGTCAGAGCCTCCCATGGGTGGAAGGACATCGCTGCCCAGGCGGTCGGCGGGCGGCTTTCATGATGCACGGCGTGCGCGGTCTTGAACCACCACGGCCGGTGCATCAGGCGGTGAGTCCAGTAGAACCATGTGTCATGCGCGAATAGGTAAAGGAACACCGACAGCGGCAGATACCATAAAGGATATTGCGAAACGTCGGTGTAGACTTGCGTCCACCTATGGCTGTCCCAGCCCCACGCCACGACGCCCGCCGGAATACCATAAATGGCGGCTGAAAGAAGCGACCAGCGGATTTCCCGTCCCATCTGCGGCCCAAGCCGGTCATAAAGGCCGGGGCGGACCCGCGAGGTCAGCCAGGCGAAAAAGCCGCTGGTGGCAAGATAGCGAGCACCGACGATCAGCGTCATCGCAAGGGTGGATAGCAAAGCGGCGAACATCGGGTCCATTGCCTGCCCTTACCCTGCTTGCTGTCGGCTTAGCAAATTCTGAGTGCTGAATTAGACCTTCGCTTTGGCCAGCTTACGCTCAATCGCGCCCGATAGCATATGAAAAGCTTCACCCGATGGCGAGCGATGCGCGAAAACCCCAACGGGGGAGCGGTGGACTGCCATCTGCTCAACCGCGCTCGCCATCGGAATGCGCGGCCAATCGGGGTTGGCCGAGGTCGCGGTGAGGTGCAGGTTGCGGCGGCGGTCGACCATCGAGAATACCGGCAGCAGGGGGGCGTGGCCTTTGTGATGCTCTTTCAGATGCGCGACGACATCTTCAAGCGCGCGCTGCGACAATGGCGACGGGATCACCGGTACGATGATGATATCGGCAGCGCGCATCATTTGCTCGCTGGTCTCGGTCAAGCCGGGCGGGCAATCGAGGAAGATGCGGTCATATTGGCCGCTGATTGTTTCGACGAGTTTCGCCAGCCGCTTTTTCTTGCCGAGCGAGGCGAGGAAACCGTCGAGACTGCGCAGCGATATGTCGGCGGGAAGCAGGTCCAGATTGGCAATTGCGGTCCGGGTGATCAGGCTGTCCGGCTCAATATCGCGCTCGAACACCGAACGTGCCTTTGGCTTCTTTTCGGGCTCATGGCCCAGTATGAAGCTCGCCGCCGACTGCGGGTCGAGATCCCACAACAAAGTCTTTTTGTCGCGCCGCAACGCCGCCTCCGCCGCCAGATTGACCGTAAGCGTGGTTTTACCCACCCCACCCTTCAGGCTGTAGATTGCAATCACTTTTGCCTTGTGCGCCATATTGCTTTGCTCACCCTCCTTGCCTCAAATGTCAATCGCCCAGAAAGCTGTGTATTTCGTTGGGACAAGGCTTTCCCTTGCAAAATGGCTGCGCTAGGGCCGGGAGCGTGACACGCGAAAACATTAAATGCGATCTGGCGATCGTGGGTGGCGGACTTGCCGGTGGACTCATCGCTCTGGCGCTCGCCAAGATGCGGCCCGAACTCAAAGTCGTGGTGATCGAACAGGGCGAAACCTTCGGCGGCAATCATATCTGGAGCTATTTTGCGACCGATATCTTGCCCGAGCATCGCTGGCTGACAGCGCCGCTCGTGACCTATGGCTGGTCCGGATATGAGGTTCGTTTCCCCGCCCACACCCGCGAGCTAGACAATATCTATTACACCATCGAGTCAGAGCGGCTCGACTGGATATTGCGGCATAACCTGCCCGCATCCGCGTTGATGCCCGGACGCGAGGTTAAAGCCGTGTCGCCACGGCTGGTCGTGCTCGACGGCGCGCAGCGAATCATCGCAGGCGGCGTGATTGACACGCGCGGCGGCGGCGACCTCAACCATCTCGATTGCGGCTGGCAGAAATTCACCGGGCAATTGATGCAGTTGTCCGAGCCGCACAACCTGACCAAGCCGATCGTCATGGATGCAACGGTCGAGCAATTTGATGGCTATCGTTTCGTCTATGTCCTGCCCTTTGGCATGGACAAGATATTCGTTGAAGACACCTATTACAGCGACAAGCCCGATCATGACTCGCGCCGCTATCGCCAACGCATCGCCGAATATGCCGACACGAAAGGCTGGAAGGTCGAGCGCGTTTTGCGCGAGGAAAACGGGGTATTGCCAGTCGTCATGGGCGGCGACCTCGAAAATTATTGGGCGAGCGGCAGTGGGCGGACGGCAAAGGCGGGCGCGCGCGGCGCGTTTTTCCAGGCGGTGACAAGCTATTCGCTACCCGATGCAGTGCGCAATGCGATTTTCATTGCAGAGCAGCCCGACCTCGACGGCGACAAATTGAACCTGCTGATGCGGCAGCGCGCGCAGGAGCATTGGGCGAACGGCAAATTCTACCGGATGCTCAATCGGATGCTGTTCCGCGGTGCCGACACCAGCGACCGCTACAAGATACTCGAACGTTTCTACAGGTTAAAGCCCGGATTGATCGAGCGCTTCTATGCGGGGAAGACGACCGGCGGTGACAAGGCGCGCATATTGTCTGGCAAGCCGCCCATTCCCATCGGGAAAGCCATCACCGCGATCCGGAGCAAGAAGAAATGAAAACCGCAGCAATCATAGGTGCCGGATTTGGCGGGTTGGCGCTTGCCATCAGGCTCCAGTCGGCGGGCGTAGCGTCGACTCTAATTGAGGCGCGCGATAAGCCGGGCGGGCGCGGTTATTATTGGGAGAAGGAGGGCTTCACCTTCGATGGCGGACCGACGGTCATTACCGATCCGCCGTGTCTCGAAGAATTATGGGCGCTGTCCGGCCACAAGATGGCCGACGATATCGAGTTGATGCCGGTATTTCCATTCTACCGACTGAACTGGGCCGATGGCACGAACTTCGATTATTCGAATGACGCTGTTGGTCTGAAAGCCGAAATCGAAAAACTGAACCCGGACGATGTGGAGGGCTATCGCCGCTTTCTCGAATATTCGAAGGGCGTATTCAAGGAAGGCTATCAAAAGCTTGGCTCGGTCGCGTTTCTCGATTTCGCGTCGATGATCAAGGCCGCGCCTGCACTGATGAAATATCAGGCGTGGCGCTCGGTTTATTCGATCGTGTCGTCTTACGTCAAAGACGAGAAATTGCGCGAGGCATTATCGTTTCACACGCTTTTGGTGGGCGGCAACCCGATGAGCACGAGCGCAATTTATGCTTTGATCCACACCATCGAAAAAGAGGGCGGCGTGTGGTTTGCCAAGGGCGGCACCAACCGGCTCGTGGCGGCGATGGTCACGCATTTCGAGCGGTTGGGCGGCACGGTTCGTCTGGGCGATCCGGTCGCCGAAATCGAGACGCGCGGCGATAAGGTCATTGGCGTTCGAACAAAATCTGGGTGGCGGATGGATTGCGACGTTGCAGCGTCCAACGGCGACTTGATGCACACCTACAAGGATTTGCTGACCAGCAACAAACGCGGCGAGCGGGCGGCGAAATCGCTGAACCGGAAGAGCTGGTCACCTTCGCTGTTCGTGCTGCATCTGGGTATCAAGGGAACATGGCCGGGCATTCCGCACCATATGATATTGTTCGGCCCGCGCTACAAAGGCTTGCTCGACGATATCTACAAAAACGGCATTTTGCCGAAGGATTTCTCGCTGTATCTGCACCATCCGACGGTCACCGACCCGTCATTGGCACCTGAAGGTTGCTCGACATTCTATGTACTCGCGCCGGTCGCGCATATGGGCAAGGCGCCGCTGGATTGGGATGGCGATGTCGGCGAGGCGCTGAAGGAGCGGATCCTCGACGAACTCGAACGGCGGCTTATCCCCGACATTCGGTCGCGGATCATGACTCAGTTCCATTACACCCCGGCCGATTTCGGCCGCGACCTGTCGGCGCATCTGGGTAGCGCATTCAGCCTTGAACCGGTGCTGTGGCAAAGCGCATTTTTTCGCGCGCACAACCGCGACGATGCCATACCGAACCTGTATTTCGTCGGCGCGGGCACCCATCCGGGGGCGGGTATTCCGGGCGTGGTCGGCAGCGCAAAAGCGACGGCGGCACTGATGCTGGAGGATATGGTTTGAAGCGACTGGCGGTCTATTGCGGGTCGGCGACGCCTGCGAATCCGATCTACATCATGACCGCGCGCGCGGTCGGCGCGGCGCTCGCCAAGCGCGGGATTGGCGTGGTATATGGCGGCGGCCGGCTTGGGCTGATGGGAGCTGTCGCGGATGGTGCGCTCGAAGCAGGCGGCGAGGTTATCGGCGTCATCCCCGAAGCTTTGGTGGGCGCCGAGGTCGCGCATCGCGGCTGCACCGAGCTTCATGTCGTCTCCGGCATGCATGAACGAAAGGCGCGCTTTACCGACCTCTCCGATGGTTTCATCACTATCCCCGGCGGCGTCGGCACGATGGACGAATTGTGGGAAGCAATCAGCTGGTCGCAGCTGGGCTATCACAGCAAGCCCATCGGCATTCTGAACATCGCGGGTTTTTATGACCAGCTTATTGCGTTCAACAAAAACATGATCGACGTCGGTTTCATCCGCGAGGCTCATGCCGGGATCATGATAGTCGACGATACGCTCGACGGACTGCTTGGCAAGATGGCGGCCTATGTCCCCCACCGAAATATCTTCCAGATGAAGGCGGATGATTTGTGAAACCTCCCCGGTACGGGGAGGGGGACCATGCGGAGCATGGTGGAGGGGCACACGCCAAGGCTCCTGACCAAGAAGGCATATATTCGCTGCACCTGCCCTCGACCAGCCTTCGGCTGGTCCCCTTCCCGGTGGGGGAGGAATGATGCTTGACCGCCCCACCCTAGTCGCCTGTGCGCAGGACAGCATATCGCGCGGGTCGAAATCATTCCGCTTTGCCAGCCGCCTGTTCGACAAGACGACGCGCGAGCGCGTCTGGCTGCTCTACGCCTGGTGCCGTAAATGCGACGATATGGCCGACGGGCAGGACCATGGCGGGGCCATGGAGGCGGTCGACGATTCCATGGCGCGGCTGGCCGTTATCCGCGAGTTGACCGCCAAGGCTTTAGATGGCGAACCGACAGGCGAGCCAGCCTTCGATTGCCTTGGCGTGGTCGCGCGTGAATGCGGACTGACCCAGAGAATGGCGGACGATGTCATAGAGGGCTTCGCGCTCGACGCTGCCGAATGGCACCCGCGCCGTGAAGCCGACCTGTACCGCTATTGCTATTACGTAGCGGGCGCGGTGGGCGTGATGATGGCGGTGGTCATGGGCGTCTCGCCGGACGATGACGCGACGCTTGATCGTGCCTGCGATCTTGGTCTTGCATTCCAGTTAGCGAACATCGCCCGCGACATTGCAGAGGATGATGCGGCGGGACGCTGCTATCTGCCAGATGACTGGCTGGCAACGCTCGACATCGCGCCGGGTGAGCATATGAAGCCGCACAACCGGAAGAAACTCGCGCTGATGGGCCGCTGGCTCGCCGACGAGGCCGAACAATATGAGGCATCGGCGCGCGTCGGTGCGGCGGCGTTGCCCTTCCGAGCGCGCTGGGCCGTGCTGTCGGCTGCAGGGATTTATGGCGAGATTGCCCGCAAGGTGCGTAGCGCTGGCGGACAGGCCTGGGACCAGCGCATTTATACCAGCCGTCCGGAAAAGTTTCGCTGGGTGAGGAAAGCATTTGTCGATGCTGTGGCCAACAACCCGCGCGATATGAACCGCGACAGCCTGTGGACTAGGCCTCGGCAATAATATTTACCGTAGAGCTGAGCCTGTCGAAGCACGCCCTATCGGCTGTAGCGCCGCAGTTGAGAGGTGCCCTTCGAGAGGCTCAGGGCTACGGTGATTGTTCGTCAAGCAGCTTCGCTGCTCGCCCTGCCAGCCGTTCGACGGCAGCGCCATGAATGTCAGGCGCGCAGCAGATTAGCCCAAAATCCAAAGGCTCGCGCTTGTTATAGAAAATGGATTTTCCTAGTGCGTCGGTCACCACCGCCCCTGCCTCCTGCGCCACCAGATGCGCGGCAGCGATGTCCCATTCGTTTCCCCACCGAAGCGTCGCGACCAGATCGGCTCGGTCGCACGCGACCATCGTCATCCGCATCGCAATGCTGTTTGGCTTGGTCACAGTCACCAGATCGCGGTCTAATTTGGGCAAATCGTCGGCGGGAACGCGCGAACCGGTGAAGTGTTGCCGGGTGCTGCCGGAAAGCCGCTCGCCATTGCAAATCACGCCCTCGCCTGCCGCTGCGACCCAGAGTTTGGATTGTGCAGGCGCTGCCATTGCCGCAAACACAGGCTGTCCGTCGGCGACCAGCGCCACAGAAACACACCAGCCGCTTCGCCCGCGCACATAATCGCGCGTGCCATCGATAGGATCGACGAGCCACAACAGCCGCGCATCGAGCCTTGCCGGATCGTCAACGGTTTCCTCGGAGAGCCACGCCGCCTCGGGCAAAATCCCGCGCAGCCGATCAGTCAACAGCGCATCGACTTCCATGTCGATATCACACACCGGGTTATTAGCACTCTTTTCCCAGACTTTGGTGTCAGGAACCGCGCCATCGCGCCAGCTGGTAAAGGCCAGCGCCGCTGCCTCCTGCGTGGCGGCGATTACCGCGTCCCTGTCGAGCAGGCGCTCAGGCACCCGCGACCATCATCCCGTCAATGCGAACCGTCGGCACATTGTTGCTGCGGATGAACTCGATATCGTTGGCAGCGGTCATCGCCTTGAACATATCTTTCAGGTTTCCGGCGATGGTAAACTCGCTCACCGGTCCGGCGATTTCGCCGTTGATGATCAGAAACCCAGCCGCACCACGGCTATAGTCTCCGGTCACTGGATTGACCCCCTGTCCGGCGAGTTCGTGAATATAGATGCCGTGCTCGATATCAGCCATCAACTCGGAAGGCGTCGCAGTGCCGCCTTCAAGATGCAGGTTCGACGAGCTTACCCCCGGCGCGCCGCTGACGCCACGGCTTGCATGGCCGGTCGGCTCCAGCCCGAGCTGCCGCGCCGACGCGCTCTCCATCAGCCATCCTGTGAGCACGCCCTGATCGATAATCGAACGACGCGTGGTGGGTAAGCCCTCACCGTCAAATGCCTTGGAACCCAGCCCACGCTTGCGGTGTGGATCATCGATGATCGAAATGCTGCTATCGAACAATTGCGTGCCATCGGCGTCGAGCAAGAAACTGGTCTTGCGCGCAATCGCCGAGCCGGAAATCGCGCCCAGCAGATGTCCGACAAATGAACCGCCGATGCGCGGGTCGAAAATCAGCGGCATTTGCCCGCTTTTAACCGTGCCGGGATTGACCCGCTTTACCGCGCGTTCGCCCGCGCGTTTGCCGATGGCGGCTGGACTGTCGAGGTCAGCATAGTGCCGCGCCGACCGCCAGTCGTAATCGCGTTCCTTGGCGTCGCCGTCGCCTGCCAGTACGCTCGCCGAGATGCCATAGCCCGAAGCCGACTTCACCCCTGCAAAGCCGTGGCTGGTCGCAAGCGCGAAAATTGAGCGGCCGGCGCTCGCCCCTGCGCCTTCGCTGTTGGTGACGCCTTGAACCGCACGCGCCGCATCTTCGCATTCCAACGCAGCGGCTCTCAGTTCGGCTGGGTCAGGGTCCTTGCCATCGTCGGCATCGAGCTCGGGCAGTTCGCCTTTCAGCAAACGCTCAGCGGGAGCCAGCCCGGCATATTGGTCCTCGGGCGCTTCCTTCGCCATGTCGATCGCGCGCGTCACCAGTCCAGCCAATATCGCCGGATTCATGTTGGATGACGAAATCGTCGCCGAACGCTGGCCGACAAATACGCGTAGGCCGATATCCTCTCCTTCGGAACGGGCAACATCCTCAAGCGCGCCGAGCCTTACCTGCACTTCGGTCGAGGCATCGCAGACGTACACTGCATCGGCGGCGTCGGCGCCTGCCTTGATAGCTTGGGAAACGAGATCTTGTGCGCGTGTCAGCGCTTCTTGTGGTTTCAACATCGCTCCCGCTTAGGCGCGGGGCAGATAACCGTCAATTCGTTGGAACTCAGAAAACCGTGAATAGCACCGCCAAGACGACCGGAATTCCAAGCGCCCCGGCCCATAATTTGATCCGGTCTGCAGTGAAGCGCGTTTGAAGGCCAGCATCGCTCGATCCTTCATTCTCAAGCTTCTGCCAGCGCTTCTCCATATTGTGGCAAGAGGGAATGACCAGCGCGACGAAAACCACCAGCATGAAATAGGGCAGGATCGACATGCCTTCGGAATGCATTGTTGGCGAAGTAATGAATATCAATGCGAGTGTATAAACAACCAATGCCACAGCGACATGGTCGCTTATCCGCTTGGCGTAGCTCTTGTGCGCGCGACCATGCGTGGCGTGTTCGGCTTTTGCCATAACAATCTCTCCTGCTCTACCCGGACACGAGACTGTCACCATATCGCGCGCGTTTCAAGCGGATTTACCAAGCGCTAGGGCAAGCCCAGAATCTTGTGGTTTTGCAGCGACAACCGCCATTTGGGATGCGCCATGACGAAATCCATGGCCGCATCGACATTGGCTGCATTCGACTCGGACGACCCGCTGTCCATCGGCTGGATCAGGAAACTGGCGAATTTCCACTGCTCCATCGCCGCAGTATCGCTCCCCGGCTGCGGCCACACGAGCTTCAACTCATCGCCGCTTTGTTGCACGGTTTGAGAGCCTGCCTTGGGACTGATGCAGACCCAGTCGATGCGCGGATGCACAGGCAGAGTGCCGTTACTTTCGATGGCGATGGTGAAACCATGCGCATGGAGTGCGTCGACAATTGCGTCATCGACTTGAAGCATGGGTTCGCCGCCTGTGATGACCACATAACGGTCGTCGGCCCCTTCGCCCCATTGCTCGACAACCTTGGCCGCGAGCGCACCCGCGTCATAGCGCCCTCCATTTGTCCCATCCATGCCGACAAAATCGGTGTCGCAGAACTGGCAGATGGCGCTGGCCCGACCCTCCTCGCGCCCAGTCCACAAATTGCATCCGGAAAAGCGCAGGAACACCGCGCGACGTCCGGCGTGGACGCCCTCGCCCTGTAACGTAAGGAATATCTCTTTGACCGCGTAGCTCATGCGTAAATGGTCGGGTCGACCAACCCTGCATCGGCAAAGCCCTTCGCGCGCAGGCGGCAGCTGTCGCAGCGGCCGCACGCCTTGTTGTCGGGCGTCGGGTCATAGCAGGACCAGCTCATCCCGGCATCCAGCCCCAATCGCGAGGCCTCGGTGGCGATGTCAGCCTTGCTCATGTGGAGCAAAGGCGTGTGGACGGTGAAGCCGTCACCTTCAACCCCTGCTTTTGTCGCCAAGTTCGCCATCGCTTCAAATGAACGGATGAATTCCGGACGGCAATCGGGATAACCCGAATAATCGAGCGCGTTGACGCCGATCCACAAATCCCGCGCACCGCGGGCTTCGGCAAGGCCAAGGCACAGCGACAGGAATATCGTGTTGCGCGCCGGGACATAAGTGACGGGAATCGCGTTTTCGTCAACGCCTTCCTTCGGCACGTCAATATCCGCGGTCAGCGCCGAGCCGCCGAACCGCGTCAGGTCAAGCGGCAGGACGATATGCTCTAGAGCGCCTAGATGCGCGGCGATGGTGGCGGCGCTTTCCAGCTCGATGCGGTGGCGCTGGTTATAATCGATCGTCAGTGCGATGAGGTCATAGCCCGCTTCACGCGCGAGCCCTGCGACGACCATGGAGTCGAGACCGCCCGACAGGAGGACGATGGCGGATTTTCCCTTGGAGTTCATAATTCCCCATAGCCGTTCGTGTCGAGCGAAGTCGAGACACCCTTAAGACGCGCACGCATTCAAGGCCTCTCGACTGCGCTCGAGGCAAACGGATTTGGGCAGTAAGAGGAAAATGGTGCACCCGGAGCGATTCGAACGCCCGGCCCTCAGATTCGTAGTCTGATGCTCTATCCAGCTGAGCTACGGGTGCACTGGAAGGCGGCTATTAGGGTGGCGATTTGTAATTGGCAACCTCAATTTTCGACCTTCCAAGCCAAAATATTTCACGCAGAGGCGCAGAGAACGCAGAGCGGATAGCCACTCGGCGTTCTCTGCGCCTCAGCGTGAACCAAATTTATTTTGTCGCCAAAGCTGCCTGCGCCGCCGCCAATCGCGCGATTGGGACGCGATATGGCGAGGCGGACACATAATCCAGCCCGACCTTTTCGCAGAACGAGATCGATGCCGGGTCACCGCCATGTTCGCCGCAGATGCCGAGTTTGATATCGGGGCGGGTTTTGCGGCCCTTGGTTGCAGCGATTTCGATCAGCTGGCCGACGCCTTCAACGTCGATGCTGACGAACGGATCGCGCGCGTAGATGCCCTTGTCGACATAATGCGTCAGGAATCTTGCCGCGTCGTCGCGTGACACGCCCAAAGTGGTTTGCGTCAGGTCGTTGGTGCCAAAGCTGAAGAAGCTGCCGACCTCGGCGATTTCGTCGGCCATCAAAGCTGCGCGCGGCAGTTCGATCATCGTTCCGACCAGATATTCGATTCGCTTGCCCTGTTCGGCGAACACCGCCTCGGCGGCCTTGTCGACGACATCCTTCATCAGTTCGAGTTCGCGGCGGGTGCCGACGAGCGGGATCATGATTTCAGGCACCGGCGCGACGGCCAGCGAACACGCCGCCTCGAATATCGCACGTGCTTGCATCTCGTAGATTTCAGGATAGGTCACGCCGAGACGGCAGCCGCGATGCCCGAGCATCGGGTTAACCTCGTGCAATTCAGCGGCGCGCTGCTTGAGAACCTCGATACCAACGCCAGCGGCTTCGGCCACATCGGCAAATTCGCTTTCCTCATTCGGCAGAAATTCGTGCAACGGCGGGTCGAGCAGGCGGATCGTCACCGGCAATCCCGCCATCACCTCGAAAATCGCGGCAAAATCCTTGCGCTGTTCGGGCAGCAATTTGTCGAGCGCGGCCCGCCTGCCCTTTTCGTCGTCGGCGAGGATCATCTGGCGCACGGCGGTAATCCGCCCGGCATCGAAGAACATATGTTCGGTGCGGCACAGGCCGATGCCCTCCGCGCCGAAATCGCGCGCGGTTTGTGCATCCAAAGGCGTTTCGGCATTGGCGCGAACTTTCATCCGGCGGCCAGCGTCTGCCCAGACCATTAATGTGCCGAAATCGCCGACCAATTCAGGCTGCAAGGTCGGGACAGCGCCTGCCATCACTTCGCCGCTGGTGCCGTCGATGGTGATGATATCGCCTTCGCCCAATTTGCGGTCGCCAATCCGCAACGTCTTCGCCTTGGCATCGATCTGCAGGCTGCCAGCGCCTGACACACAAGGCCGACCCATGCCGCGTGCGACCACCGCCGCGTGGCTGGTCATGCCGCCGCGTGCGGTCAGGATGCCCTTGGCCGCGTGCATGCCGTGAATGTCTTCAGGGGACGTTTCGATACGGACGAGAATGACCGCCTCACCCATCGCGTCATGCTGCTCCGCAGTATCGGCGTCGAACACGATCTTGCCAGAGGCCGCGCCGGGCGATGCTGGCAGGCCCGACGTCAGCACATCGCGAGCCGCATTGGGATCAAGCGTCGGGTGCAGCAACTGGTCGAGCGCCATCGGGTCGACTCGAAGCACGGCCTCTTCCTTGGTGATAAGGCCAGATTCCGCCATATCGACCGCGATCTTCAACGCGGCCTTTGCGGTGCGCTTGCCCGAACGGGTTTGCAGCATCCACAGCTTCTCGCGCTCCACCGTGAACTCGATATCCTGCATATCGCGGTAATGCGTTTCGAGGATGTTGAAAACATCGGCGAGCTGCCCGTAAACCTCGGGCATTGCCTCTTCCATCGACAGCGGTTTGGCCCCAGCCCGCTCGCGCGCCGCCAGCGTCAGATATTGCGGCGTGCGGATTCCGGCAACGACATCCTCGCCCTGCGCGTTAATCAAGAACTCGCCATAATAAGCATTCTCGCCGGTCGCGGGATCGCGCGTAAAGGCAACGCCGGTGGCCGACGTCTCGCCCATATTGCCGAACACCATCGCCTGCACATTGACCGCAGTGCCCCAGTCGCCGGGGATGTTGTTGAGGCGGCGATAGACTTTCGCGCGATCCGATTCCCACGACCCGAACACAGCGCCGACCGCGCCCCATAATTGGTCGTGCACATCCTGTGGGAACGGCTTGCCCCATTCGGCCTCAACGAGGCGCTTATATTCGGCGACCAAGGCCTTCAAATCATCGGCAGACAATTCGGTATCGAGATAATAGCCCTGGTCTTCCTTGGCGATCTCCAGTGCTTCCTCAAACGCGCCATGATCGAGTTCAAGCACGACGTCGGCATACATCTGGATAAAGCGGCGATAGCTGTCCCACGCAAAACGCGCATCGCCCGACGAGGTAGCGAGGCCCTCTACAGTGATATCGTTAAGCCCCAGATTCAGAACGGTATCCATCATTCCCGGCATCGACACGCGAGCGCCGGAGCGAACCGAGACGAGCAGCGGATTAATGGGGTCGCCGAAGGTCTTGCCGGTCACATTTTCGATATGCGCGATGCCGTTCGCCACCTCGGCGCGGACGCTGTCGGGGAAGGTCTGGCCGTTAGCATAATAAGCGGTGCACATTTCGGTGGTGATCGTAAAGCCGGGGGGCACCGGCAAGCCAATCGAGGCCATGCCATCAAGATTTGCACCCTTGCCGCCAAGCACATTCTTGTTGCCGCGAACGGTCTCGTCCCCATCCGAAACGCCGCCACCGAACCGATATACATATTGGGTCATTCACTACTCCAACCTAACCCTCTCCCCTTGCGGGAGAGGAGCGAGACTTGGCAACTTGTTGCCTAGTCGCAGCGGTGAGGGGTGCGGGCAGTGAGGAACCCCCTCACCCTCCCACTGCTTCGCAGCGGGCCCCTCCCTCTCCCGCAAGGGGAGAGGGGTGTTACTTACCCCTCGATCTTCGAAAAATCCGCCACGCGGTGAACCGCGTCGCGAAACCTTGCCAGCAATCCCAACCTGAACGCCCGTTTGGCCGGGTCTTCGTCATTCACCATCACCTCGTCGAAAAAGCGGTCGATGGGTTCGCGCAAGGTGGCGAGCGCCGCCATCGCGTCCTCGAACCTTTCGTCTTCAACCGCTTTTTCGGCTTGCTGTTCCGCAAGGTCCAGCGCGCCGAGCAGGCCGATGTCCGCCGCAACCGCGCCTTCCGGAACGGTGCCTTCGGTACGGCCGTGATTTCCGGCGATCGCGGTGCGCATTCCCTGGTCGACATCGACAAACGGGTCTTCCTCACCCGTTTGCGGGATTTGCTGATCGCCGCCATCGGTCATCGGCGCATCGGACGCCTTGTCGAGCACGGGCGAGACCGGGTGCGAGCCCTTGAGGATATTCGCCGCGCGCTTGTACGCGGCCAGCAAATTCGCGCCCTCTGCGGTGGTTATATATGTTTGCAATGCCTTCACCCTCGCGAGCAGCCGGACAAGATCGTCCTCACCGCCAAGACTAAACACGGCATCGATCAAATCGTGCCGAACGCCCGCTTCGCGTTGCTGGACCTTGAGACGGTCGGCGAAGAAGTCGAGGACGTTATTCGTCGCTGCGTCCGAGCTTGCAAACACCGCTAAACAGTTGGCGAGTGCCACAGTCTCGCGATAATTAAGTTCTATTTGCCAGTCTAGTTTTGTTTTTCCAAGTTTCTCAAGCTCAAAGCCCAGTGATTCTTTATCGTGATCGCCAAAGAGCTTTTTGAAAGAGGCATTTTCATCGAGACCCGCTCTGATAAATGTTTGCATGATAATGCTACTAATTTGATTCAACGTTTCTCTAACAGAAATTCGAAGCCTGTTATTTAGTATGAGTGAAATTGCCGAAAGACCTGCTCGGCGGAGTGCAAAAGGATCTCGCGAACCGGTTGGAGCCATGTCGTTTAACATGAAGATAAATAACGTATCCAGCTTATCCGCCAAACTCACCGCCACCGTTACCGGCGCGGTGGGGACATCGTCGCCCTGCCCGACCGGCTTGTAATGGTCGCGGATGGCGTCGGCTACGGCGTCGCTCTCGCCCTGCGCGCGGGCGTAGTAGCCGCCCATGATGCCCTGCAATTCGGGAAACTCGCCGACCATGCCGGTGACGAGGTCGGCCTTGCACAGGCAGGCGGCGCGTTCGGCGGCGTCAGCTAGTTCGCTCCGCGTCAGGGACTGTCCCCGCATGGGGACTGTCCCTTTGTCTGCACCGCCGGGGACAGTCCACTGCGCTTCGCTTGGGACAGTCCCCTCAGCGCCGACGATCCCCTCTTCAACCAACCACCGCGCCAGCTTGGCCACTCGTTCGACTTTGTCGGCAACCGTCCCCAATTTCTCGTGGAAGGTAATTTGGCTTAGCTTCTTCGCCTGATCGTCGAGCGCGATCTTCAGGTCCTGCTCCCAGAAGAATTTCGCATCCGACAACCGCGCCGCGAGTACTTTTTCATTGCCAGCGACAATCGCCGCACCGCCGTCATTCGCGACAATATTCGCGGTGCAGACAAACGCGTTCGCAAGTTTGCCTGCGCTACCATGGCAGACAAAATATTTCTGGTTCACCCGCGCGGTGAGCTGAATGACTTCTTCCGGAACCTCCAGAAACGCCGGGTCGAAACGCCCGAGCATCGGCACCGGCCATTCGGTCAGCCCGGCATTTTCCGCGACCAGCCCTTCGTCTTCGACCAAAGTCAGCCCCGCTGCTTCCGCCGCCGCCTTCGCGCCGTCGCGGATGATCGCGCAGCGTTCGGAGAAGTGGACGATGACATGGCAGGCGCGGAGCTTCTCGATATAGTCGCCCGCGTTGCCAATGGTGATCGGGCCGCTGTGATGGAACCGGTGGCCCATCGTTGCAGCACCGCTGACGATGCCGTCGATTTCACACGGCACCACGTCATCGCCGAGCAAGGCCACGATACCCTGCAACGGACGCACCCAGCGCAGGCTCTCGGTGCTCGCCGACGCCGCGCCCCAGCGTTGCGATTTCGGCCAAGGGAAGCCGCGGATAATCGCGGCGATCGCCTCGCCGAGCACATCGGCGGTGTTGCGTCCTGCCTTCTCGACAATCGCAAAATACACGCCATCGCGTTCGACCAACTGGTCCTGCGTCAGCCCGGTCTTGCGAAGAAAACCCTCCATCGCCTGCGGCGGCGCGCCGACCTTTGGGCCTTTCGTTTCCTCCGAAACCGCCTCGGTCGCCAGCGGCAAGCCTTTGGCGATCAACGCCAAACGGCGCGGGGTGGCAAAGGTTTCGATGCTTTCGGCGGCAATGCCAGCCTTCGCCAGCGCCTCGTTAAACAGCCGCGCCAAATCCTCCTTGGCCTTCCCCTGCATCCGTGCAGGGATTTCTTCGGAGCGGAGTTCGAGGAGGAAGTCGGTCATGCCGCCACCTGCACATACACCACTAGCATTGTCATCCTCGCGAACGCGGGGATCCATGGTCGACCCTGTCCGCCTCCACCGCCTCGTTGATGTAAACTTAACGCGCAGACCATGGATCCCCGCGTTCGCGAGGATGACAAAGTTGGGGTAAGGAGGTTGTGCGAATGCATCAAGCCGCCCACCCGTTCTTTTCCATCCAAGCCTGACAGCTGCCTTTGGCAAGGTCGCGCACACGGCCCATATAGGACGCGCGTTCCTGCACCGAGATTACGCCGCGCGCTTGAAGCACGTTGAAGATATGGCTCGCCTTGATTGCCTGCTCATAAGCCGGAATAGGCAGCGCGCGCGTCAGGCAGCTCTCGCACTCTCCCGTCGCCTTCTTGAACGCATCGAACAGCATATCGGTATCGGCGACCTCGAAATGATAGGCGCTCATCTGCTTTTCATTTTCGCGGAAAACGTCGCCATAGGTGATCGCGGGGCGGTCGGGCGTGGCACTGTTATAGGCTAGGTCGAAGATGCTGTCCTTGTTCTGGATATACATCGCCAGCCGCTCAAGGCCGTAAGTCAGTTCACCCGCCACAGGCTTGCAATCAAAACCGCCCATTTGCTGGAAATAGGTGAACTGGGTGACCTCCATGCCATCGCACCAGACTTCCCAGCCAAGCCCCCATGCACCAAGCGTGGGCGATTCCCAGTCATCCTCGACAAAGCGGATATCGTGGAGTAGCGGGTCGATACCGATTGCATCAAGCGAGCCGAGATACAGTTCCTGCAGGTCCGGCGGGCTGGGCTTCAGAATGACCTGATATTGGTAATAAGCACCCAAGCGGTTGGGATTTTCCCCATAGCGCCCGTCGGTCGGGCGGCGGCAGGGCTGAACAAACGCGGCGTTCCAAGGGTCTGGCCCAAGCGCGCGCAATGTTGTCGCGGTGTGGAACGTGCCAGCACCCATTTCCATGTCGTAAGGCTGTAATATCGCGCAGCCCTGCTTGCCCCAATAATCATGAAGCGTGAGGATCAAGTCCTGAAAGCTGAGCGGTTCCGCAGACATGGCCAGCCCTTGGCGGAGAACCCTCGCTAAATCAAGGTTCTGGACGCAGTCGCAGCATTTTGTCAGCCGTGCATAGCTTTTTGTAAGGTCTTATTGACATCGCCCACGAATCGGGGTAGTAAGGTTTCCATGACACAAAGACAGCATCACCTGACATGAAGAACCAGCTGAAAGTGCTGCGCGCGATGCGCAACTGGAGCCAGGCGGAACTCGGTGAGCATCTGGATGTGTCGCGGCAGGCGGTGAATGCGATCGAAACGGGAAAGTACGACCCGTCATTGCCGCTGGCGTTCAAAATTGCCCGGCTGTTCGGTCAGCCAATCGAGGAGATTTTCGATGACGGATTTGACGGAGGCCAGGATGACAGATCATGATGAAGCCGACAATTCGAACGGTCGTTCGACGATCTGGATGATGCTGGCAGGATTGGGCATCGTCATGACGGGCGGCGCTATTGTCGGATATTTCTCCGAAATGAACTCGGGTGGGAAAGATCCCGTTAGCACGCCGGGCATCATAGCGCTTGCGGTTTTCGTCGCCATTATCGGCGGCCTTGCCTATTCCATCTGGCGCAATGCCCGAAAAATCAGGGCGAGCGGCGAGCCCCTCAGCCGACGGGAGAAGCTCAATAACCGGATATTGATCGGCTCCGGCCTGTTGGGGGGGATCATGGCCTTGATATTGTCCATATCTGGAACGGCCAGCACCAATAATCCCGACGTGTTTTCAAGCGAGCCTATTTCAGCACCTGTAGCGCTGCTGCTCGCCTTTATCGTCGGCGTGCTGCTGCCGCTGGTGTCATATTACTGGCACAAAAAGGTGGTCGATGAGCAGGAAGAGGCGGCTTACCGTACCGGCACACTATTTGCGATGTATGCCTTCTGGATCGTTGCTCCGGTGTGGTGGCTGCTGTGGCGCGGCGGCATGCTACCTGCCCCCGATGGCGTGGCGCTCTACCTGATGACGACCTTTGTTGCGCTGATTGTCTGGTCCTGGAAAAAATATCGCTGACAATCAAAAATTTATCGTTCACCAAACACCCTCTCTCAAAGGAGCAATGCAATGCGTACAAAGTTCAAAACCCTGATGGCTTCTGCTACGGCAATTGCCTTTTCGTTCGGCTCCGCAGCCTTAGCACAAACGCCGAGTGAGGCTCCCGTTGCGGTTGAAGCGCTCGACCCTGTCAAGGCGGTTCCACCTGCCCCCAAAGACGTGGATCCGGCATTGTGGGTGGTGAAGGACGAAGACACAACCATCTATCTGTTCGGCACCGTCCACATCCTGAAACCCGGGCTCAGCTGGTTCGACGAAGGTGTCAAGACGGCGTTCGACGCATCGGATCGCTTGGTTCTCGAAATGGTCGAGCCGCCTGCGGCCGAAACGCAGGCCTTGTTTTCGAAGCTCGCAATCGACACCAGCGGCAAAACACTGCGCTCCAAGATGACCGATAGCGACCGTCCGATTTACGAGGCCGCGCTCGGCAAGATCGGTCTTCCGGCAGAAGCGCTCGATCCGCTCGACCCTTGGGCGGCAGCGGTGACGATTTCGGTCGTGGCCATGCAAAAGCAAGGCTTCGACATCAACAGCGGCGCGGAAAAACAGCTGACGGCGGCAGCAAAGGCAGTCAGCAAGCCAATTGGCGGCGTGGAAACGATAGAATATCAACTCGGCATCTTCGACAATATGCCGGAAAGCGAACAGGTCCGCTTTCTTATCGAATCGGCCAAAGTCATCGACAATTCAGAACAGATGATGGACCGCATGGTTGCCTTGTGGGGAACGCCGGACCCCGAAGGCCTCGGACGGCTGATGAATGAAGGCCTTTCCAGCCGCGCACTGTATGACGCCCTGCTCACCCGTCGCAATGCCAACTGGGCCAAATGGATCGACGAGCAGATGGAAAAGCCCGGCACCACCTTTATGGCAGTTGGTGCAGGCCATCTTGCCGGCCCCACCAGCGTACAGGCCCTGCTCCCCGCTTATGGCCTGAGCGCGGAAAGAGTGGCGTATTAATCCTTAATATGCCACCGGACGAAGGTTCGCCGCGCGCGGGCCTTCGTCTGTTTTTTTGGGGGAATGATGGAAAATACAGAAACTCTGGCGCCGACCGAAGCGCGATCCGAAAAAGCGCCGAAACCGTTCCCCGCCATCTTGCCTAGCGTTGGCTGGATTGTCCTGTATTTCGTGCTTCAGGGGCTATGCACCGGGATCCTGGTGGCTGCTGGCGTTGGCGGCGCAAACCCGTCAAACGCGGCCACCGCAGTTCAGAACCCCATCATAATCCTGTGGGGCCTGGTGACGGCGGCGCTGGTCCAGCTGTTTCTGATGTGGTTTTATCTGCGCAAGGATGGCCGGATCGGGAAATTGGGCCTCGACCATTTCGGCACCATCTCGCTTGGCCGCACAACCGGGCTTGCGGTAGTGCTTGTCGCGGCGGCGATGGTGTTCAATTATGTTTATGCAACCTACATCATTCCGGGCATCGGGATGCAGGAAGAAATGGCAAAGATGCTCGCGAGCATCCCGCGCACGCCAATTAATATCGCTGCCGGTTTCTTTGCCATCGCGGTGGCCGCGCCGTTGGTCGAAGAACTACTGTTTCGCGGGCTTTTGCAAAATGCGTTAGGAAAATATGTCCCTGTGTGGGGCGCGATTATCCTGTCGTCGTTCCTGTTTTCGCTGGTCCATCTGCAGCCTTATGCGATCCCCGGCCTGATGTCGCTCGGCATTGCGTTCGGATATCTCTACCATCGGACGGGTTCCTTGCGGACCAACATCATACTGCACATGGCCAACAACGCACTGGCGCTGACGTTGACGCAGGGGATTAGCTAGGCGACGACGGGTTCAAGCAACCGCAGCGTTCCCGCATCGGCGTCGATCTCCGTCATCCCGCCCACCGGCAAGGTGAACTGGTCGGCGATATGTCCGAACCACGCGCCGGTATAGACAGGCACTCCAAGCGATCCCAGATGCTGGCGCAGCACGTCGTTGAGCGTGAAACCCCCATAGACGCCGCTGCTGCTACCGGTGCAACTGGTGCACTGCCCGAACACAGCACCGCTTAGATTTTTGAGGATCCCTGCAAGACCGAGCTGAGTCAGCATTCGGTCGATGCGATATTCGGCTTCGTCCACATCCTCCAGAAACAGGATCGCGCCGTCGAAACTCGGCAGATAAGGCGTGCCCGCAAGCGCAGTCAGGACCGTGAGGTTCCCGCCAAGCAACCGCCCGCGCGCCTTCCCCGCCGTAATCGTCTGCGTCCGCCAGCGGCGTTGTGCCAGCCGGTCCTCGCCGCCCTCAGGGTTTACGAGCAACGGCGTCGCGCCCTCAAACGCGATTGGGCGAAACGCATCCCACGATGCCTTGCCCCATGCGCTCCCCGCATTCGGACCATGCAGCGTTACAAACCCACCCTTCGCCGCAATCGCCATGTGGAGCGCGGTTATATCGCTAAACCCGGTCAGTAATTTGGGATTGGCCCGAATGATTCCCCAATCGAGGTAGGGCAAAAGCCGCGCACTTCCCCAACCGCCGCGTACCGCGAAGATCGCCTTCACCTCCTTGTCGGCGAACATCGCGTTGACGTCCGCCGCACGGTCCTTGTCGCGTCCGGCGAGGTAGCCATAGCGGTCGAGAATATGCGGCGCGCGTTTCGGCTTGAGGCCCATCGCGACGATTGCTTCTTCGACGAGCTGGATCTGAAACGGCTCATCGCTGGCCGAAGCAGGCTCGATGAGGCCGACTGTGTCGCCTACCTTGAGACGTGGAGGCCTGCGACCGGCTTTGCCAGCTGTACCGGATTGCGCCGCAAAAGCAGGGGCCGACAGCAACGCCGCCAGCCCCGCCATAATTTGCCGCCGAGTTGTATCGATATCCATACCCGGCAGCTTTATCCGATCAGAACTTCGTATCCACCGAAATCGTAAAGGCTCGACCGCGCGGGTCGGCAACGCGAGGTTCCCAACTGCTACCGCCGCCAGTATCTGTATCGTAGGAAATTGCGAACGGCGGGTCGCGATCGAACAGGTTCTTTACGCCCGCGGTGATCTTGAAGCTCTCTCCAATCCGGTAGTAAGCCGAGAGGTTATACAAAATGTAATCGCTGGTCTTAACAACATCATTTGGTGGATTTACCGAGCCATTGGCGACACCCGGCAATTGCTGGTTCCGATAGCCACTGCGGAAGATTTGAGAAAACGAAACTCCCCAATCTTCGGTGCTGTAGGTGATGAACGCATTATGTTTCCAGCGAAGACCCAGGTCGCCTCCAAAAGTGAACTCGCCCAACTGGTCCGTAAAGGGCGCACTAGCGATTATCTGTTCTTCTTTCTCTAACAAATAAGTGCCGTCCAAGCCCGCAGCCAGTGTGCCTGACCCCAGTTCAAATCCACCACGGACCGATACTTCGATACCTTCGGTATTGCTTGACCCGGCATTGAGAACGGTTTGATCGATAGCAACCAACGTCCCGGCACTGTCTCGAATAAACCTGTCTTCAACCAACGTAATGTTGGCAATCAATTGCGCAAGCGTGGGCGTGATGATGGTACCTTCACGACGAATGTTCCAGTAATCGACCGAAACACTGAAGTTCGCAGATGGCCGAAGAACCAAGCCGCCTCCAAACTCGCGTGAAGTTTCCGGGCCGATATTCGGATTGCCACCGCCGATGATGTCAGGCCTGATGCCCTGACATTCAGGATTGGTCGGCTGAATGACGCCGCCCGGACAATCGCGCGGATCGGCCAAGGTGCCGCCGAATATCGATTCGGTCTGATCGTTAAAGATCTGGTTGAAGGTCGGAACACGAAAGCCGGTGTTATAAGAACCACGGAAAAGCAGCCAATCGGTTGGTTCGAACTTCGCCGCAATTTTGGGGTTTGTCGTCGAGCCAAATCCTTCATATTCGTCAATTCGGATCGCACCGGAAATTTCGAACATGTCGAAAAGCGGCACGAGAATTTCGGCGTAAGCAGCTTTGACATCTCGAGAAACGCCATCAAGCGCGTTGCCGTCGTCGAAAGGCGCAGCTATAATCACTGGACGCGTCGCGGCGGCCCGTTCATCGCCGTTAAAACGATACTCCTCTTTTCGATAATCGACCCCAACGGCGAGCTGGACGGCATTGTCACCAATGTCAAATAGCGACCCCGAAATAGACCCGTCAAACTGCGTGATGGAATATTTGCCGCCGAAAAGAACAACACCCTCTGCGGACACTGCCGATAGGGCATCCCTGGCTGCTTGAGACTGGCTCTGCCCAGGTAGTAAAAAGGGATTTATGATGCCGGTATTCAGCAGGCCAATCAGCCCCGGCACTGTTGCGCCAGGCGCAATCGGCGCGTTCAGGTCAGGCAAGCCAGCCTCATTTACGGTCGTGGCCGAGTTATCACTGAGCGTACCACGGAAGTAATAGCCTGAGCCTAATCTGGACCTTGATTCGCTTTGGGCATATGATGCACCTGCACGATAATTCCAGTCGGCAAAAAGCGGGCCGTCAGCCCCTGCCGCTACACGGAACGTTTTTGTATCCGTGGTGATTTCGCGAGGCCCGCATTCAATGCAGCGCCAGCGATATGCGATTGGCAGCCCTCTTCGCGGTTCCAACGTTGGAAACACCGCCACTAGCCGATTGAATATATTAGTGTAATTCGCACCGCTTGATGGATAGGCGTAATTTTGCGTGCCGCCGTTAGGCGTAATTTGAACGTTCGAAAACCGCTTTTGCGCCGTGGCATCCGAGCCGGTTACTTCAGCAAAAAGCTCATGGTCACCAAATTTGAAAACACCACGTCCAAGATAGGTGACGGTCTCAAGGTCTTGCTGAAGCGAGGCATCCACCCCAGTATCATAGGAACATGCAAATCTGGCCGCAGGGTTTAGCCAGAGGTCATCGGCATATGCATCCTGCTGGAATCCAACCGATGAACAACCTTCAGCACCCGGTAGATCAAGCACATTGACACCCCCGCTGGCTCGAACGGTTGTGCTGCCCGGCAGGAAGGGTGCAGTCCCGGTGCTTGCGATGATCGTACCCAGCGGCGTGTTGGGGCCTACGCCAAGCGGAAAAATCGTTCCGGTTGGGCTTCCGCGCGTATCAGGCGAGAGGCCTCGGTCGACTTGGAAAGTGTCGACAAAATCGCGACGATCTCCAGGCAGTGCTGCTGCATCGCTGTAACTGACGGCTGCCATGAAGTTAAACCCGTCGGTCGAAAGGTCGCCATGACCGGCGATTGCAGAAAGTCGATAAATCGGCGCGTCGCCGCGTTCGGTGATGTCGGCGAAAAGATTGGTACCAAGCCCCTGATAATCCTTGCGGGTGATGAAGTTGATCACACCGCCGATTGCGTCTGTTCCGTAGATTGCAGAAGCACCGTCTTTCAAAACCTCAACCCGCTCGATTGCTGCAAAGGGTATTTGGTTGACGTCCACGCCTGCTCCGTTGAGGCCGTGGCTCGCCACACGGCGACCGTTAAGCAGAACAAGCGTTGCAGATGATCCTTGACCACGAAGGTTGGCAAAACTCGCACCATTATTACCGCGCTGCTGACCGCTGACCACGTCGGCGTTGGATGCGAGATTGTCTGAGCCGGTCCCGTTAGAGCTCAGGTAATTAATGAATTGCTCGGCGCTGCTTATGGAATTGCGCTCAAATTCCTCTGTCGTAACAATCTGCAATGGTAGTGCGCTTTTGGTCGGATCTTGCCTGATCCGTGACCCGGTCACGATAATTGCAGTCCCAGATTCTTCCTCCGCCACTTGCGGCGCAGCAGGCGCGGGTGCCTCTTGCGCCAGCGCCGGTGCAGTCAGGCAGGTTGCCATCAACAACAATGCGGTTTTCGTGAGCTTCATAATATCCCCCTTTTCTAACGTTGGCCGATTACGCCGAATCCCTTACGCGACACGCTATGTGTGCTGTCACGGTTATGCAATATGGATTTGTCCAGACTAACCAGTAGTTCAGCATAGTTTCAATTCCGCCACACTATTTCTCTACTTCACGGGTTGAAAATCAACTTTAGTGGGCGCAAAGACAAGAAATGCTGTCGCAGAAAACACGTTATGCCATCCGTGCGATGCAGCATCTGGCCGACCATTATGGTCAGGGGCCAGTGCAGCTTGCCGACATTGCCGAAGCGCAGAGAATTCCACCTAAGTTCTTGACCGTTATCCTGTCCGAGCTGTCGCGCTCCGGGTTGGTCGCGTCGCAGCGGGGCAAGGACGGCGGTTACTGGCTTGGCGTGCCGCCCATCGACATTAGCTATGGCGACCTCATCCGCATCATGCGCGGTTCGCTTGCGCTCGTGCCGTGTGCAAGCCGCTACGCGCATGAGCGTTGCAAGAACTGCGTCGAGGAAGAAAACTGCCGGACGCGGGCCTTAATGCTTCAGGTGCGGGACAAGACCGCAGACCTGCTGGATGGCATCAATCTGTCGGACAATGTTGAGGCGGACGCTTATTTGCAGGCGGCTGAATAGTTAAACGCCGAACGGCTCGGAAACCGAACCTTTTGGCGTTACAACGAAAATACCCATCGACTCCAAATCTCTAGGGAAATAGTTGAGATTGACCTCTCTCGACATGAGGAACTCGTGATGTTTGAATTTCTCACCAATCTCGACTGGTCCGCCATCGCGCCATATATTGCCATCGGTTTTGGCGCACAGTTGATCGACGGCGCATTGGGCATGGCCTTTGGCGTTATTTGCAGCACGTTGCTGGTCAGCGTCATGGGCGTTCCACCCGCCCGCGCGTCGGCCGGCGTTCATCTGGTCGAAATGTTCACCACGGGCGCGTCGGGTATCAGCCATGTGCTGCACAAGAATATCGACTGGAAGCTGTTCGCTCGGATTGCGATCCCGGGGGTTATCGGCGGATGTGCGGGGGCCTATGTGTTGTCCAACATCGACGCCACGGTGACGCGGCCATTGGTGATGCTGTACCTCACCTGCATCGGTTTCTATTTGCTATATAAAGCCCTGACTTACCCTACAGTGCCAAAGGTGAAAGAGGCAAAGATAGCCGTTCCGTTAGGGCTGATCGGCGGCTTTCTGGACGCGTCGGGTGGCGGCGGCTGGGGGCCGGTGGTTACGTCTAATCTTCTCATTCAGGGAACCGACCCCCGCAAGACCGTCGGCACGGTCAACATCGCCGAGTTTTTCCTGACGACGAGCATCTCGCTCACCTTCATCCTGACCATCGGGCTCGAGGCTTTTACCATGGTGACCGGCGGACTGTTGATCGGCGGATTGATTGCAGCACCACTTGGCGCGGTCATCGCCAAACGGGTCCAGCTCAAAACATTGCTACTGCTGGTCGGAACAGTGCTGACCGCAACCAGTCTGTTCAGCCTTTACAAAGCGCTGTCATAGCCCGCCAATGAAGCTTGCATTTGTGCACCTTCCCGCATATAGGCGCGCGCTTGCCGTTCGTGGACATCCCTGGAGGCGTGGCGGCAAAGACAATTTTATTGGAGATTGAACATGAGCGATCAGCTGACTTTGTCGGCCGAGACGCGCGAACGGGCTGGCAAGGGAGCCTCCCGCGATTTGCGTCGTCAAAACCGGATACCGGCCGTGATTTACGGCAACAAACAAGACCCCGAACTCATCCATGTCGAAGAAAAGGCGCTCGTCAAGTTGTTGATGACCGGCCACTTTTCGAACAGCCTGGTTGAGATCGACCTTGGCGGAAGCAAGCAGATGACGATTCCCAAAGACGTCGCTTTCCATCCGGTTTCAGATCGCCCGACCCATGTCGATTTCCTGCGCATCGTAAAGGGCGCGAAGGTCGAAGTTCTTGTGCCTGTCGTCTTCATCAACGAAGAGAAATCGCCGGGCCTGAAGCGTGGCGGCGTTCTGAACGTGGTTCGCCACGAACTCGAACTGATTTGCGACAACGACAAGTTGCCTGACGACATCCAGATCGACGTCACCGGCTTCGACGTCGGCGATTCGATCCACATCAGCCACGTGAAGTTGCCTGCGGGCAGCGAAAGCAAGATCACTGATCGCGACTTCACCATCGCCACAATCGTTGCTCCATCAGCGCTCAAATCGAGCGATGGCGACACGACGGTTGAGGGCGAAGCGGCGGCTGAAGCCTAAAATTATCTCCGGGGCGGAGCCTATCTGCCCCGGAATTGCCCATAAGGGACGCTTGCGATGCAATTATGGGTAGGCCTTGGTAATCCCGGAGCCACCTATGCGATGCACCGGCACAATATCGGCTTCATGGCGATTGATGCGCTTGCCGAAATCCACGAATTGCCCATGCCAGCGAAGAAATTTCAGGGATGGGTGCAGGAGCTTCGGCCCGGTTCCGAAAAAATTATCCTTTTGAAGCCCGCGACGTTCATGAACGAGAGCGGCCGCAGTGTTCGTGCGGCGATGGATTTCTACAAGCTTGAGCCGAAAGACGTCACTGTCTTTTATGACGAACTCGACCTTGCGCCTTTCAAGGTGAAGGTCAAAACCGGCGGCGGCGCAGCGGGTCATAACGGTATCCGCTCGCTCACCGAGCATATCGGCGCAGACTTCCGCCGTGTCCGTTTGGGTATCGGCCATCCCGGCCACAAGGACCGGGTGACAGGCTATGTTTTAGGCAATTTCCACAAGAGCGAAATCGACGATCTGGCGGATTTGTTAGGAGCGCTCGCGGCGGAATCGGATTGGCTTGCCAAGGGCGACGATGTGCGATTTATGAACGACGTCGCGATGCGTCTGGCAGACCAATGATCTTCCGTATTGTTTGTTTATTCGCGCTGCTGGTGCTTTTCGGTTCCGATGCCGATGCTCAAGCGCAAAATAAATGGCGAGATGATGCGCTCTCGATCCCGAGTATCATCAATGATCGCTATGCGTATCTTGATCGTCTGCCCGGCGGCGAATATGCGCTTACACCGAACATGAGGTCGGAAGCCGACGCTGTTCATGATGAGAATTCTCTTTTGAGCTTCGCTGAACGTGCGTTGCTATTGTTGGCAGATCATCACGCAATAACAGGTGCCTCGTTCAAAGACAGCTGGGCATTGGTGCCGGCATATTCGACCCTTTGGATAGAGCGTCGCAAGGACATTTATCTAATCACTGACGTTCGAGATGGAAGTGCTGCCGCTGCCAAAGGCATAACGCCAGGCGCTAGACTCATCTCTATTGGAGACCAGCCGGTGGCCACTGCGGTCGATGCTTTCCTGGCCGACCTGGGCGTCCATGAATATAATGACGAGCAAGCAGGCTTTGTTGCACGTATCCTCGCGGCGGGGCGGCGGGACCGGACAACACAAATCGGTGTCGTCACTACAGCAGGAACAAGCCGCAAATTTGCATCACCCAGCTTCTACACCGCAAAGTCACAGCAGTTCGGCGTTCGCAGCTATATGGACGGGGCGACGCGCGTTATCGAAATAAACGATGTGTTGGGGGACAGTAACACCATTGCAGCGTTCGACAAGGAGATGGCAAATGTGCCTCCCGGCGAACCATTGAGGATCGATCTCACCAACACCCCGTCTGGCGGCAACACGGTAATCGCGCGCGCCATCATGGGCTGGTTCGTTACCGAAGCAACGCCCTATCAGGTTCATCGCTTACCGACGGAAGAGCGACTGACTGGCATAGCGCGTCAATGGGCCGAACAGGTACTCCCGCGCCAGGATAAATATCGCTCGCTGCGCCCCACCATTCGCGTAGGTCGCTGGACCGGGAGCATGGGGGAAGGACTGGCGATTGGCTTCCACGCGATAGGCGCACGTATCGAAGGGGGGCCAATGGCTGGGTTGCTTGGTGCAATTGAGGACATTCGCCTTCCCCACAGCGGATTGGTCATTAAACTGCCGACAGAACGGCTCTCAGCTGTCAACGGAACCGCTCGCGAAAAGTTCGTCCCCAAGCCTATCGCGCAAAATTAGCGTCGTGCATCGCGGGGACGTAAACGCCAGTCGCTGAACTGGTACAAAGGCTTGCCCCATACCGTCCTTGAGATGGTCTAGGTCAAGATGGCGGCCGGGCGGGTTGATAGCGACAGCGACGAGGTCATCGGCTTCCACTCTGTCACAAATCCTTCATGCAGAGTCTTGGTTATGACGCGATGGCGTCACTTTGCTGAAGCGGATTTCTGCGACCTTCTCCCTGCAGATGCCCGCGATTCCTGGTTCTGCTCACCATTTCATTGAAGGGGAGAGGTCATGTCTCATCTTACCGACGCCGCTCGCGCACCATATCGCAGCGAAACTACCGATACATTTGCATCCGATAGCCTGGAGGCGATTGTTGCAGCCAATCCCTCGCGCCGTTCGATAATCGCCGGCGGCCTCATGGGCCTCTCTCTCGTACCGCTTTACGCAATGGCGACTGGCAAGCCAGGCAGCGGTGCCAAGCCGGTACAGTTGCCACAACAGCCGGAAATTGCGCGGCGCCCTGACCTCCCCCGCCCCCGTGGTGAAAGCTTTGACATCAGCTTCACCTCGGTCCCGGCCAATCAGGCTGACCAGGTGACCGTACCGAACGGCTACACCACAGATGTTCTGCTGAAAGCAGGCGACCCGGTCGAACCTGGCGTCGCTGGCTATGCAGGCAGCTTCCCGACGCCCGCCCAGGCCGAGAAATGGGCAGGCGGCAACCATGACGGCATGGAATATTATACACTACCCGGCGTTGATGCCAACAAGGGCGGATTGCTAGCGATCAACTTCGAGTTTCCGGATTTCAACATCCTCCGGAGCGGCACGTTCAATCCCGCCACCGCAACAGCCGACGAGAAAGCAATAGCGCTTTCTGCAGTCGGCGTTGCCATCGTCGAAGTCGGCGCAGACAGGAATGGCAAATGGTCGGTCAAGGCCAACTCGCGTTATAACAAGCGCTATACGGGCAACAGCAATTACCGTGCGGGTGGCCCTGCTGCATCGCTGTTGCCGGCGAATATCAAAGGCACGCTCAACAACTGCGCAAGTGGACGGACGCCTTGGGGCACCTATCTCACTTGCGAAGAAACAACGGACAATTATCTTGATCCGACCCAGCCTGAACTAGGCTATGGCTGGGTAATCGAAATCGACCCGTATAATCCGCGCTCAACCCCGGTGAAGCGTACCGCAATGGGCCGTTTTGACCATGAAAACGTCGCCTTCATGACTGGGCGCAGCCGCCGCGTCGCCTTTTACATGGGCGACGATGCTACTCCGGGTTGCATCTACAAATTCATTCCCAACCGCGCCTATAGCAACTCATATAGCGGTGCAAATTCCAGACTGCTGGATGAAGGCACACTTTACGTCGCCCGCTTTAACGGCAACGGCACCGGGGAATGGCGCGCGCTGGTTCAGGGGCAGAATGGCCTTGTCGTCGGTGCAAGTGATCCTGGTAACGCGACACAAAGCACCACACCACCGACGCCGACCACGGTCAACTTCGCGACCCAGGCGGATGTCTTGATCAACACGAAATCCGCGGCCCGGATCGCCGGTGGTACGGTAATGGATCGTCCCGAGTGGATTACCGTTGCGCCCGATAATTCAGCGATATTTGTGACGTTGACGAACAATAGCGGCCGCCAGGTTACAGATGCCGCAAATCCCCGCGTGGTCAACCGGCACGGCCACATCATCAAGATGCGCGAATCCGCCGATTCGCCGCTGGCCCTATCGTTCACATGGGAAATCTTCCTGCTAGCAGGCGATCCATCGCTCGCTTCGGGCGGCAATAATCTGGTGGGTAATATCAACGGCGATACCTTCTCCAGCCCCGACGGCATTCGCATCGACCCGCAGGGACGGCTCTGGGTGCAAACTGACCATAGCGTTCCTGGCAATTCGGGAGTGTCGGGCCGTACTATCGATGCCGCTTTCGGCCATAACGCGATGTTCTATGTCGATCAGGTTAGCAAACAATCCAAACGGTTCCTGGTCGGACCATTGGGTTGCGAGATTACCGGCCTTGCCTACACCCCTGATCTGAAGACGTTCTTCGTCAACATCCAGCATCCAACAGGCAATTGGCCGGTAGCTGGGCAGGCACCAAGGTCATCGACTATCGTAGTCACCAAGAACGACGGCCAACCAGTCGGAAATTGACCCGAACAATAGTATAGGGCGGATTGCAATCTTCGGGTCGCAATCCGCTCGATATTGTCCTAGGTGCGCTGGCGAACTTACGATCCGGGCACCCGATATGACCGCAATTGCCGCCAGCGACATGACCCGCGTCCTGGTCATCGGCCCATGCGGTGCTGGAAAATCGACGCTAGCATTCGAGTTGGGTCAACGGCTGAATCTGCCGGTATTCCACATGGACAAACTCAATTGGCGTCCGGGTTGGGTGGAAAGCAGCAAGGATGAAATCCGCGAAAAGCTTGCACGAATAACGGCAACCGAACGTTGGCTGATTGACGGCACCTATGGCGGTACGCTCGAACCCCGGCTGGAAAGCGCCGACACTGTAGTCTATCTCGATTACCCCATTTGGCTCTGCATCAAGCAGTTGTTGCGCCGCATCTGGACCTATCGCGGCCGCACCCGCCCCGACATGACCGACGATTGCCCGGAACGGTTCGATCTGCAGTTCCTGTTCTACCTGATGCGCTGGAACAGCGGTCCGCGCGTTCGGATGGAGGCAAAGCTGGGCGGGCATGAACACAAGATTATCCGCTTAAGCACTCCCGACGGCCTGCAACGCTGGATGGACTCGTTGCCCGCTGTCGCCTAGGGACGCCGCTAATCAATCTCCCACGAGGAATATATGGGTTTCAAATGCGGTATTGTTGGCCTTCCTAATGTGGGCAAGTCCACGCTGTTCAACGCGCTGACTCAGACGGCGGCGGCGCAGGCGGCGAATTATCCTTTTTGCACGATCGAGCCGAATATCGGTAATGTCGCCGTGCCCGATCCGCGGTTGCAGACCATCGCCAAGATCGGCGGCAGCCAGAAGATTATCGAAACGCAATTGGGCTTTGTCGATATTGCAGGCCTTGTGCGGGGCGCGTCGAAGGGCGAAGGCCTCGGCAACCAGTTTCTCGGCAATATCCGCGAGGTCGATGCCATCGTTCATGTGCTTCGTTGTTTCGAGGATGACGATATCCAACATGTCGATAACAAGATCGATCCGATTTCCGACGCGGAGACGGTTGAAACCGAGCTAATGCTATCCGATTTGGAAAGCCTCGAAAAGCGCGTTCCGAACCTGATCAAAAAAGGTACGCAGGGCGACAAGGAAGCAAAAATCAGCGCCGCGGTTCTGAGCCGTGCGCTCGACTTGCTGCGCGATGGCAAACCAGCACGCCTGACCAAACGCGACGATGCCGAGGAAGAGCGGTTGTTCCAGATGGCTCAATTGCTGACCGCAAAGCCGGTTCTATATGTTTGCAACGTCGAAGAAGCCAGTGCCGCCAACGGCAATGCGCTGTCGGCCAAGGTGTTTGAAAAGGCCAAGGCCGAAGGAGCAGAGGCCGTCGTCGTCTCCGCCGCGATCGAAGCCGAAATCTCCACCATGCCGCCCGAAGACCGCGAAGTTTTCCTTGAAGACTTAGGCCTCACCGAAACCGGCCTCGCCCGCGTCATTCGCTCAGGTTACGAATTGCTCCACCTCATCACCTTCTTCACCGTCGGCCCCAAAGAAGCGCGCGCGTGGACCGTGACCAAGGGTGCGACCGCACCGAATGCCGCGGGCGCAATCCACAGCGATTTCGAAAAAGGCTTTATCCGCGCCGAGACGATGGCCTATGACGATTACGTCCAGTACAATGGCGAAGCCGGAGCCAAGGAAGCGGGCAAGTGGCGCTCGGAAGGCAAGGAATATCTCGTCAAGGACGGCGATATCATGCTGTTCCGGTTTAACGTCTAACGCGGCGGCGTATCGAAAGCTGCAATAATCGGACAAGGCCCCACGTCGCTGGCGGCGCACTCAGTTGCCAGATTTTCCAGAACGGCGCGGGCTAGCGCCAGTTCCTCGATCTTTACATCAAGCTCGGCAATCCGTTGCTGCGCCAGGGTGCGCACGCTTCGCCTGTCGCTGCTTGCATCCAGCCGAAGGAGTTCGGCGATCTCGCTCAGCTTGAATCCTGCCTTTTTCGCGGTGCGGATGAAACGAAGTCGCTTGAGATCGGTTTCATCATAATAATGAATGCCGTTGCGAAGACCGGATTGGCGTCCCGGCGGCCGAGGCATCAGGTTTGAACGCTGGTAAAATCGCACGGTTTCAACACCCGTTCCTGCCGCGATGGCAAGTTTGGAAATCGTATAAGCAGCCATGCTTGACTCTGTACCATAGTACGGATGCTACATGAAGCGCATTATCCACATTGGAAGTTAAGATGATGAACCAAACCGATTCGAAAACTGCCGATCTTTACCGGATGGTCATGCCCGACCATGTGTGCCCTTATGGCCTGAAAGCGCGGCATTTGCTCAAGCGCAAAGGCTATACGGTCAGCGATCACTGGTTGGAAACCCGTGAGCAGACCGACGCATTCAAGGCCAGGCATGACGTCAAAACCACGCCGCAAACCTTTATCGATGGCAAACGGATTGGCGGCTATGATGACCTGCGTCGCTTTTTCGGTATGAAAGTTAAAGCGGAAGGCGAAACCAGTTACCGACCGGTCATTGCGCTGTTTGCGATGACCGCGCTCATGGCAATGGCGTTGAGCCAGGCCGTAATGGCAACGCCTTTCACCGAACACGCAGCCATGTGGTTCATATCGCTTAGCATGTGTGTGCTGTCACTGCTCAAGCTTCAGGATATCGACAAGTTCGCGACGATGTTCCTGAATTATGACCTGTTTGCTAAACGCTGGGTCCCGTATGGGTATATCTACCCTTTTGCCGAGGGATTGGCCGGCATCCTTATGACCGCCGCGATCCTGGACTGGATTTCGATCCCGCTTGCCTTGTTCATAGGCGGCATTGGAGCCGTATCGGTTTTCAAGGCGGTTTATATTGACAAACGCGAACTCAAATGCGCCTGCGTAGGTGGCAGCAGCAATGTCCCGTTGGGCTTTATTTCACTAACCGAAAATCTGGGCATGATCGGCATGGCAATCTGGATGCTCGTTCGACCTGCCACAATGTAACAATGATAATCTGTATTCAGATAGAACTCTATCAGTGCTAGGCTATCTTGATGTTTCGTAACCTGTTCCTTGCTTTATTCCTGTTTGTACTGGCATTGCCAGCGCTTGCGGTGCCGGTTGCTCCGGTGGCGGTATCGGAAACAGTTGCGGCCGATTGCCACGGCATGCCGACGCAGGAACAGGACGATGGCGGTGAGCAGCATGGCGCAAGCTTGCGGCTTCACGGCTGCATCGGTTGCATAGCGCCCGCTTCGCCTGCTTTTGACGTCGTTCAATTAACGGCGCTGCCCTTCATCACGCAAAGCGCGCCTTACCGGGAGCTATCCGGAACCGTCGCAGGACCAAGCATACCTCCTCCGCGAAGCTGAGATTTGAACGACCACTAACGTCATTCAATCTACAGGACTAATTTCATGAAAATACCAATTTTATTGGTGAGCATCGGCACGCTTGCCATGTTCGCCGCCCCTGCCATTGCGCAGGATCACAGCCAAGTGGATCATTCGCAGCACCACGCTGAGCCTGGGCCAACGAAAGAACCAGTTGACCATTCGAAGATGGACCATTCCAAGATGGGACACGACATGGCGACAGTGCCTGCCGGAACTTTCGACAAGCCCGCCGAAGGCTCCGGCACCTCGCGTCTCCCCGGCAATGAGGGCGGGATGCATGGCCTTCATCTAAACGTCGCCGAGGACTGGATGGTCATGGCGCACGGCTATGCCTGGGGGGTATACACAAACCAATCCGGCCCCCGCGGTGACGACAAGACCTATGTGCAATCAATGGCGATGCTTACCGCCGAACGGCAGTTCGAGGGCGGGCGGTTCCAGTTCAAATCAATGTTCAGCCTCGAACCACTAATGTCCAACCGCGGCTATCCCAACCTTTTCGCCACGGGCGAAACCGCAGGCGGCGAGCCCTTGGTCGACCGGCAGCATCCGCACGACCTGTTCATGGAGCTCGCGGCGCGGATCGACCTCGATATAGCGGATAACGCCAGCGTCTTCCTCTATGGCGGGCCTGTCGGGGAACCCGCGCTCGGGCCGTCGGCCTTCATGCACCGTGGCTCTGCCAAGCTGAACCCCGAAGCGCCGATCACGCACCACTGGTTCGACAGCAGCCACATCACCTATGGCGTGGCGACGGCGGGGGTATCGACACGGCAGTTCCAACTCGAAGGTTCGGTATTTACCGGCCGTGAGCCCGACGAGGATCGGTGGGACATCGAAAAGCCCCGTTTCGACAGTTGGTCGGTGCGCGCGACGTTCAATCCGTCACCGCAATGGGCGATGCAGGTCAGCCACGGCTTTTTGAAACAGCCGGAATTCTCCATCCACCCTGACGAGAATGAACATCGCACCACCGCCAGCGCGCATTACGCCAATGGCAAAGGCCTGACCGCGACCGCCGCCTTCTCCGCCAAAAACCGCGATCCAGGACCGACGTTGACCGCATATCTGGTCGAGGCAAACTGGGACATTGACGATCATCACACGGTCTTCGGCCGGTTCGAAAATGTGAAGAATGACGAGCTGTTTCCCGACCATGACGATCCGCTGCACGAGGTCCCGTTCCGCGTGAGCAAGTTCCAAGCAGGCTATGCCTATCGCCTGCCGCTCACCGGTCCACTGAACCTGGCGCTGGGCGGCACGGTTTCGGCGTACGCCAAGCCCGACGCGCTGGATGCAGCCTATGGCAAAAACCCAATGGGCTTTACGCTGTTCGCCAAACTCTCATTGGGGCATTAAGCACACATATCCTCCCCATCGACTTGCCCTTCGACGGGGAGGATTTGGAGCTACTTTCGGCCGAACAGCTTTTCAACATCGCCCAAAGCGAGCTTCACCCAAGTCGGCCGTCCATGATTGCACTGGCCCGAGTGCGGCGTCACTTCCATCTCGCGCAGGAGCGCGTTCATTTCGGGGACTGACAGCACGCGGCCAGCGCGGACTGAGCCGTGGCAGGCCATTGTCGCGGCGACGTGGTCGATGCGTTCTTTTAAGGACAGCGCCTCGTCGTATACGGCGAGGTCGTCAGCGAGGTCTTCGACCAGGCCCTTGGCATCGCCGCCGCCGAGCATCGCTGGGGTCGCGCGGACGAGCATCGCTGCGGGGCCGAAGCGTTCCAGGTCGAGACCGAAGGCGGTTAATTCTTCAAGGCGTGCCTCCAGCCGGTCGCAGGCGGGTTCGTCGAGTTCGACCACTTGGGGCAGCAACAGGGCCTGCGATGGGACCGAGCCGCCAGCAGCAGCCATCGCCTTGCGCATCCGTTCGAGCACCAAGCGTTCGTGCGCGGCGTGCTGGTCGACGATGACCAAACCATCTTCGGCTTCGGCAACGATATAGGTGTTCGCCACTTGCCCGCGCGCTACGCCCAGCGGGTGGCTGCGGCTTTCAGGAGCAGCTTCGGCGGCTTCGGCAGCACGCCCCATGAGCGGGGCGAGGTCTTCATGCTGGATCGCAAAGTCGTTTCGATGTTCGGCAAGTGACGGAAATGCCGGACGCGTTGCGTAGTTTCCCTGATACGCGGTGTGAGGCGCAGTGAAAATGTCGCCTTGTGCCGTCCGCAGCGGCTCCTGCTGCCATGCCGCAAGTGCGTCTGCAGCAGGCCTTTGCACTGCCCGAAATCCAGACTGGTCGAGCGCGTGGCGCAGGCCAGATACGATCATGCCGCGGATCAGCGCAGGCTCACGGAAGCGGACTTCGGTCTTGGCGGGATGGACGTTCACATCGACTTCGGTCGGCGGCAGGTCGAGGAAAAGGGCCACAATAGCATGGCGGTCGCGAGCCAGCATTTCGGCATAGGCGCCGCGCACTGCGCCAATCAGCAAGCGGTCCTTCACCGGACGGCCGTTGACGAACAGGAACTGATGGTCGGCAACGCCGCGATTATAGGTTGGCAGGCTTGCGATGCCGCCTAGCCTTATGCCTTCACGTTCGAAGTCGAGGCCGACGCTGTTGTCGATCAGTTCGGCGCTGGTCAGCGCAGCGACGCGCTCTGGCCGTGACATATCAGGCTGCACCGCCAATACGCGCCGCCCGTCATGCTCCACATTAAAGCCGATATCGGGCCGCGCCATCGCAAGTCGTTTCATTGTGTCGAGTGCAGCGGCATATTCGGCCCGTGGGCTGCGCAGGAATTTGCGACGGGCGGGCACATTGCCGAACAGATTCTCGACACGAACGCGCGTTCCGGGTGGGATAGATGCAGTGCCATCGCTTTCAAGCACGCCATGATCGACGATACGCTTCCAGCCCTCGGCAGAACCTCCTGAGTTTGTCGAAGGGCGGCTTTCCAACGTCATCTTGGACACGCTGGCAATCGAAGGCAGCGCCTCACCGCGAAAGCCAAGAGTTGCGACCATCTCGATATCTTCATCAGGCAGCTTCGACGTCGCGTGCCGTTCAAGTGCCAGCGCCATATCGGCAGGCGTCATGCCGCACCCATCATCGGTCACTTCGATCAAATCTATGCCGCCCGCCGCCAACCGGACGCCGATATTCCGTGCGCCGGAATCGATGGCGTTTTCAACCAGTTCCTTCAACGCACTGGCGGGTCTTTCCACCACTTCACCGGCAGCGATCCGGTTGACCAAATTTTCCGGGAGCCTTCTTATTGACATGGGCGCGTTCCTAGCCCAAGCGCCGCTAGCAGGCGACTCCTTAATCGTTCGCATTCCAGCCAAATACCTGTTTTGAAAAGCAGCTAATTCCGCTAGGACCGCGCGATTATTTTGGGCGCGCTCAAAAGGATTCTCACCAGATTTGGATTGGGTGGACATTAAATGGTATTTGGCAAGTTTTTCCGTTTCGCTTCGCAGGATATGGCGATCGACCTCGGCACCGCGAACACGGTTGTCTATGTGCGCGGCCAAGGCATTGTTTTGAATGAACCTTCGGTGGTTGCCATCGAGACGCTGAACGGCATAAAGCGTGTCAAGGCCGTGGGCGACGACGCGAAGCTGATGATGGGCAAAACCCCCGACAGCATCGAGGCGATCCGGCCACTTCGCGACGGTGTCATTGCCGACATTGATGTTGCCGAACAGATGATCAAGCACTTCATCCACAAGGTGCATGGAAAGCGCCGGATGTTCAGCTATCCCGAAATCGTGATTTGCGTGCCCTCGGGTTCGACCAGCGTCGAACGCCGCGCCATCCGCGATGCGGCATCGAATGCAGGTGCGTCCCAGGTGTTCCTGATCGAAGAGCCGATGGCAGCCGCTATCGGAGCCGACATGCCCGTCACCGAGCCGATCGGTTCGATGGTCGTCGATATCGGCGGTGGCACGACCGAAGTTGCAGTGCTTTCGCTGCGCGGGCTAGCCTATACCACCTCGGTCCGCACCGGAGGTGACAAGATGGACGAATCGATTGTCTCCTACGTGCGACGACACCACAACCTGCTGATCGGCGAAGCGACGGCAGAGCGGATTAAAAAGGATTTCGGCACCGCACGCCCTCCCGCAGATGGCATCGGCCATACGCTGCACATCAAGGGCCGCGATCTGGTCAACGGTGTGCCGAAGGAAATTTCGATCAATCAGGGACAGATTGCCGAAGCCCTTTCCGAACCCATCGGCACCATTCTTGAAGGCGTCCGCATCGCGCTCGAGAATACCGCACCAGAACTCGCTGCGGATATCGTCGATCAGGGCATCGTGCTCACCGGCGGTGGCGCTTTGATGGCCGGGCTGGATGAATATTTGCGCGACGAAACCGGCTTGCCCGTTACCGTCGCCGAAGATCCGCTGACCTGCGTTGCCATCGGCACCGGCAGGGCGATGGAAGACCCAATCTTCCGCGGCGTCCTGCTGACCGCTTAAAGCGAGGCAAGGATGGCGCCGCCCCCACACCGGCGCCCCGGATTTTCCCGGAGGGCGCAATATGGCCTGTTTGCAACCTATGTGATTGCGATTGCAGGAACGGTGGTGGCTGCGTTGCTTCTGGTCATTTCAGTCGCCGATCCGACCGGGTTTTCCGCGTTGCGGGCTGCAGGGGCGGAGATTACTGCACCGGTTGCGCGGCTTTTCAACAGCATCCGCCGCACCAGCAACGATATCGGCGGCAATATGGCGGCCTATTTCGACGCCGCGTCCAAAAACGCCGCGCTGACCAGAGAGGCGAAGGCAAGCCGCACGAAGCTGATCGAGGCAAAGGCGTTGCGCGTCGAAAATGCGCGGCTTCGCGGGTTGCTCAAGTTGCAGGACGAAACCGCCGAGCAAGTCGTCGTCGGCCGCTTGATCAGTTCAACGGCATCGAGCACGCGGCGTGTTGCAACATTATCGGTCGGCTCCAACTATGCCGTCGAACGCGCGCAGCCGGTGCGCGGACCTTCAGGGTTGATCGGGCGCGTTATCGAAACTGGACCGACCACTGCACGTATCCTGCTCGTCACCGACGCCGAAAACCTTGTGCCAGTGATGCGGGCGAGCGATGGGTTGCCCGCCTTCTCCACCGGCCTTGGCAACGGCCTTGTGCTCATCAAACCGCTCAACCTTGGCGAAAGCCCCTTCAAGGTCGGGGATATCATCGTCACATCAGGCAATGGCGGGCTGTACCAACCCAATATTCCCTTCGCCCGCGTCGTCCGCAAGACCAGCGACGGTGCCTTGGCGCGTCCGCTCGCTGACCCGGCAAACACGCCCTATGCAATCGTTATGAGGGCTTACCAGGCCGAGGCCCGTGCAGCCCAGCAATCGGTCGCGCCCGACGGCGCCACCAAAGAGGTTGCAGAGTGAAGAACCCCGTCACTGCCATCCGCCTGCCGCTGCGCCCCGGTCGCGAGTATGAAAGCCGCTTCGACCGCGAACCTTCCACGCTGAAGATGCTTGCCATCCCGATCGCATCAGTCGCGGTCGGTTCGATGCTGACAACACTGCCGTTCTTTACCGCGCAGCCATTGTTACCCCCATTCGGATTGCTGATATTTCTGGCCTGGCGTTTGATGCGTCCCGGCCTGTTGCCGGTTTGGTCAGGCGTTCCGTTCGGTCTGATGGACGATATTTTCAGCGGGCAGCCATTCGGCAGCGCTGGGCTTCTCTGGTCGCTTGCCATGCTGGTCATCGAAATTATTGATTCCCGGGCGATCTGGCGCGATCATATTCAGGACTGGTTGATCGCATCGCTGTTGATTGCAGGAGTGCTGGCGGGAGGCCTCTGGATTGCGGACCTCGCTCATGCAGCGCCAAGCCCGATAGTCCTTTTACCGCAAATCATGCTGTCAATATTGCTATATCCTCTGGTCGTGCGAATATGTGCGCGTCTGGATAGCTGGCGACTGGCGACATGAAGTTCGAAAAACAGGTTACATCAGGACAGCTTGACTTCACATTTTCCCGCCGCGCCATGTTCGTCGGTGGGGTGCAGGCAGCTATCGGCCTGACGGTGGCGGCGCGGATGTCGTACATCGCGGTCGCCGATAATGAGAAATACAAATTGCTGGCCGAAAGCAACCGCGTCAATTTGACGATCATCCCACCGCGTAGGGGCTGGTTCATCGACCGATATGGCAAGCCGATAGCCACCAACAGGGCAGACTTTCGTGTCGATATCATACCTGATCGGCTCGTTCGCAAAGAAGAGACGATCGCCACGCTCGCAAATTTGCTCTCGCTTGACTCCGACGAGGTCGATCGTATCAACCGCGAACTAAAGCAGGCGCAGGGGTTTCAGCCGGTGCAGGTTGCCGACGGTCTGGATTATGAACGTTTTGCCGCCGTCAGCGTCCGCCTGCCCGACCTTCCCGGTGTAAGCCCACGTCAGGGCTACTCACGTTATTATCCTAGCGGCGCAGCGGTTGGGCATCTCATTGGCTATGTCGGGACCGTATCGGCTGAAGAATATGAGGAAAACAAGAATCCACTGTTGATCACGCCGGGGTTCAAGATCGGCAAGGACGGTCTTGAAAAGACGATGGAAGACCGCCTGCAGGGCGAGCCGGGGGCAAAACGCACCGAAGTGACAGCGCGCGGCAAGATTGTCCGCGAACTCACCACCCGGCCTGACACGCCGGGCAAGCCAGTGCAACTCACCATCGATATCGATCTGCACAACTATGCCGCGCGCCGTCTGGGGCTGGAGTCTGGCTCGGTTGTTATCTTCGACTGCCTGACCGGCGATATCCTGACGATGGCGTCGATGCCTTGTTACGATCCCAATAGCTTTTCCGACGGCATCGGCCGGATCGAATGGAAGATGCTGAATTCGGACGATCATATCCCCATGCTCAACAAGGCTTTGCAAGGGCTTTACCCGCCAGGATCTACGTTGAAGCCGATGGCGGGGCTGGCGATGCTCAAGCACGGCGTCGACCCTGCCGAGCGGGTCAACTGTCCGGGCGGCTATCGTCTGGGCAATCGTGTATTCAAATGCCTCGGGCGGCACGGCCCCATGGACATGGCCAGCGCCATCATGAAAAGCTGCAACACCTATTTCTATTCGATGGCGCACCGCATCGGCTATGATGCGATTGCGCCGGTGGCTCGCGAGCTCGGCCTTGGGCAGGAATTTGAGCTGCCTTTCCCGTCGCAGCGTTACGGCACGGTGCCAGACAGCGAATGGAAAAAGCGTAAATATGATCAGGAGTGGACCGCCTCCGACACACTAAACGCGGTCATCGGCCAAGGCTATATCATCGCCAGTCCCTTTCAGTTGGCGCTAATGTCAGCCCGAATTGCCTCGGGCCTGAACATCCAGCCCGAAATTATCAAGAAAAATCGCGGCGCGCCGACGCCTTTATCGTTTCCGAAAGAACATCTGGATGTCGTCCGTGAAGGCATGAACCTTGTCGTCAACGGCGCAGGCACCGCGGTACGCAGCCGCTTGCCGCTTGAGAATATCACCATGGCCGGGAAAACAGGGACGGCGCAGGTGCGCAGGATAGCAGGCTCGCAACGCGGACAGTCCGGTGAATGGAAATATCGCGACCATGGGCTGTTCGTCTGTTTCGCTCCGGTCGATCAGCCGCGTTACGGCGCAGCCGTCGTCATCGAACATGGCATGGGCGGTGCACGCGCAGCAGCGCCAATTGCCAAGGACGTGCTGACCTTCATCTACGACCGCGAACAGGCGATGGCCTCGCTTGAAGCGCTGGAGGCGGGTTGGGGCGGCAATATCGAACAAAGGATGGCGGCGAAATATGCGGCATTTCAGGGCCAGCCGGCACCGCCGCCGCCGCTCGACCCGACGGCGATATGAACAGTATCGTCCCTGCCCCAATCGCCAGTCTGCCCTGGCGCGTCATCTTCATTCTGACCGCGTTGGTCGGCTTTGGCGCGACTGTACTTTATTCGGCTGCCGGGGGACATCTAGAGCCATGGGCGGGCAAGCATTTCCTCCGTTTCGTCGTGTTATTGGTCATGGCGATTGTGATGTCGCGAATGCGGCTGGAGTTCTGGAAGTCGGTTACCTTTCCGCTGTACCTGATGTTGCTCGTTCTCCTTGTCGTTGTCGAACTGATGGGCTTTGTCGGCGGTGGCAGCCAAAGGTGGATCAACCTCGGGATTATCACGCTTCAGCCTTCTGAGTTGATGAAGCCGGTGATGGTTCTGGCTGCAGCATGGTTTTTCGACCGCCTGCCGCCCAACCGGATCAACGGAATCGATGCGCTTTGGCCACTAGGTGCCATCCTGATACTTCCAAGCATATTGGTCATTATCCAGCCCGATTTTGATGCGGCTATTGCCTATGCGTTCGGTCTGGGCGTGGTCGGCTTTATGGCGGGATTGCCTTTGATTTACTTTATCGGCGCGGGCGGTGCGCTGGCCATAATCGCGCCAATCGTCTTCTTTTTCGCAATGAAACCCTATCAGCAGGACCGGGTGCTCATCTTTCTGAATCCCGAAAATGACCCGCTTGGCGCTGGGTACCACATCACCCAATCGAAAATCGCGATCGGTTCGGGCGGGATTTTCGGCAAAGGGTTCGGCAATGGCACCCAAAGCCATCTCGACTACCTCCCCGAGGGTCATACCGACTTCGTTTTTGCGACCATGGCAGAAGAATGGGGGATTGTCGGCGGGTTTTTTATTCTTGGCCTTTACTATCTGCTGATGCGATGGGGCTTGACGGTGGCGATGGAAAGCAAGACGCGCTACGGTCAATTGGTTGCAGCGGGCCTCACCTGCACCATTTTTTTCTATATTATGATCAACCTGCTGATGGTTGTCGGGCTTGCCCCGGTCGCAGGGATACCGTTACCATTCGTCAGTCACGGCGGCTCCTCAATGCTGACCATGATGATCTGCGTCGGGATCATCATGTCTATCGAGCGGCACCCGGGAGCGAAACGCGGCCAGTTCAGCTAAGCCCTGTATCGGACGCTTGACAAAAGCGCCGAATCCCATCAAAGGCGGCGCTCCAAACGGGCCGTGCACTTGGCCAGCCCGAAATGGGGACGCTTAGCTCAGTTGGTAGAGCAGCTGACTCTTAATCAGCGGGTCGTGGGTTCGAACCCCTCAGCGTCTACCATTATTTCAAGGACTTAAGTGTCTTTATACACCCATTTTCAGGGATGTCTAACGCCACGTAATCACCACGTAATCAATTGATTTTCGGGCGGCTAAAATGCGCCATTTCCGCCCTTTGTAAATAGCGGGACGAGATCCGAAAATTTGATCGTTGCGACCTTATGTGAAATGTTCTCGATTTCCGCGCCGATCAACAGCGTGATATTGTGCGTCACATAATTGTGGCGCTGTCCATTGGCCTTGCGCATATAGGAAAGTGTGACCTCAAGTCGCCCTCGACCGGGTGCCGGTAGATATGTCCAGGCTTCTTGCTAAAGCTAACGGTGCGCATGCCAACATGTGCTTTCAACACCCAGTCGTACGGACTGTTTTTGCAGCATCCGATTATAATCCGATTATAAAATGGCATAGCCGTGACAGCTTCGTCACCTTTGTTTTGCGGCTGTTCGAGTCGCTGTAAAACCAAGGAGAAGTAAGATGGAAAGGATTGAAGCAATCGGCGAAGACGTGATTGATCTCGGTCAGGCTTCAGTGGAAACCAAGGGCGTAGCGCTCTTCCAGATCGATACCGAAGGCGGCCCGCGGGATTATGCGGCCGGCATTGCTGCCGACTAAAGCGTTGCGAGTGCGCGCATCATCGCGCGCACTCGCCACCGCGTCAATCATGCCCAAGCTCGACCTCGACAATCTTGCATATTGCGAGATCAATGGAACCCTGATCTTTCTGGACATAGCTGCTGACCGCTATTTCAGGCTCCCGGATGAGCGCAACCGTGAGCTATTGGCGCAAATCGACTTTTCTGCTGGCGAGCCCTGGCATCAGCCGACATCTTTCCAACGCCCGGATATGTGGTCCTTGCCAACCAGAGCTTCAACGGCCATCCAAGAGGGACCGTTTCAACTTGCCGGAGTGGCTCGTGCGATCTGGGCGCAACGGCGGATCGAACGCAGAATCTCATCGCGATCATTGGCTCATGTCCTTGCAGATTTAGGCCGAATCAAAGAAACTCGAAAAGCTGCTCGCCTCATATCCCACCCTAAAGCTGTCTCGACCATCAGGGCGTTCGAGCAGGCCAGGCTACTGCGAACCTCGGCCAATAGATGCCTGCCCCGCTCGTTAGCGCTGGCTTCATGTCTGGCAGCTCAAGGTTTCCCTGTTCGCCTTATCATCGGGGTCAAGCTTTCGCAGTTCGGCGCGCATTGCTGGGTGCAATCCGGCGATGACGTGCTGAACGATACTGCCGAGGAGGTTTTACGCTATCGCCCGATTTTGGTGATATGAAAGCGCTGGAGTTCGTTCTGGCTGTTCCTTTCATTCAAGGGACCATGGTCTCGTCTTCTATTACGCGGGCCCGTCTGGCTAACGACGTTTGCGGCGCAGCGCCCTGTTTGTGGACCGGGGCGGATACGCCGCTGATCGAACTCGGACATGCAGGTGTCATTCTGGGTATTGTTTTTGACCGCATAACGTACCGGCGTGTTGGAAGGCTTGCGAGTGCATCCCGATTTGCAGATTCACATGAAAAATATGCTCGGCTTTTGATGCACGATTATTGGGGCGGCTATCTTGCGATTTTGCACGATGAAGACACCGGGCATCTGACGGTGATGGTCGACCCGACCGGACAGTGCCCGGCTTTCGGTATCGCGACGCTAACGCATATGATCATCGCATCGGATCCGGCGCTGCTGCAACAGGCGACCGGCAAACCCTTGCGGGTTTCTTGGCCGGGCTTACGCTCACATCTGCTCAGACCCGATCTGCGCCAGTCCGCGACATGTCTGAGCGATGTTACCGAACTTCCGCCTGGCGAACTGGTCACAATTTCAGATGCAAATCAGCCAAGCATCAGGCTGTGGAAGCCGGACGCCTACATGCCTCCTGTTATCTCACCGACCCCGGAGAATGCCACTCAGGAACTACGCCGACTGGCCGTTCTGGTCACTGGAGCCTGGGCCGGCGAGCTGGGTCCGGTAACCGTTGCCGCATCGGGCGGTGTCGATTCGTCATTGATCTGCGGTGCGCTTGCCAAGACAGGACTGCCATTTAGTTGCACTACGCTCGCGACGGCCGACCCCAGCGGTGACGAAAGCGGATTCGTTCGAATGCTTTGCGATCACCTGGGCGTTGAGACCATCTGTGCTGTATATGATTCAGATCGGATCGATCCTTTGCGAGCGGCCTCGGCAGGGCTTGCACGACCGTCGCGCAAGCTATTCATGACCGCGCTTGACGCGGCATTGCTCAAGGCCAGCGAACAGGTCGGGGCGAGGACGATATTCGACGGTAATGGCGGAGACAGCCTTTTCTGCTTCCTGCATTCGGCAGCACCCATCCTTGACCGACTGCGCAGTAAAGGACCTGGACGCGGGGTCCTGACGACGTTCATGGATATGTGCCGCCTGACCGGCTGCGATATGCCAACGATGGCCAAAGCGACGATACGCCGGGCGATTCGCCGGCAAGGCCTTGGCGCATGGCCGGAAGATCGCCGCCTGCTGTCTGACGTGTCCTGTGAATTGCCGCTAGCGCCAATCACACCCTGGTTCGAGTCAGCATCGGGCCGACATCGGGGAAAGCAGGATCATCTCGCGATGATCATGCGGTCGCAAAATTATGTACATGGCTTGGGCGCGAGCGGGCTTCCGCGTTTCTCGCCGCTGATGAGCCAGCCGCTTGTGGAATATTGCCTGAGCATTCCGACCTGGATGTGGTGCCATGGCGGTATCAACCGCGCGCTTGCCCGCAACGCCTTTGCGGCCGAGCTTCCCCGCGAAATCCTGCAGCGGACTTCGAAGGCGGGTCCGGAGAGCTTCCTGCATGCCATTTTCGCAAGCCATCGCACCGTAATGCGCAACTTGCTGATGGAGGGATTGCTGTCGCGGGCCGGACTGCTCAACCTGTCCGAAGTCGATGCTGCTTTGAAGTCCGACACCATATCGGGCAGCGCAATTGTCTACCGGCTGCTCGATCTGGTCGAGGCAGAAAACTGGGCTCGTTCATGGAATAGCTGAAGTACTGGTCTCACACTGAATGCTGTCTGCAGGCGGTGCGCTTTTCATGGCTTTCCAGCGCTTATATTGGTCGGCCTTGGCAGGATCACAGTTCATCTGCTTCATCAGCCAGAACTGGAACCATTCAGTCGAGCGCTCATATATCGCCTGGCGGTGCGCCGGTTGGTATTTGACGTGCGGCTCGCCCTCGAGGACATAGAACTCGAACGCCTTGTTTTTACGCGTGAACGTTTCTGCGACATCGAGGCCGATCTCATATTCGCTGTCGCCGGTTTGCACCAATATAGGCGCATCGATCTGGTCGGCATTCAGGATCAGCGACATCGGTTGCCAATAGTCTTCGCTCCCAGGTTCCAGAAGGCGGTATCCGGCATCGCGGAGCGTTTGCGCAAATGTCGGTCCACCCGACAAGGGGTAGGAGAGCATATCTTCGCAGCAGCCTCCGAGCGCCGCCACCTTGAACAATGACGAATTGATGAGCGCCCATTGCGTCGCAGACGTTCCTTCGCTGAATCCGCTGATACCCATCCGGTCGCGGTCCACTGCGCCCGTTGCGATTGCATGGTCGACAGCCATTTCAAGCGACGACTGCACGCTTCGCCGGTCCCTCCAGTCAACCCGCTCGGACGCCATCAGTTCGCGCTCGGTTTCGCCCTTGGGTTCCAGATTGGGTCGGGCAAAACTTAGTACTGCAAAACCCTTCGCAGCGAGCAGCTGGATAGGGAATTCATCACCAACGCCGCCGCGCAGAAATCCGTGACTGAAATATTGAACCAGAACGAGTGGATGTTTTTCTCCTGGCTTGTGGTCGGGTGGGAGGACCAGGTCGGACCAGCTTTCGACGCCGAATGCGTTGCGGAAATGAAATCGCTGCGATTTGCCGAGCCTGATCTTTGCGAAATCGGGGTTGGGATCGAACAGGACCCGTTCGCGGCCCATATCGGGATTTATCGCGACCAGCCGTCGCGGCCGCGTCTCACCTTCCCGCGCACAAACAAGCTCGTCCCTTGCCATTTCGCATCCGACCAGGACGTCGTCAGTCACCATTACCTCACGCGGCTCAGGTGTGCCGCGCTTCCAGGCCAGCAATGCGGTCTGGCTCCCGCCCCAACCGGTTTTCTGGCGTAAGTAAAGATTGTTGCCATCCTGGGACCACCACATCTGCCGCGTGCCGATGCAATAAGGCTGGTCGCAAGACAGACGTTTCCCGTTCGGGAGCTGCATGACAGGACGCATCGCGCTGATTAGTCGCTTCGGGTGTATAGGCTCGCGCCAGGCAATAGCGCCCGATGGCCCGGCGACAAAGCCCACCGCCTTTTCTGGCATATCTGCCGGTCGGGCCGGAGCCAGCAGTTCCTGCTCGTTCTGCGTAACCGGCCTCATTTTGCCATTTGCCAGTTCGACGGCGTGGTACTCGGTTTTGACCGCGCCTGTAGGGATCGGTCGTTCTGCCTTGCTCGGTGCAAAGCGCTCGTCGAACAGGAAACCAGACCGTGCTTCCCTCGCAATTGCTTCTGCCTGAAGCCGGATCCCGGGACGGGTAGCGACGATGATGGTCTTGCCTTCGGCTGACCAGGCAAAATCATCGACATTGTCCTGCATGTTCGTCACCTGATTGGCATCGCTTTTGCCATCGCTGGCGACCAGCCAAACTTGCGTGGTGGGGCCGTGCTGCTTCAGAAAAGCAACCCGGCTGCCATCCGGCGACCATCTGGGTGTAATGACTTTAGCTGCGCCGGACATCAGAGAGACGAACTTGCGCAAAGGAAAGTCGGTGCGGATGAATGTTCCGCCTCGGTCAAGTTCGACCGGCGCAGCTCCCCGACTGACAGCCGCCACCATAAGCCGCTGGCAGTAAGTGTTTTCCTGCGCGTTTGCCCGCCTCACCAGAAATGCGATGCGCGTTCCGTCCGGCGATATGCCGAACGGACTTGGCGATTCATGGGGATCGGACCGCCCGATATCGGCAATGCCGACAAGGTCATTGGCTTCAAGCAGGCGAGCTTTGTCCGGTCGCGGCTCACTCAGCTCGAATGCACTGCAGGGGTCCACGTCCGACACCGGCAGATCAGCGGTTGGCACGATTGTCTTGGCAATGGCGGCAGCCAGAAGCAGGCTCATTTACCAATGCCTCCTGATGCCGATCGCGACAAATCTTCCAATCGGCGAATAATTGGTAGAATCATAAGGGGTGTCGGTCGGGCCTGCCGTCCGGATGATCTGGGGCTTGTCGTTGAACAGATTGTTGATATTTATCGAGACAGAAAGGCCAGGATCTCTCCCCTCGCCCGATATGATATCATAGCTTGCACCTGCATCGAAAGTGAAGCTCGGCTTCAGGCTGTCGGCGACGGCGAAACGCTCGTCCAGCAACTTGCCTGTATAGTTGAGCGCCGAAGACAGCTTCAATCCCCCGCTTTGATAGCTTGCGGTGCCGCGCATCCGCAATTTGGGTGGACTGAATACCGATCCGGCGAGGCGGATATCCGGCAGTTGCGGTGTTATCTGCTGGATGCTTTCGAGCCATGAACCAGAGAGCTCGAACCCAAGGCTGTCGCCGTTTCCAATTTTGCCGTTCCAGGCAAGCCGCGCATCGATGCCCCGGATCTTCTGGAAGGCAACGTTGATATTGCGGGTGTCGATATACGCCACGACATTTGCCGGATTAAACACGATCCCCGACACATTTTCGAGCCCGAACTGCGCACCCCCAATGAGATCCGCGATCAGGGCTTGGGTCGGCATTCTGTCAATCAGCGACGCATAACCAGGATTTCTAAATGCGGCTGCGACCGATCCGACAATCGGTTCGATTACACGGTCCTTATAGCGGATGTCATAATAAGTGGCGGATAATGTCAGCCCCGGGATCGAAGGCGGTTTGATCTCGAAGCCGACCGTCCAGCTTTTGGCACGTTCGGGCGTCACCTCGGGATTGCCGCCGCTCGTGATCAATACGGTGTTGGGGCTGCCCCCTGCTCCAAACGCCACGGCAGGCAGCAAAAAGGCCTGGTAGGGAAGAAATTGCTGGTAGAGTGTCGGCGCCTTGAACGAGCGTGCCCAGCTCGACCGCAGGGTCAGCGCCGGAATCGGCGAATAAATAAGGCCAAACCTCGGTGTCGTCAGCCGGTCGAGCCCCGGATAGTCTTCATAGCGAAGCGCCCCCGACAGGCTGAGCCTGTCGATGCCGGGGATTTCGAGCTGAGGCGAGACGAACGGCAGGAAAAGCTCGCCATAGGCATAGCGGCTCCGGCGGGTTACATCGAATGCTGCCGAAGGCACGGCATTGATCACCCTTGTAAACTCCAGTCTGTTATTCCGGAAACCGTAGCCAAGCGCAAGCCGCGCGCTGCCGCCGCCCAATGCAAAAAGTGGTCCTTCCGCGCCGAACTCGCCAGATGCAACGCTGTTGCAATAGCAGCCGGTGGTAACCCTTTGCGCGCCCGTAAGCGGGACCAATGTTGTCGAATAGTTGGTCCGGTCTCGCCCGAACACCCCGATCGCCTTTGCTTCCCAGCCAGCGCCGAGTGGCATTTCGAGCGATGGTGCAACCGTAAATCCTTCAACCTCCGGACCGAAAAAGAAGCGCGAGGTAACAAGGCCGCCAACCGCGCGCGACTCGCGGCGAGAATATAAGGCGTCGACCTTGGCAATGATGCCGCCGCCCAGATCCTGATGCCCGGCAAATGTTACCGCATGGCGGTGTTGGGCCGGATAAAGCGTTGTCACAGGGTCAGATGTGGCAGTGAAGGAGCGCTGGCGGGCCGTAATGCCCGAGTTGCGCGCAAAATCATAAGCCAGAAGGAAGCCGCCATCGTTCCAAGTCGTCCCGGCAACGATGTCAGCCTGTTGCCTGAAATTGCCGCCATCGGTACTTGCACCCAATTGTGCCGACGTCGCAATGCCCTCAAAATCGCGCCGCAAGATGACATTGACCACGCCAGCTACTGCATCAGAACCATACAGCGCCGATGCGCCGTCAGGCACCACTTCAATACGGTCGAGCGCTGCAAGCGGTATCGCCGAAATATCGACACCGGCAAATGCGCCGTCATATGGCAGCCGGTGCCCGTTCAGCAGGGTCAGCGTTGCATCGGGTCCAAGCCCGCGCAGGTTGGCGCTCGATGTCGAGTTGAGGTTTTCGTTGAGGCGGCCGCCTCCTCTTCCGATGCCGGGATTTTGGCCGCCGCTGAAATTCTGCGGTAACGAGCGGATGGCTTCGCCAATGTCGATCTGGCCGGCGGCGATGATCGCCTGCTGGTCGATTGTCACGACATCGCTTGCAACACTGCCGCCGCGGATTCGCGATCCGGTCACCGTAATGGGGGCGTCGCCCGACTGCTCTTGGCTCCCGATGCGGATCGCCTCATCTTGGCTCTCGCTGTCCTGTCCGGACCCCTGCGCTGCGGCTAATTGCGGTATCAGCGCAAAAGCTGTCCCCGCCAGCATGGCTGACATAGTTCGAATGGATATTGTCATAACTCTCTCCCTGCTCGTTGGCCGGCCAGCTCGTTCGATGAGGCCGTTGCAAGGGGAAGACGCACAAAATCGAAACGCCCTTAGTTACAAATGAAACTATTTCTTTAGGCCACCAAAGATCGTCTTTGGTCGGCAAGTAGCGAGCGATGTTTGCTGTTACGGATAGTCGCTTGAAGCGCTACAGGCGGTCTGCAAGCTCTTTGCGGATATGCGCCAGCGCTTTCATCATATGATATTCAACCGCAGCCAGCGACATGCCGAGTTCGATACGAATGTCCTGATAGGCTTTTTCATCGAAGCGATGCATTCTGAATATTGTTCTGGTTTTCACAGGCAGGCCACTCAATGCGTTTTCGAGCGAAGACATCAGGTCTTCGGCTTCGAGCTGCTGTTCCTGTTCAGCGGCACATGGTGCATCAAGCGCTTCGATGAGGGGCAGCGTCACCATGCGGCACCGGGTCCGGCGCGCGTTGTCGATCACCACCGTGCGCGCGATATGATACAGAAACGCACGGGGATTGAGCAGGCAAGCCAGCTGAGGGCTGGCTGCTGCCCGCGCGAAGACTTCCTGGGCGATATCGTCGGCCATCTCTGCGCCCACCGATCGCCTGAGGTAGCGCAATAGAGCGGCACGTTCCTGCCTGAACATGACCGCCAATATGTCGGGCCCGCGACGCAGGTCGCTTCGCAGGCTATTCGAAGCCGCGCCTATGCGTTCATCGCTTGAGGCAGATGTCTGCCGATATCCTGTTTCTTGCACGCAGATTTCGCAGTAGCGTGTCCGCACGTCCAGACCGGGTCGGACGCTGCAGTGTGCAGTGCTGTGTCGCCGTACAGACGCCGCTCGGCGTCCTGGTCCGGTTCGACCGCCGGTCCGAAATGCCGGACCAGCGCGTATAATGCCTGACGGAAGATTCCACGCAGCCTACGCCAGTTATCGGACTACGCTTGTACCTTGTGTCAAATTATCAGCGGTTTGCCAACCAGTGAGTGAAGAACAGATAGGTCGGTCTTGCCACCAAAGGCCTGATCGCTCCTGTCGCGGGGATTAATTTTCGCAGCCGACACCGTCGCCGTCGCGGTCGAGATGCCGGGCATAACCCGGTTGTCCGGCGCGGACCGGAGCGGCTCCTGCGGCCCTTGCGGCAGTGCAGTTGGCGAAATACACATTGCCGCTTATTGCCCGCCCCGGACGGGCCGGCGCATCGCCGGAACTCCCCCTGTGGCAGTGACGACCGCCATTTTTGCGGTCATTGTGGCAGCCATCGGCGGCAAGGCCGCCGCCATGTGCCTCCGCCGTGCTTGGGAGAAGGATGGCACATGAAAAGAGCAACGCCGGATATTTCAATTCAAACTCTCCTGGAGCGCCATCCTTATATTACATTCGTTTACAAATCATCATGGTCCGCAGGCCCTTGTAAATTCTTGCGGTCGGTGCCGGTCACGGCTTGAAATGTCATTTTTTCGGACAGCGATGCGCGCGCCAGTATCGGGGCCATTTGGCAGCCCAGTTGCCGGCAACCATGGCGCATGACAGATCGCCCGTTCGCGGCGATACACAGAATGCAGCTGTCCGGTCGCCTCCGGCGCCGCCTGCCGAGCGGCAGATCATACTGGGTCCGCTAACCATGACATGGCCCTCGCGGCTCATGCCCGTCCGTCTTCCGATCAGTGCCGCGAGCGCATCGCGCGACGCTTGCGGATCAGCGGTCGGGCATGGATGTCCGGCTTTGCAGGTGCCGTCCAGTTCACGCGCCGCGATCCCGGACAACCGGACTTTAGGCCCTTCGCTGCACCAGATCGGGCCGTCACCGTCCCATACTTTGGTCGGCGTGCATTTAAATATCTGTCCGGACGGAATAACACTGGTTGCTATGAGAAAAGCAAAAATCATTTCCAAGCATTACTTCGGTTTCTGCACGGATTGCCATAGCACAATGTGCCCCGACGACTTTATTCAGGAGGCTCGCTTTGTAATCGCCGCTTGCAAAAGCATTGCAACCTTGCCGTAACGAAGTTCGTGATAGGCGCGCAGTCCGGTTCGCAGCGCGGTCGCTTCGCTGGCGACGTGCTGCTCCAGCAAGGCCAGTTCCGCTTCGGCTTGGGGAAGCACTTCGGGCTCGATCGTCCTGAAAATGTGCAGCCGTTCGTTCAACGATGTGATGACGCTGACCAGCACCTGATTGCCCAAGCGCGATGCAATGGCGTCAAACAGAGCTGCTGTGCGGTCGGCATATCCGCCGCGTGCCTCATCCGGGATTTTGAACGAACCAGTAGCATCTGGTTCGCAGGCGGCCTCCAGCAGCAGGAGATTGAGATCGAGCATATCCCGCAAAGTCTGTTCGCTCAGGCTCGGCACCCGGTAGCCTTCGCCCGGGTGCATATCGACCAGCCGCTCTCCCACGAGACGGTTGAGGCAATCCCTGACAGGCGTCATGCTGACACCGAGATCGGCGGCCAGACGCAGGGCTTCGAGCTTTTCTCCAGGCGGCCATGCGCCTTCCATGAGCTTGCTCTTCAATATCCGGTAAGTCGGCTCGAGAACGTGGGCCGGACTCAACTTTCTAAACGCCTGGCATCGGCAAATTCGCGGACGGCCGCATATTGGTCCGGCCTTAGTGCATCAGTGGCGCGCGGATATTCGGGAACATTATCGCGCAACAGGATCGACGGGCATTGTCCCTCGAAATTGCCCAGATTGGGCCTGTGCTGAACATAGCCTGCCAATTCGGCAAGTTCGGAACTGAACGTTCTGGCAATATGCGGCGGGTAAGCGAGCCAGAGATTTTCATAGGGTTTAAGCCAGCCGAGGCTGTAGCCAATCACCACCGCGCGGCGGGCAGACCGCGATCGATTGGCACCTGCGCCGTGAATCGTAGAGCCTAAGAAACAGATGGCAGATCCCGGATCGCATTCGGCAACGATCGGCGTTCCCAGATCCTCAAGTCCTGCTATCTGCTGCCTGTGCGAACCGGGATAGATAAGCGTTGCGCCATTGTGCTCGGTAAATCTCGATATCGGCCAGATCACATTCACCAGAAACTCCTGCCCGCCCTTTTCGCCCGCCCACATGTCGTGATCGCGATGCGGAAATTGTTCGACTTCCCCGGGATGAATCTCGATGGCCTGGGCAACATTGAGCTGGATGCGCTCGCAAGCGGGTTCCAATATGCTTTTGGCAATGGCCATTATCGTCGGTTCGAGAGCGAGGTCTGCTGCAAAGCGTGAGCGTTTCAGAAGACTGCCAAATCTTTTGGTCCGGTAACCGTAGAAATCACCGTCGCCGAACGGTGTCCTGCTGAAATCTGCGTTAAGGTCAGCCTCAAGCCCGGCAAGAACCGTGTAGGACAGCAGGTCGGGAATGATGCAATATCCATCTCGAAGCAGCTTTTCTGCCCATTGGCCTGGATTGGCGTCGACCATCATTGCACCGCCTCTGCCTGCGCCAGGCGATAGGACGAACGCCTGTAAATGCCGGTCTCGGCAAGCGCTCTCGGGGTATCCGGATCGATGTGGATGTGAAGAGCGACAAGTGTCTCGCCGGCGATGACGCGCGGCGCTCCCAGCGCCTCGCAATGCCATCCGAACGACGAGATCTGGCGAAACCACGATATGCTCGCGACTGCAGTGTAGTCAGTGATTCCAGCACCGAGCGCATGCTCGGCAATTGCGGTGACAAGTTCGTCCCGAGCCAGTCGCCGTTGCTGCCTTGGCAGTGTCGGCTCGATGCAAAAGCGCGTAATCTCTCTTGTGCGGGCGCCTCGTGGTACTGGACCATCGCACAGCACAGGGAATAACTGGCCCAGAATATGCGCATGATCGGTGCGTAGCAGTCTTGCAGAGGCACGGTGTTCCGACAGTTCGTTGGCCAGAACGAGATAGGCAGCGTCAGGCGTATCGAACTGGTCAATCTCATAGCGCTCATCAAGGACTGGAACATTCCATTTAAGATGGTCGACAAATACGCGCTTTCTTGCTTCGAACATGGCGCGAAGCGCTAAATCCGAACTAGCGGGATTCGATATGGAAGCATTTTTTTGCATGATGGTCACCTGTCTGGTTGGACGTGACCATCATGACACCATCACAGGACAGCGAGCGCTATACCAACAATTGGGGATACAGCTTTTATAATGCTGATATTAAACTGCTTTTTAGTGATTGGTTATGTTTCCATGCGATTGTTCAGCTGTACTGCTGCCATCTGAAGACATCGCCAAACCCGATAATGCCATCGAACAATGCAGCAAGGACCAACGACTGGCGGCAGTGCACATCATAGCGGTCACGCGCCATTTTCAAGTGCTGGACGACCGTTTCCGTACTGATGCCAAGAATGATTGCGGTCTCCGAGGCCGTCTTGCCGCGTGCGGTCCAGAGCACACATTCGCGTTGCCGGTCACTCAGTCTCGCGACTTTAGCTGTTTGCCCCATATCGCTGATCTTGAGCGCACTGGTAAGTGCAAGCGCGCCGATCAGTTCGGCGATAACCAGCCAGCGCTGCGGCAAATGCTTGTCGGGCCGGACTACAAATGAGCAGGTACCCCGCGCCATACCCGGCAAATGCCGCGGGACCGTATAGCCATTGCCGATCCCGCATTCGCGTCCGACCGCGAGCATCTGCCGGTCGCCGCGAGTCATCGGAATCAAATTTGCGATATTATCCCAGACAAAGCCACCAAAGGCCTTGTCACACGCCCGCCTGACCGGATCCTGGCCTGCCAGATCGAAGCTGATATAGACCTTCGCCCATTCGTCGGGATAATCATGAAGCAGTATCTCCGGCTTCTGGGTCAGGCTCGTTCGCGCTTCCAGCGATAGCGCGAAGTGGTCGAAACCGAGATGTCGGGATGCGTCGCCGAGCATTTTTTGAAGATCGGTCGGACATTCGATTTCAGTCAATCGGGTAGCAAATTCCTCAGCGAAACTTATGCGCATTCAATGACCATTCGAAGTCCAGCCCGCTTCCAACGCGCGACCGGTCATTCGCCTGTTTATCACCCGAACGACGTTTTCAATCCGTCCTTCGGGTGCATATTTTCTGGTCCTGAATGCCGAGACCGGAACACCGATCTTTGGCAAGTTCGGTCATTTTAAGGAAAGGTCTCATCATGACAATATAGAATAATTTAGTCGTCTGATTAAATAAATACCCTAACCACGTCATGTGCAGGTACAATTTACCAGGCTTCCTTGCCTTTAAGCAGAAACCTGTAGCCGAACGTCATCATCTTGCGCGCTTCCTTTATCAGACGCTGGGTCTGGCGGCGCTGCGATGAATACTTCCAGTCTATTGTACGGCCAAAGTCCGTTCCGGGATAGATGATATCCTGCGCGACCTGTTTTGTCGTCACGCGTGACGACGCCGATGGACCCAACCGATCCAGTATCCGGAGCAGAAGCGTCAAACGGAAGCGCTGATAATCTGAGGGGACAAGTATCGACGCCGTTGCACTTGGACCCCCGGGTTTTACCGAGCGGTGCAATGCAAGCATGGCTGCAGTCCGGGTTTCCAGCCAGCGATCGGCTTTGATCGGATAGCGGGGTCCACCCCCTATCGATTCGCTAGGGATCAGCATGCGGTGTCTGATATGTTCGCTCTGCAAGACGAGGTGCCTGCCCTGTTCGGTCTTTGCGTCGCACATGACGGTCAAGTCACCTGTAAGCCAATCCGGTCGGGCGTCATTGCTAACGTCACCCGGCACAAAGATGATGATCGAGGGCGTTTCGCAAGCCTGCCAGATCGCTGGGTGTGATGAAGCGCTCAACTCGGGTGCAATCGGGAAATTCCAGACCCCATTGTCGGGCCATCTCCTTCTGCGTAAGTTGGTCAATGCCTTGGGAACCGGTCTGCACATTTTCCTTATATTGCAGCTGATAGTCAGGATTTCTTCTGAGAAACTCTTGGGCAAAATCGGGAAAGTCAAACCCGCTCGTCGATGTGTCGGTACTGGCTGGCATATGTTCGCTCCTATTCGAGCGGCAAGTGGTATCGAAGCCTGTAAGAATGATCTTTTCCCGTTATCGGGGACCACCATCCCCATAAATTGGCATAAGCTAGAGCAAACGAAAGCGCGGATGTGGCCATAGGAGCTGCAGCCACCTGCTGTTTGCAGGCGAGTCCGGTCGATCCGCCGGATTTTATCAGCAACCTGGAGAAGCTAGCGTAGCAGTGCCGACACTAGGCTCGACAATGAAGCAACAACGCCCCACGTCACGAGTGCGCCGATGACGACAGCCTCGGCAAGCTGCCAGTCTATTTTCATACAATAGCCATCAAATGGCTTGGAAAAGGCACCGTCAGCCGTTCGGCGGGCATTTCGTCCAACCAAGGGCCGCAATCTTTAGGGTGCAACATAGTGGTCACGTCAGCAAATGCCTCAATGTGAATTGCATCAGGCGGTATGGAACATATCGCAAAACCATCCGACCCGCAAATTAACGGACTTCCGACGCCGGTAGCTGTGGCGAACGGAAGTCCGACCAGCGGACCAGTAGCTGGCAGAATTGGATTAGGCTTCTGGCAATGACGGTAAAGCGGCCACGGTTGGTATAAGAATGGCTCGTATATGATGCTGCAGAAAATGCTTTCCTACATGCAACTGCTCAAGATAGCTGGGACGATGAGAAAATCTCCCGGAATCTGTGAGTTCATGGCTCTGTTTCTATTGGCGGGTGCTTTTGTGCACGGTTTATTGAGGGGTATGTTCGCAATATAAATGTCGCCTTCGCGGACGCGCACGGAATTCAGGGCTTTACCGCATAGAGATTGATTTTCGCCAGCGGCAGCAGTCCGTTTGGATCGACGAGCAGGATCTTGTCGATGCCTTCTTTGGCCGCCCGTGAGCTGGCCGTCTTGATGATTTCGAGTGCAGGCAGTTCGAATCCGCTGAGCTTGCGCGGCTTGACAATCTCGGGGGATACCGGTCCGGTCAGATCGACAGTGAGTTCGCCGACAATATCGGCTTTGGCAGCGCGGCGCTTGTCTACATGGACAACAAAATATGGCTCGCCTGCTGCAATCAATTGTTCGTTGATGATGACCTCGACCATGTGAATGTTGTTCCTGCCCCTGCCCACCCCTGCGTACTGCGGCTTCAACCATGCCCGATCCGTTGGCTGCAAGATTGGCATGTAACGACAGAACTGAAGATAACAAGGCTTCGACCCATTGGGTCATCGCTGCGCAACTGGTTCGTCGCGGTTGGCCTTAGGTTAGCCTGAGGGGAACGCTTTCCCCTGAACCGGAGCCGCGTTCGGGTCTCCGGTTACCCCATCTTGCAGGGACACCCCGCAACGCCCCTTTAGATACGGAACGGGGCTGAGGTCGCACACTGCCCCGCAGCCCTTGCAGGGCTGCTCCTGAGAGAGCGGCGTTTTGACGAAAAGGGCCCCGCGGGCCCACCGAACCGGCGGGCATGGTTTGATGCGCAGGCGCTCAAAGCCGACAGGTCCCGGCTTTGCGCCTGCTTACGTCAGCAATGCGACACCCGCCTCCTTTCAGAGGGCGGATTTGCTGTTTGTGCAAACTCGCTGGCCGCTCGGAGATAGGGAGAGAAATATTACGTCACTTGATGGATATCTCAGCAACGCGTTGGAACATGCGGCACCATTTCGGGGCGACTTATAATCAAGACGCGTTCGGCAAAGCTTATGAATTGGAATATCGCCAGCTTGTCATCAATATTCTGATTTCGCTGAAAATATTATCTCATATCGAGCCGAAGCGTTGATGCAATCTGGGTGATGAAGTCGGGATACACGCCTGCATCCCGAGCAATATCGGGCCACAACGACACAGCATCCGTTACTTGTTCGAGTATTTCTTTAACGGCCCGTTGAGGAACGCCTGCTGCCTTCCCGCCTTCGGCCAAGTCTTCAAACGTAAATGAGTCCCGCATGCCGCCAAGCGACATTTGGTGCTGCCTCGTCCAGTCGCCCGAAGCGTTATATGCCCAGGAAATATCGAATGCGGGAGCAAGGCGCCATTGTCCTGCCCGATCCATCAAAAAAGCGATATTCTTGACATGGTCGTCCTGGTTGCGCGCGACTATGTTGAACAATGCGCGCCGGAACTGCTGGGCAAGTACATCCTGACCCAGTCCCAGTTCGCGGATCGTTGTAAAGGCCTGTTCGTAACTGTTGGCGCGTGGCTGGTTGAAATCGAGATGTGATAATGCGGCGAGCGACTGCATGTGGAGCTTGTCGCCGTTCGCGATCCTGTCGAAACGCCGGGTCATGAAATGGCGGCGCGGTCCTTCGTCGAACAACCGGCACTCCGCCATCTCGATACCTGCTTTTCCCGCCATGACCGAATAAGCATATTCGATCGCGCCATAACCCAAAGGGTCGGCAAGGTCCCGGTCCTTGTTGTTATCGACCCCGTCAAACTTCATCAGCCAATATTCAAATCCCTGCGGCGCAGCAACTTGGCCGGAGCGCACCTCATTGGTATCAGGATTCCATGCGATAATCGCCTTGGCGCGCGCGCCGCCGGCAGATGTGCCGACCCGTAATATCTCGCGCAGCGCTTCAGCTTTCTCGGCCCCTGCAAAAGTCACCGTCAATTCCGAGCGGTGCACAAGTACTTCTGATGCAAGCTTTACCAGCTCGTCGATTTCGATCTTTCCCGCTATTGTCGAAACCGGCCCTTGCACCGGCCTGAATTCTAGCGCGCCCATCCCGCGCTTGCCAGTATAGCAGAGCCGCTCGACGGCATTGAAATCGGCAGCCGTTCGGCCCTGTGTAGCAAGCCAGGCATCGATCAGCGCATTACCATATTTGTCGGGGAGTGCGTCTGCAAGCAGGCCCGGCAGCCCGTGAAAGCTCTCAGGCGCAAGAGTTGGAAACCGGTATATCTGCCCTCCAAGAGGCATTGCGAGCGGAGAAAGCTCGATACCGCTACGCTGGAAATCGGGGTCATACTCGAAGCTTGCAAAGAGCTCGTCTGCAGGCAACGTAACCGCGCCCACGCGTGTGCCCCAAAGCCAGACCTCGCAGGTCGTCATTTCGTGTCACCCCAGATCCAGCTTCCACCTTTGGAAGTGACATTGCGGCGCTTGTAGGAACGCTGACGCACTTCAGTCTTTGAAGCTGCCAGCTGGATCGGACGTACACTCGTCTCGGGGACAAGCTGGTCGAGATTGTCGGATAGCCGAAGCGCGCGCAAGATGCGAAGCAGCTTGTCGAGCTGAACCGAGTTACCTGCTTCGAACCGTTCTACGGTGCGTTGTGACACCCCTGCACTTCTTGCAAGCTCGGCCTGAGTCAAATTCATGGAAACACGGTGGTGCTGCGCCCGGTTTCCCAGTTCGGCAGCCATTCCCGCTTCGGACATATGAGAGCCAATCTTCATAACTCGTCTTATATGGCGGTTTATTATCAAAATGCAATATAATTCGTCATAAATGACGATAAATGAGAAAAGAGTCTTATTATTACTCCTCGTCAGTCTTGGCGAATAGAAGCCAGATATGCACTTAAATCGTCAATTTTGCCGATTTGCAAATACTGAGCCTATCAGCACGCAAGTCGCTTGTCGCCGTCAACGCTCGCAGGACCGCCAATCCCATCAGCCTGTGCCGCGCCTGCCGGGCGTCTGCAGTGATGAGCATGGCGCGGATGCCCCGCGCCTTGAGAGTGAGAGGGGGGCTTCGCCTTTGTGACGGGTTGAGGGTCGAGAGAGAGGCTCCCGGCCGCCCGTCATGGAGACAATCTCATGACAAAGCCTTTACCCAAGCTCGTTCTCAGTTCTTCGCGTGACATCCCATTCAATCAGCTCGCCTTGAGCCAGAAAAACGTCAGGCGCGTGAAGGCGGGCCTGTCGATTGAAGATCTGGCTGATGACATTTACCACCGCACCTTGCTGCAAAGCCTCAATGTCCGGGCCATGATCGATGACGATGGCAACCCGACCGGAATCTTCGAAGTACCTGCTGGCGGGCGCCGCTTCCGTGCCCTCGAGCTGCTGGTAAAGACCAAGCGGATGGCAAAAGACCAGCCTGTCCCCTGCGTCGTGCGCGAGGCGGGTATAGCCGAGGAAGATTCTCTGGCCGAGAATGTGATGCGGGTCGGGCTTCATCCGCTCGACCAGTTCCGTGCCTTCACCGCACTGGTCGAGACTGGTCTGTCAGAAGAAGACATCGCAGCACGCTTCTTCGTGTCGGTTTCGACCGTTCGCCAGCGACTGCGCCTTGCGTCGGTTTCGCCCGCATTGCTCGATGCCTATGGTGAAGACGCGATGTCGCTCGAGCAGCTGATGGCCTTTACCGTAACCGACAACCATGCGCGGCAAGAACAAATCTGGGAACAGATTAATCAGGGTCAGCATATTCCGGCATATCACATTCGCAGACTTCTGACCGAAGATACTATCGATGCACGAGACCGCCGCGTGCGGTTTATCGGGCTCGACGCCTACACTGAAGCCGGCGGCGATGTGATGCGGGATCTGTTTTCGGCAGATGAAGATGGCTGGCTGCAGGATCCGGCATTGGTCGAACGCCTTGTCGGCGAAAGGCTGACGACGGCCGCCCGGGAAGTTGCAGCGGAAGGCTGGAAATGGGTCGATGCCGCAATCGACCTGCCGCTTGGTTGCAAGCGCGGCACGCGGCGGATCACCGGTACCACCGTAGCGCTCAGCCAAGATGAACAGGCGAAGCTCGATGCCCTTGTCGAAGAACATGACGCAATCGGCATGGAATATCGCGACGAGTCCGATCTGCCCGACGAAGTCGCTGCACGACTGGCCGAGATCGATGCCGAAATGACTCCCCTGGTCAGCCGTCCGGTCGCGTACGATCCCGATGAACTGGCGCGCGCCGGTGTGTTCGTCTCGTTGATGCACGACGGAAGGCTGCGGATTGACCGGGGCTATGTGCGACTGGAGGACGAGGCATCTGCGACACACGAGGGTGAGCAGCACGGCACCGAACAGGGCAACGCCGGACCCGGCGATAGCACAGCCGGATCGACGGTGATTGTCCACGGTCAGGAGGACAATGACCAAGCAGCCGCTGAAATCGACGATGTTGTTCGGCCGTTGCCGGACAGGCTTGTGTCCGAACTGACTGCCGAACGTACGCTCGCGCTGCGCGATGCTGTTGCACAAGCGCCCGGTGCAGCATTTACCGCACTGCTTCATGCACTTTGCCTGTCGGTGTTCCGTTCGCACGGCGTGAACGGATGCGTGCAGATCGGCGTTACGCAAGCCTGGATTGGCAATGCGGCACCTGCCCTGCGCGAAACCGTCTGGAGCCGGAGTATCGAGACACGGCATGAGCAATGGTCGGAACGCCTGCCCACCGACCCATCCGAACTCTGGTCAGCCATCGAAGCATTATCGTCCGACGACCAAATGACGCTTCTGGCGCACTGCGTGTCGCTCGGCGTCAACGCCCTGTTCGAACCAGTCAAAGGCTATGACGGCCGGGTTTCAGCACACAGCATCGCGCAACGGATTGCATCTGCCGATGCGCTCGCCACCGTCGTCGGTCTCGACATGGCCGAGGCAGGCTGGACTCCGACGGCTGACAATTATCTGGGGCGCGTTACCAAGCCCCGGATTATCGAGGCGGTACGCGAAGCCAAAGGCGATTCAACTGCAGCGCTTATCGAACATCTAAAAAAGGGCGACATGGCCCGAGAGGCCGAACGCCTGCTTGCAGGCACTGGGTGGCTCCCGGAACCGCTGCGGCTGCCACCAGAGGAACCCACAGCCAGTGTGGCCGAACTGCCCGACTTCCTCGCCGAGGGTGACGCTACGGAGCAGTCGGAAGCCCAAAATGCATACGCCATAGCGGCTGAATAATCTGCGCGCGCGGGGCGGCGTGTGGCCGTCCCGCTGCTCGTTCGCCATCGATTGCACACATCTAGCACCGCGTACCCTCAATAAAGGAAATCAACATGACACATATTCAACCGGATAATCCGGATTGCTCGGCTCCAACCGATACAACTGTCTATGAAAGCTGGCTTGCCAAGGATGCCGCACGACGCGCTCTAATTGCTGCTGAGATCGGCAGCTTCAAAAATGAGTTGTTCGATACGCTTGAAGCATATGGGATTGTGCTTGTTACCGTCGATTTCGACGGATGCGGCGACAGCGGCCAGATCGACAGCATCATCGCTATCGACGAGCATGGCATTGTGCCGCTCCCACAGGTGCACCTCGCTCGGGCAAGTGTCGATCCCGGCATTGCTCCTTCTGCCAGTGAGGGCGAGCCGATTGCAGACGCTATCGAATTGCTCGCCTATGACCTGCTCGAGAGCGAACATGCTGGTTGGGAAATCAACGAAGGTGCGTTCGGGCAATTCCGGTTCGATGCCATTGACCGGACGATCACGCTTGGCTGCAATATCCGGATCGAAACGTCCGAATTTTCGCAAACAGACTGGTGAGGAGCGCGACATGGGACATTGTTATCATCACGCCCTCTCATCTGTTCGGCAATGGGGCGGCGAGCCTGAAGACTATCTGCCGCTCCATCAGTGGTTCGACGAGAGCAAATCGATCACGGCAGATTTCCGGCACCGGGCACTGCGGCATCATGCAGAAGGCATATTCATGCTCGAACGATTTTTCGGAGCAACGATCACGGTTGCATCGGGCCGTATCGTACCCGTCCGGCTAATCGGCGAACGCCATGTGATCGAGGACCTGGGGTTCATTCCGAGCTTTGCCGATTGGGTCAAAGCCATTCGTCCCGAGCGCTGGATGGGGCGCGCGCAGCCAATCCACCGGCTCGTCGATCCATTCGAGACAAAAGCTGCGTGACGGGCGGCCCAAGAGAATTTTTCACACAACTATTGCCCTCGGCGCCCATCGCCGGGGGCCTTTTTGCATAAGGAGCCAAGACATGGCTGATTATTATACGCCCACGGTCATCGAACCGTTCATTCCGCTGACTGCAATCCTGCCTGTGGAACGCCTGTTTCTGGCACAGGTGTTCGACGAAGAGGTCGACGGGGAATCTGCATATTATTCGAGCAACGAAGGTGCCTGCGACCTGATCTTTCTCGATTGCGAAAAGGTACGGGCTGCTCTGTGTCCTGCGACATCAGAAACCAGCAGCCTGACAAAAACGCTGCTCGACACCTATGCCGACGAGATTACGGGTACCCAAGAAATCGAACTCGACGGCTGTGGTGACCGGTGGCCAGACGTCCTTCAGGATATCGTTCGCAGGTCGCCTGATCTCGACAATCTGACCGTCACCATGGCTTACACATGTTCGAAGATGCGGCCCGATGGGTTTGGCGGCTTTGCCATGTTGATCACGGCCACCGCGATCAGATGGGAATCGACCCACACAATTTACGACCGCTTTTACAAGGAAGCTGCGGCCAATGGGGAGATAAGCCATGGCGATTCCTGACTTTGCCAGTGCCAATTTCGAGACGCTGATGAAAGCGGCCGAAGCAGGCGACCTCGCGCTGTTGGAATGCACCGAGGTGGCAAGCGGCGAAACCCGTTATGTCCTGTGTGCAGTTAGCCGCAGTATTGACCGGGATACGGGCGATTATATCATGACTCCGTTCGGCCATCTGGCCCCCGGAAACCCTTACCACGCCTACATCCCGCCCGCCTGAGCGCGGCTGAACATCCAAAATATTATCACAAGGAAAAATCCAATGACTAATCCGATTTTGGCGGGGGCCGACGTGCGCCTGCTTGCCCCCTCCTGCCATGAGCAGACAGCTGCCAATGTCATCCTCGCTGCCGAGGACATTCTGAGCCATTTTGCGGCGGGACGCCGCATCGACCCGCCCGCTATTCGCACCGCAATGCAGTCCGCATTTGGCGCAAGCGACGCCAGCGGCGCCTGGGACTGGAAAACGGCCTACGAAGCTCTCGAAGCGGCGCAAATACTCTTCATGCGGCGTTATGGTCCGGCTATTTCTGCCAGATCGCCCGATCCCCTGGAACAGCTGAAACTGGTTGAGCGAATTGCCAGACTTGCCCCGACCCAGACGAGGCGGAGCGAGGAGATGATCGCTCTTCAGCAATTTTCAACGCCGCTGGGGCTTGCGTGGGTGGCAGGCTTTGCCGCGAGCTTCGTGCCCGGCGAGCTTGTGCTCGAACCGTCAGCGGGGACTGGCCTTCTGGCAATAATGGGCGAACTTGCAGGATGCCAACTGGCACTCAACGAGGTGGCCAGCAACAGGGCATCGCTTCTGACCGGGCTGTTCGGGTCCGATGCCGTCACCATGCACGACGCAGCACAGATACATGACCGGCTAAACGGTGTCCTTGTTCCAACCTGTATCGTGATGAACCCGCCATTTTCGGTGGCGCTCAATGTCGAAGCCCGCGTCGCTGATACCGCAATCAGGCACTTGTCGTCAGCCCTTGCCCGGCTTGCCGATGGAGGCCGGCTAGTTGCGATTACCGGCGCAAATTGTTCACCTGGGCATCATAAGTACCGCGACAGCTTCATCCGATTACAGGAAAAAGCTCGCATGGTGTTCACTGCGACCATTGCCGGCAGCGTGTTCGCACCGCATGGTACCGCCGTCGAAACCCGTCTTATTATTATCGATAAGGTCGCGGCTGACGATCCCGCTGTGTTTCCGGATTCACCAGGTATGGCGGCTGACCTTCCAACGCTGTTGCGCTGGCTGATAGACGCGCTGCCGCCTCGGTCGCCTGTCGAAACACTAGCTGCATCGCTCGGTCCCAAACATGGAATGCGCTCCTATCCTGCGTCGGCAAAAGTCGGCATGAGTTCAGTTTCATCACAATGTTCTGAAGCAACTGTGCTCGATTATGAAACAGTCGACTGGACGGGATCGAGCGATGGCCAGCTCGGAGAGGCACTTTACGAACCTTATGTGCTCCAATCTGTCAGGATTATCGGCGCGCAGCCCCATCCTACCAGACTGGTCCAGTCCGCAGCAATGTCCTCAGTTGCTCCGCCAAGGCCAAGCTATCAACCGCATTTTCCGTCGGGGCTGGTCGAACAGGGCGTACTCTCGGACGCACAATTGGAATCCGTTATCTATGCAGGCGAAGCGCACGCACAGCACCTGGCCGGAAACTGGACCATCGATGCATCTTGGGACAAGGTCGAGGCCGCGCCCGACAATAGCGACTGTGCTGTCCGCTTTCGCAAGGGCTGGTTTCTGGGCGACGGTACCGGGGCCGGCAAAGGAAGACAGGTTGCCGGAATATTGCTCGACAACTGGCTCAAGGGTCGCAGGCGCGCGGTGTGGATATCGAAATCGGACAAACTGCTTGAAGATGCCCAGCGCGACTGGCGTGCACTGAAGCAGGAGCCTTTGCTCATCACACCGCTTTCGCGATTTCGGCAAGGCACGGCGATCAAGCTCGATCAGGGCATCCTTTTTACAACCTATGCAACGCTACGCTCCGATGCGCGCGAGAACAGGGTTTCGCGTGTCCAGCAAATCGTCGACTGGCTGGGGACTGACTTTGACGGAGTTATTATTTTCGACGAAAGCCATGCCATGCAAAATGCCGGTGGCGGCAAAAGCGAGCGGGGCGATGCTGCGCCGTCGCAGCAGGGCCGCGCCGGACTGCGACTGCAACACGCCCTGCCCGATGCTCGCATCCTTTATGTGTCGGCAACAGGCGCCACGACAGTCGAAAACCTTGCTTATGCCCAGCGGCTCGGGCTTTGGGGCGGAGCCGATTTTCCCTTTGATAAGCGAACTGATTTCGTAGCTGCCATCGAAGCTGGCGGCGTTGCGGCCATGGAAGTGCTGGCTCGGGACCTCAAGGCACTGGGACTATTTGCAGCCCGGTCATTGTCTTACGAAGGCGTCGAATATGAGATGCTCGAGCATCAGCTGACAGCCGAGCAAACCGGCATTTACGATGCCTATGCAGGTGCGTTTCAGATCATTCACGGACATCTTGATGCTGCGTTGGAAGCTGCAAACGTGACCAGCAGCGATGGCACGCTCAACCCGCAGGCCAAATCGACAGCGCGGTCCGCTTTTGAGTCTGCCAAGCAGCGGTTCTTCAATCATCTGATTACGGCAATGAAGACGCCAACGCTGATCCGGTCGATCGAACAAGGCCTTGCCGATGGCCATGCAGCAGTTGTCCAGATTGTGTCGACGGGCGAAGCTCTGCTTTCGCGCCGGCTGGCTGATATCGATCCCAGCGAATGGAACGATGTCCAGGTCGATATTACGCCGCGCGAATATGTGCTGGATTATCTGCTGCACAGCTTTCCAACCCAGCTTTACGAAAGCTTTACCGATGGCGATGGCAATCTCGCTTCAAGGCCTGCTTATGACAATAACGGCAATATTGTGCAGTGCCGGGATGCAGTCGAACGGCGCGACCGATTGATCGATCGGCTGGCATCTATGGAGCCTGTCCAGGGAGCGCTTGACCAGATCGTTCAGCGTTTCGGAACCGACATGGTCGCCGAAGTTACCGGGCGTTCGCGGCGCATCGTGCGCAAGACGGATAATGCAGGAGACAGGCTGGCGGTCGAGAACCGCCCCGCCAGTGCCAATCTCGCTGAAGCGCAAGCTTTCATGGAAGACAAAAAGCAGATCCTTGTCTTCTCCGATGCTGGCGGCACTGGCAGAAGTTATCATGCCGATCTTGGCGCGCGCAACCAGCGCCTTCGCCATCATTATTTGCTAGAAGCGGGTTGGAAGGCCGATGCAGCAATCCAGGGTCTTGGTCGCACTAATCGCACCAATCAAGCGCAGCCGCCGCTGTTCCGTCCCGTTGCAACCGACGTTCAGGCTGAAAAGCGCTTCCTTTCCACCATTGCCCGCAGGCTCGATACCTTGGGCGCAATCACTCGCGGACAGCGCCAGACGGGTGGCCAAGGCCTTTTCCGACCTGAGGACAATCTTGAAAGCCCATATGCGCGCGATGCTCTACGCCAGCTTTACATGCTGATCCATGCTGGAAAGGTCGAGCATTGCTCGCTCACCGCTTTCGAAACAATGACCGGACTCTCGCTTGTCGACAACAGCGGCTGCCTCAAAGACGAACTACCTCCAATCACAACGTTTCTGAACCGGCTGCTCGCCCTGACGATCGCTACGCAGAACATAATATTCAATGTATTCGAGCAATTGCTGGCAGCCAAAATCGAGAGCGCAGTTACGGGCGGGACATATGATCTTGGGCTCGAGACACTCAGAGCAGACAGTTTCAATATTGCCGAGAGCAGGACGATTTACACGCATGCCTCCACCGGCGCCGAGACACGGCTTCTGACAATATCGGTGCGCGACCGGAATTGCCCGCTTGAACTGGCCGAAGCGCTCGATCTATTGTGCAAACCCGATTCCCGGTTGCTTGTGAATACGCGCTCAAAACGTGCTGCAGTGCAATTACCTGCCCGAAGTGTGATGCTGGATGATGGTGCAGTCGAACGCCGGGTCCGGCTGGTCCGACCGATGGAGCGGCTTGCATTTGCGGCCGACGCAATCGCCGAGACCAGTTGGGAATATGCCGACAAGCTAGCCTTTTCAGAGGTATGGCAGGCCGAAATAGCGCAGATGCCTGAATATACGACTAGCGAACTGCATATCGTCGCTGGGCTGCTATTGCCGATCTGGAAAAGGCTACCGGAAGAATCGGCCCGGGTTTACCGCCTCCAGACAGACGATGGCACCCGCATAGTCGGTCGCAGGGTATCACCGGCATGGGCAGCGAACACAGGTGTGACCGAGACGCCTGACCTGTCGGCAACACAGGCACTCGCACTGCTTCGTGAAGGTCAGACGGTGCTGCACCTTCAGGATGGTCTGCAACTGCGTCGCTCGAAGCTGATGCAGGTCAGCCGGATCGAGCTGACCGGTTTCACTTCGACTGCGGTTGACCGCTTGAAGGCAGCAGGACTGTTCTCCGAAATCATCAGCTGGAAACTGCGCTTGTTCGTTCCCGACGATATCACGACGGGGTCATCTGCACTGGCATATCTCTTCGAACGGCATCCACTGCTGAAGATCGCCGACCGGAAGGCTGCCTGACATGACTGAGCAGAAACTATCCGCAAGGAGCAAACTTTCCAGCCGCGCTGCCGAACTTTCGGAGCAGCTCGCTGCAAATGTTCAAAATGTCTGCCGCCATTATCTTGCTGCCGGAAGACGCGAAGGGCGCTACTGGATGGTTGGCAATATCGCCGGAGCAGCCGGTCGCAGTCTTTATGTTCGGCTCCTCGAAACCGACCGCGGAGCTATCGGCAACTGGGTCGATGCCGCAACCGGCGAATATGGAGACCTTTTCGATCTCATTCGTTTGAACAAACGCCACGCGCGGCTCTGCGAGACCATTGAGGAAGCCGAACGCTTTCTTAGTCTTCGCGCAAACTCCCATCCCGGTGGCGACACAAACAAAGTCAATGCCGCGCCCGCGCTTACAGGTTCATCAACAGCTGCTAGGCGTCTTTTTAGCGCCTCAAAACCTCTCGCCGGAACTCTGGCTGCAGCTTATCTGCGATCGCGGGGCATAACATCATTGTCGGACTTGCCAGCACTGCGTTTCCATCCACGCTGCTATTACCGACCGAATGCGGATGATACACTCGGTACTTCAGGCTCGTTTCCGGCAATGATCGCGGCCGTTACCGATAATGACGGTATGCAGACGGGCACGCACCGGACATTTCTATCGTCATCGGGCACGGACCAATCGCACATTCAAAAAGCCCTGGTCTCCACGCCGCGTCGGGCAATGGGCCAAATTCTTGGAAACGCAGTGCGGTTCGGACGTGCGGACGACGTCATGATTGCAGGCGAAGGCATCGAAACCATCCTCTCGTTGCGCGAAGTGATGCCAGCCATGCCGGTTGCAGCGGCTACTTCGTCCGCCCACCTTGCCGCGATGCTGTTCCCGCCGACACTGCGCCGCCTCTATGTCGCGCGCGATCGGGATCCAGCCGGTGACGCTGCGTTCGCAATCCTGACCGACCGGACAATGACAGCAGGCATCGATATTGTCTCGATCATGCCTGCACTCGGCGATTTCAACGACGACCTGCGCGAGCAGGGCGTCCCCCGCCTTTGGCAGCATGTTCGCAGCCAATTGAACGAGCAGGATCGAACTCGCTTCTCAACCGACTGAGCATAAGCCGATACGAGGTTGAGGGATCGGAATTTGCGAGTGCATTTCTTTCCGGGGCAGTTCCGGGTCACCCCCGGCCTTCTTCGAGTGACGTCTAAGAGACCAGCGGCCAGTAGGCTGAAATGGCGGGCAAACGGCTATTTTCCGGCGGCGGGGTGGAAGCATTGTATCACGTGATACGACAGACAGACCATCCCCGCCTTTCCATCGCGACCCAAAATAGCCGCTTGCCCCCCATCCTTCGATTACGCTTCGGCCCTGGCCACCCCAGAATTATTACTCTCGGGGGCATAGCGGGTGCAGCCTCCCGGCAGCCGGTCTGAGGGACGTCCATGAAGGCCGGGCGAAGTGCCCGGTCCTAAGGCCCCAAGGACAGCAATATGACCGATAATCACGATCACGAACCCGAACATGAAATCTCGTCCACCGCCCATCTGCTCGATGAAATCGCCCTTCACGGCTTTCGCCCCTTCAGCGATGAAGCCGATCCAAGGCCACTTCCCGACGAGCGAATTGCATCAGGCGCCGTCACCGACATGTTCGATGCCCTCATCGGTACGATGCTCGACACGCGGCTAGAACCTGACCTTGAAGATCTGTGCTGGTCGCTGACCAATCTCTTCCACCGCGCAGAATTTCGTATCCAGCGGGAACTCGACGATAATGAGGACGCGCAGAAACGCAGCCAGCAGGAACAGGACGGATCCGAGGTCAAATCCTTCGAACTTGAGCAGCTGATCCGCGAAGGGATCGGGCTCATTGAACGCCGTAATGCGATGGAGTTCATGCGCGAAGCGGCTGCCGACCAGTTCGAGATCCATTTCCGCAAAAACTGGGCGCCAAGAACGGGCTCAATCATCAATCACCGCACCTTGACCGCAACAATGATCGACAGCCGCGATTATCTTGCCGCCAAACGCCGCTCTGAAACCGAGCCGTTGATGCCAGCAGGCACTCGTATTGCGTTCACCTCCGGTCCAGCCTATCAGGATCACACCCGAATCTGGGCTGTGCTTGACAAGGTACTTGCCAAATATCCCGACATGGTTCTGTTTCACGGAGGCAATGCAACTGGCGGCGAACATATCGCCTCGCTCTGGGCGCGAGCACGCAACATCACGCACGTTCCGTTCCGTCCTGACTGGGACCGGTTCAAGAAAGCGGCGCCGTTCCGGCGCAATGATCAGCTGATCGAAACTTTGCCCAAAGCGGTGGTCGCCTGTCCGGGAAACGGCATCAATGCAAACCTCGTCGACAAGGCACGTAAGTTGGGCATTGCGATATGGGCCGTTGAATGATCGCGCATGACCCGCATTGCCGGTCAATTCACAATTGCGACAACGACGTGGTTCAGAACAAGCAATGATGCTTGCCAAGAGTCCTGCGAACTTTCACATTGGAAATCAACATGCGAACCGACCTTGATCATTTACCGCCATCAAAGCAGCGCGAGCTCGAACGCGTGCTCCAGATACTGTTCGAAGAATTCAACGATGTGCAAGCGCTGGCGACTGGCAAGCGTAAAGCGGGCCGAATATTGAAAGTCATTTTATATGGCTCATATGCGCGCGGTGGCTGGGTCGAAGAGCCGCATACTGCAAAAGGCTATCGGTCCGATTTTGATCTCCTTATTATCGTCAATCGTAAGGATGTGGCCGACCGAGTCAAATATTGGACTAACGCCGAAGAGCGGTTCTATCAGGAACTGGGGATTACAAAGAGCCTGAAGACACCGGTGAACTTCATAGTTCACACGCTGGGCGAGGTGAACGACGGTCTGGCCCATGGTCGCTATTTTTTCATGGATGTCGCCAAGGATGGCATCGCCATTTATCAGGCTGACGATACCGAATTGCACACACCGAAGCCAAAGACCCCCGAGGCCGCGCTAGCGATGGCGAAAGAGTATTTCGACGAGTGGTTTCCGGTAGCTATGCAGAGATATGCGTTATCGAACCTAGCAATTGAGAAAGGGTTTCTTAAACCAGCTGCATTTGACCTGCATCAGACTGCTGAATTTCTCTATCACTGCGTTCTTCTGGTCTGCACCTTTTATACCCCCCACGTGCATAATTTGGGGTTTTTGCGTACGCAGGCGGAGCGAATAGATGCCCGCCTGATATTTGTCTGGCCGCGTGGTAACCGCAAAGACCGAGCGTTGTTCGAGAAACTCAAAGAAGCTTATGTGAAGGCACGCTATTCAAAGCATTACAGGATTTCTTCCGATGAACTCCAATGGCTGAGCCAGCAAATCGAGGAACTGGGTCGCGTAGTTCACATTGTCTGCACTGAGAGGATCGAGGCAATGGAAGCAGCGAATTCTGCTACTCCGTAGATCGTGCCGGCAAATGTGTGAATGTCAGCGTTCGAGACATTCGCGACGTTGAAGCGCTCCAAAACATTGCTCAAATCGTGACATTCATTCAGGCCGCTCCCGCTAACATTTCTGCCATTCCTGAGCCGATTTGCCTGCATTGAAAACTGCCGTTTGTTCATCTGGCGTCCGGCGCGAGCTTAGGGCCGCCAAAATGGACGAGATTATCGTTGCCAAAGAGCCGTTCAGCCAACCCCGGACAAGGCGATTTTCGGATCCTGGGCAAAACACTCGATAAGCAGTTCGGTAAGGACCCGTACCTTGCGTGCGGGGTGCTGACCCGGGGGGCGGACGACATATGCACCCGCTTTAGGCGGTGGATAGCGTGTCATGATCGGAACAAGTGCGCCGGACGTCACATGCTCATCTGTGACGCCATCTGGTAGCCAGGCAATGCCCAGTCCGGCTACTGCGGCAGCCGCAAGAGCGATGGCGTTGTCGGCCTTGAAGCGCCCATGTGGATGAACGGTGACAATCTTGTTGCCATCCACGAATTGCCAGCTTTCGGTACCCTGCATCAGAGCCTGATGCTCGACGACCTCGTCCGGTGTCTTGGGTGAGCCGTGTTCTTTGATATAGTCGGGACTAGCGACGAGTTTCCCGTAGATCGGTCCGATCCGTCTTGCGAGCAAGCTGGAGTCCTGAAGATAACCAACGCGTATCGCGCAGTCATAGCCATCTGCGATCAGATCGACAAAGCGGTCCGTATAACAGGTCTGAATGTTCAATTGCGGATGCCGTTTCGCCATTTCCGCAATCACATGCGCGAAATGCGTCGGCCCGAAAGAGAGCGGTGCCGCTATACGCAAACGTCCGCGAAGCTCACCTGTGGGCAGGATCGTATCCCGCGCCACTTCGATCTCAGCGCTGACCTTGGCCGCATAGTCGCGGAAGGTTGCGCCGGCTTCTGTGAGAGATGCCCCACGGGTGGTGCGCGCGAGGAGCTGGACGCCCAGTTCTGTTTCAAGCCGTAAAAGTCGTCTGCTTACGATTGACTTCGACACGCCGAGCCTGCGGGCAGCGGGAGACACGCCTCCGGCATCTGCTACTTCCACGAATGTCTGCAGGTCTTCGATGTCCAATTCAACGTTCCTGATTTTGCGACACAGTTTATCAGGATCGGACCCTATCGCATCGTAAAGAGCAACGCCATAGTTCATGCTTCCCTAACAGCGGTGAAATTGCCCTGACTGGAAAACAACCAAGCTTATCCAACGGCACAGGACTTTATCATGACCTTTTGTAACGGCCGCAAATCGCTTCTCGGGCCCGGAGGTTCCTCAAAGCCCTCGACCGCATGGCACCACATCGAGCTTCACCGCACTTCGAAAAACTCAATCAGACGAGGGTAAGATGATCAGAAAACTATTCATCACAGCCGTAGCGATTGCCTGGGCCTCTGCCAGTCACGCGCAAACGACCGAGGAACAGGCGGGTGCCGATCTTATCGTCTTCAACGCCCAGATTCACACAGGCAATCGCGCGCAGCCGGAAGCGGCGGCCTTGGCTGTCAAAGCAGGCCGTATTTATTCGGTGGGCTCCGATGCAGACATTCTTGGCCTGAAGAATTCCAAAACCAGAGTGATCGACGCGCGCAGCCGCAGGCTGATCCCCGGCATTGTTGATGCCCACACGCATGTGCTCAACGAAAGTGGCTTTAATTACAACGTCAGGTGGGACGGCGTGCCGACGCTCGAACGGGCCCTGGCCATGCTGAGCGAGCAGGCCAAACGCACGCCGGAGGGTCAGTGGGTCAAAGTGATCGGTGGCTGGTCCCCTTACCAGTTCAAGGAAAACCGCTTCCCGACCATGAACGAGCTGGGCAAGGCCGTGCCGGACCGTCCGATGATTGTGCAATATGCCTATAACCGTGCCTTCCTCAATAAACATGCGATGGATGCGCTCGGGATGGGCACCGACCGCTTTCCCGCATTTCCGGGCACCGAATTCGAGAAGGACGGCAAGGGAGCGCTCACCGGGGTGGTACATGGCTACACATTCACCTTCATCGCAGTGGAGACCATGGTCCCGCAGCTTTCCTTTGACGAGAAAGTCAGCTCGCTGGTCCAAACCGTCCATGCGATGAACCGGCTCGGGGTCACCTCCGCTGTAGACGCCGGCGCTTTGGGCTATCCCGGACCACAGGCCACTGTAAATGTCCTTGCCCGAGACAACCGCCTCAACATCCGGATGCCTTTCGTCGATATGCAGTTCGGCGATGGGACGCCGATCAATATGGTGGACGCCCAGATCGAAGCGATCACCAGAACTGCGCCGATCAGCCCGGGGCAAAACCTGCACCCCACGCTCGACCATGGTCACACATATCGCGGGGCTGGCGAATTGTTGCAGCTTGAAATGCATGACCACGAGAATTTTGACCGTCCGTCGGTCATTATCGATCCCGAACAGATGCGACGGCATGTCGAGCAAAACGTGGCCAAGCTGGTTGAGCGGCGCATCCCCTTCCGCATGCACATCAGCTATAATGAGAACATCACGCCGTTCCTCGATGCGCTGGAAAAGCTGGACGAGAAGGTTCCGCTTGATGGCCTGCGGTGGAGCATTGAGCATGCCGAAACCATCAGCCCGGAAAACATCGCCCGGGTAAAAAGGCTTGGGGGCGGACTGGCGCTCGATCCCAAGATGGCCCTGCATGGCGATGGATTCATCAAGACCCACGGCCGCGACATGGCGCTGCTGACCCCGCGCCTGCGCGAAATCGTCAATAGCGGTGTCCCGGTCGCCATGACCACCGATGCATTCAGGGCTGCCACCTTCAACCCATGGGTTGGGATCAGCTGGATGGTGTCGGGCAAATCGGTGTCTGGGTCGGAGGTGCTTGCCAAAAATAATCGGCTGTCCCGCAAAGAGGCGCTCAAACTGTTCACCAGCGGCCCAGCATGGTTTATGAACACGGAGTCCGAAATGGGCATGATCGCCCCCGGAAATCTGGCGGATTTTGCGTTGCTGGACAGGGATTATTTCTCCGTTCCCGACGAGCAGATCAAATCCATCTCCTCTGTCTTGACGATCATGGATGGCAGAGTGGTGTTTGGCGCGCAGGAATATGGCTCCCTGTCGCCAAAACTACCCGCCATTCTGCCTGTATGGTCACCGGTCAAATATTTCGGAGGCTATTATAATGATTGAACTGGTCATCGAACAGCGGCGGCGCGACCTCGGCGGCGGCTTTGAAGTCGGTCGTGTGCTGCCTTTTGCACAGCAGCGCATGGTCGGTCCCTTCATCTTTTTCGATCATATGGGGCCGCTGGACCTGGCTCCGGGCGTTGATCGCAGCGTCGACGTCCGCCCCCATCCGCATGTTGGTCTGTCGACAGTAAGCTACCTGTTCTCAGGCGAGATCATGCACCGTGACAGCCTCGGCTATGAACAGTCGATCCGGCCCCGGGATGTCAACTGGATGACAGCGGGACGCGGCATCACGCACAGCGAGCGACTTGAACACGCGAGGGCGCATGGCGATCACCTTCACGGTATCCAGGCATGGGTCGCGCTGCCGTCCGAACTAGAGGAGATTGCTCCTTCCTTCTCCCACCATAGCGGCAGCGATCTACCGCAATGGAACGAAGCCGGGGTGCACGGCCAGCTTATTGCCGGTAGCGCCTATGGATTGACGGCGGCTCCGCAAACGCATTCGCCCTTATTCTATGCGCATCTGGACATAGCTCCGGGTGCGACAGCGGAGATTCCGGGCGGCTACAAGGAGCGCGCGATCTACATAGCGACGGGCGCGGTTGAGCTTGGCGGTATGCGATATGAGAGCGGCAAGATGCTGGTGCTAGGCGAAGCCGCGTCGTGTGTGTTGGCGCTGGAGCAATCGACGATAATGGTTCTGGGCGGAGAGCCGGTCGGCGAGAGGTTGCTCTACTGGAACTTCGTGTCCTCTTCGAAGGAACGGCTGGCGCAAGCAGCAGAAGATTGGAGAGCCGGGCGGATGAAACTGCCGGATGCGGACGATGCAGAGTTCATTCCGCTGACTGACGATCCCGCCAGCGCAAGCGACCACAGCGAAAGTACGAACTCCAATGTCCATGCGTGAAGCCATATATCCTAAAGATCGCCACGCTTTGTATGAGCAGCACAGATATTCAGCGGCTATCCGTTCCGGCGATCTGCTGTTCCTTTCCGGTCAGGTTGGAAGCAAGCCCGACGGTTCACCCGAACCCGATTTCGAGACGCAGGTCCGGCTGGCATTTGCTAATCTGGAATCGACGCTTGCGGCGGGAGGGTGCACGTTTGATGATATTGTCGATGTGACTACCTTCCATACCGATCCGGAAAAGCAATTTGGCACGATTATGACCGTGAAGAGTGAGGTGTTCGCGTGGGCCCCTTACCCGAACTGGACTGCAATTGGAGTGAACTGGCTCGCCGGCTTCGACTTCGAGATCAAAGTAATCGCGCGGATTCCAAACAATTTTTGATCCATTGCAATATACCTCCAACACCAATCAAAATTGGAATAGTTGATATGCAACACGACGGTCTCATCGGTTCATCCGCGCACATTCACACTGCAGGAGTTCAGGCGCAAGGCCTGACCGCTGCGCAATTACTGAAACGCGCTCTGGATACTTTCCTGGCGAAGGATATCAGAGGTTGGGCCGATCTGTGCGATGAAAACGTTGTAGCCGAGTTTCCCTTCGCCCCCGACCAAGCGTCCAGAAACATCGTCGGCCGCACAGCTATCTATGAGTATCTGCGCGACTACCCGAATGTCATTGACCTAAGAACAACGCCAACGATGATGATCCATGACACGAGCGATCCGAAGATGGCGATTGCCGAGTGGAGCGCCTTGGGCCAAGTGATCAGCAGCGGAAAACCGTACGAGATGAGCTACGCGACGTTCGTCACCTTCCACAATGGACTCATGGTAAACTACCGCGAATACTGGGATCCCTTGGCGTTCACGTCGGCCATGAACGGCGCCAGTTTTCAAGGTAGAGCAGATGAAACTGCCTGATGCTGGCATCGCAGAGTTTTTTCCATTGCCGGAAGATCTGGCGACTGCGCAATGATACATTGCCAAAACGAGCTAGCTCGTCGCGACGTCCTTACTGCATCCGCCGTCGCACTAACACTGCTGGCCGTGCCTTTGCTTGCAGCCCCAGCGCAAAACTCCAACTCGACCATCACAATCAAAGGAGCCCTCATAATGTCCACGATCACAACGCGCGATAATGTCGAAATTTACTACAAGGATGGAGGTCCAAAAGACGGCCCGGTCGTTATTCTGAGCCATGGCTGGCCACTGAATTCCGACAGTTGGGAAAATCAGGCTTTCTTCCTGGCCAATGAAGGTTTCCGCGTCATCTCGCACGACCGTCGCGGTCATGGCCGGTCGAGCCAGCCCTGGGATGGTAATGATATGGACCATTATGCCGATGACCTGGCGCAGCTGATCGAGACGCTCGACCTGCGCGATGTGTCGCTTTTCGGTTTCTCGACTGGAGGCGGTGAAATCGCACGCTATGTCGGCCGTCATGAAACGGGACGGGTCGCGAGGCTCGGATTGATCGCTGCCGTGCCGCCGCTGATGCTGAAAACCGCTTCAAATCCGGACGGTTTGCCAAAAGAGGTCTTTGACGGCCTTCGCGCCGAAAGTATCGCTGACCGCTCGAAGCTCTATCAGGACATAGCCTCTGGTCCGTTTTTCGGCTTCAATCGCCCCGGCGCAAAACCTTCGCAAGGGATGATCGATGGCTTTTGGATGCAAGGCATGATGGCCGGTTTCAAGAACACTTATGATTCCATCAAGGCGTTCTCCGAAACCGACTTTACGCAAGATTTGAAGAAATTCGACCGCCCGACGCTGATCGTTCACGGTGATGACGATCAGGTGGTGCCGATCGATGCGGCGGCCAAGGCGTCCAAGAAACTCGTCCCGCACGCCGAGCTAAAAATCTATCCGGGCGGCCCCCATGGCATCACCGATACGCACAAGGATTGGCTCAACACTGATATGCTGGCCTTCCTCAAGCAGGTCTAGTGAAATGCTGGCATTTCGCGATCAGGGCGCGGTTCGGAAACACAAGATCTACGATCAATCAAACCATGGAACGGTGTCATGTCAACTAGCAACCAACCAAGCAGCATCGTCGATGCGCTCAATATCGTTCTTGCCGACAGCTTCGCGCTCTATTTCAAAACCAAGAACTTCCATTGGCACGTTACCGGGCCGCACTTTCGGGAATATCATCTCCTGCTTGATGAACAAGCAACCCAAATCCTGGCAGCCACCGATCTTATCGCTGAGCGCGTTCGCAAGCTTGGCGGCACCACGTTGCGGTCAATCGGCCATATCAGCCGCATGTCAGAGATTGCGGATAACGATGCCGAGAACCTGAACGCACGCGCGATGCTTGAAGAGCTCCACGCCGACACCCTAACCTTGATCGCTGCGCTGAAGACTGCAAAACGGCTTGCCGACGAAACGGGCGACAATGCGAGTTCCGGCATGATCGATGCCTGGACCGATGAAGCTGAACAGCGTGCTTGGTTTATCAGTGCTTCTTTAAGCTGATGCAGCGATGGCTGCCGCATATCGGTTGACTCCTCCTGACAATAAACTCGATTAAGCCGAAGGCTTAATGAACCAACGGTTTGCCCTCTGTCATCACGGCTGCGCCGGCCTCCCCTTCCTTGTCGCGTCGTGGCGACAGATCGCGACGTGACGGCTCGACGGCGCAGTTTGCTAACCTTGCGGATGCCAAGCGACGATTACTCGCGATATATGCACCGCAGTCGTATTGAAGATGCAGTTCTGAAACCAGATGAAGAAAGAAGGCAGCATGTTGCTGCAACACCTCCTGGCACCGACCTACGTCCAGATGCTTGGCGCACTGTCAGCTTTGCTTGAGAAAATCGACTTAAACATGGTTGAAGAAAAGGCCGTGTTATTGAGCTGATTTGCTCTTAGATAATCAGATTTATTCTGCCGCAATAAGTGATGGTGGAGCGGCGGGTGCAATTCCCTTCTTGGCGAGCCAGCCAAGGACGTCTCCGGCGATTTCTTCCCAGCCCGCCTCGGCAATCAGAAAGTGTGACCGGCCAGGATAGGCTGCAAACTCTACTCGAGCATTCGCCTTGTAGTAGGCCCCCCAAATACGCTTGATCATCGCTGGATCTGCGGTCTTGTCCTTATGACCCGCAATTAGCATTAGCGGCTGGGTTAGCCCCTTGAAGGACACACCATTTCCGATACCGAGCGAGGCCTGAAAATAGGGCCGCCCCGGCGCGGGAACAACATAATTATCATATTCGGTATCGACAACACCGGCAGGCAGCGTGTTCGCAAATGTCGTCGCAAACCCTTCGCGCGACATCGTCAGCACTCGGTTCCAGCCGTTCCACGACGTTAGCACTGGCAAAGCGCTCAGGATCGAGCGCAGGCCCGGAATGACGCCGCGTGGCGGTGCTGGGTCGAGCGCTACGCCAGCAACGCCACAGCCGCGGTCAAGCAGCATTAGTGTTATGAGACCGCCAAAGCTGTGGCCGATGATGATCGGCGGTTCATCCAATTTCGCGATCTCGGCGGCATAGTGATCGACGATATCGACGACATTGAGCTTTGCCAGCGCCGGATTAGGGCTGCTGCGTAGCGCATCAATAGGACGGTTCATATGCGGCCAAGTCGGAGCGACGGTCTGATAGCCCGCTGCCTCGAAATATGTGCGCCATGCGTCCCATGCTTTAGGGGTTAGCCAGGCGCCGTGAACGAATAGAACGGTTTTAGTCATGACAATCACTCCTTCGATGTAGGAGCATTATCGTTTGTTCGCGCCCCGTCGCCATTGTGCGTGCGGCTAAGGCGATCATGCTTAGGTATGACCGCCCGGTCCGAGTGTAGGATAGCGGAGCAACATTGGTTTGAGCGAAAACCGGTCCCGTTCAATCAATGGGAAAGGTTACGTCATGAGCAAAATCCTGGTTTTATACTACAGCAGCTATGGCCATATCGAAACGATGGCCGAGGTCATTGCCGAAGGTGCGCGGGCGCAAGGCGCAATCGTCGATATAAGGCGGGTGCCGGAAACCGTGCCTGACGATATTGCGCGATCCGCCCATTTCAAACTCGACCAGACCGCGCTTGTTGCCAATATTTCCGATCTGGAGGATTATGACGCCATCATCGTCGGCACAGGCACACGGTTCGGACGCGTCTCTTCGCAGCTTGCGGCATTTCTCGACCAAGCGGGCGGCCTTTGGGCGCGCGGCGCGCTCAACGGCAAGATTGGGGCCGCATTTGCTTCAAGCGCCACACAGCACGGCGGACAAGAAACGACTTTGTTCTCCATCATTACCAATCTGCTGCATTTCGGCATGACTATCGTCGGCCTTCCTTATAGCCACCAAGGACAAATGAGTGTCGATGAAATTGTTGGCGGCGCGCCCTACGGCGCGACAACGGTGGCTGGGGGTGACGGCACACGATCACCGACGGCGATTGATCTTGCGGGTGCCCGGCATCAGGGTGAACTCGTTGCCCAGCTGGCCAACAAGGTTTTCGGCTGATCAACGGTGCCAGATCACTGTATGGGTGCTTGAGCGAAGTCCGATCGCGCGGTATTGCTCGGCTATGATCGACGACGGCATGATCCATATCATTGACGACGATGAGTCCTTGCGGATTGCCATCGGCGGATTGCTTCGTTCAGTCGGACATAGCGTAACCCTTTACGGGTCGGCGGGCGAGTTCACCGACGGATATAAACCAGCGGGAGCGTCGTGTATTTTACTCGACGTTCGGATGCCTGGCGTCAGCGGGTTGGATTTCCAGCATCGGCTAATCGAACTTGGCATCAGACTGCCGGTTATCATGATGACCGGCCACGGTGATATTCCGATGTCGGTGCAGGCGATGAAGGCGGGAGCGATCGACTTCCTGCCCAAGCCGTTCCGCGATCAGGATTTGCTGGATGCCGTTTCGATCGCCCTTTCGCGCGATCTTGAGCAGCTAGCTAGACATAGCCGAATTCTGGCGCTTCAGCAAAAGTACCAGACGCTCTCTTCGCGCGAAAAGGAGGTTATGGCACTTGTGACATCGGGCAAGATGAACAAGCAAGTGGCTGGTGACCTTGGCCTCAGCGAGATCACTGTGAAAATCCACCGTGGCGCTGCGATGCGCAAGATGGGCACGCGCACCTTGGCTGATCTAGTCAAAATGTCAGAAGAGCTGCGCCTCGCCGCCAGCTAGACACCATCCTTGCGTATGATGGATTGCATTTCCGAGCCATGCGATAGTCAAATTCTGGATAGCCAAAAAGGCAACGCATTGGAGAGTATGATTTGTCACGCGACCATCTGATTTCCGTCATTGATGACGATGCGTCGATTGTTTCGGCCGTCGTCGGACTGGTTCGTTCCTTGGGGTATCTGGCAAGCGGCCACGCGTCCGCCGAAGCCTTTTTGGCATCAGGTGAATCACATTCGGCAGAATGCGTAGTCACCGACATTCAAATGCCCGGTATGAGCGGCGTTGCGCTTAAGCAGCATCTTGTAGCTAATCAAATAATGACGCCGGTAATCATGATTACAGCGCGCACAGAAGCGGCGCTGTTGGCAAGCGCACGAGCCAGCGGTGCGTTTTGCCTGCTCGGCAAGCCATTTGAACCGAACGATCTGATCCATTGCCTTGAAAAAGCCCTTGCAAGCTAATCGGAACTAGGTCGGCGCAGCTCGACCTGATTATGTCGAAGCGGGAAGAAATACCGTGAACCGAGCACCAACGTCGCCATTGGCAGCAATGATTGCGCCTCCATGCGCTTCGACAATTGATCGGCAGATTGCCAGACCCATACCCATACCGGTCGCCTTGGTGGTGTAGAATCCATCAAAAAGCTTGCTCACCTCATCCGGCAACCCATGCCCGGTATCTTCGACAGAAAGATAGACCCGCCCGTCATCGACTCGGGATGTAATTAAGGTCAATAAACGGTGATCGCTTGCAGTCATCGCTTGCATCGCATTGACTGCAAGATTGACGATCACCTGCTGCATCTGCGTGCGGTCGACTATCAAATCCGGCAGATCGGTTTCCAACCGTAAGTCGAGAACGACCTCATTCGCCGCTAATTCATGGCTGAGAAACGTGATTGCATCCTCGACCAAGGCATTCAAAGAGAGTGTCAACCGTTCCGGGTCGCGCCGCTCGGCCATTGCACGAATTCGCGATATGATAGCAGCAGCACGCTGCGCATCGGCGACTGTTCGTTTCGCGAGATCGCGAACTTCGTCGAGATTGGGTGTTTCGGCGGCGAGCCAACGCAGGCTCGCTGCGCCGCTGGTGGCGATTGCGGCGAGTGGCTGATTGACTTCATGGGCAATCGACGCCGTCAGTTCGCCTAACATGGAAATCCGCGCGGCGTGTGCGAACTCGCCCTGAATCTGTCGCACAGCTTCCTCTGCGCACTTGCGTGCTGAAATATCGACCACGCCGATCAACATGATGCCGCGCCTACGATTGTCTTGCGAGAGCGACACGGTGAATAGCACATCGACCGGATCATCATCGATACGATTGAGGCGCGTTTCGCTGATAACATGCGGTTGCCGGCTCATCGTTGCTACAAGCGAATCGATATAAACCGGTTCGCTTTCTTGCGGCCAAAAAGCGGCAACCGATTTGCCGACAATGGTTTCTCGGGCTGTTGCGCCGAACAAGGATAGGCCGTTGGAATTAAGGTCAAGGACGATTGCCCGCTCCATCGTCGCGCGCACGAACGCCCGATCCGCCATCAAATGGCGGCGTAAGTCGGTTACGCCGCTTTCCAAGAGCGCAATGAGCATAGAGCCAACCTCGGTGAAATCGACTTCCCAAAATGCGACCGCCATGGCTTCGAACATATTGCGATAGCGATATTCACTTAATCGGAGGGCATCTTCAGCCGCCGTGCGGCGGGAGATATCGCGTGCCGTTTCGATAATCCGCTGAATTTCGCCATCCGCTCCGCGCTCGACGGTCCAGCGGACGTCGAGAACGCGCTGTTCGCCGGTTTGGTTCAACCGCACTAGTTCACCTTCCCAAAGGCCTGTCGCAAGCAAAGTCGCCATCAGTCCGGAAAGGTCGTCGTTCTGCGTCTTTAGCAACTGATCTATATTGCAACCTATCGCTTCAGTCTGCGGCCAGCCATAAAGGATATCCGACGCCGCATTCCACGATAAGATCGTCCCGGCAGCGTCGCGCGTGATGACGCTTTCGTGCAAAAGATCAAGTATGTCGGCTTGGATATTCATCCCCTTATTTTTATCGGAGCGCAGTCATAAGTCCAGAAACTAACGGCACCGAGCGATATGCAAATATCGAGACTTTTGCTCCGCAAGTGCTGGAATGAAGCCCCTTGTCATCTCAAAACATTCTTTGCCGGAATCACGCCCGACAAAAAGCCAGCAGGTCTGCATTGAACTGGTCCTGATGCGTAGTCGGGAGACCGTGCGGAGCGCCAGCATAGACCTTCAGTGTGGCATCAGGAATGAGCTTTGCCGACATCATTGCGGACGCGCCGATGGGCACGATCTGGTCATCATCGCCGTGCACCACCAGTGCAGGAACGTCGATTTTCCTGAGATCATCGGTATAATCGACCTCGGAGAATTCGCGGATGCAATCATATTGCCCCTTGATGCCGCCTCCCATTCCCTGGGACCAGAAACTGTCGCGGACCGCTTCCGAAATCACGGCGCCATCGCGATTGTAGCCGTAAAACGGAATAGTCAGATCCCTGTAAAACTGCGCACGATTGTCACGCGTTCCCTTTCGGATGCCGTCGAATACGGTAAGCGGAAGTCCGCCGGGATTGGCATCGGTCTGCACCATGAGCGGAGGCACCGCGCCGACTAGGACGACCATGGAGACCCGGCCTGTGCCGTGACGACCGATGTAGCGCGCGACTTCGCCGCCCCCGGTCGAGTGGCCGACCATGATCAGCTTTTGGAGATTGAGGTGATTGATCAGCTCGGCAAGATCATCCGCATAGCGGTCCATATTGTTGCCATCCCAGGTCTGGGCAGAGCGACCATGGCTGCGGCGATCATGGGCGATCACGCGAAAGCCGTTTTCGCCAAGTAATTGCATCTGGGCATCCCATGCGTCGGCGCTCAGCGGCCAGCCATGCGAGAACAGAACTGGCTGCCCCGCACCCCAGTCTTTGAAGAACAGGTCAGTTCCGTCACTGGTCCGAAAAATGGTCATCGACTTGTCTCCTTTTGCTGGGCGTTTGCGAGGCCCTAAATTAGGGTGGCGTCGAGGGTGATCTCGGCATTCAAGACCTTCGACAGCGGGCAATTGGCTTTCGCCGTTGCCGCCGCAGTCTGGAACGCAACCTCGTCAGCCATTGGGATTGATGCGCGCAAAGTCAGTTCCACTTTGGGGATGAAGAACCCGCCATCGCCCTGCTCAAGCGTGACCACGGCCTTCGTGTCGAGCGCCTCGGCGGTCAGACCTGCCTCAGTCAGCACCAGGGTCAGCGCCATGGTGAAGCAGGCCGCATGTGCTGCGGCCAGCAGTTCTTCGGGGTTTGAACCAGCAACCCCTTCAAATCGGCTGGCAAAGCCATAAGGATAATCGGAAAGCGCACCGCTGGCGGTTGTGATTGCACCTTTGCCGTCCTTCAATCCGCCTTGCCAATGTGCGGAGCCGTTTCTTTGAATTTTCATTTGATTATCCTTTCAGTCATTGGATTGCTCGCTTTGTCAGCTATTGCGGACGAAACTGGCGATCATGTCAGCAGCCATTTCGGGATATTGATGCTGCGGGCCGTGGCCGCATTCAGGATAGGTAGCGACAAACAAAGTCGGCCAGATGTCATTGATCGCATACCAATTTTCGACCGGGAAAACGAGATCATGGTCTCCGCAAAGCGCGAGAATCGGGATGTCAGTTGACCGGTAAAAGGCGGAATAACGATCTTCCGGATCAGGAAACGGCGTCGCCGGATCGTTCGACGCCCACATCGCGGCGTTCATTGTTTCTGCTGGCGTGGCATGGTCCTTCACATCGCGGCGTGCGGCAATCCGGTCCAGCGAGGCATCGCCGAGCGTACGGCTCCTAGCCGATGCTGGCTCGAAGAAAAGGATATACTCGTCTTCCGCAGTGTATGTGGGTTTGGTCGCAATCTCGAAGAAAAGCGGCTCTGACGGTTTGACCATCAATCCCGGCGGCATCGTTGCGATCGCCAGGACATGGCTGACTTTTTCGGGGGAAGTTGCTGCAAATACTTGCGCTGCAAACCCGCCAAGTGACCAGCCGCCAATGATAATTTTGCCCAGGTCCAGAGCGTCGACCAGATCGTTGACGTCGCGCGCCATATCCGCCTTGGCATAGCTTGGCGTTCCCGTGGAGAGGCCAAGCCCCGAATAATCGAAGATCGTCACGGTGAAGTTCTCGGCAAGGCGGTCAAGAAAGAGCGGGTCCCAGTTATCCATTGTGCCGCGAAGGCGGATGCAGAGGACCAAATTGGGACCGGTGCCGAATGTGCGGTATGCCAAGGTTCGGCCACCCGTTTCGATCAACTGGTTTGGCGCAGTCAGAGCGGTTGGTTTGTCCAAAACATCGGTCATCATCATACTCCTTCAAGTACAGGGATTGCGGGGGTTGAAAGCGCGGCGACCAAATCTGCGGTGGTGATAACCGCATGGGCGTAAGTCGGGCCATTGATGTCGTGGGCGCAGTGCATCGCTTCAGCGCTGGCTGCCGCTGTCGCATCTCGAACAAGCGTGACGTGATAGCCGAGTTCGGCGGCATATTTACCCGTGCTCTCGATACAGGTGTTGGCGATGAGGCCGATCAGGACGATGTGCGTGATGCCTTTCTGTTTCAGCAAAGTGTCAAGATTTGTGTTGGCAAAGCCGCTGCTATTCCAATGCTCTGTCGCAACCAGGTCGCCGGACTGTGGAGCAAAATCGGGGTGCCACTCTCCGCCCCAGTCACCGACTGCGAATATCTGCTGCTGGTATCCGCCTGCCATATAGGGGCTTGGATGATCCCATGCGTCGAGTTCGCTAGGGCTCCAGCGATGATGCGGCACGATGACGATCTGCATACCAGCGTGCCGCGCTGCAGCTGTTGCCTTGCGCAGATTATCGAGGGTGCCGACCTTTGTCGCCACTTCAGCAACCATCGGCCATAACTTGCCTTTAGGGGCCAAGAAGTCGTTATAAGGGTCGACGAACAGGAGAGCCGTTCTGGCAATGTCGTGGATTGGGCCGTCACTTGAAGTTGTCGTCATCATAACCTCCACCGGGAGCGCGCCAGCCCTTCCGGCCGCTACTGGTGACGATCATAATCCCCGACCGGGATTGCGAAATTGTACGTCGAGGTAACACTACCCAAACCAAAGTATGACGCTCATTTCCAGATAGGTGATGGCTGGTTCAACATTAACGGCGAATAAGTATGCCTCGCCGGAAATCTCCCTCGCTCCGGCGTTATGCACATCACCCCCCCCCGATGTGTCCAGAGCGGGTCGACGTTACGACCACGTCGATCCGCTCATTTCGGCACAGATGAGGGGTTGCGAGATGTGGAAATACGGTTTGTAGCGCGGGACGCACCTTTTTTGACCGCCAACGCTAACAATCCAGTCGTTCCCGCGGTCGTCTGCGCCAGTCAGAAGCGGTCGTTCATTCACTTGTCGGGCTGAATCCGACGCTGTTACGAAGCAGGCGAGGGAAAGCCGCCGCGCGGTGGTGCTCAATGATCAGCTGTTATTGTACTGATAGTGTCAGAAACCGATGTATCCACTGCGCGACCTCGTCGTCATGGCCCAGCCAGATATGCCCGCCATCGGACAGGATCGTCATTTCGGCCTGCGGCACTACTGCGGCGATCTTGCGCGCGGTAGCGGCGGTGCCGAAGCGGTCGTCCGCGGCTGAGATCAGCAGCACCGGCATGCGCAACTGCGAGAAATCCATGGCCGCCGGGTGACCCGCCTGCCGCGCATCGTTCAGAATGCCCTTTGCCCTTGCGCTAATCGGCATGATGTCGGACACGATCGCGAAGGCACGAATCCGTTCTGCCGGGCTGACTTTGGGTAATAGCGTCGGGTCTGTCGCGAGCAGTGTGCCGATCAACTTTTCGGGCGCGGCATTCATCGCTGACCAATAGGCGAAATCAGAGGTCAGCAGCGTGCGCACAACTGTCTCTTGCAAAGCGCTCATTTCGACCGGGTCGCTGCCATCGACATTGGCGGCAGGCACCAGCAGGATCAGCGCGGTGCAGCGGTCTGGATGCCGCAAGGCAAAGGCGGTCGCCGACAGCGCGCCCGCCGAACCGCCGGCGACGGCCAGACGGTCAATGGTGAGATGGTCGAGCATGGCGGCAAAGGCATCGGCTTGATTTGAAAGCGACGGGTCTGCTGGAAAGTCACTGTGCAAATAGCCGAAGCGTGACGGCGCAATAATCCGGTGCCCGAGCCGCTTCACCGCCTGAGCGAAACGCAGCCCCTGATCGAAACCGCCACCCGTGCCGTGGATCATCAGCAATGGGGGACCGGAACCCGCGATGGCATATTCGAGCGTGCCGAAGCGCGTCGCGATGGTCGAACTGCGCCCGGCAACGCGACGTTCCGCAACGCCAACCTCATACCGGAAACGCGTCCAGACATAGCCCCCACCGATCAGCGCACCTGCGCCCATGCCGAGCAACCACTGGCGACGGGTCGGGCGCATCATGGCTGCCCGTTCCTTCCAACGACTACGGGCAACAGTGCGGCGATGGCTTGTGCGGTCAGGCCGATCAACCCGGCGGGGGTGGCCAGCCCGGCCCATGTTCCGGCCAACGTCCGCCCGAACAGGGCGACGCCGACCAGCGTCTCGAACAATACCAGCAGCACCAGAAACCAAAGTGTCATTGCTCCGCGCGTCGCTAAACCGGGCGGAACATGCCAGCGCCCAACCGTCCAAAGGCACATCAAAAATGCCGCGATCAGCATCAGCGGCACCTCCATCAGCGTCGCGCCCAGCACACCGATTTGCGGCGCGACAAGCAGCACCCTGATTGTGCCGAGGGCGAAGCCCAGCGCGAACAGCATGAGGAAATAGACAGTGGCAGCAGTCAGAGCACGTTTCATAAGCGGTCGCCACGCACCAGATAGCGCCCGTCGATCCGCATCGGCACCGGCTCACCTGAAAATGGCGCGGTCGCGGTGCCGGGTCGCTGCGTATGGATGTGGAGGTGCGGCATATCGGAGGCACCCGAACTGCCCAGCGTGGAGATGGGATGGCCGGGGCGGACAAGGTCGCCAGGTGCTACGCGCAGGCTGCCGTTTCGAAAATGCGCGAGCAAGATGTCGAACTGCCCGCAACGGATAAGCGCGTAGTTGCCAGCCCGTGCCGTCGGGCTGGCCAGATCGACCGGGCCGCCATCAATGTCGCCGTCATGTACGCGAATCACGCGCCCCGTGCAGGGGGCAAGCACCGTAGTTGGTTCGCTGGCCAACAGGCCCCAGCGGTCCATCGCCGTAATATCGACAGCGTGGCTTTGCCCCCAATAACTGCGCTGGCCGATCGTGGCGCGCGGCAAGGTCCGTAAATGAGAACTCAATATTTCCCGCGAGCCGCCATTGGCGACGTAATAGGAGCCAGCTGCAAGCGGCGATGCAAGCGCGACGACTTCCTCAGGCGGCGGGTTTCTCGCGCCAAGCGCTTGGCCCGAAACCCATCCGCCAAAACCGATCGCGCCCACCCAAATCAGGATCAGGACATAGTCAGCAGCAGCGATGCTTGCTCGGGTCCTGACGCCCGACCCGCGCCACAGCGCGGCCACGAACATTCCCCAGTATATCCAAGGCGTCCACCAAGGTGGAACGATCCACAAACCCGCAAGATGCAGCGCCAACAGAATTGCCGCTGTTCCGACGTTTTGGAATAATCTTGCCAACTTGTGACGCGCAGGCAGGAACGCCAGCCAAAGCAACAGCACGAGCGGGAGCAGTAGCTGGATCAGCCAGAGCATGGGCAAACAACGATGTCCTGCTCACACCTGTAGGTTTCGCCCAACCGTTCGATTGCTGCCGGTGCGTCACGGAAGCGAAGACTCGGCAATATTGTCATTCTTGCATTCATGTTCGGGCCTGCATTCTGATCTCCAGCACACGCTCGCTGTGGACCCCCCAAACCCCCGTACCACGCTTTTGACCCGGCCACCATCGGAGCGTGCGCGGCGCGATCGGTAAGTTCTTGAGAGCACAGCGTTCAAAATTGCATTGCATGACCTCTGCTCACACGGTCGCCGCATTCGTCCCCCTATGCCTGGAAAGTCGTTAGCGGCTGTAAAGCTACACAATCGGGGCGGCGCTCATCGCTAACAAGGCGGTCGTTCGCAGTGATAACTGTGACTTTCGAAACGTGTCGTTCGTTCATTAATCAATGCTAGAATTCGAGCATGTTCGGGTTCGTAAGGCCGACTAGCGTGGCGACCCTGTTATCCGGAAGAGTAAAGGCCTGTTCAGTCACTGTGAAGCGCTCAGCTGCACTGGTGTCGAACCAGCAAGATGCCTTGACCGTCACCGGATGCTTGCTTTCCAAGCCGCCGTTGAAGAGCATTTTGAATGTCGGGCTGTCTGGCAGTAGGTCCGGTCGCGGAAACCATCGATCTGGAACTATTGGTGGTCGGCGAAACCACCGCATGCCCTCCTGCGAATGGCAGACTAGCAGTGCCGGGAAACGATTGGTTCCGAGTGCGCGGATGGCCGTGGCTGTAATGCTCGTGTTAAACAAGTCGGCGAGGGACTTAACGGCATCCAGCGTAAGCCGTTCAATATCGCCGGCGAGGGGGCGGAATATGTAGCCCGGCAGCAACAGGTCCGACGCATAGGCGTCCGCTTGAAGCTCGGCGGTCGGAAGTATGCGCCTACCATCGCTGGTCTGTCGACCAATGTCCGAGCTTCCGCACTTCAAGCAGAGACCCCGGTGTCGATGCCAATGGCCAAGTTCATGCCCGATTGAGAAGCGCCGCCGCCGCGGCTTCGTCCTGCTGTCAACGGTGATGATGGCATGACCGTTCTGCCCCAGGATCCGCGCTTCACAAGACTTAAGTGGGCGGTATTTGACCTTGGCCCCAAGTGAACGTGCGATGACTTCGACGTCAATCTCCCCAGGTTCGGTGATCCCGAGCGCCATCAGCGCATGCTCTGCAGCAGTCAAGGGCGTGGTCATTCCTTTCTCGACGCCTCGTCCCGTTCCAGTTCGGCGAGATCTTCCAGCAGCCCGTCCTCTTCGTCGTCCCCACTGTCGGCTGCGTTGCGGGCAGCGAGCGTCATCTTCATCTCAGGATCGTTTGCTGCCACTTGGAGCTTCTTACGCATGCGTTCGGCGTCAACACGGATCACGACGGGATTTCTGAGCTCCCGATCGATCTCCGCCCTGATTTGCGCCATGCGGCGCTTGCTCAGAGCAAGTTCGGCACCGTCGAGGCTTATTCTCATCGCCTCGATTGCACCGTCTTCGATATCATCGGTCTCGTCCGAGAATATCTCCTCAAGCATAAAATCATCGATGAGCGACATGCGCTCCGCATCTTTGCCGTTCATTGTCCCAATCCTTTTGGAAATGCGCTCTGCAGGCGCCGCTTCAGCCTCTTGCGCGAGGCGGCGAGACCCTGGACGTTTACGCCCAGAAGCTCCTGCAACTCTTCACCCCTCATGTTGTCGCATATCCCCTCGACCAGCAGCTGAAGCTCCTCGTCGCCCTCGATGAGCCGGCCGATCGCGACCAGCATAGCCCCGTCGTCGCATGCCGAGAGCACCAAAGCTTCGGGCGAAGGCGACGGATCTGCGAGATCAGGCGCGGAAACGCCATCCGGGGGTGGACGGACCTCCCTCCTCCCGGCTTTAACCGCCACAATCTCATCCCATGCGATACTCTTGATGATTCCACCGATCTCCCTGGCGAAATCAAAGTTCCGGCGTACATGACGCTCGCCTGCGAGCAGGCGCGTCAATGCTTCCTGACGCAGATCCACTTCCGGGATGCCGCAACGGGCGGAGTACCAGCGTGCTGCCTTCATGATGTTGGACGCATCAGCAGGAGCTAACTGACAGATCATGGCCCGGACTTCCTCCACCGAGAGATAGTCCGGTTCCTTGTTCTCGATCATTTCCGCGGTCGTCTGCACCAGACTCATTCCCCCTCTACATCAAATGCGGCCAAGACCGCAAACTCGGACGGGCAAAATAACCGCGTCCGAATTTTCGAGCTGAGCCGCATTCATCATTGGAAGATAAAGTAGTGCCGCTTGCAAGCCTGAATTGCGCAATGCGGCCTGAAATGGAGCAGAACACATGACCAAGAGCTGGAAGCACGATCGAGCCGCAGACCACATCACGAAGGAGCTAAAGGTCGTCGAGAGTGTTACGATCCTCGACTATCGGCGTGATATGTCGCTTGAGAATATCCCGAGCAACAAGGCGTATCGCGTTGACGGAGTGCATCTCTACGCGGATATCCTCAACCTCTCGGACATGCTGAGCGTGACCGAAGACGAGGGCGTCACCTGCCACCGTCGGACGCTGCGGTTCCTGAACTTGCACTATCGCGCCGTCCATCGCATCCTCACCCGATGCGACGCGCGCCGCGTTGACTTCCATAATCAGCGACTCCACTCAGTCCTGACGAAGCCCTACAACACGGAGACGGATGCGGAGGCCAAGCGCGTCAGGCGTGCCGTCTCCATCGCGCAGCTCATCATCGATGTGCTGCAGGAGACTGGGGACGCTGACGAGAAGATCCCGAACGCGCAGGTGAGAGTGGGCATTGACACGGGCACAGCTCTGGCTGTGAACAACGGGAGGCGCGGTGGCCGCGAGCCCTTGTTCCTTGGCGCTCCGGCCAATCATGCCGCTAAGATGTCGGGCGGCGGGACGAAGGCGGGCATCTTCCTGACCAACGAGACACGCGAGGCCATCGGTCTCGACACCGTGGACAAGCCAACGGCGACTGCGCTCACGACGGGGGAGATCGCGGACTGTCAGGATAAGGCAGCGCTTGGGGTGTCCAAGGACAAGATTATCGAGGAGTGGGAGGAAGATCTTGAGAAGAACCCGATCGGTTCGTTCAACTTCTCCCGACACACCCCGCCCCTGCGCACGCTCGATATCACCGCTCTAACGCCAAGCAACTCGCGCCGCCAGGAAGCGGTCTCCTTATATGCTGACATCGACGGCTTCACCGCCTATGTCGCGCAGCACATTGAGGATGCCGTCGAGGACGTCGTGCGCGTCTTCCATGTCATCCGCGCCGAGCTTGATCGTGTGCTCACGTGCGACTTCGACGGCAGGCGCATCCGGTTTATCGGGGACTGTCTGCACGGCCTCCTTTGCGACGGTACCGTCCAAACCACTGATGATACCGAAACGGTCAGCACCGCAACGCTCTGCGCCGGCGCTCTCCGCTCGAGCTTCGAGCTGTGTCTGGAGAAGCTCGAGGAAGAAGGGATCGACACGGACGACCTGGGCCTCGCGATCGGCTTTGAGTTCGGCCCGATGACGGTCACGCGTCTCGGCATGCATGGAGACCGCGTTCGCTGCTCTGTCAGCAGAGGCGTGCTGGCATCAGAACAGGAACAGACACGCTGCGCTGGCAGGGAGACCGCTATCGGCGCCTTTGCCTATGATGCCGGGACGCAGGCTGTCCGTGACCTGTTCGGGCCCAAGCGCAAGGTGAGCGGACTCGACTACAATGAGGCGGTCGAGGCGCTATCCGAGAAGGGCGACGAGACGGCCAAGGCTGTCAAGAACGCGGCGTTCTCAACGGTCGCTCCGGCGATCGCCGCAGCCTCCAATCGCACTGTCCGCCCCTACCTGGAGAGCAAGTGAGCAAAGTGGCGTTGAACGATCCGATTGGCCTAGTCGCGGCCTGCCTCCCTTACTTCGGTGCCACCGAGCTCGACCGGGGCGAAGGCAGCATCCGCATCTCCCTGCCCGTGCCGCTGAGTGACGGTCGCCAGCCGGTTTTCGTCTTGGAGGTGACTGTCACTGGGGCGGCGGCAGCGGTGCGCGAGGCCGTTCCTACGCTCCTTCCACCATTCTGCCCTAATCGGCACATCAACCACAATGGCAGCTTCTGCCTCTTCTGGCGCGCGGTCGACAACATCGAAATCACGGGACGCGACACCGCACACGACTGGCTGGAGACGCTGGTCCGCTTCCTGCAGTTGCAATTCCGCGCTGCCCGCTTGCGTCGCTGGCCGGACGGGCGCGGCCGAGCTCACAGCTTCGCCGTCATTCACCAACATCGTGCGGAGGCGGCAGCAGCGCGACTCGGCGAGCCGTTCGCTACCGACATCTTGGAGGGCCGACTGACTATCAGCCAAAAGGGCGGAAGCGGGGAAGGAACTGCCGTTCGCGTGCTGAGGGATGGAAGGCGGGTCTTTTCAGTATGGGAGCGCAGCCGGCGGGTGGTAAACCAGAGGCAACCATGCCTCTGTCCGGCAGGCGCTCGCCGACGCCCAATTGTGCTCAAATCCTGCGGCGATCACGCCACCGCTGCGGCGGATCTTGCGATGGAGATGAACGAGATGGTGATCGCCGAGAAGCGCTTTTGGGCATCCATTCAGGGATCGCCGTGCTGTGGGACGATTGACGATTGCCCACTGGCCAAGGCGTCGTGACTAAGACCATGGCGTATGAACGAGAGACGCAGGCTATCACTGGAGGTTTCAGACATGACGAGATTAAGTGAACGCTTCGATCGTGCCGGCATCATCGACGCGTTGATGCGGCAGCCGCTCATTAGGCGTGAAAAGGCGCTGGCGGAAAAATTTGCAGATGTCGGCCGGCCCAAGGAGCTTGAGGTCGGCGAATTGCTAGTAGAACAGGGAGACTGGGCCAGTGACCTGTATTTTGTTCTGGCCGGCGAATTCGACGCGATCATACATGGGCAGACGAAGCAGACTCGTGTTGCCGGAGAGGCTGTTGGTGAACTCGCTGGGCTCAGTCCATCGCGTCCTCGAACGGCGACGCTGAAGGCGACCAAAGCCAGCTTTGTGTTGGCGGTCAGCTATTCGGATCTGCAGGAGATCGTCGGCTCCGATGTCGATTTCTGGAAAGCAGCCGCCGATGCCGTGGCCGACCAGCTTGACCACCGCAACCGGGAGATCGGTGCGGTGAACGAGCATCCGAAGATCTTCGTGATCTCTTCAAAGGAGGGCATCGAGGTTGCGCGCGAAGTGCGCAAAAACCTGGATGGCGACGACATGCAAGTGCACCTGTGGGACCACGACACCTTCATGATCTCCGACTATCCCATCAGTTCGCTCGAAGACGCAATCGAACGGTGTGACTTCACGATCGCGGTGGCCCAGGCCGACGATGTATTGATCACAAGGGAGGAGACCCACAAGGTGCCTCGCGACAACGTGCATTTCGAATATGGCATCTCGGTTGGCAGGCTGGGGCGGGATCGCTCGTTCCTACTCGTTCGAGCTGATACCAAGGTGAAGCTGGCCTCGGACCTCGCCGGTCTAACTACGCTTCGGTACCAAGGGGATGAAAAGGACAAGATGAAGCGGACGGTCGCAAAGGCGTGCGACGTTGCGCGTGAGCGGATTGATTTCATTGGTGTCCGTCGCGATCGAAGGGCTTGCTGAAACAGCCTCAATCGATGCGACCCGTTGCAAAGACTAAACCATACCCGTTGAGCGGCGATCGGCAGGCAGCTGGTTTTGTCGCCGTTGCTGACATGTTGAAACCCGAAGGTCCGCTGCTGCGCCCGATATTTTGTGTTTCTACGGCAATAACAGGTCGACAATGATTGGAGGTAATCCGCAAAGCATGTCCGCTTTTTCTAACTCCGCGCCGGAAAGCTGCATGACCGGAACGTCCAACAAAACAGACGGCAAACGTATGCTAGAATTAGCGCAATTTGGAAACGCACGACGCAGCTTATGATATCTGGCGTAGGCTTATTTGTCGTTATAATGTCCAGCCAATAGGATCGGCGTCGACCTACCTTTGTCGAGCAGTTCGGTTTTACGGTGCTGTCGTTCTGAGAACGCGGGCTTCCTGGCATATGCGGAACAAGAAATCCGGCAGGTCCTTATAGCCATCCAATTCATGGGTGAATACGCCTTGCTCTTCCAGTACAGGCCCGACCTCATCTGCTTTGCCAGCGATGGAAAAGCGCACAGTATGATACGCCACCCGTTCATTAACGATCGCATGCTGGTCTTTTACGCCTTGCAGCAGCGCTTGGAGGTGCATGTCCTTTCCTGAAAGACCTATATAAAGAAATGTATGCGTACGCATCGCAGTGCGCAGCAATGGCTGCCAAAGCTCGGACTGCATCACTTTTTGATAGTCTGTCGAGCCGAGCACAATGTCGTCGCTCATCGGTCGGTCGGCAAGTGGCAGAAAACCGTGGGGGTGATAAATGGCGACATCATCATTGTGCGACCAATGACGGTCGGACCAAATGATGGCGGTAGTAAATCCATGATATTCCAGATAATTTTCCAAAAGATCGTCATAGTTCAGCGTGAACACTTTTGCCGCCGAGCCCCTTTTTGACGACATGACCAGCGATCCAATCGCCGCGAGCGTTGCATCCTGTCTGATCTGCGCAAAGTCGAGTGTTTTGCCTTCATAAAGCGCGTCGCGCAAATCGGTCTTAAATCCGTCGATATTGCCCTTGTAAAATTTCGAACGGATATAGGCGGCCTTTGCGATCGCGTCGTCACCGCGCGCAAAGCTTTCACCATGCTTTGCACAAATCCGTTCCATCAATGTATCCCAGTCCGGCAGACCGTAGAAACCGGATAGGCCAGCGCCAAGAAACAGTCCAAGGCGCCCTGCGACAAGCTGGCGAGCCAGATATTGGACGAGTAGCGTCTCGTCCTCCCAACTGTCGCGAAGATGCATGTCCATCAGCTTGGTTCGTCTTTGCCCGGCACCCAGTCTTCCACCCAACGGTTGCGCACGATAAAGTCCACAACCCGAATGAGCTCTTGTGCATGGTTCCGCTTGCTCAGGTTCAAGTTGATGAAGCCGTCATGGCTCACGCGCGCTATCTCGCCCTCCTCATTTGGGCGAAGCCGCGGAATGCCATCGAATAATCGCCGTCCGATGCCGCATGAGTGGAAGTTGAAATAGGAATGATTGTCGCGGTAAATTGGCGAGTTGGTAACGTCATCGCCATACAGCGACATGCTGCGGACATTTTTCGCTGAACCTGCAAAGCGCCCGTGCAGTGACGTGATCAGATACTCTGCCTCGGCTTGCGTGCAATGCTCGATCACATGCTCGATATAGACGCTGATCTTGCGCAGATTGGGAAAAATCTTGCGGTCCATGATGTGAGTGAGCGCAAAGTCGACAATGCGGCGGCGCGATGCGAGCATGATGAGTTTGGCGCGGCCCCGAATGACGTAAAGCTGATAGGAATAATGGCCTCCCTCGCCTTCCGGTTCATCAGCCAGGGGAACATTGGTGTGCAGGATATATTCGCCCCACCGGTAGATCCCGAAGGTATGATCGCGATAAACCAGGCGAGGTCCGCCGGCGACCTCTGCCTGCCTCAATTCGATATCTTCGGGTACGAAATTCTGGCCCGTCTGGTTAGCCAGCATATATCCGCTGAACGAACTCATGATGCCGCCAAAGGTGATGGCGACGAGTCGAAGGCCAGTGCGTGAAGCACCCACATCGATTCTGCTTCGGTCGGATTTTGTTTCAGATGGCCGCGCAAGAAAGTCAGCGCATTGCCGACCGGATGGCTGTCATAGATCAGCGGCTTTTTTTGCCGATATCCTTCACCCCCGCCAATATGGGGATCGTGAAAGAGCTTGGCCGAAAGCTTGTCGGAAAACAGGAAAATGCGAACGAGGCGGACCAGTCGCATGCGCACGAAATATTGCTTTTTGACACGGTCCATCAATGCAGGTTCATTCTCCATTCGCTCGATATAGTCCAAGACTTTATCCACATAATGGGATGGCAGATCAATGTTCGGCGCGATCTTTTTCAAAATGGCTTTGGTATCTTGCAAGGCGGCTTGGAAGCGCTTTTCGGGCAACTCTCGCAACAGCACGGATGACACCGCGCAAAGCGTGCGCATCAGATATTCGGGGATGCGGTCACCTATCCCGGGAATGGCACACCAGGAATGCCAGATGTTGCTGACATAATATTCCGGGTCCCCTGCATGGAAATATTGAAAGTCAAATGCGTGGACGAGGATTTCCTGCGTTTCCAGCCGGGTCCATTCGATGATACTCGGCAGCTGGTTTTCAAGCTCCCTTACTCCAAAGGGCTTCTGATCGGCTCGCGATTCGGTTGCCATCGAGACAACGGCCTCCAGGAAAAGCAGTCGCGCCGCCTCCAGCATGTTGGCCGGTTTTGCATGTGGCGCCAGAAGTTTCCGCGCCCATTGGAAATCCTCGTCCTTGCCTGGTGTCGGAGACAGTTCTGCCAGCGCCGATTGGACGAAAATGTGAGAAATCTCGTGTGTGACCGTAAGCAGGTTCGAGCGCAGCGAGTTGCATTCGGCAAGCGTTGTAAGCGGTGCACTCAGAGTCTGGACATGGCTGCTAAAGCCGTCCCGGCCGCTGAAATAGGTAACAAGCGGGACAATCTTTTCGGGGTTGCCTTCCGGCTCGACCGCATCCAGCAGGTCAAAGTCGAGCAAAGTCGGATCAGCCGTCAACTCGGAGGAATCGGGAATCTTCGTTGTGATGTACGATAGTTGTCGCAGCCGTTCGGGCAAACGCGCTTCGCCCAGCACGAGCTGCACAGAGGCGACAACACTGGCGAGCGCGAGGTTGGCACTGCCGGTACCCAGAAGCGAATGAATCCAGAAATGGCATTCTGTACCCCGGATCGGCGGTATTCCCGAGAACGCCTGCGACGAAAAGCGCGATATCGCGGCATTCATTGTAAGCAAGCGTGACTGGATGTTGAGCAAGTCCATTTGCCCGCTCGCAAACTTCTCCATCATGATGCAAATCGAACCTGCCGCGCTTTCAATCTCGTCATAAATCGGCGGATAGACCGCCGCTGCCCGAGCGAGGCTTGTCGCGGTTGCCACCAGATTTTCCTGATAGCTGGTCCGCGTCATGGGGTGCTTCAGCGCATCGCCATATTTTGCGAGCTTCGCCAGCACATCGCTTTCGCGCCGGGCGAGCACGTGCTGATCGACATGGTCAATGATACCAGATTTAATCGTCCATTGTTCAAAGGCAATGTCGCTCTTTTTTGCCCACTCGGCGATGCGGACGGCAAGGGCCTGGCCAGCGTCAGTGATGTCAGTGTGAACAACCATATTGAAGCAACCCAGCGACGCCCAGATTGAGACAGCCTCCTCGATGCCATGAACCTCGCGCACGAGCCGAGCTGGCTGAACTGGCCCAATAAAACTAATCTGGCACGCGTCGAACGGTGCCGATACCGGCGGTTGCTTATCGTCTTGAAGGCGCCAGATCGGCGACAGGCGTGAGCCGACTGTCCAGCCTGCGATAGCACTTTCAAAGTCGGAATGGATGCTAAGTGCCCGCTCCCCTCCATTGGGCGAATCGTGCAGCGCCAGAAAAGTCGCCCGAACATCCAGTTGCATTGCTGCGCCTAAATGCGAACGTACGTCTTCAGATCATCGTCCCATGCCCAGCCTAGCTCGTCGTCGACAGCTTCTTGCTCGACTGCGGACTGACGGCGGCCCCGCTGACCTTGTACACGGGCGGGAAGATGATCGAGCGCACCACCTGTGCCCCGCTCACCGAAAGCCGTCATCTGACGAGTAGTCCGAATAATTGAGGAGATTGTTAGCATAGCAGATCGGCCAAAACCGAGGTTTCCTTCCACGCGAATCGAAGCGCGTCTATTGCGCAGAGCCGATGAGTAGTCAACTACGGACGCCCGGATTTGTTCAAATTAAGCACGGCCGGCCCCCTTCAATGTACTGAGTGTACACACCGATGTCATGCGACCATTCCGCATCGAGCGCGCGGTATACCAACAGAACATCAACAAACTTTAAAGATTGTCAACCAAAAGAAATGTCCACCTGATTTTATAAAGAAAGATTCAATGCTTGTGGCGCTGCGAGATCGGTTTGCCCACGACCTTGCTCGACCTTCGGTTGCGTCAGTACCAATTATGACAATACATGTTGGGTTGAATTGAAGAGGCGGCGGGCTCTGGCGTTCGATTACTGGCTGAAGCTTTTGGGCCTAGCCGCCACATTATGACGCTGGCGAGCGGCTTGACGAGACACCTTCTGTGCACAATTCTCATAGAAATATCGCCGGGTGAGTCGGCGAAGCGCAGATCTAAACTTGTCATGTCAGTGTGCGACTGTTCCGTTGCAGCCGTCAAAAGGGGGAAAGCGAATGCAGCTCATATGTGCTATGAACCGCCGCTGCGCATGACGTCTTATCTGGCCTTGAGGGGATTAACCATATGATCGGCGCTCCTGTGTGGCATTTCGTGACCTTTGCCGCAGGGGTCGAGCCGGCGATTGTGAAGCGCGTTCACGATGAACTGCTTGCCCTCAAGCTGTCCGGGGAGATCTTTTTTGATCAATTGTCTATCGGCATAAGAACCCAAAGATCAGTAACAGACGGCCGTTTTCACGGCCGTATCCGTACATCGGATAATAACGGGAGCTCGGTTCTGGCTCTCGGCTTTCCCACCTTGGACGCGCTTGACATTTATTATGCCGCGCCAACCCATGCGGTGGTTCGACGATCATGTTTTGCCGCACTTTCGCCAGAAATCGCTGACTTATATTCTCGCGCTGACGCGGATCCCGATTCCGCTGCAGAACTTTACGAAGAAATTGAGCATCGAGCGTCGCAGTTCATAAAACGGGATGATTTCAATTTTTCGCAAATCGACTGGGGAGACGACGGTGGCGGATCAAGATAGCAGCAGCGAAGACAAAATCAGGCAAAGCAATTTCGAAGCTACAACTTTCAGCTATTTGAAGCGACATTATTTCGATCCGGAACGGCTGCGCCAGCGCACCATGCATGAATTTGTTCGTGCCGCTCGTACAGGCCGTATCATCGCATTCACCGGGTCGATGGCAACCGAGGACAGGGGCTATGTCCAGTGGAATGATTTTGCCAAACGTTGTTTTGAAAAGGCACTCCATGCCTTTAAAGGTCATCGCAAGAAATCCAACCGGGCGGATATCGCTGCGCTTGAGAAAATCGTAATGATATTCGGCGCTGAGATCGCAAAATCCGACAGCCAGCTCGACAAACGTGTCGGGTTCAGCGTCATCGGAGAAACGCTTGATCTTGCCGAACATTATTCGAGGATTGGAAGCGTTAACACTAACAAATGGATTGCAGAACAACTGTTTCTGAAGCGGCCTCAATGGCCTGACGAAAAGCGAACAATCATCGAAGCGCTTCTGCACGATCTGAGCATCGACCGCGTGATTACGCTCAACTATGATTTTGAAGTCGAGCTCGAATATGCGAACCGTTCCAAGCACCACAATAGCAGTGACGATGCACTCACCTTGCTTGGCCAGGCTGAAATCGACCAACGAACACAGCAGATTATCAAGCATCTGCCCGGCGCCCGAAGCCTGATCAGCGATGTATTCAACCGCGAAAGAGCTGACCGCCTGTTCGAATTTGCGGTCGGTTCTGCCGACCATGAATATCATGTTTTACACTTGCACGGGCGAGCCGATGCCTTTGACTCGATGGTTGTCAGCTACCGCGACTATGACCGTCTGTATCGACGAAGCGGCCTTTCCAAGGCTCCTTTCGAACATGCGCTCAAGCTTCTCTATGCCGGAAACCCCATTCTGTTTGTCGGACTTGGGATGAATGAGCCTGAGGTAAATGCGACACTCCAGGATTTTGTTGGCGACCATCCGTATCGCCGTGTCACTCCTACATTTTTGTTATGGAACAGCCCGCTCGACAGCAACGGCGAAGTCGATCAGGAAGCATGCGCAATAAAGCGGATAGATATGCTTCATCGCTTGGGCGTACTCACCATCTTCGATCATGAACTCGGCGATGGTTTGACAATTGCGCAGCCAGTCCCCGTCGACAAAATTGAACGACGCAAACATAGTTTGGACCGCGTACGGTCCTCTGTCGAGAATCTCGCCATTGAACTTGCTATGGCACATGAACGCCGCACAGAGCCCGTTACCTCTTGGCGAAACATGGCGGAGCGGGTTCGCAAACCGGGCAATCTGATAACGACTTGGGAAGTCGAAGTCCCGGAAGATAATCGCTCGAGCCAATTGATTGCCAAAGACTGTGTCTGCGACGGATTGACCGTCGTGCTTGGTCGATCGGGGACGGGTAAAGGCCATGAAGCAACGCTTGCGGCACGCACTTGGCTGAAGAAGAACCCGAAAGGGACCGTCGTCCTGTTGAATGCCGATTTCTGTTTCGATACCGATTCCCTATTGAATCTGCTCGCGGCGTTTCTGGTGTCGCGCTATTCAAAGGCGCGTCAGAAAACGATCCAGCGGGTGAGCCGCAACACAATTTTTAAGCTGCGAGGCGCGTTTACCTTGAAACCATCGACGCCTGCGCTGATCGTTGTGAGCGGAATAGAAAGGCTATTCGGCACCAACGGTGAACCTCTCAGCGCCGAATTTGATGATATGATGCGAAGTTTCATGAACGCTCATTTCCCGGAAGATAAAGCATCGCCAGCCAATGTGCGTATGCTAGTATTTGGTACCACTCGTAACGAAAGCTATTTCAGCGGCTTGCGCAAGTCGGGGCAATGTACGCGATTCTCGTTGATCAAGTGGGACAGCAAGGCAGACGCATATGAGCCATCGCAATATCTTACGAGGGTGGCCGGCAGATTGGGCACGATGCCGGATCCAGTGGCCCGCCTTGTCCTCGCCCAAAAGAAACATCCTGCCATCGAACTGCCTGCTTACCGCCGCGCTTTTTTCGCTGCCTATCTCGATCCGCGCATGCTTGAACAGGCAGGACTTCAAGCGGGGCGCGGCCGGCTTGGCGTCGACATACTCACCGTTATGGCACATATCGGCCAACCGGTTGAAGCCGATGTTTTGTACCTGACACCGCGTGTCCAGCATCGTTTGAAACAATTAAGCGGTCAGGGCGATCCGCGCGAAATTTTCGTGAATGCACTCATATGGCTGGAAAAACATGCGCTTGTTATCCCGATAAAGGGCTTTCGCGAGTCTCCTATTGCCATGAGACGCTACGGTCTTCACGCAACATTGCTGTCGGAATTGCGCGAGCGCTCAGGTGTGCCGCTTTCGGAAGCTGTGTTGTCCACCGCGTTCAATATGTCGCTGCATTCGGCCCAGCCAACCGACGGCCCGCTGCCCGAACCCGCTCTGCATGACGAGCTTGGACGGCTGATCGACTGGCTGATTGGCGCGCATCGTGACGAGCCTCTCGATCTGTCGCAAAATCGGGGACACGGCGATCGGCGCACGTGTCCTTATGCGATTGCATCATTGCGGGCCGCGTTGGCAACAATCCGTGGTTTTTATTCGACAACCGTGTTGCTTTCGCTCGAGCCTCGGGACGCGCGCAGCGGCGCCGAGCGTGATGGAGCAATGACCGAACACGCCGAACGCCTCGAGCGGCTCCTGCTTGCTTTTCAGGCCTGTGCTCCGCTGCCCAATGGTCAGCCCGGTCCCTTTTATCCGGACGAGATTGTCTGGCTTCACAATGAGATCGGGGTGGTGAAGTTGGCCCAGGGCAGCCTTTATGATGCTCGATTTGCATTTAACGAGGCCGACCGCATTAACCGGACATATGTAGAATTTGATGACCAGAGCCACAATTGGCGCCGGATCACACTCAACCAGATCGTGGTTGATATCGAGCGCGCTCGGCTCGATTCTGCCGAAAGGCGGATAAAGCAGATCGAAGACGGAATTGGCTCCAGCAAAAAGGACATCATTGACGGATTGATCGCGACACCAGGGTCGATCCCGTTGAGCACAGAGGAAGGCGTGTCCCATGAAGAGATCCTCGCAATCGGATTGATCAACGGCTACCGCGGTATCTGCGCACATCTGGCTGGAGAGGCAGTGGATGCTGCTGAATATTATCTAAAAGCGATTGAAATTTTACGTCGCCTCGACGAGCGGCGAGCTTATGCAACATTCCAACGGCATTATGCCGCACTCGCACGGCATACGCTATCGACTGACGAAGCCGATGCCGCTCTCAATCTCGCCATCGCAGCCGCTGAATCGGTTCGCCAGATGGACCTTGTGCATCATGGCCGTATTCAGCGCGCCAGCAAAGCTGCCGCAGCCAGAAGCGTCGAGGAACTGGTTCGAGCAAATCAGCAATTGATGGAGGCTCTCAACTACGCCGACATTGCCGACATGTACCGAGTGCGGATCGAGGCTCGAGCAAATCTGGCTGAGGCCCGAATGGCAAGCGGCGACATTGAAATGGCGCTCGAACATGCAACTGACGCCTTGACGGTAGCAACATGTCATGGCCTAAGTCTTCGCAAAATTACCCTGCGTATCCTTATTGGACGCATTCTCGTGCGGCGTGGCGATCCGCAATCGGGACGTGCATTGATCGCTTCGGGCAAGGAAGCAGCCGGACGGATCGGCTATCAGCGCGCGACCGCAGTCGCCCAGAACGCCCTAGCAACGGAGGGACGTATATAACGCGAGCAATCGAACCCGAAGCAACAGCAACAGATTTTCTATTTTAGTCATTAGCTGCAACTCTCGTGACTGATGAAAATCATCTTGCCGCGTTTTTTTTCGTGGCTTAACTTTGCCTTGCACCAATTATTCAGCGGCAATCGCGGTAATAATCGTGTAATGACCAGCAGATTGTTAGTCTGCCTTGGGGGCACGTTATAATGTTAGGGGAATGATGTCGACTGCAAACGAACCTGTTACGCGCCTGCCCGGCGAGGCTGAAACCCGCCTCATCGACGGCATTGGCATCGCTTTGTCCGGCGGCGGATATCGTGCAACGCTTTTTCATCTTGGTGTCTTTGTGCGGCTTTTCGAAACTGGCGTGCTGCAACGCGCAGCCCGCATATCAAGTGTTTCCGGGGGATCGATTACGTCTGCAAAAATTGGCCTCGAATGGCCGCATCTAACAAGCCGGGCAGCGTTTTTCGAGCGCGTCGTCGAACCGATCCGCCGCCTGACATCGGTGACCATCGATGTGCCGTCGGTCCTTGGCGGTATCTTCTTGCCGGGGAGCGCTGCTGACCGCGTCTCGCAGCATTATGACAAGCATCTTTTTGGCGGTGCGACGTTGCAGGATCTTCCCGACGATATCCGGTTCGTGATCAACGCGACCAACGTCGAAACCGGGTCCTTATGGCGTTTCATGAAGCCCTATATGCGTGACTATAAAGTGGGACGCGTTGACAATCCGACCGTTACTCTGGCGGATGCGGTCACTGCGTCTTCGGCATTCCCACCGGTCCTTTCCCCTTTTGTGCTAAATGTCGGGCGGGATGACTTTTCTGAAATCGAGTCGGATATCATGGATGGTCATCTGGACGAGATCTCGCTGACAGATGGCGGGGTCTACGATAATCTCGGTCTTGAAACAGTTTATAAGCGGTACAAGACTATATTGACCTCGGACGCCGGTGGGGCGCTCGCACTTGATCCTTCACCGCCCGGTGACTGGGCTCAGCACAGCAAGCGAGTCCTTGATATCATTCACGGGCAGGTCTCGAACGTGCGGACGCGCCAGTTGATCGACGCGCTCGAAACAGGCGCGCGCGACGGTGCCTATTGGGGGATCAGGTCCGATATCGCAACCTTCGGGCTGGCAGATGCACTTGCTGCGCCCGCCGAGCGGACAGCATTACTTGCGCAGACACCGACGCGGCTTAAACGCATGCCAGCCGATCTTCAGGAGCGGCTCATTAACTGGGGATATGCCGTCAGCGATGCATCGCTTCGCAGATATTTTCTGACGCAACCGACCCAAGCGCCTGTCTTCCCGTACGCTGAATCGGGAGTTTGAACATGGCAAGATCGCTCGACGCGCGGGTCATTGACGTCTTGATCCTGGGCCAGGGAGAGCGGCGGCGCCAGCTGCAGGATTTTCCGATTCTGGGCGATGTTTTTGCCTCGATGGCAGCCGCGCCAGGCGCCATGCACGATCTTCTGATCTCCCCATATCATGGTACCTCTGCAGGCCGGGTAGCGAGCTTTGTCATCGAGCATAGCCGCAATAGCAGGGCAGCAAAAGAAGCGCGGCGCGTGTCCTATCTTGAGGATTTGGTCGTCGCCCGACTGAGTGTCGAGGACATTTGCACTACGACCGTTGCCGGGACTCGATGGTGGGAAAATCTGATTGGATCATTAGGTGAATGGTTCGAGCTATCCAGCGCTGAGCTCGCCCACCTGATAAACGAACAACTGGCACTTGAAACACTTCGCGAGGGCTTGTGGCCCGCGATGGATAATGCAAGTCTCATCCGCCTGGAACAGAGATACGATGAACGACCCAATGCTGAACGGCAGTTGATCCGTCTGGGATTGGTCATCGGTGTGATTTTGGCAGCAGCCAATGCCGAGGAGGGACCACCGGTCAAGACGCTGGAAGAAGCGGCGGACCTGCTGGGGCGTGAGGGCATTGCAGACCTTGGCGCTCAAACCTTATTGAAAATCCGCGACCAGTATCGCCATTTTCGCGAACAGGGTTCAGCTTCGGGCAAAGAAAATAATGGTATCATTTACAATGTCTCGGCAAATCGGCTCGCTGAATTTGCTGTGTCGCGCTCGGTTCCTGCAATCAAAGCTGATGCCGCGCGACAGCTGTTCAGCATCAGCTGCGCCGAGATCAATTGGGCGGTTATCGACAGCGGAATCGATGCGCGGCATCCCGCGTTCAAGGACCATAGTTCACAGGATCAAAACACCAGCAGAGTGCGGGCGACCTTCGACTTCAAATGGGTCCGCGACATATTGGACAGGGCAAACTGTTACGATTCCGGCGCCCGCAAAACACTCGCCATAAAGCTTGCTGATGACAAGATCGGCGATACCGCATCCAACCAGTTGCTTCTCGATCAGGTAGCCGCTGACATGGATCAGGAGCGGCGAATAGATTGGGATCTGATCAGGCCGTTGATTGAACGCAAGCAATTTGTCGAGCCGCGCCACCCGCACGGTACCCATGTCGCAGGCATTTTAGGCGGACATTGGAAAGTAGACGCCTCCGAAACGGCGCATGAGCATGTCAAACTGCTTGGCGTTTGCCCGGATATCTATCTGTATGACTTCCGCGTCCTTGGCTCACGTATCGAGCAGACAGAGTTTGCAGTGATCGCTGCACTGCAGTTCATCCAGCATCTCAATACCAAGTCCGGAAAATATCGCATTCACGGTGTCAATATGAGCCTGTCCATTCCCCATAATGTGCGCAATTACGCTTGTGGCCGCACGCCAGTCTGCGAGGCAGCCGAAGCTCTCATCGGCACGAATATCGTGGTTGTCGCGGCTGCAGGCAATCGCGGTTATCAGCGCTACCAGCTGGTAGATGGCGAGGTATTCGAAAGCTATGCCGCATCAAGTATCACCGATCCCGGAAATGCCGAAAGCGTCATTACCGTTGGGGCAACGCATCGCTACTGGCCCCACACATATGGCGTGAGTTTCTTTTCAAGCCGGGGACCAACCGGTGACGGACGAGCCAAACCAGATCTCTTGGCACCTGGTGAGCGAATTGAAAGTGCGGTTCCAGGCGGGGGGCTGGATGTAATGGACGGGACCAGCATGGCAGCACCGCATGTCAGCGGCGCCGCCGCGTTGATCATGGCACGGCACCGGGAGTTCCGCGATGATCCCGCGACGATAAAGCAGATGCTTTGCGATCATGCGATCAGTCTCGGTCGCGAACCCAGCTTTCAGGGCAACGGAATGGTTGATGTACTAAGCGCAATCCAAAGCAAATAGGGGGATTTGATGATATTGGAGGTTTTACCGGCTAAAGCAGGCGACTGTCTCATCCTGCACTGCGGCGATGCGGGCGAGCCAAAACTGATACTCATTGATGGCGGTCCTGCCGGTGTGTGGCAATCAAGCCTCAAAGACCGATTGCTCGAAATCCGCGATCAGAATGGGTTGCAGGAAGAAGACGCGCTGGTCATCGATCTGGTCGTCGTCAGCCATGTCGATGACGACCATATCAATGGAATAATTCGCTTGCTCGAATTCATTCAGGAACGGCTCAAAGACCATCTTCCACCGCTGTTTAAGATCAAACGGATTTGGCACAACAGTTTTGACAATATCCTGAACAATGATGAAACGGTCATTATTCTCAAATCGTCGCAATTCGGGACAGCGTCGACCGCTACCGATTTGGAAGCGCTGCTTGAGAATGTTGATGATGATATGCACGACACTGCATTCATCCTAGCGAGCATAGCACAAGGCGATGACCTGCGGCGGCTTGCCTGCGTGCTCGGCATTCCCATCAATCCCGATTTTGGAGGATCACTCGTTCAGGTCCGCCAAGGCATGCCCCTCAGCATTAAAGTTGGAGATGTCGATCTGCATATTGCCGGTCCGCTTCATGACGATCTTGTCAGATTGCAGGCTGCACATGACACATGGTTGAAGGATCATCCCGAACGCCGATCAGACCCGGCCGCAATCCTGGCAGCGCTTGACGACCAGAGCATTGCTAACCTGTCGAGCATTGTACTACTTGCCGCGCATGAAGATAAAACCTTGCTGCTGACGGGCGATGCGCGCGGTGACAAAATCCTGGAAGGTCTGGAAGTTGCCGGATTGCTCTCCCCAGGCAGCAATTTGCCGATCGATGTTCTCAAGATGCCGCATCATGGCAGCATCCGAAATATCAACGAGGAATTTGTGGAACGTCTGCCTGCAAAAAAATATGTGTTTTGCGGTAATGGCAAGCATGGCAATCCCGATCGTGAAACATTCGAACTCATGTTCGATCGGCTTTCCGGCCTCGAAATGTCACTTGTGTTCAACCACCCCGTTCCCGAGATAGATACTGTTCGAAAAGCGGAACATGAAAAGGAAATGGCCAAGCGAATTCGGAAGCAAAAGAATCCGGGCCCGCATTGGGATGTGTCACACAACAGTCTCGAAGCTTTGCTTTTTGTCCCTGCGTTGGCTGATAGACTCTTCGAGCCGCAACAAGATACATCTAATCTCGTCGAGCCTTGAACTTGATCGTCTTTGGAACTCCACATTAGGAAATCAGCGACAGCGTCTTTGTGGCGCTCGGTCGCCTCAATAGCGCACGATCACAACAGTCCTACGAAGCTGCCGCCACGGCATCGGATTAATGAATGACCGCTTACCGTCATTCCCCAATAAAAGGCGACTGTCGGCAACGTCCGACAAAGCTGCCGTTTACATCATGCGGGAATGTCAGGTTCCGCAATAGCAGCGGTCGACTCTCAACAAGCTCGATGTCTCACAACGGCCAATTGCCGACCTGAAACATTGCAGTAGGCAGTCATGCCTATGGACGTCGGATGCAGCGCGATGCGTTTTCAACTAAAGCCCCAGCCCGCTAGACCACCTCGCTCTCCGAAGTTCGGCTAGCCGCCTCAATGCTGTCAACAATCAACCCGTAAAGGGTCCGCTACGCGCATGCGTGCGGCCACTGCGGCGCTGCGCGCCTTCGCGGTGATTGCCGCATTGCGCCGTCTTCACTGAACCTGTCGAGCGGGGATGGCCTCGCTCCCGGACAGGAGCCTGGAATATGTCACTTTTTATCGCACAACGCCACGCATGGAGCTTGGCCCGCACTTTGATGGTCTGCGTAACGCTTTTCCGGGCCGGTAACGGTTATTCGGTGGTTCCAGCCAGCGAGTTTGACGGTGATCCCGGTAGCATAGTGCGCGAGTATGATCCCTTTAATCCCTGACAGGACAACGGCAGGGCTCTCTTCTGTATCGAGCTGGACATCATGCTAGCCCGTTGTGGCCGAATCATCATCGACGTGGTGCATTTGTTGATGATGCTGCTTTTCGTGCTGAACCTATAAAGTCGCTTTCGATGCAGTGGTTGCCCGCTTCGTAGTACACGTAAATTAGCGGTTTGCGCCAATCTTGCCTGAGCTGGCTGCGCATGTCGCTTTCGGTGCAGACAAATTTGGGATTGCGCGCGTGGGTCGCAAGTTTTCGCTGATTCAGCAGCATTTGTGGGATTTCGTCAGTTGTGGAATTATTCTGGCCGGTATGCCCTCCATCTTTGCCAGTTGTCGTTTCGCTTTGCGGATCTTGCGCGTACCTGCAATTGGCGACAACGGACAATGGAGGCCAAAGTACGGGCGCTAAAAGCACTGCCCGGCAATGTCGAGATGATCCAGAATCATGTCGACCGGGAAGCGCAGGGCGACCAAAATGCTGGTTATGCGTGCCGCCTGCATTCTTGGAATTGCAGATAGGTCAGTGGCTGCGAACTTGCTTGATGCATGGTTCGACCTTGGTGAGCGCCTGGTTTGGCGGCTTTTGTCTGGGCATATTACGAACGCGTTGAACGGCGATAATCTGCGCCGTCTGTCAGGAATGCGGTAATGCTGACAGCAATCGGATTGGTCGTTTGACCTTATGCATCGCCGTTCTGATTGGTTCGGCAGGATTGCCACGGCTTCCAGTTCATCTGCCTGCCCTCGCCCACTGCTGCCTCGTCAATGGCTTTGGTAGGCAGGGGATGGCTTCGCCGCTTGATCCCTTGCTGCAACGGCGCCTGCACCGGCTTTCTTCCCCTGGGTCTATGACCCATTCCTCGCGAGACAAGAAAGCCGTCTGGCCGCCGTCCTCCACTCACGTTGCGGCCCTTTGGGTTCAGCAGGCCAAGCCCCTGCCCTCAACCAGCCATCGAGACCGCGATGGGCGCGGGTTCGACCAACTTGAAAGGAAGTTATCATGGCAAATATCGGAACATTCACCAAGAACGGCAACGAATATAAGGGCGAAATAGTCACGATGTCGGTGCAGCAGAAAAACGTCCGCATCGTCCCTGACCAAAGCGACAACGAAAACGCACCGTCTCACCGGGTGTTCGTGGGCCGCGCAGAAATCGGCGCCGCCTGGACCAAGCGCTCGAACGAAGGCCGCGACTATCTGTCGGTCAAGCTCGATGACCCCAGCTTCACTGCTCCCATCTTCGCAAACCTCTTCGATGACGAAGACGGCAAGAGCTTCAACCTGATCTGGTCGCGTCCCCGCACTACCAACGGCGACTAACAGGCTGCAGCCTCCGCCCGGCATTGCCGGGCGGAGTATTTTTGCGCTTCAGCGTGTGAGGCGGTGCGACAATTTTGGTAGTGCCGTTTCTGTCACTCCCTCCAAGCCATTCAGGTCCGCCATAGCTGCCTGCGACCAGCGGTGACCCCCCGCTGTATTCGACCGCAGCGAAAGGCCGCCCATGGATGCCAGACCCCTCCCCGTCATAGCCCGCTTTCTCCGGACGCCCGATGCGGCCGTCCATGTCGGACTGTCTGCACGCACCCTAGAAAAGCACCGCTGCTATGGCACCGGCCCTGTTTACCGCAAGCTTGGCGGACGGATTGTGTACGCAATCGAAGATCTCGACGCATGGACTGAACTGGGGTTGCGGCGCTCGACCAGCGATCCCGGCAAAGGCACCGTGCATCCTGCCAAAAGGCTCGACGGCTACACGCCGCCGGTGCGGCGCTGAGTACGTTCGGTGCAGCGATTGTCGCACTTCTCCAGCCGGAAGGACCAGCTCGACCTGTTTGTCGGCGCAGGCAGCGCTATTGCCGCGCGCGATGCCCAGGACCTGATGGCGTGGCCCTTTTTCAGCCTTGCCAAGTCAAAGCGCGTGCGCCCGATTGATTTCCGCATGGGCGAGACGTCGATTCTTGTCGAGGCGACGGCCGAGCACGGCATGGCCACAATCTGGGATGCCGATGTTCTGATCTGGGTGGCAAGCCAGATTGTCGAAGCGCGCGATGCCGGCCGTGCGACCTCGCGGCTTATTGCTGCGACCCCCCACGAGATACTGACATTTACTCAGCGTGGGACCGGCAAAGCCAGTTACGAACGATTGAAGGCCGCGCTCGACCGGCTGCAATCGACAACGGTTGCAACGTCGATCCGCCAGGCGGGAAGTCGCAGGCGACACCGGTTCAGCTGGATCAACGAATGGAAAGAATGTCTCGACGGTTCGGGTCGTGCCTCGGGCATCGAGATGATTATTCCGGACTGGTTCTATGAAGGGGTGATCGATCAGGCGCTGGTGCTCACAATCGACCCTGCTTATTTTTCATTGACCGGCGGGCTCGAACGCTGGTTGTACCGCCTTGTGCGCAAGCATGGCGGCAAGCAACGTGGAGGTTGGAGCTTTGACTTTCCGCACCTTCATCTGAAATCCGGAGCGCTCTCGCCGCCCAAACGCTTTGCGTTCGAACTGCGTGAAATCGCCAAACGCCAGGCGCTTCCAGGATATCATCTGAGCATCGAGCACGCACTTGGCCGCGAGCGACTGAAGTTCGTCGTCCGTCCGGTCGATCCGTTTGAGGCTGCCATGCGGCGCGTCGGTATTCGCTCTGTGGATATGTCATGATGTCGCTCGGACTATCAGGAACCGCCTGCCTCGGACCATCGGGAACCCGAAGTTCGGACGATCGGGAACCGAAAGGGCCATCAAACCCGCAGAGGTACCCGACATTAAGCGCCCTTAACTTAGCTAACGAAGAATCCTTCGGATTCTTGCTAACGCAAACAGGCGCGTCGATAGAAGGCGGCAAACCGCCGACGAGGCCGACCGAAACGGGGTTTGGCGACCCGCCGAAACCCACACATGTAACTTTGTTCTGGCGCAAGGGCGAACGCGAGGATTGGCTCAAGTTCGGCAAACCTTTGGCAGAACGGATCATTGATCGCAGCCGCCGCGTTGAAAGCTATGGACCGGGGCAACTGTTCGGTCTGGTACGCTGGGCAGCGAATGAATATGGCACGGTTCGTTCGAACTTCGACATCGTTCGTGCTGTTGGCGCAGGTGCAGCAGTTACGCCAGTGCCGCAGGTCGATCCCGGCGGAGAATTGCTGCTTTCAGTTCATGGCTGGACCAAGGTCATGCAGGTCTTCCGCCTGATCGATGCGATCGAAGCGTCGGGCATCGATCCTTGCGATGTCGCCCCCGACCATTGGCAGCACATTCACAACCGTCTTGCTGCGCGCGAAGTCCCGCGCGGTTATCCGATTGTGCGGCACCGCGCATGGCTGAAACGAAAGGCGCTTTTGTCATGAACAGGCGGTATTATCTGCTCGCCGCAATCGCTTCTGCAGCAGCGCTGGCCACGCTCGCCGTGCCTGTCTCGCGTTATGCGGTGTGGAATATCACTGCATCGGTTCCAACCGGACTTTATGCAGTTCGTGGTAAAGCCAGCCTGCACGTTGGCGAACGCATCGCGATTTTGCCGCCGCCTGACATCAGCCGCCTGCTTGCCGAACGTGGCTATCTTCCCGTTGGTGTACCCCTGATCAAGCGTGTCGCCGCAGTGAATGGCCAGAGCGTCTGCCGCTTTGCGCACGGCGTGACCATTGACGGCAAGTTTGCAGGTGTCGCCCGAACGTTTGACCGGCGCGGACTCAGGCTGCCTGCATGGTTCGGATGTCGGATACTGCGCTCCGGCGAACTGTTTGTGATGAACACCGCCGCCCCAGACAGCTTCGACGGTCGCTACTTCGGCGTCCTGCGCTCGGCCGATGTGATCGGACGCGCAACGCCTGTCTGGACCGATGAAGCAGGCAACGGCGCCCATGTCTGGTTCGCAGATCCCCGCAATATTGAACCTACCCTATCAACCCCAAGGAGACTGAAATCATGAAGATCGGAACTTTTATTACATCTGATGGCGGATTTGCCGGTCATTTGACAACGCTCACACTCGACTTCGACCTCGTCCTTCTACCGATCGAAAACGGTGGCAGCGACAGCGCGCCTGACTTCCGGGTGATAGCCGGATCCGACGACGAGGCACGCGACGTGGGTGCAGCCTGGAAACATGTCGGAACGAAGGTCGGCGACTTTGTCGCGATCCAGATCGACGATCCAATGTTCGGTCAGCCGCTCCGCGCCAACCTGTTCAGCGGTGACAACAACGCCCATATGCTGGTCTGGTCACGTCCAGCCAGACGCGAAGTGACGGGTTAAGTAGTGCGGCCGTTTGCTTGTCTTGGTGCGGTCTTAATGGCTATCAGTCTGTTCGGGCACATGCCTGTCCTCGGGCAGGACGCTGCCGAACAGACGCAGCTGCGGGTTATCGACATCGCTTCGCATGTTACCGAGGCTTCGAAGCATTTCGGTTTGCCCGAGAACTGGATTTACGCGGTGATACGTACCGAAAGCGCTGGGAAGATTGGCGCAGTCTCGTCTGCTGGAGCCATCGGCCTCATGCAGCTCATGCCGGGAACCTGGGCGCGCCAGCGCGCCCGGTTTGCATTGGGCAACGACCCGTTCGATCCGCGCGATAACATCATGGCGGGAACATCCTACCTTCGAGAAATGTACGATAATTACGGTGCTTCCGGCTTCCTCGCTGCCTATAATGCAGGACCGGGGCGCTACGAACAATATCGCGATGATGGCCGACCGTTGCCCGCTGAAACGCGCGCCTATGTCGCCAAAATCGAACCAATGTTGCAATCAGGCAGCACGCCGACGGTCGTCGCCAGCGCATTAACGGTGCAATCATCGATCTCATCCTGGAGGCAAAGCGAGCTGTTTGCCGTGCGCAATGATGATGCTGTTCGAGCCGCACCCCGCAGCTTCACTACCGATGCGCTACCAGCTGCGGCTGCGCCAAAACCACGGCTTGACGGCCTCTTTGTTCCCGTTTCGGAAAACCGTTCGCAATGACCAGCTTTCTGCCCTTCTGGCGTGTTCTGGCGTACCATATTGAGGAATGGAGTGGATCGAAGGCACCAAAGGGTTACGAGGATTTTCGATGGCCAGATAAAAGCGCCGCCGTCGGTGTGGGTGGAGATGCCAGCAAATGCGCCGGTATAACCGCCGTCGCCTCTTTGAACCTGCTGGCTGCTTTTCGATTTTATGCTAATTTTTCAATGTGGTTTGCGCCGTCGCCGTCGCAACCACTCGTTATTGCTTCAAATTCACAGTGAGCGAAGACGAATTCCGAATTCGGCCTGGCAAGGGACGGAGCCGCGGGAGCGGCAGTGCCAGGCGGGCCCGGTCCTTTGTCGGACAGGTCATCAGCTATTCGATGAAAGGCGGGTACCGCTTCTCGCGCTCGCGATATTCGGGGACGGGTCGCAACGCGCGCGGTCGGCGGGCTGGAATTGCTGCGCGCTCACGCGCTGGCAACCGGCGCGTCATCGTCAAGGCGCGTGTCGTTCGCCACAAGGGCGTTAGTTTCCGCGCGGCGCCCCTCGCGCACCATATAGCCTATCTCAAACGCGATGGCGTCAGCCGCGATGGCAAGGATGCAGGCCTGTTCGGTGCGGGATCCGATCTCGTTGACGGAGATGCCTTTGCCGAGCGATGCGAAGAGGACCGCCATCATTTTCGGTTCATTGTCTCGCCAGAAGACGCAGCCGAACTGGAAGACATAAGGACCTTTACCCGCGAACTCATGGACGACATGGCGCATGACCTGGATACACGGCTTGACTGGGTTGCGCTCGACCACTGGAACACCGACAATCCCCACGTTCATATTCTGATGCGTGGGCGGTCCGCGGACGGCAAGGACCTTGTCATCGATCGCGATTACATCCGCGCAGGGCTCCGTTCGCGCGCAGAGAACCGGGTAACGGTCGAACTGGGTCCACGCAGCGAGCACGAGATCGCCCGCGCAATCATGCGCGAAGTCGATGCCGAGCGATGGACCAGCCTTGATCGTTCACTTCAGCATATCGCTGATGAGGGTGGAGCTATTGTAGATCTGAGGCCCGGCCCTTCGGGCTACACCCGCCATAATCATGATCTTCTGCTTGGACGCTGCGCCAAGCTCGAGAATCTGGGCCTTGCCGATCGCATCGATACAGCTTGCTGGACATTGAAGCCGGGAGTTGAGCAAACGTTGCGCGACCTTTCTGTCCGGGGTGACATCATCAAGACCATGCATCGCGCGATGAGTGCGCAAGGACAGCGCGCCGACCCTGGGCGTTTTGCATTGCATGAAGAACTGCTTGTCGATCCTGTCATCGGGCGACTGGTTGAACGTGGCCTCCACGATGAACTCACCGGCAGCGCTTATGCGGTTGTAGATGCAACCGATGGACGAACGCATTATTTGCGGTTCGAAGACATCGACCAAACTAGCGACGTCAAACCGGGCGGGATGGTCGAGCTTGTTGGCTGGCGCGATAGCAGAGGGACTGACCGGCAATCGCTCTCGGTCCGGTCGGACCTGTCGCTTGCAGATCAGGTCAAAGCACGCGGTGCGACATGGCTCGACCGCCAGTTGGTCGCCCGCGAGCCCGTCAACGCTGCTGGAGGGTTCGGGGCGGAGGTGCGTGACGCGCTCGCGGCAAGAACGGAGCAACTCGCAGCCGAAGGCCTGGCGCGGCGACAGGGTCAGCGGTTCATATTAACCAGCGGCCTGCTTGATGAACTGCGCAGTCGTGAGTTGGCAGACGCGGCCAGATCAATCGTTGCCCGGACCGGGCTTGAGCATGCACCGACTCAGCCTGGTGAACATCTGGCAGGGATTTATCGCGAACGCGTCACCCTGTCATCGGGACGGTTTGCGATGATTGATGATGGGTTGAGTTTTCAGCTAGTGCCGTGGCGGCAACCTTTGGAACGCCAGTTGGGACAAGCTGTCGCTGGAACCGTCAATTCCCGCGGAGGAGTCGACTGGAGCTTTACAAAGACGCGAACGCTCAGCTTATAATCTGATTGAAACAATGTTATTTCTCATAAATCAGTCGATGGTAGGTCGGCGTCGCTGGCAAATGTAGCGCGGCGAGCTCCGATTTACAGGTTGGAGATGTTTGTAATTCGGTTCATGCTTTACTGATCCATCCTTTCGGCTTCTCGGAACGAGGTGGACTGGTCAATTTGTTTAGTGCTCTGTTTAGACATCTCGCAACACCGAAAAGACCGATTTGCGCACAATGCCAATTTTAGTCGTTTTTGCTCCATACTGCATTCTGATATGGAGGACGTATTGTTTCGAAAAGCGACATTTAAGCTACCAGCAAACGGCGGCTCTGTTGGACGATGGTCGCAGTCCAATTTTGGAGGCGTTTTCGCGGTAAGCCCTGCCGGTGAGCGCGGCGACATCGCGGGTAAGAATCGGCGCTGCGAGTAGGAGTAACGCAGCGATTGCCAGTATTTGAGGCAGCTGTTTGTTTAGACAGCTTCGGGGGCTGCAAAAATGAAAGGATGCGCTCAATGTGCGCCGAGTGCGCCAGATCATTGATAATGACATGTCGGAAATATCTGTTCGCGTCCGGCAGAAAAATCACTCTCCAGCACCAGCATTTGGCACCCATGGCACATAGCGCGATCTTGGGCTTGCTGCTTCAGATGTTAGCGAATCGAAAAGAGACGGGTGTGAAGCTCCGAAACGGGGGTGATGGGTGCCAACAAGGCCATTCGCCGCGACCCTGCGACTCGGCAAATTCATTTCAAAAAATCGCACATCCATCTGCCGAGCATGTGTCTAAGCATTTTGCATTCTTTCGTGGTAGCGGATTGCATGCGGACAAGCATTCCGTCAAAAATGGCCGTCAATTGCAACGCAACAACTGCAGTGTCGATCTGCGAGCGCAGGCACGCGCAGAAGCAGGCAATCCTCTCCGGGCCCACATTTCTAGCAATCGAGATCGCCGAATGAAACGCATGAATGTACGACCGCCCTCAGTGAACGCATTGGGCCGATCAAATTACAGCATTGTTCGCGGTTGCTGGCTGGCAGCAGCATGACAGCGTCCTAACTTGCCAATGGCAGATACATTTTGGCGAGCGGGTCACCGCGTGCCCATCCATGCGGTATGATTCCTCCATTAACTTGATCGTAACGCCGCCCGCATAAGGTGAGGGCTCGGAGGCGGTCTGATGATCTCAAAAACTGGATGCGTGTTAGTATCGTTGACTCAGCATGGCGCACTCGAAAGGCACCATACAGGTGGCAAGTTGCAAGCCAATGGAGACGCCGGTCATCAAGCGAGATTGCGCCTGATACTGGGTGATTTCGGACCCGCTGTCGCGCTCCTCCTCATTGGCATGGTGGCACTCCCCATGGCCACGTTCTCCCCATCCGGGAAAGACGGCCAATATGGCGTGATCGCGCCCCCCTGGTATCGTATCGGCGACACCATCTCGCTGATACGAAAGGCTGATGGCGGTATAGTTGAAGTGGGTGGTTCTGCGAACGTCGTAATCGCCCACTCTGAAAGCCCGGACTTTGCTCGCGCCCTATACAGTGCTGGCGCGTGGCTTGTTGTCGATCCGATCAGCCTACGCGGCTGTGGCGGTTTCCGGCAGGGCGCTCAGTGATGTCGGAACTCGACAAACTCCGCCACCGGTTCAGCAGGTTTTTAGTCATTCTTTTCTGGCTGCACGTCCCTCTGCTGGCTATTGTGGCTATAATGACGGGGCGCTCCCTCATCGGAGCAGCGCTCGCCGGCACGCTACTCGCGGGAGCATATCACCTGATATGGTTGCGCAACGGAATCGCGCCTGCGACTCGTTATCTGTCGGCTGTGGCTCTGATGGGCGAACCAGCGCTGCTGGTCTATCTGCTTTCGGACAACGCTTGGCAGATGGACATGCATATGTATTTCTTCGCCACACTGGCGTTGACGATCGCATGGTGTGACCGGCGGGCCATTTTGGTTGCTGCTTCGTCGGTCGCTTTGCACCATTTGCTGCTCGACTTCTTCCTACCCTTCGCAGTGTTCCCCGGCGGAGCCGATCTGGCACGGGTCCTTCTCCATGCAGCTATCGTTGCATTCCAAACGGCGGTGCTTGTCTGGCTCAGCAATATGCTCGTCGCGAGCTTTGATCGGATTGGCCTGATGAGCGCCGAGATCATGGCGAAGAACGTGGCTTTAGAAGATCGGACGCACGAGGCCGAAACGGCAACCAGGGCCAAGAGCATGTTCCTGGCCAATATGAGTCACGAAATTCGCACCCCAATGAATGCGATCCTTGGGTTCTGCCATCTCGCGCTTCGCACAGAACTGACCCCGAAGCAGCAGGACTATATTTCCAAGATCAGCGGAGCAGGTTCGTCTCTGCTACGGCTGATTAACGATATCCTCGACTTCTCGAAGAACGAGGCCGGCAAGCTCTCGCTCGAGCGACGGTCATTTGACCTGAAATCATCGCTTGAAAATCAACTGCGGTTGGCGACGACAGATGCAGATAGAAAGAATGTCACACTGCGTCTGGAAGTAAATAAGGCTGTTCCACCAACCCTCGTCGGAGACGATCTCCGCTTCAACCAGGTCGTGCTCAACCTGGTCAGCAATGCAGTTAAGTTTACCGAAAGCGGCGCCATCACTGTTTCGGCGAGTGTGGTCGATCAACAAGGCGATGACGTCATGCTGGAGATATCCGTCCGCGATACCGGTATCGGCATCACAGAGGAGCAGCAGGCGCATCTTTTCAACTTCTTCGCTCAGGCGGACAGTTCAACCACGAGGCGGTTTGGAGGCACGGGCCTGGGTCTTGCGATCAGCAAGCAGATCGTCGAGCAGATGGGCGGCAAAATCTGGGTCGAAAGCCGTCCGGGGCATGGCAGCGTCTTCACCTTTACCGTGGAAATGAAAGCAGGTGAAAGTGACGCCATACCTGCTAGCGAACCGTCACAAAATATCCAGAATCTGCGTGTGCTGGTTGCCGACGACAATCCCGCATCACGGGAAATTCTGCGCGAAATTTTTGAATCATGGTCGATGCCAGTCGATCTTGTCGCATCCGGCGCGGAGGTTCTTGGCGCGCTTGAAACGGCTACGGCGGCGGCACCCTATGACCTTCTAGTGCTGGACTGGAAAATGCCGGGTCTCGATGGAATTGAAACTATCGAAGCTATGCGCGCGGATTCACGATTGACCAAACTACCCGTGGTTCTGATGGTTTCGGCGTACGGACATGATGAGCTGAGGGCCGAGGCGGAAAGTGTAGATGTCGCCGCCTATCTTACGAAGCCAGTCGAGCCCAAAACCTTGCTTGAAACGATTGCGAGCCTGTTCGCCGCTGACGACGCTCGGAATTTCGGGGGCGAGGAAACTGCGGAGGCGGTTCCGATGGTATCGCCTGAATTGCGCGGTCTCCGTGTTCTCGTCGCCGAAGACAATGACATCAACCGGGAGATCGCCATCGCGTTACTGAACGATGCCGGGTTAGAGGTGCACGTCGCTGAAAATGGTCGCATTGCCTGTGAGCATATTGCGGATGGGCACGGGCCATACGACGCTATCCTTATGGATGTGCAGATGCCCGAAATGGACGGGATCGAAGCCACTATCCAAATCCGCAAAGAGTGGTCTCCCGAAACGCTTCCAATTATTGCCATGACCGCACATGCTTATGAAGCGGAGCGTCAGCGCTGTTTTTCTGCTGGCATGAATGATCATGTCGCCAAGCCGGTCGATCCCACTGTGCTAGTTCGTACGCTTAATCGCTGGCTCAAACCTCGCCAGCCGTTGGTCGGGATGCAAGCTAATTTTCCTCCAACGCCGCTACCGCTCGACGAATTGCCCGACAGCTTCCCACCGTTCGACATCGCCGCCGCCCTAAAGCGTGTAAACGGCAAGCGCCCGTTGTTGCGCAAACTGATTGCGGGGTTTGGTGATCAGTTCTCCGAGGTCGTTCCCGAGCTGCGCGGCCTGATCGCCAATGGATCCCTGAACGACGCTCGCCGCCTTGCGCATACGCTCAAGGGTGTCGCCGCCTCGCTCGAGATTGCTGCTGTCGCAAAGTCAGCTGCAGACGTCGAGTCAGGTTTGGCCGAGTTTGACCTGAAGGGGATAGGAGAACCGCTTGCCCGGCTTGAACTTGTTTTAGCTCCGGCGCTCGCTGCTGCTGCCCGCATTGCGCGTCCAACGCGCTCGGTTGCATCATCGGCCGAAGCCGTCTTGGATGCATCGGGTCGGGCCCTGGCGATGGAGGAATTGCGTACGCTGCTGAAGCGCCGCAGCCTGAATGCGCGCGCCAGCTTCGACAAATTTATTGAGGCATCTGGTATGGGCGCAGACACGGTACGAATGCAGCTAGTCAAGGCTGCACTCGACGGGCTGGATTATGATCGTGCGCTGCTGCTGCTCGATGACGCCACTGTCGATTGCTCGCGCGCTCCTTCAAGGGGCGCTTGCACGTGATCAAACGCGCTGTGATACTAATTGTCGACGACGAAATCTCGAATATCGAGATTATGAATGCGACGCTTGAAGACACCTACGAGGTCTGCTTCGCCATGTCGGGTGAACAGGCCCTCGCTGTTGCTCGCACAGTACTGCCGGACCTTGTGCTGCTTGATGTTATGATGCCCGAGATCGACGGGTATGAAGTGTGCCGCACGCTTAAAGCGGATCCGCTGCTGGCAGATGTACCGATTATATTCACTACCAGCCTGGGCGATCAAGAAGCCGAAGCCCGCGGTCTCTCATTTGGCGCGATCGATTATATCACTAAGCCCATCCAGCCCGTCACTTTGCGCGCCCGTGTCCACAACCATATCGAACTGAAGCAATTGCGGGACCAGCTTGCCGAACTGACTGTGACCGATGCCTTGACGGGACTAACCAATCGCCGTGGTTTGGAGCAGACGCTCGACGCGGAAACGGCACGGCTGGCGCGCACAGGTGACTGGCTTTCTGTGATCATGCTAGATATCGATTATTTCAAGTTGTTCAACGATACGTATGGCCATCCTGCAGGGGACCGCTGCATTGCTATGGTGGCAGCGGCGCTTAAGCGCGCCATGTGCCGCGCCTCGGATCGGACCGCCAGATATGGAGGCGAGGAGTTCGCGTGCATTCTACCGGGAACCGACAGCGAGGCCGCAATGATGGTAGCGCAAAATATTCATGCTCAGGTCCAGTCACTTAATATCCCTCATCGCGAATCCAAGGTGAGTCCGTGGGTGACGGTCAGTTTAGGTGTTACAACCGCGCGCTGTCTGCCCGGTATGGCGGCCGATCTATGGATCGCAGATGCCGATCGCCAGCTTTATCTGAGCAAGTCTGGTGGAAGAAACAGGATTGTTGGCCACGCTTTCACCATCGGTGTGCCCGAGGGCGATGTCGTGAGTCCAAACAACTTGTCTTTGACGAGTGCGGCCGCGGCTAGGTCCTGAGGTTGTGTCAGGGGCAAGTTGCCTCCGCTCGTAGCGAACTGCTAGCGCTGCTGCATGCGTCGCTACAACCCGAAGCCTGCCACCCCTTTTTGCTATCTCTGCATCATCCGAGCTGATTAGCCGGGTGGAGATGATGTATGTGCGGTTTCCGCTCAGCCTGCAAAACGTCGCGGATTTGCTATTCGTTCGGAAATCATCATTGCCACGAGACGTTACGGCTGTCTTGAAACCGGTTCGGTCCGACGTTCGCCGCAGAAATCCCTCGAAAACGCGGGAACCGAATGCAGGGTGTTCGACACTGGCGCTTTCGTCCTGCCCTGCGCCAGCACAATCTCGGCCTCACGCAGCTTGCAGGTAATCTCCTCCGGCGTGTGTTTCTTGAATGGCATTTGTCTTTCCCTTCCTTGTCCAAAATAGTATTAATTCCGTTGAAAAAGTCGCTCGCACCAATGATGCTGGTCCGATTCATTCGCGTAGTAACTAGCCGAGGATCTAGGCGATGATGGGTGAGCAGACAGGGGGCAGGAGGCTTATTCTAAGGCTTCAGCCTCGATGGGTATGTTTCAACCGATCACATAGTGCGTTCCATCGACCGCTTCGTTGATCTCGGCAATATCCGTGAGCGATTGAAGCCTTTCTACAGCGACATGGGTCGCCCCTCGGTCGATCCCAAGCTTATGCTCCTGATACTGTTCGTCGGTTAAACCGTCGACATTGCGTTCGACTTGTACTGAACAAACATCAGGTCGCTCAGGCGTATCTGCGCTGAATAGCCGTGCTGTGCCTAGAGCGCGCGGTGGCCGTGCGGGCGTATGTCCAATCCGGCGATGCTGCGTTTAACTCACCGCGCCTGTACCCTGCCCGTACCAAAATCATTCAATATTGGACTTTGCAATATCGCAGAATTGAGATCACCTGCATGTCAAGCGGGCAAGTCGGCCCCAAGAGTCCGCCAGAAGCTGAGTTCATCGGAGAGGGCATATATCTTCACAATTCTGCCATTCTCAAAGGTCTGAATAATGACCTGTTCCAGTTCAAACTCAGCGCCACCCGAAGGCCCTGTGCCTAAAAACCGACCGACATCTCTGCCTCGAACGGTGCACTTAGTTACGACCTGATTACCTTCGGCGATAATCTCATCCAGCGTTGAAACCCATTCGGGAAACAGGCTGCGCAAGACCTTCGTAGCGGCTATAAATCGCTCGGGTCCCTGCAGTTCCCGGAGTCCAGCTATCGCATCTGGTGCCATTTTGCTGATCGTATATCCAATTGCACCGCGAGCATGCCCCAGAACCGGTGCCAATATCTCGCGCGCCAGCTCAAAATTTTGGCCGTTGATGACCTCGTCGTGGAAACGCCGCGATATCTCCTTGTTTTTTTCTACCGACATGATTTCACCTCGTATTGTGGTTGCTGCAAAGCCCTGTCGAAATCCAAATTCCGAAACGGTCATTAATTGGCTGGACTCTCACTAAGCGCGGTTGTGGCCCATGGGTTCGACTAATGTAGAAGATTGCGCTTTCGATTATCTCAGATCGGTCAGAATCTTGTGCCCATAACAGATGATTAGGGTCATCACAGATGACCCTGTAGCTTGCAAAAAGTCGGTCGCCCTCCGCCATCAGCGTGACGATCTCCGCTGACCAGCCGGGGAAAAGTGCGTGAAGCCGACCGACCGCGTCCAAAAACCGAGCGCTGTCGGACGCAAGCAGTCTGGTCACGGGCTCGGGACTATCTGTCGACAAACCATGTTCCAACACCGCAACGATGATGCTTTTAGGCGGTAGCACGAGCAAACCGTCTGAACGGACATTGGTGGCGACAGACAAACGGCAGCGCGGACAGGAAGGCGCGTCACCGTCTGCGGCGAATTTCATGGAATTGGTGCCTTCCGCGATCATCAACCCACAAAGGCTGACATCGCGGTCACTAACGCTTTGGTCACGCAAGTGGGTATTGTCGATGACAGAAAGGCAATGGAGCACGTCGCTCAGCCTTCGTCGTTGGGGCGAGCGCCAAAAGCACGCATCCAACCTTCGACGGCCATTCGCGGAAAGGCGAGACCATTTTCTGCGGCAAGCCCCATGACCTCCATAGGATCCGGTCGCGATTCAGGACTTGGGGGCGGAGGGAGTTGCATCGCACCAGCGGGAATCCCGAATTTCTTGAAAATCGCCATGTCAGCGCTGCCCGGCGTGCTTCCATGCCCCGCAGAAACGGTGAACGTAAAAATACGAGTCACGGGCGCAGCTGATACGAACCAGTGAGTTCGTCCGCATGGCAGAAAGATCAGTGAATCTTTAGGCACATCATATTCCACCCCTTCAACCCATGCCTTCAGATGTCCTTCGATGATAAAGAACAGTTCATGCTCGTAGAGGTGGATGTGTGGTGGTGGCCCCATACCCTCGGGACAATTGCCTTCGAAAACGCAACAGGAATTGCCGACGGCGTCGCCCTCCCCATACATTACGATCAATTGACCCTCGTACCAGAGCGAACGATCCAGCGTCCGGCGCGCGACAAATGGCTGAAGCGGCTGGTAACTGCCCAGTCCCTGTTCGCTGAGGATCATCTCGGCTTCTTCATGGTTCGTTTCGTTAGCCATCAATGTCCTCCAGTATATTGGCTCAAGAATTGTTGGTGCAGTTATTCACGGCCGACCTGTGCTATTTACCATCCGCATCTCGTGGCTGACGCTCACAATTTCGCGGCCGTGACCATCTTCCTGCAAAGTCTTTAAAACAAATTGAGACAAATCACCGCGCGTGAGCGTGCGGGCGTAAGGTACGTTGTGTCCACTAGTAACGTAATATTTGCCCGTCGGCCCCTTGTCGATCAGGCGGGGTGGACGAACGAGCGTCCAGTTCAGCGCGCTCTGAGCAATGAGCGTCTCCATGATCCGCATATCGGCGTACAGCGGATTAAGAAAATTGGGCTTCAGGATACGCCGATAAACGAACCCCTCAGTGGGATCATCTTCCACCCCGACGGATGAAATCGCGACCAGCCGATTGACACCCGCATCGTCCATCGCGGCCAAAATATTCGCTGTTCCTTTCGAAAGGGTGTCGCCGGCCCGTCGCGATGCAAGCAGGCCGCCGATACCAAGCGCAGATACTACCACATTTACTCCGGTTATCGCCTGGACCAGCGATTGTCGATCAAGCACATTGCCTGCGACCACCTGCAACTGGGAATGATAGCCTGCAATAGACGCGGGCTGCCGCGCTAGTGCGACAACATCGTGACCAGCACTCAACGCGTCAGCCACCAACAATTTGCCGGTCCCGCCAGTAGAACCTATAATCAAAAGCTTCATTGTGATGTCCTGTCGTCTAGAGACGCGCGGGCCTTACCGGCGCAGGCGCACGTCAGCTTACCACTTATACCGAAACTGAACATCAATTTGCCGCGCCTGACCAACGTGGTTAAAGCGCGTACCGGCAAACTGAAAAGTATTGGCGCTGACATACGCGTACGCTTTATCGGCAAGATTCTTGCCAATTACTGCCAAAGACCAGCCTTGATCGGCATGCGACAGAGCGATTCTGCCATTAAAAAGTGCAAAGCCAGACTGCAAACTAGCGGGATCAAGATCGCCGGCCGTATAGTATTTCGCTGAGTATGAAACATCACCATTTAACGACACTGCGAGGCCACCGCCCAACGGCACATCATAGTTAGCGCTAGCCAAAGCGGTGAAGTTCGGTGCCCGCTCCAGAGGCCGGCCGCCGAGATTCTGGACGCACTGGTTCGCGGGCGTGTTGAGCTGCTGTGCAATGGTGCAAGGCGCGGTCGCAAAATTCAAATATCTAGCACTTAGATAGGCACCTGAGAGCATAATCTGAACCTTGTCGGTCGCCTGCCAGGTCAACTCAGCCTCGACGCCTTTTGAGCGAGAGCTGGCTGCGTTGCCTACGATGTTTGCCGTCCCGTTGAAGAAGGACACCTGCAAGTCGTCGAATTTGGTCGAGAAGGCGGCAATGTTGAACCGCACGCTGTTGTCAAACAACTGGGTTTTCAAGCCAACTTCGAACCCATCAGACGTTTCTGGGTTAAAGTTCGGATTGTTGTTTCGTAGATCAAAAAAGTTGAAACCGCCAGCCTTATAACCTTGCGAATATGAGCCGTAGAGAAGCACCCGATCAGCCAAGTCATATTCGACCGACCCATTCAACAAGACCTTTTTGTCTTTGAATGTTTCGTTTCGGCTGTACGTCGGGAAACCAAGCGCAGCCAAGCCGACTTGACTTAGCGTCGCCGATTTGTCTTCATCGATGTAGCGCACTCCTCCAATCACGCGAAAGCTTGTCGAGATGTTTGCCGTCGCTTGGCCAAAGGCTGAGATCGAACGTGTGCGCTGAAGTGCCCCAGCAGTTACATTGCCCAACGCGGTCTGGAATATCTGTGCACCATCTACATTACTGTGGAAATAATAGACGCCGGCAATATACTCGAGAAACCCTCCTCGTGGTGAAACTAGGCGCAATTCATGCGAATTCTGACGAAAATCTTCTTGGTTGATTAACAGACCGCCATTGAATGATGTGGCATCTGGATCAAGCCGCGTTTGCTGATTGAATATCTCGGCATATGATCCGATGTATGTCAGAGTATGGTCGCCAATATCGGCATCGGCTTGTAGCACGGAAAATAATGTTTCTCGGGATTCGCCGTCGCGCAACGGACCGGAAGTGCGACTGAAATCTACATTTGCCTCTGCGGCCGCGTTGGTGGTGCGCAGAATATCAAGCAGCGAGCGCGTGCCACCAGCCGTTGCAGGATGCGAGATGTTGGGTGGAGCACAACGGGCCGCAGGCGCAAAGGTAACGCAAGCAACAGATTGCCCGAGTTGCCGCCCTGTGCCGACTACCGACAGATCAGCATATTGAACCGACGCCTTAAACCGCAACGCATCGATCGGCTGCCATGCCAGCTTGCCCCTGATGGTTTTGACTGTCCGCGAACCGTCTTTGTCTCCAGTCGCCGAGTTTGCGATATAGCCGCCGCGATCAAAATATTCTGCGCTCAATCGTGCTTGTAGCCGATCGGTAATCGGGCCGGAGATCGTTGCGTCGAATACTTTGCTGCTATGCTCGCCACCCAGCGCGGAAATTTCGCCCGAAAAGCTTTTGGTCGGATCAGCGGTGATGACACTGATTGCTCCGGCAATCGTGTTCTTGCCATAAAGCGCGCCCTGAGGGCCCTTAATCGCTTCGATCCTCGCCAAATCAATGTAAGAGTCGAACAGGAAAACTTCTCGGCCCAGATATACTCCGTCCATAAACAGGCCAACTGAAGTTTCAAAGCCGCGGTTGTTGCCCGATCCAAGCCCCCGAATGCTTACATATTTGGCCGGTCCGTCGACACCGGCAATTCGGACATTGGGCGTATATTGGGTGACCTGATCGAGGGTCTCCAATGCACGACTCTCAATCACTTCGCTCGTGACGGCGGTAATCGACATGGACACCTTCTGCAAATTTTGTTCGCGCTTGGTTGCCGTCACAACGATCTCTTTCAGCTGACCGGCTTCGCTTGCTTGCGCTGTCATTGGCTCGGTCCCGGCTGCGCTGTCCTGCGCGTATGCTGGCGCGACTACACACGCACATGTCGTCGCGAACGAAATAGCCTTTAACATCATCTCTCCCCTCCCTGGTTGTGCAATTTCTTGCAGCTCGCAAATTTATATAGCTAGGTAGCTATGTTTATATTGCCCGCTCTAGCATGGCGCTGACGAAATGTGAAGCCCCCCGCATTTTCGACGCGGAGCAGCGAACGCAATCCATTATAGTGACGGTTTACAGCTATTTATAAGCAATAAAAGCCGGTTCGATCCGGTCGATCTGTGTCGATCAGAAATCTAATTTTTACAAATCGAACAATTATTGCTAGCTAGCGAGCTTTATGTCAAAGCTGTTCGACTCATACTTGGCACCTCATTTATCAGGAAAGGCCCGTGATGAAACTTGCGTCGTTACGTTCAATCCAACGCGACGGTAAGCTCGTCGTTGTCTCCCGCGACCTGCAACATATCGCAGAGGCCGGACCAGACCTGCCAACATTGCAAGCTGCGCTGGACGATTGGGGGCGTGCAGACCCGTTACTTCAGGCCCGCTATGCTGCACTCAATGCCGGCGCGATTGCGGACGCAATTCCAATCAATGTTGACATGCTTGCTGCGCCCTTGCCACGAGCTTACTTGTTCCTCGACGGCAGCGCGTATTACTATCACATGTCCGTCGTCCGATCAGCGCGCGGCGCGAAGGTTCCTGACGATTTTTTTGACAGGCCGTTGTTGTATCAGGGCACATCAGACCCAATGCTTGGACCAACCGAGTCGCTTAGACTGACGGAGGATGAAGCCTTAGGAATCGACGTAGAAGCAGAAATTGCCATAATTACCGACGACGTCCCGATGGGTGTAAGTGTCGAGGATGCAGGTCGGCACATCAAGCTAGTAACGTTGCTCAACGATTATTCGTTACGGCTCGTTATTCCGCCTGAACTCGCGCGTGGATTTGGATTCGTGCAAGGAAAATGCGTTAGCACAATGGGGCCGATTGCCGTGACGCCTGATGAACTTGGGGATGCTTGGGACAGCAATCTGCTACATGGCCGCTATCTGGTGCACATCAACGGTGAATTGCTGGGGGATCTGTCGCCCGGTGACGATGCATCCTTTAACTATGCGCAGCTGATATGCCACGGCGCCCGTACGCGGGAATTACGAGCTGGAACGGTGATCGGCGCGGGCGCATTGGCGAACCGGGATCATGATCGGCACGGCAGTGGCTGCATAGCCGAAGAACGTGCCCATGAGCAATTGAAGGACGGCGCACCACAGATGCGGTATCTACGTTTCGGCGACCGAGTCCGGATGGAAATGTTCGATGCTGACGGTCAGACGATCTTCGGTGCCATCGACCAGCAGATCGAGCGCTATGTCTGACGTGGCTGCGCAATGTATTTCGCACGTGAGATAGCCATGGGGAGAGAGAGTCGATGTTATTCAAATTAATCTGGGGATTGGGGACAACCCTGTCGGTCATCATTGCTAATCCTGTTACCGCATCCACCCCAACAAAGGAAACCGAAACCATGCCGACTAACTCTTCCGACCGGTTCGCGGAAATGGAAGCCTTTGCAATGCATGTTCGCGAAGTCATGTTTTCGGCCAATCCAAGGCGCATTAGTGAATTGCTCGATCCGTCATTTTCCGTTTGGCAGAATACCGATGGCTATGTGTTTTCAGGTTCGACAATTGATCGTTTTCATCAGCAACTAAAACAGAACTTGAAGTCGATCGAGTTTCTCGACCGTACGATAACTCCAACGGGCGATGGCTATATTGACCAGCATGTGAAGCGGATGATAACATTGGAGGGTGTGGAATATCGCGTGCCGTGCGTAATGGTGATGTCAGTCCGCAATGGGCGGCTTACTGGTGCGCGGGAATATATGGATAGCGCCCACATCCCTCTGATTGTCACGAAGCTACGGGATGCACTAGCGGCAGAAGTAAACGTAGCTGCTCCGCACCCGTAATGGATTACTGCTCAGCTAATCGCGCTCCACCCGAAATAGTTCAGATCAACGTCCCCAAATCCGCCGAAGTAAGTGCGGCTTGCGCTCCATGAAATGATGCTTCGCAAATCCTGCGACGTGCAGGGCAAGCAGCAGATACAGCATCAGTTCCAAAACATTCTTGTGAAAAATGGCCCCAGCGATCACGCCCAGTCGTTGTGTTGGCGGCACGGCGGTATCGACCGGCAACAACTGCGGCAGTGTGAATATACCGAAAAAATCGATCGAGCGACCAGCCGACTGCGATAGAAGAATGCCGGTCAGTGGCATCGCCAGCATCAGGGCATAAAGAGACGTCTGGACAAACCCCGAAAGCACCATCTCCCATCGCTTCAGATCACTTGGCTTTGACGGACGCGGTGAGATGCCTAACCAGACGATCCTGACTATCACCAGTCCAAGCAATAGCAATCCGATCGATTTATGCACTTCGAGCACTGCATCGCGCACCGGGTCGCCTCTCGTAAGGCTACCTGAGTAAAGGCCAAGCGCGACCGATCCCAGAATCAGTAAAGCCATGCCCCAATGCAGAAGGCGGGATACGTGCCCATAGCGCAGCCGGTCATTGTACCAACCGATGGGCTTTGGCGCTTGTTCAATTTCTACGCCGTCAGTCATGACAGCACCATTGTCTTGTTCGACATGTTAACAGTAATCGAAAGGCTACCTTCGTTTATGATCCATCGGCGTATCGTATAGCTGCGCATTCCCGCTTGGTGCATCGGGTCCGACGCAGCAATGGCGTCGGCATCTTCGAACGAAGCGGCGCGAATAACGATCAGGCCACTCTTCGGAGGGAAGCGCGGGGCATCTGCTTCGAACAGTGGCCCGGCTGCGAATAATATCCCGCGCCGTTCCAGATTGACCTGATGACTTAGATGGGCATCGGCATAATGTTGCATCTCTTCAATCGGCTTGAGCCACGTGGTCTCGATTGCATACAGTTCCCAATTCAAAAACCCGTCGAGGCGCGCTCGGGTATCAGGCGCGACCCTGACGTCGCGCGCTTCTGCGCTTTCACTCATGGCCATCGCCTAGTCCTCATCCGGGTAAATAGGTTTTTCGAGGCGTGAAATGAGGGTGGGTGTAGGCACCAGTTTCACTATTGTTTTACGGCACTTCATAGACCAGCCCTCTCCGGCGTGTTCAACTTGCTGCCTTTCAGCGTTTTATCTAGCTAGCTTGCTATCATATAGGCCAGGGCCTTGACAAGGAATATTGGATGAATGACCTAGCGAAAAAAGTGGCTCTTATCAGTAACGGAGCGACCAGTAAGATCGCCTTCGCATGTGATTTGATTACGCAATGCTGCAAGCCTCTTCAAAGGCCAGGCGCGGCAAGCGATCCCATTGCCCAGCCGAATCGCCATAACCGAGCGAGCAGATGAAGTTGCTACGAATCTTCGTACCCGGGAAAAAACCTTCATCGACAGCTGCGTTGTCGAATCCCGACATCGGTCCGCAATCTAGTCCCAACATTCGTGCAGCTATGATGAGGTAAGCGCCTTGCAGGGATCCATTTCGGAAAGCGGTTGTCTCTGCCAACGGCGCGTTATTCGCAAACATATCTGCCATCCCGGAATTGTGAGGAAAAAGCTTCGGTAACGCCTCGAAAAACCGAAGGTCGTGGCCGATAATCGCGGTGACAGGCGCCGCAAGAATCTTCGGCTGATTGCGATCGAACGCCATCTTCGACAGTTTTTCCTTGGCCGATGCCGACCTAATGAAAATGATGCGTGCAGGCGAACCATTTCCACTCGTAGGTCCCATTTTCATGAGCTCGTAAAGGGAGTACAAGGTTTCAGTGGCCACAGGCATGGCGGTCCAAGCGTTGAAGGATCTCGCTGATCGAAACACCTGATCGGCCATTTCTTCGAACTTCGTTACGTCGCTTTCCGACTGAGGCATCGCTGCATCCTTTCGCGTGATTGAGAATTTTTCTTGCTAGCTTGCTAGCTATATGTGTAGCGACTGGCAACAGCAGACATTTTGCGTTGGCCATGTGACAATGATTCGATTGGCAAATTGCAGTCAGCACAGCAAAACGGAGGACATATGCACATGGAAAGTACAACATCTTCGCCGTGGCCGAATAGAATCGGCTGGGCCCTGCAAATTTTGTTGGGCATCATTTTTATCGGAGTAGGCTGCGCAAAATTGCTTGGTGTGCAATTCATGGTCGATATCTTTGACAAAGTCGCACTAGGTCAATGGCTGCGCTATATCACCGGGATAATTGAAATTATTGGCGGGTTGATGCTGTTGCGGCGGCAGCTTGCCTTTTATGGTGCGTTGCTGCTGTCTTGTGTGATGATCGGTGCATTCTTTGCACAAGTCATGCGAATACATGACCGGCCGCAAGGTGCCATCTTCCTGCTCGCGCTGTTGATGGCAATTGCTTGGTTGCGGCGTCCCACCGCGAACGGACATGTTGCACAGTGATCACGGCTAATGGATAACGCGGAGTCAGTCGAACAGTCGTATTTCGACAGCTATTATGCCGTTACAGGCATTTGATCCCACCGTCCACCTGATCGCGGCGCGCTTCACGGCGGCGATTGAATCGGGCAATCCGGATCGCATCCGCGCCATGCTGATGCCAGATGCGACGATCTGGTATGGTTATCGCGGCCCCGAAGGCGTCATAATGGGAGTGGAGGAGGCAATTGCAACAATTGTAGGCATGCGGGTGCATGTTGCCGATTTCCGCTACATCCAGGCATGCTGTGTGCCGACGGATCGTGGCTATCTGCAGATGTCGCGAATTCGCAGCGTCTCCAAACGCGGAACAGTGATTCACGTGCCGGTAGCATTGGAAGCCGAAGTCGATTCCTCGAGCCGACTTGCGTCCTATCGCGAGTGGATAGACATTCGCCATCTTCAACCTTTTTTTGCTGAATTGCAGGGCTTGCGACGATGACCGATGCAGCAATCGACCCGCTTGCGATCGCACGACAATTGATTGACGTGATATTCCATGGGGGCAAAATCGATGCACTGATCAGCCGCGATTTTTTGCATTATCGCAATGCAGGAGATATCAGCTTGGATAAGCAAGCGGCGACTTCAGACTATACACGCTTGCGGGCAAGTTGCTCTCAATTGTCGGTTTCGTTGTCGCGTTCGCTAGTCACCGCCCAAGGGATCGTATGCGAACCTCGGATCGAGGGAGAGACGATATCCGGTACTTCCTTCGTCTTGCTGCCCATGTTCTACGTGCAGATCGGAGCCGACGGCGTCGTCTACAGGGTTGACGAATATATCGATTCCGCCGCTTTATTGCCGCTCGTGGTTGCGGGATACCATCTTGCGCCTTAGTGGAACTGGATCACAACCTCAGGGTCTGGCGGTACGGCGGATGACCAGATTACGAATCTCCGTCATATCCTCCATCGCGAAACGAACGCCTTCGCGGCCAATCCCGCTTTCCTTGACCCCGCCATAGGGCATGTTATCCACCCGATAGCTGGGGACGTCATTGACGATCACTCCGCCTACATCCAACCGGTCCCACGCATCGAGCACCTTGAAGATGTCGCGCGTGAAGATACCTGCCTGAAGCCCGAATTTGCTTGCATTGACGATATCCATAGCTTCCTGCCAGTTTTGAAAACGAATAAGAAAAGCGACCGGACCGAACGCTTCCTCAATATTGAGTTTTGTCGAAGGATCTACGTCTTCAAGCAGTGTTGCCTCCAGCATCGCGCCTTTGCGACTACCGCCGCACAACAGCCGCGCCCCCATAGAGAGCGCCTCGCTGATCCAATTTTCTAGACGTTCTGCTTCCTGCACATCAATCATTGGGCCAATAAAAGTACGTTCATCCCTCGGGTCGCCAGCGATAAGGTTGCGAGCCCTGGCAATCAACGCTTCTCTGAAAGCATCGTAAATCGCATCGTGGATCACGATACGCTGAACCCCGATGCAAGATTGACCAGACTGATAAAAAGCTCCAAATACAGTGCGTTCTACAGCATCCGCGATGTCGGCGTCGCGGTCTACCACAACAGCCGCATTGCCACCAAGTTCAAGCACGACTTTTTTCTTTCCGGCCTGCGCTTTCAGCGCCCATCCCACGTCGGGAGAGCCTGTAAATGATAGTAACTTGATCCGATCATCCTGTGTAAACAAATCTGCACCGTCGCGCCTGGCAGGCAAAATAGAAAATGCTCCGCGCGGTAAGTCAGTCTCTGCAAGGATTTCGCCGATGATCAACGCGCCGAGCGGCGTACGCGACGCGGGCTTAAGAATGAACGGGCACCCTACCGCGAGTGCTGGCGCAATTTTGTGGGCAGCAAGGTTGAGCGGAAAATTGAATGGGGAGATGAAGGAACAAAGGCCAATAGGGACACGTTTCCACATCCCCTGATAGCCATTTGCGCGCGGACTAATGTCGAGCGGTTGAACTTCGCCAGTCATTCGAACTGATTCCTCAGCAGCAATCCGGAACGTGTCAATAAGCCGACCGACTTCACTTCGTGAATCGGTGATCGGCTTACCCGCTTCTACACACAAAGCATGGGCCAGCTCCTCCTGCCGATCCCGAAAACGATCAACGCAATGCTGTAGCACAGCCTGACGCTGATAAGTCGCCATCGACGCCATCGCTGGGGCGGCATTGACCGCTGCAGCGATTGCCTGATCAATCATTGCTGCATCAGCCAAAGCGACATGTGTAGCCACTGCTCCGGTAAATTTGTCTGTCACCGCTAAATCGGCATTTGGCCATTCTGCCTTGTTGGCAATGTAAAGCGGATAGTTTGAATCGAGCAGAGTCATCTAAAGCGTCCCAAGGCGGTGGCCTCGTTCGCTTGCATAAAGCAAGTAAACAATATAGCTAGCTGCCTAGCTTTAATATGGTGTGAATAATAACGCAAACAGGGAGTTGATTATGATTGCCTCACCCCCGCCTGCAACCATCAGTTTTGCTACTCGCATCACCCTTCTTGCTTGCGCTTTGTTCACTCTGCTGACTGGCGCCTCGATCTCGCCGGCGCTTCCGGCGATTCGCGATGCATTTTCAGACGAGCCTAATGCAGCGCTGTTGACGAAATTAGTGCTGACTGTCTCACCACTGTTCATTGCATTGGGCGGTCCTCTATGGGGTTGGATCGTTGACCGCTGGAGCCGTCGATCAGCACTGTTGGTCGCAATCATCTGTACCGCCCTTTTCGGAGCCGCAGGCGCACTCATGGATAGCCTCAAGGGGCTGATCATCTGCCGCGCTCTTCTAGGCTTGTCAGTCGCCGGCGTCACCGCTTGCTCGTATACCTTAATGATCGACCTTTTCGAGGGTACCGAGCGCAACCGCTTCATGGGTCTGCAGGCAGCGGTGCAGAAGATCGGTGGGTTGGGATTCGTTTTAATGGGGGGCGCGCTCGCGGCGATTAGCTGGCGCGCTACCTTTGCCGTGGATCTTATTGCGTTGCTGGTGGTTCCTGGGGTCCTGTTTGCCCTTCATGAACCGCCCCGGCGCGATCCCGGCGGACGCATCGCGGACTTGTCGAGTCTGAGTTGGGCGACTGTCATTATAGTCTGGCTTGTGGGGTTTGTGGGACAAGCGGTGTTTTTCACGATCCCCACACAACTGCCTTTCCTGCTTACCGAAATGGGTAGCACGCCGCCGATGATCGGGGTTGCAATAGCAACATCAACTTTGTTCAGCGCCGCTGCTGCCATACTTTATCACCGCATTCGAGCAAGATTGAGTTATTTAGCGATTTTTGGTCTGGCAGCGCTTGTGCTGGCACCGTCGTTCCTAATGATCTCGCAAGCGCAATCCGTCGTCGCTGTCATCGTGGCTCTGGGTTTGGGTGGTGCGGGGTTTGGACTGCTGCTGCCCAACATGACGGTCTGGATCGTCGAAGGCGTTGCCGACAGCGCGCGAGGTCGAGCTATCGGCATCATGATGACCGCCATATTCCTTGGGCAGTTCGCATCTCCACTTATGGCGGAGCCGTTCGTCGCGACCGTCGGAGTGCAACGTATGTTCCTGTATGTATCCGCTTTGCTGCTCGTTGCTGCGTTGTTATTCATTGCATCAGCGCTTATGCAACGCCGCAACTGAGCGCATCCAGTCGCGCTGTGATCGTCAACGCGCGACTGCGGCAGTTAGAAGAGCAACGCACGACAGTCTCGCAATTGGCAAGTCTGTGGCTCTTGAAGGTGCTCATACGATTCTGGCCGATAGCGGCGGCCCGGGGCGCTTTCGGCGGAAAGCGCTGTGTAGGGACGCAAGGGATTGCACTTCAGCACGCGTCTGTGCGATGTCCAGGGCGACGATGTAGTCGTCTTTCTCGCGCCCGACTTCGCAGCGCTAAGCGATAAACCTGCTGGTCAATGCTGGTAGCAGTCCCCGCGGCCCTGTTGGAGTAATCCCGTCGATGATTGTCACTGCCTGATTGACGTCTATATCATTGGCACAGTTCTGGGCCTGCATGCCATTCTGCCGTTGATAGCGGTCGGCAAAGGCCATATCGTGAACGTGGCTTCTAATGCAGCCCTGTTCGCTGTTGCGACGCACGCGATCCCTTATGTCACCAGCAAGGCCGCGAACGTCGGCTTCCGCGAGCGATTCGTGTCCATCTGGCCCCGCACGGGATCGGCGTCAGTCTGCTCTGCCCCAAAGCGCGGCGGAAGTTGAACCGCATTGGGTCTACATGCCGATCGCTTGTTGATCAGCATACCCCCGGGGCGTCGCCCGCAGTCTAATTGACGATGTCAAACAACTGGCGCAATCTTAGACATTAAGTGGCGAGGAACGCGGTAATGTAGTTGGCTAGTGTGATTGGCCGCTCCTCGGCGATGAAATGACCTGTCTGCCCAATCACGACCTTTTCAACCGAATGCGCCACCATTCCGAGCGAATAGGCGGTCTGGTCTGAAAGGAAACTGTCCGTCGCGGACAACGCCAGAACGGGGATATCGAGCTTCGAGCGAGCGAGTGCATGGTTGGCTTTAGCATCGGCGAACCACGCTGCATAATAGCCGAGCGTCGCAAGCAGCTTTTCCCCGCTGACCGCCTCGATGATATCCTGCGTGTCTCTGGCGGATAGCGCTGCCTTGTTGTAAAGCGCACCTTGCGTCATGGCCGGAATGAAAAAATCTTCCTTACCCCGGATCAGCGGTTCGGCGATCTGCGGGACCATGAATAGGGGAATATGAAACGCGTTGCGCTGCGGCGTAACGATCATGATGTCATCCGGCTTACCCGTGGCTAGTCCAAAACCGGGGATGGCGGTATCCATGGCTATCCAATGCGACACCGATTGGCGATCGCCAGCTGCGTAGGCGAACGCCACTGGCGCGCCCATATCATGCGATGCGATCGCAACTCTGTCATATCCAAGTGCATGAACAGCACCGCGAATACGCGCCGCCGCCAGCGTCTTTTCTCCGTTGACGAGCGCCGTCGAATTTCCAAATCCGGGCAAATCGACTGCGATTACGCGGTGGTGGCAGGCAAGCTGCGGCATTGCCTTTCGCCAAGATGTCCAGCTGCCCGGCCAGCCGTGCAACAATAACAGCGGTGTACCTTCACCCCCGATACGAACATGAACCACACCGTCTTCAACCGGGATCAGATGATCTTCGAACAGCCTGTCTAGCTCGGCATCATCACAAGATGCCTCGGCGGCAGCCTTGTCGAGTGTGTAAGGGGCTTCCAGTTCAGTTGCGCGATCAGCAAGGGCAGTTCCAAAAAGGGTTTTCATCGTTCGTCCTTTGGTCATGGTGAAAATAGGCAGAGCTTAAACCGACGCGTGGCGGGCTCCGCCGGCTGCGGCGCGGCCGTGGGGGTCGCCAACCGAGTGCAAAATCTGAACCTCTGCTCCTGAAATTCGCCAGCCATCGGTGGTGCGAACCATGTCATAGAGATAGAAGCCAAATCCCTGCAGGCTATGATAGACGCCCTCCTCTTCAACAGTGTGAAGCGTCATCAAGACTGAACGAACATGGGCGGTATCATCATTCTCAAAGCTGATTTCGGGATTGGTGATGAGATGTTGGGTTGAGCCAATATCTGCCAACGCGCCCGAGGCAAAATTTTTGCATGCTTCGCGACCATCGACCGATCCGACTTTTCCGAGCCGGATACTGACATCATCAGTCAAATAGCTGGACCAACGGTCCCAATCGCGCAGATCGACCGCAGAAGCATAACCAATCACAACATCCCATATGTCTGCTCGGTCTAGTATTCGAGCGATGCGGTCGGCATTATTCATAATTCAAATCCCTTTTTTGGTGACTGAAATTCGAGTTGGCAGTTCAACCTGTTTCAAATCAATTCTGAGCTGCTCTCAATTTTCACTCGGTAGCGAGCGATACTATTCGGATATGATGGTTATATCTTGCTGGGCTTTGACACTGCGCAATTATGCCGATGACGGCAGGATAACCGCTGAACAGGTGCCAAACCCGATTGAGACAAACCCACTCGCTGATGCAGTCGCGCGCATCGTGACCTCGTCGCCATCCTCCAGAAATATGCGGGTTTCCCCTCCGGGCAGTTTGATTGGATTTATGCCGCCGTCCGACAGCTCCAACAGACTTCCATAGCCCTCACTTTCAGAGGCCGAGATTGTCCCCGAACCTAACAAGTCACCGGGTGAAAGATTGCAGCCTCCGATGGTATGGTGCGTGATAAGCTGGGCGACTGTCCAGTACATGTTTGATGCAGGACCCCGGCTCAACCGATGTGGTGCCAAGCCAGCGGCCCTCATCGCGCTGGTTCGCAGATACACTTCCAGATCTACAGCTAGCGCCCCTGCCTGTTGGTCATCCTCATCGTGCAAATAGGGTAGCGGCACGGGATCGCCTTCCGGCCTTGTCGGCTGGGCGATGCGGAACGGAGCCATGGCTTCTGGGGTCACGACCCATGGTGAAATTGTGCTGTGAAAATTCTTGGCAAGAAAGGGACCCAGAGGCTGATATTCCCAAGCCTGAATGTCGCGGGCCGACCAGTCGTTCAGAAGGCAGAAGCCGGCGATATGTGAATATGCTTCGCTAATGGAGATCGGCTTTCCAAGAGGATTGCCGGCACCGATCCAAACGCCTATTTCGAGCTCATAGTCGAGGCGTGTTGTCGGCCCAACCAACGGCAGCTCGCTATTCGATAATTTTCGCTGACCCAAGGGACGAACCACTGGGTCGCCCGATGGCCGAACCGACGAAGCACGACCGTGATAGCCGATGGGAACATATTTGTAGTTTGGAAGTAACGGATTGTCGGGGCGGAAAAGCTTACCCACATGCATTGCATGGTGAATGCCGGTATAGAAATCCGTATAGTCGCCAATAACGGCGGGCATATGCATCGCGCAGTCTGACGCCGCATGAAGCATGGGCTGCAGGATAGCGCGATGAGACTCGTTGCTTAGCAAGCGCGACAGGCTTAGGCGCAAAGCCTGCCGGTCTCGTATCGGCAGACTCATGACCGCATTGAGCGTGGGTTGAGCTAAGGCACCTTCAGCTTCGGGCAGCAATCCGGCCAAGTTGGCGGCCCGCAGATCGAGGACTTGGTCTCCTATCGCCACGCCGACTCGTGGCGCTTTGCCGCGGAGAGAAAATATGCCGTAGGGTAGATTCTGGATCGGAAAGTCGCTATGACCATTAGCACCGTCGACCCAGCTCATCCGCGCCAGATCATGACTTTCGTCGATGCTATAACGCCCCATCATGTGATCACCGATGCGTCAAGGCCCGACCAACAGGTGTCATAGTCGGGCTGTGCCAACGGGCTTTCGATGGCAAAGCGCGTCATGCGGAAAGGCAACCGACTTTCGAACATAAACGCCATAGTGTCCTCAATTCGGTGTGGTACCAGTGTAGCAGCCACCGCTGCATCATGACTGGCGCGATCTGGGCCATGTGCAGACATGCAGTTGTGCAGGCTCGCACCCCCCGGCATAAAGCCGCCCGCCTTAGCGTCATAGGCGCCGGTAATGAGGCCCATAAACTCGCTCATCACATTACGATGGAACCAAGGCGGCCGAAACGTATCCTCCGCCACCATCCAGCGTGGCGGGAAGATGACAAAATCGCAATTGGCAGTTCCAGGGGTATCGCTAGGCGACGTCAGCACCGTGAATATCGACGGATCAGGGTGATCGAAGCTGACGGTGTTAATCACATTGAACCGGCGCAGGTCATAACGCATCGGCGCGAGATTTCCGTGCCATGCTACAACGTCGAATGGGGATCGATCAAGTATCATCGTCCAAAGGCCGCCGCCGAATTTGTGAATGATTTCGTACGGCACTTGGCGTTCTTCAACCGAAGCAACGGGTGCCTCGAAATCACGGGGGTTAGCTAGACCGTTGGAGCCGATCGGTCCAAGATCAGGCAGGCGGAACGGCGCACCGAAGTTTTCGCATACATAACCGCGCGCCGTCGCATCGACTAGGTCCACACGGAACCTGATTCCGCGCGGAATTAGCACTATTTGCAGTGGCGAAACAGTAAGCACACCCAATTCGGTGACGACTGACAACGCTCCCTGTTCCGGGACGATTAACATTTCTGCATCAGCATTGCAGAACGCACGGTCTGTCATGCTTGTGTTTGCAGCATAAACATGGGCAGCATTACCGGTGCCCTCAGCGGGACCGCCATTGCCGACAATTGTCACCATGCTGTCGATGAAGTCGACCGGTTTGTCTGGTCCCGGGATCGGATCCCACCGCATCCGGTTGGGATCGGCAGTCTGCAAAGCAAAGTCACTCGAAAAAAGCGCGGCGCCAGTGTAATCGTCAAATCTGGGATGGTTGGCGGAAGGCTGCCGACGGTACATCCAAGTCCGTCGATTCTCAGCCCTTGGGGCGGTGAAGGCCGTACCAGAAATGAGCTCTGCATAGAGCCCGAATGGCACATGCTGTGGCGAGTTACGCCCGACGGGCAACGCACCTTCTTGCGCTTCGGTCGCGAATTGATTGCCAAAGCCTGTCATTGTCGTCGATTCCCCGACCGCCTTCATCATCGCATTTTGCTCCGTTCTTTCTGCGCCCTCGTTCAGAGCGTTGGATCGAGCGCAACCGCCCTCCGTCACTATTCACTCTTGCATTTATTTTGCTAGCAAGCTAGCTATATTGCTTGGTAGCTAGCAAAAATTAAGCAGGAGAGCAATTTATGTCCGAAACCGTTTATGCCGGCGGCCTAACCGGCGCACGGATTTCGGCCTGCGGCCGGGCGTTGCTAGTGACTACCGTATTTTTCGTGACTTACCCTGCGCTAGCGCAAGATCTGTCAGAAACTGAAAAACCTTCCAACCCAAAGCTGGACGAAATTGTCGTAACCGCTACCAAACGCGCGGAAAGCTTGCAGGACGTTCCGATGTCTATCACGGCGGTCGATGGTAAACTGATCGAAAATCTTGGCATTGAACGCTTGAGCCAGGTCGCTGGCTTCATCCCGAATGTCAGCATAGCTCCATCCGATGAGCCAGCCCGCAATATCAGTATCCGCGGCCTTGGTTCGGGCAATAACCGTGGCTTTGAAACCTCGGTTGGACTGTTTCTCGATGGTGCCTATCTGGGTCGCGAATTGTTTCTCACGGATGCCTTTTACGACATCCAACGGATCGAGGCGATCAAGGGGCCGCAAGGTGCGCTGTTCGGAAAGAACACCATTGCTGGCGCGATCAGTGTCATCACCAACGATCCTGCTGATCAGTTCCGGGCTATGGTACGAGGCTCTTATGGCAGCCAGAACAAGGTACAGGCCGATGCCATGGTGACAGGGCCTTTGACCGATACGCTAAGCGGTCGGGTTTATATCCAGTATCTGAACCGTGACGGATTCTATACAAACACACTTACCGGCAAATCAACGGGCGGTAGGAGTGTTTTTTCTGTTCGCGGCAAGCTCAAATGGGAGCCGTCCGCCGATTTCGATGCAAAGCTAACAGTATCCTACAGTGATAGCGACCAGCAAGGCTATGGCGTCCAGCCAGGCCCGTCGGTGCCATGTATCAGCCTGATCTCGTCGACCGCCCCTGCAGGCGCGAACGGATGCGCGCCGGGTACGGTGGCAAGTCTATTCAGTAATTTCGGGACACTTTCTACCGTCGGTGTTGCTCGCTTAGCCGATGCCAGTGCCAACGGCATTCCTGATAAGTTTGTTTCCTTTGACGCTGATGTAGTCGACAAGCGCAGCAACCTCTTCATATCCGGGCTCGCAAATTACAATATCGGTCGCTACATCTTGACCTATAACGGGTCCTACGCGGGTATTTACGGATCGCTTGGGGTTCTGGATGCCGACCATACGGGCTTGCCAATCAATCGCTTGGAAAATAGCGAAGAGTACCGCCAACACCAACATGAACTGCGAATTACCTCCCCGACCGACCAGCCAGTTGAATTCATCGCCGGTGCCTATTATTTCTGGAGCAAGATCAACGCACGTCAGATGCTATCCATCAATCAACCTTTCGTCGGCCCGCCACAGGGCAGCGTTACCGGCACTATCGTCCAGCGAACCGAGACTTTTGCGCTGTTCGGTCAGGTGACGGCTAACTTAACGGACCGACTACGCGTGATAGGCGGCCTTCGTTATACCGATGAACAAAAGAAAGCACCGGCAACGCAAACAGTCGATCCAAGCTTGTTCATCTTCCCGAATTATTCCGTCAACTTAGCGTTTAGCGATGATGCAACGTTATTGAACGGCGCTATTGAATTCGACTTGGCAAAGCGCGTTATGCTCTATGCTTCTTATACGCAGGGATTCAAGCTCGGCGGCCTCAATTTTTTCGCGCTGGAAGGAACCAACTTTACCTTTGGATCTGAAGCCTCCGATGGCTACGAAGCGGGGATAAAATCAACTATTCTCGACGGTGCCGCGACCCTCAATGTCGCATATTTCTATACTACTTTCGCAAATCTACAAACTTCGACGTTGGTAGGAAACGCGCTGGTTATAGCCAACGCCGCGTCAGCTACGTCGCAAGGGATAGAGGCCGAACTCAACTGGCAACTGACCAACCGACTGTCGATGCGAGCATCAGGCGCATATCTGCACGCACGCTATGGTCGCTTTCCTAACGCACCCTGCACAGACCAGCAGAACGTCAACTCGGTCGGACCGTGCAGCCAGAATCTGTCTGGCGGCAAGCTGGACGGTGCAGCCGACTGGACCGGTGCGTTCAACCTCACCTATCAACTACCTTTACCCAATTTCGTTGGCGATGCCTCGTTTTCCGGTGACCTGATATACTCAAGTAGCTTTTTTCCGTATAATAGCGGTACGAACAATCCTGCACAGTATCAGTCCGGATACGTCACCGCAAACGGCCGGATAGCCATCGACTCGCATGACGACCGTTGGAGCCTCGCATTACAGGGCACCAACCTCTTCAATCGGCGGACCGTAATAAGCAGCGGCAACGCGTTCCAGTTTCCGGGCTCGACCTTTGTCAATCTGGCACCTTTGCGCCAATGGAGTCTCGTTGCGACACATAAATGGTAAGGCTAGCATTAACATGACTCTGAGACGGACGATTATCCGCAACGCCTGCATACTCAGTATGGATGTCGATATTGGCGATTTTGCGTGCGCCGACATCCTGGTGGAAGGTGAGTGCATTGTCGCTGTTGGCCCAAACCTCGACGTCGGCGAGGTGGCGGAGGAAATTCATGCCGATGGAATGATTGCTTGTCCCGGATTCGTCGATGCCCATCGCCACAGCTGGCAAACAACCATCCGCAACCTCAACTCGGACATGTTCTTCTATGAATATGTAACTCAGGTAAATCCGCGTTACGGTTCGGTCCACCGCCCATCGGACAAATATGCAGGCGTACATCTATCAGCACTGGAAGCACTTGACGCAGGCACCACCACACTGGTCGAATATGGAATTGCGGTTGAAAGCCCAGAAGATTCGGACGCAATGATAGCTGCATTGGCTGATGCAGGCGTGCGTGCAAAATATTGTCACGGCGTCGCGTCCGATTGGCAAAAATGGTGGAGTAACTCTACCATCGATCATCCAATGCAGGATGCCCGCAGAATCAAGGCACAATATTTTGCCTCGGAAGACCAGTTATTAAGTTTTGGCGTCGCTTTGCGCGGGCCGGAATTTACCACTGCCGAAACAAATCGCCGCGATTTTGCCGCCGCGCGTGAGCTTGATGCACGAATAACGCTTCATATCAAGGGACCGGGTGCGATCGAGAGCATGCGTGATTATCTGGGCGCTGACACCTGCTATGTCCATTGTTGCGGATCGACAGACCTCGATCTCCAACTTATTCGTGACTCGGGGGGGCATGTAAACATCACGCCGGAATGCGAGATGGGAATGCATGCTCCACCTGCTACACATCGGCTCTACAAGCTTGGAATGACGCCCTCGCTCGGCGTGGATGGTGCAGGTACGGTATCATCAGACATGTTCACGCAGATGCGCATGATCTACGCTGAGCTTCGCATGCAGATATTGCATGAAGGAATTGAGCGGGATGGGCAGCCCCCATTTAAATGCCCGGTCAGCACGCGTGACGCTTTACAATGGGCTACGATCGAGGGCGCACGTCAATTCGGGATGGAAAACCGCATCGGTTCGCTTACACCCGGCAAACAGGCTGACATTCTTTTGATCCGCACTGACAGCATCAACATGACACCACTGAATCATCCGGTCGCAGCAGTTGTAATGAATGCTGGTATTCGCGATATCGATACCATCCTGATCGCAGGTAAGGTCAAGAAACGGGCGGGTGTGCTGCTGGACATTGACGTGGCGCGTGCTCGCCGGCTGGTGCTGGAAGCCCGAGATCATGTTTTTGCCACGGCTGGTCCACCCGACATTTTCGCGCTGTCGCCCCAGAACCCAGCCGGTGGACATCAGCACCCCGCTCCCGCATCGGCTTAAGCCCCAGGAGTCACTTATGTCGGACATTGTCCATGATCAGACCGAAACCAACGGCAACACGGAAGGGCCGGTGGTTCTCATCAACATCTTCACACCCAAAAATGCCGATCTCGATGCTTTTGTAACGGCGCAGCTTGCGGAATATGAACGCCAGCGAGGCGTCGCGAGCGGCTGGATTGGCAATACGCTGTGCCGAGCGGTCGATGGGACAACCGCAGTTAACGTCGCCGTTTTTCGCAGCCTCGCCGATTACCGTACTTGGCGCGACAGCAAGGATTTTGCTGAGCATCTGGAGATTATTCAGCCATTTGTCGAATCATCACGGCCGGGAATGTATTTTCCGGTTTATGGCAGCTCGGCCAAGGATCCTGGCGAAGGTATATTGACGCTGGGCTAATGACCCATGTTCTAGCCAGGCAGCATTATGTTGATCGCCTTCGTTTCGGTATAGCTGAGCAGTTCTTCCAGCCCCTCCTCGCTCCCTGTTCCAGACTGGCGTTTCCCGGCAAACGGCTGACCAAGAAAATGCGCGCTGCTGCCGTTGATCCAAACATATCCTGAATCGACCCGCCGTGCTGCGTTAAGGGCGCGATTGAGATCGTTTGTCCAGATCGATGCGGTCAAGCCGAAATCTGTCGAATTGGCAATGCTGATCGCTTCGTCATCATCCCCATAGGCCATAACCGCCATCACGGGTCCGAAAACCTCGGCCTGCGCCAAACGCATTGACGGCAAAACATCAGCAAAGACGGTCGGGCGGACCCAGAAACCGCCAGCATGCACCAAATCTGTCGGCACAGCCCCCCCAGCAACGAGACGCGCACCGTCCTCCCGGGCTTCGGCGATATGTCGTAATACCTTGTCCAACTGACGACGTGAGTTGACGGGCCCCATGTCTGATTCAGGGTCAAGCGGGTCACCGATTTTGAGCGCGTCTACCAGCGCGGCAATTCGTTGAACGGTTTCGGCATATACACTGGTGTGAATAAGGACCCGGCTCGTAGATCCGCATGATTGGCCCGCCCAGGCGAAGTTCATTCCCCCGACAGCAATCTGAGCCGCGCGCTCCGGCGCAATATCAGGTCCCAATATCATCGGGTTCTTGCCCCCTAATTCCAGCGAGACATGTTTCACTCCCGAATCTGAGGCGATACGCTGAATAAGTCGCCCAGTCTCAACCGATCCGGTAAAACCGATCCGCTTAATACCAGGGTGCGCGACCAGAGCCGATCCGGTTCCGGCACCGAAACCGTGCACGATATTAACCACGCCCGGTGGCAAGGTGGCCAGCGCAGCTTCTCCCAGAAGCCGCGAAGAAAGCGGACTTTGTTCGGGAGTTTTGATGATCACGCAATTTCCGGCAGCCAAGGGAGCAGCAATGCGAGCCGCCGCGAACATGAAAGGATGGTTGAACGGCACAATTCGCGCCACCACTCCATAAGGTTCGCGTAACGAGAAGTGCAGATTGCCCGATGTCGAGCGTACCGTTTCACCTGCTATCGCAGGAATTAGGCCGGCAAAATAAGAAATGTTAGCTGTTGCTATCTCGATGTCCTTGAGCAGCCGACGGAATGTATTCCCCGTGTTGCGCGCCTCAAGCCGGATGATCTCTTCAGACCGGCGCTCGATCTCTGTGGCAAATGCCTGTAATCGTCGTGCACGTTCAAGATCCGGAAGCGACGCCCATTCAGGTTGTGCAGCCTCTGCTGCAGCTACAGCGGCATCGATATCGGATTTATCGGCTTCCGCTGCCCGGCCGATTACCCTGCCCGTTGACGGCTCTATGGCATCGAACCAGCGACCCGACGCACTCGCGCAGAACTCCGGGCCGATTAACAGCGGCGCTTCGATGAGCATTAGTGCATCACCCGCCCACCGTCGACCACCAGAGTCTGCCCTGAAATTGCGGTCGATCCGTCGGAGAGCAGGAACAACACGGCTCCAACCAAATCATCGGGCGTTTGCTGGTGGGGCATTGCGCGACCTTCGGCTAGTTTTTGGAGATATGCCGGGTCGCTACTGGCGATTTGCGTTTCGCTTAACGTAATCCCAGGCGCTATAGCATTCACACGCACTCGATCAACGCCGACCTCGCGTGCCAACGCTCGCGTAAAACCGATAACACCAGCCTTCGAAGTTGTATAATGTAGCCGGTTTGGTGTGCCGTCAAAGGCTCGCGTCGATGCGATATTGACAATAGAACCGCCACCAACGCGCATCAGCGGATAAAGGAACCGAGTGACCATGAACAACCCACGAAGGTTGACGTCCATCACCATCTCCCATTCTTCTACGGGAATGTCGAGCCAGCTGCGGCGCGGCAGACTGCTCATGATCGCGGCGTTGTTCACAAGACCATGGAGGGCGCCAAACTCGTCCGCGATCAGCGTTGCCAGCGCAGCCAAATCCCTTTCTTCCAGCAAATTCACCCCAATTCCGCGAGCAACAGCTCCAGACTTGCAGAGTTCATCGGCAAATGTTTTGCTTAAGTCAGCATTGAGGTCGGCAATGACAACATTGGCGCCCTGCGCGGCTATGGCGCGCGAATAGCTTTGGCCAATTCCCGTCGCAGCTCCGGTTATGACTATGGTGCGATCTTTCAGAGAGAAAGGCTGCGGTATTATGCCTAAGCTCTGAATACTATTCATCCTTTTTGGCAAACGGCGCTCGTTGTTGCGTGATATCATGCTGCCCCCGTCGAGCGAAGCCTTCGGTTACACTGAACATTTACCCTCCTTTCGCGATACGGCACATTGGTAATCGGATGCCGCCAAAGCCCAGTAAGTTATTCGACTACTCCCGAACCAACGCTCGCCACGGATTGAAATTTAATATAGCTAGCTTCCTATTATAAAGAACTTATATAAGTAGCAATCGGAAACATCCGGAGAAACGGAAAAAATGGCGATTCAGCTAAAGGCGCTGCTGACAACAGCTATGGTACTGCTTGCTGGCGCACAGCCTGCTAAATCATCTGCACCAGAGCCAATACCAGCTGCGGCCCCCTGTGCACCGGACTCTCCCGAACGACGCGGCCAGGCGGGGTGTACAATATTGGCCGACCAACCTATCGTAAGGCCTACGTCCAAACTTTTGTATTGGCACATAGACCGGTACGATACACTCGGCGCCGCGAAGGAAAATGCCGGCCCCAACAGCGTTGTAGCAGCAGCGCATGGAGCAGTGTGGCTCATGACGGTAGAGCCCAAAACCACGCGCCGTCACCGCTTGCACCACATCGCTTGGGTCGGGCCTTTCAAGCTGCCAGTAGACAAGCGCTACGCGATGCGAGTGCAGTCTTCAACTTTGGTTCCTGGCGGCGGCACGCCGGTTCATACGCATTCGGGTCCAGAAGCGTTTTACATCGTATCGGGTGAACAATGCATTGAGACACCTTTGGCTACTCGGCGGCTGACGTCCGGAAGTGCTGAGTTTGTACCAGCCAACACGATCCATCGCGGGCGCATCACCGGGAATGGCCCGCGGCGGGCCTTGGCGATTGTTATTTATGATGCTACACGTCCAGTAAGCAAGAATGTCGTAGAGGCGCCGCAGCTAGCCTCTTGCGATTAAGCGATCGTGATAAGCAAATGTTCGACGATGGCGGCTCATCGTGACAACCTTGGCATATTTCCAAACCATGTTGCTGCGACGGACATTTTCCCGCCTTGATAGGCAAATAATCTATATGCTCGGCTCAATCGCAAACAGCCGGAACGGTAAAACCTAACACTAAAAGCGATAGGTTACCTCGACCGTCCACTGCCGTGGCTGATTAAGATTGGCAAAGGTCGAACCGGGATTCTGAAATGCATTGCCTATACTGAATACATCCAATCGATTGGTTAAATTGGTTCCCTGCGCCGAAAGTGTCCAGCTTCTGTCTGTCGAATCAAGTGCAATGCGTGCATTGAGTTTATAGTAGCCGCCGACATAATAACCGGGCTCATCCGTCCCGCTACTGAATGCACGATAGTTTCCGGTGTAAATGAGATCGCTTGACAGCGTCAGCTTGTCCAAAGCGCCTGACAGAGGCAATTCATAGGTCAGGTTCCAAGCGCCCGAAAAATCTTGCGCGCCCTCCAATGGAACACCTTGGAAGTTTGCACTGCAAGGAGGTAGCGTATTGATGACTTGCCGCGGCGAACAAGGTGCGTTGGGATAGGCAGCAAATTCGGCGTCCAGGTGAGCAAAAGATAGTCGCGTGGACAAGCGGTCGCTGAGATCAGCTTGAAGCTCAATTTCGACTCCCTTCGAAGTCGACTGTGCGGCGTTGGTAATTTGCAAGGCAGTGCCAACGAGCGCCGAGGTCTGCAGATTCTGAAACTTCGTATAAAAAATGGTGCCGTTTAATGTTGCCGCCCCATCAAAAAGAGAAGTTCGGACGCCAGCTTCATAGCCTTGAGACTGTTCTGAGTCGAATGACGGGTTGCTACCGCTAAGATCAAAGAAATTGAGACCTCCAGATTTGTAGCCTTCTGCGTAACTTGCATATATCATCACATCTTCAGAAAGATCAAATTCAAATGATCCATTAATTAGTACGTCATCATCTTTGAAATCAAGAGATTTACTGTAGTTTTGAAATATGAAAAGTGTAGCGTCCCGAGTTTGCGTCATGATAGCTGTTTTCTTTTCGTCGATATAGCGCGCGCCGCCGATCAAACGAAATTGATCAGACAGGTTCACCGTCGCTTGCCCAAATATGGAAAAGGACTTCGTTCGCTGGTCCGCAGTGCCTCTTACTATGCCTTGCGGGGGCCCCGGAAAGGGAGCCGCGATCTTAAGACTTTGACGCCCCTCGATATCGCTCTGAAAATAATACACGCCCGCGATATATTCAATCAATCGGCCTTCAGGCGACGTTAGGCGTAATTCATTCTGCCACTGGTCATATGTTTCGTTTACAACCAAACGATAAATGTCGATGGCCGTATAGTCGGCATCAAAATTGTTTTCAGAATCCCTAATAGCCGCGAATGAAGTGTTAAAGGTTAGCGTGTGCTCTGCAAATTTCAGGTTTGAGCTGAGTCCGGTAAAATAGTTTGTTCGTTTGTCCAGGGTTCCAGAGTTAATCGACAAAAATTTGTCAACAATTGCGTTAGCCCGTGAATCCGCCGTCGCACCTATTTGCGGCGACGAACGAGTGCCGCCTCCTGTATAGGTGTTGGCCATGGTTGGGCCACAGCCAGGCGCCGTCATTGGCCGGGCGGGGTCGAGCAACGCTACGCACGGCACTGATGGTCCGACTTGTACTGGCACACCATCCTGATTAAAATCTGTCAATTGCAGAATGACGGTAGCATCGAAATTGCCATCAGGCTCAAAGCGGAGCTTCCCACGAAGAGCGAACGCTTCGCGCCCGCCCGAATCTTCGCCGACGGCCGTATTGTAGAAATACCCATCTTGGTTCTGATAGGAAGCAAAAAGCCGCGCCGAAAGGGTATCCGACAGCGGGCCTGAAACAAAGCCCTCCACATCAACCTTGTTTTCATTCCCATAGGCTCCCGAGATTGATCCCTCGAATGCCGTGGTTGGATTTGCGGTTATGAAGTTGATGGCACCTGCGATAGTGTTCTTTCCGAAAAGCGCACCTTGGGGGCCGCGGATGGCTTCAACCCGGGCGAGATCGAAAAATGCGTCGGTGATGAACAATTCTCGACCAAGATAGGCTCCATCCAGATAGAGACCGACCGACGTTTCAAAACCACGATTGTTTCCTGAGCCAAAGCCCCTGATGGCAATCACGCGCGCCGGCGCATCAGAATTGCCGATGGTAACATTTGGGATGTAATCGGCAACTTGACTAAGCCTGTCTAGATTCTGATCGGAAATTGCATCGCCAGTTATTGCGGCGACCGACAGAGATACGTCCTGTAGACTTTCGCTGCGCAGCGTTGCAGTAACAATAATTTCGTTGCCGCCCTCTGCTACCGCTTGCCTTGCTTCTGCACTCTGACCAGGGTCCGCCTGCATGCTGCCGTTTGCACTCTCGCTCGCGCGGGCTGGCGTTACTGTCAAGCCGACAGCGCCAATAGCGAAAAGTGATGCTACAAAGGCCGATGGCTTCAACAATGTCTTCCGAAACGCGATATGCATAGAAAATTCCTCCCCGAATTTTATTCGTAGCTAGCTAGCTATAATTTATAAGGTGTTCGATGATAATGCAAGCACGTTTTACGTGAGACAAATTGTACGTATTCGATCTAGACAGAAGTGACTACCGAAGCTGTGTTCGGCAAAATATCTCGTCTACCGCAGCACTTTACCCGGCCACGATCGGTTCAGAGCATTTAGTTGACCCGTGCCGTGATTCGGTTGCTCGTCACACAGCGGAACTATACATCTATTGGTCCTGTTTCGCGGTAGAACTGCGCTTTTCTTCCAGTAACACGCGATGTAACACCTTTTGTAAAAGCCGCAAAAGTTCAGCATGTTCTGCTTTGGAAAGATCGTGCGTTGCAATCTCTTGGACCGCAACCGCTTCTTCCATCATCTGTGCTTGCAAGGCACGACCATGTTCGGTGAGGTGGATTATGATTTTGCGTTTGTCGGTTGGACTCGGACGCCGCTCAATCAGACCAAATTTTTCCAGTCGGTCCATCGCCCGCACAGTGGTCGGGCTCATTACGCTAAGACGTTCGCACAACTCTGCCTGACTGATTCCGTCCTCTATCCAAAGCGCTCGCAAGAACCACCACATCCCCGACGTTAGGCCAGCGCGGGATATCCGGGACTCAAGTAGCCTCATCAGCGCCCGATGAGTTTCACGCACCTGATAACCGATACTGATCGACGTCGGCAGATTTGCCTGAACCTTATCTTCCACCAGATCTTTGGATTTTGCTTGCTTGCCTGTCTTGCCAACCACGTAAGTTTCCTGAAAAAATTACAAGCTAGCAACTTACCCGAATCAGCGGACGACACAATCCCGTTCGGTCATTCTATCCCGTCGCAGACATATTGGTGCGCAAAAAAGCGAGTGTACGCGTTCGCGCCAGAATGGATGCACCCTCTCTGTAGTCAGGACGTTCGTTGCAATTGAATCCGTGTCCAGCTTCGGCATAAACGTAGACATTTTCTCTGCCCATTGCTTGTGCGACGGAATCGACATCCGAGATAGGGATATGCATATCCTGCCCGCCGAAATGATAGATCGTTGGAACAACAGGCTTCCGGTCAAGAAACTTCGCAACCATGCCGCCATAATAAGCTGCGGCAGCATCGACTATTCCGTTTACCGCAGCAAGATGTGCTAGGGTTCCACCCCAACAATATCCGATAACTGCAACTTTGCCATATTGTCTCGCCCAGCTTGCAGCTGCTGCTATATCTGCCATCGATTTGGCTGGTTCTGTTTGCTCGACTATCGCCTTGCCGCTTGGTATGTCGCTATACTCAAGTTCCACACCAACGTGAACCCGGTCAAAAAGTGCTGGAGCAATAACCGCATACCCTTCGGCTGCGTAGCTGTCGGCAACACTGCGGATATGTCCAGTGATCCCGAAAATCTCCTGAATTATAACAATTCCGCCCTTCGGTGTTTGCTCGGGCAGCGCCGCCCAGGCAGTAAGTTCGTGACCATCGGCTGTAGTCAATTTTGTCCACTCACCCATATGCTTGGCCCCGCTCCGTTATTGTAGGCAAAAGACCTGCGTCTTCCAGAACCTTATCAAGTCGCTGCTCCACCTCTTCTGTCGCTGCCATGAGCGGAAGACGGTGATGATTATGCGGAATAATACCCAATCGCTTCATCATGTACTTCATTGGTATCGGGTTAATATCGAAAAACACCGCCTTGTTCAGTTGCCACAGGTCGAAGTGAAGCGCACGGGCGCCATCCAGATCACCGGCCGCAGCAGCGTTGTAAAGCGCAGCCACCTTGGCCGGGGCGATATTACTTACAGCGTTTACCATACCGCAAGCTCCGATCGCCAGCATCGGAAAACTGAGTTCCTCCAAACCAACAAAGACCCGAAACTCGGGACCAAGTTTCACAAGGGCATCTGAAACGAGCGCCATTTCCAGCACGGCATGTTTCATACCAACGAAATTTGGCACCGCGTCCGATATTGCCACCAGCGATTCGAGCGTCACCGAGACAGCAGCGCGGCCCGGGATGTGATACATCATGAGCGGTAGTTCGCCGCAGGCCTTCGCCACTTCCTTGAAATAGGCGACCAATCCGCGCTGGGGCGGGCGAATGTAATAAGGGGTCACAACTAGCAATGCATCGGCACCCGCATTTGTCGCATGCTCGGTCAAGTCCATCGTTTCGGACAACGACTGCGATCCCGTCGCAGCAACCACGGGGATGCGACCACCCGCTGCTTCGATTGCGACCTCAAGCAGTCGCTTACGTTCAGTTACGGTAAGCAGGCTCGGCTCCGCCGTAGTGCCGTTTATCACGATCCCGTGACTCCCTTCACGGATCTGGAATTCAACCAATCTTGCAAATGCATCGTAATCTACCGCGTCACCTTCAAATGGAGTGATAAGTGGCGGGTAGGATCCACGCAGAGCATTAATGGGTAGCGTTATCATGCAATTACCCTTTCGTTACGGTTAGTGGCAAAGCCGGTTTCCGCACCTAAAAGCGCTGCAGGTTCTTTCAGGCTCTCCTGCCAGAGCAATGATTCCATAAGGATGTTGAGCGGTTGGTCCTGAATCGTCAATTCATAGACCGGCTCATCATAGGACGCATGATTGTGGACACCCCAGCCGGGCGCTGAAAGCATGAGGTCGCCCGGACCCCATTCATAGACCTTGCCGTCGACAGTGCTCCGCCCGGACCCTTTGAAATAATAGTTGATCGCAGCTGACACATGCCGGTGCGGCCGATCAACGATCTTGGGCGGGCGGATTGTCATTGTCGCAAAGAAGCTTGGCGTTGTGCCATTCGTACGACCTGTCATCGGATTATATAGCAGATAGAGCCGCCGCCCGATATAGTCCTTTCCGAGCGCAGCAAGCTTGTCAAGATTCTGCTGCACGTCGTTCCAAGGCCAATAAAGTGCTTTGGACTCGACCGCTGGCGGGTTGATAAGCAATTCATAAGGCATCAGCCACGCACCTTCTTCGGTTAGCTGAAAACAGCCGTAAGGGCTTTTGCGCCGAGCATCATCTTCGACTTCGGTGTGGCCGGCGTCATGGCCGTCGACGGGTGGATCCTCGTCGATCAGGTGAACGCGCATCATTTCAAGTAAGGGTGAATTGGAATAGGTCAGTCGCGCTTGCACCTGATCGGTGTCGTTATGATGCGTGTAGACCGCATAGGACGGGTGATTCCACACATCATACTGCCCGAACGAAATTGTCTTGCCGTTAATGACCGTATACCCCCCGCCGCGAATACAGAAATTGACCTGAGTCGAATTGTGCCGGATCGGCGCCGACGATTCTCCTGGCAGCAGCACATCGAGACTGACTGCAATTCCCGGAGCGAAGCCGTTTCCGGGATCGGGCGCATTTGGGTGAATGAAGTCCACCCGACGGCGGCCGTTGGCGGGGCGCGGCAAGCCCGCAAGGCGAAAAATCTCGTTATCGATTTCCGCGCCCCGCACGATCACCGGGGGCCAACCATTGCTCGGCACTAGCCCTGAAATCGGCCCGTTAGAAAGGCTTGCTCCGCTGCGATCGATTTTCTTTACTTGACTCATAGCAGTTCCTCGTTGCGTTTAAGAAGCGCGCAGGCGGGGTGGCACCCGCTGTGGATGCGAAAATGCCCGTCCGACGCCTGAAGCGCGCGCGCGATCGTGCAGCGCAACAGCAAGCGACAGGTCGGACAAGCCCATGCCCATAGCCTTGAAGATGCTTCGGCCAGGCGGGCGCTGTAGTTTGGCACCCACAAGATCAGCCAAGCGCCCTACCGCCACCCAATCGCTTTCGGTTGCACCGAAGGCATCCCGGAATTCTGCAGCCAATCGCATCGCCGCACTGTGGTCATCTACCGCGACGCGCGATGCAGTTGCCGCCAGTTCAGGTACGATTTCGCGCCGCTCGGGAGTAATTGCGCCTACCGCATTGATATGAACATTTGGAAGTAGATGTTCCCCCGAAAGGAACGCCTCACGAGATCGTGTAACCGTAGTGACAATGTCGGCATTTGCGACTGCCGAGCCGATGCTATCGGCATCGACTATGTCAAAGTCGAACCCTGCCTGATGTAACTTGGTAACGAATGAAGCGCGATTGGTGGGATTTGGAGAATATACCCTAACCTCCTTGATGGGTCGCACCAAAGCCACGGCCGCCACCTGCGCTAGCGCCTGCTTACCGCTGCCGATCACCGCAAATATCTTGGCTTCTCGTACCGCCATCCAGCGCGCCGCAACGCCGGACATGCCTCCGGTGCGCATTTGGCCTAGTGCAAACGCCTCGATGACAGCAGCCAAGTGCCCGTCCGCGTTCCAAAGCAGAAACAGCGGCGTAGCGCCCCCGGCTGTATGTCCCCAGCTCTTTGTGCCAAACCATCCCTTTCGGTCAAACACCGCACCAATGGCATGAAGCGTGTCGCCTGCGTTCCAGACGAGGTGGGTCTTCGACATTGTTGTACCGTGCCCTGCCCTTGCTTCCATGAGGCCTGCCTCAAGCGCATCGATCGCTTCACCAAGATGCATAAGCGAAACGACGTCAGCCTCGGTGATCCAAATGGGATTCTCGGTCATCCAGCAAAACCGTCTTCGAAAATGGAAGGTACAGGTGGCGCAAGATCAAATACGTTCACGATAAGTCCGTGGACAAGATACCGACCCATCACCATTAGCACCGCTACCGCTTGTGCCTGCCCGAGCGAGTCCGCCAGATCGCCGATTCGATCGCTCATCCCGCGACCATGGGTCGCGAGCGCGTCGATCACAAAATGCTGAAGCGCTGCCTCTATAGTTGGGAGACCGGACTCGTCCGGGCATAACAATTCGACTGCCTTAACCCATTCGCGCCCGAAATCCGACCGAACACACAGACGCTCATGCTGGTTGAGCTCATAGGCATTGCCGACCACGGCGGCGACTGTGAGTGCTATCAATTCGACATGGCGTTTATCGAGCCCCGCCTTCGACGCGTCGGTGTATTGCTGGAATGCCATGAGCGCGTCTGGCTGGTGCCCCCCGATTCTGAAGAACTCGCCAAGATAGCCAAGGCGCTCGACACGCGCTTTCAATGAAGCAGCCAGATCCGGCCGCAGTTCTTCCAGCGTAAGCCTCTTGATTGTCTCGCTCATACTTCACCTTGCCTATTTCAATAAATATATATATAGCTAGCTAGCGATAAGTCTAGTCAGAAAATCTGGCAAGTGGTCGATATGGCGGCTACGCATCGGTGCAAAATTGGGAGGCACGAACAATGGCGACACTCACACTTTCGATAGCCATTTCTGACTATGATCATGTGCGGGACCTTATCGATGGACGGATCCGGCCCGAAGGGCTTGAATTGATTCCCAACGTGCTGCCAGTCGAAGAGATTTTTTTTCGGTTCATCTCGCATCGCGAATGGGATGTATCGGAAATGTCATTCGCAAAATATGTTGCCATGACTGCGTCGGGCGCTGCTGATTTCACTGCCATTCCCGTCTTTCCATCGCGCATGTTCCGCCAATCGTCAGTCTATGTCTGTAGCAACAGTACACTGCGAGACCCTGCTGCGCTTCGGGGGAAAAAGATTGGCATACCAGAATGGGCACAGACTGCTGCTGTTTACACCCGCGGCTGGATCAGCGAGACGGTAGGTATCCCGCTTGCAGAGATCGACTGGTATCAAGCTGGCGTGAACCAGCCGGGTAGATCGGAAAAAGTTTCTTTGAAGTTGCCCAAGGGAGTCTGCTGCACGTCGGTTCCTGACCGGTCACTTACCGAAATGCTTCTCGATGGAACGCTCGATGCAGTCTTCTCGGCTCACCCGCCTTTGCCGTTCGAAAAGGGTAACGGAGAAATTCGTCACCTGCTCGAAGATTATCATAGTGTGGAAGCGGAATACTATCGAGTCACCGGAATCTTTCCAATCATGCATGTAATCGCCATTCGCAACACGGTGCTCGATCAAAATCCCTGGGTCGCCCAGTCGCTGTATAAGGCATTTCTCGCGGCGCGTCATAATGGCATCGCCCGGTTGGAAGAATTGACTGCAAGTCGCGTACCATTGCCTTGGGCTGCAACATTGGCATCCGACGCACGCGCTATGTTCGGCGATCTCTTTCCTTATGGTATAGAGGCCAATCGGACCACTCTTGATGCCTTTCTGCGGTTTGCGGCCGATCAGGGAGTAACCGGACGCACGCTTGATGTTGCCGATCTCTTCGCTGCCACGACGGCGGCGACCTTCAAGATATGATAACTGGAAAAAGGGTGAGTGCCTGTCGCCTAACTGTGGCGTACGAGGAAATCCTCGATCAACAAGGTTAGGCTAAGCGGTGTTTCGACCATGGGATAATGCCCCGCTCCGGGCAACACATGGCGTTCGCAGGCGGGATAAAGGTCGCCATATGTCACCGCCATGATGTCATCGGTCAGGGCCATATCATTCGCACCCGTGACAACCATGACTGGCGTCCGACTACCGCGAACAGCGTCTGCGAAATCAGCGCCAGACCATTCCTCAAAATAGGCAGCGAAAGCTTCGGTGGTGGTGCTGGTCCGCGAATGCGCCACCAGATGTTGAACCCATGGCTCGGGCAGACGGTTGCCCGTCGAATAATGGATGATGCCTGCACGGTTGTCATCATTACCCGCTGCGCCGCGGAACAAAGCGAGGCCATCTGCATCCATCGGCACACCCGACGCGGGCACAGGCGTTACTCCGACAAGACTTTTCACTCGACCCGGCGCCTCAATCATTAGTCGCTGCGCTGCGGCGCCGCCCATTGAATGTCCTACGACGTGAAAGTGTTCAAAACCATTGATGTCGGCAATCATCAACGCGTCAGCAGCAATCTCCGAAAGGGAATACACGCCCGCAACATCAATATTGGCGCCATAACCCCGATAGTCGCAGAACACGTAACTGAACCTGTCACGGTCTAGCGCAGGAAACATTGGAGCAAAAACCCGATGATCGCCAAACCAGCCGTGCAGCACAATAACTGGTTCAGGCCCGCTGCCGATGCGGCTAAAGACATTGGACACTATTTTTCCTTTCGGTTTGATTATGCCGTTGCCGAGATTGGCGCAGAGGCGTTAGTGTCTGCGGCTAACTCGGTATCAATCAGCCTTTGCAGCATGCGCCTAACCCGGACGGCCGCCTCGTCGAACGGGAACAGAACAGGTCGCATCTTCATAATATCGGACTCATTTCCCATCATCCGTTGGCATGCCTCGATAATGGGTCCATCCTGCTCAGTCAGCCCCAATTTTTGCCATCGACGGGTGCGCGCATCGACACGTGTGTCATCGATCTGAAAATTGCGGGTATGGGCAAAGAAATAATGACAGGTCGTCTCGGTTTCCGGTGTCATCAGATGTGTTCCGGTCCTGTAGATTGCCTTATCTGGATGATCGTTAGGAACTAGCGACACGCGGTTGATAACGAGCCCTGGCGCCTGCCAATGGAAGTTTACCGAGTAATCGACGGTCTGAATTGAATCATCGAAATAATCACGATAGGCCGCAGGGACAGAGCTGTCTGCAACCAAATAATTACTGTGGATACTGCCATCTTCCTCAATTACCTCATGCTTTGCTTTTGCAAAGGCATCAGTACCCAGCAGGTCGAGATGGACATATTGTGTATGGCTGGCGTCCATCAAATTATCGGCAATTAATTCATAGCTGGCCGAAACCGGAGTACCGCCATAAATGGTCTTGCGCCCCTGAGCAACAAGATGGCTGAAATCGGGGATTTGGGCTGCGGCAGCCTTTGTCTGGTCACCCATCCATAACCAAAGCACGCCATGTCGTTCGATGATGGGATAGGCTTTGACCCGGCAAGCGGTCGGCAGAGCCTTGCCATGGGGATTATGCACACAAGCGCCGGTGCCGTCGAATTGCAGACCATGATATCCGCACTCAACATTGTCACCGCGAATGCGTCCCATAGACAGTGGTGCAAATCGGTGAGGGCAGAGATCGGCGATGGCGACCGCTTTGCCATCGGCCTGTCTATAGATGAGCACCTGCTCGCCCAAAATTTTGCGTGAAAACAGCTCGTCTGCAACCTCATGAGCCCATCCCGCCACATACCAGCAATTTTTCAGACCGCGCATTCGTCCCTCCAGAAAATATCGCATATGCCATACCAGAGCATAATATCGCTAGCAAGCTAGTATTTATTGGCGTAAGATGCCACATCACCAAAATTGGAGTTTAAGCTGATAATTATGCAAACGAATTGTGGTGGATAACAACTTTCATTGCCATGATGCCGTACTATCCACGTTCGGAACGCGCAGTGGGCAACCGACCGAATTAGCGACTGGAACTGAGCGCAAAAATGGTTGTCACGACGGCGTTGCTCCGATCTATCCACAATGGCGATTTAACGTGTCGGCCTGTGTGGACTGAGTGCAGTTGATTGAGATGCGCATCGTTCGCCAGAGTAGCGAATAATTGCAGGAGGGATCGATCGATGGCCAAATTATTCAATGTAATTATTGCTGGTGCGGGACATGGAGGTGCGCAGACGGCTATTGCGCTTCGTAGCCTCGGGTTTGAGGGATCAATAGGCATAATTGGGGATGAACCCGAATTGCCTTACGAAAGGCCTCCGCTGTCAAAGGATTATCTTTCGGGCAAAAAGCCTTTCGACCGAATCCATATCCGACCTGAGGCCTACTGGGCTGAAAAGAACATCACTTTGATCTTGGGACAAAGGGTCGTTGCAGTGTCTCCCGACGAGCACGGCGTAACTCTCGAAGACGGCACAAGCATTAATTATGATTATCTGGTTTGGGCTACCGGCGGGGACCCGCGCAAGCTCTCATGTCCCGGTGGCAATCTCGCCGGCGTACATGCAGTACGCACTCGCGCCGACGTCGATGCCATTGTCGCCGAATTGCCTCTGGTGGAACATGTTGTCATAATCGGTGGCGGCTATATCGGACTCGAGGTAGCCGCCATCCTTAGCAAGTTCAATAAGCAGATTGTGCTGATCGAGGCGCAGCCGCGAGTTTTAGCCAGAGTTGCTGGTGAGGATCTTTCGCGCTTCTTCGAAGCAGAGCATCGCGCTCATGGCATTGATTTGCGTACTGGCGAAGCGGTCGTCGCGCTCAAGGGCAGAAATCGTGTAACCTGTGTGGAGCTAGAGTCTGGCCAAGTTTTGCCTGCCGATATCGTTATCGTCGGTATTGGCATTATTCCCTGCATTGAGCCTCTGATTGCAGCTGGAGCAGAGTCGAGAAACGGCGTTGTAGTCGATGCACAGTGTCGCACCAGCCTATCCGATATTTTCGCTATCGGTGATTGTGCTGCACATACCAATAGCTTTGCCAATGGCAACGAGATTCGTCTCGAATCGGTGCAGAACGCCAACGAAATGGCAGGGGTCGTCGCCAAAACAATTTGCGGCCAGAATGTTTCTTATTGTGCTACCCCGTGGTTCTGGTCGAACCAATTTGATTTGAAGTTACAGACCGCCGGCCTTTCAGACAGGTATGAGGCGGTTGTGCTGCGCGGCGATCCGGCAACGCGGAGTTTCTCCGTTGTGTATCTGGCAAATGACAAGATTATCGCGATCGATTGCGTCAACAATGTTCGCGATTACTCTCAAGGACGCCGACTTGTTGAGCAAGGTGTTACAGTGGAAAGAGATCTTATCGCAGATGTGAGCCGTCAGTTGAAGGAATGTTTTGTGTCTACTGATGACATCGTTTGAAGCAGGACGTGCGATCGCAATGTTAATACGCAGTAAGAAAAGTGGACGACCCCGGATATTTGAGCAGCCGCCTGGGTGCGGGCCACTCCGGCGTTCCGCCAGGTACACGGCCTTCATCTTGGCCGGTTGATTGTACATTGAAATCTTCGCCGGTCAGCGGCACAAAGTATATCAAACAGGCTTGGTGCAAGACAACGACTCTGGTGAAGTCCTATGGGAGCCATTAATGAGGCGGCCTGAGGGCATTTGCGGCGCAATAGATGTCTGGTGATGGAACGACACTCTTTATGCCTGACACGCCGAAAACGGCAGGTCGGTTAGGCGCATTTAGGTTATGGCCGCGCAACTTCGCTCAGTCACCCCAATTCAAGATTGTTCAGCGTAATGTGCCGCTGTCTGTCGTCTCAACAAAACAGGTTTGGCCATGCACCTAACAATAAATTGCGCGGTAATGGTTACCGGCGTTGACCGCGAAGTACTCTGCTCGGCGTCGCATATATTGATGATTAAGTCATCAGTACATGGGACAGCCTTTTTCAGTATATTCGCACGCGGGGACAGTTTATTATTCTGCTGGTGAAGGGTTGAACTGACCGCGCATTCCGATTTCCGATCACGAAACTTCAGGCGCACAGCTATATTTACTAACGGAGATCGGCAATGCATATAGAGCTGGTTCATATCCCGCCCTCAAAATCTTCCGATGGCAGGATCATCGTTTCACCGCCTTCATATTGAAGAGCGTTTCCTTCCAGTTGTCGGCACCACTGAGTCTTAAGTTTACTCCCATTGGCATTTTGAATGCTACCGTATCTTGTGGCATAATGGCTCAAAATCTCTTCAAATGAGAGTCGTATTTTAGGTCTTACGTTTAGCTAAAGAGGAAATGTGTGCGAGCAAGTTGTGTTTTGAGCGCAAATTGTTATTGTCCTGCAATGGGTGAAACATTTGATCCTGTCCGTGCGATTGAAAGCCTTTCACAAGGCCAGATTGACGTCCTTTTCCTTGTATCCCAGTATAAGTCGTCAAAGGAAATCGGCAGAGAACTCGGTATCTCCAACCATACTGTCGATCAACGGATCAAACGCATCCAGGTGATCCTGAACGTTTCTTCTCGCGCGCAGGCCGCTCGGATATTCGCGGCCGCGAGGAACTCAAACGAACAAAAAGGTCTATGGGGAGATTTGGTATACCAATCTTCGGAACTTTCTGAGCAACCTTTTTCGTCCACAGATGTGTCGTCATCTGGTGATTGGAACCAGGCAGGTGATGGGGGCAATTCCGAATTGCGGGAAGCGCAGGCGCGGTACTTTGCAAGTGACTTCGGTAAATTCGAAAAGCCTTCATGGTTTTCGGTTCTTTTCGAGGCAAGCAGAAGCAATGAGCTTACACCGACGGCGCGTACGGCAGTAATTGCCCTAATCATGCTCATATCCTTGTTGGGTCTGAGCGCTTTGATTGGTTTGGCCGAAGGTATGTCGCGCATTTTCTGAGCGCTAGCCTCACCTATCAAACAGGAAGTGACCGCCAAGATTTCCGTCTTGGCGGCAGGAGAACGCTTATGCTTAATGACCGTCTGGCTGCCGCAAAATCCGTGGCCGAAAAACTTTTCGCATTGGAAGATGCTATTGATGCAGCGCTTGTCTGCGCCGGCGAGTTGGCAGTAGCCACGCCAAAAGCCAGGAAACAGGCAAAACTCTCTGCATGCGTTGGGCAGGATGCTATCGCGCGCACTGGCGATGCCGTAGCAGCATTATATTCCGCACGTGCACACATCATCGACGCGCATAGTCATTTTGCAGATGTACGCGATCAGATCGGTATCAAGCCAAGTATGACCGGCGATCTTTGGAAGTTTGTAAAAGCCCTTGAAGAAACCGAGAGTCCTGCCCGCAGGGTCGCTTGACTTGACGTTAGCACCAACATCGGGACATCATTCATGAATGTTCAAATGGATTTATCTCCTGCTGTTGGTGTCGAGCGTCTGTTTCGTCTTTTGGAAGGGGCGGTTTGAGGAACGACTGGCTATAGGCGCACTCACAATCGGGTCACTTACCACCCCTTTATTGTATGCCCAGTCTGCGCAAAATTGGCTCGATCCCAATATCTCGCTGCTTCTGAATGAAGCAGCTGTGACCGCAGTTATATTGTACATCGCCTATCGGAGTAAAAGATTTTGGCCACTACCCGTCGCCGCATTTCAGATAACGGCTCTATTGACGCCAGTCGCAGCCCTCAAAGGCGAAAATCTGGCTTCCTACGCTTTGGGGGTGACTCAGGGGATGTGGGCATACCCGCAGCTTCTCATACTGATCCTTGCAACGATCAGGGGACAAATGGCTACCAAAACGAAATCGAAGACCTAGCCATATTGTCGGATTTGATCGCTGGTCCGGCCGGTGAGCTGGCGCCAGCCATTAGCAGAAAATTGATCGACACCAGCGGATCGCTTGTCGCAATCCTAGCGGCGGCAAAGATAGACGAGCTGCCAACTTCCCTTATCTCAGACCAAGTCCGGCATAGGTTGCAATATTTCGCTGAAACGATTGGGTCAGTGTGGCGTCATCAAGCTTTCGCAACTCCTATTCTTGCTTCGTCCCAAGCGCTCGCGAAATACCTTCAATTTGAAATGGCCGGATTAACAAGGGAAACCTTCCGTGTGCTTTTCCTTGATAGCGGGAACAGATTAATCCGTGATCAGACGATGTGGGAAGGCTCGGTCAACCGGGTGCAAATTCACCCGCGCGAAGTCGTAAGCCTGGCACTTGAAACGCATTCATCGGCATTGATATTGGTTCATAATCATCCGTCCGGTAGGACAGTGCCGAGTGCCGAGGATATCCGCCTAACACAGCAAATTATTGCGGCATGTAAGCTATTGGATATCCATGTTCACGATCATTTGATCGTCGGGAAACAGGACATATTAAGCATGCGTTCCAAACACATGGTGGTGTTTACCACATAGGCGAGCGGTAATTCAGAAGTGCAGGCGCGTAGAGACCAGGGGCAACGCCGATGACTGACAATAGGAAGAATGCACCGGTCAGCAATCCATCGAGCGAAGCTGGCCGGCTGGCTTTTGAAAACTGCATGCGGTCCGAAGAGGAACGAATATTGCGGGGAGCACAATTCCATAGCTCCCCTACCCTGGCCCGCCTTCTGAAATGGCTTGTAACCGAGACGCTGGCCGGACGGGGCGATCTTATCAAAAGCTATAGAATTGCGGTTGAAGGCCTTGGCAGGCCTGAGGAATTCGATAGCCAAGCGGACAGCTATCCGCGGGTTCAGATAGGACGGCTCAGGAAGGCGCTGCAGATTCATTATGCCCAGCAGTCTCCAGCACAAGAGTTGTGCTTATATTTGCAACCCGGCTCATATCGTATCCGGCTTGGACGTTTGGAGCACGCCTATCCACAGCTATACCGGCCGATCTCTCAAGAAACGCAGCTTCTGGATTTCATCGAGGAGCCTATAGTTTCAAAACTGCCGAAATCGTCAGACAAAATCCGCGCGGGCCGCCGCGTTCCACAAACACCACGAAGCGTTTTTTGGGCAAAGGGAATCGCGGCGAGTGTGTTGCTGGCGGCCCTTTTGTTTCTGAGTTTGGCTCTGTTTAGTGCGAAAATACCAAGCACTGGTCTGCGGAACCACAGTCCAGTGGTCGTATTGGCATTAGTGGAAGGCGGGAACAAGTTTCAGTCGGCTGCAATCGCCAAGGACATATATGCTGTATTGGCGGACGGCTTAAGCAGGTCATGGGTAGCGCAAGTCCGATTGGGATCAGACAGCGATCGTTCTTTATTGGGCTCGTCGCCGGCAAACTACCTGCTAGAGTCACAGATCGTGGAAACGGCGGCAGGGGGGCAATTACTTTTTGTACGATTAAATGATATCAGCAGTTCCACTGTCGTCTGGTCAACAACCCAACCAATTGACAGATCAAAGTCGATCATGGACAATATGGGTCCGGTCATTGCAAAGTTAGTCGGTCCTTATGGCGCAATAGCACGTAATGAAGCCGCATTGATAAATGACACCTACACTTCCGGCTATCCTTGCCTCTTGCATTATCTATCGTTCTTGCAATCGCGCAATCAGATTTTGGGAACGAAGGTTTCTAGGTGTTTGCAAGAACCTTCTCCGGAAACTCGTTTAGAGTCTGTCCGCCTAGCATTTCTGGCATTTTATTTGATGGATAGCGATAAGGCGGCATACAAGAGGGGACCCCGACTGGAGCAAGCGCTGAAGATTTCGCGCCAAGCTGCAGCGCTTGATCCAAAAGAAGCATATGCGCAGTTTTCATTATCGCGAACCTACTTCATCAAAAATGATTGCGACTCTGGTCGGCGATACGCGCAACTGGCAGTCGCCGCCAATCCCTATGATCCGATCATATTGGCGATATTAGGCAATTTCAACTCGCTTTGCGGATATGAAGAGGGCTTTGATATGCTCAACAAAGCGTATCAGTATCGCGTTGGCGGAGAGTCATATGCGCGGTTATCGCTGATCCTTGCAGCCATCCGGAGCAATGACGTTGATCGTCTGCCGTCCTTGAAAGACAGCGCGGAAAATATGGATGGCGTCGGGCTGGCATACCACTATCTGTGCGAGACCCTGATTGCAGCGGGCCTAGGTGACACGCCGGCCGCACGGCTGGAGTGGAAAAAATTCGTTGCCGCTTCTCCTCAACCCACAATGTCGGCAGATGACATGTTGCGTCAGCTCATATTGGCCGATACCGCTCGCGCGAAGGTGATCAAATTTCTCACGGTAAAGGGAGTCTTTGTCGAGGCATAAGCATGTACAGTTATTACATCGGCCACGTTACAGGCATTAAAGCCTGTTAACCTCGTTCTATATCTCACTATATATTGTAGTTTCTGTCATTTACGCCCCCATATATAGCTTAGTTGTTAGCTTTACCGTAAAACACTGCCATCGACGAACAAAATTCCCCATTACAACTCGGCAACTGCTGATGTGCTGATCCTTCTGGTCCAGGATCACCGAGCCTTTCAGATATATACGGTTGTGACTGTGCCGATCCCTCACCCATTCAAAGGGATCGGCACAGATACTTTTTTGACGCTTGCACTTTTTTTGCGAGTTCGCGTCGGTAAGGCAAATGAAATGTCGTTAAGCCGGTTTTCATCTTTTGAGAAAATCAGTCTCGTTTTCATTTATGGATTCGGCTCAATCCGGCGAGCTATGGCTGCTCGCATGAATATTCGGATCATTTTGTTGAAGTTCGAAGGTCAGCCATGGACATGAACCAAATACCGCAGGCAGAAATCAATCTGGAAGTCTTACAGCCGACTGCCATTAACGGTCGTAACAATCAAACAGTCACGGTTGGTGCGACAATGTCGGATCGGCCACTAGCGGCGAAGAGAATACGTGCGGAAGCTACCGGAGATGCAAGCGTTACGATAACCCGCCCTTTTGAAATGCGGTCTTTAGAGCCGAAAAAAACAAGCACAAAGAACAGCAATATGATCATCAACAGCAAAACGACTATCCGTGAATGCTCGGAGGTGCGCAACATAGGCGTCAATACAAAGGTGCCAGTTTTGTGCGAAGTGAAAATGATCGAACTGCAATAAATTTCATAGAGGTCAAAATATGGAGAATTACGAATTGTCGGAAAGAGATCAATTGCGATCAAGCTCTCAATTACACCGTATCAAAATTGGGTCAAAGCTTGCCGTTTTAGCTTTTCTCTTGGTGCTGCCGCTGTTCATATATCCATTGCAGGCCAACGAAATCGAGCCAGACCAGATCTCGATCCACATGTCCAGCAGCGTGGTCCATCACCCGGCTGGAAAATCATTCGCCCGCAACGTCGTCACAGGCGCGGTCGTTGACTACTCCACTGCTGTAATCGGGCCGACTAATGGTGGAATACCGGGAACTTCTTTTGCCTTAAGCAACCTAATTCCGGGCGAGATGTCGCTGTTTGTGGGGGATCTTGGCGACGCAGGTTCTGGACCGGTCGCTTTTGGCGAAACCGACAGCGGCGTCAGTTATCGTTTTGAAGGGTTAGCCAGCGCCAGCGACGATCTCGAATTTTCAGATAATGGTGGGAAGGCTTTCGATTACGTCCCTACTGGTGACGCCGAGGGATATGACGATAGAGTAACGCACATAAGGATAGTTCCCACCGGGGCAATGATGCCGATCAAGGGTCGGCAAACAAGATTTTCAGTTCGTTACCGGGTGAGGGTCAAGTAAATGAGAAATGTGTCCAACCACAGCGGCACGAGTGATTTTTCTTCGTCAGATATCTTGATTGCCCCTGAACGCCGGGGTCATGAACGTCAGATTACCATTCTCCGATTGGCAAAACTGAAGAGCCACAGATCTGAGGGGTGGGGATTTATCAAGAACCTGTCGGCCAGCGGAATGATGCTTGAGGTGAATTCCAATTTTGGCCTCGGAGAAACCGTACAGATATTCCTTTCCGATGATAATCAGTTGCTAGGTAATGTGAAATGGCGTCGAAATGATCTGGTGGGAATTCAATTTGACCAAGCCATAGATACGTCTGAGGTCCTTAGAATTCCGCCGACTACCAAGTCAGGCAAGACCCCCAGACTACCTCGTGTAAGCATGCGGCTTCCAATAAAAATTCGCTTGGGTTGTCTGTCTATCGACGCCGACATATTTGACGTCTCACCAGCAGGCATGTGCATAAAATCCGATCATGTCTTTGAATTGGGAAAGCATATCACGATTATGCTACCGGAACTGGCAGACATTAATGGCACAGTTCGCTGGCAATCGCGCGGCCGGGTGGGCATTGCTTTTCACGAGCGGCTTTCCATCGATAATCTTATGAACTGGTTATCAACCTACTATAATAGTCCAATGGCAACCAATATTGAGTCACCTGCTCCGGATACCAATGAACCAGCCTCCTCCGTGACGGAATTTCATGTGCTTGGTCACGACGAATTGGGGCGCAAAATACCGATCGCAGTTTTGCAATCTGCCAGCCTCGCATTGTTGAACTTTAGAGCGACTTCAAAATTTTTTCAGCGCGTGAGCATCACCAATGAGCTTGGAGTTGAATTATCGCTAACTGCGGTTCGGATGCTATGCCAGGAGGAAAAGCAGATATTTGATCCGCAGATCAACACATCATTTCAGCATTGATTTTGGCCAAAGCTAAGAGCACAAATTAGAGTTGATTTGACCGGCCGCTCACCGGCTCAGTAAATTATCTCCTATGAAATTTTTCATTTTTCGGTTTACACGGCCTAAATATCGCAGTGTATACTCGATGCTGAAGCCTAAGTACTCGGGGATAATGAACAACATTATGCGTTATACATCATCCGGAAGGGCAGTTGCCAACCCAAATGAAGATTTCGATTTATATTATTTACGTCACAGTCATGGTGGCGCTTATCGCGGTCGCAATCGTGGCTGCTATGCTAAGAAGCTCTCGAGGAAAATCTACTATCTTGCACTCTGAGGTGCAGCGCTTAAAAATGATACTGGAGCTTTCCGAGGATGTCGGACGCTTTGGTACATGGCACCTCAACATTGAGACAATGACGGTGGATTGGTCAAGCTATGTTTTCGACATGCATCAACGGCCACACTCAAACGGAAACCCGACGCTCGGCGATGCTATCAATTATTATCATTTGGACGACAGACAAATGGTTGATGATGCAGTGAGGCACGCCGTTGATGAAGGTGAGGATTTCGAATTTCGCGCCCGGATTATAACCGAAATTGGGACACAGCTACCCGTTTTATCACGTGGAACGTGTCAATTTGACCAGCGCGGACGGGTAGTCGGCGTCTTTGGATGTTTCGTCGATATAAGTGTTTTTGAAGGGCGTTGAACACTACAATAATTATTAGGACTGACCAAATGACTGGCGTCCGTGAGTAAAGACACTGCGGCTGATGCGCTGCCGGCACCGGTTCAGACCTTATCGACCAAACAGATAATTGTCGTTTCGGCTGCCACTTATTTCAGACGCAGCAAAGGCAACATGGGTAAGGCAAAGCCTTAGCCAACTACGTTTCAAATTGTTCGGCAATCCTGGTGACCGTTACACCAGCGCAAGTATAGCGTAGCGTTTTGTCACGACCGAAACTGTCGTAAAATCACCTCAAATGCCCGCGTTTTCATGTCTCAATCCCGCTTGAGCCGCTGCCAGTCGAGCAACCGGAACACGATATGGGGATGCGCTCACATAGTCGATTCCAACGCTTTCACAGAAATCGATACTTGCAGGATCGCCGCCATGTTCTCCACAAATGCCGATTTTGAGATTGGGCCGCGCTAAACGGCCACGTTCCACTGCGAGCTTGATAAGTTCGCCCACGCCATCGACGTCCAGGCTTACGAACGGATCGCGTGCGTAAATCCCCTTGTCGACATAGGATGTCAGAAATCTGGCGGCATCATCGCGCGAGACGCCCAACGTAGTTTGGGTAAGGTCGTTGGTACCAAATGAGAAAAACTCTCCCGCTTCGGCCATATCACCCGCTCGCAATGCGGCCCGCGGTAGCTCTATCATTGTGCCAACAAGATAATCGATCCGTTTGCCCGTCTCTTCAAACACCGCCTCGGCAGTTTCGTCCACGAGATTTTTCATCAGATCAAGCTCCCGCCGCGTGGCGACCAATGGGATCATGATTTCAGGTACTGGAGCCGTCTCAAGACTGCAGGCGGCTTCAAAAATGGCGCGGGCCTGCATCTCATAGATTTCAGGATATGTGATGCCTAAGCGACAACCGCGATGACCAAGCATCGGGTTAAATTCATGCAACTGCGCAGCTCGGCGCTTCAACGTGTCGATATCAACACCGGCCACTGCCGCAACATTGGCAAATTCAGCCGTGGTTTGTGGCAGGAACTCGTGCAATGGTGGATCAAGCAGGCGGATTGTCACGGGTAACCCCACCATGACCTCAAAGATCGCCGTGAAATCGTTGCGCTGTTCCGGCAGCAGCCTAGCCAGCGCAGCACGTCGACGGTCTTCATCCTCCGAAAGGATCATTTGACGGAACGTCGTAATCCTGCCGGTATCGAAGAACATATGCTCGGTGCGGCACAATCCGATGCCCTCGGCACCGAAATCCAACGCTACTTTGGCATCAAGCGGTGTCTCCGCATTGGCGCGAATTTTCATCCGCCGCGCCGCGTCTGCCCATCGCATCAGCGCGGTAAACTCTTCTGCCAATTCTGCCGCTATGGTAGGTACTCGGCCAACAATGACTTCGCCTGTCGTGCCGTCAATGGTGATGATATCGCCCTCCCCAAATTTACGAGCGCCGACACTCATCGACTTTGCGACCACATCAATCACCAGCGCACTGGCGCCGGAGACGCAAGGACGCCCCATCGCGCGAGCTACAACCGCCGCATGGCTTGTCACGCCGCCCCGTGCCGTGAGAATTCCTTTTGCAGCGTGCATGCCATGAATGTCTTCCGGAGACGTTTCGCTGCGCACCAGAATGACGGCATCGCCATTTGCACTTCGCTTTTCTGCGGTTCCGCTATCAAAAGCAATATAGCCCGCGGCGGCCCCGGGAGAGGCGGACAGACCTTTTGTCAGAACGTCGCGTGGCGCCGCCGGGTCGAGCATAGGATGGAGCAATTGATCGATTGCGGCCGGATCCACCCGCAAGATTGCCTCATGCCGCGTAATTAGACCTTCGTTGGCCATATCTACAGCGATTCTCAATGCAGCCTTGGCCGTCCGCTTGCCTGATCGCGTCTGTAGCATCCACAGCTGCCCGCGCTCCACGGTGAATTCGATATCCTGCATATCACGGTAATGCGTCTCAAGAATTGCAAGAACTCGCGCGAGTTCCGAATAGACATGCGGCATCGCCTCTTCCATGGACAGTTGCATCGCACTGGACTTATGCCGGGCCACTTTAGTGAGGAATCCAGGCGTACGGATGCCAGCGACAACATCTTCGCCCTGTGCATTAATCAGAAATTCGCCGTAATAGGCTCGCTCACCTGTCACCGGACTGCGAGTGAACGCGACCCCCGTTGCCGACCTACTATCCATATTGCCAAAAACCATCGCCTGGACATTGACCGCTGTCCCCCAGTCGGTGGGAATGTGGTTGAGCTGACGATATACTCTGGCTCGGTCACTATCCCAAGAAGCAAAGACTGCACCGATGCTTTCCCACAACTGATCCTGCACGTCCTGCGGGAACGGCTTACCTGATCGGGACTTGACCAACTCCTTAAAGTTCCCAACCAAGGCCTGCAGATCATCGACAGTCAGGTCTGCATCGAGAATAACCCCGCAATTTTCCTTTGCGATCTCCAACTCGCTTTCAAAGACGTTGTGATCTAAGCCAAGCACCACATCGGCATACATCTGGATGAATCGGCGATAGCAGTCCCAGGCGAACCTTGCATGACCAGATACTATGGCAAGTCCTTCAACCGTCGCATCGTTGAGACCTAGGTTGAGGACGGTATCCATCATACCCGGCATCGACACCCGGGCACCAGACCGGACGGAAACAAGGAGCGGATTGGTAATGTCGCCGAAGCCTTTACCCGTTACGCGCTCAATATGCTCGACGCCTTCAGTAACCGCGTCAGTCAAGACATCGGGAAAAAGCTTGCCGTTCGCAAAATAGGCCGAGCACACTTCTGTGGTGATCGTAAAGCCGGGCGGGACAGGAAGGCCCAAGGCAGCCATGGCATCGAGATTCGCTCCCTTTCCTCCGAGCAGGGACTTGTCGCCATTGCCCCCGTCATCCACCCCGCCGCCAAAGCGATAAACCATCGGCCTCATCGCCGCGTTGGCCCTGCGCTGACAAGGTCAAGGGCCACGTCGACAATCATGTCCTCTTGCCCGCCGACCATCTTCCGCCGACCTAGCTCGACGAGAATGGCACGCGTATCGATCCCGAAATCTTCAGCTGCCTTCTCGGCATGGCGCAGGAAACTGGAGTAGACGCCGGCATAACCAAGCGTCAGCGTCTCCCGGTCAACGCGCACCGGGCGGTCCTGCAACGGCCGCACCAATTCTTCCGCCGCATCCATCAACGCGTAAAGGTCGCAGCCATGCGTCCAGCCTACACGCTCGGCCGCCGCAAGAAACACTTCTAACGGCGCGTTGCCAGCGCCAGCTCCCATGCCCGCCAGGCTGGCATCGACTCGCATCGCTCCATGTTCGACCGCAACCATCGAGTTGGCAACGCCAAGGCTGAGGTTATGATGCGCATGCACCCCGCGCTGGGTTTCGGGTTTTAGAACCCGGTCATAGGCCTCAAGACGCGCGGCATAGTCAGCCATGGTCATCGCCCCGCCGCTGTCGGTGACATAGACGCAGTGCGCCCCATAGCTTTCCATCAGCTTGGCCTGCTGCGCAAGTGCATCGGGCGGCGCCATATGGCTCATCATCAGGAAACCGGACACATCCATGCCCAGATCGCGGGCCGCCATGATATGCTGGCGCGAGACATCGGCCTCGGTGCAGTGGGTGGCGACTCGCACCGAGCGGACGCCCAATTCATAGGCATGGCGCAGGTCTTCGACCGTGCCAATTCCGGGAATGAGCAGGGTAGTCAAAATGCTATGCTCAAGCACGTCGGCAACCGCCGCAATCCATTCAGCATCCGCGAAGGCACCGAAGCCATAATTGAAACTCGAGCCATTCAGGCCATCGCCGTGAGCGACCTCGATCGCGTCAACCTTTGCCCGATCAAGCGCGGAGGCGATCGTCTGGACATGGCCGATGCCATATTGATGGCGGATGGCGTGCATGCCATCACGCAGCGTGACGTCCTGAATGTAGATTTTGGAGTTGGTCGGATCAAAGGTCATGCCACCACCCCATGCATCCGATCGGCAATACGCTCGCCGATCCGCAGTGCCGCCGATGTCATGATATCGAGATTGCCGGCATAAGCGGGTAGATAATGAGCTGCGCCCTCCACCTCCAAAAACACAGAAACCTTGAGCCCGGAGATGCTTTCGCCAACGCCGGGGATGCACAGAGGCCGGTTGCCGCCAACGCTTTCGAACTGAACGGCCTGCTTCAGGCGATAGCCGGGAACATAGGTCTGCACCTCTGCCACGATCGCCGCGACGCTGGCGCTGATGGCATCGCGGTCCGCTTCTTCGCACAGGCAATAGACGGTATCGCGCATGATGAGCGGCGGTTCGGCGGGATTGAGGATGATGATCGCCTTGCCATGGCGCGCGCCGCCGACCTCGACAATCGCGCGGCTGGTGGTTTCGGTGAATTCGTCGATATTGGCGCGGGTACCCGGCCCGGCGCTGAGCGAGGCGATCGACGCCACAATTTCGGCATAACGGACCGGCGAAATGCAGTTCACCGCGTGCACAATGGGGATTGTCGCCTGCCCGCCGCAAGTGACCATGTTGACATTGAGGGCGTCAAGATGCGCCGCACCATTGACTGGGGGAATGGTGAAGGGCCCGATCGCTGCAGGAGTGAGGTCGATCATGCGCTTGCCGTCGGCGTGCACCGCCGCGAAATTGGCGGCATGTGCACCCGCTGACGTCGCATCGAACACGATTTCGATATCTGCATATTCAGGCAGCGCACGCAGCCCATTAATGCCGTCTGATGTGGTGGCGACGCCCAATTGCCTGGCGCGCGCCAGGCCGTCGGAAGCGGAATCGATTCCGACCATTGCCGCCATTTCCAGCCGATCCGACAGCCGCATGACCTTGATCATCAGATCGGTGCCGATGTTGCCCGAACCGATGATTGCTACTTTGCTCTTGGTCATACGAGCGCCTCGCCATAGGAAAAGCCGCAGCGACCAATTCCGCCAACGGTCACCGCGACACTGTCTCCGGGCCGCAGCTCCACCATAGGACCAAGCGCGCCCGCGAGCAGGATATCGCCTGCCGACAGTGGATCGCCCTGTCCGGCGAGCGTCCGTGCGAGCCAAAGCGCGGCATTGAGCGGATTGCCCAGTGCAGCGGCCGCGGCGCCGACCGAGGCGACCTCGCCGTTGATTTCCAGCACCATTCCTGCGCTGAACAGGTCGGCATTACCTAGCTCAACACCCGTTTCTGCGAGAACAAAAAATGCGGATGACCCATTATCGGCGACGGTGTCAGCAAAGGAGATTTTCCAGTCGGCGATACGGCTGTCGACGATCTCAATCGCTGCGTGCACTGACTGAATAGCGCTTGCCAGCGTTTCCAGATCAATTGCGGGATCGGGCAGGTCACGGCCGATGATGAAGGCAATTTCGCCCTCAACCTTGGGCTGCAGACAGCGGTCTGCCGCAAGCATATCGCCGTCGGCGATCCGCATATCGGCAAAGAGCACACCATAATCGGGCTGATCGACGCCCAGCTGCTTCTGAACCGCCCGCGCAGTCAGGCCCGCCTTGCGGCCAACTATCTGTCGCCCTTGTGCCTGCCAGAAAAAGGTGTTGATCGACTGAACGGCATATGCGCTGACGGCGTCGAGCGGATCGAGCGCGTCTCGCAGCGGCGCAATCGGTGGTCCCGCATAGGCCGCGCGCAGCCGCTCTGCCGTTTCGGTAAGGGCGCTCATTCGCTAAGCCTGACGAAAACGCCGCCGTCGTCGACACGCGTTTCGTACCGGCGGATCGGGTGGGTGCATGGCTTTTCGACCGCTGCGCCGGTTCGAAGATCAAAAGCCCCGCCATGAAAGGGGCAATAGATGGTCAAGCCTTCGACATCGCCTTCGCTGAGCGACGCCATGCCGTGCGAACAGGTGTCGGCGACTGCGTAAACTTCGCCGCCGACCAAGCACAAAGCGATGGAGTCGACGCCTTCGGGTTTGACCCGGAGCGGCGTGCCCTCGGTCAGGCTGGCCAAGTCGCACAAATATGTCATTGCATCGCTTTGCGTCACTGGATGCTCCCCCCATTGCTCGCTGCCGGGACGATGGCGATGCCACCCATGCCGGTCACCCACTCGGGTATTTCTTCGTAATAGATTGTCTCGCCGCGCTGTCCTGGCAGTGTTGCGGCCATCATGACCCAATTCAGTATCTCAAGCCCACCATTGCCGCCATGTTCGAGCACATAGTCGTTGGTCCAAGCAGTAAGGCTCTTGCCGTTGCCAGCAATGATTGCGTCGATTACCGCATGATCGAACGCGGGATTGACCCGGCCCATCTCCGCAACGCCCAGCCAGTGCGACAGGCCGCCGGTTCCAACGACCACGACGCGCTCATCCGCTCGCCGTACGGTGCGCACATAATCAGCCAGCAGCTCACCATAGCGCCAGGCGCGCGCCAGGCGCGGCACCGGGTCCATCGCCGTGTTGATGATGAAGGGGAGGATCGGCGTCCGCCGCTCAGGATCGATAATCAGCGCAGGCAGGGTTACGCCATGGTCCGGGCGATAGTCCTGCAACCGGACGAGATCGGCATCATTGCCCGCCGCGAAGTTCAGGAAGCCCGACGCGAAGGCTGCCGCACCCGGCAGCGTGTCGGTCGGCAGGCTCATGTCGCCGAAAGGCTGGTGCAGCGCGTCGGTCGCGATGGCGAAGGGCGCCTGGAAGGCGAGATCATAATTATAGAGATGATCGGACGAAATGATCACGACGACATCTGGCGTGAGCTCACGGATACGGCGGCCAATTTCCTTTATCCCGGCATAGACGCGCTCACCCTTGTCGCCCGCACTGCCCCGGCTCATCATAATATGTGCAGTGGCGAAGCCGCCCACGATCTGGCCCATTTCAGGCTCCTCCGCTCAGCAGGTCGTCGACATAGGCTTTGGCCGAGATCTGTGCATTGAGTTCGGGATGCCGTGCGACCGAGTAAATCATCTGCACCAGCGGATGCATCCCTGCGGCGGCGAGCGCGGGGAAACTGGCTTCGTCAAGACCCGCACGCTGTGCATCGGTCAGCGGATAGCGCGCCAGCACCCCCGCCGGATCCCGCTGAAATTCCGCTTTCAATCCAGGCACCCGGTACAGATCGGTCGCGATGCGGTTGACCAGATTGTCGGGGTTCATGCCGCCAGATCCATGGTAGCAAAACGTGCAATGACGTCAGCGAATTCATCCGGCTTTTCGATCATCGGCCAATGCCCGCAATCGGGCATGATATATCCGCGCGACTGCGGAATGAGTTCGAGAAAACGATAGGCGCAGGTCACGGGCACCACCCCGTCGTCCTTCCCCGCTACAATGAGCGTGGGAACCTTGACCGCCTGGATCAGTGCTTCGTCGATTTGCAGGCCGCCGCGCGCCTTCATCCAGCCGGTAATGGCCTTATAGGCGGCACGTGTGTCTGGTTCGACCGACAGGTTGTGGCGGTAGTCGACCATACCCGGTGGGGGCGAATACCGTCCGCCGGTCAACGATCGAACGATCTTTTCCATGCCCGCGAACGTAAAATCATACTCCATGATGGTTTTCAGCTGATCGGATTGCGGCACAGGAATGCCGGCGCTGCCCATCAGGATCAGACGGTCGACCAATTCCGGGCGGTCACGCGCGACACCAAGCCCGGTGAGCCCGCCCATACTGTTGCCCACCAGCACCACCGGGCCAACCCCGAGCGATTCAATGAAGGCGGCCAGATGCTGTTCGCGCTCTGCCTGGTCATAGGCGTACACATCAGCGTCAGGCTTCGCACTATGACCGAACCCGACCATGTCAGGGGCAAAGACCCGAAATTCCGGGGCGAGCCGATCGATTACATCGGCCCAATTCCCCTCGCAATCCGCCCCCGCACCGCCACCATGGACGAGGACAAACGGCTTGCCGACGTCACCTGCGACCAGAAAACGGGTCTGGTGGCCGCCGACCTCTGCATCGCGCCGTTCAAAGAAAGCATCCACAATATAAGGGGGGATCTTGGTCACAACCTAATTCCTGAGATTTTCCGGGCGCTGCACGCCCTGGTTCCGTTTGGAGATGAGTCGGCGGAACGCGATGATATTTTCGTCCGCTTCGAACAGCGCCTCGTCGACCCAGTGGTGGTCGTCAGCATAGCCCTCTTCCGCTGCCTCGCGTGCCCAGATGTCGGGGCCATTGAATTCGTCGAAGGCGTAATATTCCCAGCGGTTATGATATTCATGCTCGAACGCACGGCGCTCAGCCTCTAACGTCACCTTCGCCCCGAGGGTTTGGACATATAGGTGACGGGTGGCATCGATAGGAACATACCATTCAAACTGGGTTGTTGCCGGATCCGGCCAGGGATCAACCTTCAGCGAACAGGGCAGCCACATCGAAATGGTGCTGGGGACAATGTTCTTGCCGACCATGTCCGATGGCACGGTCAACACCGTTTCGCCCTCAATCCGCCCTTCAAACGCTGGGATAACATGAGGACCATATTCTTCGACGACACCAATTGGCCCATCATCACCATCGACAATGGAAAAAGATTTGGTATCCGATGGCGCAAAGCCCAGCGGCAGCAGCAGGTTGTTTTCTTGGATCAGCCGGGATTCCCGGTGGATATAGATGTGCGTCGTATCGAAGCCGTTTTCGACGCCGTGCCTCCAGTTGGCCTCTACAACACGCAGCTTTGATTGCACATGCATATCGTCATCCAGAAATCCCGGCGGTACGTCGCGCGACAGCGGCGGAAGATATTTCTGTCGCTCGCCCATGAAGACAAACACCAGGCCCTTGGCCTCTTCCACGGCAAAGCTCCGCACGCCCCGGTTTCCGTCGACGATCCGCGTATTCGGCGCCGCGATAACGTCCGTCAGCAAACCGTCAGACCAGCGGTAAGAATAGCCGTGATACCAGCAGGTTAGACTGCCTTTTTTGTGGCACTCCGGCTTCTGCGAGAAGCGCACACCCCGATGGATACACTTGTCGCGCAGGCACTGCACCGTGTCATCGATGCGAGTGAAGATCAGTCGCTCGCCACACAAGGTTGCAGTTGCAGTCGCACCTTCCTTTACATCTTCGGATTTCAAGACTGGATACCAGTGGTTCCGAAATCCAAGCTTTGCCTCGACATAGTCGCGCCATCCTTTGATGCGGTCGAGGACCGCCGGGTCAACCAGTTCGTTTTCATAGGTCATTGACCAAGTTCCTTCTTTTTAATTTTGTCAGGCAAAGCTGCGGACCAGATCCTGCGTGTAAACTTGATTCCACATTGCATATGAAAACTCGCTTGGATGGCGCGAACGTCTGTTGTTGGCGCTAAGATCGACGGCAACGCCATTAGCATAAACGGCATGGATCTTCCTTTTGTCGAGCGGGACGCCAATATCGTCGACTGGATCGCCATCAAGGACCAGAATATCGGCGTCGCAACCCGCATCAAGTCGGCCGATGTAATGTTCGAAACGCGTGAACGAGGCATTGTTAACGGTGGCCTGCTGCAATGCTTCTACCGGGCTGAAGCCAAGGTATTTGACATGGTTTTCCAGTTCCCGAGCGTGCCATTCCCCGTAGGGTGTTACGGCAAATCCTGCTTCGCTTCCCAGCAGGAAACGCACCCCGGCTTCGCGCGCGCGGTTAAGATTGATCGTGGCAGCTTCCAGCTCGCGCTTGTGCGCATCAACCAGTGAGGCTGACGCTGGATCGGTCGATCGGGTAAACTCGATATTGTTGACGAGTAGACTGAGCGTCGGACACAATGCTGCGCCGCTTTTGACAACTTGCTCAAGCGCGCGCTCGTCCATGAAAGATGCGTGAAAAATGAGGTCAACCCCCGCCCGCGCTGCTGTAGCCACCCCCTCGCCTCCGCGCGCGTGGACGACGACGCGGCGCCCCAGCCGATGTGCCTCGGCGACTAATGCATCGACTTCGTCCTGCCTGAATGCGCAAGCAAGCTTAATCGACGATGGATTCATGCTGTCGCCATCCATGGCCAGCTTAATAAAATCGACCCCATCCTTTACCTGTACACGGATCGCTTCTATCCCATCATCAATACTAGTCACAATCCTTCCAATCGAAGTTTCTGGAACTCCGATCCATGTGGGATACCAGTCGACCAAGCCCTGCCGCGTGGATATATTCTGTCCCGAGCAGGTCAGCTTGGGTCCGACGAAAAGACCCGACTCAATTGCATCTCGAATAGCTAGGCTCACCCTTCCGCTAGTGGTAGGGTCACAAAGACTGGTGTAACCCGCTCGCAAGATGCGCTGCGCCGCTTCCATCCCTCGAAGGGCCCGGAACTCAAGTGAAGCGAATAGGTCGATGTCTTCTTCGGTCTTAGCTTCACCATAGGACAGATGAACATGGACATCGATTAGTCCGGGCATGACGAACTTATCACTATAGTCGATCTCGGCGGCGCCGGCTACAAAATCGGGAGCCTCGGCCGCCGGGCCTGAATAAACGACGGTCTTGTCTGCGACCTGCAGGAGGTGGTTCGCTAGACGGTGGCCTTTTGCTGCGTCGAAATAGGTTCCGCAACGAATTATCTTATGCTCTGACATGGCAGATTCTTCCTTCAACTGGTTAGCAATTGCCCTAAGGCTGGGAGCAGCGCGTCGCTCCGCTCGAGCGCGACCGAATGGCTGCAATTGGACAAGAGGTGGAGATCGGCGTTGGCAATTTTTGGGGCCAGCTGTTCGGAGCACTCCGCGGATGGGAAAGCAACGTCATTGCGACCATGAAGCATTATGACATCGGCGCGGATGGAAGATAATTCTGCGGCATCGATCATCGCAGCCCCGATGTACCGGTCGAAAGGGCCCGCAAACATCGTATTGAAATAAGTGCGATATGCGTCACTACCAATCACCGCCATGCGGGCATCGAGATAGGCGTCATCGATCCAGCGAGGGTCATGTATCAATACCCTCGCAGCATCGGCCATTGCCGCCCTATCCGCCGGGCAACGCCATACTGCATCGAGAAATGGATTGACAGCCATCGAAGAACCCATCGCGCCTGTGGTGGCGACTTTGGTGACCCGAGGATCACTGGCAGCAAGTTTAAGCGCAAGTGCAGCCGAAATTGAGTGTCCCACAATGGCGATCCGATCAGATTGGAGTTCACCAACTGCCCACCGCGCCTGACGGCACCAAAGGGGAAAGTCGAAATAGGGTGGCGCCGGTTTGCGGTCTGACGTGCCAAAGCCAATCAGGTCGACTGCCAAAACGCGATAATCCTTGGCTAACTCGTCGAGGACTGTGCGCCAGTTGCCGATACTTGAGGCGCCGGGGCCACTGCCGTGTAGCAGAAGTAAAGCTGGACCGCGCCCTCCGGCCCAGCAGCCGACACTAAAGCCTTCGAAAATACGCCTCTCAAAATTAAGTCGCGTAAACGGATTTACAGGTGCCGGTGGGGTCTTCATAACGGAATTGCAATCAGATTTTGGACGCCGAAACTATCCATGATCACTATACGTTCGCGGAAGCGGAAGTTGTCTTGATCGCGGATGATGCGGTCGCGATACTCACCTACAGAGAAGAGCCGGGTCACTCCTTCCTCTGTGGTCTGATAAATCGCAAAGTCGGATCGGGCAACAAAGTCACTCTCGTCGGCAATTATCTGCAAACCCGAGGTCAGGTGGCGCGTGTAGACAGGCTCATAAGTCAGCGCATCCCGAATAGCAGTGACCCGGTCCAGCATCATATCGCGCGAATAATAATAGATAAGCGGAGCCGGCAGGTTGAGCTCAAAATTTTCACGTGAAAGCACTTTATAAACGCCGTCATTTGCAAAATATTCGGGCCAGTCTTCGAGCCTATCACTGTCGATGCACCGGCAGTATCCATCCAGCATCGCCCGGATGGCGCCAAAAAAATCTCCTTTTGGCAACGCCATGCCTGCGTTGGGCTCCCCGTTCACTTGCTGTTTCCACGAATTGCGATCCCCATAGACCTCACGTAACGCTCCCAGAAACCCCGCACAGCTACTTCGGTGCTTAGTGTATCCTGATCCTCGATTGGGCCGAGGCCACCCATTTGTATCGTCGAACAATCGGCTTCGAGGCGCGCCTCGATGCCCTTTTGCACCAGTCGCCCGGCCTCTCCGTCTTCAAGAGAGATGTAACCAGCCGGCCCGATAAAGTTCGACTGGCGCAGCTTGCCTTCGATCGCAACGTCGTCATCGTCGGCAAAACCGAAATAGGTCCAGTAAAGCTCAAAGGCTTGGCGGCCTTTGGGCCGCACATGCCGGATCTGAAAAGTGTTTGCGACCTGCCCCAACATTAGATTGGGGAAGATGGTCATGATCATGTTGGTGACCCGATCGGGATAGTCGGATTCGACGTCGAATATTGACGGATCTCGCAATTTATAGTCAGGCCTATATTTGTCGCTTTCGGAATAGATAGCATTCACGTCAGCCTGCGTTTCATCAATATCGGCGGTACGCAGCACGCTGCTTCCATGGCTTTCGTCCATCATCACTTTGCCTGACATAGTAGGCCGGTAAATCCCGAAGGTGACGTGGAACAGATGGAGCAACCCCGCATGATATGGGTCTTTTACATTTTCGAGATAAAGCTTCCAATTGGCGTTGACGCGCTGGCGGTAATAGCCGAGCAGTTTGATCGGACGGTCAAAGATCCGATCGATCTGTTCGATCAATTTCGGGCCGACATAATCGACAAAAGGTAAGGTTGCATTCGAGAAAGTACCAAAAACTAGGCCCTTGTAACTTGTTACGCGCAGCCGTTGCAGCCCGTGCTCACGCTTATCAAAATCTTTAGGCATGCCCCCGCACCCTTTGACTCCCCGTTGCTGTGGAACTCCGAGCAGTGCACCGTCAAGGTCGAAACACCATTGGTGATAGGCGCACGTATGCGACAGCGAATTGCCACGTAGGTTACGAACTAGCTGGGCCCCGCGGTGCGCACAGCTGTTGATAAAGGCTGCGATCTCGCCATTTTCCATCCGGTTCGCGACAACCTGCGTCTCGCCGACATAGCAGACCATATAATCACCGGCGTTGGGGATTTCGGCCTCTACGCACAGATAATTCCAATGCGGCCCCCGGAACAAGCGCTCGCCCTCAGCAAGATACAAGTCGTCATCACGAAAGGCCCAATATGGTACTCTAGAAAAGTCGCTGCTCGGCCACTGCCGATCTAGCACTCGTTTCATTTCGCACCTCCATCGCTTTACGATTATTGTAGGACAATAATTTGATTCGTAGTTCGACGCAAGGCTTTTTCCGCCTCTTAAAAAATAACTATGTCAGGTAGAAGTGTCGGCTTTCAGGCGATCGAGTTCACGCAGACGGCGATCGAAAAGCTCGTCATTGAAATGGACCGTGACCCGCTCCGCCGTGTCCATGACATGATCAACCATATGGCGCTCAGCAAGCTTGCCATCGCCGTCGTAAATAGCTTTCAATATGTCCACATGCTGTGCAGCAGAAGCCTTGATATCAGCATTAGTTATGGCCGGGAGAAATACGGCCTTGAACCCAGGTATGGCAATGCGTTGTATTTGGTCGTTCAATACTTCGTGCTCGATTATATCGCGAATACCTTCGTGCAACGTGCTGTTAGCGCTGACGAAATCGTGTTCGGTCCAAGCTCGGTCTGATGACCAAATATCGATCTCTTTGGCAATCCATTCGCGCTTTCGAGCTATGCTCATGGAAGTCGCCGCTAGCCGAGCGGCAAGGCCTTCGAGAACGCTTCTTACTTCGAACATCTGGTAGAACTGCTTCTTACCGACACCGCGTACGACAGGGCTTTTGTGCTTTTCGGCAAGCAACAGCCCTTCGGCAATCAGTCGCCGAAAAGCCTCACGTACAGGGCCTCTGCTAACACCGTAAAGTTCGGTAACATCGGTCTCAACCAGCCGCATGCCGGGCAGATACTCGCCTTCGAGTATTCGCTTGCGAAATATATCGGCAAGCATGTCGGCCACCGAACGGTCCGGATCCCTTTGCTTCAAAAAATCAACCGGCGTTCCCATCAAAATCTTTCCTAATAACCCGTCGTCGGGACCAGCCTGCTCGCCAATGCCGCGGCAGTGGCGATATTGTTCAAAAGTGCCGCCTCGTTCGCTACATCCAATGCTCGCCCCTGCGACTGTCGCATCGCTTTCAACAACCACGGCGTCAGTGCGCTGCCCTGAACCTTGGCAAGCTTCGCTGCCTTTATTGCTTCCGAACACCTTAATTCGACCTCTGCCCATGACAAGGCCGCGTCTTTTGGCACGGATAGTACACATAGACCTCTACCACCGCCTCGCACAAGCTGTTGCTGTGCTGCCAAAGCTGCGGCCATTTCATCTACGTTTCCGATTAATTCCCCAAAGTATAAATCAGGATCATTGGCGTAGAGACAAGGCCAGCCGCCATTATTGAAGTGAAATATAGGAACTGAGGTCGACTCCAGCACCGCTATGCTGGCCGCTGGATCAATGAAGGGCTTGAAACCGCTGCATACAAGTGGGAGCCGTGCAACCGCCAGCGCATAAAGATCAGCTGATTGCGCATTAATCCCATCGCGATAAATGCCGCCGAGGCCGCCGGTAACCACAATCTCTGCGCCGAATATTTCCCCGGCGGCAAGGCTGGCTGCTGCCGTTAGCCCGCCTGTGCGCGTTCGGACACTGGCTAAGCCAAATCCCGAGACTCCAATCTTCGTGAAGTCGCCGCGAAGGCAGAGCAGGTCGAAGGCCGCTGGTTCGAGTTTTGCAACTAGTCTACCATCGATTAGCACCGGCCATATCAATTCCGTTCCATGCCGATTAGCTGCTGCACCAGCCCGTTCCAGAAAGGCCCGCCGCTTTTCAGGCCGAACGCCGTGAGCGAGCGCTAGCGTATCCACGCAGACGCGAGGCGCTGAACGTTTCGGTGTATCAGATGGCGGCAATCGTCTGAACCTCGACCAGAAATGGCTCTTTCACGAGACGGTCGACCATCAGCAAGGTGTTGGGCGGATAGATTCCCGACGGAAAAAGCCGCGGAAATTCGCGCAGGCGATAGGTCATGAACTTTGGAACATCCTGTGAATGCACAAGATAGGTGGTGAACTGAACGACGTTCGAAAAATCCGCCCCCGCTGACCTAAGCGCCGCCGCGATGTTGGCAAAAACCTGCTCGCACTGGGCATCGAAATCATCGACGCCGACGATGTCTCCGACTGGGTTGGCAGACAACATGCCCGCGATGAACAGGAACTCATTGGCCTTGACGCGGGTGACATGGGTATATTGGCCGAGCGGCGCACCAAGCGCATCGGGATTGTAAATGTTGATATCCGCGGTCATTATTCTATGGCCCTTTCAGAATTATGCGATGGGATTGCGAAGTTCGCCAATGCCACTGATCGACACGGTCACCGCGTCACCCGATTTCAGGAAACGGGGCGGATCGAAACCGATCCCGACACCCGCAGGGGTCCCGGTTGCGATAATGTCGCCCGGAAGCAGCGTGATGTATCGCGAGATCGTCTCTATCAGCGTAGGAATATCAAAGATCAGGTCGGCAACGACTGCCTCCTGGCGCACCTCGCCATTCACGCTGGTGCGCAAGTGCAGCGCCGCCACATCAACAATTTCGTCGGCCGTGACCACTACGGGACCCATGGGGCAAAAACCATCGGGACCTTTGCCCAGCAACCACTGCTTATGCAGCTTTTGTACCTCGCGCGCGGTGACATCGTTGATGATGGTGTAGCCAAAGACGTGCCGGGCGGCATCCGCCTTCGCAATATCCTTGCCGCCAAGGGCGATGATGACGCCCAGCTCGCCTTCATAGTCGACGGTGCCATAGGGATCTGCTGACGAAGGCACTGGTGCCTCAGGGCCGATGACGCTGGTAGTCGCCTTGGAAAAGATAATGGGGAAGTCTGGAACCTCATTGCCCCCAGTTGTGCCGCCGTCAAAGCCGCTCTGCCCAAACTCCTTGGCATGGTCGCGATAGTTTTTGCCAACGCAGAAAATGTTTCGCACCGGCCTAGGAATTGGCGCCACGCGCCGGGATGTGGCGGCGATGCGGGGACAATCCTTCGGATCGGCAACAAGTGCCGCCAGCTTCAGGGCCATCCTGGGCCAGGTGTCGATCAGCGTCAGAAGCTCTTCTGCAATTCCAGCACCTGTCAAGTCCAGCTGGGTTCCGTCGCTGGCCTCGACTGCGACCGATAACGCACCGTCATTGGAGTAAGTGGCAAAGCGCATGATGATGGAGCCTTCCTAACTTGCAAGCGTGAGTGTTGAAGCGCCAAACATAGCCACAACTGTGTTGATGGGCTCGCGATTGCTGACGGCCTTCAACAGTCGGCGGCGTTCGCGACCGGCATTGACCAGCCCGGCCGCTACCAGTTCGCCGCGCCTCGCATAAAGATAGATACGGCCGGCGCCGCGTTCAACGCACCACTCGTCGCTATCGTCGCTGACCTCTCCGATAAACTGGATGTTACAGTCATATTGGTCGGTCCAGAACCACGGCGGCGCGTGATCGGGTTGCTGAGCATTCATGACGGCGGCGGCGGCGCGTTGCGCCATGACCTGGGCGTTGTCCCAAGATTCACGGCGCTGTGCTGGTGCATCGCCCGGACCTTTGAGCGCGGCTACATCGCCAACGGCATAGATGAAAGGATCGCTGGTACGACCTGTGGCATCGACCAAGATTCCGTTGTCAACCGCAAGTCCGCAGCTCTCTGCCAACTCTGTTTGGGGGCGCGAACCGATGCCGATGACGACGAGATCGGCTGGCAGCATTTCGCCGGATACCAGCCGTACGGCGGTTGTCCGATCGGAGCCCACGATTTCGGCGACGCTGTCGCCCGTTCTGATGTTTACGCCGCTGCGCTGGTGCAGATGGGTCAGTTCCTTTGAGAGCGATGGCGGAAACAGCCGTCCGGCGCAGCGCGCGGTGCCCTCCACCACCGTTACACCATGCCCCTGCCGGCGCGCAGCGGCGGCCACTTCCAGCCCGATAAATCCGCCACCGATGACGACGACCGATTGCCCAGCCGGTGCCAGAGCGGTGCGCAGGCGCAGGGCATGATCGGCATCGGCAAGATAGAAAATGCCGGCCTTGTCTGAGCCAGGGCAATCCAGTCGGCGCGGTTTCACCCCAGTCGCCAGGACTAACCGCTCATAGGGAACGACCGTTCCATCCGCCAGGTACAGTCGGCGCGTTGTACGATCAACGAAGTCAGCGCGGCAGTTGCCCCGCCAATCGATGGCCAGCGCCCTCTGCTGTTCTTCTGTCAGCAGCCCGTGGTCGCCCGGATCGGCTTCGCCGCACAAGACGTCCTTGGACAGCGGTGGCCGCTCATAAGGGCGGTGTGCGTCCTCCCCGATCATGGTCAAGGACCCGGAAAAGCCATGCTCGCGCATCGCCTCGCAGAACCGCACGCCTGCATGTCCGGAACCGACGATAACGGCCCGCTCACTCATAACTGAAACAAGGCCCTTGGAAGCGCATGTGCTGCGGCGAGCCCGGCAGCCCGCGCCTCGGCGCTTTCGTGTACATCTGGGATAATCAGGGGATGGATCGTGGTCAGGCCGCAATAGCCGAACGTTCCTTCGTCGATCAGGCGGCGCATCGCCGGGCCATAGCCAAATTCCTCGATCGTCTGCTGCCCTGCGCCAGCGCTCGCGACCAGCGCAATCGGCCGATTGCGCAGCAGGGGCCGATTGCCGCTTGCTTCCATCGCATAGGCCCAGCCCGCGGTGAGCACCCGGTCGATCCAGCCGCGCAGCCGCGCTGGAAAGGTCCACCAATAGATAGGGTAAACGAACACCAGCGCGTCGGCCGCCTCCACCCGCGCGTGCATCGACGCAACATCGGCCGGCACCGCTCCGCCCAGAAAATGATCCCGATCCTGTCGCTGGAACAGGCAGTCGAACCCATCGCGGGCGAGGTCGAGCAAGTCGACGTCATGCCCGGTTTCGCGCGCACCATCGGCCACGGCGCTTGCCAGCGCCGCGCAAAAGGACGTGCTCACTGGATGATCGAGGATAAGCATAATGCGCATGACGCCGTCTTCCCGTCAAAAGCGGATGTTGGCTTTCACAAACCATTCGCGCGGCCGGGCATAGGTGCCGGTTATGACGCCGATAGTGGCGATGTCATTATAGCCACTGACCAGATAGTCCTTGTCGAAAAGGTTCGTGACGCCCGCCGTCAAACCCCACTCATCATCCTCGGCGCGCCAGGACAGGCTGGCATTGAAGAGGCTGTAAGCAGGCTGGCGGATCTCGGGGGTGTTCACCGCATCTTTGAAATGGGCGCTGCGATAGCTCCAGTCGACCCGGCTGAAAACCTGTCCCTCGCCAAGCTGGAACAGATCGGCGGAAACACCCGCAGTGGCTGTCCAAGCGGGCACATTGCCGAACTTGTTCGCCGCCGTGATGCCCACCGCGGCTGGGTTGACGCGCAGATAGTCCGCGTGGGTATAACCAACCCCCGCCGTTAGACGGATAGCATCAGACAACACAGCTTCCGCTTCCAGTTCGAAGCCGCGGATACGCGCTTTGCCCGCGTTACGAACCTTTGGCGCGACGCCCTCATTCACGATGATCTGCAGCCCGCTATAATCGGACTGGAAAGCCGCCACATTGAACCGCAGGCGCCGGTCTAGCAATTCGCTCTTCATGCCAGTCTCGTAAGCTGTAACCCGTTCCGGCCCGAAGTCCGGGATGACGGCTTCCGGCGGAAAGACGCGCTGGGTGAAACCGCCGGATTTGAATCCTTTGGAATAGCTCACATACAACAGCAAATTTTCGCTTACCTTATAGTCTAGTGATACGGCGGGGGTAAATTCATTATCCTTCGTCGATGCCTCGGTCTGCGGCAGAATCAAGTTGCCATCCGGATTGCCGGTGGGGATGAAAAAGCGGCTTAACGCAAGCACCGTTCCGCCAGTGCGATCGTTCTGTATGAACTGGTCGGGCGTAAACCGCTTGGTTTCGCTGGTGTAACGTGCTCCAAGCGTTAGATTGAGCTGGTCGGTGACGGCAAAGCCCAATTGGCTAAAAGCGGCATAACTGTCGTTGCTGACCTTTCCGCCACTGACGAAATCCGCAACTGAAAAGGTCAGGCTGTTGACGTCCGTGCCCTTCTCCTTGAGATAATACAGGCCAACGAGCCATTTAAGCCGATCGTCGAACGCTGTTCCCGAAAATTGAAATTCTTGGCTGAATTGAATCTGACTATAGACGTTGCCGGTTTCCCCGATGGGAAGTGGAGACCCATCATAATCTTGAAAAAATACGCTTTTCAGATCGCGATAGGCACTGATTGATTTGAAATTGACGGCTCCCAATTCCCAGTCGACTGTCAGCGCGCCGCCCCACAGATCGAGATTGGAGAAATTGCCGCCGGTGGTGTTGGTCGCGCGGCGGTCCGCCGTGATCCACTGATCGTTGTAACATGCGGGGCTGTTGGGAACAGGCAGCCCGGTTGGTGGCGTGAAGCAGGTCGCGCCATTAACCGCAAAATTCCAGAAACCGGCAAAATCAGCCACAGGGTTGACAGCAATCAGCGTAAGCGGCTTGCCCTCTTCGCGTACACGGGTGCCGTCGATCGACATCGAAAGCATCAGCGTATCGGTGGCTTCCCACGCCAACTGAAAGCGACCCGACAGGCTGCTTTTATTGCCCATACGACCGCCATCCTGAAGACGTCGGTAGTATCCGTCGCGGTTCTGCGTCGATCCGGTGATGCGCATTGCCAGCCGCTCGCTCAGGGGGACATTCAGCATGCCCTTTACGTCGATCCGGCTATAGCTGCCTGTAACCGCCTCGAACTGTCCTGCGAACTCGTCGTCGGGTTGCTCCGACGTCAAGACAATTGCACCGCCAATAGTGTTCTTGCCAAACAAAGCGCCTTGAGGGCCGCGCAACACTTCGACCCGAGCAAGATCAACAGTATCGAGCAGCGAGCCCACCGACCGACTGATGTAGACACCGTCAAGATAAAGGCCCACCCCGGGATCGATGGTCAGGTTGAAATCGCTCTGGCCCACACCGCGTATGAACGCAGAGATGGTCGAGCTGCTGCCACCTAAAGCGGACGCACTGTCGATGATAAGGTTTGGCGTGAAACTGCCGATGTCCGCCACGTTGGCGACTTGGCGCTCGGCGAGCGCGGCCCCCGAAAAGGCAGTCACAGAAATAGGCGTGTCCTGAAGATTTTCCTCCCGCTTGCGAGCGGTAACAACAATTTCGTCAAGAGCCGTTTGAGCCTCCGTGCCCTGCTCCTGGGCTAAAGCAGCCTCGGATTGAATCGCCAAGCCGCCGAGAATCGCAACGCTCACTAAGGGACGGAGGAGACGCAAGGGCGTATTCGAGGTTTTCCTAACCCCTTGAATTTTTGCTTCTGCGTCAGAATTGTTTGTCGGCATCATCGCGAATCTCCCCTACAATGCCGGACACTTATTGTAGTACAATAATTAGTTGTCAATACCCGCTCGAACGTATATCTGAAATGCCGCACTTTAATTGACTTAAGACAGCTGTTCCAACGTCCGGAGCGTCGTGACAACTTTGGTGCGTTTGCGGGTCACTCGTCAGGAGGCGATCTGATCTGCCAGAATCGACCAATTGCATAGATTACAGTGGCAAAATGCCTGGATCGTAAACCATCTGGAGGATCGAGTATGGATACAGGGAGCCCATCGTGCCACAAAAAGTCTGACAAAATCATTTACGCCATTTATTAGGCCAACGGACGCTCTGATATCCACTGATGTTAAACTCAGGGGCGATAGCCCAATAAAAATCGTTCGACTGCCGCTTCAATCGACCCCTTAGTAACGGCGTGGGGACCTAACTCAGAATGTAGGAAGCGGCATTCCATCTCCGTAAGCCCGCGGACCATTCCATAGAAATGTGCGGCAGCCTCATCTGGATTTGCGTTTGCTAACCGGCCTTCAGCCATCGCTGCTTCAATTAACTCAGACAACTTTTTGGCTATTATCCGGTAACTTGCCTCGAGGTATATTTTACTGATGGTCGGATTGCGTTCCGCTTCTTCAGAAATCCTCCGATCAAAGCGGATAAAGCTTGGGTCGCTCAGAAAATTCATAATTGCTGCAGCAAAACTATTCAGTTCTGTTCGGATGGAACCCTCATCAAGGGGTATTTGAGACAAGTTGCTTCTTATATAAATGCATTCTCCTTCAACAACTGCAGCGAACAGATTATCTTTATTTTTGAAATTTTTATAAATCGTCACTTTTGATACATTGGCATTGGAGGCAATACGTTCAATCGATGCTGCTGCGAGGCCGTGCTCAAGAAATTCAGCGCGCGCCGATATAAGGATATCTTGACGTTTTCGTGATTGGTAAGCCGTTTGCAATTCCTCCTGAGCGAGCTTTCGCATCTCATACCTCAATCATGGAATTCGTGTTGAAAGGGCGCCTGACGGCATCTGGTCTGTTCGGGTTTAACTCGGCCCGAAGATTATGCTAAATAAGATACAGAACGTATAGATTTCAGGTATGCGATCATGTCAACTGTTCCCCCGGCCATAACATAATAACTATCAGTGCTTCAAGTCAGCCCTATCTACGCACATTTTCCGATTTTCCTGATTCCTATTGGCAGGCCACCGTGAGACAGCCGCGGTACCGAGCTAGCAAATTCGTCTGCGGCGTTTGGGCGCCCATGCCTAAATGCTGCACTGTCACGCCGATGCGAAAAATCATGGGCTCGAAGCACAAAGGTTGCCGCGACCTCGCCCGTTTCGTTGTCATGACCGACGCCTACCTAGTTTCACATCGACAGTGAAAAAAGGTCCAGATGCTGTTCGCGCACCTTAAACAAATCCTGAAACTCGACTGCCTACGTCTTCATGGTCCCTACGGCGCAAAACACGAGATACCCCTCGCATCAGAATCAGCCCAAAACCCCGCAAACTCGCCAGACTGCTCCCAATTTTGGTGACAGCGGCCGCTTGAAAAGGTTGCCACTGTCGTTCGCCTTGCTTTGTCAACTACCATCGAAGCCGCCAGCACCGACTTTTCGAATGAATTTTGCGCAATCCGGAAGGTCCGGTATCAAGCCAACGGTATCAACAATTTGGTTTCTCCACCGGTTGTTGCAGCTACTGCTTGGCACCCTTAAATCAAACGTTCTTTCATTGATCCTTGAAGGTCACGGCATATTCTTCTCAATCAGCGTCCGTCTTGGAGGATGATTTCCATTCGTCGGTTAGCATCCCATTAAAGCCCCAGTCTTGTTCGTTCAATTCGTTAATCAATATATGTATATGTTCCGGCCGCTTACATGCCACCGTGACGAGGGTCTGAGTAAACTCCTTGATTATCTTGCGTTTCTGATCGCGGTTGAGGCCCTTGGTGACCTGCAAATTAATGACCGGCATTTACCTGCCTTTCCCCGGTTTCTGTTTGTTGCGGTGGTGCATGGCAGTCCAGTTCCTTCAAACGCCGAACTATATTGCCCAGAGCTCGTAAATCGCCGATCTCCAGGCCCTCTAGCACCCGTAGATCGAGAGCATCTATTTCACGCGACAGCGTCTCGTATGTGGCTACTCCCTGGGACGTGAGACTGTACAGCCTTTTCAGGCCGTTGGTCTGACTGCGGTGCCGCTCGACCAGCCCGTCCTCGTCCATACGCGAAAGGAGACCCGACGCACCGGCCATTTCCAGTTCCATCGCGGATGCTACGGAGGAGACTGACATCGACTCCTGCTCATGCAAAAGATGAAGAATATACATCCGCTGGGGTGTTTGGCTTCCCAACAACGGGCGGTAAAGCGCCTGAGCTTTGCGCCATCCCACGTAAAGGAGAAAGCACGGCAGATAGGAGAGGGACGTTCGCACGCCCGGTTCGGGCCATACAGCATTATCTTTTTTCATGGTCCAACCAATCTTGGTTTGACATAGTTGAGGAAGAAGTTGTGCAACCCGGCATAGCGAAAACCAAACTCGCGGCAGATGATTGTCGGATCTTCCCCGAGCCCGAGCGCCGCCGGTTGCGAGGCGATGTCTAGATAGTCTGCGGCGATTCGGTCTGCGGCATCGCCGATCTGCTCGCGCCATTGTTCGGCGAAGTCCCGAGGACTAATTGGGACGTAAACCAAGTCGCGGCCCAGAGCGTGGGCGGCTGCCTCAGCGAGACGCACCCCAGTGACACGCTCGCCTATCGCGTATTCATTGCTTACAGCAGTTTCTTGCGCAAGGATAGCTGCCACCAGCATTGCCTGATCATCACAACTTATCCAGCGGTAAAGGAAATCCTCAGGCAACATATACGACAGATTGCCGCTTGCCATACCGGCGATGCTATCCGGTGTGAGTAGATTGTCGAGATACCCCCCTGGCTTGATGACGATCGTCTCAATAGGCAGATCCAAAGCCAGGTCGACATCGCGACGAACCTCGTCAAAACTCTGTGATACACTTAAACCGTGCGCCGTCACCAGCCAGCTGCTCGTCCACACCACGCGTTTTATTGATGAGCGCTTGAGGGCGGCACGAATGGACCTGCGGTAGAAGGACAACTCATCTTGGCCCAGACCGGCTGTGATTGGTACGCAAACAAATGCATCAGTGGCGTCTTCTAGCGCCTTGTCCAACACGGCGTCATGCGACTCGCTTATATCGAGAGACTCAATTCCTAAATCCGCTAAATCGTCCAGGGATATTCGGTTGCGACCAAGTGCACGAACAGGGACGCCGTTCAATACCAACCGACGAGCAACCGCACCTCCCTGCACGCCCGTCGCGCCAAAAACAACAGTTCTGGATCGATTGACCATAATTCTACTTCGCATGCGAAGTAGAATTATGCAAGCGAAATGCGTATCGTTAGCGTCGAGAATGTGCCAGCTGATTTCGTCATACTCACACAGCGTCGGATCAAGCTCAAGACGACCGAAGGCGAAGAGCGGATCAAACGCTTCATCGTTGATCTAGGCATATTTGCAGCACAAAATGGCCTGTTGGCCGAAGTGGCTTTGTAACCGGAAGCAAGGTAGCGGAGGGAGTTCGCCTCGCATGTTCAGTCGTTCGGTAGCTCTGCGAGGAACCCTAGAGGCCGTTGTTTCAGATACTTCATTGACTGCGGCGCATTTATGAAATTGCCTAAAAATTTACACACCCTATTTTGTTGGGCGATATTGGCGACCGTCAATCTGACCGGATTTGGCCATGGTAGTTGATCCCGTTGTACTATGCTGCAGCCCGTCAACCAACTATTCTATTATATCGAATTTATAAGCAGATTTTTTACGACTGTTGCGCATAGGTGACCATCTCTAAATCTGAACTCGCCCCAACAGCCTTGGGTTTAATATTCAGCTTGGAGTTTCCCTCATGTCCATCACCGCAACCGCAACACCTGCGAAAAGCTTGCTCAATTCAGACGATCACGCACTCATGTTGATCGATTTCCAGTCCCAAATGGCATTTGCAACCAAGTCGATCGCCCCGGAGTTGCTTCGCAACAATGCCGCCCTCGTCGCCCGCACGGCGACTGGCTTCAATATCCCGACAATTCTCACTACGGTTGCTGAGAAAAGCTTCTCGGGCCCCATGTTCGACGAGATTACGGACGCCTTTCCCGGTCAGGCTCTGGTGGATCGCACCAGCATGAACTCCTGGGAAGACGAAGGGGCTATCGAGGTAGTGAACCGTATTGGCAAGAACCGGGTCGTCTTTGCGGGCCTGTGGACATCGGTATGTATTGTCGGACCTGTCCTGTCAGCGATCGAGCAAGGGTTCGAAGCCTATGTCATCACGGATGCTTGCGGCGACGTTTCGACGGAAGCACATGAACGCGCGATCGAGCGCATGATTCAAGCGGGCGCCCGCCCGTTGACCTCCGTCCAATATTTGCTCGAAATTCAGCGAGATTGGGCTCGCAGCGATACCTATGGCCTGACCACCGGCATCGCGGCTAAGTGGGGCGGGGCATATGGTCTCGGCATCAATTACGCGAAGGCCATGTTCGGCGGGTCTGAAGGCGGCCATTGAACCAGATTGTGGCCGGGCTTCTCTTCCCCCTCCCAAGAACCCGGTCGCATTCCTTCTCCATCTGCCCGGAAAAGAAGCCCGAATGAAACTCTACCTTTTCTCCTTGGCCGCGGGATTGCTCGTTGGCGTCATTTATCACCTAATTGGCGTACGTTCGCCGGTTCCGCCGGCCGTCGCCCTGATTGGTCTGCTGGGGATATTGCTCGGAGAGCAAATCGTTCCATATGCCCGCGATTTGGCTTTCAAGGCGAAGCAAGCCGGTGCAATGCATTCCGAATGCACCATTGATAATCCGGCTAACGAGCCCGGCAATGACGAGCGGCCCAGATGACCCGCTTGACCCGCCGCGAAGCGCTCGTGAGTGCCGCCAGCGCCGCCCTGATCCCCGTCTCGGAGACCTTTGCCATGACCAATGCCAACCAGACCGGAAATGACCTAATTCTCATAAACGCCAAAGTGACCACTCTCGACCGGGCAAACCCGATCGCCGAGGCTGTTGCGGTCCGCGACGGCAAGTTCCTCGCGGTTGGTTCAGAGCAGGAGGTACATGCAGCAACAGGTCCTGGAGCCATGGTCATTGATGCGAAGGGCCGCCGCGTGATTCCCGGGCTTATTGACAGCCACATCCACATCATCCGCGGTGGGCTGAATTACAACATGGAATTGCGCTGGGAAGGAGTGCCAAGCCTTGCCGAAGCAATGGCGATGCTAAAGCGGCAGGTGCAAAATACCCCGCCGCCGCAGTGGGTCCGAGTTGTTGGCGGCTTCACTGAGCATCAGTTCGCCGAAAAGCGCCTGCCGACGCTCGGCGAACTCAACGCGGTCGCTCCCGAGACGCCGGTGTTCATATTGCATCTTTATGATCGGGCCTTGCTAAATGCTGCAGCGCTACGTTCAGTAGGCTATACCAAGGACACACCGAACCCGCCGGGCGGCGAGATTGTCCGCGATGCTGAAGGCAATCCCACAGGGATGTTGCTGGCACAGCCCAATGCGACCATTCTTTACGCAACGCTTGCCAAAGGCCCGAAGCTTCCGCCCGAATACCAGTTAAACTCGACCAGGCATTTCATGCGCGAACTCAATTCCCTGGGTGTGACCAGCGTGATCGACGCCGGTGGCGGTTCGCAGAATTATCCCGACGACTACGAAATCATCGAAAAACTCCATCAAGACGGTGAACTGACGCTGCGGATTGCTTACAATTTGTTCACCCAGCGGCCAAAAGAAGAGCTTAAGGATTTCGCGACCTGGTCCACGCAGGTGAAGCCTGGCGACGGCGACGACACCTATCGTCACAACGGCGCTGGAGAGATGCTCGTCTATTCAGCTGCAGACTTTGAGGATTTCCGCGTTGAACGACCGGATATGCCGCCGACGATGGAGAGCGATCTCGAACCGGTGGTGCGCTTGCTGGCCGAGCGCAAATGGCCATGGCGGCTCCATGCAACCTTTGACCAGACGATATCGCGTGCGCTTGAAGTGTTCGAGAAGGTCAACAAGGATATACCGCTGTCCGGCCTGAACTGGTTTTTCGACCATGCCGAGACGATCAGCGAGCGCAATATCGATCGCATCACCGCGCTTGGCGGCGGCATCGCGGTGCAACATCGCATGATGTTTCAGGGCGAATACTTCGTTGAGCGCTATGGCGCAAAGGCTGCTGAAACGACACCGCCCATTAAAAGGATGATGGCAGCCGGCCTTCCGGTTGGCGCGGGAACCGACGCAACGCGGGTTGCAAGCTATAACCCTTGGGTGTCCCTATCCTGGTTGGTGACGGGGCGAACACTTGGCGGCACGACACTCTATCCGGTTCGCAACAGGCTTGATCGGGAGACCGCGTTACGCCTGTGGAGCGAAGCAAACACCTGGTTTTCAAACGAGGTCGGCAAAAAGGGTCAGATCAAGCCGGGACTGCTCGCTGATTTTGCGGTCCTATCCGATGACTATTTCGGCGTACCCGAAAGCGAGATCGTCCATTTGCGCTCTATGCTGACCATCCTCGGCGGCAAGATCGTTCATGGCGAAGGCGATTATGGCGCGATTGCTCCTGAATTGCCCAAGCCGATGCCCGACTGGTCCCCTGTGGCAACCTTCGGCGGGTATCATCGCCGCCCTGAAGATGCCCAGAAGCTTGCATCGGCCTGCGGCTGTGCTTCGGCCTGCGTAGTCCATGGTCATGATCATGCGGCAGCACTCGGGGCAAAGATCCCGGTCGCTGACGTGCAAAGTTTCTGGGGGGCATTCGGCTGTGGTTGCTGGGCTGTCTGAGGCATGACGGCTACCGCTTCTGCGGCCCCACTCACCAATCCGGTCTTTCGGGCTTTGTGGATTGCGACCGTCGTATCCAATGTCGGCACGTGGATGCACGACATTGGCGCAGGGTGGCTCATGACCTCGCTATCGGCGCAGCCGATGATGGTGGCGCTGGTGCAAGCGGCAACCACTTTTCCGATGTTCGTGCTGGCGCTGCCTGCCGGCGCGCTTGCCGATATTATCGACAGACGCCGGCTGCTCATTGGAGCGCAGATCTTCGGTTTGACGGCGACGGCTGCATTGGCTGCGTTGACCTTCGCGGGAGTGACGACTGACTGGCTGTTGCTGGTTTTCACAGCCACCATTGCAATTGGCGCTGCGTTTTCGGCGCCGGCATTTCAGGCGATCGTGCCGGAACTGATAGAGCCATCTGCATTACAGCAGGCGGTCGCGCTGAACTCGCTTGGCATCAATGTTGCGCGGGCGATCGGGCCAGCTGTTGGGGGCCTGATAATTGCCGCTTCAGGCCCTGCCGCGGTCTTTGCGCTCAACGCGGTCTCGGTGACGGGCGTCGTGATTGTCCTGACCCGCTGGCAGCGGAAGGTACCAGAACGTCACTTGCCTACCGAACATATGCTCGGTGCGATGCGGGCAGGTCTGCATTATGCCATGCGCGCACCGGAATTACGGATCGTACTGGTCCGTGCGATTGGCTTCTTCCTTTTCGCGAGCGGGCTGTGGGCGCTGCTGCCCATCTTTGCCCGACACACCCTGGGTCTCGGTCCTGCCGGCTATGGCGGACTGCTCACCGGCTTGGGCGTTGGCGCCGTCGTGGGCGCGCTGCTGTTACCAAAGTTGCGGGGAAGCATGGGCGCCAATGCGATTACACTTGCCGCCTCGACACTGCTGGCATTGTCGATGACAGGACTATCTTTGGCGGACAGTTTCTGGCCAGCGTCAATCGCCTTGTTCGCAGCCGGGCTCGCGTGGATTGCAATGATGGCGTCGCTCAATGGTAACGCGCAGGCGACCTCTCCGGGTTGGGTCAAAGCGCGCGCGCTCGCGATATACTTACTGATATTTCAGGGATCAATGGCGGTGGGATCTGCGATCTGGGGTGCCACTGCTACCGCTATCGGTGTCCCTTCGACACTTCTTGTCGCGGCAGCTTTGCTCTTGTCCATCAGCCTGCTGCTTGCGTGGCGATTCCCGCTAGGTTGCGCGAGCGCGCTTGATCTCTCGCCATCCGCGCATTGGCCTGCCCCGATTGTCGATGACGCCATCGAACACGATAGCGGGCCGGTGCTGGTCACTATCGAGTATCGCGTCAAGCCTCCGAAAACACGCGAATTTTTTGTCGCGATGCAGGAAATGGGACGATTCCGTCGCCGTGACGGGGCTATTCACTGGGGCGTCTATGAAGATACGGCGCAACCGGGGATCGTAGTCGAAACGTTCACCGCCGAGAGCTGGCTTGAACATTTGCGGCAGCACGAACGTGTAACAAACGCTGACCGTGCGCATCAAGAGGCGCTGTCAGCATATCTGCTCGACGACACGCCGCCTATTGTGCGGCATTTCATCACGCGGTGAGGGACTAAAGTTCTTCACAGAAAAGCGGCTTTAGAGGTCAGTCATCCCTGCGATCTCTGCGTCGTTCCTGCCCAGCTCCACAAATTGCTCGAGCAGCCATGACGCAGCGGGTCCAGGCGGCGTGTCGCGCCGCCAGACGCCGGCGAAGCGATAGGTTCCGCCCGGATAGTCTGGCATTTCAAGCCGCACCAGTTTACCGGCAGCCACGTCGGCTTCCACCATATCCAAAGGCATGTTTCCCCATCCGATGCCTTCACGCAGCAAAGCGTGCTTGGCCCCAAGGTCGGCGAGCCGCCAGGTTTTCGCACTGATCACAGAATAATCGCGACCCTCGGTGAAATGCGAGCGATCGGTGAGAACGAGCTGGAGATGATCGCGTCCAGCACCAGGAGGGATGCGGTCCGCTTTGCCGAGCACATGGTCAGGCGCGGCAACCGGCACCATCAAGATCGAACCGGCTCCGATGCACTCGACGCCTTCGACGCCCGCTGCCAGGGGGCCCGAAATGCCGATGATCGCTTTGTGGTCGAGGACCATCGCGGTGATCGCACCCAACGCTTCGACATGAAGGCGAAGCTGCACGGTGGGGAATTCTATGGCAAAAGCACGCAATATCTGAGCAAGGCGGGCCGAAGGCAACATGACATCGACGGCAAGATCAATCTCGGCTTCCAGTCCGTCGAGCATGCCCTTCACCTTTGCGCGCAGTCCATCCATGCCAAGTGATATCGCACGTGCTTCGGCAAGCAAAGCGCGACCAGCAACCGAAAGTTGCGGCTTGCGTGTTCCTTCCCGCTCAAACAGCGACAGCCCCAGCTGCGCTTCCAGGTTTGTGATGCCATAGCTAATGACCGAGACGGCGCGATTGAGCCGCCGTCCCGCCCCAGCAAAACTTCCCGTATCGACGATGGCCAGAAAGATGCGGAGCTGGTCAAGCGTCGGTGTACCAGGAATATGCATTAGTTGAGTTCCTCGAACGTCTCAATGGTTTTATCCTTCTGAAATCGGCAAACCGCAACGCCTAAATGAAGTTTAACCAAGGCCCACTGGCCGTTCTAGGGGTAACCAACCATGGGTGAAGGTCAGCCCTCTTGAATGCCTCGGCGCAGCTAACAACGGTTAGCTCGATATCAAGCATCACCTATCGTTTGCGGACTATATACGCCTTATTGGCAGGTACACGGAAATCACGCCGAATTTCAGTGTTAATAAGCGGTAACGTGGCGCTTATGCTATTATGCCTCGGCAGGCGGCTGGAAGAAGCATCGCCGTCCGGCACCATTTTAACAGTATCGGGAAGTTCACTGTTGGGGATTGGTCACATTGCAAACCGGGGGTTGCGCTAACCGTGGTTAAATCATCCTTGTCAGTATAATCCCCATTTTTCGCTATTGCAAATGAATCGCAACATCGGTAGGGCTTCGATTAAGCAGTTCTAAGAATGATCCGCAATAAGGTATATTTGTTATTTGTCGCTACCGCACTCACAACGCCCAGCCTGGGATACTCACAAGAGGCTCCTGAAGAAGATATTGAATTTGTCGACGCGGTCATTGTGGTCACCGCCACACGGTCAGGCTCCGCGATTGAAGAACTTCCCTTATCAATCTCAGTCGTTAGCGAGGCTGAAGTTCAAGACCAGCTGCGGCAAAATAGGAACATCCTGACTGGCTTAGAATTTGTCCTTCCCGGCCTGAGTGTGCAGGATCGCGAGACCCTTGGCAGTTGTTCGGGGCGGTACGGCGCTTTACGGCTCGGGCGCCCCTGAATTATAAAATAATTATCAGCTTCAAGGCAGCCCATACTTCGCCGGGTTCGAGCGGCTGACTGCCGGCGACAAAATCGCGCCTGCAGCGGGTCGGACATATATGAGGCGGACGTTCCATGGTGCGGAGCAAAAACGGGATCCCCTGTCGCTGCCGAAGCCCCGCGCCACATTGCCGACGTTTATGCGGTCGAAGCCAAAGCCAAAGGGCAAACGCGCAAACAGCATCTGCAGGGGCGGCGCACCCCCTCTGCTAGTCCTGTCACGGCGTTCAAGGTCTGGTTCGAAGGCAAGCTAGTTAATATCCCGCCCAAAAGCTGTTTTGACGATAGGGTCCGTTATGCGCTTGGGCGCTATAGCGGTTCCCGAAAGACGGCTATATCGAACTCGCCCCCAACACAGTCGAACCCGCGATCCACCCGGTTGCGCTGGACCGTAAGTAAGATCTGGCCGCAGGCGCGAGAGTGTCGATCACCGTCAGGCCGCAATCGCCTCGAGCATTGAATTGCCAAGCTCGACGGCATTGAACCCTATGCCGGGCGGCACGAAATGCTCAAACGCATGGTCGGAGGCCACCAACCCAACTCGATTAACTCATACCCTGGGATTGGGCACCTGAGCATGGCTATCCTGCATTTGTGAAATAACCGGAAGCTGGTCACCAGCTTTCTCTCTTGCAGCCTCGTCCCGTCCGCGCCGATCCCCTTGACGCGCCGAGCTTGACACAAGGGCCGCATTACTGCAGGTATTCCTAACGATCGTTCGTTAAGTGAAGGAATAATGTAATCATGGAGGCCGCTCTTTCAAAGTCGACCAAGGAGCGGCTTCGCTGCGAAGCGTTGGATGTCGTGGCAACGAGTGGGATCGAGGCGCTGACTGTTCGTACGCTGTGCAGGCGCGTCGGCATCCGGGAAAGCAGTTTCTATGCGCATTTCCCCAACAAGCGCGGACTGATTGATGAGCTATTGCGAGCCACTGGTGCAGAAAAACCCCAGCTGCTGGTCGAAACGCTGGCGGAGCAATCCTTGCCTTTCGCCAATTTTGCAAGGCGGCTCACCGAAGGACTAATGTCAATCTGGACTGACGCCACTGCGCAGAAGCTGCGTGCATTGCTCGAGGCAGAGATTGCGAAATCTCCAGAACTGCGCGCGCGCTTCAACAGTCAGGTCCTATCCATGATCGACACAGTGGGTACAGTGCTGCAGCGCTATAGCGGCGACTTCCCCACTCTGATGGCGACTGCGCCGCGTGTTCTGGGGTGGTCGCTTGTCGCGCCTGTGGCGGCTATGCGTGCAACTTTGTTCGCACACGGCGCACTGCCTGGTCATGTCGCTGAGGGACGCGCGATTGCCAGTGCCCATGTTGAATCGTGGATTGCTGCCTATGAATGCGGCTCGCCCGCGAGGAAAAAATGACGATGAAGCGTGTAACGCTTCCGCAATTTGCGGTCGGCCTGCCAAGCTCCGCATGCCTTGCACTGATAGCTCTGTTGAGTGGTTGCGGCGGTTCGGCGGATGGGTCGCAGGCACCGCCGCCTGTCACCGTTCCTGGTACCGGCAACCCTGCTCCCGCGCCTGCTCTCAACGCACGCTGCACGATACCCAATCGTACCGACGGTGTATCGTTTGGAGCAAATGTAAACGCCCTTTTTTGGGAATCGCATTACCAAGACCAGCGCCTTCTGACATCTGTCCGCTCGCTCGGACAGCCGGTCATCCGTCTTCCTGGTGGTACCGAATCGGATTATTTCGACTGGACCTTGGGCCGGCCAGTCGATGCTTGCCGTTATAACAGTTGTCGCACGTGGGACAGCGCAACGTTAACGCAACCCGCGCTCTATCAGGGGTTCGGAAGTTTTCAGAACAGCACCTCGGACAGTTTTGCTGCCTTTTCGCGCAATGTCGGTGGGCGGACGCTGTTGGTGGCGAACACGATGACCGCGAGCGTGGAAGAGAATGTGCGCTGGATTGGCAACGTTAGAGCAGCCGGTGATCGAGTTTCGCTGATCGAACTCGGAAACGAACCCTATTTCGGTCAGGTTGAGGGCACCGACAACACCCAGCGTCTGTATCCGACCGCGGCATCGCACGTCGCTTATGCAAGACGGATGGCTACGGCATTGCGCAATTCTGTGCCCGGAGTACTTATGGCATATCCCGCATTCGTACCGCGCGTGGACGGAACGACGGGCACGCCAACTGCGGGCCACGATGAACGTATGCTAACCTGGAATGACAGGATGCTGGCAGCAGGCATAGCAGGCGATGTTGATGCGTTCGCATTACATTTCTATCCTAGGTTACCAGGCAGGCGCGGTGCCAATGACGAAGACTATCTACGCACATTATCCGGTTTTCCTGAGTCATATTGGCAGGCCACTGTGAGACAGCCGCAATGGTCCGTACTTCCTGCCAACAAGCGGCTGTGGATTACAGAATTAAACGCCAGCTTCGCTGACGCACCCGAGCTTGTGGGAAGCTGGGTACACGGCCTTATCCAGGCCCAGTTGATGCTGCTAATGATTCAAGACGCTCGCGTCGACGTGGTGCTGCAACACATGCTTGCAGGCAACCCGCAGTGGCAGGCAGTTGTTCATCCCGGACGAATGTCTGACATTCCCGTCGCCCCTGGATTTACCCCTTATGCCCTGACCGCAACTGGCGAGACCCTTGCCGTTCTTTCTGACACATTGCGGGATGCGACATGTGTCGAACGTGTCGAAACCGGTGCAGCAGGTGCAGTGGGGGTGTTTGCGCGCAGCGCAAGCGACACACGAGCCGTGTTCGTCAACATAAGCAACGCGCCGGTGACGATAGACATTCAATCGCTTGGCTGGACCAGCGCCACGGCCATCGAGCGTACTGCAGTTCCGCTGGGTCGGCCTGCCGCGGGGACAGCAATATCAATTAGTTCGCTTACGCCGCGTACCGACGGCCGGGGCATCGCCATCGCCCCCTATGCGCTTACAACGCTTAGAGGCACACCATGAATATAGCACCGCGAACCCTCCATGATATCGAACGATGCAATTCCAAACTTGTTTGCCAGCCCTGCAGCAGACGAAGAGATTAAATACGAGCTTCAAAAACCTTTGTGTGTATGTCAGTAGTTGGGCGTGGCGGCGGGTTTAGTGCCTGTGGCGTTGCAGCCTTCGGTGTTCGCGCAAGCAAGCACAATTTGGGAATTCTGATCCCGCCCAATCCCCATGTTTGGATTTCGCGTCGGAATCACCCTTCAATTTGGATACCTAGCAGAGATCAGGACCAAACATTGCGGTTTTAAACTGAAAAATTGTGTTTTCGTTTGAATACTGATCAGCTTTTCAGCCCCGGGGCTACGGGACCCCAAATTGCGCTAAAGCCAAGAGACATTTGGGCCATTCGTTTCTATCTCGATGAGCACAAAAGACTTCGCAACCGAGCACTTTTTCTATTGGCAATTCGCAGAAAGCTACGTCGTAGTGATCTTGCTAAACACAAAATTGGCGACCTTGTAAGTGTTGGCCAAATCCGCAACCGAGCATAAGACTAGCAAGCCCAGCCAGTTCGAGATCATGGCGAAGGCCCTTAAATGCCTCCTTTTGGAGGCGTAATTGCGGCAAGCGGCAATTAATTCATCTCGTGCACGGCGGCAGCTTTGTTGGAAGACTGAAATAGTTTGCACAGCTAACGATACCGATCGAAGCCGCATCGTGGCACCACGGAAATAAAACGATATTCGACTGCGTTATTGGTCCCGAGCCGACTATTGCGATGCGAAGTTGAGAGGGTCCAAAATATCTTCCAGATCTGACAAGGCATAGGGCTTGCTAAGAAAGCGGGTGCGACCGTCCTTCGAGCTATTTCTTTCGTCTCGCTCAGGAGCATCTCCGGTCGCGATAACGATTTGCATGTCAGGCCATCGCGCTTGTGCCTGTGCTACAATCTCGTGACCCGGAACATCAGGTAATCCGAGATCGGTGATAAGGACATCAAATGCACTAGCGTTTAATAGCGTAATTGCTTCGGTTCCGGTCGAACAACCTTTAGTTTCATGGCCAAGTTCGCCCAGCATTTCCAGCGCGGCCAAACGTATTAAAGCTTCGTCTTCAACCAAAAGAATTCGCAACGATTTTCGCGCGTTTCCTATGGCACGGCAGTTAGTCATATTAGATTGACCGTCCGTCTTTGCGCGGTCGATACATTCACGCACCCGGCGGGCCAGAGCGTCTCGACTATATGGTTTGCTTAGCAGGCTGACCCCGTCGTCCAGTCTGCCAGCGTGAACGATCGAATTTTCGGTGTATCCCGATGTGAACAGCACAGCGATATCAGGAAGCAATAGCTTGGCTCGATCTGCCATTTCGCGGCTTTGCAGTTTTCCTGGCATGACGACATCGGTGAAGAGCAGATCAATCCTGGCCCCGCTCTCAATTATCGCCAATCCGGCTGCGGCGTCTTCCGCCGACAAAACCCGATACCCAAGTTCCTTTAGCAACCCCGTAACAGTGGAACGCACATCTTCATCATCTTCAACGACGAGAATATTTTCCGTCCCGCCAATGATAGCGCCTGACACGTTTTCATTAGGAGCTTCGGCTTCTTCGATCGAACGTGGTAGATACATTCGAAATGTAGTTCCGTGTCCTTCCTCACTGTATACAGTGACTTGGCCACCTGATTGCTTGACGAATCCATACACCATACTCAAGCCCAGACCCGTTCCCTTTCCCACCTCTTTGGTGGTAAAAAACGGTTCAAATATCTTGTTTGTGATTTCGGGCGACATACCGCAACCTGAATCAGTTACGGAAAGTGTCACATATTGGCCTGGTTCCAACCCCGGATGTCGACGAGCGTAAAATTCATCAACGTCTGCGTTGCTCACTTCGATCGTAAGCCTGCCTTGGCCATCCATCGCGTCACGTGCGTTGATCGCCAGATTTAATATGGCGCTCTCGACCTGCGCTTCATCGACAAAACTGTTCCACAGCTGGTCACTAACGATAATTTCAACGTCAATCCTCTCGCCCAGAGCGCGGTGCAACATATTGCCCATGCCGCTCGTCACTTGGCCAAGATGGCAAGTTTTTGGAGCCAGAGCCTGTTTCCTACTAAATGCCAGAAGCTGTTGCGCGAGCTTTGCCCCGCGCTGGACGCCGGCGGAAGCCATTTGAATACGATGTTCAGAGCGAACATTCCCGGCAACATCGCGTTTGAGCAGGTCCAGATTACCTCCAATAATCTGTAGCAAGTTATTAAAATCATGCGCAACCCCGCCGGTGAGCTGACCCACGGCCTCCATCTTTTGCGCCTGTCGCAGTTGCGCTTCGATTTCTTCGCGCTCCGATAAAGCCTGTTCGATCCGCGCTTCAAGTTCAGCATTGAAGTTTTTTAGCGTTTCGCGCGCTTTAATTTCATCCGTGATATTTTTCGCTTCGATGACCGTTCCTAAAGACTTGCCAGAGACATCGCGGATTGGGCTCGCGGTATAGGATACTGGATAGAAGCTGCCATCCTTGTGGACAAAAACTTCTTCGCCTTGCATTTGGTTGTTTTCAGGCAGAGCGTGATCAATTGCGCATTCCGCCAAGGGGAACGCGCGACCGTCTGGGTAAGTGTGATGGATTACGTCGTGAAGCGTGCGCCCTTCTGTTTCCTCAAAAGAATATCCCGTTAGCTGCTCTGCCGCTCCGTTCATGTAGACGCATTGCTGGTGTTCATTCATCAGAAACACTGCCATTGCGGTATTGTTGAGCACCGTATCCAGGCGATTTGTCACACTTTGTAACTCCCGGCGTGTCGCGTTACGTTCGGTTATATCCTCAATCGTAGCATAGAAGACGGGGCGTCCTTGATCGCGCAACAACTGGAGCTTTACGAACACATCGTAATCGCGACCGTCTTTGCGGCGGTGAATAGTCTCAAAAGTAAGCAAGGGAACTTTGCCCGTTTTGAGGGGCGATATCATCTCCATAAAGGCTTCTTGCGAAAATGCAGGTTTGATCTCGACCGGGGTGAGATGTCGCAACTCCTCGATTGAGTAGCCAAGATTTTCGCGCGCGCCTCTGTTGACCAAAATGAATTTTAGCGTTTCGGCATCGAAGATGAAAGTCTCGCTGGCAGAATCTTCCACAATTCGTCCAAGTCGTTCCGCAACCGAAGTTGTTGCCAGTCGCTCAAGTTCAGCTGCCGCGCGACCGGCAAACAATTCGAGTGTCAGCCTTGGTTCAAGCAGCTCATCGATTTTTTGATCGTGAAAAATAGCCATGAGCCCTAACAGCTTTCCGTCGGTACTATGCAGGGGAACGCCGACATAACTTTGCACCCCGAAACGAGAGAGCATTTCGTCTTCCGGAAACTGTTCCTGCACATGCTCACGGAAATAGCAGACTTCACCCGATGCCACATTAGAGCATGGGGTGCCATTTAGGTCATATTCGATATTGTCTTGCCGTCGACCATCTCCCCAGAAGGCAATTGTTCGCGCTATATGAGGCCGTTCCTGATCAATTTCACACAACATAACCCAGCGAACCTCGAGAGTGTGTGACAGAAGTCTAACTGTTTCCTTGAGGAATGGCATGCCCACGAGACGGGCGCATTCGATGACCTCGTCTGAAAATATGTTAAGCTTTGACCCACCAAAATTGTTGTTGGATTTCGAAACAGCCTTACTCAATTTTTCTGTCATACCCTAGGTGCTCCGACGAGGAACCAAACGAACGATGACGAGCTAAGCATCATAATCGATAATCGTAAAAGATGAAGAGCCAAAAATCCCTGATTTGCTTTGGGGGCCGCGCATTCATGAGCGTAAATTGGGCTACACGTCTGCCGTCCTCAAACTTCCGACGAGTGGGACAGCAAGAGAAGTTTGCCATATTCAGCCTTTGGTTGAGTAGGCAAAAACCTAGGGTCTGTTTATCGGGAACCATCACCCAACGAAGACCTTCTGGTTACTGCTCAAGACTCGCCCAAACAGCAATGTGGGCCTGCCGATCACGGCCCATTGCCGACGTTTCGCTTCCCGCACCATTCTAGTCATTTGCACCCCCTACCTCGTCCACATAAGAAGCGCCGAAGATATTCTACGATGCTGCTTTCGGTGCGCTTGGTCGCTAGACGGTTACTTTGCATTCAGAGTCTGTGTTTTTTTGGGCTTTCAACCGCAAATCACCATTTCAACTGCATGTCTTGTCTTGGTCTTCACTGTAGCGAGAAGGACGGCTGACTTGCGAGCGACAGTCGAAACGTTTGCATGAAAGAAGATTCGGTAACACTCAGCAGTGCTGCAACCGTCATATCTCCGATGCCACTTTCTAAAATTCGTATTTGTTCGACCATCACACTGGCGTCAGCATAAGGCCCCGCATCTCATAATTCTGAGTTGTTTCTGCTCAACCCGTTAATGAAATCAGCGGCCATCTGATGGAAGCGACGGAATACGTTTCTGTAATCGGATTTCTTAGCGATCGTGCCGACCGGGCCTATACAATCGTTATTGCCTCGAGTGCGTACGCAAGCCTTCCGAGTTTGGCCTTGGTACCTGGATAAACAGCGTAGACATCGATATTCGCCAAAACAGCATCAGGAAGGATCGCGATCAAACGTCCTTGCGCAAGGTCATCAGCTACCAAGTAGGACGGTAGCACGGCAACACCCGCCGCCGAAAGCGACAGACGACGCACGGCTGCCATGTCGCTGACTGTCCAGCGCGGCGTAATGTTCAAATCCACCAAGCCATCTTGCCAGCCAATGCGCCAGCTTGTCCGGGGGGCATAGGTCCGCTGGACAATACAGTCATGCGCCAAAAGGTCTTCTGGGGTAGCTATGACCGCGTGGCGCGCAAGATATTCAGGTGTCGCGCAGATATGCAATGCGAAACTGTCGATGCGTTGCGACACGAGACCCGATTCAGTCGGTTCGGTCAGGCGAATGGCGAGGTCAAACCCTTCTTCGATAATATCTACGTAACGGTCGGACAGATCGATATCGAAGCTCAATTTCGGGTGTAGTTCGCTCATCCTTGCCAGTCGCGGGATTGCGCAGCTTCGCCCATAGGCCGTAGGCATCGTCATCCGGAGCGTGCCTTGCGGTTCGGCAGTGCGCTGATGCAGTCGCGCTTCGGCATCGGCAAGACGCAGCAATATGTCGCGAAGGTCCGCAGCAAAGCCCTGCCCTTCGTCAGTCAGCGCCACCCGGCGCGTTGTCCTGTCGACCAGTCGGCGGCCGACCCTCGCCTCAAGCGCAGCGACACGCCTGCTGACCGTGGACTGCGTTATCCCAAGCTCCCGCGCCGCCGCGCCAAATGCGCCGCAATCGGCAACTGCAAGGAAAGCTTCGGCTTCGGAAAGATGGGTTTTATTCATGCGTGATTTGCATTTATTATATCGATTTTCTTCTAAAGCAATCGCAAATAGGAATGTGTAATCCGGCGGGATATTTACTGCTGGAGTGCCCGATGACCCCTTCAATAGCCCTTAAGGACCGCCGATCCATTCGCGCGTTCCAGAACAAAGCCGTTCCGGTGGAGAGTGTGACAGCAATTATCGACGCAGCGCGGCAGACGGCGTCGAGCAGCAACATGCAGCCGTGGCGGCTTTATGTCATGGCCGGTGACGATCTCGACCAGCTTCGCGGTGCCGTGCGTCAAAGCCTTGCGGCCAATCCAACAGGCGAAGGCGCAGAGTATAAAATCTATGCCGAGCCGCTTAAAGACATTTACAACGCCCGCCGCAAGCAATGCGCCGAGGATATGTACGCGACCATCGGCATCGCCCGCGAGAACAAGCTGGGTCGGATGATTCAGTTTTCGCGCAACTTCGACTTTTTTGGTGCGCCAGTGGGTATGATCCTCGCCATCGACCGAACCATGGAGCCGGGCCAATGGGCCGATGTCGGAATGTTTCTGCAATCATTGCTGCTCGTCGCGCATGAACATGGGCTTGGTGTCTGCGCCCAGGCAGCCTGGGCAGCAATGCCGAAAACGGTTGGCGCGCATCTGGCGCTGCCGCCTGAACTCATGATATTTTGCGGTATATCGATGGGCTATGCCGACCCTGACGCGCCGATCAATGATACGGTCACAGGCCGTGCAGACTTTGATGCGATCGCTGAGCTGCGCGGATTTGCCGCGTGACCGCCGACGCAAACGCGCCGCTGCTTGGCATCAGTATTGAAGAGCTGGCTCCGATAGCCTCGATTGCCGATGTCGAACGGCTCGAAGCCACACCGATCGATGAACGGCTGACCGTCGTTTCGACATATGCGCTTATCGAGCGTGCCGCAATACTGCGCCCCGACGCACTAGCCTTCGGTTTCCTGCCACTTGGTCTGGCGTCCGACATAGCATTGCAAATGAGCAATCGTGCATTGTTTGCGGCGGTAACTCAGGCCGCCAATCTCTTTCACGAGCTTGGCGTGAACGCAGGAGATGGCGTTGCCATTCTGCTCCCCGTCTTGCCGCAATCCTATGTCGCAATGTGGGGTGCATCGGCAGCGGGCGTGGCTGTGCCGATAAACCCGCTGCTGTCTCAGGCACATCTCGCAGAAATCATGCGCGCCGCCAATGTCCGGGTGATCGTGACCACCGGTCCAGAAGAGGACGCTACTTTGTGGAACAAGATTGCGGGACTCCCCGACTTGTTGCCTGAACTAGAAGCCATCCTGATCATTGGTAATGTACCACCTGGCCGATGTGACTTCTCCGCTGAATTGTCGCGTCAATCCGATACGCATTTGGTCAGCGGTCGCATCCCCGGCCTTGATGACATTGCGAGCTGCTTTCACACCGGCGGGACGACCGCTGCGCCAAAGCTTGTCAGCCACACGCACCGCCATCAGCTTGTTACTGCGGTCCAAAGCCTGCTCGGCAGCGACATTCGCGCTGGCGATGTATTGCTTTCGGCATTGCCGACATTCCATGTCATCGCTGGCATAGCGAGCGGGTTAGCCGCGCTGACAGCGGGTGCTCAAGTGTTGCTGCCCGGCGTCAATGGTTACCGGAACCCCTATCTGCTGATGGATTTCTGGAAAATCGTCGCGCGCCATAAAGTTACCAGCTTCTCTGCCGTTCCGACGGTGCTCGGCGCCCTGCTTGATGTTCCGGTCGACGCCGACATAAGTTCGCTCCGATATGTGCCATGCGGCGCCGCGCCGCTGCCGGTCGCGTTGATCCGGGCGTTTGAGGCCAAGGCCGATGTCGCCATCATCGAAGCCTATGGCATGACCGAGGCAACGACGATGGTGGCAACAAACCCGCGTGGCGGAGAACGGCGCCCCGGCTCGGTCGGTTTTAGAGTGCCTTATCTGGAAATGCGAATTTCATTGCTCGGGGCGGACGGCGCACATCTGCGTGACTGCGGCATCAACGAGCAAGGCGAAGTTTTCCTGCGCGGACCAAATGTAGTCGAGCACTATCTGGGTAACTCAAACACACCTTCATCGCCAATCGCAGGCTGGCTTGCAACCGGCGATCTCGGGCACATCGACCCGCAAGGCTATTTGTGGCTGTCAGGTCGTTCGAAAGACCTGATCATTCGCTCAGGACACAATATCGATCCCCGACTGATCGAGGAAGCGCTGCACACTCATCCTGCAATTGCTGCAGCGGCAGCCGTGGGCAAGCCCGATGCCTATGCCGGGGAAGTGCCAATGGCGTTCGTGACGCTGCGTCCCGACCAGAGCGCAACCGCTGCAGAGCTGTTGGCGTTTGCGCGTGAGAATGTGTCGGAACGTCCTGCTGCACCAGCCGAAATCATCATTCTCGATGCAATGCCGCTGACCCCGCTTGGGAAGATATTCAAACCCGCGCTGCGCGACCTAGCCAAGGCGCGTGCAGACACCAACGATATCGGAGAAAAGGACGCATGACAGCCACGTCATTATTACCGAAGGATCTTTTTTTCGGGCAAACCGCCATCATTACCGGCGGTGGCAGCGGCATCAATCTTGGCATTGCGAAGATATTGGCACAACACGGCGCGTCTGTGGCGATCTGTGGGCGAACGCAGTCCCGGCTTGATTCGGCAAAGGCCGATCTTGAGCAAATTGGCGGAGCGGTGTTCGCATGTGTTGCAGATGTGCGAGACCCCGACGCGGTCCAGACTTTCGTCGACGCAGCCGAAGCCGCGCTTGGTACCGCTTCCATCCTCGTGTGCGGCGCTGCAGGCAACTTTCTTGTTCCGGCTGAACAACTTAGTCCGAACGGGTTCAAGACAGTTATCGACATCGACCTGCTTGGCAGCTTCAACGCAGCCCGCGCCGCGTTCGGTCAGCTGAGTCGCACACGCGGTACAATCATTTTCATATCGGCGGGCCAATCCTATGTGCCGCAATCCTTTCAGGCCCATGCCGGTGCCGCCAAGGCGGGCGTCGATCAGTTGATGCGCAATCTGGCGATCGAATGGGGTCGCCATGGCATTCGCGTCAACAGCGTGGTCCCGGGGCCGATCGATGGCACGGAGGGACTGGCCAAGCTCTCCGCGCCTGGCCAGATGGAGATGTACCTTAAAACGGTACCGCTCGGCAGGCTCGGCCGGGTCGATGAAATCGGACAGGCGGTGGCTTTCTTATGTTCGCCGCTTGCCGAATATGTAACCGGTACTCAATTGATCGTCGACGGTGGTGCCAACCTGGCAGGATCGGCGCTCGCCAATATGGCGATTGGTGCGATGCTGGCGCAGTCTAAGGCCACCTTGAAAAAGAGTTCGCAGGGCTTGTAGGAAACGTCGGGAAATGCCCGTCAATGTTGACTGTCGAACGTTTGCAATTCATGAACCGCTAGGGTGCAACCATTAAGGGGGAACTTGCATGATACGGCACGGGCTGATCGCAATGACAATAATGCTGCTTTCGGCTGAAGCAAAAGCAGCCGATTGCGCGCCTTTCGAATGGGGGGCGATCACCGCCGGAGATCTGACGATCACCAAGGGGGCTGTCCTCGTCAAAGTCGATATCGAAGGCGTCGGCAACGATGTCGTGCTTCAGCTCGACACCGGATCGGCAACAACCGAATTATATGGCGAAGCTGTGTCCGAAACAGTTGCAAAAACCGGACCGCAGTCGCGCATTGTAACGATTCCTGGGTGGAGAAGCGGCGGAAAATCGCTACCCATCGCCGTGCGACCGGCGTCGGGAATCGCCGGCCAGTCGGCCGGGACGCTTGGCACAGACTTTCTGGGGGACGGCTTCGTTCTCGATCTAGAACATCGGCGGATTTGCGAACATAGTGCGATCAACGAGGGGCAATTTGCCAATTGGCAGCCAATCACGAAGGTCAACGGCTCGCCTGTGGTCGATGCACTGGAGGACGGGGCACCGTTACGGCTGCTGCTGGACACGGGCTCAAGCGGATTTACCCTGTTGAGCACGCCCAACCTGTCGGCAACCGTACGTACCGCCACGCCCTTGCGACAACTCAAGGTGCCCTCGTTTGGGCGGCTATTAAATGTCGGCGAACTGACCCCTACCGCCGGGATGACCGTTATGGGGCAGCCAATCACGCTCGCAGCGGTCTATTCGCTTGACGATCCGGATGTAGAAGGAATGTTGAAATCGGCAGGGTTGAACGGACTGTTAGGGCTACGTCCCTTTGCTGGGGGTGCATTGGCATTCGATTTCGCTAAGCAGCGAATGGCATTTGGCAGACTGCAGGAATGAGGCCATATTCGATTCGCGAACCACAGGCTCGCAACTGGCCTACACCACAAATACCTAACGCGAAACGGCACTCGTTCGGTCCCCGCGACCGGCGTAAAAGTAAAATGAAGATGGCAAGGTCGATTTGCTTAAGCATGATCGGCATATTCATATCAATCTTCGTTGGCGTCCCCGCGCATGCCGAAAAGGCTTCCCTCAAATGGTGGTCGGATGTGCTGATCGCCGATGCGCGCGCTTACCACGCTGAACAAACTACTAACCATCCAGGACCGCATAACACCAACGACCCGCTCTTTAAAGATCGGCTGGATAGTGCGCTCAACAAGGCTCTGGAAAGGGCAAATTCGGTCGGTACGCCCGGCGGATATATGTTCGCAATGCGCGAGATGGTGGCCAGTTTCAATGATGGCCACATGTATATCGGTTTCAACGATAAGCTCGATGTTACCGGCGAATGGCCAGGATTTGTGGCGGCCTACTCCGACGGCAACTTCATCGTCAGATATGCTTCTACAGACGGCAAAAGCGGCTTGGAAAAGCCCGCCGTCGGCGAAAGGATCGTGGAGTGTGACGGTCGTAGTCCTCAACAGTTGCTCGCGGAGCTCGTTGCTCCATGGCGTGGAGGCTGGTCACTCGAGGCGAACCGGGAACGCCAAGGCTGGCGCGTCTTTCATGATTATGGCAACCCCTGGGTTAAACGCCCGGTAAGTTGCCGGTTTGAAGGCGCCGGAAAGTCACGAGACATCATGCTTGTCTGGAGTCCGCAGCCAGCCAATTTCCTTGACCTTGTTACAAGTGGCAACGCCAGTTCACGGGCGCCGATTGAGCTACGCGATTTTTCAGAAGGGATCTGGATCTCGGCAGGAACATTCGACGATTCGGCAAATTCGCCGGCTGAAAAAACTCTTCCCGCGTTGGTCGAAACCGTCAAAGCGCGGCAAGCCGATATTCGCGCTGCTCCTGCCTTGGTACTCGATTTGCGTGGTAACAGTGGTGGCAGCTCCGACTGGGGTGCGCAAATGGCAAGGATTTTTTGGGGTGCTGCGATGACTGACTCCGCTTCGCTTGCGCTTGGTAGCGACGTACGTGTGGACTGGCGTGCCACCCCGAACAATCTGGCCGCGGTCAACAGCTTTTGCCGGCCAATGGTGGCCGGAACACAAGGCGCCAGTGCCGAGGCTATTGCCTGGTGTCAGTCCATAATGTCCGGATTGAACACAACGATAGCGAGCGGGCATCCTTTGTGGCGCGAACCTTACGAACCAAAAGCACACACGTCCGCACTGTCCCCAAATTTTGCAGCTCGTCGTCAACCAACATATCTACTGGTCGACAGTGCTTGCGGTTCTGCCTGCCTCGATACTGTCGATCTTTGGACCGCACTCGGCGCAATACCTGTGGGCCGAACAACGAACGCCGATAGCGACTATATGGAAGTGCGATCCGCACCGCTTCCAAGTGGTTATGGGGAATTTTCTGTCCCGATGAAGGTTTACAGCGGACGCAAGCGCGGAAGCGGGGTACCGGTTGAACCTGTGCGCCGGTATCCCGGCTCAATCGGCGATACGGCTGCCGTCGAACGGTGGATCGCCAGCTTTTGATGCTTCGTGGCAGCCAGTTGTTTCCACGTCAGTTTTGTTGCTGATCGTCTGCAAGTTTTGCCACCATGGATCGCGCAAAAGCATTAGTCTGGATCAAGGAAAAGGCAATCGATGAACAGTGTTTATTCGGGCAATCATTCGGTCAAGACCGTCGCCAGCGCCGCCGTTGCAGTCGGGATCGCCATCGTCATAACCGTCGGAGGAGCGTTGGTAGGTCAATTGCTACTGGCGCCTTTGCTCCCGGCGCCGACTGGCGGACCGGAGCAGCAGGCACTCGCCCGATTGACCTATCTTATCGCAGGCTTCGGGCCGGTCACGCTGCTGATGCTTGTGTATTGCTTTTGGCAAGAGCGCCGTAATCTTTTGATCGATGTTAGCCGGGACTGGCGCTGGGTACGCCATTTAGCAATTGGTGCGGCATTCGGTTCGCTCCTAGTGCTTCTCCCAGTCACAGCCGGTGTGCTGATCGGAAGGCTGTCGGTCGAGATAGCCGGTTGGCAATCCACGCTGCTTATAGTGGTCGGGCTAGCGCTGGCAGGACTATCGTTCCAGACATTCGCCGAAGAACTCGTTTTTCGCGGATGGCTGCTACATACTTTGATGCCGCGTTTCGGGCCGATTATTGCGATTGCCGTCTCCGCAAGCGCATTCGCGGTCACGCACCTGCTCAATGGCGATGTAACATTTACTTATGTGATTTCGCTGTTACTTGCTGGGATACTACTTGGCATCCTTACCGTCTGGACGGGTTCGATCTGGGCCGCTGCTGCGGGACACGCAATGTGGAACTGGACGCAGTTTGCAGGCACTGCATTCGTTCCAGAAGACGTGCCGAATTCGGCGCTGGCGGTAGTGATACCCGTAACCGGGGCGCTCCCCGCTCAGGGAAACATCGAGGCTTGGGCTATGTTTCCTGCTTGTGCGATTTTGTTGCTCGTTGTCGCTTGGATTTTTTATTTCCAATCGATGAAAGGCAAGCGATAGAAACGCAGTTTGATTTCATAGACGGTGGCAACTTAATACAACGCCCTGTAGCTTGAGGCTGACGATCTAATGGAAAATCGAATGGGTGTTGTTTGATGGTATTAAATGAATCCGCCTATTCGCAAGGATCTGGCAAGGATTGAATTTGCAACTTAGTTTTTGTTGTAACGTAACGGAATCCCAGGCTACAAAATTGATATAAAATGGGGCAAATATGACGGGTGAGATTGAGGCTTTTGGCGACTTGATCGTAGCAAGTGGGGTAGCCGATTCGTTAGGTGCATCTCATAACAAAATCCCTGTTCAAGGCGTTTGCGCCAATTGCAGCGCGCATATGGATGGGAATTTTTGCGGCGTGTGCGGGCAAAAGGCACGGGTTCATCGCAGCCTCGCGCACGTCGGAGAAGAGTTGCTGCACGGCATTACCCATTTCGACGGCAAGGCTTGGACAACTATTCCTATGCTATTGTTCAGACCCGGTCAGCTAACTCGCGATTATATTGAAGGAAAGCGTGTGCGCTATATCGCGCCCGTACCAATGTTTTTGCTTGTCGTATTCCTGATGTTTTTTGTTTTCTCGTTCGTACACATTACCGACAATCGAGCCGCTGGGATGAAGGACATCGATGGCAACCCGATGACGCAAGTTGAAGTCGACAATGAACGAGTTAAGGTAAATGCGCGGCTTGCTCAACTCGACCGCGACATCGCTGAAGCTGTTAAAGGCCCGAACCCTGAGCAAATTGTGGTTCTCAAGGGCCTCCGTACGGAAGTTAAATCCGAGCTTGAGCGGTTGAATACCAATACAACGCGGATGACAGGATCGCCCACCGATATTCCAAGTGAGATAGCACGAGAGATTCAGACCAATAATCCGCGCATAAATCTCGGTAACCAATCCTTGAACGAGAAGGCAGCGCTGGCTTTGCGGAACCCGGAACTGGTCCTCTACAAAATTCAAGGCAAAGCGTATAAGCTTAGCTTTTTATTGGTGCCGATGTCCTTGCCCTGGCTATGGCTGATGTTCTTCTGGAAAAGAAAGTTCCGGATGTACGATCATGCTATCTTTGCACTTTATTCCATCAGCTTTATGTCCCTGTTGTTCATTCTCGGGAGCGGTGGCCTTGCATTAGGGATCGATACTCTGTGGTTTTGGGTACCGCTAATTCTTGCGCCGCTGGTTCATATGTATGTCCATTTAAAGGGAACGTATGAAATCGGAACTTTGGGGGCCCTCTGGCGGACGGTTGCGCTTTGGTTTGGAGCAGTCATTACTCTCAGCCTTTATGCCGTATTTATGATTACCTTGGGGGTTTTAGACTAGAGAAATCTTGCAGGGTCGAGTAGAGTTTCGATAAACTGTTTGCTTTTTTTGCTCGCTGCAGCGCTGTGGCAGCTATACTGTGCAGGAACAATTTGCATTGATGACAAAAGATAGGCGGGGCCTAAGCCTCGCCCTCATCTTGCGGTCTTGGTTAGAATTTGAAGCTTGAGTGCGCGCCCCAAGCCTGGGTGGTGCATGGCTTGCTTGAACGGCACCGCCTCCCACCAGCCGAAACGGTTGGCAGTTGCTTTTTGGATGACGTTTTTCACAGAGGCCAACGCAATGGAGATCGCGCGACCCAGCCCCTTCTGAAGCGTGTTAGACTGCCTGTTTGCCCGACAGACCTTGGGCACAAAGCGGCAATTCGCCCTGCGTCATCTTAATAATTTTGCCCCCGAAGTCGTCTTGGGCAGAATAAAAGAGATCCGGCATAAGCTCAGGATATTGTCCTTCGCGTCACGAAAAGAGGCTGGCAGTCGCATTCATGCCGTCGCGATCAATGAGCGTAACGACCGGGCGACCCTGATCCAGCGTAATGATATAGACCGCACCCGAACGCCGCGCCTGAAGCGTCCGTTCACCCAGCTTGGCATCGATGGTCACGCGAATGTCGCGATCGGTTCCGGTGTTCGCCCAAGCCGTAACTAGCCACCTGTCCGCATCGCGCATTTTGCGGGCAACGACACGTGCCGTGCGAACCGGCCTTGGACCAGCATTCGAAGCTTCCAGGCGTGTTTCCCCGACTGCTTGGAATTCCATTGCTGGGGTTGCCCCGCGACCGACATAGGGATGCGTCTCTGTTCCGGGCAACAAGTCGCCATCGCGCAAAAACGGCTCGAGATGCGAAAACAGAGCAGCGCCTGCCCCAGCAGGTAAAGATTGCGTATCTGCGTCGGCATGCCGGTGCCCACGGCCGTGTTCTGCCGCATCGCTTGAAATGGCGCCCCCTCGCACGTGAAGTACCCCGACACCGCGCCAATCGCGCCCGCAGTGTAATAGGTCTTCATCATCCCCAGAAACAGTTCGTCATCGGAAATCCCGCGAGAATCGCCGGCGTCCCACCCTTGGCTGACCCAAGGATAGAGGTTACGCTGCCCGAGCGAGACAGCACCGCCCGCGTCACGCAGCGCTTGGGTCAACGCGTCCCAGGGGATACCCTGCGCCTGGTAGAGGCCGCTCCAGCCAGCGTTGGCGAACTTGTAATACATCTGGGGTGAGCTGTAGTCAGATACCGTCGGTTTGCGATTGGCATCTAGGAACCGTTCCCAGATAAACGTGTAGCTCTGCCAACCGAACCACCGGCCGTTTTCAGGGCCGAATGCTTCTTGATACCATGAATAGGCAGGCCGACCGCGGGCAAGCCGCGCAAACATCCCTTCCTTGATCAGGCGTTCCTGACGTGCCTTGTGATGCGAGATATAGCCGAACCAGTTGGTATAACCGGATGCAAGATACGCGGCTGCCACGCGCGGATCCTGTCCCCACTGGCTGGCACCGCTCTCGCCGGCAAGCCACAGACCATATTCACCGGCGTTGATGACGATCTTAATCGGCTCCCCGGTTGTATCCTCGATTTTGCGCGCCGTAGTTCCCAGATAATTTCCAATATCTTTAAAAACAGCATCGGGCGCTTCAGGACTAGTGATGGGCCGGTTATTGACCAAGATGATGTTTCCAGCCGCATCGCGGATGTAAGCCGTGGCCGGGAGGCGGGGCACGTTAGTTCGCCTGCCGTCAAAATTTTCGAAAATGGGGTAGAGGCTCGCCTGAGACATAGCCTCCGGATAGCGCCCCGGATTGGCCTTCACCTCCCGGATTAGCGGACCGTTTGTAAAATTCGAGCTTTCATCGAACTGGGCGGCATATCCCCAATGCTTCACGAGTTCAACCTCGATATCGTCCGAGACCGCACAACTGGAAATCGTCAACGGCATCAATGTATGCCCGTTCTTGAAGGCAACGCGGTTGATCGATTTGAGATGATCGAGCGGCGTCGAGGTGCTGCCAATGACGACCGCATTGGGATTGACGGTCACGGTAACATCGTCGCTCGCAACAGTAGCGCCCGCCGCATTAAGAGCCAGCAGCCGCAGCGTGTAAGTCCCCGCTACCGGCAGCGCGACCATCGTCGCAGCGTCGCTCGCATTCTGGAAAGTGACCGGCGCGGGACCGCTCACGTCGGTCCATTGCAGAGCTGCGCTTGAACCGCAGACGATCGAAGACATCCGTTTTGCACAGGCGCAGGTGCGTGGTTTTGCCCAAATCCAGCGCGACGCATTGAAGGATGTCAAGGTCGAGACGCTTCCCGGTGTCATATTGGGTCACAAGAATCTGCCGGTAAACAGCGTTGGTTGCTATGTGCCTGGCGGCAATACAACACCTATCGATATGCCTGATCGGCAGACTTCAGCCTAAAACCCAAACGCCCTGACGAAAAATGTTATTCTTATCTGGTACCGCGCTGTTTTGGCCGAGGATTCTGATCTGCAATGGTCAGATCGGAAGTGCCATCGTCGACTTGATCTCGGAAAGTGCGACGATTGAGTTAATTTCCTGGACGCCGGGCAAGCTTGAGAGCTTTTCAAAAAAGAAGCGCTCATAAGCATAGATGTCAGCAGTTACGATCCGCAACATGAAATCGACCGTACCCATCAGTACATGACATTCCAGAACCTCGGGAAAGTCGAGAATGGCCGCCGAGAACTCATCCAGATTGGCGCGGCCATGTGCGTTCAGCTTCACTTGGGCAAAAACCTGTGAATCCAGTCCAACTTTAGTACGGTCGAGAATCGCCACACGCTTTTTTATGAAGCCTTCGCGCTCAAGCCGGTCGATCCGGCGCCAGCATGGCGAAGGCGACAGTCCGACCAAACTGGCTATGACCGAAGTCGAGAGCGATGCATCGTTTTGCAGCACTCGTAGAATCTTTCGTTCGAAGTCATCAAGTGTATGCGGCAAATTTAGTCTCCTTTTAGGCATGGATTGGTCAGTTCTTGCAGATTATCGGCAAAATAGATATAATATAGGTCAGAGATTCCCTTATTTTTCCGCTAATCTTCCTCTCAATCGAAAGGAAGTAGTCATGCACTCGAACAATTTGACATCTGCAACAATTGCCGAAGAATTTATCTGTCTCGATGACAAGGAATCCGGCCTGTCAGGCGTGATCGTTCTTCATTCCACGCGTCGTGGTCCCGGTGCGGGGGGATGTCGCTTCTGGAGGTATGAAACGTTAGCCGATGCAACGCGGGATGCCATGCGGCTGGCTGAGGGTATGAGCTATAAAAATGCCTTGGCCGGCTTGCCCTTTGGCGGAGGCAAGGCGGTAATTAGGGTGCCCGACGGAAATTTCGACAGAACCAGACTTTTTCAGGCATTTGGACTCGCCGTGGCCAAGCTGGAGGGACGTTATATCACGGCTGAGGATGTTGGAACGAGTGTCGAAGACATGGTGGCCGTTGCTACCGCAACGCACCATGTCGCAGGTCTTCCGTCCAAGGTCGGAATGCCCGGCGGCGACCCTTCGCCATGGACGGCCCGTGGCGTATTTCGAGCGATGGAAGTCGGTGCCCGTCATAAACTGGGTGCAGAAATTTCAGATATGACAGTAGCAATCCAAGGTTTCGGTAATGTCGGCTTCGCATTATGCGAAATGCTTTGGCGATCAGGCGCGAAACTTCTTGTAGCTGAGCCTCGGGCTGAGCTTGCAGCCGTCGCGGCTGAGAGGTTTGGCGCACGCGTTATGGCGCCGCAGGAGCTCCTCAAAACCAAGGCGGATATACTTGCGCCGTGCGCGCTGGGCGGAGTAATCGACACCCAAGTGGCAGCCGATCTGCAGGTCAAGATTGTGTGCGGCGCAGCTAACAACCAGCTAGCTACGCCAGAGCAAGCAGCACAGCTTGCAGAACGCGACATTCTTTATACGCCCGACTATCTCGTCAACGCGGGCGGAATCATAAATGTTGTAGCCGAGCATCTAGGCTGGAGTGCACAAGAAGCGCGCTCCCGTGTCGAACAAATCGGCGACCGGCTCGCCGTCGTACTCGATACAGCTGAACGAAGCCAAATCACGCCCGATGAAGCCGCCCGCAGCCTTGCCCGATCCCTGATCGACGGCAAGCGGCATTCGGTAATACCCCCCGCCGCTGTAAACTGGAAGGAACCCGCATTCGCAAAGGCAGGATAGATTTTGGGCGGCCGGCATAAAGCGATACAGGCATACCCTGCTTAATGGGTGTGATCCTGGGTGTATAAATTCATAATTGAAGCGATACAATGCGTGCTGCGGGATCGCAATTCAAGTTACTTGCTAGCAATGGTTTTCAGCAGTCGGGGGCGATCTGACATTCATAGATATTGCGTTCGTCAAGCTCGGCGTCACCCATGAGGGCAAGGCTGGCAAAGGCTGTGATTGCAACGCCCAGGCCAACCGACCCTGTCGGGAAATCAACCAGAATCTTGTCTTTTGTGCGGCTGGGGTAGTTTTGCATGCCGCCCATCCCCTGGCAGCGTTGAGGCTGGTCCGATGACCGCTTGCCGAGAAGCTTGAAGCAAGGGGCCGGCATGCGGTTTCACCGCGACACGTTCATTGGGACGAAGCGCATGAAAATAGAGCGCTGCCATGATTGCCGTCATGGACGCGCAGGATGCCTGATGCCATCTAACCTTCAGACCGTCGCTTGACGGCTGCAGATGATTGGCGCTGTGGATAGTCCATGCCGATAACCATCGGATACGCGCATCAAGTGTTTCGAGTTTGGAAATAATGTCTTTTGTCATGGCATACGATCTTGATGCGGAAGGGTTCGAGCAAGCAGAATGAGGGCGACGACCGAGACCACGATCGGCGTTACGCAGACCGCAACCCAAATTCCCAACTGCGATGGCGCATCGCGTGCGCTGTCGTTTGTACCGGCCAATGCGAAATACCAGAGCGAAAGGGCGGTAAAGGCAGGACCAATTGCCAGCCCGAGCTTTTCAGCCCCCGTCCACAGGCCAGTCGTAGCGGCACCCATGCTGCCCTTTTTCGCAATATGACCTGCAAGCAGCGCAAAGGAAAAAACCTGAACCCCTGACGCCCCGACCCCGATAAAAAACGCTGCGGCAAACAATATCAACATGGATATGTCCTGAGATGCCCACAGCAAAAGGCCGCCGATAATCGTTGCCGCAATAGCTGTTTGGAACGCGGCTGCCCGCCCCAGGCGTCTTGCCAATGCAGGCCAGGTCGGCGCACATATTGTCGCGGTACCCAAAGCAGCAAGCAGCACATAGCCGATCCAGCTTTCACGCAAGCCTAACCCGTGAACCACAAGATAGGGGATGGCCGAAGTGGTCGCTGCGCTCGATATCATCAACAGCACATAGACAATCAGCAGTTGCCTGAATTCGGGCGTCCCTAATGGCAAAAACAGGCCAGTCATGCTGAAGCGTGTCAAGGCTTTGGCAGCCGGCCTGCTCTCAAGCTGAAACGTTGCATGCGCCGCAAGCAACATCACCGGCAGCGTCAATCCGATGATCACAAAAGCCATCCCTCCATAGCCAGCGCTCCCTCCACCAAAGCTGTCCACCAGAAGCGGCGGCAGAGCTGCGCCAATGATTGTTCCCAAAAATACAAAAGCCATCCGAAGCGCAATCAATTTGGTGCGGACCGCATCGTCACCGCTGATCTCGGCTGGCATGTTGATATAGGGAACAGCGAACATGCTGTAGCACAGGCTGGTCGACAGATAGGCAAGCAACGCGATCAGGAATCTGGAAGATATTGGCCCGGTATCGGGCGTGTGAAACAGAACGCCAAAACTCAGCATCATCCCGATCGTGCCAAAAATGAGAAAAGGTGTCCGCCGACCGAGCGGCGTGACAGTTCGATCCGATATCGATCCGATGAGCGGATCGACAATCACGCCCAAAAGCTTGGGCAATAACAATACCAGACCTGCAAGCAAGGGTGGCAGCCCGACGGTATCTGTCAGATAATATAACAGCAATACGCTGGGAACAGTCGCGTATACGCCGCTGCCAATCGAACCTGCAGCATAGCGCCATATGCGGCCGGGCGGCTGATTTTCATGCATCCGCTTTGGGCGGCCGTGCAAGGAACCAGACCCGTTCGATCTGCGTCGGGCCAACCATGTAAATGGCAACAGCGTCAATCACCTGACCGGTCTTTTCAATTGTAATATGTTCAAGGTCGATGATGAAATCATCCTGGATGATACGCTGCGTTATCTGGCAGTCGCGCGGCGAATTGACAAACATGGCTCCCCAGATACGCCGGATATCGTCTTTATTCTGGGCGATGATCCGGCCCGAAGGAATCTCCGAGCATATAGCATCATCTGCATAAGTCGCCACGAATCTGTCAATATCGCCATGCACATAAGCGTCGATCTGCTCGTCGACAATGTCTGTCCGTGAAACCATGAAACTCTCCTTGCACATAAACATAAGATGATTATGTTATTGAATGAAGGAGACGAGAATGCAACGACTTTTCATATCTGCCGACATAGAGGGCTGTGCGGCGATCTCGGCCAATTTTGCGCTCAACCCGGATGGCTGGGAATGGAACGCCGCCCGCGGCTGGATGACGCGCGAGGTATTGGCGGTAGCGCAAAGCGCGCTGAACAACGGCTATGACGAAGTGATCGTGGGCGACGGCCATGGCAATGCGCACAATATCGATCCCGACGCGCTCCCGGATGGTGTCAGCCTGATCAGGTCCTGGCCGCGACCCCTGCTCCAGATGCAAGGTGTGGAAATGCCCGATATCACCGCCGCTGCCTTTGTAGGTTATCATAATGGCGTCCAGGGCAAGGGCGGCAACCTTGCGCATACTTATCATGGCGGAGCCTACCGGGACCTACTGATCAATGGAGTCAGTATTTCAGAAGGCTATCTCAATGCCGCGCTGGCAGGCGAACTTGGCGTGCCGGTGGTGATGGTCACCGGCGATGATGCGGCAATGGCCGATGCAGAACGCTACGCGCCAGATGCAGAGAGAATAGCGGTCAAATCATCGATTGGATGGAGGTCCGTCCTCTCGCAATCACCTCAAGCTGCATGCCGGCAAATAGCTGCAGGCGCAGACGCCGCATTCAAAAGGCCCTTGCCCGCGCCCTTCATCCTGGAAGGTCCTTATGTCGTTGAATATGTCATGACGACAAGGAACGCGGCCGAGATGCTCGATTATCTGCCGTTCATTACACAGACCGGTCCGTTTACTGTGCGGGCCGAGTTTTCGACACTGGTTGAGGTGATGCGCTTCACCAGCTTTGCCATGCTCTACATTCCGACAGGAATCATGGCGTTCTGACATCGCAGCAATGCGGGTTTCAAGGCTTTTGCGTGCCGATGGAAGCGGCACGTTCATTATTCAAGGGAGTAAACATGATGCTGGATGTGCTGATTAAAGGCGGAAGCGTGGTCGATGGTATCGGATCGCCAGCGACCAACCAGGATATCGGAATTGCCGGTGGCAAGATCGTCGAACTGGGACAGATCAATACTCCGGCAAGGCGCATAATGAATGCCGATGGCGCGCTCGTCACGCCCGGATTTCTTGACATTCACACCCATTATGATGGCCAGGTCAGCTGGGATTCCGACATATTGCCGTCCGCCGACCATGGCGTGACAACAGCAGTGATGGGAAATTGCGGCGTCGGTTTTGCGCCTGCCCGGCCCCAAGACAGGGACACGCTGATCGCGTTGATGGAAGGGGTGGAAGATATTCCAGGTACCGCGCTCCACGAAGGGATCGCATGGGACTGGGAAAGTTTCCCCGAATATATGGATGTGCTGGGCGAGACGCCGCGAACGATGGATATCGGTGTCCAGGTACCCCATAATCCCTTGCGGCTCTATGTCATGGGCGCAAGAGCAGCTGCGCGCGAAGCAGCCACCGAAGAGGATATCGCAGCGATGCAAAAGCTGCTGGTCGAGGGTCTCAAGGCAGGCGCGCTTGGCTTTTCGACCGCAGATACCGTTGGGCACCGCGATGCACATGGCAATCCGACTTATGCGCGCCATGTCGCGGCAACCGAACTTTTTGCGCTGGGTGAGGCCATGGGGCAGGCAGGCCTTGGCGTCATCCAGATATTCAACGATTTCTACAAGGAAAATGCAGGCGACTTTCCCAACATCGTGGAACTGGCCAAAAGAAGCAGGCGGCCGCTGTCATTCACTTTCGAGCAGGATGACGTGTGGCCCAAAGGCTTTCTGCAAATGGTGCTGAATGAACTCGACGTGCTCAATGCCGAAGGCATAACGATCAAGGCACAGGTCGCACCAAGGGCAATCGGCGGTGTGCACAGCCTTGGCGGAAGCATCAATCCGTTCATGACCCGTCCAAGCTATCAGGCAATCGCGCATCTGCCTCTGGCGCAGCGTATCGAGGCGATGCGCGATCCGGAAGTGAGGGCCAGGATATTGAGCGAGCCGGACCGGCCGATTTCCGATTTCGTGATGTCGGTGAGCCCGCGCGCCGAAGAATGGGGCGCCGACCCGATCAAGACTGCCAAACGGACATTTTTTCTGAGCGACACCCCCGATTATGAGCAGGATGAGGCGACGTCGCTTTATGGGCGGGCCAGGGAAATGGGTGTTGATCCGGCCGCCTTATTATATGATGAATTGCTAAGCCGTGACGGAGACGGCCTGATCTATATCCCGATCATGAACTATGGCGTGGGAAGTTTCGACGAGGTGCATGACATGCTTCAAAGCGAACACAGCATATTGGGCCTGAGTGACGGCGGGGCCCATGTCGGATATATTTGTGACGGCAGTTTCCCGACCTATCTCTTGAGTCACTGGACGCGAGACCGAACACGCGGTCCCAAGCTTGGACTGGAACAGGCTGTTGCCCTGCAGACCGGTAGGCCTGCAGCTCATATGGGCCTGATGGACCGCGGACGGATCGGGCTTGGATACAAGGCCGACATCAACATCATCGATCATGCAAGGATAGCGACCAAACGGCCATATCTGCGTCACGACCTCCCGGCGGGCGGCACGCGCTTCCTGCAGGGCGCGGATGGATATGTGGCAACATTGGTCAATGGCGAAGCAGTCAGCGAAAATGGGGAACTGACCGGCCAGCGGCCCGGACAGCTTATCCGCGGCGCACAAGCGGCTCCATTCCAATGAACCCGATCTCGCGGCGAAGCCTATTGGCACAGGGCGGGCTTGTTGCGCTGGCGTCTCTCCTGCCCGCCCGGGCAATGGCGTCGGCGCCGCGCAACATTGCGGCGCAATTTGCCGACAAGGCGATGGTCAAAGCCCGGATCCCTGGAATTTCCGCGGCCATATTCAAAAGCGGCCAGATGGCAACGGGCGTTGCAGGATATGCCGACCCGCAGGCAAAAATCCCGATGGCATCGGACACAAGGCTGATGTCGGGCAGTACCGGCAAGACATTTTGCGCTGTTACGGTGCTCTCGATGGTAGAGGACGGGCAACTGGAGCTGGACAAACCACTCAAACCGCTTTTTGCTGACGAGCCCTGGTTTTTGCGATTGCCCAATGCCAATGCACTGACACTCAGGATACTCCTCAATCACAGCGCAGGCTTCCCGCAATTTCTCGATCTATTCTCCTTTCAGGCCATGCTGGTCAGCGATTCAGTCCTTGGCCGGAGCATTGCGTATTCGCCGCGCAAGATGCTCTCGCTCATCCTGGACACAGAACCACTCAATGCCCCCGGTGCGCAGCACCATTATTCCGATCTCCATTATCATCTCGCGGGTCTGGCGATCGAGAAGGTAACGGGCGCAAGCTATTATGCGGCTCTGCAGTCTCGGGTGCTCGACCGGCTTGGCTATGATGATGTCATTCCGGCGACCAGTCGCAACCTGCCGGGCCTTGCTGCCGGATTTGCCCGCGGCGATATCCTTATGGCCATTGCCGGGAAAACCGGGCGGACGACCGATAAGGAAGGGGTGCTGCGCAATGCGCCAAATCTTGAATATACAGGGGGCGGGCTTGCCCTCACCCCTCGCGCCCTTGCCGATTTCTACCAGCGGCTGCTGGCAGGACAGTTGATATCGCAGGAACTTGTCCGCGAGATGTTTACCTCTTCGCTCCCCCTTGTCACCAGCGCCGAAGTCAAATCACGATATGGCTTGGGGATTTTCATCAATGAACGTGCTGAGTTCGGGCGCTATATCAGCCATACCGGATATTTTCCGGGCTATATGAGCAATGCCGGATATTTCATCGATCACGGATTCGCAGCAGCCCTGCAGGTCAACAGCGACAATGGCATCGATATAAACAACAGCTTTCGCGAGCTGGCGATGATGCAGATCAAGGATCAGCGCATTTGAGGCGGGGGCGCCAATATCGCCCAGGTCCATAATGCTTCCTGCTCCGCGATCCATTGCTCGGGATCAGAAACAAAAGGCGCAAGGTTGGGATTACGCCAGTGAAATGCATCAAGCGCGACATCTTCGACCGAATTCAACATGAACGTCGCCAGAAACCGGCTTGATTCAGGTCCCAATCCTTTTTCGCGCCGTGCTATCGTTATCAAATCGGCAAGCTGGTCGATCACCGGCTGCCGCGCGGCAAGCCAGGCGGCATATGCCTTGGGACGGCTGTTGATGGTTACCTGAAGCGCATTGGGCAAAAAGCCTCTTGTAGCGCACAGCTTCGTCGTACCCTCGATGATGACGCGGATGAATTCCACCAAAGTACCGCCCGACTGGCGTGCGCGCTCCAGCATGACCTCATAGCCGCGCTCGAGCAGATCGATCGCCATCTCCTCGACGGCTTCGTCCTTACCGCTGAAATGGAAATAAACAGCGCCTGTCGTAAGCTTTGTCGCATGGCAGATATCTGCCAGCGTCACTTCGGCGATCGGTCGCTTTTCAGCAAGTTTGGCAATCACGGTCTTGATTGCAGTTCGCGTCTTGTCGCCTCTGGGTGTCGCAACACTCTCTGAGCGCTTATGCTCGATTTTTCTCGATACGGCCTTTTTGGCCATGCCTATTCTCCTGTCGTTGGAAGATATCTAGATGCGCAAACGGTAAACGGCAAATAGTTTCAATAATAACATAATCGTCTTATTTTTTGATTGATATCCGCAGATGTTTGGCGCAGTTTCGTGCAGAGGCACGGGTACGGGAGTATTGATCGTTATGGGGGATTTTGTCAGGCGTAGGCCGCTGCTTGTCTTCTACATATTGTCAGTGCTTATCGCTATGTTGGTGATCATCTGGTCGATCTGGCTTTCGCTGCGCGATCCATCCTCCGCTCTGGCCATCGGCAATATGGTAACCCAGATTGCCGAAGGGCCAGGTTTCACCAACATCGTGACAATTTTCGAATTTGCACTCCAAACACCGATGCTGTTTGCGATATTTGTCTTTGCATCAGCGCCGACGATTGCAGCATTCATCGTGGTCCTGTTCGGAGCCGGAGGCGGGCTGAAGCTGTGGCTTTCACGCCTGAAGCCTGTGGGTCCCGACGGCTCGCTCAAAAGCAGTGCCTGGCTATATGCGGGTCTTCTGGCGGTCTATGCGGCCGGCTTTGGTGTATATGATTTTGTCGGCGGCCCTGACGTAGATATCTCGGTCCGCCTTGCAGGCTTTGGCACGAGCGTGGTCTTTGGAGCGCTTATCGGGCTGTTCGTCGACGAAGGCGGAACCCTTGAAGAAATGGGCTGGCGGGCATTTGCGTGGCCGCTGCTCCAGGACCGCTTGCGTACACCACTTTTTGCAGCGGTTGTGCTCGGGATCCTCCATTGGGCATGGCACCTTCCGCGCGAAGCGCCAGGGCTGCTGGGCGGCATGCAGATGGGCACCTTCCTGTTCAACCAGCTTGTCTTTGTCATCCTGTGCATCGCGCTGGCAATCGTCGCTGGCAATTGTGTCAACCGGACTGGCGGCAGCGTGTGGCCAGCCATCTTCGTGCACGGCGGCACAAATGTTTGGGGCAAGGGCGTGGGCGATTTTGCCGCGCCAAGCTTCGGATTTCTCGACCTTCGAACCTTGCTCGTGATCGTCATCGCGCTGATTGTGATCGGCTTTGCCGGGCGCCAGCTTGGCCGACCTGTCGCTCCCGCCAGCTGAACGCTTATGCTGCGCTTTGTATCACGCCGGATATTGTTTCTTGTTTTTGTGATGCTCGGCGTATCCATTATCACCTTTCTCATCGTCCACATCGCACCGGGCGATCCGGCACGCATGATTGCAGGGCCGGCGGCGTCTGCCGAAGCCGTCGCCAAGGTCCGGCTCGAACTCGGCTTGGACCAGTCTATTGCCACGCAATATCTTGCATATCTTGGCAACCTCCTTCGGTTCGATCTGGGAACTTCGATCGTCTCGGGTGCACCTGTTCTGGACGAAATATTGAGCCGCGCACCTGCATCGCTCGAATTGATGGGGGCTGCGGTCCTCGTCGGATGGGGGCTCGGTATCCCGCTGGGTATCATGGCTGCAATGCGCCCGGGCGGCTGGCTTGATCGCATGCTCCAGGGCCTAGCCGTTCTGGGCTCGTCCGTCCCCGCCTTCTGGTTCGGCCTGTTGCTCGTCATATTATTCTACCGCGAGCTTGGCTGGTTCCCGGCTTCAGGCCGCTTCACCGGTATCCCGCCTGAAGCAATAACCGGCTTTTACACGATCGATTCGCTGCTCGCCGGCGACTTCAAGTCCTTCCGGACATCCGTCGCGCATCTGGCTTTGCCGGTCTTGACCCTTGCCCTCCTCGATCTTGGGATCGTCGCCCGGCTGATGCGCAACCAGATGATCGGCGTGATGGCGCAGGATTATATCAGGACTGCCAGGGCCTCAGGCCTTCGCGACCGCACGATCGTAAGTATCCACGCCTTGCGCAATGCGATTTCGCCGCTGGTCACCATCCTTGCGGCATCTATCGCATCCATGCTTTATGGTTCGGTCAGTCTGGAGACCGTTTTTGGATGGCCGGGCGCGGGGCAGTATGTCGTCAAATCGATCTTTGCACTCGATTTTCCGGTCATCGTCGGCTTTGCCGTCCTGACCGCAGTCCTTTATGTCCTTGTAAATGCGGCAGCGGACCTTGTTTATGGCATACTGGACCCACGCGTGCGGGAAAGCTGAACATGATCCGCAACTGGTCCTTATCGCTTCGAATCGGTATTTTCATTCTCGCGCTGGTCCTAATTGCTTGCCTGTCTGCACCCCTCATAACCCCATATGGACCCAATGATGTCGATCCAGGAGCCCTTTTGGAAGCACCCTCGGCGGCGCACTGGGCAGGTACCGACCAACTGGGGCGCGATTTGTTTGCCCGCATTCTGTACGGCGGACGCGCGTCGCTTGGGGTAGCTGCGGGCATTACGATCATAGCACTTGGAGGTGGCGCCCTTCTGGGCTGTGCCATCGGCCTTTTGGGTGGCTGGACCGAGACATTGGCGATGCGTATCGTTGACATTCTCTTGGCCATTCCGTCGATCGTCATCGCAATCGCCGTCGCTGCCGCCGTTGGCCCGGGCTTGTTCAACCTGACTGTAATATTGGGTTCACTGGGCGTGCCATTTTACGTCCGCCTGTTTCGCGGCGAAACCGTCTCGCTGCGCGAGCGCCCCTTTGTTCGGGCGGCCCGCGGAACAGGCGCAGGTTTTTTCAGGCTGCTTCGTGTCCAGATCCTCCCCAATGTCTTTTCTCTCTTTGTAACCTTGTGCTCAAATGCGCTCGGCGGCGCGTTACTGGCAGCCAGCGCTTTGTCCTTCATCGGCCTTGGAGCCCAGCCACCCATGGCCGAATGGGGAGCGTTGATTTTCGAGGGGCGCAACAGCCTCATGTACGAATGGTGGTGCGCCGTACTGCCAGGCGTAGCTGTGGTCATTTCCGCGCTCGGCTTTATCCTGGTCGGCAATGGCATCGGCACCCTGATTGACCGACATGGAGACAGGCCATGATATTGGTCGAAGGCCTCAGCATCCGTATAGGAAATACGCCCATCCTCAATACCGTCACCCTGTCGCTCGCGCCGGGCAAGGTCCTGGGTCTGGTGGGCGAGTCAGGATCTGGAAAATCCACAATTGCCAGCGCGATCTTGGGTCTGCTCCCCGCATCCGCGACGATCGATGCCGGTGCAATCAAATTGGATGGAATGGATCTGCTCGGGCGGACCGCCGCTCAGCGGCGCGGCCTGTGCGGGCGCACAATTGCCTATATCCCGCAGGAGCCGATGTCAGCGCTAAACCCGACGCTGAAAATCGGTCGGCAGATGGATCTTGTGCTTTTGCAGCATCTTGAAATGTCGCAGTTGCAGCGCCGCCAGCTTGCCCGCGACGCGCTGAAACAACTCGGCATGGCCGATCCTGATCGCATACTGGCGAGCTACCCTTTCCAGTTAAGCGGCGGTCAGGTCCAACGGGTATTACTCGCAACAGCCCTGGCGCTGCAAGCCCGCGTGATCCTGGCCGATGAACCTACGACCGCGCTCGATACACAGGTCCAGGCAGAAGTCCTCAAACAGTTGCGATCTGCCGCCACACAGCGGCAGGCCGCCGTCCTGCTGATCAGTCACAATATTGGCGCGGTGCGTATGATCGCCGATGAAATCGCCGTCATTTGTCGGGGAGACGTTGTCGAAACCGGCGATGCCGCCAATCTCCTGAATGCGCCCACAACACAATATACCAAGAGCCTGCTTGCAGCTCTTCCCGAAAGATCCAAACCGCGCACGATGCTTCCGGTAGCGAGCCCGGCTCTATGAGCCTCGACATAATCGATCTCGAAGTCTGTTACGGCAAACTCACTGCCCTGCATGCCTCGAGCCTGTCCGTTGCAGCTGGAGAATGTATCGGTATCGTGGGCGAATCGGGCTCGGGCAAGAGCAGTCTTGCCAATGCCGTCATGGGCTTTGTTCCGCGAACCAAGGGCACGCTAACGCTTGAAGGCCGGCCGCTCGCAGCCAATATCCGGCAGCGAAAGCGTGATGATATCCGGGCGATCCAGATGGTATTCCAGGATCCTTATGGTTCACTCAACCCTGCACTGACGATCGGCACCACCCTTATCCAAAGCCTTGCGGTCCACGGCCTGGTCGCCAGACGAGATCGCAGGCAGCGTGCAGCCGACGCTCTGGCTGAAGTCGGAATGGGTGCGGAATATCTGGCTCGCTACCCGCATCAGCTTTCAGGCGGACAACGCCAGCGGGTATCGATCGCCCGGGCATTGATCGTGGAGCCGAAAATTCTGGTGCTCGATGAGCCGACGTCGGCGCTCGACCTGTCGGTGCAAGCGCAGATTCTCAACCTGCTGCTTGAAGTCCAGGAACGCCGCAAGCTCGCTTATCTGTTCATCAGCCATGACCTCGAAGTCGTGCGCCACATGTGCCACCAGGTCCATGTCCTGCTGTGCGGAAATATCGTTGAAGCTGGCGCGACGCACGATGTTCTGGGCTGCCCTACCCATGATTACACCAAGGCGCTGGTCGCAGCCTCGCCAAAGGTTTTCGCATGAACAGGCAAGATGCAGCAGACGCCCTGTTCGACGGGCAGAATTGGGATCATGAGCCGGGCTGCGCGGCGGCGATCCTCGAGAAGGGCAAAGTCAGCTGGACCGGCTGCTTTGGCAAAGCCCGGATCGCAGACAGCATCGCGATTGATGAGGACACACGGTTCCGGATAGCTTCGATCACAAAGCCGATGCTCGCGCTGGTCATCGCCGCGCTCGAAGACCGGGGCCTTCTTTCGTTCAATGACCGCGCCTCTAAATTCCTGCCCGAACTTCATGTGCCCAAGTCCCCGACGATAAGCCAGCTGCTGTCGATGAAGAGCGGCATCCGCGAAGCCTTCCAGCTTGACGGAATCGCGCTTGGCCATGGCACCAGCCATGCCATGGCGAGCCGCCAGCAACTGGCGCTTCTGCTGGCTCAAACTGGTCAGAACTTTGCGCCCGGCACACGCACACTTTACTGCAATTCAAACTCCATCCTCCTCCAGCTCATCGCCGAACGGGTCACATGCATGTCGCTGGGAATGCTTCTGGAGGAAATCGTCTTTCGCCCGGCGGCGATGACATCTGCCATCCTTGCAGGCGGCCTTGCCCACAGGCTTGCCGGCACCGCCATCGCATATGGACGCAAGAGCGAAGGATTTACGGTCGCAGATCCCGACATGGTCGCGCTCGCCCCTGGCGGGGTCATTGCATCGCTGCGTGATATCATCGCGTTCTGGCAGTGGCTGCGAACAAATCCGCTGAACTGGCGTACACGCCTTGCAGGTCCTGTATATCATGCAGATGGCAGCGAGAGCAATTACGCACATGGCTTTGGCAAGTACCGGATCTCCGGCAATCTTGCGCTCGGCCATTCAGGCGGACATGGCGGATGGAGCTGCGATACGATGTGGCTGCCCGAAACCGATATTGCTGTCGTCGTGCTTGGCAACAGGGCCGATATCAATCATTATGAACGGGCACGAGAACTGGTCGTTACGTGGACCGGCATTGCCCCTGATCCAGGCTGCACGCCGCGCCTCGCCTCGCCTGTCGAACCGCCCCGGCAATGGGAAGAGACCTACGGATCGTCGCGCGATGGTTTCGTCATACGGATCACCGGCAGCACGCAGGAAATCAATATTGAAGGACGGCGGCTGCCGCGCCAGGCCGATGGCACCTATCGCCGCATCCTGGGGGTTGAACCAGTCACGTTCCGGTTCAACGATGACCGATCCGTCCTGAGGCGGACCGAAGGCAATTACGAGATGCTTCTCGAGCGCGCCAACCCGGCGTCGTGCCCTGCCGCATCGATTATTACCGGCACTTATTCTGCGCCTGAAATGCCGCAGCCGCTAATTGTGCATCTCGACAAGGACGGCCGTCTCCGGTTGGCCATGGGCGCATGCTGGCCTTCAGGCGAACGCCTGTTCCTGGAAGCCGTGCGCGATGGCCTATACCGCTGTGCCGATGACAATGGCCAAAGTGCAGACCTGAACCTGGTGTTCCAGCTGGGTGCAGACGGCACATGCAATGGCCTGCGGCTTTTTACCTCGCGGATCCTCGATTATCGGTTTGATCGCATCAGCGACACTGCCGAAGTCAGCTGGCCCGAGCGAGTGGAAGTCGCGCCCGCATTGCTCGACTGGAGTTCCGAATGAAACGATTTGCGGCCAGCTTTCTCCTGCTGCTGGCGGCCTGCCAGCCTGTGCCCGAGCAGGCAGAGCGGAGCACAACATTGATCGTCGCGCGGGCCTTTCCGCCCGAATCGCTCGATCCTGCGATGGTCGAAACAGGAAACGAAGCCCCCGTTGTTGCGCAGATGTACGAAACGCTGACCGGGATCGATCCGGCTTCACCCGATGCGAGGGTCATAGGAATCCTTGCCGAAAGCTGGACCGTTAGCCCGGATGGGCTTCAGATCGACATGCGCCTGCGCAAAGATAGGGTCTTTTCGGACGGCACACCGGTCGATGCGGCAGCCGTGGTCTGGAGTTTCAACCGGATAAAATCAATCGGGCGCGCGTCGGCTTATTATATCGAATGGTTTGACCGTATCGAGGCGAGCAGCCCTGCAGATGTCCGGTTCCAGCTGAAGCGCCCTTATGCCCCGGCGCTGGCCATGCTCTCGCAGACAGCGCTCGGGATCATCAACCCCAAAAGCGTTGCAGCTTCTGGCGGCAATGATCTGGGCAAGGCCTGGCTTTCCCGCAACAGCGCAGGATCCGGACCCTATAAATCGTTTCGCTTCCTGCCCGGCGAAAGCGTTACCCTGACTGCGAACAGATTTGCGTCGGCTCCGCCTGTCCATTTTGCGCAGCTGGAGTTTCGCGCATTGCCGGACGAAGGTGTCCGCCGCCTGTTGCTGGAGCGCGGTGACGTCGATCTCACCGACATTGTCCCTGCAGCCTTGGTCGCGCGCTATCAATCGCTTGAAGGCGTAGATGTGGCAACGACGCCGGGAGGAATGTCTTTGAGTTTCCTCACGCTCAACGCCAGGAATGGACCGATGGCTGATGCGCTGTTACGCCAGGCGGTTGCCAAAGCGATCGATTACAGGGCGCTGCGAGACAAGATACTCAAAGGCAATGCCATCCAGCTTGGCGGCTATCTCACGCCCGGAACGCCGGGATTTGACAAATCTGCAGCTCCGGTGCGCGATTTGGCCGGTGCGCAAGACCTGCTGAAAAGAGCGGGTTACAAGGACAAGCCGGTCACCTTGATGGTGTCGCAATTTGGCCCGGTTGCCGAGTTCATCCAGTCGAACCTGGCTGACGCAGGGTTCAATATCCAGATAGAAAGGCGCCAACCGGGCGCGATTGCCGCAATGGCGGGCGCCGGCCGGTTCGACATCATCTACGACGGATGGACGCTCGATACCCCCGATGCGACACCGATGCTCGAGGCGCTGCTCACCACTACCGGCCGGACCAATGGTACCAATCGCGCCGGCTATGCCAATGTCCTGATTGATCGCAATGTGTCGGTTGCACTCGCGACTAACGACCAGGCCTTGCGCCGGTCGCTGCTCGCGGCAGTAGACCGGCAATTGCGGATCGACCGGCCGCTCGTCTATATTTTCTCGGCCAATCCCAATATCGCTTACCGGCGCGATATAAAGGGCGTTACAATCGATCGCTTTCGACCGGGCCAGCTCCATCTGGCACAGCTTGCGCGCGCAAAAGGCAAAGCGCCATGACGCTGCCCTTAAGAATTGACACACCCTTTTTCCCGCATGTTCCCAAACCAAGGTTGCACGGGCATCTCGATGTCGGGGACGGACATGCGATATATTGGGAAGAGACCGGAGAACCCGATGGCGTTCCGGTGCTCGTCCTGCATGGCGGCCCCGGCGGCCTTATCAAGCCTTATTACCGAAGACTGCTCGATCCTGCGCGTCATCGCGGTGTATTCTTCGACCAGCGTGGTTGCGGACGTTCGACAGCAGCAGGCAGCCTGTCGAACAATGATCTGCAGGCCCTCATTGGTGACATGGAAAAGTTGCGCAAAGCGCGCGGTATCGAGAAATGGATCGTGGTCGGCGGATCCTGGGGATCGACCCTTGCTTTGGCTTATGCCCAGACGCATCCCGAACATGTAAGCGCGCTTTTGCTGACCGGTGTGTTTCTGGCGCGCGCGACCGATCACGACTGGACCTGGCATGGTGTTGGCGCCATCCTGCCCGAAGTTGTCGGCGCACGAGACGCATATCTGGGCACGGATCGCAACACTGACCCGCGCGCCGAATTTGCCGCGCGCATTTTGGGGCCCGATAGCCCAAAAGCGCGCCAAGCGGCATTGGTCTATGCAACAAGCGAAATGCAGACACTCGACCTGTTCGCGCCTGCTAGCGATAGCGATACATTGTCAGACGCCGAATTCGCTTCGGTGCGGATCCAGATCCATTATGATTCCAACGACTATTTCCTCACCGAAAACCAGCTGATCGAGAATGTGTCGGCAATCGCTGAAATTCCAGGAGCAATCATTGCCGGCCGCGCGGATCTGTGTACCCCGCCCCAAGGCGCCTATGACCTTGCGAAGGCTTGGCCCATGGCCCGCTTGCAAATAGTTGCAGCAGCCGGACATCGCTGGAACGACGAAGCCCTTGGCCGCTATATCATCGCCGAGCTCGAACGCCTTACTGGACTTGTCGCCGGTCGCTAACCAGGTTCCCGCGCTGGAAGACCATTGCTGGTAGCTTTTCCCACAGACAGGCAAGATCGTCCAGCGGGTCGCCATCAACTACGACCAGGTCTGCAACCGACCCTTCGCCGATTACGCCCAGGTCATCGCGATTGATCAACGACGCATTGACGCTTGTCGCCGAACGCAGGACCGAAACCGGGTCTTCTATTTGTCCGCGCAGGCGAAATTCATGCGACTGCCATTTGTGCAGCGGCCCCAGAAGATCGGTACCAAAGCCGACCTTGACATTGGCTTGCCTTGCGATGCGCACGGCATTGGCACCATGGCCAACAACATCTGCCAATTTGGCCTTGGATACGTCCGACAGTCCCAATGATGCGCCTTCGGTGGCAAGTGCATGATAGGTAATCAGGGTCGGCACCAGATAGGCATCATTGGCCGCCATTGCGGCGGCAGAGCGCTCGTCGAGAAGATTGCCATGTTCGATCGAGCGCACGCCATTTTCAACGGCGCGCATTATGGCATCCGGGCCATAAGCATGTGCCATGACATAAGTGCGGCGGCTTTCGGCTTCGTCGACAACGGCGCGGATTTCTTCCGCGGAATATTGGGTCATCCAGATCGGATCGGTCGGCGATGAAACGCCGCCCGACACGAAAATCTTGATATGGTCAGCGCCCTGTCTCAAGGTCTCGCGCGCCGCAAAACGCACTTCGTCAACGCCATCTGCAATTTGCGACAGGTTGGCGACCATCCGGCAGCCGCAAGGCTCGCTGTGCGTTGCCCGCTTGTCGCCATGGCCGCCGGTCTGGGATAGCGCCTTTCCGGCCCGCAAGAGGCGCGGACCCCGGGTCAGGCCGTCGGCGAGTGCCTGCGCAAGGCCCCAGTCCGCCCCGCCAGCATCGCGTACCGTCGTGAATCCGCGGTCGAGCGCCTGGCTCAGAAGGCCCGACGCATGATGGGCAATATAGGAAAGCGGCAGCGTCTCCAGATGAGGTACATCGACATGCGAGGCATAGGCATGAAAATGCGCATCGATGAACCCTGGCAATACTGCCCGGTCCTGCAGATCGATTGTTTCGTCAGCCGCTACCGCTGAATCAAAAGCTGCAACGCGCCCATCTGAAATGCTGATCGATCGTGACGACGACCAATTGTCTGACAGACCATCCCAGATGCGCGCGTTTACAAGCTTGAGCGACATAATGCCTCAGCTTCGGTACAGATCAGAATCGCGCCCGGACCGAAAGCCCGTAAGTGACACCCGGCGCCCTAAGGATTCCGCTGCCGCCCACTGGACGATTGCCGCCCGACGCTATGTCGTACCGGTCGTTGAGCAGATTTTGGGCATAAGCCATCACATCGAAATTGCCGAATTTGAGCCCAGCCGACAGGTTCAGCAGGTCGACATTGCCGAATGTGAAGGTGTTACTCGCCTCCTGGAAACCACCGTCGCGATGGGCAAACGCCGCATTTGCAAGCAGCGACACCGCCTCGCTCAGCGGCTGATCGACCGAACCGTTCACACCAAAGCTCCACTTGCGCGTGCCGGGTACCTGCTGGCCGTCAAGCGGAGCGCCGGTGCCTGATAGCCCGCTGGTAAATTGCGCGTCGGTATATCCGAGCGTTGCGCCCAGCGAGATGCCCTTGGCAGGCTTGAAGGTGCCCTCAAGTTCCGCGCCATAGGTGCGCGCCTTTCCGGCATTCGCCAGATAGCCGTTCAGGCCCGGCGGTGCTGTAAAGTCGAAGAAGGAGACCAGAACGTCTTTCTGCTCCAGAATATAGGCGGAGACCCCGACAAAGGCCCGTCCATCTGCAAAAGCAAACTTGCTTCCGATCTCGTAATTGATCGACTTCTCCGAACTATAAGGCAGGTTCGCTGCCTGGGCAACGTTGAAGTTGAAACCGCCCGCACGGAAACCCGTTTGGACGCGGCCATAGATATTCACATTACCGCGCACCCAGGCAAGCGAAACGCCGGGTGACCAGTTATCGAACGTGCGCTTTACCGAAGCGGATTGCGAAGGACCGACGACCGCCGCTGCAACGGCGCTTGGCGTGAACAGGAAGTCGACGCGCTTCTTGTCTTCGGTGTAGCGAAGGCTCGCCGCAAGCGTCAGTTCTGAAGAAAGCTTGGCGTTCGCTTCGACGTAACCTGCCCAGGACTTCACGCCCTGGTCGTTATCGATCCCCAGCGTCACCGGAAGTGTGCCGCCTGTAAATGCCAGCGACAGGCCGGGAAGATCGGTCAGGAGTGCGCCCAGCGCATCTTCATCAAGATAGGTGATCCCTGCAAGCAGCGTCACCGGTCCAAGCTCGGGCGAAAGCCAGCGCGCTTCGCCAAAACGCGACCTGATCGAATTTGCCCTTGTCGTAATCATCTGACCATTGGGCGCATTGGGCGCGCCTGGAATGAGGATGTCCGAAAGATCGGTGTCCTCGATCCCGCCCAGCGTATAGTCGCGGCCACCGACCACCAATGTGAATGTGCCGGCATTGTCGGTTTTCAATGACGCATTTAACGACAAACGGTCGACATTGTAATTATTGACCGGCTGTGTGTCGCGCAGGATCGTTTTGGGGGTCTCGCCGCCATTGGGGAAAAACAGATTGGTCCCGGGCGTATTCGCATGATTATGCTCGTAAACAACATCAAGCGTGAAAGCATCGCTCGGGCGAAGGCGCACTACGGCACGGCCGCTGAACGAATCGCTCTTGTCGATATACTGGCCAAGCGCCGAGTTGAAATATTCACCCTTGTTCTGGTCGAAATATACACCCGACAACCGCACACCCAGCGCGTCGCTTATCGGCACATTGACCATGCCTTCCAGCTCATAACGGTCATAACGTGCATAGGTCGCCCTTGCCATTGCCTCGAATGTATCAGTTGGCCGCGCCGACACGATATTGACGGCGCCGCCTACCGCATTACGTCCATAAAGTGCGCCTTGTGGCCCACGCAGAACTTCGATGCGCTCAAGGTCGAAAAATTGGGTCGGGTAGCTGATAAAGCCGCTTGAATAGACCTCGTCTATGTACAGCGCGACACCCGGCTCGGCAAACAGCGTCGGAGTGCCCACACCGCGGATCGAAATATCGCGCGACGTTCCTGCATTATTTTCTTGAAGAAAAGCGCTCGGCACCTGAAGCAAAAGGTCGCGTGCATCACTGAGGCGCGTGTCCTGGATCTGTTGCGGAGAAAGTGCGGTGATGGGCACGGGCACATCAAGCAGTCGCTCTTCGCGTTTACGCGCCGTCACCACAATTTCCTGGGGCGATATGGCCTCGCTATCGGATGGCGTTTGTGCCCATGCAGGAGCTGCTGCGGCAGCTCCAATCGATGCAGTTGCGAGCATGATTTGCTTGATGATTTTGAATGACATATTTCCCCCTCTTACTGGCTGACGCTGACGAGTCTCAGCAACATTAAATAATCATGTTATGTTTTGTATTTTGTCAAGTGGCAGCTGGCTGCAAGCTTCATTTCGTACAGCGATTGTGCCTGCGCCGGGCAAGACTGTTACCCGGCTGCAACAGTTTGCCTGTTCACCAGCGCCGCAATTTCCTCCCGGCCAAGCTTGTTTGCAACGGCCCAACTCAAAAGCACCGATGCAGATTCAGGCGTTATCGAAAGCGCATCGATCAGGGCTGACCCTGCCAGGTCGGAGCCCAGCTCATATATATTCCAGCCCGGCCTCCCGGCACGCGCGGACGAGACCGCAATCGACCAGATGCGAGCCTCGGCAAGGCGGTTTGCAAGTTCGCCGAGCCGGACCGCGCTAGGGGCAATTCCTGAAGGATAGCATCTGAACATTACCGCACCGGCGCCGCTCTGCCTCACCATATGAAGCAAGCGCTCATGCTGCGCGGTAGGACCAAGGCCGATGTCGATGACGTGCATTGAAAAGTTGGCATTGGGGCCGCAGTTGGCAACGAAATGGCAACGTGCCCAGCGCGAGATGATTCGTCGCTGGTTCTCTGCTGATTGTGTAACACGAAGTGTCGGCATTCGAGGCGAGGAAAAGGCACGCTTTCCCGAGGCAGAATGCTTTGCGGCAAAACCGCCATGCATCACCTGCCCGGCCATGGCTATCGCGACCTCGTTGGCAAGGCATCCCAATTTCCCTTGCGCCGCAGCCAGAGCGAGATCAACATTCGCGGCAGCGTCACTGTCAGGATGGCCTGTAGAAAGCATTGCTCCTGTCAGGATAACCGGAACAGAAGGGCGCTGAAGCGAAAGCATGAGCGCGGCTGCCGAATGACAAATCGTATCGGTGCCATGGAGAACGACTACGCCGTCAAAAGACTGGACATAACGCCCGATCATATCGGACAGGGCAACCCATTGCGATGGCCCCCAGGCAGCTGAATCAAGCGGGTCGGCAATGTGGCAAGGAGACTGTTCAAGCGGCATTATCGATATGGGCACGCCCCGCGTCGCAGCGATCTTCTTCACCAAGTCGCTCGCTGGCCTCTCGCTGCCCGGAGCTAATCGTCCCTGCCCCGACTGCACCGAACCAATCGTGCCGCCCGCGTCGATGACGAGAATGCTCATTTGTCGGCCAAAAGCAGCCGGTCGAGGGCATCCTGGTCCAGCACGCCCGCCTCGATTGCGACATCGACAAAGCGTCGGCCCTGCTGCTGCGCAGTTTTGACCAGGTCGGATGCCTTGCGGTATCCCAAAGACGGAAGCAACGCCGTTGCCATCGCGCTTGACCGCATCAACGCATCAAGCATCCGGTCCGCGTCGGCCTCGATGAGCGACACGCATTTTTGATCGAACAATGTTGCAGCGTTGGTGAGCAGGCGAATGGAATCGAGCAGTTTTGCACCGATGAGAGGCTCATAAGGGTTTATCTCGAGTTGCCCTGCCTGACAGGCCTGCGCGATGGCTGCGTCATTTCCCGAAACCGCGAATGCGGTCTGACATACGGCCATCGGGATGACCGGATTGACCTTTCCAGGCATGATCGACGATCCTGCCTGGACTTCCGGCAGCTTCAGTTCGGCAAAACCGCCCTGTGGCCCGGAAGACAATATCTGGAAGTCATTGGCGATTTTTGCCAAGGCTAAACCCGTCGATCTGAGCTCTGCCGACAGGCGAGCATAGCCGTCGGCATTGGCCAGCCCGTCGAAAAGATCTGCCGATCTCTCCCACCCGGCATCGATCCAGCCACGCAAGGCTTCGACGGCCCGAAATCCAAATTCCTTGGGCGCGCCTAGTCCTGTACCGATCGCTGTTGCACCCAAGGGCAATTCAAGCAGTTCGGAACGCCGCTCGGCAAGCTGTGCTCCAAGCCTTTCGCACAAGGTAGCATAGGCACCAAATGCGTTACCCAATGTCATCGGTTGTGCATCCTGCAAACATGTGCGTCCCAATCGGGGCAGATGCGCAAACTCTCGGCTCTTTTTACGGAACGAAGATTTGAGACAATCGATCTGCTCGATAAGCCCTGCAAGGCCCAACCAGCACGCGATCTTGATCGCCGACGGGATCACGTCATTGGTCGACTGCGACCGGTTGACATGATCGTTAGGGCTTAACGACAGATAATCGCCCGGAGCTTTACCCAACTGCTGTAGCGCCCGATTGGCCAGCACTTCGTTGACATTCATATTGGTTGAAGTGCCGCCGCTACCCTCCAGCAGGTCGACCAAAAGATGGGCGTCCAGCAAGCCATCGGTCATTTCGCGGGCGGCATCGACAATCGCCGATGCATGCGTCGATGTCAAATTATCGAGATCGCTATTTGCTTGCGCGGCGCTTCCCTTGAGCGCTGCAAGCGCTTGAACCAGCAATGGCTCATCGCACAGACGGCGGCCTGACAAGACAAAGTTTGTAAGAGCGCGCGCGGTACAGGCCCCATAAAGCGCATCGACAGGAACCGACAAGGCCCCGAGCGCATCCGACTCTGTTCGCATTTCAATCACCGGCACATTTTTTGTCATAAAATAGGTTCCAAATTGGCAACTATAGACCAGCATAATATGATTATGTTATGTTTGCTAGCTACCTCGGGAAAGTTTGCCAATGCACCTGACACTTGAAACCAAAGCCGTCACATATCCGCGCCAGACGCCCTTCCGAATTGCCAAATGGGTGCACACCGAAGAAGCCGTGGTTGTCGCCGTCCTGCGGGACAGCAACGGGCATGAAGGTTTAGGTGAGGCAACCGGCGACTATATGACAGGCGAGACACAGAAATCGGTCTTGGGCGAACTTGAACAGGTCCGTTCCGCACTTGCAGACGGTGCATCTGCTGAATCAGCTTATGCGATGCTGAAGCCCGGGGCGCACGCAATGCCTTTGATTCCGCGCCGCTTGATCTTCGCGCGAAACAGACCGGCATCCCGGTCTGGACCGCGCTGGGAATCGGCAAGCTCGCACCGCAGGAATCGACTGATACCATCAGCCTCGATGCCCCGGACGCAATGGCTGCCGCTGCCGCCACGACAGACCATCGTCTGCTGAAGCTCAAAATGGATAGAGACCAGATTATCGAGCGCGTAACAGCAGTGCGTCGGGCCCGTCCCGACGCAAGCCTTATGCTTGACGCAAATGAATCATGGGACTTGGAAACACTGCAGCGTCTTGCTTTTGACCTCCATGAATTGGGCGTCATTCTGATCGAGCAGCCAGTGAAGCGCGGCACAGATGCTACGCTTGCTGATTATGCAGGGCCGGTCCCCTTGGCCGCTGACGAGAGTTTGGCCACAATCGAAGATATCGAGGCCATCGGCGATGCCTACAGCTTTGCCAATATCAAACTGGATAAATGTGGCGGCCTGACTGCTGCGCTCGATTGCGCTGATGCACTGCAGACGCGCGGCATACGTCTTATGGTCGGCTGCCTTGGGGGCTCAACCTGCAAAAGTGCTCTGGCCGTTGTCCTGGTAAAGAATCTGTCTGCTCGGTTGCGGAATTTATCGCACACACTTCGATCGAACCCCATCGCCAGAATTTCCGATCACGCGCCATCTTGCGGCTGACTATACTGAATACTTGCTGCGGCAGTCCGAGCAGTGCTTCCTTGCATTTGAGAAAGGAGACAATGCGGTGTCGGCTACCAAAATTCTCTGGGGTCAGATCCTTGCTGTTTTTCTGCTTGTACTGCTTGGTATCTGGGGCGCAACGCAGTGGACTGCTTCCGCGCTGGCGTACCAGCCAGAGCTTGGAAAACCATGGTTCATTTTGCTCGGCTGGCCAGTGTACCGGCCCTATGACTTTTTCTGGTGGTGGTTCAGTTACGAAGCGTATGCGCCGCAGATCTTCGACACAGGAGGGCTGATCGCCGTTACCGGGGGCTTTACTTCAATCATCGTTGCCATCGGCATGTCGGTGTGGCGGGCGCGCGAAATCACGAACGCACATACCTATGGATCGGCACGATGGGCCAACCGTCATGAAATGGCAGAGGCAGGCCTTTTTGACGACATGGGTGTGGTGCTGGGCCAGTTCAACAACCAGTATCTGCGTCATGATGGTCCCGAGCATGTCCTGTGCTTTGCTCCGACCCGCAGTGGCAAGGGTGTAGGTCTTGTCGTCCCGACATTGCTCACGTGGCCAAGTTCGGCGATCGTCCACGATATCAAGGGCGAAAACTGGATGCTGACCGCTGGATATCGCTCGGGATTCAGCCGTGTGCTTCTGTTCGATCCCACGAACGCGAATTCATCGGCTTACAATCCGCTGCTCGAAGTCAGGCGCGGTGCCTGCGAAGTGCGCGACGCCCAGAATATCGCCGATGTGCTGGTCGACCCCGAAGGGAGTCTCGAAAAGCGCAATCATTGGGATAAGACGAGCCATTCGTTGCTGGTCGGGACCATCCTCCATGTCCTCTATACCGACCCTGACAAAACATTGGCGGGCGTTGCCGCTTTTTTGTCCGACCCGAAGCGGTCGTTCGAATCGACGCTGGCTGCAATGATGATGACGCCTCATCTCGGTGTCGATGGCGTACATCCCGTTGTTGCAGGCGCTGCACGCGAACTGCTCAACAAATCCGAAAATGAGCGTTCCGGAGTTTTGTCGACTGCCATGTCGTTTCTGGGACTGTACCGCGATCCGGTGGTTGCGCAGGTAACCCGGCAATGCGACTGGCGGATTGCCGATCTGGTTGATGCAAAGCAACCTGTAACACTCTACCTCGTAGTTCCGCCATCGGACATCAGCCGCACCAAGCCTTTGATCCGATTGATGCTCAACCAGATCGGCCGCCGGTTGACCGAAGAACTGGAACCGGATTCTGCGCGCCAGCGAGTGTTGTTCGTGCTCGACGAGTTTCCCGCACTTGGCCGTCTCGATTTCTTCGAAAGCGCACTGGCGTTCATGGCAGGATATGCCGCTGGTTCGTCGATGCCCTGGGAAGCACCGCTCCAGTCGATCCTTGAATCGATTCAGGGACCAGTCGCCAAGATTGTCGCGGTCATGATCATCATTGCAACCGGCCTTGCCCTCGCCTTCGGTGACACGTCAGGCGGTGCACGCCGGATGATCCAGATCGTATTCGGCCTGTCGATTGCCTTTGCCGCGTCATCCTTCTTCCTGTCGTTCTTCTCGTTCGGCGGCGGAGCGCTGGTCTGATGGACAGCATGCCGCCACACGCTGTACCCGGATATACTGTGCCTGTTCACCGCGCGCTGACCGAGCATATCCTGCTCGGCGGCGCACCGCGCGGGCTTGCAATCGCCAACGCGACGCTGGCGGCCGCGATCGGTCTTGGCCTTCGGCTCTGGATCGCAGGATTTGTAATCTTTGCGCTAGGTCACATGATTTCGGTCTGGGCAGCACGGCGCGATCCCCAGTTTGTCGATGTCGCCCGGCGGCATCTGCGCTTCCCTGCATATCTTGGGGTCTGATGAAGATGCTTTCGCTCCGCGAATACCGAAACCGTGGCGATCGGCTTGCCGACTTCCTGCCCTGGGCAGCACTGGTCGCCCCTGGTGTAGTTCTCAACAAGGACGGGAGCTTCCAGCGCTCGGCCCGATTTCGCGGGCCCGATCTCGACAGCGCGACACCGGCCGAGCTGATCGCAACCACCGCGCGATTGAACAATGCGCTTCGCCGCCTCGGCTCGGGCTGGGCGATTTTTGTAGAGGCCGTCCGCCGGCCCGCGCTCGATTATCCCGACAGTCATTTTCCCGATCCGGTCTCGGCGCTCGTCGAGCGTGAACGCGCCGCGCAATTTGCCGAGGAAGGCGCGCATTTCGAAAGCCGCTATTTTCTGACCCTCTTGTGGATGCCGCCGGCAGAAGATGCCGCACGCGCCGAGCAATGGCTTTATGAAGGCAGAGCCGAGAAAGGGATAGATGCGCGCGAATGGCTCGACGGTTTTGTCGATCAAACCGAAAGACTGCTTCGGCTTATCGAGAACTTCATGCCCGAAGTCGCCTGGCTCGATGATCAAGAAACGCTGACCTATCTGCACAGCTGCATCTCTACACGAAGCCACGATATCCGGGTCCCTGAAACCCCGATATATCTCGATGCCCTGCTTTGCGACGAACCACTGACCGGCGGCCTGCAGCCGCGATTGGGAAAGGCGCATCTGCGCACGCTGACCATAATCGGCTTTCCCAGCGCAACCTTCCCTGGCCTGCTCGACGAGCTCAACAGGCTCGCATTCGCGTATCGCTGGTCCACCCGTGCGATCATGCTCGACAAGACCGATGCAACAAGGCTGACCGCAAAGATCAGGCGGCAATGGTTCGCCAAGCGCAAATCGGTTGCAGCTATCCTCAAGGAGGTGATGACAAACGAGGCATCGACCCTGCTCGACAGCGACGCTGCGAACAAGGCCGCAGACGCCGATGCGGCGCTGCAGGAGCTGGGTGCAGATGATGTCGGCCAAGCCTATGTTACCGCCACCCTGACAGTGTGGGACGACGACTTTGCCCTTGCTGCCGAAAAGTTGCGCCTGGCCGAAAAAGTCATCCAAGGACGTGATTTCACGGTCATTGCCGAGAGGATGAATGCAGTGGAAGCATGGCTCGGTTCGCTGCCAGGGCATATTTACGCCAATGTGCGCACGCCGCCGATCTCCACGCTCAACCTTGCCCATATGATCCCGCTGTCGGCGATCTGGGCTGGCCCCGAACAGGACGAACATCTGGCCGCTGCCCCCCTGTTCTATGCTCGGACCGAAGGTTCTACTCCATTTCGCTTCTCGCTGCATGTCGGCGATGTCGGCCACACGCTGGTCGTCGGGCCAACGGGCGCTGGCAAGTCGGTGCTGCTCGCGCTGTTGGCGTTGCAGTTCCAGCGTTACGCTCGCGCTCTGCTGTTTGCCTTCGATTTTGGCGGCTCGATCCGAGCGGCAGCTTTGGCCTGCGGTGGCGACTGGCAGGATCTGGGCAACAGTCTTGTCGATGAGAGCGCTGGAACCGTGCAGTTGCAGCCGCTTGCCCGGATTGATGAAGCATCCGAACGCAACTGGGCTGCCGAATGGGTACAGGCGATCCTCGCCAGCGAGGGCGTGATTGTCGATCCGGCCACAAAGGAACATCTCTGGTCGGCATTGAACTCGCTTGCCACTGCGCCTGTGGCCGAACGAACGCTGACCGGCCTTGCGGTATTGCTCCAGTCCCAGGCGCTCAAGCAGGCACTGGCACCTTATTGCATCGGCGGACCCTTTGGCCGCTTGCTCGACGCCGAAGCCGAGCATCTGGGCAACAGCAGATTTCATGCATTCGAGACAGAAGGCCTGACCGGCTCGGCAGCCGCAGCTGCTGTGCTGTCCTATCTGTTTCACCGGATCGAAGGGCGGCTTGACGGTTCGCCGACGATGATCATTATCGACGAGGGCTGGCTGGTGCTCGACAGCCCCGCCTTTGCAGCGCAGTTGCGTCAATGGCTCAAGACCTTGCGCAAGAAGAACGCAAGCGTGGTCTTTGCGACCCAGAGCCTTGCCGACATTGGATCAAGCGCAATCGCACCAGCTATCATCGAGAGCTGCCCGACGCGCATTTTCCTGCCCAACGAGCGCGCCGTCGAACCACAGATATTATCCATTTACCGCCGCTTCGGCCTGAATGACCGCCAGATCGAAATTGTCGCGAGGGCAACGCCCAAGCGCGATTATTATTGCCAGTCAGCGCGCGGCAACCGGCTGTTCGAGCTCGGCCTTGGCGAGATCGCACTCGCGTTCACCGCAACGTCGGCAAAGACCGATCAACTGCGCATCGACGAGCTGACCGCGGCGCAAGCGACCGATGGCTTCGCCGCTGCCTGGCTGCGCCATCGCGGTCTTGCCTGGGCCGCCGAGATGGTGCCGCCCTTGCCTTTCCCGCCGGCCCGTTCGGGCCAAAAAGAGGAGTAATGCTGTGAAATATCTTCATTTCCGTTCATGTCTTATTGCCGGATCCGCCGTCCTATGCGTGACGGCTGCAACGCTGAGCGCCGTTCCCGCTTATGCCCAGTTCGGCGGCATCGTTTATGATCCGACCAATTATTCGCAGAATGTCCTCACCGCAGCGCGCACGCTCGAGCAGATCAACAACCAGATCCGGTCATTGCAGAACCAGGCGGCCTCGCTGGTGAACGAAGCGCGCAATTTGCAGGGGCTGCCGCTGACGATGCTTGAACCACTCCAGCAGCAGATGCAGCAAACACAAAAGTTGCTAGCCCGCGCGCAAGGCATAGCCTATGATGTCCAGACGATCGAGCGCGACTTTGGACGCCAGTATCGCGATATCGACCTCACCGGTAGCCAGCGCATGTTGGTTCAGGGGGCAGAAGAACGCTGGCGCGGCAGCGTTGCCGCCTTCGAGGACGCCCTGAAAGTGCAGGCAAGCGCCGTCGGCAACATCGAAGGCGCTCGCGGCGCCATCAACAGCCTCGTGACTGCCAGCCAATCTTCGGCCGGCGCGCTTCAGGCCGCCCAGGCAGGAAACCAGCTGCTTGCTCTCCAAGCACAGCAACTGGCAGACCTTACCGCGACCGTTGCATCGCTTGGTCGCGCCCAGTCCCTCGATGCTGCCAATGCATCCGCTGCCAAAATACAGGCACGCGAACAGCTACGCCGGTTTTTGGCACCGGGCCGTGGTTATGTGCCGGCGTCGGCAAAGATGTTCCGGAACTAGACGGTGGAGACCAAGCACTTCGCACGAATAGGGGCCGTGGCATTTGTTGCTGTGGCGTTGACTATGTCTGCGCTTCAGCTGCGCGGCGACCTCCCTGTTGAACAAGCTGAATCCGCTCCAGTCAGGCAATCTGGCGGCGATCCGTTGTCCGCGGTGCTCCGCGCTTGTTCGGCCATAGGCGAGCAGGCTTTGTCATCGGCCGACTGCCAGGCCGCCTGGGCCCAGAAGCGGCGGCGGTTTCTTGGGATTGAAACGGAAGAAGCACAGCGCAATTCCGACCTGCCAGAAAAGGCCGACTGATATGGGTGGCACTGGCGTCGTCGACCGCTTCCTCGACATCTTCTCGCGCTATATCGACAGCGGCTTCGGGCTGTTGTCGGGCGAGGTCGCGTTTATTGCAACGACGCTGATTGTCATCGACGTGACGCTTGCCGCTTTGTTCTGGTCCTGGGGCGAACAGGACGACATCATCGCGCGGCTTGTCAAAAAGACGCTGTTTGTCGGCGTGTTCGCCTATATCATTAGCAACTGGAATAGCCTTGCCCGCATTGTCTTCGAGAGCTTTGCCGGACTTGGTCTCAAGGCTAGCGGCACCGGCTTTACCGCCGCTGATCTGTTGCAACCCGGCCGCGTTGCGCAGGTCGGTCTTGATGCCGCACGCCCGATGCTGACCGCGATATCGGAGCTAATGGGATTTGTAAGCTTTTTCGAGAACTTCCTTCAGATCATCATCCTGCTGGTCGCCTGGGCTGTAGTCATCATCGCCTTCTTCATCCTGTCCATCCAGCTGTTCGTCACGCTCATCGAGTTCAAGCTGACTACATTATGTGGCTTTGTGCTTATTCCGTTCGGGCTATTCGGCAAGACCGCGTTCATGGCCGAGCGGGTTCTTGGCAATGTCGTCTCGTCTGGCATCAAGGTACTTGTCCTTGCGGTCATTGTCGGCATCGGCTCGACCATCTTTTCAGAATTTACAAGAGCTATTCAGGGCGAACCGACAATCGAGGATGCACTGTCGATCGTACTCGCGAGCCTCTGCTTGCTGGGCCTTGGCATTTTCGGTCCAGGAATTGCAAGCGGCATCGTTTCGGGCGGGCCGCAGCTTGGCGCAGGAGCAGCCGCTGGAACGGCGCTGGTCGCAGGTGGCGCCGCAGCTGGCGCAGTTGCAGGGGCAAGGCTTGCCGGTGGTGCCGCCGCAAGCGCGGCTTCCAATATGGCCCATGGCGCAGCGCGCGCGTCGGGCGGAGCGACGACCGCCTATACACTCGGGTCCTCGGGTAAAGCGGGAACCGCAGCAGTCGGCTCCGGCATGAAAGCTGTCGGCGATGCTGCTGTGGGTGCAGCAACGTCCCCTTTGCGTAAAGCCGCAGACAGCATGAAGCAGGCGTTTCGCGAGGGCGGCCAGGCAGCAAGTGCCACCAACGAAAGCGCGACCACAGGGCCTGATTCAAATCATGGGGCGACCGCCATGCCCCCTGCGCCAGATTCAAGCCAGCCTGCCTGGGCCAAAGCGATGAAAGACAAGCAGTCCATCGGCAAGGCTGCGACCATTGCTGCCCACACGCTCAAGGCAGGCGACAGCCATGGCAGCGGCTCTTCAATCGACGTCAGCGAAAAGGATTAGATCTATGTTTCGGCGCCCTTCCATCCGCTACGGCAAAGCCCCTGAACCCGAGACGCCTTACCAGCGCGCGGCGCAAGTCTGGGACGACCGGATCGGTTCTGCCCGCGTGCAGGCTCGCAGCTGGCGGTTTGCCTTTTTCGGGGCGCTCGGGCTGTCAATCTGTCTGACCGCCGGGTTGATCTGGCAAGGCGCGCGCGGGACAATCGTTCCCTGGGTCGTGCAGGTCGACAAATTTGGCGAAGCGCAGGCCGTAGCGCCTGCCGAGGCTGGGTTTGAACCTCGCGACCCGCAACTCGCATTCCATCTTGCGCGGTTCATCGAGCAGGTTCGATCAATCCCGGACGACGCCATCATTGTCCGGCAGAACTGGCTTCGAGCCTATGAATTCACCACCGACAAAGGCGCTCTGGCGCTCAATGAACATGCCAGGACCAACGATCCTTTTGCCCTGATTGGCAGAGAACAGGTCGCGGTCGATGTGACGAGCGTCATCCGTGCTTCGCCGACAAGTTTCCGGGTTGCCTGGTCCGAGCGGCGATACCGCGACGGCAGCCTTGCTGAAGCCAGCCGCTGGAGCGCGATCCTTACCATCGTCGTGCAAACCCCGCGCACAGCCGATGCCCTGCGCAAGAATCCGCTGGGCATTTTCGTTCATTCCATCAACTGGTCGAAGGAACTAGGATCATGAGTTTCATAGCTGCGCGCACCTCGCGCGCTCTTACCACATCGCTGCTCGCTGTCAGCATCGCTAACGTTCACCCTGCACTCGCCCAACTAACAGTGCAGCCGGAGAACGTCATCGCGATACCGGTACCCCTACCGCTTCCAGGACAGCTTAAACCGCTTCCGCAGCGAGGCGCCCCGCGCGCTGCGAGCCGCTCCCGCTCGGGTTCTCCCCCCGACCGGGTGGAAGCGGCAAATGATGCAGCGCGAATCCAGCCTGAACGCACCGGGTTTGTGAATGCGATCCAGCAATATCCGTTCACTGAAGGCGCTCTCTACCAGGTCTATGCCAAACCCGGACAGGTCACCGACATTGCCTTGCAGGAAGGCGAGCAGCTGGTTGGATCAGGGCCGGTTGCTTCTGGAGACACGGTTCGCTGGATGATCGGTGATACGGTAAGTGGCACCGGAGCGTTGACCCGCGTCCATATCCTGGTCAAGCCGGTCCGGCATGATATCGCCACCAATCTGGTCATCAACACCGACCGTCGGACCTATCATCTCGAACTGCGCGCCAACCCTTCTGTCTACATGGCGTCTGTTTCCTGGACATATCCGCAGGACGAGCTGATCGCGTTGCGACAGTCGCGCGCAGCTGCCGAGCGTGCCGCGCCGGTTGCGGCGGCCATGGATCTTGCCAGGCTCGATTTTGGATACGCGATTGAAGGCGACCGGCCCGAATGGCGACCTTTGCGTGCTTTTGATGATGGCGTTCGCGTGTTCATCGAGTTTCCGCAGGCGGTCGCGCAAGGCGAGTTGCCGCCACTTTTCGTGATTGGAGTCAAAGGCGAGGCAGAGCTCGTGAACTACCGTGTGTCTGGCCGCTACATGATTGTCGACCGTCTGTTCTCGACCGCCGAACTGAGGCTTGGCGGGCGCAAGGGCCAGAAGAAGGTGCGCGTGGTTGCAAGTGGCAGGGGGCGATCATGACCAGCCGAGACACCGAGGCGCCAGCTGAAAAACGTTCACCACCCCGGCTCGCCGATCCTGCCGATGCGGTCAAATTGCGCAGCGAGCCGCCGCAGGTCATGCGCCTTTCGAGAAAAGCGATTGGCATCAGCCTGGCTTGCGGGTTCGCCTTGGCAGGCGGCGCCCTGATCTATGCCTTGCAGCCGCAAGCCCGCAATGCCTCGGAGGAACTATACAACACCGACAGCCCGGCTGTTGCCGATAATCTTGCTGGCGCGCCTTCGGATTACGGGCAAGTGCCCAAGCTTGGTCCGGCGCTTCCGGGCGATCTTGGCAAGCCGATCCTCGATGCCCAGCGACGCGGCGATATGGCGGCCCTGCCGCCCGTCGGCGAACCGCAACCTTTCTCGCCCGATCCTGCGGGCAACGCAGTTGCTACTGCTCGTGAGCGCGCCGCGCAGGAGCGCGAGGCTGCGCGAGGCAGCCGCCTTTTTTTTGGCGGCGGGTCGGCGGATGCTACCAATTCAGGTTTGGCGGGATTGCCAGCCTTACCCGAAACACCCGCGCAAACCGCTGCGTCGTCAGCCGCGACGTCCGATGCGGATCGCCGTCAGGGCTTTCTGGAACGTGCAAGCGATCGGCGCACCGTATCAGACGAGCGGCTATCCAGCATTGCTTCATCCCATATCCTGCAAGCAGGTTCAGTGATCCCGGCGGCGCTCATTACCGGCCTTCGCTCGGACTTGCCCGGCCTTGTGACGGCACAGGTTACGCAAAATGTCTATGACAGCCCTACCGGTCGCCTCTTGCTTGTTCCGCAGGGCTCGAGACTGATCGGCGATTATGATGCCGATGTTGCATTCGGGCAAAGCCGGGTGCTGCTTGCATGGAACCGGCTGATACTGCCCGATGGCCGCTCGATCGTGCTCGATCGGCTACCGGCATCCGATCACGGCGGGTTTGCAGGCCTGCAGGACAAGGTCGATTATCATTGGGGCGGCGTTTTCAAGGCCGCATTGGTATCGACTCTGCTTGGCATCGGCTCTGAAATCGGTTCGGACAGCGATGGCAATCTGGCTCGAGCATTGCGTCGCGGATCGCAGGACAGTATCGGCGGAGCGGGCGAACAGATCGTCAGCCGCGAGCTTAATGTGCGTCCAACCCTCAATATCCGTCCGGGCTTTCCGGTGCGAATCCTTGTCACGCGTGATCTTGTTTTAGGAGGCGAATGATGACTCGACTGAAACTTGCCGATCTGGCCGATGAAAAGCCGGTGCGCCTGACGGTTGACCTGTCGGCCCGGCTGCATAGGGAGCTGCTGGCTTATGCTATAGCTTTGAACGGTGGTGAGGAGAAGGGCGCCCCTTCGCCAGAAAAGCTGGTCGGTCCGATGATCGAGCGGTTCATCGCAACTGATCGTAGTTTTGCAAAAGCCCGACGCGCGGCTCAATAGCCTCTCCGTACCCGGGATCCGGAACTTAGATACACGGTTTGACAAAATACTTGAAACTGTCAGTAAATGACAGTATCGGGAATTTATGAATTCTCTTGTTTCAAAGATCCGCGATGCCGGATATGCCGACCGGGTGCTCAACGAGAAGCAGCTGGCGCGTATCGTCGGTGGGAGTGGCGACAGCCGGTACGGACTCGTCAAACGCGCGATGCATAGCAACGACCTCCTCCAGATCAAGCGCGGAACCTATGTGTTAGCCAGCCAGTACAGAACCCGACCGGCACATCCTTTCCGCGTTGCGCAGGCAATCGAGACCGGCAGCTATATCTCGATGGAAACCGCGCTTGCCTTTCATGGCTGGATTCCCGAAGCCGTGTTCGCAACCATCAGCGTGACCCCGACACGAAAATCGAGGATGATTGATCATGAAATTTTTGGCCGTTTCGCATTTTACCCGCTCGCGCTGAACCGAATCGCATTTTTGGAAGGCATTGTTCGGCTCGAGATTGACGGCCAGATCATACTCGTCGCAAAGCCGCTACGGGCACTGCTTGACCTGGTTGCTCACAGAAAGTTTACCTGGTCAGGAATTGCATGGCTTTTTGAAGGCTTGCGCATCGGTCCTGAGGACCTGATGCAACTACGCAAGAGCGACTTTCAGTCTCTGAAGACTGTGTACAAGCATAAGGCAGTTCTCGAATTCCTGTCAGAGCTAGAGGTTGAATGGGGCTTACTCAAGCGAACGCAAAAGGAACTGGTCGATGAATGAAATCATCCGGACGCAGCTTGCCCGCTATAAACCGGCGAACGCGCTTGAAGAAGAAAATGCGATTAAGGAAATTATTCAGGAAATCGCTCTTTACGCATTGTGGCGCGCGAACTTTTTCGATGTCGCCGTTTTCCAAGGTGGTACGAGCTTGCGCATCCTGCACAAATTACCCCGCTTTTCCGAAGACCTCGATTTCATGCTGCTCAAACCGGATCGCGGTTTCGATTGGCAGCCCTATCTCAAATCATTGACCACGACATTCGAGGAATATGGCCTTAAACCAGAAACTTCATCTCGGGAACAAATGGAGAGCCGTATTCGCAAGGCGGTTATCAAAGAGGACTCGATCGCAAACCAGTTGAACCTTGGTTTTGCAACTGGAGGCCGGCGCCGCCTGCTCAAGATCAAGCTCGAGATCGATGTAGTTCCCCCGGCACATTCCCGCGATTCATTCACCTATCTAAATTTCCCGGTCGATTATGAAGTTCGCCATCAAGACATGGCTTCCAATTTTGCGCTCAAGATCCACGCACTGCTGTGCAGAGGATTTCTGAAAGGACGCGATTGGTTCGATTTCTCTTGGTACGTGTCGCAAGGCGTGTATCCGAATCTGCCACATCTCGAAGCAGCGCTCCGACAATTTGGTCAATGGCAGGACGACAAATATCTGACCATCAATTCAGAGTGGTTGCAATCCACGTTGACCGGCAAAATTATTTCGGTGGACTGGAATGCGGCAAAAGACGACGTCCGCAGGTTTCTGAAACCCGCTGAAGAGGCATCGCTTGGAATATGGAGCGACCGGTTCTTTTTGTCCAAGCTCGGCGAGATGTTATCATCTGCCCAGCAGTAACGGTTGTGCATCCTCTACACGTTAGACTAACTAAAGCGGTTCCTCTACCATCATGACGCTGCTTTGCCAGTTCGATTGAGAATCCGCTGTAATATTCTACGCTTCCTGTTCTTTAGAGGATTTAAGGCTGCGCGCGTTCGATGCTTTTCGTCCGAAGTTTCGCCTCTAATCGGGGGTATAATTTAGGTACTAGTCTCAGATACCACTCGGGCAAAAATCGCTTGAAGCGCCACAAAAATTTCGCTTGCGCTGGCGCAACCATGTAAAACTTACGTGCCTGAACTGCTTGTAATAAAGCATCAGCAACTTCTTCGCTGTTCCAAGGCGCCATTTCAACAAGCGAGCGAGCTTTCTCTACTTCGGCATGTGGTCCGCGAGTGTAATCGGCTATGTTGGATGTGTAAAAAGTAGTCATCTTTACGGTTACGTCGACGCTATATGGCGCAAGTTCAGAACGCAATGTTTCAGAAAGTTGGACTACACCGGCTTTGGTAGCTGAATAGCCTGAAAGATTGGGCATGCCGTGAAATGCCGCAGCACTTGCCACTGTTACAAAATGGCCCCTACCCGCGGCCACCATGGAAGGCAAGAATGCCTTACCCGTCCAGATGGTTCCCAGCAGATTTACGTCTACAACCTCTCGGAAATGTTCAGGGCTTGTATCAAGAAAGCTGCCGCCGACACCAATGCCAGCGCAGGCAAAGACAAGGTCGACCCCGTTATGCTGCTCCAGAAATGCTGAAACCGGCCTGCTAAAAGCGTCAAAATCGGCAACATCGAACCGTCCGGTTACAACCGTGCTGCCGAGCAAGGTTGCTCGCAAAGCGATGTCTTCCAAACGGACGGCATCGGAGTCGTTCAAAAACAATATCCAGCCATGCGCGGCCAGTGCAAGAGCAAGCGCTTCACCCACACCGCTTCCCGCGCCTGTAATTGCCGCGCGTCTTTTGGGATAGCGGGCGTGAAGCCGTTCCAGCCGATCTGCCGAGCGCGCCATTTTACGATCCTGCAAATTGCGGAGTGCGCTTCTGCATCATTGCCGATACACCTTCCATCGCATCTTTAGAGGTTGCAAGCCTGGCCTGTGTTTGGTCAAGCGTCGAAAAGGCTGCCTGTTCGCCTTGAGTCAGATAGGTCATGACATTCTCTTTTGTCGCCTGGACTGCCAGCGGTGCATTGGCGGCTATCTCGTGCGCAAGTTCGACAGCGCGGGCTTTGGTTTTACCGGCAGCTACGATCTCTTGCACCAGACCGATGCGCAAAGCCTCGTCTGCGCCAAATTCGTCACCACGCAGCATATGATAGAGGCCATTGCCGCTGCCACAGCGCTGGATCCAGCGTACGGTCCCGCCGCCCGATACCATGATACCGCGCTTGGTTTCCATCTGGGCAAAACGGGTGTCGTCGCCAGCGACCGCAAAATCACAAGCGAGCATCAATTCGATTCCGACAGTGAAAGTGATACCCTGCACGGCAGCGATAAGTGGCTTTTTGCAGCGCGCCTTTAGTTGCAGCGCGTCAACCGGCGGCGTTTCGAGAGGCGGCTTCTGCCCTGAAAGATAGGGAACGAACTGCATGAGATCTAGGCCAGAGGTGAAATGCTCCCCCTCTCCATAAATCACCCCGGCGCGCAGCTCGGGATCGTCGTTCAGTTTCGTTAGCGCAGCCGCGAGATCGATCATCATTTCGGGCGTCAGGCTGTTACGTTTGTAAGGCCTGTTGACGCCGATGAGCAATATACGGCCGTCCCGTTCAATGGTAACATGCGGTGCTTCACTCATACAATAATCTCCTTGCTTCTAAAATCGAACCAGTTTAGCAGATAGCTTGGTTCTAATTTAGAAGCAAGGTTTTGTTATGACGCGTATTCCCCATCTAACTCGGCCTTTTTCGGCGGATGAAGAGGCTGCTATCGCAGTCATGCATCCCAAAAGTTCGCCGGTCGAACCGCTCAATCTGTTCCTTACGATCGCCCGCAATCTTCCGCTGGCGGCGGCCATGGGCCAACTTGGTCCATATATGCTTGGGCGTTCAGTGCATTTCGATATGCGATCACGTGAAATCGTTATCAACCGCGTTACCGCACGTTGTCATTGCGAATATGAATGGGCAGTCCATTTTGCCGGTTTTGCTCGGCGTGTCGAACTGACTGAAGATCAAATTTATTCAACCGTGCACGGCAGCGCAACTGACCCTTGCTGGGATCCAAAAGATTCAGGGCTTATAGCTATGGTCGATGAACTGCATGATTCAGGCCATGTGACCGATACGACCTGGGCAACATTGTCAGCGCATTTCGATCAAAACGGACTGATGGATCTTTTGGTTCTAGCCGGTTGGTATCACGCGATTTCGTTTCTCGCCAATGGTGCGCAAGTACAACTGGAGCATTGGGCGCCGCGCTTTCCGGTAAAGCGGGAAACGGCCTGATGGGGGCATTAACAGGCATCCGCGTTATCGAGTTCGAAGGCTGGATTGCAGGCTCATTGCTGGGTATGCTGCTGGCTGACCAAGGCGCTGAGGTCATTCGTATCGCCAGGCCAGGAGCCCCGATCTATGACCAGCCCTGCAGCGATATGCTCGCCCGCGGCAAGCAGTCCATGGTGCTAGATCTTAGTTTGGAAGAAGACCGCGATATAGCCAAAAGATTGGTATCAACCGCCGACATCGCTATTCAAAACTTACGGCCCGGAGCACTCGAGAAGCTGGGAGTGGGAGGCGAGTTTCTGCGCAGCGTTAACCCGCGCCTGATCCATATAAACTTGCCAGGCTTTGCTTCCGATGACACCATGCATTTAGGGCTTGCGGCTACTGAAGGCATCATCGCTGCTGCCATCGGCATGTTTAACCAGATCAGCATGTTGAAACCTACATTTGGCATGGATCCGGTATACTCACCGCTAGCGCTGCCGTCGATATATGGAGCGATACAGGGCGCAATTGCCTGTTCAGCCGCATTGTCAGCGCGCGAAAAAACCGGAGCGGGCGCCTTGCTGGAAGTTCCCCTCGCTGCTGCAGCCGGTATGGCGATGAGCAGCATCTACATGAAGGTCGAAGGGGCACCAGCTCACTATGACACGCCGAAACTTCCCCAAATAGTGCGATCACTGGTGCTGCCTCTGCTTCACAGATATTGGCGCAACTCACCTACCAGGCAGCGGCGATTCTATGCAAAGATCCAGGCGGCACTGCCAGCGCTGATGTCCGCTTATCCCTGTGCGGATGGTCGACTTATATACATTTTTGCGATCGATCACGCAACACTGGCAACGAAATTGCTCGATGCATTAGACATTCTGGAAGATGCCAGAACATATGGGTTTACAACAGCCAATCCCTATGATGGTCCTGTAAAGGCACCAAATCTCGCTACAACCGCCAGTCTCGATCCCAAAGCGCAGGGCTGGCTACGAGCGAAGATTTCAGAAAAACTAGTGACTCGAACAGCACTTGAATGGGAAACACTGTTCGCCGAACTAGGCCTTCCTGCTGCGTTGGTGCGCACGACTGAGGAATGGCTGCACTGGGAGCCGCTCCGGAAAAGTGAAGCCCTTTTATGGTCAGGCGGTCGACGGGAGCCCGGGCACCAGGTCTGGTTTCCCGGCGAGGATGCAATGGTCATTGCCGGGCCGCCACAGCGTGATGAACATGGCAAAAAATTGCGGGCGGAGGCGATGAAGATAGGCTTGCCAACCCCTACTCTAATATTGGCGGCCTCAGAGCCTTGGAAACCACTTAATGGTGTCAAGGTCCTCGACTTTTCCACGATGGTAGCAGGACCTGTAGCGGCCCGAACGCTCGCCGAATTGGGCGCTGAAGTTATCAAGGTGGAAAGCCCCAACCCAAATCACGGACCGCGTTTGACATGCTGGTACGGAATTGACGTAAATCAGGGCAAAAGCTCAGTCCTTATCGACCTGAAAGCAGAAAATGGACGCAGTGTTGCTGCAACGCTTGTCAAAAACGCCGATGTATTGCTGCACAATTTTACGCCGGAGGCAGCAACCCGGCTCGGTCTTGATGCCAACATCATAAAGCGCATCAATCCCGATATTCTGGTCTGCGAAATTGCCGCTTATGCTGGTCCAAAGCCGTCAGACCTTGACGGGCGACACGGTTATGATCCTGTTCTGCAAATGGCGAGCGGGATTTCTGCTCGATATGGTTCGATTGAGGCCCCTGAACTGCACGGCATTGCGTCATGTGTCGACAATCTCACTGGATATTCGGCCGCTTTCGGTATTCTGACAGCGCTGGCTGCGAACTTGAGGGGCAATTCTATTCGGAAAGTATCGACCTCTCTCATACAGGCCGCCAACCTCATCCAGTTTCCGTTTAGCGCTGGTTGTCGTGGCTCGGCTGCGACCGGTCAAATGGCGATGGGTGAGGATGAACGACGTAAGCTATGGCGCACCAAAGATGGTTGGATATTCACCGCTCCTCGTGGTCCGAAACAGAGCGCAGCATTCGATAATCTTTTAAGTAGAAAGGAATTTAAAAATCTTAAGTCTTCAGATGCAGTTTTTCTGTTACGTCGTGCAGATGTTCCTGCTGTTAGCATAAATAAACTTGCTGATCTCCACACGTCTTTTGCAAGTAACGCCCATTCGATCCGCACGGTGCGCCATCAGGTCAAAAACCTCGCCGTCACGCAGTTAAAGCCCTGTTATTTACGCATCAGCGGCACACCGCTCCCGCCGATTCCGCCTACGCAAAAACCGGGTGCATCGACCGTTCGCGTTATGGAGGATTTGGGATATGACGATGTTTTTATCCGGTCTTGTATCGCGTCACGCGCGGTCGCAACCGCATTAAGCGAGGAATTTTTGCCGTGACGATTAATTCGGACGATATCGGTCTGTCACGCGAGCAGGCCACCCGCCTACCGCTGCCAGGAAAGCCGGTACGCGGATCAAATACCGGCCGCCCGTTGATGGCAGCCCTCGACTTGCTCGGACGGCGCTGGACGTTACGCATCTTATGGGAGTTGCGGCGACAGCCATATAAGTTTCGGGACCTGCAGGCGATTTGTGACAATATGTCCACCAGCGTACTAAGTGCGCGCCTCAAGGATATGCAGACCCAGCAGCTGGTTAGTTCAAACAGCGAAGAAGGCTGGCAGCTTACCGATCACGGCCGCTCGCTGCTACTTGTTCTCGCGCCTCTGAAGGACTGGTCCGAACGCTGGGCACGCGATGTAAGCACTGAAAGCCTTTCCAATGAATGACATTTCTACCTCTTTAGGAACCGAACTTGGGCGAATGAACATCGATCAGACTGGCACGACCAACCCGCCCCCTGCTTTCATCGCCAAAGGTCCAGACATATTTATTGCAACCGCAGGAGCGGCAGGCCCTTGGTCACCAGATCATTGCCATGGCGGCGCGCCCGCGTCGCTCATAATCAGGGTGGCTGAGGCAATTCCTACGATCGTTCCAATGGAAGTGGCTCGTCTATCGCTCGAACTCTTCCGTCCAGTGCCAACGGGACTGCTGACCACGCGAACTGAAATAATCCGTGAGGGGAAAAAGCTGCAACTCGCCTCGGTTAATTTATTGTGTGAAGGTGTGGAAGTCGCTCGGGGATCAGTATTAAAATTTCGAATTGAGCCACAGGATGTGCCAGCCCATATGCTTCAAAACGAGAGCGGCATTTCATTGCCTGACTTACTTCCTCCGGATCGACCGCGGGTCACCGGCGGCTTTGCCCGCCAGTTCGATCTCCGGGTGGCAAAAGGAGCTTTCCGGGAACCAGGTCCTGCAACTGTATGGTTCCAGCTCAAAGGCGCATTATTTGATGACGACGTTGCAACCCCTGCGCAGATTGCTGCGGCTGCTGCAGATTTCACCAACGGAGCTTCGACGTCCTTATCATTTACAGAATGGACGTTTCTGAACGCGGACCTTGCAATCAATTATTTTCGCGCTCCCGTCGGAGACTGGTTTGCGATTGATGCAGAAACCTCAGTTGGTCCTAATGGCCGGGGTGTTGCCCACAGCAGGCTCGCCGATAGACAGGGCTGGTTTGGCCAGGCAACGCAGTCACTCTTGCTGCAAAAGCGCTGACTGGATTGCGGTAAAAGACGACGTCCGCAGGTTTCTGAAACCGGCTGAAGAGGCATCGCTCGAGTTGTGGAGCGAAAGCTTCTTTTTGTCCAACCTCGACAAAATGCTCAAGTCTGCTTCGCAAGAAGTTGGCACAACTTCTGGTCCCATGCATTGAGCGCCGTCCGCTTCTCCGGATCATATTTGTACCGGTTGTAGATACCAGCCACCCCTGCCCGCGTGCCGCTAATGTGATTGAGAACTGCTTCGGTCACTTCGATCGGAATGCCAAGCGCTTGAAGATTGGTGGCTCCTGTCCGGCGCAGATCATGGAGCCGCCAATCCTGAATTTGTGGATGGACGTCTTCTTTTCCGCACCGCTGCTGGCGGTCCTTCGTCAGCTTCCTCATTTCTTCATCGAGTGTTCGCTTCGCTTTTGAGAATCCGGAAACTGGTGTCGTGCCAGTAGTGGTGAAAACGAAACCGCGCGATTTTGGCCGGAGCGCCTGAAGCTGGGAGATTGCAAGCTCTGTCAATGGAACGACATGGGCCTCGTCATTTTTCGCTCGCTCTGCCGGTAAAGTCCAGACGGCTGCGTCCAAGTCGATCTCGGACCAGTCCATTTCCGCAACCTCCTGTCGGCGCTGCATAGTCAGGATCAGAAGACGTACATAGGGACCCCATGGCCAACCCACCTGATCACAAGCAATCCAGAGACAGACCAGTTCCTCGTGGCCCAGCACCCTCCGCCTCGAAGGAGAAGGTTTTGGTGCTTTCATCCCGGCAAGAGGCGAGACCTCAATGTCTTCACGGTCCACGGCCCAGTTGAACAATTTGCGAAGAAGCGAATGGACATATTTCTTCCGACCAGGACGGTCGGCATATTCGTCCATCAGCTTTACCATGTCGGCTCGCTTGAGCGACAAAAGCGACCTTTTGCCCCACCGCGGTTTCGCCACATTTTCAAGTGTGCGCATCGCTTCCGGCCAAGTATCAGGCCAATTTGCCTGAAGGTAAAGGTCGACGAAAAGATCGCAATATGCTGAAAAATTCAGTGCCTTTTCTCGCCGTTTCGCTTCGCGCTGCTGTTCAACTGGGTCCACTCCTTGGCGTACAAGCATGAGCAGACGCTCGGCTTCTTTGCGTGCAGTTTGGGTTGTCCATGGGCTGCCAATCAGCCCAATAGTCTTGCGACGTGATGGACCACCATTGACTCGATATTGCAGAACAAAGGATTTAACGCCTTTTGGTGTTACCCTCACCCCGAAACCTCTCAAGCCCGTGTCCCACGTATAAATATCTCCTGTTTGGCATGGCTTAATTGCTTCAATAGTTCGGATAGTGATTGCTCGATTTGCCATCTTCAGACACTCTCTCACGTAATCGCCACGTAATCATTTGTTTGAAAACCGTGGCGTAGGTTAAGGTAATCCACGGCAGAAATAATCCAACCGTTTCAAGTCCTTGAGAGTATATTGGCGTAGCCTGTCGCAGGATCAGAAAGGCTCCCAAAGGCCACTCTTAATCAGCGGGTCGTGGGTTCGAACCCCTCAGCGTCTACCATTTCTCGGTTGCGGCACGGCGTCGTCAAATTCAGGTTGTGGGTGGATGGTGGCAACTGAGCCGACGATAGCGGCCTACGCACATTGAGAACAAGCGGAGGTTGGCGCGGCCTCCTGCAACTGTCTGACTGGCGCGTACCAGCCTATGCAGCCAGCGCGCATGTAACCCGATGCGCTGCACGCACGAATATCGGACTGTGCATTCGCAAACGTACACAATTTGGGGATCGGCCCACTCGCTCTTCACCGGCAAAGTGCGATCCTATCTCATCAAGAAGCAACTGCGCTGGGTCGAACTCAACCCGTCCGACCGCAATTTTGCAGCGCGCATCCTTCCAGTGGTTCGGCACCGCGTCATCCCTGTCCTTGAAACCCAAGACGGTGAGATTATACAGGACACCGCCGATATAATCGATTTTTTGGAGGCTCGGCACAAAGAGCCATGTCTTGATCCGACAACCCCTGTTCAAAAGGCGATCTCTGCACTATTCGATGCCGTGGGCTCTGAATATTTGCTGGCGCTTGCGATGCATTATCGCTGGTCCTATCGCGAGCAGCAGGAGTCTTTTCTTACGGCGGAGTTCGGTCGTGCATTGCACGCCGGCGGGTCGCGCGAAGCACGACGCAATGCGGTCAGGCCTGCAATGGCCTATTTCGCCAGCGCACTGCCCAATCTGGGGGTCAGAGCCGAGACAATCGCCGCGATGGAAGCCAGCTATCGCGAATTGATCGAGGCTCTCGATTTGCATTTCCACTGGCACCCCTATTTGTTGGGCGGGCGCCCATGTCGGGGCGACTTCGGAATGATGGCATCGCTCTACGCCCATCTCGGTCGCGATCCGGTGCCGCGCGCGATCATGCAGCGACATGCCCCCAACCTTGCCCGCTGGACCGAACGAATGAATCTGGCGCCGATTCATGACGGCGAATACCCGGGCTATGCAGATGATTGGGCCGAGAACGATTCGATTCCCGAAACGCTCGAAGCTGTGCTGGCGCTCGTTTTCCGGGACTGGTCGCCCGGACTGGTCGCCGATGCCGCCTGCTTCAACCGCTGGGCCGATGACAAGCCATCGGGCGCTTTGGTTTCGCTCAATGGTGAGCGCAAGGTTCACCCCAGCATTGGGCAAGTTCGCTATGACTGGAACGGCGTGGAAATCGAACGAGCGAGCGCACCGCATGGCCTGTGGCATTTCTCCAAGGTGCTCGAACTGGTTACCAACATGAATGGCGTTGCGTTGGGGCGGTTTGACGCACTCGTGCAGCGGACGGGCGGGGCGCAGGCAATGGGCATCACCCTTTCCAAGCGCATGACCCGAGCCGATAATGCGCTGGTACTTGAATGAAACATCACAATGCAAAAACATTCGAAACTTATGCCCCCGCCCGCAGGTCGCTGGCATAACGATGGTCGGTGCATCGTCTGACGGATTGGGCCGCCGACCGCCTATCCAGATTGCACAAATTGACCGCTTGAGAGCAATTGACCGCATACCGGCTGGACGGCCACACGTAATTATTGCGCGCGCCTCTTGGCTTTGCATTGACATGGGCGATTGAATAAAGCTAAGCGCGCCGCCTACCCCGTGCCCGGATGGCGGAATTGGTAGACGCACCAGCTTCAGGTGCTGGCGCTGGTAACGGCGTGGAGGTTCGAGTCCTCTTCCGGGCACCATAGACGCCTTTGGAGACGATCTTGAGCGCGATGTTCAAAGCAAAACTGCGGAGGATTGCCCTTTCTACTGTCCCCGGACAGGCTTGGATTCACATATTTCGCAAGGTACGCCGACATCACATCTTCGGCACACGCGCGGAAAAGACAAAGGGCGCGATCCTTTCGAACCGCGCCCCTTGCATTGCTCGGGTTTGATTTCGTTGTAAGTCAGGCGACCATTGGTTGTTCCATATCGTCGAGGTCGCGCAGCACATAGCCGCGGCCCCAGACGGTTTCGATGTAATTTTCGCCGCCGCAGGCCAGCGCCAGTTTCTTGCGCAGCTTGCAGATGAACACATCGATAATCTTGAGTTCGGGTTCGTCCATGCCACCATAAAGGTGGTTCAGGAACATTTCCTTCGTCAGCGTTGTGCCCTTGCGGAGCGAAAGAAGCTCCAGCATCGCATATTCCTTGCCGGTCAGGTGGACGCGGCTGCCGTCGACTTCGACGGTCTTGGCATCGAGATTGACTGCAAGCTTGCCGGTGCGGATGACCGACTGCGAATGGCCCTTGGAACGACGGACGACCGCATGGATGCGGGCGACCAGTTCTTCGCGGTGGAATGGCTTGGTGACATAATCGTCGGCGCCAAAGCCGAACGAGCGCACCTTGCTGTCCATTTCGGAAATGCCGGAGAGAATGAGCACCGGTGTCTGCACCTTGGCAACGCGCAGTTTCTTCAGCACGTCATAGCCATGCATGTCCGGCAGGTTGAGGTCGAGCAAGATGATGTCGTAATCATAGAGCTTACCCAGATCGAGGCCTTCTTCGCCCAGATCGGTGGTGTAGACATTGAACCCCTCGGTCGCGAGCATCATTTCGATGGCCTTCGCGGTGGTAGGTTCGTCTTCAATCAAAAGCACACGCATTGAGTAGCCCCTCTTTGCAAATTGCAACCTCCGAAGCAGCACCGGCCCTGACCCGTGATGCAGCGGACTTTATTAACCATAGTGGAAATGAACTGAAAAGGTTAATTTCATCTTAACGCAGGATTTGCGGCGAGTCGCAGTCCAGGCATGGGGCGAAAAGTGACTCGTTTCCGCGGGTTTGGAGTCTTTCGAGGTTGCGCAAATTTTTTTACGAGTAGAGCGTGGTTGGAGCCATAAAATGCCTAAAGCAACTGCGAGCCGTTGCCCCGTTCCCTGATTTTGCGCTTTCGCGACGCGCTTTACCGCGCCAACCGCTCGACCAGATACTCGATCAACGCCGTCACCCGCGCTGGCCTGATCGTCCCGGGCGGCGTCACCAAATGCAGCGCAACCGGCTGCGGTTGCCACCCTTCCAGTATCGGCACCACCGCGCCGCTTGCCAGATCAGCGTCAATGATGAAGTCCGGCACCACCGCGATGCCGTGGCCCGACCTTAGACTGTAGAGCATCACATCGCTGTTGTTGGCACGCAGGCGGCCATGGGGGCGGACGGCGGCTTCTTCGCCCTTCGCGTCGGCGAAGCGCCAGAGTTCAGGCGTCGTCAGCAACGAGTAGCGCAGGCATTCATGCTCGCCCAATTCCGCAGGATGGCGCGGGGTGCCCATGCGATCGAGATAGGCTGGTGCCGCCACTATATGCGTTTTGACATCGCGGAGCTTGCGCGCGCGCAGCGAACTGTCGGGAAGCGCCGCGATGCGCAGGCCGATGTCGAAACCATCGCCGATCAGGTCGACCTTGGCATCGCTCAGGTGCATGTCGATGCTGATGCCGCGATATTCGCACAGGAACTCGGCGACGACGGGGCCGACATGACGTAGCCCGAAGCTCATTGGTGCGGCGAGGCGGACGAGGCCGACGGGCTCGGATGCCTCGTCGCGCGCGGCTTCTTCGGCGGCTTGGCCTTCAGCCAGTATCGCTCGCGCGTGTTCAACGAGCTTTGCGCCGCTTTCGGTCAAAGACAGCCGACGCGAGGTGCGGTGGAACAACGGCGCGCCGACCTGTGTTTCCAGTCGCGTAACAGCTTTGGATATGGTGGCCTTGGAAAGCCCCAGCGTGCTGGCCGCACCGGTAAAGCTCTTGTGCTCGACCACGCAGGCAAAAATGCTCCAGGCTTCGAAATCGGGAAGTCGCATAAGATGAAACAATATGTTTCTAACGTTTCTATTTCAATCCTAATTCGGATGCCTATCTTGCCTTCATGAAATCCACCCTATCCAAGGAGTGACCGACATGACCGATACAACGACCAAAGTCGAAATCCGCCCCTTCGCGTCGCTTGGTGCCGCCAATCACGGCTGGCTCGACGCGCATCACCATTTTTCCTTTGCCGATTATCATGACCCCGCCCGCATGAGCTGGGGCGCAATCCGCGTTTGGAACGACGACCTTATTGCTCCTCAGTCGGGCTTTCCGCCGCACCCTCATGCCGACATGGAAATCGTCACCTATGTCCGCACCGGCGCAATTACGCACAAGGACAGCCTAGGCAACGAAGGCCGCACCGAGGCGGGCGACGTTCAGGTGATGAGCGCTGGTTCGGGTATCCGCCACGCCGAATATAATCTGGAGAACGAACCGACGACCCTGTTCCAGATCTGGATCATGCCAAACCGCAACGGCGGGTCGCCAAGCTGGGGTGCGAAGCCATTCCCAAAGGGCGACCGTTCGGGCGCATGGCAGATATTGGCCAGCGGCTTCGCCGATGATGCCGATGCCCTCCCTATTCGCTCCGACGCCCGCGTGCTCGGCGCAACGATCAAGGCGGGCGAGAGCCTGACCTATGAGGTCGGCGCGACACGCCATGCCTATATGGTGCCAGCGACCGGCGCTGTCGAAATCGATGGCCAGCGAGCCAATGCCCGCGATGGTGTCGCTATCGGCGAAGGCCCGTTTATCATTACCGCGATCGAGGACGCTGAAATCGTTCTGGTCGACTCCGAATAACCTCTCCCCGGCCCCCTTCTTCACAACACAAGGGGGCACCCCCAACCAAAGGAACCTGCCATGACTAAAGTCCTCGTTCTCTATTATTCCAGCTACGGCCATATCGAAACGATGGCCGAAGCCATCGCCGACGGCGCACGTAACGCCGGTGCCGACGTAACCATCAAGCGTGTCCCCGAAACCGCACCGCTGGAAGTGGCACAGGCCGCGCATTTCAAGCTCGACCAGAAAGCGCAAGTCGCCACCATCGCCGAACTCAAGGATTATGACGCAATCGTCGTTGGCACCGGCACCCGTTTTGGCCGGATGTCCAGCCAGATGGCAAGCTTCTGGGATCAGGCCGGCGGCGTGTGGCAGCGTGGTGAACTCCACGGCAAGGTGGGCGCGGCATTCACCGCCTCGGCCACGCAGCATGGCGGTCAGGAAACGACGCTGTTTTCGATTATCACGAACCTTTTCCATTTCGGCATGACCATCGTCGGCCTCGATTATGGTTTTCAGGGCCAGATGCGCAATGACGAAGTGACCGGCGGCGCACCTTATGGCGCGACCACGATTGCGGGTGGCGACGGCAGCCGTCAGCCCAGCGACACCGAACTCGACGGCGCGCGTTACCTTGGCAAGAAGGTGGCAGAGACTGCGGCCAAATTGAGCGCCTGACATTGGCAATTACGGGCGATGGCTGATAAGGCCATCGTCATGCCGTTCGACCTGCCCGAAGATTTGATCGAAGAAACCTTTTTGGCCTCGACCGGGCCGGGCGGGCAGAATGTCAACAAGGTCGCGTCCGCATGCCAGCTGCGGGTGGATGTCTATGCCTTGGGACTCGAGCCTTATGCGTTTCGTCAGCTGAAGGTGTTGGCGGGCAGCAAGATGACCATCGGCGGCGAGCTGATCGTCACCGCGCGTAACCACCGAACACGCGAAGCCAATCGCCATGAAGCGCGGGAACGGGTGATCGAACTCATCGACCGCGCGCATATAAGGCAGGCGCGAAGGGTCGCAACCAAGCCAACCAAGGCAGCCAAGGCTCGACGCGTGGATGCAAAAAAGGGGCGTGCTACCGTCAAGAAAAACCGTGGCAAGGTCAGCTTCGACTGATAGGGTAGCGTCATGTATGAATTCGCCATCGACACCGCGGCACCCAAGGCCGAACTGTACCGCGAGCTGATCCGTTCGGCAGACGCGCTGACTGCGGACGAACCCGATGCAATTGCCAATATGGCCAATGTCGCGGCTTTGCTTTGGGAATATCTGCCTGACGTCAACTGGACGGGCTTTTACCGCATGGTTGGTGGAGAGCTCGTGCTCGGGCCGTTTCAGGGCAAAGCGGCCTGCATCCGCATCACCCTTGGCGAAGGGGTCTGCGGAACTGCGGCGGCCAGCGGTGAGACGCAACTGGTGGGGGATGTGCACGCCTTTCCCGGCCATATTGCCTGTGATGCCAATAGCGCATCCGAACTCGTGGTTCCAGTAAAGCGCGACGGAAAGGTGATCGCGGTCATCGATCTCGACAGCCCGTCGCTTGCCCGGTTCGACGCTGACGACGCGGCGGGTATCGAGGCGCTGGCCGAAATCCTGTCGGACCGGATATGACCCGACTGCCTCATTTTGGAACAAGGCCTTGTTTGGCCGGGAATTTTACCTGTCCGGCGTTGGCGCTGTGCAACAAAAAATGTTAAACCTTCTTTAACCATTGGATACCGGCGGTTTCCGGTGCAAGCGATGCGTAGGGAGCGATTAACCATGAAGACCGGCCTAATTTCAGGGATATCAGCCGCAACGCTGCTGTTGGTTTCGGCAAGTGCACATGCGGCCGACTCGTCTGCTGTTAGCGCCAAAACCGCCGCAGCGAAGGGGGCGCACCTAAACGCTGGCGGCCCCGACCGCACCAGCGACTATCGCGAGCCTGAATATGGCCCCTCGATGCAGCCCGACGCCAACGCCTATGACTGGAACGACGGCGTCGCCTTCGCCGCGCCCGATGGGTCGAGCTATCGCTATGACGGCGAGTGGGATGGCGAATATGTCGACCCGCAAGGCCGCGTGTTCGAAGGCGAGTGGGAAGGCCGCGTTATCCGCGAAGAAGGCGTAGCGGGCCCGGGATATCCTGCGCCAAAGCCTCATCACGCACCGCCCGCTCACCATGCAGGAGCACCCCATCCGGAACCGCATCACGAGGGCGGGCATGACGTCCCGCGCTACCAGAAACCGGCGCGTGGTCCTTATTTGCCGCAAGGCTACAGCCATGAATATGGCTGGCGGGGGGGCTATTATTATTATCCGCAAGCGCCTCATGTTACTGTGACCATCGTGCCCGGCGCATCTCACACCACGACGACGGTGACCGAGGAAATCTATTACGAGACCGTCAAGAGCCATGCGCGCAAAAAGGCCGTCCGCAAGTGGAAGCCGAGAGCAAAGCCACGCTGCGTCTGCCGGTGATCAACTCATCGCATTTGCCTACCGTTCACAGGAACAACCAAATTACGTAACCGTTGCCTCTCCATTCCAAATGGAGACTGACAATGAAAATTCTGTTCATACTTGGCGCAGGCGCGTCGCTGCTGACAGCCTGTAACGGCAACAATACGGATCAGACTGCTGATGCCGATATGCCGACAAACGACGCGACGGCAGTATCCGCCGATCCGATAGCGGCTGCCGATGCTGCGTCATCGGATGCCCCAACCGACGCAGCGGGCTATGCCGCAAAGGCGGGCGCATCCGATATGTGGGAGATTGAATCTTCGAGAGCGCTGCTGGCGAAATCCACTGACGCCGAGGTGAAGAAGTTTGCGCAAATGATGATTGATCAGCACACTGAATCCACCGGGAAGGTCAAGGCGGCGGTTGACCGCGCGAACATCGCGCTTACACCTCCGTCGATGGATAATATGCAGCAGCAAATGCTCAACGAGATCAAAAACGCCGATGCTGGCACGATCGATCAGGTCTATGTCAGGCATCAGAAGACAGCGCATGACGCGGCGCTGAAATTGCACCAGGGTTATGCCGCAAATGGCGACAATGCGGAATTGAAGAAAGCGGCGTCCGAAATTGCGCCGGTCGTCCAACGTCACATTACGGAGCTTGGAAAATTAGGCCGGTCTTGAGCTAAAGCAGAGCGCCCGAATTAAAAGTCGGCGGTTGCCAGTGGGGCAACCGTCGGCTCGAATCTTTCCCAGCCGTCCGGTCCCAATTGCTCCATCGGGCGATAGCGGATTTTATACTGCATCCGGGTGGCCCCGTTCACCCAATATCCCAGATAAACATAAGGCAACCCGGCCGCTTTGGCGCGCAGGATATGGTCCATGATGATATAATTGCCAAGGCCAGGTCGTCCTTCTGCCTCGGGGTCGTAGAAGCTGTAGATCATCGACAGCCCGTCTGCCTGCTGATCGGTCAGGCATGCCCCGACAAGTTGCCCCAAGCGGCCAAAGCGCCCGGGTGTGCGGTACTCGACGACATGGCTGCGCACCGGCGACTGTTCGACCATGTCGGCATAATCCATGTCGTCCATGTTCGCCATGCCGCCTTCAGGATGCCGTTTGGCGAGATAGCGGCGGAGCAAATCATATTGCTCGGAGGTGGACCAGGGGCGACAGGCGCTGACTGCAAGGTCCGAATTGCGGCGGATGATGCGGCGCTGCGTCGCGTTTGGCTGAAACTCCTCGGTCAGCACGCGGACTGACACGCAAGATTTGCAATCGATGCAGCTTGGCCGATAGGCGACATTCTGACTGCGGCGGAAACCGATGCGGCCAAGCGCGTCGTTTAGTTCGTCGGCATGGGGGCCGTTCAACTCGGTAAACACCTTGCGCTCGGTCTTGCCGGGCAAATAAGGACATGGCCCCGGATTTGTGACAAAAAAACGTGGAAACCGAACTGGTGCGCTCATCGATTGTCCGTCCCGAAGACCCAAATGGTTGTAATTTATTTACCCTTTATGCACCGCGTTCCAGCGGCTGAAAAGAGCATTTACCATGAAAATTCGTAATGCGAACTCACTGTATTTTGCACGTCTTCAGCAGGTGAGCGCAACACCTGTGTGAATCCGATAAGGACAAATACCAAGAACATTTTCCATAGGTCTTTCAATGGCATTAGCTGTTACGCACGACCGAGCGTTTTGGCAAAGGAGATTGTTATGTCAGTCGAGCTAAAGCAAATCATGGGGCCCGGTTCTGGCATTTCGGGACTTGAAGAATGTCCAGAAGTTTTTCATTTTGAATTAACTGAAGAGCAGTTGTTCGAACTTATTATCGATCAACAGCAACAGGCGCAATCGATCGGACTGACCAGCAACGTGACAAATGTTACGGTCTTGGAAGACAAGGGTGCAAAGAGCCCTGGTGGAAAGCCGATTTATTGCTGCATTGATTATCACGGGCATATTCTCTGCCGACGCTGGGGGTAGGTCTATCCGATTTGGGCGAAACAATCCTGACCCCAATAGGCACCGTCTTCACTTATTCAGTTCGACCTGCTCCACCTTGTAACCTGCCACGTTCAGGCCTGCCACCAGACCTTGCAGTTGATCAGCGTCACGCGCTTCACATTCGATGTCCGTTATCAGACCCTTGGCTGGAAGCGTCGTGAAAATCCGTTGGTGGTAGATTTCGATGATATTGACATTATGCTCGTTAAAGAGGCGCATCACCTTGTAAAGCGCGCCGGGGCGGTCTTGCAGGGTCAGGCGAAGGCGGGCGAGGCGTCCAGAGCGCGCGAGATCGCGTAGCAAAACATTGGCCAGTAAGCGCGTGTCGATATTCCCCCCGCACAGCACCACGCCGACATTCTTGCCGGCAAATATGTCGGGGTTCGCCATGACAGCCGCAAGGCCAGCCGCGCCCGCGCCTTCGACAACCGTTTTTTCGATTTGCAGCAACAGGCTGACCGCGCTTTCGAGTTGCGCTTCGCTGACCAGAACGATGTCATCGACAAGGTTCCGAATGACTTCGCTGGTAAAGCTCCCCGGAATCTTGACCGCGATGCCTTCGGCCAGCGTATCACCTTCGCAAGGCAATTGCTGGTTTTTTAACAGCGCATACATCGAGGGATAAAGTTCGGCCTGAACACCGATCAGGCCGATGTCCGGCTTTAACCCGCGCGCGGCAGTTCCCATTCCCGACAGCAACCCGCCACCGCCAATCGGCACGACCAGCATGTCGAGCGAGGGTACCTGCTCCAACATTTCCAGCGCGACGGTTCCCTGCCCCGCCGCCACGTTCGGGTCGTCGAATGGATGGACAAAGGTCAACCCCTGCTCGGCCTCCAGCAGCCGTGCATGTTTATAGGCATCGTCGAAACTCTCGCCATGCAGGACGACCTTGCCGCCAACACTTTCGGTTTGCATGACCTTTACCGTCGGTGTCGGTACCGGCATCACGATGGTCACAGGAATGCCGAGCCGCGTTCCGTGATAGCTCAACCCCTGCGCATGGTTACCGGCCGACGCCGCGATGACACCCTTGGCGCGCTGCTCGTCGGTCAACAACAACAAAGCATTCAGCGCGCCGCGTTCCTTGTAAGCGGCGGTGAACTGCAGGTTCTCAAACTTCAGATAAATATTCGCGCCAGTCAGCTTCGATAGCGTCTGGCTGTGCAGCGTGGGCGTCGCGACGATGGAATCGCTGATGCGCGCTTGGGCGGCGCGGACATGGTCAAGGGTCAGTAGGTCGCTCATACTGGGCGGGGGCCTATCCTATCTGGCGCTAAGTGCAAACACAGATTAAGGCACTGGTATGGCTAGAATTGCTTTTATCGGTCTCGGCGTCATGGGCGGTCCCATTGCGCGACATCTTTCCACCGCCGGACATGACATGATTGTCTATAATCGGTCCCGCGCAAAAGCGGCAACCTGGGTCGCGGCGCATAATGGCACACTGGCAATGTCGCCTGCCGAAGCCGCGCGAGATGCCGACGTCGTCATCAGTTGCGTCGGCACTGATGACGATCTGGCCGGGGTAACGCTGGGTCGCGACGGCGCATTTACCGCGATGAGCAAAGGTTCGCTTTACATCGACCACACCACCGTCTCGGCGCGAATCGCCCGGCAGTTGGGCGTCGAGGCCAAGTCGCGAGGATTGCTGGTGGTCGATGCGCCGGTCACCGGCGGACAGATCGGCGCGGAAAACGGCACGCTGTCGATCATGTGCGGCGGCAGCGAGGCGGCAATGGCGGCGGCCGAACCGATCATGCAGCCCTATTCAAAACGTATCGTCCATGTCGGCGGTCCTGGCACCGGGCAGACAACCAAAATGTGCAATCAGATCGCCTTTGCCGGCATTATTCAGTCGCTGTCCGAAGCTTTGCGGTTTGCACAATCCGCCGAACTTGATGTCGAAAAAGTCTATGAGGCTATTTCAGGCGGTGCAGCGCAAAGCTGGCAGATGGATAATCGCTGGGCTACGATGGCCGAGGACAGGTTCGATTTCGGCTTTGCCGTCGACTGGATGCGCAAAGATTTGGGGTTGGCATTTGACGAGGCGCGAGCCTTGGGAGCGACATTGCCGATTACGGCTTTGATCGACCAGTTTTATGCCGATGTGCAGCAGATGGGCGGCGGACGGCTCGACACCAGCGTTATTGTAAAGAGGTTGCCTAAAGGATGAAGAAGTTTTTCGCGCTGGCGCTGCTGGCGGTTTCCACCCCAGCCTTTGCCGACGGCCTCGTCGAAAACGTCAACGGCATCACGCTGGACAAGGATGGCAAGATCATCCGCTTCAACGCGATGCTGGTCGGCAAGGACGGCAAGGTCACCGAGTTGCTGACCAGGAAGGACAAGCTGCCCAAGCAACTCGATTTCCGCCACGATGGACGCGGCGCGACGATGTTACCCGGGCTGATCGACGCGCATGGTCATGTGATAGGTCTCGGTTTCCAGCAACTGACGCTTGACCTGTCTGCCACAAACAGCCTTGCCGAGGCGCAGGACGCAATTCGCGCTTATGCCGCGAAAAATCCCGACCGACGCTGGATTATCGGCCGCGGATGGAATCAGGAAAAATGGGGTCTCGGCCGATTCCCGACCGCTGCCGACCTTGATGCTTCGGTTGCCGACCGACCTGTCTGGCTTGAACGCGTCGATGGTCATGCCGCGTGGGCAAACAGTCGCGCGATGGAAATCGCAGGGATAACCGCTGCCAGTAAGTCACCTGCTGGCGGGCGTATCGAAACGGCAGCGGGCAAACCAAGCGGGATATTTGTCGATGCGGCATCGGAATTGATCGGCAAATTCGTTCCCGCGCCGAGACCGTCAGAACGCGATGTCGCGCTGGGTGAAGCGCAGAAGAAATTGCTCTCGCAAGGCATCACAGCCATCGCCGATATGGGCACCTCTATCGAAGACTGGCAAAGCTATCGCCGTGCGGGCGACGGCGGGTGGCTGTCGGTCCGCATATTCGGCTATGCGGCTGGCATCGACAATATGGTGGCGATTGCCGGGCCGCGCCCGACGCCATGGCTCTATGACGACAAGCTCCGGCTTGGCGGGGTGAAGCTGTATCTCGACGGTGCCTTGGGCAGTCGCGGCGCGTGGCTTAAAAAGCCCTATCATGATGCGCCGGGCCAGACCGGGCTGCAATTTCTGGCACCAGCCGAAATCCGCAACCTCATGGTACGGGCGTCGATGGACGGCTTTCAGACCGCAATCCACGCCATCGGCGATGCTGCTAACGCCGAAGTGATCGGGGCCATCGAAGAGCTGTCCGAGACCTATAAGGACGACCGGCGCTGGCGGATCGAGCATGTGCAGGTTGTCGATCCTGCCGACCTGCAAAAGCTTGGGCGACATGGCATTATTTCGTCTATGCAGCCAGTGCACCAGACATCCGACCGGACAATGGCCGAAGCGCGGTTGGGGCCTGACCGGTTGAAGGGCGCATATGCCTGGCAATCCATAGCCAAGGCTGGCGGCAAGCTGGCTTTCGGTTCGGACGTGCCCGTTGAATCGGCAGACCCCTTTGCGGGCCTCGCGACTGCGATGACTCGCGAAGACGCCGCTGGCCAACCTTTCGGCGGCTGGCGACCCGAAGAGCGCGTCACGCGCGAACAGGCGCTGGCAGGTTTTACCACTGGCGCAGCATATGCGGCATTTGCCGAAACAAAAGTCGGCTCACTGACGCCGGGTCATCATGCGGATTTCATCCTGATCGATATCGACCCGCTGCTTGCGTCGCCAAGCGAAATCCGCAAGGCCGTGGTCAAGGAAACATGGGTCGGTGGACGGCCAGTTTATAAAAATGCTGCAGTAATTGCTGCAGATGAACGCAACGATGGAGAGACACGATAATGGCACGCGCATGGACACTGGCTAGTCGCCCCGCGGGGCTTCCGAAGGATAGCAATTTCGCGATGATCGAGACGCCCGACGCGCCATTGGGCGATGGCGAGTTTCGCGTTGCCAATAGCTGGCTGTCGGTCGATCCTTACATGCGCGGGCGGATGAACGACGCGAAAAGCTACGCCGATCCGTTTGCGCTTGGCGAGCCGATGACCGGTGGAGCGGTCGGTGTTGTCAGCGAAAGTAACAACGCCGACTTCCCCGTTGGCGCTAAGGTGCTGCATATGGGTGGCTGGCGCGACAGCGTCGTGCTGGGCGGCGGCAAGACACCGCCAGCGGGGATGCCGCCGGTAAAGCTGCCCGATCTTGGTGTACCAGACCAGCATTGGCTCAGCATCATGGGAATGCCCGGCGGCACGGCGTGGTTCGGCCTGCTGAGGGTGGCCGAAGCGAAGCCCGGCGAGGTTGTGTTCGTATCGGCCGCGGCGGGCGCAGTTGGCTCAACCGTCACCCAAATCGCCAAGGCCAAGGGCATGAAAGTGATCGGCTCGGCAGGCGGTGCGGACAAATGCGCCTGGGTCAAGGAGCTCGGGGCGGACGCAGTGATTGACTATAAAGCCGGGAAGGTTCTGCCGCAGTTGATGGCCGCGCTCAAAGACATGGGCGAGAGCGGCATCGACGTATATTTCGACAATGTCGGCGGCGAACATTTCGATGCTGCGCTGGCGACATCGAAAGAATGGGCGCGCTTTGCGATTTGCGGAATGATCGATGTTTACAACGACTTCAAGGCACAGCCCATGCAGTATCTGCCGATGATCATCGGCAAGCGGATTACGATCAGGGGCTTCCTTTATCCCGATTTCTACGCGCAGATTGGCGAATTTAATGCCGACATGGCAGGGTTGATAAAATCAGGAGCCGTCACTGGGCGCGAAACTGTAAAGGAAGGACTCGGAAAAACCCCCGAGGCCTTTCTCGGTCTGTTCAGCGGCGAGAACACAGGGAAGATGCTGGTCAGGCTGTAACTATAAAATGCTGCGCAGCAATTTATGCAATATTTCAGCAAAATTGCATAAAGAAATCGGCAGCTTGCCGTAACGTAAAGTCGGCAGCTGTTGCAATATCGCATCACCCTTCGAGATTCGATGAAAAACTGCGCTTTACCGCGATGACATTCGTATACGCTTGGGGTAGATTGCTACAAAATAAAGTCAAAAACGGGAGAGAACATGATGACCGCACGCACCAAAACCTTTAGCAACGCGCTGAAAATTTCTGCGGCCTGCATTGCGTTGGCGATGCCTAGCCTTTCCTATGCGCAGGAAGAGCCGCAGGCTGAGGAAGAATCGGCGGGTCAAGGCGACATCATCGTAACCGCTACGCGGCGTACCGAGGCGCTCGCCGATGTACCGTTGGCGGTATCGGCCGTGAACTCGGAATCTCTCCAGAATTCTGGTGCCAACGACATACGGCAGTTGAACCAGCTTGCGCCATCGCTCCTTGTGTCTTCGACCGGGTCTGAGGCCAACGGCTCGGCGCGTATCCGAGGTATCGGGACGGTTGGCGACAACCCCGGACTCGAAAGCTCGGTAGCCGTATTCGTGGACGGTGTGTACCGTTCGCGCAGCGGTATCGGCCTCAACGAGCTTGGCGAAATTGACCGCATTGAAGTCCTGCGCGGCCCGCAAGGTACACTGTTCGGACGCAACGCGTCTGCAGGCCTGATCCACGTCATCAGCAAAAAACCCGAGTTCGAATTTGGCGGAACGGCCGAAGCTACTTACGGCAATTACGATTATTATCGTCTGGCGGGTGGTATAACCGGCCCTATAACCGAGACCATCGCGGCACGCCTCGACGGCGTTTATGTCAAGCGTGACGGTTTCTTCCGGGTAGTCGATGCTGGCGGACCGACCGGTGAACGGGTAAACGATCGTGACCGTTTCTTTGTGCGCGGACAGATATTGTTCGAACCATCGGACATGGTCTCGCTGCGCCTGATTGGCGATTACACAAAGCGGACTGAAGCCTGCTGTGCGGGTGTGTATAAATCGACCAATGAGACTTTCGACCCCACGCCGGGCGTCCCCGGCGATTTTGGCATTCGTGCCAACAACCGGGTGATCAACATTCTAAACGGCTTCGGCGCAGTATTCCCGACCCCGAACGACCGCTTCAGCCGTCAGGTTGCTATCACGCCTGGGCGGACTTTGGATGGGAAGACCACCGATGGCGGCGTTTCCGCCGAATTGAACTGGGATTTGGGCGGAGCAAATCTAACGTCCATCACCGCATACCGGGAGTATAAATCCGGGCAAGCGGGCGACGTCGATTATTCTTCGGTCGACCTGCTCTATCGCGAGGATGATGGGACGTCTTTCCGGCGGTTCAAGACCTTTACCCAAGAGCTGCGCTTGCAAGGGTCGGCGTTCAATGATCGGGTCGATTGGCTCGTAGGCGGCTTTTACACCAATGAGAAGCTCGTTACGCGCGACAACCTCCAGTTCGGCAATGACTATGGAGCTTTCATGGCTTGCCGTATTGTATCCGGGGTCGCTCGCCCCGTCGCTTTCGGCGGCCCTGCTCCTGGAAATGATGACCCAGCTCTGCGATCTGTCAATGCACCAGGTTGCCTTAGCCCGACTGGCGTAGGGTTCATCAGCGCTGCCTTTGCAGGGCCAAATGCAGCCGGTGGTACCGACGGATCGCAGTTGATTGCATCGCTCAACCGCTTGAGCGCGATACGTAATGTCGGCAACGCGGTTTCCGCATTTGACCAGAAAAGCGAAAATTACGCCGTTTTCACGCACAACATCATTAGATTTACCGATACCCTGAGCTTAACCTTGGGCGCGCGTTATACCAATGAAACGAAGGATTTACGCGCCAGCTTTAACAACACCAACACTGGATGTCCCGCGCAACAGGCTGCAAATGGTGCTGCAATTACCGGTATCTCTGCGACTTCGCCGACGCGAGCGACTGTGGCAGGCGCTTTGGCTGGCTCGACCGTGTTTAGCTGCTTGTTCAACTTTAGCTCGGCTTTGAACACACTTGCGTTGAATGACCGCCTGAAAGATGATCAGATAACAGGAACCGCTGTGCTGTCGTGGAAGCCGACGCCAGACCTGCTAACCTATGCGAGCTTTTCGAAGGGTTATAAGGCTGGCGGGTTCAATCTTGACGCGTCTGCACTAGGTTCGCCGACCGTGACACCAACTCCGGCCAGCGTAGCCAGTCTCCGCTTTGACGCTGAGAAGGTCGACGCGTATGAGGTCGGGATTAAATATAACGGTCGGCGCTTCAATCTGAACGTCGCGGCGTTCCGGCAGGAATTCGACAGCTTCCAGTTGAACACATTCAATGGGCTGTTCTTCCTCGTCCAGAATGTCAACGCGTGCACCAATTTGATCGGCGGCAGCGATGCCGATGAGGATCTGTCCAGCGCGACCGGCACCTGCGATCCAAGCGATGTCGAGCCAGGCGTAATAGCACAAGGTGTCGAAGTGGAAGCATCAGCGTATCCCGGATCGAATCTGGCGATAACTGCTGGCTTCACTTATTCCGACACCAAGTATAAAAGCGACCTTGTCGGTCGCTCGACCGGGTCAGCGCTGGCCAACGAGCTTTTCCAGTTGCCCGGCAGCAACCTGTCCAACGCACCGAAATACGTGGTCACCGGCTCTGTCGCATGGACGCCCGATATTGGCAGTTCTGGCCTGTCCGGCCTTGTCTATGTAGATACGCGTGTGACATCGGATATCAATTCAGGGTCCGACCTTTTTCCTGAAAAAGTCCAGGATGGATACGGCATTGTAAACGCACGGATCGGCCTGCGTGGGGCCGAACAGAAGTGGGCGGTTGAACTTTGGGCGCAAAATTTGTTCAACGTCGATTATGAGCAGGTTGCATTCAATTCTCCGCTTCAGGCTTCAGGAACGGGGTCGTTGGCCCATCAAAAGGAATTCGGAACAGCGACCTCATATTCGTCGCAGCTCTTTTCTGCATTCCTCGCTGAGCCGCGCACCTTCGGCATCACCCTTCGCGGCAAATTCTAAGCCGCGTCGCCTTGGGATAAAGGAAGGGGCCTGTTTTGCAGGCCCCTTTGTTGTTTATGATGGAATGGTCTGGTTGAGGAAGCTTGGCATCGGCCCGTTCCAGCCATCGTCCGGCCCTTCGTCCTGCGTCTGCTCCCGTGGTTTTTCGCGCGGGGCTTTCGTAGCTTGTGGAGGGCTGGCCGGACGAGGCTCGTCTTCGACAGGCGCTTCAGGCTTCAAAGGTTTTGTGGCTGACTTTGGCGCTGGCTTTGTGCGTTCGGGTTTCGCACGAACCGGTTTGGCATTCTCAGACTTTTCATCGGCAGCCGCCTCAACCTTACCCAACCGGCCGATCTTCACACCGATCAGCTTCTCGATGCTTTCGATCGCCTCTTCGTCGGCCTTGGTAACGAAAGTATAGGCCTTGCCCTTTGCCCCCGCCCGGCCCGTCCGGCCGATGCGGTGGACATAGTCATCGGGATGCCAGGGCGCGTCGAAGTTGAAGACGTGGCTGACGCCTTTGACATCGAGCCCGCGCGCGGCAACGTCCGATGCCACCAACAGGTTGATTTCGCCCGCCTTGAACGCTTCCAACTGGCGCTGGCGCGTTGCCTGGTCGATGTCGCCGTGGATTTCGCCAGACTTGAAGCCATGCTGTTGCAGGCTCTTGTTTAATTCGCGCACGGTCGTCTTGCGATTGCAGAAGACGATTGCGGTGTGCACATCTTCGCTGCGGATCAGGTCGCGCAAAACCTCGCGCTTCTTCGTCGGCGCGACATTGACCAGAAACTGTTCGATATTGAGGTTGGACGACGCTGGCCGCGCCACCTCGATATATTTGGGGTTCGACAGAAACTTGTCGGCCAATTTCTTGATCGGCGGCGGCATGGTCGCCGAAAACAGCAACGTCTGGCGCGTTGCGGGCAGCTTGGTGCAGATATGCTCGATGTCGGGAATAAAGCCCATATCGAGCATCCGGTCCGCCTCGTCGATCACCAGCATTTCGCAGCCGGTGAGCAATATCTTGCCGCGCTCGAACAGATCCATCAGACGGCCCGGGGTTGCAATCAGAACATCGACGCCTTTTTCCAGCGCCTTCACCTGATCGCCCATCTGCACGCCGCCGATCAGCAGCGCCATCGAAAGCTTGTGATATTTGCCATATTTCTCAAAATTCTCGGCCACCTGCGCCGCAAGTTCGCGGGTCGGTTCGAGAATGAGGCTACGCGGCATCCGCGCACGGGCGCGGCCATTGGCCAGCACATCGATCATCGGCAGTACGAAACTGGCGGTCTTGCCGGTCCCTGTCTGCGCAATGGCAATGATGTCGCGCATCATCTGCACTTGCGGGATCGCGGCAGCCTGGATGGGGGTCGGCGTGTCGTAGCCAGCCTCGGTAACGGCCTTCAACAGTTCATCAGACAAGCCGATATCGGCAAAACGCATATATTGTTCCGGAAAGAAAGAATGTCGTGCCTTCAGGACAAATCCTGCGCCGACTTGCGCGCCCTTTGGTCGTTAAACTGGCAAATGTCAAGGAATTTGGCGGGAAGCACGACAGCGTCAGCGCGGGACCAGCAGCCTGAATTTATCGACCTCGCACTTTGCACCAGTGCGGGCATGAAGCAGGTCGCGATCAACGCATAATTTGCCGTCATAAGCGCGTTCCATATAGGCCCCGGCATAAAATTCGCGCGCCAGACAGCCATCGCCCAGATAAGCCCGCACCAGTGCGCCGTCGCGTGTCAGAATGTCGAGGGTCCGGTTGGGACCAGGCCGCGATCCTGCCAGCTTGTCGATCCACAGGCAGTTACCGATCTTTCGTTCCTTATACTTGATTTTTGCTGCCTGTTTTTCGCGGGCGGCAGCAACATTTGCCGGGCTGACAAACTGGCTTGGTAGCCGGACAATCACCCGTTGATCGATGCGGACCTGATAGAATGATGTCTTCAGACGGATTATCGGCGCAAAGGGGCTGTCAGTCCTGATGATCTCGATTTGAGCCAAGGCTTCACGCGACGCTAAAGTCAGGCCGACGGCAAAAAGGAAGAGACCCATATTCGCCCTCATTTGCACAGCGTGATCGCCCTCAGAAATCCGCTGACAAGGAGCGTAGCGCAGTCGCGTAGCGGGGCTACGCGCGAGCAAGCGACGAAGCTCAGCGGTTTTCTGAGGGCGACCCCGCAGGGGCGGGACGCTTTTGCTTGCTGGCGGCGTTGCTTGTCGGTTACGATGCGAAAGCATCGCGCCCTCCTCGCGCCTTGCCAGCAAGCAAAATCGTCTCCGTCACGATGTGCAAATGAGGGCGAATATGGGTCTGTGGCCAAGACTGCTCGCAAGAATCGATCCGGTATCAAGTTGAAGTTCGAATGGCTTTAGCCGATAGGGTTGAACGCCGCATGAATTGAGCATCCGCTGCCTGCTGTCAACATTTCGGGAACGACCGTGCCAAATATGAACGCTTTATCGGAATTGAAAGATTTGCTGGGGCCGAAGGGTTTCAGTGATGATTGCGATGCGATGGTTCCATGGCTGACCGACTGGCGCGGGCGGTATACGGGCCAGGCCGCTGCACTAGTGTCGCCCGCAAATGTGGAGGAGGTTGCCGCTATCATAGCCATCGCGGCACGACATCGCCAGCCAATAGTTCCACAGGGCGGGAACAGTGGAATGGTGGCGGGTGCCACCCCAGATACCAGCGGCGATCAGGTCATTCTGTCCCTGCGCCGCATGGATATTATTATGGACATCGACGCCGACAGTGGTCTGGTGCGATGCGAGGCCGGGGTTATCCTGCAAAACCTTCACGACGCGGTGGCGGCCAAAGGTCGGCGGTTTCCGCTGACGCTTGGCGGCAAGGGATCGGCAACGGTCGGCGGACTCATTTCAACAAATGCCGGCGGAACGCAGGTGTTGCGGCATGGCACGATGCGTAACCTCGTTGCCGGGATTCAGGCCGTCCTCCCCGATGGCACTATCTTTGACGGCATGGCACCGCTCAGGAAAGACAACCGCGGCTATGACCTGAAGCAGCTGCTCATTGGCGGAGAAGGCACCATCGGCATAGTCACCGCCGCCGTGTTGCAAACCGTACCTGCACTTATCGATCGCTGTGTGGTCTGGGCGGGCGTGGACAGTCCGGCACAAGCCTATGACCTTTTGCTTTTCATGCAGGCACATGGCCGCGAGCGTCTGGAAGGGTTCGAAATTCTGCCCCAACGCGCGCTCGATGCCGTCGTGAAGCACATCGCCGGTACCCGACCTCCGCTGGGAAGCAGCCATCGCTGGCACGCTTTGATGGAATTTGTGCAGGATGACGAAAGCCAGTCTGCGCCTGCCGAAATGGCCACCGCTCTGCTGGAAAAGGCGATCAGCGCTGGCCTGCTCGAAAATGCGACGCTCGCGAGCAGCGAGGCGCAGGCCGAAGCATTCTGGAAAATTCGCGACTCCATTGCGGAGGCAGAGCGCGCCGAAGGGCCTGCGCTTCAGCACGATATCAGCGTTCCGGTGGCCGACATGGCACGGTTTATCGAGGATGAGTCGCCGGTCATAGAAGCGCGCTGGCCGGGTACTGCCACGGTCGCCTTTGGTCATCTTGGCGACGGTAACATCCATTTCCATGTCAAAGCACCCAACGGCGTTGATGTGGCTTTATGGTATGCGGGGGACGGCAAGGCGATTACCTCGCATGTATATAGTCGCGTGCACGATTATGAAGGCTCGCTGTCCGCCGAACACGGCATCGGCCAGGCGAAAATCGCGGAGCTCGAGCGATTGACCGACCCCGCCCGGCTGTCGGCATTACGCGCGATAAAGCGCGCTTTGGACCCACTCGGCATCATGAACCCCGGCAAGCTTGTTCCGCTTGCGTGACAGGCGATGTCCGCCTAAAGCGCCGCATTAATTTTCCCGAATCTCAAGTATGGAGTTACCGATGGCCACCGCGCCCCAAGCTGCCGCATTGCCGCTTCTTTACAAGGATCTCATTCCGCTCAACAGCAATGACCATGGCAAATGGAAATCGCGGATGCTGGAAAATGCGAAGTTCATGGAGGGCCAGCACGCCATTCCGCTGACGATCGAAGAATTCGTGCCGGCATCGCGCAACTATCCGATCATTTTTTCGGCGTCCGACAATCCCGTGCCGCTCGTGCTGATGGGCATGAACGAAGGCGTGAACACCTTCATGGACGAAGAAGGCAAGTTCACTTCGCCCGTCTATGTCCCGGCCTATGTCCGCCGCTATCCGTTTCTGCTGGCAAAGCTGCGTCCCGACACTGACGAATTGTCGCTTTGCTTCGACCCCACGGCCGGCGCGCTTGGTGAATTTGAAGAAGGCAACGCACTTTTCGACAATGGCCAAGCCAGTGACACCACCAAAGCGATCCTGAAATTCTGCGAGGATTTTGAAGGGGCGGGCGCACAGACGCAGGCATTTGTCGAAGAGCTCAAGAAGCTCGACCTGCTTATGGACGGCGAAGTTTCAATCCAGCAGGAAGGCCAGGAGAAGCCCTTCGTATATCGCGGCTTCAAGATGGTCGACGAGGCGAAGCTGCGGGAATTGCGCGGCGATACGTTGCGCAAGATTTCGCAGAACGGCATCCTTGCGCTGATCTATGCTCATTTGTTTTCGCTTCAATTGATGCGCGAAATATTTGCGCTTCAGGTTCAGCAGGGTAAAGTGCCGCAAGTGACGGAACTGCCCGCGGCATAATCGCCGCTTTTCGACATGCCGTCGCTTACCAATGAGGGAGTGACGACATGACGAAATATACCAAAACGGCAATCGCGCTTCACTGGACCATCGCCATACTGGTCGCTACCAATGTCGTGTTGGTCAGCATGGCCGAAGATCTGCCGCGCGCTGCCAAGGCGGCCTATATGGATCCGCATAAGGCGATTGGTGTTTCCATCCTCGCGCTGTCATTGCTGCGGTTATTCTGGCGTATGGGCCACAAGCCGCCGCCGCTGCCTGACAAAATTCCGAGCTGGCAAGCGGTGCTGGGCCGGACAACGCACGCCCTATTCTATTTCTTGATCATCGCGGTTCCGCTTTCCGGTTGGCTGATGGCATCGGCACATCCGCAAGCGCCGCCGGTCAGCTTTTTTGGGCTGTTCGACATCACCATGCCGGTGGGGAAGGACAAGGGCCTGTCGGAATTCGGGTACGAAGCACATGAGATACTGACGAAGCCGCTGGTCATCCTGATTTTTCTTCACGTCATCGGCGCGCTGAAACACCAGTTCGCCGACCGCCTTCCCTTCATTCAGCGGATGTGGCCTTAGAGCCTGAAGGATAAAGATACCGCGCGCGAATGAAGAGTATGTTGCGCGCGTCGTCGGGAAGCATTTCGTGTAACAGCTCATCAAATTCGGGTCGCGCATTTCCAAGCGCAAGCCGGAGCGCTCGCGCAAGCAGGCCCTCATCCAAACTGACACCCACACAGCAAGGGCGATAAATTGCAAAGGGTTCCGGCCAGCAGAGCGTGACCACCTCCATCAACGGACCGAAGCGTTTGGCCACGACCTCCGACTGCAAATAGGCTTTGAGCCGGGCAAAGGGGTCGTGCCCAGCCTGGCGCAATACGCACCAACTCCTCGCCGCAAGTACATGGCGAGCGTCGCGCGAATGCATCTGGGAAAGCCGGAGCGGCGTTGGCAGAAATTGTTGAGTCAGCATATTATCTCCTGATCCGTCAGTATTGCGAATAATTATCAATAGCAATACAATATCGAAATCAAGCGTTTTTCCTGTGAGTGTTTCACTCCATTCATCGTGAACGATGCAAATTTTCTCGACTGAGTCTTGATTTTGAAACAGCAAATGCCCATCCTTGTTTCAGGACGGAAATCTCCCCTCCCTTTTCCGTCCTACCGGTGCCGTCAGGCGGCACCACCTCCCTGAACCTTGGCCACCCCGAATTTATTCGGGGTGGTTTTTTCTTGGGCGCTGGAACCGGCTTATTCCGCGGCGATCAGCGTTGCCGAGCCCATTGCTTCGTCGGCCATCACGTCGACCAGGCTTGTGACAAAAGACGATATCCGGTCCAGCCCCGGACCCGGTTCGCGCAAATACGAATCAAGGTATAGCGACCGGTCGACCTCTAGCTGCACGGCGTGGATATTGGCGTTCGGCCTGCCATGCCGCGCCAATATATGTTCGCCCGAATACGGATAGTTCAGCGAAGCCACATAACCCCGCCCCTTTATTTGTTCGACCAGCAATTCGGAAAAACGCGAGGCGGCGCTTTTGCCGAACCGGTCCCCTATTACGAATTGCGGAGGCACGATGGTGGGTTGCCGTATTGGTGGCATACTGTGCAAATCGAGCAGGACCGCAGTGCCGAATTTTGCGCGCATGTCTGCCAATATGGCGGAAATTTGCGCATGATAAGGCCGGTGAAAATCCGCAATCCGCTTTTCTACGTCTTCCAGCGCGAATTGCTGACGCCACAAATCGCCGTCACCTGACAGGCGTCGCGGAATAAGCCCGAGTCCACCCCGCTGTTTGGCTCCGGGCGCGGGATAGGACGCGCGGTCCGCACCGCGCACCATCTCGACATCGAGATCTCTTTCATCCCGATTGAGATCGATCCACGCCCGCGCCCGATGCGCAATGATGACGGGATAACCAAGCGCCATGACCTTGCGCGCGAGCAGGTCGGCATAACGGTCTTCAAGCCGCAACAGCGACGCTCGCGGCAGGCGTAGCGCCTTGAAGACGCAATCGGGATAGTCACGGCCCGCGTGCGGCACTGACAACAGCACAGGCACCTTCGGCACCTCCACGCCGAACGTCGCAAAACCGGCCTTGTTGCTGTGACTCATCTTACGCCTTTTCAATTCGACCCTTATTTGGCAGGATTTTTCTGAATTGGTGCAGAAAAATTAAATCTCTGCGGTTATGAAGTTTGCCAAGGCGACCTGAGAGTGGCGCGCCCGTGTTTTTTGAGGATTGTCGATGACCCGTATCTTGCTTGCTGAAGACGAACAGGCAATGCGCGAATATCTGGCGCGCGCGCTCGAGCGATCAGGCTATGAGGTCGTGTCAGTTGATCGCGGCACCGAAGCCGCGCCTTTACTTGAAGCCGAGCATTTCGACCTGTTGCTGACTGACATCGTCATGCCCGAAATGGACGGCATCGAGCTTGCCCGGCATTGCAGCAAGGTGTCACCTGCGACCGAAGTGATGTTCATCACCGGCTTTTCAGGGGTCGCCCTGCGCGCAGGCGAATCGATGCCGAGTGCGAAAATCCTCTCCAAACCATTCCACCTCAAGGATCTGGTGATGGAAGTCGAACGGCTGTTCGCCAAGGAAAGCTATGGCGAACTGAAATAGGCTTGAATGATATGGGAAGCCCAGCTAGAGGCTCCCGCAGCGTGGGCGTATAGCTCAGTGGTAGAGCACTGTGTTGACATCGCAGGGGTCGCAAGTTCAATCCTTGCTACGCCCACCATTTTCCCCCTTTGATATAAAACGTTTAGCATAGCAGCGATGCGATCACGCGCAGTGTTCGGTTGGTTCAACTGAACCAATGCGCCCTCCTCGTGCACGGGTTTAGAATTCCAATGCCGCCGCGGCATCCTTCATAAATGAGGGTGAGTAGCGTGCGTAGGTCTGCTCGGTGACGCGAGTCGAAGTGTGCCCAAGGAATTGTGATATCTTCTGCATCGGCACATCCGCCTGTGCCATCCAAACGCCGGCCGAATGGCGAAACACATGGGGGGAGCATGGCACGCCAGATCGCTGGGCAGCCATGCGGATTGCCTTTTTGACGCTGTTCAATGGCTTGCCGTCCCACTCAATCACCCAATCCGTCAACGCACCACGTGCAGCCTCTTCCAACGCTTCGTATGCTCGAATATTTAGCGGCACTACAGGACGGCGCTTGTTCGTTTGCTGTCGGCCGACGGCATTAAAGTTGACTGTCCGATGTTTGAAATCAACCTGGTCCCACTTGAGTTCAAGTATCGCGCTCATCCGAGCGCCAGTTGTGATGGCAAGAATGATGAACAGCCTGACATGCGGCGTGCTAACATGCTCCAAAAGCTGTTCGAGATCTTCACGGCTAAGGTATCGGTCACGCGGAGGGCTGGCCTCTGCCCGCCTGGCCGCCGCCGGGGTGACGTTCAAACAGACCCCTTATGACGTAAAGGCGCGCTGATGCAGCTGAAGAAATATCAGGTCCGCGCGCTTGATGCACTCGATGCATTTCTGGCTCAGGCCGCGGTAAAGCCGCACGACGTCGCCTATAACATCGCCTGCCAGATCGGTGAGCCGCGCTTTTATGCCGGCACCTACGCTCCGCTAAAATCGCTCCGCGAAGTCCCCTATTGCTGCCTTCGCCTGCCGACCGGCGGGGGCAAAACATTGCTTGGCGCGCACGCCATCGGCATTGCGCACCGGAATCGTATCGACGGGCCGCAATATCCGGTTGCGATGTGGCTGGTGCCATCGACCACGATTGGCGACCAGACGCTCGATGCACTGAAAACGCCGGGCCATCCCTATCGCAAGGCGCTGGAAGATGCGTTTGGTGGCAATGTCCGCGTGCTGGGCATCGATGAACGGCGGCAGGTAAAGCCGCAGGATCTGGCGACGGCCGCGCATGTCTTTGTCGCTACGGTGCAGGCATTCCGCGTGGCGCAGGCAGCGCAGCGCAACGTCTACAAGGATGACGAGGAATATCAGGCATTCTTCAAGGACAAAAAGCTGCCCGCTGGGCTGATGACAAATGAGCCGGACGCAGCGGTTCGGCCCGGAGAGGTCAGCTGGTCATTCGCCAACATAATGGCGATGCTTCGCCCGATCATGATCATCGACGAGGCGCATAACTTCGTCACTGGCCTGTCCGAACAGACCGGCGCGCGATTGAACCCGTCGGCGATCATCGAGTTCACTGCGACGCCGGTGAACAGCAACGTCATCGTTTCCGCTACCGCCGAGGAGCTCAAAGCTGAGCAGATGATCAAGCTACCCATTCACCTGACGCAGCATGTCGGGTGGGAAGCGGCGATCGTCCATGCGTTGCAGCAGCGCGCAGGACTTGCCCGGATTGCAAAGGACGCGAAAGAACCCATTAGACCAATCGCGCTCTACCAGGCTCAAGCGGCAACCGCTGGAGCGGAAGCAACGGTCGATGTCGTCAAGGCCAAGCTGATCGAACATGGTGTGGCAGAGGATGCCATTGCCATTGCCACGGGCAACCAACGCGAGCTGGACGATATCAACCTGTTCGACCTCGCCTGCCCCATCGAGCATATCATCACTGTAGAGGCGCTGCGCGAAGGCTGGGATTGCTCCTTTGCCTATGTGTTCTGCTCGGTCGCCAATATCCAGTCAGCCACGGCGGTGGAACAATTGCTTGGGCGGGTGCTCCGAATGCCCTTTGCCACGAGGCGCGCGACCGAAGAGCTCAACCGCGCCTACGCGCATGTCACTGGCATCGGGTTCCACGCTGCGGCCAACCGGCTGAAAGACACGCTGGTCGCCATGGGCTTTGACGAGCGGACAGCGCGCGAGGAAATAATTGCGCAACAGGCAAGCGATGCTGCTGCGGCGGTTTTACCATTGATAACGCTCACCCCTATCCCGCCGGTCGTGCTGACCGCGCGGCCAGACCTGTCTGCATTCTCACCCGCCGTGCGCAGCGCTGTCACCATGATTGGCGATGGCGAAGGCGTGGCAGTCGTGATCGACCCCGATGCCAGCGATGATGTGCTGGCAGCTGTGGCGCAGGCGCTTGCTCCCCTGGCGGGTGACAATGATCCGAGTGCTGCCATCACCGCGCATATCGAGCGGCGGCAGGCGGCGGCCAGTCCCTCACAACGTGGCCTTTCGTTCACCGTGCCGGGGCTTGCCATCGAGCAATTTGCCATCGAGCAATATGGCGAGTTGGACCTCGTCTATCCCGAAACCCTGCTTGATCTGGGCGGCTGGACGCTCGACGGTGTCGATCCCGAACTGCCCGGTTTTGCACTGAGCGAAACGGCAGACAGCGTGGTCGTCGATGTCGCGGACGGTCAGGTGAAGGTTGCGCGCGATGCAGAGCAATTCATGCTCAAGCTGGACGACGAAACCCGATGGACCGCCGCCGATCTCTCGCGCTGGCTCGACCGGATGGCTCATGCGAAAGACGTGTCTCAGCCGGTGTTCCTCGAATATTGCCGCCGGGTTGTCGTCCATCTGAACGAACAGCGGGGCTTTTCGCTGGCAGCGCTGGTGCGCGCAAAGGACGTGCTGAAACGAGCGATTACCGAGCGGGTCAAGCAATTGCGCGCCGCATCGGGAGCGCGTGGGCTTCAGTTGCTCATGACCGACATCGCCCCGGTGCTGGCGCTTGGAGAAAATGGCTTTACCTTCGCCGAGGGGCGTTACTTTCCGTTCCGGCCTTATTCTGGTGGCCGGGTCTGGCAAAAGCATTTCTACCCCCGCCCCGATGACATCCGCGATGGCGGAGAGGAGTTCGCCTGCGCGGTTGCGCTCGATGATTGCGATGCTGTGAAGCACTGGGTCCGCAACATCGTGAAAAGCGACCATGCTTACTGGCTACCCACGTCAACCGACCGCTTCTACCCGGATTTCATTGCCGAACTAACCGATGGAAGATTGCTTGTGGTCGAATACAAAGGTGAGGATCGGCTGAGTAACGATGACACCAAGGAGAAAGCAAACATCGGCGCGCCTTCAGGAAGTGAGCAACGGCAAGGTGATGTTCTGGATGGCCGATGGCGCGAAAAAGCCAGATTTTCGCGGCCGTCTCAGTGCTATCATTGGCAAGGCTGGATGAAGCTTAAATTGACCGCCATGTTAGCTCGAGAAGAGTCAATATTGACTGAGCAATTTGTATGTTCTCGCTATGCCATGGTTGACGAATGTTTACCTCTGGTTGACTCAAAACGCCGTTTTTTGTCAACCGCCCCGCCACATCAATGCTGCTATCCATATGCGAAATAACAGCTTTTTGAATTTTCAGATTAAGCAGATGGTTGCCCATGCAACCGTCATTGCTGCAGCGAGCAAAATTAGACCATCAGTGAATATGGAGGCCGCCATTCACATCCAGCGTTGCGCCTGTCACAAAGCTTGAGAGTTCCGACGCAAGGAAGAGACAAGCTCCAGCGACTTCACGCGGCATCGCGAGTCGTCTGAGTGGAATTGTTTGTTGAATGGCAACTAGTTCGTCTGGCGAAATGCCATTTAACATGCCTGTTTGTGCCATAGCCGGGCAGATCACGTTTGCCCTAATACCGCGCGGTCCAAACTCACGGGCGATGGAACGAGTGAGACTAATCACACCGCCTTTGGCAGATGCATAATGAGCGCCACCGACCAAGCCACCACCGCGCTGTGCTGCCAGCGACGCGAGATTTACGATTACGCCAGAGTTTCGGGGGGCAAAATGCCGAAGGACGGCTTGGCAAAGATTGAACGCGCCTTTCAAATTGACGTCGATCATCAGATCGAGATCGGCTGGCAAAGTGTCGAGTATTGAACGCGTTTCGACAACGCCTGCCGAGTTGACGACCACGTCGATGGTGCCGAATTTCTCTTCAGCGCGGGTCACAAGGTTAGCACATTGTTCGGGATCGGTAATGTCGCAGCTGACGGCAATGATCGATGGAATAGTCCCGGACCCCGTCCGCAATTCGTCCATAAGATCGTCGGCCAACTGTTCGGAACTGGACCTGTCGGCGAGCACCAGCTGCGCACCATGCTCGGCAAACAAGCGAGCGGTAGCGCGGCCAATCCCTTGCGGTGCCGCCGACCCAGCGATGATGCATGTTTTGCCCTTTAGGAGCATTTTTCAATTTTCGAATTGACGGTCATTAGGGTTCCATTCTTGAAAAACAAATCAATTTCCTCGGGCGAAAATCCCAAGTCTTCAGCGACCGAAGTAGACTCCCATCCCCTTGGCTGCGCGAACCCGTCGGTAAAGGAATGTTCGCGGTCCACGATGATAGAAGAGCGCAAGGTAACGACTTCACCTTCGGTGGGGTGCATCTCGCTTCCCAAAAGTCCTGTCGCCAAAAGGTGCGGGTCTTGTTGCAGCGTCTCGACGGTATGGCAGGGCATTGCTGCGATATCCCCGGCGCGGAAAATTTTCAGCCATTCGTCAGTAGTCCGCGACGTCAACGGTGCTCCGCGTATCTCAAACCACGAAGCTACATTCTGTGCGCGTGCAGCAACACTCGAAAAACGTGGATCGCTTTTAAGTTCGCTGCGACCGACAGCGTCTAGAAATGCTTGCACCTGCTTGTTCGTATTGATCGTGAACGATATCCAACCGTCTTTAGTTTGCACGGGGCGGTTGTGTGGGCTTAGTAGACGCTGGTCGCCGGCCGGTCCTACTGCGGGAACAAAGCTCTGCTGTGCCAAATGCTCCTGCAAAACAAAGCTCGCCATCGTTTCAAACATCGGCACCTCAACGAAGACCCCCTCCCCGCTCGCCTGGCGTTGGATAACCGCAGCAAGCACCGCACCTGCCGCGATTTCACCGACGACATGATCGCACATAACCATTGGAACATAGGTCGGCACGCCATCGCGGGCAAGCGTGAGGCCGGTTATACCCGATGCCGCCTGAACAACGCTGTCATACGTCGGCGATCCTGAATAAGGCCCGTCCAGACCATAGCCAGTAATAAGGCAATAAATTTTTTCAGGATGGCGATCACAAATGGTTTCGTGGTCGAGCCCTAATTTGGCAAGCGCCTGGGGCCGCATGTTTGCAATAATGATATCGGCGGAGGCAATTAACCTGTCTGTTATTTCGCGAGATCCCGGCTTCTTGAGATCGCAGCAAATATTACGCTTGCCTCGGTTGAGGTGGAGATAGGTGCCCGAATGCTGCCCAGTGGGGGATTGGCCTCCCAGTCCGCGCATCAGATCGCCATCCGGGCTTTCTAGCTTGATTACTTCGGCCCCGTATTGAGCGAGCCGAGCGGTGCAAACCGGGCCAACAACAACGCTTGTCAGGTCAAGTATGCGAAAGCCGTTAAGCGGACTGAATGTCATGAGAATATAACTTCCATTTCTGCGGCCAGTATACCTTCCTCGTTAAGGGCCGATATTCGAGACCCGATTGATGTCGGCTCGACCATGAACGTGATGCACCGGTTTACGAATAGCGGAATGCGGTTGGTTACCTTGATACTACCGCTGGTAAATCCGAGGTTTCGGCGTGCGTATTCGGTCATCAACAGGGTAGTTATACCGCCGTTGACGACGAGATCGGGATAACCCTCGACGGTTCGCGCATAGTCGCGGTCAAGGTGTATTCGGTGCGTATTGAAGCTCAGTGCGGAGAACTGGAATAAGAAGGTGTCATCGGGTGTGAATTCACCCAGCTTGCGCGCCTGGCTGCCACTTGTCCAGGGTTGTGCCGAACGATCGCTGTGCGCACTGGCAAGGAATATGTAAGTCTGTTTCTCCTCGACAGCCGTATCCGCCGAGCCGGCCGAGGCGATTCTGTGACTGGTGGCCATGATCGCCAACCGTCCAGTCGATGCCTCCTTTTCCTCCAGCGTATCGATACGGCTTGTTCGCTCGAGCGGCTCTCCGATATGCAGCGGCAAGCGGAATTCGACCTTCCTTCCCGCAGCGACAATGCGCGGCAGGCCGACGTCTGGGAGCGGCAGTCCAAGGCCGGGAAACCGGTCGCGGCGTGCGCGGCAGTCTCCGCGTCCCGCCGAGAGCAGCGGGAAATGCCAGCCTAGTGGAATCTGATCCCCATACCCGCAAGAGAAGTCCTCCTGGCCGAGCATCGCCGCGACCCTTGAAAGCGTTTCAGCGGTCAGGCTCTGGCGCTTGGTCTGGCTTGCGGTGGATGCCTCCGGCAAAGCTCTCGGTCCTGGTATTGGGATCAGAGTGGTCCGAAAACACCAGGCTGGTGAACCTCGATGACGTTGCCATCTGGATCCTGCAGGAACACCTGATACCAGCCTGGAATCGCCCAGCAACCGTAATCGGAATAACGGATTCCCATCTCGTCACACTTGCGCATGAATCCTTTTATGTCGTCAGTGCGGAAGCAGAAGTGTCCGTGGCCCATTGGATTGACGAACTGCTTCATCTTAAAACCGGTGTCGAGATCACGTTCGGCCCAATGGAACTCGATATCGCCGTCAGTGAGGAAATCGACCGCCCCGGTGTAAGCCCGGTCCTCCCGGTTGCCGCTGATGACGGTGTGTTCTTTGTCTGTGATGGCCCCGAACGCGAACAGCGATTTGTAGAACGCAGTAAGCCTCGGAAGGTTATCGCTGCAAAGGTTGAGGTGGTGAAACTTGAATTGCATTCTGTATTCCCTTCAGGACGCGCGACCTGCCTTCTTCGACCGCGCTGGGATCGATTCGTCAAATCCTATATGAACATTGCAATTCATATATGGATAACGCTATGGTGAGTCAAGCAAGTGGCCAAGGTCATGTGCCGAGCATCACTTGCAGGTTGTGTCGAGGGCATTATTGGGAGCAGTAAATGCAAGACGGGCCAGGCCGAACCTGGAATGGGCGTTCAGGGATGGCTATATGGTCCGCAAGGATGATCGAGACAATGAGCACAAGGATGGACCGACTTATCAGGCGCCTGCGCTCGAAAAGGGGCTCGATATCATCGAGCTCCTAGCCCAGTCCGGCGAACCGCTCTCCCGCTCCGACATTGCCAAGTCCTTGGGTCGCAGTGTTGGAGAGATTTACCGGATGCTCCATCAGCTAGTGCAGCGCAAATACATTGCGCTTGCTGGTGACAGTTATGTCCTAACAACCAAGCTGTTCGAGCTTTCACATTATTATCCTCCAACTCAGCGCCTTTTGACAGAGGCAACGCCTGTGATGCACAAGCTGGCGGGCGACATCGATCAATCCTGCCATTTGACGGTTTATAGTCAGGGTCGGCAGCTTGTGATTGCGAAGGTGGATGTTCCAAGTGGAATGGGCTTTAGCGTTCGCGTTGGGTCCGAACTGGATGTTTTGGTGTCAGCATCAGGCCGCGTCCTGCTCTCGTTTCAGGACCACGAAACGCGTAAGCTGCGAATTATTGAATCGCATTCATGCGAGCCGGGCCAAGATTTGGACGTCCTACACTCGAAAATGGAAGATATCACCAGGCGTGGATTTGAAGCAGCGCCTAGCGGCCAGGTTCGGGGGTTATTTGCAATTAGCTATCCCATTCTTGACCTACGCGGTCATGCCATTGCTGCGCTTACCGTTCCTTATGCCGATCGGATCGACCTGAGTGGTCGGAAGTCACAAAAGGATGTCGAAGCAATTTTGGGTGACGCGGCTCGTCTGCTCACTGCTCGGTTAAGCGGCGTATGATGATGTTAGGTTAAGACAGCAAGGATGCGTTCGAATATATGGCCAACATTGTTCTCGTCCCTGGCGCCTATCACGGCGGCTGGTATTATTCATCCATACTACCGCAACTCCGTGCCGCCGGGCATGATGTCTATACGATCACGCTTAGCGGACTTGATGGTCCACGCGATCGCCAACATGCTTCGATTAATCTTGATACGCATATAGAAGATCTGGTCAGTCTGATCGAACATGAACGACTCAAGGACATCGTTCTGTGCGGTCATAGTTACGGCGGCATGGTAATAGCGGGTGCGTCGGAGCGACTACCGGAACGCATTCGGACATTGCTGTTCCTCGACGCACTGGTGCCCCGCGACGGCGAGTCTGTATGGTCGATCTTTCCGCCGTCTTTGCGAGAAATGTTCATTGCTGCCGCGCCAGATGGTCTGATGACTCAAAACCCCCCTGATACGGAGGCACGCGCGCGGCCTCATCCATTGGCGACATTCCTTCAGCCTATCCGCCTGACCGACAAGGCATATGCGCCTGCGAACAAAGTCTATGCATGGTGCAATGCGAAATTTGACAGTCCTTTTGAGGCCACCCACGATCGTGTCGCAGCCGACAGCAATTGGATCGCACACCGGCTGCCGTGTGGGCATGACATTATGAATGAAGCTCCCAACCTGGCGCTGAAATTGCTGCTGGAGGCAGCAGCAATGCCTTAATGCTCATCACGTTGGCATAATCGCCACGATAGAGTAATGGCACTGGTCAGCTGATGGTGACCGTAGGTTGTTAGCAGGAATGGGGGATGATGCCGGGAACGAAAGTCAAAAAGCGCGCAGGAATTCAATCTGTAGAAATCGGGATGCGCGTGCTCGATACATTGGCAACTCTAGGCGGCGCGCGCCCGTTGGCCGCAATCGTTAAGGGCTGTGGTCTGTCGCCGTCGCAGACCCACCGCTATCTCGCCAGCCTGACCGAAGCCGAAATGGTCAAGCAGGATGCAAACGGCGATTATGATCTAGGTCCTGCCGCGCTGCGCCTCGGCTTAAGTGCCCTCTCCCGCATCGACGTATTCAGAATCGCGGATGACAAGATTGCCGCGTTCTCGAATGAAACTGGTGCCACTGTCCTGGTTGCGGCGTTGGGACCAGCAGGACCGATCATCGTGCGCTGGCATGTCGGACGTCCGCCAATTGTAACATCGCTGGGCTTGGGGTCGCTGCTGTCGGTGCTGCATTCTGCTACCGGACAGATATTCCTCGCCTACCGTCCAGAACGGGAGCTCGAGGCATTGATCGCAGCCGAGGTTGCACAATCGCCTTCGATGAATGGCGACGCGGTGCAAAAGCTGAAGGAGAAGATTCGGCGCGACGGAAAGGCGGAGGTTGGAGGGACACTCATTCCCGGCCTGAACGCGAAAGCCTATCCTATTTTCGATCTTCAGGGCCATGCCATATTGGCGGCCACGCTGGTCGAAGCGGCAGGACGTGGCGAGCAAGCCAGCAAAAAAGCAGCTCCAAAGTTACGCGCAGTTTGCGAAGAAATCAGCCTAGCCGTTGGCGGCCACCCGCCAAGCGACTAGTTTTTAGATTATACAATCAATTTGACATTATGGAATATACTGCGATACCGGTGTGAGGAACAACGACGCATAAAAGCGACGCCCTTCATCGCGTGTCTAATGAGGATCCCGACATGTCAGCGCTCCAAAGCAACGAACAACAGGCCTTGCTCCAGGAGTTATATGACCAGATGGAGCCCGAAGGCCTGACTCCTCTGTGGGAAGTTCTCCACGCATTGGTTTTAAACGAACCAAGCAGCCCTGCAGTGGTGCACAAATGGTCCTACGCCAACATGCGCGAATATCTGATGCGCGCGGGTGATTTGATTTCGGCAGAGCAGGCAGAGCGCCGCGTGCTGATCCTTGAGAATCCCGGACTTAAAGGGCAATCCGCTATTATCCCCAGCCTTTATGCCGGCTTACAACTGATCTTGCCGGGCGAAATTGCGCCCTGCCACCGCCACACCCAATGTGCGCTGCGTTTTGTGCTGGAGGGCAATGGTGCGCACACAACAGTGGACGGTGAGAAGGCGATAATGCGCCCGTTCGATTTGGTGCTTACGCCTAATATGCAATGGCATGATCATGGCAATCCGACCAACGGGCCAATGATCTGGCTTGATGGCCTTGATATTCCGACAGTGCGACTGTTCGATGCTTCTTTTGCCGAGCGCTTGACCGAAAAGCTGCATCCCGAAACGGCTCCGGCCGGCGATACACTAAATCGTTATGGTGCCAACCTGCGACCACTGAAAGGATCGAAGGCAGATCGCCGTCCATCTCATCAGCCGTTGTTTCATTATCCTTTTGAACAATGGCGCAAAAGCCTGGTCGAAATGGCTGCACATTCTGAAATCGACCCGCATCTTGGCCACGCACTGGAGTTCATCAATCCCGCCGATGGCGGTCCGGTAATGCCGACGATTTCGGCGCATGTGCGGTTGATCCCGGCGGGTTTTGAAACCGCTCCGCGCCGTTCAACCGACGGGACAGTATTCGTTGTTGTCGAAGGAGAAGGAACCGCGCTGATCGACGGCGAGGAACACCGCCTGTGTGAGCGCGATGTGCTAGTTGTCCCGTCTTGGAATGAAGTCCAGCTCTCAGGTTCCAAGGACCTGATGCTCTTCGCTATGTCTGACAAGGCGACCCAGCAAAAGCTTAATCTTTATAAGGAACAGTGCGCGTGACTATCCTATTTGAACCCCAGATACCCGTGCTCGCCAAAACCAGCAGCGGCGATGATTTTCCCGTGCGTCGCATTTTCTGCGTAGGGCGCAATTACTCAGAACACACCCGCGAGATGGGTTTTGATCCAGACCGCGAGCCACCCTTCTTCTTTACCAAGTGGGCCGAGACAGTTGTGCCTTCAGGGTCAACCATTGCGTATCCGCCAGGCACGCAGAATTTCCACTTCGAGGCTGAACTCGTCGTCGCCATTGGTAAAGGCGGCCGCAATATCGCCCGCGCAGCCGCAAACGACCACATATATGGCTATGCTACCGGCCTCGACATGACCCGCCGAGATTTGCAGCTGATTGCACGCGACAAGGGACGCCCTTGGGATACCGGCAAGAATGTTGAGCAGTCTGCCCCAATTGGCCTCATTTATCCCGTAAGCGAAGTCGGACATTTGGAAAGCGGCGCAATCAAACTGACCGTCAATGGCGAGACCAAGCAGTCCTCGAATATTGCCGATCTGATCTGGCCGGTCGAAGATGTCATCGTGTTCCTCTCTGCGCTTTACCGGCTCGAACCCGGCGACCTAATCTACACCGGCACTCCTGCAGGCGTGGGTGCAGTGGTGCCAGGGGACAAGATGGTTGTTTCAATTGACGGGCTGAGCTCTACCGAGATTACGGTCGGCCCACTCGCGAATGACTGAGCCAACAAAGCTTCACGGATTCTTTCGCTCCAGCGCAACCTATAGAGTTAAAATTGCGCTGGCGCTGAAAGGGCTGAACTTCGAATATCTGTCCTACAGTCTGCGCGACAAGGAGCAGCTTACACCGGCCTTTCTGGCGCATAACCCGCAAGGCTTGGTGCCTGTGCTAGCAATGGACGGGGCAGTTCTTACCCAGTCGCTCGCAATCTGCGAATATCTGGACGAAATACACCCCACACCTGCTTTGCTTCCCGACGACGCGCTGGCGCGTGCTAAAGTCCGGGCCGCTGCCTATGCAATCGCCTGCGACGTGCATCCGGTGCAGAACCTAAAAATCCTCAACCGCCTTCGTGCGATGGGGCATGAAGAAAGTGACGTCGAGCAATGGGCAGGCGATAGCATTGAAGAGGGATTGGCTGCGTTCGAGGCATTGCTCCCGGCGGATGCAGGCGACTTTAGCTTTGGCGCACAGCCTACTCTTGCAGACTTGTGTCTTGTTCCCCAGTTAGTAAACGCACGGCGGTTTGGAGTGAAATTGGATTCATCCCGCATTTTGGACATCGAGTCGGCCTGTCTGCAAATACCAGCCTTTGCTCCAATTGACCCAAGTTGAAGTCATCCACTGGCGATGTGAAGGAAGTATTCCATGCTGTGTCCGGTTTTTCTCTCACACGGCGCCCCAACGCTGCCCTTTGAAGATGTGGCCGCCAAAGCGTTTCTGATGAATATGGCTGGCAGCATGAAAACGCCGACGGCGATTTTGATTGTTTCCGCCCACTGGGAAACTCAGTTGCCAACCGTCAATTCCGTTTTAGTCAATGAAACCATTCACGATTTCAGGGGCTTCCCGCAGGAACTTTACGAGATTTCCTACCCCGCACCCGGCAGCGTCGCAATGGCGCAGCGTGTCGTTGAACTACTTGAGGCTGGTGGCCAGCCGGTAGCAGTGGACCGGCAGCGCGGGTTGGATCATGGTGCGTGGGTTCCACTAATGTTGTCTTGGCCTAACGCAGACATCCCTATAGTGCAGCTTTCGGTGCAAACCCATCTGGGGCCGGCCCATCATCTTGCCATCGGACGAATTCTTGCTCCGTTGACGGAAGAAGGCGTCCTAATCATCGGGAGCGGCAGTTACACGCACGATCTATCAAGCTGGCGCGGTCAGGCAGGAGAGGAGGAGCCGTCTTGGGTGACCAGCTTCGCCGACTGGTTCTCGCGGGCACTTAAGCAAGGTAACGAGACCGATCTGATCAACTATCGCACGTTAGCTCCCAATGCAGTTAGAAACCACCCAACGGAGGAGCATCTTTTACCGCTTTTCGTAGCTTTTGGCGCGGCTAGCCCCAATCCTGAAGTAGAGCTTTTGCACACAAGCCAGACATATGGTGTGCTACGGATGGACGCATTCGCATTTGGACGCAAAGCCGAAACAATGGCAGTGTGAAGAGGGGACGCGCTATCGACGAAGACAGCGCGCCAGTTATGTCAAATTCAACGCTGCACGTGCGGGATCAAACCGGATAGCCTTGATCACTTGGCTCGATAGTCACCCATTTCAGCTCTGTGAATTCGTCGATAACCGCGCGGCCATCGAAACGGCCATAGCCGCTGTTTTTCATGCCGCCATAGGGGGCCTGAGGTTCGTTTGCGACGGTCGCGCCGTTGACGTGGACATGGCCTGCATCGATCTGGCGTGCGACGTTAAACGCGCGGTAGGCGTCGCGTCCGAAGACGGCGGCGGCTAAGCCATATTCAGTATCGTTAGCAACCCGTATGGCCTCATCCACGCCCTTCACGCGCACGACTGTCGTGACGGGACCAAAGGTCTCGTCGTCATATATCGTCATGCCGGGTTTAACATGATCGACGATCGTGGCCGGCATCATAACGCCATCAGCATGGCCACCGACAACTATCTTCGCTCCCTTGGACGTAGCATCGTCGAGCATGGCATTAATACGCGGACCAGAACGGCCATCGATCATCGGGCCAACGACGCAACCAGGATTAACGCACGGATCTCCGGCTGGCAGGGCAGCGGCACGGGCAACGAATTTCGAAACAAATTCATCGGCTACTGCCTCATCGACCACAAAGCGTTCCGTCGACATGCAAATTTGCCCCTGATAGAGGAATGAGCCAAAGATGGCCGCGTTAACGGCTCCATCAATGTCTGCGTCGTCGAGCACAACTAGCGGTGCCTTACCGCCAAGCTCCAACAGGCACCGTTTCAGATTCCGGCCCGCAGTCTCAGCAATTATACGGCCAACACGCGTCGACCCTGTGAAATTCACGCGGCGAATAGCAGGATGTTCGATCAGTGCTTCGATGATGCCTGCGGCATCGTCAGGTGCATTGACGACATAGTTGAGCACACCTTCCGGCAAGCCTGCCTCGACAAAGGCATCGACAACCAGTGCATGGGTTTTGGGGCTCATTTCAGACGCCCGGAAAACGACCGTGTTTCCGCAAGCAATCGGATAGGCAATCGCGCGGCAGGCAAGAATGATTGGGCCATTCCATGGAACGATGCTGAGCACAGCGCCCACCGGCTGGCGCAGTGTCATCGACAACGTGCCGGGTTTATCGGTGGGAATCGTTTCGCCCTGAATATGTGTGGTTAGCGATGCTGCTTCGCGGACCAAGCTGGCGGCGGCCATGACGTTGAATCCACCCCACAAGCCCGATGCACCGACTTCGGCAGCCATGGCTTGTGAAATCTCCCCAATCTTGGCCTCTAGATTGTCGGCAGCGGCATTTAGAATCTTACGCCGTTCGGTAGGCCCGGTCTGCGACCAGGTCTTAAACGCTTCACCTGCTGAAGCGGCTGCGCGATTTGCATCAGCAACGCTGGCGGCAGCAGCGCGGGTAACGGTTTCGCCACTGACAGGATTGCACCGCTCAAAAGTTTTTCCGCCATCGGCATCGACCTGCCGGTTATCGATCAGCAGCTGAACATCCATGTCTCTCTCCTAGGATTTTTTGTTTCTTGATTCGGCCCTAACGGTCCGTCGGAAACCGTTCTAGCGCATTTTTCTAAATTGTATAATATGAAATATATTGCGCCAAATAAAATTTTGTGAGACGTGAGGGGCAGAGGAGAGACAAAATGGGTATTCACGAGAGCCGTATGATCAAGGCCGCCATCGTCCGGGAAACGGGTGGGGCAATGACAATCGAAGACGTGACAATCGGTCAGCCTGCCGACGATGAAGTGCTGGTGCGTATCGTGGCGACCGGTATCTGCCACACTGACATTTCGGTCCGCGACCAATTGCTTCCGATGCCTCTTCCAGCGGTTCTCGGGCACGAAGGCAGCGGTGTGGTCGAGGCAGTTGGCCGTTCTGTCACAAACGTCGCGCCGGGCGACCATGTTGTCATGAGCTACGCCTATTGCGGCAGCTGCGATCTTTGCCATTCGGGCCACCCAGCGCATTGCGAAAATGTGTTGCCGCAATGTTTCGGCGGCAGCCGCGCCGACGGTTCGACCGGCATTACCGACTCGAGTGGCACCCCGATCCACGATCATTTTTTCGCTCAATCGTCGTTCGCTGAATATGCGCTAGCCAACATGCGCAACGTTGTGAAAGTCCCCAAAGACTTACCGCTCGACGTGCTCGCTCCTTTGGGCTGCGGATTACAGACCGGCGCAGGAGCAGTGTTGCAAGCGCTGAAAGTGAGGCCCGGTTCCTCTTTTGTGGCTTTTGGCCTCGGCGCAGTTGGTCTTGCTGCAGTAATGGCGGCGAAGATCGCTGGCGCAACAAAGGTTATTGCGGTGGACATCAATCCAGAACGACTAAAAATGGCCGAGGAATTGGGCGCAACGCATACTATCAACGCCAAGGAAGCCGATCCGGTAGCACGTGTCGGTGAGATCACTGGCAAAGGCGCAGATTTTTCGCTCGAGGCCAGTGGCAATCCGTCGGTGCTCCGGCAGGCAATCGACTGCCTCGGCATTTTCGGCACCTGCGGCATTGTCGGTGCACCTGCACTCGGCACGGAAGTCGCGGTCGATGTCATGGGCGTGATGATCCCCGGAAAAATGATCAAGGGAATCGTTCAGGGCGACGCGGTTTCCAGCACATTCATCCCGACGCTGATCGAATTCTATCGTCAGGGCCGCTTCCCGTTTGACCGGCTGATCAAGCATTATGATTTCGCCGACATCAATCAGGCGATTGAAGACAGCGAAAGCGGTAGGACGATCAAGCCCGTCCTCCGCATCGGGACCGTTTGAGCCAAGCGCAGGCGGAGACACGAATATGGATGTTCAGGGCCAATCATCGCTCGACGATATGACGCAACCGGACTGGCTGGACGACGGATCCAGCCGGATCCCGTCCGCCGTCTATACAGATCCCGCAATATACCAGCGCGAACTAGACCGGATATTTTACGGGCCCCACTGGAGCTATGTCGGGCTTGAGGTTGAGGTGCCAGAGGCGGGTTGTTTCAAGCGCACTGCCATCGGTGAGCGCTCGGTTATTATGGTTCGCAACCGCAAGGGCGATATCAATGTGCTGGAAAACCGTTGCGCACACCGTGCCATGCGCTTTTGTCAGGAACGGACCGGCAAGGTCAAAACCTTCGTCTGCCCTTACCATCAATGGAACTATAATTTCGACGGCAAGCTAATCGGCGTTCCGTTCAAAAACGGTGTCAAAGGCAAGGGCGGCATGCCCGAAGATTTCCAGCTGGAGGAAAACGGCCTCAACGTGCTGAAATGCACAGTGCGCAATGGCGTTGTTTTCGCCTGCTTCGATCATGATGTCGAGCCGCTCGAAGAGTATATCGGTGAGGACATTTTATTGGCATTCGATCGCACTTTTGACGGTCGCAAGCTGACTTTGCTAGGCTACTCGCGCCAGCGGATTCCGGGCAACTGGAAGCTGATGATGGAAAATATAAAAGACCCCTATCATCCTGGCCTCTTGCACACATGGTTTGTCACATTTGGTCTCTGGCGCGCCGACAATGAATCGCGTTTGAAGCTCGACAGGCACGCCCGCCACGCCGCGATGATTTCGCGCCGCAGCGCGTCCGTGAGCGGCAATATCGAGGAAGGTGTGACCAGCTTTCGGGCGAATATGCAGCTGAAAGAACCTCTTCTGCTTGATATCGTCCATGAAGATTGGTGGGGCGACGACACCGTCTGCATGACGACCATCTTTCCCAATGTCATTTTCCAGCAACAGGTCAATTCGGTTTCAACCCGCCAAATCATTCCGCTTGGGCCCGACAAATTTGACTTTGTTTGGACCCATTTCGGATTTGAGGATGATGACGAGGAAATGACCGAACGACGCCTTCGTCAGGCCAATTTGTTCGGACCTGCCGGCTTTGTTTCAGCCGATGACGGCGAGGTCATAGAGTTCAGCCAAGAAGGTTTTGAACAGGATAAGGATTTTTCGACGATGTGCGAACTGGGTGGTCGCGACGTTGGCGAAACAGACCATATGGTCACAGAAACCCTTATCCGCGGCATGTATCGCTATTGGCGCAAGGTGATGGAGGCATGAAGCTCGACGCAGAACTCCGCTTTGCCGTTGCCGAACTTTATGCATCCTATGCAGCGTGTATTGATGACGGGCGCTTTGAGGATTGGCCTGAGCTTTTTACCGATGATGCATGGTATCGCATCGTGGCACGCGAGAATTATGACCGCGACCTGCCGCTGAGCGTCGTATCGCTCAAGGGCAAGCCGATGATGCAGGATCGCGTCTACGGCATCAGCAGCACGATCTTTCATGCGCCTTATTACCAACGTCACATCATCAGCACGCCCATGCTGTCGATCTCTGACGAAGCCGTTGTGCACGCCAAGACCAACTACGCTGTCTTCAGAACAAAACGGGACAGGGACGCTGATATCTACAACATCGGTCAATATTTGGATGAAATAGTTTCAACAGAGGGAGGACTCAAATTCAGAAAGAAATTCTGCGTGTATGACAATGATATCATACCGAATTCACTGATCTATCCGGTTTAACGGACAAGCATTTTAGGGGAAGAAAAATGAAGAACCAATTGCTCTCGGGCGTTGCCTGGGGATGTCTTTCTGCGCTCTCGTTGAGCTTAAGCACCGCCGCATTCGCACAAGAAGCCGAAACGGCTGACGAAAATCAAGGCATCCAGGAAATCGTCGTTACTGCACAGAAGCGCTCCGAAAACGTCCAGGACGTTCCAATCGCCATTTCGGCCTTTGGCGGCGACGATCTTACTGAACGCGCCGTCGGCAATGTCGCCGCGCTGGCATCGCTGTCACCCAACGTAAACCTCGATTCGGGCGTGTCCTTTACCGCCTCAACGGCAGTGCTGGCCGCATCGATCCGCGGCATCGGTGCAAGCGACTTCGCACTGAACATTGACCCAGCAGTCGGTGTTTATGTGGACGGCATCTATCTGGCGCGGTCTGTCGGTGCCAATCAGGACCTGCTCGATGTCGAACGGATCGAAATCCTCAAAGGCCCGCAAGGCACGCTGTTCGGACGCAACACCATCGGCGGTGCGGTTTCGATTGTGACGCGCGACCCTGCCAAAGAATTCGGCGTTCGCGGCGATCTGACCGTTGGCCGGTTCAACCTGTTTCAGGCGCGCGCCTCGGTTGACCTGCCTTTGGCGGAAAACCTCTATTCGTCCATCACAGTCGATGTGAAGTCACGCGATGGTTATGCCAAGCGTATTCCGTTCCCCGGCTCATTAGCTGCCAATTCGCCACCTTACACCGTCTATCCTGCAGCTGGCTATAACTCGCCATCGCGTGAAGGCGATGAAGACAACCGCACGATCCGCGGCAAGTTAAAATATGATGGCGGCTCGCTGCGCCTGACCTTGTCTGGCGACTATGCTCTCACCAAAGGCACCGCACCGACCAAGTTGCTTCAGACCACCAATGACACTGCCGGCGGCCTGTTCGCAAACCTCTATAATCTTTGCATCAGCACGTCGGTTGCGGATTTGACGACCATCGGCCTGATCAACATGTGCAACTCGTCCGGCACGCAACTGCCATCGCGCTATCGTAGTCAGACATTCCCGGTAAACCGTCTCTACACGCTGGCCGGCGTCAATGCAGACGGCAATCCGAACAACGATCTGTTGCCCTGGGACAACCGCTTCATCACCAATGATCGCGACACCAGCTATGCGACAGGAAACAACTTCTCGCGGCTTGAAAATTGGGGCTTCACCCTGACCGGCGAAATCGACCTAAGCGAAGATGTGTTGCTTAAGTCAATCACCGGCTATCGCAAGAGTGACTGGCAGAGCGGCCTTGATGGCGACGGCTCGCCCGTCAATATGTCGACCTATAGCTTTGACCAGCGGCAAAAACAGTTCAGCCAGGAATTGCAACTGGTTGGCAGCGCATTGGATGACAAGCTGAATTACGTCCTCGGTGCCTATTATTTCACCGAGTCCGGCTTCCTTGCCGATTATGTGATTTCAGGTGAAGGCATTTACGTTATCGACGGACCGAACTGGCTAAGCACAGATGCGTATGCGGCATTTGGGCAGCTTGATTATCGTGTCAACGACTTGATCGGGGTCACTGTTGGTGCCCGATACACCAAGGAGAGTAAAGACTTTGAAGGCGGGCAGCAGGAACTCAATGGTTTGTTCTATAAGCTGGCTGGTGCGCCCTGTTCCAATCTTGCAGGCGACGTTTTCCCTGACGCATTGGTCGGCGGCGTGTCGTGTCGTGTGCTGAACAACTACCCAGATCCTAACAACCCTCTGCGGATATATCCCGCAGGGATTAACAAGCAGAGTTTCAACAATTTCTCGCCAAAGGTGGGCGTGCAGCTCCACCCGACGGACGATGTGATGGTCTACGGCTCATGGTCGAAAGGCTACAAAACCGGAGGCTGGACAACGCGTTATTCCACGCCGCAGACATTTGTCAGCAGCTTCGACCCGGAAAAGGCAACAACCTACGAACTGGGGCTGAAATCCACGCTGCTAGACCGTCGTTTGCAAATCAACGCGGCGGTGTTCAAAACCGACTACAGCGCGATCCAGCTAAACTATCAGGTCGGCGGATCGCCAACGATCGACAATGTCGGTGATGCGGATATCAAAGGCGCCGAACTTGAAATCACTGCGCAGCCAACACGCGGCCTGACGCTGAATATGGCGGTGGGTTATACTGACGCAAAATACACCGCCCTTGATCCTGCGGTAGCCGTCACCAGCGGCTTCGTCCCTGGTCTTCAGGCCGGTGCCGTGGTTGGCAGCACATTGCCCAAGACGCCCAAGTGGAAAGTCAATTTCAGCCCGCGTTATGAATTTGAACTGGGCAACGGCGGCTCGATTACTGTGCTGGGCGACTACACGTTCATTTCGAAACAGACGAACAATGTGGAGCGCACATTGGTGCTCAACCGTCCGTCGGTATCGATCATGAACGCCAGCATCGCCTATCGCGCGCCGGATGAGCAATATACGATCACCGTTGGTGGCACGAACCTGACCGGTAAGCGCTATCTTGCATCCGGAACGTCGATCCCGGCATTTGGCGCAATCGTCGGGTCGTATAACCGTCCGACAGAATGGTATGCGCGGCTTGGATTTAAGTTCTGATCGGGTCGCACTCGTCAGAACAGGGGATGGGCCGCGCCGAAAGGTGCGGCCCTTTTCTTTTTGGGGAGGATGGTAGTGCAATACGTGATGGGAGGCTTGCTGTGGTGTCCAAGCAATTAGCTTACATTTGCAGGATGCTGACATCTGACTCGCGGTGCACCTCATAACGAGTTATGTTGGTAGCATGACTGACAAGCGAACTGACGAAGTCACTGATGACTGTATAATACCGTTGGAGATTCCAAAAACAGAGCTGCGAAACCTTGTCGTCCACCAATCCGAAGATGATGTGCAGGACATCGTCGATTACATCGAATGGCAATGCAATACGAAGCGCGAACGCGAGCTGGAGGAAACCGGAAAAACTGACCTTGAACAAGAGGAAGTTCAGCACGCAGAGAAGATTAAAACCGAGCGCGTGATTGGCACAGATTACAGCGTTTGGGACGTCCACACAAATCTCAATCGCTGGTGGGTTATTACCAACCCGACAAACCTTTACTCCCAAGTTCTAATGCCCAGCCTCGACTATACGCTGTCGTTTCATATAGGGCTTATGGCAAGGGTTCAGGCGCGGCGAGAGATTGCGGGCGCAGACGAACTGCACGAATTCCTCTCGACCACGCAACGCAAAATCTATCAAGCCCAACTCACCTTTGACAGCGCTGACGAGATTGAGGATTTTCAGGCCATTGGCCTTCAGTGCCGCGAGGCCATGATTTCGTTCACACGCGAGGTTGTTGCTGCCGGACTGTTCGATGACATTGAAGACCCGCCCAAAAAGGGAGACTTTCTGTCATGGTCTGAGCATGTGATTGGGGCCAGAGCAGCAGGTGGCGCGGCAGAATATGTGCGCGGCTATCTCAAAGCAATCTGCCAAAAGAGTTGGCAACTCGCCAACTGGCTCACACATGCCAAAAATGCCACCCGCGCCGACGCCGCGCTGTGCCTCTCTGCAACAGAACACCTAACCCACGAATTGATATCGCTAGCGTTAAAATCCAAATCGCGCAGCCCCGAGCAGTGCGGGCGCTGCAACTCATTTAAGGTCAACGTGACTTGGCGCCCTGACGAAGAGGAATATATCGCTTTATGTGAGATGTGTGGCGCCGAAGGCAACTGGAATGCTTCGTCAGAAGTTCCGACCGCTGACGAGCCATGACGTCCGCTTCGCTATTGTAGACGGAAAGTGACTGGTTCTGCGCAGATTGCGAGGAAACCCCTCAAACTGGAATGTCGTAGGGAGCTTATCCGACCTCCCTTTCCGAAGAACGTAAATCTAAAGCATCCACAACCTACCTCGTCTTCTTAATCGGCAGCACTACAAACGCCCCGACCACCGCGAACACGGCTCCTGCGAAAAAGACCGCTGGCAAATTGCCGCCTGCGACTGCTCCGATGCTGAGAAACACCGGGGCAATTACCGGCGCGATGGTTTGCGGAAAGACGCTGGCGATGTTGAATACGCCCAGGTCTTTTCCGGTGTCTTCGGGGTTCGGTAGCACAGCGGCTACCAGTGCCATGTCGACCGCAAAATAGACGCCTTGCCCGATGCCGTAAATCGCGGCTCCGACCAGGAACATCGGTATCGTGCTCGCCGTTGCGATGACGATCAGGCCAGCTGCCACGAACAGGCCAGCGGCAAGCACCACAGGCTTACGGCGGCCGATTTTGTCCGACAGCCAACCGCTCAGCAAGGTGCAGCTGATCGTTACCACCGTTGTGATCAACTGCGACAGGGCGAGCGTTTCAAGCGCTGTGGCTTCGTCAAGCTTCAACTGGTCGCTTAAGAAAATGAATTGATAGGTCAGGAAGTAAGCGACACCCATGAACACCAGAAAGCGGCTTAGGAAGGCCCAGCCGAAATCGGGAAACTTCACCGGACTGACCCAGAATGTCCGGAGCAAATCCGCCGCGCCAAAGGGCGGCATTGGTTCCGCCGGGCGATCCTTAAACGTACGGAACAGCAGCAAGATTGCAATTGGACACACGGCCCAAGGGGTGAGGAACATCAGCAGATTATCCTGAGCAGTAAACTGCGTGACATAGGTTCCCGCCAGCAACCCTAGGCTGAGCGCGATGCCGAGCAGTGCCGACACTTTCCCGCGCTGGCTTTCGGGCACAAAATCGGGAAGCAGCGCATTGTTTGCGGCCATCGCGGCATTCGCGCCGATCTGCACGCAAAACCAACCCGCGCCAAGCGCCCAAAGGCTGGTGCCAAGTGCCATGATCGTCAGGCCAGCGCCCATGATTGCAGTGCCGACGACAATCCAAAGCTTGCGCCGTCCAAATCGGCTTTTGGTGCGGTCGGACAAAGCACCGAAAATGGGTGCCGCGACGAGTGCTGCGAACGCTCCCGGGGCAAGGACGGTTCCCAGATCGACCGCCTTGTTGCCATCCGCCGAAATCTGCCCCAGCTTGATGGCAAGGGTCGCCAAAAGCGGCGCGAATAATGCGGCATAGATGGCAAATACCAATAACAGGTAAGAGAGCATGAAGCCGGTGGACACGGGTTTTTCGGGCGCGCTGCCCGCCGCTTCGGATTGCATTATCATACTCACTCTCCCAAATGCCTTATGGCGCGCGCACTTCGAACGATGCGCTTAATGTTGCGGCGGAATCCCCGCCGACCATGATGTCGATGATTGTTTCGTCCTGCACCCAGTCGCGGACAGCGGCCGACCAATAGGTTAGCTCTTTGGCTGTCAGGGTAAATTCAACCGTTTGCGTTTCGCCGGGTGAAAGCGTCAGCCTTTTGAAGCCTTTCAGCTCGCGGATCGGGCGTGCTGCCGAACCGTAACGCTGATGGATATACAGCTGGGCCACTTCGGCTGCGGAGCAATCGCCGGTGTTGGTCACCTCCACCGATACGGTCATCGCTTCACCAAGCGCGACGGTGGGCTTTGACACGCGCAGATTATCATAAGCAAACGTGGAATAGCTAAGTCCAAAACCGAACGGATAGAGCGCAGAGCCTTGCTCATTCCAATAACGGTTCTCGCGTTCTTTTGGCTGGTGCGTTTTCATGCGGGCATAGGGCAAAGGCACCTGCCCGACACTGCGGACCCAGTTAAACGGCAATTTGCCACCGGGAACGGCATCGCCGAACAGCGTATTGGCCACCGCCGCGCCGCCCTGCGTTCCGGGATACCAGATGTTGAGGATCGCATCGGGTGAGGCGCCCTTGAGATCAAGCGGGCGCGCAGACATCAGCAGTAGGATGACTGGCTTGCCGGTTGCGATGATGGCCTCAAGCAAATCCTGCTGCCTGCCCGGTAAATCGAGCGAAGAGCGTGACGCCGCCTCACCAGTCATATTCTGCGCTTCGCCCAACACAAGGACCGCGCAATCGGACGCATTTGCGAGTTCAACGGCGCGCAGGATTTCGGCGTCGTCATCGACCTCCACACGCGCTGCGGGTTTCAGGCCCGGCAACATATCGAAGAAGGACGGGTTGAGCCGGGGGATCATCGTCACGCCTGGGGAATAGGCTACCTGAACGTCGTCGCCGACTTTATCTGTGATGCCCTGCAACACAGTGACCGTCTCGGCCAGATCATGATCGAATACCCAAGGGCCAAGTGTGTCGCGCGCCGAATCCGTCAGCGGGCCGATTACAGCTATCGAGCCCAGTTTTGTCCGATCGAGTGGCAATGAGCCATTTTCATTTCGCAACAGCACAAAGCTTTTCTCGGCTGCCTCGCGCGCGACAACGCGGTGGGCCGGATTGCCCAGAACTTCATTGACCTTCGCCTGATCGACATAGGGATTTTCAAAATGCCCCATCCGGAACTTCATCACCAAGACGCGGCGGACGGCATCGTCGAGCGCGTCCTCGCTCACCGCGCCAACAGCCAACGATTGAGGCAGCGACGCATAGCAAGAGCTTTTGACGCTCAGCGACATTTCCATGTCGAGGCCCGCGTTCAACGCGCGCACGCCCGCATCGACGCTGTCCTTGGCAAAATTATGCGTTACAAGGTCGTAGGCCGAATTGGCATCGGAAACGGTGAATCCCGAAAAGCCCCATTCGCGTTTCAGCACATCGGTGATCAGCCAATGGTTGCCGGTCGCAGGGACGCCGTTGAGCGTCATATAGGCACACATAATGTTCCCGGCACCGGCATCGATTGCGGCTTTGAACGGCGGCAAATAGATGTTGCGGAGTTCGCTGTCGGAAATCTCGGCCTCGTCATAATCACGCCCGCCAAGGGCTGCGCCATAGCCTGCGAAATGCTTGGGACCTGAAATGACGCGGCCCGCTTCGCCTATCGCATTGCCTTGAAATCCGCGAACCTGCGCTGCGGCCACGGCAGAACCGAGATAGGGGTCTTCCCCTGCCCCTTCGACCATTCGTCCCCAACGGGGGTCTCGCGCGATATCCACCATCGGGGCAAACGTCCAGTGCAGCCCGATGGCCCGCGCCTCCGCAGCAGCGACCGCTTGCCCCGCCTCAATTATCTCCATGTCCCAGCTCGCGGCCATGGCTATCGGAACCGGAAAAATCGTCCGTAGTCCGTGGATGACATCGAAGCCAAACAGCAGCGGGATGCCGAGGCGCGATTGCTCGACCGCTACATGCTGTAGCCTGTCCAGTTCTGCAGGGTCTCGCACGACAAGGATAGACCCCACACGACCTGCTGCAACTTCATCAGTGATCGCGGTATCATTCGGAGTGAACGAGAAAAACTGGCAAAGCTGCCCAGCTTTTTCCTCAGGTGTCATTTGCGCCAGCAGCGCGTTCACCCTTTCCGTTATCACTTGGTCATTCATGAAATGAGCTGCCTTAGTTTTCGGCTTTGGGCTTAAGAAAGCCCATCATATCCATCCAGGCTATATATTGGTCCAGCATCAATGTGGTTGTTGTTCCTTCGATACCGAGATCGAAACCGTGTCCGCCTTTGCCATATGCGTGCAATTCGACTGGTCGTTTTGCTTTTTGCCACGCTTCAACAATCGGGAAACCCATCGTCGGGAACAACGGGTCATCAAAGGCAATGGCCGCGAACATCGGCGGTGCATCTTTCGGAACACGTGCGGTTGCTTGAGGGCCATAGATGTAGCCGAAAAAGTCCGGGCCAGTGCCTCGCTTCGCCGCCATGACCGCATTCAAAGACGTCATCGCACCCGCCGAAAACCCTATCATACCAACACGTTTTGGATCGACCCCATATTTGCTGGAGTTTTGACGAACAAGCGCGAGCGCTGCCAGGGCATCGTCAGTTGAAGCAGGATATTTGAGGTCAGGCGCTTTTTTAGGGTTCGTCATCGATTGCGCGACCTTCTTGTTCATGAACGCCATAGCCTCTACCTGATCAGTAGGCGTTGGCATGATGCGGTATTTCAGAACGAATGCCGCAATTCCGCGATCCGCAAGCCGTTTGCCAACATCCCATCCTTCCGGACCGATTGCCAAAAGCATGAATGCTCCACCGGGAGCTACAACCACCGCAGCTCCTGTGGCTTTAGCAGGGTCGGGTAGGAAGGCAGTCAACGTCGGCCGCGTAACGTTGCGAACAACATAATGCTTGTCGTCGAATAGGGACCAATTTTCGCTGCTCGCTGAACCGAGGGTTGCTTCGCCAAAAAGGGGGATGGCGTCAGGTTCGGCTGGGGCGGGAATAACCTCAACCCTTGGCGCAGGCATTTGCGCGAACACGCCGCTTCCAGTGACGAGCAGTAACGCCGCAATTGCTTTGGCTAGCTTCCCCATGACATCACTCTCCTTAATGTTGATTAGAGCGGCAACCGCATATCTCAAAAGCGCATATGGCGGACCTTCCAAAGAAAGCCCGCCACATTGAACTTATGACACGCGTTTAGAACTTAATCTTGGCACCGACGGTCAGATAACGCCCGATGATATCGTCACCTGTAGTTGCGGGGAACGAGAAGGCCGGAGTGCCCGATGTGCCTGCCGTCAGATAGGGCGGCGGGTTCTTGTCGAACAGGTTCTGGACCGAGAAGAAAATCTGCTTGTCCTTGTCCTGACCCGGGAAGAAGGTGAAGGTCACATCGGTGTAGGCAACTGAAGGAACGTCAGGAATGTCAAACACGAGCGAGCGTGTTGCATCCCACTTTAAAGACGAACGCCAACGCTGCTGCAAGTCGACGGCGAAGTCGGAGTTGCTGTAGCCGATGAAAGCCGTCAGGCGCAGCTTAGGAACGCCGCCGGTCGACTGGGTCGCTGCGGTGCCAGCTCCGATCTGTGGCTCGATACCAGGGGCTAATACCGTCGTCAGTTGTGGCTGATAACCTACCAAACCGCGCAGAGAAATTTTTCCATCAGATCCAACCCCGAAGTTATAGTTCACTTCGCCGTCTATCCCCCAAGTCTTGATAGACGCCGCGTTCAACGTGGCAATTCTGACCAAAGATGGAAAACTTGTGGGTGTTGCGCGTTCGTAAAGCGAGCAAAAGTTGTTTGTTCCATTACTAGCGTTACATGCAGTCTGTATCGACGCTAGGCGGCCGTCGATCTGCGAGATCGCATTGCCAAGCTTAATCTTGTAATAGTCAACCGCAATACTCAATCCAGGCACGCCGCTAGGACGAAATACCCCGCCGAAGGTCAGCGTATCGGCCTTTTCCGGGACAAGATTGGCGTTCCCGCCCTGCGAAGTCGCGACTATGCCATTGAGGCCTGAACTGTTGGTAAGCAGATCGAAATAGCCGCTACTCGAAAGAGTTTGGGGTTGGAAAAGCTCCCACAAACTTGGTGCCCGGATATCGCGTGAACGCGTTGCGCGGAAGCGCAGGCCATCCATAACGTTCCAATCGCCGCCAACCTTCCAGGTCGTAACACTGCCGCTAGTTTTGTAGTCGGTGTAACGAGCTGCTCCGCTTAAATTGATGGAGCCTACGCCGCTGTCTTTCAGCAACGGAAAGTTGACCTCAATTGCAGCCTCTTTAACATCGTCGCTCTCGTTGATGGGTGTGAGAAGGGTATCACGATAGACAGGCGTCACACCCTGAACGCATCCAAAGCGGATGCCCGTGCAATTTGCCAGCAAATCGGGAGGGGTGTTGCTTGAGACGTCGAGCGAAAGCGTCCGATATTCACCGCTGATTGCGAAGCGCACTGGTCCCGCCCAGTTTTCAAATGCCGTTCCGCTCACGCTGGCGGATACAACGTCCATTGTGAATTTTGGAATATTGAAGTTGTCGCCAGTGACATAATCGAGCGCAGCAGACTGACTTGCAGGCGACGCACCGAAACCATTCAACGGAACGCACCCAGGGTAGACGCCGGGGTTAGTAAGCGTAACGCGGCAAACTATCTGGCCATTGGCGGCTCCGCCGGCGAATAGCCCACTGTCGACCGCGTCAAGCGCCGCCAGCACATTTCCGGCTAGAATGTTGTTTACCTGCGTATTTACCGACTTGGTCTCACTGTGCTGGTAATGGGCGGTCCAGTCGAAATCACCAAAGGACCCCTTGACTCCAGCGGACCCCATCCAGCTTTGGGAATTGGAGCGAACGCCCAAAAGATGGTTCGGATCATCGAAAACTCGCGAATACAGGAAGACTGGCCCGAAGCCTCCTCCAGCCAATTCGGCCTGTGCTGCAGGCGACAGAAAAGCATTGTCCGCACCGACGATTGTTGGGAAAATCAGGTTGGGATAGAAATTGTTGAACGTTTTTGCCTGCGCATAAAGACCCTGCACATAGACGCTGATATTCTCGGTTACATCATAATCCATCCGCGCAAAGGCTTGATCGGTCTCAAGATCTGCCGTTGCGGACGAACCCTTTCCGTAAAAACCATCACCACCACTCGCGAGAGCGCCGCCCTGAGAAACGCCGGGCGTTGCGTTACCGAGCACTCCTGGCGCGACAAATACACGACCACTGAACAGGTTAGCTCCCTGAAACGGGATGGCAGCATTGCGAGCATTGGTGATCAAACGGAAGGGGTCAGCCGTCGTGCCAGCACCAGCAACGGCATAAATCGCCTTGCCGTTTTTCCGGGCCTCTTTGTCATCCAAGCCATTCTGCTGGAAGTGCTCGAAGCTCATCATGAAATGACCTCGGTCGTCCGCAAAATTTGCTCCAAAGGCAGCGGCAGCACGCCATGAACGAGCATCTCCTCGGTCCGAAATGCCGGACTGTGCCTCAACCTTGAAGCCCTCGAATTTCTTGTTGAGAACGAAGTTTACAACGCCCGAAACTGCATCAGAGCCATAGACTGCGGACGCGCCGCCTGTCACAACTTCAACGCGCTGCACAAGCATTTGCGGAATGACGTTTGTGTCGACCGCACCTGTATAGCTGGTTGGCGCCATACGGTTACCATCGAGCAATATGAGGTTGCGCTGGATTCCGAAGCCCCGCAAGTTGAGATAATTGCCAGTAAAATTGTCAGTATTGTTGTTTAGGTTTGAGGTGCCGCGCGATAGAGCGAAAATGGGCAGTTTATTAAGACCATCAGCAATGTTTGATGGACTGGTTTTCAGCAACTCATCGGTCGAAGCTATCGTGACCGGCGTCGGCAAATTGTCGCCATTGGCTGTAATACGCGTGCCGGTAACAACGATTGACTCTTCCGCTTCAACGGCTTGGGTATCGGTCTCGGCGTCCTGCGCAATAACTGGCTGGCACATTGCCGCCAGGCTGATGCCCGCGAGTAGGCTTAACTTTCGATTCTGCATAAATCCTCCCTAAGGCTTTGTTTTTATTAATCACAAAGCGCTTGAACTGCGCCACGCACTATTCCTTAATATGCAACACATTTCATATCAAGTTAAATTTATAGGTGCGGCAATATGTTCACATATGAATGTTACGGGATTCGTGGGAATATCTCACCTGTGTGCACGACGGGCATATCCCATGGCCAACACAGCGAGCGCAGCGATGACGGCAGGCACAGTCAGCAGCAAAAATATGTTTCCAGTCCCCCAACCCAGTGTGAGTAACGACCCGCCAATAAGACTTCCAATGATAGACCCAGTCCGGCCGACACCGTTGGCCCAACTAACCCCTGTGCCTCGTGACGAATTCGGATAATAGCCTGAAGCCAGCGCATTGAGGCCGACTTGGCCGCCGACCACGAAGAAGCCAGCTGCCACCACACCGGCAACTACTAGTGCGAAACACTGGGTCGCTTGGCTGATTGCCAAAATAACAATGCTAGCTATGCCATATGCAATTGCCAGCACCTTGTTCTCGTCAAACCGGTCCATGAACCTACCAAGGATGATTGCGCCCACCGAACCGCCAAGATGAAAACCGGTCGTGACCAGGGCGGCCCCCTTCTTGCTGACTCCTGCATCGGTCAAGATCAACGGTAGCCAGTTGCCGACCAGATAGACAATCAACAGGCTCATGAAGAAACTGCACCAGAGCAGAATGGTGCCCAGCCCCAAGCCATTAGCGAAAATCTGCCGGACTGGCGTGCCGGGTAAAGCGGCAGTGACGGTGAATATTGCATCAGCGGGCAGCTGCCCGGGTGCCATCCTTTCAAGCGCACTTCGGATTTCGGCGGCTCGGTTCCCCTTGATCGTCATAAAGTGCGCGGATTCAGGTAGCAGCCACAATAGCGCTGGAACCAGCAACAGAGGGGCGGCACCGCCGATGAACAATATCGACTTCCAGCCAAATGCAGGGATGACCGCAGCTGCGATAAAACCTGACGCAGCCATTCCAACCGAAAAACCGCATACCATCAAAGCCACTAAAGACGCGCGGCGCTTGTCCGGACTATATTCAGAACATAACGTAATGGCGTTGGGCAACGCCCCTCCCAGCCCCAGCCCCGTCAAGAACCGCAACATGGTCAGCTGCGTGATACTCTCGGAAAAGCCAGCGAATATCGACATGGATCCAAAGAGCAGCGTTGTTGTGATCAGCAGCGTCTTCCGTCCAAGCCGATCCGACAGCGGTCCAAAGACAAAAGCGCCGACGAGAAGCCCGAACAACCCTGCCATCATTAACGGCGTCAGTTCGGCTGGTCCGACCTTCCACTCGGCCTGAATGGCAGGCGCGATAAATCCTACCAAAGCCGTATCGAAGCCATCGATTGCCACGACCAGAAAGCACAAGGCCAATATGCGTTTCTGGAACGCGGAATATGACTGTGCGTTGATGAACTCCTGTATGTTGAATGGCACGCTCATCGGCTCCTCCCAACCATCGTCTAGCTAGCCGCAACTTATCGGCTGGAACGAAACCCGACCGCTCCTCGGTTGGCTCGTTACCGAGTGCTGTCAGCGCGCAATCATTTATGCGGATATCAATGCCACAATGAGCAGTATTTATTGATTGCGACTTCGAGCAAAGATGGCTGCAACGGCGCGCTGAGAGGCGCCTTGAACATTTGGTCCACCCTCGGCCGCTAGCCGCTGGATCATCCCAACGAAAACGATCTTGTTAGCTGGGTCGACCCAAAACCAGGTCCCTGCTGCGCCATCCCATAAATAGCTGCCTTTTCCCATCGCGACCCCCGCCTTCACCGGATCGGTGACAACCACGCCATTGACACCATATTCATAGCCTTGCCTGATTTGCTGAATTCCAATGCCAAAGCCCCCGGTGATCAAAGCAGGCGACAACCGATTGGTCATAATCGTCTTGATCGCGCGCTTTGATAAAATCCGCCGACCACTCAGCGTCCCGCCATTCAGTATCATGCTGGCAAAGCGGGCATAATCATCCACCGTAGAAACAAGCCCGCCCCCTCCGGATGCCGTCACCGGCGTCGCGGCATAAGTATCGGCAAACGGCCCCGACGTAATGGGCGTCAACTTGCCGCTCTGCCCGTCATAAAGTGTAGCGAAGCGGTCTCGTTTTGCTGGCGATACTAGGAAGTCGGTATCGACCATCCGCAACGGATCGAAGATTTCCGCCTTCATAAAAGCTTGGAGGGATTTCCCACTCAGCCGTTCAACGATTATGCCTTCAAGATCCATTGCAATGCTATACTGCCACTGCGTGCCGGGTTCATATGCCAACGGAATTTTGGCCAGCCCTGCAAGATATGTCGATGTTTCGACGGCAGTTGGAATCAATGGAACATGCTTCTGATACTCGCGGTCAACCGGAGTGGGGCCAAATCCATAGAGAAAACCGGCGGTATGCGTCACGAGTTGGCCCATTGTAGGCTGGGAGGCCGCGGGGCTGGCGATCAAATTGCCGGCCGCATCTACACCCCGATAAACCTTTAGATTTGCCAGTTCGGGCAGAAACTTCGCAATAGGGTCGGAAAACTTCCATTTACCCTGGTCGTGCAAGATCATAAGCGCGACACCCGTGACCGGTTTGGTCATTGAGTAAATACGGAAAATCGTATCCTTCGTCATCGGACGGCGAGTTTCGATATCCGCATAACCATTGACGTTGGTAGCGACCCGCTTGCCGTCTTTCATTAGCACAGTGACGTAACCCGCCAATTTCTGGTCAGTGACATATGGGTCAAGGGCGGCCGCAACGCTCTTTTCGGCTGCAGGCGAACTAGCGCCCGATTTCGCTTCCGCATTAGAAGCCATCAGCGCGAAAAGGAGTAGAACGAGGCAGCTTAAATTACGCATGATCATATTGTTCACCAATCGACGAGCGGCGGTTCAATAAAAGATAGAGCCTACACTCGCTCAAGCAATAGCGATATACCTTGGCCTACGCCCACACACATTGTGCATAGTGCATATTGACCGCCATTGCGGGATAGTTCTTCGGTGGCAGTCATGACAAGCCGCGCGCCGGACATTCCAAGTGGATGCCCCAAGGCAATAGCACCGCCGTTCGGGTTTACGCGGGGATCGTTGTCGGCAATGCCAAGCTGGCGCAATACCGCTAATCCCTGCGCCGCAAACGCTTCATTCAATTCGATCACCGCTAATTGACCAACTGACAAGCCATGTCGTGCCAAAAGCTTTTGGGTTGATGGTGCCGGGCCGATACCCATGACCCGCGGCGGCACCCCGGCACTTGCCATGCCCATTATCCGAGCGCGGGGCCGTAAGCTATACCGCTTCACAGCGGCGTCGGACGCAATGATGAGCGCTGCCGCACCGTCATTCACGCCGCTGGCATTTCCGGCAGTGACGGTTCCGCTTGCTCGAACGATGGGCTTTAAAGCAGCCAATGCTTCCTGCGTGGTGCGGCGCGGATGCTCATCGCGATCAACGATAATGGCATCGCCTTTTCGCTGCGGGATTGTAATGGGAGCAATCTCTGCGGCTAATCTTCCGATCTCCTGCGCAAGAGCTGCTTTATCTTGGCTGCGCAATGCGAATGCGTCCTGGTCATCGCGTGAGATGCCGAAGTCATCCGCGACGTTCTCGGCAGTTTCAGGCATCGAGTCGACACCATGGGCCGCGCGCATTGCCGGATTTACAAACCTCCAACCGATCGTAGTGTCGTGGATCTCGGCATTGCGGGAAAACGCCGTTTCAGCCTTTGGCATTACGAAGGGAGCCCGGCTCATACTCTCCACGCCGCCTGCAACAATGAGATCCGCATCGCCCGAACGGATCGCCCTCGCCGCGCTTCCAACAGCGTCAAGACCGGATCCACATAGGCGATTCAGCGTAGAGCCGCCAACTTCGTGCGGCAGCCCCGCCAATAGCGCTGCCATCCTAGCAACATTGCGATTGTCTTCGCCGGCTTGGTTCGCGCAGCCCATCAAAACGTCGTCGACTTCATTCCAAGCGATCGCGGGATTAGATTGCACAAGATGTCTAATGACGTGCGCAGCAAGATCGTCCGGCCGCACACTTGCGAGCGCTCCGCCAAAACGTCCGATAGGAGTTCGTATGGCGTCGCAGATGTAGGCTTGTCCCATCGATTTCATCCCTCGTTGATGCATAGTGTGCTATCGAAATCTATCTGATTTGCGGGGCTGCAATAGCGTGGACCATTGAAAAGCGACTATGGAATTTTAAGGAACGCGTTTGCAACATTCTGCATTCGAGCGCTCATATTTTTTCAACCACCGCAAGATTGCCGCAATTATAGCTCGGTCGGCGATATTTTTTTACAACATACCCAGCTTTGCTTCGCTCCGTGACCGCGCCCAAAGGTTTAATTTGCGGACAATTGAACCTGCAGTGTTCGATCGGTTCATAGTGACCCAGAACGGTTGTGGAATGGGCATTTTATTGATCAAATCCAGTCAGTGCACGATCAAAGATCGCTAAAAATCAATAAGTTGGTCAAGGCACCTCGTGTTGACATCGCAGGGGTCGCAAGTTCAATCCTTGCTACGCCCACCATTTTCCCCTGAGATGTCAGCACCAGTCGGTCGGTTGTCCCTTAGCTTTTCTTTTCTTCATAATAGAGCGGACCGAGCGTATCGATGACGTCGACGGCGTTTAGCGCGCGCGTTGTATCCCCCGTTTCGTCCGCAAATCGGACGACGAGTTCGGTCTTAAATCCAGCCGGAACGCTGCTGATAGGAACGCCCGACCTGGTTGTTTGCATAAACCGCGAGAAATCCTTGCGATCAACGATGACGAAATGCGTCTTGGCCGCTGCCTTGGCCAACTCCGCCGCGCGCAATAATGTCATTTCCTGCACCAGCGCGGCCGAGGGCGTATTCCCAATAAACTCTACCTTGGTCGTGCCGTCGGCATGGCGCCTGGAAATAGCGAATAGCCTGACTGCACAGCCTCCCCGCGCATACCATCATCCTGCTTGCCAGGATGTATGCGGCCGTCACAACCTTCGAAGTCTCTTTTGTCCGAAGCGTGCGCCACCGACGCGCCTGTCAGGAGAGCCGCCATCAGCACGTATTCGCGCAATTTATGCATATTGCCCCCGTTCACGCCCCGGATTAACCGCGTCCGACAGGACATGCAAGATGTCGGTCAAGCCCTTCTACGCATGAATTTCCCCGTCATTTGGCTGCAACGCCGTTCCAGCGTTTGCGGGCGCGCGTGAAGGCACTTAGATCGCTGTAGCCAAGCAGCAAAGCAATCTCCCCCAGCGACCTTTTGCCCTCCATTTGATAGAGCCTCCATAAATCCTTGCGCACAAGTTCAAGCAAATCCCGAAATGGCAGTCCCTCCACAGCCAGATTGCGCCGAAGCGTCCGCTCGCTCATTCCGAACGAAGATGCCATCCTGTCGAGTGTAGGCGGCGATTTGTCGACCTCGTTCGACAGGTAAAAATAGCTGTAGGCAAGATGGCTCTTTCCTTCGGCCATCCAGTTTGAAGGTTGCCGATAGCGTTCGGACGCCGCGTCAAACAATTGCGGATTGGCAAACGGTGATGGTCGAAATACCTGGCGGGCGGCAATCTCCATCCTTGTTTGCGGCATCGAAAAGCTGACGGGACATCCGAACGCTGCTTCATATTTCTCAATATCGAAACGCTGCCGGTGCCGGAAATGCACCGTCCGCAGCAATGGGGGCTCGCCCAATATTTGCCGTGAAAGCCGGGCATAGGTTGCGACGGAAAATTCGATGAAAGGCGCATAAGCTTCAATGAAATCGGGGTGACATTCCCATTGCAGAAACGGCGGCTTGCCCGACGGATCGAAGCTGGTGCGGAACATATTCTGCCGCAATAGCTGAATACGCACATTGGCCTCTATCACCGATGCAAGGTTTGCCTCCAGCCGCGTGGCGTAACCGAAGTCGCAGAAATTCTGCATCGCAGCCTTTTCTCCGATTCGCAGATGCACGGACGGGTCGTTGAAATGCTGTTCCAGCACCTTGAAAAAACGCAAAGCCAGATTGGAGGACAACCGGCTGAGCGGATTGCGCAGCCGGGCCTCGTCGATACCCACGGCGGCCAGTATCGCGCGCCTGTCACCGCCATCGGCCACTGCGGCTCGAACAATGCGGACCAGCAGGCTTGCCGACATCGTATCGGGCGGCAGGGCACGACCGTCCTGCAATAATGCGTTGATCCAGCTATAAATCCTTACGCTCCCCTATGCCGTAAGGTAAGGCTTCAACACGGGGCTGTGATGAAGGCAAGCGTCAATTTCAGACGGGTTGCGAGGGCAAATATCTCTCGCTAAGCGCAATCCATGAACCTTGCATCGATCCTCGCCCAGTTTCGGCCCGCCGCCGCTTCACATTCGATTTCCATCCCGCCAAGCTGGCATCAGGGCCGAACGGCTTATGGCGGGCTGAGTTCGGTTCTTGCGTATCAGGCGGCGAAACAAGTCGGCGAAGATTTGCCGCCGTTGCAATCCGCTCAGATTGCGTTTGTCGGGCCATTGGCAGGCGATGTCGAAGTGACTGCGACGTTGCTTCGGCGCGGCAAGAACACCGCGTTCGTCAAATCAGAAATCGTCGGCGCGGATGGTGTCGGGCTGTCGTGCACGTTCATTTTCATGAACCGGCGGCATAGCCATCTCGATTATGAGGGCCTGGAACGCCCCGAATTCCCGCCAGTCCCCGCACCGGAAAATGCGCGCAGCGGACCGCCCGAATTTTTCACCGGTCATATGCAGTATCCCGACAAGCGCCTTGAACTGGGCCTTGCGACCAACCGCCTCGCCAGCTGGCACCGCTTTACCGAACATGACGGGCTCGACCATATCGCAGAGCTGCTGTGCATCGGCGACGCGCTACCGCCGTCAGCAATGGGGCTGATGACCGAGAAAGGCGTGGTCAGTTCGATGAACTGGCAGATTAATATGCTGACCGACGCGCCATCGACAACCGACGGTTGGTGGTATCTTGAAAGCGAAACACATCACGCCGCCAACGGCGCAAGCAGTCAGTATATGACCGCCTGGAACAGCGATGGTCAGCCGATGCTGACCGGAATGCAATCCGTCGCGATTTTTGTCTAGCGCGTCACCAGGTCGCGTTCCGCTTCGATGATGTAACCGCGCGTGATTGGCAGTGACCTGCGGTTGCGGACATACTGGATCTGGTAGTTACACATCCCGCCGGATTCAAACGCTGCGGTCGCGCCTGCCAGATAGAATATCCACATCCGGTAAAATCGTTCGCCATATTGGGCGACGATCGTTTCGCGATGCGGCCGGACTCGCGCGTACCATTCGCGTAATGTGAGCGCATAATGCAGCCTCAGATTTTCAATATCGCTGTGCATCAGCTTCACCTTTTCGCTCGCGGCAAGGGTTTCCGAGAGCGCAGGGATATACCCTCCAGGGAAAATATACTTGCGGGTGAAGGCATCGGTTGCGCCAGGTTTGCCAAGTCGCCCGATGGTGTGAAGCAGCATTACGCCGTCGTCCTTCAACAAATTTGCGCAGGCGCGAAAGAAGGTGTCGAATTGCGGAACACCGACATGTTCGAACATGCCGACGGAGACGATGCGGTCGAACGCTCCCGGTGACTGCTGCCCAAGGACGCGATAGTCGAGCAGCTCGAACTTTACCTTGTCGGATACGCCTGCTGCTTCGGCGCGTTCCCGCGCCAGTTTCAGCTGCTCTTCGCTCAGGGTGATGCCAAGCACTTCGACATCGGCAACCTTGTTCAGATATAATGCCATCCCGCCCCAGCCGCAGCCGATGTCGAGCACTTTTTGTCCGGGCCGAAGTGCGAGTTTCGCGGCAATATGGGCCTTTTTAGCTATCTGTGCTTGATCCAGATTATAGGCGGGATCGGCCCAGTACGCGCAGCTATATTGCATGTCTTCATCAAGCCACAGGCGGTAAAAGTCGTTGGAGACATCATAATGATGCGCGACGTTCGATCGCGAATTCGCAAGCGAATTGAGCTGCATCAGCGGCCTCGCCATTTGTCCGAGAATTTTCTTCAGCGGTTGGGGATCGCCGATTTCACCGCCATTTTCCCAAGGATTGTTGCGCCTGACGATCTCCACAAAGCCCATGATATCGTTATCGTCCACGGTTACTCTGCCGTCCATAAAGGCCTCCCCCATCCCAAGGCGCGGGTTGAGGAGGATGCGGCGCACCGCAGAGGGCGATTTTATCCGCATCGTGACATTGGGCCATCCGGACGCGCCATCGCCATATTGGCTGGTCTCGCCGTCATGCGAAACGACCGTCAAACGGCCATGGATAATCTTTCCGCGCAGCAGGCGGTCTAATAACGACATTCAGCAACTCCCTTTAACCAGTTGCCACTGTTTCGTTGCTACAACGTCAATTGTTACGGGCGCAAGTCTGCAACCGCGTTTGCTTTTGTCTGTCGTGCATAGCGAAGGACGACAAATACCAGTGAACCAACGATGAAAATGTCGATGAAAGTGGTGTAAAACAACCACGAGTCGGTGCTGAGCAATTTTGCAGCGGCATAGTTCAATCCGGCCATCAAAAGCCCGACACAGCCCATACCGATGGCGAAACGTCCCGGATCGATATCTGAATAGGGCATATACCGCGCCAGCCCCTTGCCGATATAGGGTCCACTACGCACACCATCGAACAGGAAGAAACTGGCCGCAATGATCCCTGTTATCGTCCCGCGAAGCTTAATCCATTCTTCATCCGCAAGCCAATAAGCGAGCCCTGCGGAAATACACAGCATGACAATGCCAAACAGCGCAAGGCCGCCGGTGACGTCGATTTTGGTGATTTTCTGAAAAGCGATCAAGCCAAACCCGACGACCACGCCAACCGCCGCCGCAGTCTGCAAATCGCTAAGCTTTGCGACCGCGAAAAAAAGCAGTCCTGTCAAAACATCAACGGCAAACGGGATGCGATTTTCCTTTGCGAAGATGCCTCCGCTCAGGGCAGGCCCGCCGGCGCTGCCTGAGGAGATGTTTCCATGCTGGACTGCCGCAGAGCGATATTGTTCGGGATAGCATGGAACACGGCCTTTATGGCTTTCGTGAACCACCACGCTATCCAACCGGGCAACGATACCGGTTGTCCATGTACCCATATATCCAAAATCGACTTCAAGCATCCTGCCGTCGGGCAAAATCGCCTGAAGAACGTGGTTGCGAGCCGATTCCGGGCCGAACATCGGCGTATGATCGCTCGCCTGTTCAACACCCAGCATCGTCAGTGATGAACACAGCCCGTCACCGCGCGCGCGGCTCGACACGGCGAACGAAAGCCCGTCCACCGAAAAACGCCGCGTCGGATAACGCCACCATGTAAAGCTCATCGTTTCGCCTCCGCCGCAAACGCCCAGCGCAAGGTGCTGGCCATGCCGAAAGTAGCGGCATCGACCATTGGCCGCGCAAAAACCGAACCGTTCAGCCCATGCATTTTACGCGCCCATCGCGGCAGCAAATCGACCGCCGCTTGCGACAGGAGCGCTTGCACGGGCAATGTCCGCAGGCCCGTCGCCGGCGGGTTCAAGATGATCTGTGCCACTTCGCGCGACCGTTCGGTGGCTCGCAATTCCGAACGGAATTGTTCGATCAGGGCATCGGCTTCAGTCCGGCTTGCAGGCACCGGGTCAGCGCCCAACCTTCGCGCGACGTCGGCAACCTCGGCAAAATAGGCGTCCTGGTCACGCCGCGACATGGCAGGCTCGGCAAAACGCATCCAGGCATTCAGGAACGAAGATGCACCCGCGACGTGAATCCACGCAAGCAGGCGCGGGTCGTTCGCCTGATACGCCATGCCGTCGGGCATGGTGCCAGCGACCTTGGCATGAATCCGGTTTACCCGCTCAATTGCGGCCTCGGCTTCGTCACGGTGCGCATAGGTTGTCAGCGCCATGAAGCGAGCGGTGCGGCGCAAACGTCCCAGCATGTCCTTGCGGAAATTGCTGTGGTCCCACACACCCGCGAGTGCCGCCGGGTGAAGCATTTCAAGCAAAAGCCCGGATACGCCGCCGGCCATCATCGTGGTCACATCGCCATGCACCCGCCAAGCCACCGAGCCGCGCGGCAAGAGCGCGTTGTCCGAAGGCTGGACCGGCGTCTCGCCTTTTCCGCGATCGTTGAACAGGTTCCGAACCTGACCGACCAGCCCGCGTCTGAATGTCTCGATAACCATGACGCTCAGGATAACGCCGCAAGCTTCTCTTCGGCCATGCGGTCGAGTTCGGCCCGGCTCTTTTTCTCGCTCGAAGATTTCAGCTGGCCGCAAGCCGCCATGATGTCGCGGCCCCGCGGTGTGCGGATGGGGGCGCTGATGCCTGCTTCGAAAATGAAGCTCGAAAAGCGCTTGATCCGCTCCGGCTCCGAACATTCATAGGGCGCGCCGGGCCATGGGTTGAACGGGATCAGGTTGACCTTGGCGGGTAGCTTATACTGCCGGATCAGCCGCACCAGCTCGCGCGCATCGTCGTCGCTGTCGTTCTTGTCCTTCAGCATCACATATTCGAAGGTAATCCGCCGCGCGTTGCTGACGCCGGGATATTCTGCACAGGCGCGAAGCAGCTCGTCGATGCCATATTTGCGGTTGATCGGCACGATTTCGTCGCGGATTTCCTTGGTCACGGCGTGTAAGGACACCGCGAGGTTGACGTTGATCTCCTCGCCTGCGCGTTCCATCATCGGCACCACGCCCGACGTCGAAAGCGTAATTCGGCGTCGCGAAAGACCAAGGCCGTCGCCGTGCATCACGATTTTCATCGCATCGCGGACATTGTCGAAGTTATATAGCGGCTCGCCCATGCCCATCAGCACGATGTTGGTGAGCATCCGGCCATCGGCGGTGTAATGGCCGACGTCATCGTCCTCTTCATCGTCGTCATTGGCGACCGCCATATTGCCCTTGGGCCATTCGCCCAGCGCATCGCGTGCCAGCATGACCTGCCCGACAATCTCGCCGGGCGTCAGGTTGCGCACTAACCGCATCGTACCAGTGTGACAGAAACGGCAATTGAGCGTGCAACCGACTTGGCTTGAAATGCACAATGTCCCGCGATCCGCATCGGGGATGAACACCATCTCGTAATCCTGCGCATCGTCCGTCCGCAGCAACCATTTGCGCGTGCCATCGGTCGAAACCTGCGCCTCGACGATTTCCGGGCGCCCGATGACGAACCGATCTGCAAGCCAGGGGCGCATCGTCTTCGAGATATCGGTCATCGCCTCGAACGAAGTCACGCCGCGATGGTATATCCAGTGAAACACCTGTTTCGAGCGCAGCTTCGCGGCCTTTTCATCGAGCTGCGATTCCTCGAACAACTGCCGGATTTGCAGATGGCTGAGCCCGATAAGGTCGATACGCCCGTCGGGACGCGGCGTGATGGCGCGCGGGGTTACTACGGGGTCGATATGGCCGGGAATCTGCATGATGGCTGCGCATATAGGGTGACCTTCGGCGAAATGCCAGCAAAGCCGCCGTTTAGATATGCGTAATGCTGACCTTCGTCCCCGGTGCCTGATCGGCAACGCTGACAACCGCATCCAATTGCGCGGCCAGCGCCTCGACAATGCCGGTGCCAAGGCCCGGCTTACGATCTTCTTCGTCTTTGGGCATTCCGACCCCGTCGTCAACGACGACCAGTGTCCATGTATTGCCGTCAGACCTATAATCGACCTTGATCGACCCGTGCTGGTTTCGACCGGGAAACGCATGTTTGAGCGAGTTGATGACCAGCTCGGTCACCACAAGCCCGAGGCTGACGGACGTGTCGGGATCGACGACGCTGTCATCGCATTGCGTGGTGAGCTTTATCCGTTCGGGATCGCCGATCATCGACGCCCCGATACTTGCGCATAAGTCCTTAAAATAGGTGCGTAAACTGACATTTTCGAGAGAGGTCGATGCCAGATGCTTTTGCAACATCGCAATCGACATCACGCGATTATGCGCATCGCGCAAATGGTCGCGGCTTTCGCTCGACTGCACCTTGCGCGCACTTTGCAACAATACGCTGGCGATGATTTGCAGGCTGTTGGCGACGCGATGCTGAATTTCATGCAACAATAACTGCTTTTCACGTACAAGGTCGTCCTTGTGCTTCTCCGCCAGACGTTGCGCCGTCACATCGGTAATCGCAAGCACCACACGGATGCTCTCGGCCTCGAAATAATCGAGCGTGTGGGCATTGACCAGCAGGCGCAGGGTTTTCTTGCCCGTGCGGATCAAATCCATCTCATAAATGTCGATTGCCGCCTTGCCCGCGACCGTTGCTTGCAGCAGCGAGTCGAGCTGGCGCACATTCCATTCGCCCCTGCCCAATTCGCTAAACTTCTTGCCGGTAACACCTGAGCAATCAATGTCGAATGCAAGGCAAAAGGATTTGCTTGCCGCGATCACCGTCAGATCTTCTTTGAGCAGTACCAACGGTGCAAACGACGACGATATCAATGCAATCGACATATTGTCGGCATGTGGAGGCAAGCGAGTCAGTGGTTTTTCCATGGCATTATGCCGTCATGAACTGGAGACTCGCGGTGCGAAAGCCATACCCAGGCGCAGCGTTCCGTAATAAAAATTATTCAAATGACGGAACAAGATTGGCATAACAGACATTTCACATCGGCGTGAGTCAATTCAGAGTAAATCCGGATGCTATTTTGCAAAGACAAAACATCCTAAAGCTCCGGCATCGATAGCGCTTGGCGCGCCGCGCAGCGAATAGACATCAACAATCGAGCGGCCGTTGCGACCGATACTCTCGACACTCAGCGATGTTGCGCTTCTTATGGCTGCAATTATGGCAAGGTCCATCCGGCGATCAGTCGCCCAACCGGCACTGCCATCGACCTTCAGCCGGAAACGTCGACCGCCGGCACTCAACGTGATGCCGCTATTGGTCGCGCGCTCTCGCGAAAGCTGGACGTAAATCTGGTGCGTGGCGCGTCGCTTGGGCCAGAATCCGATCGACAGATAGCCATTACGGGTCGGCGTGCCGACAGTTTCCTCTGGCGCGGAGATGGCATAGCAGCGGGGTGTAGCGGGGTCACGGAAGGCGGCCCAGCCTTGGTATACCCCGAGCCGGTCTTTCGCCATGAGCGGGGTGGCAACAGCCAGCAAACACAATCCCAATATTCCCGTTCGTGTCGAGCCCAGTCGAGACACCCATCCGTTGCGCACAGCCTCACGGCAACTCGACTTCAGCCGAAGGCTGAAGTTTACCCTGAGCGCCCGCCCTGCGGGCAGTCGAAGGGCTCGATGCGAACGGTTTGGGGAATTGCTCATGCTCGTTCAGCGGCCCCCTCGCCACTAATGACCAGTTCCTCCAAGCCATCGCGGATCATCACCATACTACCTTGCGACAAGCTTGGCGCAATCGGTGCGCCAAAGCGTTCCATCGGCTCGTGACCCAGCAACAGTCCCCGCAACACCCGTGCGGTCATGCCGTGACAGATGATCAGCATGTCCTGCGCGAACATCTGCTCGCCAAGCCAGTGCGATAACCGCGCCGCAACATCGTCATAATATTCGCCGCCATCGGGCCTGACCGAAAACAATTTGTGCTCCATGTCCACAATTGGCCCGATTTCGGCGGAAATATCGGCATAAGTGCGGCTCGACCAATTGCCTACGTCGATTTCGAGCAAGCGGTCGTCGCGCTGCGTCTGATGCCAGTCGGCATCGATTTCTTCCGCCACAATCGCCAATGTCTGCAACGCCCGCCCTGCCGACGAAGACCAGAGTTGCGGTCTTTCGCCGCTGCCGAGATAGTTTGCCAGCGCACGACCCATCATCTTGGCCTGCACGCAGCCTTCCCATGTCAGCGGCGTGTGAACCTCGGCCTGACCCTGCATTCGCGCGATCCTGTTGAAGACCGTCTCGCCGTGTCGCGCGATGAAAAGCCGCTTCCCATTTGTAGAAATCCCCATCTTTCGCCTTATTCCACAGGATATTGCCCGAAGCAAAAGCTATCGGCTTGCCCTACTTGCCAAAGCGGCTAAGGAAGATTCGCCGAAAGAATAGCGCTTTCCGGCGGTTTACGGGCAGGCAGCCCGATTAGGGGAATGAAGATGAGAGCCACGATAGAACGCGCGACCCTGCTGAAAAGCCTGAGCCACGTCCAGTCGGTGGTCGAACGGCGCAACACCATTCCCATATTGTCCAACGTGCTGATCGAAGCGAGCGACAGCGGGCAGATCAAGCTGACCGCGACCGACCTCGATCTACAAGTCGTCGAAACCTTTTCGGCGCAGGTGGAGACGCCCGGCGCGACCACCGTTTCGGCGCACACATTATTCGAAATTGCGCGCAAATTGCCTGAAGGTTCGCAGGTTCAGTTACACGCTGCCGATGGCCGGATGGCGGTAAATGCTGGCCGCGCGCGTTTCAGCCTTTCGACCCTGCCGCGCGACGATTTCCCGATGATCGCAGAGGGCGACCTGCCGACTTCGTTCGAAATTCCGGCCTCTTCGCTGATCCAGATTATCGACAAGACGCGCTTTGCGATTTCGACCGAAGAGACACGATATTATCTCAACGGCATTTTCCTGCACGTCACCGAAGATGCCGAGCCGGTGTTGAAAGCCGCCGCGACCGACGGCCACCGCCTTGCGCGCGTTACACTGCCGCGCCCGGCGGGTGCCGAAGGCATGCCCGACATCATCGTGCCGCGCAAATGCGTCGCCGAAATCCGCAAGCTGCTCGACGAGAGCGGCGACAATGTCATTCAGGTCGACCTGTCGGCGAGCAAGATCCGCTTCACTTTCGACCATGTCATCCTGACCTCGAAGCTGATCGACGGCACCTTCCCCGATTACAGCCGCGTCATTCCGACCGCGAATGACAAGCTGCTGCGCATCGATCCCAAAGCCTTCAGCCAGGGCGTTGACCGCGTCGCCACCATCGCCACCGAAAAGACCCGCGCAGTCAAAATGGCGCTCGACAAGGACAAAATTACTTTATCGGTTACCTCGCCGGAGAACGGCACTGCGGCGGAAGAAGTTTCCGGCGAATATAGCAGCGACGGCTTCGAAATCGGCTTCAACGCGCGCTATTTGATGGACATTTTGAGCGAAATCGAAGGCGATGTGGTCGAACTCCACCTCGCCGACGCGAGCGCCCCGACACTGATCCGCGAGAATGACAAGTCAGCCGCGCTATATGTTCTGATGCCGATGCGGGTTTAGTCGGCAGAAAGTGCCGACAATGGGGAGTGGTTGTTTTCTATGGCGCTGACTAGGTCAGATTTGCAGAAGCTTGCTCAGATTAAGTTTGATGATGCGGTGTTCCTATTTGAACACCGGCGTTATGGTAATGCGTACTATCTAGCTGGATACTCCGTTGAAATGGGCTTGAAGGCATGCATTGCTAGGCAGATTCGAGAGGAAGAAATTCCGGACAAGAGTTTCATTCAGAGTGTTTACACACACAATCCCGTACAGTTGGTGGGATTGGCAGGTTTGAGTGCCGAGTTGAGGGCAGCAGAGCGAGAAAATGATCAATTCCAAGCGAATTGGGGCATGGTTGCTAATTGGAAACCAGAGCAAAGATATGCTATATTGGAACCAATGGAGGCACAGTGGCTGATTACGGCGATTGGCGATCCAGAGCATGGAGTTCTAAAATGGATAAAAACGCACTGGTGAGCGAAGGCACAAAATTGGTGCAATGGCTGGACAAGAGCAAACTTAAGCCAAGAGCCGCTATGTGGGTGTATAATTCGGAAACGGAAACATGGAAGCTGTGGATTGTGCCAGCGTTGCAGGTTAAGGACAAAGGAGAATTTTATCTCGAATTGTCAAAAATTATCTCAGCGCATCGGGAGGAATTCCCTTGGCTGGATATAAGTTCAATTGAATTGAAAAAAGACAATCACCCAGCAGTGACGGGTCTTAAGGCAATGTTTCGAATGGACGGCTTGGGTAGCACGCACTTATCTAACAACAAGCTAAACGGATTTTTTCTTCCGGACGGCATCGTGTTGCGGATGGCGGTTTAAACTCATTCCGCCGCCTCGGCCATCATCACACTTTGCGGTCCACGGACAACGACGCCCGGCAGTTCGCCCGTCATGACTCCGTTGCGGAACGTCACAATGCCTGATTTTACCGTCGCAACGTAACCGGTCGCCTTTTGCAGCAAGCGTTTCCCGCCCGCTGGCAGATCGAACGCCAGCCAGGGCTTTTGCAGTTTCAATTCATCGAAATCGATCACGTTTACATCGGCCAAATAGCCCGGCTTCAAAACGCCACGATCATTCAATCCATATAGCCGCGCGGTATCATGGCATTGGCGTTTCACTGCCAGTTCGAGCGGAATCGTCCCCGCCTTGCGGTCACGCGCCCAATAGCTCAGCAGGAATGTCGGTGACGCCGCGTCGCAGATCGTTCCGCAATGCGCGCCGCCGTCGGAGAGCGATGCGACGATATCCTCGCGCTGAAGCAGCTCTTTGGTAAAGTCCAGATTGCCGTCCATATAGTTCAGGATCGGCAGGTAAATCATGCCGTTGCCGTCATCTGCCATCAACTGGTCATACGCGTATTCGGCGCTGTCTTTGCCGGCAGCTTGCGCGAAGCCGAAGATGCTTTCTTCGCGCGTCGGCTCGTAACTGAACCCGTCGCCAAGCGGGAATTGCATCGCCCATGCCGCAGTGACCAGCATGAAAAAAGGCGCCATATCAACCGACGGCGGCGGCATATTTTCCTCTGCGAGCATCGCTGCCCTGAACGCTGGGTCGGAAAGCCTGGCCTTCTGCTCGTCCCATGGCAGCCCCGCTATTTTCTGCCAGCTCGGCTTACGCATGAACGGGTGCACCGTGCCGCGCCAGTTCATGATCACGCCGATACCGCGCAAGCCAATCGCCGCGACCAGATTTGCACCATTGTCATTGGCGGCCTGCATCGCCGCCATCTGCTCGGTCCACGGCATTTGCTTGATGGGCGATTGCAGCATGGTGAAGGCGATGGGCAGTCCCGTCTCGCGGCTCAACCGCCCCATCCAGCCGAATTCATCCCACTCCTCCATGAAGTCTGTGGTCAGCTCGAAGACCCCGTGCCCCACCTTGCCCATCGCGCGGCCTATGCCGACCAACTCAGGCTCGGTCGCAGTGGTGCCGGGGACCAACTCGCCATCAATCGACTTGTGCAATATCGTGCGCGAGGTGGAAAAGCCCAAAGCCCCTGCACGCAGCCCTTCCTCCACCAGCCGCGCCATTTCGGCGATGTCGGCCTTGGTCGGTTCTTCATTATCCGCCCCGCGCTGCCCCATCACATAGGCGCGCAATGCACCGTGCGGGACGTGCGTGCCGATATCGATGGTGCGCGGCAGTCGTTCGAGCGCATCGAGATAGTCGGGAAAGCTCTCCCAATCCCACTTCATCCCCTCGGTCAGCGCCGTGCCGGGGATGTCCTCGACCCCCTCCATCAACCCGATCAACCAGTCATGCTTGTCTTTCTTCGCTGGCGCAAAGCCGACGCCGCAATTGCCCATGACGACGGTGGTGACGCCGTGCCAGCTCGACGGGCCCATTTCGCTGTCCCACGTCGCCTGACCGTCATAATGGGTGTGGATATCGACAAAGCCGGGCGCCACGATTTTACCCGTAGCGTCGATCTCCTCGCGGCCTTGCCTGCTGATATGGCCAATGGCGGTAATGACGCCGCCATCCACAGCTACGTCGGCGACGAAGCGCGTTGCGCCGGTGCCGTCGACCACAGTGCCGCCCCGAATAACCAGATCGTGCATAACTACTCTCCTCTATCCTCATGAAGAGCGTATCAGATTTAATCGTGCGATTAAAGGTTGCGATTCATCTCTGCGTTCTCTGCGCCTCTGCGTGAAAAAATTTAATCACGCAGAGGCGCAGAGAACGCGGAGAGTTTAAGAAAGCCTATTCGGCAGGCTGGACTTCGCCGCCATTGCGCAGGCGATTGCCTGCCAGTCCGCGCAACGCAGCGAAGAAGCGTGGGACCATCGCATTTCGGCCCATCCATTCGGCATATTCGGCATAAGCGGGATCGATCATCAGATGCTTTTCTTCGGTCCGCGCGCGCCAGTAATAGATGCCGCTAACGAGCGCCAATATCGCCGTGTTGCGGATCATATCAGTCGTGCTGCCGGTGGTGACGAGGAACGGCATGGTTGCCAGCCACCAATAGGCATTTTTGCTCAGATAGGCCGGGTGCTTGCTCCACGCATATGGACCGTGCGTCAATATTCCGCGATGTGTCAGGTTCGAAAAGCGCAGTCCGAATGCCACCGTCGCCCAGGCATAGATACCCGTGAGCAACGCCAAGAGCCCGCCCCAAATCCACAGCAACGCCGTCTGCCCTTCAAACCAATAGGCCCAATCGCTGGTGCCGATATGATAATCGAGCGGCCCGCCATTGTTCATCAGGATGAAGGGCGGATAACACATCAAAGCCGCGATCCAGCCCGCTAAATAGGGGTTCGCGGTGCGGATATGCGCGTCGAGGGGCTTCATTGTCAGCATGTAACCGACGGTGGCGAACTGCACATCGACGACGAACATCCCGGTGATCAGCGCATTGGCGAGCCAGACAGGGTTGGTCGCGACTTCGGCGAAGTTCATATTGACGATATCGCGGAAACCGCCCGGAACAATCGAGATCATGAAGGCGAGGAAAAAGCCCTTCACGGCCCATGCGCGCAGGTGATGGAAGATTTCGTCGCGGTCCCAATCGGCGCGTCCGGCGATCCATGCGCCAAGGTGCCACGCGCCGTCGCGGGGGGTCACCAGAAAGCGGTCGAGCCAGACAATGTAAGGCACCGACAGGAGGATGAGCGGTATGGCGGCGGCCTGGAACATCTGCATCGAAAACAGATAACTGCCGTCCCAGTAAAAACGGCAAAGCGCATATATCGAACCGATGACTGCCCATGTCGACCACAGCCCGGCGATCTTGATGATGCTGTCGTCGAGCACATCGGCAACGGGACGCTTCAGCGTCCAGTCGATGCCCGTCGAGGGTCGTCGGTGGACCTTGTCCACAAATAGCGACCAAAGCACCATCGGCAGTCCGCAAAACGCGAGCGCGACCATCGCCGAGTAAGGCCCGTCAGCCAAAGCGGGTAAGCCGGGAAAGCCCAAGGCGGCACCGATACTGCCGAAATTGCGCGCGATAGCGATTGCCAAGGCCAAACCCGCAAGCCCGCTCAAGCCCACAGCAGTGCTGACGGCGGACACGGGCCGGGGTTCGGCGGCTTTGGCGGCGCGACTTTTCACGCCAGTTTATTAGCCCGAATTGGTTAAGAAAGCGGTGAGGTTTCGAAGGAAACCGGCCACCAAACACCGTCACCCTGAACTTGTTTCAGGGTCCATCGTGCAGCGAGCCGTGGGCTTTAGAGGCGAAATGGACCCTGAAACAAGCTCAGCATGACGGTGTTTTTTTGCCCTTAAATTTTCCGCTGCCCCAAAAGCCGCAGCCGGAGGGCATTCAGCTTGATAAAGCCAGCCGCGTCCTTCTGGTCATAGGCCCCGGCATCGTCTTCGAAGGTTACTACCTTTTCGCTATACAGGCTGTTCGGCGACTTCCGCCCGACTACGCTCGCCACACCTTTGTACAGCTTCAGCCGGACCGTCCCCGACACCAAGGTCTGGCTATGATCAATCGCCGCCTGCAACATCTCGCGCTCGGGCGAAAACCAGAAGCCGTTATAGATGAGCTCGGCATATTTCGGCATCAGCTCGTCCTTCAGATGCGCCGCGCCGCGATCAAGCGTGATGCTTTCGATCCCGCGATGCGCGCGGGCGTAGATTTCGCCACCGGGGGTTTCGTACATTCCGCGCGACTTCATACCGACAAAGCGGTTTTCGACGAGGTCGAGACGGCCGATACCATGCTTGCGGCCCAGATCGTTGAGCGCGGCCAGCAACGTTGCAGGCGACATCGCTTCGCCGTTCAAGGCAACCCCGTCGCCTTTCTCGAAATCAACGGTGATATATTCGGGCGTATCAGGCGCGTCTTCCGGATTGACCGTGCGCGAATAGACATAGTCGGGCGTCTCGTCCCACGGGTCTTCAAGAACCTTGCCTTCACTCGACGTGTGCAACAGGTTCGCGTCAGTCGAGAACGGACTCTCGCCGCGCTTGTCCTTGGGCACCGGAATCTGGTGCTGTTCGGCCCATTCAATAAGCCGCGTGCGGCTAGTCAAATCCCATTCGCGCCACGGCGCGATCACCTTGATGTCGGGGTTCAGCGCATAAGCCGACAGCTCGAACCGCACCTGGTCATTGCCCTTGCCGGTCGCGCCATGAGCGATGGCATCGGCACCTGTCTCCGCCGCAATCTCGATCAGACGTTTCGAAATCAGCGGTCGCGCAATCGAGGTGCCGAGCAGATAATCGCCCTCGTACCGCGCATTGGCGCGCATCATCGGAAACACAAAATCGCGGACAAATTCTTCGCGGAGATCGTCAATGTAAATGTGATGGTCGGGCACGCCCATCAGCACCGCCTTTTCGCGGGCGGGTCCAAGTTCTTCACCCTGCCCCAGATCGGCAGTGAAGGTCACGACCTCGCAGCCATATTCGACCTGCAACCATTTCAGGATGACGCTGGTATCCAGTCCGCCCGAATAAGCGAGGACGACTTTTTTGACCGAATCTTTCATGGGGTAGCTTTCCGCTGACATATCGCGGCGCGGCTAGCAGTCTGGACAGGCGGCGGCAAGGCGATAAGCTCGTGCCGGCGGGAGACTCGATATGGCGAAAACCGACATCAAGACCAAACCGACGGCAGTCAACGTGAGCGACGTCATTGAGGCTGTTGCTGACGAGAAGCAGCGAGCCGACGCCCTTAAAATCGCCGCCATGATGGAGCATCTGTCCGGTCACAAACCTAAAATGTGGGGACCGAGCATCATCGGCTTTGGCAGCTATCATTACAAATATGATAGTGGTCGCGAGGGTGACATGTGCCGCATCGGCTTCTCACCACGGAAAGGAAGCACCGTGTTGTATCTGGTCGATGGTTTTCTGGGCCATAGCGACCTTATGGCCAAACTCGGCAAGCACAAGACCGGCAAGTCCTGCCTCTATATAAAAAAGCTGAGCGACGTGGACGAGGCGGTGTTGGAGCAACTCTGCATTGAGTCGCTGAAATGGATGGCGGAGAAATACGCGGAATAGGACCGTAACTTTCGAGCAATTTGTCGCGAATTGTAGAGTGCGGATGGGGTTTAACTCCCTTTTCCCTGTCCGCACCCGACATTAGGATTGTTCCATGAAGAATACCGTTGCCTTGCTACTGACATTGATCCCGTTCGCGCTGGGCGGGTGCCAAAAATCGGCATCCGTTACCGAGGACGCGAAAGCGGCAGCTCCAGTCATCGCCGCCAAAAGCGCTGCAACCGCCGAAAATCCGATTGTCATCGAACTTTACCAGAGCCAGGGCTGCTCATCCTGTCCGCCTGCAAATGCTGCGGTGAACGCCGTTGTCGACCAGCCTGGCGTGATCGCGCTAAGCTTTGCCGTGACCTATTGGGACCGTCTGGGGTGGAAAGATATCTTCGGCGACAAGGCCTATACGCAACGGCAATATGATTATGCCCATGCACTGGGCAATGCCAATGTCGCGACCCCACAAATCATCATCAATGGCAAATCCGCGATAACCGGTATCAAACGCGGCGAGCTGGCGCAAAACATCGCAACCAGCCGGCCTATTTCGGGTGGCCCGGCGATTGAAATCGACCGCGACACGGTCACCATCGGTAAAGGCTCAGGCCCGGCCAACGTCTGGCTGGTACGTTATGACCCGCGTACGCAAGATGTTGCCATCCGCTCGGGCGAAAATAGTGGACGCACCTTGCCGCACAAAAATATCGTGCGGTCGCTGACCAAGCTGGGCGAATGGAAGGGTACCACCCAAGCGTTCAAATTGCCTAAAGCTGCAGACAGCCAGTTCAAATCGATAATACTGGTACAAAGGGCCGGCGCAGGGCCGATTATCGCGGCGAAAAAAGCCTGATTATTCCGCTGGCACATTGTCCGGGTTAGGGGTATTTTTCCCACGACCGGACTGCCGAATCTTGAACTGTCGCCGGTTGTTTGCGTAGCGCACGGTAAAGGCAGCCAAAATCAGCAACAATGCTGCGCAAAGCGCATAGGCAACAATCAGCCGTGTTTCCATTTTTCCTGCAACGCTCCCGTGACCCGTGTTGAACGGGTGGACTTATATGTCCTTGGTTGTAAAATGCTGTCGGCAATATGGCAATGTTATTTCAATGACGGCCGTATGTTTATTCCGACGCGAGGCGCGGTTGCCGCCGGTCAGGAGGCGAGCAGAGCGCTCGCGCTGTCCGACATTTCAAGCTTCGTTCCTGCCTCAACCAGCAGGCAATCGCCCACCCCGGCAACTTCGCCATCGGCTACAATTTCGCCGCACAGCGGCACAATCCATCGCCGTCCCCTTGCCCCCATCGAGCCCAGCGCATCGCTGCTGTTCACATACCACAGCCGAAAGTGAGGCCCGTCAACCAGTTGTTGGTTCATTGCTGCATGTCCCGCCCGGCTATCGGCATAAGGCGCCGCGACTGACACCGCGACGCCATCGTCCAGATGCAATTCACGGGGACGGCCATAATCGTAAAGGCGGTAGGTGATGTCAGCATGTTGCTGCACTTCGACCAGCGTAATACCTGCACCGATTGCGTGGACGGTACCCGCCGGGATGTAAAAATAGTCGCCAGCCTTGACCGGCTTCCACTCCATCAGTTGTTCGATCTCGCCCGATAGCGACGCTGCGCGCAGTTCTTCCCCGGTCAGCGGCTGGCTGGTTCCCATCCCCAGCACCGCGCCGGGTACGGCATCGACGATATACCAGCATTCTTCCTTGCCCGACGGCATCCCGCGTATCTGTGCCTGCTCGTCATTGGGGTGAACCTGGATCGAAAGCTTTTCCGACGTGAACAGCCATTTGACGAGAATCGGCAACTGGTCAGCGGCGCTTTCATACCAGATTTCGCCTATGCGCCTGCCGCCGATATCGCCGAAAGCGGTCGGAACATCGGTTCGTCCCCAGGGTTTTTCGACTAGATGTTTCGCCAGTTTCATATCACGGCACCTATCAGCAATTAAACGCTTTTGCACCGCACAAACTATCGCTAGGGAGACCGAAATCATAAAAATCTCCCCAGGCACCACGTTCAACTGGAGCCATAAATGACCGAATATTCTGCCCGCGCGGGTCTGCAAGTCGCAGATGAGCTAGCGCTTTTTGTCGAAACCCGTGCGCTTGCCGGAACCGGAATTGCCGCCGATCATCTGTGGCAAGGGCTGGCCGATATCCTTGCGCGGTTCGTGCCCGTCAACCGCGCGCTCCTGTCAAAACGCGACGAGATTCAGGCGAAGCTCGACGCATGGCACAAGGCCAACCCCGGCCCGATCAACGATATTGCAAGCTATCAAACGTTTCTGCGCGAAATCGGCTATCTGGTTCCGGAGCCTGCACCCTTTTCCATCGGCACGGAGAATGTCGACCCCGAAATAGCGACAATGGCCGGGCCGCAACTGGTGGTGCCAAGCCTCAATGACCGCTTCGTCCTCAACGCCGCCAATGCGCGCTGGGGCAGCCTTTATGATGCGCTTTATGGCACCGATGTGCTGGACGTGCCGCCTGCTCGCCCGGGTGGATATGACGCGGAGCGCGGCGCCGCGGTGGTTGCTGCAGCCCTGAAATTCTTAAACGAAACGATCCCTGGATGGGATGATGATTTTGGCAACCCCGACAGTTTTCTTGTCGATGCACATCGTGGCGATCATTCCAGTCCATCCGCGTTGCTCTTCATCCATAACGGGTTAGGTATTGAGGTGCAGATCGACCGCAACCATCCCATCGGAAAGACCGATCCGCTCGGAATATCGGACGTATTGCTCGAAGCTGCCCTCACAACGATTGTCGATTTGGAAGATTCGGTCGCTGCGGTGGATGCGCAGGACAAGGTGGCGGCCTATCGCAACTGGCTTGGACTGATGCGCGGCGATTTGACGGCTACCTTTGAAAAGGGTGGCAAATCGGTCAATCGATCCCTCGAGCCTGATCGGGAATGGGAGGATGGCACCAATTTTAAACTAAGCGGCCGCAGCCTGATGTTCGTCCGCAATGTCGGGCATCTGATGACCAATCCGGCGGTGCTGCTCGCCGATGGCAGCGAGGCGCCCGAGGGCATTCTTGATGCATTGTTCACCTCGCTATGTGCGCTTCACGACCTGAAGGGCCTGGGCACGCTGCGCAATAGCCGCGCCGGTTCGATCTATATCGTAAAGCCCAAGATGCACGGTCCCGAAGAGGCCGCCTTTACCAACGCGTTGTTCGATGCTGTCGAAGACGTGCTTGGCCTTGCCCGCCACACCATCAAGGTGGGCGTGATGGACGAGGAACGGCGCACCAGCGCGAACCTCGCCGCGTGCATTCACGCGGTAAAGGACCGGATCGTCTTCATCAACACCGGCTTTCTCGACCGCACCGGCGACGAAATGCACACCGCGATGCAGGCAGGCCCAATGATCCGCAAGGCAGACATGAAGACCTCGTCGTGGATTCAAGCCTATGAAGCTCGCAATGTGCAGATCGGCCTCGCCTGCGGGCTGTCGGGCAAGGCACAAATCGGCAAGGGCATGTGGGCCGCGCCCGACATGATGCGCGACATGATGGTGCAGAAAATCGGTCATCCCAAGGCTGGCGCTAATACCGCATGGGTGCCCTCACCCGCCGCCGCGACGTTGCACGCGATGCATTATCACGCGTTTGACGTGTTCGCGCGGCAGGCGGAGATTAACGCCTCCAATCCGTTCGTGTCGAGCCCAGTCGAGACACCGGGCAGCAACGATGGGCGTCTCGACGATGCTCGACGCGAACGGATAGAGAGTTTGAGTGCTTTACTGACAATTCCTGTTGCGCCGGTCGGCCACAACTGGTCCGACGAAGAGGTCGCCCAGGAACTCGAAAATAACGCACAAGGCATTCTCGGTTATGTCGTGCGCTGGATCGATCAGGGTGTGGGCTGTTCGAAGGTGCCCGACATTCACGACATCGGCCTGATGGAAGACCGCGCAACGCTGCGGATTTCATCGCAGCACATCGCCAACTGGCTGCTCCACGGCATCGCGAGCGAAGCTCAGGTCGACGCGGCGCTCGCCAAAATGGCAGCCAAGGTCGATGTGCAAAATGCAGCCGATCCGCTCTACGAAAAACTAACCCCCGACAGTATCGCGTTCAGGGCAGCGCGAGCTCTAATCTTCGAAGGCGTGGAGCAGCCCAATGGCTATACCGAACCGCTGCTGCACAAATTCCGGTTGGAGAAAAAAGCGGAGGCTTAGCGTGCTTCTGCTTGCTTCATCTGCGCTGCCTTCCATTCCATCGCGCGCCGCACACGGCGTTCGACCGAGGGGTGTGAGTAAAAGGCAATTTCCTCGAACGCCGATGGCCGCGGGTAACGATATTCGGCTGTCTTGACCAAAGCACCTGCCAGCGCATCGGGCAGGTTCACCGTGCGCAGCGAATAAGCGTCAGCCTCGCTTTCGCCGAGCCGCGTGACGCTGTTAAGCGCCGGTTGCGCCAACACGGCAATTACCGACACCACGAATAGCAATACCGGCAAGCCTTCGGGGTCGCCGACTTCTGCCTTGCTACCGAACACGGCCGCCACGCGTCCGAACAGCCCGTCGGCGAGGAAAAATCCGACCATCGCCAGCGCTGCAAAAAGGAACACGATCCGCCAGACATGGCCCAAAACATAATGACCGATTTCATGACCGGTGACCGCCTTGACCTCATCGAGCGACGCCTGTTTCAACGCGACATCGGAAATTGCAATCCGCGCCGACCCGAACACCCCCGACACATTGGCGGTGAAATTATTCGATTGTCGCGAGCCATCGAACATCAGCACACGATCATGCGATATTTTTGCCTCGTCCGCCATCTCAAGCAACGCTGTCCGGACCGGGCCTTCGGGCACCGGCTTGTAGTCGTTGAAGATCGGCTCGATCAGCACTGGCGACAACAGGATGGTGGCAGCCGCCGCCAACGCAGTCAGCCCGCCCGACCACAGCCACCAGTTTTTGCCAGTGCGCCGGATGAGCGCATATACGCCGAGGAAGAACAATCCGCCCAACAAGCTCGACATTGCTATGCCGATAGCATCCTGCGTCAGGAAGTCGGACAAGGGCTGGCTGGTACGGCCATAGGATTTTTCGAAACCCCATTCCGCATAAATACCCCAGGGCAGGCTGATCAGCGCAGATATCAGGAAGAAAGCAACGCAAACAAGAAAGGTCCGAAGCGCCCATCCGCGCTTTCCCAGCTTTGCCGAAATGCGTTCGAGCAGCCCCAGTCGCACGATTATCAACGTGACGACCGCGGATACCAACAATCCCCACAGCATCATCCAATGCGTCGCGGTTGTATAGGACGCCGCTTTCTCCAACGCCTCAGGCCCGAGACTATCGATGTAACGTGCGGTTTCCGCTGCTGGATTAAATGCCACTATTCAGCCTCCCTGTTTCGCTGTGTTGGCTAAATCATACAGCTTGGGGATGCAACAACACATCTTGTCTCGATTCATTTAGCGTGATTAATTCGTCGCATGTGGAAGTTGATGTTTGGCTATGGTCTTGCGCTGGCTGCGCTGGCGTTCCTGGTGGAATGGCTGGATTACAAACATGCTGTGCGGGAATGGACAACCGAGTTTACGATCGGCCTCGTCGCTCTTGTCTTTGTCGCTTTGGGCATATGGGTTGGCAATCGGCTTACGGCGCAGCCACGTCAGTCTTATGCTCGCAATGATGCCGCAATAGCTTCGCTTAAAATCAGCGTGCGCGAATGCGAGGTGCTTGAGATGCTCGCCGCGGGCCATGCCAATAAGGTCATCGCTCGCCATCTCAATATCTCGCCCAACACGGTGAAAACACATATTGCCCGGTTGTTCGAAAAACTCGACGTGACAAGCCGGACACAGGCCATAGGCAAAGCACGCGAGCTTGATATTTTGCCGTAAATTCTGGCGATACCGCCAAAATCACCTTTCCGGGTGATAGATTATCCGGATTGCCCCGTCTTATTCTGCATGGCATCGAACATGTCGAGGGAGAAAGTTATGGGCAGAATAATAGTCGTTTACGGCGTCATCGCTGGCGTCACCGTCGCGTTGCTAATGCGGATTGCGATGATGCTGTTTCCCGAGGGCGGGACCGGCGGAATGGTCGCGGGCTTTTCGTCGATGATCATCGCATTGACCTTCGTTTTCATCGGCACCAAGCGCTATCGTGATGTCGAACTGGGCGGCGTCATCCGTTTTGGCAAGGCGCTCGGCGTCGGCTTTGGTATCGCTGCAATAGCAACGGTCTTTTACGTCGCCGCGTGGGAGATGTATCTTTATTTCACCAATTATACCTTCATGGACGAATATACGCGCATCGTATTGAAGCAGGCCAGCGAAGCAGGCAAATCGGCGAGCGAAGTCGCCGCGCTGGCAAAGGAGATGGCTGGCTTCAAAGCACTTTACGCCAATCCATTCAGCCGCATGGCAGTCACCGCAACGGAAATTTCTCCTGTCGCGATATTGATGCCGATCATTTCGGCAGCGTTGCTCCGCAACAGCCGGTTCATGCCAGCTAAGGCTGCTGCTTGAACATTGCCGTCGCCTAAGGCACTACGCTCCGTAATCGGCATCGGGAGGCGATATGATTGAACGTTTGGCTTGGGGGTTGCTGGCGCTGGTACATGTCACGCCGGCGCTGGCGCTATTCGCGCCATCGTTGCTAACGAAACTTTATGGCGTACAATCCGGTGAGCCGCTTTTCCTGCTGATGCACCACCGCGCGGCGCTGTTCCTCGCAGTTTTCGTCGCCTGCATCTGGTGTGCGTTGGACCCGACGCCACGCAAGCTGGGCGTTATTGTCCTCGCCATCAGTATGCTGAGCTTTCTAGCGCTCTACTTCACCAATGGCAGCCCGACTGCGTTGCGACAGATCGCAATTGCCGACCTTATCGGTTTGCCGGCACTGGCCTATGTGGCGTGGAAAGCGTTTGGCTAGGCCGGATTCGCGTCGATAAACCGCTCGGCATCGAGCGCGGCCATGCAGCCGGTGCCCGCGCTGGTGATCGCCTGGCGGTAAATATGGTCCATCACATCGCCTGATGCGAACACGCCGGGCACGCTGGTTTCGGTTGCCTGGCCCTCGGCCCCGCCGCGCACCTTGATATAGCCGCCTGCCATGTCGAGATGACCTTCGAAGATGCCGGTGTTGGGTTTGTGGCCGATCGCGATGAAGACGCCGTGGAGATCGATAACCTCGCTCCCGCTGCCGTCTGTGGCAGCGATCCGCATCCCGGTTACGCCGCTTGCATCGCCCAGCACTTCGTCAAGGGTGTGATTCCATTTGATCGTAACCTTGCCCTCGGCTTCGCGCGCGAATAACCGGTCCTGCAGGATTTTCTCGGCCTTCAATCTGTCGCGGCGATGCACCAGGGTCACATGGCTGGCAATATTGGCGAGATAGAGCGCTTCCTCCACTGCCGTATTGCCGCCGCCGATTACCGCCACCGGCTTGTTGCGGTAGAAGAAGCCGTCGCAAGTCGCGCAGGCCGAAACGCCCTTCCCCATGAACGCGGTCTCGCTCGGTAGCCCCAGATATTGCGCGCTCGCGCCCGTCGCGATAATCACCGCGTCGGCGGTATAATCACCAGCGCCACCCGTCAGGACGAACGGTCGCTTCGAAAAATCGACTTTTTCGATATAATCATTCTCGATGCGCGTGCCGAAACGTTCGGCATGTTTGCGCATACGTTCCATCAGCTCGGGGCCTTGGACGCCGTCATCATCGCCCGGCCAGTTGTCGACGTCGGTGGTGGTCATCAGCTGCCCGCCGATCTCGACCCCGGTGACGATCATCGGCGTCAGGTTCGCACGCGCGGCGTACACGGCCGCACTATAACCGGCGGGGCCAGAGCCGATGATGATCACGGGGGCATGGCGTTCTATGGACATTTCAAGTGCTTTCTAATCGGTCGGCTGCGGACATAAGCATCGGTTTCGATTTGGCCAAGGATTAGGTGACATTTATCCCCATCAAAATAAGGGGTTCACATTGCCGCTCCGCCCACTTATCAGGCGCGCAAGTTCAAGGTTTCAGGGAGCTTTTCATGACAAAAGTAACGGTAATTTCACGCAATGGCGAAGCCCGCGAAGTCGAGGCCGAAAGCGGCCTTAGCCTTATGGAAGTCATTCGCGATAACGGCTTTGACGAATTGCTGGCCTTGTGCGGCGGGTGCTGTTCCTGCGCGACATGCCACGTCCATGTCGACCCGGCTTTTGCCGAACGCTTGCCCAAAATGGGCGAGGACGAGAATGACCTGCTCGACAGCACCGACCACCGCAACGAAACCTCGCGCCTGTCGTGCCAGATTCCGGTCAGCGATGCGCTCGACGGCCTGATCGTGACGATTGCGCCGGAGGATTGAGAGCAAAACCGTTTTCGTCATCCTGAACCTGTTTGACCTCTGGTCATTGCATTCCAGGATAGCAGTTTGTTTGCTTCACCCCCGCATTGCCGACGCCATTGGCTCTTCGATCACTGGATAGCCGTGACCATCGGGGATGCACAGCCAGCTGCCATCCTCGCGCTTGTCGACATAGGTAAGGACCGTTGCAACCGGATGCTCCGCCGCGTGGACTGCCGCCGCATCGAAACTGCCGAACATCGCCAGACGCTCCAGATTGCGCCTGGTAGGAAAGATGATCTTGATCTTTCCCTCATCGGCGCACTGTAGTACTTGCGCCGCGCTCGCCCAAAACAAGGCACGGTTTTCGGTGTGATCGACCGTCGCCAGCGGAGTCGTGTTGCCGGCGTCCACCAGGTAAAAGCGCGTGTCGAAAACACGCGATGCGCCTTCGAACGCAGGCGGTCGCCAGCGTGACCAGGGCACCAGCTGCTCGAAATCGGGTGTCCAGCGATGCCGGTTGCAAATCGCCTGCAGGCTTTCGCCATCATGCAGCGCGGCACGCGCGTCGTCACAATCGGCGGGGTCGGTCACGCCTGTCAGTCCAAGCGCCAGTCCCGCCTCTTCTATCGTCTCGCGGATTGCCGCAAGACGGGCTGCCGCCTCGTCCAGCGGCAAAGGCGCGCCCAGCATCTGGCCATAATCGAAATCCGCCGCATCGACCTTGCCGCCCGGAAAAACCGCCGCGCCACCGGCAAAAGCCATGGCCTTGATCCGCTCGACCATCAACAGCAACGGCGCACCGCCATCGGGATTTTCGCGGAATATCACCATTGTGGCGGCAGGAGTGGCAACGGGTTGGGAAACTGTTTCGGAGGTCATTCACCCTAACAAGCATGATTAGGCAAAGCTTAGAAGCGGAAACTTAATCCGGCGGTTAAACTTGTTGCTTCCGGTCCGGCAAAACCCAGCGTGCGGTTGGCATTCAGGTTCAGCCGCCATTTTTCGGCGATCGCAAAAGACGCCGACGCGCCAAGCTCGGCCCATTCATCGCTTTGCCCCGGCACATTGCGCGCAGCGACGATGCGGCTGATTGTGTCGGTCCCGGTACCAGAACGCGACGCGCTGCTATTCGAAGTGACGACGAATGCCCCGTTTACGCCAATGCTGTGGTCGCCGAACAGCTTTTGCAAAGACGCGCCAAGCGATCCCGTCACGCCATCTTCTTGTGATTTAACCGTGCGTACGTCGCCACCGGGCAACCTTACCGCGCGGCCGATATCGACCTTGTCATAATCAATGGCGACGAACGGGGACAGAATGACGGTATCGGATAGCGCCGCCTCGTACGTCAATGCGCCGCCGACGGCAAAACTGCGGCCATCGCTGTTGATCGTAACCCGTCCACCGGGCAGCGTTTCCGGCTTGAATCTTCGCTGACCTAGCGAGACATAGCCGTCGAGGCTGATGTCGCCAAAACTGCGGCCTCCCGAAACGGTAACCGCCTCGCTATCAACCGGTACTGCGTTGAGAAGTCCTTGCGTCACCCCGCCGCGCAATATCGACACACCGATTTCAACATATCCCTGCTCGAAATCGCGGGCGAGCGCTACGCTCGCAAATTGCGGATCCTCATCGCCCGAATAAAGCGTGGTTCCGCCGCTGATGCCCAGCCGCCAACCATCTTCCGCATATGCGCTCGCCGGTGCCATAATCGCTGCCGATGCCAGCATGACCGTCAAAATTTTCATGAATTGCCTCCTGTTTCATCCGCCTTTCGGGCCGGATAAGGGCTCAACGGACAAGCCCGCAAAATCCTTCGGAAATTTTTTCGAAGGATTTTTGCGCTACGTGCGTATTGCTATTGAACTGCAGTTTGGTGAGTGCGTTTATGATGCAGCAAGCGGTCAGGCAGACCGAACAGAGTGACGACGAACTGGTTGCGCGCATCGCGGCGCGCGACCATGCCGCGATGCGTCTGGCCGCTGACCGCCACGCACAGCTGGTTTGGCGCGTTGCCTATCGTATGCTGGGCGACGCAACCGAAGCGGAGGATGTGGCACAAGAGTCGCTTCTAAAGCTCTGGAATCACGCTGACCGCTGGCAATCCGGCGGTGCTGGCATCGCGCCGTGGCTGAAGAAGGTTACGGTCAACCAGTGCCTCGACCGCCTGCGCCGGAAACGCTTTGCCAGCGACGAGGATGTGCCCGAGCGCGAAGACGAAGCCCCGTTGGCCGACCGCCAGATCGAGGCCGTCGAAACCGGACAAGCGGTGAAGGATTGTATCGAAGCGCTCCCCGATCGGCAGCGCGCGGCAGTCATTCTGACCTATTATGAAGAGCAGCCCAACCAAGGGGCTGCGGAAAGTTTGGAAATGCAATTGAAGGCCTTTGAATCTTTGCTGTTCCGTGCGCGCGCGTCCTTGAAAGGCTGCGTCGAGCGCAAGGGCGTCGTCGGAAGGGCCGGATAATGGCAGAGCCAGCATTTTCTCCAGAAATCGAAAAAGCGCTCGATGCCTATGCGGCGCCACCCGTGCCCATCGGATTTTCTGACCGGCTGATGGCGCGCATTGCCAGCGGTGATACCGGCTTGGTCGATACCGCCGCCCATTTGCCGCTGCCCCGCGCGCGCAAATCCAGCCCGTGGCGGCGCACCAGCCGCATCGTCGGTTCAGTCGCAATATTCTCGCTCGCCACCGCGACTGCGGCAGCTGCCGGGTTCTTCGGCGATCCGGTGTACGTGCCGGGGGTCAGCGAAGCTTTGGTCGAGGCAAAAATCGTCGAGGCACCCAAGCTCGTTGCCAAGCCCAAAATACGGATGGTCGCCGAAGCCAAACCAATTGAAGCCGCAACGGCGCAACCACCTGCAACCGGCAGCGCCGCCATCGTCAACCGTGTGACAGACCTGCGCAACGATCCCGAATTCGCCAAACTGACCCCGCGCCAGCGCCTCGCCGTCACGGGCAAGGAAGTCAGGCAAATGGTCCGCTCGGGCGAAGCCACGCGTCAGGATGTGCGCACCGCGGTTCGCCAACTCGCCCAAGACGCCGACCCTGCGACCAAGGAAGCGTGGCGCAAGGCCGCAATCGAACGCCGCGAGAAACGACTGGAACGGCGCGAACGGATCGGCGCGATTGCGGAACCGCAAAGCATAACCGAGCCGCTGGTGAGTGACGGCGAACCCACAATCGCGACCACCGATGCGCCGCCAACAGTCGAAGCCGCGAAACTAGCGCCCGAAACGGCGGAGGCCATTCGTGAGAATATTCGCGATGCGACCCCCGAACAGCGCGCGGCCCTTCGCAACGCGTTGCGCGAACGTCGGCAATTGCGTCAGCAGCGGCGTGGGCAGTAATCCTCCCCGGAACGGGGAGGGGGACCAGCGAAGCTGGTGGAGGGGCACGGGCCAAATAGCTCGGACCCTAGCTGCACGTTCCCCTCCGTCAGCGCTGCGCGCTGCCACCTCCCCGTTTCGGGGAGGAATAAAATTTCGAAGGGTTTCGCGTCGCCATTCGTTTGATTTTCAGGAGCGGGGAAATTCTCCCTCCCGCAAATCAGGAGAATGGACATGAAATATCTTATTGCTTTGCCGCTTGCGGCGCTCGCCTTCACGGTTTCGGCTAACGCCCAGACCACAAAGACCACCACAATTGAAAATCCAAAAGGCACGGCCACAAGAACGGCCACCCGCGACCAGGGCAATCTGACCGTAGACGCCACTGCAACGCGCGCCAGCGACGGTGCCACCGCAACCCGCACGCGTGAACGTACAAAAACCGAAGACGGTGTCAGCGGCAGTGGTTCGCAAACCGGTTTCAACGGCAAGACGCGCTCTTACGAATATGACCGTGTCCGGACCGACGATGGCTGGACCACCACCGGCAGCGCCACGGACAAACAGGGCCGCGCCTATGAATATGACGCTTATGGCCGCAAAACCGAAACCGGCCGCGAGAATAACCGCACGGTGACGCGTGACGGTGCGCAGGTCTACAACCGGACCGGCAGCGTCAACCGGGTCGACGGCCAGATCCAGCGTAACGTCAACACCACGCGCGATCCCAGCTTCAAGCCGCGCAAAGCCGCGCGCCGCCGCTAAACGATGTTGCTGCGCACCGCCCCGCACTCAAGGTGCCCAGCAACACCCCGGCCCGGCGCGTGTCGCAATGCAACGGGCATCCTATGGGGAGCGGCGGCATGGGCCTCCAATCCGCCGTTCCCCGCCCTTTCGAAGCAAACTAAGAACAACAATTTTGTCATTCCCGCGAAAGCGGGGAACGAAGTGTCCAAAGGACAATCCATGGTCTGAACTGGCGGTTTGCACATACGCGGCATTGGGCGCGGAAAGGGTCGGCCATGGATTGACCTCCGGTCACTTCGTTCCCCGCTTTCGCGGAAATGACAATTATATGTTCGGGATTACTAATTGTAACTTGTTTGCCTGCCATTGCGCGTCACAAGATAAAGTGGCAGCCTCACAGACTGGAGGCAAATATGGGCATCATCGAAATATTGGGATTGGCCGGAAGCCTCAGCCTGCTTTCAGGTTGGCGCTTTTATCTGACGATATTTGCCACTGGCGTTGCGATGCATTTCAACATCGTGCCGCTTCCTGAAAATCTTAAAATGCTCGACGTCCTAGCTAATCCATGGGTAATCGGAATCGCCGGTATCGGGATGGTCGCGGAGTTTTTCGCCGACAAGATCGCGTGGCTTGATTCGATCTGGGATGGCCTTCACACGCTCATCCGCCCCGTCGGCGGTGCCTTGCTGGCACTGGCCGTGGTCGATAGCTCTGACCCGGCATGGCAGGTCATCGCCTTTCTGCTCGGCGGCGGTGCGGCGCTCGCCAGCCACGCGACCAAAGCGACGGCCCGCGCAGCCGTCAACACCAGTCCAGAACCGTTCAGCAATGTCGTGGTTTCTACCGTCGAAGACGTCGCAACCGGCGGCTTGCTTGTGCTGGCCTTTTCTAATCCGGTTGCCGCCCTGGTTATTGCATTGGCGTTGCTAGCACTGGCGATATGGGGGCTGCGGGCGGGGTATCGGGCGTTCCGGAAAATATTCCCGGAACCGGTGCCGGAGCAGCGGCGGGATTAGTCCCCGTCCCGCGCGCAAAAATCACATTTGCGTTCGGCACCGGGACGATCGGCTTGGGCAATTCGCCGCTATAACCCGCGTAGATGAATCCGCCATTTTCGAGCGTTTCCAAGATCCCTTCGCGCTTGTCGGGTTCGACGACAAAACAGCCCTCGCTCGAACCCGGCTTGCCACGCATGGAAATCAGATCGGCGTTAAAGTATCGACGCCGCTCGGGCTGATAGCTGTGAACGACGATATCACGCATTCGCATCTGGTTATTCGACGGCTCCAGTCCATCCAACCGCAGCGATAAACCGTTCTGCCCGATATAGCGTTCCGCCCCGATCGCCGCGCCGAGCGAGGAGGACAGGCTGTTATAGACGTTGCTGAACACCGTTGCATAGCCGTCGTCATCGGGATCCGACCCAATACCGTGGGCCACGCGGATCGGGTTGTCCAAACCATCCCCATTGCGCAAGTCGACACGGTACAGGCGCGGCACGCTGCTATGTTTGGCGAAGTCTACAATGACAACCACCGCCGGGCCACGGTTGCGACCATAGCTGCAATAATAGCCACGGTATTTTGCCAGTGCGGTTTGGAACAGTCGAGCATCGAGCCGCTGTTGCGGTGCCTCGAACGCGCCATAAAAGCCGTAGCTGATTGCCCTGTCCGCAAGCGTCAGCGTGTCGCAGCCGATCTCAGGGCGGGGCGGCTTTACGTAAACGGGGGTCGCTATTGTGGTTCCGTCCCCAGTGCCTGTTCGGAAAACCATTTCCGGCTGTGCCGCGGGCTCAGGCGCGACTTGGGCGAAGGCGGGACTTGCAGCCAAGGTGAGGCAAAAAAGGGCAAATAATTTCTTCAAGGTCTCGTCATCCGTCGATTCAGATAATAACGCAGCGACCTCCCCTTTGCTCCATTATGCTGCATCAGCGAATAAATGCAAGCTTGGGCAAAACCCTGCCTTGAAATTTTTGGCCGCACCCGCCATTTTCACGCTAGACGCGCCCTCTTGCGCTTTTAGAACAAATCTGGAACAATCCAACCCTATGTCACTCCCTCGCATCACGAAGCATGGGTTTACCCAATGCTGACTCACATAAAAGTGCGCGGTGCGCGCGAGCATAATCTCAAGGGCGTCGATATCGACCTGCCGCGCGATAAGCTGATCGTGATCACCGGGCTGTCGGGTAGCGGCAAGTCTAGCCTCGCGTTCGATACCATCTATGCCGAGGGCCAACGGCGTTATGTCGAATCGCTGTCGGCCTATGCGCGGCAGTTTCTGGAGATGATGCAGAAGCCCGATGTCGAGCATATCGAGGGCCTCAGCCCCGCGATCTCCATCGAGCAGAAGACCACAAGCCGCAACCCGCGTTCGACCGTCGCGACCGTCACCGAAATCTACGACTATATGCGCCTCCTCTGGGCGCGCGTTGGTGTGCCTTATTCGCCCGCGACTGGCCTGCCGATCACCGCGCAGACGGTCAGCCAGATGGTCGACCGCGTCATGGCGCTGCCCGAGGGCACCCGCGCCTTCCTGCTTGCGCCGGTGGTGCAGGGGCGCAAGGGCGAATATCGCAAGGAACTCGCCGAATGGCAGCGCTCGGGCTACACCCGCGTGCGCATCGACGGCGAACTTTATGCCATCGAAGAGGCCCCCGCGCTCGACAAGAAATACAAGCATGACATCGAGGTGGTGGTCGACCGCATTGTCGTGAAGGACGGCATCCAGCAACGGCTGGCCGAGAGTTTCGAAGCGGCGTTGAAGCTGGCGGACGGGCTGGCGTTTGTTGACCTCGCCGACACTACGGTGGCTGAACTGGTGCCGAGTGCATTCGGTGAGGTCCGCGCTGACTTCAAGGCGGAGGGGACTGTCCCAAGCGAAGCGCCGTGGACTGTCCCCGGGCGCGACGGCGAAGTGGGGACAGTCCCCATGCGGGGACAGTCCCCGGAGCGTAATCTCAAGGGAGCCGGCCTCCCCGCCAACCGGATCGTCTTCTCCGAAAAATTCGCCTGTCCGGTCAGCGGCTTCACCATCGCCGAAATCGCCCCGCGCCTTTTCAGCTTCAACGCCCCGCAGGGCGCATGCCCCGATTGCGATGGCCTCGGCGAGCGGCAGGAGTTCGACCCGCAGCTTGTCGTCCCCAACGAGCATCTCAGCCTCAAGAAAGGCGCGGTCGTGCCGTGGGCGAAATCCAACCCGCCCAGCCCTTATTATATGCAAGTGCTGTCCAGCCTCGCCAAGGCCTATGACTTCAGCCTCGACACCCCGTGGGAGGACCTGCTCCCCGACCAGAAGCTCATCATCCTGCACGGCACCGGCGGCTTAGCCGTAGAGCTGACCTTCAAGGACGGGCGCAAGGAATATACGGTGCGGAAAAGCTTCGAGGGCGTCATCGGCAACCTCAACCGCCGCCTGCTGCAAACCGACAGCGCGTGGATGCGCGAGGAACTGTCGAAATACCAGACCTCGCAGCCCTGCGAAACCTGCCACGGCGCGCGCCTGAAACCCGAAGCGCTTTCGGTCAAGATCGCAGGCGTCGACATCGCCACGCCGACGAAGATGAGCGTCGGCGACGCGCTTGTCTGGTTCGGCAATGTCGACCAGACGCTGACCAACCAGCAGCAGCAGATTGCCAAGGCCATCCTCAAGGAAATCAACGAACGGCTCGGCTTCCTCAACAATGTCGGCCTCGATTATCTCAATCTCGACCGCACCAGCGGCACCCTGTCCGGCGGTGAGAGCCAGCGAATCCGCCTCGCGTCGCAAATCGGCTCCGGCCTGTCGGGCGTGCTCTACGTCCTCGACGAACCGAGCATCGGCTTGCACCAGAAGGACAATGACCGCCTGCTCGCGACGCTGCGTCGCCTTCGCGACCTTGGCAACACCGTCATCGTGGTCGAACATGACGAGGACGCGATCCGCACCGCCGACTGGGTGGTCGATCTCGGCCCTGGTGCTGGCGTCCACGGCGGCACCGTTATGGCCGAAGGGCCGCTCGACGTCATCCTCAAGGCGAAATCGCTCACCGCCGATTATCTCAACGGCACCCGCGAAATCTCGGTCCCCAAGACGCGGCGCAAGGGCAACAAGAAGAAGCTGACCGTCCACAACGCGCGCGCCAACAATCTCAAAAACGTCACCGCGAGCATCCCGCTCGGCACCTTCTGCTGCATCACCGGCGTGTCGGGTTCGGGCAAGTCGAGCTTCACCATCGACACGCTCTACGCCTCGGCGGCGCGGCAACTGAACGGCGCGCGGGTCATCGCGGGCGCGCATGACAAGATCACCGGCCTCGAACATTGCGACAAGGTGATCGACATCGACCAGTCGCCCATCGGCCGCACGCCGCGGTCGAACCCCGCGACCTATACCGGCGCGTTCACCAACATCCGCGACTGGTTCGCGCAGCTGCCCGAAAGCGCGGCGCGCGGGTATAAGCCGGGGCGTTTCTCGTTCAACGTCAAGGGCGGCCGCTGCGAAACGTGCAGCGGCGACGGCCTGATCAAGATCGAAATGCACTTCCTGCCCGACGTCTATGTGACATGCGAGGAATGCAACGGCAAACGCTACAACCGCGAAACGCTGGAGGTCAAATGGAAGGGCCTCTCGATCGCCGACGTGCTCGACATGACGGTCGAGGACGCGGTCGAGGTCTTCAAGGCCGTCCCCCCGATCCGCGATAAAATGGCGATGCTGGCCGAGGTCGGGCTTGGCTATGTCAAGGTCGGGCAGCAGGCAACGACATTATCGGGCGGCGAAGCGCAACGCGTCAAACTCGCCAAGGAACTCAGCCGCCGCAGCACCGGCCAGACGCTCTACATCTTGGACGAGCCCACCACCGGGCTTCACTTTGAGGACGTCCGCAAACTCCTCGAAGTCCTCCACCGCCTGGTCGAACAGGGTAATAGCGTGGTGGTGATCGAACATAATCTCGACGTCATCAAGACCGCGGACTGGGTGATCGACCTCGGGCCCGAAGGCGGGGTCAAGGGTGGGGAGATTGTTGCAGAGGGCACGCCCGAGCAGGTCGCTAAGGAACCGAAGTCATATACCGGGCATTATCTGGCGCCGATGCTGGCGAAGGCGAAGTGAAGTCTAAAACCTCTCCCCTTGCGGGAGAGGATACGAAGCCTTGGCGCTTGTCGCCTAGGCGTAGTTGGTGAGGGGTTCTACCCCAGCGGTGGCGCACAACGCCAAATCTGGGCTCGCCAAAACCGAGCGCCAATTTGGTTCGCACGAAGACGCGAAGGCACAAAGAAGGAGGGAAACAAAATGCCAATCTTGACTTCACGCAATTATGTAGTTACATAAGTGAAAATCGAGTTCGACCCGGCCAAGCGCGACGTAACAATGGAAGAGCGCGGACTGGACTTTGCCGATGTGGCGCGAGTCATCGTCGGCATGACGGTAACCAACGAAGACCGCCGGTACGATTATGGCGAGCAGCGATTTCAGACCTACGGCCTGTTGAACGACAGAGTTGTGATGTTTGCATGGACGCCGATTGACGGTGGATTGCGCGTTATGTCGATGAGGAAATGTAATGATAAAGAACAAGCCAGTTTTGCCGCCCGAATGGGATGACGACGACCTCCCCGAATGGACCGAAGAAATGTGGGACGCCGCCGAAATCCGCATCGGTAACAAGGTCATCCGCCCCGCAACCGGCGTGCTGACCAAAGACGGCATCCGCCCCATCGGCCGCCCGCCCATCGGCGACGCGCCCAAGAAGCAGGTAACATTGCGCCTCGACGCCGACCTAATCGACCGCTTCCGCGCGACCGGCAAAGGCTGGCAGTCGCGGATCAACGAGGCGCTGCGCAAGGCTGCGGGGATTTAGGCAGGAAGTGGTGGAAAAGCCTTTTGAACCTATTTCTCTCCCAGACGAACTGCCAAATGGCAGAACTCTTCGGGAATTAGGTATATCCATATTAGGTGAGTTTCCCGGCGGAGGAATAGTTGGAGCGGTATTGAACAAAATTGCACCGAATCCTGCGGATGACGAGCAGAAGCGATGGCAATCTCAAATCACGGCAAAGTTGAACAGCGTTACAACAGCGATTTACGGTTATGGAGTTCCGCTAGGTAGCGTAGCATGGAAAATTGCTAAAATTGGTTGGGACTGCGACGTCGAAGCCAAAGGCAATGTCGGCATCGACGAAAGTGAGGTTTTTGATCAACTCACTTATTGTAGTTTTCAGGAAATTGATGAAGGTCTTGCGCAGCTTTCCTCTGCTAGTTGGATTAACTGCTGGTCTGACGCAAACAGTCGAACAGGTTGCGGTGGTTTTCACTGTGAAGCGGCGTTGTTTGCGAGCCTCGACCCGACTTGCCGTGCAACATCGCCGATTGATGACGCGCAAAAAATTGCCAGATTCCTGCTTGATACTGAAGACAGTGCTTCGGTAACTGAAATCGACGAGGAGTTCGGATGGGAAAATCGACGGTTGTATCCCGCTCTTTGGTTTCTTGGGGAATGGGTTATTTCGGATTCGTGTGACAAATGTTATATCGAACAGTATCCGTTCAACTGGATTATGGTTAGCGGCGGCACTCGCCTTCAATTGCGGCGTTTCACAGAATTTTCAATTCTGGCTTAGAAACTGATCGGTGAGTTTTCATTCGAGATTATACCCCCTTAAGCCAAACCCCCTAAGCGAGTGCAATGGCACTTGAACATGCATGATCGGCTAAATGCACTCTTCCTTGCTTTTGCTTCGTCAGCCCTCGAGTCTTTTGCTCACTCTAAAACTTTTGAGAGGTCAGATATGCTCGCATGAGCATCCTCAAGTTCATCCACAAAATTATGCAACTCTTCCGTGAGTGAACCGGCATTGAAAAGGGCGCTATCCAATGATCGTTGAGCGTCTTCGAGCAATTTCAATTTCGTTCCATCTTCAGAGTTCCATATCTTGGTAAAGCTATCGAGCTGATATGCCTTATCTCGCAAAGCCTGAATTTCTGGCTCCAGCTTTTCAAAGCGCGCAATGTGGCCGTACATTTCCAGAAATAGCTGTTCTAACGAATTCTCGAATTTTTGAATTTGTTTTGTCATTGCCAATTTTTCCGTCTCAAATTCCGGGGACACAATACTAATTAGGTCCCCTCAAGCCACCGCCATCATCCCCTTCTTCTCCACCAACGTCAGCAGCTTGAGCGCTGCGCCGCTCGGGCGTTTTTCGCCGCGCTCCCACTGGCTCACCAGCCCCGGCGTCACGTTCAGCACGCGGGCGAAGACGGTCTGGCTGGCTAGTTCGCGGGTCCGCAATGCCTTGATGTCGGCGGGCGATAGCGGGCGCACTTCGGTCAGGCACATCTTGTCGAATTCGCGCATCGTCGTCTTGCCAACCGTGCCAGCCGCCAAGGCATCCTCGATCATTTCATGCACCGCCGCGAGTGCTGCGGATTTTGCCTGTTTGCTCATATCTTGTCCTTATCCGTTTCAACGCGGCTCCACGCGCCGCTTTCGATCATTTTTGTCACTGCCGCTTCGTCAAACCCCAAAAACAATGCCGCCGCCTTGCGAAACGCCGCCAGTTCGGTGCGGTCGATATTGTCCTTGTCGTTCTTGGCAAAGCCGTAGGCGAAGATCGCCCGTTCGCCCTGCCGGAACAACAATATCGTCCGATACCCCCCCGACTTGCCCTGCCCTTCCCGCGCCACCCGTTGTTTGATGACGCCACCGCCCAGATCGGCATCGACCAACCCCGCATTGGCGCGCTCGACTGCCTCAATCAGCCTTGCGTCCTTTATGCCTTCGGCGCGGGCAAAACGGAGAAATGCCTTTACCTTGTAAATCTCCAAAGCCCCTCTCTATAACCTTCTGTGCTATAGTGCTAAGTGCTAGTTTTGTCAAATCCTCTGCTCCTCCGCGCCTCCGCGTGAACAAATCCCCCTTCCCAACCCACCCCCAATCCGCCAAACCATGTCCTGAGCTTGTCGAAGGGCCTCCTTATGTCCGCCTATCGCCCCGAATTCGAAGCCGCGCTTCGCCTGTTTGCGCGGGTGAGTGAGGCGATGTACGACCAAGGCTTTCAACGCCCCATCCTCGTCGGCGGCGCGGCGGCGGAATTCTATTCGCAGAGCGCGATCAACACCGGCGATTTTGATCTGTGCACGCCAAGGCAGGATGCGCTTGAGGCGGAAATGCAGAAGGCGGGTTTCGTAAAGCCATCGGGTGCTGGCCAGATGACGAAGGGCTGGATTCACCCAGAACTGCGGCTCGGTTTTGAAGTTGTAGCCAATGTACCGATGGACGGCGGCTATGACCGCGAGACGCTGGCGCTGATCGAGAATTTCACCGACGAAGGCGCGTTTGTCGTGATCTCGGTCGAGGACCTGATCGCCGACCGCATGGGCCAATATGCGTCGGGAACGGCGCGCGACAGGTTGCAACAGGCGCAGACATTATACCGGCTTCACCCGTCGCTCGATAAAGTGTATCTGGAACGCCGTATCCGCGAAGAAACGATAAACGACTATGGCATCGAAGCGCTTGAAAGCTGAAGAGAAATGGACCGGACGTCGCGTAGACTTCCCGGGGTTCAGCGACGCCTTGTCCAAGCGCCGCGCGGAGCTTGGCAATCCCGACCTCCCCCGCAACAGCGGCGAAAAGCGGACGGAGAGCAAGAAGGCCTTGCTCAAGGCCATAAAGGACGCTGGCGGGACGTGGTGACGCATCGCCCTCTCTCCTTCAGGGGAGGGGAGCGAGACTTGGCAACTTGTTGCCTAGTCGCAGCGGAGAGGGGTTCAACGGCAAGATCAGCGCACCACCGCCCCCTCTCCACTACGCCTAAGCGCCTTCGGCGCTAAGTCTTCGTACCTCTCCCCTGAAGGAGAGGGGATTCTCGCACCTCTTCCAATTTGCCGCCTGAACCCTACATAGGCGCAGACATCTACCGGGAGACCCTTCATGCGCCGCGTCCTTGCCCTAACTGCCCCGTTCGCCCTGCTCGCCCTCACCGCCTGCGGTGAAGGCGGGGCGATTGACGCCAACCTCAAATCCACCGTTCGCCAGTCGCTGATCGCCAGTTGCAACGCGACTGCACAGGGGCAAATTCCCGAGGGCATCAACGTCGATCTCTCCACCGTCTGCACCTGCGCGACCGACAAGGTGATGGCAGAAAAGTCGGTGGGCGACTTGGTCTCCAACCCGCCGACGCCGTCCGAAGCGCTGGGCAAGGTGCAGGCCTGTATCAGCGAGATTGGCCCTGTCACCATTGCGCCGCCGGCGGAATAGTCGACGAGCGTCTTGGGAGCGTTGCGTTAACCGGCTTGCCTAAGCATATGTCGTCGCACGCCTTGCACCGTTCATGGCATTCGTTAACCTTTGGCCACTCGCGACGCCAAGCCGTAAAACCATGCTTTCCCTAGCGTCATTTGGGCTTTTTGTGAAATTTGGTATTGAGACGAAACTCGAAAAATTAACTAATTTTTAACGATTGCCGTCATAAAGGTTAACAAGAGCGGGGCAGGCTTTAACCGATTGAGTATTATCATGCCGAACACCGACCCCTCCGATCCGCAATTATCGCCAGCCGATTTGCGTTTGTTGGGGCATCTCCACGAAAAATGGCCGACCTCGACCACGGTCACACCGTTCACCGTCTTGCTATCGCCAAACGACGAAGGTCGCGCGGCGTTCGTCTCGATGATGCAGACGCTCACCGACAATGGCCTGATTTCCTATGAAGCGTTTTTGATGCAGCCGTCGGTTGGCCTGCGTTTTATCGGGACGACGATTACCGCGCGCGGCAAGGCCGCATTGCGATCGGCCACGGTTCACGCATAAGTTTTCCCGGGTCCGGGCCTCGCGCTGTCAGGCGCGGGCGAAGGCGGGTGCCGATTTTCCTTGCAGCAAGGCCGCTACGTCGGCTGCTGCGGATTTCAGTAACCCCAGCTCGGCGTCGGTCAGTCCGCGCTCCTCGCTGCCGCCGCAGCAGACACGGCCAACGGCTTCGCCCGAAACATTCCGGACCGGAACGCACGCGTAAAAGGGGATGTTCTGGGCGACCGCGCTGGCATTGTCCAAGCCAACCAGGTCGAGATCGCGATGCGCCGCGGCCCAGGCGGAATCAGCGAAAACGGCGCCTGCCGGGATGCCCTCATCCTGCCTCGCCTCTGCGTTTACCGCGATGGTAACAAATGGTACACGCAACGACAAAGCCGCCGAATGCGCGAGTGTTTCCAAATCGCGGTTGATCGATCCGTGTTGCGTCATGTTGCCCGTTACCCCTGATTCCGGCAAAATCTAGACCCGTTTTGTTAAGGTTCGATTAAGAAAGAAGTAGAGGGGTAGTGCGACGCTGCGGATTTTGCGAGTCGAATCTGTGGATAACATTTTCTCTATGTCAAATCAGTTGTTTAGGCAAGACTGATACGGTCGGATATTAAGGATTTGTGGTATGAAAGGCACAGCGGAAACGCCGCGACTCGGAATCGCCTGTGGAAAACAGGGGTGACATATGGGCGATTTTCCTGCGTAAAAAACGCCCATCGCGGCAGCGCTAATCCTGATTGCTTGCAATGTAGGATTTGCTTTGCGAGAGTCGCCGCTTCTGGGGGCGCTTCGCCCAAACCGCGCGTCCTTAACGCGACAAGGGAGACAGTGGAAACATCGTTCTCCGTCGCTTTTGTCGCTTTAAGCAGGGTTCAGTCATAAACCCGGTCAGCGGTCGCCACCGCCTCTGACGCCCGCAAAGCCGAAATGATTCGCATCAGGTGCGGCAGATCGTGGACTTCCAGATCGACCTCAAAGGTGTGGAACTCGACATCGCGCGCGGTCATCCGCAGGTTGATGATATTCGCCTTGTGATAGCCGAAAATTCCCGCAATTTCGCCCAATGTGCCGGGGCGGTTGTGGATGACGACGCGCAGCCGCGCCGACGCGCCCTCACTGCCCTGCCCCCAGCTCAGGTCCACCCAGTCGGCATCGACGCCGCTCGCCAGCCGGTCGCATTCGATGGTGTGCACCTCGACCGGCTGCCCCGGAAGGCGCAGGCCAACGATGCGGTCGCCAGGGATCGGGTGGCAGCAATCGCCCAGATGATAGCCGACGCCGGGCGTCAGCCCGCGGATCGAGATCGCGCGTTCCTGATTGGGGAAGTCACCCTCCACTCCGTCCGCGTCGAAGCCCGGAACCAGCGCCTCCATTAGCGCGCGGTCGTTGATCTTGCCCGCGCCGATGCGGTGCATCAACTCCTCATCGTCCTCCAGCTTCAGCCGCTTGACCGCCGCGTCCAATGCCTTCTTGCCGATCTTCCCCGGCATCCGTTCGGCGATTTCCTCGTACAGCTTTCGCCCGATAGCGACCAGCTCATCGCGTTCGCGGTGCCGGACATGACGGCGGATCGCGGCGCGTGCCTTGCCGGTGGTCACAAAGTTGAGCCAGGTCGGCTGCGGCTCTTGCGCTTTCGATTTCAGGATTTCGACCATGTCGCCATTGTTCATCTGCGTTCGCAGCGGCACATGGCGGCCGTTGACCTTTGCGCCCACGGTCTTGTCGCCAAGGTCGGTGTGCACCGCATAGGCGAAGTCCACAACGGTCGAACCCTTGGGCAATTGATGCAGCGCACCCTTCGGGGTGAAGGCGAAAATGCGATCCTGATACATCGCCATCCGGGTATTTTCGAGGATGTCCTCCGGGTCCTGGCTGGTTTCCAGGATTTCAAGCAGGTCGCGCAGCCATCCTGCCTGCCCGTCAGGGGTGCCATCCTGCTTATAGGCCCAGTGCGCGGCGTAGCCATATTCAGACCCTCGATGCATTTCCTTGCTGCGGATCTGCACCTCGACGCGCATATTCTTGGCGAACATGATCGTGGTGTGGATCGATTTATAACCATTGCGCTTGGGCGTCGAGATAAAGTCCTTGAACCGCCCTGGCACCATCTGCCACCGGCGGTGGAGCACGCCGAGCGCACGGTAACAATCTTCCGTGGTCTCGGTAATCACGCGAAACGCATTGATATCGGTGAGCTGCTCGAACGCGACATGGCGTTCCTGCATTTTCTTCCAGATCGAATAAGGATGCTTCTCGCGGCCCGAGATTTTAATCTGCAGCCCCGCCTGTTCCATCTCCCACGCCATCGTCTGGCTGATCTGGTCGATCTCGACATCGGCCTTGTCGCGGATCTGTTTCAGGCGGCCGGTGATCGTCTTGTAAGCGTCGGGCTCAAGCTGCTCGAACGCCAGCAACTGCATCTCGCGCATATATTCATACATGCCAATCCGCTCGGCGAGCGGGGCGTAGATATCCATCGTCTCCTTGGCGATGCGCCGGCGTTTTTCGGGGCTTTTGATGAAATGCAGCGTGCGCATATTGTGCAGCCGGTCGGCAAGCTTGACCAACAGCACGCGGATATCGTCCGAAATCGCCAGCAGGAATTTGCGCAAATTTTCTGCAGCGCGCTCATCCTCGGTCTGCGCCTCGATCTTGGAAAGCTTCGTGACGCCATCGACCAGCCGCGCCACTTCGGTCCCGAACCGTGCCTCGATGTCCTCAATCGACGTCAGCGTGTCCTCCACCGTGTCATGGAGCAACGCGGTGATGATCGTATCCTCATCCATCTTGAGGTCGGTCATCAGGCCCGCAACCTCGACGGGATGGCTGAAATAAGGATCGCCCGAAGCCCGCTTCTGCGCGCCGTGCATCTGCACGGTGTAGACATAAGCGCGGTTCAGTCGATCTTCATCGACATCGGGATCATACGCCCTAACCCGCTCCACCAGTTCATACTGCCGCATCATCTGCCCAAGATGTGGGAATTATGCTGCGATGCAACTGGAAAATACAGGTTAGGGTAAGTTAATGACTCTTACGGCTCATTCGCGGACGCTCCTCGGGCAGGCGTGAGACGGCATCGCCTATTCAGGCGAGTTGCCCCTCCCTCCCGCTGCTGAAGTCGCTGGCATTGTTGTCTTGAATGCTGTCCGACGGTTCTGCTGGTTGAAGCGCAGTATCGGCCTTTTCGAGAAGCTCATCCTTTTTCTCGCGAAACTTTGTTGTCGCTTCTTCGGTTTTGGCTCCTACCGTCTGCCGCAACTTGTCGCCAATCGGTCCAAGCTTTCCTTTTTCCTGCTCGGTGACCGGCAGGCTGGCACCAAAGGCAGCGCCGACGGCGGCTGCGACCATGCCGCCAACGATCGGATTTTCGGAAAACAGATCCTTAGTCTTGTAAACGGCGGTCGAGGCTTTTTCCTTTGCGCTGTCGCGGAACTGGCTCGACCGATGGGAGATATCGTGCCGTTTCTGCCTAAAGCTTTCGCTCATCGCGTCGAGCCGCTTGCGAAACGCGCCGTCTTCTTCATCAGGCTCCCGTTCGACATTGAAGAAACTTGACCGAGCCTTATCGTGACGCTGTTGATAGGCCGTGTCATCCTCGTCTGCGTACCGTTCGACGGACGACATATGCAAGAGGTAGTCATCTTGCTCGCTGCCAGAGTTTGAGGGCGACTGGCCTTTTTGTTTTCCCGACAGGTTGCTGAATGAAGGCAGTTTCGCGTCTTTTTCACTGATTAGCCAGATTGTGCCGGCGGCAATCAGGCCGAGCGCGACCGGATTCCGTCGGGCACCATCCAATACCATGCGCGCGTCGATGTTATTTTCATCGGCTTTGTCCAGCAGCGCATTGAACATATTCTTAATGCTGAGTTGATCACCGATCTTGTCAATCGTGGAACTCATGTTGTTTTGAGTTTCGCGGATTTCGCGCTCGATAGCGGCGGGATCCTGAGTGTCGATATCGCTCATTTCGATAGGCCTTTATAAATCGCCGCGGACGGCTTCAGTGGTGCGTTGCATGGTTCGTTGTGTACGGTCGGGGGCGAGATGAGTAGTCTTCATCTTTGACGCCGCGCTTCGATAGAGGATATAGGCGATGACGACCGTCACCACGCCGGTAATAAGGGTTGCAAGCCCGAGATCTTCGATTGCGGCCGCCAGCAGATAGGCAAGCCCCATCAGTAGCACGCCCAAGCCAGCGATACCGACGACGGCGGCACCGACCATACCGCCGACCGCTACTTTCAGATCAGTTGTGGCTTCACGTAACTCAGCCTTGATCAGCTTCAGTTGCTGATCGGCAAGATGGGTACCTTGCCCCACCAACTCGCGGAGAAGATCGACTACATTGTCATTCGGCGTCGTCGCCTCTTGGCCTATTTTGGATGGAACCGACGGCCGTTTCGCTCCTGGAGCGTGGTCAGGCGTTGTCATGACGCGCTCCCTTGCAATGTGCCTCCGGGCATCCCTGAAAAGCTGTCCGAACCGACTTCATAAGCGGGGTTAGCGCGGTCGTTTTCCGTGTTATCAGATTGCAAGGAGGCAGCGCTCGTTGTGCCGACCTTGAAAAGCCGCGCGGCGGCAAAACCGGCAGCGGCGCATGCGGCGACGAACGTACCAGGCGACTGCCTTGCGAAGGTGCCAATCTCGTCGACCAACTGGCGGCTGTCCTTTTGTTCAAGCGAACTGGCGAAGGTGCTGATCTGATCAGCGCCCTTCTGAAAAGCAGATTTCAGCCATTCGGGCGATCCCGCGCCCAATTCGTCTGCCGTTTTTTGCAACGCCGACGAAACTTCATGGATTTGTGATACCCCACCGCCTTTGCGTGAGTCCACTTCGCGGTGAAACCTGTCAATTGCAGAGGTAGCGACGGACTTAGTGTCGCGTTTCAATTCGCCGCCGAGGCCTTGGCCATTTTCAGATGGAGCCTGCATGTTTGTGCCCTTTCAATGTTAATTTTGAAAGACAACGACTACCTAATTTGTTGGTTCCACAAAAATGCGACCAGTCGTGGACTTGCCCAAAGGAAGGCGGGTCGGCGACAAAACAAAGCGCCGGAAGGATGTCCTTCCGACGCTCAGGTGTTTCGGCTCTCTGCCGGTCCGCAGAACGGCTTTGGGGGTAAGAGGAGAGAGGAGCCGGAAAAATCCTGTGTGAAGAAGCTGTTTGCTGCCGCGATTTCTTAACCGGCAGATGCAAGCACCCGCCTCGAAATCGCTATCAATTCTTCGCGATCACTTCCTTTTTGTTGCCGTTGCAGGCAGCGAGTTCTTCAGCGCCGAAGACGCGGTCGCCAGCGCTGAACGAGGTAACTTCGCCGAATTCACGCGCGATGCTGATGCACATATTCTTCGGTGGGGTCGATGCCATCGGCGCGCGGCAAGCGGTGCCTTCGCATTTGACGAACACGCTACGCAGGACTTCCTGTTTCGATGCGGCGGGCTGAGCCAGTTCGACCTTGTAATACGGACCGTTGTTTGCAGCCTGTGCTTGGCCAGCAACGCCAACGAGAAGCGTGGTGCTCAAAACGGCGGCGGCGGCAAGGGTACCCAGACGGGCGGTAAGATGGGAGAGGGTCATAATCTTATCCTTTTTTCAGCTTTGCTGTTTTGCAAAACGCTGGCTTCGAAGTTTCCGAATGTCCCGCGCAGTGCGCCTCTGGAAAACCAGTTGCGAATCACTACCTATTAGATTAGGTTTCTAGTTGCAACTTAAAACTGAATTCCGGTTGCATTTTTTTGAACGGGCGCTCACGCTGCCCAAAGAGGATGAGTTTATGGGCTTAAGAGAACCGCTTCAGGATATCGCCGAATGCGGCCTTCCAACCGCATTGGAGGCGATGGGCGAGCGCTGGTCGTTCATGATATTGCGCGCCGCGTTCAATGGCGTTCGCCATTTTGAGGAATTTCTCTCCGAAATAGGCATCGCCCGCAACATCCTCGCCAACCGGCTCACCCGCCTGACCGAAAGCGGCATATTGCACCGCACCCCCTGCCCCGACGACCGGCGCAAGGTAGAATATCGCCTGACCGAAAAAGGCCTTGAGCTGCTGCCCGTGATGATCGCGCTGCGCCAATGGGGCGAGAAGTTCGGCACCGGCGTTCCCTCCAACCCCGTCCTTGTTGACGAACGCGACCGTCAGCCGATTCTACCCGTCACCATCCGCAGCCATGACGACCGCGTCTTGGGCCATATGGACCTGTGCTGGATGAACTCGGCGGATATCAAGGCGATCAGCACCGATGCCAGCGCCGAAGACGATAACCGCGTCCGGAAATTGAGCGCGATCTGAAGCCCTGCGATTCGCGCTATTGACACTGAATAAAGCAACCTTGAAATTTTGTTGCGAATCTGTTACAAGCGTCTCAACAGATCGATAACGGTCAACGTTTGCACCACGCAAGCGCCCATATAACGCAAGGGACGAACAGGCCAGCCAACGGGGCACCACATGCTGGCAAAGCTATCTCCCAATATCAGAAAGGTCGTAATATGACGTCGACAGCGGCGATGTTTGATGTAGGCGATTATGTTGTCTATCCGAAGCATGGCGTAGGCCGTGTGATCGAGCTTCAGGACAGCGAAATCGCAGGCATGCAGCTGCAGCTTTACGTGCTGCGCTTCGAAAAAGAAAAAATGACGCTTCGCGTGCCTTTCAACAAGGCCGAGGGCGTCGGAATGCGCAAGCTTTCCAGCGACAAGACGCTGAAGGAAGCGATGCAGACACTGACCGGCAAGCCGCGCGTCAAGCGCACCATGTGGTCACGCCGCGCGCAGGAATATGAAGCGAAGATCAACTCGGGCGATCTGGTATCGATCGCCGAAGTGACCCGGGACCTGTTCCGCCCCGACGACCAGCCCGAGCAGAGCTATTCCGAACGGCAGATCTTCGAAGCCGCCTCCAGCCGCCTTGCCCGCGAACTGGCCGCAATGGAAAAAACCGACGAGAAGGCCGCGTTGCAAAAGATATTGGCCGTGCTGAACGAAGCCGCGCCGCAATATTACGAAAAGGCCGAATGACCAGTTTCCCTTACCGGAAAATCTTAAGGGCGTCGCTTCCGGCGCCCTTTTTTTTGCGCGCGATACCATCTAACGCCCTAGCTGACAGCGTGACCGTGCAAGCCTAAAGACCACCCATGGCAAAGGTGACGGTTTGGTACGATGGCGGCTGCCCGCTGTGTTTGCGAGAGATTGCGCTGATGCGGCGGCTCGACTGGCGGCGGGCAATTGACTTTCGCGATGTGTCCCCGGCTGATGCAGCTTGCCCGCTGGACCGGCGAGAATTGCTGGCGCGGTTTCACGCAAGCGAGGATGGAGTGATGCTGTCCGGAGCCGCCGCTTTTGCGGCGATGTGGCGAGCGATCCCCTTGCTCAAGCCGCTGGGATGGGCAGCACAAAACGCGACAATTCTTGGTGTTCTTGAGCGACTTTATATAAGGTTTCTGCGTATCAGGCCGCGTATCCAGCGGGCATTGGACGCGCGCAAAAATTAGACAGCCTTCTGGCTTCACATCCCCCTTGCACCACGCCTCCAATAACTGTATTATATCGACAATACACACTGGAGGCCCCCATGAGAAAATCCCCACTTTTCCTTCTCCCCCTCACCGCGCTTGCGCTGTCGGCTTGCGGCTATTCGGTCAGCGATGCGGTCGAAGACGTCACCAATAGCGAAGACAGCGGCTTTAAGAATGGCAAGACTGTTTCCACCGGCGCCGCGACCACCGATGCGTTCACCAAATTAGAGGGTATTGGGCCGGACAATATCGTCTTTGTTACAGGCGACGCCTTCACCATCAAGGCGGAGGGCGATGCGGAAGCTATCGCCAAGTTGCGCTACAAGATCGAGGATGACGCCATCGTCATCGGGCGCGAAAAGGGAACCTGGTTCGGCAAGAGCGGCGAGGCGGTGACGGTTACGATCACCGCGCCCAGGCTGACCGCCGCGATGCTCGCCGGGTCGGGCGACTTTACAGCGGACAAGATGACAGGCGACGAGGTCGAGCTCGACATTGCAGGATCAGGCAGCATGACTGTCGGCGCGCTGACCGCCAGGAAGCTGAAGGGCGATATTGCGGGCGCGGGCGACCTCGTGCTGGCAGGCAAGGTCGATAGCGCGGATTATTCGATTGCCGGGTCGGGCAAGGTGGACGCGGCGCAACTGTCGGCGACCGATGCCGAGGTATCGATCGCAGGTTCGGGCAATCTGAAGCTTAATGCCACCGGCACGGTCGATGTGTCGATTGCCGGGAGCGGCGATGTCGATGTGACCGGCGGCGCGAAATGCACCACGTCGAAAATGGGTTCGGGGCGCGTGAATTGTTCGTGAGGGGTGGCTGAGTTCAATCTCGAACCCAGCCCTTATCCTTGTCACCCTCGCGAAAGCGGGGGTCCATGGTCTGACCTGTTAGCCCTTGCGCAACCGTTCCGTTTGAATGAGAGCTCAGGCCATGGATCCCCGCTTTCGCGGGGATGACAAATTTGGGAGAATAGTTTTGTTAAACTTTGCAGCTGGACTTCCCAATTGAACAACTGGTGGAACCGGCACATCGTCCCGCCGCTGATCGGTTGCGCGTGCAGCCAGCCGGCTTTGATGGCGGTGCGCGCCAAGGTCGTGCCGCTGGCATCGGGCGATGTGCTTGAGCTTGGCTGCGGCGGCGGGTTGAACCTGCAATATTATGACTGGTATCGGGTACGCAGCCTGTCAGGGGTGGACCCTTCGCCCGAATTAATGATGCGCGCGCAGGACGAGCTTGCCGAGCGCGGGCGTTCTGCCAATTTCGCGGCGGGGGTGGCGGAGGCTTTGCCCTTTGCCAGCGGCAGTTTCGATACGGTGGTAACGACTTTTACACTATGTTCGGTGCAGAACCCGGCAATGGCGCTATCCGAAGCGAAGCGTGTGCTGAAGCCCGGTGGTCGGTTGCTGTTTGCCGAACATGGCCTGTCGCCAGATGCGGCGCCAGCCAGGTGGCAGGTGCGGTTCGAGCCGTTGTGGAAACACATGGCGGGCGGTTGCCATTTGACGCGACCCGTAACGCGCGGCATATCCGCTTCGGGCTTTGCGACCGATGGCGTAAAGGGCCGCTATATGAGAAGGACACCGAAATGGCTGGGCTGGGTCGAATGGGGCGAGGCGCGATTGGGTTCATAGCCATTCTGACGATGGCAGGCGCTGGATTAGCGCAGGCGGGGCGGCCAATCGAGCGCAAATTGCTGGTCGGCAGTTTCGAGAATATTCAGGTGATCGGCGACATCGCGGTTGATGTGCAGACAGGCAAAGCACCGTCGGCGATGGCCAGCGGCGACAAGCGCGTACTGGAATCGCTGAAGCTGGAGCGGGTCGGCACGACGTTGCGGGTGCGGTTGCAGGATATCGTCAACAACACGCAGGGCGTGCCGATTACTGCGCCGCTGCGCGTTCGGCTGACGACGCAGGCGATCAAGGACATTACCGTAAGCGGGAACGGGACGCTGGCGGTTTCCGAAGTGCGTCAGCAGGATCTGGTGCGGATGCTGATCGTCGGAAACGGCTCGGTTTCGATCGGCAGACTGATCGCCGACCGGTTTACCGCCGACATCAACGGCAATGGCCGGATCGAGCTTGGCGGCGGCAGCATCCGCGACGGGCGCGTGACCATTGACGGTGCGGGCGGATTCGAAGGGGCTAAGGCACCGATGCGCAACCTGCGGCTCGAACATATCGGCAATGCCGTGTCGACCGCTACGGTTTCCGAAGACAGTGAAATCTTCAATCGCGGATCGGGGAATATTACGATCGGCGGCAAGGGTAAGTGCTTCATCAAGCAGGCAGGTGCCGCCGCCATCAGTTGCGCCCGTATCGAAACGGGAGGCGGCAAGTGAGATATTTTCGCGCCACTGCGGCCGCGCTTTTCGCTGGCCTTTTGCTGGCGGGTTGCACGGTTCCGGCGAATGGCGATAGCCAAGCGGCGGGCTGCGTTGCCGGGGCTGACCGTGGCCAGTCGACCGCCGGACTGCGCCAGGTCAGTTTGTGCATCACCAGCGGCGCGAAGACCCGGGCGTTCACCGTCGAGGTCGCGGGGACGGTCGCCGAACAGGCCAAAGGCCTGATGTTCCGCACAGAACTTGCCGACAATGCCGGCATGATTTTCCCCTTTCCGCAGCCACGACCAGCCAGTTTCTGGATGAAGAACACCGTCATTCCGCTCGACATCATCTTTGTGCGGAGCAACGGAACGATCGAGAGCATTGTGGAAAATACGGTGCCCTACTCGACCGATTCGGTCGTGTCGGGCGAGCCTGTTGCCGCCGTGCTCGAATTGCGCGGCGGGCTGACCACTGAACTCGGCATCGCGGCGGGCGACAAGGTGGTCTGGCAGGCCAAATAGGGTTGCGCGTCGCAGATCTTCGCCCTAATCGCTCAGGCCATGGGAATCCTCGGAAAAATCTTCACCTGGTGGGACGGTGCCACCATCGGCACGTCGCTTTATAGCTGGCGCAAGGGCAAGCCTGTCGGCGAGGACGATGCAGGCAACCGCTATCTCCAGTCCGCCGACGGCAAGCGCCGCTGGGTCATCTATAATGGCGCGAATGATGCAAGCCGGGTGTCGCCCGATTGGCATGGATGGCTGCACGGCACACATGACGGAACGCCGGAGGAATATCTGCCGCCGGTGCGGGGTTTCGAAGCGGCGGCGGTTCCCAACCTGACCGGCACCGATACCGCCTATCGCCCCGCGGGCGCAATCGAACGCGGCGGACGGCGTGCGCGCGCAACCGGCGATTATGAGGCGTGGAGCCCCGACGCATCATGAACCTGGGCCGCAGCTTGCTGCTGATGCCGCTGCTGGCGGTGACGCTCGGCGCGTGCGACATGCTGGGCGGCGGCGAGGACGCGGAACTCGCACCTGAAAAGGCGGGCAAGGCGCAGGCTACAAGCGACAAGATCGCCGTGGCCGACGGCGAGACCATCGGAACACCGATGGCAGAACGCGTTGCGGTGCTGGGGCTGCTTAACAAACGCAACGGCCAAACCCGCGATATCGAGCTGAAACCCGGCGAGGCCATCCGTCTCGGCAAGGTTGTCGTCCGCCTGCGCGCCTGCGAGAAAACCGCTCCATGGGAAACCTATCCCGACGAGGGCGCGTTCGTGCAGTTGCTGGTCAACGAACGCCCGCCCGGCACCACCGAAGCCGAACGCTGGCGGCGCGTGTTTTCAGGCTGGCTGTTCAAGGAGAACCCCGCCGCAAACGTCGTCGAACACCCGATTTATGACGTCTGGGTCAAGGCCTGCAGAATGAGCTTCCCGGGCGAGGAAACTGCGGTCGAGGAAAAATCCGATGACCCAGCACCTGCCGCCAAGGCACCGTCCAGTGCGCCCCAAACACCTGCCCCCGCCGCTCCCGCACCGGAGGAAGGCGAAGGCGAGGATACAACCGAAGCCTGATAGTCGCGACCCAGCGCGGCTTCGAGTTTCACCAGATATTGCTCCTGTCTTATTTCCACCGCCCCAAGGCTTGCCAGATGGCCAGTCATGAACTGGCAATCGAGCAATTCAAAGCCGCCCACTTTCATCCGTGCCACCAGCCATGCCAGCGCCACCTTGGACGCATCGGTCGCGCGGCTGAACATGCTCTCGCCAAAAAACGCTCGCCCCATTGCCATGCCGTAAAGCCCGCCGACCAGTGCGCCATCCAGCCAGCATTCCACGCTGTGCGCGTGACCCAAAGCGTGCAGTTCGCAAAACGCGTCCTCGATATCCGGATTTATCCACGTATCACGACGGTCATCGCGCGATTCTGCGCAGGTCGCAATCACCCGCGCAAAGGCGGTGTCAGCCGTGACCTTGAAACGGTCCTGCCTGATCGTCTTGGCCAGCGACTTGGACAGCCGGAAGTCGTCAAGCGGTAAAATCGCGCGGTCTTCCGGCTCGATCCAGAAGGTATCCGGGTCATCACGCGCATCGGACATCGGGAAAATGCCATTGGCATAGGCGCGCATCAGCAGGTCTAGATCGATAGGCATCTTTCCAACCTATCTCGAATTGCGCGCGGCGTTGCAATGGCCTATAGCCGACAAAACCGCCCCGGTAGCGATCCAGCGCCGCCGGGGCGCAACATTTCAAGTCAAGGTCAGGGATACAGCATGACGCGCCGCCGCAAAATTTATGAAGGCAAGGCCAAGATTCTGTATGAAGGCCCAGAGCCCGGCACGCTGATCCAGTATTTCAAGGACGACGCAACTGCTTTCAACGCCCAGAAAAAGGGCACGATTGCCGGCAAGGGCGTCATCAACAACCGCGTGTCGGAACATGTCTTTACGCGCCTTAGCCACATCGGCATCCCGACGCACTTCATCCGCCGCCTGAACATGCGCGAGCAGCTGATCAGGCAGGTCGAGATCGTACCTATCGAGGTCATCGTCCGCAACGTCGCTGCTGGCTCATTGTCGAAGCGTTTGGGCATCGAGGAAGGCACGCCGCTGCCGCACACGTTGCTCGAATATTGCTACAAGGATGATGCACTGGGCGACCCGCTGGTGGCCGAGGAGCATATCGCCTGTTTCGGCTGGGCCAGCCAGGAGGAAATGCAGGACATTTCGTCGATGGCGATCCGCATCAACGATTTCATGTGCGGCATGTTCGCGGCCATCGGCATCCGGCTTATCGACTTCAAGATCGAGTTCGGACGGCTGTTCGACGGCGATTTTTCGCGCATCATCCTGGCCGACGAAATCAGTCCCGATGGCTGCCGCCTGTGGGATATCGAAACCGGCGAAAAGCTCGACAAGGACCGCTTCCGCCGCGATTTGGGCGGCGAGGCCGAAGCCTATCAGGAAGTGGCGCGTCGCTTGGGCTTGATGCCGGAAGAAACAGAAGGCGCTGTGCTCGACATGGTCAGCCACCGCTTGCGCAAGGGCAAATAAGCCGAGGTGAAACGAAGCGGGATTTTCGGTGGTATTATTGCAGCGCTGCTGGCGTTCGGCAGCCCCGCCATTGCCAATCAGGCTCCGGCAGGGGCCGAGCGCACCGCGCCCTGGAACGCAGAAACGTCCGACCTCGAACCTGACAGCAGCATAGTCTACGGGTGGCTTCCGAACGGCCTGCGTTATGCCATTCGTCCGAACGAACGGCCGCAGAATCAGGTCATCGTTCGCATGGCCATCGACTTCGGATCTGCTGCGGAGGCCGAGAATGAACTGGGCCTCGCGCACTTCATCGAGCATATGGCCTTTAACGGCACGACCAATGTGCCCGAAGGCGAGATGGTGCGGATGCTTGAACGGCTCGGGCTATCATTCGGCGCGGATACCAACGCGTCCACGGGCTATACGCAAACGCAGTACAAGCTCGACCTCCCAAAGTCCGACCCTAAGCTGATCGAACGCGCATTGTTCCTGATGCGCGAAACCGCGAGCGAATTGCTGTTCAAACCGGAAGCGGTGGAGCGCGAACGCGGCGTGGTTATCGCCGAAAAGCGCGAGAAGGAAAATTTCGGCTTTCAAAGCGCCCGTGCCGCGAACAGCCTGTTTTATCCCGATACCTTCTATTCGACGCGCTATCCCATCGGCGACCAGAAGATACTCGAAACCGCGCCTGCGCAAAGGATGCACGCGCTGTATCGCAAATATTACCGGCCCGACCGAACGCAGATTGTGGTCGTCGGACCAGTGGATGTCGCCGCTGTAGAGCGCGAAATTGTGGCCAAATTTTTTGACTGGCGAAACGATGGGCCGCCGCTTGGCGATATTGACCAGTGCACCGTTCAAAGCTGGTCCAAGATCGAAGCGAGCAGCTTCACACATCCGGAAATCGGCGAACAAATCGGCGTCCAGCAAATTGTCCCGGACAAGGCCCGACCGGACACTGTCGAGCGTGCGATGCTGCAGCTGAAGATGCAGATTGCATCGGCCATCATTTCGCAGCGGATCAGCAGACGCAGCCGTGAGAATGATGTGCCGTTTCTCGGTGGCGGACTGACCTTCGATATCGGCTTTTGCGATAAATATGCGCGCATCGGCTTCAGCGCGTCTGGGAAAGACGGAAGCTGGCGCGAACTGTTGCCCTTTACCGAACAAATTGTCCGGCAGGCGGTAGGCTACGGTTTCAGCGATGCCGAAATCGCCGAACAGGTTAAAAGGCTCGATACCGGTTACGAAAATGCGGCTCGCGGCGAAGCCACACGGACCAGCGGCACGATTGCCGGTGAGCTGGTCGGGCTCGACGACGATGTCTTCAATTCCCCAGGCTACCGTCAGATTTTGTGGCGACAGCTGCGGCCATTCATGACCAAATCGGCGATTGACGCCGAATATGCGAAATGGTTCGGGCAGCTAGATACGCCGCGACTGTTCCTGACCAGCAAGGAAGCCGAGGGTTTCGACAATAAAATGCTGGCAGATGCGTACAGGTCAAGTCGCGAACTGGCGGTCACGGCACCGTCCGCGCGTGAACAGCAGGCCTTTGCCTATACCGATTTCGGAACGCCGGGTGCCGTGGTCGAGGACCGGACCATTGCCGATCTTGGCATTCGCACGGTCCGTTTCGCCAATGGTGTTTTGCTCAACCTTAAAAAGACCGATTTTGAGGCCAACCGCGTCCGTTACTCGCTTCGCATCGACGGCGGCGAACTGCATTTCGGCAAGGAAAATGTGCCGCTGGCTCGGCTAATGCGGTCCGCTTATGTGTCGGGCGGGCTTGAGAAGCACGATATCGAGGATTTGCGCTCGATCCTCGCGGGAACCACCGTTTCGGCAGCATTCGACGTCGCCGACGAATATTTCGGCAGCTATGGCGCGGTCACACCTGCCGATCTGGAGCGGCAGTTGCAGGTGATGGCAGCGTACACTTTGTATCCGGGCTATTCGGAAAACGCCCTGCGGCTGTTTCGCCGCCCATTGCCGGAACTTTACGCTCAGGTCGACGCCACGCCCCGTTCTGCGATGAATGTCGCATCGGTCCGGATCATGACGGATAGCGATCCACGCTTCACGCTCGAGCCGCTCGATGTCATCCAGTCGGCGAATTTCTTGATGTTGAAGACCGCGCTCGGCGATGCGCTCCTCAGAAACCCGCTGGAAATCGCGCTGGTGGGCGACATCGATGAAGAGGCAGCGATTGTCGGCGTCGCGCGAACGTTCGGGGCGTTGCCGACGCGTGACCTGGCGGCCGACAGCTATTCAGACGAGCGAACGACGGCATGGTCCGACACAATCGGCAACTTCGATATTGCCCATCGGGGTGAAGCCAACCAGCTCAGCTGGCGTCGGGTCTGGATTACCAATGACGATAGCGATCAGAAGCGGACGCAGGCCATGGACCTTTTGGCCCGTATCGTGACGGTGCGCCTTATTGACGAACTGCGCGAGAAACTCGGCGCGACCTATGGCGGCGGCGCAAGCTCCAGCATGTCGAGCGTCTATCCAGGTCGCGGACTGTTCAGCATTTCTACCACAGGCGACCCCAAAGACCTGAGCGCAATCGAGTCGACGGTCGATGGCATCATCGCCGAGATGGTCGCCAAGCCGGTCGATGCCGACCTGTTCGAGCGCGCGCGCAAACCTGTGCTGGAAAGCTATGCCGACTGGCGGCGGCGCAATGACACCTGGATCGGCGTTGCCGACGAAGCGCAGACCAAGCCCGAACGGCTGGATCGTTTTCGCAACAGCGAGACATCGTTCAAATCGATTACGCCGGACTATGTGTGGGAGATGGCCAAGCTGTATCTGGAACCACCGCCGCGTTATACTTTCCGCGCGTTGCCGGACGAAGTGATCGCGGCGAAGTCTGACATCGCGACGGGTGCGCGGTAGTGGCTCAACCCTTGGTCTTATAGCCGCAGACAATCCCAAGAATGAACGCGAGAAACAGACCCAGCTGAACCTCGTCATTGGGCACCCCGCTCCAGCCGAACAAGTCATGGCCAAAGGCGAATAGCCCTATGAACATTGCCGTTGCCAAACCAACCATGGGCACCTCCGATCGGCTGAATTACCGCCACGAACCAACTGTGGTGAACGGATGTAAACCCATCAGCATCAAGACGGGATTGCCGAACAGGGTTAAAATCCACTTACCGATAATCTCTCCCCTTGTTTCATTTTGGGCGCAAACTATAGGAAGCCATCGGCCAGCAGCTTAAGGTGTCCCCATGAAAACCCGTGTCTTCGTTACCCTTAAGAACGGTGTGCTCGACCCGCAGGGCAAAGCGATTCACCATGCGCTCGAAGGCTTGGGGTTTGCAGGCGTCAACGATGTCCGCGCTGGCCGTTTGATCGAAATCGACCATGAACCGGGCGTTTCAAAAACCGACCTTGAGGCAATGTGCAGCAAATTGCTCGCAAACATGGTCATCGAGAATTTCGAAATCGAGCAGGCTGCATAATGCGCGCGGCGGTCATTCAATTTCCCGGCTCCAATTGCGACCGCGATATGGCGGTGGCGATCCGCGACGTGACAGGCGCGGAGACCAGTCTGGTCTGGCATCGGGAAACCACATTGCCTGCTGGCGTTGACCTGATCGCAGTGCCCGGCGGGTTCTCCTATGGCGATTACCTGCGCTCGGGTGCGATGGCGGCGCGTTCGCCGGTGATGCAGGCCGTGGTCGAGGCGGCGGCGCGAGGCGTGCCTGTCCTTGGCGTGTGCAACGGATTCCAGATATTGACCGAGGCGGGTTTGCTTCCTGGCGCGCTGATGCGCAATGCCGGGATCCGCTTCGTGTGTCGCACGGTGAAGCTCCGCGTCGAAAACAGCCAGTCGATGTTCACCAGCCAATATGACGCGGACGAAGAAATCAGGATTCCGGTAGCCCACCATGACGGCAATTATTTCGCCGATGATGCGACGCTGGACCGGCTTGAGGGTGAAGGCCGCGTCGCCTTTCGCTATGCAGAGAGTGTGAACGGATCGTCACGCGATATCGCGGGCATAATCAACGATGCCGGCAATGTCCTTGGTATGATGCCGCACCCCGAACGCATGACCGAGGCGGTGCATGGCGGGTCAGACGGTCGCAGGCTGTTCGAAGGCTTGATCCGCGAGATCGCCTGATTTTCCTGCTTCCCGGCGCGGTTCCTTCTTGCGCGGCGGAAACAGAAAACGGCCAAAAACCAGTATCACCGTCGGCCACAGCATGGTGTTGTAAAGATCATGGATCGCCGCATCCATGGTCGCCTCGCCGGGTGCCACGCCTCGCAGGTCTGCATATTCATTGAATAATTCAGCCACGAGCACGATTAGCCAGCACCAGATGCTATCCGGTCGCCGCCGCAGGACTATCGCTGATACAAACAGGATCAAAATCGATCCGTGCACATGCATCGCGTCGTTGGTCAGGCCGACAAATTCGACCAGCCGCATTTTGTAGCCGATCCATGTTTCGGCCAGTATCTGCAATCTATCCTGCATCGATCCTAAACTTTGGTCTTGAAGGGGGTGAAATCGGTACCCTCGTCGAAAATATCGACGCCTTCCTTGCGTTTAAGCCAGCCCACAACTGCATAAGTCACTGGAGTCAGCACTACTTCCCAGCCCACTTTGAGGAGCCAGTTGGTGATCATAACTGTAATGACCTGCGAGTTGCTCCACACCCCCCAAAAGGCGAGCGGGTAGAAAATCAGGCTGTCTACCCCCTGCCCGACCACCGTCGAGCCGATGGTGCGCGACCAAAGATGCTTTCCAGCGGTCCACACCTTCATCCGCGCCATCACATAGCTGTTGACGAACTCGCCCGCCCAGAAGGCGGTGATAGAGGCGAAGACAATGCGCCATACCTGTCCGAACACGCTTTCATATGCGGCCTGACCTTCCCATCCAGAGGCAGGCGGTAGCGCCACAACAACCCAGCTCATGAAGGCCATAAAGATGAGCGCGACAAAGCCAACCCAGATTACGCGGCGCGCGCGGGCATAGCCATAGACCTCAGTCAGCACGTCCCCGATGACATAACCTAACGGAAAAAACAGGATTCCCGCGCCAAAAATATAGCCCCCCACATCGGCCAGCTTTGCCGCGCCGATCAGGTTCGACAGCAACAATATCGCGACAAAAGCCGCCATGACGAAATCATAATATCGGAACTGCCGCCCGCTGATGGCGCTGGCGTTTTCGGTGACCATTGGAGCATCTTGCATCCGTGAACGCATAACGACCTTTGCAGTTCACCGCAAAGCCGTTATTGGCGAGCACGGCGCGCGCCCTTAGCTCAGCTGGATAGAGCGCGAGACTTCTAATCTTGAGGCCACAGGTTCGACTCCTGTAGGGCGCGCCATCACTTTTTCAGACCCAGAAAATCCGTCTAAAGCCTTGAAAGGCAACGCAATTTCTGGTGTTCGAAAGCCTTCATTTCGCTGATACGAAAGATGGCCCACAAAAGCGAGTTTTAGCACCGCGCGCTTGTCTTCGAGGCGCTCAGAAACCCAGAGTTTATAAGGGTTTGCGAGGAATTCCAGCGAAGTTCGAAAAGATTCGTCATAGCCTTTGATGGGACGCCCGCAGTTCGCGATTTTCTCGGCCAGAATGAGCTTACGCGCTTCAAATTCTTGGACACGCTTCTCATAGGCTCTGACCACTGTGTCGCTATCTGCATCGACAATACGGTCGAGAAGTTGCTCGATTTTCCGATCAATCTGCGACAGCTCCGCAGCCATCGTTTTCTTTTGTTCGGCAGCGGATGCCAATCGCTGATCCCACAGATCGCGAAAGATCGCGGCAGCGAGCGCAAACAAATCCTCAGATGGAGTGAGCGTCTTGAGCAGTTGCTCGAATGCGCCTTCAACTTTGGCACGGCCAACCGATTTATTGGCGCTATCGCAGCCGCGCGTCCGGCATAGATAATACGGGTAGGTGTCTGTTTTGCCCTTCGACCAGCAGGCGGTCAGAGGTTTGCCACAGTCGCCGCAAGTGACGAAGCCACGCAATGGGAAATCACTGTTGATGTCTTTACGAGTGACGACGCGCACCCTGTCATTCAACCGATCTTGGTTCGCGAGGAATGTTTCGAAGCTGATAAGCCCATCATGCTGCGCTTTGCGCATGCCGATGTCCCATCTCGGAAGTTCGAGATAGCCCGCATAAAGTGGCTGAGTCAGTATGTCCCTGATACGTTGATGGACGACTTCGCCATGACCACGCAGCGGAAACTCGGGGAAAGACTCAAGAAACCGCTTCACTTCTACAGGCGCGCCAAATCGCCCCGTGGCGAACCCTTCAAGCGCTTCCTTGATGATGGACGCCAAAGGCTCGACTTTGACAAGAATCTTGCCGCCGCCGCTGGAGCGTTCATATCGAAAGCCGATAGGAGCTTGAAACACCCAAAAGCCATTCAACGCGCGGGCGCGCATCCGGTTTTTGGTTTGCTCAGCATTCTTTTGCCTTTGGTGCTGCGACACGCTGGCAAGCAGATACTCGATAAGCTGACTGTCTGAATCCTCACCGAAGATGATGTTCGGAGATTCCAGCGTTGCACCTGTCGCTTCGAGCTGTTCGCGCAAACGAATGTGAGCTTTCACGCCACGCGCGAGACGGCTGATATCGTCGATGATCACAACGAGTCCGTCTTTGCGATTTTTTTGAAGGTAAGCGAGCATTGCCTTCATTTCGGGACGATGATCGACGCGGCCTGATATGTCTTCCTTGAACACGCGCACGACCTCATGGCCGTGGCCTCGCGCATATTCGCGGCAAAGGGTTTCTTGGCTATCGAGCCCGTTCCCGCGTATCTTTTGCTTCGCGTCAGAAACGCGACAGTAAATGACGGCTTTGCGGTTTGTATCTCGTGCCATGAGTAACCTCTGGAATCCTAGCTAGGCCCACCGGACAAGCCGGTCAGCCGTTTTCGTTTCACCTTTGCGATTTGCGCTGGAAATCTAACATGTTCTTGTTCTGTTTCCAATAAAAATTCGTGCGAAATTTGCTGACATTGCTGGACGGGATGCAACCCAAAAGACCTGTCTGCAAAGTCTTCCATGATGCGCCAGACGATCCTGATCACTTCGTCTTTTTCAGCTTGCGTCGCGTTGATCTTATCAACGTAGGAGCGGTATCGCTCGATATCCGGCATACTCATAAGCCAACTCATCTTGCTGCGGTCGTCTGTCGAATATCCCAAGCCATCAGCCCTTACGGGGGGATCGCGGCGCAGCGTTTAAGCTCGCAATCCGGCTTTGGGAGGTTGACCGGCGTTCTCGGTCGTCGCAGCTTCGATGGGTCAGAATATGTCTTAAACCAGAGCTATCTTATAATTTAATTATGACAAATTTAGTCCTATTTGTCAACTTTTTGGCGGAATTCTGAGGGTCAGCGACCGCGATCTATGTCCTTGGAGTGCGCGAAACCCGACCGCAGTTTTGCCCTGGCATTGAGAAGGCGCTCGCGGATGATGGTGATCTGCGTCTCGTTCTGTGCGGCAAGAGCCAACTTTACGACATTCCGTGAATGCCCGAGCGGCTCCAGCGCGCGTTCAACTTTTGGTGTTTGCCGCGCGCGCAGCCGTGCAAGTAATTCCGCCTTTGTTGAAATGGGCCGCGCTTGTGGCGCGGCCCGATCATTGAAGGCTTTCTGACGCGGCGGTTTCACCGCTCAATATCTCCGCGCTCACGCGAAGCGGGATTGGCTTTGTTTTCACGCGCTGCCGCGATCCTATCTTTCGCTGTGCGCAGCGTGATACGGCCATCGACCGGCACGCTATCCAGTTTCAGATTGAAGCCCTGTCCATCCTTATGGGCGAACGCCGAGCCGATCCGGTTGAAATGCGAGGTGCCTTCCGCACCGTCGCGCACCTGATAGGCAATATGGCTTGGGCTTTTCGACTTCTGATCCTCAGACATCAGTGCAATTCCTTTTTGCTGAAATGCTTCGCGCGAACGCAAATCGACCCCGAGAGCGGGACGCAATCTATCAGAAGCTGAATGCCGTCACCGTCGAGATGCGCGTAACCGACGCCGATTTTGCGACGGCGATCCGTGCCGTCACGATTGGTATCGTCGGTGTAGACGTCATGCGTCGGCAGGCGACCGCGCAGCGGTAGCTCATCATCGAAATTAGATTCCATCATTGGATTTCCTCTCGATTGAAGGGCGGTAGCCATCGACATAGGCCCACCATCCGCTTTTATATTGAGGGTAATGAGCGAGTTCGGGGGGCACCGGAAAGTTGATCACGCGGCAGGTGTGCCAGCCATATTCAGTCATCACGCGCACGCTGTATTGCGGCGGATGATAGGGATTGGGCAGGAATTTTCCGGCCATCTCAATCCGATCATAATAGGCATACTTCTCGGCGTAGATTGGTCGAAGATTTAGGCCTGAGATGAAGATGATTTGCCGGTTCTCTGGCATTGCGAGAATTTCATCGGGTGACATCAGCCGCCGCGTTTGCTTGGCGCGATGTTCGGACTCCGCTGTGTAGCGTTTCAGCTCACGCGCCGCTTGGAGCGGATCGCTGCCCATGAGGAAGCTGGTGAGCGCCTGCCACTTGCCGTGCTTTGCGCGCTCGCGCTGCAACGGATCGACATATTCCAATGTCTCCATGCCGAGCATTTTTGAAATCAATTCTGCAGTCTCGTAATCGCGGACGCCGAAAAACTGCCGGAGCTGTGCACTGCCCAAGAAACTTTGCAGCGCATCAGCGCCATAGTTCCGCTTGATTTGCGCCAGGTCTTGGAAGAACGCCCAAGCGCGCACGCCCGCGCCACGACCAAAAGTGAAGGCGTGAAGCAGCGCTTCGAAGTTGCCGAGCTGACCGGCTTCGTCGATCAGCATGGTAATGCGGGGGGCGTCCGGCTTTCGTGACTTGTAGAGCATCGCGCTTGTGAAAAAGCAGCGCAGCAGCGGCGACCAGATACCCACATACTCATGCGGCACATTGATGAACACGCAAGAGGGTTCCCGAGACCCGTTCCCGAGTGATCAGGGTCGGTCAGTGCCAGTGCACCGTTTGGCCGTTGCATCACCAGATCAGGGGAGCCTTCAAGCTCCCCCGACACCCCCATGACCAAGGGGCATTCGCGCCCCTTTGGATACCCTCGACCAACCGTTCGCCGATTGGATGCCGTCAGGGCTTTCGCGCCCTGAACCACGACAAAGGGAGCCTTCAGGCTCCCCTTGACCCCATGAGCAGGGGCGTGCCTGCCCCTTGCAACCCAGCCTCCCCCGAAGCACCAACAGGACATGCAGGCACAAAAGCTGTGCCTGTCTCGACATTACCCCTGGATTCAATGGACAGGCTGTGCTAGCTTTGGAAAAATCAGGAGGCTAGTGAAACAGCACATGCGATTAGAAGCCAGTTTAGCAGCAATGCCCGCCACTAAAAACATAAGTACAAAGGCGATCTACTCGATGATGGACTTATTTGCAGGCTGTGGCGGCCTGTCTCTTGGATTTGAAAACAGTGGCTTTACGCCTGTATTTGTTAATGAGTTAAACGAAGATGCTATCTCTACGTATTTAATCAACCGCAATCATTCACTCGGCGGGTTGCTTTTTGCGGATAATCCCGATTTTCGCTGTAATGACGCTCACGAACTAAAAAAGAAAAAACTGGAACAGCTCCAATCAGATTGGGCGATACTCCCCGAGGTTCGTTATAGCCTCGACCGGCTTTCATCTGCCCGCGCGGGTGGCGGAAGCAACCTCGACATAATTGCAGGCGGGCCACCATGTCAGGGCTTTTCGGGCATAGGACATCGTCGGTCATACGGCGTCGACAAAATCGACCTCCCTTCAAACCACCTCTATGGACGCATGGCGGAAATTATCCGCACGCTACGACCAAGAATATTCCTTTTCGAAAACGTTCGCGGGTTGCTCAATTCGAAATGGGAACGCGAGGGCGGCGAGTTAATTTGGCCTCATGTGCTCAGCGAGTTTCGCAGCATCGCTGGCTATGAGGTGCGATGGAAACTTGTCCATGCCCGAGATTATGGCGTGCCGCAGAATCGGCCTCGGGTGCTTATGGTCGGGGTTCGCAAGGACGTCGTAGAGGCCAGCTCTCTATTAAATCCCGAAGCACACCCAGAGGATGCCGTTTTGTGTGGCTTCTTACCGAAACCGCGCCCCAACGAATATCCTCACCTTGAGGATCTTCTAGGTGACCTAATCGATCCAGCAGCGGCGCGAAAACTGAGGAGCGGCGACTTCCCTGATGGCCGTTTCGAAACCACGAAATACCCGCATGATGCAAAGACCGAAATTCAGCGCCTCCTGCGCACCCCGCCGCCTCATTGGCCGAAGGGGAAAGCCGTCGAGTTGACGGATCAGGAATACAGCAAGCACAAGCCGAACGTCGTCGCAAAATTTGACGCCATGCTGAAATCGGGCGGAGAAATTCCCGAAGAATTTCAGACGCGGAAATTCTCACAGCGTCTTTTGCGTCGCAGGTGGGGCAATCAGGGGCCAACTATCACTGCAACCACTTTACCCGATGACTACGTGCACTATTCGCAGCCGCGCATTTTGACGGTACGCGAATGGGCACGGCTTCAGCTTTTTCCAGATTGGTATCGTTTTACAGGCAAGCGGACGACAGGCGGAATTCGTCGCGCAGGCAATCCGCGCGCAGGAATATTCGAACGCGAGGTGCCTAAATATACCCAGATTGGGAACGCTGTCCCTGTAGAGTTGGCGGAGCGCGTAGGGCAGCATTTGAAGCAAATTCTCGACGATGCTTTGGGCGAAAGGTAACAGTCGAGGATGCCGCTCCGGAAGCTCACAGAGTTAGAACGACAACGACTTGAGAGGCTGACCGCCGAGGCGATTGACGTGACCTTGCTCCAGCCTACGCGCACGGGACTGGAAAAATCGATTCTGGACGCCACTGCCCCGGTTCGAAATTATCTCTTAGAAAACGATCTGCACGATTATCAGACGCAAGGACAGGGAACCGCGCATCGCGTTTATATTGATGCCAGGCTTTTAGGCGTCGAGGTGGCTACCGCTTCTCGCGCGTCACTATATCGACCCGAAACAAAAACAGGCGACCCGCGTATCTGGTTCAAAGGATTGCCCGATTACGCCCACCCCGATGACATGATTGCCATCACCTCCCATGAGGGGCGACTACTACTCATCAACTTGACTCAGATCGACATTGTACAGGTGCTCGACAATCGCCGCGAAGGTGCATTGTGGGAAGCCCTTCAGGCCATCAGCGGTGAGGCCAGAGAAATCTCTGATGAGTTGCTTGCCCGCCTTCGCGAAATTGCCGCCCGTGGATTGCTCGCATCGGTCATGGAGGATCGCGCAGATACTGCAATCGGGCGCACTTTGGAGGCCGCGCTTGGCATCGATATGAATGCCAACCGAGCGCCTGATTATCGAGGGATTGAGTTGAAATCATACCGGCGAGCTGCCCGCGCTTCACGGGAAAATCGTAAAACGCTTTTTGCGCGGGTGCCGAACTGGGGAATAAGCAAATTCAAAAGCAGCGCCCAAATCCTTGACGCCTTTGGCTACCAACGGGCGGATGCTTTCAAACTGTATTGCACCACATCGACTCAGCGACCGAATTCGCAAGGCCTGTTTTTCCGCTTGAATGAGAACTCCGCTCAGCTTGATGAATGCTCTACCAATGCTGAAATCGGGGCTTTTGCATCGTGGTTGATGGGTGACCTACGTCAAGCCTTGCTTGAAAAGCACAACGAAACATTTTGGATTGGCGGCACGTCGCAAATGGTCAATGGCCGCGAGCATTTCCGCTTTCTGGACGTGTTACACACACGAAGGCCCATTCTTTCGCAATTTGATATCTTACTGGAGCAAGGCGAGGTCACAATGGATCACCTCATCAAGCGCAATGCGCAAGGGCGTGTTTCCGAGAAAGGCCCGTTGTTCAAGATCAACACTGCTGCGCTTGGACTTCTATTTCCGCCGAGTCAGCGCTACGATTTGAACTAGAGAGGTAACCGTATCTCATTTCTGGCTGTTCGCGTTTGCTCGCTTAGGAAAGCGCCTATTCTAAACCCTCACCCTGAGTTTTAATCGAAAAGTGGTGGACGCCGTTTGTCTTCAATATGTGTGTTTAGGAAAATTGTTGGCAGTTGCTATCGGCGTCGCAATGCGATTATCTTAATAGAGACAACCGCGAATAAATACAGAGGCGCTTATGTTACATGAAGTCATAGTCGCTAGTACCGCCAGCTATTCAGATTCTGGTCAACGGCTAGACGGCCTTAAACAAGTGAATTTCATATTTGGGGCCAATGGCTCTGGAAAGACTAGCATATCGCGCGTGATTGCCAACCCTAACGATTATGCGAAAAGTTCGTTATCTTGGCTTAGGGGCAGCGCTCTCGACCGCCGCGTCTTTAACTGTGATTTTTCTGCCAAAAATCTAACTGGATCGACGACGCCCGGAGTGTTTACGCTGGGCGAGGAAAACGTCGAGACGAAAGCTAAGATTGAGGCGGCGAGGACGGAGATATCACGCTGCCGGAACGGCATTTCTGGCCTCATGGACGTCCGGGACGGTGTAGATCGCAAGAGCGGAAAAAACGGTGAACTGGTCACGCTTCGCGACAATTTTGAATTGCAGTGTTGGGCTTATAAGACCGCCCATGACGCACACTTTGCAAACGCATTTGAAGGCCTGAGAAACAATAAGGCTAAATTCTGTGATCGCGTCCTTAGTGAGTACGCGGAAAATGATGCGGCGGTTCACGAACTCGACGTTTTAAAGGATCGGGCTTCCACTATTTTCGAAAAGGGCGTTGCCAAAGTTGAAGCAATTCCAGTTATTTCGCTTCAGGACCTTATTAGCCTCGAAGGCGATCCGGTGCTGGCGAAGAAGGTTATCGGCAAAGAGGATGTTGATGTTGCTGCCCTAATTAAGAAGCTCGGCAACAGCGATTGGGTCAAGCAGGGTCTCGCTTATGTAGGCGGTCAGGACGATCTTTGCCCTTTCTGCCAGCAGGGTATGCCTCACCGACTCGTCGATCATCTCAACGAATATTTCGACGAAACCTATTTGGCCGATCTCTCGGCTATCGATCGGCTCGATACTGCATATGCCGAGTTCGCGCGCGCGGTGCTGGAGCGCTTGGCGCTTTTGGCCGCAAACGTGCACCGCTACATAGACGCCACGCTTTTGCAGGCGGAAATCGACCGCTTGACCGACCGCCTAGCGCTCAATGTCCGACTGATTGCGGGAAAGAAAAAGGAGCCAAGCACCCCAATCTCCCTAGAGGCGCTCACGGAAATCGAAAGTGGCATTGCCGTCATTCTCGATAGGGCGCGGTCCGAAGCGGTCGCTCACAACGTTATGGTCGATAATCTTGAAGCCGAAAAGGCCAATCTCACGAATGAGATTTGGAAATATGTCCTCACGGAAGGCAAGGACGTTATTGAATCATATCAAAAGACGAAGGACAGTTTAGAAAAGGCAGTTGCAGGCCTCACGGCTGGCATTGATAAATTCGAAGAACAGCAGCGGGTGGCCACAGCGGAACTCATAGCCTTAGAAAAGTCCATCACAAGCGTTCAGCCGACCGTCACAGAGATAAACCAGACGCTTGCTTCATTCGGCTTCACGAATTTTGCGCTCGCGACTGCTGGTGAAAGCGAGAGCGATTACAAGATCGTCCGTCGCGACGGATCGGACGCTGCTACAACTTTGAGTGAAGGCGAGCGCGGTTTTATTACCTTCCTCTATTTCTATCACCTAGTTCGTGGAAGTATCACGCAGACGGGTACAAGCACGGAACGCATCGTCGTGTTCGACGACCCCGTGTCGAGCTTGGATAGTGACGTCCTCTTTATCGTTAGTTCGCTAATTCGGAAGATGGTCGATGAAGCGATTGATGGCTCAGGTCAAATCAAGCAGGTCATTATCCTGACCCATAACATCTATTTCCACAAGGAAGTCTCCTTTGATTCAAAGCGTGGAGCGGATGTGTGCAGGAGCCATGAAACTTTCTGGGTCGTGCGGAAGGCGGACGATGTCTCCCAGCTCATTCGCCACGTCAACAACCCCATCAAAACGTCATACGAACTTTTATGGGCCGAAGTGAAAAACGAGAACAGGTCCAAAGCCACTATTCAAAACACTCTTCGCCGCATCCTCGAAAATTACTTTAAGATTCTTGGAAACACTGACTTTAACGACATCGTCGATAAATTCGAAGGGCGAGACAAGATCATATGCGGATCATTGTTTTCTTGGGTCCATGACGGCTCGCACAGTTTCAACGACGATTTGTATCTCACCACAGATGACAGCGTGATCGACCGTTACCTCACCGTCTTTAGACAGATTTTTGAGAAGACCGATCACATGGGCCACTATCGGATGATGATGGGTGATGAGGCGTCCGTCGCACAGATCGCGGTCAATCAGAACACGCCTGGCGACCCAACGTACGGCTCCGCTGCTGCTGCGTGATTGTTGGGATTTGAGGCGCAGAGGCATTCGTTGACGCATGGTTGCGCGATGCCGCCCAATCGGCGGCATGGCGATGCACCCAACAGGCTTCACGCCAGCTTGCGGTCTTCTGAGCGCAATCAACTGCGTAGTTATCTAACGGTGCAGGAATACGTTCCTAAGTCTAAAACATTGCAATTACATAACTAATGTGCTATAAAACTGCCAACATTAACAAGGCAGGAGAGAATGAGTAACGACGTATTACAAGCAATTGCAACAGACATTGAATTAAGTAAGGCTTTTGAATCGGCTGGAAAGCTCATCAAAGGCTTCAAAGGTGAGTATAGCTTTTATCACCTTGACCGCCGGAATCCACAGACAGACGTTATGGTGAGCAGTCTCGTCATCGGCGCAGAGAATGATCCTTATTCATGCTCGCTAACATGCAAATATGAAGACGATGAAGGTTTCCCAGCATATAATCAAACCGCTCGCGGCAAGATAATTCCAACCGAACCTCTGCGCGCTTTGGCGCTTTTGATGTGCAACGGTAGGCCAACAACTTTGCACGTCGATCTTGCGCATACGGCCATGGTGAAAGAGGGCGTTCGCAACATGACCGGCGTGATGATGATCACTGAGCAGGAAGCCGAGGGGCGCATCGCGCAGCCATCAATTGCTTCGCCGTTTTATGCGGTGCGATCCGATTTGCCAGTCTATCCTTTGGTCATGCCTGCGGCTGATGTAAGACTATCATCTGCGAAGCGGGTGCTCTTCGGTCAGCCAAAATAGCAGCCATAGACGGCGCATCAACAAATAGACTTCATGCAAGCTTGCGCTGTTTCCAGCGCAAGCTTTTTTATTTGTTGAAGCGTTCACGGCCCACGCGGGCGGCAAGCCAGTTCAGCTTGCACGTTTTCGAGCGATGCGAGCGCGTTGCGGCGCTCGGCGCTTTCGGGCGCGCTGTTAGCCAGTGCGTTGAACAGATCGCGGATGAGCGCGTGCAGTTCACGGGTTGAGCGCGTTGTCAGTTCGAAGCGAGTGACGATTTTCATATTGACCTCCAAATGTTTTGAAGGCCCCGACCACCGGAGCCTTTCCGGCTCGGGCAGCACAATCACCAAGGGAAGCGTCCGGTGGTTGGGGGATGGAAAAACAGGCCGGAGGGCAGGAGGAAATGAGGCGCGTGCTCGGAACGGGCGGCGGCATAAACCCTGAAAAAGGCGCTACCTAGCCAAAATTGCCAGTTTCGTAGTATGATTTGGTCATGAATTCACGTGGCCAAAGCGGCAATGTTCTATTTTTGATTTTGATTGCAGTCGCGCTTTTTGCGGCATTGTCTTACGCTGTTAGTAATTCTAACCGTGGCAGTGGCGATGTATCAGCACAAAAGGCAGCAATTCTAGCTGCGAGTGTAATCCAATATGCCGATTCAATTTATGGCGGAATATCGCGGCTTCGACTTGGGCAAAAGTTTGATCAGGTTTATTTTTCAGCAACACCGCAAGGTTCTGGTACTGTCTATCTAGGAAATAACGTCACATCTACAGGTAAAATAGTCGGTTTGTTTAATGGTCAGGCAGGGGTCCTGCCGTCTAACGCCTTCCCAGATGTGGATGCATTTGTCGATAAAACCGACATTAAAGCCAAGGTTATTCTTTTTATTAAGCCCGCAAGCGATTTATTTGGTAATGAAATCGGCACTTTTGCTGATGATACTTACATTGTAATTAGACACCTAAAAAAAGAGGTCTGCGCCGCAATTAATTTTAAGGCAACTGGAAGTGATGTAATTCAAACAGGAACGTCAGTAAGCATCTCGGGGTATCAGGTTTCATGGTCGCGTGATTATCTGGGTGCAGAGGCATTTTCTAGCGGGGTGGGTGCTACAAAGTTGTTGCTTAGTGATGGAATCTGCTTGTATCAATTGACTTCGGGTGCAACATATAATTACTATAAAATTATTGATGTCAAGTGATAATTGATATCATTATAATGATCCTATTCCAATTGATCAGGCCGTGATCACGCAAAATTATATCCTGTCTTTTTACGAGCTTAGTCTCTATCATAATCTCGCGACCGATCTTTCGGTTTGCGCTCCCGCAGCGCTTTGATCCGATCTTGTGCCGATTGCGGGCGAGGGTTTGTAGCCTGCCCAAATTGCCCCGCCAGTCCGTCGCGCTTTTTCGGTTGGCGCAGTTCGCCATAGCGATGAAGATCACGATGCAATTCGCGAAGGCGATTGGCTTGCGCGTGGCGTAGCTCGCGGATTTGATTCTGTAGCGCTTGGCGTTCGCGCATTTGTGCGCTCACCAAAAGGTGACGTTGCTCGCGGTCGCGTTGCAGCGACCAATATGCTTCCAGCTCGTTCTGAGCTTTCACCTTTGCGTGTTCGCCGGTGAGCCTGTCCCACAGTCCACCCAGACCCTTGCGCAGCCGTTCGGCGCGGGCTTGAGTTTCAGCCTTGAGGCGTTCGGCTTGGCCATGATCCAGTTTGGCGCGTTCCGCATCATGCAGGGCTTTCAGACGCAGCCGCTCTTGCTCGACCGGTTTCATGCGCTCGGTAAATTCCTGTTTGGCTTCCGCGATGAAGGATTTGATTTTCGGTTCGATATGCTGGGCGATATGCGCGCGGGCTTGTTCGACCGATTGGAGTGTTGCCGGATCACCGAGGCGACCGGCAACTTCCTTTGCAGGCTTGCCGATCATGCGGGCAATGGAGAGCACTTCGCCATCATAGGTAACGGCGACATGACCGCGCCGATCACCACGCGCGAGATACAGCCCGCGTTCCTGCAAGGCGCTGGCAAAGGCTTGCGATGAGTCAGACGCCGCCCAGCATTCCTGCATCAGGGCTTTCATGTCCTTCGTATTGTGACCGTGGCGCTTGGCCTGTTGCCATTCGTCCAACGTGAAGTTGCGCGGATCACGTTCCTTGGAATCGATGAACCCGCGCGGCATCTTCCAGCCGTTCTCGATATAGAGTTCCTTCGACACATCGCGCAGCTTGAGCTTGAAGTGCGGCAGCGGCACCGCCGTCATGCTTTCGGCATCAATCCGGCTCCACACCGCATGGCAGTGGCGACGGCCTTCCTTTTCGTGGAACACGACAATGCGTGGTTGGTCAGTCAGGCCATTGCGCGCTTCGATCTTCGCCAAGGCTTGCTCGAACACCTCAATCCGCACGTTTTCAGTTTCGGGCGGATTGAGCGACACCGAGAACAGAAACTGCCTGCACTTCGTCCCACGGCTCACCGCATACGCTTCGTGCATCGCGTCCATCACATCATCCGAGATGAACCCGCGCACTTCGTGAATCTCAACACGCTCATTCTCAGTGGTTTTGAGGAGGTGCGCCCCAAGCTGCTTTGCGCCGCCGCGTTGTGATGCTTTGAGGATCATAGAGCGGGCGGCTTTGGTTTGGCGCGTGGGGGACGATACCGACCATGCAGCGATGGCGGCGTTTCAGATTTGCCAGCAGTCTCAGACGCCGATGATGCAAACTCCATATGAAGCGACGTAGATTCTGATTTGCTGGACTTCCCATCGACAAGGCCGAGCGCCACCATCAGCATATGGCGGATGGAGGCGATATCGCGGCAGGCACCCTTCAATGCCGTTTCCGTGTCCGGCGTCATTGCAAGGGAGCCGGTGTTAGCGGCATGGGCGAGTTGGTTCAGATTATTGGCGAGGCGCGATTGCCCGAGCATCGCGAGCACGCTTGCTAACGCTTTTTGATCCTTGACCGGAAACTTACCCCGACGACGGGGGGTCGCTTTCGATCCATCGAAAATGCGTTCCCGCACATAAGCCCCGAGCGATAGACCCGCCGCGTCGCGCTCAAGCTGCGCCCGTTCCTCAAAGCTGAGGCGGAGCGAGAAGGGCGGCAGAATTGGCTCTTTGGTTGCCATCATACATCCATCAACAAAAAACCCACCCCGCCGAAGCGGGATGGGCCTTGGTTATCCTTTCTGTCCTGCCTTCCGCTTAGCGGCTGGCGGGGTGTTCTGGTTCAGACTGGTGAAGCGTAGTACGTCATTCCAGTCGCCGAGAATCTTGAATATTGAGTTCGAAGTTTCGGCGCTAAGGTGCGCCATTTTGGACCTGTAAAGATTTGGTTCTGGTTACTTTTCTCTCATCATGCCACCCTGGCCTCGAAAGGCAAGGAACTGAGGCCGCCCAGATATGAGTGGTGTCCTTTCGGGCGTTGCGTTCTGATATCCTTCGAGCAGTCCTACCCACACCAACGAAGCCGCGGATTTGTTACGTCAAGCTTTGCCAGCGCCCTTCCGATCGCTGGCTTGGCCGATATCGCCGCGAACCAGCGCTCGACATTGAGCGCCTCGCTGTAATCGACCTCGGCGAAGGCGCGGCGCCAGATCCAGCCGGAGGTCGCGATATCGGTGATCGAATAATCGTCGCCCGCCAGCCACTCGGCCTCCGCAAGACGTCCGTCGAGCACGCACATGTTGCGTTTGGTTTCGGTGTAGAAACGGTCGATGGCGGCTGGCGCGCCAGGTCGCCGACAGCCGAATCGTCATTGTGATAATTTCCACGCGGGTTGCCGAGTGTCTTCCGGGCAACGTCCACGTCGCGATCGTGCAAATGCTCTTTCCGGCACGCTGATTCCAATCATTCGAGAGAAGATAAAGCCTGACAGCATCATCCTTTCTGAAAGCTTCAGAAACTCTGATTTGCTCGATGTCTAGGAGTTCTGCCACGTGCGGATGAACCATTCCAAGCTATTCTCCGACCAGCGCAACCACATCAACGGTATCGAGAACTTCTGAAATTAGGCCAAGCGGCACCTGGGAGGCCACAACGGCAACCCGCGCCAGCACTTCACAAAGGGGCTGAGGCATGTAATTCGGCCTTTAACACCCGACCCTCTGAATCTGGCAAGCAGGTTTCCGGAATGCGAATTATGGCGTGACATGGCCGAAAATGTTGGGATGCCGATCGCCGTCTTCGCCTGTCAGCATTCTTTCAAAGATTCTGGAACGATTTGTTCATACTGACCGTTTGAGATAATCCACCAATGCCCTGACCTTGCGCGAAACATAGGCGTTGGACGGGAATAGAATCCATGCTGCAGTGTCGAAGTGGGCGGCGGTCGCTTCCCATTCCGGCAGCAGATCAACCAGCGCGCCGCTACCAAGATCGGCGGCCACCATCCAGTCTGCCAGAAGCGCTGGCCCCATCCCGTCCAGCGCCGCACGGCGAATGGCCGCAGGACTCGAGATCGCCAAGCGGCCCTCCACTGCGACCTGTTGGGTGTCTCCACCGCGCCGGAATGACCACATCGAGCGGTAACCGGGCAGCGTTAGCAGCAGACATTGCCGCTCCGCGAGATCCCCGGGTTCGGCAAGGGCGCCCGCATGATCGAGGTAAGCCGGGCTCGCGATCACCCGGTAGCGGGTGTCCATCAGCCGGGTCGCGATCAGATCCCCGCTGGGCCGGACCGCAAGCCGCAGCGCCAGATCGATCCGTTCCGCCGCAATATCGACCACCGCGTCGGTCAGCACGGCTTCGATCGCAATATCCGGGAACTCTGCCATGAAGCGCTTCAGGCGCGGGGTGAGCCAATGGACACCGAAGGCAGTCGATGCGGTAATACGGATCAGGCCGTTGGGCTGGGTGAGCGCATCGCTGGCCTCTTGGCGTGCCGTATCGAGCTCCGCTACCAGCGTCAGCGAGCGTTGCAGATAAATCGATCCGGCTTCAGTCAGGTGCAGCCGCCGTGTGGTGCGATCAAAGAGGCGGAAACCCAGTTCCCGCTCAAGCCCGGCGATCGTGCGCGAGATAATCGAAGGGTCGACCTGCTGTTTGCGCGCAACCGCCGCAAAGGACCCTTCGAATGCGACATCGGCGAAGCATTTGAGCGCCGCAAGGGAGATTTCACCCTGAATCATTCGTGCAATATCTACATGAAAGAAGGGCAGTTGGCAATGTTTCCGATTGATATTGCTGGTTCCATAATCTGCTCCATCAATAAGGAGACCATGATGAATACTATCGCCCATTCTTACGGCCCGGGCGGCTATGGCGAAGGCGGGCCGCTGCAGAGCTTCGACTTCATGCGGCCCTATCTGACGATGATCCTCAACGTCATCGGCATCGAAGAGGTCACGAGCGTCGCTGTCGATGCCACCACGGCCGATGCCACCACGGCCGATGCGGCGATGGTCGCAGCGATCGCGGAGATCGAATGTCATTTTACCGATGCAGGAGCGGTCTGATGCTGGTCCCTAACATCGATTTGTCCGGCCAGACGGCGGTTGTCACTGGTGCCAGCCGCGGGATTGGCGAAGCCACCGCCAGGCGCTTTGCCCAGGCTGGTGCCAATGTGGCGCTGTTGGCGCGCTCAGCGACTGCAATCGCCAAGATTGCCGAAGAGATCGGGCCGCGTGCCCTTCCCGTCGCGTGCGACGTGGCGGACTGGGAGTCCGTGCGGGCAGCAATGGCCCACAGCGTCGAGCGGTTCGGGGCCATCGACATCTTGGTCAACAATGCCGGCGTGATCGATCCGATCGCCCGGATCGAGGATGTCGATCCCGAGGGGTGGGGCCGTGTTGTCGACATTAACCTCAAGGGGGTTTTCCATTGTACTCGCGCCGCGCTCCCGCTGATGAAACGCGGCGGCGGCGGGACGATCATCAACATCTCGTCGGGAGCCGCCACCAGCGCACTGGAGGGTTGGTCGCATTATTCGTCGACCAAGGCTGCGGTGCTGATGCTTACGCGCTGCGTGCACAAGGAAGAAGCGGGCAACGGCATCCGGTGTGTCGGCCTGTCGCCCGGAACGGTCGCTACGCAGTTGCAGCGGGAGATTGCAGCGGCCGGGATCAACCCGGTTTCGAAGCTGGCATGGTCGGACCACATCCCCGCAGAGTGGGCGGCCGAAGCGGTCGTATGGCTGACAAGCGAGGCTGCACGCGAACATGATGGCGGTGACTTCTCGATCAAGACCGACGCCGGTCGTGCCGCTGTGGGGCTGCCGTCGCTCTAGGCGAAGTCTGACGTTTCATGGCGGCGCTAGAGTAGCGCAAAGGGCGGCTCATATTCGTCACGTTTATCCAGCGTGGCCAATTTTCGCCGGAACTTTGCTGCTGCCGGTTTCGTTAAGGGCTAAATACCCTCGAAAGTATCTCTCTTGAAATATCCATTGATAATGTCCGCTATTGGCCTGCTGGCTGCCTGTCAGCAATCCGACCGTCCAGCTGAAAACGACGAAGCGCCCTCCGCCGAGAGTGTAAAACCAGCTTTTGCTTTTCAGGAAGGCAAGGGCAACGTGCCCGTCGTGCCTGCCGCGATGGAAATGCTGCCGGTCCAAATCGCGCTATCACGTCTTGGTTTCTCTCCGGGCGTTATCGACGGCAAAGACGGTGAATCCCTCGGAATCGCTATTCGGGGATTTCAGGCGGCGAACGATCTGGAGGAAACCGGCGAACTAGATGAGGACACTAAGGCGGCTTTGGGTCGCTCGCCATCGGTTCCGGTTACCCGATTGGTTGTCATCCCGGCAGACTTCGCCAATCAGCAATTTTTCCCCGATCTGCCGAAGGATGCAGCTGAACAGGCCAAGCTGCCGGCGCTCGGTTATCGCAATTTAATGGAGGCGCTGGCGGAGCGGTTCCACACCACGCCCGAAACGCTGATTGCTCTCAACTCGCCCGACACCCTGATCGGCGCGGGCAAGACCATTGTCGTGCCGAACGTCGCCGAAGTCATGCCGCCACGCGCCGATGATGCCGAGCGCGGTTGGGACAAGTCGCTGGTGATGCTCGGTGTCGCCCCGGAACAGCCTGTGGCGGACAAGATTGTGGTGGACAAATCGGGTGGCTGGTTGCGAGCTTATGGAGCAGACGAAAAGCTGATCGCTCAATTCCCGGTTACCACCGGTAGCTCGCGCGACCCGCTTCCCTTGGGCAACTGGAAGGTAAACGGCGTCGCCCGCAATCCCGATTTCCATTACAACCCCAAGCTCTTCTGGGATGTCAGCGACAGCAAGGACAAGCAGCTATTGAAGCCCGGCCCGAACAACCCGGTGGGCGTGGTCTGGATCGATTTGTCGAAGCCGCATTACGGCATTCACGGGACGCCCGAACCATCAACCATTGGCCGCGCCGAGAGTCACGGCTGTGTGCGCCTGACGAACTGGGACGCAGCGAAACTGGCCGGGATGGTCAAACCGGGAGTGAAGGTCGTCTTTCAGGCCTGACCGCGCAATGCCACCCGGTCGGCCCAATGCGCGTGAGTGCCACTCGAAATCTTGTGAGGCAGGGCGATGCGGCACACCGGGCCTTCGGCAAAACGTTTGCAGTCGATGAGGATGCATTCCGACGTGCCGCGATTTTCGTCGGTGATAAAGCTGACCAAATACCCGTCATCTTCTTCGGTTGCACCAATCCGCGGCGCGAAGGGTGCCTCGCTGCCATAGCGGCCGTCCTCAAGCATAATATCCCATGACTCGCCGGTGTGCAGATCATGCTTCACAAATCCGGTGAACAGGAACCAGCCGGGCTTTGACGTGGTGCTATAGGCATAGCGATAGGGCAGCCCGCGAAATCGTTCGTTCATCATGCCGAATTCGAGAATCCGGTCGTCGAGCCGCTCCTCCTGGGTCGTGCCATCGGCAAGGTTGAACCGCCAACGATGCAGCTTGGGCTTGAAGCTATGCTCGTCGACATAGGCCATCATATGCGCATATTCGCCTCCGCCTTCGATTGGGGCCGGATAAGGATCTTCCTCGAAATAGCCATCGAGTATGACTTCGTCTCCATCCTCATAGGCGTTGACAAAATGCAACACGAAAGTCGGATCGGCCTCGAACCAGCGGATCTCTTCGGGCTGGCCATAACGCGGGATTAGCGCGAAGCGCGACGGCAGCCCCTCGTGCAACCGCGTAACATGGACATCGCGCTTCAATAATTCTGCGTCCCAGAACAACGGAAAATCGCACAATATCGACCAGTTCGGCGTGAACATCATATCGTGCGGCAGGCGCGGCCCGGGGAGTGGCACCGGCACATAATGCGCAAGCTTGCCGTCGGAACCGACCACACCATAATGCATGTAAGGCGCGTGTTTCGAGTAATTGAAAAACAGCAGCTCGCCGGTGCGTTCGTCCACCTTGGGATGCGCCGAAATGCCGTCGAGCGGCACCCATGAAGCGAGGCCTTCCTGCTCCAATGTTTCGGGATCAAGCACATAGCCCTCGCCGCATTGATAGAAGGTCGAAACTGCCTTGCCCGCGTGAACGATAATGTCGGTGCTCGATGAATCCTTCAGCCCACCATGCGCGCCAAAGCCGGGGCGTTTCGATGTCCCCATCCGGTCCATCAACCCGCCCCATAGCGAGCCACCGGCGTCCTGTTCGGCCTGAAAGCAACGCGTGCGGACGAAACGGTTGCGATAGCTGGCCTTGCCGCCCGAAAAATCGATCTGGTGGATCATCCCGTCGCCGTCAAACGGGTGATAGCGGCCCAGCGGCTGGTGCAGTTGGTTTTCCGTGTTGCGGAAATAGACGCCGTCGATGTCGGTAGGGATTGCGCCCTCGATCACCTCGAGGTCGAACGCCGTCACCTCCTCATGCTGCGGCGTCCACGCGCCGTTCAAATAGGGATGGTTGCTGGGTTGCAGCGTCGCTTTGACCGGAGGCAATTTTTCGACGAGCATGACTTCTCTCCTGCCCCTCAGCCTAAGTCGAAAGTCACCCCTTGCGCAAGCGGCAGTTCGTTCGAGTAATTGATCGTGTTGGTCGCGCGCCGCATATAGGCTTTCCACGCGTCAGAACCGGACTCGCGCCCGCCGCCGGTTTCCTTTTCGCCACCAAACGCCCCGCCGATTTCTGCGCCCGAGGTACCGATATTGACGTTGGCGATGCCGCAATCGCTGCCTGCGGCCGACAGGAACCGTTCGCACTCGCGGATGTCGGTCGAGAAAATCGAGGACGACAGTCCTGCACCGACGCTGTTCTGCAAGGCGATAGCTTCGTCCAAATCGGTGTAACGGAAGATGTAAAGCACAGGGGCAAAGGTTTCGCGCAATGCTGGACCTACATGCTGTGGCATCTCGGCCAATGCCGGACGGACATAGACACCATCGCAAGTCACGCGTTCGCCGCCCGCAATGGTCGCGCCGAATGCGGCAGCCTCAGCCACCGCAGTCTGCATGGCTTCATAGGCATGTTCATCAATCAACGGCCCCGCCAGATTGCTGCTGTCAAGAGGGTCGCCTATCGCCATTGATGCTGCTGCGGATTTGAGCGAACTCACAAAGCTGTCGTAAATCGCTTCATGCACAAACAGCCGCCGCAGGCTGGTGCATCGTTGTCCACTGGTACCGAACGCCGAGAACAATACGCCGCGCAAAGCCAAGGCGGCGTCGGCCTTGTCGCTGATTATCGCAGCGTTGTTGCCGCCGAGTTCCAGAATAGTTTTGGCAAAGCGCGCCGCCGCGACCTGCCCGACCTTGCGGCCCATCGCAATGCTTCCGGTGGCTGAAATCAGTGCGATGCGTTCATCGGCGACCAATGCCGCCCCGACATCGCGACCGCCCTGCACAACCTGCGATAGATGTGCCGGAGCATCGCCAAATTGGGTGACCACCTGTTCAAAAATCGCCTGCACCGCAACCGCCGTTAGCGGCGTTTTTTCCGACGGCTTCCAGATCACGCTGTTACCGCACACCAATGCCAGCGCGGCATTCCAAGCCCATACCGCGACCGGAAAGTTGAACGCGCTGATAATCAAAGTCGGTCCCAACGGGTGCCATTGTTCCATCATCCGGTGGCCTGGCCGCTCGCTCGCAATCGTAAGACCATGAAGTTGCCGCGACAGACCGACCGCGAAGTCGCAGATGTCGATCATCTCCTGCACTTCGCCCAAACCTTCGGACAATGGCTTGCCGCATTCGATGGTGACAAGGCGGGCGAGGTCGTTTTTATGCTCGCGCAAGGCATTGCCGAACAGTCGGACGAGTTCGCCGCGACGAGGTGCGGGGAAGGTGCGCCATGCGAGGAAGGCTTGCGTGGCGTTGGCACAGGCGTGGTCAATGTCAGACGGCGTTACTTCGGCAACTGAACCGATCTGGCTGCCGTCGATGGGCGAGTGAGCGGCCAAACGTCCTTCAGGTTTCACTTTGAGCTTATTGAGGAGTCGTTCCGTTTCGCTCGCTAAATTCACATGCAATCCTTCCCGTTGTCACCCCCGACTTGCTCGGGGGTCCATGGTCTGAATTGGCGGTTTGAGCCGAGGGCGCAGGCCATGGATTCCCGCTTTCGCGGCAATGACAACGAGAGAGGTTGATGGCAAGGGTTGCCGTTGGCTTCGCACGCTTATAAAGGCCGGATCAATTGAGGTCGCTATCTGGTCGGCCTTTCCATGGGAGATTCGCATGGCCGAAATGGCAGCTTTCGATTGGTCCGACCCGTTCCGTCTGGACGACCAGCTTACCGAAGACGAACGCATGATCCGCGATAGCGCGCATGCCTTTGCGCAAAGCGAGTTGCAGCCGCGAGTCATCGAGGCCTATCGCAGCGAACGTGATGCGCCTGATCTGTTTCCGTTGATGGGCCAGACCGGCTTATTGGGCGCGACTATCCCTGAAGAATATGGCGGCGTTGGCGCGTCCTATGTCGCTTACGGTCTGATCGCGCGCGAGATTGAGCGGGTGGATTCGGGCTATCGGTCTATGGCGTCGGTGCAATCGAGCCTGGTGATGTATCCGATTCACGCTTATGGCTCGGAGGAACAGCGCCGGAAATATCTGCCCGGTCTCGCCGCAGGAACGCTGATCGGTTGCTTTGGTCTGACCGAGCCTGATGCGGGGTCTGACCCTGCTGGAATGCGGACCTTCGCCAAAAAGGTCGATGGCGGCTATGTGCTGAACGGCAGCAAGACGTGGATTTCCAACGCGCCATTTGCCGATGTGTTTATCGTCTGGGCGAAGAGCGAAGCGCATGGCGGCGGCATCAAGGGCTTTGTCCTCGAAAAAGGCATGAAGGGCCTGTCCGCGCCCAAGATAGAGGGGAAGTTGAGCCTGCGCGCTTCGACCACCGGCATGATCGTCATGGATAATGTCGAAGTCGGCGAAGACGCGCTGTTGCCCGACGTGCAAGGCCTGAAAGGCCCGTTCGGCTGCCTCAACCGAGCGCGCTATGGCATTAGCTGGGGCGCACTGGGTGCTGCCGAATTCTGCATGCACGCCGCACGTCAATACGGGCTTGACCGGCACCAGTTCGGCAAGCCGTTGGCGGCAAACCAGTTGTATCAAAAAAAGCTCGCCGACATGATGACCGACATCGCGCTCGGCCTTCAGGCAAGCTTGCGTGTGGGCCGCCTGATGGATGAGGGCAAATTTTCGCCCGACATGATCTCGATCGTTAAGCGCAACAATGTCGGCAAGGCGCTCGATGTCGCCCGCGCCGCGCGCGACATGCACGGCGGCAATGGCATCAGCGACGAGTATCAGGTGATGCGGCATATGGTGAACCTGGAAACCGTGAACACCTATGAAGGCGCGCATGACGTCCATGCGTTGATCCTCGGGCGTGCGATCACCGGGATTGCCGCGTTCTGACAAAAAAGAGGGCCGCCGGTCGAAACGGGCGGCCCAGTTATAGGCTGTTAAGCCTGCTAGGGAGGAAAGCGTATCTCCGAAAAGACACGCCACCCGATTAGCAGGAAAATGGTAAATATTTGCTTAACGCTAACGGCCGAATTTTCGCGTCGACGCTAAACGCGTCAGCAGGTGCCGGTTTTGCGACCTTCGACCGAGAAGGAAAATGGCGAATTGTTGCGGATGCCCTGCGACTGAATGTGGATCAGCTTGCCCGATTCCTTGCGGATTGTGGTCAAGCCCTGCCCCTGGCCGTTACAGCTGTAGCTGACCGTCACCGACGTCGGCGACGAACGCACGACATAATGCTGGCAGGACGCAGTTCCATGCTGAATCTGCGTCAAACGGACCGGATCGCCAAGACATATCTGGCTTGCTGCGGCACCCGATGGGCCGCCGCCGACAGCGCGCAATTGCCATATTCCGCGCTCGATCGAATCGAGTAGCGACAGATCACCGCCTTGCGCAAACGCAAATGCGCTGCTGCCTATGGACATGCAAAGAAGGCCATATAGGCCAAGATGGGAGAGTTTCATTTTCATAAGCTTCTTGACCGTAAACCTTACGCAGTTCCAGCGAAGCGACCTTTTCTTTTTCGCGGCATAGCAGCAAACATTACAATATGCACGATAGAATGTGGTATATGAACGATGAGTGACTGATATCTTGCGACAAACGCCGAACCTCAGTTGTTGAAGCTGGCAAGACTGACCGGGAAGCGGCGCGAACAGAATTCGCAATCGACCACGATGTCGCCTGCCTCGTCCGCCATGTCGGCGCGATCTTCAGCGGGGAATTTGGCAATAACGTCGCGAATATGCGCTGGATCGCAGCGGCAGCCTTTGGCAAGAGGCGAACCGCCTTCGATCAACACTTCCTGCTCCTCGTGGAACAAGCGCCAGACGATTTCCTCCAGCGGCAACGCTGGATCGCATAGTTCATCGGCGCCGGTCGTGCCCGCCATCACCGATACATGCTCCCATTCCGGGTGATCGAGCCGGACGTGCAGCCGCTCGCGTCCTTCCTCGCCCTCCGGCAGATGCTGGACCAATATTCCACCTGCAATGCACCGGCCACCGATATGGTCGATGCCAACCCGGATCAGGGTGGGGATTTGTTCGGACTGGACGAAATAATGTTCGGCTGCATCCGATAGTGACGCGCCCTCGAGCGGCACGATGCCTTGGTAGCGCCCGCCGCCTTCGCCGACCGGCAAAGCGCGGTCGAAGGTTATCGCCAGATAGCCGGTGCCGAACAACCCGAACAGCGTCGAATCGGGTGGCAAGGCCGCGACTGAGGCCGCATCGAACTGTACATAGCCACGCAGCGCGCCGTCCTTGTAATCGCACACCAGCAACCGGATCGCGCCCTTGGTCTGCGCCTGCATCGTCAACTGGCCATCGGCTTGCTTGAGCGATGCGCCAAGCAGAGCGGTCAGCACCAATGCCTCGGCCAGCGTCTTTTCGATCAGCGGCGGATAGGCGTGGGCCGCCAAAATCTCGTTCAACACCTCGTCAAGCCGCACCAGCCTTCCGCGCGCGTGGCGGTCGGGCAGTGAAAAGCGAAGAGGCTGGTCGCCAAAAGTTTCGGGCTGCGATGCCATCAGAGCAAGCCGAAGCACCAGAGCAATATCGATTTCTGCGCATGGAGGCGGTTTTCCGCCTCATCCCAGATCAGCGACTGCGGCCCGTCGATGACCGCATCGGTCACTTCCTCGCCGCGATGCGCGGGCAGGCAATGGAGGAATTTGGCATCGGCTTTTGCTGTCGCCATCAATCGCTCGTCGACCTGATAGGGCATCATCGCCGCAATCTTGTTGTGCGCATGCTCCTGACCCATCGACACCCAGGTATCGGTGACGACGATATCAGCGTCCGCGACCGCCTCAACGGCATCGCGCGTCACGGTAACGTCCGAACCAGCAGCCCTCGCACGATCGATGAAAGCCGCGTCGCAATCATAGCCTTGCGGCACCGCGATTCGGACGTTGAACTTGAATAATCCCGCAGCCTCGACAATCGAGTTCAGCACATTATTGCCATCGCCAAGCCACGCTATTTCGAGTCCCGGCAATGCCTTTCCATGTTCAATGATGGTCAGAAGGTCGGCGACGATCTGGCACGGGTGCGACAAGTCGGTGAGGCCGTTGATCACCGGCACACTGGCATAGGCCGCAAGCTCCTCGATCTTGGCATGATCATCGGTACGGATGACGATGGCATCGACATAACGCGACAACACGCGCGCGGTGTCGGCAACGGTCTCGCCACGCCCCAGTTGCATCTGCCCGGCGGCCATGAACATGCTGTCGCCCCCCAGCTGCTTCATCGCCATTTCAAACGAAGTTCGTGTGCGGGTCGAGTTCTTTTCGAAGATCATGCCGAGCGTATGACCCGCGAGCGGCGCATCGGCATCAGCCCTGCCCTTTGGCCATCCCGCCCGCGTGGTTTTACGATCTAGCGCATCGGCGAGCATCGCCGCTATCGCATCGCCGCCAGCGTCGGACAGGTTGAGAAAATGTCGCGTCATGCCGCCTGCGGAAGCGCGTAATCCCGCGCGCCCGCCGATAACCTTTCGATGCACTCGGAAATATGGCTTTCGTCGATGACCAGTGGCGGCAGGACGCGGAAGACATTCTCGCCCGCCGCCACCGTCAGCAGACCGTGATTGTCGCGCAAGTGCGCCACGAAATCGCGGCTAACCGCCGGCTCCTTCATCTTGATCCCGAGCATGAGGCCCTTGCCCCGAATTTCTTCGAACAGATGATCGTGGTTGGGGATCAGCTGCTCGAATGCCGCGCGCAGACGGTCGCCCATCGCGGTCACATGCTCGAGAAAACCAGGCTCGGTCATGACGTCGAGGATCGCCTGCCCCGCCGCCATCGCCAGCGGATTGCCGCCATACGTCGACCCGTGCGTGCCCGCGACCATGCCCTTGGCCGCTTCTTCGGTGGCAAGACACGCGCCGAAAGGAAAGCCGCCGCCAATGCCCTTGGCTGAGGTCAATATGTCAGGCGTGATGCCATAATGTTCATAGGCCCACATCTTGCCCGTGCGGCCATAACCGCACTGAATTTCGTCGAGGATCAGCAACAGGCCATGATCGTCGCAAGCCTTGCGCAGTCCCTGGATGAACTCGACCGTCCCAGCGGTCATCCCGCCTTCGCCTTGCACCGTTTCGACAAGGAAACCTGCGGTCTCATCATCGATCAATGCCAGCGCAGCTTCGAGATCGTTGAACTTCGCATAGGCAAAGCCGGGCAGCAACGGTTCGAACCCGTCGCGCATCTTCGCCTGATCGGTCGCAGAAATCGCGCCCAGTGAGCGACCGTGGAAGGCGTTCTTGAAGGTAATCAGCTTGTGCCGTTCCGGATTACCATTCACAAAATGATAACGACGCGCGGTCTTGATCGCGCACTCGATTGCCTCGACGCCTGAGTTCGTGAAGAACACGGTGTCGGCAAAGCTGTTGTCGACGATGCGCTGCGCCAGCGCCTCGCCCTGCGGGCTACCATACAGGTTCGATACGTGCATCAACGTCGCCGCCTGCTCGGATATTGCCTTGGTCAGATGCGGGTGCCCATGGCCCAGCGCGTTGACCGCGATGCCCGCCGCAAAGTCGAGCGCCCGGCGACCATCTTCGCCGATCAGATAACAACCCTCGCCTCGCACCGGCCGAAAACCGCAGCGCGGATAGACGGGCATCAAGGGTGTAATCGACATGGCATTCTTCCTTCCCGTAAAGGCAAAAAGCGGCCCTACAGGACCGCTTGCTTCTAAGCCGCCGCTATAAGCCTCGCAAAACGGCAAATCAACCCATCGCTCCAGCGACGTCAATCAAGCAGGGTGTGAATTTCTATCTGATTTGTAAGCGTCCGGTGGATCGGGCATTTTTCCGCAATTTCAATCAGCTTTGCACGCTGTTCATCGTCAATCGCGCCTTCCAGCCGGACGATGCGGTCGATCATGTCCACCGGCTTGCCGTCATTCTCGCCAGCACGCTCTTCCTTTGAATGTTCGAGTGTGACGTGGACCTTTTCCAGCGGCCAGCCCTTGCGCGCCGCATACATTTCGAGCGTAATCGACGTGCAAGCGCCAAGCGCAGAGAGCAGCAATTCATATGGCGTCGGACCATTGTCGGTCCCGCCAATACCCGCAGGTTCCCCGGCCGCCCATTCGTGCATTCGGGCTCTCACCAATTGGGCATAGGATCCGTCGATGCTCTCGACTGTTGCGGTCGGGTTGTCGCTCATCGCTCTATTCCTTTGTCACGTTTGGCAGCGGCAATGCGCCGTTTGACATAGCCATACAGCAGCAAATGGAAGCCCAGGAGCAAAAGCAATATCACCGCAATAAGTTTGGCACCGCTCATCGGGTCAACATACTGCAGACTGACCAATCGACAACGCTTTCCAGTTTAAGAAAGGCCTGCACCCAGCGCAACATGCGGCGGACATGGCAAGATTTTCTCATGATCTGCCTCGCGCCCGGAAAGCGTATCGGCCATGAAATGGTTGGTGTCACGATGATGCGCCTCGTCAGCGCGGATGATCAGGATGACATCCCGAAGTCTCGTGCCCTCGGGCAAATCCCAATAACGCAATGCCACAGGCGGCGCGGGTGGGTTCGGGTGGCGACCTGAATCGATTTCCTCCAGATACAAGGTATAGCTAAGCACTGCTTCTTCCTCGAAATAGCCAACCAGCCGGTGCGCGGTCCGGTCGGAAATCAGATACAGGAAGAAAAAGCCGACATAGAACAGCCACTGCACGCTCAGGATTATCATGCGTTCGAACCAGGACGGCTTGGCAATCTCGATGAACGTCATCAGGTGCATCCGTTCATTTTCGGCTTCGTCCATCAATGTGCGGATCCAGCCATTATCGTCCTGCATCAGCCGCAGTGCCCGTAAATGCGTCAATGTCGCGCCTACCATGCCGGGTACACCGGCAACGGTTTCCAGCACGATCGCGCGGTTGCCGTATCGTTTGGCAAAGAATGTGTCTGCGCCCCAGCGGAGCAATTTGGTTACGCCGCGGGCAAAGCGGTCTGACAGGCCCTGCACAGGATAATGGGTCGGTTGTAAGTTGGTATGGTCGGTCACTATGAGTACCTCGATCATTTGATAGATAGGAAGCACGAGCTGATTTACTAGGGCAATTCAAAACGTCTTGCTCCAAGTTTACCTTTTTGCACCTTGGTGAACGGCCGAAAAATCTAACGCTCTTCGGTCACCGCAATGGCCTTGACCAGCGCCTCGCTCGGCAGGTTGAGCGCGCGCAGCATCGCCCAGATTTCCTCGCGCGCCCTTGGCTGCAAGCGGCCCAGTTCCGGAATCGTATCGAGGTCGAACAATGTCAGACCCATCGGAAACAGTTCCCGGTAGGTCACTCGTTCGCGCAATCCCGGCACGAGCCGGAAACCTGCAACCGGGGCGATTTTCTGCAACGCGTCGAGCACCTTGCGTTCGTTCTTGGTGGCGAAGTTGCGCGATCGGTTCTGCATGACGACCCAGTCGATCGGCTTTGAACGGAGCGCCATGCCCGGCTCTTTCAGATGCTCGACAAGCCGGGCGAAATTACCGAGCGTCTTAAGCTCGCCCGTGCGCGGATCGATCCGGCCAAGCATATCGAGATCAATGAAGCTGTCGTTGACGGGGGTCACGATTGTATCGGCCATGAATATCGCCTTACGGGCAATTGGCGAATCATGTCCGCCAACGTCGATGACGATGAAGCTGTTGTGGATCCGCGCCATACGCAGCTTTTCTTCAAGCTCATTCTCGTTCTGCTGCACGAGCATTATCTGCTCCGGCCCCGGGAGCCTGACGCCAAACTCCCGCTCGCTTTCCTGCCGCGCCCATAGTGCACGGTGCAGGGTCAACTGCCGCAAATCGACGTCCAGCGCAGCGACGCGCTCGCCCGCATTACATAACGCGATGCAGGTATGGAAAGCCGAGGTCGATTTTCCCACGCCTCCCTTTTCGTTTGCAAACACGATGATATGGCCCCGGTTGCCGGCAACCGGATATTTAAGCCATGCCGGGGTTTCGTCGATTGGCTGCGGCGCTACTTCCAGACTGTCGAACGAGCGATAGTGCGGGTTCGAGTCAAGACGAGGCGGCGGCCATTCGGCTGCCGGAGCGGCAGACGGTGGCAACACCGGCTGCTTCGGCTTCCGCCTGAACATGCGTGAGAAGAACGCCAACGATACCGACCTCCGACAGGATTGGACTGATGGCGAAAAGCGGCGCGTGGTTCAAGCGAGTTGTCGCACCCCACGCCGCCTCATCTCGCAAGCCTGCCCCCGAAGAAAAAGAAACCCCGCCCGGGGGAGGAGCCGGACGGGGTCTTTTGTGCCACTATCCCGGTTTTGCTAGGGGGTCAGGGCACGGGGTGCTGCGGTTCGCTGTTCTTATCGCCGCACCAAAAGCGTAACGATTGCTGTGCATCAAGGCATCAAAACTCCATCGATGCTGTGGATGACGCCGTTCGACGCCATCATATCGGCAGCGATGACTGCCGCCTTGCCGCCCTTCGCGTCGGTCAGCACGATCTTGTCGCCTTCCATCGCCGCGCGAAGATTGCCGCCATTGACGGTTTTGATTGTCGCTGCCCCATCGCCCTCGGCAATCAACCTGGCAAGGTCAGGCGATGCAATTTTGCCCGCAACCACATGATATTTCAGAATGTTGCCAAGCTTGTCTTTCGATTCGGGCTTCATCAGCCCGTCGAGTGTGGCCTTGTCGACCTTATTAAAGGCGGCGTTGGCGGGCGCAAAAACCGTAAATGGTCCCGGCCCGGAAAGTGTTTCGCCAAGGCCCGCAGCAGTCACCGCTGACACAAGCGTCGACGCTTCCGGATTGCTCTGTGCCAAGGCGACGATGTTTTTATTGCCCTCCGGCTCTACGGCCAGGCGGGACTCATCGCCCGGCGCATTTTCATTCGCGACGACTTCGGTTTCGGGCGGTGCTTCGCTTCCGCTACACGCGACAAGAGCGAGCGCCGAAAGGGACGACAGCAAAATAGTTGTTTGGAATTTCATATATCCTGTCCTTATTTTTAAATCCCTCGGCGACTAGTAACGCTACAAGTTCGGAAAAGGTTGCAGCCGGTGTCCAAAAAACAGTCAACGAATTTCGCCGGGTCATTTTCCGTGGCGAATCCGCAGCAAAGCGTTATGCGCCTGCTGTGACTTCCCTGCCCACCGCTCTGCGCGATACTACCACGCTGCTGACGAGTGTCAGCGAAACCCCGCGCCTCGATGCCGAGCTGTTGATGGCGCACGCGCTGGGGATCGATCGCTCTTCGATGTTGCTGAGGCAGGCCGAGCTTGCGGTGCCGATGGAGTTTCAGCTTTTGGTCGAACGGCGCATCGCGCACGAGCCCGTTGCCTATATCATCGGACGGCAGGCATTTTGGGATCTGGAGCTGGGCGTGACGCCCGACGTTCTGATCCCTCGCGCCGATAGCGAAACGTTAATCGAGGCGGCGATCGAGGCCTTCTCTCCCCTCCCGCTTGAGGGAGGGTGCCGAGTTGTAGATACCGACTCACCCTCCCCTAGCCCCTCCCGCAAGCGGGAGGGAAAGCCCGCGCGGGTGCTTGACCTCGGCACCGGCTCCGGGGCGCTGTTGTTGGCGGCGCTTTCTGCTTTTCCGGCGGCGACCGGCATCGGCATCGACGCCAGCATGGCGGCGCTTGGCATTGCGAAGGGCAATGCCGAGCGGCTTGGCTTTGGCAACCGGGCGCAATGGCTGCACCGAAGCTGGCGCGATGCTGGCTGGAACGAAGATCTGGGTCATTTCGACTTGATCCTGTGCAACCCGCCTTATGTCGAAACGGACGCGGCGCTGGCACCGATGGTCGAGGCGTATGAACCGCATGGTGCCTTGTTCGCAGGTGTCGACGGGCTCGACGATTATCGCATTCTTTTGCCGCTCATCCCCGTCCTGCTGGCGCCGAGTGGCATTGCGATCTTCGAAATAGGCCACATGCAGGCCGACGCAGTTGGCGATATGGCGAAAAGCGCAGGCTTATCGACTGAATTGCGTCATGATTTGGCGGGAAAACCACGCGCCTTGCGCTTTTCGCTTGGAATCGGGGTATCGAACCGCTAGATGCAAAGAGCATCGCCGCAAAAACGCCCGAAACTGGGCCTTTGGCGCGAAGCCGCCCCAAGCGCAGATGGAATGATTTCAAGGTCGGGACGGACCTTGGCGCAACCCGGAAGACTGGGTTCAGGGGGCACCAAGCATCATTTTATGCAGAGGACAGGGCAAATCCTGATGAATACCAACAACAACCGGCCGCAGAACAACAACAACCGCCGTCGCGGTCGTAACAATAACAACAACCGGCAGCAGAATAACAACCGCAGCGGTTTCGATTACAACAACAGCATCGATAACCGGGCGCGCGGCAACGCAGCGCAAATGCTGGAGAAATACAAGAAGCTCGCTCAGGATGCACAGTTCAACGGCGACCGCGTGAACGCCGAATATCACCTGCAGTTCGCCGACCATTATTTCCGCGTCCTTGCCGATTTCCGCGGCCGTCAGGAAGCTCGTCAGGAGCAGCAGGGCGAACGGCGTCCCCCCCGTGACGAAAATCGTGACGACAATCGCGACGACTGGCGCGACCAGAATGCCGATAGCAGCTATGGGGATATGGACTCCGGCTATCAGGGCGAGCGCGAAGCCGAAAGCGAGGCCGCTTCAGAAGAACGCGAAGAACAGCCCCGTCGCGAATCGCGCGAAGATCGTCCGCGCCGCGACCGGAATGAGCGTAGCAATCGTGGGGACCGCGCCAACGGTAATGCCGTGGGTAACCGCGCGCCGCGTCGCCATCATAGCGAAGAAGTCGCGGACGAGCCCGCAAGCCTTGATCTTGCTGTGCTGCCGCCTTCGATTGCACTCGCCAACGATGATTATGTCGAGGCCGACGAAGCCGCGCCAAAGCGCAAGCCGCGTGCACGTCGCCCCAAATCGGCAAATGACGAAGAGGTCGTCACCGCTGCGGAATAATCACTTCGTCGCCATTAATGCTCTGGTCATCCGCGAAATTTTAGGGCATCCCATGTAATATTGTTACAAGGGGAGAATGCCATGCGTCGCCTGCTGCTACTCGGATTGGGGGGCGCATTGGCGGCTCCCTTGTTAGCTCAAACCGCAACTAGCGTCGCCGTTCCCGGCGAAGCGACCGCGCAGGGCGACATCGCCGTCACGATCTATCAGAACGGCCAGAGCCTCGTGCAGGATACAAGGCGGATGAACCTGCCCGGAGGGCGTTCGAAACAGGAATTTCCCGACGTCTCCGCGCAAATCCGTGCCGAAACCGTCACGCTCACCGGCCCCGGCATCGGCATTGTCGAACAGAATTTCGACTATGACCTGCTGACCCCTGCCAAGCTGATGGAGAAAGCGGTGGGCCAGACGATTACCCTGCTGCGCACCAACCCCGCCACCGGCGCCGAAACCCGTGTGCGCGCCAAAGTGCTGGCGGCCAATGGCGGCGTCGTCTTGCAAATCGGCGATACTATCGAGGTGCTGCGCGACGACGGCCTGCCCGTGCGCGTTATTTTCGACAAGGTGCCGCCCAATCTGCGCGCGCGCCCGACTTTGTCGGTTACGCTCGAATCAAAGGGCGGCGTGACCCCGACGACGCTGACTTACCTTACCCCCGGCCTTGGCTGGACATCCGATTATGTCACCCTGTTCGACGATGCGAAGCAGACCATCGACGTTCAGGGCTGGGTCACGCTGACCAACAATACCGGCACCGATTATACCAACGCCGATGTGCTACTCGTTGCAGGCAACCCCAATCAGGGCGGCAACCGGCGCGTGTACCAGACCCCGTGGAACGGCTCGACCGGCACGATCGACGAGGCCGGGACCGAGAGCAACGACCGCGAACGGTTGGGCGATTATTATCTCTACCCGCTGGCCGAGCGCACCACGATTTCCAACGCCCAGCAAAAGCAGGTGAGCTTCCTCGATGTAAAGGCTGCGCCCGCACGCAGCACGTATGAATTCAACAATGGCTGGCTCGCCACCAACGAGGCCGCGAGCGCGGCGTCGGTGCTGAAATTCTCGACCTCACGCGGCGGCGGATTGGGAGACCAGCTGCCCGCCGGCACGATGCGCGTCTATATGCGCGACAAACGCGGCGACCCTCAGTTTATAGGCGAAAGCCGCATCGAGGCCACCCCGATGGGCAGCGCGATGTCGATCCGCACCGGCGAGGCGTTCGACGTAAAGGTCAAGACCGTGGTCGAAGAACGCACGCGCCTTTCATCGAGCCGCTGGAAGACGCGGATGCGCTACGAGATCACCAATGCGCGGAACAATGCGATTACCGTCGATCTCGGCCAGAACGGCCTGTGGGGCGATGTCCGCATTTCCGAAGAGTCGCAGGCCAGCAAACGCATCTCCGCCGACCGGGTGGAATGGAGTGTGCCGGTGCCCGCCAATGGCAAGGCGACGGTGACGGCGACTTTTGATAGCCGGTATTGAGGGTAATGACTGAGCGTCACCCAAATACCTCCCCGGCACGGGGAGGGGGACCATGCGAAGCATGGTGGAGGGGTCAGCGCCATTCACCCCACCACCACGCCTTCGGCGCGGTCCCCCTCCCCGTTCCGGGGAGGTTCTGGTTGCTACTTTTGCTCGCTGCCCCCACCCCAACCTTCGCCCAAACCATCATCACCTCCCCCGAACCCGAGGCCGTCAGCCTCACCGTCTATCGCGGCCAGAAATATGGCAACGCCCCAATCGACCCCAATTGGCCGAGCGGTTACGCACTCGTCACCGAAACCCGCACGGTCACGATCCCGGCAGGCGAATCGGTTGTCCGCTTCGAGGGGGTAGCCGAAGGCATGTTCCCCGAAAGCGCCATCGTCACTGGCCTGCCACGCGGCGTGAAAGAAAAGAACCGCGACGCCCGCCTGCTCTCTCCGCTCGGGCTGGTCGACGCCTATCTGAAGCGCGAAGTCACCATCACGCGCACCAGCAGGGCGACGGGTGTCGCGCGGACCTACGACGCCATCATCACCTCCGCCCCCGGCGGCGCGGTGATCCTGCAAACCGGCGAAGGCTATGAGGCATTGCGCTGCACTGGCCTTCCCGAGCGCATGGGTTATGACAAGGTTCCAGCCAACCTGTCGGCAAAACCGACGCTATCCGTCATCACGCAGGCCGACAAGCCGACCACCGCTAGACTGACGCTGACCTATATGGCTGCAGGCTTCGACTGGCAGGCGAATTATGTCGCGCAGGTGCAGGAGCGGGGGTTGGACGGCAAGGGCAAGGTCGATATGTTTGCATGGCTGACACTGGCCAATGGTGGCAACCAGAGCTTCGTTAATGCCAACACGATGGCGATTGCGGGGGAACCTAACCGCGTCGCGCGCGCGGCGCAACCAAGGCCCACCGGCGGCGCGATGCAACTCAAATGCTGGCCAATGCAGCGAACGCATCAGGTGCCGTTCAACCTGGGCTACATCCCCCCTGCCCCACCCCCGCCGCCTGCGCCCATGGCGATGTATGATGAAGCCGACAGCGAAAACATCATTGTCACCGCACAAAGACGCAAGGGCGTGGTCATGGAAATGGCTTCCCCCGTCGCAGTCGTCGTCGCGGAACAGGAAAATATCGGCGACCTTAAACTCTACCGAATCCCCGAGCCCGTCACCGTCAATGCCAAGGGCCAGAAACAGGTCGCAATGCTGGTCAAACCTGGCGCGGCGTTCGACCATTATTACAGCGCCAATGTAGACAATTACAGCACCGAGAGTCAGCCGATGACGCTGATGCTTCGCGGAGAAAACAAAACCGAAAAAGGCCTCGGCCTCCCCATGCCGCAGGGCCAGGTGATGATTTTCGAGAATAGCAGCTATGGCCCCCTGCTAGCGGGCCAGACCAACCTGACCGACCGCGCCATCGGCGAAGAGGTCGAGATGGCGGTCGGCCACTCGAGCGACGTTCGGATGCAGGTTACGCGCATTTCGGAAAAAGGCGACAGACAAAACTGGAAAGTGGAAATCACCAACGCGCGAAACTCAGCAGTCAATGTAGAGGTCGAAATCCCCTACGAACTACGCGGCAGGCCAAAGCACATCCCCAAGATAGACGGCGTGCCTACGTGGAAGACGACCGTGGCGGGCAATGGCGAGGCGGTGTTGTTTTATGAGGTGAAGTTGGCGCGGAATTAGGGTCAGGACCTATTTTGACGCGAGTATTTGACAGCGGACACTCGTTCATGCTTACAAAAGTCATTTTATGGGTGCACATAAATGCGGTGAAAATCGAGTTTGACCCGGAAAAAGACGAGATCAACCGCGCAAAGCGCGGCATTTCGTTGGAGGCAGCGACGGGTTTTGACTGGGACACAGCGTTCTAAAGAGAGGACGACCGTTTCGATTATGGCGAGGTCCGTTTCGTTGCGATCGGGCTGATCGACGCCCGCCTGTATGTCATGATTTTCACCGAAGGCCCTGATGAAGACACCGTGCGTATTATCAGTCTGCGACCGGCGGAAAAGCACGAAGCGAGATACTATTATGGACAAGTTTGACCCCAATATTCACGACGAAAATCCGCCGATGGATGCGGCGTTCCTGGCAAAGATGAAGCCCTCTCGGCGAGGGCGGCCGAAGCTGGACGCTCCTAAGATCGAGGTAAAAATCCGCTTGGACGCCAAGACCGTGGAGCACCTGCGCGGCAGCGGCCCAGGGTGGCAAACGCGCGTGAATGCCTTGCTGGGTCAACTCGTAGCGAATGGACGCATTTGAGAAGCGGCGAGGGCCGACAAGTTTTTGGTCATTCATTCAGCAATTCTCCGCTTTCAAGAACAGACACAAAACTTATCGTCGCCCCGTGCTTGAGTTGCTATTTCTGGCAAGCTCTAATGCACGCTCAAGTGCCTGCTCGGCAGGCACCTCGACGTCCGGCTTGACGCCAACGCCTTGCCAATTGCTGCCCGTGATGGGGTTAATCGAACGTTGCTCGGGTAAACTCAGAGCAAAATGCGGGTGGACGCGGCGATATTCGAACGGGTTGGCACCTCCGCCCGTCACTTCGCCGACGATCATAGCACGCCCCAAGGCCTGAAGGTCATAAGCCAGCGCCTCGGCGGCGGAAAAAGTACGGCGACTTGTCAGGATATACACCGGTTTGCTCTCGCCAAACCGCCTGCCGGGAACTGTTGAAGGAGAAACTTGGGGTGTAAGCATGCCGCTGGGACGATCAAACGTGCCGCTCATTGGCGAGCCGGGAGGCAAGAGGTATCCCGCGATCAGATTGACCGTCTCCATCCCTCCACCGTTATTTCTAAGGTCGATGATCAGGGCGTCGCCTTGTGCTGCAACGGTCATCATCGCCGAAATGACGTCGCCAGCCAGCGCCGGTGGCGGAAAAACGCGCAGATCGATCAGCATAATATTGCCCTCAAGCCGTTCGATTTTCTGAACACCATGGTTGAGATGAGCGCCATAATAGCGCTCGGTCTCTTCGGCCGAATATTCTGCCTCACCGCCCTCGTCAGCGATAGGCGTAGCACTATAACTCAGCGCGAAATGCCCATCCCCGGATTGCTGTCGCAGCCAAATTGTTATCGCCTCGGCCAGTTCTTCGCCCGATGCAATATGTCGCCATTGGGCTCTCGATCGGCGAAGATCGCTTGCGAGCCGCTGCCCCACAGCTGCATCGACATAGCGTGTTTCGATCAAGCTAGCGGTGGCCTCGATGACATCTCTACGATCCGCTGCACTGATCTGGGTGGCAGCGGAAGCGGTCGCGGTTGCCAGTAGCATCAGGAACGCCAGAACAATTCTCATCGCCCAAGTTCCTTTTCAATTAGCCGTCCGAAAGGCTCGCGTTCAAGCTGGGCGATGGCTGCGTCGATGGTGGCGCGCAGCGGCATTGGCAGTGACATTTCAAGCGCTCCAGCGGCCCTGTCAGTTGCCGTCCAGATTGCACGCAGATCTGGAAGCATAGCCAACGCCTCTTGAGTCAACACATAGCGCCGCTCGCGTTTGTCCTTCGTTGCTGCACGTGCAACCAGTCCGGCTTTGTGCATGACACTGAGGGTTTGCGTGACGGCAGGCTGCGTGAAACCGAGCCTTTCGGCGAACTGGCCGACAGAGAGTTCTTTGTAGTCGAGCAAGAGACGGAAATAGGGGTAGAATCGTGGTCGAAAATTCAATCCATGGTCACGATAAGTCTGTTCAACAGCGCCATCCAGCGCAGCGACAAGCTGCCTAAGGCGAGTCCCTAATCCATCCAAATGAACCATACATAAGCGCTTATATATATTCGCGCATCGGGTCAATGAACGAATGGCAGGTTGGCATACCTTACGGAAGAAACCTGCCAGTTAGCACCCCCCAACAAAGTCGCCGCATCTTGATCTGTTCACTAAATGTTCTTGCAATGTAGGACTTGCCCTGATGTAATCTGCAAGATGGAACACGGACCCCCGCACGACCCCCATGGCGACAATATCGCCCCTGCCTTCACCCCCGTCCCCATGCAGCGCAGGCGGCATGATGGCTGGACGCCTGAACGGCAGCTTGCCTTTATCCGCGTGCTCAGCGTTACCGGGCAGGTGGCGGAGGCTTGCCGGGCGGTGGGGATGTCGCGCAAGTCGGCCTACAAGCTGCTCGACCGGCAGGGTTCGGAGAGCTTTGCGGCGGCCTGGGGAAGTGCGCTCAGGTCCGGGCAGCAGCGGATGCTCGACCAGTTGATGGAGCGCGCGGTCAAGGGAGTGACCACGATCATCGTTAGGCGCGGCGGGGCGGTGGAAATCGGGCATGGGCCCGATGGGCGGCTGATGGCCGGGTTCCTCAAAGCACCCCGGCCCGGCGAGGACCGGTTTAGGGGCGGGAGCGGTTCCAAAGGTGACATAAGGTAACAGATGGGGGCGGGGTATATGGGGAAGTTTGTTACCTTAGGCGTCGGGCAACGCCCTCGGCTTATGTTCCTCATCGAGCGCCACGAAGGTGAACAGGCCCTCGGTTACCTTTACTTCCTGTTGCCCGCGCGCGCGGGTTGCGATCACTTCGATGCGGATGCCCAACGAGGTGCGACCGCGCCGTTCAAGACTGGCGTAGACCGAAATGATGTCGCGCAGCAGGATCGGCGCGATGAACTCCATTTTTTCGATGGCGACCGTCGCGCAGGCGCCTTGCGCGATCCGCCCGGCGAGTATCCCGCCTGCCTGATCCATCACGCCCAGCACCCAGCCGCCAAAAATATGGCCGTTGGCGTTGATATCGGCGGGGCCGGGAACGACGCGCAATATGGGGTCATTGCGTTTGGGGAGGTTGCGGATGGTGTCAGTCATTTCGGTCGGCTTCGTCCTCGAACGGGTCTTCGATTGCCTCGTCATGCCCCGACCCGCTGGAGAGGAACACCAGCCCCATCAATGCAGTCGCGAGCAACAGCATCGCAATAATGCCGCCGGCCGTCGCGATATAGAAGTGGATCGAGATCATGCCATACTGGCTGTAGAATATCCCGAGCACTAACGCCGTAACCGAAATGGTGAAAAGGAACATCCAGCGCATCAGCCGCCGGTAGCGGGCCCAGGCAAAGCCGTTATAGTCAGGATCATCGAGGCGGGAGGGGCGAGTCATATTCTTGGCGAAGCGCGCTTTATGCTATAAAGTCAATCCAGGGCAAGGAGAGAGGAGACTCGCGATGACGATTGCAGCGATATTGAGCGGGCGAGACGGTGCAGTGTGGACCGCAGAGCCCCACGAAAGCGTCGGCGAAGTCGTGACCCGCCTCGCGGAAAACCGCATTGGCGCATTGCCGGTGGTCGACAATGGAGCAGTCGTCGGCATCTTCTCCGAACGCGATATCGTCTATGGTGTCGCCAAACACGGCTCTGCATTCCTGGCCAAAACCGTCGGCGAGACGATGACGTCGCCTGCGATTACCGTCACCGGCGACACCCAGATCCTGTCCGCCCTGTCGATGATGACCAAGCGTCGCATCCGCCATTTGCCCGTGGTCGAAGATGACCACCTGACCGGCTTTGTGTCGATAGGCGACCTCGTCAAACACCGCATCGAGAAAATCGAGGCCGAGGCCGCTGCGATGCGGGATTATATCTCGATGGCATGACCACTTGCGCCTGGCGCATTTTGTTCTTATTATGTTCTGATGTTTCGAGTCGAGGGATCCACCGTGTCAAAAATCGATTTTTATACCAATCCGATGTCGCGCGGTCAGATCGCGCGTTGGGCGCTGCACGAGGCTGGCGCCGAATATGAGCAGCATCTGCTCGATTATGGCACGACCATGAAGGCACCCGAGTATCTGGCAATCAACCCAATGGGCAAGGTTCCGGCCATTGTCCATGATGGCAAGGTTGTGACCGAATGTGCAGCAGTTTGCGCCTATCTTGCCGATGCATTTCCAGCGGCGCAACTGCAGCCCACGGCCAACGAACGCGCCGATTATTATCGCTGGATGTTCTTCGCGGCTGGCCCGGTGGAAAGTGCCATTACGAACCGGCGCATGAAATGGGAAACGACAGAAGAGCAGCAAATGATGGCTGGCTATGGGACGTATGAACGTAGCGTGGCGGCGCTCGAAAGCGCACTATCGGGCAAGGAATATATCTGCGGCAACCGTTTTACCGCTGCGGACATCTATGTCGGGTCTCAGGTCGATTGGGGCCTGCAATTCGGAAGCCTGCCGACCAACGCAGCTTTCGAGAGCTATGCCAGCCGGCTTCGCGAACGCGAGGCTTACAAGTCCGCGAAGAACATTGACGGCGCGCTGATCGCCGAGATGCAACAGGCGACGCCCGCCTAACCTTCATTCGGGCATTATGACTTAGGGTTAAGGGGAATTTTACCCTGGTCGATTACTCCGGCAGGATGCGGGTTCGAGCCTCTTGTTGCGGTCGGTTATTGGTGGCGGTCGTGTGTCTTGCGTTCTCGCTGTTGACCATATCGACACCTGCGCGCGCCGAAAGTTTCAACCTGCATCCGTGCGTTGCCAAGATTCAGCCAGGGGATACTCTAACGTCAGTCATGTGGCAGGCAAATCGCTTCGATTGCAGCGCCGACCAGACGAAGCATGAAGCGGGAAACTATTGGGTCCGCATACCGGTTCCGGAAGCGGCGGCGACAGAAGGAAGAAGCCATATATTCCGTACCGTTAGCATGCGGGATGACGGCTTTGAACTATGGGCGATCCACGCCGATGGCCATATCGCACATTACCGCCCGTTTCAGGATCCGCAACTGAACCCGATGCGGCTGGGCGGCACGGTGGTTGTCCCCATCAAATCTCATTCGGAAGCCATCAGCACGCTGATAGCGCGCGTCGACAACAGCCAGGCGCTGCGCGGCGTTATGTTGCAACCGGTGCTCGCATCCAACGATTCTGCGATAGCATATGAGATGGCGCTGGCTGCGCTCTATTCGGGATTCATGGGACTTTGCCTCGCGCTTCTGGTCTATAACGCCGCGCTGTGGCATGGGATGCGGCATCCCTTCCTTCTTGCTTATTGCGCGATGCTGGTTTGCGCGATGCTCTACGCGTTCATGACCTCGGGCGCGATCCATTATTTTGTAGACTCGCTGTCCGGTGCCGACCGGATCAGGATAACGACACCCTTGCTCGCGCTTACCTGCGCCAGCGGCTTGATATTCATCAGGCATTTTTTTGAACAATCAAGCGTCCCTGATTGGCTGAGGCGGATAACCTACGGGCAAATTATTGCGATGTGCACTGCCGGCCTGCTCTACAGCTTTGTCGCACCGTATCAGGCGAAGCTGGCAGACAGTGTCTACACAATGACGTTCCTTCCTCTACCGGCGATATTCCTATGCTATCTATGGAATGGCTGGCGGAAGCGCGATCCGTTTCTGCGCTATTTCCTGCTCGCGTGGTCGGGACCGGCTGTGTCGGTCATGCTGCGCATGCTGTTCAGTCTCGACATGCTGCCGCATCATCCGCTGATCGAAAACAGCACGTTGATGGGACTTGCATTCGAGGCATTGGTCAGCTCGCTCGCGATCGGCCATCGTGTCCGGCTGATCGCACAAGCACGCGATCACGCCCAACTTGCCGAGGTGCACGCCTTGGCGATGGCTGATACGGATTCCCTCACTGGGCTGCTCAACCGCCGGGCATTTTTGCGCAAGCTGCTTGAACGCCAAAGTCAGTGGACGCTTGTCCTGATCGACATCGACCATTTCAAGCGGGTGAACGATGCGCTCGGCCATGATGGCGGCGACGATGTCATTGTCCGTTTTGCCAAGATGCTTTGCGACAATGCGCCGGGTGGTTCGCTGGTTGCACGGCTGGGCGGCGAAGAATTCGCGATCGCCTGGCGCGGCGACCTGATGCTCGTTGAGGCCGAAGATTTGTTACGCCAAATCCGGCAGATCGATTTGCCGCAAGGGTACCGGACCACCGCGAGCATGGGTATCGCCAGCAGGCTTGTCAGCGACGAGAATGACTGGAAAATCCTATACCGGGCCGCCGACATGGCGTTGTACAGGGCAAAATCAAGCGGACGCGATTGCTATGCCCATGTCAAGCCGATGGCTCAGGCTGCAGCCTAGCTCGAGCCCGGTTTGTCTGTGACAGAAACCGCACCGGCGGTGGGCGTGGTGGGCTGCGGTGTTATGGTCTGAGTCGGCAACGGCACATATACTGGTCTTGGCGCATATTTCATGTTCCAGTCCGCCAAATCACGTTCATATTGTGAATAGGCATCGAAGAACCGGACAAATATGCCGTCGATATCGCTAATTCCGCCGATGGCATATTCGGGAAAAGCAGCGAGCGGGACCGAGTTCGCCTCGTTCACCTTGCGAAGCGCTGCGTCGCAATACTCGGCCCGAACCGGTGGCAGGGCGAAATAATTGTACAGATCGGTGGATGCGGTATCGCGGACACGAAGGCCGTTCTGCCCGGGATATTTCGCCACATATTCGCGGTCGACGGCCTTGCTGCTTTTCGACAGCTGCACCTTATGCGTGACAATGAACTTGTTATAAGCTGGCGCAATCTGTCCCCAGACCGGCCCCTGACAATTGAGCGCTGCCACGTTGAGTGCGGCGCGGAAGTGCCAGATCGCGTTGTCGCGGCTGAGCCCCCGGTTGGGGGTCACGCGAACGCCATCGAGGCCGATTGGTGGGATACGCATCGACGCCGCTGCACCACCCGGGGGCAGCGGCATGACGGGAGGCGGAGGCGGCGGAAGGATAACGGGCGGGGGCGGAGCAATAGCAACCGGCTTTGGCGCGGGCGCGCACGCCGACACCGCGGCTACGCTGAATATGATGGCGGTAAGACTTTTATAGCCGCGACGCATTAACATCCCTCCAATTGCACCGGGCGTTCCAACAGGATTTTTTCCGCAAAGAAAAGCCCTGTTCGGCAAAACGCACAAAGAAAATGGCCCAGTGGTTTGCCACCGGGCCATAATTATATTTTCAAGCTTAACGCAGCGTGACTTATTCGCGATTACCCATGAAGCTCAGCAGGAACTGGAACATGTTGATGAAGTCCAGATACAGGCTCAACGCGCCCATGATCGCCGCCTTTCCGATGAAGTCTGAATCCGACGCGCGCAATTGCAGATAGGTATTCTTGATCATCTGCGTGTCGTAAACGGTGAGGCCGGCAAAGATCAGAACGCCGACAGCGCTCACGACCCAGCTCAACGTGCTCGACTGGAACCAGAGATTGGCAAGCGACGCCACGATCAGGCCGACAAGGCCCATGATCAGGAATGTTCCCATGCCGCTCAGATCCTTCTTGGTCGTATAACCGACAAGGCTAAGGCCTGCAAAAGCAGCAGCCGTTGCAAAGAACGTCGTGGCGATCGATTCACCTGTGTAAACCAGGAAGATCGTCGACATCGACAGTCCCATGAGACCAGCAAAAGACCAGAAACAGGCCTGCAACGCTCCAGTCGAAAGCTTGTTCAGGCCGAAGTTCATCACCAGGATGAGCGCCAGCGGCGAAAGGATGATAACCCAGCGCAATGCGCCGCCATTGATCATCAAATTCTGGCCGAACGCGCTGTTTGCGAACAGCATCGCCACGATGCCGGTCAGCAGAACGCCCGACGCCATATAATTGTAAACCTTGAGCATATGCGCGCGAAGACCGGCGTCGATAGCGACATCACCGGCGCGCGTGCCTACACCTGCAAGACTTGACTGGGTCCCGGTTACCCGTGGATCGGACCACTGTGCCATGACTTAATTCTCCTCAAAACACGGCAATATAGCCGCATGGCGCATATATTGGATGAAATCGCTCCAGATTCAAGCGAAACACGACATCAATCAATCGATTTTGCGAAAGCCTCGGTCGCGGCTTTCACCTGATGCCACGTCGTTTCAAATCCAGCATCCTCTCCATAATATGGATCGGCCACCGCTTTGCCCTCGTGTCCTGGCAGATGGTCGAGCAACAGAGACAATGTAGCGGTTGCATCGGGCGGCATCAAAGCCCTCAGATTCAAGAGATTGTCCTTGTCCATCGCCAATATATGATCGAAGGCGTAAAAGTCATCGACGGTAAATTGCCGCGCGCGCAAATGGCCGATGTCGATTCCGCCGAGCCGTGACGCGACCTCTCGCGCGCGGTGATCGGGTGGATGACCGACATGCCAGTCGCCGGTTCCGGCTGAATCAATGTGCACGTCGATACCCTTGTGCTCTACCACCTGCCGAAGTGCAGCTTCCGCAAGGGGCGAGCGGCAGATATTGCCTAAGCAAACCATCAGTACCGAGAGACTCTTGTTGTTGTTCATCGATACTCCAGGAAGTTGAGAGCAATTCGGGTTGCGTGGGCTTTATGTTCTGCTAGCCACGAAGCGATAAGGCGGCAACGGCCAAAAGGGAGACGGGCGTGAGTGTTATGGACGGCGATATTGAACGGCCCGCCAAACCCTTACCCGAAGCCACTGGCTATAGCTGGTATGTGCTCAGCGTCCTTGTCGTTGTCTATATTCTGAACTTTATTGACCGGCAGATTGTCAGCATATTGGCGGTCGATATCAAAGCCGACCTCGGCCTCACCGACAGCGATATGGGCTTTCTCGGCGGTGCGGCATTTGCAGTTTTTTATGCGCTGTTTGGTATTCCGCTCGGACGGCTTGCTGACAATTGGAGCCGCGTGAAGTTGCTTTCGATAGGCCTTGCGCTTTGGTCTGCGATGACCGCGTTGTCCGGCTTTGCCCGCAACCAGGCCGAACTCACACTCGCGCGCATGGGTGTCGGAGTCGGCGAGGCGACCGCCAGCCCGACTGCATATTCGCTCATCTCCGACTATTTCCCAAAGCGCCAACGCGCGACTGCGCTCGCAATCTATTCCTCCGGGCTTTACATCGGCGGCGGCGTTTCACTCTTTATCGGCGCGTTGATCGTCAAGTCGTGGAATGATGCCTATCCCGGCGGGGGGCCGCTCGATCTCGTTGGCTGGCAGGCGGCGTTTCTCGCCGTCGGCATCCCCGGCATATTGGTTGCGCTGTGGGTCGCGTCCTTGCGCGAACCCAAACGCGGCGCAATGGACGGCCTCGAAACCGAAAGTTCACCTACTCCCTTCCGCGACTTTGCAAGCGACCTGTCAATGATCGTTCCCCCCTTTACCTTGTGGGGCGCTTGGCAGCGTGGGTCAGCGGCGCTGGTAATCAACCTTGCCACCGGCGGCGCCATTGCCGCATTTGCGTACTGGATGATAAAGCTCACCGGCAACTTTCCGCAATGGTCGGCGGTTGGCTTTGGCTATTACGCAGTGTTTTCCTGGGCATCGACGCTCAAGGCGAAGGACCCGGCAACCTTCCATCTTATCTGGGGAACGCCCGCGTTCATTTGCACGACATTGGGCTATGGCCTGGTCGCACTTGCCGCCTATGCCCTTGCCTTCTGGTCTGCGCCATATGCGGAAACCGTGCTTAAGTTGCCGAAAGCCGAACTCGCATTCATTCTGGGTGCCAATGGAGCGTTGAGCGGTTTTCTCGGCGTTATCATTGGTGGTCGGGCGGCCGACGCATTGCGCGCAAAGAACCCGGCGGGACGCGTATTGGTCATCATCTTCGGCGTCGTTGCGCCGGTCATTCCGATCTGGATTGGGTTCACCACAGACGATTCAACGCTGTTCTATGTCATGCACTTCCTGGCGGGAATGTTGGGAGCGGCGGCTTTGGGGGCCGCAGCCGCGACGACGCAGGATCTCGTATTGCCGCGGATGCGCGGCACCGCGACGGCTGCGTTCTTCCTTGGCACAACGCTCGTCGGGCTGTCGTTCGGGCCTTACATGGTTGGTCAGATTTCCGACCTTACAGGCACGGTGGTCGATGGCAAGTTGGTTGGTAATTTGCGCATCGGCATATTATCGCTGATCGCCGTCGCCCCCGTTGCCCTTGCGCTGCTGATCGCAGCATATCGGATGCTACCAACCGCCGAGCGAACGATTGTCGACCGCGCTCGCGCTGTTGGCGAACCTGTTTAATCGCACGATTAATTTGGCTTGACGTTAGCGTCAGCTTGCTGCCATTGATGGGGCAAGTTTGTGAGGAGAAACTCCATGTCGCTCGATACGATTCCGCGCACTGCCTATAATGAAGATCATGAAGCTTTCCGCCAATCGGTGCGCCAGTTCCTGCTAAAGGAAGTCGCACCCAACGCGAAGCAGTGGCAGGAAGACGGCATCGTCCCCAAGGACATCTGGCCCAAGGCTGGCGCAGTCGGGATGCTCTGCCCCACCGCGCCAGTGGAATATGGCGGGCTCGGTCTCGACTTTGGCTATAACGCCATCGTCGATGAAGAGAGCGCATATTATGGCGGCGCGGCTACTGGTTTTTCGCTTCAATCCGACATCGTCGTCAATTACATCACGAGCTATGGCAGCGAAGAGCAGAAGAAGCATTGGCTGCCCAAGATGATTTCGGGCGAGGTCATCACCGCGATTGCAATGACCGAACCCGGCACCGGCAGCGACCTTCAGGGGATGAAGGCCACCGCCCGCAAGGATGGCAATCATTATGTCATCAACGGCAGCAAGACCTATATCACTAACGGCCAGAATGCCGACCTAATCCTCGTCTGCGTCAAGACCGACACCGAAATCCAGCCTGCCTATAAGGGCATGTCGATCGTCCTGGTCGAGTCCGACCGTGAAGGGTTCAAGCGTGGGCGCAATCTCGACAAGATCGGCATGGATGAGGCCGACACGTCTGAATTGTTCTTCGAAGACGTCCGCGTGCCGATGACCAATTGCCTCGGCGAAGAGGGTAAAGGATTCATCTATCTGATGAGCGAACTGCCGCAGGAGCGTTTGTCGATTGCGGTGTCCGCCATGGCGAGCACGCAAAAAGCGTTCGATGAAACCGTAGCTTTCTGCCGCGAACGAATTGTATTCGGCAAGCCGTTGCTCGACTTCCAGAATACACGCTTTGTGTTGGCTGACATCAAGTCGAAACTGCAAGTCGGCTGGGCACATCTCGATTGGGCGCTCAACCGCCACTACAAAAAAGAACTGACCGCGGAGGAAGGTGCCGCCGCGAAATTGTGGCACACCGAGCTTCAGTGGGAAGTCGTCGACGCCTGTCTGCAACTCCACGGCGGCGCTGGTTACATGAACGAATATCCCATCGCCCGCATGTGGCGCGCCGCGCGCGTGACACGAATTTTCGGCGGCACGAACGAGATCATGAAGGAACTGATCGGGCGGGGGCTTTAAGGCCTTTTCCTCCTAACGCTCCGTCACCCTGAACTTGTTTCAGGGTCCATCTTGCCACAAAGACCACCGGTCGAGGCTGCTAAATAGACCCTGAAACAAGTTCAGGGTGACGACTTTTGATAAGGTTTCAATGGAATGCCCAAACCACAACCCTGGCAACTCGACCCCGCCAATTACCCGTTTAGCCACAGCACCGAAACACGTTTCGCCGACATGGACCTGCTTGGCCATATCAACAATGTCTCGATGGCCGGGCTGTTCGAGCATGGCCGCGGCATGTTCAATCACGCGATCGAAGTCCAGCGCCGTGCGCCGGGGCAACGCTGGCTGATCGTCAGCGTTGCGCTTGAATATATCGCGGAAGCGCATTTTCCCGAGCATGTTAATATTGCCAGCGGCATATTGCGGGTGGGATCCTCAAGCTGGGACATCGCCTCGGCCGCATTTCAAGGCGGCGAGTGCAAGGCGACATGTGTCACCACGATCGTGCTGACCGATGCTGAAGGCCCGACGCCCTTGCCGCAGGATTTGCGTGCGGAGTTCGAACGTTTGCGGGTGCGGAATTGAGCGACACGGCTTTCTGAACGATTGGGTTGCTCCTTACCGCCCTTGTTTGGTTCGCACGAAGACACGAAGATGCCGTGCTCGAATTGCGCGAAGCGCCTTTTCTCGTGCAACGCGCAAATTTGCACGACGACAGCGGGCGAAAATTATCCTTCAAACCCGCGCGCCCTCTTAGTGTCTTGGTGCGAACCAAAAATATTCTGAATACCCGAAAAAATGAACTTTTAGATGTTTGAATACAATATGTTGATTCAGAAACGTTAAGATCTGCTTTCCTACACATAACCGTATCGGTTACATGATTCGCGTCAGCCGGTTGCGGTCTAGAACGCATATTTGCTGATGGAAGGCGCGACGGGGCGGTGAGAGCCGTTCAATCGCAAACGGTCGGCGCGAGAGGAGTTTGATCCGTACAGGACCGAAGCTTGAGCGTACAAAAGACCGGATATGGCTAGTCGATTGCTCACAAGGCAGCGACGATGCCCCGCCCCTAAAGGGCGGCCTTGCGGAATTTGGGAACCTTAGCCCGCATGGAAGCTATCCGGACGATTTAAAGGCGGCCCCGGGACGAGAGTCTGATGGCAGAACGGGCCTTAATCCATAACCAGCCGTCAGCCGGAAGCAGCTCCAACGCTTCCGCGCCGACCGTCTTTCTTATGCACCGAAAAGCCGCGCCCGCAATCTGTAGGAAATTATCTTGCGGCTGCAGGAAATTATCCGTCGACGAACGTCGCCGCGCGTTTCTGCATCCCCGCCATCACCGCCTCGACCTGGTTCGGCGTTCGGATCACCCGCGCCTGCCGCGCACTTTCCGCCATCAGGATTGCGTCCTCATCCATATCGGAAAATTCGTTGAACAGCGCCTTTGCCTCGCGCATCGCCTCGGGGTTGCGGTTCGCGATTTCGTGCGCGATGGCCATTGCCTTGGCGTGGGGATTTTCATCGACATAGGTCGCAAAGCCCAGGCCCAGCGCCTCCGCGCCTGAAAATTCGCGGTTGGTGTAAGTCAACTCACGCAGCACATCGTCGCGGACCAGCCCGCGCCACAACGCATAGCCGCCCATGTCGGGGATCAGGCCCCATTTCATTTCCATCACCGCCAGCCGTGCATCGGGCGCGACCACGCGAATGTCCGCGCCGCTCGCGATCTGCAAGCCGCCGCCGAAGCACACGCCATGCACAGCGGCGATGACCGGCATCGGCAGTTTGCGCCACAGCATCGCGACCTGCTGGAAGGTGTTGGCGTTGCCGTGTGTTCGGTCAGTTAAGCTACTTATGCCTCCGCTTGCGCTGGCTCCGCCGCCTGCCATGCTCGCCATATCGAGGCCAGCGCAGAAACTTCGCCCCTCGCCGGACAGCACAACCGCGCGCACACCCTTCATGCCCGCAAGCTCTTCCCCCGCAGCAATGATCCCCTGAAACATCGCAGGGTCAAGCGCGTTCATCTTGTCCGCGCGGGTCAGCCGAACATCGGCAACATGGTTTTCGACTGCTATATTGACGCGGTCATTCATGCGGATTTTCCCTCAATCGATATTCAACCAACGGCAACTGGTCGTTGCCGAAATACATCCATTTGCCATCGACAAAGATAGTTGGCGAACCATAACCGCCGCGTTCGATCACTTCCTCCGTGTTCGCGCGCAGCAGGGCCTTCACCTCATCGCTTTGAAAACGTTGCCGCATCGCCTCGCCATCCAGCCCGACACTGCGCGCGACCTCCACCAGCACATCGGGATCATCGAGATTGTCCTGTCGGACGAAATAGCTCTCGAACGCTGCCTTGGTAAAAGCCCTGAGCGCAGGTTGATCATCCGCCAACGCGCAAGCCATCCGCATGGCATTGACGCTCTTTGCCGGATGCCATTGCGAGGGAAAGTTCATCTCGACCCCTGCCAGCGCGGCCCAGTCCTTCAATACCTTCCAGCTATGCTTCAGCTTGCGGCTATCGGTCGCCTCGCGCGCCGCATAGACACCCTGATTGACGGCATTGAACACGCCGCCGACGAGAATTGGTCGAAGCCGCGCCTGTGCGCCGGTCCGCGCCAAAACACCGAAAAGATTGGTGAACGCCAGATAGGTCCAGGGACTCGACAAATCGTAGAAAAACTCGACGCGCGCTTCGGTCATCCGCCCCTCCAATTATCGCCAATCCATAGCATCCGCAGACGTTTAATGAAGCGCTTAATCTGTCGGCTTCTGCCTTTGGTTATACGGTTTCAACGCTGGTCGGCATAATTACACATTTGACCGCATGCAACATCGCTGGAATCGCGTCTTAAATTGACTTTAACCATATGGCGTCACAAAATGCGCTGTCGATGGGGATTTCGGGTGGATGACTGATGTTTGAGGGCAAAGAGTTTGGCTTTGCCGCTGCCGGATTAGGGGGCAGCGTTACGCTTGCCGACGCGATGGTCGCCCCTATGCGCCGGACCCCCGAACGCGACTGGCGCGACCGTCTGGCAGAACTCGATCTCGTTCCCGATCTTGGCGAAGATATAGGCTCGCTGCGCTGGTTTCGTGGTTTGGGCACGCTGGTGGCGCTAAGCGTTTCTGCGCTGGCTTTGTTACCCGACTTCGGCCCGGTATATGGCGCGCAACCACCAATCCCGACCGAAGCTGAATTCGAAGAAGCGCGCGCGCAGATGATTATGCCCATCGCGTATGGCAGCGACAGCGGCAAGCGCATGGCCGCAACCGACGCCGTCGTTGCTCTGGCAGGAAGCCCTGAACGGCCGCGCATCGAACTGACGGCGACGCTTGGCCGTGGCGACAGTTTCGCCCGTGTGCTGCAACGCGCGGGCGTCGGCGGCGGCGAGGCATCGAACATCGTTTCTATGGTGTCGGGCGTGACTTCGCTTGGCGACATTGAGCCCGGAACACCTATTGAAATCGTCCTTGGCAAACGCTCGTCCCGAAACGAAGCGCGCCCGCTGGAATCAGTCGCCTTCCGCGCGCGTTTCGACCTCAACCTTGCCATCAATCGTGAAGGTGGGGCCTTGCGCCTCGCCCGCAAGCCGATTGCCGTCGATGTAACCCCGCTGCGCATTCGTGGCACGGTTGGCGATAGTCTCTATCGCTCTGCGAGAGCCGCGGGCGCACCCGCCAACGCTATTCAGTCCTATCTGAAAGTCATCGCCGGGCGAACCTCGCTCGCGTCGCTTCGCTCCACCGATGAATTCGACATCATCCTCGATTATAGGCGCGCCGAAACCGGCGAGGTTAAAGTTGGCGATCTGCTCTATGCCGGTATCGACCGCGATGGGAAATCGGCTATCCAGATGCTGAAATGGACAATGGGGGACAACAGCCAGTGGTTCGAAGCATCGGGCGTTGGCGAATCCAAGGGGGCGCTCAGCCGCCCGGTGAATGGCGCGGTTTCCTCGGGCTTCGGAATGCGCCGCCACCCGATATTGGGCTACAGCCGCATGCACAGCGGGCTCGATTTCAAGGGAGGTTACGGCGCGCCGATCTACGCGGTTACCGATGGCACGGTGGCCTATGCCGGCCGTAAGGGCGGTTATGGCAATTTCGTCCAGATCAATCACGGCGGCGGCCTGGCGACGGGTTACGGCCATATGAGCCGCTTTGCCGTTTCTTCTGGCAGCCGGGTCCGGCGCGGGCAGATCATCGGATATGTCGGCTCAACTGGCCTCTCAACCGGACCTCACTTGCATTATGAGATGTATCGCAACGGCCGCGCGGTCAACCCGATGTCGGTCAAGTTCACGCAGCGCGCGCAACTGTCGGGCAACGACCTCGCCCAGTTCAAAGGCAAGCTGAACCGGTTGAAGTCGGTCAAGGCGGGCGCGGCTCTGGTCCCGATCAAACCGAGCACCCGCGCGCAGGAAGAGCCCAAGCGTGAAATCGACCGTCTGACGCAGCGGATGGATGGTCTCAACATCCGCGGATAAGCGATTGAGCAAGCCCGAATGCTCGGCTAGACACCGGCGATGAGCGATACTCCAAGTTTCCCGAACACCCGCCTTCGCCGCAGCCGTGCCACTCCGTGGAGCCGCACGATGGTGCGCGAAAATATCCTGACGCCAGCGGCCCTCATCTGGCCATTGTTCGTCACCGAGGGCGACGCGGTCGAAGAACCGATTGCTACCCTTCCCGGCGTATCGCGCTGGTCGGTCGACCAGATTGTGGTGCGCACAGCAGAAGCCATTGCATTGGGCATCCCGTGCATCGCCCTTTTCCCCAACACACAGGCCGACCGGCGCAGCGATGACGGTACCGAAGCCCTCAACCCCGAGAATTTGATGTGCCGCGCCATTCGCGCCATCAAAGCGGCCCATGGCGACAAGATCGGTGTTCTGACCGATGTGGCGCTCGACCCCTATACCGCGCACGGACAAGACGGCTTGGTCGACGACGCGGGCTATGTGCTGAACGACGACACCGTCGCCATGCTGGTCGATCAGGCAGTCAATCAGGCCGAGGCCGGCGCGGACATCATCGCACCTTCGGACATGATGGATGGCCGCATTGGTGCAATCCGTAAGGCGCTTGAAATGAACGGACATCAGAACGTCCAAATCATGTCCTACGCCGCCAAATATGCCAGTGCCTTTTACGGCCCTTTCCGCGACGCAGTTGGCTCACGCGGTCTGCTGAAGGGAGACAAAAAGGGCTACCAGATGGACCCGGCAAACAGCGACGAGGCCTTGCGCGAGGTCGCGATGGACATCGCCGAGGGGGCGGACAGCGTGATGGTCAAGCCGGGCCTTCCCTATCTCGACATCATCCGCCGGGTCAAAGACAGCTTCAACGTGCCCGTCTTCGCCTATCAGGTGTCGGGTGAATATGCGATGATCGAAGCTTCCGCAGCAGCAGGCGCAGGCGATCGTGATGCATTGATCCTCGAAACACTCACTGCCTTCAAACGGGCGGGATGTTCTGGAGTCCTGACCTACCACGCCGCCCACGCGGCGCGCCTTTTACAGAGCTGACATGACCGACACTTCCGCGCGCAGCAGCCGCCCGCTGTTTCTTATCACTATTCTGACCGGCAGTTTCCTGCTGTTCCTTGTCCAGCCGATGATTGCGCGGATGGCGCTCCCCCGGCTTGGCGGTGCGCCTGCGGTATGGAACAGCGCGATGCTGGTCTATCAGGCGCTGTTGCTGGCGGGCTACGCCTATGCGCACCGATTAGCGCGTGAGCCTTCGCGGCGGCAGGCGAAGGTCCATCTCGCCTTGTTCGCGGTGGCGTTGCTCTGGCTGCCGATTGGTCTCGCCAATTTGCAGCCGCCAGCCGACGGATCGCCGATCTTCTGGGTGCCGTGGTTGCTGATTGCGTCCATCGGGCCGCTATTCTTCATGGTCGCCTCGCAAGCGCCGCTGATGCAGCGCTGGTATGGGCTGTCGGGTAATACGGGCGAGCCTTATGCGCTGTACGCCGCATCCAACATCGGCAGTTTCGCAGGGTTAATCGCCTATCCGCTGGTGGTTGAGCCCTTCACTACGCTGAACAGCCAAAAGTGGATCTGGAGCGGGATTTACCTTGCCCTGATGGCGCTGGTTGCGTTTTGCGCGCTGCAATTGTGGCGCTCGCCAGTACAGACCGCCGACGTCTCCGAAGGCACAGCCGAACCCACCCAAATAGGCTGGAAACGCCGCCTTTACTGGATCGCCCTCGCCGCCGTCCCATCGGGCCTGATGCTGTCGACCACCTCACACCTCACGACCGACCTGATGGCGATGCCGCTACTCTGGGTGATCCCGCTCGGCATTTACCTATTAAGCTTCAGCGTCGCCTTCGCTGAAGACCGGATTTTCGTCAACATCCTGACCCGGATCGCGCCGCTGGTGCTGGTCATTACCGCATCTTTCGTGTTCATCGTCTGGGGCAAAGCGGCGATCAACGGCATGGTTGCAAGCCTTAGCATGTTGTTCGTTGTCGCGGTCGCGCTGCATGGCGAGATGTACCGCACCCGGCCAGACCCCAGCCAGCTTACCAGCTTTTACCTGATGATGTCGGTCGGCGGCGTTATCGGCGGGCTGTTTTGTGCGATCATCGCACCGCTGGTTTTCGACTGGACATGGGAACATCCCATCCTGATCCTCGCGGCCGCCGTTCTCATGCCGAAAATATCCGTACTGCCGCTCGACCGGACCGACAGACGACTTGCACCGATCATGCTTGTCATTGGCACTATCGCGTTGGCGCTGGGCGTATTTGGTGCTTGGAACGAGCCAGAGACGGTAAGCGTCACAAAGGTCATACTTGCAACCGCCGTCATTACGCTTGGCGTTGCGGTTGCTGGCTTCCGTATTCCGTTCCTGCTTGCTGTCACTGGCCTGCTCACCATAAACGGCGGGTGGTACAGCCTTCAGCAGAGCCTGGACGGCGTTCGGATGCGGAGCTATTTTGGCACCTACACCGTCAACAGCACTGACAGCGGGCGGCTGCGCTGGCTGAACCACGGCACGACGATGCACGGGATGCAATTGCTCGACGAACCTACGCGCCCGATCAGCTATTATCCACCGACGTCGGGCGTTGGCATCGCGCTGCGCAACGCGCCGCAGCTATACGGCCCGGATGCGAGCATTGGCATTGTTGGCCTCGGCACCGGGACTTTATCCTGTTACAAAACGCCGGGGCAACGCTGGCAGTTTTTCGAGATTGACCCGCTGGTCATTGAAATCTCGCGCGAGCGGAAGATATTTTCCTTCCTCGAACGCTGCGCGCCCGATGTCCCGATTACGCTCGGCGATGCCCGCCTGACGCTGGCCGAGGTTACGCCGGGCAAGTTCGACATATTGGCGCTCGATGCGTTCTCGTCGGATTCGATCCCGCTGCACCTTTTGACCAAGGAAGCTTTTGCAACCTATCGTCGCGCCTTGAAACCTGACGGCCTCCTGCTCGTCCATATTTCCAACCGCTATATTGACCTCAATCCCGTCGTGGCGGCAGAGGCGAAGCTTAATGGCTGGCACGCCGCGTTGCGCCACGACCGTCCGACGGCTGCGTTAACAGCCACCGGGGATCGGGCATCACAATGGATCGCGCTTAGCCCGAGCAGAGCGAAGCTCGACGAATTGACCAACGGCAAGGTCGATAAGGTCAAAGGCCGATATTACGACGCCCAGCAATGGCTTGAACTCGACCCGCCGGGCGACACGGTGCCCTGGACCGATGATTATGCCTCGGTCCTTCCCCATCTTTCGCTTTGGAAAATCCTATGACCCTCTACCGCCCCGACGTGAGCGTCATCACCCTCCACGGCAAAACGCCGCAGATCGACGACAGCGCGTTCATTGCGCCCGGTTGCCGCATTATCGGTGATGTCACCATCGGGCCTGAATCGAGTATCTGGTATAATTGCGTGGTCCGGGCAGAAGTGAACCGAATCGTTATCGGCGCGCGGAGCAATATTCAGGACGGCAGCATTGTCCACTGCGATGGCCCCATGCCCGGCGTTGAGGATGGCTACCCCACGATCATCGGCGATGACGTGCTCGTCGGGCATAATGTCATGCTGCATGGCTGCATATTGGAGGACCGCGCCTTTGTCGGCCTGTCTGCGACGGTCATGAACGGAGCGGTGATCGAAGGCGATGCGATGCTGGCGGCGGGCGCAATGCTCACCCAGGGCAAGCGTATCGAAGCGCGGCAATTATGGGCTGGCTCACCCGCCCGCTTCGTGCGCGACCTTGACGATGCCGCCGTCATGGGGATGCGCATGGGCGTTGCGCATTACGTGGAAAACGCAAAAGCCCATGCTGCCGTGCTGCGAGCGCTCTAAAACTTCGCCCTGATTGTGAAACGACCATTGATCGGCGCGCCGGTCGAAATATTGTTATTGTTGTGCGCGTCGGAAAAATAGTCGGTGTCTAACAGATTTTCGACGTTCAATTGCAGCTGCACCGCTTCGCTAAGGTCATAGAACAGAGCGGCATCGACGCGGGTAAAAGACGGCAGGCGGGTCGCTGCCACGGGCGTCGTGCGGATCGTCGCGAATTGGCTCGATTGGTGGATCACACCAAGGCCAGCACCAAATTTTTCACTGAAATCGTAGCGGTTCCATAAACTCGCCTGATGCTTTGGCACCTGTGCGAGCGCTATGGAGCTGTCGTCACTGCGATAGGCATCCTGATAGCTATAGCCGCCACTGACTTGCCATTGTGGTAAGATCCTGCCCGTCAGAGCAAATTCGACGCCCTTGGTCCGGGTTGCAGGCAGGAGCAAGGAATTCAGGGGATTTGTCGGATCGACAGTTGTGATGTTCGTCCGGTCAAGCTGGAACAACGCCAGCGTCACATTCAGATCAGTCCGTATGTCCCACTTCGCGCCGATTTCATAGTTGGTGAATTTTTCCGGGGCCAGATTGTCCTGATTGGGAGCAAGCGTTAAAAACTGGTCGCCCGACCGTGGCAGGAAAGATTGGCTATAACTGCCGTAAAGCGAGATGTTTTCCTGTGGCTTGAGAATCAGACCAACGCGCGGGCTGATTTTGTCGTCTGTGCGTGCAAAGGGTCGGTCGGTGGCAGGAAACAGGTCAACGCCCTGAATGTCAAAGCTGTCATAGCGCAAGCCCGCGACGACATCGACATGCTCACCGATGCTGATCTGGTCTTGCACATAGGCCGAGAAAAATTCGACATCGGAAACGGTATTACGGGTTGGCCGATTGAATGCGACCGTCGGAAATATCGGATTTGCCAAGCTGAATGACGCGTTCGATAATGTGCCCTCGATCCGGCTGTTCGCTGATTTCTGGTCGCCATATTCGACGCCGACCAGCACTTTGTGAGCCAACGGTCCGGTGCTGACATCCCACACCAGATTGCCCTGTGCGATGAAGTTTTCGCGGGTGGTCGGGTCGCTATAGGAGGACAGGGGCACCGTGCCGTTTTGCGCGGTGGCGGGACCGTTGGCGAAGACGTTGACGTAGATCTTGTCGTAATCGCCATAGAGCATCGTGCCGCTGAAGCTCAAATTATCGGAAAGCTGGCCGTCGAGACGGAGCTTGGCGATCTGCGCCTCAAGCTTTGTCCGGTTGACGCCGGGTACTCCGAAAAACTGATCGCGATAGCCGGTGATTGGGCGATTGGGCTGACCCGCCGTCGTCGCGATCGACGGCACACCCCGGTCAGTCGTGCGGTCGTCGCTAACATATTCATAGGATAGCCCGAGGTTCCAGGCGTCGCTCAGCTTGAAAGCAACATAAGGGTTCCAGGCGTAACGCTCGCCGCCGCCGAAATCGCGGTGGCTGTCGAGATTTTCGTACACCGCGTTCAACCGGACGGCAGCCATGTCATTCAACGGCGCATTCAGGTCTGCGGAGAAATCATAAGCGCCAAAGCTGTTGACGCTGGCATGGCCGCCATAAAAGATTTCGGTCTGCGGTGACTTTTGCACGCGATTGATAATCCCGCCGCCGCCGCCACGCCCGAAGATCAAGGCGTAGGGGCCTTTAAGGATTTCAACCCGCTCGATGTTATATAGCCCGCGATAATATTGCACGTCGTCGCGGACGCCATCAAGGAAGAAGTCAGCCGTGGTGTTTTGTCCGCGCAAGGTAATCTGGTCGCGATTACCCTCACCCTGCCCCACGGTGGTCCCGGGAACATAGCGCAGGACATCGGCCAGCGAACGATGCGCCTGATCTTCCAATTGCTCTCGAGTGACCACATTGATTGTCTGCGGAATGTCGATCAGCGGCGTGTCGGTTTTGGTCGCAGTGACGGAATTCGTCGCAACATAGCCTTCGCTCGCGCCCGTCACGATAATAGTACGGCCGTCATCAACAGCCGCATCAAACTCTGCATCATCGGCATATGCCGCAGAGGCATGGATCGCAGCAGATGCCAGCGCGATGAATGAAACTGATGAAAAACGCATGATGTCCCTTTGCCAAATGAGAATGATTCTCAAATCCTGCTCGCCGCTCTATTGCGACTCGTTCTCATATGCAAATACAAATCAACTCTATGGGTGAAAGTTTTTGCAACCGGGGCGACGGGCAAATAGAAGAGCAAAATGAGAGCTACGATCTGGCACAATCCCGACTGCGGCACGTCGCGCAAGACGTTGGCAATTCTCCAAGATGCGCCCGACATCGAACTTACGGTAATCGAATACCGAAAAACCCCTTTCAGTCGCGCTAAGCTCAAACAGCTGTTTCGTGATGCTGGTCTTTCGCCGCGAGACGCTCTTCGAACCCGCGGGTCCTCGATCGAGGAGCTAGGTTTGATCGAAGGTGCAAACGGGGACGCGATATTGGACGCAATGGTCAGACACCCCATATTGGTCGAACGGCCATTTGTCGAAACGACCAAAGGGGTGCGGCTATGTCGACCCCAAGAAAAAGTTCACGAGATACTTTAGGCGACTTGGCGCTGCGGCCCCTTGAATAATTCGAGACTGTCCGCGAACACCATCGGCCGTCCGAAATAATAGCCCTGGATTTTCTTGCATCCAAGCTGCTGGATCATCGCGAGTTCGCTCTCGGTTTCCACCCCTTCGGCCGTTGTGGCGATGTTCAAACTGTCCGCAAGCGCGACAACGGCGCGAATGATTGCAAGGCTTTCCGCCTTGTTCTTCGCCGCACCTTGCACAAAGCTGCGGTCGATCTTGATCGTGTCGAACCTGACATTGCGCAAATATCCAAGCGATGAATATCCGGTGCCAAAATCGTCGAGCGACAATTTGATGCCAAGACCGCGCAGCCGGTCGAGAACTTGCACAGCCAGCGTCCCGTCGCGCAGGAAGATGCTTTCGGTCACCTCCAGTTCAAGCCGCCAGGCTGGCAAGCCCGCGTCATGCAATGCCGATATTACCGTCTCGACAAAGTTGGTACTGGTAAGCTGATCGACTGAAATGTTGACCGCAACCCGTGCGCTGTCGGGCCAGCTCATCGCGTCCTTGCAGGCACGGCGCAGGATGAAATCGCCAATCGGCACGATCAGCCTGGCGTCTTCCGCCACAGGGATGAACTTCGCCGGCGATACGTTGCCGAATTTGGGGTTGTTCCAGCGCAGCAAGGCTTCGAAGCCGACCAACATATTGTCACCATCTGCATTGACCACCGGCTGATATTCGACGTGCAGCTGCTCGCGTTCCAGAGCGTTACGAAGCTCGAACTCCATCAGCCGCTTTTCTTCGGCATTGGCATGCAGCTTATGCTGGTAATTGTGGTGGATGTTGCCGCCCTGATCCTTCGACCGGTAGAGTGCCAGATCGGCGCTCCGCATCAGTAACTCCACCGTGCGGCCATCTCCCGGTCCTAGGGCGCTGCCAATGCTAGCCCCGATGTATAGCGTATTCTGGTCCAGGTCATAGGGGCGCGAAAGGCTGTCGATGATCCTTCGCGCGAGCGTTTCGACATATTTCGCATCGGTTGCGTCCCTGATGACGACAGCAAATTCGTCTCCACCCAGCCGCCCGCACAATTCATTGTCGGTCATGATAAGCTGCAAACGACGTGCGACCTGCGCCAGCAAACGGTCGCCTACCGGGTGACCGAGCGTATCGTTCACGGCCTTGAACCGGTCGAGGTCGATCATGAGAAAACCGCACCGACGACGCCATTTGTCGGCATCGGCCAACGCTTCGGCCAATGTTTCGGTCAGCTGCAACCGGTTCGGCAGGCTCGTCAGCGTGTCGAACCGCGCCAAGTGCGAAATCTTGTCCGCGGATTCGCGCTGCTCGGTCACATCCGAGCCGACGCCGCGAAAGCCAAGGAAGCTGCCGTCTTCGGCATTACGCGGCGAGGCGGACAATTCCCACCATCGCGTTATCCCCTTGATCGTGACCGGCACGATCAGGTTGCTGAACGATTCGCGGCGCTTCAGCCGATCCGCAAGGTCATGCAAAGCGTCGGGATACTGGCCCTTTTCCCATGCGTCGCCGGCAATCAGTTTCAGTAACGGCTGGCCTTCGATCGTCTTGGCATCTTCGCTAAGCGCATAGGCAAAGCGCGGCGACACATGCGTCGCGCAGCGTGACGTGTCGGTCTGCCACAGCCAGTCGGCTCCGCTATCCTCAAATTCGCGCAGCAAAAGGCTGACCGTCTCGGATTTTTCCTGTACGATGCTGTTGGCAATCTCGAACAATATCTGCGCGCGGGCTGAACGGAGGCAGGCCATGATAAGTAACGCGCCGATTCCCATCGCGGCTACGGAGAGATAATAGCCGCCATGATAGATGAACCCAAGCGCCGCGCAAAAGCTTGTGATGCCGATAAAAAGCGTGGCAGCCATAGGCGCCGTGGGCAACAGGAGCGAGGCGTACACCATCATGCCCAATACGATTGACCAGAGCCCAAGCAGTTCCATGACCGTTCCGCTGGTTCCCAGAAAAGCAAATGCAGAGCCCCACATCGAACCTGTTACCGCCGAATGGCCGTTCAGCCGCTGCACGTCTTCGCGGCTAAGCTGCGGGCGGTCCCATACCCATTTGGTGCCAAACTGATGAAAGGAATATAGGTGGAAACCGCCGAATATGGCGGCCCAGGACGCTGTGGCCCAAAGAGGCGCAATTCCGGCATACAGGAGTACCGCCAAGATTGCGAAAAGCAGGTTCAGACTAACGCGCAATGTGGTGCGCTTGCGCATCGTGCGGGCCTGAATGCCCCGCATGACATCACCGTCCAGTCCCACGGGCTCGGCGAGGCCCAACAAGGCCTTGAACGAAAGTTCACTTGGCAGTTCGAGGTACGCGTCTCTTTTAATCACCCGCCGCTTGTATCTCGTGAACCTTACTCAAAGGTAATCAGTCGGGTAGAAAACCGGATATTGATTGTAAAATTTCGCTGTAAAATCAAAGCTTGCTAGACTTTACCGGATATTAACCATGCCATCCGCAGCAATCCCTGTTTTTGCCACGCCGCCAGCTGTTCTTACGCGGCGATTGCGTAAGGCTGAATCTCTCCCGAAAGATATAGATTGCGGGCCTTGGCGCGGCTCATTTTGCCTGAGCTTGTCCGGGGTAACGTCCTGGGTGGCACCAGTTCGATAACGCAGTTCATACCGGTCACTGAACGCACCTTGTCGCGGATCTGTTCACGCAATTTGGCGCGTTCGATCTCGTCGGTGGTGCGGCATTGCACGAGCACGGCAGGCGTTTCTTCTCCGCCCGGCGTCGTGACCGAAAAGGCCGCTATGTCCCCCGCCTTGAAGCCGGGGAGCTGCTCCACCGCCCATTCGATGTCCTGCGGCCAATGGTTCTTGCCGTTGATGATGATCATGTCCTTGGCGCGGCCAACGATGTAGATATAGCCGTTCGACAGATAGCCCATATCGCCGGTGTCGAGCCAGCCATCGACGAGACAGGCGTCGGTCGATTCCTTGTCGCGGAAATATTCCTTCATCAACGACGGCCCGGTGCACCAGACCTTGCCGATGGTCTTATCGGCGAGCGGGCGGCGGTTTTCGTCGCGAATTTCGATGGTCATGTCCTTCACTGCCTTGCCGCAGTTGACGATGGCACGATAACGGACGGGACGATCGGGAGCGCCCGGATGACCGGTCAGCTCAGTTTCCTCGACCAGCTCGACCTGGATGCCTTCGCCAGGGGGCATGATTGACACTGCCAGCGTGGTCTCTGCCAGCCCGTAGCTTGGCAGGAAGGACGAAGCCTTGAACCCCGCATCGCCGAACGCATCGACAAAGGCCTGCATGACGTCGGGCCGTATCATGTCCGCACCATTGCCCGCCAGCCGCCATTTCGACAGGTCGAACCGGTCGTTCACATGAGTCTGGCTCGAAATCCGCCGGGCGCATATGTCATAGCCGAAGGTTGGCGAGTAACTGATGACCGTGCCATCGGCCGCGCTGATCACGTCGAGCCAAGCCAGCGGGCGGCGGGCGAAATCCTCGGTCTTCATGTAATCGGTCGAAACCTGATTGGCCACCGGCGAGAGGAAGCAGCCGACAAGGCCCATGTCATGATACCAGGGGAGCCACGACACGCAGCGGTCGCTTTCGGTGACTTCCATACCGTGGCTGTGCGCCGACAGATTGTTGAGCAACGCCTTGTGCGTAACCGCAACGCCATGCGGGAAACGGGTCGAGCCGCTCGAATATTGCAGGTAGCAAATTTCGTCGGTCTGCGCGGTCGGCAGATCGGCTTTCAACGCGATGCGGTCCGAAAAGCTTTCCCAGTCGATACCCTCCACGCTGCATTTCACCGCCGCCTCACCAGCCATTTCCGACAGTTCGGCGGGGTAGAACAGGATTTTGGGATCGCAGCTTTTCAGTTGAACCGAAAGCTGGTCGACATAGCTTTCCTTGCCGCCGAACGACGTAGGTAGTGGCAACGGCACGGGCCATGCGCCGGCATAGATGCAGCCGAAGAACAAAGCCGCGAAATCGGTTCCGGTTTCGGCCACCAAAGCAATACGGTCATCTTTGCGAATGCCGTGGCTGATCAGGCGAAACGCCATCTTCAATGCTTCATCGCGCATTTCGGAATAGGGATAGGGCCGGGCGAGCTTGCCGCGCATATCATGAAAATTCAGACCCCGCTTGCCGGTCGCGGCATAATCGAGCGCCTCCCCCAAGGTGGCAAAATCGGAAAAACGGCGCGGCAGGCTGTCCTGCGTCGGTGTGCTCGCGAGTTCGCTCATATTTCATCCCATAGCACCAGGGCTGCGGCCCATGTTACATTTTTGTTATGATCGGCTTTTTGCAAGCGATACCAGTTCAAAATTCGACCCGACTGTGGCAAGAATGCGGCGTGACTAACGCCCGTTCAGGAAAGAAGCCCGCCCCGCCCTTGAACGACGAGCGGTTGCGGGGGTTGGCGCTGCATTATGTCGGCAAATATGCGACGACCAAAGCCAAGCTTGCCGCGTACCTGATGCGCAAAATCCGCGAGCGCGCTTGGGAGGGCGAACGGCATCCCGATGTTGCAGCATTGGTCGAACAATTTGCCGAACTCGGCTATATCAATGACGCTCAATTCGCCGAAGCGCGCAGCCGGTCTTTCGTCCGCCGCGGTTTTGGCGAACGGCGGCTGAACGAGGATTTGCGGGCCAGCGGCATAGCCGATCAGGATGCCATTCCGGCAAAAGAGCATATGGCAGAAGGCACCTTTGCCGCGGCCGAAAATTTCGCGCGCAGAAAGCGGATTGGCCCTTTCGCCAGCGAGCCCGCACCGCCCGACAAACGCCGCAAGCAGTTGCAGGCATTTCTGCGCGCGGGGCATGGTTTCGAGCTTTCGAGAAGGTTTGTGGAAGCGGATATGGGGGACGAACTGGCGCAGGATTGAGCGTTAGGAACGCGTCTTTATCGCCCTTAAAGCGACAAAAACGACGGATAACGATGTTCTCACTGTCTCTTTTGTCGCATTAACAATGGTGAAGACACGCATTTCCGCCATTCAAGGCTCATCGGAGATCACGTCGGCGGGTTAGAACGGCCACAACGAGTCATTTGCGTGTTTCACGGTCGCCCCCATCCAGCTCATCAAGTGCAGATATTCAAAATGTCAAAGAGCCGCGCCAGCCATTGCGGACCAACCGGCTAACGGTCTCAAATGAAATCCTACATTGCAAGGGTGAATTGGCGGCGTGCTATCGCGCCACAAACTCTGGGCCGAAAAGACACGCCAAAATATAGCTAGAAGAAATAAGAAAAAGAAGAAAAAAGGGCGTCAGCCCAATCTCGCTCAACCAGCCGGAAAAGGGCGACCGCAGGTGCGGCCAAACAATGCCCCCTTCTTTCTTGTTTCCTTCTTTCTTCTAGCGAATCCTTCGCACTGCAAATACGGTATGGATGAGACGGTGACGAGCTGAGCGTTTATCCCGCCCGACCAACGCTTTCAGCCAGCACATTTGCCACATAAGCGTTCAACGACACGCCCTCGCGCGCGGCAACGAATTTCAGTTTCTCGTGCAGCGAGCGCGGAACCCGTTGCCGCCATTGACCGAGCGATCCGGGACCGGGAACGTCTCGGCCCAATTCTTTGGCGGCAGCATGCCATTCGATGATTGCGACCTCGGCGTCGGCGAGCGCCGCTTCGGGCGTATCGCCATCGCCCATGCAACCGGGGAGCGAAGGCACAGTCGCCAGCCAGCCTCCGCCGTCGGCATCGGAGAGCGGTTCGACCATGATAGCATATTCAGTCTGCTTCGTTTTTGCCTTAGCCATCGGGGCGTTCCTTCACAAATTCCATCAGCTTACGGATATAGATCGGCTTGATCGGGCGCTTGGCGGGGATAGTGAGGATCGTGTCACTCCCCGGCACCGCCACCTTCCAATGCGACCCTCCGCCCGAAGGCGGCAGGCATTTCCAACCGAGCCATTCACACAACCGCTGGATATCCTTGATTGTCCAGTCCCCGGCGGGGTTGCGACGCATCTGTTCCAGCAGCTTGTCCGCTTTCGTCATATGTTATGATACCGGATGCGGTATCATCTTGCAAGGTCAATTAAAGATTTTGTTCATGCGGAGACGCAGAGGCGCGGAGATTTGGCCTGCGAGCTGCATGTTCCAATTAAACTTTGCGGCGAAATCAACGGCCAGCGATCGCACCAACTCTGTCGCTACGAGCCCTCCGCGCCTCGGCGAGAACCAATTTGAATCTGGCCGATAAGAGGCCTATAACACGCGGCGTACCGGGCTAATACGATCAGAGACTCCGCCATCTTCAAGCCTAGTTTAGCTTGATCTGAGGCCAAAATCTTGAACTCAGAGCATCAAACGTCTCTGTTACCGACCAATGAGGCATTTCAAATTCGGATCCTCGTGATGCAATCACCAAGCCACCCACCCGAAATCGCTCATTCATATATACGACGGGCGACATAACCGATGAATCGAGTCCAGCTGAATTGTCAGATTTCCTCGGATCAGTAATTGAAAAATGAGCAAAAACCTTGTTCCGCCAAACGACAATTGGTTCGATCTCTTTAATTGAGTTGACGTAATCGTCACAGAACTGTTTTGTGCTTTTATCGGAAATGTGGCTATTTTCTTCAGATCGTTTGATTGAACCAGACTGGATTCCGTTTATGAAGCCAACCAGTCGAATGAAATTGCATAATGTATTGCCAAACCAATGGAAATGGCATGTGAGCAGATTTTCGTAAACGGGCGGGATAGCAAATTTTTCGAGGTTTCCAAAACCCATAAAAGTAACATGTTTGCGGTTGGTTTGTTCATAATTCCTAATGGGTGCCTCAACCGCGCCCACTTGCTCAGCGAGAAAATGTAAGCCCGTAAACAGTTGTTCTAATGTAACAAGCTCATTTACCGCGCGGTTTTCTTCGATTTCCAGTCCAATGATATGATCGACTATTGGCATCTACTCCACCGTAACCGACTTCGCCAAATTGCGCGGCTGGTCCACATCGGTTCCCTTCGCGCAGGCCACATGGTAGGCGAGCAATTGTACCGGCACGGCATACACTAACGGCGCGATCAGCGGGTGGACGCTGGGCATTTCAATCGTCGCGAGACAGCCTTCTCCGGCCTCCGCAATCCCTTCGGCGTCGGAAATCAGCACGACCTTGCCGCCGCGCGCGCGGACTTCCTGCATGTTGCTGACGGTTTTTTCGAATAATGGCCCTGACGGGGCAAGCACGATGACGGGGACGGCTTCGTCGATTAGCGCGATGGGGCCGTGTTTCATTTCGCCCGACGCGTAACCTTCGGCGTGGATATAGCTGATTTCCTTGAGCTTGAGCGCGCCTTCCATTGCCAGCGGGTAATCGGGGCCGCGCCCAAGATAAAGAACGTCGCGCGCCGGGGCGATCAGGTGCGCCATTGCGGCGATGTCGTCGTCATGCGCCAGCGCGGCGTTCAATGCGGCGGGGGCCTCAATCAGGTGGCGGACGATTTCGCGTTCCTGCTCCGCCGAGAGCTTGCCCTTGACCAGCGCCAGATGCGCGGCGAGTGCCGCCAGCACCGCCAACTGGCACGTGAAGGCCTTGGTCGAGGCGACGCCGATTTCCGGCCCGGCATGGGTGGGGAGCAGCAGGTCCGCCTCACGCGCCATGCTCGACGTTGGCACGTTGACGACGACGGCGATGGTCTGGCCGCTTTCCTTGCAATGGCGAAGTGCTGCAAGCGTATCCGCCGTCTCGCCCGATTGCGAGATGAACAAGGCGAGCCCGCCTTCCTCCAGCACCGGATCGCGGTAGCGGAATTCGCTCGCCACATCGATGTCCACCGGCACGCGGGCAAAGGTTTCGAACCAGTATTTGGCGACCATGCCAGCGTAATAGCTTGTTCCGCAGGCGACGATGGTGATGCGTTTGACACCCGCAAGGTCGAAATCCATCTGCGGCAAGGCGACTGTCTGTTCGAGCGGACGGATGTAGCTTGAGAGCGTTTGCGCGACCACCGTGGGCTGCTCGAAAATCTCCTTCTGCATATAATGGCGGTAATTGCCCTTTTCGATCTGCGCTGCCGATACGCCGGAGGTGGTGACCGCACGGTCGACCGGATTATTGTCCTTGTCGAAAATCTGCGCACCTTCGCGGGCAATGACGACCCAGTCGCCCTCCTCCAGATAGGCAATCTGCTGGGTCAATGGTGCGAGCGCCAGCGCGTCGGAGCCCAGATAGGTTTCACCGTCGCCATAGCCGACGACCAGCGGAGAACCGAGCCGTGCGCCGATCAGGAAATCGGGGAACTGGCGGAATGCAATCGCCAGCGCGAAAGCACCCCGAAGGCGGGGGAGGACGGCCTTGACCGCTTCGGCTGGCGAATGGCCAGCCTCGACCTGTTCGGACACCATATGCGCGACGACCTCGGTGTCGGTCTCGCTCTCGAACGTCCGCCCGCGCGCGGTCAGTTCGTCGCGCAGCTGTTTGAAGTTCTCGATTATGCCATTGTGGACGAGCGCCACTTCGCCCGTCGCATGGGGATGCGCGTTGCTGGTCGTCGGCGCGCCGTGGGTTGCCCAGCGGGTGTGCGCGATGCCAATATTGCCGGGCGCGTCGTCGGATTTCAGGACATTAACGAGGTTCGCCAGCTTCCCCTCCGCCCGGCGACGGACAAGCTGGCCATCATGCACGGTGCAAACCCCGGCCGAGTCATACCCCCGATACTCCATCCGCTTCAGCCCATCGACCAGACGGTCCGAGACCGCAGATTTGCCAACAATTCCGATAATTCCGCACATGAACTTTCTGCTTTCTAGGGAGTGGTGTAGGGGACGCGGATACCGGGCATCTGCGCAGGGAAGTCTTTTGTGTTTCTTGTGACGAGGATGGAGCCGTTTACCTGCGCGGTCGCAAAAATATAGGCATCAAGCAGCTTTATCCGCATCCGGTAGCGAATATCGGCCGCTGCCAACGCGATGCGCGTATCAACTTCGACTATTTCAAAAGGTGCGATAATCTGCTGAATCTGGTCGCGCCGTTCAAGCGGTTCTCCTGCCAGAATTTCGGTCCAAACAATCCGGCTGATCCGGTGACGCGGGTAACGCGCAAGCTCGTTCGTTGCGGCCTGAGAATCGTTCAGCCAGTCGATAACAATGTTGGAATCAAAGAACGGGTCCGACACAGATTACAGTTCGTCGTAGGGAGTGCGATCCTCCCGGATTGCCAACTGATACTCCAGTCCGTCGCCAATATCCGTGCGATCCTTCCAGAAGCCGCGACCGCGCTGAATCCAGTCGTTGTTGTCGGCGTTATGCACCAGATGGAGTTTGATCGCGTCACGGATTTCAGCCGCACGTGATTTACCTTGGCGTTTCGCCAAGGCATCAAGCTTTTCGACGTCTTCATCGGGAATTTCGGTCAGGATTCTCATTTGTCACTTTCTTGATTCACGATCACCTCCGGATATTTGCCTTTCAGCATATCAAGGTAAATCTGCCGTTGCCGGTCATCGTCCTCATCGAAAAGGTCGGGAAATTCGGCTTTTACCTCTTCATAATCATCGTCCCACGGTCGGGTCCACGATGCGCGCTCCCTTCTTTGCCATTCGACGGCATCGCCAACGTCCGTGCGGTCTTTCCACGCGCCGAATCCGATTTCGAGCCAGTCTTTGTTCCGTGTGGGAGTGGCCTCTGCCTTGTATTCGGCAACAACCTCCCGCAAAACCGCCGCACGCGACTTGCCTTGCTCGGCGGCGAGCTGGTCGAGCCATTTGATGTCTTCATCGGGCAGATCGGCGAGGATGCGAGTCATGATATATTGATATCATATCATGATATCATGTCAAGGGACTAGTCAACTGGATCGACACCGTCGGGATAGTGCGACACTTCGACACGCAGGCCATCAGGATCGGGCATGAACAGTGCTAATGTCCCGCCCAACTGTTGCAGCCTGGCCTCGTAGCCCGCGCTCGTCATATGCTGGTGCAGGTTTTCAACAAACTCTCGCGATGGCGCGCGAAAGCCCAGATGGTTTACTCCCGCCCCGTGGCGTTCGTAAGGGCCGGTGCCCTCGCTCGCCGGTCGGAACTGAAAGAAATGGCCAAGATCATTCTGCCAGATCTCTGGCTTTTTCCGCCGGAAGCCGATGGCAGGCAGCAAATGTTCATAGAAAGCGCGGCTTTTGTCGACGTCGCTCCACAATATGGTGAGATGATCCAGCGGAAGCATGACCGCAGCAGCAATGTTGTTCATCTCGCGTGACTTATCCCAGGTTCAAACGCCATCAAACATAGAAAAGCTAGCTGGCCTTGTCTGCTTTCTTCTTCCGCATCGCATCATGAAAACGATCCGCCCAACCGGGCTTCACGAGTTGCTCGGCGCGGACCATGCGGAGTTCGCCGTCGGCTACGTCGCGCGATACCGCGCTGCCTGCGGCGACAATCGCATCGCGGCCAATTTTCACCGGCGCGATCAAGGCGCTGTTCGAACCGATGAACGCCCCTTCGCCGATCACCGTCTGATATTTGAAATAGCCGTCATAATTGCAGGTGATGGTGCCAGCGCCGATATTCGCGCCAGCGCCGATGGTTGCGTCGCCCAAATAGGTTAGGTGGTTGGCCTTGGCGCCCTTGCCCAGATGCGCCTTCTTGGTTTCGACGAAATTGCCGATCTTGGCCTTTTCCTCCAGCACGGTGCCGGGGCGGAGGCGGGCGAAGGGGCCGATTTCGCAGCCGCTGGCGATCTGCGCGCCTTCAATATGGCTGTTCGCGCGGATTTTGACATTGTCGGCGACACTCACCCCGGGGCCAAAAAAGACGTTAGGTTCGATGAGCACATCGCGGCCCAACACGGTGTCCCAGGCAAACCAAACCGTCTCCGGCGCGATCAAAGTTGCGCCATCGGCCATTGCCTGCACGCGCCGCCTTGCCTGCCACTCAGCCTCCATCGCCGCCAGCTCGCCGCGGCTGTTGATGCCGGTCACGTCATAGGGGTCGGTCTTGACGACATAGCAATGTCGCCCGTCCTGCGTCGCGATATTGACGATGTCGACGAGGTAGAATTCGCCCGCCGCATTGTCGTTGGTCACGCGCGCCAGCAACGCAAACAGGTCGCGCGATTTGACCGCCATAAGGCCACTATTGCACAGCCTCACCTCGCGCTGAAGGTCGGTCGCATCCTTGTGTTCTACCATCCATTCGATGCGATCTTTTTGGGTGATAATGCGGCCATAGCTTTGGGTGTCGTCGGGCTCGAAGCCTAGCACGACGACTGCAGGATCGTCATCGGCGTTGAGCCGGTCGATCATGACCTGCATTGTTGCCGTCGGAACGAACGGCACATCGCCATAGAGGATCAGCACATCGCCATCAAAGTCCGCCAACGCGTCTTGCGCCATCAGCACCGCGTGACCGGTGCCATGCTGCGGCTCCTGCACCGCAAGCTTGGCCGAGCCGCCAAGCGCCGCCTCCAGCTGTTCCTTGCCGCTGCCGACGACCACGACCTTTTTCGCCGGGTTGAGCGCATCGACCGCGTCCATCAAATGCATCAGCATTGGCCGACTCGCGATGGGGTGCAGCACCTTGTGCAAGTCGGATCTCATGCGGGTGCCCTTGCCCGCAGCGAGGATGATGGCGGCGATTTCTGTCATGCTGTGCGTCATGCCAGCAATTTGTTGCGGTTTCCAGAAGCAACGGCCAAGGGCATTGTAATTGTTACCGTTCGTGTCGAGCATCGTCGAGACACCGCGAGTTCGCGTTCCACCGATGGGTGTCTCGACTGCGCTCGACACGAACGGATTAAGGGGGTTAAGTTTGAGTTTTCCCTTCGACATTATCGGCTTCGATCTGGACGGCACTTTGGTCGATACGTCGGGCGACCTGACCGCAGCGGTAAACCATGTGCTTGGCAGTGTCGGCAGGCCCTTGCTTTCCACCGAAGCGGTCAAGCAACACATCGGCGGCGGCGCGAAACTGATGTTGCAGCGGGGGCTGGAAGCGACCGGCGGCATTCCGGACAATGGCTTCAAGCCGCTCTACAAAGAAATGTTAGCGTATTACGAAGCGAACGTCTCGGTCTACAGCCGCCCGTTCGACGGCGCGCTGGCGTTGCTGGATCAACTCGACACGATGGACGTGCGTTATGCCGTCGTGACCAACAAGTTCGAAAGCCTCGCGGTCAAACTCCTCACCGACCTGAACCTCGCGCACCGCATGGGCTGCATTTTGGGCGCGGATACTTTGGGCAAGGAAAACGCCAAACCATCGGGCGCGCCGATATTCGAAATGGTGAAGCGCTGCGGCGGCGGCCGTGCGGCCTATGTCGGCGATTCAATCTACGACGTCATGGCGGCGAAGAATGCGGGCGTGCCTAGCGTGGCGGTGAGCTTCGGGTTTTTGCACGGGCCAGTGGAGGAATTGGGCGCCGATGCGGTTATTGACCATTTTGATGAACTCATCGGCTGTCTTGAAGCGATAGGATAGAATGAGTTCACGCAGAGGCGCAGAGATCGCAGAGAGAAGAGCCTCGGCGTCCTCTGCGCCTCTGCGTGAACCAAATCTTCTAACCCTTCCGCCACTTCACCCACAAATGCCGCACGAGCATCAGCGGCGGCATTCGGAGCCAGTGCGAGCGGATGTAGAAGGCCAGGCGGGTGAATTGACGCGTACCTTTGCCCCAGCCGTCGCGGGCGGTAAGGCGTTGAACATACCAACGGTCTCTCCCGCCCCGCCAATCGTTCGGAACTTCGGTACTGTAGAGCTGATGTGCCAAACGAGCAGCGCGGTGGACGGCTGGCCATAATTGGTGATGCTCGGCGCGGGATTCGAGGGCGGGCCAGAATTGTTCATCCGCAAACTCACTCAACAGGCAATGGATGTCCCATAGATTGCGCAGCCCACCGTCGAGTTCGCCATCGGCAAACAAATGCGCGGCGCTGTGGATGACCATGTCGGTGGGGCTGAAGATGTACAAACTATCCGTTCGTCCCGAGCTTGTCGAAGCACGTTCGCCGCTGCCCTCCTGTCCTTCGACAAGCTCAGGACGAACGGGGTTCAATGACTGCGCACCCTCCAGCATCGCCGACGCGTCAGGCTTCGGTCTCGCCGTCAACGGCAAGATCGTATGGTGCACATCGATCATCCGGTCGCGTATCTTGTGGATCAACGGCGGCAGTTCGTGCATGTGGTCGCGGTAATAGCCGTCGTCATAGGCGTCGTCCCTGACCCACTCCCAGCCCTCAGCCAATAACGCCGCTTCGACCACGGGCAGATCTTCGCGGGCGACCATGATGTCCAGATCGCCAATGTGGCGGCCCTCGCCGGCCTTCAATCCGGCAGCGGCATAAGCGGTGCCTTTCATCAACACGAGCTTGCCGGAATAGTCTGCCAGGGCGCTGCGAGCGCAGTCGGCTTCCCATAGCGCCGAGCGGCGCTGATATTCGGCGTTGACGCGCGCTTCGTCCAGAATCCGGTGGACGGCATCGGGAATTGCCAAGCCTGACACTCTCCGCGCCAGCGTCCCGAGCAATTGTTCGGCGCGCGCCATTGTCAGCAATGCGGTCCAACCATCCGCGTCGAGCATCTTTGTTGTCGCCGGATCACGCAAAGCATCGACGAGGAGCATGGCATCGCGTTTCATGCAAGCTCGCTCCACAATTGATCGACAAGTGCCTCGGCTTCCTGCCCGTCGCGATAGTCGATCGCGCGCGCCGGCACGGCTCGGATAAAACGGGTCAGCGTCGTAAAACCCGCCTCGCCAAGCGCGACATAGTTTGTCGATGCTTGCGTGAGGCGCATGAACACCTCACTTGGTGCAATATCGCGGATTGCGGGATCGAAACCAAAGCTCGGGAAAAGCAGCAATGCAGGTTTGGCTGGTTCCGCCATTGCCTCGATTGCATCGCGTGCAGGCACCAGATGGCGGATATCGCCCTTGGGGGTATCGCGCAGCAACGGCCCAAATCTGCCATCGAGCGCTGTCACTTGCATGGCACCAATCGCCTCGTTTTTCAGGCTGATCAGCCTTGGAAACGGCACCGCGTCCCCGGTCACCAGATCGAGTAGCACAAATTCATCGCCCATGAAGCGCCAGCCCTTGCACCCCAGCATCGCCGCCAGCGTCGATTTGCCCGACCCCGACGCACCGGTCATGATGAGCGCCTTGCCGTCTTTTTCGACCGCGCTGGCGTGCAACAACAGATGCCGCCGCCAACCAAGCGCCATCTGCAGGTTCATCGCCATTTCCGCAGCCAACAAGCCCAGCGCCAGTGGCAGCGGCGCGGCGTCGGACAGCATATAGTCGCCGTTTATCGCAACCGAGGGTCTGATAAATCGCCGAACGAAGCTGACCGCCTCCAACCTTACCGAATAATCGGGAATGTCGGGGGTCGGGTAATCGCGATACAGATCGGCCAACTGGTCGAGCGGGCGCTTCCAGGCCGACCCGACGCGGAATGCCGTTGGCCCTACTTGAACTCGGAATTCATGCACGGACAGGCTCCACCACTCCCAAAGCGGCCAATTCGTCCAGCCGCGACGCAACGATTGCTTCCGCGTCAGTGGCATCGAAGTCGAACCGCGCCGCTAGTCTTGCGGCAACTTGCGCTGCACTGACCGCGTCGTTGCCCATGGCCGCCAATATCTCGGGCACAGGCTCCGCGACGATATGCGTCATCCCTGAACGCCGCTGGTATATGAGCGTCATTGTGTCGAGCGGCTGGACCAGAAGCTGGTCCGCCGGTTCGGCTTTATACTTAGGTGATTGCGGCCCTGCCATATTGACGGCCTAAACCAGCGGCGCTTAATTTCAAGTTTAGCGCGACATCTGCAAGCTGGCGAAACAGGTAAACCCGCTCTGTCCGCTTTGGAGGCGACGGATATAGTTCACATAGGCCTGGCTTTGGTCATAACTGGTGCCGGGCAAGCTGCGGCCACGCAACGCCGCCTTCACTTGCTCGCCGGTGAATTTCTGCCCGGTCGCAGGAAACGAGCCCGGCGTGTCGCGCGCAACAAGCTTGCCATAGCTGTCGATATTCATGCCGGTGCCGTGCGGGCCGGGGACCGGAATTTCGCAGTTCATCACCGAAGCCGCCGATTGCGCAAGCGCAGGGCGCACCGACACGATCGCGGACGCCGTCACCGCGCCCAGCATCAAGACCCGGCGGCTGGTCGGCGCAATGTTCAACCCGGCGGGTGCCTTTGCCTCATCATCCATATCGTCCGCCTACCATATCATGCTTGCATTTCCAGCCATCGCGCTTGCTTGCGTCTGCTGCGTCTATATGTGGGACATTATCGGCGGCAAAAGCTAACAGATGATTTCGCAAATATTGAAGAGGCGCAAAATTGAATAGCTGGATGTCTCCGCGTTTCCTGATCGCCCTAATCGTTGCTGCAACGGGGGCCCTCATTGCCGGACAGTTGCCGGGGGATGTCGAGCGCATCCTTGTCGTCCTCGTCTCGATGCTCGTGGCCATTTTTATCGCCGCCGACCCCCACGATCCGGTCAGCGAGCCAGGCGACACACGGCCTGCCGCTGGCATCGATCCCGGCGCAATTACCAGCCATCCGCAGCTGCAATCATTCATCGACGCCTCCACCGACGCCATATTGATTGTGGATTCTGCGCGAGTCACTGCGGCGAACCACGCAGCGCGGCAGCTGCTCGGCACCAACATCGTCGGGCAGAATGTCCGAATGGCTTTCCGCCACGCAGGCGCCATCGAGCGCCTGTCCGATCCCGACGCGCATCATACCGGCCATCCGATCCGCCTGACTGGCATCGGCCAGCAAAGCCAGATGTGGGACATGCGCATCCAGTCGATTGGCCCTGCGCAAAAGATGGTTCACCTCGCCGATCGCAGCGGCGCGCAGGCCGCCGAAAAAATGCGAGTCGATTTCGTCGCCAATGCGAGTCACGAATTGCTGACGCCCCTGGCTGCGGTAAAAGGCTTTATCGAAACGCTCGACGATCCCGATGCCGGGGATGACCCCGAAACACGCGGGCGTTTTCTGGGCATCATGGCCAAGGAAACCGACCGGATGCAGGCGCTGGTTCGCGACCTGATGTCGCTCAGCCGGATCGAAGCGGAAAAATATGATCCGCCGCAAACGCCCGTCGATTTCTCGCATATCGTCATTGAGACCGTCGATCAGCTTCGCAATGGCCAGAAAGAACGGGGCAGCGACATCACGCTCGACATCACAGCCGACATGCCCTCGGTGATGGGCGACGCGGGGCAGTTGCGACAATTGGCAAGCAATATCATTACCAACGCCATGAAATATGGCCGGGCGGGAACGCCGATCGCGGTGACGCTGTCGCCGTCGCGATCGGGCGCAATGCTCAACCTTGCCGTTGCGGACAATGGCGACGGCATTGCGCCCGAGCATTTGCCTCGCCTGACCGAGCGCTTTTACCGCGTCGATTCGGGCCGAAGCCGCTCGATCGGCGGCACCGGATTAGGCCTCAGCCTCGTCAAACATATTGTCGACCGGCATCGCGGTCATCTGGAAATCCGGAGCACCGTTGGCAAGGGGACGACAGTGTCTGTCCTGCTGCCCGTTGCGCCGGTCGTTACGGTAACATAATTGTCATAGAAGAGTCATTTATCGGCCATCTGTCCGGACTAATGGCCGCCGTGAGCGCGGCGTGGGCTGCGACGAATCCAATATGGGGAAAAGCCAGACAATGATGAAGAAAATTTCGCTCATCGCCATCAGCGCGCTCGCGCTTTCGGCATGTAATGACCAGGCCAGCACCGGCGGTGCAGCAGGCGGTTCGCGTCAGGAAATCCGCATTGTTGGTTCATCGACCGTTTTTCCCTTCGCCAAGGCTGCATCGGAGGCTTTTGCCAAGGCAGATGCCTCGCGCAAATCGCCGGTTCTTGAATCGACCGGCACCGGCGGCGGTATGGAACAGTTCTGCAAGGGCGTCGGTGCGGAAACCCCCGACATCACCAACGCCTCGCGCCGTATGAAAAAGAGCGAGTTCGAAAACTGCCAGAAAAATGGCGTCAACGATGTGATCGAAATACAGGTCGGCATCGATGGCCTCGCGCTGGCGCAGTCGAACAAGGGCCAGAAGTTCGCCTTGAGCACGGCTGATGTTTACAAGGCGCTTGCCGCGAACCCGTTCGGCAAGCCGCAGACGGCAAAGCTCTGGTCTGACGTGAACCCGTCGCTGCCCAAGCTGCCAATCTCTGTCTATGGCCCACCTACCACATCGGGTACGCGCGATTCATTCCATGAACTGATTATGGAAGCCGGTTGCAGCACGGATGCAGCGACCAAGGCGCTAAAGAGCAGCGACGAAGACAAGTATAAAGCCGTCTGCACCGAAATCCGCACCGATGGCGCTTTCAAGGAGCAGGGCGAGAACGACAATCTGATCGTCCAGAAGCTTGACGCCAACCCGAATATGGTTGGCATCTTCGGCTACAGCTATATGGAAGAAAACGCCTCAAAGGTTCATGGCATTACGATGGACGGCGTCGCGCCAACGATTGCAACGATTTCGGATGGCAGCTATCCCGGCGCGCGCAAGATGTTCATCTATGTCAAAAAGGCGCACATCGACAAAATCCCCGGCATCAAGGAATTTGTGCTCGAGTTCCTCAAGGGCGGCGCAGTTGGCGGCTATCTGACGAAATTGGGCATGATTGCATCGCCCGATGCCGAGTATAAAAAGGCGCTCGATGCCGCAAATGGCCTGACCGCCATGGACGGCGCGGATTTGAAATAAAACTGCAACACACATCGCGTCTATGGGCATGCATCGAATCTGTTTTTCGGTGCATGCCCGTGTTGTGTGCGGGCGTCGCATTTCGCGAATTTCCGGCCAATGGGCCGAAGGGGGCTAGGTTGAGTTTATGACTGGAACGGCATTGCTATTCCTTGTCCTTGGCCTTGGTCTGGTCGGCTGGATCGTAGGTCGCGCGCGTGCGTCCGCGTTCGTGCGCGCAGCCAAAGGTGGCCCGCGTGGGGCAGTCAACAGCCTGCCGTCCTATCATGGCTGGTTCGTTGCGGTCTGCGCAGTCTTTCCCGCCATAATCTTCATGTTCATATGGCAGTCGATTTCCCCTGCTTTGGTTACAAACATGGTGCTGGCTTCACCAGCCGCATCGGGCCTGCCGCAGGACGGATTTGCCCGCGCGGCGATCCTGTCCGAGGCGCGCGCAATAGCGCAAGGGTTTCAGGCAACGGCGTTCCAGTCGCAAAGCGAGGCGCTTGTCCCGCTCTATAAGGACGCGCTGTCTTATTATCGGATGATCGGTCTGGCGGGCACGTTGCTGCTATTGTTTGCAGGGGGCGCTTTTGCCTTCACTCGCCTGAAACCCGATTTCCGCGCGCGTAACAAGGTCGAGCGGCTGGTGATGCTGGGACTGTTGTTTGCCTCACTCGTCGCGATCATCACGACGCTTGGCATCTTTGCCTCGCTCATTTTTGAAACCTATCAGTTTTTCTCGATGGTATCGCCGTTCGAATTCCTCTTCGGCACGAACTGGAACCCGAAAAGCGTCGTGACCCCGGGCGCAGACAATGGCTATGGCGCGATACCTTTGTTCTGGGGCACGATTTTCATCGGTGCGATTATCGCGATGATTGTGGCCATCCCGCTCGGTTTAATGAGCGCGATTTTCCTCACGCAATACGCCTCGGCGCGCGTGCGGAGCTGGATGAAGCCGATCCTCGAAATTCTCGCTGGCGTTCCGACCGTGGTCTACGGCTATTTCGCCGCGCTGACTGTGGCCCCCGCTATTCGCGATTTTGCCGTCATGTTGGGCGTAAGCAATGCTGCATCGGACAATGCGCTAGCCGCCGGCGTTGTCATGGGCGTGATGATCATCCCGCTGGTATCCTCGATGTCAGACGACAGCATTGCCGCCGTCCCAAGCGCGATGCGCGACGGCAGCCTGGCGATGGGCGCTACCAAGAGCGAAACGATCAAGCAGGTGCTGCTGCCCGCCGCACTACCGGGCGTCGTCGGCGGCATATTGCTCGCGGTTTCCAGAGCGATTGGCGAAACGATGATTGTCGTGATGGCGGCGGGCTACACCGCCAACCTGACCGCCAATCCGTTCGACACGATCACGACGGTGACGGTGCAGATCGTCGCGTTGCTAACCGGCGATCAGGATTTCGGCAGCCCGCATACGCTCGCCGCATTCGCGCTTGGGCTGGCGCTGTTCGTCACCACTTTCTTGCTCAATTACGTCGCCCTGCGCGTCGTCAAACGCTATCGCGAAGCCTATGAGTAGCACCGTGCCCGATCGCATCCCGACCGATTGGAACGGGACAGTGATGCAAAAACGCATCGCCCGCCGCTATGCAGCCGAGCGCCGGTTCAAGGCGATGGGCTTCATCGCCGTCGCATTGTCGACTTTGTTCCTCGCGTTCCTGTTGCTGACCTTGCTGGCCCAAGGCCTTGGAGGGTTTCAGCGTACCGAAGTCGCCGTGGATTTCGATTTCCCGGCTTTGACCTCAGGCGCGACCGCAGCATCGATTTCAGGCCCGAATGCCGACGCAACGCTGAATTCAATGGACGTTCCCGGCATCGTAGAACTGGCCGTCAGCCAGCAATATGGGGCCGAGGGAAGTGCGCTGCTGACCAGCGCGGCGGCGGCGAATGTCCGGCAAATGCTGGCGGCTGATCCCGAACTCATCGCTAGCAAACAACGTCTGTGGCTTGCCGCTGAATCCAAACTCGACATCGCCTACAAGGGCGATGGAGAAGCCGCAGCGGAAAAAACCATGTCCACGCTGGCGGCCAAGGATGCGTTACGCACCGGTTTCAACTGGACCTTCCTCACTGGCGCCGACGCCACCGACCCATCGGCGGTTGGTATCTGGGCGGCGTTCAAGGGGTCGTTGATGACGATGGCCATTACTTTGATGCTTGCCTTCCCCATTGGCGTGTTTGCTGCGCTGTATCTCGAGGAATATGCGCCAAAGAACAAGCTGACCGACATGATAGAGGTTTCGATCAACAACCTCGCTGCCGTGCCGTCGATCATCTTCGGATTGCTTGGCCTTGCGGTGTTCCTGACGTTGTTCGGAATGCCGCGATCTTCCGCGCTGGTTGGTGGGTTGACGCTCGCTTTGATGACGATGCCGGTCATCGTTATTGCAGGTCGCAACGCGGTCAAATCAGTGCCGCCTTCTATCCGCGAGGCTGCACTTGGTATCGGCGCATCGCCGGTTCAGGTCGTGTTCCACCATGTTCTCCCACTAGCGCTCCCAGGCATCCTGACTGGCACGATCATCGGCATGGCCCGCGCGCTCGGCGAGACGGCACCGCTGTTGATGATCGGGATGCGCGCCTTCATTCCGGCGGCACCAGAGGGCTTCACCGACGCCGCGACCGCGCTACCGGTGCAAATCTATCTGTGGTCCGATGAGGTCAATCAGGGCTTTGTTGAAAAGACCAGTGCCGCCATTATCGTGCTATTGATATTCCTGCTGGGGATGAACGCCCTGGCCATCTACCTGCGCAACCGTTTCGAAACGCGGTGGTGACCATGACTGAAAAGGACGGAAATGTGGCCCCGACCACTGCAAATCCAAAAATCTCGACGCGGAACGTCAACGTCTTCTATGGCGAGAAGAAGGCTATCGACAATGTCTCGATCGACGTCGATATGGATAATGTCACCGCGTTCATCGGCCCATCTGGCTGCGGCAAGTCGACGTTCTTGCGCTCGCTCAACCGCATGAACGACACCATCGTCGGCGCGCGGGTGGAAGGCAACATCTTCCTCGATGGCGAAGATATCTACGCCTCGTCGATGGACGTCGTCCAACTCCGCGCCCGTGTCGGCATGGTATTTCAGAAGCCAAACCCGTTCCCCAAGTCGATTTACGACAATGTCGCTTACGGCCCGCGCATCCACGGCCTTGCGTCGGGCAAGGCGGAGCTCGACCAGATCGTCGAAAGCTCGCTCACCCGCGCCGGTCTGTGGGCCGAAGTAAAGGACCGCCTCAGCGACAGCGGCACCGCTCTCTCCGGCGGTCAGCAGCAGCGGCTGTGCATCGCCCGCGCGATCGCCGTCGACCCCGAAGTCATATTGATGGACGAACCCTGCTCTGCGCTCGACCCTATCGCCACGGCGCGCATCGAGGAATTGATCCACGACCTGCGCGGCAAATATGCTATCATCATCGTGACGCACAATATGCAGCAGGCTGCGCGCGTGTCGCAACGCACCGCCTTTTTCCATCTGGGCAACCTGATCGAGTTTGGCGACACGTCCGAAATCTTTACCAATCCGCGCGAAGACCGGACGAAGGATTATATTACAGGCCGTTACGGCTAAGGAATTTGGAATGACTACTGGCACAAAGCACACCGTTACCGCCTTCGACGACGATATGGACGAAATCCGCGGCCTGATCGCGGAAATGGGCTCGCGGGCAGAAACGGCCGTCATTGCGGCAATGAAAGCCTTAAGCACACATGATGCCGAATTGGCCACCCACATCCGTGCCGAAGACAGGATCATCGACAATCTGGAAACCGAGGTTGAAAAGCTGGTCGTGCGGACGATTGCCTTGCGCGCGCCGATGGCCGACGATTTGCGCGAGCTGATTGCAGCGCTCAAAATGTCGGCTGTAATCGAACGTATCGGTGACTATGCCAAGAACATCGCCAAGCGCGTGCCGCAAATGGAGGGGAAGATTCCCGCCGCCGCGACCGAGCAGCTCGACCGCATGGGCGAAATCGTGGTCGAGATGATTCGCACCGCGATGGACGCTTATGCCAAACGCGACGTCGATCTTGCCCGCGCGGTGACCGTTCGCGATGATGACGTCGATCAACTCAACAAAGATCTGTTCGTCGATTTCGTGGCCTATGTCGTGAAAAACCCGAAGAACGCGACTGAAGTCGCGCATTTGCTTTTTACCGCGAAGAACCTGGAGCGGATCGGCGATCATACCACCAACGTAGCGCAGATGATTTACTTCACCGAAACCGGCGAAAACCTGCCGGGCGCCTGATAGAAAGAAACACGATGCCCAAGGCACAACTGCTTCTGGTCGAAGACGACAGCGCGCTGGCCGAGCTGGTCCGCTGGCATTTCGAGCGCGAGGAATTCGACGTTCGCCACACCGGCGACGGCGAAGAAGCCTTGCTGATGGCGAAGGAGCGGACCCCCGATCTGGTGCTGCTCGACTGGATGCTTGAGAATTTGTCGGGCATCGAAGTGTGCCGCCAATTGCGTAAATCCGACAACACGGCGAACGTCCCAATCATCATGCTGACGGCGCGCGGCGAAGAGGATGACCGGATCCGCGGCCTTGAGATTGGTGCCGATGATTATGTCACCAAGCCCTTCTCCCCCCGCGAACTCGTCGCCCGCGCGAAAGCGGTGTTACGCCGCGTGCGACCAGCGCTCGCAGGCGAGGCGTTACGTTTTGGCGATGTCGAAATGGACACCGTCGCGCACAAGGTAAAGCGCGGTGGCAGGCAAGTGCCCTTGGGTCCGACCGAATATCGCCTGCTCAAGCATTTCCTCGAATATCCAGGCCATGTTTTCTCGCGCGAGCGGTTGCTCGACAGCGTCTGGGGTCATGACAGCGACATCGAAATCCGCACCGTCGACGTCCACATTCGCCGCCTGCGCAAGGCGCTCAACGATGGCTTTGAAAGCGACATTATCCGGACGGTGCGTTCGGCAGGTTATTCGCTTGATCAGGATGCGGTCTAGTAGGAAATCTGTCCCCGTACCCCGATGACATCGACGGTGTAGCTGCGGTCCCCCGCTACCGCGATGGCAGCGTCTCTATATTTCAGCTTCGAATATTGCCCCATCAGCCGGAAATTTTCGGCCGGGGTCCAGATCAGCGATGCAAGATATCCGTTCTGCTTACCGCCGGTAACGCCTTTGCTGTTCAGGTCGAGATAGTCATAGCGAACGTTCAACTGCACCGCGCCGATACCTCCGCCACCAACCGGTTTACTTGGCTTGATCGCGCCGAACGCACCACCCTTCAGCGGGCGGCTGTCTTTGGTCAAAAACACGCCGACCTCAGCATAGGCACCGAAGAAGGTAGGGTCGTCGAGTGCAACCCGTTGCGCCTTCAGCCAGTGCGCTTCGCTGGCAAAATGGAACCGGCCATTGACCGCAGCAGCCTCCGCCCCGAAGCGCTGCTCTTTCTCCACCGCAAGCCCGGGCGTTCCGATATAGCGGGTATCGACGATGCGGACTGACGGACGGCTGCGATATCGGGTGGGTGCCGTTCCCACATCGTTCAGGTCGCGCCAATGGTACGCCGCGCCCAGATGGACTTTGGTTCCACCGAGCTTGGGCGACCAAAATGTGCGGACGTCGACCGACATACTGTTGGTTGCGACATCGTTGAGCGCGATCAGCGGGTCGGTATAGACGCCGCCTGCTATCGACCAGTTGCCCTTGGCATAATGGCCCGACACGCCCGTCCGCCTGCTGTAGCCGAATGTACTGACAAAGGCCGCGCGTTCAAGAAAGCTGAGGTTGAGGTTGCTATTTTCCTCATCCAGAGGAAGCTGTGCTTTCTGCTGTCCGGCAATGATCTTGAAATTCTTGTTGCTCCATTGCAGATACGCGTCGGTCAACTCGATCGGGTCGGTGGTAAGCTCGGACTCGACGCGGGCGGCAAAGCCTTTCGGCATGGTCAGATCGACCCCGATCCGCGCGCGCCGGATATCCTCAAAATCGCCGGTTCCGGCAAGTCCCGTCGGACCGCTAACTTCTGCGACGTCATATTGCACACGCCAGCGCGGCTTCAGCTGCCATTCCGATTTCTGTTCTGCTTTCTTCGGCGCAGCTTCCGGCTGTGCTGACGCGGGTACTACAGCTTGGCCATGGTCACCCTCGGCGGCCAGCGCCGGAACCGCAGAAGCTACAGCAATCAGGGTCGCCAAAACCGGCGATGCAACACGCGAAATCATCCGGACTTCCTTCAAAGGATCATCAATTGGTGACGCCTAGAAAGCATTTTCATGACCAATCCGTGACTTATAAGTTTCTGTTTTATGACATTCAACAGCTGCCTGCTTTACGCTTGCGTCAAGCTAACCTTCATGCCAAGGCACCGGCAACTTCGACGCCGCACCGGCGCCCTTTATCTATGGAGACAATCAATGACCATCAGCTTCAAAGACAAAGTCGCCATTGTGACCGGTGCGGGCGGCGGATTGGGCAAGGCCTATGCGCTTGAGCTGGCACGGCGCGGAGCGAAGGTGGTGGTCAACGATCTGGGCGGCGCGCGCGATGGCACCGGCACCTCGGACGCGGCGGCGCAGGTTGTCGAAGAAATCAAGGCCGCTGGCGGCGAAGCCATGGCCAATGGCGGCAGCGTCACCGAATATGAGCAGATGGTTGAAATGGTTGCCAAGACCAATGAAGCCTGGGGCGGCGTTCATATCCTGATCAACAACGCAGGCATATTGCGCGACAAGAGCTTTGCCAAGATGGAGCCCGCCGATTTCGATCTGGTGCTGAAGGTCCATGTTTCGGGGTCTGCCAATTGTACCAAGGCGGTGTGGGACATGATGCGTGAACAGGCCTATGGCCGCATCCTTATGACCACGTCATCGACCGGGCTTTACGGCAATTTCGGGCAGGCGAATTATGGCGCGGCCAAACTGGGCCTGGCTGGCCTGACCAAGACGCTTCACCTCGAAGGCGCGAAATATAATATCCGCGTAAATTCGATCGCACCGGTCGCAGGCACGCGCATGACCGAGGACATTTTCCCCGAAGGCCTTTTCGACCAGTTCACGCCCGAAAATGTTGTCCCTGCCGCGCTTTATCTGGTCAGCGAAGATGCGCCGACCAACATGATCATCGGCGCAGGTGGCGGCGGCTATCACGCCGCCTATGTCACCATGACCCCCGGCGTTGCATTGCGTCAGGACGACCGCACGGTCGAGGGCTTTGCAGCGGCGTGGGACAAGATCATCGACCGCAATGGCGAAACCGTCCCCCAATCGGGCGGCGAACAGTCGATTGCGGTCATGAAGGCGTTGCAGGCGTTGGGCTAAGCTTCGGTCAAAAAAAACCCTAAACTCCTCGAAAAGCTCTATGAATTCAGGCAGCGGGTGAGTCTTTGCACGGACTGCTTTCAACGATATAAGCTGCTTTGATCTGCCATCGGTTTCGGTGCGCCACCGACAGCTGTGACGCGCAAGCTTAGGGGATAGCTGTGCCTGACACTTATTCACGGCGAGATGCACTGGCAGCGGGATTGGCGTTGGCAGCAATCGGACCGGCGGCGGCAAAAGCTGATGGGCCGACAACAAAGCCGCCGAATATCATTTTTATCCTAGCCGATGATATGGGTTATGCGGATCTGTCGTGCTTTGGCCGACGTGAATACACCACTCCTTCGCTTGATCGCCTGGCACGAGAGGGGATGCGTTTCACCAGCGCTTACTCCAACAGTCCCGACTGCTCGGCTACTCGCGTTGCCCTGATGACCGGACGCTATCAATACCGTTTGCCGGTAGGACTGGCCGAACCTCTGGCCGGTCCGAATTTAGGCTTGGACCCGAGCCTTGCGACACTGCCATCGCGTTTACGTAAGGCGGGATATAGCACAGCACTCATCGGGAAATGGCATCTTGGCGAACTGCCGAAATTCGGCCCGTTGCTGAGCGGTTATGACCATTTCTGGGGGTTCCGGCGCGCAGGCATTGATTACTTCAGCCACGAGAATCTGGGAGGTCACGATTTGTGGGAGAATGATACCGAGATTTACAGGACGGGCTATTCGACCGACCTATTCGGTGACCAAGCCCTAGTCATGCTCAACCGCTTTGCCAAAAATCAAAGGCCATTTTTCCTCAGTCTGCATTTCAACGCCCCGCACTGGCCATGGGAAGGACCAGCCGATCAAGCGGAGTCCAAGCGAATCGCACCGCCTAAGGATTTGACTTCGTTCGCGCACTTCGATGGGGGAACGCTTGAAACCTACGGTGAAATGGTAAAACGGCTCGATTTTCAGGTCGGTCGTGTGTTGAAAGCACTAAGGTCACTTCGGTTGGAACGCGATACGATAGTGATATTCACCAGCGATAACGGTGGCGAGCGTTTTTCCGATACATGGCCATTCAGCGGACGAAAAAATGAGTTGCTGGAAGGGGGCTTGCGCGTCCCGACTGTTATGCGTTGGCCTGGAAAAATCCGTCCCGGCAGCACGAGCGACACGCCGATCATGACGATGGACTGGATGCCGACGCTGCTAGCGGCGGCCGGTGTATCGAATGATGATTACTTTCTCTCCGACGGCCTCGATATCGCTCCGCTGCTAGCGGGCAAAAGCATTCAGGACCGGGAACTTTTTTGGAGATTTCGCACAAACGATCAACGCGCGCTGCGGTTGGGTCGATGGAAGTACCTTAAAATCAAGGAAAATGAATTTCTGTTCGATGTCATTGATGACCCGTTGGAACGCGCCAACCTCAAGGCTCGAAATATGGACCGGTTCACTGATCTCGTTAACCGGTGGCATCGCCGCAACGCGGAAATGCTTCCGGTAGACACAAAACCGATTATGCATAGATTCGACGCTACCTATTTCCCCGACCGGTGAGGTCGCGCGATCGCCGTACTGCCGATCGTGGTAAGTGGAAATCATCCCCCCACCAATTTCATCAACTTCCGCTCAACTGGTGCCAGCACCAGGCTAAGTTCATGCCCGCGCTTCAGTATCGCCCCGCCTTCGCCGACTAGCGCCCACATGCCTTGGCGGTTGCGAAAGTCGGGCCGCTTTTCGATGCGATACTCGGGGCGTTCGGTGGCGCGGCGGAAGGCGCTGAACACGGCTGCGTCTCTCCCTAAATCAATGGCGTAATCGCGCCAGTTACCTGCTGCAACCATGCGGCCGTAAAGGTTCAGTATCTGCGTAAGTTCGATGCGCTCGAAGCCGACCTGGTTCAGCCGGTGGGCAATCGGGAACGGCGTGATGACTGCGCTCAAGCGCTCTTTGCTCCCTTGGCGGTACGACGCTTGGCAGGCGGAATCTCCGCAGCACCATCCCGCTCGGCCATCAGTTCGGCTACCTTCTTGCGAAGCGTTTCAATCTCGCATTGCATGATCTCCAGGCTTTGCGTCGCGGGATCGAACATTTCGCGGCAGGGCGTGCCATAGGGCATGAAATCCCTGGCATAGGTTTCGGCCTTTACCAATGTCGAGCGCGCCTTTTGCCCGATCATCGTCGCGCCTGCCGGTACATCGTCGGTCACAACCGCCGCCGCGCCGATACGCGCGCGCTCACCGACGGTGATCGGTCCCAATATCTGCGCGCCCGATCCGATGATGGCATTATCGAGAATGGTCGGATGGCGCTTGCCAGGTACGCCATTGGCCGGGTTGGTCCCGCCGAGGGTAACATTCTGGTACATGGTGACATTGTCGCCAATTTCGGCGGTTTCTCCAATGACACTGAAGCCGTGATCCAGGAAAAAATTGCTGCCGATTTTCGCGCCGGGATGGATATCGATGCCGGTCATGAAACGCGCGAAATGGTTCACCAGCCGCGCAAGGAAATACATATGGCCGAGGAACAGCCAATGTGCGACGCGATGATAGGCAACCGCCCATACACCGGGATAGGTAAGCACTTCCCAGCGTGACCGCGGCGCAGGGTCGCGATCCTTGATCGAATCCAGGTAATCGATGAGATTTGAAATGAACATGCGTCCCTGCCCTTTCCGGCACATATCTCTGTCCTGATAAGCTAAGCGATTAGCAATCCAAATACCAGTGGCAATTTGCAACCTATATCAAAAAGGCTGGTTAAAATCGTATTTCTCGATTAAATGGAGAGGACTGAACGCCGGAACCGTTTAATGAGCACTTATCTCCCCACCCTGAAGCAGCTGCAATATCTGGTAGCGTTGGAGGAGCATGGCCATTTCGGTAAAGCAGCCGATTCCTGCTTTGTGACGCAATCAACTTTGTCGGCAGGCATCCGCGAGCTGGAATCGCTGCTCGGGCTGATGCTGGTCGAGCGAACGCGGCGGGTGGTGCGCTTCACGCCGCTTGGCAGCAAGATGGTCGCCAAGGCCCACCGCATCTTGCGCGAGGCGGAGGAGCTTGCGGAAATGGCCCGTTCGGCTGGCAAGCCGCTGGCCGACGATTTGCGGATGAGTGTGATCCCGACGATTGCGCCGTTCCTGTTGCCGAAGTTGCTGCCTGCATTGCGCAAACAGTATCCGGACCTGAAATTGTATCTGCGCGAAGAAACCAGCGCCGCAGCGGTCGAAGCGCTGCATCATGGCGTGGTGGATTGTGTCCTTCTTGCGCTACCGTTTGCTGCGGGCGATGTGGAAAAGGCAAAGCTGTTCGACGACGGGCTTTTTGTCGCCTTTCCCAAAGATGATCCGCGCGATCCGCCCGAGAGCATTTCACCCGACCTGATCGACGAGAGCAGGCTGCTGCTGCTAGTGGATGGTCACTGCCTGAAAGATCATGCACTTGCCGCCTGCAATCGCCCCGAATTGCGCGCTTCGGCAATGATGCTCGGCACATCGCTGCATACGCTCGTGCAAATGGTGGACAACGGGCTTGGACTGACGCTGATTCCTGAAATGGCGGTTGACGCCGGACTGTTGAACGGCACCGATGTTCAGGCACGCCCGTTGAATGCCGAGCATGCCACGCGCGAGATTGCGCTGATCTGGCGCACCAACAGCCCGCGACGCGAGGAATTCGAACTACTGGCGGGCGCGATGCGCGAATTACGCGCCGGTTAAACCGCTGCGCTGGGTCGCGCGGATATTCGTGCATGCCAGTCTATTAACGCAGTCAGATGCTCGGGCATGGCAACACCGATGAAGCCCGCAAAATCGAGCGTAGTGAGCAATACGATATCGGCCATCGAATAATTTTCACCAGCCAGATAGGCTCTGCCTGCCAGCGCTTCGTCGATGCGCTGCATTGCGGCAAGCGCTTTAGGCCGGTTGCTTTCACCATATTCGGTATACTGCGGGACCACAACACGCGCAGTGAAGGGATGGGTATGCGCCCAGATTTGGCCGATGGGTTGCATCAGCGTGAATTCGACGCGGCGGATCCACATATCGATTTCGGCAATGGACAAAGCGTCGGCGCCGAACAGCGGTGGTTGCGGTCGCAATTCCTCGAAATAGCGGCAGATCGCAACACTTTCGCCGATCACGCACCCGTCATCAAGCTCAAGCATTGGCAACTGCCCTTGCGGATACTTGGCGGTAAATTCGGCCGCCTTGTGCTCGCCCTTGATAATCGACATCTCCCGCGTCGGAACGGTCAGGCCCTTTTCGGCCAAAAAGATTCGAACGCGGCGTGGATTTGGCGCAGGGTTCGGCGCGTCATATAATATCGGCATAAATCACTTCCACTTGTTGGCGCGATCGCCGTCGCTGGCCTTGACGTCGACCCATTGCGCAGATCCATCGGCGCGATGTTCTTTTTTCCAGAACAGCGCGTCGGTCTTTAGCCGATCGATCAGAAAGGCGCAGGCCTCAAGCGCTTCGGCGCGGTGGCTCGCCGCAGTGCCGACCAGGACGATCGGTTCGCCCACGTTAATGATGCCGACACGATGGATGAGGACTGCGCCCAACAACGACCAGCGGGCAACGGCCTCGTCGACCGACGCATTCAGGCTTGCCTCGGTCATCGCCGGATAATGTTCGAGTTCAATTGCAGCGACGCCACCATCGTCGCGGCCGATGCCGGTGAAGCTTGCGACTGCCCCGCCACCCAGTTTTGCCAGCGGCACAAGTTCTGCGAAGCTGTCAAAGACGTCGTGCGTGACCCGGACAGCTTTCATCCGCCCGTGACCGGCGGGAAAATGGCAAGTTCGCTGGCCCCTGCCACAGTGGCGTCTTGTCCGACCATGTGCTGGTCAAGCGCGAAGCGAAGCTTTGATATGTCGGAAAACGCGATAGCATAAGCATTACCGCGCGAGGTGAGCCATCGAACGCAGTCAGCAACCGTTCGCACATCATCGGGCAACTCGCGCTCCTCGGTATCGAGGCCTATTGCCTCCCTCACCCGCGCAAAATAGACCAGCCGCAATGGGTTCAATCCATATGCTTGATGCCGACGCGGAGATAGTCCCAGCCGGTTATCATGGTCAGAATGGCGGCAATCCAGAGCAACGCGAGCGCAGCTTGCTTGAGCAAAACGAAGTCCGGTAGCGCACCTGCGAGGATGACCCCGCCAAGGGAAACCAGTTGAAGCGCCGTCTTCCATTTGGCAAGCTTCGACACAGGAACCGACACCTGCAGCCCCGCCAGAAATTCGCGCAAACCCGATACGATCATCTCGCGGAGCAGGATGATCAGCGCCGCGATAACATGCCAGCCGTCGACATCGCGGGTGAACACGACCATCAAGATCACAGCGGCCACCATGATCTTGTCGGCGATGGGGTCGAGGAAAATCCCAAGCTTCGACACGGTGCCTTGCGCGCGCGCCAGATAACCGTCGAAATAATCGGTGATGGCCATCAGGCAGTACAGCACGAAAGCCAGCGCATAATCGATGGGCAATGGCTGATTGCCGATATCCTTCGTCCCCGGCCAGAGCAGGAATACCAATATCGGCACCGCAAGGATACGGGACAGGGTCAGCAGATTGGGAAGGCTCAGCATCAACCTTCGATAGCGTCCTATTATTGCAAAATCACGCGGCTATTTCGTATCTGGTAGAAAAGCGCTTTGCCGCGCCCATGGGGGCAGCTAAGGCGCTTGAAACGGACCAGAGGGGTTTTGCCGCAATATGTCGACATCATTGTCGTTGCTGAACAAGCGACGCTTCCTGCCGCTGTTCGTGACCCAGTTATTGGGGGCATTCAACGACAATCTGTTCAAGAACGCGATGGTGCTGTTCGTTGTGTATGGCGTCTATAATGACGAAAAGGCGGAGGCACTGTTCAGCGCGGTTGCGACTGCCGTTTTCATCATTCCGTTTTTCCTGATGTCGGCGCTTGCCGGGCAACTGGCGGACACGCGCGACAAGGCCGCGATTATCCGCATAGTCAAATTTTGCGAAATCGTCATCATGCTTGTCGGCGGCATGGGGCTTTTGATGGCGTGGCTTGGTTTTGCCGTAAGCCTGATCGCCATTCCGTTGATGATGCTGGCGCTGTTCGCAATGGGCATTCATTCAACGTTCTTCGGGCCGATCAAATATGCCATCCTGCCCCAGCATCTGAAAGAGGGCGAAGTGCTTGGCGGCACCGGTCTGGTCGAGGCCGGCACCTATATTGCTATCCTGCTCGGCACGATATTGGCCGGTGTGATCGAGGTCGAATGGGCCGCGATCGCCGTGGTTATCACCGCGATTATCGGCTATATGACAGGGCGGCAGGTTCCTCCCGCGCCGCCCGAGCATGAAGAGACGGGCATCGACTGGCATATATTGCGGTCTTCGGTGAATCTTGTGAAAAGCACGTTGCATATCCGCAAGCTCTACCTTGCCATCGCCTCGATCAGCTTTTTCTGGACTATTGGTGCGGTCCTGTTCATCCAGTTCCCGCCGCTTGCCAAAAATGTTCTGGGTGCGGACAAGGAGGTCGCCAGCCTTTTCCTTGCGATTTTTTCAATTGGTATCGCCATCGGTTCGGTCGCGATCAACCGCTTGCTCAAGGGCCAGGTGTCGGCGCGCTATGCACCCGCCAGCGTCATCGTCATGGGGCTATTTGTCGTCGCATTCTTTTTCGTCTGCCGGAACTGGCACGTCATCGGCGCTGGTGAGCTTTACAATATCAGCGGTTTCGTCGCCCATCCAGACGCCATAATGTTGCTGCTGACGTTACTTGGCATTGCGGTTTCAGGCGGGATGTTTGTGGTGCCGCTTTACGCTTTTCTGACAACCACCGTTCCAAAGGACCAGACAGCGCGAACCGTTGCTGCCAACAATATTGTCAATTCAGGGGCGATGGTGATCGGTTCGCTCATCGCGCTGGGGCTAAGCGCTGCTGGCGTCAGCATCGTCAACCAGCTTTTGCTCGGCGCAGCCATGTGCCTGATTTCCGCCTGGCTCGCGCAACAACTGCACAAGGCCTGCGACTGATCAGATAATGAAGCTGGTGATCGCCACGAAAAACGCGCTGAAGCTCAGCATGAACAAATGCGCGTCTTCTTTGCGCCACCAGCGCGAAGGCTTTGGCGCAGTCAGCGTCATATCAAGGACGGGCGGCGCCAGCATCCGGCGGAAAGGATGGCGGGCGGCCTCGTTGCGACATACCAGTCTTCGTGTCATCATCATGCGACGTTAACGTTTTGTTAGGGATAATGGCCACGCCAAAAGATGGTTAACCGTAGCCAAATTCAGGACTGTCCCGAACTATAACAACTGCTAACGTCACATTAACCACGTTCAAGGAGGATGAGCGATGCAGGTGAATGGCAAGACGGCCCTGGTCACAGGCGGAACCGACGGCATCGGACTGGAAATCGCACGGCTGCTGAAAGCGAAGGGCGCTGACATAATTGTTTGCGGACGGCGAGACGAGTTGCTCGCGTCGGCCAGAGCAGAAGGGTTTTTAGCGATCAGGGCCGACCTGTCCAGCGCAGTCGGCTGCGCCGGTTTATTGGACGATTTGGGTGATCGTTCCCTCGATATGCTGATCAACAACGCCGGGATGAGCGGCAATTTCGCGCCCGGCGATCCGCTTGATCTGGCGCTCACCGACCGTGCAATATTCCTCAACCTCAACGCGCCGATGCACCTTATCGGCGCCTTATTACCCCGCTTGCTCGACCGGCCGGAGGCGGCGATCGTCAACGTCACGTCCGGGTTGGCGATCGCTCCGCGCGCGGGCGGACCGGTGTATTGTGCGACCAAGGCGGGCCTGCGCAGTTTTTCGCAATCGCTGCGCTATAATCTGCGCGATACCAACGTACATGTCATCGAGGCGCTTCCCCCCGTGGTCGACACCGCGATGACGCGAGGCCGGGTTGGCGGCACCAAAATGTCTGCCAAGGAATGCGCGGCCCAGATTGTCGATGCCATCGAGAGCGACAGCCAGGAAGCCAATGTCGGCATTGTGAAGTTGTTGCAGATGGTGTATTCGATCTCGCCAGCGCTGGCGCGGCGGGTGATGATTAAGTTTTAACGGATACGACATCTGCGAAGGGCATTTCCTCACCCTTACTCGCATTCTTGGGCGATAACTGGCAATCCAGGACTGGTCGTTCGAAAACCGTTTTCCTTTTCGAAAATGCTGAGGATTGTATGCGAACATCAATTGCCGCTTGAATCGCGACAAGATATTACCCTAATCGGAACTGGGACGAGGAGTGGTTGGCCACGAATAGCGGCAACTGCCGGTTTTGAACGCAATGCACGAGCGGTATTTTTCTGCCGTTGCGTGTTGGGGATGCAATGTGATCAAAAGTATCAGCGAACGTCAAAGAGCGATTTTGGCAATAGTCAAAAACCACGGCTTTGTCGCGACAGAGCAACTGGTCAGTCAGTTCAACGTAACCCCGCAAACCATAAGGCGCGACATAAACATTCTGTGCGAGCAGAACCTGATGCACCGTTTTCATGGAGGCGCAGGGCAAGCTACCAGCATCGAAAACGAAGCCTATCATCGTCGGCTTCATTCGTTTGTCGATGCGAAATTGAATATCGCTGCACAGGTTGCCCAACATATTCCGAACGGAAGTTCGTTGTTCCTGAATATCGGTACCACGACCGAAATGGTTGCGCAGGCATTGATTAATCATAAAAATCTGAAAGTTGTGACGAATAATCTGCACGTGGCGACGATTTTATCAAACAATGAAAATTTTGAAGTGATGATTGCCGGCGGACAATTACGTCAACGCGATGGCGGCATTACCGGTCCGGCAACCACCGAATTTATTCAGAAATTCCGTCTGGATTTCGGCGTAATCGGCGTTAGCGGAATCGACAGCGACGGGTCGCTGCTGGATTTCGATTATCAGGAAACTCGCAATGCCGAAGCGATCATCGCCAATTCGCGCCAAACGATCCTGGTAGCAGACCACAGCAAGTTTGGCCGCCGTGCAATGTCGCGCTTTGGGCATCTGTCTCAGATTGACTGGCTGTTTACAGACCGGGAATTGCCCGAAGGCTTCCAGAGCCTCAGTGCCGCCAGCGGCGTGAGGGTGAAAATTTGCGGAACTGCAGAACGATCCGCTGTCACAGAACAGTAAATTTTTCGATTGCGAACATTCCATATTCGTTTTAGCACTTGGTCGGCGAGGACAGCTGTGTGTGCAAGCGATCCGGCGGAGGCAAAGCCTTTTTGTGCCGCATTAGGTAAGCAATTTGCACATATTGCCAGTCTAAACTCAAACAAAAAATTCGCGGAGGATGTTATGAGGATTAAGGCGCAATTATTAGCAGGAATGGCGTTCGGGCTGTCTCTGACAACGGCCGGTTATGCCCAAGAGGCGCAAAATACGACGTCGTCGGACGACAATGGCGATGAAATTATCGTTACCGGCATTCGCGGCAGTCTGGCCAACTCGGCGGCAATCAAGCGCGATTCCAACTCCATCGTCGATGCGATCAGCAGCGAAGATTTGGGTAAATTCCCCGACTCGAACGTGGCGGAATCGCTTCAGCGTATTCCCGGCGTCTCAATCGATAGGAGCAGCGGCGAAGGTCGCTTTGTGACCGTTCGTGGCTTTGGCCCGGCGTTCAACACGGTGCTGGTCAACGGTCGCACCTTCGCCAGCGACAATCAGGGACGCGAATTCAGCTTCGACCTTCTGGCCGCAGAATTGATCAGTGGCGCCGAGGTTTACAAAAGCGCGCAGGCACCGCTTCAGGATGGCGGCATCGGCGCGACCCTGAACATCAAAACGCCGCGCCCGCTCGATCTGGGTGGTTTCAAGGCCGTGTTCTCCGCCAAGGGTCAGTATGAGCGTAACAGCGAAGAAATCACGCCGCAGGCCTTTGCTCTCATCAGCCAGACCTTCGCCGACGATACGATTGGCCTGCTGGCATCGGTGTCATACCAGAAGCGCGATTCAGAGGTTCGGTTTACCCAGAACCGCGGGTATTTGCCGGGAACCACGGTCGGACCGACGGCAGCGCCCTTGTTCACCAACGTGTTTGCGCCCCGCAACCAGGATGCCGGGATCGACACGCAGTCGCGTGAGCGACTGGGCTTCAACGCCACCGCGCAGTTCCGCCCGAGCGAAGCACTGACGTTCACCGTCGACGGCCTTTACAACAAGTTTGATGTCGATTCCCGCGTAGAATCGCTAGGCAGCTGGTTTGAGCCGTCCAGCTACACCGCTGCCACAATCGACAGCAACAGGACCGTCACATCATTGACGACCAACGGCGTGGGCGATCTTATCCAGACCTCGAACAATCGCTTCGTGAAGACACGCGCGGTCGGCGGCAATCTGGAATGGGACGTCAACAGCAATCTCAAGGTAAAGCTTGATGTCTCCTGGTCACGCGCAAACGATGACGCAGGCGGCGAGAATTATTTTACCGTGATCGGTATCCCAAGCACCTATAGCTTTGAGCAGGCGGTCGGCAGCGGCTTTCCGTCGACCGTTGATTATTCCAGCGATCTGACGAACCCGGCGCTTGGCAGGACGCACATCGCATTGCGGCAGGGCAATGACGAATCAGAACGTGTACTGGAGTATAAATTCGACACCGAGTGGAAATCGGACGGCGGCGTGTTGGATATGGTCCGTTTCGGGCTGGTCAACACCAACCGCAAGAAGAGCAGCCAGACGGTGCAGACCAACCCCAATACGCTGTGCCTGTATTGCGGATACAATGAAACATCGGATCCGTCGCTACTGAGTCCGCTCAGCCTGGGTGGTTTTCTGGGGGGTAGCGGATCGGTGCCGACGGTGTTCCAGCGTTACGATGCCAACGCCTATTTTGCGTTTCTGGAAAGCGCAGCACAGGCTGCGGCGCGCGATGCCGCAAGGGGCCTTGCGCCTGGAACCACGGCCGCATTATTGGCTTCAACAAATGGTTTCGATGCTGCTGTCCAGCCCAACTCATTTTCGATCAACGAAAAAGTCTATGCTGGCTATCTCGACGCCGATTTCAAGGGTGAGCTTGGCTCGATGCCATGGCTTGTCAACATCGGCGCACGCTATATGCACACTGAGCTGACCGCGAATGGCCAGCAACTTGAACTTCTGGACCTGCTGCCGGTGTTGGGTGACCCGACGATCTATCAAGGTGTGTTTGCCAATGGTGGCGCGCCGCAGGCATCGCGAGTAACGTCCAGCTACGATTATTTTCTGCCGAACCTGAATATCAAGATCAACCTCACAGACGATATTGTCGCTCGGTTTGCGGCGTCGCGCACGGTCACCCGTCCGCAGGTCCGTGACCTGGCACCGCGCACCAACTTCGATGTGTTGCGTCCCGCCAGCCTTGATGCCAGCGGCGGCAATCCGAACCTGAGACCATATACGTCGAACAACTTCGATTTGTCGTTTGAATGGTATCCATCGGCAACCACGACATTGTCGGTTGCCGTATATTACAAAAATATCTCAGACTTCATCGTGCAGACACGGTCGGCTGAGACTTTCACAATCGCGAATGCAGGTGGTTTGCCGATTGGCAATGGCATCACCGGTCCGAACGAGGCAACGTTTAACGTGCGGCGTCCACGAAATGCCCAGTCTGCCAATGTTCGCGGGATAGAGTTGAATGCTGTTCACACGTTCGATTACCTGCCGTCCCCGCTGGATGGCTTTGGCGTGGCGTTGAATGCCACCTTTGTCAAAAGCAACGCAGCATTTGACACGGCGACGACCGTTACATCGTTCGCCGTCGAAGGCCTTGGCGACAGCTACAACGCCACAGCCTTTTACGAGAAGGGTGGATTTGAGGCGCGCGTGGCATGGAACCGCCGCGGGCGCTTCCTGGAGGCACTGGTTACGCCCGGACAGGGTGGTGATCCGGTGTTCCGCCGCTCTTATGATCAGGTCGATATGCGCGCCAGCTATGACGTGTTGGACTTTGCCCAAATCTTCGTGGAAGGTACCAACGTACTCAACTCACGCAACATTACCACCGGCCGGTTCGATAATCAGGTTCTTGATTTTGTCGATACCGGTGCCCGCTATGCAGCCGGTGTGCGTTTGAACTTCTAAATCGATCATGATCGCTTAAGATAGCCCCTCTCTGGATTGCTGCCGGAGAGGGGCTTTTTCTTGATCTTCAACCCACTGGAACGGTCAACTCATGATCAAAATGAAGCACTCGCTACTTACCTTCTTGATGCTGTTTTCAGGTCCGGCCATGTCGCAGCCGGTTCAGCCGGCGCCATATGCCATCCCGCCGATGGACGCCCCGTTATTGGCTGCGCTTGGGCCACATCAAATCGGAATGCAGAAGGCAGCGATCGTCTCCCAGAATGTAGTGACGCTTACAAATGCGGGCGTGATACGCGCGCCGCGCACGATTAACTTTCGAATCTGGTATCCTGCAAAAACGGCGCCGGACGCACCCCGAACAGGTTTTACGCATATACTACCCCGACCGGACGGCAAGGGCGCGCCGTTCACGATCCCGAGTCTGGCGGTTGATAATGCGCCGATTGCAGGCGGCGCTCGCCATCCTCTGGTGATAGTGTCCCACGGCTATAATGGCTGGGACAGCTTTATGACCTGGTTGACCGAGAATCTGGCGACCAAGGGCTATATCGTTGTCGCGATCGACCATGCCGACCAGCGCGCTGTAAGCGGACCCGAACTTGGCATTTCATTTGGGAATGTCCTGATCAATCGGGCAGCCGACCAGCGCGCGGTGATCAATCATCTGATAGCCCGGGCGGCCAACCGAAAGGATCCACTGGGTCGGGTGATCGATGCCGACAATATCGGCGTGGTTGGCTATTCTATGGGTGGTTTCGGCGCGCTTGCGACCGCCGGCATGGACTATGACCCCGCAAGCGGCGTCTTCAAACAATTACCCGCCGAGGCAAAAGCGGCCATTTTTGACAGCCAAGCCCAAGGCAAGCCGGTTGCTGCAAAGATCAAGGCCGTTGTCGCTTTGGCCCCATTTGGCGGTCGGCCCGAAAGCCGGACATGGACGGCGGCGACGCTTGCGCAATCGCAAAAACCCATATTGGTAATCGGCGGCAGCGATGATGACATTGTCGACATGAAAAACGGGGTATCCTGGATATTCGAGCAGATGACAGCGAAGTCCCGACATTTGCTCACATTCCTGAATGCCCGCCACAATGTTGGCGGAAATCCTCCACCGCCCGAGGCAAATGACGATTTTTCGGCGCGGGAGTATTTTGCTGAACCGGTGTGGCGTGCGGAGCGCATCAACGCCATCAATCAGCATTTCATTACCGCGTTTCTCGACCTCCATCTCAAAGCCGATGCTGCAAAGCTCGCATTTCTGAATGTGCCAACCGCGCGCGGCGGCGATGGCGTATGGCCGTTAGCGCCGCTGGAGAATGTGGGCGGCAAGGTCGCTACCGAAAAGGAACCCGGCTACTGGCGCGGTTTTCAGCGACGTTGGGCGCTTGGACTGGAAATGCGCGATGGCAGATCGGAGCAACCGCGGTAGAGCTATCCAGCTGCTAAGCCTCCATCTCGGTCAGCAGGCGGGTGATTTTTCGGTCGGTATGAAATTGGGACAGCTGTTGAATGCGGTTAAGCTGCGCCAATGAGTTGATAATGACGTAAGCCTTGTCCAGAAAAGATCGGCGGTGCAGCTCAAGTACCACCGCATCATCCAGCGCCATCAATCTGGGCGGGCTCACAGAGTAAAGTCCTTCGACTTGCTCGTCCGCGCTTTCGCCAAATTGCAAGGTGACGGATAATGGCCGGATCAGCCCCAAGGTCATAAATGTCGTCACAAACTCGTCGGCAGCACCAAGATCGCTCCGCAGAAAGTCGAGCATCGAACGGAACCGCAACAGCTCTGCGGTTTCGGCACCATCTTCAGAAAAAAGCGCGGTCCCGGTATCGGTGCTGACAAGGTCGCTGCCCTCATCGATGCAAAGCGCCTTTTCCGGCCCCGCCAGATGAAACGGCGCGGCCAATACATTCAGCGGTAGATAGGTCGCCTGCCACTGGTCGTTGACCACGAAAAAATTCAAGTTCGGCCTGAGGCTGAACAAGGCAACGAGCCGAAAATGCCCGCTTTCATCATCTTTCATAAAGACCAAAGGATAATCCGATGCCGCAACGCCCGCCTCAGACAGGCCAATCTGTGCGTGATTGAGCCGACGCGACCACGCCATATCGAGTCCGGTCATGACCCGGACATCGCGGTGGCGCTCGGCGTTAAACTGGCTAAGCGAAGTCAGATTGTTCAAACCGGTTGCAACCCATATTGACGGATTTTGTTAAGAAGGTCGCGATGCAGCGGCATTTCAGCAACTGACTTCGCCCTGGAATGGGCGACCGCCGCAAAGCAGCGATCGGCCATTTGCCGGTCATGGGCTGAACTGGCCTGAGCGGCATAATGCGCATCGAACCCCATCCCGTGCAGAACATATTGATAGCTGGGCCAGGAAAAAATTTCCTTATGATACGGGAAATCCTGAGCAGTCGGTGGATGGTATCGCCACAGCTCAAGGCGGTCCTTCAGACCGTCCGGAATGGAACCAGGACTGCGATTATCGCGCCAGAATTGAGTGTCGTTGCGTTTGGTGAGGACGTAATGCAGCTTCAGAAACTCGATAATCCGAGCCCAATGATGGGTGAATGCGGCGTTGAATTGCTTTGACAATATGGTCATCGCATCGCGATTTTCGGGCAGGCGATCCGCAATGAAATCAACCGCCGTTTCGATCAGCATCAGCGCCGAAGCTTCGAGCGGTTCCAGGAACCCGTTCGAAAGTCCGACCGCCACGCAATTTCTGACCCAGAATGTTTCGCGATGGCCGGCGCGAATTTTGATCCGGCGCGCCGATCCTTCCGCGCCCACCGGACCCAGATACCGCCGCAAAGTCGCTTCGGCTTCATCATGGCTGGTATGGTTGCTCGAATATACATAGCCGGTGCCGCGCCGGGTAGGCAGGCCGATATCCCATATCCAGCCGGCATCCTGCGCAGTGGATATTGTGTGCGTCGCGACTGGCGCATCCTCGCTTTCGTAAGGCACTTGAAGGGCCAGGGCATGGTCGGCGAACAATATGTCGTCACAGGCGACAAACGGAACGCCGTAAACGCCTTCTATCATCAACGCGGCAAAGCCCGAACAGTCGACGAACAGGTCGCCCTCGATACAACCATGCAGCTTGGTGTCTACGCTGGCAATGTCACCATCTTCGGCCTGCTTGACTGCGGTGACGTCGTCGATGACGTGGCGCACTCCAAGCTTTTCGACGCTAAAATCGCGCAGCAATCTGGCGAATTTTACGGCATCGAGATGATAGGCATAATTGGCCAGTCCACCATATTCGGGACTTGTGATCGATTTCGGCGCGCGCCCCGCTTCACAAAGCGCCGCCTGGAAATCCACGGCATCGGCAAAATCCAGGTCTTCATGCTCTTTGGTCCGCATCCAGTGGCTGGATAGATTGATTTGCGTTGCGGCATGTGGCGGATTCAGCGGATGATAATAGCCGTCCTGCGGGGTGCCGTCGGTCCAGCCGACAAACTTGGCGCCTTGCTTGAAAGCGCCATCGCATTGGCGGATGAATTCGGTTTCAGAGATGCCGATTTTCTTCAACGTGTTGCGCATCGTCGGCCAGGTGCCTTCGCCGACGCCGATGGTGCCAATGGTTTCGGATTCGACCAGCGTCACCTTCACGCTGTCTGGGTCGGCCGTGCTGTTCCTGGCTGCGATACGCGCTGCCGCAATCCATCCTGCACTGCCACCGCCAACGATGACGATATGTTTTACCCGCTTCTCCATCAAGCCCTCCGAACCAGCGTTGATATAGAATGAACTTGTCGGGTCCGCCATCATTTTCCGGTGGATGTTCGCCTAAAGCTATCGCCAATAGTAGCTTTGACCAAGCGCAGTTCACCGTTGCAAAAACGCCATTCCGCATCCTTTGGCGATAACAAGCGTTCCTCGCCGAAAGCACGTCCGTCTTTTGCAAACTAAGCCGATACGTTGTGAACGCTGGTGTCAGCCGGTCAGGCAGTCGGCGGTCAGACTTTAGGAAACCGGAAAAACATATCCGCTTGATGCTGTGGTGCCCCACAGACACCAAAGATGGGCACTCAAATCATTGGGAAATTTCGATGCCGATACCGGCCTGAACGTATGGCGAGGATGTTGGACGATGCCGACAGTCGCCTTTTATTGCGGAATGACGGTAAGCGGTCATTCATTCATCCGGTGCAGCAGCGGCAGCTTCGTTGGACGATCCGGACAGTCTTCTTTTAGTCTGAAGCCGCTTAATGCTGCCGTTCGTTCATAAGTCACTAAAACGCCAGATCTGTTAAACAGTCGCGACAGTCCGATTTCAGGGCCGGGATGCGGTAAGCAGCCGTTGGTTCAGCAAATCTGTCAATGTCTGCTTCGCGCCATCATGGCGGACATAGATTCGGTTATCGACCGAACCCGAAAGCCGTCACTCCGTGCAACATGAGCCGTAAGAATTGAATCGAGCGCTATATGAACTTGGCATCGGGCACTCCATATACGGTGCAAGTGAGAGGGCATATCGATGGCGGGAAAGCGACAGCACTACGTTCCAAGGTTCCTGCTGAGGGGGTTTCTCGCGGAGCCGGAGGGCCCAAGAGATGAGTCCGAGCGAACGTTTCTGCATCGTCTCGGTACGCCCCCGCGCCGCGTCGGCATCGGCGACGTCGGTGTGGAGGACTGGTTCTATTCGCGCAAGGGGGCTCCGGGCGTAGTCACGCTGGACGATGAGATCACCGAATTCGAGAAGAGTTTCAGCCGGGGCGTGAAGGACCTTCGGGAGTCAGCTCCCGGCACTTTGATCGAGCCGGCGCTTGCGGCACGGACGGTCGTACACCTTGTCATGCGCACGGCGCATCTCCGCAAGACCATGTCGAGCGGCATAGCCAGCGTGTACGCGGAGATCGGCGCGCTCTTCACCGACCCGGCGCGACTTGCGGGATTGTTCGGTGCCAACAATCCGATGCTCTCAACTGCGGTGACCGAAGCGATTAAGGGCAGCGCCCGCCAACTGGTGCCCGTTGGCCTTCCGGAAGCTTTTAGCGAGCGGCTGCTAACCTTCATCGTCCGCGAATATGGCGACGATCTCGCTGGGCAAATGGTTGCTATTCTGTCTCCTCTGCTGCCGAATCTCGTCGAAGCACTGGGCGATAAGGTCCGCGACAGTCACAACGAACTCGTCGCGAAGCCGCTGGAAGATCATGGGTGGGTCAAGCTCCTCTCGCAGTTCTCTTGGTCGGTGGAGGAGGGAGACGACCTTATTCTCCCGGACGCGGTCGCGCTGTCTCGCACAAGTGATGCTCCGCTGCAGGCACTGTTGTTCACCGGCGGCGCGGACGTAGCCGTTGTACTACTCCCGCTCGCGCATGATCGCATCCTCGTCGGGCGCCGGAACGCAGAAGAGGTCGTCGACCTTGTCAGTTTCAACGCCGAGGCGGCAGCAAGCTGCCAAGGATTCTTCGTCGCGCCGCGGGCACATGATTTGGAAGGCCTCGCCATGACGATCGGAAGCGGGCCTGCGCAGGCACTTAACGAGGCGATCTCGGAGGCGATAATCGATGCGGAGAAGGTCCGCTCGCTGGCGCCTGGCAAGTTCGAGGCCGCCAGACCGCTCGAGCTCCAGCAGGAAGAGTTCTCCTACCGGGTGACGCTGCACGACTTTGGCGACGAGGCACTCGCCAAGGAGTATGCCGACATCCTGCAGACGGTCGTCGGTACCTTATCGCGCGAGATACCACTGCATGGCCTAGATGGTTTCACGATCGCGTCCGACTACGACGACGCTCTGGCCAAGGTCGATCGCGGCGACCTTGACCTTCCCCGTGTTACGAGCGGCGCGCTCGCTTATGGCCTTGGTGTCGCAATGCCGGTGACAGTCGTACGGGACGGGAAGCGCAAAGAGCATATGGTGCTTGCAGCCGGCATCGCGGACGGCTGGACCTCCGACGAGCCCGAGCAAAGGGGGATGTGCCTACACACTTTGGTGAAGATGCTCGCGGGGATCGCGAACACCGCGCGCTTCAGTCAGGACCTGAGTTTTAGGCCCGACGCGATCGGACGCGAGCTCCACCTCGCTGTCGCCCGTTCGCCGTCAGCTTACTGGAGCGCGAAGCAGGCGGCGTTTGTTTGGCCCGACGTGGGCGCAATGTACGCGGACTTGGTCTTGGACAGCTTCGAGCATGCGAAGGCTGTAGTCGCCGAGGCTAGGGCGCGCATGTCCGACTCGAGCGATGTGCTTGATACCTTCCACGTCGCAAGCGAGGCGGTTGCGGCGGTACTCGGCCACGCGGCAGACTGGATCGGGCACCGCGACGGCCTAGCGGATGATCAGCCGTTCGATGGCGCCGATTTGCCGGACCGGCTCGCGGCATATGGACTGAGACGATGGATCACGCTGTTTGGGCGCGATCTCGCCGCCTGCTACATAGAGGACGGAGCTCTTGACCTGAGCGTCGTGACGACGCTCAGTCGCCATGTCGAGCGTCTGCTCTGGAGCCTCGGCGTCTATTGCTGGACCGAGGGGGAAGACGTGCGCTGCATCGTGAGTGACCAGCCGCTCGTTCCGGCTGACGCTCTTGGTTTGGTAGGAAGCGACGTTGCAGACGCTTAGCTTGAGCCACAGCACGGCCTCAGGGTCTCGATGGGGACCAAGCGTACCTCTCGGGGGACACCAGATTCATGTACCGCTATTCAAAGCTCTGTTCGCCGTGCCTATCACGCTTGCTTTCATGTTCAATCCAGCGATCAAGTTCGGGCAGCATTTCCGTCACCCACTGGCGCACCTCCCCGCCAACACTGTCGCCCAGCGTAATGATTGCCGCGCGACGCCGAACCAGAATATCGGCGAGCGACCCGCTCCAGCTGCGGGGATGGAGGCGTGACCAGATGTCACCGAGGAAAGCCCGCTGATCAGGCGCGTGGCCCAAAATTTCCAAGAACAGGGTGGAGACGCCGTTCTCCTCTTCACCCTGCCGCCGCTTGAACATGGGGATGCTTTTGCGGAGCAGCGGATAGCGCCGATCCGGATCAACATCGGCCCATTGAAGGAGGATCTCGGTGCCGACATCTTCCACTGGCGTGCCGTTGCCGAAATCACCCTCAAACACGCCCCGATTCCTCGGCCGGCGCTCCGGAAGCAGGAATTCGTCTAAAGCGATGTGGGGATGCGTCTCGAAGAGCGCCTTCAGGACATAACCAAGATCGTAGGACGAGAGATAGACGGTCTCCAGCCCGGCCCGGACCCGCGCGCAGATCTCGCGCAGCGTCGCGGCGCCATCGGATCCGGCGCAGCAGACCCGAATGACGGTATGCAGCCCGAAATCGCGCAGAGACTGCTTTTTCCCGAAATCGGCGCGAAGCAGCAGCTCACGGCCGACGGCAATCAATGATGGAGCGCGTTGTCGGCCTTCCTCCCGATCACGGTAGAAGTGCATGTGAAGGATATCGAGCGCGATCTCTGCGCCGTCGGCGAGATTGGCGATGTCGGTGAGCAGCGGGCCAAGTGCGTCGGGTGGAGACTCCCCGACGCTGCCATTAGCGATGCTGTGAAAAGTCCGTGCGGAAAGGGCGCTACGTTCAATCGCACGCCGAAGCCGCGCTATGCCTTGGGCATCGATAGCGACACGCGCCTGGAGATAGGGCAGGTTTGGGGCAAGATCGGGATTCCCGATCACAGCCTCCAGTGCAGCGTCGGCAAAGGCCGAATCCTTGGCGTGCGCGCCATGGATAAATCCGCCCAGCACCGTCGCATTCCGGCTGTTCGCATCGGCCGCGGAAAAGAGACCCAGCAGTTCCCGCCACATCGCATCAAGATCGGCGGCGCCATCCGACAGGCCGATGCCGCACTCGTAGGCACGCTGCGGATGCTGTTCGACGAGCAGTTCGGCGATGAAGGCAGCGCGTGTCTCCGGATCGTGCGCGAGCGCCGCTCCGATCTCCTTCGCGAGCTGGGAGGCTCGCTCATACGGCTTCATGACGTCTCCATCGTCCGCGTCGCCATCAGCCACATCCCATCCGAAACTGCTGCGCCCCAGCACGACCGCACGGGCCTGATGAAGAAGGTCGGTGGGTTTCAGGCGGTCGATGAGCGCGGCGAGACGGGCGCGCACCTCATCCGGCATCGCGTCGCCCTCAAAGCGCAGCGCTGTCCGGAAGCCGATCCACCCCTCGATCCAAGGCCGTTCCGAAGAAAAGTGGGTCGCTGCCCGTTCGAGCGCATCGTGGCAGGCGCCGAAGTGCCACAGTTCCCCTATGCTGTGGGCAAGGTGGTCCCGGGCGCTTTCGATGATTGGCGAAAGCTCGACGGCCAGCTCGATCGCGCCATTGTACCAGGCCCAGATGTCGCCGTAAGTCGGTGGGTGCCAGCCATAGTCGCGCGACCGGGCGCCGAAATCGAAGTCACTCGATGAACTGAAATGGTGTGCTTTCAGCAGCGCATCGAGGGCGACGCTGGCGCAGCGCACCAAAGCGGAATTACCGGACTGCGCGAACCTTCGCACGAGCGCCCGCCGCTGATCCGGCAATGCCTTGGTGCCGGACAAATGGAGGTGAAACAGCTCGGCGAACATGTCCGACGCCGAGTTGTTATTGTGATTGGGCGGTTCGGCCGCAAGGAACCGGGCGAGCAATGTCGCCGCGCGGTCGAACAGGGGTGGATCGAAGGCTAGGAGCTTTATCAGCCGTATCCATTGCCACCGGTTGCTCGACTGCGGATCGAGTATCTCGGCGCCGCGCGGCCCGGGCAAGTCTCGCTCGATCCTCGCGAGCACGGCATCGGGGGCGACCGGAGCGATGTTCGTGATGATCTGCAGGCCGTCTTCGCCCAACGCCGCAAGATCGCCAAGGGGACCGTCGGCACCGAGCCAGCGCTCGACCGCAGACCGTGCCTCTGCATTGTCGTGCAGATAGCCGAGGCGGCGCGAAAGGGACTTCTGCATCCGCGCCGTAAGCGAAGCGCAGAAGCGATCGAAATCGGCCGCCGGCATGCGTTCGAGAGCAAAACCGGCGAGCGGATTGGCGATCGCATGCGGCAGGAGCGCGCGCCACCGTCCGCGGAGCTGCGCGATACCGCGCTGGCGAAGCGTGTTCAGCGCCGCATATATGATCGCCACAGGAACGCCGCGAATAGCGGCAACCCGCGCAAGTTCGCCGCTATCCGAAGTGTCCTCGCCATCGACTGAATAGAGCAGGGCAAGGTCTTCGGCGGCGGAAAGGAGATCCCGATCGGGCTCGTTGCGCTGGTGGAAGATCCGCTCGAAGAGGTCGCGGCTCTTGAGCTTTCCCAGGGTCTCGCCTTTCCCGAGGGTTTCGGCGAGGGCGCGCGCCACGCGGAAGTTGCCGTCGCTGAACTCCGATATCGTGCGCCGGTCCACCTGCGTAACGTTGGGGAAGGTCTTTTCCAGCCACAGCTCCACCATTTCGGGCGACGCTGATTGCAGGCGAAAAACCTCGGTACGCTCGGGCTCATCGTCGCGAACATCATATTCGACCGTGAAGAGGCTGACCTGGCTCCCGGCTTCCGAACAGATGCGGGCAAGTTCGCCGTGCGTAGCCGGATTGCAGTTATCGACGATCAGGATCGCCCGTTGCCGTGCGATCACTAGCTGACGCGCCATGTCCCGGGCGGTCGGGTCAGTCTCGACCGAATAGTCGGTGTAGACGGCAAGCCCCGGGTCGAGCGGCGCCTCGCCGACACCATCTTCGAACAATGCCTGCACGAGACGAGTTTTTCCCAGTCCGGATAAGCCGATCAACCGAATACACTGGCGAGCTTTGGTCAGGGAGGCGCGAAGCCGGGCGATACCCTCGCCGATCGTAAGCTGCTCGCGATCACTCGTCCGCTCGTCGGTCAGGCAGGCTTTGTCGTTGAAGAGATAGGGCGTCTCCTCGCTCACGCCGACACCGCACCAGTCACCGATGCTGCTCCAGCCCGCCATGCCGATACCGAGCCGCGTGCGGACCCAGGCGGCAATTCCCGGATAATGATTGACCCAGGTCGCCAGTCGATCGCGGTCGTAGAAATCGCTGTGCAGCTGCCCGGCCTCAGGCAGATCGTCGAGCTGCGCCCTGATCGCATCGCGACGATCGCTCAGCGGCTTGTCGGCGACCGATCCTTGCGCGCTGACGATGATGTATGCGCCCGAGCGAGTGGCCAGCTCAGCAATTACAGGCCGTAGTACGCCTCCAGGACGCATCTCATCGCGGATCGCGCTCGCTGGCATGTCGGGCTTCTTGACCTGAAATCCGGTGTGCTGGCGCGGTACGAAATCCGGCGTAGGAAGGCCGGAGAGACACTCAACCCTAACATCGAGCCCACCATCGGCTGCATCCTGATTACCGCCAGCGGTTACTGAAGAACTGGGGCAACCCTGAGCACGCAATTCTGCCAAAGCGAGGCGTGCGACGAGCGTCCGCAGATCGGCGTCGTTAAGGTCAGCGACATGAGCACCAGTGATTTCGAACATCGTCCCTTAGCCCCCTCTCCTCGAATATAGGAGAGGATACGGGAGAACAAAGAGCGGTCAAGCTACAGACGGTCCGCTCTGGCAACTTCGCGGCTGCAAATTGATTCCATCGCTTCGCATGATGCCTGCAACAGGCTTGCCAAGCTGGCGTTTACTCGCAATTCTTCGCGCGCGTCATTTGGCTTGCTGAATGAAGGTCTGTTTCTGAGCTTGCATTTCCACAAGCTGCCATTCCACTTCCGGCCTAATATTCGACTTTCCCGCTTCAGCGAAACCTTGATGAACGGACGACCGCTTTCGAGAACGGCGAGGCGACCGGCAAACGGCAGCATTGTTGAAGGGTTTCGGGCGTCGTCAGACGTACGAAAGCCTTACATGCAGGAACCCGCGTTGGGCGTGATTTGGTCTATGGGGATTTTGGATTCTGGTGGTGCCAGCGCGGTGCACGGGCGGCTGCAGGTGAGGATGCGCGGATCGGTAAAGCTTGGTTTTGACGACTGAATGCGCGTTGTCGCTGGCGCACTTCCCACCAGATATTGACCATAGGCGCAGTGTTGCGGCTGCGCCCGGCAAGCGGGATGGCTGCCCGAAGCAGGTATGCTTGGGCATGTAATCGGTGCGGGCCATGCCGGATCATGACACAAGCTCCCGGATCGGTGCTGGTGAAGTTGGTGGGCCGCGGGGTTGCTGCCAGCGCTCGAACGCCTCGATGATGATCATATGTCCACCACAGCATGGGCATGGCGGGCGAACATCAACCGGCTCAACCGCTTCGGTATCGTCTGGTGGTGGCGCGACGTTGAGCAGCTGGCGGGCAAGTGCGATATTGGCCTTACGCGCTGAGCTGGCGGAGAAGCCGAAATGCCGGATGCGGTGGAAGCCCTTGGGCAGGACGTGAGCCAAGAAGCGGCGGATAAACGCGTCCGTTGCCAGCGTCATGATCTGCTGCCGCTCGGGACCATCGCGGCGATAGTCTTTGTAGCGCAAAGTAACGCCGGTCTTGTCGAATGCGATCAGCCGTCGGTTCGATATTGCGACGCGGTGCGTGTAACGAGAGAGATATGCCAAGACCGCTTCGGGACCGCCGAACGGCGGCTTGGCATACACGACCCAGCGCTTCTTTCTGACCGGCGACAGATGGCGTAGGAACGCACGCCGGTCGGCAAGCTGCGCCAGATGACCGAAGAAGCCGAGCTTGCCGCTGTGATGCAGCGTCATAAGCCGAGTCAGGAACAGCCGCCGGAACAGGCTCCCCAGCACGCGCACGGGCAGCAGGAAGGCGGGACGCGACGATATCCAGCGCGTTCCATCGGGCGCGATGCCGCCGCCCGGCACGATCATGTGGACATGCGGGTGGTGGGTCAGCGCTGATCCCCATGTGTGAAGCACGGCGGTGAACCGCCAGAGGAGGCAATGGCGGCGATCCTTTCTGACTTCGCGCCGCATGCGAAGCGGCACACTGCCTTGCGCGAGGCGGGGCATCGGTGGGTCACCGAACTCGACAAGATGATTGTCGGCTTGTGCCGCCCCGACCGCTTGCTCGATCTCGCACGTCGCTTCACCTTGTTCGATAAAGGCGTGAAAAAAGTCGCGCGTTACCCGCAGGTCTCCGCCGTTTATCGTATCCTCGAACGGATCGAGGAGCGCGATGAAGCCGGACGGCGCAAGGGCGGGGTGATCTGGCACACGCAAGGGTCCGGCAAATCGCTCACCATGGTGATGCTGGCCCGTGCATTGGCCTTTCAACTCAAGGATTCAGCCCCGCGTATCGTGATCGTGACCGACCGGCGCGACCTTGACCGGCAAATCAAAAAGACCTTCGCCGCAACCGGCTTCGAACCTGCGCAGGCGCGGACCGGTGAGCATCTGATGAAACTGATCGAGGATGGTGCTCCCTTGGTGACGACGCTGGTCAACAAATTCCGCTCCGGTGTGCGCAAGAAGGCGTTGGCGTCTGATAGTGCGGATATCTTCGTGCTGGTCGATGAAAGCCATCGCAGCCAATATGGCAATGACGATTCCATGCACGAGGATATTGCCGGATACCTCGCGGCAGGTTGCGGGATCGGGATCGCCAGCAAGGCTGATCGTCGACCCAATAACATTGCCGAGCTCCAGCGCTGCGCAAGTCGCGGTCACATCAAGACGAAAATTCGCTCTGTCGCTGATGATGCCGAAATTGCTTTTCTGAGTGACGTGGCGCGCGATGTGACATTAACTGTTGGCGCGAGCAGTCTCAGCCGCGGACATTCCATGATGCGCGATCTCGCGGTGCAGTTGAGAAAGTTATCGGCGAAAGCAGAAAGCGACAAGCCTCGGAACATGGCGGCAACGCTTTCGGCACCGTGCCTTGCATGGAACAGCACGCCCTCCTCAATTGTCACGGTCCGACCGTCTGCCAGTCTTCGCAGCGACGAGTTCTTTCCCTCGACATCGATACTTGTTCAGACTGGCAACCTAAAGCCCACTGCTCTAATCTTCGGCAACTTGGTCACCGGAGGCTCAAATGAGCCAGCCGGCGATTCCCGAAGCGCGAGCAGACCTGCAAAAGCGAACAGGTTCATCTCAACCAGTTTCTCCACCGAAAATTTCGGACAAGCTGCCATTGACCTTGCCCATTTCGAAAAATGAGATTCTAATTCTTCTCGAGGCGTTGGGGTCAGACCTCGACAAGCTGTTCGAGGACTGAACTGAAAGGAAACTAATTATGCGCGCATTTACTTATCTCCGGCTCAGCGTTGATGAGGAAGCCGGCCGCGCGCAATCGATCGATGCGCAGCGATACGAGATCAAGCGTTATGCGGAGGCAAATGGGATCACGATCGTCGATGAGTTCATCGACAGCGGCGTGAGCGGCCAGAAGGCCAGCAGACCGCAATTTGACATAATGATGCGACTTGCTTGCGCGAAGCCGGCGCAGGTCAATGCTGTTCTTGTTTACCGGCTAGACCGGTTCGCCCGCAATCAGCGAGTATTTCATAACTCCTTTGCCGATCTACATGCGGCAAGCGTCCAACTGATCTCAATTTCGGAGCATTTCGGTCACGGACGCCTCGCACGGACCGGAATGTCGTATTCTGCCATCCAAGCTGAAGGACAGGCCATCGCTGCGTCCATTCACACGTCAAAGAACCGGCGCGCCAATGCCCGGTGCGGTAACTGGAACGGTGGGCCCATCCCTTATGGCTATGAAACCTTCGAAGCCGAAATAAATGGCGACAAAGCGCGCATGCAGTTGCGGATCGTAGAAGCGGAAGCCGACGTGGTGCGCGAAATCTTCGATTGGGCGGAAGCAGGACGTGGCGGACGATGGATATGTAAGACACTCAATGACCTCGGCGTTTCGATCCGAGGCAGGAAATGGTCAAACAGCAATCTGGCAGGCGTGCTAGCGCGTGAGCATTATACCGGCACGTATTATGATCGCACAATGGATGACGAGGGTCGCCCACCAAAGCCTGAAGACTGGATTGCGGTTCCTTGTCCGCAGATAATCAGCGAGGCACAATTCCAGCGCGTCGGCGCACTTCGAGCAAGTCGCAACCCGCGCAAAACCGCGCCCCACATCGCTGCGGGAACCACGCTTCTCGTTGGGATCGCACGCTGCGGCAATCCTAGTTGCGATTGCGCCATGACGATCCGGACCGGTAAAGGCGGCCGATACTCCTACTACACTTGCGCGAACAAGGTGAACCGAAGCGCGCAGTGCTCAACGCCGTCCGTTCCTCGCGACAAGTTGGACGCGATCGTCCTTGAAACACTTGAAAAGCGCATTCTTGAACCGGCCCGGCTGCAAGCTCTTCTTGCCGACGTTCTCGACACGTCTGACGAACAGCGCGCCAGGCGTGAGAAAGAATGTGCCGCCGCAAAGGCCGAGCATACGCGGTGCGGGACCGCAATCACCCGGCTGCTTCAGTTGATCGAGCAAGGATTAATGGATGGCCGCGATCCTGCATTCGCCGAGCGTCTTGCAGAAAACAAGGCGGCCCAGGCTGCAGCGATGACGAGGGTCAAGACGCTCGAGGCGCAACTGGCAAAGGGCACACGCAAGATCACTCCTCTCGCGATTGCGAATTTCGGCAAACTCATTTCGGAAAAACTGCGTGATGATGATCGAACGCTAAGGTCCTCATATGTCCGGATGTTCGTGTCGAAAGTGTCCGTCAGCAATAAACGGATTGTTATCACCGGCCCGCGAACAGCCCTTGAAGACGGTCTGGCCGATGGCAATCCACGGCCTAACGCCATGGTGCCCAGCTTTGACCGAGAGTGGTGCCCCAGGCCGGACTCGAACCGGCACTCCTTTCAGAACAGGATTTTGAATCCAGCGCGTCTACCAATTCCACCACTGGGGCAACGGGGGATGCCTCTAGTCAAAGCCGTCCGCCGATGCAAGGCTATCCTTATTTCTTTAACTCGCGTGCCAGCGTCTTCGCCGTTGCCTTGCCATAAGGGGCCTTGAACCCGCCGATCCCGGCGACATCCATTCCCGTCTGACGATACACGGCACGGGCGTGGCTGAAAGTCTTGAAACCGTCGGCGCCGTGATAATTGCCCATGCCCGATGGTCCGACGCCCCCGAAGGGTAAGTCCTCCATCGCGTTGTGGAAAATCACATCGTTGACCGTCACCCCGCCTGAAATGGTGCGTGACAGCACGCGCTCTTCCTCGGCCTTGTCCGACCCGAAATAGTATAGCCCCAATGGGCGGTCGTGCGCGTTCACATAGTCGATCGCCTCGTCCATCGAGGAATAGGTCATGACCGGCAGGATGGGTCCGAAAATTTCCTCCTGCATCACCTTCATGTCGTCGGTGACATTGCGGACGATGGTCAGCGGCATCTTGTTGCCGTTCGAGCCCGCGAAATCCTCACCCGCTGGATTGACCTCGATCAGTTCCGCACCCTTGTCGCGCGCATCGGCTAGATAGCCCTGCAAGCGTTCATAATTGCGGCCGTTCACCACCGAGGTGTAATCGTCATTGTGCAGCAATTTGGGATATTGCGCGGTCACGCCGGCTTTTACCGCGTCAATGATGTCGTGCTCTTGATCGGACGGCACCATCAGATAATCGGGGGCAAGGCAGATTTGCCCAGCATTCATCATCTTACCCAACGCAATCCGTTCGCCCGCCTTCTTTTTGTCGGCGCTTCGTCCGACAATCGTCGGCGATTTGCCGCCAAGCTCAAGCGTCACCGGCACCAGATTGTCTGCCGCTGCGCGCATGATGTGGCGGCCAACGCCGGTTGCGCCGGTAAAAATCATATGGTCGAAGGCGAGCTTGGAGAACCCCATGCCGACCTCCGGCCCCCCTGTGAACACCGCCATTTCTTCTTCGGCGAAATATTTCGGCACGACTTCCTCGAACAAGGCCGAGACGCGCTCGGTAAATTCGGACGGCTTGATCATCGCGCGGTTGCCTGCGGCAAGGATGCCCGCCATTGGCACCATCACCATGCCGACGGGAAAGTTCCACGGCGCGACCACGCCGACGACGCCCTTGGGCTGGTAGACGACCTCCGCCTTCGCCCCCAGCAGTCCCAGTGGAAAGGTGGCTTTTCGCTTTTCGCCCTTGGCCCAGGCCTCGAAATGCTTCTTTGCATGCTTCATCGCGCTGACCGACGGCATGATGTCGGTCATCAGCGTCTGTTCGCGGCTGCGATGGCCGAAATCGGCGGAGACGGCCTTGGCGAAATCCTCGGCATGGTCGATAAGCAAAGCAATCGCCCGGTCGATCCGATCGCGGCGCACGGACATTGGTTCGGGGAGCGCGGCGGTAAAACTCGCGCGCTGTTTCCCGAGAACCGCTTGCATATCTTTGGTCATGATAGTCTCTCCTGATTTAATCGCATAGCTAACATCTCTGGATACGAATGCAACGTAGGCCTGCATTGTCATTGTAACCGGGCGGTATTATGAGCGAATGAAACGCTACGCCTCGCTTTCAAGGAATCTCATATGAGCAACACAGATCCCGTCGTCATCCTGTCCTACGCCCGCACCCCAATGGGCGGAATGCAAGGGGCGCTTGCCGAGGTTTCTGCCACCGACCTTGGCGCAACCGCAGTAAAGGCAGCGGTCGAGCGCGCCGGCGTCGATGGTGCGGATATTGAGCGCATCTATATGGGCTGCGTGTTGCCTGCAGGTCTCGGCCAAGCCCCTGCGCGTCAGGCGGCGATCAAGGCGGGCCTGCCGAAATCGGTGCAAGCGACGACGGTCAACAAGGTGTGCGGCTCCGGCATGCAGACCGTTATCATGGGTAGCGAGGCGCTCGCGGCCGGGTCGGTCGATTATGTCATCGCGGGCGGCATGGAAAGCATGACCAATGCACCCTATCTGCTAAAAAAGCACCGCAGCGGCGCGCGGATCGGCCATGACACCGCCTACGACCATATGTTTCTCGACGGCCTCGAAGACGCCTATGAGGCTGGTCGTGCAATGGGGACGTTCGCACAAGACACCGCCAACGAATATCAGCTTACCCGGGAGGCGCAGGATAATTACGCGATTGAGTCGCTCCGCCGTAGCCAAGCCGCGATCGCCGAGGGCGCGTTCAAGGATGAGATCGTCGCGGTTACTGTCGCCACGCGCAAGGGCGATGTCATCGTCGATACCGACGAGCAACCCGGCAAGGGTATGCCCGACAAGATTCCGGGCCTGCGTCCTGCCTTTGCCAAGGACGGGACGATTACCGCAGCGACCAGCAGCTCCATTTCAGATGGCGCCGCCGCGCTGGTGCTAACGCGCCAGTCGGTCGCCGATGCCAAGGGCCTGAAACCCGTCGCTCGCATTGTGGCGCACGCCGCGCATGCCCACGAACCGTCGGCTTTCACCACCGCCCCCGTTGGTGCAATTACCAAATGCCTTCAGAAGGCTGGTTGGTCGGTCGGCGATGTCGACCTGTTCGAGGTCAACGAGGCGTTCGCCTGCGTCGCAATGTTCGCGATGCACGACCTCGGCATCCCGCACGACAAGATCAACGTCCACGGCGGCGCGACTGCTTTGGGTCATCCCATCGGTGCGTCCGGCGCGCGGATCATCACCACGCTGATCGCCGCCCTGCAACGCCATGGCAAAAAGCGCGGCGTTGCAAGCCTCTGTATCGGTGGCGGCGAAGGAACGGCGCTTGCGGTTGAGCTGATCTAGCCAAATCCTCCCTGTCGCAAATCGATGGGGCATTAAAAGCTACACTGATACAAATTGCGACACTAATGTCTTGTTTCTGAACGCGTTGTTTCCGGCGGGTTCATGGCGCTGGCTCTAAAAAGGGAACAGTCGACGCAGCGATGTGTTTACTGAACCCTAAGGAGACAGACGATGAAAAAGAGATTTCTGATAACAGCAGCAGCTGTCGCCGCCACCCTTTCCCCGATGGCAGCTCAGGCGCAAACGCGCGAATTGCAGCGTGACCGCCAGGAAGTGCGCGAACAAAAGCGCGATCTGCAAGAGGCCCGCCGTTATGGCGACCGTGATGATGTTCGCGAGGAACGTCGTGATGTTCGTGAAGCGCGTCAGGAATTGCGCGAGGATCGTCAGGACTGGCGCGAGTATAAGCAGCGCAACCGCAACGCCTTTCGTGGCAGCCGCTTCAACGCTCCCTTTCGCTACCGATCGTTCAATTCGGGTGTCGGCATTGGAACAAGCTACTACGCACCGCGTTATAGGGTGAATAATTATTCAAACTACCGCCTGCCGCGGCCAGGGCGTTACCAGACTTATGTGCGTCACTATAACGACGTCCTGCTGGTAAACACTCGCAGCGGACGGGTGGTGCAAGTTTACAGAGGCTTTTACTGGTAACATTTCATCCTCCCGGAATGTTACCCGGTAAAGTGGGCCGTCGGAGAAATCCGGCGGCCCTTCTTTTTTGACGTCGGTAAAGCCGACGTCATCCCTGCGAAAGCAGGGATCGCGGGCGGCATTGCGGGACGGCCTGATACTCCTGCCTTCGCAGGGGTGACGAGATTGGACTTACAATGTAAAGAGACGGCATGAATATCGTTTTCGTCCTCTTCGATAATGTCACACAGCTCGATTTTACAGGCCCGGTGCAGTTTTTGTCGCGCCTGCCGGGAGCAATGGTGCATGTCGCGTCCAAAGACGGCGCGGCGGTCACCACCGATAGCGGTTTTTCGATCCTCCCGGGCACCGGCTTCGCCGAATGCCCGCAGGCCGACATCATCTGCGTGCCCGGCGGACATGGCGTGCGGCAAGCAATTGCGGACCCCGCGATTGTCGATTTTGTGCGCGACCAGGCAAAAGCCGCAACATGGGTAACGAGCGTCTGCACAGGGGCGTTCATCCTCGGCGCGGCTGGATTGTTGGAGGGCAAACGCGCGACCTGCCACTGGGGCTACACGCATTTGCTCAAAATGTTTGGCGCGACCCATGAAGCCGCGCGCGTTGTCCGTGATGGCAATCTGGTAACTGCAGGCGGCGTGACGTCGGGCATCGACTTTGCGCTCGAACTAATCGCGATGATCTCGGGCGAGGATGTCGCGCGCACGATCCAGCTTGCGCTTGAATATGACCCTGCCCCGCCGTTCAAAGGCGGTACGCCAGGCACCGCGCCGGCACAAATCCTGTCCAGCTTGCGCGAACGGGTTTACGACACGGCAGCCGAGCAGATGGAAACGGCAATCAAGCTGCTGCCCATGAATCGCACAGCTGCCTAATTTTTAGGCATCCCAACCCCCTGATTTGAATCGCAAATCGCGGTTTTGCGTCATGCTGAACTGGCACGCTCCTTGCCATGTGCTGCGCATAATCCGCGCGCGCGGAGCCTCTGCCTCACGCGCCACATAGGGGAAAGTCATGAAAAAGATCGAAGCGATCATCAAGCCGTTCAAGCTCGACGAAGTCAAAGAGGCGCTGCACGAAGTCGGCGTGTCAGGCATCACCGTGACCGAAGCCAAGGGATTTGGCCGCCAGAAGGGCCACACCGAACTGTATCGCGGCGCCGAATATGTCGTCGACTTCCTCCCCAAGGTAAAGCTTGAGGTCGTGGTCGAGGACGGGCTTGCTGACCGCGTGGTCGAAGCCATCGCCGCTGCCGCACAGACCGGCCGCATCGGCGACGGCAAGATTTTCGTTATCCCCGTTGAGACCGCGCTGCGTATCCGCACCGGCGAGCGTGACAACGATGCCGTCTAAATCCAAGCAATCGAAAAAAGACAAGTCAAAGAAGGAAAGCAACATGGGCGTTACCGCGAAGGACATCATCAAGCGTATCAAGGACGAGGAAATCGAATGGGTCGATGTCCGCTTCACCGACCCCAAGGGCAAATGGCAGCATCTGACCATGTGCTCGGGCGTGATCGGCGAAGACGAGCTCGAAGACGGCTTGATGTTCGACGGTTCGTCGATCGAAGGCTGGAAGGCCATCAACGAATCCGACATGATCCTGAAACCCGACCTTGAGGCCTGCTACATCGATCCGTTTTCGGCGACCCCGATGATGATCCTGTTCTGCGACATCGTCGAGCCATCGACCGGCGAACTCTACAGCCGCGACCCGCGCTCGACTGCAAAGCGCGCCGAAGCGTATCTGAAGACCACCGGCATCGGCGACACAGTCTATGTCGGCCCCGAAGCCGAATTTTTCATGTTCGACGATGTGCGCTTCGAAAACAGCTACAACACGTCCTACTACAAGATCGACGATATCGAGCTGCCGACCAACAGCGGCACCAAATATGACGCTGGAAACATGGGCCACCGCCCGCGCGCCAAGGGTGGTTATTTCCCCGTCGCGCCGGTCGACAGCTGCATGGACATTCGCGGCGAGATGGTCTCGACCATGCTCGAAATGGGCCTGCCCTGCGACAAGCATCACCATGAAGTTGCCGCCGCACAGCACGAGCTTGGCCTAACCTTCGGCACGCTGACTCAAACCGCCGACCGTATGCAAATCTATAAGTATGTCGTGCACCAGGTCGCGCATGCCTATGGCAAGACCGCAACCTTTATGCCCAAGCCAATCAAGGAAGATAATGGCAGCGGCATGCACACGCATTTGTCGATCTGGAACGGCAAGACGCCGTTGTTCGCAGGCGACGGCTATGCGGGCCTCTCTGAAATGTGCCTGTTCTTCATCGGCGGCATCATCAAGCATGCAAAGTCGGTGAATGCCTTCACCAACCCGACCACCAACAGCTACAAGCGTCTGGTGCCGGGTTACGAAGCACCCGTTTTGCTCGCTTACTCGGCGCGCAACCGCTCGGCATCGTGCCGCATTCCCTATGGCGCAGGCGCAAAAGCCAAGCGAGTCGAAGTCCGCTTCCCCGACGCGATGGCCAACCCGTATCTCGCTTATGCAGCCCTGTTCATGGCTGGCCTCGACGGCATCCAGAACAAGATCCACCCGGGCGAGGCGATGGACAAGAATCTGTACGACCTGCCGCCTGCTGAGCTCGCCGAGGTACCCACCGTCTGCGGTTCGCTTCGCGAAGCATTGGACTCGCTGGCCGCTGATCATGATTATCTGCTCAAGGGCGATGTGTTTTCGAAGGACCAGATCGAAGCCTATATCGAACTAAAGATGGAAGACGTCGCCCGCTGGGAAATGACGCCAAGCCCGGTCGAATTCGACATGTATTACAGCTACTGATCGTACGCATCCGATCAGTAGTTGAAGGCCCGGCGGTTGGGGGACCGCCGGGCCTTTTTGAATCAAGCGGCTCGCGCTGGATGTTTGCATGCGCCCGGCATCGACCATACTTTCCATCTGACCACATCATCGCGCGCCATTGCCCCGCGCAAATTGGGATAGAGCGCGCTATCGAATGTGGGGTTGATCATGAACTGAAGCAGCGTCTGTAATTGCCCGTTGCGGTCGAGCAGTCGCAAGGTTTCCGCAGCCTTGCCGTTTTCTCCCATTATCTGCGCGATCTGCCATTGATCGGTGAGGTCGGGGCCAAGCGCATTCATGCGCGAACGCACATTTTGCGCCTCCACCAAATTCCCCTCGCCGCACGCTTGCCGCAGCTCGGCAAGCATCTTGTTTACCGGCGGCAGGTTCGAAGACAGTATCGGTGCAAGCAATCGCCGGGCCTCGTCGGTGCGGCCCGCCCAGACCATTGCCCGGTGGCCCTGATATTTCATCATGATGTTATCGGGTCGAAGCTTAATCTGTGCTTGGGCTCTGGCCACACCGACTTCGGGCTGCATTGCCATGACTGCCACCGTGATAGCCCGCGACCGCGGTTCGCGTGCTTCAAGCGACAAAGTGTGAATGCGCTCCCCGGCGCGGACCAACCATTCGTGCTCATTAGCATAGGCTGCAAACTCAGCCATATCCTCCCAGGCGTCTATGTCGCGCGGGCGGGCCGCCAGATAACGCGCCATCAGCGCATGGGCCTCGCGCAACTTCATCTGCATGACAGCCTTGGCGGCGCGATACTTCAGCTGCTGCGTATCATCCACGCTGGTGGCGATAGCGCGGTCGACCCGGCGCATATACTGCGCCTTCTGTTCGGCTTCGCTCGATCCCGTTCCGCTGATGGACCCGTTAATCCGGGTTTCCTTGCCAAACCATTTTTGCGCGGCACGCCAATGGGCTTCGGCAAAATCGGGATCCAGCGTGCGGGCACGCTCATACGCCTGGGCTGCAACAAGAGCAGGTTCCCGGCCGCCGGTCGCATTCCCCAGATCGTCCGCCGCCAGCCCCTGAAGAAAGGCTTCATAGGCTTCGACCGAGTGCGTGCCAGAAGCAACCATTGCGCGCAACCGGGCAGGGTCCATCACCGTTTTCAGGGCGGACGCTATGCGAAAGGCAATATCCTCCTGAATGGGGATCACGTCCTTCGCCGCACGATCATAGGTTTGCGACCAAATCTGGCTGCCGTCGGAGGCTCGCACAAGTTCGACGGTCACGCGGACGCGCCCGTCGACCCACCGCACCGACCCGTCGAGGATGTGCGCCACGCCGAGTTCGCGCGCTTTTTCCGGAAGGCCACCCTCGCGCTCGCGAAAATTGCTCGCGGTCAATTTTGAAACGACGTGCAAGTCGGGCGTACGGATCAGGCGGTTCTGGATTTCCTCGGTAACACCATCGGCAAACCACCCATGATCGGCATTTGCCGACAGATCGCGGAATGGCAATACTGCAACCGATTTGGGATGGATCGTGGTCGCGGCATTGGCGGTCGAACCATCGCGCGAGGTGGAAGGTATCAGAAACCACAACATCGCGGCAGCCAATGCCGCCAAAAATCCCCCCGCCAACCAGGGCCGACGGAACGCCTTAATGCCGGGTGGGTTGGCAGCGGGAATGGGCGAGGGCGGAACCGAAGCCTGCTCAACCGCGACAACCGGTTCCATGAAGCGATAACCCCGGCGATGCACGGTTTCTATCAGCCTTGGCGCTCGCGCATCGTCGCGCAGTGCCTGGCGCAATTCCTTGATCGCGGTGGTCAGGACTGAATCGGACACGGCCAACCCCTTCCAGACTTCGTCGAACAGCTGATCCTTGGTCACCAGCATTTGCGGGTTGCGCATCAATATGCACAGCAAAGCATAGGCCTTCGCGCCGATATGCGGTGCCATGTCGCCCACCCACAAGCGCTCGTCACGGGTGTCAAGGCGGATTGCACCGCTCATTAAAAATCGGTCCGACGCCACGCAATCACATCCAAATTCAAAAGGGACGACGCACTTCACGTCACCCCAGCCGGCCCCGCCTCATAAGTTTCTCAGAAGTTTCCCGTCCTCTTTGCCGTGCCATAGCGCATCGGAAAGCCGCAGAAAATCGGTATTTCCCGCCAATACTGTACGCTTGTGTCGCTGCCAGGCAAATATCAGCAAGATTTCATAACCTCAACAGGACTTTGCCGAAACGAAAGCACCATAATATTCTCACGGTCGGGATAACAGATCGGGTCGCTCCGCGCCGTCATCCCCCAATGAAATGACAAGGAAGTAAGAGAATGTTGTACCCCCAAACGAACCAACGCAAAGCCATAACGAAACGAGCGACCCTGATGATGGCAGCGATCACGACTGGCCTGACCATGGGAAGCGTGTCTGTCATTTTTGCCGATCCGGCCCATGCCTCAAGCCAAGAGACAATCCAGTCGAAAATCGTACGATATGGCGATCTCAATCTTGCCAGCGAGGAGGGTCGAGTGGCGCTCGACCGACGTATCCGCCGCGCGGCGAAGCAAGTTTGCAGCGTGGCCGGAGCCCCGATCATTCCGTACTCCAAAACGCGGAAATGCGTGCAGGGTGCCCACAGCAGGGCATGGGCCATTGCCCAACAGCGCATCAGCAGTTTCCGGCTGGCCTTGCATTCGGCCGAATAAAGACGACTTCACGAGGCGACCCGGGGGTCGGGAGATCATCACCCGCCCTCCCCTTGGGGCTGCGTACTACGGTGCGTAGCCCCTTTTTTCTTGGCGAACTGACTTATGCGGGGTATTGAGCGCACAAAGCCGCTGGATTTTTTATAACCCTGCCTCAACAGCGATACGAATAGCGTCGGCCGTGGTTGCCGCGCCCAGCCTGTCCATTAGCAACGCGCGGTGCATTTTTACGGTCTGCTCACTCAGACCAAGGGTATGCGCAATCTGTTTGTTCAAATGGCCCAATGCCATTTCTGCCAGCACCTCGCGCTGCCGTCTCGACAGTGCTTTAACCGCCAGAGCCGCAGCCATCCGTCGGTTGGCATTGGTCGCTGGCGCATCCAAGTCCAGTTCGACTTGCGAGCCGAGAAAAAACTCAAGCTCACCATTATCATCGAACATCGGCGCAACCAGAACAGCATTGCGAAACGGCGTGCCGTCACGTTTGTAATTGAGGATTTCGACGAGGACCGGCGAGTGCCGCTTTACCGCGCTGCGGATCGAATCGGTCAGCCAAGGCTCGGTCGCCGGGCCAGCAAGGAATTTGCAATTCCGGCCGATAATCTCCTCTTCGCGATAACCAGTGAGAGCAATAAACGCTGCGTTGCAAGCAATGATCGGGTTATCCTGTCGACGCGGATCGCTGATCACCGAGGCAATCGGACTGTTCGCGATCAATGCGTCGAGACGCTCATTGGCACGGTCGATGACGATCACCGTCTTAATCTCCTGTGCAGGCCGCGACCACATTGTCGCAGCGTCGATATTCGCGCCGAGATCGACCGAAAGCCCGACTTCGGCAATATCGGCAAAACACGGTATAAAGGGTAGGTTGCTGCTAATTCTGCAAAGACTATCTGAGTCCCCACCCATAAACATAACTGGGTTTGCATGAAGGGGAAAAACATGGAATCTCTCACACTCGGCCAATATTCATTGGTCTATAACGCGTTCTCGTTCACATTTGCCACAATGGCCGCCACCACCTTGTTTCTGTGGCTGGGTCGGTCACAAGTTGGTCCCGCCTATAAAACCGCGCTGACCATTTCAGGTCTGGTGTGCGCAATTGCTGCCTACCATTATTTCCGGATTTTCGAAAGCTGGGAAGGCGCTTATGTCGTCGAAGGCGGCGTCGTCACTGCAAGCAATTATGCATTTAACGATGCCTATCGCTATGTCGACTGGCTGCTCACGGTGCCATTATTGCTCATCGAACTCATTCTCGTAATGCGCTTGAGCCAGGACGAAACCGTGTCGAAGTCTTTCAAGCTGGGCGGTGCTGCTGCGCTGATGATTATCCTCGGCTATCCCGGCGAAATCGCAACCGACATTTCTGCTCGCGTGCTGTGGGGTACATTGTCGTCGATACCGTTCGTCTACATCATGTGGCAGTTATTCGCCGGTCTGGGCGCATCAATCAACAATCAGCCCGAAAATGTGCGGGAACTGGTTAAGAAGGCCCGGCTCCTGACCTTCGCATCATGGGGCTTCTACCCGATTGTATATATGATTCCATATACCAGCCTTAGCGGCTCGAACATCACCGTAGGCGTACAAGTGGGTTACACGATTGCCGACCTGATCGCGAAGGCAGGGGTAGGTATCCTGATCTATATGATCGCAACCCGAAAGTCGCAAGCCGAGTATGGCGATGAGTATCGCAAAGCTGTGCACACATAAGACAAACTTGAGGGCTTTCTGGCCCCTCTTCTAACATGGCAACAATGCATATCTCGAAGTCCATAGGCGCAGCAATCCCTCCTTGGCTGCGCCTATGGGCACTGCCTGTTCTCACCGCCATTCTGATCCTTGCTGACCTGCTGTGGGTCGGAATGGACAGTATGCCCATGACTGTAATTGCGGCGATTGCTATCGTATTGGCTGGTATTCCACACGGTACGCTCGACGTTGAAATTGCCGCTGCCCATTTTGGCCGAAACAACTTCGCTGAGAAAGCCAGGATCACTATTGGCTACATTGCATGCGTGCTGGCAATGATACTGCTGTGGGCGTTGGTTCCAGAAGTTGCACTTATTGCGTTTCTGGTCATTTCCATCGTCCATTTCAGTCGCGACTGGCGCGGCGGGGTTGAACCCTTTTTGGCCTTGATGGTTGCTTGGGCGCTAGTGGCCTTGCCTGCCCTGTCTCGCCCGCAAGATGTCGCGACGATATTCGAAACACTAACGGGCAACCAGAACGGTGCGACGATCGCTGCTCTACTTGCCTGTGCATCCATGCCTGCTGCGTTGGGCAGCATGGTATTTGCCTACTGGGCCTATATCCACAATGATATCAAAAGCGCGATTGAAGTAACAGCGTGCATCGTTGCCGCGTTATTTCTGCCGCCACTTATCGCTTTTGCGGTATTTTTCTGCGGCCTCCATTCCCCGAGACATATGGCCGATGCGTTACGCGAAACCGGCATGATTTCATCTAACCAGAAGGCGGTAATCATTGCCGCCGTATTCTCCCTCTCATTGGGATTGGGCATTCTCCTTTATGCCAGCTACGACACAGCACATGTCGACGCCGGAATTATCCGCTCGGCACTTGTTTTGATTTCAACATTAACGGTACCGCATTTCATTCTCGAATATCTGATGTCCAAAACACGCGATGCGGAAGCTTTGGCATTGGAACAAACTTGATTTTGTTCCTTTTTTGTTCTATACTCCACCCATGCGCCCCTACCCCAATCCCCCCGATAGCGTCTCCCCAGACGACCTCCCCGAACCGGAGTGTACGCCCGAAGGCGTCCCCATTCCCGCCTTCACGCCTTGGCGTGCAAGGCGCGAGCGTTCCGGCGGATGGTCGGCGAAGACTCAGCGCGCTTTTATCCGTGAGCTGACCCGGATCGGTTCGGTCGGCGCGGCGGCCAAGGCGGTGGGGAAGACTTCGCGCTCGGCCTATCAATTGCGTGATAAGGCGGGGGCGGAGAGCTTTGCTGCGGCTTGGGAGGCGGCGAAGTTTGCCGGCCGTGACAATGCTGCGCAAATCGCCATCGAACGTGCGCTTCATGGCGAAATGGTGCCGACGTTCCGCAATGGCCAGTTCACCGGCTATAGGCTTATCCACAACGACCGGATGTTGATGGCGGCGATCAACACGCAGGACAATCGCGCCGATTCCGAGGGCATACGACAACTGCAAAGTTGGCAACGACGACTTGAAAAATGGGAGATATCAGTTCGGCGGCAGGCGATGGACATCGCCGACGGTACCGCCGCGACCGATCAGGCGAACCTTGACGCGCGCGAGGACAATATCGTCTGGCAACGCGAAATGAAGGCCGAGGCCCGCCGTCAACGCAACGCCGAAATCCGCGCGGCGGTTCGCAAAAGTATGGCGAGGCCCAAGCCTCCCGCGCCGAGGATAAGCCTGTTGTGACGATCCGGCGGCCCCTCGCCGTGCTTCTGGCGAGCGAGTTGTCCTCATCCTTAACTTCACGGAAAAATCGCGTACCCTGTGAAGTTTGTGAAGCTAAGAATGATTTTCTCGCAGTTTTGCGTAAAAAAAGACCCGACAGCTTAGGGCCGCCGGGTCTCTCTTATGGCGTGACACGCAATTTAGTAAGCGCGCGCTTGACGCCAATCCTTGTCGAGGCGGCGGGTAAGGCGATCGAGCCTCTTGTCGATTGTACGTTCCTCACGCTGGGTAAAACGCCCATCGCGGTTGAACATGCGGTTTTGGCCTTCAACCGCTTTCAGTTCGCTGCGCGCATATTGTGCCTCGCTGCGACTAATACGGCGTGCCTGAACGCCCGAACGGACATATTCACGCAACCAACTGATCCGCGTGCCGATTTCGGTCGGCATCTGGTTCATGTCATACTGGCCGTTACCGGGTCGATAATCGATGTCGTTACCGTACCCATTTTCACGGGTGGCGACCCAGCGGCCACGCGAATCATAATAGCCATAGGCCTTGCCCGCGCGCCAGCGACCGTTGCTGTCATAATAACCCGGCTGTTCGACCGAGTTCCAGTTGCCATTGGCTTCGCTGGCATAGCCAGTGTCCCCTGGAATCCACCGACCACGCGAGTCATAGCGACCGCGTGTCGGGCCAGCGACCCAGCGGCCGTTGCTGTCATAATAGCCGGTGGCTGTGCCGCCTACCCAGCGATTGTTGCTGTCATAATAGCCCGCCGAACTGGCAGGCACCCAATGACCCTCGCGGTCCATATAGCCGTTGCCATCGTTGCTGCTGTTGGTCGTTACCCAGCGGCCATTATCGTAATAGCCATTTGGCTGGCCGTCGACCCAGCGACCGTCGCGGTCGTAATAGCCGCGCGCTTCGTTGGCGCTGACACCGGTGGCATGCCAACGACCGTCCTGATCGTAATAGCCATAAGCGCGGTTGCAGCCGCGGTCCGATTTGCTGACCTGATTACCGATGACCGCCCCAATGACGGCGCCGATAACGGTGCCTTCGGTCTTGTCCCCGCGTCCTGCAATGACGTTGCCGAGCAATCCGCCCGCCCCTGCACCCACCGCCGTGCCGATGATCCGGCCATTGCCGTCACGGCGACAGCCGTCGTCTTGCGCGGAAGCCATCGTCGGGGTGAGCGAAGCCAGCGCAATGCCAGCAATAATTATATGCTTTTTCATGATATTTTCTCGCCTGAATCGAACATTCTCTGCGACGTTAACGGGATGGAGCGTTCAATGTTCCGGTTGGACCGTGCGCACGGCTCCGGCCCGCCCCAGGCGATGTTTGCAAAAACATATCGATCTGGGCGTGGCTCGTTATTTGGGTCGCCCCGAAAAGCCCGCCGCTGCCCGCAATTCATCTGCGTCGAGCAGCTTGCCGCCGAACACCACGGTCCGGGTTTGCCGCAAATCGCCGATGCGCTTTTCGGGGTCGCCCTCAACCAGCACCATGTCGGCCACCTTACCGACCTTGATCGATCCCGTCCTGCCGTCGACCTTTAGCATTCGGGCAGGCACAATCGTCGCTGTCGCCAGCGCCTCGGCCGGCGTCATCCCCGCCTCGCCATAGATTTCCAGCTCATGGATAATCTCGATGCCCGACCCATCGGTGCCAGCGATTATCGGCACACCCGCCTTGTGCATCTTGCCAATCATTCGCACCATTTTCGCCCAGCTGGCGCGGTAATCGGCACGAGTCAGATCCTTTGGCACGGCAAAGCCACCCGTTCGGAAACCGCGCTCTGTCGTCGGCGGCATCGTGCCGACAAAGGGCGCATAGGAAGACGAAAGCTCGCCATTCTCAGGATAATAGAGGCTCTCGAAAGCGATCATTGTAGGGTCGGAGTAAATCTTGCCCTTGGCCATCGCATCGATCATCGCGGTCATTTCGGGGCCGTCGAGATCGACATCCTTGGCATAGCGCCCCGGCCCTTCAAAACGCGCGATGCCGTTCGACACGTCGATGACGCTATCGGGCATCGCCTGCATTATTACCCAATTGACGTGCGTGACCTCGTCATAGCCCGCCTTGATCGCATCCAGCGGCCGCATTCCCACCGGGATATGGCCATGGACATGCAGGCCTAGCTTCTTCGCTTCGGCAATCGCTGCGGGCAGCCAGTCTTTGTTGAGCGTACCGTAGAATTTGACGCCGACCATACCCTTAGCCTTGGCGGCGCGAACCGCCTCGACTGCTTCGGCCTCGGAGTCCACGGCATTCGCAACCTGCGCGGTGTAAGTGCCCTTGCCGTCGATCAGCGACGATGCATAGACATTGGGCAAGAGCAACTGGCCAGCGGCGGCACGCTTACGGCGATCTATTGTCTGGGTATCGTCATTGCCCGGATCGCGGACCGAGGTGACCCCCATCGACAATTCTTGCACACCGGTGAAGTCATTGCCGACATGCATATGCACATCCCACAGGCCCGGGACGAGCGTTTTGCCCGTGCCATCGAAGACTTGCGCGCCCGATGGAACCTTGGTCGAACCGGCGGGGCCGACTGCTGCAATCAAGCCCTTGTCGACGACGACCGTCTGCCCGCTGACGAAACGCACATTGTCCGCATCGTAAAGCTTCACATTGGTGAACGCGACGGGCCCGGCAGGCGTCTTCAGCAGCGCCTTCATATTTGCCGGCGCGATTGCCGCCAGCGCCGCGGTTTGCGCCTCTTCCAGCCGCTTCTGCTCGCCCGCATATTCTGCCGGGATCCACGCAATGCCAAAGCTCGCCGCAAAGAATTTATCATTGGCATCGGCCCAGACCGGCACCGGCGAAGTGCTGATCCCCGTCATGCTCCACAAAGTCACCGTTTGCTTGCCGACACCCTCGCCCACATCGAGCGTGGTCAGTTTCTCGGCGCGTGCCTCTCCGCCGGGGAGCAGCATCATCGTCCGCCCGGGCGCTGCCAATAGTTTTTCAAGGAACCACGCGCTAGTGTCGAACGGCCCGCCCATTGAGGTGTAGAACGCAGGAGCGGTATAAGCCGCCGAGCCTGCATCCACCTGGCTTTTCCATTTGGCGTTCCCGCTGATTATTTCGAAGGTTTCGGCTGCATCGCCGGTCGGTGTCACGCCCCTAATCGTCATTTTGACGGGCATGCCGTCGGGTCCTGCGGTGCCGCTGTAATCGAGTTCCCAAACCTGCCCGCGCAAGTTCATGCTCTCTCGTGCCATGCGTGTGCCGTCGGCGGTCACCCATGAATAGGAATCGCCATGCTTGCCGCCGGTCGACTGGATGACAAAATGTCGCGCCTCGGCGGGGGGTTTTGCCAACTGATCGGTTGGCGTTTGCGCAAACGCGGTCGTGGAAAGCAGCACCGCAACACAGGCGAGTGCAGATCTCGCAAATGGCAATTTCGTGGACATCGATTTCCCTCCTTGGAACGAGCGGCAGTCTAGCATTGCCCGTCGGCAGCGCAATGGCGCTTGCGCGAGGGTGCAAAGCGCGGCACATCGCGGGGAATTCGTAATGAGGATATTATCGATGCGCACTTCACTGCCCCTGATATTCGCCGCCAGCCTGACGGTGATCGCCGTTCCGGCGGATGCTCAATTGTCGAAAACCGAAGCAAAAATGAGCGCGACGGTGGATGGCGAATACGAGCGCTCGGTCAATCTGCTCGAAAGCCTCGTCAACCAGAATTCAGGGACGATGAATTTTGAGGGCGTCCGGGCGGTATCCGAAATGATGCGCGCCGAACTTGAACCGCTGGGGTTCAAGGTCGAATGGATCGACATGGCGGCGGCGAAGCGCGCGGGGCATCTGGTGGCGAGCAAGCCGGGCAAAAGGGGTACCAAAAAACTACTGCTAATTGCGCATCTGGACACCGTGTTCGAGGCGGATTCGCCATTTCAGAAATTCGTGCGGAGCGGTGAAATGGCCGAAGGCCCCGGCGCTGGTGACGACAAAGGCGGGATGGTCGTGATTGTCGCCGCGCTCCGCGCGATGCAGGCGGCTGGCACGCTGAAGGATGCCAATATTGAAATCCACATGACCGGCGACGAAGAGGATGCGGGCGACCCCATCGAGGTCGCGCGGGCGCCATTGATTGCGGCAGGCAAGGTCGCCGATGTTGCGCTCGATTTCGAAGGGCTGTCGATTGAGGATGGCAAGGACATGGGCGTCATTTCGCGGCGCTCGTCGAACACCTGGCGGCTGGAGGTCGCGGGCGTCACCGGCCATAGTTCACTGATCTTCGATGGCACTTATGGCGACGGTGCGGCGTTTGAACTGGCGCGGATTCTCCACCGTTTCCGCACCGAATTGCCTGAGCCCAATCTGACCTTTAACGTGGGGCTGATGGTGGCCGGACAGGAAGCTGGCGTCGATGCCGATGGTAGCCGTGCGAGTGCGAAGGGCAAAACAAACATCATCCCCGGCATCGCGCTGGCGCGTGGCGATTTCCGCACCTTGTCCGAAGAGCAAAGCGCGCGCGTGCGCGCAAAGATGCAGGCAATTGTTGGCACCTCGGCACCGAAGACTTCGGCAAAAATCAGCTTCGATCCCGGAAGTTACCCGGCGATGGCACCGACCGAGGGCAACAAGGCGTTACTGGCGAAGCTCAATGGCGTGAACCGCGACCTTGGGCTTGGCGAGCAACTCCCGCTCGACCCGCTCAAGCGCGGCGCGGGCGATATCAGCTTTGTCGCGAACGATGTCGACGGGCTGGTTGGGCTCGGCGCGTTCAGCCGCGGCGACCACGCCCCCGGCGAGACCGTCGATCTCGCCAGCATCAAACGCCAGGCAAAGCGCGCAGCGATACTGATGACGCGGCTGTCGCGCGAAAAAGCGCAATAGAGCAAGCCGGTGCCGTTGTTCGACGGACTGTCCCTTGGCTGGCGCACGGCGGTTCTTGGTGTCATATTCGTTCAGCTGATTATATTGGCCGCTGCATTATGGCGGACCTTACAGAACCGGGTCGCCAACAAGACGATGGCGGTGCTGATGGTGGTGCTGGCAGGGATGCTGACGCCATGGATGATCGGCTTTGCCGGTTTTTACGACAAATGGATGTGGCTGACTTTCGCGCCATTTCAAATCAGCCTCGCGGTTGCGCCGTTATTCTATCTATATTCTTATTCGCTGGTGACCGGAGAATGGGCCAAGGCAGGCAGATGGCATCTGCTCCCGGCGGTCGCACAGCTTCTGTTTCACACCGTCAGTTTCATGTTGCCGTTCGCAACCAAAATGGAGTGGGCTGATTTCAGCGCTAGCCCGGTTACATGGATCACCAGTGTTGGCATTATATCCGGGCTCGCTTATTATTGCCTGTCAAGCTTCCGGATTTTGCGCGACTATCGTGATGCGCTGGCCTCGGCGCGTTCGGATGATCATCTTTACGCGGCACGCTGGCTCGGTCGAGCGATTTTTGCGCTCGCTACATTATTCGTTATCTGGACGATATATCTGATCTGGGATCTTGTTTCGCCGCTCGGCTACAGGGGACTGATGGGACTCTACGCCGCCATCGGCGCTTTCGCGCTGTACCTTGGTATAGAAGCATGGCGGTACTCCAGCTTCCGTTTTCCCTCTCTGCAAAGCCTTCGAGCCACTGCCGACAATTTGCCACCGCCACGTGATTGGGCCGCATTGGCACAGTCATGGACAGAGAAGGTCAAGGCCGAAGGATGGGCGACGGACCCCGACCTTTCCTTGGCATCGCTCGCACGTAAATTGGGCACCAATACCGGGCATCTTTCGCGCGCAATCAACGAAGGTTTGGGCGTGAATTTCTCAACCTTCGTCAACAGCCTTCGGTCAAGGCATGTTGCCCAGATGATAGCAGATGGCAGACGCGACGATTTGCTCGATCTTGCACTGGAAGCAGGCTTCAGTTCAAAGGCCAGTTTCAACCGTGCGTTCGCGGCGACGTGCGGCATGACGCCGTCCGCATGGCGAAAGCGAAACGTCGCAAATCTTGATTAAGATGCAGCTTTTAGGTTTTGAGGCGAGGTCCGCGTCGAAAGGTGCAATCAGGCCCTAGCTTATCAACCGAGGACAAATCATGATCAACCGCCGCAAGGTTCTGGCCGCCGGGGCCGGTGCAGCATTCACCGCTTCAGCCATGTCAAAGCGAGCAATCGCTCTAACAACCGCGTCAGGCGATGTCGCCATTATCCGGGAAATATTGACCACACTGCATCCCGGATTGTATCGATACAGCAGCCCGAAGGCTATCGAGGCGGGCTTGCAAACGCTCGAGCAGCAATGGGGCGCCCAGCCCGATCTTGCGGCGCGCTATCTCAACCTTTCACGCTTTCTGGCGACGATCAAATGCGGGCATAGCTACGCCAATTTTTTCAACCAGACAGCTGCTGTCAAAGACCAACTTTTTGACCGTAAATCGCGCCTGCCTTTCGCCTTCAAGTGGGTCGGCAACCAGATGATCGTCTTGCGGGACCAGAGCGGCACCGGATCGCTGCCGCGCGGGACAGTGATCAAGGCCATCAACGATGTGCCGGTGAACGAGATGCTCGCGCGTTTGCTTCCCTGTGTTCGGGCCGATGGCAATAATGACGGCAAACGGCGGGCATTGCTGTCGATGACGGGTGGCGACGAGATCGAAACATTCGACGTGTTCCATGGACTTTTGTACGGCGCTCCAGACTCATCGTCGGGTAAACCTCTCGCCGGCTTTCACCGGCTGCAGATGCGGTTGCCCTCGTCCGGAAGCGACGTGTGGATCGACCTGCCTCCATTGACCTTGGCTCAACGGCAAAGCTTTATCACCGCGCCCGATTATCGCGGCGATACGCCAGCTTGGGAATGGACGATGCGGGCCGATGGAATTGCGGTGCTGAAGATGGATGGATGGGCGCTGTATAACAGCAAATGGGCATGGGAGGCTTGGCTTGATGACCGTCTGGATAGTCTTAAAGGGGCGAAGGGCCTGATCGTCGATATCCGCGAGAACGAAGGCGGGCTCGATTGCGGCGATGTCATTTTGTCGCGATTGGCGGACAAGGACATGGTCAAACCAAAAGCGGGACGACTGGTTCGCTATATTCTGACGCCCGACCATCTTAACCGCTATCTCGACACATGGGACGATAGCTTTCGCGATTGGGGAGCAGTCGCCGAGCGAGTCGACGACCGTTTCTACCGGCTAAAACCGCAAGTCGATGGAGGCATTTTGCCCGCAAAGATGCCCAAGGTCACAGTGCCAATGGCGGTTTTAACAAGCGCCCAAAACAGCAGCGCAACCTATCAATTTGCCAACCTTACCAAAGAGCTTGGTTTGGGAACGTTGGTCGGCGAGACCACTGGCGGGAACCAGCGTGGAATCAATGGCGGCGCGTTTTTCTTTGCGCGTTTGCCTGAATCGGGAATTGAGTTCGATGTGCCGCTAATTGGCTATTTCCCCGAAAGCCAAAAGCCGGATGCAGGAGTCCAACCCCATATTCAGGTGGCGATGACCGCAGACGCGATCGCGTCGGGGCGCGATCCCCAATTGGCGGCTGCCGCCAAAATACTTGCCCGCAAATGACCACAGAAAAAGGCGAACCAAACGGCTCGCCCCTTTCCAAATGTCGAATTGCTTAAACTAGGCGCGGAAACTACCGTCCCTCTCGCGCGGCCTTGCCGAACACGCGATATTGTTCGTTGCCAACAAAGCCGAACCGGGTGATCCCGCTGCGCTTCACCACAACCAGTGCCTTGTCGACTGTGTCATAAGGCGCGGTTGGCGCTGGCTGGAACTGAAGCTCCGGTTCCGGGTTCATCGAGGTCGTCTGAACCAGAAACTGCTCCATCTGCTGCAATGTTACCGGCGTGCCATTCCACTGGATCGAGCTGTCGGGCAGGATGATGATCTTGTTGATCACCGGATCGATTGGGATATCGGGCGGTGGTGCATTTGGATCATTGACCGGAAGATCGATATTTACGGCGTGCGAAACCGGGGGGATGGTGATCATCAGCATGATGAGGAGAACGAGCATGACGTCGATCAACGGCGTCGTGTTCATTTCCATCATCGGCTGGCCATCATCTTTACCGCCACTCATTGCCATGATGATAATTCCTTAGATAATTACTGTACGTTCGCGTTTTCGAACGGCGATGAAATGAAGCCGACACGGGCAAATCCGGCCATCTGCATGGTGTAGATTGCACCGCCGATACACCGATAGGGCGTATTGATGTCCCCGCGAATATGCGCCTCTGGCAGCATGTCGGGTTCGATCAATCCGGCAGCAGCAGCCTGCTCGCCGCCCAGCTTTTCAAATTCCGCCTTCAGATGCTTCGCAGCGCGGTCGACCAGCTCAGTCGAATCGACGGGCGTCACGTTCCAGTAAATCCGGCACTCGCCATTCGGGTTCGCACCTTCATAGGCCGGGTCACCGGGGTCGCGGCCAGCTGCATCCGTCGTCGTGACCGACAGCAATACGTTTTCACGCTTCGCCTTTGTAGGTTCGAACTTCACAACCGGAATTTCCATCTTCACCGTCTGGATGGCGACTGGAATTGCGATGAGAAACACGATGAGGAGCACCAGCATGACGTCGACGAGCGGCGTCGTGTTGATGTCAGACATTGGCGTCTCATTGCCGCCGCCTCCTGAACTGATTGCCATTGGCTAATCCTCTCTAACTAAATTGGGTCAAAATCGAGCGCCGGAAGACCGGCGGACGGGCTGCGCCAAAACGCAGCCCTTACCCAATCTTACTTCTTCATCGCCGCTGGAGCAGGCTTGCCAACCTGTGCAGGTGCCGTAACAGCAGGCTTCACACGGCCACCCGACGAGATGTAGCCAAGCACATCGTTCGAGAAAGTAGCAAGGCTACGCGCAATCGTCTTGTTACGGGCCTGAAGCCAGTTGTACGCAAGCACAGCAGGGACGGCAACGAACAGACCGATCGCGGTCATGATCAGCGCTTCACCAACCGGCCCAGCGATCTTGCCGATGTCGGCTTGACCGGCGATACCGATTTTGATCAGCGCCGAGTAGATGCCGATAACCGTACCGAGCAGACCGACAAATGGTGCAGTTGCACCAACGGTTGCGAGGAACGGGAGGCCGCCTGCAAGCTTGTTGTTAATCGACTCTTCCGAACGCGCCATTGCACCGTGCAACCAATCATGGGCTTCGACCGGATCGGTCAGAAGGCCATGCTGCTTTTGCGCTTCGATGCCGTCGTCAACGACCTGACGATAGGCACTGTTCTTGTCGAGCTTGGCTGCGCCTTCTTCAAGCGTGTTTGCGCGCCAGAATTGTGCGCGAACCTGCTTATACTGGTTCATAACCTTCTGTTGTTCAAAAAGCTTGGTGAACATGATGTAGAACGAGAAAACCGACATGATGACCATGACGATGAAGATCGACCATGAAATCGGGCCGCCTTCATTCAAAGCGGGGATCAGACCGAACTGCGCGGCCACATCTGGGTTTGCGGCGGGAGCCGCGGTCAGGAACAAAATCGACATTTTAACTACCTCTCAGAAAATTTAACTTGGCTGCAAAACAGACCCGGCGCGAAGGCTCCCCCTTGCCGGACCATCAAAATTACTTCGGTATCTGCCATCGGACACGGTTGGAATAACTGCCTTGAACGGCCTGGCCATTCTGCATTGCCGGTTCAAAGCGCGCCCGGCGCTTCACGTTGGTGCAGGTGGCGGCGTCAAGATCAGGGTGACCGCTTGACGACGTAATCTGGCAGTCGATCACGCGACCGTTGGTATCGACGGTAACCCGGAAACCGGTGGTGCCTTCACGTTCCTGCTGCAATGCGCGCGATGGGTAATCGTTCGTATTTGCCCAGTTACCGGGATTGCCCTTTGGCTTTGCCCCGGACGTCGGACCGGCTGGCGGCGGCGGCGGCGGTGGAGCCGGTGGCGCAGGCGGCGCAGCCGTAGGAACGATTGGCGCGGCAGGCGGCGGCGTATCGACCGTCCGAACCGTTGGCGGCGGTGTTACCGTCTTTACCAGCGGGGGCGGCGACACAACCGGCGGCTCAATCTGCTTTTCCGGCTCTGGCGGCGGCTCTTCCTCTTCGGGAGGCTCTTCTTCCTTCACGTCGACCACGGTCATTTTTTCCTTGATTGACTGGACCGCGTCATACGCAAGACCGGTCACCAAGGCATAACCAAGGAAAACGTGAAGCAGGATAACAATAATGATCGAAACCAAACGGTTCGTGCTCATCCCATCATGATCAGCATATGCCATGCGGAAACAACTCTCCTACCTTCAGAACAATAAAGTATACCGTGACCGCATGTTTCTCGTGCGACCGAAGTACCCCCCGCGATATCGAATTTTTCTTTTTTTTAACCTTCGATTCATCGCAGCTTTAGCCAAGGGATTGGAGGCAAGCAATCCGGATTCTGCGATTCATCCGCAATTAAGGTGATAGTCTATCAAAAGGGGACAGGTTGGCTTACCGCCCGTTTTGCCGATATCTGCGGCGCTGTGAAAGGACACATGATGAAGCCTGGACGTTGGAGTATTGGAATTGCGGCGATATTGCTTGGATCTGGCGGCGTTGCGTCGGCCCAGACGAGCACGTTGCTGCCCTATTCGCTGGCGGTGCAGGCCGATGGAGCGGCCTATGCCGATATTGCCGATCTGGTCGTCATTTCGCCGCTGATCATCGACGCTTCGATCCGCAGCGCGCGAAAAATTGCGCCGGAGCAAGCGGTGGGCGTCCCTGAAACCATGCAGAGAATGCTGGTGGAGGCCGATGTAACGGCGCTGATTCGCGGACAAGGCGGCATAACCCCGCGCGTCCGATTCCTGCTCGACGTGCCAAAGGACGTGAAAGGCAAGACACCTAAGTTGAAGAAGCAACGATTGTTCCTGCTCGGCAGCACGGTCGCTGGACGTCCCGGTGAAATCCGTCTTTCACGCCCCAATGCGCTGATCCAATGGAGCGCCGCGAACGAGGCATTGGTTCGGGCCATCACGCAGGAAGCGGTGCAGATCGATGCGCCGCCCGCCATAACCGGTATCGCCAGCGGCTTCTATAGCCCCGGCACCGTGATCGGCGAGGGCGAGACGCAGATTTTCCTCAAGACCACCAATGATCAGCCGATGTCGCTGTCTGTCCTCAGCCGCCCCGGTCAGGACAAACGCTGGGCCATCTCGACCGCCGAAGTCATCGATGAATCGGCAACCGCTCCAGCCAGGTTCACGCTTCTCTGGTATCGCCTCGCCTGCGGTTTGCCACGCGTATTGCGGTCCGAACTGGTCGAGGGAGCCGACAGCGATAACGCAGCCCGCGCGCAAGCCGACTACAAGTTCGTGCTGGACTCGCTCGGCCCGTGCGGGCGCAAGCGTTAAGGGGCGGCGTAAATCGGCGCGGCCTCGGCGAGCACCAGAGTAAACCAGTCGTCCGGCGCGCTCCAGTCGGCAATCGGCGTCCAGCATCCTGCGCGCAGTAACAATCGAAGCCCGCGCAGATCATATTTGTGGCTGTTTTCGGTATGGATGCTCTCACCTTCGCGCATGGCAAATGGATGGCCCGCCACGGAAAATCTCACATCGCGGGTGCAGCGAAGATGCATCTCGATCCGCGACTGCATATCGTTCCAGCGCACATCATGGACGAAGCCGTCAACCGGAACATCGCCGTCGAGCTCGCGGTTGATCCGGTGAAGCAGGTTCAGATTGAACGCTGCAGTCACACCCGCCGCGTCGTCATAGGCGGGAATAAGAATGTCAGTCGGCTTGATTCGATCGAAGCCGATGAGCAGCTTCGCGCCCTCCTCCAGCGTCTCGCGCATATGCCGCAACAGGTTCACGCTGCTGCGTGGGACAAAATTGCCGATGGTCGACCCGGGAAAGAAGCCGAGCCGCTCTGCCCCGTTCAAATGGCCGCGCAATTTCATGGCTTGGGTGAAATCGGCCTCTATCGGTATGACATCAAGCTGCGGAAAACTGGACTGCAGAACTTCCGCCGATGACCGCAGATAATCCCCCGAAATATCGATCGGGACATAAGCCGACGGCGCGATAGCTTCCAACAACAGGGGTGTCTTTGTCGCACTGCCAGCCCCGAACTCGACGACGACCGATCCCGGATCGACATGCTCTGCGATCTGGCTCCGGCATTGCTCGAGCAGAGCGGTTTCTGTGCGGGTTGGATAATATTCGGGCAGCCGTGTGATTTCGTCGAACAGCTGCGACCCGCGTTCGTCATATAGCCATCGCGCCGGGATGGCGCGGCGCGGTCCGCGCAATCCTTCGAGCACGTCTACCTGAAATTGTGGATCGGCGCGAAGCTGGAAATCGGCCTCAGACATCTTTGGCCAGTCGCAATCCGGTAAACTGCCAGCGTTGGTGTGGGTAAAAGAAATTGCGGTAACTCGCGCGCGCATGTCCACGCGGCGTCGCGCAGCTACCCCCGCGCAGCACGAACTGCCCGCTCATGAACTTGCCATTATATTCGCCCACCGCGCCCTCGGCTGCGCGAAAGCCGGGATATGGCCGATAGGCGCTGCCCGTCCAAGCCCAGACATTGCCGAAAAGCGCGCGGTCGTGGGTCGCTGACGGGCGAACCGCCGATGGTCCGTCCAATTGATTGCCTTCATTGGCATCGCGCATCGCGGCAACGACTTCCCACTCGGCTTCAGTCGGTAGCCGCGCCCCCGCCCAACTTGCATAGGCATCGGCTTCATACAGGCTGATATGTGTGACCGGAGCACCGGCATCGACGCCTCGCAGGCCATCCAGGCCGAAAGCCAGCCATTGACCATCATTGTCCTGCTGCCAGTAAAGCGGGGCGGCGATGCGCTCCGCCTGCACCCAGGCCCAACCGTCGGACAGCCAATGGCGCGGCTCGCTATAGCCGCCGCTGTTCATGAATTCGATCCATTCGCCATTGGTGACGGTTCGGTCGGCGAGTGCAAAAGGTTGCAATAAAACTTGATGGCGCGGACCTTCGCAGTCGAATGAAAATCCGTGGCCATCACAACCGATCGACTGGACGCCCGACGGCCCTTCGATCCAGCCAGGCGCTACTCCATCGCCTGACGCATCCCGCATCACCGGCTCAGGCCAATAGGCAGGAAAAGTCGGATTTTGCGAAAACAGATGGAGGATGTCGGTCAACAGCAATTCCTGATGTTGTTGCTCATGGTGGATGCCAAGCTCAATCAATTGCAATGCGGCCTGTGGCAGATTGTTCCAATGCGTGTCGATGGCGACCTCAACGTGCGCTCGATAGTCCAGTATCTGCGTCAGCGAAGGCCGCGTTATCAACCCCCGCGCCGTTCGTGAATGGCGTGCACCTTCGGCTTCATAATAGCTGTTGAACAGATAGGCGAAGCTGTCGTCGAACGCGCGATAGCCCGCGACATGATCGCGCAAGACGAAAGTCTCAAGGAACCAGGTGACGTGCGCCAGATGCCATTTGGTGGGCGATGCGTCGGGCATCGACTGGACTGTCGCATCGGCATCGGACAAGGGAGCCGCCAGATCGGTAGTCAGCTTGCGCGTGGCAAAAAACCGTGACTTGAAACTGGCGCTCACCGCGATCCGCCCGGCACCCACAATATATCCCCGCCACGCGTAGAATTGATCAAGCGGCATAGCACGAACAAATAATCCGACAGGCGATTGAGATAGGTCACCGCCTGCGGGTTGATGCTGACGGCCTGCGACGCGGCGACCAAAGCCCGCTCTGCCCGGCGGGTAATCGCCCGCGCCATGTGCATGTGCGCCGCCGCAGAACTGCCGCCCGGCAGGATGAAGCTGGTGAGCGGAGGCAACTGTTCGTTGGCCGCATCAATGGCCGCTTCCAGCCAATCGACCTGCCCCGCCACAATGCGCAGTTCCATCGGCGATGGCTCGAAACTGTCGCCCGGGGTCGCAATGTCTGCGCCCAGATCGAACAGGTCATTCTGGATTCGGCGAAGGCCAGCCACCAATTGCGAACCGCCGTCATCAGCCTCTAGCGCGTGAATCGCAACGCCGAGGGCGCTGTTCGCCTCATCGACCTCGCCAATCGCGACCAGTCGCGCGTCGGTTTTCGACACGCGCGACCCATCGACCAGCCCGGTCGTGCCGTCATCGCCGGTGCGGGTATAAATCTTGTTCAGCTTTACCATCGGTAACGCGACCCGCTTATTGCGAGCCAGCTACCAGCAGCAGCACAACCACCAGCATGATCGTAATCGCCTGCCATTTCACGCGGGCGAACATCATCTTGTTTTGCAGCGCGAGCGATTGAGGAATACCGTCCTTGTCAAGCTCTGCCGGACGCATATTGGCAAAGGCGTGAAGCCCGCGAACCAGCGCGAATGCCACGGCGCCAGCAGATGCAATGATGAGAAGAACCAGCAAGATAGTCATGGGAGAATGTCCTTATCGGGGTTGATACCCCTCACGCTACTATCTAGGCATTCGACATCGAAATGCCAAGCGGAAGCACACCTTTACGCAAATTATCGATCAACACGCCGCCATCCTCCCCAGCCATGCGCCGTGCCGATAAAGCGGGCGACGATTTGCTTTTCGCAAGCTTCTCACCCCCCTTGTCCAGCAGCAACGGGTGATGCCAGTAAACCGGCTGCGGCAGGCCGAGCAGCTCCTGCAACAGCCGGTGGATTGCCGTGTACGCAAACAGATCCCTGCCGCGCACGACATGGCTGATGCCGTCAGAGGCGTCGTCGACGGTTGCCGCCAGATGATAGGACGCAGGCGCATCCTTGCGCCACAGCACGACATCGCCGAACAACATAGGGTCGGCGAATTGCGCGCCAGCGACAAGGTCGGTCCACCCGACCGGGCCGGAAATTTCCGCCGCTTTCGCCATATCGATGCGCCAGTTGTGAGGCACGTCGTCCGGAATATCCCGATCACGGCAGATGCCGGGATAATGTGGCCCATCAGGGCCATGTACGACAGGAGCAGTCTTGAGCGCTGCCGCTATCTGTCCGCGTGTGCAAGAACAGCGGTAAAGCAAGCCCAGCTGTTTTAGCTTTTCTAGCGCCCGCTGATAGCGCGCCACATTATCGGACTGATATTGCACTGGCCCATACGGCGCCAACCCCAGCCAGGTCATGTCGGCCAAAATCGCATCGATATGTTCTGACCTGCTGCGCGTACCGTCGATATCCTCGATACGCAGCAGAAATTCGCCTTGATTTGCCCGCGCAAAATCATGCCCGCACAGCGCCGAAAAAGCATGACCAAGATGCAACGCGCCATTCGGACTCGGCGCAAACCGTGTCCGCACGCTGCCCCGTGGCGCGAAATCCAGCTTCGGTAAAAATCCCATATCTAGTGCGTTTGCCCTCTTGACGTCACCATATGTATAAATAGGTTGGCCAATGTCAAAATGCTGTAACGCTGATAAGCTTAAAGCGGCTATGACAATAGGGGGAGTAGGTTCGACTTATGTTGCATACCGGAACTTTCGAAGCAGCTGGCAGGGCGCGGCATCCGGAAAATTGCCCCGCGTTGGTGCTGAATGCAGACTATACTCCGCTGAGCTATTATCCGCTGAGCCTGTGGCCGTGGCAGACCGCGATCAAGGCGGTTTTCCTCGACAAGGTCGATATTGTCTCGAGCTATGACCGGCACGTCCACAGCCCAAGCCTCGACATGAAAATCCCGTCGGTCATCGCGCTTCGCCAATATGTGAAGCCGTCCGAATATCCGGCGTTCACGCGCTTCAACCTGTTCCTGCGCGACAAGTTCGAGTGCCAATATTGCGGGTCGGGCGATAACCTGACCTTCGACCATATCGTCCCGCGTAGGCTTGGCGGCATCACCAGCTGGGAAAATGTCACCACCGCCTGCCTGCCCTGCAACCTGAAAAAAGGCGGACGCACACCCAAGCAGGCCCATATGCAGCTCAATATGGCGGCGATCCGGCCCACAAGCTGGCAATTGCAAGACCGCGGCCGCGCCTTCCCGCCGAACCATCTGCACGAGACATGGCACGACTGGCTTTACTGGGATATCGAGCTGGAGGGGTGAAATTCAGGGTAGTGACTTTATCGCTGCGATCACACCCGGCTTAAGCGCCGCAAACCCCGGATTATCGCCGAGATCTGCATTGAGATAGATCAGAGATAAAAAGCTGCTTAGATTATGCTTGCGCGCGATGCCGTCGGTTGTGCGAAACCAGTTATCCCATGACCCTAGTTCGCCCGGTGCGGCGACCTGCGCGAACCATGCGGTCCATTCGGCCTCTGTAATCAGCCCGCGTTGTGCCATAAACAATATCGGACGGGCGAGGCGTTCGCTCTCGCCGGTAATATAAGAGCGGCCCTTTGGCGCGATTTGCGACGCCAACGCATCGCGGATGGACATGAGTTCCTCCCTGCCGAGCGCCGGATTGAGTACAAGTTGCAACATCAGGTCGCTGCCATGCGCGACAGCATGGCGATAGCCGCTCTGCGGATCGAACCCGCGATAGTCGTCGATTGACCGCATATAGCTGGTCGCGCTGTCCAGCATGGATTGACGCTGTCCGGGCGTCAGAAACGCCGCAATTCGGTCAGCCCGCGCGATCTCCGCCAGCGCCAGCGCGGCAAAGGGTCGGCGGAACCCGTCGGCGTCGGATCCCGCCATTTGTGCCTGCAATATACCCGCCAGCCTGACCTTCGCAGGGTCGCTTACCATTTTTCCACGCAGATAATAATATAGTGCCTCGTACGCGATTTCGTCGCGCAGCACCGGATCAGGGCTTCCGAGGCATTGCGTGATCTCGACCACGAAACGGTCGCGCGCTGCGGCGTCGACAATGACCCAATTTGCAGATTTGAGCGACAGCAGCTTTGCCTTGTCCATCCCGGATGGTGGACATTGATCGCTCTGCGCATGAATCGGAGGAGACAAGAATAGCAGACCGCACGCCAACACCAGGAGCTTTTTGGACATGCCTGTTACTCCGTCACCGTCAGCGCAGGCACTGCCCTTGCCGCGTCCTCCGGCGTGATTCCCGGCGGCGGGGCAGCGGCTATGCGTTCTTCGCCGCGCATCACGCGGCCAGCGCGCCGAACCGCGTCGCGCAGGCGGGGGTAGACGCCGCAACGGCACAGGTTGGTGATCGCGGCGTCGATTTCCGCATCGCTCGGATTGCTGTTTTTACGCAACAGCACCGACCCCGCCATGATGATGCCCGGAATGCAGAAGCCGCATTGCACCACATTGTTCGCAACGAACGCCTGTTGCAGCGGATGGCTGCGGTCGCGGCTCAGGCCTTCGATCGTGGTGACGAACCGACCCTCTGCTTCGGCGATGGTGACGAGGCAGGAGCGGATCGCCTCGCCGTCGATCTCCACCATGCAAGCGCCGCAATCGCCGGTGCCGCAGCCATATTTGGTGCCGGTCAGGTTCGACGCATCACGCAACGCCCACAACAGCGGCGTCGCGGCGTCCATCTTGTACTGAACCGGGCGGTCGTTGACGGTGAATTTGGTCATCGCGATCCGGTTAGCAGAGTCCAGTTCAATTCAACAACCCTCAACCGTTCGCATCGAGCATCGTCGAGATGCCCATAAGGCATGCGCGACCGACAGGTGTCTCGACTGGGCTCGACACGAACGTATTTAGAATGTTTCCTTCAAAAGCAATCAATCCCGCCAGCTTTTGTCGATCTGGTCGACCTTGCGGACCATCGCGTCGAACTCGACCCGTCCGGAACCGCCCGGAGGCGACGCCATATACAGATCGCGCTGATGCACCGCGATCACTTCTGGCGATACCATGATCGGCTTGCCCATCTGCAGCGTCGCCATCTGATGCTCGCACGCGCGTTGCAGCGCCCAATATTTGATAAAGGCATCGGGCAGCGTCTTGCCCATCACCACCGGGCCATGATTTTTGAGCATCAATATCCGTTTGTCGCCGAGATTTTCGACCAGCCGCACGCCCTCTTCCTCGCGCACGGTAACGCCTTCAAAATCATGATAGGCCAGTTGGCCCATGAAGTTGCAGGCATAGAAATTGACCGGTTGCAGCCCGCCTTCGAGGCTGCAAACCGCAACCGTCGCCGTCGTATGCGTGTGGATGATGGCATGTGCGTCGGGCAAAGTGCGGTGGAACAAGCTATGCTGGACAAAGCCTGCCTTGTTCACGTGCCAGGGATTGTCGACGTCGAGCTTGTTGCCGTCGATATCCACCTTGATCAGGCTCGACGCGGTAATTTCGCCGAAATGCATCCCGTAGGGATTAATCAGGAACGCGCCGTCCTCGTCGGGCACCTTGACGGTGATATGGTTGAAAACCAGCTCGTCCCAGCCGAACATCGAGAAAATGCGATAGCAAGCAGCAAGCTCCTGCCGCGCGGTCCATTCGGCTTCGTTATATTTGCTGTTGTGCCTTAGCTGGGTGGCCATGATATCTCTCCTGACACTTCGTTTGTGCCCACATTATGAAATGAATGCGTCTTGAGGGCAAGAGCGCGAAAAAGCGCCATTTTCGCTTGATATTTGGAACACGCGGCGCTAGGGGGCGCAGCAACAAGCCGCTTTATTGGGCGGCACTTTTCGTTTTTAGCCTTACAGAATGGCGGTTTTCAGCCATTTTGCCGATTCGATGCGGAGTGAAGTTTTTTTATGCAAATCATGGTTCGCGATAATAATGTTGATCAGGCCCTGCGCGCGCTGAAGAAGAAGCTGCAGCGTGAAGGCGTGTATCGCGAAATGAAGCTGCGTCGCCATTTTGAAAAGCCATCGGAAAAGCGCGCCCGTGAGAAGGCTGCCGCGGTCCGCCGCGCCCGCAAGATGGAGCGCAAGCAGCAGGAACGCGACGGCGCGAAAGCGTAGTCTTCGTCATCTGCAAACAAGGAAGGCGCCTCGATGGCGCTTTTTTTGTGTCTGGAAACGGAGCGCGTTTCTGCTAGTCAGCGCGCTACCATAGCTATCAGGAAATTTTCATGTCGACGACCGCCGTTCCCATCGCTCCCATCAAAAAAGGCTCGATGACCAAATTCGCCGTCGGCATCGCGCTGGTTCTGGCCGCAGGCGGCGGGCTTGCATATTGGGGCACGTCCGACGTGCGCCAGGAATATGGCGATGTGGTCACGACGGCATCCGGGCTGCGTTACAAGGTTATCGAAACCGGTGAAGGCAAACCGCCGACCGATAGCGACGTTGTCCTCGTCAATTACACCGGCCAGTTGAAAGACGGCAAGGTCTTCGACGAGAATCCGCAAGCCGCGATGCCGGTCAGCGGAGTTGTTCCAGGCTTCTCCGAAGGGCTGAAGATTATGCAGCGCGGCGGCAAATATCGTCTGTGGATTCCTGCCGAGCTTGGCTATGGCCCCCAGGATCAGCGCAACCCGCAAACCGGCGAAGTCGCCATTCCGGGCGGCAGCGAATTGATCTTCGACGTCGAATTGCTCGAATATAAATCGCGCGCCGAAGTAGAGGCGATGCAGCGCCAGATGCAGGAAGCGCAGAAGCAGGGCGGTGGCGCTGCTGGCGGTCAGGCTGGTGGCGCGCCACAAGGCCTGCCCCCGGAAATTCAGGCGCAGATCGATGCCCAGATGCAGGCGCAACAGGGGCGGTAAGCCGGAGTTGCCTAACCGGCAAAACTCGGATATGTTGTAACTGTTGCAACAATTGGAGTGCCCATAATGGGTGTCATGTCTATCCGCGAGTTAAACGCAAATATGTCGAAAGCTATTGCCCGTGCCGAAGCGGGTGAAGTGATTGACATTACCCGTAATGGTAAGGCGGTCGCCGAGCTCCGTGCCAAGCGAAAGAACCGAATGGACGATCCGGAGTTTCTAGCGAAGCGGGAACTCTTTCTTGAAAGTCTGCGCAAGGGCATTCCCGGCCTCAAGGGTCCTTATAGCTATGAGGAGCGAACGGGGCGTTGATCGCGCTCGATACCAACATTCTGGCTTATGCTGAACAGCGTGAAGATGATTATGGACGGCACAAACGCGCGAACTTCCTCGTAGAAAAACTGGCGACTGGCGAACATTGCATTCCGCTTCAGGTCCTTGGCGAGTTTGTGAACGTGTGTCTTCGAAAAAAGTTTTTGGACATGCAGGAGGCAAAGTCGAAGATCAGCCTCTACACGGATATGTTTGAAGCACCGAAAACGTCGCACTTGGACTTGATGACAGCTGCAAGCTTGGCGGGTCAGTTCAATTTTCAATTTTTCGATGCCGTTATCGTCACGGTCGCACGGCGGGCTGGTGCCGCCATTTTGTTAACCGAGGACATGCAGGATGGCTTTGAAGTGGGTGGCCTAAAAATCGTCAACCCCTTCGCCGCCGCGAACGAAATTTTGCTCGCCGATTATTTTGGCTCCGCTGTTTAACTGGCTGGTCATCTGAAATTATCAGTTCAGATGGCGGTGTTTTGAACCGTTCACGGTCCCAGATATTGTCAGCCATTGTGGCCTCCAGAATTTTGGAGGTCGCTACATAGAACATTATTTTACTTCAGGTAGTTGGCGTTGTTTTGCTCAAACCCCCTCCAACAACCCCTCATCCTTGATCCGCTTCTGCCACAACGCAGGCGCCAGCTGGTGCACGTTGTTGCCCTCGCTATCGACCGCCACCGTCACCGGAAAATCCTGCACCTCGAATTCGTAGATCGCTTCCATGCCAAGGTCTGCAAAGCCCACGACCTTGCTGCCCTTGATGGCGCGCGCGACCAGATAGGCCGCGCCGCCGACGGCCATCAGATAGGCGCTCTTGTGCTTCGCAATCGCCTGTGTCGCAGCAGGCCCGCGTTCGGCCTTGCCGACACAGGCGAGCAAGCCCTGATCGAGCATCATGTCCATGAACTTGTCCATGCGGGTAGCGGTGGTCGGGCCTGCGGGGCCGACAACTTCCTCGCCAACCGGATCGACCGGGCCGACATAATAGATCATCCTGCCTTTGAAGCTGACGGGCAGTTCCTCGCCCGCCGCCAGCATATCGGCGATGCGTTTGTGCGCGGCATCGCGACCGGTGAGCATCTTGCCGTTGAGCAATAAACGGTCGCCCTGTTTCCAGCTTTGCACCACGGCGGGCGTCAGAGTGTCGAGATCGACTCGTTTAGCCGCGGCATCGGGTTGCCAGTCGACCTTTGGCCATTCGTCGAGATTTGGTGTAGCCAGATAGGCTGGCCCTGAGCCGTCGAGCGTGAAATGCGCGTGGCGGGTCGCGGCGCAGTTGGGGATCATTGCCACCGGCTTGCCCGCCGCATGGCAGGGTGCGTCCATGATCTTCACATCGAGGATAGTCGAAAGCCCGCCCAGCCCCTGTGCGCCGATACCCAGCGCGTTGACGCGGTCGAATATCTCGATGCGCAGTGCCTCGATATCATTCTGTGCCCCGCGTGCCTTCAGCGGACCCATATCGATCGGCTCCATCAGCGCCTGCTTGGCGAGCAACACGCAATGTTCTGCCGTGCCGCCAATGCCGATGCCGAGCATTCCCGGCGGGCACCAGCCAGCGCCCATCAGCGGCAGCATCTCGACCACCCAGTCGGCGATATTGTCCGACGGGTTCATCATTTTGAACTTCGACTTGTTCTCGCTGCCGCCGCCCTTGGCCGCGACATCGACGCTGACCTTGCTGCCTGTCACCATCTCGACATGAAGTACGCAGGGCGTGTTGTCCTTCGTATTGCGCCGCGTAAAGGCCGGGTCGGCGAGCACCGAAGCGCGCAACTTGTTCTCGGGGTGCAGATAGGCGCGGCGGACGCCTTCATCGACAACCTCCTGCAGCGACCGCGACGTGTCGTCCAACCGGCAATCCATTCCCCAATGCACGAAGACATTAACGATGCCGGTGTCCTGGCAGATTGGCCTGTGGCCCTCGGCGCACATCCGGCTGTTGGTCAGGATTTGCGCGATGGCGTCCTTGGCAGCGGGCGACTGCTCGGCCTCATAGGCCTCTCCCAGCGCACGGATGTAATCCATCGGGTGGAAATAGCTGATATATTGCAGGGCATCGGCAACGCTATCGATTAGGTCGCTCGAACGGATGGTGACGGCCATAATGCTTTTCCCTGTCGCTTTCGAATTCTCCTCCGACATAAAGCGCTGCGAATCCTATTCAAGCCTTCACGGGAACGAGTCGCAGAATCCGCGAGGGTTTCAATAAAGCATCCTGTTAATCGAACGTTCAACTATCATTCATCCAGTATTAAGTCTGGGGATACATCATAATAACAAATTATCCGATAAATTTATCAGATTAACGATGACTTGAAGCATAAGTCCAGACGGACCGTTTCGCATCATATTTTCTGGCTTCAATGTTGCAACATTATCATCCACATCGCTGTTGAGCCATTCGATATTGGTTCCGAGGGTATTATTATATTGCCACTCGTGGAAAGCAATATCTGTGAATTCATATTTTGCAGACAATAGGAGTTATATTATGTTACGTATTTTGACCGCATCGAGCATTTTAGCATTGGCAGCCGTTCCGGCAGTCGCACAGCAAGCGGGTACCGGAACGACCCAGCCTGCCACTGAAACCACTGCTGAGCCTGCGACCGAAGCACCGACGACTTCGGATGTGATGGCCCCGGATGCGTCGACGGATTCAGCAACCAGAGCAAGCCCTGCGGCGCCGGCAACCGCAGATACCCCGGCAACGCCAGCAACGCCGTCCACCAACAGTCGTGCGGCGCAAGTCGCGCAGTTGGTTGATGCGGAATTTCCGGCGTATGACGCCAATAAAAACGGCGACCTCGATGAACCGGAGTTTTCAAAGTGGCTGCTTGCCCTCCATGCCGCTGGCGGAGACGTCAAGGCAAAAGCAATGGATGAAGCGACCAAAATGAAATGGGCCAAAGACGGTTTTGCCGCTGCCGACGCCGACAAAGACATGAAAATCAGCAAGGCCGAAATGAACAAATTCCTGGCCGGTTGATCCACTCATCATCGGACCGACTGATGTCGATCCACATAGCCGGGCTCGGACGCATGTTCGAGCCCGGCTTTTTATCGCAGCACTAGACCCATATTCGATCACATTTGCACCCCGGCGTCGCTGATAAAGAATCATGAGCGCTCGTCATCCGATATCGGAACCGTGTCGGCTGGAGCGAGGCACAAGATATTGGGTGTTGCCTTGCGCCGTACCCCAAATTCAAAAAAATTTCCGCGCGTCGATTTTACATCTTGCGCTCGAAAAAATGCCTAGCAGGTCCACGCGTCGCTGCGCTGCGGCACCTTCAGGGGTGCGACAAACGGAATCACAATAGCGACGAATTGAGTGGTTAATTTACCATTTACCCTCTTGCGTCTGAAAATGATTGAGGCACTATAGGTAGCGGTTGGCCGTAGGGGGTATCACCACACATTGTGCTTAAAGCTGCAGAACGCGATTCTGCCGACGGGGAGATTTTTCCCGTCGATAAGCTGGGGACAAGTCGTATTTTGCACCCCTTAGGGCCCAAATAATGGTAAGAGGGTCGCTTGCGTCCCGAGTCGAACAAGACGGGAACAACGATTTCCGTCGCATATATCGGGCGGTTGCGGCCACGGGGTGATCCCGCGACTCGCCATACAAAATGGAGCTGGGGCTAAAATGGATTTCAGAGATACAGGCCAAGGGGCCGGATCGGATATTATGTCGGACGTGTTGGAAGCAGAAATGGTTGAGACGGTTGTCAGCGAAGAGCCGGTGAAAAAGCTTGTCCCGAGCAAAGTCGAGGGGCCTGTCCCGAGCAAAGTCGAGGGGGTCAAAGCCAAGGCTGCGACCAACAGCGATGCTGCCTATGAAAAGGCGGAGAGCGACAGCAAGTCGGTCGACGTGCGCCGGTTCGATATCGTCACCGACGAAAGCCGCGATGCGCTGCTCACCGAATTCGGCAAGGACACGCTGCAGGATCGCTATCTGCTGCCGGGCGAGAATTATCAGGACCTGTTTGCGCGTGTCGCATCGGCCTATGCCGACGATCAGGATCACGCACAGCGGCTCTATGATTATATCTCGAAGCTCTGGTTCATGCCTGCCACCCCTGTTCTGTCGAACGGCGGCACCGGGCGCGGTCTGCCCATCAGCTGCTATCTGAACTCGGTGGACGACAGCCTTGAGGGCATCGTCAACACCTGGAACGAGAATGTCTGGCTTGCCTCGCGCGGCGGCGGCATCGGCACCTATTGGGGCAGCGTTCGCGGCATTGGCGAGCCTGTCGGCCTCAACGGCAAGACCAGCGGTATCATTCCGTTCGTTCGAGTGATGGACAGCCTTACGCTGGCGATCAGCCAAGGCTCGCTGCGTCGTGGCAGCGCCGCCTGCTATCTCGATGTATCGCACCCTGAAATCGAGGAATTCCTCGAAATCCGCAAACCGTCGGGTGATTTCAACCGCAAGGCGCTGAACCTGCACCACGGCGTGCTGCTTACCGACGAGTTCATGGAAGCGGTTCGCAGCGGCGACGAATTCAACCTGCGTTCGCCCAAGACCGGCGAAGTGCGCAGCACCATCGACGCGCGTAGCCTGTTCCAGAAGCTTGTCGAAACCCGTCTTGCGACTGGCGAGCCTTACATCATCTTCAGCGACACCGTGAACAACGCGATGCCAAAGCATCACCGCGATCTCGGCCTCAAGGTTTCCACTTCCAACCTTTGCAGTGAAATCACTTTGCCCACGGGTCGCGATCACCTGGGTAATGATCGCACGGCGGTCTGCTGTCTGTCGTCACTCAATCTCGAAACTTGGGATGAGTGGAGCGTCGACAAGCAGTTCATCGAAGACGTGATGCGGATGCTCGACAATGTCCTTCAGGACTTTATCGACCGCGCGCCCGACGAGATGCGCCGTGCGAAATATTCCGCCGCGCGCGAACGGTCGGTGGGCCTTGGCGTCATGGGCTATCACAGCTTCCTGCAGTCGCGCGGCGTGGGCTTTGAATCCGCGCTCGCCAAATCGTGGAACATGAAGTTCTTCAAGCATATCCGCGCGCAAGTGGACGAAGCATCGATGATGCTCGCCAACGAACGCGGCGCCTGCCCCGATGCCGAGGACATGGGCGTGATGGAGCGCTTCTCTTGCAAGATGGCCATCGCGCCGACCGCGTCGATTTCGATCATCTGCGGCGGCACTTCTGCGTGCATCGAGCCGATCCCGGCCAATATCTACACGCACAAGACCTTGTCGGGCAGCTTCATCGTCAAGAACCCGTATTTGGAGAAACTGCTTCAGGCGAAGGCCAAGGACAGCAATAATGTGTGGAACAGCATCCTCGAAAAGGGTGGCAGCGTCCAGCATCTCGATTTCCTCAGCCCTGAGGAAAAGGACACGTTCAAGACCAGCTTCGAAATCGACCAGCGCTGGCTGATCGAACTCGCCGCCGATCGCACGCCTTATATCGACCAGGCAACGTCGCTGAACCTGTATATCCCGGCCGATGTGGAAAAATGGGACCTCCTGATGCTCCACTTCCGCGCGTGGGAACTGGGCGTGAAGAGCCTCTATTATCTGCGCTCGAAGAGCATTCAGCGCGCTGGTTTTGCCGGCGGCGTCGAAGCAGACAATACCGCCGAAGCGCCCGTGATGGAGCTCGCCGCGCAGACCGATTATGAAGAATGTCTGGCCTGCCAGTGAGTTTACTCCTCTCCCCTTGCGGGAGAGGATACGAAGCCTTGCTGCTTTAGCAGCTAGGCGAAGTTGGAGAGGGGTTGCATGCCAATCCACACCCCCTCTCCCACTGCGACTAGGCAGCAAGCTGCCAAGTCTCGTTGCCCTCTCCCGCTAGGGGAGAGGGAAAAAGATTAGACCGAGGAAACGAAGATGTCCCTGTTAGAAGCCCGTAATAGCTACAAGCCCTTTGAATATCCCTGGGCCTATGACTTCTGGAAACGCCAGCAGCAGATCCACTGGTTGCCCGAAGAGGTGCCGCTGGGTGAGGATTGCCGCGACTGGGCGCAGAAGCTTTCGGATCACGAACGCAACCTGCTGACGCAAATCTTCCGCTTCTTTACGCAAGCCGATATCGAGGTGCAGAATTGCTACCACGAAAATTACGGCCGCGTGTTCAAGCCGACCGAGGTCAAGATGATGCTGACCGCGTTTTCCAACATGGAAACCGTCCACATCGCGGCGTACAGCCACTTGCTCGACACCATCGGCATGCCCGAAAGCGAATATAGCGCCTTCCTCGAATATGAGGAAATGGCCGCGAAGGTCGATTATATCCACCAGTTCGGCGTCGACAGCGATGAGGATATCGCCCGCACGCTCGCCATGTTCGGCGGCTTTACCGAAGGCTTGCAGCTGTTCGCCTCGTTCGCGATGCTGATGAACTTCCCGCGCTTCAACAAGATGAAGGGCATGGGGCAGATCGTATCCTGGTCGGTCCGCGACGAGAGCCTTCACTGCGAAGGCATCACCAAGCTGTTCCACGCATTCTGTGCAGAGCGCGGCTGCCTGACCAAGGCGGTGAAGGAAGACATTATCGATTGCTGCCAGAAGGTCGTCCGTCTGGAAGACAGCTTCATCGACCTCGCGTTCGAAATGGGCCCCGTGCCCGGAATGACCGCGAAGGAAATCAAGCGCTACATCCGCTACATCGCCGACTGGCGTCTGGGCCAGTTGGGCCTGCCCGCGATCTACATGGTCGAAGACCACCCGCTGCCCTGGCTCGCGCCATTGCTGAACGGTGTCGAGCACGCCAACTTCTTCGAAACCCGCGCGACCGAATATAGCAAAGCCAGCACCCGCGGCGATTGGGGCCAAGTGTGGGACAGCTTCGACCGCCGCAAGAAGAAAATCATCGGCATCGAACCGGCGGCCGAGAATGACGGCGTGGATATGTTCGAACAGGCAGGGGTTGCTGCGGAGTAATTATGGGCCTTTTGCAAAAAATCGGAAATTTCGGTGACGGTTCCGCAGAGGATGACGACGCGGTACTATCCTACTTTTTGAAAACTGACGCGGTTGATAACATCGAGCGCGGCGAAAGCTACGTGGTTATTGGCCGAAAAGGTTCGGGCAAGACCGCGCTGGTCAAATATTTTTCCGTAGCAAGAAACGATTATGTCAGTGAGTCACCTAGCCTCCGAGACTATCCTTGGACATTGCACAGCACGCGGAAAAATCTAGGCGCGTCAGATATTGAAAGTTATGTCAGCAGCTGGCGATACTTAATTGCGGTCAAAGCAAATTCCGTCATTCTACAGAGCAAGGGCGTTAAGCTTGGAACTGACCAACAGCTAGCTGCACGGAATTTTTTAACTGAGAATTATGGTGGCATAACTCCTGAGTTGAGAGATATTCTTGCACCTAAACGACTGAAAGTAACAAAGAAAACATTTGCTCCGCAAATTATGGGTAATACGCTCGGAAGCATTGATATTGAGACGACTGAGGGTGGTCTATCGAGTGAGATTGACATTTTGACGGATGCCTTACTCATGAACGCTAAGGACATAGCTTCTCAAACGGGAATATCCCACATCGACATTCATTTCGATGAACTCGATCAAGGTCTGGCAAGTTTGGACGAACGGCATCGCGAGATGATTACCGGACTCATCCTGGCTACAAGATCCATACGCAACGACAAGAAGGTCAGCGGCGCAATACGTCCGGTTTGCTACATTCGAACTGACATATGGGACGAGTTGTCCTTCTCCGATAAAAATAAAATATCCCAGTCATCTGCGGTAGCGCTTGAATGGACCCCGCAGACGTTGCTCGATATGGTCAACCAAAGAATTCGCGTTAAGCTTGGCGCGAAATATTCGTGGGATGATTTGGATGACGAAAAGGTCATGCGCGGGTCCCAGACCAAATGGTCCCATATTGTTGCTAGAACATTCTTGCGCCCGCGTGACGTTATCTCGTTTTTGAACTTTGCGACGGATACGGCAATAAAGTTGGCTCCCGACTCTGATTTCTTCGACAACGATGATATTCAATCAGCTAGACCGGCCTACTCACGTTACCTTAAACAGGAATTAGACGACGAAATTGGACCTCATTGGGAAAAGTGGATTGAGGGTTTGCAGGCCTGCTCCGAATTAGTCACCATTACATTTAGCCGAGACAAATTTGTTGAAGCTTACAATCGCCGACGATCTCCCAAAAATGAACTTGATGCGGACGAAGCGCTCGCAAGCTTGTATAATTTTTCCGTCGTAGGCTATCGCAGAGGTATCGGCTCTGGAGGCAGTGGATGGGTGTTCCAATATATGGATCCTGATGCCGGCTGGGACAACGGAGCCTCCAAATTTAAGGTGCACTTAGGATTAAAAGAATTTGCGAAATTGCGCGAGGAGCGTGGCGGCGCTTGATTGATGCCGCGTAACAAAAATGTGGAAAACCATCCTCCTCTTGACCGGAACATCGATAGAACATATCCAGTAACCACACAGGATACTTGGCTATGAGCTCAATCGAATTTTGCGCTGGCGCTGGTGGCCAAGCTCTCGGGCTGGAGCAGGCCGGTTTTCGCCATTCGGCCTTGGTCGAGATCGAGCCGGATTATGCCGCCACTCTTTTCGTCATTGAAATGTAGGATTTGATCGCGTACATAAACCTCAATCGCACCCGCCAGGCCTCTGTCCTCCAGGATATGCACACTTGGCGGGTCTTTTATTAAGTGCTTCATGTTGCTAGAAAAGCCAACATCTGACCCGCACTTACGCCAAACCAGCCCTGACATATCAGCAGCAGATTGACCATTGTTAGCTTTGGCAGACCAACCGCCAATATACCAACGGCTTGTATACTGTCCGGTGAAACTCCCTAACGTCGATCGAAGGTGCAACTCAATGATCACCCGAAAGGGTCGCCACAATCATAAATGCCGGGACTGATGCGTCACGTGAGCGCCAATGCCCATAGGGGGATAAGCATTGGTGTATCTGCCGTAACAGCTTGACGACCTGTTACCCCGGCCCCCCGACTTGCGGCGTTCATTCGAGGAATTCCGAGCACACTATGCTACTCCCCCTCTCCCATTGGGAGAGGGCCTGGTGCATAGACCTGTCTCCTATTTCGCCGCCGCCGCTACGCCAAACACCTTCTTGTCGACATATTCGATGAAATCCTTCGAATAGGCATCGCGCAATTCGACCTTGGCCTTGTCGACATCTTCGGTCGTTTTCGGCGGGAAATATTCAAGGGGGTTTTTGACCTGGCCGGTGGCCGGTTTCTTCAGGACCATCTTGTCGCCGAAATTGCGGTAGTTCCACCCGGTGAACAGGTTGCTGCCGTACATCATCGCCTTGTGGTAAAAGATGTGCGTGGTGATCAGCTCGGCATAGCATTTACTCTGCGAATTGGTCAGCCGCTTACCCGCCTTGATCGTCGCGTTCAGTTCCTTGACCTTGGCTTTCAACTCCGGGTCTTTCTTCACATCTTCATTAAACGGCGTGGGCGCTTCGATAATGACCGCATAATTTTCCGGCAGCTGGAGCGTCTTGAGCAGGCCGATGCGGTTCAGTTCCTGCATCTGCACATCGGGGCCGAGATAATCGCGCATCAGGTCCTTGACTGTCTGTACCCTGTCCTTGTGCGCGGCCTGATCGGCCAGCGCCCCGACGGGGCCAAAGCCCGACAACAAACCCATATTCACACCAAGATAATTTTCGGTCGGCCAGACATGCAGCTCACACACGGGCGCAGGCGACCCGACAGGTGGAACGGTTTCGGTGACAACAGGTGTAGCTCCATCTTGAGCCAATACGGGCGCAGACAAAAGCGAGGCAGCCGCGATGGCGGCCACCGCCGATGAAAATTTAGGCATGAATGATCCCCCCAATAAAAACCAGTTATTTTCCAGCATATTGGCGGATGTCTTGCAAGCGTAACTTTTGCTTCTGCCTAGCGCATTTTCCCCACGATCTTTGATTTGGCGCAATGCAACCTATTGCCGTCCATGCCATTATCTTTGCGTACCCCGCAAAAAAGGAACTGCATTCTTATGTCCCACACCCCCCATGATCTCCATTCCGAATTTCCCGACGCGACTGACGCGCTCCATATGCTGAAAACGACCAACGAGCATTTCGGCAAGCTGGCGGCGCAATATCATGACCTGAACCGCGAAATTCACCGGATCGATTCGGGTCTGGAACCGGCGTCCGACGACCGGACCGAGCAATTGAAAAAAGAGCGGCTGGCGATACTCGATCAGGTGTCGGTGATGATTTCTGAGGTCAAGTCATGACCGGAACTGCGGATATCCGCGCGGAGCTGCAGCAACGGCTTTCCGACCTTACGGCACGCGCCGGACGGGTCGAGGCCGAAATGGCCGCGCCGATGGATGCCGATTCCGAAGAGCAGGCAACCGAGGCGGCCGACGACACCGCGCTGGCGAGCGAGGACGCGATGATCATCGCGGAAATCGCCGCCGTGCGCGCCGCCATCGGGCGGATCGATGCCGGACATTATGGCCAGTGCCTGTCCTGCGGCGCCGACATCGCCCCTGCCCGGCTGGCGGCTTTGCCAGAGGCAACCATGTGCATGGAATGTGCGAAATAGAGCCGCGCTGCATTGACTGGAGGTCAGCTTTGGCGGACAGGCGGGTATGATTATCCAACTGGCCGTTTCCACAGCGATGGTCGTCCTGACCGTGGTCTTTCATGGTGCCGGGCTGGCCATCCTGGGCCGTATGCTGCGCGGAGAGGTGCAGATGGAACGGTCGCACCATGTTCCGAGCATGTCGCTGCGCACAATGGGTTTTACACTGGCGCTGGTGCTCGCATTGTTCGTGCTCCATGGCGCTGAAATCTGGCTTTATGCCTTTCTCTACGAAGCCATAGGCGCGGTCGATAGTCTTGAAACCGCGGTCTATTTTTCGACGATCAGCTATGCGGGCATCGGCTTTGACGACCGCTATATCGAACCGGCGTGGCGGCTGGTCGCGGCAATCGAGGGCATTAACGGCTTGCTGTTGCTCGGTTGGTCAACCGCGTTCTTCGTCACCATCGTCGCGCGGCTCGGCCGGCGGTAACGGCCCTTATTCTGCCATCAAAAGCAAAGTCCCGCAGTTTTCATTTTCCTACAGATAACCATATCGGTTATAATCCATATTTTTGGAGAATGGAACTATGGATGACAATCAAACCCTGAACCCATCGTCGCTGCGCGATGATATCGACGCCAGGCTGCCCGCTGCGGCGTTCCTGCGCTACGAAGCCCGCGCCGATGGCTGGAGCGCGGGGCGGCAGGCGGCGTTCCTTTCGCATCTTGCCGATCATGGCGTGGTCGAGGATGCCGCGCGCAGCGTCGGAAAGCATGTCAGCGGCGGCTATGCGCTTCGCCGCACGGCGCGCGGATATGCGTTCAACCTCGGCTGGGAAGCGGCTTTGATCATCGCGCGGCGGATTGTGGCCGACAATCTGATGGCGGCCGCAATCAAGGGCGAGCAATCGCGCTGGGTGCGTGAGGACGGCGTTACCACCTATGTCCGGCAGAACACGAAGCTGTCGATGTCGCTGCTCGACCGGGTCAATCCGGCGACGACGCTGCCCGAAGTGATGGCGGTCGCGACTCGGTTCGACTGGTTTCTGCATCTCATCGATGATGGGGTGGGCGCAGAAGAGCTCTGGGAGATGTTCTTCGACGACGCCCTCCCCCATGACGAAGTGGAGGCGCGGGCCAGGGTACGGGCGGCGCTTCTACTTACTGACGATTTGGCGGGTTTTGACGACGGCAACCCCGTGGACAATGGCGGCGATACGACAGGCGATCCGACACACGGGGATGACACGGCACCGATCGAGTATAAATCGATGTCGGGTCCGGTCCGATGCTGCGCACACCAGACCAGAAACGCCGGACTATACGCCGACCACCACCTTCAGGAACGCGGCGGGGATTTCGGTCCGCGCCGGATCTCCGCTGACATTTTCGCGTTCGAACAAGGCGACCAGCTCGCCATAGAGCGAGTCGGCGCGGCCGTCTTTTTCGGCGGCTTCGAAGGCGTTCATTGTCGGGCCGTAATAGGTGCGGAACAGGTCGACGAACGCGGCTGGCGCGCCGTCGAAGCGGAAGGTGTAGAGCTCGCGCGACGCGGTGATGTGGCTGTCGGGCACTCCGGCGGCGGTGAAACGGACGCGGACTTCGTCTTCCTTGCCCCATAAAACGGGGCTGATGAAGCCTTCGGGCGGGGGCGGCGCATAGGCCGCGCTGACCTTCAGCACCTGCGCGATCAGCGTCGGGTCGCCGGGGATCCAGTTGCCCATGACGATCCGCCCTCCGGGCTTTGTCACGCGCACCATTTCGGCGGCGACATCATAGGGTCGCGGCGCGAACATTGCGCCGAAAATGGTGACGGTCAGGTCGAAACTGTTGTCGTCCAGGTCGGTCAGCGCAGAGGCGTCGCCTTCCTGAAAATGGATGTTGGAAAGGCCGAGTTCGGCGGCGCGGGCATTTCCCGCCGCGACCAGATTGCTGGCGATATCGACGCCCAGAACATCCGCGCCTGTCTGCGCCGACGGAATCGCCGTGGTGCCATCGCCGCAGCCCAGATCGAGCACGCGCATTCCGGGTCCGACGCCGATGCTGGCGACTAAAGCCGCCCCGCTATCGCGCATACACGCCGCCAGCCGGGTGAAGTCACCCTTTTCCCACAAGGCCTTGTTCGGATTCATAATTCGCTCTCCATTGGAGCGACCCGGGGGCAGCGTAGCGCAAAAACCGCGTGGTCAAAAGCCTTTCTGTGAGCGGTCACGCCGCCCTAACCAAATCTTCACCGCTGCGGCGCTAACCGAACCTTATGCTCAGGCCCAAAACCTTCGGCAAGCTCGGCAATCGCGGGATGGCGCGGTTGAAAACAGCGATCGACGGCGGGATGGTCCTGCCGGAGCGAAATGCGCCATGCCGGGTGGAGAACATCTCGCGCACCGGCTGCCGCCTCGCGCTCGACTTGCCGCCGCGCCTGGGCGCGACCGTAATCGTTCGGGTCGAGCGGATCGATGCCCTGGGCACCGTCATCTGGGTGCGGAGCGGGCGCTGCGGCGTGGTCTTCGAACGGCCATTGGAGCCACGCGAACTTGGCCGGTTACGCTGGATCGTCGAACATGAAGGCACGCATGTCCGGAACAGCATCGGGGCCGCGTCGGCGCTATGGCGCTGATCAGCGACGACAGGCCTCGGTCGTGCCTTTCTCGACCCCCAGCCGCGACATCGAAGCGACCGAACTGGTGCTGATCACGAATCCCTGCGACTCGCATTTGCGCAGCTGGAAGCGCACCTTGCGCGCGCGGAAATCGAGGCTGACGCGGCGAAAGGTTTCCATCAGGTCGGTGCCAAGCAGCATCGCAGGCTGGTCAGCAAGTCCGAATACCGTGAACGGCGGGACATCGGCAAAGGCGATGGGCACGTTTCGCAGGATGACCGAACCAAGCCGGATTTCGTTTACGCGAACAAGGTCGAGTTCGGTGGTGACGCCGGTAACGCCGGTCATCTCCACCTTTTCGACCTTGGCCCCGCGGCGGATAATCTGTTCGCGAAGCGCCGAATTGCCGATGGTGATCTCCGATCCGGTATCGATGACCGCGTTGATCTTCTTGCCGTTGGCCCTGACTTCGGTGAGGATCAGCTGCCCGCGTCGCCGCCTGGCGGTAACGACAATCTCACCATCCATGCGCGGCGGCGGCTTGCTCGCATCCTCGACGGTAATCAGCCGCTTCTCGAAATCGAGCATCAGCCGTTCCTCGGAAAGCGCATCGATCCCAAGCATTCCGTCGCCGCCAAGGTCGTGTTCTGCGAGGACCGGCAGCTCCAGATCGGTGACGCTTTCCCTGCCCAAGCCCAGTTCATCGACCAGAACGCGCGGCACGATGCTGCTACCGGTCATGCCGTTGAGCGTCACCGGCCGTCCCGGCGGCAACCGCAACGCTTGCGCGATGCGTGTTCCAATGACCGAACTGTCAGCACCGCTGTCGACGACAAAGCGATAGGGGCCGGTGCCGTTGACCTTGACCCCGATCGTCATCCGGCTGCGCACCTTTTTGGCGTCGATGTCCTCGCCGCCAATGGCTAGCGTATCGTCGATAACCGCAGCGGGCAGGGCAGGCATTGGCGCGGGTAGAACGCGGACCGGCTTGGGAAGCGCAGCATCTTGGGCGAACGCGAGCGGCACGCCAACGCCCATCATCGCCAGCGTGATGCCAGCGATCAAGACACCCTCCCCATGCCTTGTATGCCTTGTCATTGTGCCAGAATAACGCCCTGGCGGAACTTGCGCCAGCCATCCGATTGCACTTCGGCGAGTTGAATACGGCGTTCGCAGAATAAGCTGCCGCTGGACGAAGCCCACCCTCGTAGCCATAATGGCCGATGACATGACCGATCCCCCCGCCACCGCCTATAAGGTTCTGACCGCCGATCAATGGGCCTTGTTCGAAATTGACAACGTCTTCGACGGCGCACCGGTCGATATGGCCGATGGATATATTCATTTGTCTACTGCACAGCAGCTTCAAGGAACGCTCGACAAACATTTTTCCGGGCAAGAGGGACTAATGATTTTGGAGGTCGACCTTGCACATTTGGAAAGCAGCGTGAAATGGGAGGTGTCACGCGGCGGCGCGCTGTTTCCGCACATTTACGGGCCGCTGCCGATGTCCGCCGTGATTGGGGTGCGGCGCCAGCTGGATTGATCGAGATCAAGGAACACGCGCGAATCCTGTTTTATCCAGGCTCCGTCATGTCAAAGGAGCCACTCATGGACGTTTTTCAAATTCCCTTCGTTGCCTTGTTCACCGGGATGATTTTATCTTTCGGTGTCGTCATGCTGTACGGCACGATTAACGAGTATCGACACGATTACGATCGCTAAACCCGCCGGTATGGAAAAACCGCCAGGGCATTCGCCCCGGCGGTAATTCAGTAGCGGGCTCAATGCCGGTTGATAAGCGTCAGACTAGAAACGGACGCCAACGCCAACCACGGCTTGATGGCGGTCGAAATCGGTGTCGAGGTCGAAATCATCTTCACCGATGTCGATGTTGCTATAGTTGGAATAGCGATACTCGGCCTTGATGAAGCCGCTCGGGCCAAACAGGTTGAACTTCTGTTCAATGCCCGCACCGATGCGATAGCCGTCGGTCGTTACGCCATTGTTGTAGATCGTGCCGACACCGTCGTCGAAACGGCTTTCGAATTTGGCATTGGTGTAACCGCCCTTGGCATAGATCATTGTCGACGGTGTAACCGCAAAACCGAGACGTGCGCCTACATAAAGGTCGCGGTCGGTATTGAGGCTGAAGCTGTCGCCGGTGGCGATCACATCATTGGCACTGCCTTTGACGTCTGAATCGGCGAATTCGCCCTCGATCCCGGCGATGACGCCGCCCAGCTGGAAGTCATAGCCTGCGTTGACGCCGTACATCAGGTTGCCGTCGCCATCGCTGACATCGTCATAACCGACAATGGCTTCGATATGTGGACCGGTAAAAGGGGCTTCCTCCTGAGCAAATGCAGGAGTGATGGCGACGGTGGAGAGGAGTGCCGCGCCTACTAGATATTTACGCATTTTTTTATTCCATTTATTGTAGACCGACGCCGTCGATGCGGCGCCGCACCCTAAACGGCTGTGGTTCCCGGCAGTTTCATGAACCTGAAATAACAAAAATCTGTTGCTTAATTACCACGATTTTGTTGGCTTTACGTTGCGCTTGTCGTTTGCGCCCCGGACATCTGCGACTAAGATGACGTGATGGCCGACCTCTATCTTAAAGCACTCGAATCCGAACGCCGCAGCCTTTGGGCAACCGCACGCCTTAAGGGTTTACCGAAAACATCGCCCGAACGGCTCCGAATCGCGGTGCTTGATGCTGATATCGCAGCGCACAAGGAAAAGCTGCGCCCGCAAAAATAGGCCCGCCCTCCCTTATGGGGGAAGACGGGCCCTTCCGCTCCTTGCAGCGTCGCAAATCGACGCCTTGGGGAAGTTATTCCACGCCTGTATACTGCTGATCGCGAGGACGATTGCCATGTTCGTCGACGTCGTCGGGTTCGAGTCCGCCTGCGCCGAGCATTTCCGGCTCATCGTCGTCACTTCGTTCGCCCCGATAGGCGTCCATGTCGATGCGGCCGCTACGCTCCATCTGGTTCATATGGTCGACGACATCCTGTGCGTCGTCCGCATCAATCTGCGCTGGATTACTCCGCCCGCCATGCTCGCTTTCTCCGCCAGCCTGTCCATCGGCCAAACCACGAATGGCGTCGTCGGCAACCGTCTGAGCTTGCGCAGCTTCGTCGTCCTGCTCGGAATTGTAGCTTTCGGGTGCATCCTGCGAACGATCGATCGGTCGCTCATCGGCATGGTCGTTGTCGATATCTTCACCCGTAGCGGTCATCGCGGCATCGGCTGATCCGGCGTCTTCCCTGACGCGAAGGTCGGCATTGCTCGCGTGGCTGCCCGACCGTTCGGGTGAGGTAGCCGCAGCGGCATCGGTAATTGGGGTCGTGCCAATCCGTCGGCTGGTATCACTGTCGTTCATAACTCTTTCCTCTTGCTGCTCCTGCCAGAACAACCCTGTTGCCGGTTTTCAGTTCCGAAGAAATCGGCGGGAAACGGTAGAAGTAGCGACAAAACACTGTCGATGCAGGTTCGAAATTCCACATAAGAGGCTTGCGACTGGTGCGAAATTGCGTAACCTTATGGCCGAGGGTTAAAGAGGGAGGCAAAAATGCTCCAACGGGTTGCGGTGTCGCTGGTTATTCTGGCGGCCATCATTTTCGGCTTGCAGTTTTTTCCAACCGCGGCGGATGGGGCGGATAAATGTCCGTCAATTACAGTTACCGGCGTGGCAGGCGAAGGCGCCAACGCTCTATTCAGCGCCAATATCACCAGTCTTTACGATAACCTGACCTACAACTGGACAGTTTCGGCGGGCACAATCGAAAATGGCCAAGGGAGCTTGCAAATCTCTGTAGCTTCAGCCGAATTGGGCTCGATTACGGCAACCGTGGAGGTCGGCGGTATACCGGCGACCTGCCCCAACACGGCAAGCGGCACGGTCGAATTCTGAAACCCTCACAGGGTTACATTGACCACCGAAATTTGATACAGGTTTGGCCTGTATTGTAACCATCTGAATCGAACAGCCGTTCAATAATCTGGCCGCCCCCGTCGCGGTCGACTGCGATTACTGTGCTACATCTTGTTCCATAGACAGGGCTGCGGATAAAAAGTGGGTGAGCGTCACGATCCGGCAAGTTTTCGTCGCCAAGCAATTCGAGGAGCTGGTCTGGATTGTCAGAGCTGTCCACCGTCCACGACATCATTGCCTGCACCAGCCTGTCCTTGCGCGGCCAATGTTCGTTTGGAATGGCATTTGACAGGCCGTGGATGCCTGTTGCCAGAGGATGAACTGCATGTGTAGGACGGTTGGACAACAACATCATCCCGTCCCGATCCGAAACTAGCAGGTTGAACGGATTGAACAGCCCACCATCATCAGGCAGCGCCCCATGCCGTAGCCAATCCACTGCCAATGCGCCACGGGATATTTTTTCGGGATCCGGCCCATCGGCGTCACGTATGTTGGTCACAACGGCAAATCGACCGACCTCGCTTACACCCATCCATGTGCCTCCAGACACCAGGTCGCGTCCGGCTATAATCTGCGGCAGGTCATCCCAACGTGCCAAAGCAGCAGAGGTGCGGGCATGATATTCATCGCGATTTCCCGCTACGACCAGTTTCCAATCCGGATGCGCGTTCCATGCAACCGCGACTACGCACATGGTTGAAGAGCACCTGCATAAGGCGCAACCAGCGACTGCGCTTCCTTCCAGTCGGCGCGCAGCCAGTGATCGACCTTGTCCAAATTCAATACGACCGGCATCGCACTTGCCCCTGCATCTTTTGCCAGTCCGCTGGCATCGGTTGTCACTATTGCGAAAACTGGCATGTCCGTCAAATCACGCCAGATGCCCGCCATTGCGAACACCAATGTATCCGCGACCGTGAACCAGTTCGTGCTGCCCTTGCCTCGTAACATGAAGGCGGTGGCGGGAACGATGCACCGCAGCTCGCTGTGACGCAGATTGCCCATCCAAAAAGGGCTTTCGATGTTGCGCACATTGGGCACCCAGCGCACGTCCCCAGAAGCGCCAATGCCCTCGGTGCCGGGCGCGGGATAGCCCCAGACGATTGGGCCTATGAAACGTCGCCCCGTCTTCTGCGAAAGCCTAATGACCGGCGCGAACTCGCCGGGCGATAGGGCGCCGCCACTCCACGGGTCCGGCCCTTGGTCAGCGTGCATAGCATCCGCTATATCGCGGGAAGGGGCGTTGAGGCGATAATGGCTGGTCATGTCTGAATTCGGCCAAGCACTGCGGCGCTATAATGTCTTCTCGTAAATCCGGTAAACCTTGTTCACCGTGCCGCCAACCGCCTCGCCGATGGATTGCATGGGCGCATTGCTCGCCAAAACCCACCCGAAATCCCCACGACTTGCACCGAAATTGCCGACTGAATCGCGGCGGATATATTCAACAAGCATCAACGCCAGTTGGCTCGCCATTCTTGTCGACTGCAGCTTTTTGACGACGCCCATCAGCGGCACCCGCATTGTGGTTACTTGCGGTTTGCGTAGCCACCAAAGCAGCTTGGCCCAGTTGAACGGCCACAGCGTCCCGCCAAAATCTTTCAGTTTTTCGTTTAGATCCGGGATGGTCATCATGAACGCAACAGGCTCACCATCCAGTTCAGCGACCCGGATCAGATCTTCATACACAATCGGCCTCAGCTTTTTCCCGGCGTAGGCAATTTCGGCATCCGTAAACGGAACAAACCCCCAATTGTCGCTCCAGGCATCGTTCAATATGCTCAGCAATAGTGTGGCCTCTTCATCGAACCGTCTCTTGTCCACCCGGCGGATGTTGATCCTGTCGGATCGCTCGCCCATCGCGACGATGCGGTTGCTGAGTGCGGGCAGACCCTTGTCTATCGGCAGGTCGTAGGTCAGCAGGTCTTGCACCCCTTCATAGCCCGCTGCCTCGATCCAGCCTGCATATTCAGCGCTGTTAAAGCCCATCATCACAGTTGGCGGACGATCGAACCCTTCCACCAGAAGCCCGGGTTCATCCCACATCGCAAGGCTGATCGGACCCATCGAGCGGTTCATGCCCTTTGCGCGCAGGGCATCTTGCGCATGGTCGATGAGGGTCGCAGCCACAGCGGCATCCTCGGCTTCGAAAAACCCCCAATTGCCGCATCCCGGACCCATGCCCTGCTCGAGCGGCTGTCTCAGCGCAAGATGGTCGATATGCGCCGATATACGGCCCACAACCTTGCCACTTCGCTCCGCCAAAAAAAACTCAGCTTCGCCATGTTCGAACCACGGATTCTTACCCGGCGTGATGAGGCTATGGACCTCGTCCTTCAATGGCGGAATCCAGTTGCGATCCTTGGCATAGAGGCGAAATGGCAGGTCGACAAAAGCCTTGCGGTCGGCCTTGGTCAGAACTGGACGGATGGTAATGTCGGTCATGATCCCCTCCCTCATTGGACCTGCCCCACCTGTCAATGATTTACACAGCGCCAGCCATTGGCAGTCTAAGCCTCCAACGGAAAGCTCAAAGGTGGTCAATTATTCCTCGGTCCGCACCAGCACCGTTTCGCCAATCAGCAAAAACAGGAGAAACGGTCCCCATGCCGCAATCCAGGGCGGATAAGCGCCCAGATTGCCCATCGCCAGCGCAAAGTTATCCGCGACGAAATAGGCAAATCCCAGCGCCATGCCGATCACCGCACGCAAAAAAAGCGCACCCGACCGGGCAAGACCGAACGCGGCGACTGCAGCGAGCAGCGGCATCAAAAGCGTTGACAGCGGGCCTGCGAGCTTATGCCACAATATCCCCTCTAAATTGTCTGTTCGCCGACCTGCGGCCTTGAGATCCTCAATCGCACCCATCAACGGGAAAAAGCCAAGGCTGTCGCCATCGACTTTCACAAAGTTGAAGCGATCGGGCGTAATCCCTTTGCCGACTACCAGAGTTGGGAGCCTTTTTTCTTCGGTCGTGGCAACGTCGAACAGGCTGACATCGCTGAGTAGCCATCCGCCATCTGCATAACGCGCCTCATCGGCACGGACGACCTGTCGCAAGCCGCCGTTGGCGCGCAGATACAGGCTGACATCGCCAAGCCGCGTTGCCTCGCCAGACCCTATCACCTGTCCGGCATTTATCAAATCATCGCCTTCGCGCACCCAGACATTGGTTTTAACCCCCGTGTCGACCGGCACCCGCCCGTAATCTTCCGCCTGCCATGCCTTTAGCTGCGCCGTGTTGGGTGCCACGACGGTTTCGGCAAAGGCAAAGGAAATCATGGCCACGGCAAAACTTGCGACAAACATCGGGGCCAGAATCTGATGCGCGGACAACCCCGCCGCCTTCATTGCCACAACCTCGCTGTTCTGACTGAGCGTGGCAAAGGTGATAATGGTGCCAAGCAGCACCGAAAAGGGCAGAAAGCGGGCGATAATTTGCGGCGCGCGCATCCCGATATAGCGCAAGACATCGCCTTGGTCGTTACCCTCCGCTGACAAAATCTTGCCACTCTCTCCCAACAGATCGAGCGTCATCAATATCAGCACCAACATCGCGAGGACCGCAAAACTGCGCGTGATGAACAGCTTTGCCATGTAGAGGCTGATATTGCGAGAAGGGAAAAAATGCATGGGTTACGCTTCGGCTTCGGACATGCCGATGGTCGCAAGTCGCGATCTCCGACCGAAACGGAAGGTCTGGCGGACCGCTTTACCGACTTTGTCGGCAAACACTTCCAGCGCGCCAATAGGTTGCCCGCCAGGAACATGGGCAACCACATGGTACATCCACAAGATGAGCGCGGCGAATAGCAAGAAAGGCAACCAGAGCGCGATGAAAGGATCCACGATTCCCATTCCCCCGACACCTGCGGCATATTCGTTGATCTTGTGATAGGTGACTACCATTACAATGGACAGGAACACGCCAAGCGCAGACGTCGATCGCTTCGGCGGTATTGCCAAAGCTACGGCGAGAAACGGCAACAACATCATCATAGCTACTTCGACCAATCGGAAATGAAAGTTTGCCGCCGCCCTGTTGCGCTCCAGAGCAGGTTTAGCCGGATCACCAGTAATCCGGACGAGTTCCGTAATGATATATTCTCGGTCTTTACCGCCTCGCGCACGGAAATTCTCGATCTGCGGCAGCGGTATGGGAACATCGTGGCTGGTAAAGCTGAGAACACGGGGGGTCTCGTACGTTGGCGCATCATGAACCAGCGTGCCCTTTTCAAGCCTCAAAAGAATTGTGTCGGGATCATCTGTGCGCAGGAATTGGCCTTCCTCCGCCGTCACCGCAATCGATTGCCCGCTCTTGCTCCGCGCATAGACAAACATGCCCGAAAGCTCGTTGCCGTTATTGCGGCTTTGGTCGATGCGGACGGTCAGATTTTCGCCGACATTGTTGAATTCACCGACGCGCACCTTCGCCCCGAATGCACCGGAGCGAAGTTCGAACCTTAGTTCTTCGTAAAAATAGCGAGCCGTTGGCTGGAGAAAGCCGACGATCGCAAAATTGACCGCCGCCAGGGTTATTGCAAACAGAAACGGCACTCGCAGCAGCCGAAAATAACTCATTCCGACCGCGCGGAAAATGTCGAGTTCTGACGAGGTTGCCAACCGTCGGAACGCCAGCAATATCCCCAGCAAAAGTCCGATCGGGATGCCGAGCGACAGATATTCGGGCATCAGATTGGCAAGCATGCGCCACACCACGCTGACCGGCCCCCCCTCTGCCGCCACGAAATCGAAAAGGTTCAGCATCTTTTCGAGCAGCAACAGCGATGCCGCGATCGCAAGCGTGGCAAGCAACGGCAACATCACGAGACGAAAAATATAGCGGTCTGTGGCGGTTAGAATTTTCAACTTATAGTCGCCTTGTCACCCTAATTTGGCCGCAAACGCATTCGATAGACCCTATCAGGTTCAGGGGCAATATCGATGGTATTCGTACGTGAGAGTACCGGAAATATAGTCCAGGAGTTTTGAAATGAATAGGTTTTCGGTAGTTTTGGCTGTTTCGGTTGTGGCGCTCGCTTCGGGTGCTGCGGTTGCGGGTGAAGAAATCAGCAACGATTTATCGCGTTGCGCCGCCGGGAAAGGTCCGGCGGTTTTGTTGGATGTGCGCGGTGTCAAGGATAGCAACGGCAAAATTCGCGTGCAGTCATACCCGGTCAGCTCCGGCGCCTGGTTGGGTAAGGGGCGCTGGCTGCATCGGATCGAAAGTCGCGCCAGTGCAGGCAATATGTCCTTCTGCATACCCGTGGCCGCAAGCGGCAAATATGGTATCGCGGTGCGCCATGACCGCAACAATAACGGCAAGACCGATATCAGTCAGGATGGCGGTGGTTTTTCAAATAACCCTAGCATCAACATCTTCAACCTTGGAAAACCGTCGGCCAGCAAGGTCGCTTTTCAGGCTGGCCCGGGCGTAACGCGCATCTCCATCAACCTCAAATATATGTGACGGAGAGCGTTTGGCCCTTGTAGCACTTCTTTCGAACCCCAACTCAACCGGCAACAGGTCGCTGTTGCCGGCGGTTCGGTCATTCTGCGCTCGAAATCCGGACATTTTCCATTACGAGGTTGAGGAAATAGGGCAAATAACCAAGGCGCTCGAGATGATCGCCCGCGTTAAGCCCAAGGTGCTCGTCATCAACGGCGGTGACGGAACGGTCCAATCGGCGCTAACGGAACTTTATCATGGTGGCCATTTTGACGGCGTTCCCCCACCTGTTGCGGTTTTACCCAATGGGAAGACCAACTTGATTGCAATCGATCTTGGCGCGGAGGGCGACCCACTTGCAGCGCTGAAGCGAATTGTCGAACTGGCGAAAAGCGACATGGCGGATCATATCGTCGTGCGCGAGCTTATCGCGCTGAGTGACGGCAGCGAGGGAGCGCGACCGGTGCTTGGGATGTTCCTTGGCGGCGCTGGCCTGGCTGAAACAATCCTCTATTGCCGCCACAAAATCTATCCGCTTGGCCTGCCGAACGGCCTGAGCCATTTTCTCGCTGTCGTGGCCGTCCTGTTTTCGACGATTTTCAGCTTGAAGGCAGATTTCCTGCCTGCCCGCGCAACGCCGATTAGCGTATCGTTCATCCGTCAGGGTGAATTGCAGGGTATATTTTCTGTGCTGATCGTCACTACTCTCGACAAGCTGTTATTGGGGGCACAAGCTGGCGGCGCGCGCAAAGGGCTGATGAAGTTTCTGGCGGTCGATCAAAGCCCCGTGTCGATGCTGAAAATGATCGCTGCCTCATTACGTGGCAAGCTTGGGCAGCGGACAATGGTCGGTGTCCATTTCCAGGAAGGTGATACTATTCGCATCGACAGCGACAAAAGCAGCGTGGTGCTGGATGGAGAAGTGTTCGAGGCCAGTAACGGCCATCCGATCGTTCTGCGCTCGACACCGCCTGTTCCGTTTCTGAAACTCGCGGCCTGACAAGTTCGTGGTGTCAGACTATGACAGCAATATGCTGTCGTTAACGCAAATTATCGCCGATGAACTGGCGGTTCCGGCACTCCCGCCGGTACATGCCTTCGCCGCGCACATTGCTGCGCAATATCCAAGTGCCGCGCGGGCCGTTTTGTTCTACGGTTCCTGCCTTCGAAGCGAACAGCTCGAAGGGCAGATGCTCGACTTCTACCTGATCGTGTCGGATTATGACGCAGCCTATGATCGCGCATGGCTGACCAAGTGGAACCGCCGCCTGCCGCCCAATGTCTTTCCCTTCCAATATGAGGGCCTGATGGCGAAGGTGGCGGTGCTGAGCGAAGTCGATTTCCACGATCTCAACCGGCCGACCGCATCGGCGGTGTCGGTATGGGCGCGGTTTGCGCAGCCGTCACGGCTGGTCTGGGCTGCGGACGAGGCCGCGAGAGCGATGGCAGCGCGGGCGGTTTCCGGGGCTGCGCCGACTTTGCTAAACGCTGCATTGGCCTTTACCGAGCGCGAGGTCGACGTCCTCGATCTTTGGCAAACAGGCTTCAGAATGACTTACGACGCCGAGCTGCGCGCCGAGCGCAATGACCGACCTGCCTCAGTTGTCGAATTCGATCCCGAGCGATACGAACGCTTCGGTCAGTCGGCGCTGCAACACACGCCGATTGCCAATGAAATGCGCGGTGGGAAAGTCCATATCCTGCCCGACCCCCAAGGCCGGATCACGCAGGAACGAGACCGCTGGCCAGCCCTGCGCCGCAACGGCAAACTGCTTACGGTCGCGCGGCTGGCGAAGGCAGCCTTCACATATGCAGGCGGCATCGACTATCTGGCGTGGAAGATAAACCGCCATGCGGGGACGCAGATCGAAATAAAACCATGGCAGCGCAGGTGGCCGCTGGTGGCAGCGTTGTTTCTGGTGCCGAAATTGTTGGTAAAGGGGGCGGTGCGCTAGGCGCGCGGCAGCGGTTTCACGCTTATCATAATCCACGCAAACAAACCCGCCAGAGTAGCAGGTACCCATAGGCTGTAGACCTCGAATGCCGCGAAAAGCAAAGTGCCGATTATTGCGCCGCCAATTAACCCGGCCCACAAAAACAGATATGGCAACCATGCGGTACGTGCGCCACCGCGCAGCATAGTGGCCAGTCCCTGCCCGATTTTCACCAATGCCCCCGTCATATAGGTGAGCCCGAACGAAACCGAGCCCTCTCGCTCATACAATGTGTTTTCGGCCCCCATACAGAAGGCCGCTAGACAAATTGCGGCAAGCAGCCATCCGAAATCCGCCAGTATCGGTGCAGCAAACAACAAAAGCGAAATTCCAGCCAATATCATCGCCTGCCGTTTGCTTGTTGCTAACTCTGTCCCGTTTCCAACGAGCGAGCCCCAAATCACACCGCCGACGAAGCTGATGATCAATGCTGCAACCATGGCCACATAAGGCGCGCGTTCGGCTAGCCCGATGCTTAGCCGGGTGGAATTTCCGCTCATGAACGAAAGGAAAAACCCGCCGCTTGCCAGAAAACCGATTGCATCGACCATCCCCGCCATCGCGGCAAACCCCGTCGCCATTATGCGTTCGCGGCGATCGAGCCTGGTCATTTCAAAACAGAGATGGTCAAATAATCCCCACGGCCTTGCCCGCGCGTTCAAAGCGGTCGAGAATATCTGCGACCTGCTCGCTGGTATGCTCCGCGCACAGCGAGCAACGCAACAAGGTCATGCCAGCGGGAGTCGCAGGGGGGCGCGCCAAATTGACGTACAGGCCGTTCTCGAGCAAAGCCTGCCACATCATCGCGCCCTTTTCGAGGTCGGGCATGATCACCGCGATGATTGCGCTTTGCGCCTCCGGCGTTCCAAGATGAAACCCGAGGTCGCGCAAGCCTTTATGCAGAGTCTTCGAATTCTCCCACAAATGCGCGCGCTTGTTGCCGTTATGCATCAGCTTGCGGATCGACGCTGCGCTCGATGCCATTACGCTTGGCGGCAACGCAGCAGTGAAAACATAAGGGCGGCAGACAAGGCGCAGGATTTCAAACTTCGGATGGTTCGACACGCAGAATCCGCCAACGGTGCCGACGGACTTCGAGAAAGTGCCGATGATGAAATCGACATCGTCGAGCACACCCTGCTCCTCGGCAACGCCGCGGCCATGTTCACCGATAAAGCCCATCGAATGCGCCTCGTCGACCAGGATCATCGCTCCCGCTTCCTTCGAAACGCGGATCATTTCTTTCAATGGCGCGACATCGCCCAGCATCGAATAGACGCCTTCGAGCACCACCAACTTGCCAGCTTCCGCCGGGAGACGCTTCAGACGTTTCTCCAGCGCTTCGACGTCATTGTGGCGAAACGCGACGATTTCAGCATCGCCCATCTTGCAGCCGTCATAGATCGACGCATGGCTGTCGATGTCCAGAATGATATAGTCGCCCCTGCCTGCGATCGTGCTAATAATGCCAAGATTTGCTTGATAACCCGTCGAAAAGACCATGGCATGATCCATCGCGTAAAATTCCCTGAGCGCGTTCTCAACGTCGCGATGGTGGAAGAAGGTGCCGTTCAGGACGCGGCTGCCGGTCGTGCCGGCGCCAAAATCGTCCATCGCCTTCTTGCCTGCCTCGAGGACATCATCGTCGAAGGTCATGCCCATGTAATTATAGGTGCCCAGCAGAATCGTTTCCTTGCCATTGACGACAGCGACGGTGGGCGATTTGACCTCCTCCATGACGAGCGAGAACGGGTCTTTCTGGCCGGTGGCAAGCAGACCCTCGCGCTGGGCGATCAATGCGTCGAATTTGGAGAAGAGGTCGGTCATAATTTTTCCAAGTTTTCGTTCGTATCGAGCGTAGTAGAGAAACGTTTCGGCATTACGCGTATTCTCGGTGTCTCGACTACGCTCGACACGAACGGGTTTTGAGTTAGTCAGTCAATTTCTTCACCGCATCGACCAGCTGGCCGACATTTTCAATCTCGGCCTGAAGGTTCATGCTGATTACGATGTCGAAAGCATCTTCGACCTCAGCGACAAAGTCCATGACGGTCAGGCTGTCCCATTCGAGGTCGCCTGCAAAGGTGGTACCTTCGGTTACCTCGACGCCTTTCTTGTTGAACGGCTCGATCAGGCCTTTCATCCGGTCGTACATTTCACTGCGGTCGGTCATGTCATTTCCTTCAAGTTTGCGGCGCTATGGCAAGCGAATGAGGCGGCAATTGGGCGATATCAAGCAACTTGCCGCGCAAAAACAAAGCTGCCATGCTGCCGCTATCACCAACATTTTCGGGAGGGGAAAATGAGTGACGTAAAGAAATGGCCTGGCGAGGCCATTTACATGGTCCGCACCATGCAGCAGCACCATGTGCAGCTGAGCATCATGGCGGACCAGAAGGCCAACATGCTGATCGGCGCGACCTTCGTGGTCCTTACCCTCGCCATTGGGCAAAGCAGGAGCAGCAGTTTCTCGCTGCCTTTATTGATATTGGCAGTATCTGCATTTATGTCCGCCGGCCTGGCGACGATGGCGGTAATGCCCGCAACCGTTCCGAAACCCTCAAGAGGCAGCAACTGGCTGTTTTTCGGGACATTCGCTCAGGCAGATGAAGACGAATTTCAGCACGAGATCATGGCGACCCTCCACGCACCGGAAGATGTTTTCAAGGCTATGCTACATGACATCTATCAGATGGGTTGCGTCCTGCGGACGAAGAAGTATCGCTTTCTGGGCTGGGCCTATCGGGCGTTTCTGTTTGGCTTGGTCACCACGTTCGCGACCTTCGTCTATGAAAGATTTGCAGGGCCGATATTATAGCCAGCCCTGCGCCCTATACCATCGCACGGTGTCCTTCAGCCCCTGCCGCGTGGCAATTTGCGGCGTCCAGAGCGCGGGCGGAGGTGCGGCAGCCCGGTCGACGGTCCAGTCGGGGTGCGATAAGTAGCTGGCCCGGTCGGGAGTCAATTTCGCCTTGCGACCACGGAAAAGCGTGTCAGCCTGCGCGGCCAGCTTTAGCAGAAATCTTGGCGCGTGGAGCGTTGTCACCCGTCGCTCCATGGCCCAGCCGATAGCTCGGGCAAAAGCTTCATGAGTCCAGCCGCTATCGGCGCCGTCATCCGCCTCGAATATTTGCGCAGTCGCGTCGTCATGCGCTGGTAACAGCGCAACAAGCAGCCGCGCGAGATCATCGACATGGATGAGTGATACTTTCCCCCGCGGCGGTAACAACGCCCAGCCTTTCCCGGCGAGGCGAAACATGTCGAACATCTCGGTGTCGCCGGGGCCATAGACGCCAGGCGGGCGGATGATCGTCCATTCGAGCATGCTGGTGCCCACGAGCTTTTCTGCCAATGCCTTGCTGGCACCGTACATCGACAGCTCGGGATGCTTCGCAGCGAGCGACGAGACATGAACGAACCGCCTGATACCCGCCTCTTTGGCGGCGGCCAGCATATTGGCAGTGCCGGTGGCATTGCCTGCCTCGAAACCGGCGGCGTCGGGCGCATTCACAACGCCCGCAATGTGCAGTATCGCGTCCGCGCCGTCGCACAAATTGGCAAGGCTTTCGGGCAAGTCCAGGCTGCCGCTTACCCACGTCGCCCCGGTCTTTTTGGGTTGATCACGCCGGGTCAGCGCGCGCACGTGCCACCCCGCTTCCAATAGCCGGTCGAGCGCTACCCGCCCGACAAACCCTGTCGCCCCCGTCAGCGCAACTGTCTTCAAAGCAGCACCAACTGGTCGCGATGGACGAGCACCGAGCGCGGGACGGTGCCGAGAATGGCCTCGAGTTCACTCGACCGATACCCGCAAATCCGCGCGGCATCGACGGCATCATATTCGGAAAGCCCCCGCGCCATCGCCACGCCATCATCGGCGCTAATGTCGATCACATCGCCGCGCTTGAATTCGCCTTCGACCGAAAGCGCTCCCGCCGGAAGCAGGCTACTGCCTGCCAGCAATGCGCGCACCGCGCCGTCATCGACACGGATCCGGCCTTTGACCGTCAAGCGCCCGCCAAGCCAGCTCTTACGCGCCGACCCCCCTTCGCGCGGGGCGAAGAAGGTCGATGGCGCGCCTGTTTCGAGCGCTGCCAGCGGATGCTCGCGCAGGCCCGAGCAAATGGTCAGCCCGATACCGGCACGGGTAGCGATATCTGCCGCGTCGAGCTTGGACGCCATGCCGCCCGAACCCATGCCCGACGACGACCCTTCGGCCACCATGATCCGCACACGACCATCGATCTTTTCGACAAGTGGGAGCAGAGCTGCATCCGGATGGTGGGGCGGGCGATCGTACAGGCCATCGACGTCGGATAGCAGGATTACGCCCGAAGCCCCCGCCGCCTGCGCCACGCGCGCTGCCAGCCGGTCATTGTCGCCGAAACGGATTTCCTCGGTCGCGACGCTGTCATTCTCGTTGATCACCGGCACTGCACCCGCGCCGAGCAAGCGGTCGAGCGTCGCCGCAATGTTGAGATACCGCCGCCGGTCCTCTAGATCGTCGAGCGTCACCAGCATTTGCGCTGCCGCCAGCGATTGCGCTCCCAGCAACTCTGCCCAGACGCCCGATAACATAATCTGCCCAACCGAAGCCGCGGCCTGCGCGTCTGCCAGACTGGCACGTCCGCCCTTGTCGAACCCCATCCGCCGCGCACCCAGCGCAATCGCGCCGGAGGTAACGACGATGATCCTTTGTCCAGCCTGATGGCGTTTACTGATGTCCGCCACCAGGGTTTCCAGCCATTCGCGCCGCACACCGCCGTCAGGCTGCACCAGCAGCGACGAGCCAACCTTGACCACCAGGAGCGGGTAGGTTGAGGGGAGGAATGCGGCCTTTTCAGTCATAAAAATCCTCCCCGGCACGGGGAGGCGGCGCGCCGTTGCGAAGCGAAGGCGTGACGGAGGGGGCCCTCGTTTCACCAAAGCGCGTGTCTGCGAGCCCCCTCCACCACGCTTTGCGCGGTCCCCTTCCCCGTTCGGGGGAGGATTTAAGTAGAATTAAATAGGAGACCATGTCCCATCCTCGGTGATGCCGTCGGCTTTTGAGCCTTCGAGGCCGCTTTTGGCAGGCAAGGCTTCCAATATCCGGTCTAGCACGAGATCAACTCCCTGCCCCGTCGCACCGGAAATCGCGATGACATCCTTTGCCCCTGCCTCCTGCAGTTGCTGCGCAATGTCCTCCATCAATTCGGGATCGAGCAAGTCGCCCTTGTTGAGGGCCACAATCTGCGGTTTGTCTTCAAGTCCAGCGCCATATTCGGCAAGCTCTTCGCACACGACATTCCACGCTTCGACCGGATCGTCCTGCGTTGCATCGATCAAGTGAATTAATATCTGGCAGCGTTCGATATGCCCCAGAAAACGGTCGCCAATGCCGACGCCGTCGGCCGCGCCGGCAATCAAGCCCGGAATATCGGCGAGCACAAATTCGCGGCTCTTATGTTCGACGACGCCAAGTTGTGGCCGCGTGGTGGTAAAAGGATAAGCCCCGACCTTGGCCTTGGTATTCGATACCTGGTTGATGAATGTCGACTTGCCCGCATTGGGCATACCGACCAACCCCGCATCCGCGAGCAATTTCAGCCGCAACCAGACATACATTTCCTCGCCGGGCCAGCCCGGGCCGTGTTGGCGCGGGGCCCGGTTGGTCGAGCTTTTGTAGGACGCATTGCCGCGCCCGCCGTCCCCGCCGCGCAGGAACACAACGCGCTGGCCGACCTCGGTCAGATCAAGGAGCAGGCTGCGCTCTTCATCATCAGCGAGCACCTGCGTTCCGACCGGAACTTGAATTACCAGATCGTCGCCATAAGCTCCGTGTCGATCGCGCCCCATGCCCTGGATACCGCGCATGGCTTTGAAATGTTGGGCATAGCGGAAATCGATCAGCGTATTGAGACCCGCCACCGCTTCGAAAATGACATCCCCACCCTTGCCGCCATTGCCGCCATCGGGGCCGCCATATTGGACATATTTTTCGCGCCGGAAGCTGACCGCCCCCGGCCCGCCCGCGCCGGAGCGAATAAAGATTTTTGCTTGATCCAGAAAATGCATGGCCGCGCCTTAGTCCAGGACGCCTGCCATTGCCATAGCATCGTGCAATTCAGTCGCAGCGCGGCGGCAGTCCGGGTACGGCAAAAAGAAGGCTTAACGGGTCGCCGATTTTGGCGTAGGCTTGCCCGGTCAAAGCAGAATATCGGTCGCACGATTTTTTGACGCCCGGACTATCCCTGTCCGGAACGCGTTAAACGGGAGGGCATATGCGAGCGGGTAGGTTTCTTCTTCTGTCATTATTGGTCGGCAATCTCTGTTCGGCACCGCTTCTCGCTCAGGCATATCGCCCTTCGCTAATGGACAGTTTTCCGATCGGGTCAGGCGGTGCGCTGTGTCAGGCGCAGAACAGGTCGACCGACCCCGCAATCGACGGAATTTTCGACCGGGCTTGGACGCTGGTGTGCCGTGATGCAGCGAAACCCATCGGTCAGGTTTTTGCTTTGCGCGGCGATATGGCAGAAGTCGAAGCACGGCTGGCACGTTCGCGCGGTGTCGGAACTACATGCGCAGATTGGGTTGCAGTGGGAGTGGCGGGACTCGCAAACGCCGCGCGCGCCAGCTGCCTCGATGGATATACGCTTTACCGTCATCAGGCCGGCAAGGTCACTTATTTCGCCCAAGGCCTTAGCGCGTATGACAATGCGCTCCTGCTGGGATTGCGAACCGTTGCAACCGACCGCTTGATCGCGGAAAAGCTGGAGATTGCGACAACCGGTAGCGGCGATGCAGCGGCGTTTGCGCGCGCGCAGGCGGAGACTTTGGATCCAGCGGTCGCACTCGCCGAGGGCTATCGCCGCAATAACAGCGGGAATTTTGTCGAAGCAGCGCAGTTTTTCGATGGCCTTCAGCAACAGGCGCAAGCCAGCACCAACATTAATGCCCGCGAAAGCGAAACGCGACGGCTGCAGCGGCTACACGAATATGGCATCAACCGTGCCCTCCAGCTATCCAATCTGGCCGAATTCGAACAGGCTGACGCGCTCTTTTCGCAGGCCTCCGACATCCCGCTCAACGACCGCGTTCAAGTCCGGTTACGCCGTAATTTCGAGGCGATGCATTTGTTGAACCAGCAGCGTCTTGTCGACGCGCTTGCCGTGCTCGACAGGCCTGTATTGGGTCGCGAGGAGACCAACCTTGCCGATGCGGGCGCTGTGGTGATCAGCGAGCAAACGGCTGCCGAAGTCAATGGCAGCAACGTCAGTCTCGGCGTCCGGCAGGAGACTGCGCTGACCCCCGACGAGCGCGCGGCAATTATCGATGCGCAGGCGCTGCAATTGCGCGGCACGATCCAGCGGCTGCAAGGCAATTCCGATGGCGGCTATGCGAGCATGAGTCGCGCTCTAGAGGATGCGGTAAAAATCCGCAACGGCAGGGTTGTCTCGATCGCCCGTCTGCGCGCGCAGATCATGACCGAAATGGCGCTGGCAGAAGAAGACCGGGGCAATTTTAGCAATGCACGGGCGCTGCTCGACAATGCGCATGCGTTGCTTGAGACGACCTATCCTGAAACCAGCGCCGTCAACAACGTGCGCGCTCGTCTTGCGGCGTTTCTTGTCAGGCGCGGGAGCGACGACGAGGCGCTCGGGCTTTATCGGCTGGTCATTTCCTCGGCGAACGACAACGGCGTCGGCGTTACCGGCCTGACCAACCAGTTGCAGCCTTATTTCGACCTGTTAAGTCGCCGCATCGCCTCCAACCCCGCGCTCGTCGACGATCTTTTCCTCGCATCGCAAAGCCTGATCCGCCCCGGCGCGGCCGATTCGATGGAAATATTGTCGCGCGAACTTCTGGCGGGCGGTGATGAGGCCGCGAGCCTGTTCCGGCAATCGGTAACGCTTTCGCGCGATATTGAAAGGGCGCGCATAGAACTTGCCCGGCTCACCCAGATGGCACAGCAGGATAATGCAGCTGCGCCACTTCTCGCGACGCAGCAGGCCAATCTTGCCACGCTTGCCGATCAACAGACCGCCACTCAGGCTGCACTGGGTGCCTTTCCGCAATTCCGTGCAATTTCAAAGCAAAGCCTTACGCTAGCCGATCTGCGCGCAACGTTAAGGCCGAACGAAGCCTATTACAAACTCGCCGTTGCGGGGACCGCCGTGTATGCGGTGTATGCCGATACCGCTGGGGCGACGGGTTATCGTTTGCCCATTAGCGCTGCCGATTTGGAACGAAAAGTCAGCGACCTGCGGTCCACCATCTCGGTTTGGGAAAACGGTACAGCGGTGACCTATGCCTTCGACATTGCGCTGGGGCGGCAGTTATTTGTCGACCTTTTTGCGCCGATCGACGCGCGGCTGAAGCAGGCAAGCCACCTGATTTTCGAACCCGACGGCGCAATGCTGAAACTGCCCGTCAACCTGCTGATTGCCGATCAGGCTGGCGTCGATGCCTATCTTGCACGACCCAAGGCAAGCGACGTGGACGAATTCGATTTCCGCGGTATTGCATGGCTCGGTCGGGCGATGGCGGTCAGCACGTCGATTTCTGCCCGCAGCTTTCGCGATGCGCGCGCCGCTCCGGCATCAGGGGCAGCGCGGCAATATCTGGGTTTCGGCAAGAATGCACCAGCATTTGCACAGTTGATCAAGTCCCCTGTGCGTGGCGCATCGACATTCGACAGCTTGGATTGCACCTGGCCGTTGTCGCAATGGAATAGTCCGATTGCCGATACCGAGCTGCGCATTGCTTCAGATCTGGTCGGCACTTCAAGTTCGCAAATCGTCACCGGGCGGGATTTCACCGATCAGGCGATTATCGGGCAAACCGACCTGAATGATTATCGCATCCTGCATTTCGCCACGCATGGCTTCGTCACCGCACCGCGAGTTGGTTGCCCTGCCCGGCCATCTTTGCTGACCTCGATCGGCGGTGGCGATTCCGACGGGCTTCTGTCGTTTGGCGAGATTTTCGACCTGAAGATCGATGCGGACGTCGTCATATTATCGGCATGCGACACGGCGGGCCAGGCGAGCGCCTTTGCGACGCGAGAGGCAGGGCTTGGCTCAGGCGGCGGTAGCGCGCTCGACGGTCTTGTGCGCGCATTCATCGGGGCGGGCGGCCGAAGCGTGATCGCAAGCCATTGGCCCGCACCCGACGAGTATGAGGCAACCGAGCGCCTTATCTCTGGCCTGTTCCGCTCGCGAGGCGCTTCGGTCGCCGAGGCTATGCGGAATACGCAAATCGCGCTGATGGATGACCCTAATACGTCGCACCCCTTTTACTGGTCGGGCTTTGCCATTGTCGGCGACGGCGCCCGGCCTTTATTGGCAGGAAGCTAGGCGCTGTCTTCGGCCTGTGAAACCAATGGGGCTGGTTGAGGCGTGACATTGCGTCAAAAGCTGCACCGGCTCTTTGCCGAACTCGGGCCGGCGCGGCTGATGCTGACGTTGGGGATGCTTTTCATAGCGTTGATCGCCGCGCGGTTTAGCTGGGACGTCATTCTGGTCGGTGATGCGGAGCGCGCGCTTTATGATCTGCGCGAGACCTATCTTGCACCAAAGGTCGATCAGGATTCCCGTATCGTGAAAGTCGTCTACACCGACGACACGCTGATCGATACGCAAAAGCGATCGCCATTGGACCGGGCAATGCTTGCACGTGCGCTCGCCAATCTCGACGGCATGGGCGCAAAAGCAATCGGCATCGACATACTGATCGACCAGCCGCAGGATGAAGACCCGGCATTGGTGGCAAGCCTTCGCGCGATGCGCACGCCGACGTTTCTGGCTTATGCAAATATTGAAACCAATCGCGACAACATAAGACAACGTCAGCAGGCTTTCCTGGACGAGTTCATGCAAGGCCTGGAGGGAATCAGCACCCGCCCCGCCAGCATCCGCGTCGAGACCGATATCGACAATGTGGTGCGCAGTTGGCCAATGATCCCGCCGGGCCTGCCCCCCATTCTTTCGCGCGCGATGGTGCCGGACGATAAGGGGCTTCGCGGATACACCGGCTCGATTGCGTTCCGGTTACCCAAGTTCGAAGATCGCCCGGTTTTTACCTCGCTGCCGATTGACCTGCTGGCAAACCCCGAACTCGCCCCCGCTTTTGCTGAACAGGTGGCGGGGCGCTACGTCTTGATTGGCGGCGATATTGTCGATGTCGACCAGTTCGAAACGCCCTTGAGGCTGCAAACTGCGCAATCGATGATCGGCCTTGATGTCCACGCGCATATGCTGGCGCAATTGCTCGATGGCAAGCGCCTGCCCCGGGTCTCGCAAGTCGGAATCTGGGCGGTGGCTTTTCTGGTGGTGCTGGCGGGGGGATTGACCAGCCTGATCATGGGAGGTGTCAGAACCACGCTTGCCATCTTCGTGCAGATGCTGTTCTTTGGCGGCCTGCCGTATGTACTGCACTGGCAGGGCTTCGACACGCAAAAGCTGCCCGCCTTTGGCTGGATTATCGGCTGGGGCCTGGCCTTTGCCGCCATCGGCATGGCAGCGCGAGAGGTCAGTTCGGAACAGCGCCGCTTCGCGCAATCCGCGCTAGGCAAATATCTGCCCCGCGACATCGCGAAGGAAATTCTGGACCAGCCCGACCGGCTCGCTCTGCATGGCGAAAAACGCGATATCTTTGTCGTGTTCACCGACCTTGAGGGCTTCACCGCAATGTCGCACAAGATCGAGCCTGAGATGGTTGCGACATTGCTCAACGGCTATCTCGACAAAATGTGTTCGGTGATCCTCAAATATGGCGGCACGATCGATAAATTTGTCGGCGACGCGACGGTGTCCTTTTGGGGCGCACCAATTTCGCGCCCCGACGATGGCGAGCGCGCGGCCCGCGCCGCCTATGAGCTTTGGCAGGTCGGCGAGGATTTCAGGCACGGCATTCCGGAGGGCGGGCCAAAAATCGGAAAAACGCGTGTTGGCCTGCATTACGGCGATGCCGTCATCGGCAACTTTGGCGGAGAGGGCCGGATTCAATATACCGCGCTCGGCGACAGCATGAACACCGCGTCGCGGCTGGAAAGTGCCAATAAACAGACCGGGACAGCGATCATCGCAAGCCGTGAGGCGGTGGAACGCTCCGGGCTAAATTGGTGGCGCCCGCTCGGCTCGGTGAGGCTGCGTGGGCGGGAAGAACCTGTCGAGATATTCGAGCCTTGCCCCGATGCCGCAGTCGAAGACAATCAGAGGCTGGGCGAAATCCTATCGTTGGCGAAACAGGACAGAAATACAGCTTTGCAACGGCTAGACGAATTTGTCCAATCCAAGCCCGATGACATGGCGTTACAAAAGCTGTTATACCGAATGAAGAATTTGGACCCCGGAGGATTTTATGCGTTGGATTAAGGACATTCGTCTTACTGCGCTGGCAGTTATCGGCCTGTTGGCGGTTACGCCGACTGACGGAGCGAACGCAGAACCCATTGTTATCAAATATGAAGGACCAGCCAGCCAGACATACAAACCCGGCAAAAGGCTGTCGTCCTCGTCCAAAATCAGCCTGAAATCAGGGGAAATACTTACGGTTCTGGATGAACGTGGAACGCGAATCCTGCGCGGGCCGGGCACATTCAGCGCGTCCAGCTCAGCCAACGCAGCGAACGTATCCAACACCAGCCTTGCGACGCTGGTAAGGACAAGTACCGTAAGGCGAGCGCGGACCGGAGCAGTGCGCGGCGATGCCAAGTCTGCACAAGCGGCACTCAGCCCGAATCTGTGGTATCTGGATTATGGCAAGGGCGGCCAATATTGTGTCGCCGACTTCCAGAATCTGAGACTGTGGCGCCCGGACGCGTCGGAAACCAAAATGCTGACCACCACCGACAAAGCCACCGGAAAGACGGCATCTGTCAAGCTCGGCAAGGGATCGACCACCGCACGTTGGCCGGCGGAGATTGCGCCCACCGACGGCGGCATTTATGCGCTGTCGGTGCCTGGCAAAGCCGACAATATGGTGCTCAGCCTCGTAAAAATAGACGTGACTGGCGACGAACGGATAGACGTGATGGCGGCCAAGCTGATCGAGCGCGGCTGTCAGACACAAAGCGAATTGCTGGCGGCAACTTTTGCCCAAAACGATGCCGCCAATTCTGCCGGGTGACCGCCACGTCCATTAGAGCCAAAACATTTTGTGCCTTCCGTTGGATAGCCTATAGAGGACGCGAGCATCAGTGAGGGCAATCGTCTAACGCTGCTACTTACCCTTGGGTCGCGGGGATTTTTGGAGGGAATCTTCTGAACAGAAGGTTCTAAAAATCGGGCAAACTTCGGTTTGGCCGGACGTGCCGTTTCATGGCCATCTGACGGTCATGAACGATGATGCGAGGGGGCCTGATGCTGATAAGAGGCATGTTATCGATTTCGTCCGTAATGGCGGGCGCAGTCTTCTTGGCTGCCGGTGCCTCGGCGCAGACCGCGAACGCGCCTACGCGTGACGAACTCGATATCAAGCGACTTCCAACAGGCACACCGCGCGACAGCAGACTGACCGTCGAAGGCGATATCGAACGCGCGCCCTGTCCGCTCGCCGATCCGCAATTTGCCAATATCTCTGTCAACTTTTCGGCTGTAGAATTCACCAATCTGAAGGGCCTCGATGCCGCCGCACTTGACGGCAGCTGGCGCGAATTTGCAGGGCGCAGCATTCCGGTTGCGCAGCTTTGCGAGATCCGCGATCGCGCCGCCACCATATTGCGCAACGAAGGCTATCTCGCCGCCGTCCAGGTCGTGCCGCAACGGATAGCGCCGGGTGGAACGGTCCAGTTCGACGTCTTGATGGCAAAGCTTGTACGGCTTCAGGTCCGCGGCGACGCTGGCCCGTCGGAACGCAAGATTGTGCAATTTCTGGAGCCACTGACCGGTCAGGAGGTGTTCAACGCCAAACAGGCAGAGCGCGCCATGCTGCTGGCGCGCGACCTTCCGGGCTATGACGTGCGGCTGACGTTGCGTCCGGCAGGCGCTGTACCGGGCGAAGTGATCGGCGAAGTGGCGATCACTCACCAGCGTTTCGAAGTCGAGGCCAATGTCCAGAATCTTGGGTCGCCCGACACCGGCAGGTTTGGCGGCTTTATCGGGGCGAGACTGAACGGACTGACGGGATTGGGCGATCAGACGACGTTCAGCATCTACAACACGTTCGATTTTAGCGAGCAGACGATCTTGCAGGGTGGGCACAGCTTCCTGATTGGCGGCGAGGGCTTGCGTCTTTCGGGTGACCTTACTTATGCATGGACATCGCCTGAACTGAACCCGCCTGCGCCGATCAAATCCGAAACTTTGGTCGCGACCCTGAACCTGAGCTATCCGGTAATCCGGTTGCAGAGCCGGAATCTGCTGGCTTCGGTCGGTCTCGATCTGATCGACCAGGACATCCGCTTCGGCGCAGTTCCCCTTACCGCCGACAAGTTGCGCATCCTGTATGCCCGCGCGGATTTCGACCAGACGGACCCCGCCAGTCTCACCAGCCAAAGGGGATATTCAACCGTCGAGCCGCGCTGGCGTTATGGCGGCAATGTCGAGTTGCGACAGGGCCTTTCCGTGCTGGGAAGTAGCCGTAGCTGCGGCGCGGGTTTCGTCAATTGCCTGCCACCGTTCACGCCGCTCAGCCGCATTGAGGCAGACCCGACGGCCTTTGTAGCGCGCGCGCAAACCTACGCTGAATTTCGCCCCGTGCCCAACATCACGCTCGCGTGGGAAGTACGCGGGCAATATGCTGCAAAGCCATTGAGTTCGTTCGAGGAGTTTTCAGCGGGCAATTATACGATTGGCCGAGGCTATGACGCCGGCACCTTGCTTGGCGACAGCGGTATCGGGACGCGAAGCGAACTGCGCCTGTTCAAGCTGCAACCCAAATCCCGCAGTCATTTTGCCATACAGCCTTTTGCCTTTTTCGATGCCTCGCGCGTCTGGAACGAAGACCGCCTTGCGCCGCCTTATGTGGCAGGCCGCAGGGATTTGTATTCGGCCGGGGGGGGCTTCAACGTGGCTTGGGGCGACAAGGCAAGGCTCAGCCTGTATGGTGCTGCACCGCTCAAGACTACAGGCCTGCTGACCCGCAAAGGCGACGTCCGCCTGCTGATGACCCTAACCGCCAAACTCGTGCCCTGGAGCCGCTGATGACCGATCCTGCTGCATCCCGCCCACGCCGCGCCAATCGCCATCTGCTTTTGGACGCAGCGACGCTGGCAATAGCGGCTGCGCTGCCGCAGATGGCATCGGCGCAGTCGTTTCAGGGGTCAGCATCGGTTGAGCTGGGCGGCGCGACGGTCACCACCTCGCCAAACAACACCACAGTCAACATCAACGCCCCCGTTACCGTTATCAATTGGCAGCCCACCGATACATCCGGCACCGGAGAGATCGCCTTTCAGCCAGTTGGGTCGACGGCGCTGTTCCAGTCGATTAATTTCGCCGACTTTGCGGTGTTGAACCGGATTTTGCCCGTGGACGCGACTGGCACACCGGTGATCACCCGACCGATCCGTTTTGACGGAACGGTGAATTCGCAGTTCGGTGCCGGCAGCGCGGTAACGGCGGGCAGCGTCTGGTTCTACACCCCCGGCGGCATCGTTCTGGGTTCGAGCGCGGCCTTTAACGTCGGCAGCCTAGTCCTATCGACCAGCACTATCGCGAGCTCCAACGTTTTTGTCGGCGATAGCGGGACGATCAACTTCACCGGCACACCCAATGTCAACTCGGCGATCCGGATCGAAAATGGCGCAGCTGTCAACGCGCTGCTGAACGGCTCCAGCTATATCGCCATGGTTGCGCCGCGTATCGAGCAGAACGGGACCGTGCAGGTCGATGGATCGGTCGCCTATGTTGGCGCAGAGACCGCCGACATAACGATGGACGGCGGCACCGGCCTGTTCGACATCAGCGTGTCGACGGGGACGAGCGATGCTAATGGCGTCGTCCACGGCGAACTGGGCACAACCACTGGTCCGGCCAGCGCCGGTGCAGGCGATCCGCAACGCATCTATATGATGGCGATACCCAAGAACACCGCGATCAGCATGCTGGTGAACGGCAATGTCGGCTACACCCCGGCGGCAAGTGCAACGGTGCAAAATGGCGAAGTGGTGCTGTCGGCAGGATACAACATCGCCAACGGAACGCCCAGCTTCGGTGAACATGCCGCCCCTGCAAATGCTATCCAGGCCAACATCAATATTGGCGAAACGACCGAGTTTTTCACGACATTCTCAAGCCGCGTTCGTGCCCGGGCATCGGGCAACCTGCTCGCCAGCCCAGGCTCGAATGGGACCGACCCCAACACGCTGACCTTCACCGGCAGCGCGATATTATGGGGCGATGTATCGTCGGTCGTTGAAGCCATCGCGGTTGAAAGCCTGGTGGTCGGCGGCGACCTTTTCATCGCGTCCGCCCGGTCGGGGCAAGGCGGGAATGCTGCCGTCCGCGCCCCCGGCGGCCTGATCTCGGTCGGCGGGAATCTGACGGTGGATGCAAGCTCGATCGGCTTTTCAGGCGCCGATGCAGGTGTTTCACTGTCCAACCTGAATGCAGGCAACGGGCGCGGCGGTTCGGCCTTGATCGATGTCGCAAACGGCAATTTGAGCGTCACTGGCACAACGGAGGTCAGCGCGAACGGCGTTGGCGGCTATGGCGTACTGACGATGGGCAACGGTTTTGGCGGCACGGCGAATGTCAGCCTGATCGGTGCAAACGCGACGGCGCTGTTTACCGGCGGGCTGGACGTTCAGGGTAATGGCTTTGGCATTACTAGCTATTTGTCCTCGCTCGGCGTCACATTGCCACCTCCGGAAATCGTCGCTGGCGGCAATGGCACGGGTGGATCAGCTATTGTGTCGATTGACAACGTCAATCAACTGACCCTGCCGACGCTTCTGATCAACGCCAATGGAACCGGCGATGAAGGCGGTGCCGCGCTTATCAATGGTGGCATTGGCGGCGGCAGTGGCGGCATCGGAACTGGCGGCACCGCGACGCTTAATCTCAACAACGAAGCTCTTGTTTTACCGGACCTGGTGGTCGAAGCATCGGGCGCGGGCGGCAACGGCGGGCGCAGCGACAACCTGAATGATGCCGCCGGAAATGGCGGAGCAGGCATTGGCGGCACTGCCAATATCCGGCTCACCGGCAGCGCAAACGCCACCCCCACGCCGGGCCTTCCCGGTGGCTTGGTGGCAATCGCCACCGGGCGCGGCGGAAACGGCGGCGATATCGTTGACGGCGGCACGCTCGACAGTGGCTCCGGTGGAGCGGGGACAGCAGGCACCGCCAGCATCGCGATACAAGATAGCTCACAGGTAACCGCCAACAGCATATTGGCGTTCGCCGACGGAACGAGCGGTCAGGTCGGCGTTGGTGGAGACAATTATGGCGGCACAGGCTTCGCCACCGGCGGCAATGCGTCGATTTTGATTAACACCAGCAGCACCGTAGACGGCGGATTCATTACGTCGTCGGCAGATGCGATCACTTACCAGGGTTCCCGAACAAGCGGCGCGACTGCGGGTAACGCATCGCTTACTTTGTCCAACGGAATCGTGACAGTCGATGGGATAATCGTCTCGGCCAACGCGCAAATTTCGGCTGAATCCGGGCAGACGGTCGGGTCGGTCAATGGAGTGGCGGCCGGTGACGGAATCGGAGGGACAGCCTCTCTCATCATAGATGGGGGAACACTGAATGCCATTGAGGGGTCCGTCACGGCGACCGGTAGAGGCAGCGGCCAGAACCCTGGAGGCGGCCCGATTACCGGAGACTTGGCCATTGCCCAATCGTTAGCGGGTGGATCGGGAGTAGGCGGCGCTGCTTCGGTCGATATATTGGGCGGCACCGCCGATTTTGCGCAGTTCCTGCTCACCGATGCTTCGGGCCGCGGCGGCAACGGATATATAACCAGCGACATCTTCACCGCTCCTCCGGCAGTTGCGGGTGCTGGCGGCGCGGGCGTCGGAGGATTCGCCTCTCTCACCATCGATAGCGGCCAGTTGACTTCGCCCGTTGTAGATCTGCGCACGAACGGCAGGGGCGGAATAGGCGGCGACTTCTGGGGCATCAACGCTGGCGATGCCGGTGCGGGCGGCAGCGGCACCGGCGGTGCGTCGAGCTTTTCCGCAGCGCAGGACATATTCTTTATCGACGCGCTAACGCTGTCATCGGTCGGTGGGGGAGGGCGCGGCGGCGTCTCTGCCGACCCGAGTATCGACGGCAGCCTGCTTGGCTATAATGACGGCGCGGCGGCGGGCGGTAACGGCGGCGAAGGACGCGGCGGATCCGCCAACATGTTCCTCGATTTCGATCCTATTCTTGCAAGCCTGATCATCGACACCAGTGGCATCGGGGGCAGTGGCAGCCTAGGTCTGACTGGCGGCGCAGGCGGTAGCGGATTTGGCGGTGTCGGCCTGTCGGGCGCACGCCTGACGCTGAACTTTGGCGACCTGACGGTCGACTCGCTGGTCATCCGGTCGGACGGAACCGGGGGCAATGGTGGAGACGGCAGCGGGGGCCTTGGCGGCAGCGGCGGTGATGGCACCGGCGGCGACGCCGCAGCGACAATCGACGGCAGCGGCGCGAACCTGTTTTCCACCGACATGACGATCGCGGCCGTCGGGCTGGGCGGCAATGGCGGCTCAAGCGCTGGCGGCGTTATCGGTTCGTCAGGCGGCGCGGCGCAGGGCGGCGCAGCGTCGTTCACTGTTGCCAACGGTGCGACGGCAGATGTGGTTGGCGTCCTCGTTACGGCGGGCGCAACCGGAGGCAATGGCGGCTCTGGCGGCACCGGCATAACGGGTGCCGTCGGCGCAACTGGCGCAGCCGGCACGACCGGAGCCAATGGCGCTACGCCAGGCGCGAATGGCGGCGTTGGCGGGACCGGCGGCAATGGCGGCACTGGCGGCGATGGCTTGATCGGGGGCGAAGGCGGTGCGGCGGGTCAGGCGACTGGCGGCAGCGCATCAATCCTGATTTCGACCGCTGGTTATCTCGCGGTAAGCACGACGATCACTGCCAATGCCGTCGGCGGTATTGGCGGCGCTGGCGGGATCGGCGGAACCGGAGGCACGGGCGGAACCGGCGGAGACGGTGGTATCGGCGGAACCGGCGCGAACGGGCTCGATAACTTCTCAGGTGGCGCTGGTGGCGCTGGTGGCGACGGCGGACAGGGTGGCACCGGCGGTACGGGCGGCGACGGTGGTGTTGGCGGTGACGGCGGCAATGGCGTCCAGGGTGGTTTTGCCCTCGGCGGCACGGCCAGCTTCACATCGGAAGGCGCAACAGCGGATGCCGGAGCTTTACTCATTCAGTCGAACGGCGTGGGCGGTGCTGGCGGCGACGGCGGAGCGCCCGGCGTCGGCGGGCGCGACGGCATTGTCGGCGCTGGGGGCGCTGGCGGGGCTGGTGGAGCGGGTGGTTTCGGCCTGTCCGCGATAGGTCCAGCCGGGTCCAGCGGCCCAGACGGCGCCTTTGGTGGAAACGGCGCTAATGGCGGCGACGGCCTCTTTTTTGGCTCTTTCGCGGCAGGATCTATCGGCAGCGGCGGTATTTCGGCGCTGACCGTCGGGCCTGATTTCCTCGGCACCTTCGGCGGATTCGTTGCCGGCAGCGCTGTCTTTGCCAGTTCGGGTTTCAGCGACACGTTTATCCCTGATGGTTTCGCCGGTCGCATTGAAATCAATAATCTGAACGGCAATCCTGCGGGCGGGGCCATACAGCTTGGAACACTGGATGCGTCCGCGTTCGGCCAATCCACTGGGGCCGTCGGTCAGGGTATTTTCCTGCAGATGAACGAAGCCGATATCTCGGTCACGGACTTCGCGCAGTTGACGACCGACGAGCGCATCGTTGTCAGCGCAACCGGTCAAGGGCAGTTTATCGCAGGCGGATCGTTGTCGGGCAGCGCTGGCACCGACATAATAATCACGCATGTCGCACAGCCGGGGCTGGTCGACACTGTCCGGGGCGATGGCGTTTCGCTGTTCGCAGTCCAGAATGTCGATGCACAAGCGGGCAGCATCATCCGCAGCGCCACCACTGCCGATATTGTTGCCGATTTCGGCTTTGCCAATGTCGACCAGCTTTTCGCCGTCACCGGCGCCAGCATTGGGGCAGCGCTCGATGCAAGCCTGAGAAACGCGAGCGTCAGTAACGGTTCGCTCAACCTGCGCGCCGGTTTCCGCTCCGGCGATCCGTTCGACTTCTATCAGTTGGCGACCGCCAATGTGACAGGCGCGGTGACCGCCAGCGACAGCGTGAACATCTTTTCCGGCGGCGATGTCGTGGTCAGCGGTGGCGCAGATATCCGCAGCGGCAATGCTGTGACGCTAAACTCGGGCGACGATATCATCATCCGCAATTCGACGATTAATTCGGCACAAAATGTCACGAGCAGCGGTGAAATCCAGCTGAATGTGGGCGCAATTACGCCGATAGATGCACTGCCCGGAGAAACCCGGTCGCTGGTTGTCGCCAGCAGCACGCTTTCGTCCCCCGGCTATGGGCTTGTCCTGGCCGCCGACGCAATCGACGCAACCACCGGCATTTTCAACGGCCAAAGCCTGACTGCGACCGTCAACAACGCGCCGCCGGTCGGTGTTGCAGGAGGCAATGACGGTGGGTTGCTCTCGGCGAATTGTGTGCAGGGTAATATCTGCCTTGGAGCAGTCACTGCACCAACGCAGGTTCAGGTTGGACCAGTCACCGGCACGGTCGGCCTCGCCAATCGCGTCACAATGGCTGGCTCGCTCGCCTCGAACAACATCGCGATCCGAGCCCGTGATGCTGTGACCTTTACCGGGCCGTTAACCGCCGCAGCGACCAACAACCTTTTTGTATCGGTATTGAACGGACCGATCGACCTGACCGGCGCAGCCAATCTGAGCGGCGGGAATTCGCTTAATCTTTACGCTGGCGCGGGTGCGATCACCGGGCCAAACGCCGCTTTGGTCTCGGGCGGCGATATCGGGCTGTTTGCCAATGGCGGCATGACGCTTGCGTCGATTGATACAGCAGGCATTCTCAACACCATCGCGAACGACGGAAGCGTAACAAACGCGGGCGTTCTGGTGACACCTGGCAATGTTACGGTCGGCGGCATGCTGGCGGTGCGGGGCGGCGTCGCCAATATCAACTCAGGCGGTGCCATTACCACAGGAAGCTTCCTGACCACTGCCGGCAATGATGTTCTGCTGACCTCGGTCGGGGCGCAGTCGCTAGGGGACGTTACCACGGGTCGCGACCTGATCGTCAACGCATCCTCATTGGCTGCGAGTTCGGTGACCGCCTCCCGCAATGTCACTGCAGCGGTCACAGGCAGCGCGGCGCTCGGCAACACCAGCGCCGACCTGATCACGCTGCGCGCCGGGCAGGATGCCACATTTACCGGGACAGCAACCACCGCCACGGCAATCGACGTGGCTGCGAACGGTCAGGCGGCGTTCAACGGTGCGGCAAGCGCGCCCAACATCACGGTCCGATCGGGCAACATACTGATCGGCGCAGGCGGACGCCTCGGCACCATCGGCACAACGCAAAATGTCGTGCTAACCAACAGCGCGGGCGGACAGATGACCATCGGCGGCAGCGGGGTGGGCGCAGGCTATAGCCTGTCGGACGCCGAAATCGCTCGCATTTTCGGCAACAATATCGACGTCAGCTGGACCAGCAACCTCGCTACGACGGGCGCGCCGGTCGCCCCTCCAGCTGGCGGATTTGCGCAACCGAGCATCACTGTCGGCTCCCTCACTTTGTCCAGCCGCGCCGGAAATGCAGCTGGCAATCTTGCGGCGAACGGTTCGCTCTCCATCCGGACGCCGGGCGCGATGCAGGTCAATGGAGCAGTCGCGCTAAATGGCGCTGGCGCTGGAAACAGCATCACTCTGTTTGCGGACCAGTCATTGCAAATCATTGCAGGCCAAGGGTCGTTAGCAATTCGCGGCAGCGCGAATGCGCTGGCTGGAACGATCAACCTCAACTCTGCAAATATCATCGCTGCATCGGCCCCGGCAATTACTGACATTGCGAGCCTTGCAACGCCTGCGGCGATCGACACGCGGCTCGGCTTGAATGACGGCTTTGTCAGCGATAGCGGTTTGCTCAGCGCTGACGTCGTCAATCTTAATGGCGGCGACCGGGTGTTGGTGCAAAATAGTGGCGCAACCACGCTCTTCCGCAGCCGCCGCGGGATCAGCGCCAATGCCATCAATGTCAGCGTTGCCAACCCCAACGGCCTGATCGTGATCAACGGTCAGATCAGCTCGGCCACGGGCTTCAGCACCGGACTTGAAGCGATACCATTGCTCAGCATCAACGGCACACTTAGCCAGACCGCCACCGGCTTCGACCCGCTGTCGACGATGAACGGCTGCCAGATCACCGGGATTACTGCCTGTCGTCAACAGGAAAATCCGGTTTCCGTCACCGAGGACGACATCAACCAGCCGCTCGACCCCGATCAGGCGGGCGACAGCGAGTTCCCGACGGCGTTGATCGAACTCAAGGATCCCGAGACATTCGGCTACCCCCCACTAATCGACGAGCCGGTGACCGGATCAGGTAACGACGATCTGTGGCCCGCCAGCTGCAATGTCGATCAAGAGAACTGCCCCTCCCCCACCAACCAGCAACCGTAAAGGCGACCCATGACCCAGAAAGCATCAGACCTGTTCATTGCATGCCTTGAAGAAGAAGGGGTTGAGTATATTTTCGGTGTTCCTGGTGAGGAAAATCTCGATTTTCTCGACAGCCTTTCGCGGTCGACAAAAATCAAGCTCATCCTCACGCGGCATGAACAAGGCGCTGGCTTCATGGCCGCGACCTATGGCCGCCATACCGGCAAGACCGGCGTTTGCATCGCCACTTTAGGGCCGGGAGCGACCAATCTGGTGACGGCGGCTGCCTATGCCACGCTTGGCGGAATGCCGATCATGATGATCACCGGGCAAAAGCCGATCAAGAAGTCGAAGCAGGGCCGCTTCCAGATTCTCGACGTGGTCGCGATGATGGGGCCGATTACCAAATATACCCACCAGATGGCCTCTTCAGACAATATACCGAGCCGCGTACGCGAAGCCTTCCGTTTAGCCGAAGAAGAAAAACCGGGCGCGGTGCATATCGAATTGCCCGAGGATATTGCCGACGAGCATACCGACGCCCTGCCACTGAAGCGCAGCATCTCGCGCCGCCCGAACGCCGATGGCAAATCGGTGCGCGCCGCCGTCGAGGCGCTGGAAAAGGCCAGGTCGCCGATTTTGGTCGTCGGTGCAGGGGCGAACCGGACGATGACTAGCCGGATGTTGCTGCAATTTGTCGAAAAGACCGGCATCCCCTTCCTGACAACGCAATTGGGCAAGGGCGTGATCGATGAACGCCACCCGAAATTCCTCGGTTGCGCCGCGCTGTCGGCGGGCGATTTCGTCCATCGCGCAGTCGAGGCATCGGATTGCATCGTCAATATCGGTCACGACGTCATCGAAAAACCACCCTTCTTCATGCGAAGGGGCGGCGCGACTGTCATCCATGTCTCAAGCAAGACCGCCGAGGTCGACCCCGTCTATTTTCCGCATATCGAGGTGATCGGCGATATCGCCAACGCGATCTGGCAGATGAAGGAAGATATCGTCCCGAGCGGTAGCTGGAATTGTGGGCATATGCTCGATTACCGCAAGGCGGAGGTCGAACATACCGCAACCCTGTCCGACAACGCCCGTTTCCCGATCTTCCCGCCGCATCTGGTGAAGCAGGTGCGCGACGCGATGCCCGATGACGGGATCATCTGCCTTGACAATGGCGTCTATAAAATCTGGTTCGCGCGCGGCTATGCGGCGCACCGACCGAACACCGTGCTGCTCGACAATGCGCTGGCGACGATGGGCGCTGGCCTGCCGTCGGCGATGATGTCGGCAATGGTCTATCCAGACCGCAAGGTGATGGCGATTTGCGGCGACGGCGGGTTCATGATGAACAGTCAGGAGATGGAAACCGCCGTCCGGCTTGGGCTCAACATCACGGTGCTGATCCTGCGCGACGACGCCTATGGCATGATCCGCTGGAAACAGGCCAATATGGGCTTTGCCGATTTCGGGCTGACCTATGGCAACCCCGATTTCGTCAAATATGCCGAAAGCTACGGCGCAAACGGCCACCGGGCGGAGAGCGCGGCGCATTTGAAAGAGCTGCTGGCGCACTGTCTGGCGACGCCTGGCGTGCATCTGATCGATTGTCCGGTGGACTATTCGGAAAATGACCATATCCTCAACCGCGAGATCAAGGAACTGAGCGCCGCGTTATGAGCATGTTGAAGGAAGTTTATCCCCTTTACCTGAATAACAAGGCGGAGCAGCCGAACAGCGATTTGGCCGTGACCGACAAATTCACCGGCGAGGTCGCGTTTCGCGTCGCGCTGGCTGACAGTGCGACCATCGATGCGGGAATTGCAGGCGCAGTTGCGGCGGCTGAGCCGATGGCGGCACTGGCCAGCTATGAGCGGCAGAATGTGCTGATGCATTGCGTTTCGCGGTTCAAAGAGCGATCCGAGGAATTGGCCTACGCGCTCTGCGTCGAGGCGGGCAAGCCGATCAAGGACAGCGAGGGCGAGGTGTCGCGCCTGATCGACACTTTCCGCATCGCCGCCGAGGAATCAGTGCGGATGACCGGCGAAGTCCAGCCGCTCGACATCTCGCCCCGCGCCAAAGGCTATCAGGGCATGTGGAAGCGGGTGCCCATCGGCCCGTGCAGTTTCATTTCGCCGTTCAATTTTCCGTTGAACCTTGCTGCGCACAAGATCGCGCCCGCTATCGCCGTCGGCTGCCCCTTCGTGATGAAGCCCGCCAGCCGGACGCCGCTTGGCGCAATCATCATGGGCGAGATACTGGCCGAGACCGATCTGCCCAAGGGTGCCTTTTCGATCCTGCCCACCAGCCGCGACGGGGCGGATCTGTTTACCGAAGACGACCGGCTCAAATTGCTGTCCTTCACCGGCTCTCCTGACGTCGGCTGGGCATTGAAGGCGAAAGCGGGCAAGAAGAAGGTCGTGCTCGAACTGGGCGGCAATGCGGCGGTGATTATCGATCATGACGCCGATTTGGACGACGCGCTGGAACGCGTCATTTTCGGCGCATTCTACCAGTCGGGACAAAGCTGCATTGGGGTGCAGCGGATCATCATTCACGATTCGGTGTACGACCGGTTCCGCGACATGCTTGTCGCGAAAACGCAAACGTTGGTCGCTGGTAACCCGCACGAACGCGACACCTTCATCGGCCCGATGATCGACGTCAAGGAAGCCACCCGGCTCGATGGTTGGATTCGGGAAGCAGTGGCGGGCGGGGCAAAACTGCTCTGCGGCGGAAAACGCGAAGGGGCGATGCTGGAGGCGACCTTGCTCGAAGGCGTCGGCCGCGACTCCAAGGCCTATCGCGAAGAGGCCTTCGGCCCACTCGCCATCCTGTCGCGCTTCACCGATTTCGATGCCGCGCTCGACGAGGTCAATGACAGCAAGTTCGGGCTGCAGGCGGGCATTTTTACCCGGGATATCTTCAAGTCTCTCGACGCGTGGGACCGGCTCGATGTCGGCGGCGTCGTCATCAACGACGTCCCAAGCTATCGCGTCGACAATATGCCCTATGGCGGAGTGAAGGATTCCGGCCTCGGCCGCGAAGGCATCCGCTTTGCGATGGAGGACATGACCGAAATCCGTAACCTCGTCATTCGCCGGAGGAAATAGCGGACAAAACAAGCATTCGGGGTCGCGCCAGATGATGCAACAGGAGGAATATCATGGCTTCAGCCGATCATGTCGACCTGCCCACTTTCATGGAGGGCGTGAAGAAGCGCAATCCGGGCCAAACCGAATTCATCCAGGCGGTGCAGGAGGTATCCGAGGATATTTTCGACTTCCTCGCCGACAAGGAACGCTATCACCGCGAACAGATACTGCGGCGCATTGCCGAACCCGACCGTATCGTATCGTTCCGTGTTTGCTGGGAAGACGACAACCACAATGTCCGGGTGCAGCGCGGCTGGCGGGTGCAGAACAACAACGCCATCGGACCCTATAAGGGCGGCATCCGCTTTCACCCGTCGGTCAACGAAAGCGTCCTGAAATTCCTCGCCTTCGAACAGACCTTCAAAAATGCGCTGACCGGCCTGCCGATGGGCGGCGGCAAGGGCGGGTCGAACTTCAACCCCAAGGGCAAGAGCGACCATGAAGTCATGCGCTTCTGCCAGTCCTTCATGACCGAACTCTACCGCCATGTCGGCGCCGATGTCGACGTGCCTGCGGGCGATATCGGTGTCGGCGGGCGCGAGATTGGCTATATGTTCGGCCAGTACAAGCGCATCACCAACCAGTTCACCGGCGTGCTGACCGGCAAGGGGCTCGAATATGGCGGCTCGCTGATCCGCACCGAAGCGACGGGTTATGGCGCAGTGTATTTCCTCGCCAATATGCTCAAGACCAGGGATCAGGATCTGGTCGGCAAGACCGCCGTGATTTCGGGGTCGGGCAATGTCGCTACCCATGCAGCGGAAAAGGCGAACATGCTGGGCGCGAAGGTCGTAACTTTGTCCGACAGCAGCGGGTTCATCCATGATCCCGCAGGCATGACGCAGGAGAAGATCGACTGGGTCAAGGCGCTGAAAAATGTCCGGCGCGGGCGGATTAGCGAATATGTCGATCAGTTTCCAGGCTCCACCTTCCACGCAGGCAAAACACCATGGGGCGTCCCCTGCGACGTCGCCCTTCCCTGCGCGACCCAAAACGAGCTGCTCGGCGATGATGCGCGCGAGCTCATCAAAAATGGCTGCATGGCGGTCAGCGAGGGCGCGAACATGCCGACCGATCTTGACGGCGTGCATGTATTCAAGGCCGCTAAAATCCTTTTCGCGCCGGGCAAGGCAGCCAATGCTGGGGGTGTCGCTGTATCGGGGCTGGAGATGAGCCAGAACTCGGCGCGCATTTCGTGGAAAGAAGATCAGCTGCAACAATTGCTGATCGACATCATGGACGGCATCCACGCCCGCTGCGTCGAATATGGGCAGGTCGGCGGCGGCCATTGCGACTATGTGCGTGGCGCAAATATCGCTGGTTTCAAGAAGGTCGCGGACGCGATGCTCGCTTATGGTGTTGTCTGAATACAACAGCGCCGCAGGAATAAAAATTGGCAGTCAAACCGCTTGAAAAATCCCGCAAACAACGGGATAGTCAAACGGACTGGAATTGGGTCGCATCCTAACCGGTTCGAGGGGAATCCATAGCCAATGGCGAAGTCTGGAAACAGACGACTATCCGTAGCCGTAACGCCCGGCGTGCTTCTGCTGCTGTGCGCTCTCGTATTGCTGACTGCAGTGCTGTTTCCGATACTTTCGCCGGTGCGCGCTTCGGGCAGCGCGAGCGGTACTCACTTGGGCGTCGCATCATGTGCGGGTTCGACCTGTCATGGCCGATTGGAAGCCGATGGCGCGGTCGTAAGACAGGACGAAATCCTGCGCTGGCAAGAGCCGTCGTCACCCGCAGGCAAGCATAGTCAGGCTTATGCCGTCCTGCTTGGTAAACGCAGTGCGCAGATTGCACGTAACCTCGGCATTGGCTCAGCCGCCTCAGCGTCGATGTGCCTTGGCTGCCATGTCGACCCGGCCGCATCGCGCGGCAACCGGTTCCAGCTTGCCGACGGTGTGGGCTGCGAGGCGTGCCATGGCGGCGCAACGAACTGGATCGCCAGCCATTATGCGGTCGGGGCCAGTCATGCCGGTAATGTCGCGCGCGGGATGATCGCGCTGGAAAATCCGAAGGTGCGCGCCAATGTCTGCCTCGATTGCCATTTCGGCAGCGCGGCGCAGGGGCAGTTTGTGAACCACCGCATCATGGCCGCAGGGCACCCGCGCATCGCCTTCGAACTTGACCTGTTTTCGTCGCTCCAGCAGCATCATGACGAAGACGCCGATTATGTGGCGCGCAAACGGCGCAGCGACAATGTCCAGCTTTGGGCGGTGGGACAGGCGCTGGCGCTGAAGCGTTCGCTCGATCTCTACACCAACCCCAATCGTGGCACCGAAGGCGTGTTCCCCGAATTTTACTTCTTTGACTGCCATAGCTGCCACCGCCGCATTTATGATCAGGCGGACGCGGTGAGAACCGGCGTGAACAACCCCGGTCGCCCGATCCCCGAGGGCTTCCCGCCTTACAATGACGAAAACATGATCATGCTTGCGGCCGCCGCTCGCGTGACGAACCCGGGGTCGGCAGGCGCGTTCGAAAAGGCGAGCCGCGATTTCCATGCCGCGCTCGCGGTTGACCGGACCACCGCAATAGCCGCCGCGCGACGTCTGTCGGCAGCAGCCGAGGCGCTGGCCGACAATTTCGCGGCGGGCAGTTTCGGCAGCACGCAGGCCTTTGCCATCATCGATACCATCGCTACCGACGCCATTGCCGCGCGGCTGACCGATTATGAAGGGTCGGTCCAGGCGGTGATGGCGGTCGATACGCTGCTGAGCGCGCTCGTTCGCTCGGGCAATGTGACGCAAGGCGCGGCGGCTGGCATTCGCGCCAACGTCAACCGCGCTTATGATGCGGTGCGCGATCCCAACGCATATCGACCTGCCGATTTCCGCAATTCGCTTGGCGCAGCCGCCAGCGCGGTCAGGGCATTGAGGTAGCGATGCGCAAGGACCTGACGGCCATCATTACCAGTTGCGCACTTGTCGTCGGTTCTTGTGGTGGCGGCGGAGGCGGCGGTAGTTCGCCGCCCTCACCTCCTCCACCCCCGCCACCGCCGACAGCGTCGCGGCTGTTTACCGACCCAGCCCCCGAGTCGCTCGGCATAGCCGATGTCGAGCGGGTCATTTCACTGGCGGTTGCCGAGGCGCAGGCGCGGAGCCTGCCTTCGACCATTGCGGTGGTCGACCGGGTTGGCAATGTGCTCGGCGTGTTTGTGATGAACGGCGCGAACCTGACGCTCAAAATTTCCGATGCGCCGGGCGGGTCTGCCGCCAACACCGAATTGCAGGGAACCAGCCTTCCCGCCCCCGCTGCTGTCGCTGGCGCGATCGCCAAGGCCATTTCAGGGGCCTATCTGTCGAGCAGCGGCAATGCCTTTTCCACACGCACCGCTAGCCAGATCGTCCAGCAGCATTTCCCGCCAGCGCCAACCACTGCCGGACTCGAAAGCGGGCCATTATATGGCGTGCAGTTCAGCCAACTCCCCTGCTCCGACCTCGTGCAAAGATTTGGCGCCTTCGGATCGGGCGCACTTATTGGTCCGAAGCGCTCGCCCCTTGGTCTCTCCGCCGACCCCGGTGGCTTCCCGCTGTACAAAAATGGCGTTGTCGTCGGCGGCGTCGGGATCATGGGCGACGGTGTTTACGGGTTTGACCCCAACATCCTTGATGTCGACAATGATGCTGAGGAGTTCATCGCGCTCGCCGCCACACAGGGGTTCGCCGCGCCTGAGGATATCCGTGCCGAGCGGATCAGCGTCGATGGCACCTTGCTGCGTTACTCCGATGCCACCGCCGCAGGCTTGCGCGGCGGTACACCGCAGAGCTTCGCGGCGCTGAACGGCAGCGTCGGCAATCTTGTCGCTGTTCCGGGCTATGCAAACGCGACGATTTCAGCGGGAGCGACATATGGCAGCGAGGCATCGGGCGTCCGCGCTTCGACCGCCGCCGAGTTCGCCAATCGCGACGCCTATATCCTGTCCGATGGCGCGGGCGCCAACCGCTTCCCTATCCGTGCAGGAACCGACGCGGCCTCCGTCGCGACGCCGATCAGCGCCCCAGAAGCACGGGCGCTGCTGGAGGAAGCCTTCACTGTCATGAGCCGCGCACGGGGGCAGATCCGGCGGCCCAATGACAGCCGCGCGCAGGTCAGCATCAGCCTGGTCGATACGCACGGCGCGGTGCTGGGAATTGTCCGCAGCCCCGACGCACCCATGTTCGGCACCGACGTATCGCTGCAAAAGGCCCGAACGGCGGGCTTTTTCTCGAATGCGCGCGCCGCCGCCGACCTTGCGGCGAACGCCAATCCTGATGTCGGCGCATTCCTGCGCGATGCGCGCACATTTTTCGCCAACAGCAATATCTTTACCGGGCAAACTGCGTGGACCAGTCGCGCGATCGGCAATATCTCGCGCCCCTATTTTCCCGATGGCGAGGTGGGACGGCCGCAAGGGCCTTTTTCGCGCAGCATTAGCGGTTTCAATCCCTTCTCGACCGGCTTGCAATCGGCCTTGGCCGTCGGCAACATCACCACTCATGTCGGGTTTCTTCTCGGTGCCAATCCCGACACGCCCGCGCGTTGTACGTCCACTCCCGACGTCGCGACGGGGCAGAACCGCCTGCAAAACGGCATCCAGATTTTCCCAGGTTCGGTTCCCGTCTATCGCGGCTCAACGCTGGTGGGTGCAATAGGAGTTTCGGGCGACGGTATAGATCAGGACGATATGGTCGCGTTTCTTGGCGCCAATAACGCCGGAACACGTGTGGGAGGCGTCGGCAATGCAGCGCTGGCGATCCGGTCGGACCAGATAACGGCCAGCGTCGGCGGAAATGCCGTTCGCCTGCGGTTTGTCAGCTGCCCCTTCGCGCCGTTCCTCGACACTGCGCAGCAAAATGTGTGTCAGGGGCTGTGACCATGGTCGCCGATCTGCCGCCGCCGATGCCAGTAGCTGCCGAGGTGCGGATATACGATCCTTTTGCCTCTCTCGGCGCTTTTCTGGCGATGCAGGCGCTGGAGGAAGCGGCGCAACAGCCTGTCAAACCAGAAGAGGCGGAGCGCGATCCGCTGGCCGAACCAGATAGCGGAATCATTGATGGGCGAAGGCGTCCCGGCTATCAGCCCCGCCTGCCCGACAAAGTTACGCAGGACAATCTCGGCGCGGTTCGTCCGCCCCCGCCAGAGGCCTTTCCCACAGAAGAATTCCCGATTCCCGACAGATGGCGGCTGGTCGAAACGCTGGGACTGGTCAAGGAACGCTGGTACGATCCCTATAACCAAAACACCTACAAAGGCGACCGGCCGATAAATCCGGCCAAGGTGCCGTGGTTGCCAATCAAGGGAAAAGACTGGTTCATTGTCGCCAGTGCGGTAAGCGATACGGTTATCGAGGCGCGCACTTTTCCAATTCCCGTCGGTGTGCAAACGACCGAACGACCCGGCGAGATCGACGTGTTCGGCAGGGACGGCAGCGAGGTTTATTCGCAAACCTTCATTGTCGGCGCAGCGCTCATCAAGGGGATGACGGCCTACAAGCCGCCAGACATTGAGTATCGCGTCACGCTCGCGCTCAATGCCAATTATGTCAATGTGCCCGAAAAGCGCGTCCTGTTTGTCGAACCGTCCAAGCCATCACGCCGTTTCGACCATTTCCTCGGCGTGCAGGAACTGTTCCTCGACTATCATATCCGCAACACGTCGGACCGCTATGATTTTGAATCGATCCGTGTCGGTATCCAGCCATTCCAGAGCGACTTTCGCGGATTCCTGTTCAACGACCAACAGCTCGGCATCCGCTATTTCGGCAATCGCGACAACAACCGCTGGCAGTATAATCTCGCGGCCTTCTGGCGGCTGGAAAAGGACACCAACTCGGGCCTCAACAGCGTCGTCCAGCGGCCGCGCAATGACTGGCTGTTCATTGCCAATCTGTATCGGCAGGATTTGCCGGTACCGGGGCTCACCAGCCAGATTACCGTCGTCTACAATATGAACCGCGAGCGCAACCAGGTAGAAATCGACGACAACGGCTTTCCCGTCCGGCCTGCGCTCCTTGGCACTTTGCGCGGGCGCGAATATGATGTCGCCTATCTTGGCTATAGCGCCGACGGGCGGATCGGGCGGATCAATCTGTCCGCGTCGCTCTACGCCGCCTTGGGGACGGATCGGGCCAGCTTCTTTACGGATCGCAACGCCAAAATCCGCGCCGGTTTTGCCGCGGCCGAGGCAAGCTATGATGTCGACTGGATGCGTTTTCGCGTCTCGGGGCTTTATGCCAGCGGCGACCATGACCCGTTCGATGACAAGGAAACGGGTTTCGATGCAATCTTCGAAAACCCGGTCTTTGCCGGAGCCGACACCAGCTACTGGATCAGGCAGACCATCCCCTTTGCTGGCGGTGGGCGTGCGGTCAGCGTTAACGGACGCAACGGCATATTGAATTCGCTGCGTTCGTCGAAGGAACAAGGGCAATCCAATTTCAACAATCCGGGGACGATATTGTTGGGTGCGGGCGCGGATTTCGACGTGACGCCGACGATACGACTTTCCGCCAACGCCAATCATCTGTGGTTTGAAAATACCTCCAGCCTTCGGGTTCTACGGTCCGAGGGAAGCATCCCGAAAGACATCGGCTTCGACCTGTCGACCGCCGCAATCTGGCGGCCCAAGGCGACACAGAATATCGTCTTCCGCCTGTCCGCCGCCGCGCTCCAGCCGGGCAAGGGCTTCAAAGACCTGTTCACCAACCGCCCCCGCGACAAGCAATATTATTCGCTGCTCGCCAATGTGATATTGACCTATTGATGCGCGCACCAACCGCCTCGATCAGCAATCGCATCCTGCTCCTTTTGCTGCTGCTTTTGTGCGCAATCTTTACGGCGAGGCTGGCCTACGCCGCCGACAAAGAAAAGCCGGTGGAACGCATCTATCCGGTGTTCCCGCCCGCGCCGCGTAATCAGGAAGCCGCCGACGTCGAGGCAAAATCAGCAGGCTGTTATAGCTGCCATGTCAAAACCGACGCGCCGACCATGCATTCCTCGCCTGCGGTCCAACTGGGCTGCGTCGACTGTCATGGCGGCGACCCGAAGGTGCGCGGCGATTCCAACCTGGCGCATGATGACCCCGTCTATGTGGCGGCGCGCGAAAAGGCGCATGTCCTGCCCAAATATCCCAAAAGCTGGCACTATCCGTCCTCCGCCAATCCCAAGCGCACCTACACGCTGCTGAACCGCGAAAGCCCCGAATTCATCCGCTTCACCAACCCCAGCGATTACCGCGTCGTGCGCGAATCCTGCGGTGCGTGCCATATGGAGGTTATCGAGGCGGGCGAGCGGTCGATCATGGCCTCCGGTGCGATGCTTTGGGGCGGCGCGGCCTATAATAACGGAATATTGCCCTACAAAAACTATATCGCGGGCGAGGCCTATACCCGCACCGGCGAGCCTGCAAAGATCATGTCGCCGGGTAATCCGCCCGGTACGGTAACCGAAGAGCAGAAGAAACGGGGCGCGATTGCCGCGCTTTATCCGCTGCCGATGTGGACAGTAACGCCGCCCGGCGATGTCTTCCGCGTGTTCGAGCGCGGTGGTCGCAACGTCAGCACGCAATTTGCCGAGGTCGGCCTGCCCAATCCCTCGGGCAGTATCCAGCGGCTTGAGGAACCCGGGCGGCCCGATCTCAAACAATCCAACCGAGGCCCCGCCACCGGACTGCGCGTCGCCATCCCGATCCTCAACGTTCACAAAACGCGGCTCAACGATCCCTTCATGTGGTTCATGGGCACCAACGATCAGCCGGGCGATTACCGCCATTCGGGCTGCGCCGCCTGCCATGTCGTCTATGCCAACGACCGCGAGCCCCGGCATAGCCTGATCTATTCACAATATGGCCGCGACGGGCAGACGCAGACCGTCGATCCGACGATATCGAACAAGTTGGAGCCGGACGACCATGACGACAAGGGGCATGGCGCGGTCAAGGAACCCGGCCATGACAAGGCGCCGATGAAGGAAAAAGGCCATCCGCTGCGCCATGTCTTCACACGTGCTATCCCGACCGCGCAGTGCATGAATTGCCACATGCATCAGCCCAATATCTTCCTGAACAGCTATCTTGGCTACACGATGTGGGATTATGAATCGGACGCGCCGTCGATGTGGCCGGAGAAGCAGAAATACCCGACCTCCGCCGAAAAACTGGCGGTGCTCAACCGCAATCCGGAAGCAGCGGCACCCAAGGGCAAATGGTCCGACCTCGATTTCCTGCGCAACGTCTATGACCTCAATCCGGAGCTGAAGGACACGCAGTTTGCCGACTATCACGGCCATGGCTGGAACTTTCGCGGCATCTTCAAACGCGACCGCGAGGGCAATCTGCTCGATGCCGAGGGCAAGATCGTCGCGCCCGACGACCCCGAGAAATGGCGCAAGAGCGGGGAAGGCAAGTTCGTGCCACCCGGCGTGAACCCCGGCAAGACCGTGCACCTGATGGACATCCATGCCGAAAAAGGTCTGCAATGCGCCGACTGCCATTTCGCGCAGGACAGTCACGGCAATGGCCTGATCTATACCGAGGTCGCCAATGCGGTGGAGATTGGCTGCAAGGATTGCCACGGCACCGCCGATGCCTATCCGACGTTGCTCACATCAGGACCGGCAGCGCGTCCGCAGGGCAACAACCTCACTTTGCTGCGCAACGCCGATGGCCGTCGTCGCTTCGAATGGTATTTCGAATCCGATGGCAGCCGCAAGCTCATCCAGCGCTCGATTGTCGATCCCAATCTCGAATGGGAGGTAAGCCTCGTCAAGGACAGCGTCAGCCCCGCCAGCCCGCATTTCAACGCCAAATCTGCGCGCGCCAAATTGATGAGCAAGGCAGGCAAGGACACCGGCGATTACAAATATGGGCTGGACGTGGCCAAGAACGACCGCGCGCATGGGGATGACAGCATCGCCTGCTTCACCTGTCACCTGTCGTGGACGACAAGCTGCGGCGGATGCCATTTGCCGATCGAGGCCAACTGGAAAACCAAGACCCACAAATATGAAGAGGATGAAACCCGCAACTTTGCGACCTATAATCCTCAGGTTGCGCGCGACGAAATGTTCCAGATCGGCCGCCATCAGACGACGAAGGGCAACATCATCGCGCCGGTCCGATCGACCTCGGCGCTCGTCCTGTCCTCAACCAACGTCAATCGCGAGCGCATCTATATCCAGCAGCCACCGATCAGTTCGATCGGCTTTTCAAGCCAGGCTTTCGCGCCGCATTTCCCGCACACGGTGCGCAAAACCGAAACCAAGCAGTGCACCGACTGCCACCTGTCGGCGAATGAGGACAATAACGCGATCATGGCGCAGTTGATGCTGCTCGGGACCAATTATGTGAATTTCGTCGGGCTGAACGCCTGGGTCGGTCTCGAAAACGGGTTCGAAGCGGTTCGCGTGACCGAATGGGATGAGCCGCAGGCGGTCATCGGATCTTACCTGCATCGCTATGCCTACCCCGATTATTTCAAACTGCATGTCGACCAGAATGGGCGGGAGCTGAAAAACTGGGTGCGCGGCAAGATGCTCGACAAAAAGCTGTCGGGTGAGACCGACTCCACCGAGGAATTCGCCAATATCGTGCAAGGGACGGGTAGCAAGGTAGGTTGCCTGCAACTGCGCGGCGAATATATGTTCGTGGCGCAGGGCAAGCGAGGCTTCCAGGTCTATGACGTCGCATCGATTGCCAACAAGGGATTTTCCGAACGCATCCTGTCAGGGCCGTTTTCAAGCCTTGGCCACAACACGCGGGTGAAGTCAAAGAACGCAACCTGCATGGCGCTGCCCACCAACCAGCCGATTAGCCCCTTGCGCAACACGCCCGAGATGCGAGAGGCCAATCAGGAACAGCCATTCCATCCGATCTATAATTATGCGGTCATTACCGACAGCGAAGAGGGATTGATCCTCGTCGATGTCAACACGCTGGCCGACGGCGAATTCCGCAACAATTTCCTCAAGCGCGCAGTGACCTGGAACGCGGATGGCGTCCTCGCCGGCGCGCGGCACGTGACGCTCGCTGGACATTATGCCTATGTCACCGCCGACGTCGGCCTCGTGGTGGTTGATCTCGACGATCCGCTGCAGCCGAAGACCAAGGCGGTAATCGAACTGAACGATGCCCGCGCATCAGCGATCCAGTTCCGCTATTTGTGGGTCAGCGATGCCGAGGGCGTGAAGCTGTTCGATGTGACGCGGCTGGCGGAACCGGTGGCCGTACCCTCGGGTTCGATCCCGCTGGCCAACGCCCGCAAGCTCTACATTGCGCGCACCTATCTGTACGTCGCCGGAAAACAGGACGGCCTGGTGATTGTCAACGTCACGAAACCAGCATTGCCCTCGGTCTATTTGCAAACCACTTTTGACGGTCAATTGAACGATGTCGAGGATGTGGTTGTCGCCTCGACCAATGCATCCGCATTTGCCTATGTCGCCGATGGTCGCAACGGCATGAAGGTGCTTCAGCTAACTTCGCCCTCCAGCCAGCCCAATTACTACGGCTTTTCGCCAGCGCCCAAGCCGGAGCTGATCGCTTGGGCCAAGACGCCCTCGCCTGCCTTTGCCGTGTCGAAAGGCCTCGACCGCGATCGCGGCGTCGATGAAACAGGCGAGCAGATCGCAGTGTTCGGCAGGCTCGGATCGCGCCCGTTCACGCGGGCGGAAATGGAAAAGCTGTTCCTCAACAGCCTCGGCAAGCCCTATATGGTGACCGACGACGGCGCGGTAACCGACTGGCGCCCGCCGATGAAGGCGCCGGGCCAGGCGGGACGGTAACCCGTTACTGTCTTCGTTTGAATGACCAAAAACCGTTCGTCCCGAGTAGGTGCCGAGCGTAGCGAGGTGCAGTATCGCAGGATTTGTTCCTAGCGTCTTTCCGTTTTTGATTGGATCAACTGTCCTACCCTATCCGTTCGTGTCGAGCGCAGTCGAGACACCGTGAGGGCAATCCTACTTCGGGCGCTCGCCAACCAATTGCCTGATCAGCGGCTGCAGATAACCGTCATACTTAGCCAGCATGACATGATCGCCCGCGCTGTCGAAGTGCGAAACCATTTCGCGCCCGTTCCAGAAATGCAGCGCATAGGCCGGTTGGTCGGCGATGATCATCGGCCGGTTGTCGGGTTTTTCCGGGTCGATGGGCGTCAGATCAAGCGTTACCTGCGGTGCGGTGGACGAACAGATCGACACCGCAGTTCCCTGCCACGGCACCGAGATCGAACGGTGGACATGGCCGCAGATGATGCCCTTTATATTCGGCGCGTCGGCAATGGCCTGCGCGAAATTGCTGACCCATTGCTCCTCGGGATGCGTGTTCATCCACGCAATCCCCACCTCGACCGGCGGGTGGTGCATGACGATGATCGTCGGCGTAGTGCGGTCTTCCGCCAGCCTTTCGGAAAGCCATCTCGCACGCGCTCCGCAATACGCGCCTCCGTGGCGTCCCTCTTCTAACGTATCGAGCATGACAACCCGCAATCCCGGCAGCTCCAGCACATATTGCACGAAACCGTCCGCAACCGGCACATCGGGAAACTGCGCGATAAAGTTGGCTCGAATGTCGTGATTGCCAAGGCACATATGTACTGGAAACCGGCACATGCTGAAGGCATTGGCGAGCCGCTTGTAACTCGCCGCGTCGCCATGTTCGGTGAGGTCGCCAGTGGCCAGCAGCAAGTCGGGCCGGTTCAGACCCTCGCTGAGATGTCGCAAAACCTGATCGAGCCGCTTGCGGTTGAATTCGGCCGGATTGTCCGGGTCGAAACCCAGATGGATATCGGTAACCTGTGCGATCAGCAAAGCAATGTCCCTCCCCCTAACCGGGTGCTCTTTCCGTCCTCAATATCTCGCTTATCCGCTCCCTTTTGCGCGCAGGATCGAACTTCGGCACCCACGGCGCACCGTCGTCGGCGTGGAAACTATGGCACATTGCGCAGCTCGACGGAACATCGGCGTTCGAGGCCTCACCACCATGACAAGTGCGGCATGTCTTGATACCCGGCAGCAGCAGGTCGGTGGCGGTGCCCGACTGCTTGGCGGCATGGCACGACGTGCAATTCTCGGTCTTGTGCGCGCCGTGATCGAACCAGCCCTTCATCATGTAGCGCGCGCTCTGGTGCACCTTTTGCACCTGCCAATTGTCGGACCCTGCGGGCGGCGCGAAAACGGTGTGGCAATCATAGCAGGCGCCGCCCTTTGAAAAGACCGAGCGGATTGCGCTGTCGGCACGCGCATAATTAACGCTGCCGAAATAAGCGAAATAGGGCCTGCTTTGTGCGTAATTTCCGGGACGGCGGCGTCCCTGCATTACGGGTTGCGCACGGCTGACATAAGGACCACCCGACCGATAGAAGGCGCGCAGGTCGGCGACTACCATCTTTGGATCGCCATGCCGCAGCGTGCGCACGGTATCGCCGATCCGCTCGACGCCGAGACTGTGGCACATCGAACAATTGCGTTCCATATCGACCGGCAGGAAGCGGACACCGTCGGCGGTCTTGGTGTGGCAATCCTTGCATTCCAGGCCCTGACCGAAGCCGAACTGTCCGCCCAACCGCCCTGCCATCCGGGCGACGCCGTTGGTTTTCGACAGGTGAACATTGTGCGGGAATTTAAGCCCGCCATCTTCCTTCGGCTTCAGGTCGAGCGAAATGCGCTCTTTCGTTACCGGGCTGCCAAGCGCGGTGATGACCATCGGTTTGAATTGCGGATGCGCGGTGGTGAAATCGCCTGCATTGGCTATTTTCGTATCGGTCAGGCGCGTGTCGAGGTCGCCGTGACAGCTGCTGCAGAATTTCTGCGGCGTGGGCGGCATCGCGCCGGCCCCTTCATGCTCGGTATGACATTCGACGCAGCGACCCTCTGGCCGATTGAATTGGTTGGCAACATTGCGCGAAATTTTGGCGTCCCACGCCAGCGGCGCCTTGGCCAGCGACAGCCTTTTGGGTTCGGCATGGTCATGCACCGACTTATGGCAGGCAACGCAGCTATTATCGCGCACTGCAACGAACGCCTCGGTGTGGCAGGACTGGCAATTCATATCCAGCCCGGCATGCGCCGATGACAGCGACCCGCTGCTCCACAGGCTGTCGGCGTGGAAACTGTCGGGCCGCTTCTTGACGCCCTGATATTGGTAATAGGTCTGGATCGGCCAGACCAGCAAAGCGAGCAGCACGATCAGCGACACTGCCCATGCCGTCACGCGCCTGCCGGGCAAGATGCCCTTGAGCGTGAACAGCCCGATTTCGTCCTTGTCCTGTATCGCGTCGGACAAAGCCTCGACCCGTTCGGCGCTGACAACCACGTTCGGCCCTTCTGCCGAAATGGTTAGCACATGGCTGCCAAACCGCAGCTCGGCGCCGGCGGCAGGATCGACGACCGCCTGCATCGCCTTGGCACCATCGACCTCGAAGCCGAGACCGCCGACCGCCGACACCTCCAGCCTGCCGTTCTCAAGCAGTGTCAGGCGTGCATGGCGGAGTTCGACGGCCAGGTCGGCAAGGTGAATTTCACACGATGCCTCGCGCCCCACAATAATCTCGCGTGCCTCGAACGGATACGCGCGCACGATCTCCCGGCCGTCCGACGTGCGCGATATCTGGCGGACAAGAAAGCTCATGCAACCATCACCAGTAGAAGAACACGCTAACAATATGCGCGACCAGAGCCGCGATTAGGGCAAAGGTCATTGGCACATGGACATAAAGCCATATTTCGAGAAGCGCCTTCAATTGCAAATGCTTGCGCGTCCGCGCGAGAATCGCGCGTTTGCGTCCAAGCAGCGAATCGACCTTTTCGAGCGGGTCGTCGTCGATGCTCGGCTGGCTGCCCGTGACCTGCAATATCCGTTCATGCGCCTGGCGCGTCATGCAGCCGGTGTAGCGGTTCGACAGCCGCCGGATGATGCCGCCACCGAACGGGTCCTGATCGAGCGAGGCCTGCACCAGCGCCGCGTTCTCCTGCCCCAATGGCTGCGCGGCGTCGTGCAGCTGCCGGTCGATCGACCGCAGCGAGGCGAGCATTTGCGCCTCGGTCGTCTGGTCGCGATTGGCGCTCATCACCCGCGGCAGGTTTGCATAGGCGATGATTCCCCATATGCCCGATACGATGACCAGCATCATCAAGGCATAAGCGAGCGTGTGAACATTCCAGCCTAGCTGGAACCCCGTGTGCAATGTGCCGATGACTACAAGGCTGAGGCCCAGATAGACATGCGCCGACGTCCACGCCTTCAGCGACCAATGCCCGCGCGACATCTTTCGTTTACGCACACCCAGCATGCTGAGCCACAGAATCAGCAACACGCCGACAGTGCCAAGCGTATAGCCATACCAGCTGCCGCCATTGTGCCGTGGTTGCACGTCGATCATCAGATAGCTGACCAGCGCAACGAGCGATATGCCGCCGCCGATTTTCAGCCAGCGATACCCGGCATGACGCAAAAATCCCTCATGCACCCCTTCGCTTCGCACCCGCGCAGATTGACGTTGAAGCCCCGACATTCAGTCGCCCTCGCTTTCGAGCCGCGCAACTGTCAGGAAGCGTTCGGGCGATACGCGGATGGCAGCGCCCGTCGGGCAGGCACGGACACAGGCGGGGCCGCCTTCAATCCCCGAACACATGTCGCACTTGATTGCCTTCTTCGCCTTTTCGACATGGGGGTCAGCGTTCTTGTAAGACCATTTCCTGCTTGGCTCGCCCGGCCCCGGTCCGAGACCGAGCAGCATCCAGCTTAAAAGCCCCGGTTTCTTCGGGGGCTCGGCTTCCATCCGGATAACGCCATAGGGACAATTGCGCTGGCAATTGCCGCAGCCGATGCAGGTATCGTCGATAAAAACTTCCCCATCGGGTCCGCGGTGAATGGCATTGGGCGGGCAGTCGGCCATGCAGTGCGGATGCTCGCAATGGCGGCAGGATGTAGGGACATGGAGATGCGCATAGGTCCGCCCTGCCTCGCGGTCGAGCCGCGACAGGCCCTCATGACTGTCGGCGCAGGCCTTCTCGCAATTGTCGCATCCGACGCAGAGATTTTCGTCGATCAGCAACACGTCGGTGGCCTCGCCAATGCCGTTCTCGACGAGGAAATTCGCGACGTTCGAATACATGTCGACAACGCTCGAAAAGCTGTCTTTCTTGGCTTCGACGAAGCTGTTCAAGTCCTGCCGCGACGCCATGTCGGTCTTGATCCGCGCGAGCAATTGGGGCTTGCGTTGCAGCAACGCCTTGAAAGCGGCCCCCTGCAATTTGATAACTTCGGATTTGATCGCGGCCTTCACCGTCGCAGTGCGCCGCGTGGCACCGATCAGCGCCATTTCGCCGACATAGGAACCGGCGGGCAAATAGGACAGGAACACATTCTTGCCCCCGACCTTTTTCTCGACGATCATCGACCCCTGCCGGATGACGTAGATGTCATCGCCCTCGTCGCCTTCGGAAATAACGGGCTTGCCCGCGCTCACCGTCATAATCTCATAGCTGTCGAGAATTTCGGTCAGATCATCTGATACCAGCCCCGAACCAAATAGCTGAAGCAACTGCCGCTCGGTCGCGATGCGTTCGATGGCGCGTTTGGCGGCGGGCACCGAACTTTGCAGTTTGAGCGCCGCACTCCTCGATATCTCGACACAGATTGAATCTTGGGATGCGCGAATGGTCGCACCACGACGCCGTCCCGAAATCAACCCAACCTCGCCGAAAATCGAGCCCGCCCCGATTGGGACCGTTTTTGAAGGATCGCCCGGGTCGACAAGCACCTCGACCGAGCCGCTGGCGATCGAGAACAAAGAGGATCCCGGATCGTTTCGCTCGAAAATCACCTCGCCCGCCCGATAGAAACGCGCTTCGGAATCGAGCATGAATTCACGCATCTGGAGCGGCGTCAGCCCGTTCAATATGCTGATGTTCGATCGCAGATATTCGAGCCACTCATCAACCGTTTTGCGCCCGGGAAGGTCGCGAAACTTGGCCTCCAATATCGGTTCGTCAGCGGGCTTGAGCCCGACATTGCCGTTGATGAACTCGACCACATCATGGCCCTGATTCATGCAATGCTTGATCAGCGGATAGCCTGCGAGCGCGCCGATCACGAAAATGCCGGGCTTGGTCGATTCAAAGGTCGGCGACAATTTCGGGAAGGCCACGCGGTCTTCGCTCGTAAATTCAACGCCGCAGGCTTCGACAAATTTGCGCGGTGGGGCCGACCCCATCCGCGCGATCACCCGGTCGCATCTGACCTTCGCCTCGCCATCGGGCGTATCGTAGGTAATGAACCCCGGCTCGACCAGCGAGGGCGTCGTTCCGGTGCGGACGATCACTCGTCCGGCATCGCGCGCCGACACCAGCGCCTTGATATTGGCGTCCTTGGCGGTCGTGAACTCCGGGCTGCGGTTGACGATAGTGACCACGTTGCGCTGCTCGGGGTCGGCGGCCAGTCCAAGCGCATTCTCGATCCCCGCATCGCCCGCGCCGATCACGGCGATGTGTTCGTCGATATAGGCGCCGGGATCGTCGAGCGTATACTGGATATGCGGCAGATCGCCGCCGGGGCAGCGCATCAGATTGGGGTTCCCCTGCGTTCCAATGGCAAGCACCACTGTCTCGGCCGCTATCGTGGTGCCGTCGGTCAGTTGCAGTGCAAAATTGCCCTGCTCGCCCCCGATGGCTTTGACCTCGGCATGATACCGCACATTGACCTTGTGCCCGGCGATCTGGTCACCCCAGATGCCCAGGATGGTCTCGCGCTTTCCAGCCGCGAAATCGACGTCCGAGCGCAGCACCAGCTGGCTGGGCGTCGCCATGACATGCTTGCCCTTTTGGTATTTGTAGATCGTATCGGAAAGATGGTCGGTCTTTTCGAGCAGCAGATGCGACAGCCCAAGCGCCGCAGCGCGCGACGCGGCGCTCAGCCCGGCAGGACCAGACCCGATAATCGCAATGCGGTATGTTTCCGTCACGCCCCCGCTCACTCCCCTCATCATGGCTTGCCAAAACGGCAAGGCCATCATGAAACCGGCAGCTTCCCAAAGAACAAGGCGGCGCGACCAACCTGCCCGGACATAAGGGTGCCGATTGACACAGCTTACCAACTCTAACAGATACCGCTAGACCCGAAATTGCAGGAATGAGTGCGGATATGGCCGAATCTGTCGAAACTTCGAAACTTCCCAAAATCGCGCTACTGATTGCCTTCGTGATACTGGTTGCGGCCATCGGCATCGGCGCAACGCGGGACAGTAATGATACCCAAAGCGACGCAGCAGCGGACACCGCAAAAATGAGCCTTCCCGGCGGCGATAATGTCATGGCCTCGCTTGAAGAGCGCACGCGCAAAGACCCCAAGGATGTGGAGGCCTGGCAGCTTCTCGGCTGGTCCTATTTCGAGGCGGGGCGCTATCCCGATGCCGCCAATGCCTACACCAAGGCGACGCAGCTAGAGCCCGGCCGCGCGGTATATTGGTCGTCGCTTGGCGAAGCTTTGGTCATGGCGAACGAGACCGATCCGATGCCACAGGCTGCCAAGGCAGCGTTCGACCGGGCGATTGCGCTCGATCCCAAAGACCCGCGCTCGCGCTATTTCCAGGCAGTGGCGCGGGATCTGACCGGCGACCATGATGGCGCGATTGCCGACTGGCTAGCGCTGCTCCGCGACACGCCTGCAGAAGCACCTTGGGAAACCGACCTGATACGCACCATCGAACAGGTCGCGCAGATCAACAAGATCGATGTCGCAGATAAAATCACAAGTGCGAAAAAGAACCGCTCGGTCGATCTCGCCTCGCTTCAGCTGGGCAGCGTCGCCGCCGCGCCGATACCCGGACCGAGCAAAGCCGACATGGCGGCGGCCGCCAAGCTGCCACCCGGGCAGCAGGAGCAGATGGTTGCCAGCATGGTCGAAGGGCTGGAAGGCAAACTTGCGCAGAACCCCGCCAATGTCGATGGCTGGATCATGCTGATGCGCAGCCGGATGACGCTTGGCCAAAGCGCAAAAGCGGGCAATGCGCTCAAGAAAGCGGTCGCCGCCAACCCGGCTGCCGAGGCTAAGCTGCGGCGCGAGGCGAATATATTGGGGGTTCCCGGCGCGTAAATCCGGAAAAATGGTGGAGCCTAGGGGAGTCGAACCCCTGACCTCTACACTGCCAGTGTAGCGCTCTACCAGCTGAGCTAAGGCCCCATCCTGCCGAAATCTGGTCGGCTATTTGGTGAGGGAGCGCCGATAGCGGGCGCTCCTCCATATATCAAGCGCGAACTTGCGGCTCAAATGTCTTCGGGTTCGTCGCCATCGTCGCTGGGAACGCCCAAATCTTCGTCACCACCAAGGTCGACGTCGTTATCTGGCGAAACGTCGCCATCGACGGCATCGACATCGATGTCGAGATCGTCATCGGCCAGATCGGCGTCGTCTTTCTTCTTCTCGACCTCTTCGAACGGCAACGGCTGTTTCGATTTCAGCACAGGCTCGGGCGTCCACTGGTTGCCGCATTCGATGCATTCGACGGGCGCATCCTTGGTCAAATCGTAAAAACGCGTGCCGCATTTCGGGCAGGTGCGCTTGGTTCCCCATTCAGCCTTGATCATGGCAGGCTCAAATCCTTCGATAAAATTGCTTGAAACGCAGGCCACAATTGTGACTCGGGCGTCGATTGGCGCGGCCTTTGCCACAGCATGGCGGCGGTGTCAAAAAATGAGTTAAAGCTCAAGCAAGGTGCTCGGGCCGCATAAAAAGAGATTTCACGCGAAGGGCGCGAAGGAGCGAAGATCCGCGAAGACATGGCTCTGGCCCAAAGGGTCATTCATCCCTCATCACATTTTGCAGATTTAAAGATCGTTTTTCTTGAAAGGCGCTTCGCGCAGGAAATGCGCAATCACCTCGCGCTCCTTCGCTCCTTCGCGCCCTTCGCGTGAAATATTCTCGCTTCGTTGACTAACTGACCTCCCCACGTCAAAGCCGACTCCGATGCACACGCCAATTTCCAGATCATTTACATGCTCAGGCCCGCTGCGCGGCACCGTCCGTGTCCCTGGCGACAAGTCGATATCGCACCGATCGCTGATGCTGAGCGCACTCGCGGTCGGTGAAAGCCGGATCACGGGATTACTTGAGGGCGAGGACGTGCTTGCCACTGCTGCCGCTATGCGCGCGATGGGCGCGACTATCGAGCGCACCGGCGAAGGATGCTGGACCGTTCACGGCGTCGGCGTCGGCGGCTTGATGCAGCCCGCGGGCGCGCTCGACATGGGCAACAGCGGCACTTCGACGCGGTTGTTGATGGGCCTTGTCGCCAGCCACCGGCTGACCGCGACCTTTATCGGCGATGCCAGCCTGTCCAAGCGCCCCATGGGCCGCGTGATAGATCCGCTCAGCCTGATGGGCGCGGAATTTACCGCCAGCCCCGGCGGCACATTACCATTAATGGTGCGCGGCCTGGTCCCCGCCATCCCGATCAGCTACCGCCTGCCCGTGGCCTCGGCGCAGGTGAAAAGCGCGGTGCTGCTCGCTGGCCTCAATGCGCCGGGAATTACCGAAGTCATCGAACCCATCCCCACCCGCGACCATAGCGAACGGATGCTGCGCGGCTTTGGTGCTGAGTTGACCGTTGAAGTCGATGCCGACGGCGTGCGCCATATCCGTTTGGTTGGCGAGGCCGAACTACGCCCACAAACAATCGAAGTCCCCGGCGACCCATCCTCCGCCGCCTTCCCGATTGTAGCGGCCCTGATTACGCCGGGCAGCAAAGTCACCGTCACCCATGTCGGCATGAACCCGACGCGCATCGGCATTTACAAGATGCTCGAGGCGATGGGCGCTGACCTGACCTACAGCAACGAACGCGAGGTCGGCGGCGAACCGGTCGCCGACATTACCGCTCGGCATTCGGTCTTGCGCGGCATCGAGGTGCCGCCCGACGTCGCGCCAAGCATGATCGACGAGTTTCCAGTGTTCTTCGTCGCGGCGAGCGTTGCGCAGGGTAGAACCGTTACCAGCGGCCTCGACGAACTTCGCGTAAAGGAAAGCGACCGGCTGGCATTGATGGCGGCGGGCCTGAAAGCCATCGGTGCGAACGTCGAAGAAAGGGAAGACGGCCTCGTCATCGAAGGCACCGCCGGCGAACCATTGGAAGGCGGCGCAACCATCGCCAGCGCGCTCGACCACCGTATTGCGATGAGCTTCGCGGTGGCGGGGCAGCATAGCTATCACGGTGTAACGGTGGACGATGTGTCACCGATTGCGACAAGCTTTCCGACGTTCGAGGCAATGATCGACAATTTGAAGGTAGGAACGTGACCGAGTATCTCTCGCCCTTTGCCGCAGACCTGATCGGTTTCGCTGGGAGCTTTTTCATTGTCGCAGCATTCGCGTACAGCAACCTCACTACCCAGATGAACGCGCTTTGGTTTAACCTGTCAAACTTCGTGGGCGCGGCTCTGCTCACCATATCGTTGATGGTGAACTATAATCTGCCAACTTTGGTGTTAGAGATTGTCTGGATGGCGATCGCACTGTTCGGCATTTTGAAGGCGCTCAAAGTGCGGAAAGACGCCCATAATATGGGCAGCAACGAGTGATCATCGCCGTCGATGGCCCGACCGCCTCTGGCAAAGGCACGCTGGCGAAGGCGCTGGCAGCACATTTCGGATTGCCGTTTATGGATACCGGGATGCTCTACCGCGCCGTGGGAAGACAGGTGGAGTTGAATGGGGGCAACCCGGATGATGCGGCTGATGCGCTGGCGGCTTGCGAATTCGACGATGCTCTGCTTGGCGATCCGGTTTTGCGCAGCGAGGAAATCGGCGGGCTGGCCAGCAGGGTTTCAATCCATCCAGTCGTTCGCGCTGCACTCAACACGCGGCAGGTGGATTTTGCCAACCAGCCCGGCGGCGCGCTGCTGGACGGGCGCGATATCGGGACGGTGATCGCGCCCAATGCGGACGTAAAGCTGTTCATCACTGCGCCTGCCGAAGTCCGCGCGCGGCGGCGTCATGCAGAAATGGTGGTGCGCAATCCGCATGTCAGCTTTTTCGATATCCTCGCCGACATCCATGCCCGCGACGAACGCGATATGGCGCGCGCCGATGCGCCGTTAAAGCCCGCCGAAGACGCGCTCTTGCTTGATACGGGCGATTTGACTATAGGCGGCGCCGTTCAAGCCGCGATAGCGCTGGTGGAGGCTAAACTCCGGCAGGGCTGAACGGCGGGTGTGTTGCAAATTCCGGCACACGTCATGCTGAACTTGTTTCAGCATCCATTCCGCCTAACAGACCATCGGTCGAGACGGAGAAATGGACCCTGAAACAAGTTCAGGGTGACGGTCTGGCTATTGGCAACCCTCTTAAAACGAACGCCTTTTCGACATGGGGTCGTTGGGGCATTTCTGGTCAAAGACCATCGGAACCAACCGATTGGCCGGATAAAAACGTTAAGTTAGGATCACTCAAACATGGCAACTTCGCCAAACCCGACCCGCGACGATTTCGCGGCAATGCTCGACGAATCACTCGGCGGCGCAGATGGCGGCTTTGAAGGCCGCGTAGTAAAAGGTACCGTAACCGCAATCGACAATGACCATGCAGTCATCGACGTCGGTTTGAAATCGGAAGGCCGCGTGGCTCTGCGTGAATTCGCGATGCCCGGCCAGAAAGCCGACCTGAAGGTTGGCGACGAAGTCGAAGTTTTCGTCGACCGCGTAGAAAATATGAACGGCGAAGCGATGCTAAGCCGTGACCGTGCCCGCCGCGAAGCCGCTTGGGACGTTCTAGAAGGCGAATTCGATGCAGGCAACCGCGTCGACGGCGTCATCTTCGGCCGCGTCAAGGGCGGTTTCACCGTCGATCTCGGCGGCGCAGTGGCGTTCCTTCCGGGTTCGCAAGTCGACGTCCGCCCGGTCCGCGACGTCGGCCCGCTGATGGATATCGCGCAGCCTTTCGTCATCCTGAAGATGGACCGCAAGCGCGGCAATATCGTCGTATCGCGTCGCGCGATCCTTGAAGAAACCCGCGCCGAACAGCGCACCGGCCTGATCCAGAATCTCGCCGAAGGCCAGATCATCGACGGCGTCGTCAAGAACATCACCGATTATGGTGCGTTCGTCGACCTCGGCGGTATCGACGGCCTGCTGCATGTCACCGACATCAGCTACAAGCGCATCAACCACCCGAGCGAAGTCATCAACATCGGTGACACCGTCAAGGTGCAGATCGTCCGCATCAACAAGGACACGCAGCGCATCAGCCTTGGCATGAAGCAGCTGGAAAGCGATCCCTGGGATGCAGCGGTTGCCAAATATCCGGTCGGTACCAAGCTCAAGGGCTCGGTTACCAACATCACCGAATATGGCGCGTTCATCGAGCTGGAAGCCGGTATCGAAGGTCTTGTCCACGTGTCGGAAATGTCCTGGACCAAGAAGAACGTCCATCCAGGCAAGATCGTTTCGACTTCGCAGGAAGTCGACGTTGTCGTTCTCGACATCGACATGGAAAAGCGCCGCATTTCGCTTGGCCTCAAGCAAGCCCACGACAATCCATGGGCGTCGTTCGCCGAGAAGTTCCCGGTTGGCTCGACCGTCGAAGGCGAAGTCAAGAATGCGACCGAATTCGGCCTGTTCATTGGCCTCGATGGCGACGTCGACGGCATGGTCCACATGTCGGATATCGCATGGGGGATCACTGGCGAAGAAGCGTTGCACCTTCACCGCAAGGGCGAAACCGTCAAGGCGGTCGTGCTCGACATCGACGCCGAGAAAGAGCGCATTTCGCTTGGCATCAAGCAGCTTGAAAAGGGCGCCCCATCGGCAGCAGGCGCTGCTTCGGCTGGTGGCCTGAAAAAGGGTGCGACCGTTACCGTCACCGTGCTTGAAGTCCGCGATGGCGGCCTTGAAGTGCAGGCTGGCGACGATGGCGCAACCGGCTTCATCAAGCGCGCCGACCTTGGCCGTGACCGTGACGAACAACGTCCTGACCGCTTCCAGGTCGGCCAGAAGTTCGACGTTCAGGTTGCCGGTTTCGACCGTTCGAAGAAGCCCAACTTCTCGATCAAGGCGCTTCAACTCGCCGAAGAGAAGCAGGCTGTCGAGCAATATGGTTCGTCCGACTCGGGCGCATCGCTTGGCGACATTCTTGGCGAAGCGTTGAAGAGCGCGAAGAAATAAGCTATCGCTTTCTAACCAAAGTTCTACTTTTGGGACACAAAACCCGCCCCTCGAAACAGGGGCGGGTTTTTTGCGGTCAAGTGCAAACGACTGCACAGTAATGCCATTGTAAAATGGGAAAATTTCTGTCAGCCTGGCATTCCCGAACCGGAGCCGCTTGGTCGCATGGCATCCAGAAGAGGTCGGGCCTTTGCCAAAAATAATCGAAGGACTTTGCACATGATCCGGTCCGAGTTGATCAAGAAACTGGAAGACGAGAACCCAGAGTTGAAAACCGACGAGATCGAAAAGATTGTCGATCTGTTCTTCAACCAGATAATTCAGCGCCTCGCAGACGGCGGCCGAGTGGAATTGCGCGGGTTCGGCGCTTTCTCCACCCGCGACCGATCCCCGCGCAAAGGCCGCAACCCGCGCACCGGAGCATCGGTTGAAGTGCCGTCCAAACGGGTGCCCTATTTCAAACCCGGCAAGGAAGTGCGCGAGCAACTCAACAAATAAAAGGTTTCACGCAGAGGCGCGAGATCTCGCAGAGACGCAGAGAGGTGGTGTCAGCCCGAAGGGCTGCTTATCAAATCACTGCCGTCTAAATTTCGACGTCCTTGTAATAAGGCGCTTCGTGCAAATTGAAGCAACCCCTATGCGACTCTGCGAAAACCAAAAGGCTTTGCGGCACGCTCGGGATTATTTGGTTCGCACGAAGGCACGAAGACGCGAAGAGGGGCAAACCCTCCGCGCAGCGCCATTCAAACGAGTTTTGGCACCACCGACAGCACCATCGGGAAAAATGCCCTCCGGGCAGGCCCGCCTTCTTGGTGCCTTTGTGCCTTCGTGCGAACAACTTTTCTCGAGTTGTCCGCCCAGAATGACGATTATTATGGAGCAACCGCAATGAGTTAGAGCATGATTGCATTTCCCGCTTTCCTACAGCCAACCATATAGGTTAGATGAGTCGCATTGCCGACGCTGCGGTCATGAACGCGGATGAGGTAATGAAAGGCGCGGCGGGGCGGTGTACAACCGTTCAGTCGCAAACGGTCGGCGCTATGGGAGCCGCAGGTCCGGATGGAACTGCAACCCCTCGAGCGTAGTCCCTCCTCTTTGACGAGAGGCAGCCATCGGGGGATGGGAACCTTGCCCCTTATGGTGATGGGACAAAGAAAAGGCGGCCCGCAGCTTAGACTGGCGGAACGAACGGGCCTTAATCCAAGACACACCGTCAGCCGGACGCCATGCCTGGCGACGCCGCCTGCGCGCCTTGCGCCGACCGTCTTTCCCGTGAAAGCGCTGTTTCAGCGCGCGCCAAGGCTGTTGGGAATTATCTTACGTATGTTGGAAATAATCAGCCGCAACCATTTTTACATCAACGTCACGGCAAGGACTGTCCCATTGGGGACTGTCCCTGATGGGACAGTCCTAGCAATCAGGTTTTCAGCCGGTAGCCAGTCCGGAACATCCAGGAAATGACTGCCAGGCAGGTCAGCAGGCAAATCGCCATCGCCGCGATGCTTACCTCTATCGCCACATCGCCATGTCCGAAAAACGTCCATCGAAAGCCGCTTATCAGGTAAATCATCGGGTTGAACAAAGTCAGTTTCTGCCAGAGCGGCGGCAGCATATCGATGGCGTAGAACGCACCGCCCAGGAAGGTGAGCGGGTAGACGACGAGGAACGGGATGACCTGCAACTGTTCAAAACTTTTCGCCCAGATGCCGATGATGAAACCGAACAGGCAAAAGGTGATGACGATCAGGACCATGAACAGCACCATCAGGAACGGGTGCGCAATCTGCACGTCGACGAACAGGTTGGCGGTTGCCAATATGATGCAGCCGATCAGGATCGATTTGCTCGCGGCCGCACCGACATAGGCGATGACCATCTCCAGCGGCGACATCGGTGCAGACAGCATTTCGTAGATCGTCCCCGTCCATTTCGGCAGGTAAATACCGAATGAGGCGTTGTTGATGCTTTCAGTGAACATCGTCAGCATCATCAGCCCGGGCACGATAAACGCGCCATAAGGCACCCCGCCGACTTCAGCCATTCGGCTGCCGATGGCCGAGCCGAAGACGACAAAATATAGGCAGGTCATCACCACCGGCAACATCAGGCTGGTCCAGACGGTGCGTCCAAAGCGCGCCATTTCGAAACGGTAAAGCGACCAGATGCCGACCCAGTTGCCAATCATGCCGCGTCCTCCTTTCGCTGAACCAGTCCTACGAATATGTCCTCAAGCGAGCTTTGCTTGGTGTGCAGGTCTTTGAACGACAGACCTAAGTCGCTCATCCGGCGGAGCAGCGACGGGACGCCCGTTGCGTCGGCCTGTGTGTCGAATTCATAGACCAGTTCATGCCCGTCCGCAGCCAAAGTCAAATCCCATTCAGCAAGGCCCTCTGGCAATGCAGCCAGCGACTCGGCGAGATTGAGTGTCAGTGTCTTGCGGCCCAGCTTGCGCATCAACGCATGCTTCTCCTCGACTACGATCAGCTCGCCATTGTTGATCACCCCCACCCTATCCGCCATTTCCTCCGCCTCTTCGATATAATGGGTGGTAAGGATGATCGTCACCCCGCGTTCGCGAAGCGCGCGCACCATCGCCCACATATCGCGGCGCAGCTCAACATCGACGCCTGCGGTCGGCTCATCGAGAAACAGGATTTCGGGCTCGTGGGACAGCGCCTTGGCAATCATTACCCGGCGCTTCATGCCACCCGACAGTTCCATGATCTTGGCATCGCGCTTGTCCCACAGCGACAGGTCGCGCAGCAACTGCTCGATAAAAGCCGGATTGCTTTTGCAGCCGAACAGCCCGCGGCTGAAATTGACCGTGGTGATGACCTTCTCGAACGCATCGGTATGCAGTTCCTGCGGCACCAACCCGATCATCTGGCGGACCTTGCGGAACTCTTTCTGATGGTCGCGGCCATCGACCAGCACGCTGCCGCCGCTGGGCGTCACAATACCGCAGACAATCGAGATCAGCGTCGTCTTGCCAGCGCCATTTGGCCCGAGCAGAGCGAATATTTCGCCCTTGGCAATCTGCAGGTCGACCGCCCGCAACGCCTGCTCGCCGCCGGCATAGGTTTTGGACAGGCCGGATATATCGATTATCGGGGGCATGGCGTTTCCGGACGGTAAGGCAACAGAAGCGCTTGACCTAATGCCCCACCTCGGCTTTTACAACCGCGCAGGCGGATGTGGCGGAATGGTAGACGCTACAGACTTAAAATCTGTTGTCCGTAAGGGCGTGCGGGTTCGAGTCCCGCCATCCGCACCAGTAAATAGGAGAACCGTGAGGTGTGGCTATTACTCTCTCGACAGAGGCCTGTATTGACAAGTTGAAACCGAGACCGTTTTCATTGCGCTTTGCCTCACGTCGGCTGGTCACGTGAAAGTTTGTCAAAGCGCTCTGGCGACAGCCCAAGCAGCCTTGTCACCAGTCACGAAATTCGCCAACTTGCCTCGTGGCTGAAATCGCTTACCAAACTGCGCACAGCTCTTCGCGAGTGCCGATGTCGCGGCGATCGATGGTAGTCGCAGGCCTTTCGACCGTTGTTGAATGGTATGATTTCACACTGTACCTCTATTTTTCGACGGTGCTGGCCCGCGTGTTCTTCGGATCTGGTCCACAATCGATGACCGAAACGCTCGGCGGTTTTGCCATCGCCTACTTGATGCGGCCAGTCGGAGCGCTGGTTTTCGGGCATTTCGGCGACCGGCTTGGCCGACGCATGACGATGCTGGGTTCGATGGCATTGATGACCGTTGCCATGCTCGCAACCGCGATGCTGCCGACTTATGCCCAGATTGGCCCGCTTGCCGGTGTGCTGCTGATTGCGCTGCGCTGCTTGATGTCGTTTTCGGTTGGCGGCGAATATACCGGCGTCGTCGCGTACCTGATGGAAGGAGCGAAGGACAGTCGGCGCGGATTGATCACCAGTTGCGCATCGGCGGCAAGCGAGATCGGCGCGTTGCTGGCGGCCGGTGCGGCGGCGCTGACCGTCTGGGCTGTGCCGGAGGAGGCGCTGGTTTCGTGGGGATGGCGCTTGCCATTCCTGTTCGGCGCAGCGCTCGCCGGCCTGGTCCTGATTACCCGGGCAACGCTCGAAGAAACCCCGGAATTCCTCCGTCAGCGCGACGCTGGCACGGTGCCGGAGAACCCGATCCGGCAGACCCTCACGCGACACCGCAGCGCGATCGCACGCGGCTTTGCGATCTCCGCGCTGGGTTCAATTACTTATTATGTCGGCATTACATATGTACCGGCGTTTCTTGATACGACTGGTACGATGCCAGAGACACGAGCGCTGTCGATCTCGGTCCTGGCAGCGCTGACGGTCATCGTGGTAACCCCGCTCATTGGGCTCGCGTCCGACCGCTTCGGTCGTCGCCCGATCCTGCTGGCGCTGGCAGTTGGCGGCATCGTATTGCCGACGAGCATGTTTGCGATCATGGCTGGTAGTGGAGCTGCGACCTGGGTTGGCGCAATTATCTTGGCTGCGCTCGGTGGTGCAGTTAGCGCAGTCGGCGCCGTCACGACTGCCGAGCAATTTCCCGGCGAAGGCAGGCTCAGCGGCCTTGCATTGGGTGCGACGACGGCGACCGCGATCTTCGGTGGACTCGCGCCTTTGGTTGCACATCTCTTGGTGACGAACAGCGGATGGGCAGCTGCACCCGGCGCAATGATCGCTTTTGTTGCCTTATGTGTGATCATGGTGTTTTGGCGGATGCCCGAGACGGCGCCAGCTTGCGTCAGACCTTAGGCTGATTGCGCGGACCTGAGTTGCGCCAATCGGTCGAGGATGAGCAGCCCGGGACTAGCATCGTTTCAATCGGCACGGACCGCACCAGCACCAGGCCGTTTTTCATAATTCCGAATTTCACGTTCGTGCACCCGTGCGTTCGGGCTCGATTCCCGCCATCCCGCACCACTAATTTCTCGGCGCCTGCCGTCGGTAACTCAGCGCCTCCGCGATGTGGATGCGCCCGACCTTTTCGCTGCCAGCCAGATCGGCAATGGTCCGCGCTACACGCAAAATCCGCGTATAGCCCCGTGCCGACAGTCGCATCGCTTCGGCCGCTTGGGCTAGCAGCTTTTGGCCCGGCTCGTCGGGTGTGCCATGCTCGCGCAGCGCATCACCGTCGAGTTCGGCGTTCGTTCGCATCATGGTCCCGCGCAATCGCTCGCTCTGGATATCGCGCGCTGCCTTTACCCGCGCAGCGACCTCCGCCGATCCCTCTGCAGGCGGTGGCAATACGAGATCGGCGGCGCTGACCGCCTGGACCTCGACATGCAGGTCGATCCGGTCGAGCAGCGGCCCCGATATCTTCGCCTGATAGTCGGCGGCGCAGCGGGGCGCTCGACTGCACGCCAGAGCAGCATCACCCAAATGTCCACACCGGCAAGGATTCATTGCCGCGACCAATTGGACGTTGGCGGGAAAGGTCACATGGCTGTTGGCGCGCGCTACGCTGACTTCGCCTGTTTCCAGCGGCTGGCGCAGGCTGTCGAGCACCCCGCGCTGAAATTCCGGCAGCTCGTCCAGAAACAGCACGCCCAGGTGCGCAAGGCTTACTTCGCCGGGTCGGACTCGCAGACCACCGCCGACGAGCGCTGGCATCGACGCGCTGTGGTGCGGACTGCGGAATGGCCTGGTGCGAACCAGCCGCCCACCTTCCAGCGTTCCGGCTACAGAGGCGATCATCGACACCTCCAATGCCTCTGCCGGGTTAAGCTCTGGCAAGATGCCCGGCATACAGGACGCCAGCAGCGACTTGCCAGCCCCCGGCGGGCCGACCATCGCCAGATTGTGACCACCGGCAGCGGCAATCTCCAACGCGCGCTTGGCTGTTTCCTGGCCTTTGACCATTTTCAGATCGGGTCCGATGGCTGGCGGTTCGGCAACCCCCGGTTCGGGAGCGCGCAGCAGTGCCTGGCCCTTTAGATGGTTGAGCAATGCCAGCAGATCAGGCGCCGCAACCACCTCGATCTGACCCGCCCATGCCGCCTCGGATCCTTGCGCTGCGGGGCAGATCAAGCCCATTTGTCGCGATGACGCATGAAGCGCTGCCAACAAGACGCCGGGTGAAGCGGCGACGCGCCCATCGAGCCCAAGCTCCCCCACAACTACATATTGCGCAAGCGCCTCAGCGTCGACCAGCCCCATCGCGCCAAGCAGGGCAAGCGCGATCGGCAGGTCGTAATGCGAACCTTCCTTGGGCAGATCGGCTGGCGACAGGTTGATGGTGATGCGCTTGGGCGGCAGTGCAAGGCCCAATGCAGAGATCGCGGCGCGCACCCTCTCACGACTTTCTGCCACGGCCTTGTCGGGAAGCCCTACAACGGCGAAACCGACCATGCCGGGTGCAACCTGACACTGCACCTCGACGCTGCGCGCCTCAAGCCCCAGATAGGCGACGGTCGATACGATCGACACCATATATTTGCCCCCTCGATGTCGAAACAGGCCCCCGCCGAACTGGGATGATTTATAAAGATCCGGCGGAGGCCCTGCCAACCGGTCCAGTGGTCGACAGGCATTTGAATGGCAGAACATGTCGGCATCGGAAATTGCCAGCGGCTCGTATACTAACCGTTCGCACATCGCATTCGGGCGGCGGCAACCCGAACGTCCCTAAATTCGGCTTAACCCTTCGCAGTGACAAGTTTGCAAGACCAGTGGTCCCAATAGCTGCGGATGACACTGTCTGTCGCAATGCGCATGTTCGCTCTTGGTGCCCTCACCCTGGCATCGACGGGCGGACATGCGTTTGACAGTGTCACTGTCGAAACCGAGACCCACGAATGGGTCGAAGAGTCGAATGATGCTCCCGAACATGCCAGCCAATCAATCGCAGCATTCGGGCCGTTTCATGTTGTCGCCATCGACCGGGTCGAACTGCGTGGCAGTATCGAAAGCGATACGCCGGGCCAGTTCAAAGCATTGCTCCGCGCACACCCTGCCATTCGCCAGATCGACATGATCGACTGCCCAGGGACGGGCGACGATGAAGCCAATCTGGCGCTGGCAAGAATGATCCGCAAGGCAGGGCTTGCAACCTATGTCCCCAATGGCGGTTCAGTGAGGTCAGGCGGCGTCGAGCTGTTTCTGGCAGGTGCAAAACGCAGCGCCGGACCAGACGCGGAATTTGCGGTCCACAGCTGGCTCGATGAAGACGGGCTTGAGCCCGAAGACTATGCTGACAGCGACCCGGTCAATCGCGAATATGTCGATTATTATCGCGAAATGGGCATGAGCGCGGACAACGCGAAGGCCTTTTACGCCCTGACCAACAGCGTCTCTCATGAAGACGCTTTGTACCTGAAGCCGCGTGATATCGCCGCTTACATACCGCTCGACTGAGTCTCCTCCGTCTAAAAATACGCATTTGATGGCAAAGGCTTAAAAGCCTGTTCAGTCATGCAATCGATTTGCCATATTTACACATACCAACTGGTCGGTATCTTGTAAGGATGAACGCGAATCGGGACAAGAAAGCCTCAAAGGCCGCTGCGGCAAAGACCCCGGCTGATGGTCTGCTCACCCGCAGCGCGCGCGAGAAACTAATCGAAGCGGCGATTGCCACCGTTCGCTACAAAGGCTTCTCCGCGACATCGGTTGATGAGATCTGCGCCGCCGCCGGCGTGACCAAAGGCGCATTCTTTCATCATTTCGTGTCCAAGGAAGCGCTGGCGGTCGCGGCCGCAGGCGCATGGACCGACATTGCCGAACAGCGAATCTTCACCGCGCCCGACTGGGTGCGCATCGCCGACCCGCTCGACCGGCTGATGGGCCATATCGAATTCCGGCTGTCGATGCTCAATGGCCCTGCCGAGGATTTCACCTGCTTCGTCGGCACGATGGTGCAGGAAACCTATAACAGCAGCGCCGCGATCCGCGCTGCCTGCGATGCCAGCATCACCGCTTATGCCGAACGCTTGGCAGAAGATATCGAGGTCGCGATCAAGAAATATGACATCGTGAACGGAGTCACCGCGATTGGCCTGGCTTTCCACATCCAGGCCGTCCTGCAAGGCGCATTCATTTTGGCCAAAGGTAAAGGCAATCCGGACATTGCCCGCGACAGTGTTGCGCATCTGAGACGCTATGTTGAGATGTTGTTCAAAAAAACGTGACGAAGAAAAGGAGAGAGAAATGGCAGAGCATGAAGCACCCACCGGCGGCCTGACCCCGCATATCCAGATCGGCGATAAACGCGCAGCCGAAGCGATCGATTTCTACAAACGAGCATTCGGCGCGACCGAGATACGCCGGATGGCCGCCGAGGATGGCGTCCGCCTGATGCACGCGCACGTCCACATCAACGGCGCATCGCTGATGCTGCACGACGAATTCCCCGAATATGTCGACCCTGCCGAGGCGGACGTTGCGGGCGGCAGCGGCCTGACCCTCCACCTTCAGGTCGATGACGCCGATGCGTGGTTCGACCGCGCCGTAGCCGCCGGCGCAACCGCCACTATGCCGGTGGCCGACATGTTCTGGGGCGACCGTTACGGTCAGGTCAAGGATCCGTTCGGCTATCGCTGGTCGATCGCGCATACGCTTAAAGGAGAAGGAAAATGAGTTACATCGATGGTTTCGTGATCGCCGTTCCCAAGGCGAACAGACAGAAGTTTATCGACCATGCCAACACCGCCGACAGCATGTTCGTCGAAATGGGAGCGATCCGCGTGATCGAATGCTGGGCGGACGACGTACCCGAAGGCAAGACCACCGATTTTCGCATGGCGGTGAAGGCCGAGGCGGACGAAGATGTCATCTTCAGCTGGATCGAATGGCCCGACAAGGACACTCGCGACAAATGTTACGCGGTGATGATGGACCCGGACAACAAGGACCCGCGCATGGATCAGGAGAAAAACCCGATGCCCTTTGACGGCAAGCGGATGATCTGGGGTGGTTTCACGCCGGTCGTGGATATGGGCAAATAGGAGAGGAACAATGGCCAACAAGCATGGTGATTTCATCTGGTACGAACTGCTGACCAGCGATGCCGACGCGGCGGGTGAGTTTTATGGCAAGGTTGTCGGCTGGACATCCACAAATTCGGGTCAGCAGGAAATGGACTATCGATTCTTTTCCTCAGGCGATGGCAGCGACAACAAAGACGGCGTCGGCGGTTATATGGCGATCACGCCAGAGATGGCCCAGGGCGGCGCTCGCCCAGCGTGGATCGGCTATATCGCGGTGGATGATGTCGATGCGAGCGCAGCGGCGATCACTGCGGCCGGTGGCAGCGTGTTGATGCCAGCAATGGACCTGGACGGCGTTGGCCGCATGGCGATGGTCGCCGATCCGCAAGGTGCGCCTTTTTACATCATGAAGGGCGTATCCGACGAGGAAAGCCACAGCTTTGCCGCGACTGAGCCCAAGGTCGGCCATTGCGCGTGGAACGAACTGGCAAGTAGCGATCCAGAAGGTGCCAAGGCCTTTTACACGTCACAGTTCGGCTGGTCCAAGGATGGCGAAATGGACATGGGGCCGATGGGCAAATATGAATTCATGAAGGTCAGCGGTGACCGCTTTGCCGTGGGCGGCCTTTGGAAGGCGACCCCGGATATGCCGATGTCGGCGTGGAGCTTCTATTTCCGGGTGCCCGACATCGACGCAGCGGTCACCACCATCAAAGCCGAGGGTGGGCAAGTATGGCAGGACCCGATCGAAATCCCCGGCGGCGATTTTTCGATCAACGGGTCGGACCCGCAAGGCGCAGCCTTTGGCTTGGTCGGACCACGCAAATGACCGCCGCGACCGCAACCTCGCCACGCTGGCTGACATGGGTTGGAATCGTCTTCCTGCTCTGGAACTTGATGGGCATCGGCGCCTTTGTCAGCCAGTGGAGCATGTCAACCGTCGATATCGCTGCGCTGCCGCAAGTCCAGCGCGACCTGTGGGTGTCGATGCCGGGCTGGGCGTGGGCTGCCTATGCGGTTGCCGTTTTCGTGGCGGCCATTGGCAGCATCGGCCTGATACTTCGCCAGTGGTGGTCGCCGCTCGCCTATTCGATCAGCCTGATCGCGCTGCTGGTGCAGTTCAGTTATCCCTTCCTGATCGCCAAGGGCGCGCAGACCGACATCGGCATGCTCGCCTTTCCGATCTTCATCGTCGTGATGGGCGTGCTGCAATGGCAATTGTCGCGCCAATGGCAGCGCAAAGGCTGGCTGGCCTGAATTTCAAGAAAGGAGAGTAAGCATGACCGCAAAGAACACCATTTGCGTCTGGTACGACACCGACGCCGAAGAGGCTGCAAACTTCTACGCCGCGACCTTTCCCGACAGCGAGGTCACGGCTGTGCACCGTGCGCCGGGCGACTATCCATCTGGCAAGGTCGGCGATGTATTGACCGTCCAATTCACCGTCTGCGGCGTTCCCTGCATCGGCCTGAACGGCGGGCCGATCTTCAAGCATAGCGAAGCTTTCTCGTTCCAGATTGCGACCGACACGCAAGAAGAAACCGACCGCTATTGGAACGCCATAGTCGGCAATGGCGGAGCAGAAAGCATGTGCGGATGGTGCAAGGACAAATGGGGCGTGAGCTGGCAAATCACGCCGCGCGTCCTTACGCAAGCGATGGCGCAGGGCGGGGACGTTGCCAAACGCGCGTTCGCGGCGATGATGGAAATGCAGAAGATCGACGTTGCGGCGATTCAGGCGGCGGTGCGGGGAGATTGATCTTGGTCGACAGCATCGATCAATACATCTCAGGATTTCCGGTCGAAACGCAGGCCGTTTTGCTCGATATCCGCCGAACAATTGCCGCCGCCCTGCCCGGCGCGGAGGAGATCATTAGCTACCAAATTCCGGCTTTCCGCATGAATGGCAGCTATGTGGTCTACTTTGCGGGCTACAAAAATCATGTTGGCATCTATCCCGTGCACAACGCCTTGCCGAACATGGCGGATGCGATTGCACCCTATCTGTCGGGCAAGGCGACAGCAAAATTCCCCTTGAACCAGCCGGTCCCCCTCGATCTTGTTGCGGCAATCGCCCGGCAATTGGCGCAGGCCAATATAGAGCGAACAGCAAAGAAAAAGGACAGCGTGAAATGATGATCCTCCATGGCCATCCCTTCTCATCCTACACTTGGAAGGCGCTGATCGCACTTTACGAAAAGGATCTGCCATTCAAATTGCAGAGCGTTGAGGACGATTTCGCTGCAAACCAGGAGAAAGGTCACCGGCTATCCGAGATCTGGCCGCCCAATAAATTTCCGGTGCTGGAAGATAATGATAATATCCTCATCGAAAGCTCGATCCTGATCGAGCATCTCGACCTTGCCTACCCGGACAATATGCAACTCATCCCATCTGACCAGCAAGCCGCGCTTAAAGTGCGTTTCATGGACCGGGTGTTCGACAATCACGTCATGGCCAATATGCAGGCGGTCGTGGCTGAGCATCTGCCGTTCATCACCGAAAAGCCCGACCCCATGCGGATCGACCGCGCTAAAAACGCGCTTTCGACGATTTACCGCTGGCTAGATGAAAAACTGCCCGAAGAAGGCTGGGCATGCGGTGCGGATTTCACGTTGGCGGATTGCGCCGGAGCGCCAGCATTGTTCTACGCCGACTGGGTACACCCCATTCCCGACGACTGCAAACGAGTGAAGGCCTATCGCGCCCGCGCACTTGCCCGGTCGTCGGTAGCGCGCGCCGTCGATGGAGGCAGACCCTATCGCCATTACTGGGTGCTCGGCCCTACGGACCGTGATTAGGGAGACATATATGACCGCGAATGCAGAAAATGGCTGGGAACTCCCCATTGCTTCGATACGGCACCTCACTGCGTTCGGCACCTACTCAGCGCGAACGGATATTATGAGTCAAACCGGAATAGCAATACCATACCCCCTCTGGACGGGAGGGGAACTGCACAAGACCCCGGATCAGTCCGGGGTTGACGCTTCGTCACGCTAAAGCATGACGTGGCGCGTCAAAAATCCACCTGCTCATAATGCTTGGGCGGCGCGATGACCTCCATCCGCTCGGACAATAATGGCCGGAAGCTGGGGCGTGACTTGAACATCGCGTACCAGGCCTTGGTCTGTTCATGCCCGTTCCAGTCGATGCCGCCAAGATAATCGGCTACCGAAATCTGCGCGGCTGCGGCAAGGTCCGCCATGCTCATCGTCGGTCCCGCCAGCCATGCACGGTGATCGATGAGGTAATCGACATAATCGAGATGCCCGTTGGCAAGCTTCATGGCCTCGCGCAGCACCTTGGAGTCTGGCGGCTGCCGGTCGATCAGCCGCTTCTTCATCCGCTCGTGCAGCAATGGCTGCGTTACATCGCCATAAAACTGCTCGTCGAACCACGCCACCAGTCGGCGGATCTCGGCGCGATATTGCGCGGTGCCGCTGATCATCGGGTTCGCCGATACCGTCTCGTCGATATATTCGGATATTGCCACCGAATCCGCGAGCGTGATGTTCCGCTCGCTATCGCGCATGACCGGCGTACGCCCGGCCGGGTTCATGTGCAGGAAATCGTCACGTTGCTCCCACGGGTTTTCGCGCACGAGGCTATAGGCAATCCCCTTTTCGCCCAAGAGCAGGCGGACTTTGCGCGAGAACGGGCAAAGCGGATATTGATGGAGGTGCCACATGGCGTCCTGTTAGGGCCGGTTGTGGTTAAAGGAAAGGGCCGTCATCGCGACGGGTCACTCCTTTGCCCCCTCGCCCAGTTCTTTTGCCGCTTCCTTGGCCATTTCAGCGTCGAGCTTGGCCTCGGCTGCCTTGATCTTCGCTTCGGTGTCCGCATAGCTGTCGTCAAAATCTTGCTGACATCCGGCCAACATGAAAAGCAGTACTGCAGCAGCGCGCATCAATAATCCTTCTTGTATCTGACGTTGACGTTGGATTGCCCGCTCGATCCAATCTGGCTCAAGACCGACAAGGCCGGCGTCAGACTGATTTCCAGCTGAGTCGCGGTATAGCCGCGCGCATCCGTGACGATCTCCACATAAACATCATTGGTGATATATTGGCCGATGGCTACTGCCGTTTCACGCCCGGTCGTTTCATCCGCACCCAATATTCGCAAGCGATCCAACCCTGTTGCCGATTGCAACACGCCCAACGGATTGAGCCCGCCCGAGCCACCACGTAGACTGTTCAGCGAGGCGGCGAGCTGCACCGCCTGGATCGCGGTTAGTTCGCCGATGGAATTGCCGAACAATATGCGCGCCATGATCTCGTCCTGCGGCAGGGCAGGCGTCGAACTGAAGCTGATGTCGGGATTCTGCCCCGTTCCGCGAATGTTTACGCGCACGGTGGTGCCATCGACTTCGCTTGCGGCGGCGACCCGAAGCGTCGGGTTGGTTGCTGGACCGCCGGTGAAAGATATCCGCCCGCTTTCGAGCTCGAACGAGCGTCCGGCAAAACCAAGCGTTCCGCGCACTAGCTGCATCTCGCCAGCGATCAACGGTGCATCGCTGGTCCCGGTAATGCGCAGATCTGCGCCCCATTCGGACTCAAGTCCCATCCCGCTGACATACAGCTCGTCGGATGCTTGCAGCCGGATATCGAGTTTCCAGTTGCTCGGCAGGCTGCTGATCGCATCGGCATCGCCCGACACGCGCGGACGCCCCGCCCTTGCCTTTCTGCGTATGCCGGTGAGCGTTGCAACTTCGGCTGCACCCTGCCGGATGATTTTGAACCGTGTTTCGGGCAAACGCAACGTGCCGCTGATCAGCGCATCGCCGCCCGGCGTGTTCGTCACGCTGATCTTGCCCGTCGCGGTTGACGTAATCAGCTCGCTGCGCGCAACTCTTGCGCTGTCGAGATCTAGGTTGAGTTGCAGCGGAAAGCCCTTTTCCGAACTCAGATTGACGAAGCCGCTGCCGGTCACGGTGCCGTTTCCAGCCTGGGCGCTGAGTTCGGTCACTTCCAATTGGTCGTTCGTAAACAGGCCCCGTATCCGAAGCTGGGTCAGCCGTGTGCCATAAATATCATTTTCATAAACAAGGTCATTGGCGCGCACCACGCCGGTCAAACGCGGGGTCTGTACGCGCCCTGAAAAATCGGCGGCAACTCCAACATTTCCGGTGAGGCTTTGGTCCGCAAGCGCCGCGAGCGAAAACAGCGTATCGGCAGGGCCATTGTAGCGAATGCCGCCCGACAATGGCGCTGCCAGCAGTCGTTCGGTCCAGCTACTCGTGCCGGGGGGTAAAGGCCGCAAATCGATCTGCAACCGGCCCACGGCGGCACCACGCCGACGAACGATGGCGCGCGCATTGCCGCCATCGGGCAACAGCCTGCCGACCAGGCTGATGTCGACGGGCTGCGACCGTGAACCGAAATTGGTGCGGACGAAATTGTCGATTTCGAGCCGTGCATCGGCGCGTGGGAAGGCGGCGAACGAGGCTTGCGACCAGTCGAGGCTGCCCGTTGCTCTGCCCCTCACCGAAAGCCCCGGCAGGAAGGGGTTGATGACCGCGATGTTCACATTGTCGAGCCGTGACTGCAACTCCAACCCGTTGCCGTAGCTGCCCGCAAAACGCAGCGTACCGTTCGCCACGCGGACCGTTGCGAGCTGGATTTCATACTCCCCACGCCTTGGCACGATGCGAACGGGGCCGACGGTCGCGAAATCGATGCTGTTGGCGCGGCCAGTCGCCGCGATCCGCCATAGCTGCGGCGTCAATTCGGCATTGGCGGCGAAGCGGAATGGCACCTCGCTTCGACCCTCCGCCAATATCTGGGCAGTACCATTGCCGCCGCGATAATCGACCTTGGCCCGCGCCGCCGCCAGCGAGATGTTGTTCAGCAGCGCATTTTCAACCTGCACATCGGCGATGATCTGCGGACTGTCGTAGAGGATGATATCGGCGTTGATAATCCCGCGCCCAATCGCCAGCTTCTGCTCGCCTCCGGTCAGTTCGGCATTGCTGGCGACTGCGTCGACCACTGCGCGCTGATACTGGCCCTGTGCCGACAGCGCGATGGTGCCGTCAAAGCCCGAACCCACGCCGGTCAAGGTCCCGGCGAACGGACCGGCGGCGGCCTGCTGGATGCGCCCCGCAAGCGCTATCCCCGCAAAGTCGCCCCGCATTATGTCGATGGTCAACGAGCCGCTGCCCGACAGCACGTCGATATCGCCACTAATCGGGCCATAATCGGTCGCACCGGTCAGCTTGATCGCATAGCCGCGCGCGCTTCGCGTGACGAGCGCGACGACATTCGACAGCCCAACGCCAAAGCCCGGACGCGATGCGGTCACGCGCACGACTGGCCGGTCGAAAGTTCCCGTAAAGTTGACCCCCACCGGGCCATATTGATTTGAATAGCCTTGTCCGTTGAACACCACGCGTCCACCGTCGGTAACATAAGTGCCATTGCCGCTATTCAGGCGGAATTGCGGCGCGACGACGCTTGCGCGGGTGATGCGCAGCACGCCGTCGGTGCCATATCTGATCCCTGCGTTGACGAACATCTGCCCGCCGAGGAAATTCTGCACACCGGGGCTGAACAACCGGGTCGAGCGGGCCTTGACTGTGCCGACCAGCGCATAGCCGCGCCCGACCGCGGTTTCGAGATCGACATCGGCATCGACGTTGAAAATGCCGACGCTTTCCAGCCGGAAGCCATCGACTTTGCCATTCAGCGCGCCAGTGTAAAAACCCTTTTCGATGTCGCCGACGAGCAATGCCGTCGCGTTGATCCGGTCCGAACGGATGCGCATATTGTCAGACAGGATCCGCCCGTCGGCAATCGCAAGGTCGCCGTTCATCCGCACATTGGTGAGGAGGCCGCCTGCAATCTCGTTGATGCCAGTCACCCGCCGCGCGCGCGCATTGACCGGGATCAGGAAGCGGTCGGCCGACCCTTGCGCTTCGCCGCTCATCGAGAAACCTTCCAAGGTAGTTTCATCGAACGCGATGCGGCTCGCCGTTACCGAATAAGCAGCAGTCGGTTCGGCGAACGCACCGTTCAAAAGCACCTTGCCAGCTACATCGCGACCGCTGACATTGGGCGCGATGATGCCGGGGCGGAGCAGGCGGATATCGAGCGCCAAGTCGCGGAAGGCACCTTCGCCCATGTCGGCAACCCCGCTCGCACCCACGACGATTGCCGCCGAGGCGATACTGCCCTTGATGTCAGCCACACGGTTTTCGAAGGTCGCGGCGAGGTCGATGTTCGCGCTCGGCGACAACGCGCGGACGAGCAGGCTGTCGGCCATGATGCCCGACGCATTCACATTGCCCTTCACGGTGAAGGTGCCTTCGCGCGCGGTCAGTGCCACGTCGGCGATGCTGTCATTACCTGACTGTGCGGCAAGGCTGCCATCCCATTTTGCCCAGCTGCCGCGCCCTGCAAGCGTCGCGGACAAAGGCATCTCGACGCCCGCCAGCCCGGCGGCGAGGCCGTCTGCTGGCGCATTCAGCCGCATGTCGACATCGAAGCGATTATCGTCAGGCACCGCGTCGAGCTGTAGCACCAGCCGGTCACCCTTTGCACTCCCCGCGGTGGCGTCGATCACCGCGCGCCGGTCGGCAATCCGCAATTTGCCCTCAAGCGAGGCAATCTGCTGCTCGCCGGTAATGGCGGGGGCAAAAACGATGCGGTCGATGTTCAGCCGGTCGATGCCGATATCAATATCGGGAAGCAACGGCTCGCCGGTATCGGGAACCGGGCTGAACGCGGGCATCCGAAGCACGTTGAGCTGCTCCGCCGTCAGCGCATTGATGTCGATTTCATTGCCGAGATAGGCAAACGGATGCCAGTCGAGCTTGATCTCAGGCGACCGCGCAAAGTCCCCCTTCGGATCGCGAAAGCGCACATCTTTCAGCACTGCCTTGCCGTAGATCGATCCGTCGATCCGCCCAATGCGGATATTGAGGCCGTTTTCCATCGTAAAGCCCGCGACTTGCCGCGCGACAAACGCTCGCCCGGACTGCGTGTCGAGCCAGATATAGCCGCCTACCAGAACCAGCAGCAGCAACGCCAACACCGCGCCCACCCCGATCGCGATCCGCCGCGCGAGCATCAGAACGCCTGCCCGATCGAAACGTAAACCGTCACCCGCGATTCGCCCGGCTTCTTGCCAATCGGCGTTGCAACGTCGAGTCTGATTGGGCCGAAGTTCGTGTAGAATCGCCCGCCGATACCCACGCCGAAGCGCCAGTCATCGAACTTGGGAATGCTGCTTTCATACACCTGCCCAGCATCGACGAAGCCGACCACACCGAAATTGCCGAAGCGATAGCGCGCCTCGAACGCCGCCTCGTTGGTGCTGCGCCCCCCTATGGGATCGCCAACGGGGTCCTTCGGCCCCAGCTCCTGATAACCAAAGCCGCGCACCGATCCGCCGCCGCCGCCATAGAAACGCCGCGATGGTGCAAGGTTGTTGCGCTCGATCCCCGAAATCGTCCCAACCCGCGCCCGCGCGGCGAGCACGAGACTGTCATTGACCGGATAATAATAAGACCCATCCAAAATTGCGCGGGCATAGATTTGTGTGCCGGTGCCAAGCGATGCCTCGGGCGACAGCCGCAAGTTCAGACGATAGCCGCGCGTCGGGTTGAGCAGATCGTCCGATTGGTCGAAACCCAATTGGCCAGGCAAAGCGCCGACGTAATAGAGCCGCCTATCCGGTGCGCCGCGCGTCAAGTCGAACTGTCTTTCATAAGTCGCGAGTAGCTCGACGCCCGCCGACCAGGTAATTTTCTTCTGCCAGATTGGTGTCGATGCGCGGCTATAAACCGCCGCAACACGCCCGGTATAGGCATCGAACGCGTCATAATTGCTGTGCAGCCCAGTCAACGATACCTCAAATGTGCGATCGCGCTTGCCTGCGTTGGACCGTGTGAAGGTGACACCCAACGCCTGCTCCAGCGTCCCCAGCACACCGGCGACCGCCAGCGCACCTTCGGGCGGGAACAGGTTACGATGCGTCCAGCTCGCCTCCGCGCGAAAGCCCTGCCCCGTGCCGTAACCCGCGCTCGCCGCCAGCGTGCGCGCTGGCCCGGCCTCCTGTCGCACCACGAGGTCGGCGTAGGGCAAACCATCCGGCGCAACCCCCTCGCCCGGCACCGGCGTCACCGATACGGTGGAGAGCAAGCCCGTCGCCACCAGCGCCGCGCGCAGGTCGTCGACCAGCCGCTCGTCATACAAGTCGCCGGTGTCGAAACGCCGCAAGATCGCGACATGGTCAGCGCCAAAGGCCTCATTGCCCTCGCTCCTGATTCGCCCAAAGGCACTGCGCGCGCCTGGCGTTACGGGCAGCGTATAGTCACCCAGCCCGGTTTCGCCGTCGAGCAGGATGTCGCGTTGCCCGACCTTGGCAAAAGGGTAGCCATTTTCGGGCAGCTTTACCGCGATATTCGCCTCCGCCGCCAAGATCCTGTCGGCGATGATCGGCTCGCCGCTTTTGGGTACGAAGTTGCTGGTGATAAGATCGGGCGGCGTGACCGCCGGCGCATCGAAGGCAATTTGTCCGAGATAATAACGCAGCCCCGGCACGACGACCAACGCCACCGATAACGGCGCCTCCTGCCGCGCGGTCTCGCCACCGCCTTCCCCGTTCGCGGTCGCGGTCGCGGTCGCGGTCGCGCCGCGTTGCAATCGCAACTGCACCGTGGCGTCAAAAAAGCCCTCGCTGTTCAATATGTCGATCAGCAATTGTCGGTCGGCGCGGGCGCGCTGGCTTACCTCGGCACGGCTGTCGGCGCGACCGTCACCCTGTTCGAGCGCCGACAAATCGTTGAAGCGGCTGCGCACGCGGCGGTAGATATCGCCATCGGGGTCGCTCGCCACCTCAGGGTTCGCCGCCGCGTCCAGTCCGTCCAATCGCAGCGCATAGCGCACCGCTTTTGGCTCGGCTTCGGCAGCCTCGGTCGGGGTCGGGGGCGGCTCGGCATCGAAACTTTCGATCGATGGCAGGGGTTCATCAAGCAGCGGATCGACGACGGGCGGATCGGGCAGAACCTCCACCACATCGCCATCACGCAACGCTGGGTTCGCGCTCTCTTCGGCAGTCTGCTCCACCTGGTCGCGCGCAGCATCGGTGCTTACCGTATCGTTCTGCGCATCCTGATCTTGCTGCCACTGCTCAATACTTTCTAGCGGCGCGTCGTTGAGGCTCGGAATAGCGTTGTCGAACTCTTCATCGCTGATGATTGGCGTTCGCGGGTCGACCGCAGGTGCGGGAGCAACGGCAGGCGTAGAACCGACTGGCGCCATTTCAGCGTTTTCAGCAGCGTCATCCGGCGCTGTGCCATTCTGTGCATGCGCGTCGGGAACGAGCAGAGCCGACGCTGCGCATCCCCAAAGCAAAAAGGCAACCGATCGAACCAAACAAACTCCCCACGCGCCAACGTCCTAATTTTCAAAAGGTTCCACCCGATGCCGTTATGTGTCCGGGTTAGCGCGAAGCGTGTACAATGCAAATCGCGGCTTTAGCGATTGGTTCGCCTAATTATCTTTCCCACCACCCGGCGACCCGCAATAACATTGATGCCGGGGTTTAGTTATCGAATGCCATGTTTGCAGAACGTGGCTATTCAGAACAGGACACGCCACTATCTTCAAAAATCAACCGCGTCGTCAGTAACGCTCTGAAGGCATTGTATCCCCCGGTATTGGGATGAAAGGCATGAAAGAAAAGCTGCGGCTTTCCATCGCGGCCAGGCGCAACCGAGGCATGTCCCGGTGCCCACCAATTCGGTCGGGATTTGAGCAGCGGCTCTGGCTGCTTTACATAAGGCCCCAACGGATGGTCGGCGACTGCCACCCCGATACCATAAGCCGGCGTGCCGAAATCGTTGCCCGCGTAGAACAGCCAGTAGCGCCCGTTCTGCAACGTCACCCACGGCCCCTCGATCAAATGGCCTTCCCAGTCCAGATCGTTGACAAGTACGACGGTATCATCGCCGATCAACTCGCCCGTTTCTGACATATGCTGCGCGTATATCGGTGTACTCATCGCTTCATAGATCAAGGTTGCATCCGGGTCGTCGGCAAGCGTCACTTTCACATGCTTCCAATTGTCGAGCACGGCCTCAATCAGCGGCTGCATAAAAAAGAAACGCTCCATCGGGCGGCGAGTCTGCGCGAACGGTAACAGTGCGGCGGCGACTGCTGCAGTCTTGCGGTCGGCGGGGGTCGAAAACAGTTGCTCGATAAGTTCGGGCCGCTTGCCCAAAAGTCCCGCCAGCGGTCGCGGCCACACGCCATTGGTGTCGCGTTTCCAGAACAGGTAGCGGTCGCCGTTCTCGTCAATAAAGATATGACCGTCGATGACGCCGCCGCTTAACACTGGTTGCTTTCCGTCATCAGGCAATCCTGTAGTGTTATAGGAAAAGCCGGCAAGCAAGGGTTGCCCGCGATCACGCCATGGCCCCCTTGGATGGTCGCTTTTCGCCATTCCGATTGCGAGCGCATTGTTATGCTGCCGGGCGGTGTAGACCAGCCAGTATTCATCGCCGACTTTTGCCATTTCAGGCGCCCAGAAATCGCCCACGGTCTGTCCATGGGCAGCCCATGAAGGCGCCTCGCCTTCGGGAAACACAAAGCCTTCATGGGTCCAGGTTTCAAGGTCGGTGCTGTGCAAGATCGGAAAGGCATCGAGCGCGTCGTTCGACGTCGCCACGAGATAATAGCCCTCTTCGGTTTTTAGAACGGCGGGGTCGCCATATCCTGCACGCGACTTCGGGCTGAGATATTCCGTTATCAGCGGCTGCCATTCGGGCGAACCATGCGAAGCTGCCTCCGGTCCTTCGAGCGCATGCGGCTTGCGGGTCCCGACGTCCTTTGCGAGCTCAGCGAAAAACTCCTGATAATCGGAGTGGTTGTGCCCCTTGATCGTATAATGGAGAGTCCGGCCCTCGATCGTTATCGACAAGCAAACGCCGCTTCCATGTGGTTCAGCGTTGACGGCATAAATCTGGTTCGTTTCCATCGCGCCCCAATAACGATTCGTCGAATCAATGAAAAGAGTGTAAATCGGATTTATATGATAAAACGAGATTTACCGCGATCAGTTGGCGAGAATCCCGCTTATGAGCCATGCGATATCATGGCCGGGATTTACGGCGACGGCATCATTTCCCTGCCCGGTGCTTATGAATTGACACTGATCGACGGTATGCGAGCGAGCATCGAAAATCTGTTCGCAGCGGCGCGCAAGATCGATGGCGGTGCCCTGCCACGAGGGCCGCAACGTTGGTATGTGGAGGTAGCGCCTGAGCAAATTTACGGATTTGTCGACATCGTGTCGCATCCGTGGTTCCTGGCGGTGTGCGATGCCATATTGGGGCCGGACTGGAAGATCGTCGAAGTGGGTTTCGATATTCCGTTTCCTGGGGCCGCGCTGCAACCATGGCACAGGGATTTCGCCGCGCCTGAGGAGACGCTTGAGGGCAGGCGAATCAATTCGCTCGCATTCAATCTGACGGCGGTTGATACCACGCCGGAAATGGGCCCATTCGAGATTGCACCCGGCACGCAATGGGACAGGATCGATGAATGTCCTCGCGGAATGTTTCCCGACCCGTCGCGCTGGCCGCGTTATGAAGCGCGCACAGTGGCAAAGTTGGCCCAACGGGGTAGCATATCCGCGCGATCGGCGTTGACGGTCCATCGCGGAACGGCAAACCTCTCCAGCCAATCCCGGCCGGTCTTGGTTATCGGCGTCGATGGACCGGGTGCAACCAATGCGGCGCATCATGATTTGCAGATGACGGAAACGTTTGTGACCTCTTTGCACCCCAATCTAAAAAACCGCTTCGACGGGAGGATGGTCGAAGAAATCACGGCAGTTCGCCAAAACCATGTTATCGAAGGCCTTATTGCGCCGATTGACGCCGGATATTGACGACAGCAGCCACTTCGGTAATACATCATATAAATAATATAAAATGAGGAGCGGATTTGGCCAGTCTTTCACTGATCGATGTGCACAAAAGCTATGGCAGCACGGCCGTGCTCGATGGCGTTTCGCTCGAGATGGAGGCGAAGGAGTTTGTCGCCTTTTTGGGCCCATCGGGCAGCGGCAAATCGACGCTTCTGAGGATTATCGCCGGCTTGGAAACGGCGGATAGCGGTGAAGTCTGGCTGGATGGTCAGCGAATTGATGGATCGGCACCGGGGGACCGGGGGGTAGCGCTCGTCTTTCAGCAATATGCGCTATATCCCCACATGACGGTTCGCGACAACATGGCCTTTGGACTACGCAACGCGAAAGTGTCGGCCTCTGAGATATCCGACCGGATCGAGAAGGCCGCAAAAACGCTCGAAATCGACCAGTTGCTAGACCGCAAACCCGGCCAGCTTTCGGGCGGTCAGCGGCAGCGTGTTGCCATCGGGCGTGCGATTGTCAAAGTGCCCAAATTATTCCTGCTCGACGAGCCATTGTCCAATCTGGACGCGGCACTGCGCAATCGGACGCGGGTTGAACTCGCCCAGTTGCGCCAGCGCGTCGAGGCGGCGGTCATCATGGTCACGCACGACCAGGCAGAGGCCATGACGCTCGCCGACCGGATCGTTGTCATGAGCGACCGGAAAATCCAGCAGGTCGGAACGCCGATGGAGATTTACGACCGCCCGGCGAACCGTTTCGTCGCGGGCTTTGTCGGCTCGCCTGCCATGACGATGTTGCCCGTGATGCTCGATGCATCCAGCGATGGACATGCAGCAGTTCGTCTGAGCGACGGCACCATGATCTCGACGCGGGTCAACCGTGCCGAGCTGGGAAGCGAGGCTAGCCTGGAGCTTGGGCTTCGTCCGGAAAATGTCGCTGTTGCCGCCGTGGGCGCAGGCACCGTCGACGCCGAAGCGATCATCGTCGAACGTCTGGGTGACCGCACCTTGGTCTATGCGCGACTTGATGACGGGTCGGAGATCACCGCCGTCGATCGTGGCGACAGCAAATTGCGCATGGGCGACCGCGTCGGGCTGCTGATCGATGGACGCAACGCCCATCTGTTCGGGGGCGACGGCACCGGCTATCATGCCGAGCAGACCACATGACCAGTCGCGACCGCTATGGCGGATTCGCGTTTGTTATGCCCTTTGTCGGCTTTTACAGCTTTCTGTTGATCTTGCCCTTTTTCATGGGGCTGTGGATCAGCCTGCACCGTGCCGACCTTTTCGGTGCGCGTGAATGGGTCGGCCTCGATAATTATGTCCGGCTGTTTGGCGACCCGGTTTTTTATCAGGCGATGGGAACGACCTTTACATTGGCCTTGCTGATCGTTCCTGCCCTGACCATTATCACCCTGTTGCTTGCATTGGCGCTCAATCGAGCGACGCGGTCGGCGGCGATTTTCCGCGGCCTGTTCTTCTCGTCGTCGGTGCTATCGGTCACCATTGTCACGCTGATCTGGCGTTTCGTGCTCACGCCGGACGCAGGGCTGATCGCCAAAATATTCACTGCAGTGGGTCTGGAGCCCATCCCGTTTCTCAGCCATCCGGACTGGACGATCCCGGCAATCGCCATCACGACGATCTGGTGGGGCCTCGGCTTGCCGATGATGCTGTTCCTTGCAGGGCTTCAGCAAATTCCGCAGGATATGTATGAAGCAGCGGCGCTCGACCGGGCGAGCCGTTGGACGACCTTTTTCCGGATTACGCTGCCCTCGCTTCGTCGGACGACGATATTGGTCGTGATGCTGCAGACGGCTGCGCAGCTGCAGATATTCGGACAGGCGCAATTGCTGACGTCGGGCGGCCCAAGCGGAAGCTCGCGGCCAATCGTGCTTTACATTTACGAGATCGCATTCGGCCGATGGGAGCTTGGCTACGCCGTGGCCGCTGCCGAGGTGCTGTTCGTCCTCGTACTGACACTGACGTTGGCGCAATATTGGTTTTCCACGCGCAAGGAGGATGACGCAAGATGAGCGCGCCCGCCAATCGCAACCGTCTGCCCTTACCAGCGCTGCTCGGCGTCATCATCGGCGCCGCAATCATGGTCGCGCCGCTGCTGTGGACAGTGTTGCTGTCACTGAAGAGCAACAGCGAACTGATGCGCGACAGTGCCGCTGCGCTATCCACACCCTATACGCTGGACAACTACCGCGACATATTGGCGGGATCGGATGTGCCGCTCTGGCTGCTCAACAGCCTGATCGTTTCGCTCGGCACGACCGCTGCGGTCTTGCTGCTGTGCTCGCTCGCCGGATATGGTTTTGCCCGGCTCGAATTCCCTTTCCGCCGCAGCCTGTTCGTTTTCGTACTCCTTGGCCTCGCCATTCCCGAACAGGCCGTAATTCTGCCGCGGCACCAGCTATTTGCGAGCCTCGGCTGGCATAACAGCTATGGCGGGCTCATCCTGCCCGGCCTTGCTGCTCCGTTCGGCGTGTTTTTCATGACTCAATATTTCCGGGCAATTCCGAAAGATCTCGACGAAGCGGCAATGCTCGATGGCGCATCGCGCTTCAGGATATTCTGGAAAGTGCTTTTGCCTTTGTCCTTGCCTGCGCAGGCGACACTTGGCGTGTTCACGTTTCTCGGTTCGTGGAATGACTATTGGTGGCCGCTCATTTCAGCGACCACCAGCGATAAATACACGCTGACGGTGGGCCTCGCCTCGTCGCAAATGAACTATGCGCAAACGAGCGGGCTAGGCTTTCTGATGGCGCAGGCGGTGTTCGCGTCGATACCTATTCTGATCGTCTATATCATTTTCCAGAAGCAGATTGTCGGCGCGATGGCAGGGGCGGCCACGCGATGAGACGGTCCCGCATTCTGCTCACCATTTTGGCCGCGCTCACCCTTGGCAGTTGTGAACGTCCCGACGACCGCCCAACCTTGGTCATCCAACGCTTTTTCGGCGAGTGTGGCGCGGTTTACGGCAGTACCATCGACGTCGCCAAAGCCGACACCGAATGCGGCATATTGACCACCATATTGAACCGATTCATCGCCGAAAATCCCGATATCAAGGTCAAGGTCAACGTCGTGGCCTGGCCGGGATATCCGCAGCTTGCCGCGCAGATTGCCGCCGGGGATCCGCCCGACCTGGTGACGATGCACCAGTCGGTGATTTCCGATTATCAAGGGCGCGGATTGCTTGCGCCGATGGACCAGTTTCTGGCGGAGGCGGGCATCGATACCGATGCCTTGACGCTGGCGGGACAGCGCGGTGCGGTTAAGGACGGGCGCTATTACGCCCTCCCCTGGGATACGATCGGGCGGCTGTGGCATATCAATACCGACTTGATGGCCAAAGCCGGGCTGATGGCGAACGGCAAACCAGTCCTGCCCAATTCCCCCGATGAGTTGCTGGCCCATGCGCGGCGTTTCAAGGCGGCGACCGGGAAGCCCTATCTCATCCAGGCGCAGGTAAGCGCGCCCGATTATCTGGTTGCAAATCTCTACACCTATTTGCTGGCGCAGGACGCAAAGATTTTTCCCGACAGCCGCCATATCCGTCTGAACACGCCGCAAGCGGGGGCAGTGGTGCAGCTATACAAGACGCTGAACGCGGAAAGTCTGACCACCACCTCGCAGGATTTTCCATCCGCCACCGCCAGTTTCGTTAACGGCGAAGGTGGAATTTTCCCCACTGGCACCTGGATGATCGGACCCTATGATGACGCCGCAAACGCAGATGACGCCCGGCTCGGAGGTTATGCGGTGCTTCCCTTCCCCCGGCTCTGGGGCAAAAGCGCCGCCTTCGTTGATGGCCATGCCTGGGTCGTCCCGGCGGATGACCGCGCGCCCGAAGAACGCCGCGCCATTGCGCGGTTCCTGAAATTCGTCGCGCAATATAATGGGGACTGGGTGCGCACCGGACATCTGCCGGCGTTCCGCGCGGTGCTTGATTCCCCGTCATTTCGAGCGCAGCCACACCGTAGCGACATCGCAGCAATGGCGGCCACGGGCCAGCAGCTGCCCGATTATGTGCAGCGCCAGTCGGCTATTCAGGGACTAATCGGCGAAGAATTGGAAGCGGCGGTTACTGGTCTGAAACCGATCGACACTGCGCTTGCGGATGCCGAGCGACGGGTGAACGAATTGCTGGCGCAGATGTAGCGCTATCCAGCGAAGGGCAATTCGGCGATGCCTTGGACGCGCGGCTTGAACGAAAAAAGTCCGCCTGCGTTCGGCTGATTGCGCAATTCCTCCGCCGTCAAATCGCGCGACGCGGATGAAATGAAAATCCGGTCCATGCCAGCGCCGCCAAAGGCAACGCTCGTGGGCTTTTGAACCGGCACGGGCACTTCCAGAAGCATCTCGCCCTCGGGCGAAAACCGCCTGATGCACCATCCATCCCAGAAGGCGATCCAAAGGCAGTCCTCCGCGTCCACCGTCATTCCGTCGGGATAACCGTCCTCATGTTCGAACTGCAGGAAAACTTTCCGCTCGCTGGCATTGCCATATTCGTCCAGCGCAAAGGCATAAACTCGCTGTATGGCGCTGTCGGAGTGATACATGATCCGGCCGTCCGCGCTGAATGCCGGGCCGTTGGTGACGCGATAGCCTGTATCGATTGCCGTCCAGCCAAGGTCTGCATCGATGCGATACAAGCTACCGCTATCGGCCTGTTCGGCATGGTCCATCGTTCCCGCCCAGAAGCGTCCCGCACGGTCAATCTTGCCGTCGTTAAATCTGTTGCCGGGTAGGGGGGACTCCGGATTGAACAGACGCGTGATCAGAAAAGCATCATCAAGGGCAAGGATGCCGTCATAGCCCGCGCCAATATATCCGCCCGATGCTCGGGGCATGATCGAGCAAAGCCTTTCGCTCAGAACATGGCGCGAAAGACCCTCAGTCTCGCTGCACCGGAACAAGCGCGGCGAGTTGATGTCTACCCATAAAATGTTTTGGTCGCGCACCGACCAGCACGGCCCTTCGCCGAGAATGGCCCGGACGTCGGCAAGGCATTCCATGTTAGCCGCTTTTCTCTGCATCCGAGATGAGCACCATTACGTCGGCGATCAGCGCTGCCATTGCAGCCCGCGCTTCCTCCGGTTTACGATCTGTAATGGCGTCGAGCACCAACTTATGCTGCGGCAGGCTCGCCGTTCGGCCTTTGAAGCGGTTGGTGAAGCGGATAGAGGTTCGCAGTGCCGTCGTCACAACGTCCCTGAACTGGGCGTAAAAGGGATTTGCCGACGCCCGCAATATCGCAATGTGGAAAGCGATGTCGGCCTCCAGTGGATCGTCATCGCCATGTTCGGCCGCTTCCATTCGCGCATAGCCCGCCTCGATCATGGCAAGACCGTCGGGAGTATGGGCGCCTGCGGCCAGCGCTGCGGCGGCTGGCTCAATCGCCTCGCGCAATTCGGAAAACTGGCGGAGCACGGTCAGCGAAAATTTACGGTCCAGCAGCCAGCGGAGCACGTCGATATCGAACAGGTTCCAGCGGTCGGTCGATTGGATCGTCGTTCCTTTGCGCGGGCGAGCGGTAAGCAGTCCTTTCGCGCCGAGCATTTTCACCGCCTCGCGGACGACCGAGCGGCTGACATCATATTGCTTGGCAAGGTCGGCTTCGGTCGGGAATGGCCGGTCGTCATATTGTCCAATGACGATGGCCTTACCCAACATGTCGAGCATGCCGTAGGTCAGGTTTCGGCCCATGGCCGACGACATGTTCATCCCTGATAGATCAACCATCCGTGCGCCCCCCGTATTTCGCAGAAAGACCATACAATTGATTGCATCGATATCCAGCGCAAATATCAGACAAAATCGTCACCCATCGTCCGTTCGCCGATAAGGAAGCAATCCGCGACGATGCGGAGCGGCTCCCTGTCGATTTTGCTCTGTCCTGTGTTTACCACGTCCGCAAACTCCCGATAAATCGAGCGATATTCATCATGCGGGGGAAGCGTTTGTGACACACCGTCGATGTCGAGTTCGGATCCACCATGTTTCAAGTGGACGGCCTTGCCGGTGCGGGTCGCGATCGTGATCGACCACGTCTCATCTTCGCCGCCGCGCCAGTCCATCACCGCTCTGTGATCCGCGCCGTGGAACGCCACATCTGCGGCAATCGGCGCATGCCTGTTGGCCGGAAACAGCATCGATGCATCGCGGACAAGCAGCGGTTCGGCAAGAATACGCGTCAATATCGACAGCCCGTTGATGCCGGGGTCGAACACGCCAAAGCCACCAGCGGCCCAAATCCACTGCTGACCCGCATGATATTTGCGCACATCTTCACGCCAGATCATCGAAAGGCTGGCAATCTCCTCCCCCTCCAACGCGGCCTCGGCGGCCGTCACCCCCGACGCATATTGCGAATGCCAGGCGGTAAAAGTCGCCACCCGCTTTTCTTCGGCAAGCTCTATCAGGTCGTCGAGTTCGCCCAAGGTCGCAGTTGGCGGCTTTTCGAGCAGAATGGGAATGCCCGCTGTAATGACTTCCACCGCGATGGCAAACCGCGGACCCGGCGGGGTACAAATTGCGACCGCGTCGATCAGACCTGGCATGGCTGAAAACATCTCGGCGACCGTCGGATAGAAGGCACAGTCGATATCCGCCGGTTTGCTGTGTGATACGATCGCCACCAGCTCAAAGACAGGGTTTGCCCGGATAGACCGCAGATGCTCGTCCCTCGCGACTTTCCCAAAGCCGACAATGGCTATCCGGATCGTCATGTCAGAGCCCGCGCGCCCAGCGCATCGATAAACGCCATTGCCTGATCATGGACCTGCTGCGCCGTTTGCCCCGGCCGGTAAATCGCACCGCCCAAGCCGAAGCCGTTTGCCCCGGCGGAGAGCCAGCCGCCGATATCCCCGGCCTGCACCCCGCCGACGACCAGCAGGGGTATATCCGGCGGCAGCACCGCTCGCTGTGCCTTGACCATAAAGGGGGACGCAGCCTCGGCTGGAAACAGTTTTATTGCATCCGCGCCTGCATGAATCGCGGCAAACGCCTCGGTTGGCGTGAAGTAACCAGGGACCGAAACCATCTGTGCTGCTACGGTTGCGGCAATCACCTCAGCGTTTGTGTTAGGCGAGACTACCAGCCGCCCGCCAGCCTGTCTGACACGTTCTACAGCCGCGACACTGAGAACAGTCCCCGCACCAATCAAAGCCGTTTCGCCCGCGACATTCGCCAGTCGCTCGATACTTTCAAAAGGTTCGGGCGAATTCAGCGGTATCTCGATTATGCGGATCCCCGCCTCGATTAAGGCCTTTCCAACCGACACCGCCTCGCTTGGCTGGATGCCGCGCAATATTGCGATGAACGGACACTCGGTCAGGTGATCGCTGAAACGTTGGCGGTGCGACTGGTCGGACATCATTGCGGCTCCAGGATTTGGGTGATTGATCGGACGCCTGCCAGAAATGATTGTTCTCCATCGACGATTTCATAATCGAAGCCCGCGATCTTGATCGCGCTTGCGTAGAGACGGCACAAATCAGAGCGGCCGATTACGGTAATATTTTCGCCTAGCCGGGCATCCGACAGACCGACTTGAACATCACTTCCAATCAGCAAGCCACTGGCAAGGGATGCGTCCGGCAAGGGCTTCTGATTCAGAACCTTGCGAGCGCGAATAGAGAACAACGACGATAGCAACGACGCGCCATTGCGAGCTTCTTCCAATCCGTTCTGGAATGTTTCGCCGTCGGTGACCTCGCCCGCCAGTTGCTCCGCCAAGATGCTGTGTTCTCGCAAAAGGCTGAAAATTTCGCCGGTCATCATGGTCCTGAAATGACTGATTTTGCCATCCTGCACCCTGATCCATTTTGCGTGGGTGCCGGGATGGCAGATATAGGCGTCAGGCGCGGCGGCACCAGCGGCAAGCGCGCCGAAGACCTGCACTTCTTCGCCGCGCATGACCTCTGGATGGTCCTCGGTCTGGCAGACACCCGGGATGATTCCTGTGCGCAAATCGATCCATGAAATTGCCGATGCCAGCGACGTGACGTTGGCCGGTACGGCAACATAAGGCGCCTCTCGCCAGCCCTTGTCCGAACCCACCATCCCGGCAAGCAGCATGGGATGATCGCCCAGCCGGTTGCGAACTTCGGCTGCGGCTTGATCGAAGCCGTCTTGCGGTACGGACATCACGCCCAGATGGTCGGCAAACTCATCTACCGTCACGCCGCCGCGATCAACAAGCCACGCGCGGCGGTTGGTAGTACCCCAATCCACAGCGATATACTTTTCCTGCCACACGTACCAAATTCCGTCCGATATGCCGCCCACGGGTTCATTGAAACCACCGTGGCAAAACCTATTCTTCATTGCGTTGTATGTATTATCATATAAATATGCAATTCCAGAGTCCTTTGAAATTAGAGCGTACTTCATGAAGATCACCCGGATCGAAACATTCCACGTCCCGCCGCGCTGGCTCTTTGTCAGGATCGAGGCCGGGGATGGGACGGTCGGATGGGGCGAGGCAAGCTTGGAAGGTCATGCCGAGGCCGTCGATGGCGCGATTGACGCATTACGCGACCGGTTCATCGGCGCAGACCCACGGCAGATCGAAGATATCTGGCAAGTCGGCTATCGCGGCGGCTTCTATCGCGGCGGGCCGGTCCTGATGTCCGCCATCGCCGGGCTCGATCAGGCGTTGTGGGATTTGAAGGGCAAGCATTACGGTTTGCCCGCATGGGAAATGCTGGGCGGCCGGGTCCGCGACAAGGTCAGGGCCTATGCCTGGATCGGCGGTGACCGGCCCGACGACATCGCCTCGGCGGCAAAGCTCCGCCGCGCCCAAGGCTTTTCCGCGGTCAAGATGAACGCAACTTCGGAAATCGACTATCTCGTCGCACCAAAGCTCGACGAGGTGGTCGATCGTGTCTGCGCGGCGCAAAGTGAGGGCCTCGATGTCGGCGTAGATTTCCACGGCCGCGTACACCGGCCGATGGCGAAGCAGCTTGCCAAACTGCTTGAGCCGTTAGGCCTGCTATTCATCGAGGAGCCGATCCTTTCCGAAAATCCCGAGGCATTGGCGCAATTGGCAGGATTGGTCAGCACGCCAATAGCCGTTGGCGAACGGCTCTATTCGCGATGGGATTTCAAACCGTTTCTGGCGAGCGGTGCGGTCGATATCATCCAGCCGGACCTGAGCCACGCGGGCGGCCTGACCGAATGTCGCAAGATCGCCGCGATGGCCGAATCCTATGACGTCGCTGTCGCCCCGCATTGCCCGCTAGGTCCGCTGGCGCTCGGTGCCTGCCTGCAACTTGCGGCCTGCACGCCCAATGTCATCATCCAAGAAATGTCGCTCGGCATTCACTATAACGAAACTCACGACCTGCTGAGTTTTTGCACCAATCCAGACATCCTCATGCCGGTCGACGGGTTTCTGCATATTCCAACGGGGCCGGGTATGGGCATCGAAATCGATGAGGCCAAGGTACGCGAAGCCGACCAAAACCGCCACAGATGGCGCAATCCAATCTGGCGGCACGAGGACGGCAGTGTTGCCGAATGGTGACGTTCTACCGATAAAATCGTTTCTATAGGATAAATCATACAAATAGCTTGCTTGAGACATTGCCCTTGGATTATATCGGAACCCAAGAGCCGTCATGCGGCCGCAAAAGATGAGGGGATGAACATTATGCGATTCAAGACAATTGCCCGTTGCACCGCATCGTTGGCCGTGATTTCCTTCTCGGCTCCCATGGTCCTCGCGCAAGAGACCCCGCCGATAGAAGATAGCGCCGAAGCCGAAGAAGACGCCATCGTTGTCACCGGGCTTCGCGCGTCGCTGCAGTCGGCACAGAGCCAGAAAAAGCGTTCGGACAAAATTGTCGACTCGATCGTCGCGGAAGACATCGGCAAACTCCCTGACGTCGCAGTCTCTGACACCGCAGCGCGCATACCCGGCATTCAGGTGGAACGTCGTGGCGGTGAAGCAAGCCGCGTGCTCGTACGAGGCCTCGACCGTTTCAACTATACCACCACTTACAATGGCCGGGAGATTTTCACGGCCGAAACCCGTTCCGTCGCACTTCAGGATTTCCCGGCAGGCGGCATCAGCGCCATCGACGTTTTCAAGACGTCGAGCGCCGACTTGGTCGAACCCGGCATTGCCGGTTTAATCAACGTCCGATCGCGCCGTCCGTTCGATTTCGAAGATTCGGAAATCGCTGGCTCGGTATGGGGTGTCTATCCCGACAAGTCGCGCGATCTGGAACCCAACGCGCAGTTGCTGCTTTCCGACCGCTGGGATGTGGGCGACGGTGAAATCGGCGCGCTGGTCAATTTCTCCTACACGCGGTTGCATTATCGCGATTCGGTCCGGCGTCACGGCTTCTTCATTGCCGATCTCGCTGGCGCGCGCTCGCCCGACTGGCCCGAAATTCAATATGCAGAGGCCGAAAGATGGCGTCCGTCGGTCAACGGTGCGCTGCAATGGCGTCCTTCGCCTGATCTTGAATTCTATGCCGAAGGTCTTTGGCAGGGCTATCGCGAGCGGGCGACCGACCGCATGTGGGCGCAACCTCTCTGGGGTGGCGCGTCCTATGAAAATCTCGTAATCGAGAACGGCCAGATCATCAGCGGCACCGTCAACACCCCGACGGCCTGCTGCGGCGGCAACCACACCTGGGGTTTCCAGGGTGCCACCAAGCGCGATACCAACACCTACCAGTTCGCCGTTGGCGGGCGCTGGGATGCAGGGCCATTGCGGATCACCGCCGATATTGCTCGTACGGACAGTACGTTCGACCTTCGCACCGAAAGCGTCGATTATGAAATCAACACGAAAAATTATTCGGTCGACTGGTTCACCGGTCGCCCGGGCGGCTCCGGCCCGACGTTCCAGGTCCGCGGCATCGATCCAACCGATCCCGCCATCTACAATTATCGTGGCTTTTACGAAGATTATCTGACAGCCAGCGGGGACGACTGGCAGGCCCGTCTCGATTTCGAATATGAACCGACTAATGCCGGTTTTCTGAAGTCGCTCGATTGGGGTGTCCGCTTTGTCAACCGCGACGCATCGTCGAGCGCGGGTGATTATTACTTCAATTTGCGTGATCGTGGCATCCCGATCACCGCCGTGCCGCTTGATTACATTCTCCAGCCGGGCGGTTTCCGTGGTGACAAGAACGCGCCATTCCCCATTCGTTGGCTTGGACCGTCGTTTAGCAGCGTTCACCAGAACCTGACTGAACTCCGCCAGTTCAACATCGACCGGTATAACCAGTTCAACATACCGCTCAACGGTGCCTCGCTTGACGGCCCGCCAAACGACCCCGCCCGGACGTTCAATATCAACGAAAAATCCTACGCGGCCTATGTGAATGCCGATTACGAATTCGACCTCGGTGGAACAATTATCGACGGCCAGGTTGGTTTTCGTGCGGTCAAAACTGAAACCGAAACGTCGGCCACCCTCTTCACGACAGCCGGTCCAATTCCGGTCAACTTCAAGAACTCCTACACAGACTGGCTGCCGAGCGCGAACTTGCGGGTGCAGTTCACCCCAGAGGTGCAGGCGCGCTTTGCCTTTACCCAGACGCGCACGCGACCGGGTTTTGGTCAACTGAACCCCGCGCTTCGTCTCTCTCCCGCCGCTCCTTGCGCACCGGGGCAGACTGACTGCATCCGCACAGGATCAGGCGGCAACCCTTTCCTCAGGCCGCTGGACTCGGATAACTATGACGCCAGCCTGGAATATTATTTCTCTCCGACGGGCTTTGCGTCGGTCGGGGTATTCCGCCGGGACATGCAAGGTTTTATTACCAACCGCGCCTTTGAATTTCCTGAGCCCGATCCCGAAACAGGGCGGACCCTGGTGATTACCGGTCCAGTCAACACTCGCGACGCACGGATCAAGGGGGCTGAGGCGCAGGTATCCACCTTCTTCGACTTCCTGCCCGGCGCGTTGAGCGGCCTTGGGATGCAGGCGAACGTGACCTATATCGACGCCAAAGCCGACTTTAGCATTTTTGGCGGCGAATTCCGGGAGCGGATACCCGATGTATCCAAATGGACCTATAATCTTGTCGGCATGTACGAACGCAGCGGTCTGACGCTACGGCTGGCCTATAATTATCGTAGCGGTTTCCCCGAGGGTGATTTGTCCGAGCGCGATGGTTCTTCACCGCTACCCTTCACGCTTCAGGGCCATGGCAATTCGGTGTCGCGCCTTGACTGGTCGAGCAGCTATGCGTTGACCGACAATTTCACGGTATTCTTCGACTGGACAAATATCCTCGACGATCCGTTCCAGTCCGACATCGTCCGGGTCAACTATCCCGGCGGCTTACCGAGCGCCGAAGAGGTCTTCCCGCTGGTAGTGCGTCAGGAAGAATCGGTCATATCTGCCGGAGTCCGGTTCCGGTTTTAAAAGCCGCTCTGAGCGGTTATCGAGAAGGGGGAGGCCAGGCGATGCTCCCCCTTTTTTGTATGACGGAGAGCAAATAGATTGAGTGAATACGCGATCCGGAAAATCGTCATAGTCGGCGGCGGCACCGCAGGCTGGATGGCAGCCGCTGCCTTGTCGGCCCTGCTGAAAAAAGACGGAATCGACATCACGCTCGTCGAATCAGACGAGATCGGCACCGTCGGCGTCGGCGAAGCGACCATTCCGCCGCTGATCGCATTCAATAACATGCTTGGCATCAACGAGGACGAGTTCTTGGCCGCAAGCAAGGGGACTTTCAAGCTCGGCATCGAATTCGTCAATTGGGGCGCGCCGGACGAGCGATATTTCCACCCCTTTGGCCCGCACGGACAGGATTTCCAGTGTCCATTTCCACCAGCTTTATCTGCGCGAGGCGCAGCGGCGCGCTCTGCCGGACATCCAGTCATGGTCGATGAGTGCTGCTGCGGCGCAATTGGGCCGTTTTGCCCGCCCCGCCCCCGATGCCCGCCTGCCGCTCTCCCAGCTCGGCTACGCCTTCCACTTCGATGCGGGCCTCTATGCGCAGTTCCTGCGACGTTATTCCGAACGCGCGGGCGTTCAGCGGACCGCGGGCAAGATTGTCGATGCAACTTTGGACTCTGACAACGGTCATGTCCGGTCGATCACCCTCGCCAGCGGCGCGCAGATCGAAGGCGATTTGTTCATCGACTGCTCGGGCTTTCGCGGGCTGCTGATCGAGGAAAAGCTGGGGACGGGCTATGAGGATTGGAGCCGCTGGCTGCCTTGCGACTGCGCGGTCGCCGCGCCGTGCGAACTGCCAGGGCCACCCGATCCCTTTACCCGGTCAACCGCATTATCGGCTGGCTGGCAATGGCGAATTCCGTTGCAGCATCGCATGGGCAACGGCATCGTCTATTCGAGCGCGCATCTCGACAACATCGAGGCGGAGGCCTTGCTCGTCGGTAATCTGGAAGGGCAAATTCTGGCCGAACCGCGTCACCTGCGCTTTACCGCCGGTCGCCGTCGCCGCGCATGGAACGCCAATGTCGTGTCACTCGGACTGTCGAGCGGGTTTGTCGAACCGCTGGAATCGACCAGCATCCACCTCATTCAGAGCGGCATCGCAAAACTGCTCGCGCTCTTCCCCGACCGCCGCTTCGACCCTGCGGAACGCGATGAATATAATCGCCAGATGCAGACCGTATTCGAGGATGTCCGCGATTTCGTCATCCTGCACTACAAGGCGACGCGGCGCAGCGATTCCCATTTCTGGAATTATTGCCGGACAATGGAGATACCCGACAGCCTCGCCAGCAAGCTGGAGCTGTGGCGGTCCAAAGGCCGGCTGTTCCGCGAAGGTTATGAACTATTCGGCACCGCGAGCTGGGTTGCGGTTTTGTTGGGCCAGGGGATCGTCCCTGCCGAATTCGAACCGGCCGCCGAGGCCATCGACCCCGCGCTCGCCAGCGACGCGCTCGACAAGATGTTATCGAGCTACAGCAGGATGGCCGAGCATATGCCCCGCCACGAAGACTTCATCGCGCAGTCTTGTGCCGCACGCTGACCCCGATCTGCGGCTTGCCGTCCTTCCATAGCAGCGGTGCCACATACATATACCGCTTGTTGTCGAACTTGCGGCACCCCTTCGTCGCCGCCCAGGCGTGGAAAGAGATGAACTGGCGTCCGCCGACTTCGAACACCGACTGATGGCCGGGACCGCTGAGGCAGCCCGCCTTCTTGTCGTTATAGCTGTTCAAAATGGGATTGGCCTTCGCATCGGTGCATGGCCCCATCGGACCTTTGCATGTGGCATAGCCGATGGCGTAGGGCGAAAGCCGTTGATGCGTCTCCCAGCCATAATGATTGGCGGAATAGAAGAGGATATAGCCATCTCCGTGCCGCACCATCGTGGGGGCTTCGATGACATGCGCCTCCCACGACGTATCGTTTCGCACCAGCGCCGCGGCCTCGCCGGCCACGTTCATGCCATCGGCTGACAGCCGCTGCACATAGATATCGGTCGGTTTCTTAAATTGCGGATTGTTGCCGTCATTCTTGTAGTAGAGGTACAACGCGCCGTCGCTGTCGCGGAAGGCGTGTGAATCGATCGTGCCGCCAAGCTCTGTCTGGCACAATAAAGGCGCTTCGGCATTCGACGTGAACGGGCCAAGCGGGTCTTTACTGAACGCTGCGCCAAGGCATTGCAGGTCGCTCTTTTTATCCCTCGCGGTGAAGTGCAGTGCGAAACCAGTGTCGGTTTTTAATACTTCCGGTGCCCAGGTAAGTCCCGATTTGGCCCAAGGCGGCATTTGCGGCATCGCGTCGTGCAATTGGTCGCCGGTGCTGATATGCTCCCAGTCCACCAGATTGGTCGATCGCGCCATCTGGACATTGGCCCGGTCGCCGGTCGCATTTGTCGCATAGGCCAGAAACTGGTTACCGTGTCGCAAGACAAACGGATCCGGAAAATCGACGGATAAGGCGGGTAAGAACGGAGCGTCTTTCGGGCTTGATGCGTGTGCCGCAAATGCGGACAGACCAGCCAACATATATCCGATTTTTTTCACATCATCTCCATAGCGCTTTTATTCGTACGGCAGGTGGCATTATGCATACTGGCGAAGCGGCTGTTGTCAGCCCTTCTATTTTATCATATAAATCAGTTCAATCGAAAAGGGACCAAAATTGCACGCACGAAAACTCAGTCGGGACAATTTTGGCGAGCTGGCTGACAGCACCGCCGTCGAGGCCATAACATTGACCAATTCCACTGGCATGTCGGTGTCCGTCATCAGTTTTGGCGCGTCAATTCAGGCCGTCGAGGTGGCAGATAGGAACGGCATTTTTGCCGACGTAACGACCGGATATCAAACGCTGGATGAATATATATCGCAGCCGCAGTTTTTCGGCTCAACGGTCGGGCGCTTTGCCAACCGCCTGAAGAACGGGCGCTTTTCACTTGGCGGAAAGGAATATTCGGTACCAGCGAATGACGGCCGCAATTCGCTTCATGGCGGTTCGCAAGGCTTCGACAAGGTAGTCTGGGACGTTGTAGATTGCAATGAACACGATCTGTCGATCACGCTTCGTTATGTGAGCAAGGACGGCGATCAGGGCTATCCCGGCACGCTAACTACGTTCGCCAAATATTCGCTGAGCGACGACAATAAGTTGACGGTAGAATATCGCGCGACGACCGATGCGCCGACGATCGTCAACCTATCTAACCACGCCTATTGGAATCTGGCGGGTGAGGGATCGCAATATGATGCTATGGACCATTTGCTGACCATATATGCGGATGCGTTTCTGCCCGTCGATGCCGAGTTGATTCCCATTGGCGAGCGCAGACATGTCGCGGGCAGTGCATTCGACTTTCGCACGCCAAAGCCTATCCGCACTGATCTCCGCGATGCCAATGACGAACAGATCGCCTTTGGGCGGGGATATGACCATAACTGGATTGTCGGCGAAGCGCCATCCAATGAGCCCCAGCCAGTGGCCCATCTCGAAGACCCTTATTCGGGCAGGACAATGACATTATTGTCCAACCAGCCCGGGCTCCAATTTTACTCAGGCAACTTCTTTGACGGATCAACGTCGGGCAAGGCAGGCAAATTCTACCGTATGGGCGATGCCATCGCGCTTGAGCCTCAACAATTTCCCGATACCCCCAACCAGCCAGACTTCGGGTCGGTCGAGCTGCATCCGGGTCAAATCTATTCCAACATCATTAGCTGGCGCTTCGGCGTAGCAGGCCAAGAGGACGCTCTATGAAAACCACTTCGGCTTTGAAGAACTCATTCCTGGTGCCGCTGGCGCTGCTGGCGGGTTGCGTGACCACCAGCATAGAGCCTGAAAAACCTGCTGCAATCGCCAACCCCGTGATCGATGCAAATTTTCCTGATCCGGCAGCCCTCAAGACCGCCGACGGCTATTATTATGTCTATGCGACGCAAGGCGAAGTCAGCGGCAAGATGCAGAATATCCAGACCGCCCGGTCGCGCGACCTAAAGACTTGGGAGCGCGTCGGCGATGCCCTGCCTTTGAAACCGAACTGGGCCAGCAAAACGCAAGATTTCTGGGCTCCACATGTTTCTTACCACGGCGGCAAATATTATCTCTATTATTCCGCGAAGCCGGATATCGCACTGAAGGACAAAAAGAGCGGCCTCTGCCTTGCCGTGGCGACGGCATCCAAGCCTGAAGGCCCTTTCATCGATATCGGCAAACCCCTTCAGTGCGGCGACGGCTTCATCAACATCGATCCCATGGCTTATGACGACCCCGGGACAGGCAAACGCCTGCTCTATTGGGGCTCAGGCTTTGGCTCAATCAAAGTGCAGCAGCTGGCTGGTGACCGCAAATCATTCGCGTCGGGCAGCGAGGCTGTGGATCTGGTCGCAGTGATCAAGAACGACGACCCTGCAAATTATCAGCGTCTTGTCGAAGGCGCCTGGGTTACCAAAAAAGACGGCTATTACTATCTGTTCTATTCGGGCGATAATTGCTGCGGGCCGAACGCCCATTACGCCGTGATGGTCGCAAGATCGCGCAGCGCCACCGGACCTTTCGAAACGCTCGCGGAAGTAACCGGAGCAAAGAACAGCGTGATATTGGAAGCGGATCCGCGCTGGATCGCCCCCGGCCACAACGCCGTCATCCAGGATGATAAAGGCCTATACTGGATCCTGTACCACGCCGTCGATGCCAAACGCCCGCGCGAAAAGGACGGCGATGACATCAATTCGCGTCGCGTGATGTTGGTGGATCAACTTGATTGGATCGACGGTTGGCCACGTGTCAACAAATAGGGGATCAAACCCACACCGGTAAATATGGTGCCGCCTATAGGATTCGAACCTACGACCCCCGCATTACGAATGCGATGCTCCGCGTTTGCGTCAGTTTGTACGTTTGATTTATAGCTTTGTTTTTGCTGCATTTTATATAATTATATCTTTATGCCCCCCACTATCATATGCCATAGCTTGCGCTAGAGTGCTTGCCTGGGTATTGCCCAGCGATGACAGTGACCCGAATAAACAACACATCCGATGAAAGTTTTCAGTTTCCAGCGCTTGGCAAAAGAGCTGTGTATTGGGACGACCGATTGAAGGGCTTTGGCGTTCGAGTGACGAGCAGCGGCAACCGTACCTATGTTGTCCAACGGCAAGGGAAGCCCGTCTAAAACCTACACAATTGGCAGGCACGGAAGTCCATGGACCGCCGATTCCGCACGAGATCACGCCAAGAGTGTCTTAGAGTCTGTAAGACTAGGAGTGGACCCAACAGATGCTAAGCGAGACGCGATAATCCAGCGAGCGGCAGCTCTAAAACTTAAGCGCACGCTGGCTTTTAACTCAGACGCCGACCAATTTTTAAACCAGCGCGTTACCGAAAGAGGGTTACGCCGAGAAGCGGAGATCCGTAGCATCTTTCTGCGCGATCTCATTCCATATTTCAAAAGTCAGCCGATAACATCGATAACCAAAAAAGATGTTGATGGCTGCTTGCGTCAGATCGGTAAGCGGAGCCATTCGTCAGCAAACAAAGCCTATCGATGGCTGAAACATATATTCAATTGCGCGGTACTCGATGATGACATACCAAAGTCCCCTCTCGACAGGGTTAAAATGCCTTTCGCCGAACCATCACGCGATCGTGTTTTGGATGATCGAGAACTTGTTGATGTATGGTGCGCGTCCGCTGAGCTGGGATATCCGTTTGGTCCGATGATTCAGATGCTGATTGCGACTGGTCAGCGCCTGAGGGAAGTGGCTGAAGTTGAATGGTCGGAATTAGACCTTGCAAAGCGTGAATGGGTCATTCCTCCATCGAGAACAAAAGACGGAAAAAAGCATGTTGTTCCCTTAAACGGACGCACCATAGACATTCTGATTGCCTTATTGCCGATGAGATCTGATAACTGCAGCTATGCGTTCACAACCAGTTTGACTACGCCTGTCAGTGGCTTCTCAAGAGCAAAAAAGCGGCTCGACGCTCTGGTATCATCTGCTCATGTCGCCATTCCCAACTGGACGTTTCACGACCTTCGCAGAACATTCGCTACCGGATGCCAACGATTAGGCATTCCGATCGCTCATACGGAAGCTCTGCTGAATCACAGTAACTCTACAGCAGGATTGGTAGGTGTTTACCAACGGCATGATTACGGGCCTGAGAAAATACTGGCCGCGACTGCCTGGAATAATAACCTCTCTCAATTGCTAACCAGCGAGGCCAAACGAGCGTGATCATATCATCTGGATTTTAATTGGCTCCCAGCAACGTTGATCGCTATCGACTGTCCATGGCAAGCACCAGCACAGGATGGACGGCTCAACAGCGCCTCGCTACCTTAGGAACCCACTGGGACTTCTGGTTAACGTTTGCATGGAAGGAAACCAATTCAGTCGCGTTGCTGAAACAAATACATGAGCATCGTAATAACTCGAAATTTTGGTACGTATTGAACGGATTGACGTGCACCCCTGATTGCTACCAGTCAGAGGTAGAGTCTGGCTCCTTCATGATGGTTGTTTGATGGGATGGCAACGTGTCTGGGGGCATGCCCCCAGACACGTTGGCCGGCGATCTCGGCGGGGGTCTTCCCGCCCAGTTTCGAGTGTGGCCTGACCGTGTTGTAGTCGTGCCGCCAGGCGGCCAGCACGAACCGGGCATGGGCCAGCGAGGTGAACAGAGTCTCGTTGAGGCATTCTTCCCGCAGGCGGCCGTTGAAGCTTTCCACGAAGCCGTTCTGCATCGGCTTGCCGGGCGCGATGTAGTGCCACTCGACCCGCCGCTCCTGCGACCAGCGCAGGATCGCCGACGAGGTCAGTTCGGTGCCATTGTCGCTGACCACCGTGTGCGGCTTGCCGCGCATGCCCATCAGGCCGGTCAGTTCCCGGGCCACCCGTGCCCCTGACAGCGACGTATCGGCCACCAGCGCCAAGCACTCCCGCGTGTAGCCATCGACCACGCACAGGATGCGGAAGCGTCGACCGCAGATCAGGCTGCCCGAGACGAAGTCGAGCGACCAACGTTGGTTCGGACCATCGGGCAACACCATTGGCCTGCGCGTGCCCAGAGCGCGCTTGCGCCCGCCACGACGGCGCACGCGCAGCCCTTCCTCGCGGTAGATGCGCAGCAGCTTCTTGTGGTTGGGCGTGATGCCCTCCCGCGCCAGCAGATAGCCCAGGCGGCGATAGCCGAACCGGCGACGCTCCGCCGCCAGCTCGCGCAACCGTTGCCGCAGCGCGCCGTCATCCGGCCGTGTCGGCTCGTAACGGATCACCCTGCGGCTCACACCAACCAATGCACACGCCCGACGCTCGCTCACCCCGTGATGCTCCCGGGCATGGGCGACGGCTTCCCGCTTGGCGCCGGGCGTTACCATTTTTTTGATGCCAGATCCTTCAGCACGGCATTGTCGAGCATCGCCTCGGCCAAGAGCTTCTTCAGCCGGGAGTTCTCCTCCTCGAGCGTTCGCAACCGCCGGGCCTCGGACACCTCCAGCCCGCCGAACTTCGACTTCCACTTGTAGAACGTCGCTGAGCTGATCCCGTGGCGGCGGCAAACCTCCGCCGTCGGCATGCCGCCCTCCTGCTCCTTCAAAATCGCTATGATCTGCTCTTCATTGAACCTGCTTCGCTTCATATCGTCCGACTCCTTGGCGTCGGACTCTACCTAAATACGGTCACAATTCAGGGGAGCACGTCAATTGCAATAAAGAAGTCCTAGAAGTGGAAGTAGTAAAGCCATCCTGATCGTGCCTACTTGGCGGTAAAAAATTTAGCTGACCCATCCACCGGCGATGTCGAACTTGGACGGCAGAAATTGGGTCGTGATCGGACCGTCCGCTCGGACAAAAAAGAATGTCTGCTCTGCGCCCAATTGCAGTCGTTCCGAGCGACAGCCTATTCGCCAAATAGCGAACATCAGATTAGTTCCATCATCATAGCTGGTTCGTCGACTGAGCCGACATTCCGCTAGTTGGTCCGTAGACGCATTACCAAGCCGTTCATTCAGTCAGAGCAATTGTATTCTGGCAAACATGCCGACCAGATCGGCTACACAAAGCTTGGAAATTGCTGCTACTCTGCCGAGTTATTCTTCCGGCGGCCCAGCTACAGCTTGATATAGGCTGATCAGAGTTGTGAACCGATCCGCGCGCAGTTGGACCAGCGCTAACTCAACGCTGAGCAAAGCCCTCTGCGCGTCAAGCTGTTCGATATAGGATATGTATCCGGCGCGATAGCGATTGCGTGTATGTCGAAGGACGTCGCTAACTGCAGCCCGTTGCTTGAGTAGCAAAACCTGCTGTTCATCCAGCTTTTTTAATCCGACCATGCGGTCTTCGACCTCGCGAAAAGCGTTGATCGCGGTTGCGCGATAAGCCCAGGCAGCTTGGTCTCGCTGCGCGGTCACGGTGTCTAATTGTCCTTGCAAACGTCCTCCCTGAAAAATTGGAGCAAGTATGCTTCCGCCGATCGACCAGATACTGATCGGATTGGACAGCAAATCGGACAGGGCCAGGCCGGCACTTGCACCGAGGTTTAAAGATGGCATGAACTGCGCGCGCGCCGATCGCATTTGGGCATCTGCTGCCGCAATCCTGTATTCGGCTGCGGCAACATCGGGTCGCCGGCGTAAAAGATCCGAAGGAAGAATTTCCGGTGACTGCGGCTGTGCAAGCGCTGCCAGGCTACCACCGCGATTGATGGCGCGAGGCAGAATTCCGGTGAGTATGGAAAGTGCGTTTTCCTGACGCGCAATTTGCGCTTCGACCTGCGGTACTTGCTGCGCGGTTGCTTCATATTCAGCTTGCGACTGGCTCAATTCAAGCTGTGATGTGTATCCGACTTCGGCCCTGTCTCGCGCGAATTTCAACGCCTCTGCCCTTGATTGCAGCGTTTGCCTGAGCACTTCAAGTCGTGCATCGAGTGCAAGCAACGTGACATAGCCGGTCGCTGTTGCAGCGGTCACCGACATTCGCACAGGCCAGCTACAAGATAACCGATGCACTGACAGCTACTTTAGGTGGACGTTACACCTGGGTGAATGTCGGTATTACGCAAGCGCCGGGGAATGTATTTGGCGTCGATCCAAACTCGCCTGCTGCAACACAAAGCAAAAAACTGTCTGCGCCGGCCTGGACCGCTAGCTTACAATATCAGATCGACTCCAATAATATGGTCTATGCCAGCCAGCGCGGCAGCTTCCGCTCGGGAAATCTTAACGGTACGGTCGCGCCATTCATCGATCCGTTGACCGGCGGGCCTGCAAACCTGTTCAAGAACGAAAAAGTCCATGACTTTGAACTCGGCTACAAGTTTAATGGCCGACTTGGTAACGTGCCGCTGCAGTTTAACATTGCGGCTTACAAAATCATCGTGAAGGACGCTCAGCGCGCTTTATACGCGGTGGTCGGTGGGGCCCCGGCCGGCTTCACGGTCAATGTGCCTGAGGCAGTGACTAACGGCATAGAAGTGGATGCGAATGTCGGTCTGACCGACTGGCTAAGTCTTGGCTTCAACCTGGCTTATACAGACGCCAAATATACCAAATCCCTCGTGCCAATTCCGTTTGTCGGCAACTTATCCGTCGACAGCTATCCGGACAGTCCAAAATGGTCTGGCTCGGCTAATGCGACAGTCACATTCCCCGTCCCCGTCGACGTCGGCACTGTTGATTTAAGGGCAGATTACTACGGCCAGACACATACCTTTTTCTCAAGCACCAACGGCTCATCTACACCATGGACTCGTCTCGATGGATATTCGACCGTTGGTCTCCGGCTGAGCTGGAAAGACATCATGCAGAGCAAGGTTTCCGCCGCTGTTTATGTCCGGAATGTGGCCGACAAAGTCTACCACATATCGGGATATGCGCTCGGCGCTTCTAACGGCGTGAACACTTGGTATCCGGGTGAGCCGCGGACAATCGGCGCTGAGCTTTCGGTCAAATTCTAGGCTGCCTTAAATTGGGATGAGGGCCAGGAGGCACTTGGGCAGGATACTGTCGCGGTTGTCTGCCGGTCCTCGCCGACCACTGTGGAATTATTGATAACAGGATTGAACATGACCGGAAATGCGATGACAACCACAGACAGGCTGCTTGAAGAAAAGGTGATCGAACGGATTGTCCATGACTATGCTTATTTTCTGGACATGAACCAGCCAGAGAAGATGACCGAACTGTTCGTCGACGATTGCGAAGTCAGCTATGCCCCCAATTTCGGCGCTTCCGGAATTGAAGCCTACAAGCAGACCCTCGATGGCATCGGTACATTCTTTACAGCAACATCACATCACGTTTCCGGCGTTGTCATCGATTGGGTTAGCGAGACCGAGGCCAATGTCCGTGCGATGGTTCTTGCCATTCACCGCTATACCAAAGAGCGTCCCGACGGCATACTTTACGGCCAGTATCATGATGTTGTCGTCAAGCAGGATGGCCAGTGGAAATTCAAAACGCGGACATTGAAAACGACGATGACGACCGATTACCATGTCAGGGCGTTCAACCCGATCGGTCGTACTTTGTGAAATTCTGCACCTAAGATGACCAACCAACCACAACTGCGCATCGAATCCGGAACGTCGATCGACTGGATCATCTTCGATCGGCCAAATGCTTCGAACGCCTTTTCAGCGGCATTGCTAGAAGCCTTTTCCGATGCGCTTGCTACGCTTGCCGAAACGGGCGCGCCGGTCATCGGCATCAGGGGAGAAGGCAAAGGATTTAGTTCCGGCGTGGATTTAAGCGAATATGCTATCGGCACGCCTGTTGAAGACGTAGCCCGTTTGCGCCGCAATCTGGACCGCTGGCAAGCGATGTGGCGTCATCCAAAGCCGGTTATAGTCGCCATTCACGGCTTTTGCCTCGGAATAGCGGCACAAATGCCATGCTTTGCCGACCTGACGATTGTGGCGGAAGATGCGCGCATTGGTGAGCCTGGCATTCCGCTTGGCGGCGGCTATATCGCACCCGCCTGGGTGTCTCAGGTCGGTGCAAAACGCGCCAAAGAACTTGCCTTTCTGCCCGGCAATCATGTTGACGGCACGACGGCGGTTGAATGGGGCTGGGCGAATGCCGCTGTTCCTGAAGATCGATTAATCGCCTGCGTGGAAGCGCTGGCTGAACGCATGGCAAAAATTCCATTGCCGGTTTTGACGATGAAGAAGCGCTCAATCAATCGCGCCATGGAAGCAGGCGGCTTTTTGAATGCTGTTAATGCCGTTTCCGAAAGCGATGCTATTTTGCACTTCGAGCCCTCTGTGCTCGAATTGCGCGAGCGGTTGGCCAAAGAGGGCTTGCGCGAAACTTTGGCGCGGTTCCGGGGTGAAAGCTCAACCGAGATATTTAAACGCTTTAGGGGGGATTCAGCAGATGGCTGATGTCGATTTTTCTGTTGTTGGTAATGTGGCGCATGTCCGGCTCAATCGGCCCGAAACCCTGAATGCAATTACGTCTGGCATGGATGACTTGTTGTTTGACGCATGGCGAACGATCAATGACGACCCAAATATTTGGTGCGCGATATTGTCCGCCGAAGGCGATAAAAGCTTTTGCATCGGTGCAGACGTTTCTGACTTCGCTGCACGCAAAACACGCATGGCACTTGCAGGAGGTCTAACCGGTATTGGCGGGCCATTGGTCACGCTCAAAAAACCATTGATTGCTGCTGTTCAAGGCTTCTGTGTGGGGGGTGGATTTGAGTTGGCAATGTGTGCTGATATCATTGTTGCAGCAGACAGCGCTCAGTTTGGTTTGCCGGAAACGAAGGTCGGCATCATCGGCGAGTGCGGTGTCGTTCACCGCGCTGTGCGACAGCTACCATACCATATCGCCATGGCAATGATTCTGACTGGGGAGCGAATGAAGAGTATCGATGCGGAACGTTACGGTCTTGTCAATCAAGTGGTGCCTTATGAGGACCTAGCAGCGACAGCCCAGATTTGGGCAGAAAAGATAAACAAGGCTGCGCCGATGGCAAACCAAGCTGCGAAGGCAGCAGCCAATGGTCGGCTTGGCCATCCGCTTGAGGTTGCGCTGATGACCAAGTTCGAAATGATCGAGGAGTATGCGGGAAGCTCTGACCAGCTTGAAGGCGCGGCGGCCGGTGCAGAACGCCGCAAACCGGTTTGGACGGGACGCTGAGGATGGACGACGTCTCTACCGCAATCGATCCTGGGCATTTTCGCGATGTTTTGGGATGTTATCCAACCGGCGTTTGTGTTGTCACTGCTGCGGCTCACGATGGTGCACGTTTCGGCATGGTGGTGGGCTCATTCACCTCCATTTCTCTCGACCCTCCCTTAGTCGGATTCTTCCCGGACAAAAAATCGACCAGCTGGCCCCGAATTGAAGCAACTGGCCATTTCTGTGCGAATATTCTTGCCGCCAATCAGGTCCATCATTCGAGCCGTTTTGCGTCGCGTATCGAGGACAAGTTTGAAGGCCTCAACCATGGACTTAGCCCGCACGGTCAGCCACTACTTGAAGATGTGCTTGCATGGATCGATTGTTCGATTGAATCGGTGACCGAGATCGGCGACCATTTGCTCGTTGTCGGGGCGGTACGGTCGTTGGAAAAACGCGACGACGGAACGCCCCTATTGTTCTTCCGTGGGGGCTATCACGACATTGTCGATTGTCTGGACTCCAGCACATGACCACGTCCTCCGCCATCGCCTCGATAGAAGAAATAATCGACGAGGCCCGCAACGGCCATCCCTATATTCTGGTCGATGCCGAAGACCGCGAGAATGAAGGCGACGTGATTGTTCCTGCGCAGTTTGCGACGCCAGAACGCATCACGCATATGGCAACGCATGCGCGTGGCCTGATTTGTCTGGCATTGACTGCAGGCCGGGCCGCAGATCTCAAGCTCGAACAGATGTCGCGCAACAACCGGTCTGGTCATGGCACGGCCTTCACTGTTTCGATTGAAGCGCGCGAAGGGGTGACGACGGGGATTTCTGCGTTCGACCGGGCGCGTACGATTTCGGTGGCGGTTCATCCCGAATGCGGAGCTGAAGATATCGTATCCCCCGGCCATGTTTTTCCGCTCGTCGCACGTGATGGCGGGGTGCTGGTTCGCGCCGGTCATACCGAGGCGGCCGTCGACATTTCAAGACTGGCAGGGCTGATTCCAGCAGGGGTGATTTGCGAGGTGATGAACGAAGACGGGACGATGGCTCGTCTGCCCGATTTGGTCACTTTCGCAAAGCGGCACGGAATGAAAATAGGAACGATAGCTGATTTGATCGCCTATCGTCGTCGGTCCGAAATGCTTGTTGAACAGGTTGCCGAAGGACCTTTTGAAACACATTATGGCGAAGGTTTCAAAATCCATGTCTATCGCGACATGGTGGACAATGGTGAACATGTTGTTTTGGTAAAAGGTGAAGTGACGCCCGGCTGCGATACATTGGTGCGAGTGCACCAAGTCGACTTAACCGCAGATATGTTGGGCCTGAGCAGCGCACACCGCGATTATGTCCCCAAGGCTCTTCGCTTATTGGCAGCACATGATGGGCCAGCGGTTGCAGTTTTCTTGCACGACCCTGATCCGCAATCGCTTTCGCACCGCATCAAAGGCGGAAGGCAAGATTATGCCGAGCGCCAGAGTCAACGCGACTATGGCATTGGCGCGCAAATTTTACGCGATTTGGGTGTCGAGCGCATGATCCTGCTTACGTCCAGTACGCGTAAGATGGCTGCGCTTGAAGGCTTCGGGTTGGAGATTGTCGGTCGGCAATCGATAGAACAGTAAATTTGGGAGCGGCATTTATGACATCCACCGACGACAACAAGGCAATCGTTGCAGATTTCTTTGCCACCTTTTCCAAAGGCGATGTGCCAGGAGTAATCGAGCGACTGCATGATGATGGTAGCTGGTGGGTGTCGGGGGCAATTGAGAGAATGTCGGGCACATATTCCAAGGTAGATCTCGCTGGCTTGCTGGAGGGCGCGAGAGTGCTGTACCGCGAAGGAGCGCTCCAAATTACTCCGACATCAATGACAGCAGAGGGTGACCGCGTTGCCGTCGAGGCCACATCTTTCGCAACGATGGAGGACGGTCGCATCTATGCCAACAGCTATCATTTTCTTGTGACCGTGCGCGACGGCAAGGTTACCTACGTCCGCGAATATATGGACACGATTCACGCGCGTGAAACCTTCTTTGGCTCCTGATCGGCGATTGGCCGAACGAAAGGCATGCACGTTGCCGCGACGATCTGTTCCAGTGTGTCGTCGAGAGCCGCCGCGAAAGCTTGATCGACCCGGTGGTCAGCAGCGTCGCGCGTGTGCGCAGCCAAAATGTTGAGAAACATGAAGCAAGCGGTGATCAGCCTTCGCTGCGCGGCTTCGTCGCCAAGAAAATCTAGCCGCGCCCGCAACAACGCCAGCGCCTCAGCAATATGGGGGGGCAGATGCCCGCCGAACCGGCCAAATTCGGTATCGGCGTTGCGGAGCAGATATTGACACAGAAAGTTCGCGTAGCTGTGATCGCCATGGGCATCGATCAGTTCCAACTGCGGCAGAAAGACGATGTCTACTATCGTTCGCGCGTCTTGCAACATCCCTTCACGCCGCGCTTCTTCAAGCATTTTGCCGCGCATTGCCTCCATCTGCTCCATGCGAAAATCGAAAATGGCCTGAACCAGGGTCTCTCGATTGCCGAAATGATATTGCACAGCGTGATGATTGCGCTGGCCGGCCGCGCTAGCAATTTCGCGCAGGGACACGCCGTCGATCCCGCCCTTAGCAAACAGTATCTCCGCAGCAAGAATCAGGCGCGTCTTGGCATTGTCTCTTTTGCTAACAGCCATCGAGGTCACCTGTACTTCCTATCACTGTCGTACTTTGCCTGATGCACAGCTGTAGCAATCAATAAAAACGTAGCAAACGCAAATAACCCGGCACCTCGACGCGCACAGAATTCATTTGACTTCACAGCCGAAACCAAGTTTAAGCCACATGGCTTAAACTATCAACAATAATAATCGTACTAGGAGAGATGTTATGGCGATGGACACCGGTCTAATTTTTCACCCATATATGCGGCCAGAGCGCACAGCGCGGCAAACGTTCGAATGGGGTGTGCAGAGCTCGATAGCAGCCGACAAGGCTGGCTTTTCTACCATGATGATTTCCGAGCATGCTTCGCAGGTGTGGGAAAATATTCCGGCTCCCGAGCTAATCTTCGCGGCGGCCGCCTTGCACACTGACCGAATCAAATTCGCGCCGATGGCGCACATTCTGCCGCATCATAACCCGACCAAACTGGCGATGACCGTAGGCTGGTTGTCACAAATTCTAGAGGGCCGCTATTTTATGGGTATAGGCGCCGGTGCATATCCGCTCGCGTCCTATATGCATGGCATAAAGGAAGAGGATCAGAATACCGAGCACCTTAATGAAATGGTCCGCGAGTCGCTGTTTATCATGGAAAAGATTTGGGCACGCGAACCGTTTTTCTACGAGGGTAAATATTGGGATGCGGGCTTCCCGGAAGAAGAGCCGGCGTTGACCGAAGAGGATGAACAGCACAAGCTTGCCAATTACTCGCCTTATGGCGGCGGGTTTCCGGAATTTGCCGTCACCGGCTTCAGCGCCAATTCGCCGTCGATGCGGTTGGCCGGCGAACGCAATTTCAAACCGGTATCGATTTTTTCAGGAATCGACGCGTTGAAACGGCATTGGGAAATTTACTCGGAGGCCAACATCAAGGCCGGCTTCACGCCCAACCGTCAGCGCCATGCGGTATCGCAAACGGTATTTGTTGCCGACACCGATGCTGAAGCAAAGCGCCTAGTGATGGAAGGTCCAATCGGTTATTGCTTCAACCGCTATCTGATCCCGATTTGGCGTCGCTTCGGAATGATGGACGGTTTTGCAAAGGATGCTGGCATCGATCCTCTGAAGGCTGATCTCGAATTCCTTGTCGACAACGTCTTCGTAGTGGGGTCACCCGACACCGTGGTTGAAAAAATTAGCACATTGTTTGATGCCTGCGGAGGATGGGGAACGTTACAGGTTGAATCGCATGACTATTATGACGATCCGTCGGCGTGGTTTCATTCACTTGAATTGATCTCCAAAGAAGTTGCTCCGCGGATCATGTTACCCCAGGCATTGGCAGCCTGAGGTATTCATCACAGTTGGGGCTAACATCCTTTAGCTTTGCGTTTGCACGCCATTTACCCATTGGCAGAGTGGGTGGCGTGCAAACCGTTTGCTTCAAATTTTAGCCAGCCGAACTGCAATAGTTTAGAGCATATGACGACTGTTAGATTTTGATACCGGCGACAGCAGGGCAGTTTTTGTACATATACCCTATGACGTCAGACAAGTAGCTGGTCACCCGCGAAGTTCGATGCCGTTCCCATCGGGATCCTTCAGATATATCGACAGGCCCTCACCGCCGGACCCATAGCGATTAGCTGGAAGTTCATAGGCTATGCCATGGGCGTCGAGGTGACTCGTCACCTCATTTGGATCGTATTTGCTCAAGCGAAGGCAGATATGATCCACATTGCGACCCTCAGAACTGGGACCTGCTCCACCCATCGACCCGAGTGCCCCTGCAATAGGAATCAAGTCAATCAGACTGGAGCCAGCGCGAAGATGGATTAGCCCAATGGTGTCGTCGCGTTTTTCTACCGGGCACCCAAGGACTTTGCAGTAGAACGCAATAGAGGCGTCGGCGTCAGCTACGCGCAGGACGATGTGGTCGATAGCTGCAACGGAAATCATTGGGCAAACTCGAGTTAGCGGATGGAATTTGTTGACGCCGCCTGTGGCGACAGACAACACCATTACACATAAGCATGCTTCATTAGTGTCAACTTGTAGCGAGGTCCATCGCCACTTAACTTGATCAGTCGCACAGGTGAAAATACGAGCAACATGTTCCGCCCTTCTCTACCGCCCCGACGAATGAAGTCGCCGTAACAACCGCGTTAGATATTCTTATACCTTTGTCAGGCGGTCAGCCGCCCAACAGTCCAATCTGTTCACGGTTACCGCCGAAACCAATGTCGTGTTCGGAAAAATCACTCCATATTCGTCAATATCGTAAAAGGTCCGAACATTGAAACATTGCCGTTGCACTGCGATGTACGGATGTCAGCTTTACGCTGTTTGAACCTCAAAAACTGCCTGTTAGGATCGTCAAGCGTTGCTACCAACGTATCAGGAACAAGGAACGTCCGCTTTCAGCAAGTTCTGAGAGGGCCTCGAATGGCGGACATTGGGCGCAGAGCTGCCATTCCGCAGCACGTTCAAAGGCCGGTGCGCTTGCAACGGGCCACATCAGCGCAGCCTACACATCAGTTTCAGAGTGCTTGCCCAGTGCTTGCCTGAATAAAGCACCGGCCCATGTCATGCCCAAATTCATGGTTTAAGTTGATGAAAAATATGGTGCCGCCTATAGGATTCGAACCTACGACCCCCGCATTACGAATGCGATGCTCTACCGACTGAGCTAAGGCGGCTTTGGCTTAAGCCAAGGACGTGCGCATAGACATCTGTTCGTCCGAATTCAAGCCGCCTTTGCGAAACGAGAAACCCCGGTGGCGGGCCGCCGGGGTTTCTGTCTGGCCGGGTGTCGTGATTAACGCAGCAGGTTGAGCACACCCTGCTGGCTTTGGTTGGCCTGCGCCAGCATCGCTGTCGATGCCTGGCTCAGGATCTGCGCCGATGCGAGTTTGGTCGATTCTGCCGAGAAGTCGGCATCTTCAATCCGCGATTTCGACTCCGTCAAATTGGTCGCGGTCGATGTCAAGTTGTTGACGGTCGCATCGAGACGGTTCTGCACCGCACCGATATTCGCACGCTGCGTGGCGACGGTATCGATAGCGGTGTCGAGCAGGTCAAGCGCGGTGCCTGCACCAGCCGAAGTCGATAAATCGACTGCACCGATGCCGAGACCGGCCGCCGTCATCGCAACCAGAGAAATGTCTACGGTTTCGCCGCTTTCAACGCCGGTCTGGATACTGATCGTCTTGGCTGCGTCGATCAACACGGTGCCGTTGAAGTCGGTGCGCGATGTGATATCGCCGATTTGCGCAGTCAGCGCTGTTGCCTCTGCCGCAATGGCGGTGCGATCCGAAGCGGCAGACGTGCCGTTAGCGGACTGGACGGCAAGCTCGCGCATCCGGACGAGAATGTTAGAGATTTCGCCCATCGCGCCTTCGGCGGTCTGCGCCAGCGAAATACCGTCATTGGCGTTACGCACGGCCTGATTGAGACCGCGAACCTTGGCGTCCATGCGGGTGGAAATGGCGAGGCCGGCTGCATCGTCCTTGGCCGAGTTAATACGCTTGCCGCTCGACAGGCGCTCCATCGCCTGACCTACCGAGTTGTTCGCCATACGCGATGCATTCTGGGCACGAAGTGCGCCTACGTTGGTGTTGATGACTGTCATGTTTGAATTCCTTTGCTGTCTCTTAAATGGGGCAGCCCGTTGAGTGAGCAGCCTCGGCAATCAGAAACGGCGAGCATGACGCGGGGTTTAGAGCGGAGCTGTCGGAATCTTGGCGCATCGGTTGCCCTGAAAGACAGAATGCACCGAAAACCGCCGTTCTTAGGGAAATGGCACGACCATTGCTTAGAACAGCGCAAAGGCAATTCCGCCTCCGGACCACAGCCAATGTCGACGATTGACCAAAGCCGACTGTTACAGATGCGCGCGAACATATTGAGCCAGAACGGCGCGTTGCAACGCGCCGCCGGACGCGGCGTCGATACCGGCAACACCTTGACCGCCACGCCCTTTGCCCAGACCATGACCGATGCGCTTCAGGCGGTGAACGCCCAGCAAGGCAAAGCTAGCGAGCTGTCGGCCGCTTACGAACGCGGCGACACCCATGACATCGTATCGGTAATGGTTGAGCGACAAAAGGCGTCGATCGGCTTCGAAGCGACAATGCAGGTCCGCAACAAGCTGCTGTCGGCCTATCGCGACATCATGAACATGCCGGTCTGAGGCGGTCATGGCTGAACAACAGATCCTGTCCCCCGATGCGCCGCTGACTGGCGGCCAGATGGTTCGTGCAGCGCCGGCCACACCCATGGGCATCGGCTCATTGCGCGACATTGGCAGCCAGCCAGCGGTGCGCAAGGCGCTGCCTGCGCTGGCGCTAACCGGTGCCATCGGGCTTGCCGCCATCACTTATTTCGCGCTGAGCACACCGGCCCAAGCACCATTGTTTCAAGGCCTTGCCGAAGCCGACAAGGCCGCCGTCGCCGATGCGCTTGCGTCATCTGGGATCGGCTACACGCTCGATCCTGCTACCGGCGCTATTTCGGTCGATTCGGGCAAGCTGCACGAGGCGCGGATGCTGCTCGCCGGACAAGGCCTTCCCAAAGCGCAACCGAGCGGCGATGCGGTTATTGCCTCGTTACCCATGGGGTCGAGCCGCGCGGTCGAAGGCGAAACCTTGCGCGGCGCGCGTGAGGCGGATCTTGCCCGCACGATCGAAGCCATCGACGCCGTCAAAACCGCGCGCGTTCACCTTGCTACTCCAGAACCCAGCGTTTTTGTCCGTGAGGCGCGCGAGCCCGCTGCTTCAGTGATGTTGACGCTTCAGCAGGGGCGCAGCCTTTCGGACGCACAAGTCCGCGCGATCAGGCATCTTGTCGCCTCCTCAGTTCCCAACCTTGCGGCAGACGCAGTTTCCGTCATCGACCAAAGCGGCGCGTTGCTGTCGTCGGATCAGACAACCGCCGACGACAAGATGTTCCAGTTGCAACTGCAAATGGAAGACCGCTACCGCCAAGCCGTTGTCGCCCTGCTCACGCCCATTGCCGGCCAAGGCAATTTTTCGGTCGAAGTTCATGCCGACGTCGATGCCACCGAAAGCCAGTCAACGCGCGAAACTTATCCCAAGGACGATTCCGCGCTGCGTAGCGAAGAGGGCAACAAATCGGTCAGCGCGGACGGCACGCAAGATGCGGCGGGAATCCCCGGCGCGCTATCCAACCAGCCGCCACCAGCCAGCCAGCTAAGCAACAGCGCGCCGCAAGCAGCCGCCGCACCAGCCGCCATGCAAAACCAGAGCGACGAAACCTACACGCGGACGTTCGATGTCGGTCGCGAGATCGCCGTCACGCATCAACCCCAGGGCGGGCTGCGTCGGCTATCGGTAGCGGTCGCGCTGCGCGACCTGAAGGGCGCCAAAAAACGTAGCCCAGCCGATGTCGCCGCGCTCGAAAATCTGGTGAAGGGTGCGGTCGGTTTCAACGCCCAGCGCGGCGACGTTGTGGCCATCTCCGCTCGCACATTCGCAGAGCAGCCAGAAGAAGCCGTCGGCTTCTGGGATCAGCCCTGGTTCTTCCCGCTCGTCCAACAGGTCGGCGCGGTGTTCGCAGCCCTTGTCGCTTTCCTCGTCATCGGTCGCCCGCTCGTTAAAGCCGCGAAGGGCCGGATGGCGGCCGCCAAAGAGCAAGCCGAAACCGAACAGCAATTGCTGGCCGCGACGGGTCAAGCTCCTGCTCCAAAGGCGGTCACCATCGAAATGATCGAAGCCGCGCCAAGCTATGAAGCGCGCGCCAACCTCGTCCGCTCGTTCATCCGACAGGACCCTGAGCGCGCTGCATTAGTCGTGCGCCAGATGATCGGAGACCGCGCACGTGGATGAAGATCTTGTCATGGACGCAACCGATCCTGCGACGCCGCCCATGACCGGCGGACTATCGGCTGCAATCTTGCTAATGCTGCTTGAGGACAACGACGCCTCGGCGATTTTGCAGCATCTCGACCCTGCCGAAGTCAAGGCATTGGGCAAGGCGATGTTCGACGCTTCAAACGCAACCGAAACCGATGTCGAAACCGCGCTTGAACAGTTCGTCAGCAACAACCGCGCGCTATCGACCCTTGCGGTCGGCGCGCCCGTTCGCATCCGCGACATGATGCATCAGGCGCTGGGCGACATGCGCGCTGATACGATCTTGTCGGAAATTGCGCCACAACCGGCCGCATCGCGGCTGGAGGTCTTGAAGTGGATGGATATCGCGTCGATTGCCGAACTCGTGGCGACCGAGCATCGGCAGGTTGCAGCGATCCTGCTGTCATCGCTGCCTCCGGAAATGGCGGCGCAGGCGATCACTGGGCTCGACGATGCAACGCAGGCCGATCTTCTGTTCCGCTCCGCCACGCTCGGCGATGTGCCTGCCGAAGCCATTCGGGACATCGAAGAACTGCTCGCTCGGCATAACGGCAAGCGCGCGCAAAGCCCGTCGGTCAGGATGGGCGGTGAAAACGACGTCGCCAAAATCGTCAACAATCTGTCGCGCCCGCTCGCCGAGAAGCTTTTGCGAAGCATCCGGAAAAGGGACAGAGCGCTCGCCGACGCCATCGAGGAAGAAATGTTCGTCTTCGACGACCTCGCAAATCTCGACGCCAAATCGCTTGGCGCAGTGCTGCGCATGGTCGATGCGGACAAGCTTGCGCTTGCCATCAAGGGCGCAGGTGCCGGGCTTTCACAGCAGATGCTGTCAACGCTGTCGTCGCGCGCGGCCCAGACGATCGCCGACGAAATTGCCGAAATGGGACCCGTCAGCAGGGCCGACATCGAAGAGGCGCAGAAGTCCGTTACGGTTATTGCGCGATCGATGGCCGCGTCGGGCGAAATCATGCTCGCGGGGTCAGGTGCCGACTATGTCTGAGATAATAGTCGTGCCGATGACCAGCCTACCGCAAGGCACAGGACAGTTTGCGCCGCTCTGCCGGCCGACATTGCCGACGGTCGCCGCCAGCAACGAACCGGATCTCTATCAGCAGGGCTTTGCCGACGGCCAAACTATCGCAGAAACCGCCTTTGCCGTTGAGCGGCAGCAGCTTCACCGGCTGATTACCAGCGCCGAAGCCATTGGCCTTGAGGGCAATGCCGAAACCGAATATCTGCTCGGCAATGCAATCCGCCTGATTGTCGCCGACATCGTTGGCGACGCCGCAATCGATCCGGACCGATTGGCACGACAAATCGGTGATGCGCTAAGTTTGGCGACCGAGGCTGATCTGGCGCGAACGATATGCCTTCACCCTGACGATGTGGCCTTGCTTGCCGACACTCCGCTGCCTCTTCGTTGTAAGCCTGACCCTGAATTACCACCCGGCGGATTTCGGATCGAATGCTCGGCTGGCTGGATCGAGCATGGCCCGGCATTTGTAATGAAGCGGCTGGAACACCTTTTGACAGATGCAGGAGATGCGAAATGACCACGCGGCTTGCCAGAATCATCGCCTCGCACAGTGAAAGGGCGCAGCGGCTTGACGCCCTGCCGGTGCGCATAGGCGTGCTGACCGCACACCAGGGCCAGTATCTGCAGGCATCGGGATTTCCATATCCGCTTGGCACGGCTGCACGGATTTGCATTGGCCAGGGCAAAACGGTCGAGGGCGAGGTCGTCGGATTTCGCGGCGACCATGCGATCATCCAGCCGCTGGGCAGTGTCGGTTGGATTGCCAGCGGCAACCCTATATATCCCGATGGCAGGCATGATAATGTCGATGTCGGCGATGCGCTGCTTGGCCGGGTCATCGGTGCGATGGGCGAACCGCTCGACGGCCTTGCGAAAGCTTTCTGCCATGACCGCCAGCTGCTGGCGGGTAGCAAAACGAACCCGCTCCATCGTGGCCGCGTGACGCAGGCAATCGAGAGCGGAGTGCGCGCCATCGACGCTTTGCTGACGATCGGCGAGGGCCAGCGGATCGCGTTGATCGCCGGATCGGGCGTCGGCAAGTCGGTCTTGATGGGCCAGATCCTCAAGGGCATCGATGCCGACATAATCGTCGTCGGCCTGATCGGCGAACGCGCGCGCGAGGTTAGCGACTTTGTCGAAAGCAAGCTGACAGATGACATCAGGGCAAAGTCCGTGGTTGTCGCAGTCGCCGCCGATCAGGTGCCGCTGCTTCGCGTTCGCGCAGCGATGCGGGCGACCGCGATTGCCGAGCATTTCGCCGCGCGCGGCAAACGCGTGCTGCTGCTGATCGACAGCCTGACGCGAATCGCTCATGCGCAACGCGAGATTGGACTGGCCGTAGGCGAGCCGCCGACGATGAAGGGATATACCCCGTCATCACTGGCGCTGATTCCCCAGTTGGTCGAACGCGCGGGGGCCAACAAAATCTCGGGCGGGTCGATTACCGCGATCTATACCGTTCTCGCCGATGGCGGCGACCTCGAAGACCCGGTGGTCGATGCGGCCCGCGCCATTGTCGACGGTCATATCATATTGTCGCGCGATCTGGCCGAAAATGGCGTATTCCCGGCGATCGATATCGGTCGTTCACTGTCGCGATCAATGTCAGACATTGTGGACTACCCGCATACAGATGCCGCTGCCCGCTTTCGGCAATTATGGTCGAGCTACGAGCAAAACCGCGATCTCGTCCTGATGGGTGCCTACGCGGCGGGCAATGACCCGATCCTCGACGAGGCGATCCACCGGCGGGAAGAATTGCTCGATTTCATCCGTCAGGCCCAAGGCGATACGGTGAGCTTTAGGCAGGCATATGACACCCTGATCCAGGGGTTTGCGCGGTGAACCAGACCGAACGCCGCGCGCGCATTCACAATATCAGAACGGCCAATCGTCGCATTGTCGAAGCAAAGCTGGCGCAATCTTCCGCGCTGCTCAGCGACAAGGAAGCGCTTGGGCACCGGATTGCAGCGCTGCGAACTGGTTCGATTGCTGATCGCGGTCCGTCGAGCGGCGCAGCGATGCGGGCGAACGGCGAAATGGCAACGCGACTCGACGCTGCATTAATGGCGGTGGCCGCAACGCTGAACGCCGTCAGACGCGGGAATGACCAGCAGCGTCATCACTATAACAGCGCGCTTCGGGATGAAGCCGCAGCCGGAAAACTGGCACACGCCGCAATCAGGCTCGACCGTCACCGGCACGAGCATCGGCAGGACGCCCAGCGCATCTTCAAGCGCGCCAAGCCCGATATGGAGGTAGACCAATGAACGACTTGTCGGCGATTCTGCCGTTGCCAGCCACGCTTGCCGCCACCCCGCTCGACGTAGCGCCAGCGCCCTTTCAGTCGCTGTTCGACGCGGCAAGCGCCGGTCCGGTTCAGCCTGCCGTAGGGGCCGAACCGCCGATCCTGATTGAATCGCATGTCGAAAAACCCGCGCTAGCCGATCTTGATCTGGCCAACGGCCACAGCGAGAATTTGTCACCCACCCTGCATTGGCGTCCCGCCGCGAAGCCAGGTGCCGAATTGCGTCAGAATGACGGGCCGCATGATGTTGCCGAAGAACCTGTCAATGCCGACCCCGCGTTTGCGCTCGGCATCAACCCGGCAGTCACAGGATCGCCGGAACCGTTATCCGTGCCGCAAATGCCGATATCGGCACCGGCGATTCAGTCGACCGACAAGGCGTTGCCGCATCATGCCGACGCGCAACCGCTTGCAACAATCGCGCGCGCGACGTCGGCTGGCCAGCAGATGACCAAGCCCGAGCTGGCGCGCAAGTCGCCGGGGGCGAGCGAGACAAGGACCGCCGAACCATTCGCCAAAACATCGCCCAATACCGCCTCGCCGCCCGCCAGGCCGGATAATGCTCCAGCCAATCCCGCGACTGCGCCGAAGTTGCCGATCACTGACAATATCGTTCAAATCCAGGCATCGCTGCTGCAGCCTGCAACACCCGTCGCGTCGCCAGCGGCCCCGGCGGAAGTTACAACGGCGCAAGCGCCCCTGCTCAATCTGATCGAGGATATGGGCTGGATCGACACTCTGGCGCGCGATATCGCGGCGAGTGCTTCCGGCGACGGCAGGCTGAGCTTTCGGCTGATGCCCGAGTTTCTGGGCACATTGGACATCTCCGTCACCCGCAACGCTGATGCGGTTGATATCCAGATGCAGGCCGCGACCGAAACCGCCGCGCGCCTCATCTCCGCCGAACAGCCGCGCCTGGTCGAAGAGCTTCGCCAGTCAGGAACAAAGACCGGCGATTTCCAGATGGCCACCGGACAGCAAGGCAACGCCCCGCGCCAGCAGCCATCACCGTCACCTGCGCAGACGCCCCCACCAACAAGACAACCAACCGCGGCGCGCAACGGCCGTTTCGCCTGAAAGAAAGTATGACCCATGAGCAAAGCAAAAGACATTCCGGATACCAAAGCTAAGAGCGGCAAGAAACTGCTGCTGATCATCGTCGGCGGTCTTGTCCTGGTCGCCGGCAGTGCCGGTGCCGGTGCCTATCTGATGGGCGGCGTCACCGGCAAACAGACCGAGGAAGACGCGCATATGCCCAAACTGGTTGAGCGCAGCGACGAACCCCGGGTGCCCGCAGAAGAAGGCGAGGATGCGGCACTCGTGCTAAAAGAAGGCACGATTGCGGTCAAAAACGACCGCGCCAGCATCGACCCGAAGAAGCATGAAGTAACCTATATCGGCGTGGAACAGAGCTTTACTGCCAACCTAGCCGATGGCGCGGGTTTCGTTCAACTGGGGCTTAGCCTAGCCACCTATTATGACGGCAAGGTCGTCCAGAACGTCCAGCGCCAGGGTGTCCCGATCCGGTCTGCGGTGCTGATGGTATTGTCACAGCAGGATGCAGCGGTGCTTTCGACGCCGCAAGGCAAGCAATTGCTCCAGCGCGACCTGACACACGCCATCAACCAGATCTTGCGTGAGAAAGAAGGGTTTGGCGGCATCGACAATGTCTATTTTACGAATCTGGTCATCCAATGAAGCCCGCAAGCCTCATCCGCCCATGCGCCGACGATGAAGACCTGACAGCATTGGAGACGATCGCCACATCGCTTGCCCGCGCCCTGCCGGGCCTGTTGTCGAACCGCCAGGCGCTGGCCGCCACGGTTGGCCCGGTCGCGCAGTCGCACTTCACCGAATGGCGCAGCGTGCAAAATCCGTTCGGGATGCTTTTACGTTATACTTTCGGTCAACAAAATGAGGAAGTCGCTCTCCACATTCCCGGTTATCTTGTCAGCCAGATCATCGATATCCAATATGGCGGAACCGGCGTGATCCCGGTGCGCGGCAATTTTACCGCGACCGAAACCAAATTCGTCGAGAGGCTCGCAGCCGCGCTTCAGCCCTGCCTGACCAAAGCAATCGCCCCCGGCGCTGCGAACATCGCTCAGCTGGTAGAATTGCAACCCGACATTCTGACCTTCGACTGGCCGAAAGCGCGCGATCAGATAGCGATGTTGAACGTCTTCGTCGAACACGCCTCGATCAAGGCGGCGACAATAAGCTGCTTCATGGACATAGCGACCGCCCGTCAGATTGTCACCAGGTCTGCATCGTCACCGGCCGGACCCCATCCGGAAAGGCCGGATTGGCAGGCAAGGATGCGATCCGCTGCGATGAACATTCCGGTACCCGCCCGCGCCGTTTTGACCAGTGCCATGTTGCCTGCGGCCAGACTGATGACGCTTGCACCTGGCGACATCCTGCCGGTGCTTTTGCCGACTCATATCCCGCTCACGGTCGAAGGACGACATATCGCACGCGGCACCATTGGAGACGCCAATGGCCGTGCCGCTTTGAAAATAGACCATATCGAAGGAATATATCATGAGTGACATGACCGAAGCGCCGCGAATGGCGCAAGCGTCCGGACCCGGGGCCTTTCAGGCGAATATGAACCTGCTCGCCGGCATTTCTCTGCGCATGTCGGTCGAGGTAGGCTCCGCATCCCTGACCTTTGCCGAGTTGCTTGAACTGGGCGAGGGTCAGGTGGTCGAGCTTGACCGGCAAGTCAACGATCTGCTCGACATTCTGGTCAACGGTACACTCGTCGCAAAGGGCGAAATCGTCGATATCAGCGGCCGCTACGGCATCCGCGTCGTGGATGTGGTCGCGGCTGGTGGCCCTCTTGCCGGACTGGAACAGCGCTCATGATCTGGGAATATCTGCTGCGGTTGTTTTTCGTGGTGCCACTGATCGGCGGGCTGGCTTGGGGATCCCTATGGCTTTGGAAGCGCGTGCAACTCGGCCTGCCGGTCAGGCCAGAGGGTAACCGCCCGGTGCGTATCGTCGATGCGGTCGCGCTTGGCACCAACGGCAAGTTGCTCGTCGTCGAATTCGGCGGCGACATTTTGCTACTTGGCGTGTCGCGCAGCGGCATCACTCGGCTCGGAGGCGGGTCAGATGCGTAAGCTGATAAGCATTGGTGTGGTGGCAGTCGCCGTGCTTGGCGGCGATGCCGCTTTTGCCGCATCGACCGGCATCGGGCTCGAAAAAGCGCTCGATACCGTCGCAGGCGATGGCAGGCCGCTGTCGCTGTCGCTGCAGATCCTTCTGCTGATGGGACTGCTGACGGTGTTGCCATCGCTCATCCTGATGATGACCAGCTTTACCCGGATCATTATCGTCCTGTCGATCCTGCGCCAGGCCCTCGGCCTGCAACAAACGCCGCCCAATCAGGTGCTGGTCGGGCTGGCATTGTTACTCAGCATATTCGTGATGCAGCCGGTATTGAGCACGATCAACACGCAAGCGCTCGAACCTTATGGCCGCGACGAAGTGGCGTTCGAACAGGCGCTTTCAACCTCGGCTACCGCAATGCACGGCTTCATGATCAAACAGACGCGGAAGTCCGACCTCGCGTTGTTCAGCGACATCGCCAAGGCTGGCAAATTCGCCAGACCCGCAGACGTCCCTTTTTCGATCCTGCTGCCAGCCTTCGTCACCAGCGAGCTCAAAACTGCATTCCAGATCGGCTTCATGATTTTCCTGCCGTTCCTGATTATCGACCTCATCGTGGCGTCCGCGCTGATGTCATTGGGGATGGTGATGCTGTCGCCAACGATCATTTCGATGCCGTTCAAGCTGTTGCTGTTTGTGCTTGTCGATGGCTGGGCGCTGACGATGGGCTCGCTCGCCAGTTCGTTCGTGGGTTAGCTGGATGGACCAGGATTATTTCATCGGCATCGCGCAACAGGCGCTGTGGATATTGGCGCTGGGATCCGCACCCATTCTGATCCCCGCATTGATTTCCGGCGTGCTGCTGGGCATGGTGCAAGCCGCCACCTCGATCAACGAACAGACGTTGAGCTTTGTCCCCAAGCTGATCGTTGTCGCGGTCGCCCTTGCCATTTTCGGGTCGAGCATCATGATCCTGCTGGCCGACTTCACCAAGGATATCTTCGCGCAGATACCGCTACTCGTTCGATGATTCCTGCGGGCCTTGAAAATGTCGAGCAGCAATTGCTGGTCTGGATGCTGGCAATGATCCGGCCCGGTGCGGCGTTCCTCGCCGCGCCCATGTTCGGGGCGGGATCGGTGCCTGTGCAATTGCGGCTGGTGTTGGCGCTGGCTATCGGCATTCCGTCGGCAGCCGCCGCGAATATGGCCTTGCCCGCCGCTGGCATCATTTCCATCCCTGGCTTTTTCATGATCGTCGCGGAGGTCGTCGCCGGACTTGCGCTGGGCTTTGTCATCCAGATCGCCTTTGCCGCAGCGCTGGTCGCGGGCGAAGCTATCAGTAACGCGATGGGCCTCGGCTTTGCCTCGATGGCAGATCCGAGTACCGGAAGCTCCAGTCCTGCTGTCGGGCAGTTTCTGTCGATGCTGGCGATGTTCCTGTTTCTTGCCGCCGACGGGCATCTGGCCTTGATCGCAACTATCGCCGAAAGCTACCGCGCGCTTCCTCCGGGGGCGGCTTGGCTGTCATTTTCGACGATTGGCGGGATCGTGAAATTCGGCAGCCTCGCCTTTTCCGCAGGACTGTCTATTGCCTTGCCGGTCGGCTTTGCGCTGGTGCTGGTGCAGATCATCATGGCGATGATCGCGCGCTCTGCCCCGACGCTCAACCTGTTTGCGGTCGGGATGCCAGCCGCCTTGCTGGCCGGGATCCTGTTGCTTGGAATGGCGACGCCGGTCATGGCGGACACGATCAGCCACACCATCCGCCTCGCGCTGGATCAGGCACAGTTGATCGGAGGCGGCGGTGTCTGAGGCACCCGACAAGGACCAGCAGACCGAAGCGCCGACCGCAAAGCGAAAAGCCGACGCGGTCAAGGAAGGCGATGTCTTGCAGTCGAAGGAGCTTTCCACTGCAATCATGATGCTGGCGGGCGCTGCATGGCTGGTTGCGCTTGGCGGCTGGTTCTTTTCGGCGAGCAAGGCATTGCTGACCGGCGGGCTTTCGCTCGACCTGTCGAACCCCGACCGGTTCGAACCGATCGACGCCATCGCCGCGCCGCTTGGCGAAATAATATTGCCGTTTGTCGGGTTGCTTGCCCTGAGCGTGGTTGCTGCGCTTGCGGCACCGGCAATGCTCGGGTCACTGGGGATGCGGAGCAAGGCGATGGCGTTCAAGGGCAGCCGGATAAATCCGCTAGCGGGCCTGAAACGCATGTTCGGGACGCACGGGCTGATCGAGTTGTTTAAGGCCACCGCGAAGGTGGCAGCGTTGGGCTACGCAGGCTACTGGATGATCGCGAGCGACGTGGGCAACCTGCCCGGGCTTGCCGCCGCCGATCCGGCGACCGCTATTGGCTTCATTGGCGACAAGCTTGCCGCGACGGTTATCGTGCTTTCGATCGGACTTGTGCTGATCGCCGGCATCGATGTGCCTGTCCAATGGCTCCGCCGCAACCAGCGGCTGCGGATGTCCAAACAGCAATTGAAGGAGGAGATGCGGCAGAGTGACGGTGCGCCAGAGTTGAAACAAGCGCAACGCGCGCGGCAGCAGGAGATTCTGATGTCCTCGGCGCGCAAGGGTATGGTGGATGCCAGCGTCGTCCTCACCAACCCAACGCATTTTGCGGTGGCTTTGCGTTATCGCCCCGGACTTGACGCCGCCCCTATCGTGGTGGCGCGCGGGCGAGGCGATGTCGCGCTGGCGATCAAGGCGATGGCAAAGGAGAATCAGGTTCCCAGCCTTGAATATCCCCAGCTTACCCGCGCGATATATTTCACGACACGTACCGGCAGAGCAGTGTCGGAAGATCTGTATGTTGCGGTAGCCGCGATATTGGCCTTCGTTTTCCGCCTCGAAAATGCGCTGGCGAGCGAAAAGGCCAAACCCGCAGTCGAAGTGCCCGTCGGCAAACGCTTTGACGCAGACGGTCGCCGCTCGGCCTAAATCCGTCACCTTGCCAGCCGTAATGAGAACCGAAGGACGAACTCATGCTTACATCAATCGCAAATAGCCTAGGCTTCGGCTCGGGCATCGACACTACGGCACTGGTTTCCGACCTCGCTGCGGCGTCTCGCGCGCCAAAGGTTCAGCGCTTCAACGCGCTGGCGCAGGCCAATCAGGCGAAGGTCAGCTCACTTGCGCAAGCACGCGGCGACCTCGACAGCTTTGCCGATTCGCTCGCCGACCTTGCCTCAGGCGGGACATTGCGCAGCCAGGCGGTGACGTCGGACGACAGCGCCATTGCCGTGAAGTCGAGCGCGGGAACGTTGCTGGGCAGCTATTCGGGCGAAATTGTCGTCAGCAGCCTTGCCCGTGCACAGACTGTATATTCGGGCTACGTCGCATCGAAGGGCACCCCCGTCGGCCAGGGCGGCATGACGCTAACTGTTGGTACGACAAGCTATGCCGTAACGGTCGATGCGACAAACGACAGTCTGGACGGCCTGGCAATTGCAATCAATGCCACGGGCAGCGGTGTGCGCGCCAGTGTTATCAACGACGCGGGCAATTTCCGGCTGGTGCTCAAAGGCGAAAGCGGCGCGGCGAAGGCGTTCCAATTAACGGCGGACGCCGTGGCCGACCCCGGTCTGTCGCAATTTACCAGCGGCGCAATGACAGTTGGTCAGACTGCGGGTGATGCCGCCTTCACCGTCGACGGAGTTGCGTATACTCGCCCGACTAACAGCTTCAGCGATGTCGTTCCGGGAATCGAGATCACGCTTAAAAAGGCTGATCCACTGGCGCCAATCACCATTGGCGCGACGCGGCCTACCGACGTTTTGAAGCAGACGCTGGGCGATTTTGTGTCCGTGTTCAACACGCTTCAGAAGGACGTCGCAGCGGCACGGCTGGCCAATAACGGCAATCCCGCGCTGCGGGCGTTCGAGCGGCAACTGGCCGCATTCATCTCGACGCCGATGACTGGCGATGCAAACATAAGATCGCTTGCCGACGTTGGCATTTCGACAAACCGCGACGGGACGATTGCCCTCAACAGCGCAAAGCTTGAGGCTGCGCTGCGCGACTATCCCGATGCCGTAGAAGCCATTTTCAATCCGCCGCGCGATAGCGTCCGCACCGAAGCGAGCGACCCAGGTATTGCCTTCGCGCTCGACGCGTTGCGCGACGCGGCGGTTGCCAGCAGCGGTCCGCTCGAACAGGTAAGGACCGCGTTGCAACGAGAATCCGATAACATCTCCAAGAACCGCGAACGCATGGAAGCGCGGGAGAATGCTTACCGCACCCGTCTCGAGCGACAATATGCCGGGATGGACGCGAGGCTCGCCGCGCTAAAGGCGACGCAAAGCTATCTCGAACAGCAAATCAAGGTCTGGAATGGAGGCGACGGCTGATCATGCAACCGCGCATCCACCCCGCCATTGCCGGTCAACACTATCGTTCGCTTGAACTCAAAAGCCGCGTAGAGAGCGCGAGCCCACATGGGTTGGTGAGTCTATTATACGAGGAGCTGCTTCGGTCGCTCGATCTCGCCAGCGCCTCCTTTAACAAGGACAACATGGCGGCAGGAAACCGACATATTGCGAAGGCAGAGTCGATCATTATCGCGCTGGAGGGAAGCATTGATTTCGATCGGGGCGGTGATCTGGCGACAACATTACAGCGGGTCTACCGCGCCTGCCACAAGGGCCTGCGAGACGCACAGGCCAACAGTGATCGAAAGAAACTGGCCGAAGTACGCGAGGCTGTCAGCGACATCGCTTATGCGTGGCAAGCGCTTGCCAATCCAAGAACCTAGGCGCCGTTCAGCACCCAACCTATGCTGATTTGCGTCGCGGCGAGGGGCACATCGAGCCGCGCTTCGCTGAAATCGATCTTTGCCCCCGGCGCGAGCGAGCGAACTTTGGGCTTCATCTTCCAACTATAGACCGGCCTTCCGCCTGCATCCTTCAGCGTCACTAGCATTTCGGGCACATTCTGCGTCCGGCTGGTTGGATTAACGATACTGCCGCTGGCGATAAAATAAGGTGTGCCGTCCTCGCGTTCGTTCAATTCGAGATTTTCATTGAGAACGATTTTCAGGTCGGGCTCAGCGCCCGCCATCCCAATCCCGATATTTGGCACACCATAATACCAGATTGCGCCACCGATTGCCGCCACCACAAGCGCAAACGCGACCGCCGCCATCGTCCAGAGTTTCGCAGGGTTGCGGCGTGGCTTGAACGGCGGCTCATGCGCAAAATGGCTTTGCGGCGGCGGCTCCTCGAAATAGCTTGAAGCGGCAGAAACAGGCGGCTGGACAAAAACCGCGTCCGGCTCAGCCGCAGGTGGCGCAACCCGCTCTTCATCAAAGCGGGCAAAACTCGGCTGGCTCGGCTCGGCCGGAGGGTCCGACGAGGGCGGCGGAGGAGACGGTTGCACAGCTGGTTGCACTTTGGCGACCGGCTCGACGTAAGCAGGCGCAGCGACCGTCGGCGCGGGCGCTACCGGCGGAATTGCGCCGTCCTGAAACCAGCTATGCTTGCAGTTCGCGCAGCGCACTTGGCGACCATCCATGCCGATGGCGCTATCCGGAACGACATATCGGGTGCGGCAGGAAGGGCAGACGAGCAGCATTGGTAACCATAAACATCAGCCGTCGCACACTTGCAACCCTGCTGTCATAAAATGCTGTGGATGGCCGCCTTTGTGCGCCATTTGCATGGTTAATAGGCTTTGCCCCGTTCTGCCGTTTGTGCCATCTCACCCATCGATGCAAAGCGTGGTGGAATTCGACAATGTGGGTCTGCGGTACGGGACGGGGGCGGAGACGCTGACCGATCTCAGTTTCACGCTGTATCCCGGCAGCTTCTACTTCCTGACGGGCGCATCAGGCGCGGGCAAGACCTCGCTTTTGAAGCTGCTGTATCTTGCGCACCGGCCAAGCCGCGGCGCAATCCGCATGTTCGGCCACGACGCCATCACATTGCCGCGTGACCGCCTGCCTGGTTTTCGCCGTCGCATCGGCGTGGTGTTTCAGGATTTCCGGCTGGTGCCGCATCTGTCGACCTTCGACAATATCGCGTTGCCTTTACGCATCGCCGGAATTCAGGAAAAGGATTTGCAAGGTCCTGTCACGGAAATGCTGGCTTGGATCGGTCTGACCGAGCGCGCCGATGCACGGCCCGCGACATTGTCCGGTGGAGAACAGCAGCGCGTTGCTATCGCCCGCGCGGTGATTGGCAGGCCCGAAATGCTGGTTGCCGACGAACCCACCGGCAACGTCGATCCCGACATGGCGCTGCGGTTGCTGCAACTGTTTGCTGCGCTGAACCGGCTGGGCACGACCGTCGTGGTTGCAACGCACGATATTCATCTGCTGCAGGAAATCGAGAATGCGCAGATGATGCGGCTTGACAAGGGCCGCCTGTCGGACCCGACCGGCCAGCTGAAGCACCCGCCGCGTCCGCTGGTGCTGAAAAACTGATGCTGCTCGATTTCGCCCTGCCCGCGCATGACCGGAAGCTGATCCCCGAAGGGCGTCTTTCCGGACCAATGCCGTGGGTGATCGCCATCATGCTGTTCCTGACCTTGCTCGTCGCGGCGGCGGGTGTGACCTTAGCCGATGCCGCGCAAAAGGGTGGAGCGGACCTCGCCCAGCGCGTCACCATCCAGATTATCGAGCCCGATCCCGTCGCCCGCGCCGGGCAAAAGGCGGCAGTCACAAGACTGCTTCGGGGTGCTGACGGCATCACCGACATCCGCCCGGTGCCGGACGCCGAGGTCCGCAATCTGCTCGAACCCTGGCTCGGAAGCGGGATCATCGATGCCGACATCCCGGTTCCAGCACTGGTCGATGTGCGCTTGTCCGAGGTGCCGGACGGTCAGGCGCTACGGGCATTGCAACGCCGGTTGCAGAGCGCAGCACCTGCCATTCGGATCGATCCGCACAGCAGCTGGATGGCTCCCTTTTTCGATCTTATGTCAGCGCTGGTGTGGCTTGCCGTAGGTGTCCTGACACTGTTGCTTTTGGCAACAGCAGCTGTGGTGGTCCTTGCCGTTCGCAGCACGCTTAACACCCATCGCAGCACGATCGAGATAATGCACATGATGGGCGGAACCGACCTGCAGGCCGCGCGCCTTTTCCAGCGCCGGGTCGCGCTTGATGCGCTGCTTGGCGGACTGGTCGGCTTCGGCGGCGCAGCGGCGGTCATTCTGATCTTGGGCAACCGCATTTCGGCGGTTGAGCCGGGCTTGCTCGCCGGTGCGAGCTTCCCAGTATTTGGTTGGGCGATCCTTGGCATTATTCCGCTTGCCGTGATGGGTCTTGCCATGCTTATGGCGCGCTGGACGGTGATTTCGGCTCTCAAGAAGATGTTATGATCAGGCGTATTTTATCTTTTGTTCTTCTGGCTTGGGCGCTCGGCTTTGCCTGGTTTGCGCTTTTGTTGCCGCAACCCGCTGCGCTGGCCAAGACCGACGCGGTGGTCGTGCTGACCGGCGGACCGAACCGGATCGACCGGGGCCTTGAAATCCTGCAGTCGGAAAACTCGCAGAAAATGCTGATTTCCGGCGTTGATCGCGACGTCAGGCCGCCCGAGCTTGCCGCCCAATATGCTGGATCGGCAAAATATTTCGACTGCTGTATCGACCTGGGTTTCGCCTCGGTCGACACCCGCTCCAACGCGCTGGAAACGGCGCGCTGGGCGGCGCGGAACGATGTGAAGACGTTGCGCCTCGTCACCCATGACTGGCACATGCGTCGCGCACGGTTTGAGCTCGACAGGGCGCTGCCCGACAGCATCGAGGTCACCAATGATGCGGTCTCGACCCAGCCGTCGCTGAGCGCGCTGTTCAAGGAATATAACAAATACTGGCTGCGCGCGGTGGCGGGTCTTGTTGGCATATAAACGGGCCCGAATATGATTGCCGCCATCCGGTCATTCCTGTTCATGTTCGTCTTTTACGTGGGTTCTCTGTTCCACGTCATCACCGCCTTTGTCGCGCAGTGGTTCTCGATCCCGCTGATGCAATGGGCAGTGCGATCATGGTCGAAATGGCAATATTGGTGCTATCGCTGGATATTGGGGATCAGGGTTGACGTCCACGGCCAGCTGTCTGACCGCCCCGTCCTCTACGCCATCAAGCATGAAAGCATGTTCGAAACCATCGACATGCCGCGGATGTTCAGCAAACCCGCCGTCGTAACCAAAAAAGAGCTGTTCGACATCCCCATGTGGGGTCCGGCGGCGCGGGCCTATGGCATGATCCCCGTCGACCGGGAAGGCGGCGCCGGAGCGTTGCGCGCGATGCTGGCACTGGCGCGAAAGATGATCGCCGACAACCGGCCTATCGTGATTTTCCCCGAAGGCACGCGGGTAAAGCACGGCGACAGCCCGCCGCTGCAATCCGGCTTTGCCGGGTTGTACAAGCTGATCAACCTGCCCGTCGTGCCGATTGCAGTAAACAGCGGCATGCTCAGCCCGCGCAAATGGGGCATCTGGCGGTCGGGGACGATCACCTACAAGGTCGGCGAGGAAATCCCGACCGGCCTGCCGCGCGAAGAGGTCGAGGCCCGTGTGCATAAGGCGATCAACGCGCTGAACATCGATTAACGCATTTGTGTCGTTTTTTGGCGCCTTCGACAGGCTCAGGACAGGTCTTAGCTTCACAAACTTCATAGGGTATGCAAAAAACCTGTGAAGCTAAGAGCATATGTTTGGGCCTGGAAATTTCAGGTGCGAATCTACAGTGTCAAAGAGCCGAGAAGCCGACTCTCACAGCAAATCCTACATTGCAAGCTCCGCGCCGCCTTTGGCCAGTGTGGTGGATATTGTCCGTTTGCGACAACATTACGGTCGTCGGGGGTGACCGGTGATGGTACTCGAAAGCAGACATCTAATTGTTGTTATGCCGCCGGAACTATCTGGTAGTATTTGGGTTGAGTTAGCTCATATCGATCGCTGTGAAAGTAAAGACAATGTCGCTTACCGCCTTTCGCACGCTTGGTCGTTCGGGCCTTGTTGTCAGCCCACTGGCGCTCGGCACCATGACCTTCGGCACGGACCGATGGGGTGCTGATGAAGCGACGTCGCGGCAGGTATTCGAGGCCTATCTAGCCGCCGGTGGCAATTTCATCGATACCGCCGATATCTATTCCGGTGGCGAAAGCGAACGTCTCGTAGGCCGCTTTATCAAAGAGGTAGATGCGCGCGACGACATCGTTCTAGCGACCAAGTTCGGTTTCAATGCCTCTGCGAGCCCGCTGTCGGCAACGCAGGCGGGTGGCGGCAATCCCAATGCCGGTGGCGCGGGTGCCAAGAACATTCACCGGGCGCTCGATGCGTCCTTGCTCCGGCTCGGCACTGATTATGTCGACCTTTATTGGATGCACATCTGGGATGGGGTGACGCCGGTTGAAGAGATCGTGGAAACGCTTGCTACGCTCGTCCGCGTCGGCAAGATCCGTTATTATGCCCTGTCTGATATGCCCGCCTGGGTCGCAGTAAAGGCAGCGACAATTGCCAGTGAGCGCGGCATTCCGGGACCGGTCGCCATGCAGCTTGAATATTCGCTCGTGGCGCGGGATGTTGAAAGCGAGCACATTCCGGCTGCGCTCGAAACCGGTATGGGGATCATACCGTGGAGCCCGCTTGCCGGCGGTTTCCTCAGCGGAAAATATCAGCGTGGCAAGACCGCCGATACGGGCCGACTGAGCGGTGCCAATCCGTTCGGGCAAAGCAAGTTCACAGAACACAATTGGGATATTCTCGATGTTCTAAAAGACGTGGCGAACGAGGTTGAATGCACCCCTGCGCAGGCCGGGCTGGCTTGGGTCATGGCGCGACCGGGCGTCTCTTCAACCCTCGTCGGGGCTAGCAGGATTGAGCAACTCGCAAGCAACATCGCCGCCAGTGAAGTTCAGTTGACCGAACATCAAACCCAGCGCCTTGACCAAGCGAGCACGCCGCATGCCAACTTTACCGCTTCGCTCGCTTCGGCAGAAATTCGTCGGATGATCTTTGGTGGTCATAATGTCCGCAACTGGCGGTGACGACAACCAGCGCGTCTCTGGTAACGTCCGCTATCCGCCGTTTCAGCCTGTAAGCAGACGTTCCGGACTCCCCAACAAACCTGCCATTACTTGCCAACGCACCAGTCGCCACGCCAAAACCGTCTAATGCTTGCGCCCAAAGTCTGGCGCATCGTCATCCTGCCCCTGCTCGACAATCGACCGCCTGATGTCGCGGGTGCGGCTGAACAGGGCTTCCAATTCGTCACCCTTGCCGTAGCGGATGGCGCGTTGCAGGGCGGTCAGGTCTTCGCTGAAGCGCTGGAGCATTTCGAGGACGGCTTCCTTGTTGGCGAGGAACACATCGCGCCACATTACTGGGTCCGACGCGGCAATGCGGGTGAAGTCACGGAAACCGCCTGCGGAATATTTGATAACCTCGCTTTGCGTTACGCCCTCCAGATCATCGGCGGTCCCGACGATGGTATAGGCAATGAGATGCGGCAAATGGCTGGTGACGGCGAGCACCATGTCGTGATGGCGCGCATCCATGATTTCGACGTCGGCGCCAAGGCGCTGCCAAAAGGCGCGAAGGCGTTCGACCGCGACTTCGGGTGCATTTTCGGGCGGGGTCAGGATGCACCAGCGGCCCTTGAACAAAGTCGCAAAGCCAGCATCGGGGCCGCTTTTCTCGGTCCCGGCGACCGGATGCGCCGGGATGATCGTTGCGCCCGGCAAAGCCGCTGCGAGCGCCTCGGCAACGCTTTGCTTGCAAGAGCCGACATCGCTGACGATGGCGTCGGTCGGCAGGTCGTCGGCAAATTCTTCCGCCACCGCGCCCATTGCGCCGACCGGAACGCACAGAATCACCAGATCGGCGTCGGTCACTGAAGCGCCCACCGTGTCGGTCACGTCATCGCAAATTCCGAGCGCCACGGCCCTTGCCCGAACGTCCCGGTCGGCATCATGGCCGGTCACGCGCACATCGGGCATCTGCGCCTTGACCGCACGCGCTACCGACGAACCGATCAGGCCGAGGCCGATGATGGTGACGCGGGCGAACGGCAGCATCAGTTATGCGCTTCCAATATTTTGCGTAGCGCCGCCATCAGTCCGCGATTTTCCTCCTCGGTGCCGATGGTCATGCGCAACCCGTCGGCAAGGCCCTGCCCCGGCAGCCAGCGGACGATATAGCCTTCGTCCATCAGCCCCTTGTACGCGGTTTCGGCGCTGCATTTGCCGTCGAACATCACCATCAGGAAATTCGCCCATGATGGCACCGCGCGCAGGCCGTTGTTCGAAAGCGCGGCAATCTCGCTCGCCATCCAGTCCCGCCACTGCGCATTATGTTTGCGGCTGCGAATGACGAAATCGATGTCGCCTAACGCTGCGATTGCGGCGGCCTGTCCGGCGGCGGTTACGTTGAACGGGGCGCGGATGCGGTTCAGCGTCGCGATCAGCCCGGGGTGACCATAAGACCAGCCAATGCGTTCGGCGGCCAGCCCGTAGATTTTGGAAAAGGTGCGCGTGATGAGCACATTGTCGTGGCGGCGCGCGAGGTCGAATGCGGCCGGGCCGTCGCCATCCAGATACTCCCCATAAGCCTGATCGAGCACCAGGACGCAATCGGCGGGCAGTCCCGCATGAAGCCGCTCGACTTCGCCATCGTCCAGAAAGGTGCCGGTCGGGTTGTTGGGATTGGCGACAAACACAACGCGCGTCTTGTCGGACACCAGTGCGAGCAACGCGTCGACATCGGTACCATAGTCCTTATCGGGCGCGACCACCACATTTGCTGCGCATTTGCGTGCTGCGATATCGTAGACCGAGAAGCCGTAGCGCACGTAAATGATGTCGTCGCCTGCCCCTGCGTAGCCCATCGCGATCAGGTTCAGCAGTTCGTCCGAACCGGTGCCGCAGACGATCTGGTCGGCTTCAAGCGCAAAATGCGCGCCCAGCGCCTCACGCAGCGCATTGCTGGCGGGGTCCGGATAACGCGCCAAGGTGGAGCGCGCCTCGACCAACGCCGCTGCCGCGTCCGGGCTGCACCCGAGCGGATTTTCGTTTGCGGACAATTTGATCAACACCCGCCCATCATCCGACTTGGCTTTGCCGGGGGTGTAGGCGTTGATGGCTTCGATCCATGGTTTGGCTTGCGGTGCGTTCATGCGCGACGCCATAGCGGCGGGGCGGGGGGAGCGCAATCTTTGGTCCCCGGCTTTGGCCGCTTCAATTTTTATGTAAAAAAAGGCGCAAAGGCACGAAGGCGCGAAGGGGTTTGCTTCAGGCCTGCGGCAGCATTTCAAATTGTCGATAAAAAGAAGGCGGCTTCGCCGCGATTGACGGACATCTTTGTGCCTTCGTGCCTTTGCGCCTTTTTTACATAAAATTCCAACGCTCGCCGTCCGCACATAAGCTATTGTTTCACGCGCGCTCACTGATATGGCGACAAAGATGCAAGGGGATGAGCGTTTCGGTCTGGATCGGAAGATACGCCTGCTGGGGCCGGTGAAGCTCGACAGCGGGGCCGAGTTCGCGCCTATCGATTTCGCTTATGAAACCTATGGCACGCTCAATGCCGATAAGAGCAACGCTATCCTGATCTGCCATGCGTTGACAATGGACCAGTATGTCGCATCCAATCATCCGACTACCGGAAAAGCCGGATGGTGGCTGAGTATGGTCGGCCGGGGAAAGCCCATTGATACCGACCGTTATTGCGTCATCAGCATCAACGTGATGGGAAGCTGCATGGGGTCGTCCGGCCCCGCAAGCATCGACCCGTCCACTGGCAGCGCCTATGGCATGGAGTTTCCAGTCATCACGATTCCAGACATGGTGCGCGCGCAGGCGATATTGCTCGACCATCTCGGCATCGGGGCATTGGCTGCCGTGGTCGGCGGGTCAATGGGCGGGATGCAGGCGTTGAGCTGGGCCGCGCTGTATCCGGACCGTGTGCGTTCGGCAGTCGTGATCGCTTCGACCGCGCGGCATTCGGCGCAGAATATCGCGTTTCATGAAGTAGGGCGACAAGCCATCATGGCCGATCCGCGCTGGAACAACGGCGCATATTATGGGCGTGAAGCACCCGCATCGGGGTTGGCGGTAGCGCGGATGGCGGCGCATATTACGTATCTGTCGGAAGCTGGCCTTACGGAGAAATTCGGACGGCGGTTGCAAAACCGCGATGCCAAAAGCTTCGGCTTCGACGCCGATTTCCAGGTCGAAAGCTATTTGCGCTATCAGGGCCTAAGCTTTGTCGACCGGTTCGATGCCAACTCCTATCTCTACATTACCCGCGCGATGGATTATTTCGACCTCGCTGACCCGCATGACGGCGTGCTGGCGAAGGCATTCGCAGGGACCAAGGCGCGTTTTTGCCTGATTAGCTTCGACAGCGACTGGCTTTATCCGACGTCGGAATCGCGCCGGATCGTCCACGCGCTCAATGCTGCGGGAGCCGCCGCGAGTTTTGTCGAACTGTCGAGCCCGTTCGGTCATGACAGCTTTCTATTAGACGCGCCGGAGATGAACCGGATTGTCGACGGCTTTTTGCGCGCGGGGGAAAGTCGGTGACCGCACTCCGCCCGGACCTTGCGATCATTGCGAGAAATGTCCGCGCCGGGTCGCGGATCCTCGACGTCGGATGCGGTGATGGGCAGCTGATGGCGGCGCTGCGCGATCATAAGCAGGTCGATGCTCGCGGGCTGGAACTTAGTGCGCGCGATGTCTCGACGGCGGTGTCGCGGGGGCTGTCGGTGGTGCAGGGAGACGCCGATACCGACCTTGCCGACTATCCTGACGGCAGTTTCGACTATGCGATTTTGAGCCAGACATTGCAGACCACCAAGCGACCCGATCTGGTGCTCGACCATCTGCTTCGCATCGGGCGCGAGGCATTCGTCTCCTTCCCCAACTTCGCGCAATGGCGCATCCGTTTTGCGCATATGTTCGGCGGGCGGATGCCGGTGACCGAGCAGCTGCCCCACCGCTGGTATGACACGCCTAATATTCACCATGTGACGATCGATGATTTCCGGGCGTTTTTGAAAGAGCGTGGCGTCGTTATCGAAGGGCAATGGTTCCTTTCGGGCAACAAACCGCGCAACGAGGGCATGGCGAACCTGCTCGCACAACATGCGGTGTTTTTGCTGCGTCGGTAATTTGACGGTCAGGATTTTGACGCTTCCGGGTCTATGCGCAACCAACTCTAAAATATAGATAATGTAGAAACTGGCACGCCCATTGCTGTGCTTCCTTCGAACGCGCCTGCAAGCGCATTTGAAAGGAAGCGGCCATGCCGTCGATGGACAGTCTCTTTGGCGTTCACGCCACCGCGCTGAAGCTGCGCGAGCAACGCATGTCGATGCTTGCGTCGAACATCGCCAACGCGGCGACGCCGGGATACAAGGCGCGCGATCTCGATTTCCCCACGGCGCTGAAGACGGCCGAGGGCGGCGGGTCGCCAGAAGCCGCGATCCGCTATCGTGTGCCGGTGCAACCTTCGCTCGACGGCAACACAGTGGAGCTTGCCACAGAACAGACCGCCTTTGCCGAAAACGCGCTCGCTTACCGGTCGAGCCTTTCCTTTCTCAACGGCCGTATCGGCACGCTGACCCGCGCGCTGAAGGGAGAATGAGCATGGCGAACAATCTTTCGATATTTGACATCAGCGGCCGGGCAATGTCCGCGCAGCTGGTGCGGCTCAATACCACGGCGTCGAACCTTGCCAATGCGGGCACGGTTTCAGGGAGCGAAGACAGCGCCTTTCGCTCGATGAAACCAGTGTTCCGCACCGTGATGGGGGAGGCCGGTCAGGCGACGGTGCAGGTTGACCGCATCGACACCAGCACAATGGCTCCGGTCAAGCGTTACGAACCCAGCCATCCGCTCGCCGACAAGGACGGCAATGTCTGGGAGGCCGCAGTCGATAGCGCAGCGGAGATGGTCGAGATGCTCGAAACATCGCGGCAATATCAGAACAATGTGCAGGTGCTTGCAACCGCCAAGGGCCTGATCAGCGAAACCCTGAGATTAGGACAATAATATGACTAGCATATCCGCCGTGAACTCAAAGAACCTGCCTGTCCTGTCCAAGGACATGGCGCAAAAGCAGCTCGGCCAGACCGATTTCCTGCGGCTGATGACCACCCAGCTCAAGCAGCAGGACCCGCTCGACCCCGTCGATAACCAGGCAATGGTGGCCCAGATGGCGCAGTTCTCCAGCGTTGCCGGGATTTCGGAAATGAACGTCTCGCTGAAGTCCATCGCCGAGCAGATTTCAGCGCAAACCGCGTTGCTCGCGGACATCAAGGCAGCGTCCAACCCATCGGTACAAGGAGAATAAGACATGTCATTCTACACCTCATTATCGGGCCTGAAAGGCGCGCAGACCGATTTGTCGGTCATCTCGAACAACCTCGCCAATGTCGGCTCGACCGGCTTCAAGAAAAGCCGCGCGCAGTTTGGCGACCTGTTCGCCAGCTCGCCGACGCAGACCACGAAGATGATTGCCGGCCAGGGCACGCGGCTCAACGCGGTGGTCCAGCAATTCACGCAAGGCACGCTCGAAGCATCGGACAAAACGCTCGACCTCGCCATCGCGGGAGAAGGCTTTTTCGTAACGCAGGGCGACCCGCCCCGCGCAGCTGTCACCTACACGCGCAACGGCGCGTTTCAGGTGAACGCCAACCGGCAGGTGGTTGATACCATCGGCGCGACCTTGCAGTTGCTGCCAGTCGATGCCGCAGGCAATGTGACCTCGACCGCACTGGCCAGTGCAACCGATTTTGTCCTTCCCTCAAGCTCGCCCACCGACCCCAATGTCGCGATGGTGAACGTATCGGTCGGTATCGACGGCCTCGTCACCGCAACCTATGCCGATGGCTCCGACGAAGTGCTCGGCAAAGTGGCCATGGCCAGCTTCACCGCGCAGGATGGTCTTCGCCCGGTCGGTGACAGCCATTGGCAATCGACCGGAGAAAGCGGCCAGCCTGCCATCAACGCGGCGACCAACGGACCATTGGGTACCATCCGCTCAGGCGCACTGGAACGCGCCAATGTCGACGTGACCGAGGAGTTGGTTGCGCTTATCTCGGCGCAACGCAACTTTCAGGCCAATGCCAAGGCCATCGAAACCGCGTCGAACATGACGCAGGCGATCGTGAGCATCAGGTAACCCGAAATGGACCGCCTGATCTACACCAGCCTGACCGCGATGCGCGGGGCAATGGCGCGGCAGACTGCTATCGCCAACAATCTCGCAAACGCGAACACGCCGGGCTTTCGCGCCGATCTGGCCGAAGCACAGTCGCTTTGGCTGGACGGGCAGAATCTCGACACCCGGGCCTTTGCCTCCGAAGAAGTGCTGGCGGCGGATATGACCGGCGGCACGGTGACCAGTACCGGACGCGATCTGGATATTGCGATGTCGGGCGACGCGATGCTTGGCGTTCAGGCGGAGAATGGCGAGATCGGCTACACACGACGCGGCGACCTGATGCTGTCGGCGAGCGGATTGCTCACCACTGGCGACGGTCGCCCGGTACAGGGTTCGCAAGGCCCGGTCAGCCTGCCGCCGTCCGACGCTATCCAAATCGACGAGCAAGGCCGCGTCTGGATTGTCCCGCAAGGCGCCGATGCGACTCAGCCCCAAGAAGTCGACCGGTTGCAACTGGTCAGCCCGGCAGGTTCCGACATTGTCAAAGGCACAGATGGGCTGTTCCGCGTGCGCGGCGGCGGTACACTGCCCGACGATCCGGATGCCCGCGTCACCACACGCAGCCTCGAAAGCTCCAACGTCAGCGCGACCGAAGCTTTGGTCAAGATGATCGAGGCCAGCCGTTCGTGGGACACGCAACTCAAATTGCTCGGCGACGCGCGCGATATGGACGCGAGCACCGCCGACCTCATGTCATTGCCACAGTAAGGATTTAAGCCAATGTCAAACGGAGCCCTCCACGTCGCCCGCACCGGGCTTGATGCGCAGAACATGCGGATGCAGGTGATCGCCAACAACCTTGCCAACGTCAACACCACCGGTTTCAAACGCGACCGCGCCAGTTTCGAAACGCTTGCCTATCAGGCGATGACGATTGCCGGGTCGGCATCTTCGGCTGAAAACAAATATGCCATCGGCACTAACCTTGGCACCGGTGTCGCGATCAACGGCACGGCGCGGATCGACACGCAAGGCACGATGACCACCACCGGCAACAGTCTTGATCTCGCAATCGAAGGCGCGGGCTATTTTCAGGTGCAGATGCCCGATGGACGGACCGGCTACACCCGCGCGGGCGATTTCAACCTGTCGGCCGACGGCACCCTCGTCAACAGCGATGGCATGGCCGTGCAGCCGCAGATCCAGATCCCCGAAGGCGCGACGGCGGTGTCGATTGGCAATGACGGCACGGTGTCGGCACAGGTCGCCGGACAGTCCGACCTGACCGAGCTTGGCCGTATCGAAATCGCAAGATTCACCAATTCGGCGGGGCTTCAGTCGATCGGCAACAACCTTTTGCTTGAAACTCCGGCTTCAGGTGCCCCACAAGTCGGTGGTGCAGGCGAAGAAGGGCGCGGCGCATTGCGTTCGGGTGCCTTGGAAGCGAGCAACGTCAATGTCGTCGAGGAACTGGTCGACATGATCGAAACCCAGCGCGCCTATGAAGTGAACAGCAAGATGATCCAGGCCACCGACGAGATGATGCGCAATGCCACGCAGAATTTGTAAGGTGATCACGACCTTTCCATTTCCATTCGTGTCGAGCCCAGTCGAGACACCCATAGGTCGTGCACGGCCTCACGGCATCTCGACGATGCTCGATGCGAACGGTTTAGGAGGAATAGTGCTATTGTCGGCTGTATTTGCCGCTTCCCCCGTCGCAGCCAAAGACCGCAAGCCGTCCGAAACCTTCGCCCCTACCGCAGCCGCAACCCCCGCAGCCGCCCCGACCGCCGGTGCAATCTTCCAGGCCGAAAGCTACACGCCTCTCACCTCGGGCGCGCGGGCCAGCCGTCTTGGCGACATCCTTACCGTCGTTCTCGTTGAACGGACGAGCGCCACAAAAAGCAACAGCGCCACCACCGGACGCAATGGCAGCATCGGGCTGACACCGCCCGCGACGGGTCCGCTAGGGCTATTCAACCCGAGCGATATAAATATGGGCGGCGATCAGTCGTTTAAGGGGAAGGGCGAAGCCGCCCAATCGAATGCGTTGACCGGAGAAGTAAGTGTGACCGTTGCCGCCGTCTACCCCAACAACACGATGCTGGTCCGCGGCGAGAAAATCGTCACCCTCAACCGCGGCGACGAGGCCGTGCAATTTTCAGGGATTGTCCGCATGGCCGATATCGGCACCGACAACCGCGTGCCCTCCACCCGCGTTGCCGACGCCCGCATCCGCTATACCGGCAAGGGCGAAATTGCTCGCAGCAGCCAGCAGGGCTGGTTACAGCGGTTCTTCTCACGGATAAGCCCTTTCTGATGCGCGCGTTGTTCATTCTGCTCACGCTATTGCTTGGTCCTTCGCTCCATGCCGAGCGCATCAAGGACATGGGTCAGTTTCAGGGCCTGCGCGCCAACCAGCTGACCGGCTATGGCGTCGTTGTCGGGCTTGCCGGAACCGGCGACGACAGCCTGGTTTATGCGACCGAGGGCGTCAAAGGCGCGGTTTCGCGTTTTGGCGTCAACCTGCCCGCTGGTATCAACCCCGCGCTGAAAAATGCTGCCGCCGTGGTCATCACCGCCGAGTTGCCGCCTTTTGCAAAACCCGGCCAGCGTCTTGACGTCACGGTGTCTGCCATCGGCAAGGCCAAATCCTTGCGCGGCGGAACGCTTATCATGGCTCCCTTGCTCGGCGCTGACGGTCAGATTTACGCGATGGCACAGGGGAACCTGGTGGTGGGCGGGCTTGGCGTCGATGCCGCCGATGGGTCAAAGCTGTCGGTCAACATCCCCTCGGCTGGCCGTATCGGCGGCGGGGCAACGGTCGAGCGAAGCGTCGATACCGGCTTTGCGCAATCGGAAAGCCTGATCTTCAACTTGGCGCAACAGGATATCAGCAATGCGGGTCTGGTGGCCGATGCCATCAACGCGCAGCTTGGTGCAGGGATTGCGCAAGCCATCGACGGCGCATCGATCCGCATCAGTGCTGCAGCGGGTGGCGAAAGCCGGATCCGCATGATGGGCCTGATCGAGAATATCGAGATCAAGAAAGCTCAGCCCCCTGCCCGCGTGATCGTCAATGCGCGGACCGGCACTGTGGTGATCAACGGCGCGGTGCGTGTCGGCCCTGCGGCGGTCAGCCACGGCAAGCTGACGGTCAAAGTCGACGAAAACCCCACGGCGGTTCAGCCAGCACCGTTCAGCAGAGGCCAGACCGTGATCGAACCGTCAAGTGACATCGCCGTCGAAGAGGCACGTAACCCGGCTTATCTGTGGGACAAGGGCGCATCGTTGTCGGACATCGTTAAGGCGATCAACAAGCTCAACGTCTCGCCCGGCGATCTGGTCGCTATACTAGAGGCACTCTCTCAGGCGGGTGCGCTAAGCGCCGAACTGGTGATCATATGATTGGCGTCAAACCAGTTGCGACAGCGCAATCTGTCCAGCCGGCGAAACCAGATCCCGAACTCCGCAAGGCTGCGGAGGCCTTCGAAGCCGTCATATTGCGCCAGATGATGGCAAGCATGCGCAAGGCTAAACTCGGCGACGAGATGTTCGGCTCGAGCGCGACCGACAATTTCCGCGAAATGGCGGACGCGAGGCTTGCCGACAACATGGCGGGCTTGCGCCAGTTCGGCATTGCCGATCTGGTTGAAAAACAATTGGTGCAGAAGAAATGAGCGACCTTCTCGCCATCGGCGCCTCGGGCATCAAGGCATATGGTCGTGCTTTGTCGGTCGTTGGCGACAATATCGCCAATGCCCAAACCGAAGGCTATGTCCGGCGTAATATTCGACTTGAAGAAGCCCCGGCGGCTGGCGACATTGTCTTGTCACGCAACAGCATCCGCCCGGGTGGCGTGCTGACCGCGGGCGTAACGCGCACGATCGATCAATGGCTTTCCGATGATGCCCGCACCGCGGGCGGCGAGGCATCGCGTCAGACCGCAAGGCTCGACTGGATTTCGGTGACCGAACGTGCGCTCGACGACAATGCTGACGGGATCGGCACGAGCGTCACCGCGATTTTTACCGCTGCAGACCAGCTGACCGCCAACCCCGGCGATGATACGCTGCGTCGGCAGTTCCTGTCTGCCATCGACCAAAGCGCCAATGCTTTTCGCCGCACCGCAACCTCTTTGGCGTCAGCCGCCAGCGGCGTCGCCACGGAGGCCCAAGGTGCAGTCGGGCAGCTCAACACCGACCTGTCCGCGCTGTCGCGAGTCAACGACGGCCTCCGCCGTGCCCGGCCCGGGTCGAGCAATGAAGCTACTTTGCTTGACGAACGCGACCAACTGGTCGGAAACATCGCGGGCGCAACCGATATCGCCGTCAGCTACGACGCCAGAGGTGCAGCCATTGTCCGAACTCCAGGGGGCGACGCGCTGGTTAATGGCCCGACCGTCGCCAATGTCACGCTGACCGTTGCCGCGAATGGACAGATTTCATTTGGCATTGCGCCCGGCTTGACGCTGATTCCTGCATCCGGATCACTCGCCGGTCTAGCCGATGCTTCAACGCATATATCAGGGCAGCGCACCGCGCTCGACACGCTTGCGGCAAAGCTTGCTGGCGATCTTAATGCCGCACACCAAACAGGCACCGATGCGAATGGCAATCCGGGGGCCGCCCTGCTGAACTTAAATGGCGGCGCGGCAGCGATGACCGCGGCAGCTTTACTGCCCGCCGACGTTGCTGCCGCCGATGTCTCGTCCAGTAACGGTAATATGCTGGCCTTCAACAATTTGCGGGGGCCCAATGGTATCGAACAAAATGTCGCGGCGATGATGGCTGCCCAGGCGCAAACGACCGCCGCCGCACGAGCGCAAGAGGCAGCCGCCAGCACTCGCCGCGACGGTGCCTTTGCGGCGCGCGATGCCATTGGCGCGGTGGATCTCGACCGCGAGGCCGCGGAGCTGCTGCGTTTCCAGCAAGCCTATGAGGCGGCGGCGCGCACCATCCAAGTCGCGCGTGAAACGATGCAGACCATGCTCAATATCTTCTGAGAGGCCGGAATATGATTAACGCCACCGGAAACCGAATGACGCAGGAAATCGCACGTCAGTCGCGCTTGGCAGCAAGTATTACTGAGAAGCAGGTGCAGGTTTCGACTGGGAAACGCCTCCAACGCGCCTCCGATGACCCCCTGGCTACCTCGCGGCTCGCCAATCTCAAGCGCGCGCAGGCGAACGATACGGCGCGGGCGTCCAACATTAATCTCGGAATTACCCTGACAGGGCAAGCCGACGTACAAATGCGTACAATGTCCGACCTGCTTGCGCGAACCAAGGAATTGACCATAGCCGGCGCGAACGCCAGCCTGTCTCCAGCCGACCGGACCAGCATCGCTGCGGAAATCAATGTCATGGCCGATGAAATAGACGCGATGGCATTGGTGAAATCGCCGACCGGGCAACGGCTGTTTTCGACCGGCGGCAGTCTCGCGATCCGTTTCGACGACGACGCGATATTTGCGCCAGTGCCGACACGGGCCGAGGTTTTCGAGACCGGCGGTGTCGCGATTAGCCAGATTATGCGCGATGCCGCCTCGGCAATTTCGGCGAACGACACCGCGCAAATCAACGCCGGACTGACATCCGTCGAAGGTGCGATCAACCACGCCGCCGATACGGCCGCGAAAATCGGTCTGAACGCAGCCCGGCTCGACAGGTTGCAGGAGAGCCGTGCGTTTCGGGCGATTAGCGTGAGCGAAGAGCGTTCCAAGCTTGAAGACACCGACCTTAGCTCCGCCATCGCCGAGCTGAATGGCATGACCCTGACGCTCGAAGCCGCGCAGGCCGCTTTTGCGCGCATCAATCGGCGGACCTTGATGGATTTCTTGGGATAAAGACGCTCAATATTCGGCGGCTCCTGCCGTTTACCATATTCAAGTAACGCTTAACGGGGCCAGCCACCACATGTTCGCCATTATCGGTATCATCGTCCTGCTCGTCATGGTGTTCGGCGGCTTTGCACTGACCGGGGGCAATCTGGGGCCGGTGATGCACGCATTACCGCACGAAATGCTAATTATCGGGGGAGCCTGCGCGGGCGCGCTGATTATCGGCAATTCGGGCAAAGAATTGAAGGCGCTCGGCGGCGGGCTTGGCAAGGTCTTCAAAGGGCCGCAATATGGCAAGCAGGACTATCTCGACTGCATCTTCCTCGTCTCCAAACTGATGAAGATGCTGAAAGTTGAAGGCCCGGTCGCGGTCGAACCGCATATCGAGGATCCGGCGAGCTCTACATTATTCACCGAGTATCCAAAGTTGCTCAAGGACCAGGTTTTGGTTCACCTGATCTGCGACACGCTGCGGCTGGTGGTGGTATCATCGGGGACGCTCGACCCGTACGCGGTCGAGGAGGTCATGGATAATGCGATCAAGAACCACCATCACCATTGCATCAAGCCTGCTGAGGGCTTGCAAGGGTTGGCCGACGCGCTGCCTGCACTTGGCATTGTCGCCGCCGTGCTTGGCGTGGTCAAGACGATGGGCTCAATTGACAAGCCGCCAGCGATCTTGGGTGGGATGATCGGTTCGGCGCTGGTCGGCACCTTTCTGGGCGTGCTGCTCGCTTACGGACTTGTCGGGCCTTTTGCCAACCGTGCCAAGCAAGTGATCGAGGCTGATGCTGCGATCTATCATGTGGTGAAACAAATCATCATCGCCTCGCTCCATGGTCATCCGCAGCCGCTGGTAATCGAGGCGGCGCGTTCGGGGATCGAACATAGCAACCAGCCAAGCTTTGCCGAGGTCTTCGACGGCATGCGGGGGCGCTGATGGCCAAAGCCAACGAACCCTTACGCCCGGTTATCGTCAAGAAAATCTATGAGGCGCCCCACGCAGGTCATCATGGCGGCGCGTGGAAGGTCGCCTATGCCGACTTTGTGACCGCGATGATGGCGTTCTTTCTACTTATGTGGCTGCTCGGCGCGACCACCGAAAAGCAACGCAAGGCGCTGGCTGACTATTTCTCACCAACGCTGGTGGCCAGCAAACAGGACAGTGCCGGCTCAACGAACTTTTTCGGTGGCGACTCGATAACCTCTGTTGACAAATACCCGCATCGGGCCGGGCAGACCGGCACACGAAGCATGACCATCCCCCGCGACGCAACCGGCGGGCCAAAGGAAGCATCGGGCATCGGCAAAGACCGGGCAAAGTTTCAAGAATTGCGCCAACGGCTTTTGCAAAAACTGCAGTCCGACAAGAGCATGAAGAAATTGACCCGCAATCTGCGCTTTACCGAAACGCGCGAGGGCTTGCGTATCGATATGGTCGATGAAGCCAATTTTTCGATGTTCATTTCCGGTACCGACATTTTGACGCCTGAAGCCGTGAGGCTACTAAGCCAAGTGGCCGCGACCATCAGCGAGCTGCCCAACGGCATTATCATTCGTGGCCATACCGACGCGCAACCAACCTCGCAGCGCCTGGGTATCAACAACTGGCAAATTTCATCGGCACGCGCCGAGGCAACGAGAGCGCATCTGGTGCGCGCCGGGCTACCCCAACGCCAGTTCGTACGGATCGAAGGCGTCGCGGAGCGCGAACCTTACATCCCGAGCAACCCCTACGATCCCAAAAATCGGCGTATGTCGATCACGCTGGGGTGGCGGACGGTTGGCGAATAATTAGGTCCAAAATGGAATGGCCCCCGAAATTTCGCGCCCTGTCGCTGGCCTCTTGTCCACTTTGGATGCAACATCGCTTGTTGTGAAATCTGTTAGCATTCCGTTTACCTTATTCGCCAAAACGCTGGCTCAACGACATCTCCTGACGGGAAATTGACATGAGCCTGAGCACCCTGACCGAACGCAAAAGCAGCAGCATCGAAGATATGCTGATCGGCAACAGCGTGCCGATGGCGGCCTTGCGCGATATGGTCAGGCGCGTCGCTCGGTCATCCGCTTCGGTCATGATCTGCGGTGCTTCGGGGTCGGGCAAGGAAGTCGTTGCCCGCGCCATCCATATGGCAAGCGCGCGGGCGGCAAACCCCTATGTTGCACTGAATTGCGGTGCCATCCCCGCAGAACTGATCGAGTCTGAATTGTTCGGCCATGAAAAAGGCGCGTTCACAGGCGCGCAAAGCCGTCGCACCGGGCATTTCGAGAATGCTGACAAAGGGACGCTTTTCCTCGATGAGATCGGCGACATGCGCTTCGATATGCAGGTAAAGCTGCTGCGAGTGCTTGAGGACGGACTCGTGTCGCGCGTGGGGGGGAACAGTGCCGTGCCTGTCGATGTCCGCATCATATCCGCGACGCACCAGAATATTGACAATGCCATCCACGAAGGCCGTTTTCGCGAAGACCTGTTTTTCCGGCTGGGCGTTGTCCTGCTGCAGGTTCCCAGCCTGGCCGAACGGGTCGAAGACATCCCGCAATTGATCGCCCATTTTCAGAAAGGCAAAAGCATCGCCGCATCATGCCATTTCGATGCAACCGCCATGCAAAGGCTGATGCTGCACAACTGGCCAGGCAATGTCCGCGAACTGCGGAACGTCGTCGAACGCGCAAGTGTGCTGTTTTCCGGCGAAACGGTCGATGCCTTTGGCGTCGATCAGCTGCTTGGCCGGGCCGTGTCCAGGCCGATGCCTGTGCGCGTCGAGGCACTCGTACCGATTAGCGAGCAATCCGATGCGCCTATTGACTTGAAGGCTCAAATCGAGCGGATTGAGCTTGAGCGGATCCAGATTGCACTGGAACGCGCCGAGGGGGTGATTTCAGAAGCCGCGCGGATGCTGACGCTCAAACGCACCACGCTTATCGAAAAGATGCGCAAATATGGCGTCGAGCGGCTGGCCGCTTAGAAAAACTCGACGAGCGTCGCGGCATCCCGCTGACTGACCTGCCGGTCAGGCTTTCGGCTTTTTGCATCAACGAGCGCGGGCGTGATCCGTTCGGGTTGAATAATTGTCACGGATGCAAAAGCCTTTTGCGTTACCGGGCGCGTGACCGCTGCGCCGTTGCCAGCAATCGGGGTCGCAGCGAGTAACAGAGGCAGGATCGCGAGCATGGGCAAAGGTAAACGACCTGTTTACCAGGCGCTGCAAGCCGGAATCGGGGTTAATAGCCGTGCCATCGCCCATAAAACACGACCGCACGCGAATTTGCTTTAGCGCTGTACCGATACGCGACACCCTTCACGCTAATCATGAACCCGATAAAGCCTGTTGCGCCTGCTGCACCGCTTTGCTAGTGGCGCGCTCCTACCTGTCTAGGCGCGTGCGGCCATGGCGGAATTGGTAGACGCGCAACGTTGAGGTCGTTGTGGGCGAAAGCCCGTGGAAGTTCGAGTCTTCTTGGCCGCACCAGACAGTTTGATTTAGTCTTCTGCAAGGCTTTCTTCTTCGCCTGCCATGATCCCGCAATGCCTATGCGCTTTTTTTTGCGTGGTCAATTGCGCTGAAGCACCTTCAAGCCGCGATGCCGCGGCAAGTTACCCCAAAATGCGCGGGAGATCATCACTTTCGGAGTGACGATGAAGACGATTATATTGTGAATCAATTGCTAGCCGACTTCAATTGGCGGCGACTGGATAGCCAACGAGCTGTTGTGAAACCAGTGGGCAGCGATGCGATAGTCATAGCTGATATTTCGTAACAGACATATCTCACGCAAAAACCGAAAGCCCAATTGAAAAAGGGGAGCCGAAACCCCCCTTTTTAAAATTCAGGCAGAAAACTGTCAGCCGTTGCCGCCAGCGCTGCGGCCACCGCCGAACAACCATTCCCAAATACCTTCGGCCTGGCGTTCGACCTGCTTAGCTTTTTCAAGCGCTTTCATGTCGTGTCTCCGTCATAACATGGCCCCAAAATGACCAAATTGAATTATAACGGAAAATTAACCATTCTCAACAACTTATTGTTAACCAACTTTTGCCTTCTCAGCTACCCCGTGAGCCGAGATAAAATCGTTTAGAGTCAGGGGTATGGCGATAATCTTGCCCTTACCCTTGTCACATCCTCGGCGGCGTAGTTCTGCCAGGACATCCCGGTCATCGATACCGTCGGCAGTAATCGTGATGTTGTCATCACGTGCGATTCGCAACGCACTTTGGGCAAAAATCTGATTACTCGTTGAGCCGAAAAACTCTGCAGAAAAGCTTTTGATCAGGAATATCTCGTCCGGCTTGAATATCTTCAACAGGTCGATGTCTGCGTTAGTCATGCCAAAATCGCCCAGACCGACGCGAAATCCCTGGGTCTGCAAATGTCGGAACGCACGCTGAGCTCGCATATCGTGCCTGTAATTCTGGATATCGACAATTTCCAATACAACGGCATTCGGATTGCACTCGGCCTTTTTGCAAAACCCAAGCACCGTGGCATTGAAATCTGTCGTCAAGATCATGTCCATCGAGACTTTGACGCTTACCGAAAAGCCAGGAATCCTCTTAATGATCGCGGCTGCGGCAGCGACAGACTGCTCGCACAAAAAGCCGCTCACCTTTGGAAGATTTCCGGACTCGCGCGCAAAATCAAACAGCTTTGCTGTGGCAATCTGACCGTGCGCAGGATGGGTCCACCTCAGTGATGCCGCTGCTGATTCAACGTAGTGACTTGAGAGATTTGTTTCGGCTTCGAGCATCAATTCGATGTCGCCATTGGCAATCGCCGCTTCCAACTCGACGGCAAATTGCGATTTCAGATGTGCTTCGAATTCGGCCGTAGTCGCAATTTTGAATGCCGATTGCGAGTTGCTTGCTTCAATGGAGGCTTTGAGCGCGCTTTTCATCCTATTTTTGACATCATTGTTGGTGTTGCGGTCGACGCCAAAATGAATGTCGATATCAATCTTGCGCCCATCAATCACCAATGGCTCGGCGAACAACTGCCGTAAGCCCGTCAAATGTTCGGCCAGATCACCCGTAGGAATATTTGGCATTTCCCAGAGGAACTGTCGATGGTCGTTGTGTGTCAGCTGACGCTCGTCAATTACTGTCGATAACCGACGCCCTGCCTCCCTCATTATCTTCGCATCGTCGTCAGGCAAAACATACCCAAAGCGTGTTTCAGGTCTATACAACGTGGCACCAATGAAAGTGGCATTTGATATGACTTCCCTTACATTGTACCCCGTCATATCCGAGAAACCCGTTCCAGCATTGCGCTGCGACCGGACAAGCGCTGCCTTCTGGCGACCAATGTATATCCCCAAGCTTCCAAGCAGCGCTATTGCGGGTAACGGCTCATTTCCGACATGGAGCGTCGTCAGCCAGGTGCTGGTACCCAGAATGCCGATCGCCCCGGCCCAGATTATTTGTTGGCTATACTTCAGGCCATAACGGCTCAGATGCAGCACGCATAACGCCAATGCCAGAGCAAAAAAAACAATCCAACCCCACTCTTTCGGTATTCCGTTTTTGAGCGTTTCGGCTCCCAACACGTGAAGCAACACTCCGGCCCGCTCACCCCAACCAGGCATGGAGTGGATGTCGTTGTGGGTCAAGTCTGTGATACCAACAATAACGACCTTTCCCTTAAAATTATCAGGGCTAATAGTTTGATTTATGATGTCTTCAGCAGAAAAGACGGGAATGGAATTGGGATCATATAGATAATCTATTCTGAAAGGCGAAAGCTGCGGGTCATTTACGCCTATGATGCTTGCAGCTACCGACTGAAGGTTGCCGCCGTTTGTTTTAACAGTAATCGGTAGTTCCCAAACGTAGCCAAATATATACGGGACATACGCTGTTACAACTTCAGCTGACCCCACCGCATCAGGGTGCGATCGAACAGAACGAACAGATGTACCATCCTCGTCCGTTGCAAGAGCCACCACTTTCGTCGGGGCTGTCATTTTTTCCAGCGTACTGCGCAGCTCCGCGTCGGCCTTCGGCGTCGTTCTGCCATGATAGCCTATATCTATGTAAACCGATTTCGGACCATAGCCGTCAATTTTTTTGATCAGCTCAGCCTGTTTGTCGCGGGGCCAAGGCCATCGTCCAATCGACTCTATAGAAGGCGAGTCTATGCCTACGACAACGATGTCACCTGAAACCGGCTTGGTGGCTATCTTGGTTTGAAGCGTATAAAGCAAGAGCGACGCGGGTCGGAAAAAGCCGACCACAGCCAGTCCTGCGCAGATTGCCACGAGCAGCAAAATCCTTCGTGCGACTTTGTTTTTTTGGAGATTGAGCGCCATGCGCCGGTGATAAAGGCGCCAAGGTAAAAATCTGGTTAATTTTCTTTTAATGCCACCATTTATGCCGCGTCATTAGCGGGCATGATCACGGCAATACCGATTATGCGCCGAGTGAAGCTGCAAAAAACAGTCGACGCCGGCGCGCCGCTATCTAGAATTATAAGCAGGCTCGTTTCATTGAAGAAACATGACAATGTCGCTTGATTTCAGCCAACGATGCTGCCATCAATTCATGATAACGTTCACAATATCTGTCGGAGTGGAATTTGATGCGATTGCTCGGACCAATGGCCTTGTTCGCATTTGCACTGACCAGCTGCGCGACACCAGCCACCTCTTCGGATCCGTCGGTTTTGTCAGTCGTCGACAAACGAGCGACGGCTAACCCCGCTATGTGGCCGATTGCGGCCAGTCCTGCTGCCATTACAGATGCCAGGACCGAGAGCCAGATTTCTGCGATATTGTCGCAAATGACTATTAAACAGAAAGTCGGTCAGTTGATTCAGGCTGACATCGGATCAATAAAGCCAGCCGACCTTCGTCGTTATCCACTTGGTTCGATTTTGGCGGGCGGCAATTCGGGTCCTTATGGCGACGAACGAGCCAGTGCTGCAAAATGGCGACAGCTGGTTGGAGAGTATCGCGCTGCATCGCGAAAATCAGGTGCGGGTGTACCGATCTTGTTTGGTATCGACGCCGTTCATGGTCATTCCAACCTGCCGGGTGCGACGATCTTTCCGCACAATATCGGGCTGGGTGCTGCCCGCGACCCAGGGCTGATAGAACGGATCGGTTCCGCAACCGCTGCGGAGATATCTGGCAGCGGGATTGAATGGACGTTCGCGCCAACGCTTGCCGCGCCACAGGACGCGCGTTGGGGCCGGACGTATGAAGGCTACTCCTCCGATCCCGCTTTGATAGCTGACTATGCTCGGGCGATGACGCTTGGCCTGCAGGGTAGGCTGGTCGAGGGCAAGCCGATCGATGTCAACCGCGTTGCCGCCACCGCAAAGCATTTCCTGGCGGACGGCGGTACGGTGGACGGGCGCGATCAGGGCGATGCGCAAATCGCCGAGACCGAACTGGTCGCGATCCATGCACAGGGCTATCCCGCATCAATCGACGCTGGCGCGCTGACTGTGATGGCGAGCTTTTCAAGTTGGAACGGGGTTAAGCACCATGGCAACGCATCGCTGCTCACCGACATATTGAAGGGCCGGATGGGCTTTGCCGGACTGGTCGTCGGGGACTGGAACGGTCATGCTCAGGTCGCAGGCTGTTCTGCGACCGACTGCCCGGCATCGATCAATGCCGGGATTGACTTGTTTATGGCACCGGACAGCTGGAAAGGCCTTTTCGCCTCCACATTAGCAGCAGCACGTGACGGGCGCATATCTCAATCCCGGCTTGACGATGCGGTCCGCCGTATTTTGCGGGTGAAGTTCAAGCTTGGTTTAATGGGCGACGTCATTACCACCCGCGGTGACAACAGTCTGGTCGGAGCAGCGAAGCATATTGAGCTGGCGCGTGAAGCGGTTGCCAAATCACTTGTGCTGCTCAAGAATGAAAATGGCGCTCTACCGATCCGCAGCAACGCCAATGTTTTGATCGCCGGGTCCGGCGCTGATGACATGGCGATGCAGGCAGGCGGCTGGACGATTACATGGCAGGGCACCGACACAGTGGCGGCCGACTTTCCGAATGGCCAAACCATTGGTCGGGCGATAGCTGATGCGTTGAGCGTTCATGGGGGGGCAGCAACGATCTCGCCGCAAGGGATATATGAGACCAGGCCCGACGTCGCTTTGGTGGTGATTGGTGAAAAACCCTATGCTGAGTTCGAGGGCGACGTGCCCAATCTGGCATTTCAGCCGCAGGCGAGCGAAGAGCAGATGATCGCACGGCTGAAGGCGCAGGGCATTCCCGTCGTCGTCGTGTTTCTGTCGGGGAGGCCAATGTTCACCGGCAAGCTCATCAATCAAGCGGATGCCTTTGTGGCGGCCTGGCTGCCGGGAACCCAGGGCCGGGGCATTGCAGACGTGCTGGTTGCTGGACCAGACGGCAAGCCGAATCGGGACTTTACCGGGCGCCTGCCCTTCGCATGGCCAGCCGATGCGCGATCGCCTGTCGCTGCGCCCCTATTTTCGGTCGGTTATGGGCTGGATTACAAGACACCTGGCAAAGTTGACTTTGTAAATGAAGATCCGCGGGTCGACTTGTCGTCATTGGCAAAAATCACTCATTATGTCGTGCGGGGCAAAGTGCCCGCGCCGTGGAATTTGCAAATGGACGGCTCGATCAGCGCGCGCGCTGTCGATCTGTCAGCTCAGGAGGACGCGCGGCAATTCGTTTGGAATGCTGACGGTGCGTTTGTGATCAACGGCCCTTCAGTCGATTTATCCAAACAGTTGGAGGAAAATTGGGCCTTACTTATCGAGTGGCGCGTTGACCGGGCCATTAGCGGGCCGACCATGCTGTCCTTCGGTGGCGCGGCAATCGATATTGGGCGAGTGTTGGGGACGTTGCCAATCGGACAAACCGTGCAAACGCGCATATCACTGCGCTGTTTCGCCAAAGCCGGTGCCAAATTTGATGCAGTGGGATCACCTATGAAAATGCAGGCCGCGAAGGGCCTTTCGATCACCATCCGCAGCGTTCATGTGGAGAAAACAGACAAAGCCATTTGCCCGGCACGCTAAAGATATCACCCGTTCACGGTACTCTCCTGAACTGCCTTGGCATTGTCATCAGCATCACGGCGGCGACGACCGCCAACCCGGCCAGAAGCAGAAATAATGCGTCGAAGCCGTAAGCAGGCACCAGTGCGAGCGTAAGCCAAGGCATGATCAAAGATGGCACCGTGTTGGTCAGGTTGAATATTCCAAGATCGCGCCCCCTCGTCTGCGGCCTTGGCAGAACGCGAAGCGTTTGGCTTGAATGCAGCGCCAGAAAGACGCTGCTGGCCAAACCAAAGGCGACATAGCCCGCAATCGCAATCGGCAGGCTCGGCGCAAAAGCCATAATCAGCAGGCCTAAAGCCGCGATTGCTGCTCCCCAGATGAGTGGGGTAAACGGACGTCCGACGCGGTCGGACCACCGCCCTGCGGCAAGCGCACAAAAAACGGCCAGCCCGAGGACTATCGAAAAAATGGTCGCCGTATCGTTTTGGCCGAAGGCGGGGTCGAGACTGCGAAACCATAACAGCAGGAAGGCGAACAGCGAGGCTTCAGCGATCTGTACCAGCAGACGCGCCGTCCACATTCGAACCATAGCCCGCTGTGACCCATGCGAGTTGGTGGGCAAATCCGCCGCAATTCGGTCAGCGCTCTTCAATTGCAGCATGGCGTGCGGCTTTCCAAATATCAGTACTGGACCGACCATGCCGACGACCAGCAGGACTACCGATACTTCATGATCCTGCCACATCTGAAATCCGGGCAGAGTGATGAGCGCGCCGGACAATGCGCCGAGCGCAGGTGCCAATGCCAGAAGCCCGCCTAGCAATCCCTTCTGTGAATCCGGAATGGTATCCCCTGCCCACGCGGCGAGCGGTGCGAGCATCATATTAAGCCCGCACTGCCAAATCACAATAATGGCAACAAGGATCCAGACGTCGGTAGCCAAGGGAATGCACAGCAGCAGGCAAGATGACAGCACCAGCCCCGCCAATATCCAAGGGCGCCGCACACCGCTGCGATCGCTGGCCCAGCCAAACGCGATATTGGCAAGGCTGGCGGCAATAGCGCCTGCGAACGCGGCAACAGCAAGTATGTTTAATGCCGCATCGCCGGAAAGCGATGTGGCCCGAACCGGCAACAGCAGCGTCAGGAACGGCATATAGGCAACTGCGCCACCCGCGACCGCCAACGCATAGAGGTAGAGAAACCGCGCCGACTGTCGCGTGGCTTGGGTCAAGTCAGTGCGACGCGTGGCGGCGCGGTGCTGCCCCGCACCACAAGGGTGCCTGCCGTTATCACTGGCTGCGCCACGTCGGCGGCGCTCCCGTTAGTAATCAACAATTCGACCGCTTTGGAAAAAGTGGCAGCAATCGGCTGATCGACCGCAGTCAGTTGTGGCGAGGTAAAACGCACAACGGGCGTGTTGTCGAAACAGATAACCGAAAGATCCTCCGGAATCTTCAGTCTCCGTTGCTTGGCGACATCGAGCGTGGCCAGCGTCATCTGGTCATTGCTCGCAATTATGGCCGTCGGCTGGATATCGAGATCGAGTAAAAAATTGGCGGCCACGATGCCGCTGTCATAACTGAAATCGCCGCGTGTGCACAAATCGTCCTGTGCAAGTTCTGCTGCCGCCATTGCTTCGCGCCAGCCATCGATGCGCCAGTCGGACAGATCATATTCGTCGGACCCTGCAATAAAGCCGATCCGGCTATGCCCCAACGCAATCAGATGCTCGGTCGCACGCCTGGCCGAACCCTCGTCATCCATCGTCATGGCAATGCCTGGCCCGGACGCCACCGACCCGATGCGGGCAAAGGGTATCTTGCGATGCGCGAGCAAGCCAGTGATGAGCGGGTTTTCAGAGTGCGGTGGTGTCAGAATGACGCCGTCGGGCTGGAGCGCGGCAATGGTCGCGCTCAGCTCGCGCTCGACATGGTCGTTATGCGTGTCGACAAGTTCGAAGAGCATTCGATAGCCGTGCTCGGCGCACTTTAACATACCCCCCAACAGCATCTGATCGACCCAATCGGTACCTTGCCGCGAACGCCAGTCGGCAATTGTTCGTTCGCGGTCATTGATCACCAGGATGAGATAAGATCGTGAACCGCTCATCCGCTGCGCAGCGATAGAGGGGACATAACCGAGCCGGTCGATTGAGCCTTGAACGCGCTCCTTCATCGCGGGCCGAACATTGGGTTCGTTGTTGATGACGCGGCTCACCGTCTGCAAGGACACCCCTGCATCGGAAGCTACATGCTTGATTGTGACTGCCTGGCGGCGTCTCGCCATGTCTTATTTGCCCTTAATGACACCCTGCATGCAAGCGAGTCCTTTGTCCTTGTCACCTTCGCATTGATAGATGCGGATCCAGTCGATTTGAAACTCCGCCGGAGTTACATTGACTGCAACCCCTTTGTCGTTGTTCTTCTCCGACAGGCCGCCCCCGATGGCCAGATTTGCCATGATGTAGAAGGGCTGGTCAAACGGCGCAACGGGATTTGCTTTGGCGAGCGGCGAAGCAGTGTCCCACTGGCCCGCTCTCACTTCCCAATATTGCCGCCCGTCGAGATAGAAACGCATCAATCCTTCGCCCCATTCCAGCGTCCAGATATGAAAGTCGTCGGACGGAAGCGCGTTCAACGGCAGCGCCACTCGCGTATCGAGGAACTTGTTGTTCGGCGCGTAATCGCCAAAATGCAGCGCGCTGATCATCCGGTTTTCGCCAACGTCGCCCTCGCATGTTTCGCAAGACGCGCCAAGGTTAACGCCTTCCAATATGTCGATTTCGCCTGAGCGCGGCCATCCGCCATACGCAGGCTGAGAAGGCATCATCCAGATGGCCGGCCAGGTCCCCTGCCCCTTGGGCGGCTTGGCGCGAAATTCGACTTTGCCATATTTCCAGCTGGCGAGCCCTAGGGTGCGGACTTTGCCGGACGTGAACTCCTGCGTCGTTCGCGGATTGGGTTTGTCGGCGATTTCGGGTGGACGGTCAGGGCCAGTGAACGTCTCCTTGCGTGCTTTCAGGCGCAAGATGCCGTCCTCTACGCTGACATTCGCAGGACGGTCCGTATAGCACTGGCGCTCCTGATTGCCGCCGCCCCAGCAGGATATTTCGGGTTTCCATTTCGTCCGGTCGAGCTCGGTGCCGTCGAACTCATCCGCCCATATAAGGTTCCAGCCAGGCTCAGGCGCCTCTGCCTCGACAGACGCACCGCATCCCGACAATCCTGCAATCGCGACCAGCAAAAATATTCCGGAGCGCATCTATGTTATCCTTCAATTGTTCAAAAAGAACGGGCCTGGATCATATGACCAAGGCCCGTTCATTGCGACACCATATAAGTTGGACGTCTTTGGTGCGTTAGAACTGGAATCTCGCCAGGAAGGTAAACCGCCGGTCGTTTCGGAACGCCGAGCGCGTTATCCGGGTACCATCGAAGTCAACGACCTGAGAGGTCCGGGTAACCTCATCAAGCAAATTCACCCCCTGAATGCCCAGTTTGATCTGATCCGTGACCGAATAGAAGATCGATGCATCCATTTGCCCGCTGCTTTCTTGCCAGATCGGCGAGAAGGGGAAAATGTCGTCACGCGGCGTGATCAGGAACTCCGACCGCCAATTATAGGCGGCGCGCATCGACAACGGACCTTTCTCATAGAAGATTGTCGCGTTGATCGTATGTTCGGAAATCCCGGCCAGCGGCTGCTGGGGCACGAACGCGCCACCACCCAGCTGATCGGCTCCCGTCGTAATCGAAGACTGACCAAAATCTGACAGGTTCGGGTTCGTGAAGTCGCCGCCGTCGATATAGGTGTAAGTGAACTGTGTCCCCAGGCCGCTGAGCACACCCGGCAGGAAATCATACACTTGCTGATGAGCAAGCTCGAAGCCTCTCAGTTGGCCGTCCTGGAAATTCGCCGGGCCTTGCACGTTGACTGCGATCGGTCCGTTGGAACCGTCATAGTTGACCTGTGTAAAGCCTTGGTCGATGAACCCATCCACGTCCTTGGCGAATACCGAGAATGTGAGCGATCCCACCTTGGCAAAATACCATTCCACCGAAAGGTCGTAGTTCCAAACCGTCACCGGAAGCAGGGCCCGGTTACCTGTCTGAAGAGTAAACAGCGGGCCGGACGCCAGTGCATCGCCGCCTGCATTTGCCAGCGCTACGGTGTTGTCACCGATCCCGCCACCGGCACGGAACAGCTGCAAGTCGGGCCGCGAGATGTTTTTCGATGCGGCAACCCGGAACAGTAACCCGCCGCCCACATCCAGCTTTGCATTGAAGCTTGGCAGCCAATGTTCGAAGGTGATGTCGCGATCATCGATCAGCACTTCGCCGGTATGGGCCGACGCAAACTGCGCCAGGCGTTCCGGCGACAATTGGCAGATACCCACCAGACTAATGGGTGGCGGCGCGCCAGTGCCGAAGTTGCAGCCCGCAGTCACTTCGGTCGTCTGCACGACGCCATCACCATTGCCGCCGCCGACCTGAACGCCGCCTTCGATGACAGGTGTATCGAACCGACCCGGATCAGGAAATCCGATCCGGCCGCTGGTCGAAATCTCGGTCTCCACATAGCGCAGGCCGATATTGCCTTCGATATTCCAGCCATTGCTGAAATCATGACCAAAATCGGCCCGCGCATAGGCCGCCTTGGTGACTTCGCTGACGACCGAGACTTCACCGGGACAGAACACGCCTTCGATGTCGCAGGGCAGGATCTCGCCGGTGACTTCATCGGGACGGGAGCGGCCGTTCACGCCATAATTGAATCGTTCGGGCGAGAGCGAGAACTGCTGAATTTCGTCGATCTGCTGATCGGTCAGGCCAGAGAGATATTCGCCAAGGAAATCGTCACCGCCAAAATAATAGGCGGCGCCATTCTCCACCGGAAGTGGGACGCTGCCGCGCTGGAAATTATCGGCAAAAGGGTTGCGATACTGCGCGTAATCCGGAAATTCATCCACGAACGCGCCGCCAGCGATGGCAAACTGCTGGTCAGGCAGGCCAGTGTAATAGCGGCCGGGAATGAATCCGTTTCCGAGCGGGCCTGGCCCGCTTGCGCCGCATCCCGATCCCTCGCCCCACGGCAAGCAGCCTGCACGGCCAGCCCAAGGTGCGGACAGGTTGCCCCAGGTGCTGAAGTTCGTATTCCGGGTCGTGCGATCGCGATCGGCCCAACGTGCGCCGAAGCGCGCGGCCTTGAAGAAGCCGTCGTCGCTGATGTCATATTCGGCATCGAAACGCAGGCTGCCAAGTTCGCCTTCGTTCTTCTCGCGGCTGTCCAGACCGAACCAGTAATAAGAGTTAAGCCCCGAGCTGAAATAATCGGCGGGCGATCCCACTGGCGCAAGGAACTGGATTTGCGGTACCGAGCCGGTGAGATCGAGATCAACGTCGGCCCAGGTCGACAACGCGCCGAACACCGAGTCGCGGGTCAGATCGGAACTGATCGTCTGTGCTTCGAAATTGACGCGGAAACGATCAGTGATGTTCCATTTGAGGTCGAGCGAGAAATCCTCGGTCGTCGTGTCCAGCGCGCGCAGGAAGCGTAACGAATCGAGCGGAATACCGCCGCGGCCAAACGGGGTTGCATAGGCATCGCCCTGGCGTTGACTCAGGATGCCACGCTGGAAAATGCCGTTCGCGTCATATTCAAACGTGGTGCCGGCCCGCGCCTGCGGGAACAGTGCTTCATCATCAACGCGCGAAATGAGCGCGAATTCCTCGGTTTCGAAGCTTGATTCGGCGCGTAGCCATTCGAAGGTAGCGATGAAATCGCCGGTCGGGTCTTCATATTGGAGTACGCCCGAAAACGCCTCGCGCGTGCGATCGAGATCGGTAGTTCGGATTCCCGCGCCCTTGGGCACCAACACCGATCCTGCCGGCGGGAAGTTGGACGCATCGAAATTCGGATTGCCGACAAAGCCCCCCGACCCGACCGATAGCGGGCGAATACACCGACCATCAAGCGTCGGCGCACGATAGCAGGGGTCAGCCACCTGCGAAGCATCGGTGCGGCTCTTCAGTTCGGAATAGGCATAGGACGCCTGAATGCCAAAAGTGCCCGCGCCGGTTTCGAAGGTGTTCGATGCCAGCACCGAAAATTCCGGCGACCATTCCTGACGCAGATCGCCATAATTCACGCCGACGGTTCCCGCCACCTTCAGACCCTTGGCATCCAGCGGCTTACGGGTGACCAAGTTGACCGTGCCTGACGGGCCACCTTCGATCATGTCAGCCGTGACGTTCTTGAACACTTCGACACGACCGAGAAGTTCGGGCGAGACGTCATTGAAGCTCAGCTCGCGCCCGCCGGTCGCCGAGAAAATGTCGCGACCATTCAGCTCGGAGCGACCGAAGGGAAGGCCGCGAATAATCACGCCTGTCCCCTCGACCGAGAAGCGGTCAGGGTCAGTGGTCTTTTCAAACCGGCCGATGGTGATACCGGGAACGCGCTGCAGCGTTTCGGCAACCGAACGGTCGGGCAGCGCGCCGATGTCTTCTGCGGTAATGGCATCGATAAACGTGTCCGCATCACGCTTTATGTTTTGGGCGCTCTCCAGCGACTTTTTGAAACCGGTGACGACAATTGCATCGTCTTCGACGCTTTCAACCGCTTCTTCGGGCTCATCAGTGGCTTGCGCAAAAGCCGGCTGGGCAGCGAATGCACATAAAGCGAGGCTGGAGGCGGTTGTCAGTGCGACAAGCCGCTGAGAACGCGAGGTTCCGGATAAAATTTTGCGAGCCAAATGATCCTCCCTTATTATGCTGCTGCGGATTTGAGCTCCGCGGTCATAATAACACATAACTCCAATTGAGAGCGTTCACAAGTGTCAAAATGAACGTTCACAATTTTGCTTTGTTGCGTTACATCGATACAGATAAGGTGAGAGAGGCGGGACATCATGGCCATACAGAATATCGTTATCGTAGGCGGAGGAACCGCAGGATGGATGGCCGCCGCTGCGCTGTCGCGCCTCAAATCCGGCCCCAAGGTCGACATTACCCTTATCGAGTCGGAAGAAATCGGGACCGTCGGCGTCGGCGAAGCCACGATTCCCCCCTTTTTGGAGTTCAACCAGTTGCTCGACATCGACGAGCGCGAAATGCTCGCTGCCGTGCAGGGCAGCTTCAAACTCGGCATTCAGTTCGTCAACTGGGGCAAGCTCGGCGACAGCTATATCCATCCTTTTGGCGCCTATGGCTATCAGATCGGCGGCATCTCGTTCCACCATGTCTGGCACAAATACCGGCAAGAGGGCGACAAGCGCCCGATCCAGGCCTTCAATATCGAAACCATGGCGGCATATTTTGGACGCTTTTCACGCACCGAGGATTATCAGCGCGACGATCTTCCGCCCGTCAACTACGCCTATCATCTCGACGCCGGACGTTACGCGCGCTTCTTGCGCCAATATGCCGAAACCAGAGGCGTCGTGCGCCGCGAGGGACGGGTTGCCGATGTGACACTCGATGGCGAAAGCGGCTTCGTAACATCGGTGACGATGGATGATAAAGCGATCATCAAAGGCGACCTCTTCATCGATTGCTCTGGCTTTCGCGGGCTTCTGATCGAACAGGCGCTCAAAACAGGGTATGATGACTGGTCCAATTATCTGCCGTGCAACCGGGCCGTTGCATTACCTTGCTTGCGCGAGGATGGTAGCGGCCCCCCGCCATATACGCGCGCCACCGCCCACGCGGCGGGCTGGCAATGGCAGGTGCCGTTGCAGCACCGCAACGGCAACGGCCATGTCTATTGCAGCGAATATATGTCGGACGACGAGGCGCATGGCATTCTCGTCAACAATATCGCTGGAAAACCAGGCGCGGAGCCCAACTTCCTGCGTTTTGTGACCGGTCGGCGCAAGAAATTCTGGAACAAGAATGTCGTGGCGCTCGGCCTCGCCGCGGGCTTTATGGAGCCGCTTGAATCAACCTCGATCCATTTGATAAATACGGGGATCAACAAGCTTATTGCGCTGCTGTCGCTCGACGGCATAACGCAGGTGCAGGAAGACATGTTCAATCGGTTGACCGGCAAGGAGTATAACCGCATCCGCGATTTCCTTATCCTGCACTATAACGCCACCACCCGCGACGACAGTCCGTTCTGGAACTATTGCCGCAACATGAGCGTACCGGAGAGCTTGACCGAGAAGATCAACCTGTTCCGGCACAATGGCCAGATATTCCGCGAGGAAGACGAGCTGTTCACCGAAACCAGCTGGGCGGCTGTGATGATGGGTCAAGGCATTAATATGCAGGGCCACAATGCCATGGCTGACACTGTAAAGGAACCGACGACCCGACAGGAAATCGACGCGATGGAACAATCAATCCGCTTCGTTGTCCAGCATATGCCAAGCCACGGCGATTATCTGAACAAATATTGCCCTGCGCCTTCCTGACTGAATGAACACCTGCTTTGGACCAAAAACCCGATGATCAGGCTTTTGCCTTCAAGCTTTCGGCAACTGCAACGCCATACCGCTCCAGCGCCTCGACAATCTTGCCCGCACCTTCCAGATCGCCCCAGAACATCGGCCCGCCGCGATAGATCGGCCAGCCATAGCCGTAGATCCAGACGACATCGATGTCGGACGCGCGCTGCGCTTTGCCTTCTTCGAGGATCTTGTACCCTTCGTTGACCATTGGATAAAGTGTGCGTTCGACAATTTCCTGATCGCTGATCTCGCGTTTCGGCAGGTTGGACGTTGCGCGGAATTCTTCGATGATGGCGATCGCTTCTTCGCTCGGCGTGCCGATGCGCTTTTCGTCATAGTCGTAAAAGCCCTGGCCGTTCTTCTGACCGAACCGGCCCGCCGCACACAGCGCATCCCGGATGCTTTCGATACGCGCAGGATCGCGGTGCCAGCCGATATCGAGGCCCGCGAGATCGCTCATCTGGAACGGCCCCATCGGCATCCCGAAATCGGTGTGGACCTTGTCGATCTGCTCCGGGGTAGCGCCTTCCAGCAGCAACTGCATGGCCGGAGCCTGACGCGCCGATAGCATCCGGTTGCCGATAAAGCCGTGGCAAACGCCAGCCACTACCGCGACCTTGCCGATTTTCTTGCCCAACGCCATCGCCGTCGCCAGCACATCGTCCGCAGTCTTCTCGCCGCGAACCACTTCCAGCAGTTTCATCACATTGGCGGGCGAGAAAAAGTGCATGCCGACCACATCCTGCGGACGCGATGTCGAAGCAGCGATCTCGTCGATGTCCAGATAGGATGTATTGGACGCCAAAATCGCGCCGGGTTTGCAGATGGCATCGAGCTTGCCGAACACCTCTTTCTTGACGTCCATGCTTTCATAGACCGCTTCGATGACGAGGTCGCAGTCGGCCAGTTCGTCGAGGCTGAGCGACGGCGTTAGCAGGCCCATCATGCCTTCGACCTGTTCCGTCGTGAACCGCCCCTTGGCAGCGCTCGCCTCGTAATTCCTGCGGATCACGCCCACGCCGCGATCGAGATTTTCCTGCACCATTTCAACGATGGTCACCGGAATTCCGCGCCCCAAAAAGTTCATCGAAATGCCGCCACCCATCGTCCCTGCGCCAATGACGCCAACCTTTCTGACATCGCGCAGCGTCAGGTCTTTGGGCAGCCCGTCGATTTTCGCTGCCTGGCGTTCGGCAAAGAACATATAGCGCTGCGCCGCCGACTGCGATCCTCCCATGAGCTTCAGGAATTCGGTACGCTCGAACTTAAGCCCTTCCTCAAACGGCAAACGCGTTGCTGCCTCAACACAGGCGAGATTGGCATAGGGAGCCTCAAAACCCCGCCATTTCCTGGCGTTTGCTGCTTTCAACTGCTCGATAGCGGCAACATCGCCGGTTACGGGCCTCTCCCGTGTCGGACGCGGCCCGACTGCGATCAATTCGCGGGCATAAGCGACGGCGTCGTCCGCAAGGCTGGCTTCGCCCGCGAGCCGGTCGACCAAACCCATCGCTTCGGCTTTAGGCGCCGGCACCGGCTCGCCTGACGAACACATTGTCGCGGCAGCCTCTACCCCCACCACACGCGGCAGTCTCTGCGTTCCGCCTGCGCCCGGAAGCAAGCCGAGCTTGACCTCCGGCACGCCCAGTTTCGCCGACGGCACGGCAATGCGGTAATGGCAAACCAAAGCGGTTTCCAACCCGCCCCCAAGCGCGGTGCCGTGGATCGCCGCCACAACAGGCTTTTCTGCCGCCTCGATCATGTTGAGCACCGCGTTGAAATCCGGTCCTTGCAGCGGCTTTCCGAATTCCGTGATATCGGCGCCAGCGATGAAGGTGGATCCCGCACAGCGCAGGACGATTGCCTTCACGGACGGATTAGCGAGAGCTTGCTCGAAACTGTCGTGCATTCCTTGTCGGACATGCCACGACAGAGCATTGACCGGGGGGTTGTCGATAATGACCACAAAAACATCATCGATTACCTGCGTTGAGACTGATTGCATGAAATGCTCCCGAAGCGTTGAATAGGTGATGGTAAAGGGAATTTGTCACAATTGACAAGGCCGGTCTGAGCACCGCAAAGCTTCCGCTACGTTAACCTTGTTCGTCAGGTGCAAAATTAGGTTCTGAAGCGCTAGTCCGATCAGTGATGGAAATGCCTGCCCCCCAATTTTCTTTGCGCGAAGCCGAGTCAGATCCGGTCGTCGAGGTAGCGAACGACTCCGACCGGCGTCAGCATAGCCGGAATGTGAAAGTCATGCGCGTCGCGCGGCTTAAGGACATCAAATTGCATGCTGAATGCCTTGGCATGGTGCGTGACGTGTCATCGGGCGGCATGATGATCGACGCGCATTTTCCGTTGGAGATCGGACAGTCGGTATCGGTCGCACTGCTCGACGATCAGGAATTGACCGGAGAAGTGGTCTGGAAGGAAGGCAAGACCGTCGGTGTCAAATTTGTCAAAGAAGTCTTGGTCGATCAGATCCTGGCAAAACCATCGGTCAAACCGGACGGCACACGCGCGCGGCTGCCTCGTTTCAAGGCGAACAAAACCGTCTCGCTTCGCATCGACGATCGAAGCTTCGACGCCAAGTTGCTCGATTTGTCGCAACGCGGCGCGAAGCTGATAAGCGAAATCAACGTCAAATTGCATAGCAACCTGCTGGTCAGGCTCGACGCGGGGCGTGCGGTACGTGCCACGGTCAAGTGGCGCGCAGCGGGAATGATCGGCCTCGAGTTCCACCGGCTTCTGTCGGTCGACGAACTCGGCAACTGGCTAAAGGCCGATTGATTTCCACCACTGACTGCTAATTGTGTGCTTCAACAGCTGGCGCTTGCGCGATGGCTTTGCCGGATGCCAAATGCTATTCTCGATTCGAGATTTCTTGGGGCATCAGCGAATGGAACGAGCAGCACAGATTCTTGCGTATGGTGGGCCTGAGGTCATCCAATGGACCGATGTCGATTTGCCGCCGCCCGGCCGCGGCGAGGTGCGGGCGCGGCATACCGCGATAGGTCTTAACTTCATCGACACGTACCACCGGAGCGGCATCTATCCCGTCGATCTGCCGAGCGGACTCGGGCTGGAGGCAGCAGGGGTTATCGAAGCGGTGGGTGAAGGCGTCACCGACTGGAAGGTCGGAGACCGTGTCTGCACCTTCGGTCCGCAGCGGGGAGCATATGCGACCGCGCGCAATATCGAGGCGGCTTGCCTGTTTTTGATTCCCGCCGATATCAGTGACGAAGTCGCCGCCGCCGGGATTCTGAAGGGTTGCACGACCGAGTTTCTGGTCGAGCGGTGCGCCAAGGTGCAGGCTAAATGGAACGTGCTTGTGCATGCAGCGGCTGGCGGAGTGGGCCTGATGCTCGTGCAATGGCTCAAGCATGTCGGCGCGAATGTCATCGGCACTGTCAGCACCGAGGACAAGGCGGCGCTCGCGCGCGAAGCAGGTGCTGATCATGTTATCCTTTACGGCCAGGAAGATGTTGCAAAGCAGGTCCGCTTGTTGACCGACGGACGCGGCGTTGAGGTGGTCTTCGACGGCGTCGGTATGGCGACATGGGAAACCTCGCTCAACAGCTCAAGACGGCGCGGGCTTATCGTCAGCTATGGTAACTCGGATGCCCCGGTCGGCGGGGTCAACCTTGGCATCCTCGCGCAAAAGGGTTCGCTATATAGCACGCGACCGACGCTGTTCGATTATTACCACCACGCCGCCGAACGCGCGGCGGGCAGCGAGTATGTCTTTGACATGATTCGGCAAGGCATAATCAAGGTGAATATCGGCCAGCGTTACGCCCTTGAAGAAGCGGCGCAGGCGCATGCCGATCTGGAGGGGCGCAAAACGACCGGATCGACGGTGTTAATGGTTTAACGCCTGCCCCATCCGGTTTGGCGCGTTGCGGATGGGTTTATTTGAATTCGGGCCGTCGTTTCCGCAAAAATGCGCTCGTGCCTTCGATAAAATCTGGCTTGGTAAAGGCGTCGGCGAAAATACGTTTCGTTTCCAAATCGTCATCGGTCTGGCCCTCCAGAATACGGTGGACAATAGCTTTCATCTCTTGAGTGCTATGCGCGGAGTTTGCCGCAATCTGTTGCGCCAACGGCGTTGCGCTATCCTCGATGCTCTCGATCAGCCCGATACGCAGCGCTTCGCCAGCAGAGAGCAGCTGCCCGGTATAGAGTAGCTTTTTCGCTTGCCCCGGCCCGACCAAGTCCACCAACAATCTTGTGTCGTGGAGCGGATAGACGAGACCAAGCTTGGCCGGCGTAATCCCGATTCGCGACTGCGTCGTCCCCACCCGAATATCGCAGGCAAGCGCAATGCCGCATCCGCCGCCGACACAATCGCCGTCGATAAAGGCAATCGTCGGTTTGGGAAAGCGCGCAAGCTCATGCTGGGTTCGGTTGATTGCCGCCTGATTGGCCGCGAGCCATGCCGCATTGTCCTTGTGCGCCATCAGTTCGCTGATGTCGGCACCTGCACAGAACACGCCTTTGCTCGCCGATTGCACAATAACGACGCGGATCGCCCGGTCGATCAGTGCCGCACCGAGCAAGACCGGAAACTGTTCCCACATCACCTGGTTGAACGCGTTGCGCTTTTCAGGTCTGTCGATCAATATCCGCCCGATCGGGCCGTCACGTTCAAGCCGGAGATTCATGTCGGCTCCATCCTGTAAATGCTCCGCAATTTGGCGCGCAGCAAACCAGACACCCGGATACGTCCGAACGTGCTCGAAAGATAGTGTAGCGCCGCAACTCCGCCTGGTCTCGGTGATTTGCATATGGGACGGCAGCGAGATTGCCACGCCACAACGCGGTCCGCGCTAGCCAAGCCAAGCCATCCCCAGTGCGGCCAAGCCAAAATAGCTGCCTAATGGCAAGGCTGGGTGGCTGTCTGGGCTTGCCACATACCGGTAGATGGCAGCAGCGATGCCGATCAGGCTGGCTCCCAACAAGATCATGGGCAACGCCTGCCACCCAAACCAAAGCCCCAATGCAGCAAACAGCTTGGGATCAGCGGCACCCATTCCCTCTCGTCCACGCAGCATTTTGTGTAGTTGCCGGATAGCCTCCAGGATCAGGAACCCGGCTGCTGCGCCGATCAAACGGTCCGTCAGTTCGACATCGGGCCACAGCATCGCTCCGGCGAGGACACCACCGATGGCAAGCAACAACACCAGCCGGTCGGGAATCCACAAATGGCCATGGTCCAATATGATGATTGGCAACAGCAGCCAGCCGAGCAGCATGGCCGCAACAGCGGCCTCTGGTGGGAGCAACAGGAAGGAAATCAGCGCGATCGATGCAGCGCTTAGTTCGACGACGATTGGCCGCAACCCGATTTTCTTTCGGCAATGTCGGCAATGACCGCGCAGCAACATGTAAGACAGCAGCGGCAGCAGGTCGCGGGCAGCCAGTTGCGCCCCGCAATGATCGCAGCGCGAGCGACCTTTGGTCACACTCTCGCCAATCGGCCAGCGGCTGCACAGAGCGGCAATGAAACTGCCCCAGATCAGCCCGAGGAGAACAGCAAAAACGAGAAGAAACCAACCGGGCAGATAGGCGAGAAATTCACCTGATGTGTCGGCGGCAAAGGTCAGAACCGGCCTTTCCGCACTAGTCTGTAGCCCCCAGACACCGGCTGAAATCCGGATAATGCCAGCATGGCCGCCTGCTCGATGCGGTCGCCCTCTATGAAAACCGTCGCGCTATAACTGCCGTCGGTGCCCATGCGAATGTCGACATGCTCCATCGCCGACTGGCTCAGCAGCGGAATAAGCAAATCGCCCTTGTCGCAGCGCGGCTTTCCCAACAGGCCGTTCGGTAGATCGAGTCCGGCGACGCCTGTCGGTGCGGTCAGCCTGACGCTTCCCGCCGCTTCCGCACAGCGACCCGATATGAAACGCGCGGAGAAATCGGTGAACTGCAAATTCTCCGCAGGCAAGGGCGCGAACAGTGCCGCGACCGAGAAACTGGCAGTCAGTCCATCAATCGAATAGCCGCCCGGTCGCCGCGTTACGGTTCCCGTTACACCGGGCGCAAATGGTGCTTCTCCGCGTGAGAATGACATCTTCGCCCGTCCCAACAAAAGCGGCAGGAAATGCAGCCGCGCGTTGACATCGCCAACGGCCAGCCCGCCGACTTGCAGATCTCGGATTGAGCCATCCCAGATGATGCCTTCGATCTTGCGCGCGGTCACCGCTTCGCCGGGCAAGAGAAACCGCAGCGGCATGCACAATATCGCAACCGCGATGAACAGGACGGCCAATCCCACCAATATGCCTCGTCGACCGATCATGGCCGCGTCAGCCGCATTCGAGCTTCCACCGTTACCACGCCCGCAGGACTGCCCCGCAAGGTGAGGCTTTCGGTTTGCAAGCCTTTATCCTCCAGCTCTGACAACCAGCCCAGCAACGCCGGTGCACGCGCCTGATCGATGCGGAAACTGATCTCGCCAGGTGCCGCGCTTTCCGATTTCAGGACATCGAAGCCGCTCTCTGCTGCGCTCTGCGTGACGACAAGGTCGATGTCCGCCACAACCGCCGCGTTATTTGTCGGCTTTGCCGCTGTTGCCCTTGCCACCAAGGCTTCAATCCGCCCGCGCCGCTCGACAGCTTCGTCATGGGCCGTCCGGGCATCCTCGATTGCCGTCAGTGCGGGCATGATAATGCCGAAGACCAGCAGGATGAACGCCCCGAGAATGCCAGCGGCACCCACTAGCCGCTGCTCGCGCTGGCTCAAGCCCGCAAACCATGATTTAAGGGCGTCGATCATTGCATCCTCATGCTGAAGTCGACCAAAGTCGCGCCGCTATTGTCCTGCCGCGGCGTTGCCGTCACGCGAAAGCCGTCCTGCTGGATCGCGATCAGTGCGCGGTTGATCGCATCGGCGTTCGGCGCAGCCATGACCGCGAGCAATATGCCGTCATTGCCATAACGCAACTCACGCAACGTAACATTGGGCGACGCCTTGACCGCTTTCCACAAACCTGCCGACAGCGGTGCCAGGTCTCCCGTGCCGACGCCCTTCTGCTGAACCGCCCGCACCAGCAAAGTTTCCGCCTGCACAATATCCTTGATCGAAGGATCGATGCGCTGCGCCGCCGCCAGCGCCCGGTCGTTTTCGTCGCTGGTGGCCATCCGGTACTTTGCCCAGGTGACCATGCACAGCAGCATTGTTACCCCGACCAAGGCGCCCAGAAGCTGCTTGAGCCGCCGCTTTTGCTGCGCCGTTGCGAACACGGTGCGCGTACGCTTGGCAAATGCCCCGCTTCGCAGGTTCACCAGCGGGCTGTGGCTTGCGGCGAAAAGTGCCACCTCCAGCTCGGCCCTGTCGATCTCGCGCACCGGGTCAATTCCGACCAGCATCGTCCGGAACACCGGTTCGTCCGGTATGGCAAAATCAACACCCCGCAACGCGGCGGCATCGGCAAATGTCACATGCAATACCGCTTCCAGATCGGGCGGCACGGCAAGACCTAGTGGAATGACGATATCTGGACTTATGCCTTTGGCGAACAAGCGACCAAGGCCATATTCCATTTTTTCGGGCGCGATCGCCGCGCTGATCACAGCTTCGCCAACATGGCTGCCCGCAATATGGACCGCACCTAGGGATTGTTCGCCAAGCTGAAGTCGCGCCACGCCCTCCGCCTGCCGCGCCTCAAGCTCTGGCAGGCGGGTCCAGGCACAGCGAACATGTTCCTGCCGGACGATCGCCATTACCGGCAAATCATGGCTGCCTGCGTATTCCGACAGCAGCGAGATTTCCTGCCAGCCACTGTCGTCGGCGTGCCAGATGACCGGGTCGTGAACGTCGCTCGACGGCAGCATCGTAATCAGGACCGGCGCGCTGCCGGGTGCGACGCTCACTGGGATTCGCCCCAGCTACGCCAGATCACGCGCGCAGGCGCAGGAGCGGCGTCGATCATCGACTGCCCCTCCAGCACCAGGTCGCCATTGGTCACGCGCGTTTCCAGCAAGAAATATTCGCTTGTCAGTTTAACCTGCCCTTGCACCTGCTGCGACGGCTGTAACGCCGACATTTCCGGCGCCCCCCAGAATCGAATCAGGCTGCCATAACCGCTTGATGGCCGCTTGGCGAGATAGCTGCGTGCCGATTGCAAGCCAAGCGTTCCCGGCGGGAAAAGCATAGCGAGAAGCGGTGCTTGTTCGGGCAGCAAGGTGTTTACGTTCAGCGGCGACAATATCGGTTCCGGCAGCGCGCAAATCCACTTGCTCAGCCGGGAGTAGATTTCCGGTGTAACGCCTTTGACCGCACGCAATTCGCTCGGGTGCGCAAACAGGCGGTTCGCCGTCAAATGCGGAGTCACCGACCCGCGATAGGCGTCATCCTCTGCGCCGCCCGATACCGCCATGCTATCACTGTCTGCCCAGTCTGCTGCGGCAGCAGCCACCGGTATCGCGGTATTCTGGTCAATCCCTAACGACACCATCAGCGAAACCAGCTGTTGCTGTCCATAGCTGCTGGCCATCAGCCTGCCATTATCCTCAATGACAAGGCTGTTGAGGTTGAAACAATTCGCGCCGTCGCGGACGACGGCAGCCGCAGTGCCGATGGGAACGGGCAGAATTTGCTCCCTCCCCATCCAGCCGCCCTCAAGCGTGGTTTGAGCGGCATCGCGCGCGACAAGATCTTCGAGACGCGCGGCCGCGATATTTTCTGCAGCGTACGAAAACATTCTGGCCTGCGTGAGCGAGTTGCCATTGGCCGTCAGCCGACTTGAAAGCGTCAAGCGATCAAGCGTGGTAGCGGCGATGACTGCAAGGACTGCGACCATCAGCAGCACCGACAGCAATGCTGCACCTCGTTCGGAACTGGGTTGCAGCATCAACCTTGCTCACCGCTGGGAACCGCCGGCTGGACGCGCGTTTGTGGACCGACCAGAAAAAGCATGCGTTGCTCCGCCGCGCCGTCTGCCGTCAGGCGCAGCTCAAGCGCCCGTGGCAGTGCGGCGGGGTCGGTCGCGGTCCAATCATCACGCCATTCGCCTTTGTCATCCCGAAAGCGCAGCGAAACACCGCTTATGTTGTCGACCAACACACCCGCTTCGCCGGGGGTTGCACCATCCAGCATCGGCCAGTTGAAGCGTTGCAGCTTCCCGTCGATTAGCGAATAGGCCACCCGTTGCAGGCTGGCCCGTGGTGCCTCGTCCAGATTGGTCCAGCCGGCTCGAACGAAGCCAAACAATATGTCGGGATTGCCGCCATCTGCTTGCGACCATGCAGGAACAGGTTGCCCCGACGCGTCGCGCACCGGCCGCGGAACCGCCTGAGCCAGATCGGCCTCAAGTGCATTGGCGAGCCGTTTCAGCCGCGCCTGCTGCTCAAGCTTGGCCTTCACCGCGATTTGCGTATCGCTTCCGGAGCGAAGCAATGTTACCCCAGCCACAGAGATCAGCGAAAATATCGCGAGCGCGACGAGCAGCTCGACCAACGTAAAACCGGCTTCGTGGGCGCGGGCATCCTTCACTGTTCGACGGGCCTTGCGATGGTCAGTTGCGCGGTGCGTCGTTCCGCCCTGCCCGTGCCTGTGACGCGAATATCTACCCGCAGCAATCGCGCATCGTCGGTCTTGCTGCTTTCCGCACTCCAACGCCAGACCTGCCCGCCATTGTTTTCTTCCCCGCTGGTTTCGCCCAGCGTCGGCGGCGCTGGACTTGACAATATCTCCACCGCAACATTACGCGCCACCTGCCACGCGAGGCTGCTCTCGCCAAGATCTGCGGTCGAGCGCACCGAATAGCCCTGCAGGCGGACCATCGCCAAGGCCGCCAGGCTGAAGATTGCCAGCGCGACCATGATCTCCAACAAGGTGAAGCCATTGGCGGATTGATGGTCCTTATCGGACAACGCGGACATCCCCCGTTGCCGACAGGTTTACGCGAGCGACCCCATCTCCTCGTTTGATTGATATCGTCGCGGTCGTCGAGGGCAATCCGGTGCTATCGAACGCGACTCTTGTCTGCCGTGCACCGCCCATCTCGACCGACGTTCCCCGTCGCCAGTTGCTCGTGGCGAACGGCGCTTGCGACATCGGTGTCCAGTTGTCACGCGCACGTGTTTCAAATCCATATCCCGAAGGCCGAATCCAGATCGCCATTGTGCGCGACTGCAATATGGCTTGATCGCGCAGCGCCGCGATCCGCGCGGCCAACTGTTCCGCTTCGTTGCGCGCACCGCCATCGGGTGATCGCGCCGTCATGACGACGGCGGCGCTCGCAAGGCCGATGATGAAAATCACCACCATCAGTTCCACTAGCGTAAAGCCCCGTTCGCCGTCCCGGATGTCAGGCTTTCGCGACGGCCTATTCGCCGTAGATATCCGCATTTTCATTCTCGCCGCCCGGCGCGCCGTCGGCACCCAGCGAATAAATGTCGAACGCACCCTCGCGCCCCGGATTACTATATTGATAAGGCCGGTTCCACGGATCATTCGGCAGCTTCTTGATATAACCTTCGGTACGCGCGCCTGTGGCGGATGGCGGCGTCACCAGTGCTTGGAGGCCGGTGCCAGCGTCCGGGTAGGTCAAATTGTCCAGCCGATAGGTCTCCATCGCTTGCCCCAGAACCGCGATGTCGGCCTTGGCCTTCTGCACCATCGCTTTGTCCTGATTGGGCAAGACGTTGATCGCGACGACGGTGGTCAGCAGCGCCAAGATGAAAAGCGTGACCATCATCTCGACAAGCGTAAAACCATTCGGGTGCGGCTTGCGTCGATATCTGGCGGGGGGAAAGCTCAAATCGGTGAAAAGCCGGAAAAGAAAGCGCAACATGTCTAAAGTCCCGTAAGATTTTGCAGTTGGAGGATAGGCAATAATATCGCCAATATGATGACAGCCACAACCCCGCCCATCGCAACTATGATCATTGGTTCGAGCAATGATAGCGCCGCACTGGTGAAATTGTCGAATTCGCGTTCGAGATATTCGGCGGCGCGTTCGAGCATCAGGTCGAGCTGGCCCGAACTTTCGCCGCTGGCAGTCAGATAGACCAGCAAGGGCGGGAAGACACCGCTCGTTCGCATCGCGCCAGACAGGCTGCCGCCGCCGCGAACAGCCTCGACGATTTCGTCATTGGCGTTGGCAAGGACTTTGTTACGGATCGTGCCGCCGGTCAGCTTCAGCCCTTCGAGCAGCGGCAGCCGACTCGCCACCATCGTCGCCAGCGTGCGCGCCATTCGTGCGGCGTGCAGGTTGCGTAGAAGTTTGCCCAATAACGGGAGGCGCAAGATTGTCCTGTCCACCGACAGCCGGAATGCAGGCTGCTTTAGCGCTTGCCAGAACAGCAGGGCACCAATCGCGAACAGGGCGAGTAACGCCCACCAATAGCTGGCCAGAAAAGCGGACACGCCAATGACGATCCGGGTGATCAGCGGCAGTTGCTGGTCAACATTGTCGAACTGTTCGACTACGCGCGGAACCACTGAGATCATAAGTCCCATCACGACCAGAATAGCAACGAGCGACAGCACCGCAGGATAGGCAAGCGCGCCGATCAGCTTGCCGCGCATTTCCGCCTGCCGTTCAAGCAGTGCGGCAAGTCGCTCGGTAATCAGCGGCAATGTGCCCGCACCTTCGCCCGCCGCGATCATGGCGCGATAGAGCGCCGGGAAGCTCGCAGCCTCGCGGCGCATTGCTTCGGACAGGCGCTGGCCTTCGACCACGCCGGCGTGAACCTGACCCAGTATCTCGCGGACCTGAGCCTGTTCGCTTTGGCGGCTGATGGTCCGCAATGCCTCTTCGAGCGGGCTGACCTGGACAAGCGAGGATAATTGCCGCGTAAACAGCGTCAGTTGTTTGGACGACAGCTTGCGCCGCCTTATCGGTAACGCAGATAAAGCGGATTGGCGAGCTGGCGCGGGTTCGACCCGAACGACGTAGAGCTTTCTCTGCACCAATGCTTCGCGCGCCAGATCGTCATTGGCAGCCGCAATCCGTCCGCGTTTTTCGCGGCCATCGGGATCGATGGCGTGCCAGGCGAAGTCAGGCATCGACAATGTCCTCGCGCCGCGAAATGCGGATCGCTTCTTCGGGCGTGGTCTCGCCCGAGCGAACGAGCTTGCGAGCGGCGGCGGAAAGATTAGGCTGGTTCAGAAACGCATGGCGCGACAATATCGCTTCATCACCGCCATCGTTGATCAGGCGGCGGAGGGCATCGTCGATCCGCACCGCCTCGAACACACCGATTCGGCCTTGATAGCCCGTGCCTTTGCATTCCGGGCAGCCCACCGCTTTGTAAACGACGGTTCCGCGATCGAAGCCCAGAAGCGACGCCACGCTGCCATCGGCCTGAACCGGTTCGCGGCAAGTGGGGCACAATCTCCGCACCAACCGTTGCGCAATCACGGCGCGCAATGTCGAGGCCAGAAGAAATGGTTCTACCTTCATGTCACGCAACCGGGTTATCGCGCCCAGCGCATCATTCGTGTGCACCGTCGATAGCACCAGATGCCCTGTCAGTGCCGCTTGCACAGCAATGTCGGCGGTTTCCCGGTCACGGATTTCGCCAACCATCACGACGTCGGGATCCTGCCGCAGTATGGCGCGCAGGCCTGCCGCAAAAGTCATACCGACCTTTGCATTGACCTGCGTCTGGCCGACACCTTCGACAGCATATTCGACAGGATCTTCAACCGTCAGGATATTACGACTGCCATCGTTCAGGCGCTTGAGGCCAGCATAGAGCGTGGTCGTTTTGCCCGATCCTGTCGGCCCGGTCACAAGGATGATGCCATTTGGCTCGGCCAAGGCGTCGCCCAAAATGGTGAGCGCATCTTGCGACATACCGAGCAGGTCGAGCGAGATGCCGGCATTGTCCTTGTCAAGAATACGCATCACTACGCGCTCGCCTGCGCGGCTCGGCAGCGTTGAGACACGCACGTCGATTAGCTTGCCGCCCAATGTCAGGCCGATGCGGCCATCCTGCGGAATCCGGCGCTCGGCAATGTCGAGCCGCGCCATAACCTTGATGCGGCTTACCACAACGGGCGCGACATTGGCGGGAAGACGCAGCTTTTCCTGCAATACGCCGTCATTGCGCATCCGCACAACAAGCCCGGTTTCATAAGGCTCTACATGGATGTCGGAGACGCCCTGACGCACCGCCTCGGCAATGATGCCGTTGATCAGGCGGATGACCGGTGCGTCGTCGGCGCTGTCGAGCAAATCATCGGCGCTGGGAAGCATGTCGGAGAGCAGGTCGCTGTCGCCGGTGCCAATCGACCCCGCCATCTCTGCCGCCGAGCCGTCCATCGCATAATGGTCGGACAGATAACGGTCGAATGTCGCAGCATCGGCGACCTCTACATCGAAGGGCATCGACAAATACCGGCGCACCTCGAGTAGCATCAGCGGGTCGGCGCCTTCGCGCATTGCAACCAGCAGGCGGTCCTGAGACTCCCGGCGAAGCACCAGCCCATGCTTTTTGGCAAAGGCGTAAGGAAGGTCGACCAGCGGCATGGAAATCGCTGGGATGGCGGCATCGACAGCGGCTTCGGAAACAATCTTCTCGCCGCGACCGATTTTCATGGCTGACCTCCATCGGTGGTCGAAACCGCACTGGGCGGCACGTCCACAGGCTGGACCGGTTCGCCCGCCGGCCGTTCCAGCCGGTCGGTCGCGCCGATCAGCGTGTCATTGGGACCGACTGCGGGCGCAACCGGCGGCATCGCGCCCATATAATCGCGGAGCAACTCGTCGATGCTGGGCTCAATGTCCGGATTGCGCGCCAGCTGCATCCCGCGCACATAATCATAGCGCCGCGCGGTCATGACGTCGCCATCCGCTCGGCTGCGTAAGATGGTCGGTCGGATGAATACCATCAGATTGGTCTTGCTCCGGCTTCGACTGCGCGATTTGAACAGTTCGCCGAGGATCGGAATGTCGCTCAACAGCGGAATCCGCTCGATCGTGCGGCGCTCATCATCGTTCAGCAGTCCGCCGATAGCAAGCAACTGGCCGTCACCGACTGTAAGGGTAGTTTCAAATTCGCGTTTGTTGAGGATAAGGTCGCTCGATCGTGACGATACCGGCCCTGCAACGCTCGACACTTCCTGTTTCAGAAACAACTTCACGTCGCCCTGTGCATTAACTTGCGGGGTTACCTCCAGCTTGATGCCGACCTCTTGCCGCTGCACGGTGCGGAAGGCATTCTCGAAGTTCGCCGAAAGCTGTTCGCCGGTGCTGACCGGCACTTCCTGACCGACGAGAAATTTCGCCTTCTGGTTGTTAAGCGTCACGATATGCGGGGTCGCTAGCAGGTTGGACTCGGTATCTGCGGCAATTGCGTTGATGATTGTCCCGAAAACGGCGTTCTTGCCGATGTCGAGCGCAAAGCCTCCGAAGCCTCCAGTGGCACTCAGAATCGATGCTGCAGCCGCTTCCTGAAGGCTATCGCCGAGAGCACTGCTCACTGTGGTTGTCGTCGTTGTACCATTGACGGTGGTAGTTTCACGCGTCAGTTCCTCGGCCGCGACAGCACCGGCGATGGTCACGATGTTGGGTGTAGCGTTGGAATAGGCGGTGGCCGCAAACGGAATATTCTCGCCGCCGACCAAAAACTGCACCCCAAGCCGCCTGGCTGCCTCATTGCCGATTTCCACGACAATGGCTTCGACCAAAACCTGTTCAGGTCGGCTGTCGAGTTGGCGGATGAGTTCGCCCAACGTGCGCTGCATTTCGGGATTGGCCGCGATGATCAGCGCGTTGGTCCCTTCGTAGCGCGTGACGACAACGGGCCCGCGCCCGCCGATACCGTTGGAGCCAGGGCCCGATGAGGCGGCAACGACGGGTGTTGGCGCAGGTGCGCTTCCTACGGCGGCGCCATTTGCCGGTGCCGCAGCAACGGGCGGTAGTTCAGCGTTTTGTGAAGCATTGCTCTGTCCGCCGATCAAGGACTGCACTGTTTCGAGCAACGTCTCCGCATTTGCATGTTCGAGGCGATACACCCGAATTTCGGCGCCGGACTGGGCGCGGGCATCGAGTTGCTTTGCCATTGCGGCAAAGCGCGCAACCGAGGTTGGGTCTCCGCGCAAGGCAATCGCGTTGCTGCTATCAATAGCAGCAACCGACACCGGCGATCGTCCGCCTTCGCCGCCGCCCTGTCCTGCCAGACCCTGTAACGCCGTGGCGATTTCACGCGCGCCTGCATTGTCGAGCGTTACAATTTGCGTGGCGGCGCTGTCGCGGTCAATCTGTCGCACTAATTCACGAATGCGGCGTATATTGTCGGCATAGTCGGCGACGACCAGGCTGTTGGCATTACGATTTGCCGTAATCGACCCTTCGCGGCTAACGAGCGGGCGCAAGGTTTCAACGGCAGTGGTGGCATCAATAGAGCGTAGCCGGAAGACTTCAGTCACAAACTGGCTTGGGGCGGCGGCTCTGCTGCCGACGCGGCTAGGTTGCGTGGCTGCGCCATCCGACGGCTGGATCCGATACCCCCCGCCGCGCATCGGGATGGCGACAAGGCCATTGGCGCGCAGCGTGGACAGGAACACCTCGAAATATTCCGACCGCGACAATGGTCGGTCAGTGACCACCGATACCTTGCCGCTCACCCGGCCATCGACAATGAAGGTCTGCCCGGTGACACGCGCTGCGTCTTGCACGAAGGCGCGGATATCGGCGTCGCGCACATTGAGACTATGCTGCGCGGCAAGCGGTTCGGCAAAAACAAGCGCGGTGGACGCCAGGAAAATGGTAAGTTTACGGATCACGGTTGTTCCAGATTCAATGCAATGGGGACCTTCGACCCGCCGCGCTCGACTTCAACGCTAAGGCGGGCTCCCGGCCGGAGTTGGGAGGCAATGTCTGCGGCAGACGATACCGGACGACCGTTGATCGCGACCACGACGTCGCCTGGCTGAAAGCCGGCGGTGCGCAGCATGGTCCCATCGTCGCGTGGTTGCAGGACGAGGCCGGTCACCCTGCCGCCTTCATTGCGCGGTGCAAAGCCGATGGCCTTTTGAAGGCTTTGGGCATTCAATCCGCCCGTGCCATTTGCAGTCGGGGTGTCATCCTGGCTACCGTCGGGGTTCACCGTCTCGGCAGGTACAGACTGGTCGAGGTAAAGCGATTCTTTGACGCCGCCGCGCGACAATATCACGTGGTCGAACGCAACCGAGTCGAGCGTTACGCCGGGTGCCACCTCTTCACCAACGGCATAGCTGTTCTGTACGCCGTCCTCGCCAGCAAGAATAGCGGATCCGCCACCCGAACTCGCGTTGCTCCGGATGCCGAAGAGCGTGACGTTCAAGGTGGTGACATTACCTGTCGTGGCGTCGGCAACCTCAGTACGGAAAAACGGGTCAAAGCTGGAAAACAGTGCCGCCCGTGCCGACTTGGGCACAATGTTGACTTGAGGAGATCGCCAGTCGCCCAGCGGCCCGACCGGCATAACAACAGCCCAGAACAGCCGGGCAGCTTGTACCGCCAGCAACATGACCAGGACGCCGATCAACAGGTTGGCCACAGGAACAGAGCTTATCCGGCGCGACTGCAGCCTTACTCTTTCCGTCAGCGAAATTCCCACATCGTCCCCCGATGATTCTGCAAATCGAATGTGGGGCTAGGGTCCACTCGTGACTCGCGAATGACGCTATTATGACATATTGATGACGGGCCGCAATCCGCACACCAACCGTAGGCAAAAATAACGGCGGCATATCGGATTGATATGCCGCCGTAAGTGGGGGCTGTAAATGTTTAGAAGTTGATCTCGACGCCGAGCGACGCGCTAATCCCCTGATCATAGCGGTTATAGAAGACAATGTTTTCGCCGCTTTCCTGAAATTCCTGATATTTCGTATCGGTCAGGTTGCGGACTTCGAATTTGAGCTCCGCTTCCTTGCCCCAGACGGTGAAGCCTTCGCGGGCAACGAAATCAAGCTGAAAGCCAGGCCTTTCCTTCACGTCAGGTTGGCCCGAGCCACCGCGGCTGGTGACCCGCTCGCTGGCGTAGCTTAGCAGAATGGTTTGCTGCGAAAGGCGCTCTGTGTCTTCAAGGCCGAACTGCAAATTGACCAGATGGTCGGACTGGCCGGTCAAGGGCGAACCGTCGGTGAAGAAATCCAGTGCTCGCGTTGACGATGCAGCGAATACCGCGACCGAGTCGCCTTCAGCCACGCTGATATCCGACTTGGTATAGGTATAGTTTGCAATCACTACAGCGCGACGGGTCGAGAAAAAGCCGCCTTCGGTCAATCCCGACAGATCGAAATATTTCTGTGTCTCGAGTTCCGCGCCATAGAGGTCGGCTTTGGGGGCGTTGGCGAAACTCGTAATGAATCCCGTCTGGTTTGTGATCAGAAAGGCTTCGATCGGATTATCTATCCGTTTGAAAAACCCTGCTAATGTTACGCGTTGGTCGCGGTCGAAATACCATTCATACCGTGCTTCAGCATTATACAACTGACTGTCTGTCAGGAACGGATTCCCGCGGTATGACCGGTTAGAATCCGGATCATAGAAGCTCTGGAAGATCAGTTCGCGAAACTGCGGTCGTGCGATGGTCTTGGAGCCGCTGACCCTAAATTTCATTTGGTCGTTGATATCCCATGTCAGCGTCGCAGCGGGCAGCCAATATGCATTGCTGAGCTGGGTCGTCGCGTTCGATATCGGCTGGTCGCTGAACGCCTGCACCGTTTCGACCGATTGCTTTGCCGCTTCGTATCGGACGCCAACATTCAAGCTGAGCTCCGGTGTTAGAAATGCCTGCACCTGGCCATATCCGGCATTGGTCAGCAGCCGCGCGTCGAATATCGGGTTGAGCGGATCGGTATCGATCAGCTCGATATCATAGAAATCAATGACATCGGGCTGGAGCAAGAAGTCAGGTCGCAACAACGCCACCGCCGTAGGGAAAGTGCTAGGCGCGGTAAACAGAAAGCTGCGACGTTCCACTCTTCGGGTTGTTTCCGAATAAGCGTAACCTATCGTTGCGCTGATATCCGGCGTTATTTTTACCGATAGATCGAGGCCTCCCGACCACAAGTCCTCATTCAAATAAGAATAAGTGACATTGGCATTACCCGATTGGCCATTGTTAAGCTCGTTGATGAAAAAGTCGCCGAATGGGTCGGATGTCAGATTACTCCGAAAATATTCGAAGCTGAACTCATCCGGTGCCTCGCGCTTCGAGTTCGCATAGGCCACTCGAGTGCTGAGATTCACATCCGGCGATAGTTTGAACTCACCGACAAATTGCGAATTAACAAGCTGACGTTCGTACCAAGCCGTATCTTGCTGAAGATATGTCGCCGCGGGATTCTCTTGCTTGGATCCGAGCCCGATACGCGCTTGTTTAAGGGTGTCACGAATAAAGACATTGGTCCAGCGCAGCTTTTGTTCGCCAGCTTCGATACCGAAACCGGCAAGCGCATTTACGACGATACGGTTATCCGTAATTACGCGCTGAAAATCATTGTCCAGCTCGCTGAGGTCGACCGTCGATGCCGTCTGCTGGATGGTGTCACGGGTTCGCCATTTGTTACTATACCCAGCATTGAAGAGCAGCCCCATCGTCGCATCGTCGCCGATCTCGAAATTGGTGCCACCGGTAATATTGGCCGAGCCATTGGGCGGAAGGTTGCGGTTCCGCTGAACCACCGCATTGCGTCCAGTCACAAGCTCGCGTGCGATCGCACCGGTGTCGACATTCCCGCCATTCAGCGAATTGCTCCCCGCTAAAAAGGCGGCAAGTGCAGGCTTCAGGTCACGATTGCCGTTATCAAATCCGGTCCAGTCGCTCGAACTGCCATAATAGGTATAGCCGAGCTGATTGGTCGCCTCGCTGTTGACGCCAATATCACCACTGATGGTCAAAAACGTCTCGCGGGGGATCGCCTTGGTGGTGAGGTTGATGACACCGCCGCCGAATTCGCCGGGGAAGTTGGCCGAATAGGTTTTCTGGACAAGCGACGACGCAATAACGCTGGTCGGGAACAAGTCGAGCGGGACAACTCGTTTAAGCGGTTCAGGGCTGGGCAGCGGCGAACCGTTGAGCAGCGCCAGAGAATAACGGTCCCCAAGACCGCGGACATAGACAAAACCACCGCCGACAACGCTCAAGCCCGTGACGCGGGACAATGCGCCGGCAATGTCACCTTCGCCGGTACGTTCGATATCGGCGCTGGACAACACCGATACGACTTGCGGTGCGTTTTTGGAAATGTTGCGATCGAGATATCCGCGTACGACGATCTCCTCACCGCCCGGAATGGAAACATCGACTTCTTCTTCGGCAGGAGCAGCCGCTTCGTCGGCCTGGTCAGCCTGACCTTCAGCATTCTCGCTTGCCGAGACCGCTTGATCCGGAGTCTGCGGCTCAGTTACCTCAGCCTGCTCCGGCTCGGCATTTTGCGCCATCGCCATCGAAGGCGCGACGAGCGCTGACGTCAAAAGCAACAGGCTGATTGCCCCCAATGGCTTCAACATTATCATTCCCTTTTTATCTTCAAAAAAGGGTGGGGTGCGTGGCCGTTGCCTGCACCCCACCCGATCAGTATCCGCCTATCAGAAGGTCGGGAGGGAGGTGCAGAGACCCGTAACGCTGGTGCCAAGGTTGGCAGTTGCGCTATTGCAGGTCCAGCCGGCATACCATGTGTCATTGGCATCACGGACAGCACCGATATAAGTCGTTGCATCAAAAAACGTCGTCTGTGTTCCGTTGAGCACGCCATTCAGAGTGCTGGCGTTGAAGGCCGGGACGGCTGTTTCACTGGCGCCGTTGATGAACAGCGAGGTCAGCGAGGGCGTAAAGGCGCTGTTATTGTTATTCGCCCCTGAACCAAACACTGCAGATACCTGTGCTTCGGTAACATTGTTGTCGCCGCGGAAAGCTGGGGTGCCGCATTGTGCAACAACTGAGCGGATGAAAGGCACGCCGACTTCGTCGATTGCCGGGTCCACAGTCGCCGAGACCGTCTGCGCGCGGCTGATCCGCAAGCAAGATGTGTTCGGGCTGACAATCACGCCATTGACCAGCGTATAATCGGTACCCCCGCGCAGCAAAACTGCGGACAGGTTTCCAGTATTGTTGCGCTGAATAAAGGTAAAGTTCGAAACGCGCGTGTTCTGGCGAGGAATGTTCCCGTCAGACGAGTTGTCCGAATCTGCCTCAATGATCGAGTCACCTGCGCCTTGACGCTGAACCGCCAACACATATTGGAAGTTACCCTTGACGCCGGTGTCGGTATCAAGATTGTCATCATCGGCGCCGATCGACACGAAATATTTCATGTTGACCACACCGCCAAAAAACTCTGCGCCGTCGTCCGAACTGTTAAACGACTGGATGTGATCGAGTATGGTTGCGCTGCCGACGCCGCCGGTGGTCAAGGACTGCAGCTCGAAGGCCTGCGACAGCACGAAGCCCGAGTAGCGTATCTGAACATAGCTCATACGCCCGCTGTTGTCGTTAGGAGTAGCGCCGCCATAAGTCGCAGGCCCACTTGGCGCTGCACCCTCGACTTCGCGCTCGCACGATATCGAGCCTGGGGTTGCTCCTGACGCGCCACAATCGGTGATTGGTGCCCGACCCGACAGCACCACGCCGCCCCACTGGCCGATTGAGCCATCGTCATTCAGGCCGAGGACATTGTCACGGCTGGTAAAGACGATCGGCAAGGCTGCGGTGCCGATTGCGCTGATACGGTTGCCGCGATTGACGTGAAGCCATGAAGTACCGGTGCCGCCGAAGATGATAACACCGGGCTGAATGGTCAATACGACGTCTGCGGGATCCGGGGTCGGTGCCGTTGAGCCTTCTTCTGTTGGTCCTTGATCGAAACCGACATCGACGCGGCCGCCAAGGCGATAAAGCAAGCCTGGAACCCTGGTCAAATTGCTGCTGGCGGTCAGGCGCGCAGGCAGTGTGCAGACACGGTACGTACCGGTCGGGCCAGTTATCGTGCCGTCATCTGTCAACTGGATCGGGTTGCCTATCGTCGGGCAGCCGGTTGCGGGCTGAACGGTGGCAGTCGGCGGGGGAGGGGGAGGTGGGGGAGGCGGAGGAGCGGGGTTGTTGATGGTGATGTTACCGCCGGTACCTGGCGATGCGATATCGTCTGCGCCGCATGCCGATACGAGGGCAGCAGCCGCTGTCGCATAGACGATCCCGCGCAATTTTGGGTCTAACATTATGATTCTCCGCAACAAATATTGTTCACCCGATTTCGGGCACGTGCAACGGACCAGCGACGAATCAACATAGCCCCACCCGTTGTCCGAAATGCCGATTAGGGGGTAGCTGTGACTGCGCTGTGGTCATCGCATTGCAGTTGCAAGAATGTTATGGGACAATAATATGACAGTTGCGCCGTGCAGTACGTAACGCAGCAAAAAGGCGAGCCTTGCGGCCCGCCTTTCATAGCTTGCAGTAATTGCGCGTGATATTATCGAGAGGCGAGACCGACCTGCACCGTCGCCAACGCCTGACGCGCCGCGAGTTTCGAATCTACAACCCTCCCATCGGCCAGCACCAAATCCACCGTTTCACGCTTGCGGGCAGCCCGGCGGAAAAGTTCACGAGCTTCGGTCACCCGACCGCTGCGCGCATAAGCCTGACCGAGATTGAGCAGGAAGGCAGGGTCATGACGACTGACACTGCCGCTCATCATATCATCGATGGCCCGCTGATTATCGCCGACTACCAGGGCATCGTACCCGATTGCCTTTGCAGGATAAGCGGTCTCACTTACGATGGCGGTTTCTGCGTGCGCGATACCGCCTAACGAAGCTGCTAATATTAGCCCAACGAGCAATTTTTTCATACCGACTCTCCTCTACCGAATAGGATTATTACACTTTAATGACAGCCGCGCAACATATTTGTCATAAAAGTGTAATGCAGCGTTCTTCCACCTGTTGATGGCGAGACAAGGGCCTTCGCACCGGTGAGGTGAAAGTCATTTCGCTCCCGTTCAGAATCGTGCGAATATGGAGCCGGATTTGAGTATTGACGGAACTTTGCGAAGGACGCGGTCGTTGTATCATCGTGCGATGTCGCGCATAATCGAAATGCGAATTGCAGAGTTGATATGACGCTCAGTGAGCAGCCTACTTCCGCACTCAGGAACATTCATAAAGAGTGTCTGCGGCTGGCCGCCCAACATTATAGCTCGAAAGAAATCGCACGTATGCTCGGTATTTCCAAGCATACGGTCGATCAGCGGCTTCGCCACGCAACGCAACAGCTCGGGGCATCTTCGCGCTTCGATGCAGCACGCCGTTTCACCGAGCTAGAGGGCGGCGTCGTATCCAAAAACATATGCGATCAGGTGATATACGACGCAGCGGATATGTCACTGCGGCCCATCGACGGTTCATATGGGTTGTCGGGCAGCGAAACAGACCAGCTGTCAGACAGGAATGTTTCAAGACTGCAAGACGCCCCTTCGGCTTTCAGCCTCGGCGACCGATCCAGTTTGGAAGCACTACTAAGGCCTGAGGTCTTCGCTGGGAAAGCATCGCCACCGTCGCTTGGCCTGCGCGCCAAAACATTGCTGGTTGTCGGCACCGCTGCTGTCTCGCTTCTGGCGTTTGGAGCGGCGGTTGCCGCACTTGAGGTTCTTTCCCGCATTTAACCGTGGCGTTGTTGCCGGATTTGGAAGCACCGCTTGTGCCGAGAGGAAAAGTCATGACAAATCGTCGAGCCGACGTTTCAACCAAAATAGCAGTAGTCCGCAGCGTCGCAGCCAAGTTGCACGCCGCGGAAAAAGCGATCGACCTCGCAATTATCGCCCTTTCCGAATTGAATGGCGAGTTGCCGAGTGCACGAATGGAGGCAAATCTGTCGGCCACGGTGTGCCAGCCGGCTTTCGAATTATCATCGCAGGCGCTTCAATCCCTGATTCAGTGTCGTCGGCAGACGATCGACGCGCACGGCGCGCTTGCCGATACCCAGCGCGACATGGGTCTGGGCGCATATGCGATGGGCGATGGTTGGAAAATTTTCGAAAAGGCGAACGCTGGTCCACTGGAGCTCGTGCAAGATAAGGCGGCTTAAATCGCAACGTCACCCTTGACTGAAGTGGGTTGAAATGCTGAGCGGGACGCATGTTTTGGGGCGTTCTGTTCTGGTTGCTGTTTCTTTCAGCGACAGCCTACATCTTGTTCAAGGGTGACGTCTTAAAGCGGGTCGCCATTGGCATCATGATTTTCGGCGTGACCGCGACCACCATAATATATGTGTCAGGAAGTCATAAATGGCTGCCCCTAAATCTCAGTATCCTGGCGATCGATTTGATCGCCCTTCTGGCTTTCATCTGGATTTCGGCTCGCTCCCGCCAGATCTGGCCGCTGCTGCTGGTGGCCTGGCAGCTTGCAGCGGTGACCATCCACGTGGCAAGCAGCTTTGCAGTAGACCTCATACCCAGAGCATATGGCATCGGTCAGGGTATCTGGGCCTATCTGCAATTCGGGACGATATTCGTGGCAACAATAAGCGACAATCGCAAACCGATGTAGGTCTGCTCGTCTCCGCGCTCGGGCCGGATATTGCCGAAAAAGACGTTGTTACGCTGCTTGCGCGGTTCGGCAACACCGCAAGCCTGCTTGCCGCCCCCGTGGGCGAAATCGCCGAAATCCTTCACGACCGCAATCGCGCCGATAGGCTAAAGTCAATTCTGCAAATTGCCGCAGAGATGGCCAAGCCCGAGCGCATCGAGCATCCGATTATTGGCAATTGCGTTCAGTTGGTCGAGTATCTGCAAACGGTCATGGGCAAGCAGCGCGTAGAAACATTCCGAATCCTGTTCTTGGACGCGCATAACAAGCTGATTGCCGATGAAACCCTGTGGCGCGGAACCATTTCCGAAGTCCAGATTTATCCTAGGGAAGTTATCCGCAGAGCGCTGGAACTGGATAGCACCGCGTTTATTGCAGCGCACAACCACCCCAGTGATATAGTTAGCCCCAGCCCGGCAGACATGGACATGACCAAACAGCTTTTAAAGGCGGCCGCCGCGCTTGGCATGGCGTTCCACGACCATTTCATCGTGTCAGCCTGGGATTACCACAGTATGCGTTTCCACAAGTCCGTCGACCCGTGGGGCGCGGACTAGCGATATGTCCGGCTTTGACAAGAAACCGTCGATCGGTGGCGAACCAATGCGCGCGGGCTGGAACGAGCTGCTAGAATCCGAGCTTTCCAATATCCTGGCGAGCGGTCATTTTGACAAGTCGCCTACGTTGCAGCGGTTGCTCATATATCTGGTTAGCGAAACCATAAGAGGTGGTGAAAAGCTGAAGAGTTACGTGGTGGCAGTCGACGGGTTGGGAAAAGATCCGCAATTCGATTCGCACACGGACAGTTATCCCAGAGTGCAGGTCATGCGGTTGCGCAAGATGCTCGAGGGATATTATGCGCGCCGTCGCCCATTGCAGGACATGTGCATCCATGTACCGGCGGGCAGCTACGAGGTTAAGCTGGCGAGACCCGCCATGGCCTATCCCGAGATTTTTGACCGTTTGGCAACGACAGGCTCAGGCGAAACCACGAATGCTGCCCGGACGCCGCACGTCCGAGCCCCCGGGCCAATATCGTTTCGCCCGCATGATAGCGTATTGCGCGAACCGACATTGCCCGAGATGTCGGCCGAGCGGACCGGATCACCCAGAACCAGGCTGTGGGTTGTCTCGCTGATTTCGATCCTTTTCATCGCCATTATTGGATATATGGCAGCCATGGGCGAGGCCGCCGGCGACAAGGATGCTGTAGCGGCTCCATCCGTCACCGCCCCAATGCTTATTCTTGAAAGACCCGTTGCAGCCGCCAACTCACATTCTCAAAATATTGCAAATGAAGCATATGCCAAGCTTGCGGATAGTCTGACTAGATCTTGGGCGGTGCGGCTGTCGTTGACGGAGACCGCAGCTTCGTCTCAAGCCGCATCTGCGTCATATCATTTGGCGATTCAGGTTGGCGAACCTCGCGAAAATGGGCAGATCGTCTATCTGCGCCTTACCGAAGGACAAAACGCCGAGCTTATCTGGTCGACATCTATCCCCCTCGATCCTGAAAAAACGCTTGCCGACAATTTAGGTAAAAGCGTGGCGCAACTTGCTGGGCCATTTGGCGTAATCGCCACTCGGGAAACCGCAAAGGCGGATGGCGACTATAGCCGTGGCTACACCTGTCTCTTAGGGTATATGGAGTATCTCAACGCAAAAAAATCCGAACTGCTGGCTCCGTTATCGACCTGCCTCTCACAGCCGATCGGAACGAAGCGCCTCGACGCCGTCAGGTTGGCGCTTCAATCATTCCATATTGTGACCACGGCGGACACAACAAACCAATCGAGGGCAATGGCGCGCGCGAGGGGCGTCGCCCAACAGTCCATCCAGACGGACCCGAACGAGGCTTATGCCCATTTTGCCATGGCGCGAGTTCAGTATGTGACCGATGACTGTGCAAAAGGGGTGCTTCACACTAAGCATGCGGCACAAGCCAATCCTTATGACCCGGTGCTGCTGGCTGTTTTGGGAAATTTTGCTTCTCACTGCGGTGACCCGGCAGGTGAAAAATTACTGGAACGTGCTTTCGATTTTCGTTCACCCGGTGAATCGTATGCACGCCTGTCGCTAATCCTGTCGGCCATACGAAGTGGGCAACTCGAGAGGCTTCCGGCGCTGTCATCAGAAAACGAAAACGTCCCCGGCATTAATGCTGCCTATCATCACCTCTGTGAAACACTGGTTGCAGCGGCAACCGGCAAAATTGCAACAGCAAAAAATGAGTGGAAACAGTTTGCAGCTGCTTCCGGTGTCCCCGCCGGGCGGCCCGATACGATGATGCAAGACATCGTGCTCTCCCCACAAATTCGGCGGAAAATTATCGCATATCTTCGCGCCAAGGGAGTGTTGCCCGAACAAAAGTAACGAAACTCCTGGGTTACGTGGCGTTACAAACATTAAAATAAATTAACCAAGTAACGGTGTTACCCCTACATTTAGTCGTAGTGTCGCTGCACAGGCACAGCATATGGCCTGATGCCTATTGCAACGGTGTTAAACTGCCGGTCGCAAAAAAATTTCGCCAGTTTTCAGTACATAGGAGCCGCGTTGCCCTGCCCCGCCTGTACTGGTCCTACGCGGAAGCTTTTATGACATAGCGGCTTCTCCATCTGCGCCGGGGTCTCACCCACACTCAAAGGCTCCGGCGCAGATGATTTTCAAAGTGAAGTATCCCGAGGATGTCGGCGTTATGGCTTGCAAACAGCAGGAGCTACCAACCTAAAAGCCGACTTTCCGCAAAGAAGTTGCCGGGCGGCCGTACAACGGACATTGGCGAGCACGGTCGGCTTAACGTTGCATCGGCCCACAAATGAAAGTTAAGAGCAATGTTCGAAAAAGCACTTCTACCCGCGAACGGCAATATGCCTAGCTCGTCGAGCGACGATACGCTGGCCGCTGATCTCGACCGCGTCGACGAACGGCGGAGCAGCCAGCGCCAGCGATCGGTCATGCGCGCCGCCCGGCTTTCCAGTTGCGTTCATCGGGTCGAGGCCATGGGCTTGGTGCGCAACATCTCGGAAAGCGGCATGCTGGTAGAAAGCCCTATTGCTTTCGCAAATGGCGAGAAGGTTTCAATTTCGCTACTGGACGGCGACAGGATTGAAGGCGAGATTGTCTGGCAAAAGGCCAATTCGTTCGGGATCCGGTTCGGTCGTTGGGTATCCGTCGACGCCGTGTTGGCGCGTCCGCAAGCAGACAACGGATCGAAGCCACGGGCACCCCGGCTTTCGGTACAGCTTCCTATTCTCATCCGAACGGGGTCATTGCTGAGCGATGGTCAGGTTTGTGACATTTCGCAGAAAGGCGCCAAAATTCGCTTCAATCAATATCTCCCCATCGACTGCCGCGTACAAATAAACCATGGGGATTTAAGGCCAGTAACTGGAAGCGTCAAATGGCAAGCAGGCAACTTGATCGGGCTCGAATTCTATCGGACACTGGGCGTCGAAGAGCTCGCGGGCTGGTCCGGGAACGGATAAATCGGCGTTTTCGTCGACACATAGGATAAAATTGGTCGTGCGGGACGCTTGACTTGGCCCCCGCCTTAGCAGCGCAGTGTCCCGTCTATCGAGTGCGACTCGCCGATCCAGCAAATGCGTTTGCACCTTAAGATTGCCGCCAGATCGGCTTACTATACGTATACATTGGATAATAGGCCTTGTTGCCTCACTCTGCAGCGTTCATATCGCAACAACAAATGACGGCGCTTGGCGAAGCAGAGCGCGTGGACAGGGAGAGAGAAGATGGCACTGGCACCCGGCGCAGCTGCATCCACCGAAGCTGGCGATACCCATATCGATGCGCCACAATTGCAATTGTTCGTCATGGGATTGTTCTTCATCTTCGGCGGTATCACGAGCCTGAACGATGTCATCATTCCAAAGCTGAAAGAGCTGTTCACGCTCAATTACACTCAAGCGATGCTTGTGCAGTTCTGCTTTTTTGCCGCTTACGCGGTTATCGGCATTCCCGGCGCGCGGCTGGTCAAAAAGATCGGTTATATGCGCGGCGCGGTTGCCGGATTGCTGATCATGATGACAGGCTGTCTGCTCTTTATCCCGGCCAGCCAGACCGCGACCTATGGCGTCTTCTTGCTCGCGCTTTTCGTGCTGGCGAGCGGCGTGGTCATCGTGCAGGTGGTGGCCAACCCGCTGATTTCGCTGCTGGGCAAGCCCGCCACCGCGCACAGCCGCCTCACTTTTGCGCAAGCCTTCAACTCGCTCGGCACTACTATATTCCCGATTGTCGGCTCTATACTGATTCTCGGCAGCCTCGCGACGGTAACGGCCGACCAATTATCCGGAGCCGAACTTGACGCTTATCGAACCGCCGAAAGCCAGGCGATCGTCAACGGTTATCTCGGCATTGCAGTCGCTCTCGCGATCGTCGCTGGCGTGGTCTGGATGTTCCGCAACGCGCTAAAGGGCGAAAAGCATGAGGCGAGCGAAGGCCTTGCCGGGCTTGATCTGCTTCAGCGTCCGCGCTTCGGTTTCGGCGCTTTGTGCATCTTCCTCTACGTTGGTGCAGAGGTCGCCATAGGCTCGCTGATCGTCAATTATCTGATGCAGGATCATGTCATGGGCCTGCAGGAACAGGCTGCTGGCAAGCTGATCGGTCTTTACTGGGGTGGCGCGATGGTGGGGCGGTTTATCGGCTCTGCGGTTCTGCGCGTTCTAAGCCCCGGCAAGGTGCTGGCGTTCGTGTCGATAGCCGCAATTGCGCTCCTCTTAATCTCGACGCAGACCGGCGGCGAGGTTGCAGGATACACACTGCTTGCGGTCGGCTTGACCAACGCCATCATGTTCCCGACGATCTTCACGCTAGCGTGTGAAAAGCTTGGGTCCAGGGCTGCAGACGGGTCCGGCATAATCAATGTCGCCATCGTCGGCGGTGCGGTGATCCCCTTGCTGACAGGCGTTATCGCGGATCTTACGGCCAGTCTCGCCACCGCCCTGATCCTCCCGATGATCTGTTACGCGGTGATCGCAGGCTTCGGACTTTACGCGCGCCGACCCGCGTAGCGACTCCGCGATTAACGTCCTACCTTGGCGGCAATGGCGAAGGCGGCCGCGAGAAAGCTGAACATCGCCATCGCGGCGAACATTGCGGGGATCCCTCCCAGGCTGTCGAGCCAGCCAAGCGAGGCGGAAGCCAAGGTTCGTCCGAGATTCAGGATCGCCATGAACACCGCAAACTGCGTTGCGGCAATTGCCGGTGTGCAAAGTCGCATCGCCAGCGATCCTGCGGTTACCGACCGGAGCACCGTAAGCGTCGTGAACACGAAAATCGCGGTGATAAAGATGGCGGGATTGGTCCAGTAGTCCTGCAGCCCGAGCATCGCGGCCGCCCCGACCGAAGCGAGCAGCCCGCCAATGATAAACATCCGTCGCGCACCCCAAAGAGCGGCAGCTATGCCGAACAACAGGCCGCCGGCAAGTCCGGCTACCAGATTGGCCTGCCCTCCCCAGCTGCTATAGGTCGCTTTCTCCCAGCCGAGAATGTTGGCGGCGAACAACGGGGCCAGTCCCAGGAAAATGCCCCATGCTGCGGTTACCGACATGAAAGCGGGGATCAGGATCAACGTCTGCCGCGTGAACATCGCTGAAAGCAGATTGCGGACGATTGGGCCAAATGCGCCCAGATGCAGGTCGAGATTGCGCTGCGAAGCGATGCCCTTGGTCCACGGGAGAAGGCGCTCATCGGGACGCTCGCGCACGAACAGAACGAGTAGCAAAATGAGAAAGATCATCGCGGCAAGGGCCAGCACTGCGGCGGGCAGGCCTTCATAGGCAATGAGATAGCCGCTAAGCGCTGCGCCCGTCGCAATACCGATAGCCTGACCCCCAAACATGAAGCCGTTGACGCGCTCAATCTCCTCTTCCGGCAATATGTCCACTGCCAATCCGTCAACGGCGACATCCTGAATGGCCGACGACAGGCCGATGAAGAATGCAAAACCGGCCAGCAGGCTGGTCTGTCCGACGCCCGCGTTAACAATCGCCATGGCGATCAGCGCCATCACAAGACCGAATTGCCCGACAATAATCCACGGTCGCCTGCGCCCCATTGCCAGAAAAGCATATCGGTCCATCATGAAGCCATAAGCAAGCTTGAAGGTCCACGGCAGGATGATCATCGCCAGCACCGCGCCGATCGCCGCTGCCGACGCACCGTTCTGCGCGAGCCATGCGGGCAAGGCGAAATCGATCAGACCAAATGGAAGTCCCTGTGCGACATAAAGCAGGAACAGCGTCACAAAGCGAAGATTGCGATGTTCGCTGAGCGCGAATAACGGGCGGGCAATGCCCGCCGGGGCTGTAGCCGCCTTCATCAACCCGCGTCCGGTTTTGGCATAACGTCAGTCATAGAAGAATCTTTCCTCAGTAATCCGCCCGTTGCGGACAGTGAAAATCGCGATTTGGGTGAAGGGCCGGATGTCGCCCTCCGCCGCTCCTTTGATCAGCATGTCGAAGAACAGCGCGAACTGGTCACCGGTCACAAACGGCCCGTCGATCCCCATTTCCTCGATGCAGCCCTCACCAAAGCGAACCCTTGCCTTGCCGCGCGCAGCGGCAATTCCGGACACCAACGCAGGAATGCCGATTGACACATCCGCCGGTTCGATGCTGATGACCGCATCCGACCAGTATCGCTCACCCGCCGCCTCGAACTGGCCGAGCCGCAGCATGGCGGTAAAGTCGCGCGCAACGTCGTCGATGGCAGCCATGCTTTCCTCCGCATGGGATGAGGGCAAGTGTGGCGGGGGCAAAGCTGGGAAGATTGCCGCCCGCCATGATCCTGAAATGGGTCGCTTATTTCAGAATCAATTCCTGATATTCGGTGGAACCCATCTGCTCGCGCATCTTGCCGCGTTCTGCACTGGCGGCACCAGCCTTGCGGTCATCTTGCGCCAGCATAGCGTTGATCTTTTTGTTGAACGCTTCCTGCTGCGCGGTCGTCTGATAATCCTTATATTCGACGATCAGAATCAGGTCGGCTTCGCCGGCACGCGGATTGTTCGTCGCCAGAACGTGATAGTCGACAACGATGCCTTCTGCCTTTCCAAGCTCCTGGATTCTCTTCCAGGTCGTAGCCAGCCAGTCCATGTAATTTTCGAACTGACCAGGCAGCACGTCGATCCGGCCAGCGTTCCAAACCGTACCAGGCTTGTAGCTAGATTCCTGCGCCATTGCGGGGGCGACGGTGGCCACCGTCATCAGCATCGCAGCACCGGCCATTAATGCTTTCATCATTTTCATCGCTCTCACTCCTCATCTTTGCCCGTTCGCGGTGAAAGGGCTTCCCATTCTTATGCGTAGCCAGGCAGCTGCAGTCCGCAGCTTGCGGGCAGACGCAGCTTTCCCGATGGCAAAACCGGGCTTTCCGGTTCACCTGAAGGCTGTCAAAATTTTTGCGATCCCTTGGCCGGTATAATGCGGTGACGTGGCGTCAACCGTCAATCCGCCCGACCGTCAATAAAGCGTCAATAAAGCGTCAATGCCATGCGCGAGCGCTTGCCAAAGCTATAGATTGCTTGGTGGCGGCAACAAATCGGGCCAGCCATATTTGTCCCACGCCGCCGCCATGCCGATCCGTTGGGCAAAGGGAATGAATTCAGGATGCTGCCAGATCTGGCGAATGGGGTCGATATCGGCCCATATCGACATCAGGCAGGCGATATTCTGGAGTGTCGTCCGTGTCCCAATGGTCCTGAACAGCAAATCGGCATAACCCATGAATACGGCAGGCAAGGTAATCGCCAGATGTTCCTTTTCCACCATCGTCGCGTGCAAAAAGTCGAGTGTGCGGCAATACGTGTCCCGGTCCTCAGCTATGCCGCTGCAGACCCCCTTGGCCGCAACCAGCCAATAGGCGTCCATCACCTCCGGCGACATCGGCGCCAGCCCGCTTGGCGGCGGAATGCTGTTGTTCAGCATTAACCTGCTTTGCTGGTAATATTCGACCGCGACGTCATGGTTTCCGGCCGCTGCATGGGCGACACCCAGCCATATCGATGGAAAGCCGAAATCCACGCAATGCTGAGCGTCTGCGATTGAGGCATCGATGTTGCCCATGTTAAGCTGGCCGGCCGATCGCACCATATAATGCCTGCCATCGGCGGGGTCTTGCGCAATCGCTTCATCAAGATAGCGCATGCCTTGTCGTGTCAGGCCGCAAAACAGCAACAGCCCACCAATCCGGACCGCAACAGCCGGATTATTGGGCTCGATCTCATAGCCTTTGAATGCCAGATCAAGCGCGCCGACGATGTTGTTCCGGGTGAACTCGTGCAAGGCCAGCAAACCGTAAGCATGCCCCAAACTCGGCTTGATCGCCAACGCCTTGCGTACGCAGTCGGCCATATGGGCCGACGCGTCGACCTGATCGGTTCCGACCAGGTAAATCCCCATGCGTTGACGGATATCTCCCAAGAGCACCCATGCTTCTGCAAAATTGGGATCGAGCGCGACAGCTTCTCCAACCAGCTCCGCCGCGCGCGAGAGGACACCGTCGCCAAACAGGCGAGCGTTGAGAGCGCGACCCTGCAGATACAAGTCATAGGCTTTTTTGCTATGGGTCAGCCCTTGTACCAGTGGCGGCTGCATCGTGACGCCGAGTGCCCTACCGATAGCCGCAGTTATTGCCTGCGCAATATGTTCCTGAAGGGCAAAAACATCGTCCAGCGTCCCGTCGAAGCGCGCGCCCCATAGTTCGAACCCTGTCTCGCCTGCGATCAGATGTGCGTGAATGCGCACCCGGTCGCCCTGTCGCTGCACCGATCCTTCGATCAGATGAGAGACGCCAAGTGCCGCTGCAATCGCGGCTGACGCGAGACCGCTATCGCGAAAGTGAAACGATGATGTCCGGCCAGCAACCAGCAATTGCGAAACCTGGCCAAGTGCAGTGATCAGTTCATCGACCATACCATCGACAAAATATTGCTGTCCCTCTTGCGCGTCCGCCGATTGAAACGGCAGCACCGCAATGCGGATTCTGCAGCCTGCCGTCGCCGGGCGGGTGTCGAATCTGAGGTCTGGCTGACGGGCCGACCAGGCGCTGAGCAGCCTTGAATGCAGGGCAGTATCACCCCGGTCGGCGAGTGCGTTGAGCCCCTGATCGACGGCAATCTGCAATCGACGTTCTGTCTCTGCGCGCGCTCTGGCAAGCCAGTGGCTGAAACCCTCCCCAAAATCCAGCTGGTCCAGGATCGGTTTGGCGCCGGTCGCGGACAGACACGCTGCCGCCGCGGCATATTCGCCACTCGCCAGCCATTCCTCGATTTCGCCAAGGTCGGTGCGGATCGCATCGGGGTTAATCGCCACGCTACTCCTCGTGAGAAGCAGAATGTCGGCACTGCACGGCCCCAGCAGCTTTCCCAGATCGAGCAGACATTGCCGCAGACTGGCTTTGGCATGCGCCTCGAACCGACCGGGCCATAAAATCTTGCTCAAATAGCTCCGTTCGATCGGCACGCTGGGTTCAAGACATAGCATGGCAAGCAAGGCGCGGGCACGGCGATTTGGGATCAGGATTTCGCTGCCGTCGGCGCGCCGAAGCTGAAAGCCGCCGAACAGGCTGGCACCGCACACGCCCGGGTGCGTTCGGCCTTCTACCAACTGCGCCGCCCGATCCATTACAGCCCTCCCCAGCCGACCGCCGGTAACTAGCGTAGTCGCTGCTGGTTACAATATAAAGTTTGAGCTGCTCGGCGTAAGGATTTGGAACAGCAACATACGTATGTGTGGGTCGGACCGTCATTTTTCTCGACACGCTTTCAATCGGATAAGGAATGTTACAGTATTTTACCCGGCGGTTCACTTTACGTGCAGGTAAATTGCTGTATAAGCCGAAACATAGTTAGCCAATTGCGGTTTAATAAATCGCGTTTGAGAAATATAAATTCACTAGATTAGGATTTTTGATGAACAGCTCCTCCAGCGGTTCGCTTTCGAGCGTGCCAAATGGGCGGATCATTGATTTCGAAATTGCCGAATTGCGAAAGCCCCCTTTTCAGGATGGCTTGTATCTCTGGGTGCGGGGGACACTTCCGGGGAATGGTTTCGAAGTCAGACTGGCCCCCCGCCTTTATCACGATCGCCCGGATTATTGGGGCATCGAAGTGGCGGTCGTCCACGCTGCGGCTAACGATGCCGGCGGCGCAGACGACACGCTCGTTTTTGAGCGTTCGGTCCCACTGAGTGGCATCACGGGTGTTCGGGGGATCACCGTGATCGGGGCCAATCAGGTCAAGCGGATCGAGATTGCCGGCGAGTCCTGAAGAGGGTCGCAACTCGCCGGTAGGGTCGCTGGGGACGGGCTGAGAAATCGCCCGTCCCCGCACTCGCTTTGCGCCTTCGCTCATTGCGGAAGTCCGGTGAGCGTATCGACCGTCAGGATCTGGGGCAATATCCGGGCCTCGCCGCCGTTCGGGTAATAGAGATAAAGCGGCACTCCCGACCGACCGTATTTGGCCAGAAAGCGGGTGATAGCCGGATCACGCTTCGTATAGTCACCGATCAGCGTCACCACACCTGCTTTGGCAAAGGCCTGCTTTGTTTCCTCCCGGTCGATTGCCGCTGCCTCGTTCACTTTGCACGTCACGCACCAGTCGGCGGTGAAATAGAGGAAAACCGGCTCTCCATCCGCGCGCAACGTGGCGAGCCTCTCTTCGGAGAACACCTCACCGCGCAATCGGCTATCCGCGCCTTGCGAAGCCGTGGGCGAACGCGTCAGCGCCACGGACGCAGCGGCAAATATGCCCGCCGCAAGCATGAACACGATGGCGGCGCTCCGCTTCTGCCAGAAGATTATCGCGATCCCGGCGAACAGCGCAACGACCGACAAGCCACCGATCAGCCAGCCCGCGTTCCCCACCAGCTGCGCAAGCAACCACAATAAAGCGAGCGCCGTCAGCGCCATCGGCACTGCCATCCATTTGCGCAATGTCGCCATCCACGGCCCGGGCCTTGGCATCCGGTTGCGAACCGCAGGCACATACGCAATCGCCAGAAACGGCAGCGCCAGCCCAAGGCCCAGGCCTGCAAAAATCGCCAGTGCCTGCGCCACCGGCAACAATAAAGCTGCACCCATCGCCGCCGCCATGAACGGCCCCGTGCACGGCGTTGCGACGACCGCAGCCAGCACGCCCGTCCAGAACGAACCCATCATGCCGCCTTGGCGGGTCAGGCGGTCGCCCGCGCCGATACTGCCAATTTCGAAAAACCCGGCCAGATTGGCGGTCACGACCACCATCAGCAGCAACAGCAGCAACACTATCACCGGATCCTGCAACTGAAATGCCCAGCCGATTTCCTCGCCGCCTGCGCGCAGGGCCAGCATGATGCCGCCGAGCGCCAGACAGCTAAGGATGATGCCCGCTGTATAAGCCAGCGCATCGCGCCGCGCATCGCGCTCATTGCCGCCCAGTTTTGCAAGGCTGAGCGCCTTCAGGCCGAGGATCGGAAAAACACAGGGCATCAGGTTGAGCAGCAACCCGCCGAGTACCGAAAGGCCGAGAATCCAGCCGAAGTTGATACTGCTTTGCAAATTTTCAGGAGCGCTGACGCCGCCCAGGACCGATACCACATCGCCGCCACTTGGCACGACACCCGGTGCCGCAACAACCTCAAGTCCCTGCGCGTCGCCAAAGCGCAACAAGCCTTCGATGCGTCCGTCGAACGCGTTATCGACTTCGCCCGTTATCACCAGCCAGTCGCCGGTCCGCCGCGCGCTTTGCGGGGCGGCGTAGCGGAAGACATTTTCGGTTTTCGGGAAGAACCAGACTTTTGTCGCATCCGCGCTTTTCGGAAACGGAATCGCGATCGAAATGCCCTTGCCGTCAATCGCATATAAGGCTTGCCGGTCGAGCGGCACCGGAAGGGCGGCGCGCCAGATGTCGAAACGCGCACGCTTGCGCTCGCTCATCGCGCCGTTACCAATAGCCAGCGGCACCGACAATGACCCGCCCTCGGGCACGCAAATCATATCGGTGCAGGCCGACCAGCGAGCGTCGACCTTGATATCCAGCCTGTCGCCCACGCGCGCCGTGTCAGGTATTTTCAGGTCAACCAGAAACGCATGGCCGTCCTCATAAATGTGGTTCATGAAACCGCCGACGATCAGCGTTTCCGGCACCGGCGCACGGATCGGGCCAGCAGTGACGCCTGTTGGCAGCTGCCATTCAAGCTCAAGCGGCGTTCCCGCATCGCCCGGGTTCAGCCAGTAATCATGCCAGCCGGGCTTCGGGTCCATGACGATGGCCACCGTGACAGTATCGCCGGGGGCGGGGGTAGTTGTTTCGGCTTCGATGGAGGCGCGCACATTTTGCGGCGCACCAGGGATCTGGGCGTGCGCGATTCCGGCGGCGAAGAAAAGTGTCAGGCAGAGTTTACAAAGTTGAGGAAGTTGAGCCCACGTCCACCCCCGCAACGCCTTCACCGGGACTGCCCCCGACGGCATCAAAGTCAGAAGCAGGGCGCGCAGCAGCGTCATGCGAATCCCATGCCATAACGCGGGGTCTGTAGGACAGAAGTTTTTAAAGGATTTCACGCGAAGGTCGCGAAGGAGCGAAGAAGCGCGAAGTGGTCGTGTCAATTTGCGCGTAGCGCCTTCCAATTACCGTCGTTCAAATTTGACCGGCGGTTTGCCGGGAAATTGGCCCTTCGGGCAAAAATAGCATCTTCGCGTCCCTTCGCTCCTTCGCGACCTTCGCGTGAAATCCTTTTACCCCAACCGCTCCAGCGCCGCCGTCAAGCGCTCGGCCTCGGCGGCCTTTTCGGCATGGTCCGCGCGGGCTTTTTCGACGGCTTCGGGCTTGGCCTTTTCGACAAAGGCGGCGTTGGAGAGGCGGCCTGCGAGCGCGTCGCGTTCTTTGGCGGCGGCTTCGATGGCTTTGGTGATGCGCGAGCGTTCGGCGTCTAGGTCGATGACGCCTTCAAGCTGTAGATAATATGTGATGTCATCGACCACCACTTGGAGTGCATTTGCGCTGGTTGGCCCAACATTGCCGAAGCCATAGATTCGAGCAAGCTTGCCCAGATAGCCGTGATTACGCAGCAATAGGTCCCGATTGCGATCATCGCCACCATCGATCCAAGCGTTTATCTTTGCACCGGGTGAAACACCGATTTCCGTTCGCGCACCTCGAACAGCAGACACAACTCTGATAAGCCATTCAATCTCTGTCTTAGCGGCAGGATCGACCGCCACCTTCGGTTCCGGCCACATGGCATGGATCAAATCATATTTCCGTGGCCGTTCCGCATCCTCCAGCGAATGCCACAACTCCTCGGTGATAAATGGCATAAACGGATGCAGCATCACCAGTATCTGGTCGAGCACCCAACCGGCAACAGTCTTGGACTCCGCGTCCATGTCCTGCTTTTCGCCATTGACGAAAGCGGGCTTGATCAGTTCCAGATACCAGTCGCAGAACTGGTCCCAGACGAAGTGGTAGATCGCGTCGGCCATCCCGTCGAAGCGGAATTCTGCGAAGGCTTTGTTGAGCTTCTCGACCGTCTCGACGACCTCACCGATGATCCAGCGGTTGACCGCGAGTTCGGCTTTGGGGGCCGAAATCGAGTGCGATCCGCCGATGCCGTTCGACTGCGCAAAGCGGGCAGCGTTCCACAGCTTGGTTGCGAAATTACGGTAACCGGCAACGCGGCTTTCGTCCATCTTGATGTCGCGGCCCTGACTCTCCATCGCCGCCATGAAGAAGCGCAGCGCATCGGCACCATATTGGTCGATCAGGCCCAGCGGGTCGACGGTATTGCCCTTCGACTTGGACATCTTGCTGCCATCGGCAGCGCGGACGAGGCCGTGGAGATACAGCGTCTTCCACGGCACTTCTTTCATGAAGTGAATCCCCTGCATCGCCATGCGTGCGTCCCAGAAGAACAGGATGTCGAAGCCAGAGACGAGCACGTCATTGGGGTAATGGCGGTCGAGCATGGAAGCAGGAGCGGTGCCCCCCTCTCCGTTCGTGTCGAGCATCGTCGAGACACCGTGAGGTTGCGCGCCACCGATGGGTGTCTCGACTGCGCTCGACACGAACGGGTTTGGTTGTTTTTGGTCTTCAGCCTCAGGCCAGCCCAGCGTCCCAAATGGCCAGAGTGCGGAGGAGAACCAGGTGTCGAGGACGTCTTCGTCCCGCGTAATCGCAACGCCTTCACCCGCCAGCGCCTGAGCGCTTGTTTCGTCTTCGGCGACGAAGATATTCCCATCGGCATCGAACCAAGCCGGGATCCGATGCCCCCACCAAAGCTGGCGCGATACGCACCAAGGCTGGATATTCTCCATCCAGTTGAAGTAAGTCTTCTCCCACGATTTGGGTACGATATCGATCGCGCCCGAGCGCACTGCTTCGATGGCGGGAGCTGCCAAAGTCTTGGCATCGACATACCATTGGTCGGTCAGCATCGGTTCGATTACCACTGCCGAGCGGTCGCCAAAAGGCTGCTGGATGGCCTTGGCTTCGACGGCAATCATCAGGCCATCGGCGTCTATGTCGGCGACGACACGCTTACGCGCCTCGTACCGGTCGAGGCCGCGATAGGCGTCGGGGACGAGGTTGAGTGCATCGATATCGGCGGCGGTCCAATCAGCGCCGTCGATGATCGCCTGCGCTTGCGCCGCCGCCTCGGCATAAGGTGCGCCGTCGGCTCGCATAGCTGCGACTTCGTCCATCAGACGGTACATCGGGATATTGTTGCGCTGCGCGACGCCATAATCGTTCTGGTCATGCGCGCCGGTAATCTTCACCGCGCCCGAACCGAAATCGGGGTCGGGATATTCATCGGTGATGATCGGGATCAGGCGGCGATGTTCCTTGGGGCCGACCGGGATTTCGCAAAGCTTGCCGATAATGGGTTTGTAGCGCTCATCGCCCGGATGCACCGCAACCGCGCCGTCGCCGAGCATCGTTTCGGGGCGCGTGGTCGCGATGGCGATATAATCGCGCTCCTCGGTGAGCGTCACATTGCCGTCGGCGTCGCGTTCGACATAGGTATAGGTCTCGCCGCCCGCGAGCGGATATTTGAAGTGCCACATATGACCCTGCACTTCGCGCGTTTCGACTTCGAGATCGGAAATTGCCGACTTGAAATGCGGGTCCCAGTTGACGAGGCGTTTGTCGCGGTAGAGCAAGCCTTGATTGTAGAGATCGACGAACACCTTGATGACGGCCTTGGAAAAGCCCTCGTCCATCGTGAAGCGTTCATTCTCCCAGTCCATCGAACAACCAAGACGGCGAAGCTGGCCGGTGATCGCGCCGCCGCTTTCTTCCTTCCACTCCCACACCTTGGCGACAAATTCGTCGCGGGTAAAATCGGTGCGCTTCTGCTGTCGTTCGGCCATTTGCCGTTCGACCACCATCTGCGTCGCGATGCCGGCATGGTCCATTCCCACAACCCACAAGGCGTCCTTGCCCTGCATTCGTGCGTGCCGGATGAGGATATCCTGCAACGTATTGTCGAGCGCGTGGCCGATGTGAAGGCTGCCCGTCACATTGGGCGGCGGGTTGACGATCGTGTAAGGCTCGGCGTTCGGCCGATCCGGGCGGAACGCGCCGGTGCTTTCCCAGTGTGAATACCATTTCGCCTCGATGGCGGCGGGGTCGAAAGTCTTGTCGATAGTCATGGGGCAAGCCTTTGCCAGCGCCCAAGCGATTCAGCAAGCTTTGCGCTTTTGCGCGCAGGTGGATGGTCGGGCGAGTTGCATAATCTGCAACCATATTCTCAACTAATGCCATTGAGTTTACGCGCGCTGCGCCTATCTCGGCGGCATAACAAGAACATAAGGGATGCCTTCAACGGGACGACCCGGCCTTAACGGCTGTGCGGCACAGTAGAAGGAACGAACATGCAGAAACTGGCCAGCTTCATTGGCGCAATCGCGCTCAGCAGCCTGCTTTTCTCGGTCACGATTGTCTGATCTGAGGAAACTGCTCTTAAAACAAGCAACGGACGGGCGGGTAATTCCCCGCCCTTTTGTTTGGTAAAAAGGATTTCACGCGAAGGTCGCGAAGGAGCGAAGGGATGCCAAGATTTGGCGCTGGCGCGAGGGGCCGTTCAATCATTTCGAGCCGCAACAAATTTTCAAGTTAGGCGCTAAGCGCGGGCTTAAACAACCCCTTCGCGCTTCTTCGCTTCTTCGCGACCTTCGCGTGAAATCTGTGATGCTGCTGCGCGAATGATCTATTTTATCAAGGCACTTCCCTTCATCACATGGCTGACAGTTTCCAGCACGCGAATGTCGGCCAGCGGATCGCCTTCCACCGCCACCAGATCGGCGAAGCGCCCCGGTGCGACGCTGCCTACCTCGTCTGCCTTGCCCAATAATTCCGCCGCGCGGATTGTCGCGCTTTGGATCGCCTGCATCGGGGCCATGCCGTATCGGACCATATAGGCGAACTGCTTGGCATTGTCCCCATGCGGATAGACGCCGCTGTCGGTGCCATAAGCGAGCTTCACATCCATCTTCACCGCCTTGGCGAACCCTGCGCGCTGCACATCGGTGGTCTCGCGGTTCTTGCGCAGATATTCTTCGGGCCAGCCCTCTTTGGTGCCGACATCGTCGATATAATCGCCATTATAGATGTCCATCACCAGCCACGTCCCCGATGCCTTGGCCATGGCCAGTGCTTCGTCGTCGATCAAGCTGGCATGCTCGATCGAGCGCACGCCCGCCCGGATGGCGTTCTTGATGCCGGTGGCGCCATGCGCGTGGGCGGTGACGAACTTACCTTTTTCCTTGGCGGTGTCGACCACTGCACGTAGTTGCGCCTCGGTCAGCTCAGGCTCGCCGGGTTCGGTCCCGATCGCTAACACCGCGCCGGTAGCGATCGTCTTGATGAAGTCGGCACCCTGTTCGATAAGATAGGCGGTTTTGGCCGCCGCTTCTTCGTCCGTCGCGCTCACGCCCAGCCGCATGTCGGCAGGCAATTGTTCGTTCGGCACCACCCCGTTCAGCTCCCCGCCTCCCATCGGCGTCGTGATATAAGCGCCCGCAACGAACATGCGGGGACCGGGCACATGGCCCGCATCGATAGCATTCCTGAGCGCGACATCGGTCAGCCCGCGATAGGTGCCGACATCACGCACCGTTGTAAATCCTGCTTCCAGCGTGACCCTTGCATTATGCGCGCCAATCAGCGCGGTGGCCGCTGGGGATGTCTTGAGCGGAAGCGCGAGGTCAGCACTCTGCCCCACGTCGGCGAGATGCGTGTGGAGATCGATCAGGCCGGGGAGGACGGTATAGGCGGACCAGTCCAGCCGCTCCGATCCCGACGGCGTCGGACCGCAGGGCGCAACGTGTGTGATCTTTTCATCGGCGATGCTGATGCACTGCCCAGCCAGCAATTTTCCCGCGACGACATCGACGAGCTTGCCGGTTTCAATGTAGAGATTTTTAGCAACAAGCGGTGTCGGCGCGAATGTCAGCGCAAGCGCAGCAGTCAGCGCGGTCCGCATCAACTCTTTTTGGTAATCCGCGTAATTTCGCGCTCGACCATCGCCTCGACAATCGGTGGCAGATTATTGTCGAGCCATTCCTTCAACATCGGACGAAGCAGGTCGCGGGTCAGATCCTCAAGCGAAGTTTCGCCAGACCGCACGATTTGCGGTGCCACGCCGGGTTCGGACAAGGTCTGCAACGCCGAGAAACTGTGCCGCAGGCTTTGCGCCTTGTCATTGTCGAGCAATACCTCCTCCGTCGCGTCCTCGGCAGCGGTTTCGGTCAGCTCAAGGATGCCATCCTGATCGTCGTGCGACGGTCCGGCTTTGGGCGCACGCTTTGCCGCCGGGCGGATCCGCTCGTCATCGGCGATGATGCGTTTGATCGAAGAGAGAATCTCGTCCATCGATGGTTCGTTCCGGCCTTCTGCCATAGTCGCAGCCCCCGCTGTCTGAGATCATTCAATTCCGAACATTGTCGGGAAGTGGCTCTATCTCTGCCTTTTGCGCAGGCGTGTCAACGGTGCGTGTAGATTTGACGGTCGGGTCGGGCTGCGACGACCAGTCATTCCACGCATTGTCGATCCTCTCATATTGCGCCACCGGGTCGTACAGCACGCCGCCCTCAAGCCCCAGATCGCGCGCCTCGGCACGCCCCATGGCGGCGAGCAGCGTGAAACCGGCAACATAGGCATTGCGCTGTGCGGTAACCAATTGAACCTGGCTATTCAGCAATTCCTGCTCGGCATTCAATATGTCGAGGATGGTCCGGTTGCCGACGCTGTTTTCGGCGCGTGTGCCTTCAAGCGACAAAGCATTGGCCGATACCGCCCGTTGCGACGCTGTGATCACATCCTGCGACGCGCGCCAGCTCGCATAGGCTGCGCGGGTCTGTGCGACAGCTTCACGTTCCGCCGCGATTTCAAGTTCCTGTGCCTGACCGAGCCGGGCCTGCGCTTGCCGGATTTGCGCTGCGGGCCGACCACCCTGATAGAGCGGGACGGTGGCGCGGACGCCTGCTTGCGCCGTGAACGAGCTGTTGTCCGCCTGGAAGCCGGGAATATTCGAAGAAATCGAATTCAGCGCGTTGCTGTAGGATGGGGCCGTAAAAACACTGACCGTCGGCAACCGCGACGCATTGGCAGCGCGTCGGTCAAAGCCTGCTGCTTCCCGATTTTCGCGCGCTGCAATCAGGTCGGGATTGTTTTCCAGTGCAACATCGACCGCAGTATCAGGCGTTTCGGGAAGATTGGGCAGCGGCGGGGGCGCCTCAAGCTGCCCGGGCTCCCGTCCGACCAGCTGGATATAGATTTCCTTCGAACGGATGAGGTTGGCGCGCGCCGATTCAAGGTTGCTGGTCTGCAGCGCCAGACGCGCCTCGGATTGTGCGACGTCGGTCCGCGTGAGATCGCCGATTTCAAAGCGATCACGCGTCGCCTCCAGATTCACCGACAATACGCCAACCTGCGCGCGGTTGAGTTCGACAATCGCCTCGTCACGGATCACATCCATATAGGCGGCGACGACGGCGGAGAAGATAGCACTCTCGCTGCCGCGCAGGTTGGCAAGCCCGGCCTCGACGCGGTTCTCGGCGGCGCGCACTGCATTACGGATACCGCCGCCAGCATAGATCGGCGCGGAAATCTGTCCGTTGACGCTGACCCCGCGCGCTTGGGTGACCGACGATCCGCTGTCTTGCATGACGTTTTCGACATAAGTCGGCTGAATGGAGACGTCGGGGCGGCCATTGGCCTTGGCGAGCGGGACACCCTCGTTGGTTGCCCGCTGCCCCTCACGCGCAGCGGTCAAATTGGGGTTGGTTTCATAGGCCGACACCAGTGCATCGCGGAGCGTGTCCGCCGAAACGGGCGCAGCGAGCATCGCCGAAGCAAGCAACGCGGCAATGACCGAGCGGCGCGGGCTCAAAACACGAATTCCCGCTTGCGCGCGAAGGCTGCGAGGGGCACGATTTCGCTATCCATGAAGGCTTTCAGCGCAACCTTGTGATCATGCACCTTGCCCTGTGCGAGCCGCGTAACCGCGCCGTCAACCAAGCCCGTTACAAGCCGTGCGCCGTCGGCTGCCAGCGCCAGCAGCCCCGCGGGCAGTTCTTCTGCGGCCCCGTCGATAATGATCAGTGAAAACGGCCCGGCCTGGGCGGCGTTCGATAAGTCAGTGGGCGCAACACAGGTCAGCTGGCCGACGCGCTCACGCAGCAGCGCGGCCATATATCCCCGCTCAGCACCGACCAGCAGCACATCGTCGTCGACGCTGACGTCCGCCGCCTGCAGCAGCAGCGCCGTCGAAACCGCAGGATTTAATATTGAACCATCGCCCAGCGCAATCGAGCGATCCATATAGGCCGTCGCCCGGTGCGATGCCGGCACGAAATCCTCGCGAGCTATGCGGCCCATTGCTGCCAGCACCCACGCCTCGGTCACGCCGCTGGTGCGCAGCTGGCTATCCACCATCGCGCGGCGCATATCTTCGAAATTGACTGATTCCATCGGGATATTTCCATAAACTTTGCGGCCGTTTGGCACAACTGTATTGTAATGACAATACAGCTCGTAAATTCGGTTCTAGCCAGCGTATCGGCAATCGCCAAGCCGGATTCAGACGAACGCCCGATTTGAGGATGCAAATGGCAACTTTTTCCGTAGCTTGTGGCGCGCATGGCACAGCGCGTCAGATTGGCGGTTGCATTGATTTGCAAGGCTCGCTAGACGCGCGCCTCCACCACATACAGCTTGCTGTTGCTTAGAGGCCCGATGGCGGAGTGGTGACGCAGAGGACTGCAAATCCTTGCACGCCGGTTCGATTCCGGCTCGGGCCTCCAGATAATATCCAATATAATCAAATAGCTATTGTATGTTATTGGCTGCCGATCGGTCCAGGCATATCAGAATATGCCCGCGTCCCTGGCAACGATAAGCGCCATCATCGAATCTGCCGGCCGACCGCGGCGCGTGGCTACATGCAGCCCTGGCCAACTATATCGTGCCGGGGCCGACCAATGGCACGGAAGGTCTCGCCAAACTCTCCGGTCCGGGCCGACTGGAGATGTTTCTCACCGCCGTCCCGCTCGGCTGGTTGGGCACAGTCGAGCAGGTTGGTCAGGCAGCCGCTTTCCTGTGCTCGCCTTGGCGGTCTATGTGACCGGGACCCAGCTCATCGTAGATGGCGGGTCAATCTGGCCGGGTCAGCGTTGGCAAACATGGCGATCGGTGCCATGCTTGGCGAAGCTGAAACAGGGCCGCAATCCTGAACGGCGAAAGCAGGAGATAGGTCATGTTCGTTCGCTTCCTCATTTTGGCAATGTTGACCGGCAGCTTTGTTGCTTCGGCGACCGCGGAACCCGCCCCCCTTCTGCTTAAAACATCTGGGCAGGCGAAGGGTGAGATCGTTGGACAACACCCAAGTGCCTCAGGCAATTGGATCGTTGCCGGGACGACATCGCTCGATCCGAATGCGGCGGGTGCAGTCGAGATTTTCAAGCGCGACGGCGCGGGCTGGAGCCACGCACAACGAATCATTTCTCCCACTCCACAGGCTGGTGACGCCTTTGGTGATCAAACGGCGATCAAGGGCGATCTTTTGGCTGTCGGCGCCTTTGGCGCCCGTTCGGGCAATGTCGCGGGCGCGGGTCAGGTCCATATCTATCGTCTTGTCGGCCCCGCATGGGTTTACGAAGCCACGCTCGACTATCCTGACGCTGCCGACAACGCAGGTTTCGGGCATTTCGTCGAGATCAGCGAGGGACGCATCTATGTCGGCGAGGTGCGCGGTCACGAAACGGGCGGCTGGGCCGACAACCGCGCTGTATATGAATTTAGCCGAGCCGGTGATCGTTGGACCGTAACGAATATCATCCGGCCACCGGCTGATCTTCGGGTTCCGCCCAGCTTTGCCGAAAGTGCCGCGCAGCAGAAGATCTTTCGCGGGGCCGGTTTCGGCAATCATTTCGACGTAGATGGCAACAGGATGGCGATCAGCGCAATGGGAGCGGGTGCAGTGCTGCTATACGACCGCATTGGCGCAGTATGGATCCACCGGCAAACGCTGGACAATATGAGCGAGGCCGACACCGTGTTCGGGCGCACGGTAGCGCTCGACGGCGACACTCTCGTCACCGGCGCATTGCTCGCCGATGGAACGGTCCGCAAATCCGGTATCGCCTATGTTTATCGGCGCGCGGGGGACCGTTGGTTGCTGCACCAACGGCTTGAAGCTCCGAACGCGAGCGCGAACGACATGTTCGGTCATTGGGCCGACATATCAGGCACAAGGATTGTCGTTGGCGCCTTCCGTTACACTGGAAATGGGGCACCCCAATCGGGTGCCGCCTTCGTCTATACACTGAACGGCAGCCAATGGGCTCTGACAAACACATTGGCGCCTTCTGCCCAAAGCGAGCGCCAGTTTACAGCCTATGCTGTCGAGTTGTCTGGCGATACCTTCGCCTTTACCTCGGGCGATGAAATGGGGGCAGCGCGCGGGAACAGCGTGCTGACCGGCGGCGGCATCTGGACATACCAACTGGAAAAATAAACTAAAAGCAAGGGGAGAGAAAAGATGGCCGATAATGTCGACCTGAAATCGGCGCGCTTTGTAGCAAGGCTCAGCTATGGGCTGCTGCGGTCACCATGATTTCAACCCGGACATAGTCGCGCGCCAATCTGGCCTCGACACAAGCGCGTGGCGGCGCACTGCCGCTTGGCAGCCACGAATCCCATTCCCGGTTCATCTCGTCATAATAGGCCATGTCGGAAACCCATAGCATCGCGGACAGCAATCGCGATTTATCGCTTCCGGCCTCTGCCAGATAAGCGTCGATCGACGCCAGTATCTCTCGGGTTTCGGCCGCAATGCTCTCATGGCGTTGCTCGGCAACCAGGCCGGCGAGGTAAACCACGCCCCCGAACTTGGTTGCCTTGCTCATTCGTGCCGTCGTTGCGTATCGTTCCATTTCCATTCGACCTCTCCTTTCGCGCGTCAATTGCTTAAGAGCCGACAGAGCGCGCTATCGTCATCCGCAAGCTGCTTGGTGATGGAAAAATGATCGTTCGAAGCGATGCACGTCACATCGACGCTTGCGCCCGCCGCGTCGAGGCGGTTGGCATAATTTGCGGTCATTGACTTGAAGCCTGCGGTTTCAAGCTCGCCGACCGCAAGATGCGTGGGGCATGTCGGACTGATCCCGGTTCGCATGGTGTCGTATCTTGCAAGCGTGTCCGGGTCAAAGGACACATCATCGGCTATTCGTGTCGATCCCATGGCTTGCAGATCATAGGCACCGCTAACGAGCAGCGCGCGGTTCCACGGCATTGCGGCCCGGCGGTGATGCAATGCGATGGCAGCAAGGTGCGCGCCAGCGGAATGACCGACAACAACCCGGTTTCGATAAGGCTTGGCTGCCAGTCGTTGTAGGGCGACGGACACGTCCTGTACGGCGGAGGCGATTGCTGCTGGCGCAATCCGGTATCCGACCAGCGCGACGTCGAACCCCAGGCGCATCAGGCAAGGCACGGCAAAGACATAGTCGAAGCGGCTGCCCGACCGCCATGCCCCGCCATGTATCAGCGCAATCAGCCCGCTCGCCTCCGGCCTTTCGAATAGGGTGATCGACTGGCGTTCATGGTCACCGAACGGCTCTTCGCGCGACGATAGCTGCGTTGCCGCTTCGGCGCTTGCATCCCTGCGCCAGCGGATCACAGCTTCGAAATCCGGGCAATGGGTTCGCGGATTGTAGTTCCAGTCGGGATCGACGCCGGTCATTGGTCGCCCCGTTGGCGGCTGGGCCATTCGGCGATCGTGCCGATCCGGTGGCCGCTAGCCTTGAGCGCAGCAATCAATGACGCAACTTGTGCGCTGGTCGAAGCCGCCAGCTTTCCTGTTTCGTCGAACAGATTGTTTTCGAAGCCGACGCGCACGTCGGCTCCGGCGGCGGCGGCGGCGACCAGCAAAGCCTGTTCGCCGGGGCCGAAACCACAGACCATCCGGCGCCATTCGGCAGGGATTGTTTCGAGCAGCACCAGATCGGCAGGCTCGCCCCGCGGCGGAGACCTGTCGCGACCGCACACCAGCAGCACAGATGGCCGGATATCGCCTAGCAGAGGAGAATGAAAAACGCGCTGCAAGTCCTCAACATCCGCCCGATTGTAGAGGATGAACTGAAGCGACGTGCCGTGCGCATATATCTGCGACAATCTGTTCGGAAGCTCGGCTTTGTCGAGAGCCCCGGGCGCTATTTCGCGGATCGCAAGCGATGCCGATGATGGCCGAACCTTCGCCAGGGATTCCCACTGTTGTTCGGGGCGATAGATCCCGGCGGCTTCGGTCGTCATCTGGATATCGACCCCGTTGCCGACAATGGAACCGACGCAGTCGAGCATCGCTGCAAGACGGACGGGGGCAAGACTGTGCCGGCCGGCGGCATCGCGCGCATGGACGTGCACCATCACGGCACCGGCCCGCCGACAGGCATCTGCCTCCGCACCGATTTCTGCGTCGGTGATCGGGATATTTATATGGTCGGCACGCGAAAGGCGTGCGCCATTAGGCGCGGCAGCCACGAATATGGTCATGCTGCTAACTCCATTCGATTATTGCCACGACATTTTTGGGCATTGCCAATCTCCTGAATCACTATATATACAGTGTATATTACAATGTAAAGTGTTTGGAGACCGTAACTGTGAAATATGTTGTTTTTGGTGCCGGGGCCGCCGGCCAGGCAGTGGCTGCAGCACTTGTCGCCAGAGGACTGGACTGCGCCATCGTCAGCGCGTCGGGGCGACCGGGGCCGGAGGGCTGCGCTGCAATGGCCGCTGATCTGAGCAAGCCGGAGCAGGCGGCAGAGATGGCCCGCTCTGCGGAAGTCATTTTTTTCTGCTTGGGTGCAGCCTATCACCGCTGGCCCGAACTGCTGCCCCCATTGCAGAATGCCGCCATTCACGCAGCATCGACAAACGCTTCACGGCTGGTCGTCCTCGAGAATCTCTATGGATACGGACCGACGCAGGGCAAGATATTGCGCGAAGACCTGCCCCTGACAGCAACCGGCCGCAAAGGGCGGACGCGGGCGATGATGGCACAGCAATTGATGGACGCCCATTCGGCGGGCCAGATCAGAATGGCCATCGCCCGAGCATCGGACTTCTTCGGGCCCGGTGTGACCGATTCCGCCCTTGGCACCTTTGCGCTCGGTGCCATCGCCAAGGGACAGCCGGCGACCGTGATGGGCAATCCCGATCGACTGCACAGCTTTACCTATATCCCCAATCTCGGCGCTAACATCGTCGCATTGGGCCTTGATGCACGTTCGGAAGGCAGGGCATGGCATCTTCCCAATCCGGCTGCGATGTCAACGCGCCAGATGATCGAGCTGGCCGGGATGCTGATCGGAAAAAAGGCGGGCGTACGCGTCATGCACCCCGCACTGCTGAGGCTTTTGGGCCTGTTCAATCCTGCAATCAACGAACTGCGCGAAACCCGCTATCAGTTCACTGACGACTGGCTGGTTGACGCAACCGATTATTGCCGGAACTTCGATGCGGTCATCACCCCGATTGACGAGGCGCTGGCCGACACGATGCGATGGTGGATGACCCAAACTCAGGTTTGAATATTCGCCGCCTGCATTCCATCCAATATCTGGTTCAAGCCGGCCGTAAACTGATCTTTGGATACCATGTCCGCGACATGCTGGGCCAAAGCGACCGTATTGGGATATTGCCCGCTATCGAGTGCGGAATATTCGTGAACCCGCCGCCGCCGCGACTCTTCCGGATCGCTGGATTCAGTGTCGCCCCGAGGACCCTCAAGGCCGACGAATCCTATGATATAGGTGAATATCGTCCAGAAACCCTGGACCGCTACCGACGGTGCTATCCCTTCGCGGAGCAGGATGGCATAGGCCGATTCGCCCACCTGCAGGGCGTTCGGACCGGCATTGGGGTAATCCGTCAACAGCCTCACAAAGCCCGGGTGGCGCAAAAATAGTTCGCGGGCAGTATGGGCAAAGGCCGAAAGCCAAGCGCGCCAGCCATTCTTGGGCAAAGCCGACAGGTCAAGCTCGCCGATCAAGGCATCGATTATCGCCTCAACCAATGCACGTTTGTCACGAAATGGCGTGTATAATGCCATGGGCGACACGCCCATTTCCGCCGCCAGCTTTCTGAAGCTGAGCGCCTCGGGCCCGTCGGCTTCGACCAGCCGGATGGCCGCAGCGATAACCGCATCGCGCTGCAAAAGGGGCCCTTTGGCACCCTTTATGCGGCCCGGCGGCCTGCGCCGCACCGTTACGCTTGAAGTTTCAGCGTCATCCATGAAGGTTTTCGATAGGGAAGGGGGCAACACGCGTCCAGCCTCAATGCGCGGGCTTGAATATCTGGTATCCAAGTGGCTTGACCAACTCTTCGAAATTATCCGGCAGTGGAAAGGGCGCGTTGTAATGTTCTCGCGACCTGCTTTTCCCAACCGACTCATAAATGCTTGATGGCGCGGGCGGCGTGACGCACCAGATATATTGCATATCCTCCTGCGGTTCTGCCTCGATATGGAATTTTGCGCCCGCCGGTACATAGATTAGCGTGTCGGGATTGGCCGGATATGCAAGATCGTCAAGCCAGACTATCCCTGTTCCTCGGTGAATCAGTATGATCTCGTCTGAACGCGACATTGTCCGCGCGAGGCTAACTCCGCCTGCCTTGACATGGCATGTCCCCATCTCGACGAAGTTGCAGGGCGTGTTATGTCTCGAAAACTTGCGAGTGACGAAACCGGAAAATGGCTGGGGCAAGTCCCAACGTTCTCCGTCTGTCGCCGCCATCACTATGCCGACGCCCCGCTGCCCTGCAGGGGGGACTTCGATGTCCTCCGGTGCGGCGAAACCAGCGTCGGTCAGGATCTTGCCCAGATTGTCAAACCTTTCTCGGCCATAGGGTGGCGGCGGCGGATCGCCCAACGCCCGTTTCATCCCCATGTGCCGCCAGGCAAGTTCGGTAGCCGGCGGAAGCAACAGGGCCAGCAGCCTCAATGGTGCAGCAGCATCGACCAGCAATTCATGCTTCACATAGCGCCCGAGCCAGCAACAATCACCCGGGCCGACCGGTGTCGGTTCATCGTCGAGTAGCAGAACACCCTCACCGTCCAGAATGAACAGGATCTCGTCCATGTTGCGATGGGCATGAGGGCGGATCTTGCACCCCGCATCAATCGACTGAATTGCTGCGGCTACTGCATTGCACCCGCTCATTTCGGGCGTCAGTATCGTGCTCATCCAGCCGCGCGAGGGCTCGGGCTGCCAATAGGATTCATGCTGCTCCTTGGGGATCACCAATGGCGCGTTCATCGATCTTTCCTCGCTGTCAGAAGCGGAACACAGCCTCTGCTCCAAGTGTCCGGGGCGCGCCCGGAACTTCCGAATAGAAGCCGAATGCTGCAAGATTGATCGAGACCAGATTATGATCTTTGTTGAACAGGTTGCGGGCGAACAGCGCAATTTCCCATCGATCGTCGCGGCCGGCAATCGCCGCTCGCGCGTCGACCAGCCAATGTCCGGGTTGAGCCAATATATCGGTGTTGGTGGTGTCGAAAAACACCCGCGACTGATATTTGGCGTTGCCCAGCAATTTCAGATCACCCCAGTCACCAAGAGGCAGGGAATAGCTGGATTGCAGCGATAAGGACCAGCGCGGGGTCTTGGGCAGCCGGTTGCCAGTAAAATCCTGACCGCCCAGAACAGCTGCGGTTTCAAATTCGGTGAGTGTTGCGTTCAGATAGGCTGCACTTACCGAAAGATCAAAACCATCGGCGGGTCTGGCACCAAGCTCAAGCTCTACCCCGTTGATTTCGGCTGCGCCGGCGTTCGTGAGCACGCTGGTCGGCACTCCGCCGGAGCTGATCAGCGTGAAAAGCTGAATATCCTTATAGTCATAGCGGAAAATCGCCGCATTGGCACGAAGGCGCCGGTTGAGCCACTCGGTCTTGATTCCTGCTTCATAGGCTGTCAGCCGCTCGGAGCGGTAAGGCTGAACCTGAAGCGGGTTGAGAATAAGGCCACCGTTGAAGCCACCACTCTTGTAGCCTGTCGAGACATTCCCATAGATCAGGACATCGGTATTCGGTTGCCATTCCAGCCCGGTCCGGAACGACACATTATCGTCGTCTATGCCCAGCGAAATATTGTAAAGCGGAACCGAAAAAGCCGGTTCCTCCAAAATGGTCCGCGTCCGGAAGCGCCGTTCCTCGTTCGAATAGCGTAGCCCTAATATGACCCGCAGCGCGTCGAAGGGTTCATAGTCAGCCTGTCCATATATGGCGAAGGTGTCGGTATCCTGACGGTTTATTCCACGCGCAAATATGATGGGAGCACCGGTTGCCGCACCGGCTGGATCAAACCCTCCTGGAAAGCCGACCGGGTTGATCGCGGCTGCAATCGGTCGAAATACCCGGAAAAGATCGGCAGTTTGGTTCTGGTCGATTTTCTCGGTCAGGAAAAAGCCGCCGAACACCAGATTATGGCGTGGGCCACTCCAGTTCAGCCTTATTTCCTGCGTAAATGTCTCTGATTGAACGTCAAAATCCAGATGGAGAATGCTGGCCGGGCTGGCGTCGGTATCATTGCGAACGATGCTGTCGACGGTAATGAATGACGAGATGGAATTCAGTTCAATATCGCCGAAATCCTTCCCGACCTTGAACCATCCGCCCAGAATCTCGCGGTTGGTTCCGCCTGCGCGATCATAGGCCCCTTCAAAGCGGCCGGGTTCGCCGCGATAGCCGAGAAAATTTGCACAGGCCCCAGCGGCAACCCGCGCGGCAACGCAGGGCGCAAGCGTGACGGGATCGAGCGCACCGCGAAAGCGATATGCGACCCCATCGTTGCGGCTTACATCGGCAAAGGCGCCAATCTCGACCGCAACTTCGTTGGCAGTTTCGGCCGAAAAAATTGCCCGCAACGAAGTGATTTCATAGCCACCGGTCGGCTCACCGGTCAGTGTGTTGCGCATAAAGCCGTCTGACCGGCTATGCGTGCCGGCGAGCCGGATACCGACGCGGTCGGCCATCGGAAGGCTGGCAGCCAGTTCAATCCGCCGCGTTCCAAATTCGGCTATGCTGGCTCTGCCCTCGACCTCGAATTGTTCGCCCGAGCGACGCGGAATGAAGCGAATCGCACCACCCGTCGCATTGCGGCCATATAAGGTGCCTTGCGGACCCTTGAGCACTTCGATGCGCGCAAGGTCGAACTGACCGGCCGTCTGGGCCGCTTGCGAACTGACATAGACATCATCGAAATAGACTGCGATCGGGCTGGAGTTGTTTTCGCTGAAATCATTAAGGCCAACGCCGCGGAGGAAAATGACCGGCTGGTTGCCTTCGCCGCCCTGGTTGTTGATCGACAGGCCGGGGACGAGCGCCGCGATACCGACGATGTCCTTGATACCCAGATCCGCCACTGCCTCCCCGCCAATCGCAGTCAGGGAAAGGCCGACATCCTGCAGCGATTGTTCGCGGCGCTGTGCGGTGACCACAATGTCCCCCTCGCTGGTCACTGTCTCCGAAGGCGGCTTGTCGGACGTGGCATCTTGCGCCAGGGCGGGGTTCGCTATCGCGATTGCTATGCCTGCCAAGAGAAGCGAACGGGTCGACGATAATTGTCTCATGGACTTGGATCCTCCCAATCTTGTGCTTTGTGTTTTCGTCCTCAATCCGGGTTGAAATTGTGAAACGGCCGGTCCCAACCCGCATAGGCAAAGGGCGCGAACTCTTCGGGAGCGACTGAGGCCAATACGCTGCCGCCATCGCGAGGCACGATGACGTTGCCGCGAACAAATGCCGCGCCGATGACGCGCTCTACGGGGAACGACGCCCATGGATCGAAGGCAGATGGTTCCATTATGATCGAAACCTGTGCCGGTTCGATGAGGCTGGGTTCGGCAGCGGCCGTCGATCCGATCAGCCGGGCGGGGCCATCCATGCCGCGGCCCTCGACAGCCGGGGTAAAGCGAAAAGTATAGGTGGGGCCACCCAACCGCGCGAGTACGGGAAATGGATCGCAGGCATCGGGCGCAAGATCTGCTACAGCGCGAAAAACGTCCTTGCCCCTGCGGACAATTGACGCCTCGATGCGTTCGCCGACCCTGTCGAGGCGCAGCGCAGCCATCTTCTTCGGATAGCCGTGCATCTCGCGCCCGATCATCATTGCGATGTCATCGTCGAGCAGCATTGAGATGCAATATCCGCCCTCCACGCCTTCATGGAGGCAACGCACAAAAAGCCCGGCTTCATGATAGGGCGGGTTGTAGTTGGTCGACTTGAAATGCGACACAAAGACGAGCACGACCGGATCTGCCGCGGGCTGAAGCGGCGGGGGCAGCGCGGCGGCGATTGCTTGTGGGTCCGTTTCCCAAGCACAGACGAGCATTTCGGCATCGTCGAACACAACGGTGTGCACTTCGTTGGCTTCACGTTCGTCTTTGCCGACAACGAAGCTGATTGGTGAATTGATCTGAGCAGTGGACATGATGACTCTCCTTATCCGTCGATGTTGCCAGCCGAGAGGGCCATGCCGCCATCAATGGGAATGGCGGTACCGTTCATGGCAGCCGCTTGAGGGGATGCGAGGAACAGGACCAGCTCTGCTACCTCATCAGGCGTGACGAAGCGCCGGATGGGGACGGCAGCTTCAACGCGCTGGCGCTCCTCGGCCGGGAAATGGGCGTTGACCAGGTCGGTCGAGACAAAGCCGGGCAGGATCGCGTTTGCGGTCACTCCTTTTGGCCCATAACTACGCGCAATGGTGTGCGAGAGACCCACGAGACCCGCCTTGGTCGGCGCATAGCCCACCTGAACCGGCGATCCGGTCCATGCTGCGCACGACGAGAGGAAAATGACACGGCCCCACCCTTTGGCCGCCATAGCCGGAACGGCGGCCCGTGCGACTTGGAAGGCACCCGTAAGATTGACGGCCAGCTCTCTTGCCCAGGCTTCGTCGGGCAACGTCTCAAGCGTACCGAAATTCGCAATCAGCCCGGCGTTGCTGATCAGGATGTCGGGGTCACCCAGATCCCGCGAGACCCGCGCAAGCGATGCCAGCAGCGCCACATTGTCGGTGATGTCGACTTGCTCGATCACAAGCCGTGCTCCCATTTCATTGACCTCGAGGGTCAGGGACGCAACCTCTGTGCTGCCGTCGCTGGCGGCGATGTCGAGCACCGCGACAGTCGCGCCAGCCAGTGCCAGCCTATGCGTGATTGCACGACCAATCCCATTGAGGCCCCCGGTGATGACGGCAACGCGGCCATCCAAGGGGCGGTATTCATGTCGCGTGGCGGATTGCGGGTCGATGGCTGCTGGCTTGTTCATATACGTTGTAATATACGATGTATATTTAATAGCAATAGCTTTTTTTAGCGGGCACTAAAGAGCGGAAAGCAAATGAGAAACTGACCATCGGGACGAATGTCGCCTCGGTCGGCGAGCGGCTGCCGTCTGAAGCGAGAGGCGGAATTGAGATACTGACAGTGAAAAACAGAAGCGAGTCGCTCTGTTAATTTTGTTGCGCCGCATCCCCCGCAATTGTCCGCACCGCCATCTGCTGCAGCGCCTGCATGGCGCGTTCAAAATTGTCGTCATCGGCGACGTCAATCCCGGCAAACCGTCCGGACATCGACCGGGCGATGATAAGCTGGTGCGCTGCCGCTATAAGCAGGGCATTTGTTGCGGGTGCATCGACCTCCGCAGGTGGAGGCGCGACATTCGCCAGCGCCGTACGAACCCATTGACCCAGCGCCCGGGATCGGGCTTCGCCAAGTTTCACGACCAGATCGCTGCTTTCCGCCATCTCCCATACCAAGATCCGCTGCATCAGCGGCGACGCCGCCAACGCGCTGCAATAATGTTGCAACAAGTGGCGCACGGCCTCCGCATAGCTGGCCCCGGGGGGAGGCAATGGCACATTCTGGTCAATCCATCCGGCAAGCCCCTCGCCAATTGCTTCGACCAGCCCGTCCAGCCCCCCGAAATATCGGTAGATAAGCTGCTTGTCGCATCCGGCGGCTTTGGCGACGGCGTTGACGCCGAAATTCTGAAACCCTTTGTCGGCAAGCAGATTCTGGGCAGCTCTGAGAATCGCCTCGATCGTTTCTGCGCGATTGCGTTTGCGTATGAGCGGCAGCGGCTGCTCGGTTTGCGATTTCATCGATTTCCTCGACATGTGGGCAGGCGCAGAGGCGCGCCTTTGCGAAGTATTTATCAAGTGCTTCCGGCTTTGTCACCACTCGGTGAAAAAAAATGTTGACATGTCTCTTATCGGTGACTTATATGTCACTGCATAGAGACATGGAGTCGAACACATGACACCCCGCTTACCCTCGCTGATCGAAAACGCCGTGACGGGCGATCGCATCCAGTTTTTGAACTCGCCACTGCATGGCGACGCCGGACCGCTGGTTTTCCGAACCACGCTTGCGCCACGCGCAGCCGGCAGTCCGCTCCACGTCCACACAAATCTCGACGAGCGTTTCGAGGTGGAACGCGGCGAAATGCTGATGGAAGTGGGCGGTCGCGGCGCATGGCAACGCCTTGGCGGCGGCGATGCGGTTGATATGCCCTGCGGCACAGCGCACAGCTTCAGAAACGATCTGGACGAACCCGTCGTCTTTCTCTCGACGGTTTCGCCCGGCACCGGGTTTGAGAAGTTTCTGCGCTCCATATACGGTCTTGCCAATGACGGCCGCACCAATGCGGGCGGTATGCCGCGCGATCCGAGGGCGCTGGCACTGGTGCTCGAATATGCCGAACTGGTTATCCCCGGCGTTCCACGCTGGCTTCAATCGGGCGCGCTGAAATGGCTGACCATTGCCGCCCGCAAAATGGGGGTCGAGACCTCTTTCGCTCCTTATTTCGGAGGGCCAGTGCAATGATCAGGGCAAACCGCTTCATCGGCTGGGCCGCGATCGCCATGGCCATCGCCTTTAACATTCCCTACGCCATTTTGGCTGCAACCTATGATTATCCGGACATATTGCGGCGGACACCGGCGCAGGCGCTGGATCTGTTTGCCGCAGGCGGTGCCTCGCTGATAATCACATGGTACGCCTTTGCCCTGATTGCTTTGCTGCTTGCGCCTTTATCTGTTGCGCTGGCGGTATCGGGCAACAGGCTGAGGGACAATCCCGTCCTGGCCGTGCTGGCGGCGGCTACAGGCAGCCTTGCCGGAATTACCCAAGCCATCGGTCTGCTCAGATGGGTATTCGTCGTCCCGGGCCTGGCCGCCGACCATAGCGACCCAGCTGCCACATTCGCCCAGAAGCAAGCCGCCGAGCACGCGTTCATGATCCTCAACAGCTATGGCGGCGTAGCCATCGGCGAGCATATGGGTCAGCTGCTCACCGCCATGTTCGTCGCGGCGATGGCCAGTATGCAATATGGCAATGGAAGCACGCGTGCGGCGATGACCGGCTTTGGCACGGCGGCTGCGATTACGATCGGCACTGGCGAAGGCATTGCAATGGCGGTCGGCCGTGATGGCGCGCTCTTCAGCGCGTTCACCATCGGCGGGTTTCTTGGCCTGACCTTGTGGTTGATCGCAACCGGCGCGTCCGCAATCGGTGCCAGGTTTGGCAAAGCAGGCGACCTACTCAGGACGCCAAAACCAGTCTGAATCCAGCCCCCAATAGGAGATTGAAATGACAAGATACGCCATGTTTGGCGCGACCCTGCTCGCGCTTACCGGATGCGCCACTGCGCCTGAGTCCGGGATCCGCAGCCCTTCCCGATTTCAGGAGATTGCCGAAAGGACCGAGCTGATCAGCACGCTGGCACCGGCGGCGGTCGCCCGCTGTTTTGAAGAAAGCGCCGCCCTGCTCCCAATGTCGGCCTTTCTGTCGACGCATGATGAACGCGGCGTCACCTACCGCCTGCGGGGCTTTGGTTACACCTTCGAAGAAATCGAATTCGCACCCTCGGCAGACGGGGGCTCGAACATCACGGTCAAACTCGCACCGGGCGTCAACGGCCGTTGGCGGCGCGATTTCGAACGTGATCGCCTTTCGGTCGTGTCGCGCTGTGCGGCTGGCCAACCCGGGGTCGAATAGCCCCGGTTTCACCACCCAGACAAAGGATATTACCCATGACATCAGAAATCAAATCAATCGCCCGCCCTCTTTTGATCGGCTTTTTTGGAACTGCTGCGTTTTTTGCGGCGCAACCGGCATTCGCCCAGGAAAGCGAGCGCGACCGCGAATTGTCTGGCTACACGCTCGGCGGCGTTGCCATGATCCCCGAATATGAAGGCTCGAGCGATCAACAGTATCTTCCGCTCGTCGGTGGAGAAGTGCGTCTGGGCGAACGCTATGTCGCGCTTGAAGGAACTGCCATTCGCCTGAACTTCATCGAAAGTCGGAGCTTCGAACTCGGGCCAGTGGCAAACGTCACATTCGGACGCGACCGCAAGATCGAAGCAGCCGACGTGGCGCGTCTGGGCAAGATCGGCGACGCGTTCGAGGTTGGGGCTTTTGCAGCGGCCCGCCTGCCCGACCTGCTGACTGATGACGACGAGTTGCGCCTCTCGGCACAGGCACTGCGCGATGTATCGGACACGCATGACGGCTGGACCTATGAAGCCTCGCTGCGTTACCGGCTGCAGCCTTCGGCTCGGCTTGGTCTCTCGGCTGAAACCAGTATGCGTTTTGCCGACGATGCTTATGCCGGGCGCTATTTCAGCGTCACTGCCGACGGCGCAGCGCTCAGCGGGCTTCCGGCGTACCGCGCCAGCGGCGGCATCAAGGATGTCGGTGCCAGTCTAACAGCAACTTATGCCATCAGTGACAAATGGTTCCTTGCAGCGCAGGGCGGATATCGGCGTCTGCTCGGCGATTTCGCCGACAGCCCCGTCGTTGATCGCGCAGGAAGCGCCGATCAGTGGAGCGGCGCGATCGGCATCGGATTTCGCTTCTGAGCATTGTCACAACTGCATTCGGGCCGCTGCCACGGCGCGGCGGCCCGATCACCGAATACTCAAGCTTGTAAGCCGGTAACTTCAGTCACTCCCACCGGCGCCGCGAGCTATCGCTTGATGCCGATGGAAAAAAGCTCGCACACATGACTGGCAATTTCTTGCGGCTCCAGTTCATACTCCTCGGGCAGCCACTTGGGCAGCCAGAGGAAGGCACCGGCGGTGACCTCGGCGATCGTGGTTGCATCGCAATCTCTGCAGCTGCCGTCGGCCATGCCTTGACGGATCATGCGTTGTGATGCCTGCCAAAGCTTTCGCGACTGTTCGACAAAGCGCGCCCGGTGCACGTCGGGCAGCGAGAAGAGGCCGGGCTGGAGCATCAGCGGTGGTGCCGAACCCGCCTGCGCCTGGGCGTTGAGGTGGACGACCAGAAGAGAACGATCAAGACCGCTGCCACCGCTCGCCGTCGCCGTTTCCATGAACAGGTCATAGAGATCGAAGGCGCGCTCGTAGCAGCGGGTGACGAGATCGATCTTATCGTCGAAATAATGGTAGACCGCGCCCTTGGTTGCTCCGACACTGGCACTGATATCGTCGAGCGAGGCGCCGTCGAGCCCGCGCCGGTTGAACAGGCGCGAGGCCGCGCCCATCAGCTGCGCCATTTTTTCTTGTGTCGCCTGGGCCCGGTCGAAGGCGTTGAACGGACGCGCCGTCAGTTTCTCGACGTCGATGGCACAGGTAAAAGTCTTGCCGCGGCTGACCGAAAGCCCATTGAAAAAAATATCGAGAATGGTTGCAGCCGCGCGCTTGCGTGCTGCCTGCCCATCGCGGTGACCGAGCCATTTGGACGACAGTTGCGTCCAGTTGAGCATGCCGAGCAGCGTCTGCGCGGCGATCTCTGCATGGACCGGACGGAACAGGCTGGCGGCAATTCCATCGCTGACCAGGTTTTCAACCGTCTCCACATTGCGCCGGTTGAGGTCGTTTATCGTCGCACGGTGCGGGTCGGGCAGGAAATCCTGATCGCTGAGCACCGCGCGCGGCGACCGGTCGAACGTTAGTGTGCGTTCGACATAGATGCGCAGGCGATCGGCAGGGTCGGCACCCTGCTCATAGGCAATGGCGAGGTCCTCGGTCGTCGCTTCGCAGGTCTTCAGATAGCAGCGAAAAGCGAGATCGGCACGGTCGGTGACATAATAATAGAGCGCGTTGCGCGATAGCCCGACGGTTTCGGCAATCGCGTTGAGGCTGACGGCACCTGCGCCGCGATCATTGATCTGGCGCGCTGCCTCATCAAGCAATGCCTCGCGCTTCACTGCATGCTTTGCGGGCGCGACACGGGCTCTATTGCGGGTTTCGACGGGCATTGGGTGATCCTAGCGTGATCGCAATCGTCTGACCAGAAATTTGTGAAAAGAGAGTGTGTACATACTCATATGTCGAATTTTCTTGCGCGCGGTTCCCGTATGTGATGTATGGAAACATACTGAATCGTCGAAAATATGACGAGCGTATCAGGGAGGATGATATGACCAACCAGCGTAAGCCCCTTTCAACGACCAAAGCCGCACTCTTCGCATCGAGCATGATTGTGCTCGCTTCGGGTGCGCCGGCATTGGCGCAAGACGCGCCTGTTACGGCCGAAGAGGACAGCGGCGAAATCATCGTTACCGCGCAGAAGCGCGAGCAGAGCACGCTCGATGTCGGCATCAATATTGCCGTTGCGGGCGAGGAGGAAATCGCCCGCCGCCGGATCGAGGCGGTGACCGACCTCATCAACATTACCCCCAATGTGTCGGTCAAGGAAAATGTCCCCGGGCTGGTGCCTGTCATCACCATTCGCGGCGTTGGCCTCAACGATTTCAGCGCGACCAACAATCCGAGCGCGGGCGTCTATGTCGACGAAGTGTCGCTAAGTTCACTGGCGCTGATGAATTTCGACTTTTTCGACGTGGCGCGGATGGAAGCGCTCAAGGGCCCGCAAGGTACGCTATATGGTCGCAACTCAACCGCGGGCGCGCTCAACATCGTGTCCGCCAAACCCCATTTCACCGAAGTGTCGGGCCGGATCGGCGGATCGATCGGCAATTACCAGAGCAAGGATGTCGAGGGGATGGTCAACATTCCCGCAGGCGATGGCTTTGCGCTGCGCTTCGCCGCCAAGGGCATTTTCCAGGACAAGGGCTATTGGTTCAACGAGCGTACCGACCGCGACATCGGCCGCCGCGAAGTTTTCCTCGGGCGTGCGCAGGCGCGGATCGCCGCGTCCGACGCCGTCGAGGTGCTGCTCAAGGCCGAGGTCCAGCGCGGCCGTTCGGAAATCGGCCAGCCCGAATTTTACGGCGCTTTCCAGACGGTGCCGCCGACAGCGGGGCTGGTCTGCCCCGGTTCTCCCGGCTGCACCGACTTTTTCGGCTATCGCGACACCGACGGCAACCCGTTCCGGGGTAGCTGGTCGGTCGACCCAAGCTATGATGTCGACCAGCTCAACGTGACCGCGCGGATCGAGGCCGATCTCGGCTTCGCAACGCTCACATCGGTGACGGGCTATATCAAGTTCGACCGCCAATGGGGGATCGACGTTGACGCGACGCCGCTGCGCCAGACCGACTTCATCACCGATGACCGCGTCAAGCAATTCTCGCAGGAGCTGCGGCTTGCCGGCGAAACCGACAGCGTAAACTGGCTGCTCGGCGGTTTCTATTCGCGCGACCGGGTACGCACCAGTTATGACGGGCAATTGCAGGACCTGTTCAACACAACCACCTTCTCATCGGCGAACCAGCTGACCAAATCGGCGGCGATTTTTGCCAATGGCGAATGGCGGCTGGCCGATACGCTCGATCTGGTGACCGGGTTGCGTTACACCTCTGAACGGCGCAGCAATGTGGGCAGTACTGACGATCTGGTTTCGGTTGCCCCGTGAAGCGCGCTGACCGGCGCGCCGCTGGGGACACCGCCGATCCCGCTGGCCACGGTCGATGCGAAAATCAAGGACACCAACTGGTCATGGAAGCTCGGCCTGAACTGGAAGCCTTCGGCCCGCACGCTGGTCTATGCAAGCGCATCGCAAGGGGTGAAGAGCGGCGGCTTTTTCGCAGGTGTGGCGACCAATTCGGGGCAGCTCATTCCCTATCGGCCCGAAAAGCTGGTCGCCTATGAACTGGGCATCAAGGGACGCGCACCGGGAGCGGGCCTGAGCTATTCGGCGAGTGCCTTTTATTATGATTACAGCAATGTGCAGACATTCATCCGCGATGTTGTCGGCACGCTTCCGATTCAGCGGCTCGGCAATGTCAGAAAGGCTGAAATCTACGGCCTTGATGCCGACCTGCTGTTCAACCCGGCCGGTCTCGATGGCCTGACCCTTTCGGCAGGGCTCGGGTTGCTCCATAGCGAGCTCGGTGCCTTCGTCTCTTCAGGCGGTGCGGTACCCCGCGGCAACCGCCTGTCAGACGCGCCCAAGCTCAGCTTCAACACCGGTATCGCCTATGAATTCGATCTTGGGGGCGATTTCTCTGCACGGCTTTCGATCGACGGCCGCTACCAGTCGAAGACGTTCAAGGATGCGCTCAACGACCCGCTAATCGCTTCGGACAGCTTCTGGGTCTGGAATGCGCGTGCGTCGCTGTTGCGCACCGATGATTGGGATGTCTCGATCTGGGGCAAGAATATCGGCGACAAGCGTTATGTGACACAAGGGCTGAACCAGCTTGTCCTGGGCACCGGCAATCGCGTCTATGGAGCGCCGCGCACTTATGGCATCAGCGTGAAGAAGCAGTTCCGTTGATGGAGGCAAATGTGAGCCAGTTGGCAATCAAGGGGCATTGCGACGGCCGTTTCGATGCGGTGCGCGATGCGTTCGCCGCCAACTTTGCAGAACGCGGCGATGTCGGGGCCGCCGTTGCACTGGTGGTCGATGGCGAGCTTGTCGTCGACCTGTGGGGCGGCAGCACCGATGCGGACGGTACCGCCGACTGGCAGACCGATACGCTGGTCAATGTCTGGTCGACGACCAAGGGCGTAACCGCCGCCTGCTTTGCGATGCTCGTTGATCGCGGGCTGATCGACTATGACATGCCCGTGGCGCATTACTGGCCGGAGTTCGCCGTGGCTGGCAAGGCTGATGTCGCTGTTGCCATGCTGCTGTCGCACCAAGCCGGGCTGTGCGGATTCCGCGAACCCGCAGTGGTTGAAGATTTCTACGATGCCGAAGCCGCAGCGATGCGTCTTGCGGCGAGCGAACCCTTCTGGGAACCCGGCAGCCAATCGGGCTATCATGCAATCAGCATCGGCTTTCTCGCCACCGCGCTGTTCCGCCGGGTAGAGGGCCGCAGCCTCCGGCAATTTGTCGCCGAGGAGCTTGGGCATCTCGACATCTCGATCGGCCTGCCCGCCGACCGCACGTATCGGGCCGCGACCATGCTCGCGCGCCCGGACATGGAATCGTCAGGCTTGGCGATGGAGCTGACACCTGCCCAGCTGGCAGCACTGGCCAATCCCTCGCTCGACCCGTTGCTGCCCAACAGCGCGGGCTGGCGTGGAGCGGAGATACCTTCGGCCAATGGCTTTGCGACTGCCCGGGGCCTCGCCAAACTGTACGGCGCACTGGCAGGTGACGGAATGATCGACGGTAAGCGAGTGATCGGCACGAAAGCCGTTGCCGAGGCCACGCGCGAACGAATTTCCGGGACGGACGCCATACTCGGCGTTCCAGCACGCTGGGGCGCGGGGTTCCTGTGCAATACCGACGGGCTCTATGGGCAGAACTCGAACGCGTTTGGGCATTCAGGCTGGGGCGGATCCTTCGCCTTTGGCGATCCCGATCGCAGGCTGGGCTTCGCCTATACGATGAACCGCATGGGCACAGACCTGGTCGGCGACCCCCGCAATGTCGCATTGATCGAAGCATTATACGCATAACGTCCGATCACGGTCATCCCGAAGCAGATCAGCCGCGAGGCAGGAGAAGTTCATGACTACAAATGATCAGCTGAAATCGGGCCAACGCCTGATCGCGATCCAGATTGCGATATCCGTCATTTTCCAGCTCGCCTGGATATTCTGGATCGCGCCGGGGATAAGTTTTGCGATGCCCGCAATCGACGACCTCGGCAGCCGCCTCGCCTTTGCCGTTCAGTGGCAGCTTTTGGGTGGCTTGGTATTGCTCGCGATGATTGGCTTTATCGCTGGTAACCGTCCGCTATCGCTTGACGTAATCGACGGAAACGACCGCGCCGAGCGCCTTGCAATCCAGGTGCGTATTCAGCGCAACACAGTTGAACAATTGCTGCTGATGGTGGTAGCCCATCTTGCGCTGGCAACGCTGCTGCGCGCCGAACAACTGGCGCTGATCCCCGCGCTGGTAGTCCTGTTCTGTATTAGTCGGCTGGTTTATTGGGTTGGCTATTCGATCAACCCGCTCTACCGCACACTAGGCTTTGTGGCGACCTTCTACCCCAATATCGGTGCGCTCCTCTACGGGGCATGGCTCTTCATGGGGCAGTAGATCGTTCAAGCGATATTGCTGTTGTACCGGTGCAAGGGCAGCTTCAACAGGTCCGTATCACTCGATGAAGCCGAAATCGCGGCCAACCGCGCTGACCATTCGCCCCAATCCATGACGAATGCGGGTATTTTCGCTGGTACCATTGCGCAAGCATCGAGCTATTCCATAACCATATCCAACACTTATGCGTTAGTTTCGATTCCGGCTCGGCCTCCAGGCATATTTCATTGAAACACAATAACTTAACTCGCGACAGACATGTGCGGAAACTGGCCGCTTTTGCCAGCAAACAACGCGGATTCCTGGTCTCTGACAGGTGACTTTTTCGAGGATTTTGTGGGTTTTTGGCCGAGTCTGCGCCACATTTGGCCGAGAAGTTTTCGGGAAAGACGCTGACAGGGATCGCTAACTTTTCTGCCTTTCGAGGCCGCGATAGCCGTCGACATCGACGTTGGATCGGGGTGTCGTGAAGTTGCGGTGCCTTGGCTTAAGGTTCTTGCCACCTGGACAGATGTAGCGATCCCCCCTCGTTGTCGAACGTGAAGTCAGCGCGCTCAAATGTGCCGTCACGGCGGGCGGAATGGTCGATCACGGGGATGCGTGGTTTGATCCCCCTCTCCTCGATGAGCCAGGCAAGGTTAGGCCCGTCACCATAGCCGCCATCGCCAACCAGCCGCTCTGGCTGCAGGCCGACGCCCTCATTAGCGCGTTCGATCATCCGGCGCTGCGCCGTCACTTCGGCTTGGCGGATCGCGGTCGTCGCCTCAGCGTCCACGATCACGGCATGATCGAGGTCGATCAGATAGGTGGTGCAGTAAGCAAAGTGCGGGCGATCCCGTGCGCCGATGTCCAGCGCGCTGCAGGATCGACCGGTGAGATGACCTTTGGCACTGCGGGCGTGCCTGCGGTCGGTGTCCGGCCTCCGTTGTCATGACCATCTTTGCGGCTGGCATCGGCCCTGACCATACTCGCATCGACAGCGAACGCTTCACCGCCGACCACCCCTGCCGCCATGACCGCAGCATGTCATCAGGCGGCACATGCCCCTCGAGACTGAAGCCGTAGAATAGCGCCTCCTGCGCACCCGTCCGCTCACCGATCATCGCGCCGATCCTCCAGAAACGAGTGAATCAGACCACCATCAACAATGCAAGAGGGAGTTTTTCAACAGAATTGACAAGATTGCGGACGTTGGCCCCTCAAGCCGTGTTCTCAAAAGCCGCCCTTTGTTCCGGGTCGGGCTTTCGGTCACTTGATCTTCAAGCGGTTTGAAGTTTTAGACAGAGTAGGGGCCAGTGGCTCAAGCCACTCTAGCCAGGCTGTTTCAGGACACATTTAGCGGATATCATCAGTCAACGCTCCACCCCGAAAGCCGCGCAGTCAGGTCTCACCACGATGGGAGATTGACCACGGACAACCGGGCGCAGCTGAAAAATCAATTTGAGCGTGGGAAAAGCGGACTCGGTGCTAACGGGAAAATCGCGATCTTTGACTTGGCTAGCAGTTACAGTCTTGACAGAAACGTAGTCAAAGCGGTGGCGACACCGTCGGGATCGCGATCGGGCTGAAAATCCGAACCGCCCACAACCGACTGAATCGCATCGGGTCTCATCTCGCCCGCCCTTTCGAAAAGCGGCCACAGCACATCGTCCTTTGAACACATGATATGAAGCGGCACATCTACAGCACGATACAGATTTTCCACGTCCTGGTTCCAGACTGCGGTAAAAGCCATCGGCATTGCTTTGTGCGCGATCAGGTGGTCGACCATTTCGCGCCGGTGAAGCTCGACATTTGCTGCGGCCCCAACCATGGCGAGATAATCCCAAGCGGTCTGTAGGAACGCTCCGGTCTCTTCGACTTCGAACGGCTTTACGAAGATCTTCTTATACTCGGCCTTTTCGGCATCGTTTACCAGCACCGGTCCGATCAGCGTCAACGACAGTAGCCGCCGCGGATAGCGCAACGGCATCTCGAGTGCGGCACAGCCACCCGTGTGATGACCGCACGCGTGAAACTGGCCGACACCGATATCGGTGATAGCCTCCATCAACCGTTCAGCGACATAGCCCATCTCCGGAATGGCTTCAGGCTGGTAGGATTGCCCGAAGCCCGGCGAATCGAACGAGAGGCACCGGAACCGGCCCGCCAACCGTTCCATCACCGCTTCAAACATGACGCCCGACGATGCCGTCTGATGGAAAAAGCAGATAACGGGCGCATCGCTGGGCCCGGCCTCGCGCAGATGGATTTGGCCGTCACGACTGTTTGCATAGCGACGCGTTATCATACCTCTTTCTCGACGAGATTGATCGCCTCTTCATAAGGGCGGGTTTCGGCCGCCCGCTTGGCCAGCTCTTCGCGCTCCTGATGGACAATGCGCAGGACGTTATCGAGAAAGCTCTCGCGCCATGCATCGCGTTCCGTACGCACTGTTTCGTCAGGGACATAGCCATCGATCGTGGCCTGCGTGACTGGCTGGCCCGCCTCGAGCAGCCGCTCGATCGTATCCAGCCGGTCGCGCATCACCGCGGTTTCGCCGGCCAACGCCATCGTGATCGACAGCACCTTGTCGATTGCGGGGTCGGCGAAATACTCGGGACGCTGACCCCGTGCCTTTTTCTGGAGCTCAATGCGCTCTGACATGCGTTGCTATCCTTACTTTTGCGCGCCCCAGAGCCACCAGGCCCCACCGCCGCCGAAATCGCCGCCCTGGAAGACCTTGGTGCGCTTGGCTTCGGCAGCTTCGAATGCACTCGGCTGATAGGCTTCGAACGCCTTGTCCGGATCGAAGCCCGTTTCTGCCGCCACATCCTTTGCTACCAGTTCGTGCGCCGCGCCCCAATATGGCTCGTTATTGTTGCGCGTGTCCCAATCGAGCATGAACGCATCATATGTCGGCAGATCGCGATAAGGGGGTGTTTCGGCATGAACGACCACACCGCCGGGGCTCAGCAGCCGGTTGCATTCGCGCATGATCGTGCGCAGCGATCCGTTGCTGGTTTCGTGGACAAGAATATGGCTGACGATCAGATCGAAAAAGCCGTCTTCGAAGTCGGTGTGCTCGGCATTTTGTTGACTGAAATGCACTTTCTTGCCGAGCGACTCCGCACGGGCATGGGCGTAGCGCAGCACCGGCGCGCCGACATCGATGGCATAGACCTCCGCGTCGGGGAATGCGTCGCAATACGAAAGCGTCGAATGCCCCACGGTGCAGCCCATGTCGAGAATGCGGCGGGGCTTCAGGTTGGGATAAGTGGCCTTTATATAGTCGATCGTCGTATCGCCGATATCGGAATTGAACGGTCCCATCCGACCCATTGCATAGATATAGACCGCCCGGTCATACACCGCACCATTGGCAATATCGTCTTCGGTAAATTCGGTATGATAACCGCCCGGCATGCAGTGGATATCGACTGACCGGTGGTAACGGGGGATTTCCATATCCGGATTGAGTGACAGGCTGCCAAGCTTGCGCTCCTGCTGCGCCGCCGTCGAAACGAGTTCAGGCAACTGGCGCTCGACCGGCAGCTGCACGGATTTCCACATCATTTCCTGGCTGTTGCGCTGCAGCGCGCTCCAGAAATTGAAATAGGGTTCGCTGGCCATCGCCTTGCGAACGTCGTGGTGGTTTTCGGGCGTCCTGCCTTCAGCTTTTTCGAACAGCGGCTTGGCGCGTGCCTCGAACGCGTCCTTGTTACCGAGCGAGACTTTGCTGGCGAGATGGAACTTCAGGCTTTTTACAAACTCCTGCCGAGCAAACTCGTCGGACGTGGTTTGCGGCAAGACCGCATGGCTAAACTGGGATTTGAGATCGATATCGACCTGCATGATGATACTCCTTGCTGACATGATGGATGTGAGACGAACGCGCGTTTTTCTCCCTGATGACATGCGCCGCATCGCGAAGCAGTTCGCGGATGCGCCATGCAGTTTTATGGCTCACCCCGCATTCCTCACGGATCTCGCGAAGCGTTAGCTTGCCCTCATACTCGGCGAAAAGCGTGGCTGCCTGTTGCCAGACGCTTGGTGCCAATTTGGTGCCACGTGGCGGGCGGCCGCCTAGGAAAGCGGCAATCAGCATCTCGCCGGTCATGCGGCGGCTGGTATTGGCGGCCGGATGGGGCATATTTCCTCTCGATTGACCATGTCGAACGTGAAAATCCACTTTGCAACGCCAGTCAGCACAGCGGCGATAAAGCCGATCTCAATGATCTGGCCATCATCATAATGTTTCCGGAGGCGGGCATAAAGCTCGGGCGAGAGTTGGCCCTCCATATTCTGTAGCATCATTTCCTCGGCGAGCGCGATTATGGCCCTGTCCTTTTCGTTCCATACCGGCGCGTCGGGATCGAAAATTGCCTCGACCTGCTCCGGCGTGATCCCAGCGGCGAGCGCCTCGACCGTGTTGAACCGATTGCAGAACTGGCAGCCATGTTGTTTCGACAGCTTCAGCCGCAAGAGCTCCTTGGTGCGCACATCGACGCGGGCGCCGGGATGCTTATTGTAAAACAGACCATCGTAAAATTCGCCGAAATACCACCGAAGAATGTCGGGCTGTTGCGCCATTACCTGAATGATCGTCGCGTCGCCCGTTCGCTCCAGCCCGGTATCGTAAAGCGATTTCAGATCTTCGGGGAGATCGGCGCGGGGGATTGGCGGGATAGCGGGGTGGGGCATGGATTCACTCCTTCGCCGACTTCAGCTCATCGAGCGTCGGAAATGGATAGTCAGGGCTCGGCGGGCAGAAGCAGATATGCCGGAACGGCTCCGAGCCTGTAATCTTCACATGTTTGCGGGCACCCACCGGATAGGTGTAGACCGTGCCGGGTACGATCTTCGTCTTTACCACTTCCGAATAGAGCGGCGGCAGATAGACCTCGACCTCCATTTCGCCCGAGATGCAATATTGCATCTCGTCGTGAGTGAACGTCCATTCGAAGCTGTCGCCCGGCATGAAGTCCTCGATGATCACCTGGCAATTCGGCTGGTTGATTGCCGAATAGCCGCGAATGCGAACACCGGGATTGAAGGGGAGATCGAGCAGTGGCGCAGCATCGAGGGCCGCATGATCGATAGTATGCGCTTCGAAGTGCGAGCGTGCTGTCGGGGCGAGACCAATGGGCATCAGAACTTGACCTTGCCTTCGATCCCGAAGCTGCGATCGGGCGCGCGATAAACGGCGTGTGCAACTGGCAGGATGACGACAGCATCGCTGTTGTAGCTTTTGTCGAACAGGTTCTTGGACCAGATCGACAATTCCCATCGGTCATGCTGCAGTCCAAAGCGGGCGTTGACGAGATCGATTGGATCGCGCCTTGTATTGGGCTGATTGCGCTGGTCATACCAGATCGAGCCCGAGCGGGTGTAATCTGCACGGGCAAGCACATTGATCGAGTCGCTGATCGGCTGAACAAGCTGTCCCCCTGCCGTGATATTATAGTTGGCGGCGAATGGAATGCGGTTGCCGATAATGGCGTCGCGGTCCGCCGGATTCGTGCTGTCGATGTCGGTGATCTTGGTGTCGGCAAGGCCATAGCCACCAAACAGTGTCAACGTATCGGTCACACGGGCATTGATGTCGAATTCAAAGCCCTGGATGCGGGCCTTCTTGATCTGCGAGATCGCCTGAATGCCGCCGGTTGGGAAAAATTCAAACTGCTGGGTATTGCTGACTTCGGTGTAAAATACCGCACCGTTGAAGCTTACCCGACGGTCGAACAGCTGGCTTTTGAAGCCGATTTCGTAAGAGTCAGCGACTTCCTTGTCATAAGAATCCTGCACAAGGATGTCCGGGATGCCGACGACGAGCGTTGCCCGTGTACCGATGGGGTTAAACCCGCCCGACTTGAAGCTTTTCCCATAGCCTGCATAGACCGAGCCATTGCCGCTAGGGAATTTATAGGTCAGCGTCGCCTTGGGCTGGAACTGTTTGAATGTCCGCTTTTCGCGGCAGGCATCGGCTGTCCTGCCTGTTGTTGCCACGCACAGATTGTAGGTGGCCGCAGGCGCACCGGGAGCGATACCAAAAAACGGGTTGTCGATATTCGGTGTTTCAGTCCGGACGGTACGACGCTCAATATCATAACGCAGTGCTGCCTGCAGTTCGAGCTGATCGGTAATATCAAACTGGACATTGCCGAAAGGAGCAAAGTTCCGCGCAGTGTAGGCATTACGGTCATAGTTTAGCGTGGGGTTGTTGGTGTCCGGCCCGTCTATTCCCAAGGTCGGCAAGATCGAACCGCCGCCAATGATGTTTCGCGTTACCGGCGCCGCAGGTACGCCCGGGGCCCCCGGAATCGCGCCGGTGAACGGCGTCAGGAACACACCACCCGGGTCACGCGGTAACTGGCCGTTCAGACCCTGCTCCGTTGTAAAATTGCGTTTGGACGTCAGGAAGTAAGCTCCTACTTGCCACCGGAGCCGTTGATCGCCCGGTGAAGTAAGACGAACCTCCTGAATGAACGCCTTGTTCGCAATCCGGAATTTTTGCGTATTGTCGCCAAACGCGGCAAGAATATCGAGGTCCAAACCGGGCGACAATACGTCCGAGACAAATTCGTTTCCGGGAAAGTTCCATCCACCATAGGGGTAGTTTTTCGCCTGGTAATTGTCTGTGATCAAATTGTAAGAGCTTACCGAGGTCAGCGTTACCCCGCCGCCGAACTCATGGTCGATCTTCAGCGAGGTGCTGAACTTGTCCTGCCGGTTCCGGCCCGGCACGTCATTGGTATAGGGCAGGCTTGTGTCGTTGGTGCTGATTTGTGTAACCGGCACGCCGCCAACGGTCGACCCCACGACCTGAGAGTTAAAGGCAATTGCCCCGCCAATCAGGCGGCTGCCGTTCACACGGAAATCGACGGTCGTATTCTCCCCGGCCTGCCAGTCCAAACGCAGGCGACCGAGTTTCTCGTTCGACCGCATCACCTTTTCACCGGTGTTGATGTTGGTATAGGGGCCATCGGTATCGTTAAAGGCCACCGACGCACGGAAACGCAGCGTGCCGGGAATGATCGCGCCTGAAACGCTGGCATTCGCCCTGCTGCTGTTCCAGTTGCCATAGCCGAGTGTTGCCTGACCTTCAAAGTCATCGGTCGGTGCCTTGGTGGTAATCACGATGGCACCAGCTGATGCATTCCGTCCGTAAAGCGCGCCTTGTGGCCCCTTCAAAACCTCGATCTGCTGAATATCGAAAAGCTCGCCATTGAACTCATTCTGCGTGGCGAGCTGGACACCGTCGATGACAATCGCAACCGCGCCCTCCGATTGCCGGACCGAGGTTTGGCCCCGAATGTTGACGAAAAACTCGCCCGCATGATTCGATGTCTGAAACGTGACATTGGGCGTGAGCGCGAGAAAATCTTGCGGGCGTGTGATGCCGGCATTGGAAATCGATTCCTCGCTGAACACCTGAACCGCAACTGGCACGTCAATGAACCTCTCATCGCGTTTTGTGCCGGTGACAATAATCTCCCCCGCATTGGCAGTTGTCTGCTCGTCCTGCTGAGGGTCTGCAGACGATTGCTGGGCCCACGCCGTGCCTGGCAAAAAGACGATCACCGCCACCGATATAAAAAGTCTGCCCATATTGTTCATCATCGCCTCCCGAGCTGCAAACGAACCGCTGCGCGCAGCATGTCCTATTATCCGATGTTCCATCCCCATCAGTCGTCTGCTGATTTTGTATACAAATATATCGACATCAAGCCGCACATATGTCAACGAAAAAGAAAGCCGCTGATATCGGCCGGATTTTGATGTATAAACGCAGGTAAATTACAGCTATTCCGATTAGGAAGGAGAGCGTTATGGATGCTGAAAAGTCCTCCGACCGATATATGACGGACAGCGACAAGGCATCGACGCTCACGCGTGCGGAACTGGCGATGATCCGCGCGATTGAGGCTTTCAGCAGGTGGTCCTATTTCCTTCACAAAAGCGTCAGCGGCACACCGCTTGGGGCTCAGGATGTCTGGCTTTTGCATTCAATCCGGATGCGCGGCGGCGCCCAGAACCTCTCCGAGCTTCTGCTGTTCCTCAATCGCAATGACGTCTCGACCATCCAGTATTCGCTCAGGAAGATCGAACAATCGGGATTAATCGAGCGAATCACCGGCAATTCAAAACGCGAGGCGGGATACAGGCTTACCGCATCGGGCCTCGAAGCGACCGATGCCTATGCCCAGTTGAGAGATGAGATGCTTGTCACCCATGTGGGCGAAGTGAACGGACTGGTTGAGGCGCTTGGGGACGCAGCGTCCGCGCTGGAGCGGCTGACCGGGCTGTATGATCAGTCAACCCAGACTGTTCTCAATCGCAAAATACTTGGGACTTGACCGTCTGATTAGGGATTAGCCTGCAGGAAACTGCGGAGCCCGGCCACAAAATTGTCTGCGTCAAGATCGGGTTCGAAATTTGCCCCGCCTAATGGCAACACGCGCGCGTCCGGGCGCATTTCGGCGGCGCGTTCAAGATAAGCATGGAGCACGTCATCTTCTGCCGCCCCGATCATGATCGGGCACTTTACGGCTTGGTAGAAATGCGGGAAATCCTGCGTCCAGACGGCACCATAGGACTGAACCCGGCCCCACCAGGCGCGCAGTTGATCGGCCAACTCGCGGTGGATCAGCATCGGGTCGGCATGGGCCCCAAGATTGCGCAGATACTCCCAATTTTCAAGAAGATAGGATCCGCTGATAACCGGCGTGAAGGGTAGCCCGAAATGCTTGGAAAACTCGACGCGCTCCTCGTCGGTCAGCGGTACGGGGCCGACCATTGTCAGGGTTTTTGCAAGATCGGGATAGCGCGCCGCCATTTCGACACCGATGCACGATCCAGTGTGATGGCCAACGATATGGCAATGATCGATCCCCGCGTTGCGAACCGCTTCATACAGCCAATCCACATAGGCCGACATGGGAGGCTTCATGTCTGCAGGTGCGTCGAAAGAGCCACCAAAGCCGGGCGTGTCAAAGGCATATAGCGGCCATCCGCCGGCTAGCCGCTCCATTGTCTTGATCCACATCTGACCCGAACTTGCGGTCTGGTGAAAGAAGATCACTGGAACACCTGCACCTGCGACCATGCGATAGTGGATCTGCCCGCCGCTGCAGTCCGAATAGGCTTTGCGAATTTCCATTGACAACCTCCCTTGATTCGAATCACATTCAACTTTGCATACAATTTTTGTATGCCTGTCAGCAAGGAGGGATGGCCTGAATGACGACAGCCAGTCTGGAAACAGCGTTTGCATCTTTGAGCAATGCCCTCGCAAAAGGCGACCTTAACGGATTTTACGGCCTAATGCGGTCCGACGCCGTGATTATGGATGAAGATTTGCCCTTCCGCGTCGACAAGGCAGGCTTTCAGGGACACATTGCCTTTCACGGACCCGACAATTGGGAGGGCTTTGCATGGAAGCCGCAGGACATGCGCTTTGCCGTCGTTGGCGATACCGGGGTCGTCACAGGGTTCGCAATGTTTCGTGGCAAACCGAAGGATGCCGGCTTCAGGCTGCGCCCGATGATGTTCAGTCAGGGCTGGGTCAACCACAAAGGCGCCTGGATGCTGGCAAGCTGGCACCAGAGCCCGATTGTCGGCCACGCAACCGGACAGTCGCCGGGTTAGGAGCGTAGAAATGAACCAGCTAGTCAAACAAACGCGCCGTGACGCGATTCGTCTTTTCTCCATTGGGGGCGGCATCATTGCAGCCAAGGGAGCGGTGGCGTTCACTGCAGCGCCAGGCCAAAAATCTCCCGAACGTGCCTTCATGGCGGCCTTTGAGGCGCCGGTCGACAAGCCTGTGCAGGGAACTGCGGCACGTTTGGCGTTTCTGCACGATCAAGCGCTCGTCATCGATCACGGCGCTCCGTTCCCGATGACCAAGGCTGGCTATGCCGACCATCTGGAATTCCACATGGCCAGCTTGGAGCGATCGGAAACCCGTTTTCACGAACTGCAAGTGGTGCCTCATGGCGATAGCGCGATCGTCTCCGCCTATTTCATTGAGCGCAGCAAACCCAAGGATGCTGGCTTTCGCCTGCGTGCGGGCTACTGCACCGCGGTATGCACTCGAGCGTCAGGTGACTGGAAGGCGCTCAGCCTGCATATGAGCCCGCTGACCTCGCAGGTCATCGATGCATCGCCGGGCTAATTCTGAGGCTGAGCGACCGGTTCGCAGAGCAGCACGCGGTAGTTGGCGCTTTGATCAGGAAGGTCGGGATCGGGCATTTCCCCCCAAAGCCGGACCCAGTTCCGCGCAAATGTGTCAATCTCGAAATCACCGAAAACGCTGTCCGCTCCGCCGGTACCTTCGATCTCAAGCAGATCGAAATGGGTGAAGCCTTCACTGCCAAGCACATGCTCGACAACGCGATAGTTCACATAACGCCGCACCGTCGGTCGACTGTTGAAGAACGGATTGTCGACCTCACGCAGCCAGCGGTGATACTCTTCGAGATCGACACCGCGCCGCGGCGTATAGGTGAGCAGGAGGAGCTGCGGCACCATCAGCCTGTCTGGTGCGCGCTGCGTACAACTGGGATCGGATAGCCGGGATTGGGGAAGCAAATGCAATGATGGCGGAAGGGCTCGTCAGAAAGCACCCGCCAGACGACGCGGCAACCGCGCGGCATATAATAGACGTCGCCTGTTTTGACCGTCACCTTGCCGGTTTCGATCATCAGCGGCGGTAAATGATATTCGATCTCGCACTCGCCTGATACAACGACATGCACTTCGTCATGCGCCAGCGTCCAGGGGATCTCTTTGCCCTTGTAGAAGTCCTCGAGATTGATCTGCACGGCAGGTTGGTCGATACCGATATTGGCCGCGCGGAAACGCGATCCTTCGACAAACGGAAACGCCAGATCGGGCTCTGTCGCAAGGTCGCCATCATCATAATGATAGACAGCAAATTTCCCCCAAGTGATTCTGTCCATTTTCTCTCTCCCGTTTAACGAAGTCCAAGTGCGCCGGGGTTCATCAATCGCTGCGGATCGACAACGCTCTTCACGCCCTCAATTACGTTACCCAGCCCCTCATTGTTCATGATATCCTTGTACGGATAATATTTGCCGATCTGCAGGTGGAGGCCACCAAGGCCATCGAAAAGGTCGCGCAGTTCGTCGCGGAGCTGCAGCGCTACCTTACGCTTTTCGAGGTCGGCCGGTATGCCCTTCCACTGCTCTGCAAATTCGGGTTCAATCAACGACAGCCGGAAATCCCCAAGCTCATCATGCCAGTAGAAGCTCGGCTCGATCACGAATTCTGGCCCGGAGAAGCAGGTGAGATAGGATGTCTTGATCCCCCATTTGTCCATCAAGGGACGGCGTTCGGCGAGGAATTTCTCAGTCGTCTGCGCCGCAGCAATGGCGCGGGAGAGTGGGAAATACCCGTGGACCGGAATCCAGATTTCGCCCTCCGATCCCAGCAGGATCGTCCGCACTCCGCCAAAGGGCGCATTGCGAAATACCGTTGGTATCGAGTTGGCCATCTCCGTCCCGCCTTCCTCAGCGCAGACTTCGGCGGCCATGTCGGTATGTTCAGCTGCGACCACCTCGGTGTGGCCGTCGAGCGTCATGTGCAGCGAATAGGGGACGTTCTTGAGGATCTTCTTGCCGCCCAGCGCGACCTGAGCCGCGCGCTTCAGGCCTTTCAAGCCGCCCTTGCGCGCGATCTTGCCGACGATCGAAAGGCCTTCCTCGAATGTGATCCCCTGCTTTTCGAAGCCGCCATTATAATAGGGATCAAAGCCATAGCATTCCGAACTGATGCCCAGCCGCGCAATCCGCACTTGCGCCGCCAGCATCGCCTCCAGCGTGTCGAATTTATAGGATAGATAGCCGGTATGTTGCGGCGTGGTGATCAGGCGCAATGCTGCGACAGCCTTGATTCCCATAGCGCCCGTATCCGCCGTAAACAGCCCAGTCACGTCGGGCCCGAAATGCCGCCAGAAGGGCGTCGAATTTTTGTGCGCCCACGAACCGGTGGTCACCATCGACCCGTCGGCAAGGACGACCTTCAGCCCGACCACGCTTTCCGCCGCCGTGCCGCCCACGCCTGAACCATGGAAAAGGCTGTTTTGCGACAGCGCGCCGCCTACGGTCGCATAGGCACCGGACAGCGGCCCCCAATAGGGTGTGCGCACGCCATGCGGTGCCAGCGTTTCATACAGCTCCTTCCAGGTGCATCCCGCCTCGACGATCACATACATGTCATCGGTGTTGATCTCGACGATCTTGTTCATCCGGCGCATGTCGACGAGCATCGAACGCTTGCGCTCGGGTGTATAGCCGCTGGTATAGGACATGCCGCCACCGCGCGGAACGACCGCGAGGCCAGCCCGTGTAGCAACGCCAACCGCCTGGGCGAGCTCATCGGAACTGCCTGGCTGGACCACGACATCTGCAATTTCGCGTGGGCGCCAACTAAGATCGGTGGAATAAAAGCTCCGCTCCGCCTCATCAAGGATGACATGATCGACCCCGATAATCTGCTGAAGCTGGCGAATGATCGCTTCGTCCGCCGTCACGTCCTTCACCAAATTCGTAGCCATAAGTCCTCCAGCCATCGATTCGGCAAAACTGTATGCAAAATAGTCTGCTGATACAAGCAGGCAATGACTTGGCTAATGCGCGTGGTTCGGCTAGGCGATGTTGATGCTTCAAGAATCCAACGCAACCCCGCCCGCAGACGATGCCGCCGTTGCCTCACTTGTCAGCTTCGTTGTCGATGCAATCGTCGATGGCGTGATGAAGGGGCGCTACGCACAGGGACAGAGATTGATCGCGGCAGATCTGGCCGAAGAGTTCAACGTCAGCCGGGCACCCGTGCGTGAGGCGCTGCATATGCTTGCGGGTGAAGGTGTCGTGGAGCTTATTGCCAATCGCGGTGCCCGTATCCGCAAGTTAAGCGTTGAAGAGCGTATCGAGTTTCTCGAATTTACCGAAGCCATTTGCGTGCTGGGTGTGCGCCTTACCACGGGCCGCATGAACGATCCCGAATGCCGTGTAGTCGTTCAGGAAGCTTTCAAGCCGATAGAGGACGCATGGGCACGGCGACATGCGCGCGATTTTGTCGATGCTCTTTACCGTTATCACATTGAACTCAACAGGCTGTCGGGTAACCAGTTTCTGGAGTTCTTCTACAAGCGGCCTTATATCCGATTTTATACGACATTGCTCGCCGACCTGGCACCGGGGGGGCATTGGGATCAGTATATTCTCAACTACCGTCTCATTAACGACATGATACTTTCCGGCGATGCGCATTCGTCCGTCGTCTCGTTCGTCAGTCATATCCGATGGGTGCTGCGGAATATGCGGGTCGATAATTCGGTCTGATCATCAGGGAGTTTTGGGGAAGAGCTTAACCGGCAGTCCCAGCGAGTCGAGTTTCGCTAACTTGCACGAACCCGCTTCGCGGGAGAGTCGCGCGCGGTGATGTAGGGTTGTAAATACTGGCTTTGGGCGGCGCTGAGTCGCCGTTCGACCGTGGAGTTTCTTCAACAAGAGGAGCTCACCATGGATACGACGATTACGAAGATGCCCATCAACCCGCTGCGCCAGCGGATGCTGCACGACATGATGATGCGAAGTCTGGCCCTCATACGCAACATGACTATATCCGGCATGTTCAGCGCTTGGCGGCCTTTCTGGGCCGCCCTCCCGATACGGCGACGGCAGATGATCTGCGCAGCTTCCAGATCCACTGGCATTAGCGCGGTGCCCCGGCGACTGTTCCTGACCCGGCTGATGGCGCTCCACCATAGCGGCAAGCTCGGCTTCTGCGGTCATCTGGCGCAGCTTGCCGACCGGCGTGCGTTCCTACGCCATCTGTCGCCGGTCAGAAAGAAGCGCTGGGTCGTGTATGCCAAGCCGCCGTTCGGCGGTCCCGAAGCGGTCTTGGCATATCTCTCGCGTTACACGCACCGCGTCGCAATATCGAACCGACGGCTGATCGCGTTCGACAAGACCGGCGTTACTTTGCGCTACAAAGACTATCGCCGCGATGGTCCCGAGCGGCAGTAGGCGATCACGCTCCCGACCGATGAGTTCATCCGCCGGTTCCTGCTCCACGTCCTGCCAAAGGGCTTCCACCGCATCCGGCACTATGGGCTGCTCCCCGCGTCATCGCGCAAGACCAGCTTCCCACTCGCGCGCCAACTGCTCGATGTTGCGTCCCCACCTGACGATCCCGTACCAACCGAGCCTGCCGATCAACGCCCGCCATGCCCATGTTGCGGCGGGCATATGGTCGTCATGGAAGCGTTCGAACGCTGGCAGCAACCCCGCGCGTCGCCATCCTCGCCGACACCAGTATGGGAACTCGCGTCATGACCCGGCATGGCCCGCACCGATCAGGCGCCCAAGCATCACCGCTTCGGGCAGCCATCTCGCTTGCCCTCCACGTCCGCAACACTGCATCCATAGCCATGATCCGGTTTGCAGTGGGCCAGCGACAACGCGGGCTCAGTCCTCAAAACCAAACATTATCGATCAGCGCACCCTCTCCGGTAACCGCTGGTGCCCAGCCGTGGCACCACCAGCATCCGAAATCCCCATAGACCACAGACTACCCAGCGCGGGTTCCTGCATGTAAGACTTTCGTACGTCTGACGACGCCCGAAACCCTTCAAAATTTCGGACGTTCGGCCTGCACATGACGTCGCTCAATAGCGGACGATCGTTAATCTCTCACTCGCAAGAAGATTTAAAGCGGTGATGTAGCAAGTGCGTTGAAGCGACGGCTGGCCCTACGACTGAGGGTTGTTTTACTCTGGCCATCCTAAAGGTAGAAACATAAGTCGTTGCAACGCGCGACCGCATCTGCGATCCGATTATCCGTCTTTGACTTGCGCCAACAGATTGGCAAACTCCTCGCAATGCCAGATGTCGGTGATCGATCCGGCTTCGTCCAATCGCGCCACGTCCATGCCATTAATGCGGAACGATCGTCCGCGGGCTGCTACACCCATGAGCGGCGCGCCGGTGTGCGTGCCGGTCATAACCCAACGGTCGGCAATCCAGTCGCCGTCGATGACATAGCATTGAATGTCCATGCGAAGATCGGGCACCGCCTCGCGCAGCCAGCCGAGCACGTCGACGATGCCGTCAACGCCGGGTCGCTGTCCCGGCGCAGGATTATGGTCGGTCACGTCCGGATGATAAAGCAAGTGGCATAATTCGGGCTGTCCCTTCGCCCAGATTTCCTCGATATGCCGTCGTGCAATGGCAAGGTTGCGCCGCTCCGTATCAGTGAAATGCTCCTCGCCTGGCACCATGGCGTTGGCACCCGGGTGATAATCCCCGTCAAGCGAGGGCGGCGGTACCGATGCCGCCGATGTCGGCGCCCCAAAATTGCGATCGCCGGCGACGATCTGTTGCGCGAATTGCGCCATTTCCTCGACGTGCCACAGGTCGGTTATCTTGCCGTCAGCGACGCGGACCATGTCGATACCGGAAAAGCGGATGCTGGCACCTGTGGCCTTCTGCCCAAACAGGTCTCCCTTATGCGTTCCTGTCAATGTCCAGACGTCGACGCCATAATCGCCTGCAGCCATTACATGATGCAATTCCATCCGCATGTCGGGGATCGCGGTACGAAACTGAGCGACGACATCTTTCAGCGCGTCACGACCCTGCGGCTGTCTCTCGATGGGCATATGGTCGACAATATTTGCTGCGTAATTTGTATCGACCAATTCGGTCCGCCCATTGCCCCAGATGTCCTCGATCTGCTCGCGCAGAAGCTTACGCGTAACCTCGCGGGTCATTGTACCGACATCCCGCCGTCGACAGCCAGGGTGTGCCCGGTGACAAAGCTCGATTTGGTTGACAGCAACCATGCGGCAGCCTCGGCGACCTCCTCTGGCCTGGCAATCCGGCCAAGCGGGTGCACCGAGGCGGCAAAGTCTGCAAAACCGGGATTGGCCTTGAACCCACGCTCGGTCAGCATCGGTGTTGCGACGGCCCCCGGCAACACGGCGTTGACGCGCACGGCATGCGGTGCCGCTTCAAGCGCCGCCGCGCGTGTCAGGCCGACGACGGCATGTTTGGAGGTGACATAGGCTGCCATGCCCGGTGCGCCAAGCCAGCCCATCACACTTGCGGTATTCACGATCGCACCACCTCCATTGACCTCTAACGCAGGCAATTCTGCTTTCAGGCAGGTCCACAGGCCGCGCACGTTGACGGCCATGACGCGTTCGAATTCCGCGTCGGGATAGTCGGTGATCGGCAGCATCGCGCCATCCAGGCCCTCGATGCCGGCATTGTTGAATGCGCCATCGACCTTTGGAAAGGACGCGATGATATCCGCGACCGCTGCGCTGTCGAGTATGTCGGCGACGGCGCTGTGCGCGCCTGCAACGGAATCTGCGACTCCCCGGACGGTATCGTCACGATCGACAAGCATCAGCGTCGCGCCATAGTCGGCAAAGACCGATGCCGCCGCCCTGCCGATGCCACTTGCGGCACCCGTGATGATGATATAGCGTCCTTCCAGCATTTCCGGTCCTTTTGCTCGATCAGTGTGCGGCATAGCCATGGACGCTGTTGTCCGGGCTGCCGCCGCGTGCCTTATAGTCGGCGACGATGCGATCGAGCTGGGTCTGTGCGAAGGACGGGCCAACATAGTCGCTGGGGTCGACTTCATAGAGCCGGGCTGCATTCTCGCCCAATATGGCGCGGCGCAGCGGGCTGTCATCGTTACCCAGATCGGGAAAGCCGAAACGTTCGATCAGGTCGGGCGGCATGATCAACCGCCGGAACGCCTCGATCTGCCATTGCGGGCTGCCATACCACACCGAGTCAGTGCCCCAAAGCACATGGTCTGCACCGAGGCCTTTGACCAGCATCCCGATCATCGCCGCCGCCAGCCGTGGATGCGTAAGCACGGTGAACGCGAAGCTGGCACCGATGTCCGCATACACGTTGCTCAGCCCGAATCTCGAAGGGATATCGGCAAGATCGCTGACCCAGTCGATGCGTCCGGTGCGTTCAAACCGATCTAGTTCGGCTTCCGTCGGCTGCGGAATCGTCCGATATGCCGCGTGGTAAATGACGAAGTTCAGTTGCGGCCAGTCCTGCGCAGCCTTGGCGACATCGTCCACCTTAGCAAATGCTTCCGCGCCCGGCATCACCTCATCGGCATTTTCCGGTAGCAGGCCCTTGTGGATGCAGACATTGCGTACGCCTGCTTTGACCATCCGTTCATAGGCCGGGTACATCAACGCCTCGGCGTCGAGCCGGTATCTTTTGTCCGACGGCGAAAAGGGTTCGCCGACGGTGTAGCCTTTCCATCCGTCGGGTTTCAGCTCGGCATGGACTCGGTCGATTTCGTCAAGCCAGCCGTCATGCCCTGGCCCCAAAACGGCATGGGTTAGCAGCCGCCGGTCACCTGCAATTGCGTTCACCGCCGCACGCGCCGCCGCCATCTGATCATTGGTCAGCATCGGCATTCCCTCCGACGGTGCGCCGGAAAGCAAAGCGACTTTGGTATCGCTGTCGAGATAGATGAACTTCAGAAAATGTGCGAACTGGATTTGCTCGATACCAAAGCGCCCGGCGTGTGGCAGGCCAAGCAGCTCGGCCGATAGCTCGATGAGTCCGGTTAGCGGCTCGAAATATTGGAGGTCGGCGTCGTCGCGCAGGAAATGGACCTGATCGTCAAAGACGAATTGCTTTGATAATCTATCGCGGCGAAGGCTGGCCGCTTCGGCGTCGGTGGCCTCGCCTGGCTCAACGGCAAAATGCGGCGAAAAAAGCTGGTTCATTATGCCAAATGCGCCTGCCATCGCCATTGGTGTGCGGCACCAGCGTTCAACGCTCAACCCATGCCGCATCGCCTCAATAGGCGCGCTTTGCGACATCAAGCTTTGATATTGTCGCAGTTTTTCGCTTTGCCGAGGCGGCGTGAACTCGCCGTTCGAGACAATCACTGGAGGAAGCGGCAAGCGCGGCATGCGTTCGCCCGCTATCAAATTATTTCTGTCTGTTTGGGTGAGGAGCATGACCATATCACCCGAAAGTGACAGAGAGCGATTTTTACGGCCTCATGAAAAATCATGGCATGGCTATAACCTTGCGGGCTGAAATCGCTGACTGACTTCAATTCATCCCCCGATGCCTGAAATTCATTTCCCGATTTCGCCTCCGCTTGGAAGGTTGCGGTGTCATCAAAACGCCACACGCCCTTGACGGCAGACACGGCGTGGGATTGGTTGAGGAGGAGAATATATGGCACACCAGCACAAATATGGAAGCGCATTGCTCGCTGCATTAATGGCATCCTGTGCAGTACCTGCGCTGGCGCAAGCGGCGGACCCGGCCAGCGAGGGCGGGATCGCGGAAATTGTCGTCACGGCAGAACGCCGAGAAACCAATTTGCAGGATACGCCGCTTGCCGTAACCGCACTGACCGCCGACGCCTTGCAGGCATCGGGCGTTGCAGTAATCAACGATATTGCCGCCACGGTCCCCAACCTTACCTCGACCACTGGACCACAAGGTTCATCAGACGCGAACTTCTTCGTGCGCGGCGTAGGCCAGTTCGATTTCATCATAACCAATGACCCGGGCGTCGGGCTTTATGTCGACGGCGTCTATCTTGGTCGCACCGTCGGCGCGATGCTCGACAGCGGCGATATCGAGCGGGTCGAGGTCCTGCGCGGGCCACAAGGGACATTGTTCGGCCGCAACACACTTGGCGGCGCAATCAACATCGTTTCGCGTCAGCCAGATCCGTCGGGCTTCTCCGGCAATGCCAGCGCAACCTATGGTAGCCGCGACCGAATCGACCTTACCGCGGGTGTAAACGCGCCGATCGGTGGTGACAGCGCGTTCCGCATTTCTGGTTTCTACCGCGAGCAGGATGGCTTTGCCCGTAATGCGGTGACTGGCGCTCGGTTCGGTGCGACCGACCGTTTCGGCGGCCGCGCGCAGCTCCGGCTTGGTCTCGGCGAAAATCTGCGTATCGATCTGGCAGCGGATTATTCGCTCGACAAGTCGAACCCGGCACCATCAGTCTTGCGCGCAATTGTGCCTGCACCGTTCTTTCCGGTCGGTGCATTTGCCGATGTTCAAAATACAGATAATTTCTACCGCATCTTTGCATCGAACAGCCCTGAAGCGCGCAATGAAACCTACGGGTTTTCAGGAACAGTGACGCTTGAGCTTGGCGCTGCGACGCTTAAATCGATCACCGCTTATCGCAAGCTCGACGGTTTCTCGACATCCGATCCTGACGGTACCCGCTATAAGCTCTACGATCAGGATGTGACCACCGAGCAGGACCAGTTCAGCCAGGAACTTCAGCTTTCCGGTGAAGCACTGGACGACAGGTTAAATTATTTGATTGGCGGATACTATTTCCGGGAAAATGCCGAGCAGGTGCTTGGCCTCTGCTTCGCCCCGATCAATAGCCCTGCCGCTGCGCCTTTTGCGCCGTGCAACAGCTGGACACAGGGAAATGAGCAGAAAACGCGGTCTTATGCCGTTTTTGGCCAGGCACGTTTCAAACTGGCGGACACGTTTTCAGTGACGCTTGGTGGACGCTACACCTGGGATAAGAAGGATATTGTTTCCAATCAGTTCTTCGATTTTCGGCCGGCAGGAACGCCCTTCGACCCTACGCCAGGGTCGCCGCCACCGGGGTTGCGAATCGTGGCGCCGATTGTGACCGACCTGGCAGATTCGGCCGATTTTGAGAAATTCACACCCAAGGTTGGCGTCGAGTTTACGCCGAATAGCGATTTCCTACTGTTTGCCTCCTATTCCAAGGGTTTTCGTGCTGGCGGCTTTAACGGCCGGTTGATAGCGCCGCAGACCAGTGTGCCATCCTATGCGCCCGATACGAACGACACGTATGAACTGGGCTTCAAATCCGATTGGCTCGACCGTACATTGCGGGTCAACGGCACGCTGTTCTATTCAAAATACAAGGATATCCAGCAAACCATTGCCGACCCCGCTGTCCAGTTCCGCGTGGCCAATGCAGGCGATGCGGAACTGAAAGGGTTCGAGTTGGAGATTACCGCCGCCCCTACCGCCGGGCTGCGATTTGACGCGGCGGTGGGCTATACCGCGAGCAAGTTCAAGAATGTGCCCGTATTGGTCGGCCCGATCAACGGCAACCGCCTGCCGTTCAGTCCGGAATGGACGGTGTCGGTTGGAGCGGAATATGCCATTCCCTTGGCCGGCGGCACATTGACCCCAAGGGTCGATTACCGGATGCAGTCACAGGTCTATTTCACCGCGTTCAACCTGCCATTGGAAGAACAAGGCGACTACGGCCTGCTCAATGCAAGGTTAAGCTGGACCGATGCCGACGAACGGTTCAACATCGCCATCTACGGCCAGAATCTGACCGATACCGAATATTACACCTTTGGTCAGAATGCACTCGCCACGCAGGGCGTAGCGTATAATTATCTGGGACGGCCGCGCGAATATGGCGTTTCGGTGGGTTATCGCTTCTAGGGAGAGTCAGTTTGCGGGTTCTGGTCATTGGCGGCACCGGAAAGATCGGAACGCATCTTGTCACCGGATTGCGGGCGGCGGGGGTAGAAGCTGTTCCAGCCTCCCGCCATCCCGATCACGATGGCGTTACGTTGGAACTGGGCGATGCGGCCTCGGTCGAGGCGGCGGCTAGGGGGTTCGATGCCGCATATCTCACCACTCCGCTCGGCCCTGAAGAAGGCGAAATCGGGACGGCTGCGGTTGCGGCGTTGCGACGTGCGGGGGTCGGCAAGATTGTCTATCTCGCGATTCACAATCTCGAAGCAATGCGCGCCATCCCGCATTTCGAAACCAAAATTCCCGTCAAGCAAGCCGTGCTGTCCGATCCATCGGGCGTAGTGCTTCAGCCCAATTTCTTTTACCAGAATGACCTGATGGTGCTGCCCGCGATCATGCGCATGGGCATATATCCTCTGCCCATCGGACATGCAGGCGTGTGGAGCATCGACGTTGCCGACATTGCCAGAGCTGCCGTGAACGCATTCATCAAAGACGATTGGAACGGCCAAGCCGTGCCGCTGTGCGGCCCCGACAGACTTACCGGCTCGATTATCGCAGAGCATTGGTCGGCGGCAACCGGACGGCCGGTTGTCTATCCAGGTGACGACATCGCCCCATTCATTGGCGCGATGCGTCAATTCATTCCCGATTTCACAGAGTGGATGGCGAACGACTTTACGGTTATGATGGAGGTCACCCAACGCTTTGGCTGCCCGGCAACCGACGAAGACCGCGCCGCGACCGAGGCGATTGTCGGCCAGACCCTGATCCGGCACACAGAATTTGTTGCAACCACGCTCAAGGAGAATGCACCATGAAAGCCATGTACACCGCCGTCGCCACCGCTCAAGGCGGCCGTCAGGGCCATGTCAAAAGCGATGACGGCATCCTCGATCTAGATACCGTGACGCCCAAATCAATGGGCGGACCGGGCGGCGAAGGCACCAACCCCGAACAATTGTTCGCGGCAGGATATTCGGCCTGCTTCCAGAGCGCGATGCAATTTATCGCCGGACAGCAAAAGATCAATGCGAGCGATTCGACGGTGACAGGGCATGTGTCGATTGGCCCGAACGAAAACGGACCCGGTTTCATGCTGTCGGTCAAGCATGTCGTTATCCTGCCCAAGCTTGACCAAGCCACAGCGGAGAAGCTGGTGCACGACGCGCATGCGGTTTGCCCTTATTCCAACGCGACACGCGGCAATATCGATGTCGATTTTGAAGTCACCGGGGGTGCCGCATGACCGGCTATTCAGCCGCGCTCGCCGCCGAGCATGAGGCACCGCCGATGCGGCCCTTGGGCGACAAGGATCATCCCAACGCGCACATGCTTTACAACGCGCATTCGGCGTTCAAGGCAGGCGATGTCGATGCTTTATTTGCGGTGATGGCCGACGATGTCGTGTGGCACGTGCCGGGCAATAATGCGCTTGCCGGCACCTATCGCGGTCGCGAAGAAATCTTGCGTAATTTTGGGATGCTGCAGCAGGCTGTCGATGCCTATTGGGCGCACCCGCTCGATTATTTCGGCAGCGACGATCATGCGGTATTGATCGCCGAAGTCCGCGCGCGCAAGGGCGACAGGACACTTGAAACCAAAGAAGCGATGACTTGGCATGTCGAGAATGGCAAGCTGAAGGAATGCTGGCACATGTGCCTTGAGCCCGAAAAATGGGATGCGTTTTTCGTCAGAGAGTGATGCGCGTGCGCCAAGCCTGAGGCTGACCGGTCATATGTATATGACCGGTGGCCATTTGATCCGGCGTCCAGCAGAATTCGGTGTCTACCTGTGTTTCAACGCGTTCAACGCCAGCTATCAGCGCCAGATCGCGTGCGGCAGCTTCCATAAAATGCGGCGCCATGGTGCATCCGGCAAAGGTCACGCAAAAGGTGACTGACAGTATTTGGTTTTCAAGCGCCCACCCGCGCACAAGTCCCATGTCGAGCAGCGAGATTGGCCGACCGGCGGCGACGCTGCACGGGTCGTGAATCTGCGCAAACACAGCGCGGATTTCATCATCAATCACATCGATGCCCAGCTTGACCATGGATGCTTCAGCCCTTTGCCATCAAAGGCGTCTCCAGCCTGCCTGGCTTGCCACTCGGCGATGTCCAACCCGATCATTCGCGCATAATTGCCGCCAAAGATCAGGCGCTTGATGCTTGCATCGCATTGCGGAATGCCATGACGTGCCATCGTTTCATTACTGAAAGCGAAATTCCACATCAGTTCGATCAGATGCTGCGGATGCACGACCGTGCAACCCGTCGACCACAGGATTTTTTCAGGTCCGCCCCACTGCATCAGCAACGCCAACGCCGCTTCAAACCGACCAGGCGCCTGCCATAACATCGCGGTTGTCGTTTCGAGATTGGCATAGACATTGGGGAAGCGCCCGATGGCCATCGCAGTTTCCTCGATGAAGGCCATGCCCGAATGAACGATCTCGAACGCCATATCGGGAAAGGCATCGGCCGCTTGCTCGAAATCCTCGCCAATACGATAAGGCGCGAGCGGTACCGAACCATTGGGCAAGGCCTTATGAATCGCGACCGTCTTCAGCCCCAGCGTCTGCGCGCGTTCGATCAATGCCATGACCGTTTCGTCATTGGCCAGCCATCGCCGGTAGGGATTCATTTGATGCGGGTACAGCTTCACGCCAACCGCTTGTGGCAAATCTGCGACCTGCCTTTCCAGATCGTCGAGCACCGCCGCCTTTTCCATGGTTGGGTCGAGTCCGACATATCCCAGCACGCGCGTCGGAAAATCGCGGCACATCGCAACGGTCTTCCATTCCGCAGCAAAGCCGTCCTTGAACCAGCTGTCGAGCCGAAGCGTGTGCGTTGCAATCAGGTCGGTTCGGCTTTCCTCCAGCATCGTTCTCACCAACGCGTCCGGATGCATGTCGGTCATGTAAAGGGCGTGCGGCGCCAGCGCTTGCGGGGGACTGAGCATCGTGTGTAGTCCGTAGGACATCTGGTAAAGCTGCTCGCCATATTTCGACGCAACGTTCGATCGATCGAGATTGAGCGCATGAACAACCGGGTCGATCACAAAAACATCATCGGGCAGCGGCGGCAGATTGTTTAACGAAGCGGGCATCAGCTCTCCTTCTTCTCGCTTATGCCGAACTTTCGGACGATTTCCACCCGCGCTTTGGTCGTTCGCACATAACCATTATTCATGCACTGGATGCTGCACGTGCCGTTACCGCCGACACGCTGCGGCATAAAGTCAGCCTATGGCAACGGCAGCATTCAATCCGCATTCGGTCGTGCGCGACCATGAGGTTCACCGATCGGTCTATACCGACCCCGCAATATTCAAGCTGGAGATGAAGCAAGTCTTTGGCAAAGCATGGCTGTATCTGGCGCATGAAAGTGAGATGCCCGAAGCTGGCGATTATGTCGTCCGGCATATGGGGACGCAGGCCGTCATCCTGACGCGCAGTAAGTCGGGCGCGATCGAAGCCATATTTAACCGCTGTAGTCACCGCGGCGCAACACTATGCGCGTTTGAAAAAGGGAACGCCCCGCACGGCCATCAATGCCCCTATCACGGCTGGACGTTCAACGCCGATGGCAGCGTGCGGTTCGTGTCGAATGCGAGCAATTATGAAGGCGTGCTCGACGCAGCCGACTATGCGATCACGCAGGTCCGCACCGAGACCTATCGGGGGTTTATCTTCGGCAATCTGGCAGGCGAGGCGGCAACGCCCCTGGCCGATTTCCTGGGACATATGAAATCGACGATCGATGACCTTGTCGACCGTTCGCCTACGGGTAAGATCGAGGTCGGGAAATATCAGTTGCGGCATTATTACCGTGCCAACTGGAAGATGACGTTCGAAAATCTGAACGATACGATCCATCCGGGATTTGCGCATTCGGCTTCGGTTGTATCGGCCAAGGCCGTCATGTCCGAGGTCGGCCGGGACAATATCGTGCCAACCGTCGGCATGATGCTGGCCAATGGCAAACCGATCCAGTTTTTTCAGGATCTGGACATGATTACGACGCCCGGCGGACATAGCTATATCGGCGGCCATATGGGGGCGGATTATACGCCGGATACCGCCGACGCCTATACCACGTCGCTGATCGATTATCATGGGCCGGAAAAGGCCCGAGAAGTGCTGTCGGTCGACCGCCATCTGATGTTGCTCTATCCCTCTTCCTTCTGGCACGCACGTTATCAGACCATCCGGATCATCCGCCCGGTTCGGCACGATCTGACCGAGATGATCGGTTTCACCTTCAAGCTGGTCGGCGCTCCCGAGGAAACGCATGTCAACGCGATCGAATATTGCACTGGCGCCAATTCCGCGGCTTCACCAGTGATTTCCGACGATCTTGAAATTTACGAACGCTGCCTGCTCGGGAATGAATTTGATCGCCGCGAATGGATTCCGATGAGCCGAGGGATCAATGAAGATCGCGAGCGAAGCAACAGCCTGACGCGCACTCCGGCAACATCTGAGGCCTATATTCGCAACCAGTTTGCGGCATGGGCGGAGTATATGGGCTGCCCCGCATGATCGAGGAAGTTACCGCACTCATCCAGCGCGAAGCGGCATTGCTTGACGATTGTCGCTACGAAGAATGGATTGCGCTCTTTACCGAGGATTGTCTTTATTGGGTGCCGGTATCGCCAGAAATGGAAAGTCCGCGCGATGGGCCCAGCCACTTCCGCGATGACCGTCAGGTAATGATGGTCCGCACGCACCGGCTGGCCAACCCACGCGCTTTTGGGGCAGAGCCCAGCCCGCGAACCGTGCATATCGTTTCGGGCATATATATCGAGGCGGAGACGGCAGGCGAAATAACGGTCAGCTCCAGCCAGATCATGCTCGAATACCGAAATCGCGGGCGTTTCGAAGAGGATCAGAGGGCTTTCGGCGGCCGGGTGCGACACCGTTTGCGGCGTACTGCCGACGGCCTAAAAATAGCCGAAAAGCGGGTCGACCTGATCAATGCCGAAGGCGCGTTCAACACCATGGCAGCGCCTTTATGAGCATCGCCTGGATCCCTTATGGCGGATATTGGTCGACACCATTTGTTCGTTGGCAGGGGGCTTTTGCAGAGCTGCACAGCCTGCAATTCGCGGCGTGGGTAGCAAAGCGCGCGCTTGAAAAAAGACAGATTTCTCCCGAGGCTTTCGACTTTGGCGTGCTTGGCTTCACCGTCCCGCAAAAGGGGAGCTTTTACGGTCTCCCCTGGGTGATGGGCGAAATCGGGGCCGTTGATGTAGGCGGGCCGACGATCATGCAGGCATGCGCGACGTCAGTGCGCTGCGTGCAGACCGCGGCGCAGGAAGTGGCGGCGGGGCTGGCCAGCACGTCGCTCGTGCTCACCTGCGACCGTGTTTCGAACGGGCCGCATATTTATTATCCGGCCCCTTCGGCAACCGGCGGAACTGGGGAGTCCGAAAATTGGGTGCTCGACAATTTCGCGCGCGATCCGTTTGCCGGGGTGGCGATGATCGAGACAGCCGAGAATGTGGCGCGCAAATGGGGCATCGAGCGCGCCGAGCAAGATGATCTGACGCTTGCCCGTTATTCGCAATATGCCGACGCGCTGGCTGACGACCGTGCGTTCCAGCGACGCTATATGGATCTGCCGTTCGAATATCCCGATCCAAAGTTCCGCAAAATTGCAGGCGAGATTTCCGGTGACGAGGGCATTCAACCCGCCAATCCGGACAAAGTCCGCGCACTCCCGCCTGCAACACCGGGTGGGACAGTGACCTTTGCGGGACAGACGCATCCGGCCGACGGCAATGCAGGGATGGTCATTGCATCGCGCGACAAGGCCATTGAACTATCGGCAGACCGTGGCATGGAAATTGCGATCCTTGGCTTCGGGCTCGCGCGCACCGAGCCTGCCTTGATGCCTGCAGCGCCCGTGCCGGCCGCCAAGCGCGCGCTTGAACAGGCTGGTTTGTCGATGCGCCAGATCGATGCGGTCAAATCACACAATCCGTTCATCGTGAATGATATCGTCTTTGCGCGCGAAACCGGTTTTCCGCTCGCCGAGATGAATCAATATGGCTGCTCGCTCGTCTGGGGTCACCCCCAGGGACCAACGGGCTTGCGCGGGTTGATCGAGCTGATCGAGCAACTTGTGCTGCGCGGGGGCGGGCGCGGTCTGTTTCAGGGCTGCGCAGCCGGTGATACCGCGATGGCGGTGGTGGTCGAGGTCAGCGGATGTTAACTGCCCCTGACAGAAGCCAGCTGTGGATACCCGAAACAACAATGACAATTCTCGATCGCGCTGCGGCTACGTGGCCGGATGCTGTCGCGCTGGTGTTCGGCGACGAGGCGCTGACATATGCGGAATATCGCAGCAAGGTAGACCAGCTAGCAAGAAAGCTGGTCGGCATGGGTGCGACTGGTGGCAGGGTCGCCATCGTCTTGAGAAACAGCATCGATATCGCGATCGCGATCTTTGCAGTTCAGGCCGCCGGTGCGACTTCGGCATCGCTCAATCCTGACTATACAGCAAACGAACTTCGCCCAATCCTTGACCAGATAAATCCGGCTGTCACCATCACTTATGCTGACCTTTGTGACCCCCTGCGCACGCTTTTGCCGGAAGGCAGCAGAGTTGAGACCATGGCGACACTGGACAATATCGACGCCCCTCGAACAGGACTTCCGGTAATCGATCCATCGAGCATCGCCGTTTTGCAGTTTACCGGTGGCACGACCGGAACGCCCAAGGGCGCAATGCTCAGCCACCGGGCGATCGCCACCAACGTTGCGCAGCGCGAGGCGGTGTTGCCCACGATAGCGGGCGACGAGCGTGTCATCTGCATGATGCCGCTGTATCACAGCTTTGCCGCCGCCATGTGCCTGCACCTCGCGGCTTATGCAGGCGGCACGCTGCATATCCTGCCTCGCTATCGCCCCGATTGGGTCATCGATTGCGTCGAGCAGCAGCAGATTACCCGCCTCCCCGCGGGTCCTACCGTTTTCAACAGCCTGCTCGCATTCGACGGCCTTACGCGCAAACGCGTCGCAAGCCTGCGCTGCGCCTATTCAGGTTCAGCTCCCTTGCCGCACGATACGCTTGGTCGGTGGGAGGCCCTGACCGGTGTGCCGATCTACGAGGGCTATGGACAAAGCGAAGCGGGCCCAGTGCTGACCTATCATGGTCCGAATATGCCACTAAAACAGGGCTCGGTCGGTCCGCCGCTCCCAATGACGAAAATCGAGATTGTCGGCGGCGAAGCCGTCGGTGAAATCCGCGCCCGCGGACCGCAAATCATGGACGGCTATCTCGATCGTGCCGAAGAGACGGCGGCGGCGCTGGTCAATGGCTGGCTCCACACCGGTGATATCGGGCGGCTGGACGAAGATGGCTATCTTTTCATCGAGGACCGCAAAAAAGACATGGCGATTGTCGGTGGTTTCAACGTCTATCCGCGCGAAATCGACGAGGTGCTGATGCAATTGCCAGCGGTTCGTGAGGCGGGGGCCATCGGCGTTCCCGACGCCTATCGCGGCGAAGCGATATGGGCTTACATCGTTGCCGAAGATCTTGCAGAGGAGACTGTCATCATGCACTGCGCGGCTTCGCTGGCGAAATACAAACGGCCGACCGCGATCAGGTTCGTCGACGCCTTGCCACGCACCAATGTCGGCAAGATCGACAAGAAAGCGTTGAAGGCGATGGCGAGCGCCGAATTGTCCGAGAGCGCTCATGTCGCTTGAGCAGGTCAAACCGATCGCCGACGCTTTCCGCGCCCGCCGTTTGCAGCCAGCACCGCCGATAGCGACGCGACGTCAGGGTTTCGAAACGCAGATGGCGAGCCTGCCGCTGCCCGATGACTTTGTCGCTTCGCCGTTTCAGATTTCATCCGATTTAAGCGGATTGTTCTGCGACATGGGGCATCAGCGGAAGCAAAACTTGCTTTGGCTGCATGGCGGCGCCTTTGTGCTGGGTTCATCGACAAGCTATCGCCCTTTTGCGGCGCGGCTTGCCGCAGCAAGTGGGGCGCGCGTGATGCTGCCCGATTACAGTCTGGCACCCGAGCATCCATTTCCCGCCGCCCTGAACGATGTCGGCGCAACGCTTGATTGGCTGGATGCGCAGGGCGTGCAGATGGATCAGCTTGCTATCGGCGGCGACAGCGCTGGCGCCAATCTCGCGCTTGCTGCGGTGCAGGCGCGTATTGCTAAAGACCAGCCAGTACCCGCAGCGATGTGGCTGATCTCGCCCTATCTCGACCTCACGCACAGTGGCGCGTCGATCCGTTCGCGCGCCGACCGCGATCCGTTTATCGAAGCAACCACGATGGACGCCACCGCGCACACCTATCTTGGGTACGCTGCGTCCACCGATCCCGGCGCATCGCCGTTATTTGCGAATATGCAAGGTTTGCCGCCGACGCTGATCCAGATCGGCTCTGAAGAAGTACTGTTCGACGATGCCGTCCGGCTTCGCGACGCGATCCAGGCCGCAGGCGGTGAAGTGGTGTTTCAGGAATGGGCGGGCATGATCCATGTCTGGCCGATATTCGCGCACGCCATCGACGAAGGGCAATGGGCAATCGCGCAAGGCGGCAATTTTCTTCGGCAGATATGGGCTGCTGAATGAAGCGTTGCAAAAAAATAAAGGTAATTTAGTCTCAATACATGGAACTGCGGCAGATCAAATATTTTCTGGAGATCGTTCGTTGCGCCAGTTTCGGGCAGGCGGCGGAAAAGCTGCATGTCACGCAGCCTGCCTTGTCCAAGAGCATCCGCAATCTCGAGCAATCGCTTGGTGTCCTGCTGCTCGAACGCCATCCGGTCGGTGTTGTCCCTACCGAATATGGCAAAGTGTTCATGGAATATGCCGCGCTGATTACCGGCGAGATTGATCGGGCGGTTGAAGAAATCAGCCAGTTGAAAGGGACCGGTCGCGGCATTGTGCGCGTCGGCGCAGGCGCGACGATGATGCAATATCTGATCCCGCAGGCAGTACGCGCGTTCGTCGCCAATGACGACAGCGCGGTCGTTACGTTCCGCCAGGCCTTGCGCGATGAGCTGATCGCCAGCCTGCGACGCGGCGAGGTCGATATCGTCGTCGGGTCGATCGGCGGCCTGGCGCATGACGACGATTTCCGGCAGGAGGTTGCGCTGCACGACGAGATTGTCGTGGTGGCCAATCGCAACCATCCACTGGCGGGCAAAGCAAAGGTCGAAATCGCCGAATTTGCTGATTATAAATGGGTGTTACCCGACGGCACCGAAGGTGAGCGAAACCGGTTGACCCGCGTACTGCGGACCGCCGGCCTGCCGCCACCTACGTGCGTTATCTCGACGCCATCATCGACCTTCATGGCGACGATGCTGCAGGAGGGCGAATATCTAAGCTATCTGCCCCGAGCGTTGATTCAGCTCGACCGCGAATATGCGCATCTGGTGCCGATCGCCGTCGATACGCCGATATGGGACAAGGTGACGGTGGGAGTGACCTACAGACGGCGCGGTGTCATGTTGGCGCCAGTACGCAAGTTCATCAACCGCCTGATCGAGGTTGGTCAATCGATCGAGTCGCGAACCGAAATATCTTTGGCCAAATCGGCGTAAATCGGCCGGTCGATTTGTCGGTCGACGGCAATGCGCGTGTAGGCACCTGGGCCGTGCACCCGGCCAACCAGACCCATCGCGACTGGATCAAGCCGCAAATTGTCGGGGTCCACAAAGCGATCGTCGATGTGCATTGCGACGACCTCGCCAATCAGGATCATAGTCTCCGGCGGCGCATCGACGTCCCGCCAAAGACGACATTCAAACGAAACAGGTGCATTTTCGATGCGCGGTGAATGGATAAGCTCGCTGTTCGCCATTTTCAGATTGGCAAGCTGCGCTTCATCGACCTCGGGCGGAGCATCGGCGCAGGTGAGGTTCATCGCCTCAAGGCTCGCCTCGCTGACGAGATTGACGACGAATTCGCGCGTATCGAGAATATTTTGCGCCGTGTCCTTCAACCGCCCGTCCGCCTGCCGCATCGTGCCGAGCACGATAAGCGGCGGTGACGATCCCATCATATTGAAAAAACTATAAGGCGATACATTGCCGATGCCGGATGAAGACAGCGAACTAACCCAGGCAATCGGTCGCGGCACTATAGCGGCGGACATCAGCTTGTAGCGCTGGTGCCCTTCCAGCGCGTTCATGTCGACGAACATCAATCCTCGCCTTCGGTCCAGACGACCGGTGGTTTGGCACGTCGGTCGACCTCCAGCCGGAAGATATCGGGGCGCGCATAATGACCGGCGACGTCAAAATCATAGCGCGCCCGGATCACTGCTTCGGGTTCGATATCGGCATATAGAATCGTCTCCCCCGAATAATCGGGACCGGCCAGCACCTCGCCGAGCGGCCCGACGATCATGCTGCCACCGCGCATTAACACGGTGTCCGGATCGTCGCCCAACGCGCATTCATAATCCGCCGGATAGTCGCTCCGCCGGATATATTGGCAAGCCGACAGGACATGGCACCGCCCTTCGAGCGCGATATGTTGCATGCTCGCCGCCCAGCCATCGCGGTCGTCGGCGGTTGGCGCGCAATAGAGCGTTATCCCGTGCGCATACATCGCCATGCGCATCATCGGCATGTAGTTTTCCCAGCAAATGACCGCGCCGACCTTACCCATAGAGGTTTCCACGACCGGCATTGTCGAGCCATCGCCGAAGCCCCAGATCAGCCGCTCTGCTGCGGTCGGCATGAGCTTGCGGTGTTTGGTCATATTGCCGCTTTCGCCGTCAATAATCAGCGCAGTGCAATATAGCGTACTGCCAGCCCGTTCGATGATACCGATCACGACCAGCATAGCAGCGGCATTGGCGGCATCCCGCACTTCGCTGATTTCGGGGCCGTCAATATCCACTGCACCGTTGAAATATCGCGCATAGGCTTCGCGACCTTCGGCCTTGCGAAGACCGACGGGCGTGCCGAACGACGCACCCTTGGGGTAGCCGCCCAGAAAGGCTTCGGGAAACACTGCGATCTTTGCTCCCGCCGCTCCAGCTTCGCGAATAAGCGCCGCGGCTTTTTGGGCTGAAGCCATGGCATCGGCAGGATTGGATGCCGCCTGTATAACCGCGGCGCGAAAATTGGTCATGGGCATCGAACCATTTAGCATGAGGGGGCCGCATCTGCGCAATGGCAAAGATAAGCGAAGCAATAACCATTGGACATGAGGCACGGATATGGCGGGGCAAGCGTTCGACCAATATCGGGAAGAAGTGGCCGGCCGCGCCAATGTCGCGGACACCCCCGAACTTGTCGCTTATTACCGGCGGCTGCAAGCGCTCGGCACCGGCGCGTTGTGGACCGTAGCCAACAAGATTGAGCCTTGGGAGCCTGCCTCCACTTCTGTGCCGATGCTCTGGCGCTATGCAGATCTGCGCGAGGACGTGTTGCGTGCGCTTGATCTGGTGACGCCCGAACAAGCCGGTCGGCGCGTGGTTTACCTTGAAAACCCTGGGCGCTCGGATGTCGTTGCTGCCGTGGGCTGGCTTTATTCGGGCCTTCAGGTGATGGCCCCCGGCGAATGCGCGTCGAGCCACCGGCACAGCGCATCGGCGCTGCGTTTCATCATGGAAGGCGAAGGCGCGTTTACCAATGTCGATGGGCACAAGCTAACGCTCGGGCGCAACGATTTCGTGCTGACGCCCAACGGCACCTGGCACGAGCATGGCGTTGCCGAGGGCGGAACCGTGTGCATCTGGCAAGACGGTCTGGATATCCCGCTGATGAATGCGCTCGAAGCCAATTTCTACGAGGTGCATCCCGAGCTCAACCAGGCTGTTTCATTCCCCGTCGACGATACGACATCGACCTGGGCGGGATCGGGCCTCCGGCCGCAGGGTATCGACTGGAACAAGCGCTATTCGCCGATGCTGAAATATGAATGGGCCCCCACATATGAGGCATTGAGCGACTTGGCGAAGGTCAGCGACGGGTCGCCCTATGACGGCATTATTATGGATTATGTGAACCCTGCGACTGGAGGCCCGGTCATGCCAACAATCGGTGCGCAGATGCAATTGCTGCGCCCCGGTGAGAGGACAAAGGCGCACCGCCAGACGGGCTGCTTCGTCTATCAATGCGCCAAGGGCCAAGGCTGGTCGATCATCAACGGCAAGCGCTTCGACTGGCAGGAGCGTGACATTTTCGTGGTGCCCGCATGGATGTACCACGAACATGCCAATGCCTCCCAAACCGAAGATGCCTGCCTGTTTGCATTCCACGATCTTCCCGTCATGCGCGCGCTGGGGCTGTATCGCGAAGAAGCGTTCGGCGAAAATGGCGGGCATCAGCCGGTGCTCCAATAAAGAAAGAACAGCATGAAACTGGTGACTTACAGAACGCACGTCGATACAGCCGCGAGGCTTGGCGCGATTGCCAGCGGACAAATTGCCGACCTCGCACGGCTTGGCGCAGCGAGCGGCGTTTCGCTGCCGTCTGATATGCTCGAATTCATCGATCTAGGTCGCGATGCGGTCAGGATTGCAAGCGGCCTGGTCGCCGCCGCTAATGGCGAATTTCCGGTCGGTTGCGCGATACCGGCGGCCAATGGCTATTTGCTCGCGCCCATTCCCCGTCCGCGCAAAAACATCTTCGGCATTGGCCTGAATTACACAGAGCATGTAGCTGAGTCTGCTCAGACCCTCGACACCTCACCCGATTTGCCGCGTCAGCCGGTTATCTTTTCAAAGCCGCCAACCACCGTTATCGGACCGGGCGCTCCAATCGAGCATAATGCCAAGATCACCCAGCAACTCGATTGGGAGGTCGAACTCGCGGTTATCATCGGCACCAAAGCCAAAAGGGTCGAGCGGAGCGATGCTCTCGCCCATGTTTTCGGCTACAGCGTCATCATCGACATGAGTGCACGCGATTGTCGCCGCGCCGGACAGTGGATCTATTCAAAAGGCCAGGATAGCTACGCCCCGATGGGGCCATGTATCGTCACCGCCGACGAGATCCCCAACCCGCAAACGCTTGACCTTGCGCTCTGGGTCAATGGCGTCGAAAAACAGCGCAGCAACACCGCTTTCATGCTGTTCAAGGTGGATGAACTGATCGCGGATATCAGCCAGGGCATCACGCTTGAGCCAGGAGACATCATCGCCAGCGGCACACCCGCCGGGGTCGGTGCCGGTCGCGATCCGCAGGAATGGGTCTGGCCTGGCGATGTCATCGAGGCCGAGGTGCAAAATATCGGCCGGTTACGCCACCCCGTCATCGCGGTCTGATTCCATGGCTGCCTTGATTGCGTCGGGCCAGGCGCGCGACTTTTGCCGGTCGAGGTCCATGCAAACCAGCACCGCCCATCCCTGCATGCGCACCGCATCGCCGCTGCGCATCGAGAACGCGAAGGTGCAGCTGCTCGTGCCAACCTTCTGTGGAATGATCGAAATTTCAAGCTCGTCCCCCAGCATACCCGGCGAGACAAATTCGGCGTCGATCTTTACCGTCGGGGTGCCGATGCGCTCGTCGAGATGCAGCGTTTTGAAATCCCGCTTGAGATCTTCGGCAAACCAATCCTCCACCGCAGCATTCAATAATTCGAAATAGCGCGGATAAAAAACGATCCCCGCCGCGTCGACATGCGCGAAGCGGATCTTCGTGCGGTGGATATAAGCCATGCGTTCAGGCCTGCAGAAGTTCCGCCAGCTTGCGCTCGGCCCGGATCATCTGGTCCTGCCCCGCATGATAAGCCGACGGCACGAATTGGCCCTTATAGCCAGCGCGCGCCGCTGCGTGCAGCGTCAGCATCGGGTTGTTGAGATGCGGCCTGCCAACCCCGACAAGGTCTGCGCGCCCTGCCACCAGGATCGAATTGGCCTGATCGGCATCCTCAATGTTACCGACTGCAATGACGGGGATGTCAGCTTCGTTGCGGATGCGATCGGCGAAAGGTGTCTGGAACATCCGGCCATAGACGGGGCGCGCTTCGGGGTTGGTCTCGCCTGCCGACACATCGATCAAATCGACCCCGGCTGTCTTGAATAACCGCGCAATCGCGACTGCGTCGGCTGGCTGCACGCCAGCATTACCCGACCAGTCGGTGGCCGATATACGCACCGCGAGCGGTTTGTCGGCAGGCCAGACCGCGCGGACTGCTGCGACAACGGCAAGCGGAAACCGCATTCTTCCCGATAAATCGCCACCATATTCGTCCTTGCGCTTGTTCATGATCGGCGTGATGAAGCTTGACACAAGGAACCCGTGGCCTGCCTGTATTTCGAGCATGTCGAAGCCTGCCATGTCCGCACGCCGGGCGGCATCTGCAAAGTCACCGATCAAGCGGTGGATATCCTCATTATCCGCCATTTCCGGCTCCGATCCGCCCGCGCGCCACGGCTGCGCGTAAGCGGAAATAATGGGCCAGGGCATATCCATCGGCTCGTCATAACCGCGCCCGTTGCTGGGCACCCGGCACGCGCCGCGAGCGCCCGCATGACCAATCTGCGCGCACGTCATCGACGCGCTGTTATTGTGCACAAAATCGTTGATTGCCTTCCAACCGGCGATCTGGCTGTCGTCATAAAGGCCGGGACAGGCCGGCGTTGCGCGACCCTCGGGCGAAACCGCAAGCATCTCGCTGATCAGCAAGCCCGTTCCGCCCAATGCCCGCGCGCCATAATGCACAAGGTGAAATTCGTTCGTAAGTCCGTGGTCGTCGGCCATGTAAGTCAGCATCGGTGCCATCGCGATGCGGTTGGGCAAGCGCAAATCCTTGATTTGCAGTGGCGCGAATATCGGCTGGCTGACCGGCTCTTGCGTTTGCACCCCGGCTTTACCTGCCTCGGTGCGCCAATACCAATGCTCCACGCCCTCTAGCCAATGACGATCACGCACACGCAAATTTTCATGGCTGATCCGCTGGCTGCGGGTCAGCAGCGAATAGGCAAATTGTTCGGGCGGAAAACCCATATAGCGGTCGATAGTCTCGAACCATTCGGTAGAATTGCGCGCGGCATTCTGGATCCGGAGGACAGCAGTGCGCCGTTCTTCTTCATAGTCCGCCAACGCGGCAGTCAACGCCCCGCGATCGTCTAGATCCGGCCGGTCGAGCACTTCGGCCAGCTTGATGGCATCCTCCAGCGCCAGCTTGGTGCCCGAGCCGATCGAGAAATGCGCCGTATGTGCAGCGTCACCGAGCAACACGACATTGTCGAACGACCAGCGTTTGCATAAAATACGTCGGAAATTGATCCAGCTTGCCGAACCACGAAGATGCGCTGCGTTCGATATCAGCCGCTGACCACCAAGGTGCCGCGCAAAGATCGCCTCGCACGCCGCAATGGCCTGCGCCTGATCCATTGCATCGAAACCGAGCCCCGACCAGGTTTCCGGGCTGCATTCGACAATGAAGGTCGAGGTATCGTCGTTGAAACGATAGGCATGCGCCCAGATCCAGCCATGCGCCGTCGGTTCGAAAATGAAGGCAAATGCATCGAATAACTGATGCGTGCCAAGCCACATGAACTTGTTGCGGCGCACATCGATATCGACGTCGAAATGCTCTTCATAACGGGTGCGCACCGGGCTGTTGACGCCGTCCGATGCGATGATCAGGTCAAACCCGGCATAATCGCCGACATCGCTGCTGCATTCGGTTTCGAAGTGCAGAACCACGCCAAGCTCCGCCGCGCGCGCTTGCAGAATTTGCAACAGATGTTTGCGGCCAATGCCAATGAAGCCGTGCCCCGACGATGTAATGTTAAAGTCGCCGACCGTGACGGCAATGTCGTCCCAATGTGCAAAGCTCGCCGATATGGTCGCCGAGCTAACCGGATCGGTGACGGTTAGATTTTGCAGCGTCTGGTCGGAAAAGACCACGCCCCAGCCAAAGGTATCGCCTGCCTTGTTGCGTTCGAAAACGTGAATATCGGCGTCTGCGTTCCGCAGCTTCATCGCAATCGCGAAATAGAGACCGGCGGGACCGCCACCAAGACAGGCTATCCGCATCGCGTTCACTTGTTCGCCTGCAATGCTACCGCCCGGTCCCGCCGCAGCGCATCGGCAAAGACCTCGACAGATGTCTGCGTGATGACCTCGCGATGCCCGTCCTCAAAGGTCAAAATATAATGCGGCATCGAACGGACGCCCGCCCGCCGCCACGCTTCGGTTTCCGCAAACGGCGCCTCAAGATCATCATCGCTTTCCAGATGCGCCCGCGCCGCTGCGGCGTCGAAGCCGTGGCGATCGGCGGCAGCAACCAGCAAGTCATTGTCTATGACCTGCGCCTGTTCAAAAAAGCATGTGCTTATATCCTCGATCAACGCCGCCGCGCTTCCGGGGCACTGCTTTTCTGCCCAGCGAACGAGGCGGTGCCCGTCAAGACTGGCAGGCCCACGGGTCATCCGCTCAAACGCGAACTCGATACCCACGGGCTTCGCAACGGCACGGATGGCATCCCACATCGGCACGCGAAGCTCATCGCCATATCGCTCGCGGAAAAACGCAAGGAAGTCATGTCCTGCACGGTCGAATTGCGGATAGAGCATGAACTGATGCCAGCGTATCTGAATCGCCTCGGGCCGTTCCTGCCGTACCGCCAAATCGAGGTGACGTTTACCGACCAGACACCAAGGGCACAGGAAATCATAAACCGCGTCGATTATCATAGCCATATCCTAAGGGTTAGGATCAACTAAGGATCGGATGCCGCTTGGAGCCAATTACTTCTGGCGATGAGGTCATGACAAGAAAGCGCGGCACATTCAAAAAAACAGATGATTTGCTGCCAATAGAAACGAATAGCGTGAGCATGGGCATCGTTTCTTTGCCTATCCGCTCTATCGCGACTAGCAGCCTTGGCGGGTGGCACTTGTCGAGTTTACCAACCGCCCCCGCCAAGGGCATATGAACGGCGAAGCTAAGTTATCCGCGGCCTGAAATTGGGGAGCTGGTCATTCCGGTAGGCGCTTCATGATCGTTGGGGTCAAGATCCATGTCGTTTTTGACCATGACCAGCGTGACTGCCACAGCGCTGTTACCTTTGTGCCGATAGAAATAGGGAAGGTTCAAGGGTTTCGTGATCGAACAGGATCACGAAAGGTCACAGCCAATACGTCATATCAGGGCACCTTGCCGCGTCCAATGCGTTAGCAGTAAATGGAAATCTTCAGCAATCTTGGTTCGGCTGCGCCTATGATACGCGCGCTCTTTCTTACAGCCCTTGCCGTCGGCTGGACGCTCCTGCTCGCCCGAGTCGTGGGTTTGCGGGCGTTCAGCAAGGCCACAGCGTTCGATTTCGCGGCGACCGTCGCTACCGGCTCGCTGATCGCACAGGCCGGCACCCGTAGCAGCTGGGCCGAATATGTGCAGGCGATGGGCGCAATTGGCGCCGTCTTTCTGGTGCAATATCTGCTCGCGAAAGGACGGACTTGGTCCCATGTCTTTGCAGAGGCGATCGACAATACACCTGTTCTTCTGATGGAGGATGGCCATTTCCTCGATGAAGCGATGAGGACGACGAGAATCACCAAAGCGACTTTGCTCGAAAAGATTCGGATGTCTGGCGCGCAAAGTATCGAGGATGTCCGGGCCATAATACTCGAAACGACCGGCGATATCACCGTTATGACCAGCAAAATCAATTCGGAACTATTGCAAGACGTACGCCGGATTTATTGAGGCTGCTGAGTTCGCGGCACAGCTCTTGAACCTCTGCAGTCAATCTGGCCAGCTCGGTCAAGCCAGCCAAGGGTGCTTCTGGGTCCGACACATCTTGACCCACAAAACAGCTTGCCGTGATATAGCCGAACACTGCCACGCCATAAATAAATTACAACAGGACGAGCATTCTGTTCTCGGCGGTCAGCGGCAGATTCGGGGCCGATGCCGGACCAGCATGGCGGTCGGTGGACAGCCAATCGGGGCAATCCAGGAAACGAAGTCCCTCATTTCCAGTTATCTCTTCTAACAAGGAGATGCGAATGCAAGCGAGCGAAGCCTTTCAACTGTTCGATATTACGCTGGTCGGTGCCACGCCGGATAACGGGAAGAAGCTTCTGCTCACCATTTTCCTGATAGCCGTGGTCTTGCTGTTCGCTACAGTCGGGCGACGCCTGCTCGCCGGCACGCTAGGGCAACGTGCCCGCCTGAACCGCTTCCGCTTCTGGGCCCGGCAAGTCGTTGCTCTCACGGCCGGAGCGATCCTGATTCTGGGCATTGTCTCTATCTGGTTCGACGACCCGACCCGCCTGGCTACCGCCCTCGGACTTGTTACCGCAGGTATTGCTTTCGCACTGCAGCGCGTGATCACCGCCATCGCTGGCTACTTCGTTATTCTTCGCGGAAAGACATTTAACGTCGGAGACCGCATTGTGATGGGCGGGGTGCGAGGCGACATGCTGTTTCGCAGGACCAGCTCCACCCCTGCCACAACGAAGAGCTACAGTACCGTTGCGGCATCTCAATCGGCGATGTCGAGCCAAAGGTCTACTGGCGGCTTACCGATAATTGGCTGGAACTCAGCGTCCGCTTTCTCTCTCCCGATCATGGCACGCGCGAGATCAAGGATATAATGAGCCGCGAGATCCTTGCGCGTCTGGACGAAGAGGGCATCGGCATCGCTTCCGCCACCTGCGAGATTACGGGTCTACCAGTGCTTACGGTAAAACAGAAAGCGGAACGGGCATGACCTTGCCGAACATGCTCACCCTCAATGTGTTTATGGAAGAGTTGCCGGACGAGCGGCAGAGCCGCTTTCTGGCCTTTGCAGGGGGAGCAAGCGTTTACGCCGCCTTGCTGCTGTTCACCGCATGAACGGCGGCATACAGGCGCGCCTTGACGCGATCCGCGCGAGCTACTGGTTCATTCCCAGCATCATGGCGCTGCTGGCGATTTTGCTGGGCGCCTTGATGATCTGGGTCGACGTAAGGCTGGGTTCCGACTGGATCAAGGGACTGAGCTGGTATCAGCAGATCAGGGCGGACGGAGCCCGCGAGGTCCTATCGACCATCGCTGGCTCAATGGTGACCGTGGCGGGCGTTGTCTTCTCCATTACCATCGTGGCCCTGTCCTTCGCGTCCAGCCAGTACGGCCCCCGCGTGCTCACCAATTTCATGAGCGATCGGGGCAATACGGTCACGCTCGGCACCTTCATCGCGACCTTCCTCTATTGCCTGATGGTGCTGCGGACGATCCGCGGTGGCGACGACGATTTCGTGCCGCAATATGCCGTGATCGTCGCCATGCTGCTCGCGGTTTGCTCAATCGGTGTGCTGATCTATTTCATCCATCACGTGCCGCAGAGCATTCACATCAACAATGTGGCGGCCCGCATTGGAGAGCAACTGGTACAGGATTCAAGGGCGCGTTTCCCAGCGATGATCGGAAGCGGGACTGGCGAAACCAAGCCCCCAACAACGTCAGCACCGGTTCGCAACTTTAGGGCCGTGCCGGCCGCCGCGACGGGCTATATCCAGTCTATCGACGAAGACGGCCTGCTGAGCATCGCGCGGAAGGCAGACGTGCTGATCAGGCTGCGTTACCGGCCCGGCGACTTCGTGACCGATGGACGGAAGCTCGCCGACGTGCATCCGCCTGAAAATTGGAACGATGATCGAACCTTGGAGCTGCAGGAATGCTTCACCGTTGGAAACAAACGCACGCCCGAATATGACCTCATGTTCCTGGTTAGCGAACTGGTTGAGATTGCGGCGCGGGCACTGTCGCCCGGCGTCAATGATCCGATGACTGCAATTACCTGCCTTGACTGGCTGGGGGCGGGCGGCAGCGAATTCGCCACGCGCGAGATGCCGCAGGCCGTGCGGCTGGATGATGATGGCGAGCCGCGCCTGATCGCCGAACCGGACGGCTTTGCGTTTTTTGTTGAGCGAGGCTTCGGGCGGCTGCGTCAATATGCCGCCACAGACGTCATCGCATCGCTGCACTGGCTCCACGTCGTTGGAGAGGTCGCCGCGATGTGTCGCACAGCGGACCAGATCAACGTACTCCGGAATGAGACGGCGCTCTTCCGGGAGCAGGCCGCAGCCGCTCTGAATGGTCCGAATGCTCGTGAGGTGGAGCGGCGAGCAAATGAATTGCAGGATATGCTCTCGTCAGACGTAAATGGAACGATGCAGACGCAGATGGGCTGGCCGTACGATGGCGTTCAAGCCCAATCGCGTTAACTGAATTGGAGACATGCGGTTACAGTGGGTGAGGCCTGATTGCCACTTTGCAGCCTTTGCCGGACCGAGCACCTCGTCAGAATGCAAAACGACGTAAGGGGCCAATTGCCTATTGGAACCTCGGGGCCTTTCAGCAGTTGGCTTACTGGCATTCAGCGCGACATTGCCGAACCCCTGCCCCCTTTTGGCAAAAATTATGTGTTGCGCGTCGGGAGGTTCATTTTGGCAAGCACAGCTCCCTATTCACCCAACGGTTCAGTGTCGCTGGCCAGGAATCCGATTCATGATATCCTGATCATATCCGCATTCCCGCTTTTCCTCGGGCAATTTTCCAGCGACTGGGCTTACTCGTCGACAGGTCACGTCCAGTGGCTCAACTTTGCGGCCTGGTTGAATGCTGGTGCACTGTTATTCGCGGGGATCGCGCTGCTGTGGGCGGGAATGCGCCTGATCAAAGCAGAAAGGCGGCATATGTCTTCCTATCGGCTCTACGTCATATTGCTGGCGTCGACTTTCGTGACCGGTTTCATCAATGCTTTGGTCCATGCGAAAGATGCTTGGGCGACCATGCCCGAAGGGCTGATCCTGTCGTCGGTAACGCTGCTGCTTATGCTCGCGGTGCTGTGGACAAGATATGGCGGGCGCCTGCCGGGGATGGATCGATGACCCGCGTGCGTATGGCGATGACGGCCGCGATAGCGCTCGGCTTGGCGGGGTGCGACAGCGATGATGATAGTCGCCGTTTCGGGCCCAATCCGACGTTGCCGGAGGCTGAGCGCGGGTTGTTGCCAAACATGACGATCGCGGATCCCGCCGGTTGGGGCGATCGGCGGCCAGTGACGCCCGCTGGCTATACCGTCGAGGCGATTGCTACCGATTTGAAGATACCGCGCCAGATACTTGTTTTGCCGAATGGCGATATATTGGTGTCCGAAGGAAAAGGCGGGCAGGATGCGCCGTCGCTCCGGCCAAAGGACATCATCGCGGGTTACATCAAATCCCAGGGCACCAGCAGCGTGAAGGGCGGGAACCGACTCACCTTGCTGCGTGATAGCGATGGGAACGGCACCTACGAAGGACGTACGGTCTTTGCCGACAAGCTCAATGCGCCTTATGGTCTTGCGCTCATCGGCAACCGGCTGTTCGTTGCCAATCAGGATGCGCTGGTCCGGTTCGACTATAGACCGGGACAGACGAAGGCGAGCGGCCCTCCAGTTGAAGTTGCAAAACTCCCCGCTGCCATCAATCACCACTGGACGAAAGCGCTAACCGCGAGTGCCGACGGCCGTTTCCTCTATGTCGGCATTGGGTCGAACAGCAATATCGGCGAGCGCGGGATGGCGGTTGAGGAAAACCGCGCATTGATTTGGCGAGTCGATGCTGAAACCGGCGCGACGCGGCCTTATGCAACCGGCCTGCGAAACCCGACGGCGCTTGCGGTGCAGCCAGATAGCGACCGTCTGTGGGCCGTGGTCAACGAACGCGACGAGCTTGGCGCGAACCTTGTTCCCGACTATCTGACATCTGTGCGTCCGGGGGGCTTTTACGGCTGGCCCTATGCTTATTGGGGGGCAAACCCCGACCGGCGCGTTCGTCCCTTTCGCGATGAGATGGTCGCACGCACGATCCGCCCCGATTATTCGCTCGGCTCGCACCATGCGCCGCTGGGCATTGCCTTTTCGACAGAAGAAATGGGTCCGCGGTTCGCAGACGGCGTATTCATTGGCGAGCATGGCAGCTGGAACCGCGAACGCCCCGTCGGCTATCGTGTGACATTCGTGCCATTTCGCCGCGGCTGGCCAAGCGGTCCGCCCATTCCTTTTGTCACCGGTTTTCAAGCCGATGGCCGTACTTTCGGACGTCCCGTCGGTGTAGCGGTCGACCCGCGCGGCGCGTTGCTCGTCGCTGACGATCTGTCGAACACCGTCTGGCGGATTGCGCCGACCGATATTGAGTCCGGATCGTCGCAGACCGAGCCATGAATGACGCGGTAAGCTGGTTGCCATATTGCGGCCCGGCACCGGTGCCTGCCGAATTGCTATCACGCTGGAATTTCGATCCGGCCCTGATTGTCGTGCTTTCCGGCGCCACGTTTCTTTTATGGCACCGCGCCCACGGGCTTGCGGGACGTATCTCCCTTATTGCGGCATTAGGACTCAGCTTCCTGCTTTTTATTTCGCCTTTTTGCGCACTTAGTTCGGCGCTTTTCTCGGCGCGCGTAGCACATCATGTGGCGCTAACTGCCGTCATCGCACCGATTTTGGTTTATGCATTCAAGGAGGAGCAGGCGCGATGGCCGGGATCACTCGCGTTTTGGACCGCAGTGCAGGCACTGATATTCTGGCTATGGCACGCACCAGACATCTACGCGACCGCGCTGTCGAGCGATATTGTCTACTGGATAATGCAGGCCAGCCTGCTTGGTTTGGCGATTGGCTTCTGGGCGGCAATCCGACGTGCAAATGTGCTTGCAGCCGTTACCGCGTTGCTCGCTACCACGGTGCAAATGGGGCTTTTGGGCGCAATCATTACCTTTGCAGGGGTATCGCTCTATGCGCCGCATCGGCTTGCGCCGATCGCTTGGGGCATGAGCCCGCTTGAAGACCAGCAACTGGCAGGATTGATCATGTGGGCACCCTCTGCCGGGCTCTATCTGGCGGCAGCGTTGCTAATCGGCTGGCGGATGCTCGCTAGCGATAATGCGGCAATTCGCGCATGATTGAACGGTTACGCACGTGGGGCAACAGCTATACCGACCGTGGTCGCTATTCGCCCGTTGGCATTGCTTTTCACTGGATCATGGCGGCGCTCATCCTGTTTCAGATCGGATGGGGGTTCTGGACCGATTGGATGATGCCGGGCGGGGACAAGATTGCTGCCTATGAAGTGCACAGCGCGGCAGGCTTGCCGATATTGCTGCTTGCCATGGCGCGGATGGGTTGGCGGGTCCTGATCGACGATCCGTATAACGACGCTGACGATCAGGGAGTGCAAACGCACATCGCGCATTACACCGCCCTGCTTTTCTACCTGACATTTTTCACGTTGCCGCTTTCGGGCTGGGTGATGTGGTCGAGCGTTGCTGCACCGGGGCCGTTATATCTGGCAGGCGTCATACCCTGGCCACAGGTGCCGCTAAGCAATCTTGGTACCGAAACGCGCTATATTATCCTCGACCTTGCAGAGGACACACACACAGGCTCGGTCATTCTGCTGCTCTTGCTGATTCCGGCACATGTAGGGGCGGCACTGAAACATCATTTCTGGGATCGCCACGATGTGCTGCGCGGGATGCTTCCGGAAGTCCCCGACTGGGAGGACCGCCGGGCAGCGACGCCGCATAACGGGCCAGCGCGTTCGCCTCGGCAGGGGTCAAAAGTTGGCTGATCCTCAGCATCACGTCACCGGGGTCGTTCCGGCGCTTGGCCACTCGCCACAGCCGCATCTGCTCCGCCAGATAGGGCGCGGGTTGCCCAGAGAGCGGAGGATTGGCAGGGCCAATGCCTTGTCCGCGTTCACCATGACAGGCGGCACAAGCAGCAATGCCGCGCTCGGGCGCTCCTTCATGATAGATAGCAGAGCCATGTTCTTGCCCAGGGCTGCGACCGCTGAACACGGGCATCGCCGCATAATATGCCGATACCGCCTGCCGCTCACGATCGCTAAGTCGCTGGGCAATCCATGCCATTTGCGGATGGTCCCGGCGGCCGTCGGCATAAGCCTCCAGTTGCCGTTTGAGATAGCCGGCATCGAGACCGGCAAGCCGCGGCGAGCCGGCCCCGTTTCCGTCGCCTGCAAGCCCGTGACAGGTGAAGCAGGCGCCGGCCGCTCCGGCCTCTGCTCCGCTGAGTGCAATGACGCGGCCGTCGCTTTCAAACCGATCGTGCGTGGAGGCATTGAGCGAGCATCCGCCAAGTGCAAGCGCGACGAAGGAAGCGAGGCTCCGGTTCATGGCAAGAGAACGGACGGGCGGGCGTGCTTGTTCCGCTCGCTTGCGGTCTTGCCGATCATTGCACTGGCGGCATGCAAGCCTCCGCCCGATGAGAAGCAGTTCATGCCCATCGCCGACATCGCCAGTGGCAAAGCGGCTATCGAACGTGTCGGCTGCGGCAGTTGCCACGATATTCCGGGAATTGCCTGGCCCAAGGGTGCTGTCGGACCAGCGCTAGACGGCTTGGCCACCCGCGCACTGATCGGCGGGTCGCTGCCCAATCGCCCTGACGTCCTTGCAGCTTATGTTCGCAATGCGCCAGCCTTAGTTCCCGGGGCCGCGATGCCCGCAATGCCGGTCAGCGCCGACGAAGCGCGCGACATCGCAGCCTATCTTTACAAGCAGAGAGCCGAGTAATGCTTGAAGGCTGGCCGCCCCCGATACTCGACCCGGCGGGTCCTTATGCGACATCAGTCAGCGTGCTGAGCTGGATATTGTTCGGCATGGCTGTCGTTGTCATGCTGATCGTGCTGTTATCGCTCTGGCTGGCATTGTTCGGGCGGCAGACGACGCAAGCAAAGCTCGGCGGGAAAAGGCTAATCTGGGTAGGCGGCGTTGCCTTCCCCTTCGTCGTGTTGACGCTGTTGCTGATCTATGGCCTTACCCTGACGCGCAGCCTGTCCGATCCGATCACCGGCGATGAAATGCGCATACGCGTGACCGGCGAAATGTGGTGGTGGCGCGTCACCTATCTCGACCGGGCCGGCCAGGAGATTGTGCATGACGCAAACGAAATTCACATCCCCGTCGGGCGCCCAGTAGTGCTCGAACTTGAATCGGCCGACGTCATCCACAGTTTCTGGGTGCCGCGACTTTCGGGCAAGCTCGACATGATTCCGGGACGCCGCAACCTGTTGCGGATCCAGTCCGACCGTGTCGGCGTGTTCGGCGGCCAGTGCGCAGAATATTGCGGTGGACCGCATGCGCTGATGGGCATTTCCGTGGTGGCGCACGAACCGGCCGCCTTTGCACGGCTGATAGCCGCGCGGCGGAACAGGGAAGAGGCTACCGTCCCGGCTAGCTCAGATTCCCTACTGTTCGATAGCGCCGGCTGCGCCGCATGCCATCGCATCGCAGGCACGGGTGCCAATGGGCTTGCAGGCCCTGACCTCACTTATGTCGGCGCGCGAGGTAGCCTCGGTGCAGGCGTGCTGGCCAATAATCGCGGTACGATGATGGGCTGGATTGCCAACAGCCAGGCCATCAAGCCCAATAACCGTATGCCAGCCTATACCGTGCTTTCTGCCGACGAACTGAAACAGCTTGCGGCATATCTCGAGGCGCAGAAATGAAGTCGGAGACCGGCTTCGACCCGGCATTTTATGACCGTTTTCCAACCAGCGAAGCGCGCCCAGACGAGGAACTGGAAGAGCTTAAGCGCATCTGGAAAGCGCCGACGGGCTGGAGACGGCTAACCATCGTCAACAACAATTATGTCGGCCTCTGGTATGTTTCGGCTGCCTTCCTGTTCTTCCTGCTGGCGGGCGTGCTCGCGCTCGTAATCCGGATGCAGTTATCACTGCCGCTGCTCGGTGTGCTGCCACAGGAAACCTACAACCAGTTTTTCACCATGCACGGCACGGTGATGATGTTCCTGTTCGCGGTGCCGATTATGGAGGCGATCGGCGTCATGCTACTGCCGCAGATGCTTGCGGCGCGCGATCTGCCGTTCCCGCGCCTTTCCGCCTATGCCTTCTGGGCCTATTTTGTTGGTGGTCTCAGTTTTTTCGCCTCGCTCTTTTTCGGGCTCGCGCCCGATGGCGGCTGGTTCATGTACCCGCCGCTGACCAGCATGACCTATTCGCCGGGCATCAACGCCGATTTCTGGCTGCTCGGTATCGGCTTTATCGAGATTAGCGCGATTGCAGGCGCAATTGAAATTCTTGTCGGCATATTGAAAACCCGTGCGCCGGGGATGACGCTGGCGCGAATGCCGCTTTTCGCCTGGGCGATGCTGGTCTTCGCTGCGATGATCCTGATTGCCTTCCCGGCCGTTATTCTCGCGACCCTGCTGCTGGAATTCGAACGCGCGCTTAACTGGCCGTTTTTCGATGCCACGCGCGGGGGCGACCCGATGTTGTGGCAGCATCTGTTCTGGTTTTTCGGCCATCCAGAGGTGTATATAATTTTCCTCCCCGCGGCCGGCCTCGTCTCGATGATGGTGGCCAGTCTCGCGAAAACCGAACTGGTTGGCTACCAGCTCATCGTCCTGGCCCTTATCGCCACGGGTTTCATCAGCTTCGGCGTCTGGGCGCATCATATGTTTGCGACTGGAATGCCGCGGCTTTCGACTAGCTTCTTTGCAGCGGCGAGCATGTCAGTGAGCATTCCCGCCGGGATTCAGGTCTTCAGCTGGATCGCGACGCTTGCCATTGGCAAGCCAAGCCGCAACGTGCCGACGCTGTTCGTCATCGGCGGCCTGGTCACATTTGTCATGGGCGGCCTCACCGGAGTGATGCTCGCGATGGTGCCGTTCAACTGGCAAGTGCATGACACGCACTTCATTGTTGCCCATCTGCATTATGTGCTGATCGGCGGCGCGGTAATGCCGGTTTTCGCCGCCTTTTATTTCTGGACCGGAATGACTAGCCGACGCCCGTTGTCCGAGCGACTGGGACGCTGGATATTCTGGCTGTTTTTTGTAGGCGTTCATATCACCTTCTTGCCCATGCACCTGACCGGACTCATGGGTATGCCACGCCGCGTCTATACCTATTTGCCGGGCATGGAGTGGGAATGGACGAACATGATTTCCACCATAGGCGCTTTCGTACTCGGTATAGCCGTGGTCCTCTTCCTCATCGACCTTGCGCGCAATTTCCGTTTCACGGTCGATGACGATGCGGGCAACATTTATGGTGGTGGCACGCTCGAATGGCTGCCGACCGGCCTCTATTCGGCGAGGAGCATCCCGGTCGTGCGCAGCCGCGAACCCTTATGGGACAATCCGAACTTGGCGCGCGAAGTCGAGGAAGGTCGCCATTTCCTGCCCCGGTCGGCCACTGGGCTTCGCGAAACGCTGATTACTAGCCCGTTGCGGGCTGAACCCCAATATCTTCAGATCATGATGGGTCCGTCGGTCTGGCCCCTGCTCGCCGCTATCTTCACCGCCGGTTTCTTTCTGCTGTTGACGGTGCAGGCTTATTTCCTGTCGGCGGCGTGTCTGCCGCTCGCTATATTCTCGGTGCTCCGCTGGCTTTGGGACACCGACCGCCCGGCCGAGCAGAAGGAGGTTGATGTAGGCGCGGGTATCATGCTGCCAACCTATGTCACTGGCCCTGGCGCGCATGGCTGGTGGGCAACCATCTGCGTGCTTGTCGTCTGCTTCATGATTTTCCTGATGGCTGTGTTCGGCTATCTTTTTGTCTATGGCATTCACCCCAGTTACTGGGCGGTACCAACCGAGCGCTGGTGGGCGACACCGATCGCGGTACTTTACGCTGCAGGCGCTTCACTCATCTTTTATGGCTGGCATTTGCTCAAACGCCCGCGCCTGACCAACTGGAGCCCGACGGCGGCCATATTGTGCGCGTGCGGCGCAATAACCCTTGCAACCGGCATCGACTGGCTAAGCTGGCAGCAACAAGGCTTCGATCCGGAACTTACCAGCCAGGGTGCTTTCTCCTATGCCATGCTGGCTCTGCAAGCCATGTTGGTCTCGATCGTTTTGCTGATGGGGCTATATCTTGCCGCACGCACGTCGCGCGGGCTGGTGACGCGCCCACGCAATACAACATTCGATGTCGTTTGTCTGTTTGCGCTGTACACAGCAGGACAGGGTGCCGCGACTGCGATGTTGCTGCGGCTATTTCCCATGAGCGTCTGATGCGCACCTGGCTCATCCTGCTTGGTGGCCCTATCTTGTGGACCGCGCATTTCTTTGCGCTCTACATCATTGCCAGCTTGCTGCCCGGCACGCGCACCGCTGCCATATTTGTCATTCTGGCAACGGTAATCGCCATTACAATTGCCATCTGGGCAACCTTGCGCGCCGTGCGTTCGCTCAAAGTGACGGCTGACGATTTCAGGCGATGGTCGCTTTGCCTGTCGATCCTTGCCACCGCCATCAGCCTGGTGGCAATCGTTTATCAGGGCATGCCAGCGCTAATCGGCTAGCGATTTCAGAAAGCAAACAAGACGCTGATTGCAGCCATCTCTACGACCGAGTTAATCAATCACCAGTGTAAAGGACGGCGCAACGCGTGGGTAGAATACCCCTGCTTTGCGGCATTAGGCGGTAATTCGCAACATCCAGATCGCGGCGACAAGCGCCAGTGTCGCCGCCGTTAGCGCTCCTGCAACAAGTTTCAGATTCGCGCCGCCAAATGTTTCGACCTTGGTAGCATCTAGCCTGCTGCATACTTGTGACGCGCGCCGTTCTGCAGCCCGGAAAATGAAAATGGCCGCGATCAGAAAAACTGTCGAAATAGCGCGTGGCACCCAACCGGGGGGCATCGCATTGAACAGCGCATGAAAGCCGAGCGCAATCCCGACTGACGCCATCCCGGTGCGCATCCAGCCCGCAAAGGTTCGCTCATTGGCGAGAAGGGTGCGATCTTCCGCCAGATCGGTTCTGTCCACCGCAAGGTCATTTCGGGATTCGTTTGCCATCGTCGGTTATCCGCGTTCAATTCTGCCTGAGCTATCTACTCGGCAGCATTGTCAATGGTTCCCGTATAATGAGACGGTCGAGTGAGTTTTGCGATTCCGGCTCAGCCACGCACGACGAGACAATAGCGACCAGCGCAGTTGGCCTGTTGCCGTGCCGAGACCGGCGGCCCTCCTGCTTCCACCCCGTTCAGCGTCAGCAGTTGGCGCCGCTCCGAATGTGCTTCAACCGCCCAATCGACCGATAATCTGCCACCCTCGCTCGACAGGCACCCATATGTCGCTGCGTTGGTTGCAAGCTCGTGAATCACGGATGTCAGCGATTGCGCAGTCGCAGGATCCAGCGTGATCTGGTCATCGGTCGTTGATGTTGCGCTCACGCTCCCCGCGCATCGGATGTCTGTTGCCCGGTTTCCGCATGAATCGCAGCCACAGGATGATGGCAATAATCAGCGCCACCCCCAAGGTGCCGAAGGCCAGCCAGGACGTCAGTTCGCTGGTATTCATAGCATGTCCTTTCACCATAGATTTCCCGGTAACGCGGGGGCAGTCGAAGAGGTTCCAAAGGCATTGCTTTTGAAGTCGCCCCTGGGCCTGAACAGCATTGGAACATGGTGCCATATCATGGCGTTTAGCTTGCGATTGTCCGGGGCAGAACAGATGAGCGAAGCGCAGGAGAGCACCGTTTTGTCGCCGCCGCAGGGCATCGACCAATCGCATTTGCATGATCCATGGTGGCACCGGCACGCCAACCCTTTTTCCATTTTGGCGCTTGGTGCGTTGCTGGGCGCGGCATTGCTTGGGACCTTCGGCGGTCAGCCCCATCCGACCCGAACACTCAAAACACCTGACGTTGCGATACGGACACAATTTCCAGAAATCTTGAGAAACGGAGAGTTTTTCGAGATGCGCGCAATGATCACCGCACGACGCCCGTTTGCAGATATGCGGATCGCCGTATCGCAGGCCTATTGGCACGATCTGACCATCAACACGATGCTGCCCGCGCCGTCCCAGGAGACATCGGAAAATGGCGGTTTCATATTCAGCTACGGCCCAGTCGAGACGGGTCAGACGCTGAGCGTCAAATTCGACGGACAGATCAATCCGCCGATGTTCGCAGGCACCGAAGGGCAGCTGAAACTAATGGATGGCAAGGAGACTATCGTAACGATGCCCGTCAAGTTACGGGTTTTTCCCTGATGGACATCGTCGCCCGCGCCGCGGTCATGTTCGCCGTTCTGTATGTCCTGCTGCGCCTGATGGGCAAGCGCGAGCTGGGGCAGCTTACCCCTTTCGAACTGGTCGTCATGATCGTCCTGGGCGACCTGATCCAGCAAGGCGTCACACATAATGACTTCAGCCTAACCGGCGCTCTGCTGGCCGTATCGACATTTGCGTTCCTGGCAATTGCAATGAGCTGGCTCACCTATCTATCGCCGCGCGCCGAAAAACTGCTCGATGGCGAGCCGCGGGTCATCATTCGCGACGGCGAACTGATCAGGGAAAATTTGCGGCGCGACCGGATGACGCAAAGCGAGGTCGAGTCCGAAATGCGCCTGGCCGGGATCGCCCGGATGGAGCAGGTCGCCTGGGCGATACTCGAGCCGCAAGGCAAAATCAGCTTTATCAAGAAAGACGCCGGTGAGGAGAATATCGGCGACGCTGCCAATATCGGTTGAATCATAGCGCCGGTAATGTCTGTCGGTTTTTGCCCCAGCCCTTAAGCGCCTTAGACTTCGCCCTTTTGGCAAGGTCATCGACCATCGCAATATTGAACTGCGCGGCTTTGGTCATGTCGGCAAGTTCGCTCCATTCGACAGGCACAGCGACCGGCGCATTTTCCCGCGCGCGCACGGTCCAAGGCTGGACGGCGGTCGATCCGCGCTGATTGCGTAGCCAGTCGATGAATATCCGGCCCTTGCGTTCGACCTTGCGGATATTGGCGGTGAATAGTTCGGGCTTGGCCGCCGCCATGGCGCGCGCGAAGCGGCTGGCGAAGTCCTTGACCCGTTCCCAATCAGCCTTGCCGTCGAGCGCGATCACGACATGGATGCCCTTGCCGCCCGACAACATCGCGTCGCTCGCCAGACCAAGCGTCGCGAGTTCCTCTTTCAAGACGACTGCGGCCTTTTTGACGTCCTCGAAAGCCAGCCCTTCATCGGGGTCGAGGTCGAAAATCATCCGGTCGGGATGCTCGATGTTCGATGCGGGCGCGCCCCATCCGTGAAATTCGATGCCGCCCATCTGTACGCAAGCGAGCAGCCCCTCGACGCTATCGACATACAGATAATCGGCGACGTCGCCGTCCTTTTCCTTGATGCCGACATGGTGCACTGAATCTCCAAACGTCCCTGCATCGTGCTTCTGGAAAAAACACTGCTTGGCCCTTCCCTGCGGGCAGCGGACGATGCTGAGCGGACGGTTTGCCGTGTATTCGAGGATAGGCGCTGCCATGGCGGCATGATAAGCGGCGAGGTCGCCCTTGGTGATCCCCGATTCCGGAAAGATGATGCGGTCAGCGTTGCTGATATGCGGAACAGTCGCCTTGGTTGGCTCCGGCTTTTGCGGGATTTCTGGGGTCACGTCCCTCGCGGGCTTGTCATCGCGCAGCCCCAGAAAGCTCGAATGCCGCAGCACACCGCCCTCTTCGAGCGATCCGGTCGTTTCCGCATAGGCGACCTCCGCAACTAACGTTGGTTCGACCCAGTGCGCCTTGCGCGCAGCAACGCGCGGAACGGTGGCTGGTGCGGTCTTGCGTTCCAACGGCCGCATCCGCGTCATAAGATCGTTCATGCTCGCGGCGGTAAACCCGGTTCCGACCTTGCCGGTATAATGCAGATCGCCATCGACGCGGGTGCCAAGCAAAAGCGATTTGAAGCCACGCGACGTTTCGCTTTCGGTCCAGCCGATGATGACGAACTCCTGCCGCGCGGTGCATTTGACCTTCAGCCAGTTGCGCGTCCGCTTGCCGCTATAGGTCGCATCCGCTCGCTTGGAGATGATACCCTCATAACCCTGTTTGCAAAGTGCATCGAACAGCTTCTCGCCCTGAACGACATGCTCGGCGTAATGGATGGCGTCATTCTTACCCGCAGTTTCGAGCAAGGCTTGAAGCTGCTCCTTGCGTTCAAGATTGGTAAGCTTGCCAAGCGACTTCCCGTCCAGCTCAAGCAGGTCGAAGGCGAAATAGACGAATTTACCGGGCTCGCCCTTCAACACCGCCTGCAGCTTTGAAAAGCTGGGTCTGCCATCCGCGCCCAACGCAACCAGTTCGCCGTCGATCAATACGGCCGGCAAATCGAGCGCGCGGAAGGCCTCGACGATGGGCGCGAATTTGTCTGACCAGTCCAGACCAGTGCGTGTATAGGCCTGAACATTGTCGCCAGCCGCCGCGATCATGCAGCGATAGCCGTCATATTTGACCTCGTGAAACCAGCCCGAGCCTTCGGGCACAGTGTCGACAAGCGTCGCAAGCTGGGGTGACTGAAACGCGGGTGGCTTGCCCGCCTTGCCCTTTCGCCTGACGGGGCGCGGTGCTGCTTTGCTCTCCTGCTGCGGATCCTTTTTGGCGGCGTCCTTGTCCGAGTGCCAGACGGCATCGCCAGCGGCAATTTCCGCCATGCTTCGGCCCGATAGCGCGCTGGTGACTTCCCGGTCAGTCAAATCGCCGCTGCCACCGGCAAATTCGTCCTCGATCTTGCGCAGCAGCCAATTCTCCCGCTTTTCCTTGCCGCGTGGCTTCATCCGGACGAGCAGCCATTCGCCCTTCATCCTTTTGCCATGCAGGAAGAAATGCAGATGACCTTCTTCGATCGTCTTGCGCGGGTCTTTGCCTGGCACCGGCTCCCAGCTTCCCTGATCCCACAGCATCACCGTGCCGCCGCCATATTCGCCAGCGGGTATCGTGCCCTCAAAACCGCCATAGGCCATCGGGTGATCTTCTGTCCGCACAGCAAGGCGCTTGTCTTCGGGGTCAAGGCTTGGCCCTTTGGTTATCGCCCAGCTTTTCAGGACGCCATCAAGCTCAAGCCTAAAATCATAATGCAACCGGGTGGCATCATGTTTCTGGACGACGAAGCTGTTGCCTTCGCCCTTCTTCAACACGCCTTTCGGTTCACGCGTTTTACCGAAATCGCGCATCCTGTTGTAAGCGGCTAAAGGCTCCTCGCGCGACATCGGCTATTATGCTCGCTTGCGGGTAGCGGTTTTCTTTGGCACAGGCTTTTTCGCAGCCGCTTTTTTGGCGGGCGGTTTCTTTTCAGCCGAGGCAGGCGCGCCGTCGAGCGAGCTTTTCAATGCCGCCATCAAGTCGATGACGTTGTTGCCGCTCGGTCGTTCTTCCTCTTCTTCGGGCTCGATTTTCCCGCCCTTGGCTTTCAGCTTGCGGTCGATCAATTCGCGCAACGCGTCAATGTAACGGTTTTCATAATCGCTCGCATCGAAACTGCCTGTTTTCTTTTCGATCAGGTCGGTCGCAAGCTCGAGCAGATCGGGGTCTGGTTTCGATTTGCCGATGCTTTGAAAATAGGACGACGCTTTGTGCAGTTCCTCATCGTAGCGCAATGTTTCGAGGATCAGGCCTGCACCGCAGGGTTTCAGGCTGACGATATATTCGCGTCCCCGCAAGGCCAGCTGCCCGATCCCAATCTTACGCGCCTTTTTCATCGCTTCCCGCAAGACGATGAACGCCTCTTCGGCCAGATCATCGGACGGCACGACATAATAAGGCTTCTCGAAATATATCGGATCGATGTCGTCCTGCGACACGAACTGCGACAGCACGAGCGTCTTCTTGCTTTCCAACTTTACGGCGTCGAGTTCCTCATCGTCGAGCAGAACGTAACTGCCCTTCTTATATTCATAGCCCTTCATGATTTCATCGGTGTCGATCGGGCCGATGCCAGTCACCACCTTTTCATAATGAATGGGCTTGCCCGATGGTTCATGAATTTGCCGGAAAGAAATGGCAGCGCCGCTTCGCGTTGCGGAATAGATTTCAACCGGGATGGAAACCAGCGCAAGCCGGATTTGCCCCTGCCAATATGGACGCGCGGCCATATCAGTGGTTATCGCAGAAAACTTGGTTCGGCATGCGGCGTCTCCCTTTACCGCGAGATAACAATTGCTGCGGTCGAAGGTTCCGAGTGACTCGGCGGAGCTAATGCAGCGTGACGCTCGCTCTATTCCGCCGAGCCGGGCTCCGCCATCTTGCGATGCTGCTCAGCGAGAATGCCCACGGGAACAAGGCCCGACGCCGCAACCTGAAGCTTGTTTTTCCAGCCAGAGATAATCCGGTCCTCGCCGTTCATCATCGCGTCCCAACCGTCGCGCGCCACCTTGGCTGGGTCATCTTTGTTATCATCCGCGCCTACCTGAGTATCAAGCATTCCGGCCCGCTCGAAAAATTCGGTGTCTGTCGCACCGGGCATCAATGTTGTCAGTGTGATTCCATCCATGTCCTTCAACTCGTTGCGTAGCGCATCTGTGAAGTTATCGATGAACGCCTTAGTGGCGTTGTAGACCGCGTTGTAGCTACCGGGGATATAGCCCGCGATCGAGCCGGTCACGAGAACCTTGCCTTCACCTCGCTGAACCATCTGTTTCAGCACCTCCTGCAATAAGTAGATCGTACCAGTGATATTGGTATTGACCGAATGCTCCCAGTTGCCGAATTCCTGTTCGAGAAACGCGCCGCCGGTACCGACGCCCGCATTTGCGCAAAGCACGTCGATTTGCCGGCCGTTCAACTGACGCAGCATCTGGTCCACTCCCGCCCGCGACGACAGGTCTGCTTCGACCGGAGTGACATCGACGTCGTGCTGGCCGAAATCTGCCGCTGCTGCATTGATGAGCTCTTCATTGGCGGCGACCAAAAGGTCATACCCCTCTTCTGCCGCTATCGAGGCGAGTTCAAAGCCAATGCCGGTCGACGCACCGGTGATGAGTGCCAATTTGCGCATATGATATCTCCTAATTCAATCCCGGCTTCAGCACGATCTTGGTCGCCTGATCCTGTTCATCATGGAAAAGCTTGTAGCCGTCGGGTGCTTTTTCGAGCGGCATGCGGTGGCTGATGAGGAACGTGGTGTCGATCTTGTCTTCCATGATCGCGGCCAGCAACGGTTTCAAATAACGCTGCACATGGGTCTGGCCGGTTTTCAGCGTCAGGCCCTTTTCCATCAATGCGCCGAGCGGAAATTTGTCTACAAAACCGCCATATACAGCGGGCATCGAAACTCGTCCGCCCTTGCGACAGGCGATGATTGCCTGGCGGATGGCGTGGGTGCGGTCGGTGCCCAGGAATGTCGAGGCCTTTATCTGGTCAATGATGTTATCGACAAAAAACCCGTGCGCTTCGAGACCTACAGCGTCGATTACCGCGTCGGGACCGATGCCGCCGGTCATCTCAAGCAAGGCCTCGGACGTCTTCGATTCTTCGAAATTGATGATCTCGGCGCCGAATTGCGCCGCCAGCTCAAGCCGTTTCGGGAAGTGGTCGATTGCAATCACGCGCTCTGCGCCGAGCAAAAATGCCGACTGAATGGCGAACAAGCCAACGGGACCGCAGCCCCATACGGCGACGGTATCGCCCGGTTCGATGTCGCAATTTTCAGCGGCCATCCACCCGGTCGGCAGGATGTCGGAGAGGAACAATACCTTGTCATCGTCAATGCCGTCGGGGATGACAATCGGCCCGACATCGGAAAACGGCACGCGAACATATTCTGCCTGACCGCCCGAATAGCCGCCTGTCATATGGCTGTAACCGAACAGCCCGGACATAGGATGGCCATAGGCTTTTTCGGCAATATCCTGATTGTCGGCGGGGTTACCGTTATCGCATGCCGAATATTGCTTTTTCCCGCAGTGAAAGCAGCTACCGCACGAAATGGTGAACGGAACGACAACCCGCTGGCCTTTTTGCAAATTGCTGCCCGGCCCGACATCGACGACCTCTCCCATGAATTCGTGGCCGAGAACGTCGCCAGCCTTCATGCTGGGGATATAGCCATCATATAAATGCAGGTCAGACCCGCAAATCGCAGTGGAGGTAACCTTGATAATCGCATCGCGCGGGTTGACGATTTCCGGATCATCGACGGTATCAACGCGAACGTCGTGTTTCCCGTGCCAGGCAAGTGCACGCATATTATTTTCCTTCTTCGGCAAGCTGGGCGGGATTGCGGACATTGGTCGCAATTTCGCCGGTTTCCATAAGTTGTTTGAAGCGTCGCAGATCGCGGCGAAGCTGAACCTCAGGCTCACGCTGCAGGATTTTTGCCGTGATCCGGCCGATGAAGCCAGCTGGTGGATCATAGGCCATCAAAACAGTAACGACGGTCCCGCGATCACCTTGGGCGGGTGAAAAGGTGATCCGGCCCTCATTGAAGACATCCGCATCATCGTCACTCTTCCACGCGATGAATGCGCCATCAATATCCTCGGTGACGCGCGCTCGCCATTTGACTTCCGAGCCTGCCGGACCTTTCGCGACCCAGTCAGAGCTTTCGTCGTCGATAACCGTGATCGAGACGATATTATCCATTATCTGTGGCAGGTTCGAAAAATCGCGCCAGAACCGGTACAGATCAGCAGGGTCTCGATTAATGGTAACCGCGCGCGAGAAGCGTTCCAGGTCGCCATCATTACCATGTTTGGACGTTGTCGACGGGGCGTCGTCGCTTTGCATTTCATCATTCCATGTCATCGGGATGCTCCAGCGTTTCAGCACCGTCAACGTCGCACATCCGTTGATGTTCCGGTGCGAAAGGCCGCTTGCGGTAAATTGATAACCGCTGTTTCAAACCGTCGATGCGGGTCAAAAACGCCTCGTCGCAAAAAGCAGGATCCAACTCGGCACACGCGGAACAGCGCGAACCAATCCTAGTTGTTCAGAACATATCGAAATGGAGAATTAGGATGCAAAAGAGCAACGGCACCAAGGGCATGTCAGGTCAGGGAGCCACAATCGCTGCTGCGATTGGCGGCCTTGCAATCGGGCTTATGGCAAATGCAGGGCGCAAGGCCTTCATGCAAGGGATGGATGCCTCCTATGGCGAATGGGACGACATCTTGAAGGCGGAACATCAAGCGACCTCCATGATCTTCGACAAGCTGCTCGAAACCTCGGACAAACAGACGACCAAGCGCAAAATCCTACTGATGCAATTGAAGCATGCGCTGTCCAAGCACGCGCATGAAGAAGAAAATGTCGTCTATCCCGCCATGCGTCAGCAATCGCTGACTGAAGAGGCCGACCATCTCAATCACGATCATGGTTATGTAAAACAGTTCCTTTTTGAATTGACCGAGATGAAGCCATCGGACCCCGCATGGCTGCCCAAGGTCGAGGAATTCCGTGCCCAGATCGAAGAACATGTCCGTGAGGAAGAAGACGAATTGTTCCCCAAATTGCGCGATAGGCTGGGTGCTGAAGGAAACGCCCACGTCACCACGGCGCTTAACAAAGAAGGATTCAAAGCAGCATGAGCGAACAAGAGCGACCCATTGATGGCAAGGGCAAAGTTGCGACGATCATCGACAGCAATTTCGCGAAGGCAGCCGCCACCATCGATAACATCCGGCTCAACCTGATGGATCAGGGTGAGGCTGGCGAGAATGCCGTGCCGTTTGTTGGGGGGATCGCAGATAAGCTCGGCTCCGCGTCGGAGCGGCTGCGGAAAACCAATGGTGAGGACGTTGTCGAATATGCAAAGACACAGATCGAAAAACATCCCGCGCTGTTGACCGTCGCGATCGCCGCAGCGGGTGCCGCCGCAGCACAGATCGCGCTTGCGGCAGTACGCCGGGAACGCAATCATCAGGAACAGCAGTCGCCCGAACTGCAAACCCAAGAATTGCCCGTCGCATGACCGACCGTGAACGCACGGATGCGTCCGAGGAAAATCGCGGTCCCTACGGCGACGCGCGACCCGACAATACGAAAGTCGACCCACGCACCAGAGGAAGCAGACCGCAGGAAAAAGTCGAAGATCGTGAGAATGTCTCGACGGTAACGCCGGATGCTTATCCGGCAGAGGACCGCGCTATTTCGCAACCAAAATAATCACTAAGAAGAGGATAAGATCATGGCTACCGCAGCAAAAAAATCGCCTGAGACAAGTAACAAAAGTAAAAGCACTGCCTCCAGCAAGGCACGCCCAAAAAAGGGTTCGCGTACGACCCGGCGCACCACCGCTGGCAGCAAGCGACCACAGGATGCCATTGCCTTATTGAAGGCCGATCACAAGGAAGTGGAAGCAATGTTCAAGGCGTTCGAAAAGACCGATGACGATGCCAAAAAGCAGGAGCTGGCAACGCAGATTTGTCAGGCGCTGACCGTCCACGCGCAAATTGAGGAAGAGATATTCTATCCTGCGGCCTATGATGCGTTCGACGAAGAAGGCGATGACCTGGTCGACGAAGCGCAGGTCGAACATGCTTCGGCAAAGGCCTTGATCGCCGAAATCGAAGCTATGTCGGTCGGTGAACCGCTGTTCGATGCAAAGGTGAAAGTGCTTGGCGAGTATATCAAGCACCATGTCGAGGAAGAGGAAAAGGAAATGTTTCCGGAATGCCGCGACGCTGGCATGGATCTGAAGGGCTTGGGCGAACAGCTTGCGGCGCGCAAGGCTGAGTTGACGGCGTCGCTGACCGGCTGATTTTCGGCCGCAACGTTGAAACCGGGAAGTGTAACCTGAAAATTGACACCGCGCTGACGATCGGTTTTGTGGGTCGTCCGGCATGGACAGGGTCCCGGCAATGTTGCGCGCGGCGCCTCGCCGTTGAAAGCGCTTGCCTGGGCAGTGTGGCTGCATGGTGAAGCGGGGCGGCGCTGCGCCGAGGAAAAATGGGGCCGATCGGCTTTCGCTCTCGCGAGTTAATTGCCAACATACCGTTGTTGATGCGCGGCTTGTAGACCGCGCATCAATCTCTGTCAGGCATAGATCCGGGCAACATCGGGCGTAGCAACCACGTCCTGCGCCGCCACAGTGCGCTTGCGCCATGTTGCGAGTGCCTGACCCACGACCTGATCCATGTTGTAATATTTATAGGTCGCAAGCCGACCGACAAACAACGTGTCCGTTTCTTCATCGGCCAGCGCTTCATACCGCTTGTACAGCCGTTGGTTCTCTTCGCGCGGGATCGGGTAATAGGGGTCGCCCTCAGCCATGGGATATTCAGTGGTAATGCTGGTCTGGGGGCCCGTATCTCCGGTGAAATGCTTATACTCGGTAATCCGCGTATACGGAATTGTCTCATCGGGATAATTTACGGTTGCAACTGGCTGATATTGTTCCTGATCGACAATCTGGTGGTCGAACCGAAGCGAGCGGTAAGGCAGCGCGCCAAAACAATAGCCGAAATATTCATCGATCGGGCCGGTGTAAATCAGCCGGTCGTATGAATAGGCATGCTTGATCTCGGCAAAATCGACACCGAGCAACAGGTCGATGTTCGGATGATCGAGCATTCTTTCGAACATCTTGGTATAGCCGTCGGCAGGAATCGCCTGAAACTTGTCGGCAAAATACCGGTCATCGGTATTCGTTCGCGTCGGAACTCGAGCGGTGACCGATTTGTCGAGTTCGCTTGGGTCGAGCGCCCATTGCTTGCGCGTATATCCGCGGAAGAATTTTTCATATAAATCACGCCCGATCGCCGACACAACGACATCCTCGGAGGTTTTAATTACCTCCACAGGCTCGGCGCGCGCTGCAAGCCAGGCCTCTGCGTCGGCATCGGTCTGAAGCCCCGCGTCGTACAGCGCGTTGATCGTGGTGCGATTGATTGGGATGGGTACCAACTTGCCATCGACATCGGCGAGCACCCGATGTTCGTAATTGCGCCATTTCGTGAAACGCGACAGATAGTCGAACACTTCGGCGGAGTTGGTGTGGAAAAGATGCGGGCCATATTTATGGTACAGCTGACCTGCCTCGTTCCTCTCGTCAAAGGCGTTGCCCGCGACATGGGGGCGCTTGTCGACCACTAGCACCTTTTGTCCGGACCCTGCAGCAAGCCGTTCGGCCATGACCGCGCCTGCAAAACCGGCACCAACGATCATCCAGTCATAATGTTTTTGCGCCGGTGCTGGCCACTTCGACGGTGCCGAGATGGGATGAACCCGCCTGTCGGCGCGGTCTACCGAACGCATCAGTCGCGCCATTTCGCCTTGCGTGGTATCCCAGCTGAGTGAGGCTAGCTGAGCGTCGGCAGCCTCGATCCCCTCGCCCGTCTGCGCGAAGCCCAGTGCCGTTTCACAGGCCGCGACGAAACCTTCGGCAGAATCGGAGATGCATACGCGTTGGCAATCGCCATAACCGGCAATCACGTCGGCAATCGGCGTCGACACGACAGTTTTTCCGCCTGCCAGATATTCGGGCGTTTTTGTCGGGCTGATGAATCTGGTCGCTTCGTTGATCGCGAACGGCATCAAAGCCACATCCCAGCCAGCAAGATATTGCGGCAGTTCATCATAGGATTTGCCGCCAAGCCAATAAATGTTGGGCAGGCGTGGAAGTTCGCTATCCTCGACTTTTATGACCGGACCGACCATGATGAAATTCCAGTCGGGCCGCGAATTTGCAGCATAAGCAATCAGATCGAGATCGAGACGCTCATCAATCACGCCAAAATATCCAAGGCGCGGACGTCCGATTGCCGCCTGATCGGCAGGTTCGATCACATCGTTGCGCGCGCGCGCAAAATGATCGCGGTCGACACTGGAAGGGAAGCAATGGACCGAGGCATGTCGATCACGCTTCGCCTCGTAAAGGCTCCGCCCGCCAGTGAAGACAAGGTCGGCTTCCTCAATCAGCTCGATCTCGCGTTGCAACAGCGCAGGCGGCGCGAATTTGAATGCGCTCAATTCGTCCATGCAATCATAGACTACGGCTGTGGTATCGATATGCTTGGAAAATGGCAGCATCATCGGTGTATAATACCAGCGGATAATCGGACCCTTCATCGACGCGACGAGGCTATCGAGAAGAGCGCGCAACGCCGTCGTTTGCTGGCCCTCGGTTAAATTTTCCGGCAGCTGCGGCGTGGCCACCGTTACGCCGGTACGATTACATGTCTGCAAGTCCAACAAAGGCGCTATCCCTGCGCGATATACAGGCTCTTCCCAATACAGAACTTTGTGTGATTGCGCGAACCGGGACATCAGATGCTGCGGTCGCTGGAACACAAAACTCCAGCGCAGATGACTGAAGCAAAGCAGCACAGAATTAGGCTCACGCAGGCGGGCACCCGCGCCATCGTTGGTCATAAACATCTCGATTTTTCCATTCTTTCAGATGAAATATGCAACGTTTAGGCGTCGTCTTGGTTCCGCAACCTGTCGCACGAGAAAGGACGAGTTGTGGAACTATGGGCCGGATTTGAATGTACGCGCAACCGCGTCGGCGATTGTTATCATGATCAGCTTGATCAAAGCACGCGCTCAGCGCGAACCGAATGTCTGGAAAGACTGTCCGATCTTGGCATCAAGGCCTTTCGCTACCGTGTCGCTTGGGACGATCCTCTTGATCCGATAGACAATGCGAAAGCAGATCTGTCGATTTTGGCTACTCAAAACATCAAGCCGATTATCGGCCTGATCCATCATGGCAGCGGCCCTTCGCATACCGATCTGTTATCCGATAATTTTGCCACTGGGCTTGCGGCGCACGCATCGGCGGTTGCCTCGAACTTCCCTTGGGTCGACCATTGGACCCCGGTCAACGAGCCGCTGACGACAGCGCGCTTTTCGGCGCTTTATGGACATTGGTATCCGCACGAACGGAACGAGGGGGCTTTCTGGCTTGCGCTTTTGAATCAGACAGATGCGACGCGGTTGGCGATGCGCGAAATACGCAAGCTGAACCCGCAAGCAAAGCTTGTTCAAACCGAGGATTTGGGCAAAACATTCGCCACTGCTGCGCTGGCGGATCAGGCCGCGTTCGATAACCAGCGACGGTGGATGACGTGGGATCTTCTGACCGGAAAGGTCACCGTCGGCCATCCCCTTTACGAGCGATTGAACAGGCTGGGTTTTGCAGAACGGTTGCACGTCATTGCCGACAATCCTTGCCCGCCCGATATCATTGGCGTCGACCATTATCTGACCAGCGACCGCTTCCTCGACCATCGCATATCCTTATATCCTCCGCACCATCACGGCGGAAATCATAGCAAGGGCTTCGCCGATCTGGAAGCAGCGCGGGTGTTGTCGACCCCACCTGACGGCATCGAGACTGCCTTGGCGGAGGCTTGGGATCGCTATCATATCCCGGTCGCGCTGACCGAATGCCATAATGGTTGCACGCGCGAGGAACAGATGCGCTGGCTGCGCGAAGGATGGCAGGCCGGGTTAAGGCTAAACCAACAGGGCCGGAACATCGTGGCGGTCGCCTCGTGGGCGCTTATGGGCGCGCGCGACTGGTCCAGCCTTGTCACCGAGAACCGCGGAGATTTCGAAAGTGGCGCTTTCGATCCACGCGGCGGCAACGCTCGACCGACCGGCGTTGCCACGATGATTAAGGCTATTGCGCAAAAGACCGAAGCGCCCGTCGCGGCCTTGGGCGATGGCTGGTGGCGGCGAGAGAGCAGGCTGCATTACCCTGCCTTGGCCTTTGCCCGCCGTTCGGGCGTATCCCCGGTCTATGTTCAGGCACCACCGTTGCTGATTGCCGGGGCAACCGGCACCTTGGGGCAGGCAATCATGCGCGCGGCGAAAGCCCGTGGCATTCGCGCTATCATGACTTCGCGACATGAAATGGCGGTAGATTGCGAAACCAGCGTGGAAAATGCCATTCACCGCTACCGGCCCTGGGCGGTAATCAACGCGACGGGTTGGGTCAGGGTCGACGATGCCGAGGGCGATGCCGACGCCTGCAATCGCGCCAATGTCACAGCTCCTCTGACCTTGGCGCGCCATTGCGACCGGCTCGGCATCCCCAATGTTCATTTCTCCAGCGACCTTGTGTTCGGCGGAGAGGAGAATGATTTTTTTCACGAGACCGACCTTCCCAATCCGCTGAATGTATATGGGGAGAGCAAGGCGCAGGCGGATGCATTGCTAACGAAAGTGCCGACATCGCTCATCATCCGCACCGCTGCATTCTTCTCACCGCACGACGGCTATAACTTTGCGGTGGCCGCAACCCATGCGCTTCGCGAGGGAAGAAAATTTGCAGCGTCTGCGGATCATCGGGTTACGCCAACCTACGTACCGCATTTGGCCGATCTGGTGCTTGACTTGCTGATCGACGGAGAAACGGGACTTTGGCACGCCAGCAACGGCGAAGCGCTAAGCTGGTTCGAATTTGCAAGGCGCGTGGTCGACGCCTGCAAGTTGGATGCAAAAGACGTGGAGACGGCGAATGTAGAGCAGCTGGGCTGGGTCGCCAAGCGTCCATTACGGAGCGGGCTTGCATCGCTTCAAGGACAGCAGCTTCCGAGTCTGACAAGCGCAATACAGCAGTTCGCCACTGTCCTTGCCTGATGATTAGAGCGGCATCCGCGCGGTTATATCAATGCGTTGGGAGCCAGCGCCCGTAGTTTCGGGTGAGCGCGACATATAGCGGGAAAATTCCCCTTTGCGCTGGGGGAAATTGCGACGAGTTGCGATGCGCTCTTGCAAGACAACGCAAACAATGGGACGAGGGTAGCGGGGTGGGCGCATGGCGGCGACTGACAACAATCCAGCAGAACCGGGCTCGGCCGAACGCGCGTCGACCGTGTTTGTTAGCTATTCGCGCACCGACCGGCCACGCGCCGTACCGATTATCAGGATAATCGAAGAGGCTGGCTTCACCATTTGGTGGGATGGCTTGCTCGAGGGCGGGGAACGCTTTTCACAAACAACGGAAGATGCCCTGGACAGGGCGCAGGCGGTCGTCGTGCTCTGGTCGAAAAATTCCGTCCATTCGCACTGGGTGCATGACGAGGCAACGCGCGGGCGCGACCGGCGGATACTTGTCCCGCTGTCACTCGACGGGTCACCGCCGCCGCTTGGTTTCGGCCAGTTTCAGGTCATCGATCTGTCAAAAGCGAAACTGACTGTGAAAGACCCGGCGATCCAGCAAATGTTGCGCGCGATCCACGCGTTACATGGCGCGCAAGTTCGAAGGCCAGTACACAGCGCAGCACCAAAACGGGTTGCGCTCGACCGGCGGGCGTTGCTTGCCGGAGGAGCCGCCATCGTCACAATCGGCGGAGGCGCGGCGGCGTGGCTGACAGGCTTGATAGGCGGCGGGGCAAATGCCTCGCCACGCATTGCGGTATTGCCGTTTAACAATATCGGCGGCAATACGGGACAAGCCTATGTTGCCGAAGGGCTTGCCAACGAAATCCGCGCCACGTTGGCGCAGAACGGCGCGCTCGAGGTGGTGGGACAGGCATCGTCAGAGGCGTTCGAGCGTGGCAAGCAAGACCCTGTCTCCTTCGCGAAAAAACTGCGGGCAGGTTTTCTAATCGACGGTGCCGTACAAATTGTCGGCGAGACCTTGCGTGTGACGATCGAGCTGATCGACGGTAAAACCGGCATCAGTCGCACCAATCGGCCTTTCGAGACTCCGATGGACGACCTGTTGTCGGTGCAGCGGGAAATCGGCGGCGCCATTGCCGCCGAATTGAGCGTCAAGATTGGTGCGAGCGGATCGGCTAAATCCGCATTGGGCGGCACGACCAATGTCATCGCATTCGACCATTATCTGCGCGGAAAGGATCTGTATGCTCATGCCAAGGACGAGGCGGAGGAGCGACAAGCCGTGGCACAGTTCGATGCTGCCATCGCCGCCGACCCCAAATTTGCCGCCGCCCATGCCGGACGAGCGCGATCGCTGGCGGCTGTGTCGGGCCAATATGGCAGTGTCGAGGAGAGTGATGCTTACTATGACGCAGCCATCGCCTCGGCGCGGCAGGCCGTAAAGCTTGCTCCGAACTTTGCCGATGCGCAGTCGGCGTTGGGGCTGATGCTGTTTCAGGGAAACTTTGACGTAAGGGCCGCACGCGGACCCTTCGATCTTTCGCGCAAGCTTGGTGAAGGCGACGCGCCGGTGCTGGCGCGCTTCGCAGCCTTTTGCGCAGCAACCCGGCGCGACAGAGATGCCTTGACGGCAGTGCAGCGGGCTGTGCTGCTTGATCCGCTGAACGCTCTGATCCACCGCATTTCCGGCACGGTGCACTATGCCGCCCGCCGCTTTCCTGAGGCAGTCGCAGGATATCGCCAGGCACTGTCGATAAACCCCGACCTGCCCGATACCTATTCGCGGATTGGGTTTACGCTGCTGGCGCAGAAAAAGGACCGGGAGGCGCTTAGCGCCTTCGAAGCCGATACTTACAAATGGTCGAAACTGGCAGGCGTGGCTATCGCGCAACGGCGGGCGGGTAATGATCAGGCAGCCGACGCCGCCATGGCAGGGTTGGTTGGCGACGCGGAGACGGTTTCTCTCTATCAGCAAGGCCAGGTTTTGGCGCAATGGGGACAGGCGGACGAAGCCGTCAAGACTTTGACCCAGGCCCGTTTACAGCGCGACGCGGGATTGATAGCAGTTCGCGTCGATCCCATGCTCGACCCGCTGATGGAGCGGCCAGATTTTATTAATTTGCTTAAATCAATGGGATTTGATTAAATCACGTTGCTCATCAACAGGGGGAGTAGAAATATGCGTAAACTGACTATCACATCGGCGGCGATTGCCGCGACGATGATCTTGGCAGCCTGCCAGCCGGCAGCGAAGGAAGAGGATGCAGCGGCCGAAGCCGTCGAAGTGGTCGAGGAAACTGCGGCACCGGCCGAAGCTACGGCCGAGGCACCTGCAGCCGGTGATACCGCCGACGAACCCGCAGCTGACGCTGCGGAAGAGACTGAAGAAGGCACCGAACACAGCGGCGGAATCAAGGTTAAGGAATAGATTTAGCGAGACGCATCACCGCACCGTTCCGTTGGTAACCTTCCGGATCCATGGACGATAGGCACCGATCCAGGTGTAAAAACTTGGATCGTTGTCCTTAGCGCATTTGGGGCCACCGCCACTGACCACGGCAACCAGTTGCCGGGTCGCCCTGTCGACGACCGGTCCGCCGCTGTCGCCGCTACAGGTCTTGCGGTCGGTTTGGGGCGGTGCCTTCGCACATAAAATAGTCTGTCCGACGCTCCAGCCCAGCCGTTTGCCAAGCGGGCTGCACGCAGTGCGGTCCATGATTTCGAGGCCTACGGTCATCAGTATCTGGTTGGACCGAAACCCTCCCTCACTCTGCCGCCCCCAACCGTAAACGTTGATCTCCCGTCCCGCAGGAAGGTCACCCCCCTTGAACAGATCGATAGGGCTGACCTGGCTTGCTGGCGGCTCCACTCCGCTGTCGCTGGAAATCTGGATCAGCGCGAGATCCCCGCCTTTGAACGGCGTATAAGGTGAATATCGCACCACCCGGTCGATCCGATATGTCCAGCCGGCACCTGCGTTCAGGTCTCTACGGCCTAGCCTGACCTTATACCCTGCCTTTTGCATATCATCGTCGATGCAGTGCGCTGCGGTCATCACCCAATTGCGGGCGACCAGCGCACCACCGCAAAAATGCTGCAGTGCCCATAATGGCACCCTCGCATCGAGCATCGGCTTGTATGCTTTTGCGACCTTTGGATAATAGATTTGTGCCTGCCACGGCGCGCCATAGGGTCCGACCCTGTCCCCACCACGCGCGCGGACCCGTCTGGCCTCTCCTGAAACAACCAGCATTCCAGGAGGAGGCTTTACGCCCGCCTCGTCAACATATGTCAGCGAGTCGAGATACGCTTGATAATCGAGATCGACTTCGTAGGTCTCGATGGGGTCAAATCCTTCGTCGACGCTTTCGGACCAGCCTCCGGACTGCATCTGTGGATCGCCTTGCGGCCGCGAGACGGTGCTGCGTACAATCTTTCTGGCTGTCAGCTCGGGCCACGGGTTTTCAGCATCGCCCTCAATGTATAGCTCTGCATCATCGGCATCGCCATCGTTGCTTTGTGCCGCGACGGGTGCGATTGCGCTGACCGAGAGTAGCGCCCCGGCAAGTCCGGTCCGCCAGCCACTCCCCCGGCTGTTCCTAATATTCCGCGACACAGGCCTGTCCCCTCGGAAGTTATCGGCGCGACCCGTCGAGGAAAACTATCACAGAATTCAGCGACTGTAACCCGCAACCGGCCATTCAGACCGGCACGGTTATGTGCTTGCCGCCAAATACCGCCTGCCAGTTTTCGATTTCGTCGACCACGATATCATCGATCAGATGGGCGAGGCCGGAAACGCGCGCATAGCTGATCTCGCTATCGGGTCCGGCAAGTAACATTCCGATGCGCACTTCGACATCGCCCAATTTTTCCGCTGTCACTTCTGATATCGCCGCGAAGCGTTCGAAATCGCCGAAATAGTGGACGCCCGCAAAGGCGCCGCCAAGAGTGGGGAAAAGCACACCAAGAAACGTAAATGTCTTGGCGACATCATGAGGTATCTCCCGTGGAATCCAACCGGCTGCCGAACCAAGTTCGATCAACAAAAAAAGCGCCACGGAAATTACCGCGAGCAGAAACAGCAATTCGGAATTGCGGTCGAGATTATGCTGGGCCCGTTTCAGCCGCTTTGCCTTTCCTAGATGATAGCGGCGCTGCGGTGCGACATGCTGGTCCTGCATGAGCGAGAGCGCCGCGCGGAGGTAACGCGATGTTACTTTTATGTCGGGCAAGCCTATCCCGCGAAGCGCATGTCGCGCGTACCATTCGGGCCAGTTGCCGCGTGAACCGCGCGGCCATCGACCTGTCGAGCGGGCAGCACCGAGCAGCAGCAAAATCGGTGCATGGCGAAAATATTCCGCAACCCGCCGCGTCTCGAACCAGCGTTCATGCCAGCGCAAACGCTTGCCCGTCAGGAAAATCGCAACGATAGCCAGAAGCAGCAGGAATTCGAACGCGGCGAATGCCCATTTCTGGTCCAGCGACGCAAAAGGCAGATAGGCAATGCCGCCGACGATAGCAAAGGCAGACAGGAAGAAACTTGCCACCATCCCGCCGCGATAGGCGTCGGAAAGCCAAGTCGAGACACCGTCCGCAATCGCGAACGGTTTCAATATCTGCGTGGCGATCCTGCTCGGCATCGCTGGGTCGCCATCCGGGAGGGCCGCTGCCGCCGTGATCATCGACGCGCCACTTCCTGCTGCTATGTCGTCAGGATGCTCATAATGCTGCGAAAGGCCGCGCAGCGGGCGCACTCCCGGTTCACCGAAAACAGCTTCCACCCGGCGATAGGCGTGAAACAAGGGGTTGCTTTTCGCTCGCCATTTTTCGCTTCCACCCCAGACCTGCCAGCTTTTGCCCGATGGTCGCACGGCATCGCGAATAACCATCCGCAGCGCCTCATCATCGCGTACGCCCGCTGGCCTTTGGGCAAGCCCTGCCAGCTCCTCAGTCGCCCGCAGCACATGCCATCCGTCCGGTTTACGCGCATCGATCCAGACGACCGTTATACCTTGCTCCAGCGCCGCTTCGATCGTGTGCCGCGTGCCGCCGACAGTACCGCGGGTGACGCCGTCCCAAATACCGACGACGAGGTCGGAATGCTCGATCATCACCCGCGCAGCAATAGCTGCACGATCTGAGCAGATGGCGACAAACGCCTGTTTGACTGCCTCATTTTCAGGCGCGGCCAGATGCGCGCGATACAGGCTCTCGACTGCTTCGTCCTGTTCCGCCAGTTCGAACAAAGCCACCTGGTCGGCGATATCTGCAATTTCTGCGGCCCTGGCTGCGGTCGCGCTGTCGGATGCTGCACCTCCGGTTATCAGGGCATCCATGTCCGCCAGATTCGGCGGCTGCGCATTGATCGCTAGATTGAGCGCTCGTCCGAAGGGTAGCGGTGCCACCACCGGCCAGCCATTTGCCTTGGCCAAACGAGTCGCCATCAGGTCGGATCCATAAGCGAGCAGCGAATGCAGGCGCAGATATCGAGACGACGTAATATCCGCCTGTTTTAGCTCGTCGCGGGTAATATGATCGAGCGTTTCGAACAATGCCGACAAATTTGTCGCGATGCCATCGCGATTTGCGGAAAACACCGGGTGGGTACTGCGATGCCCGGTAATGCCGATATCCAGCGACACTGCGGGAGCGGCTAATCCTGAACTGCTCCTGTCACTGTCCTTCATCGGACTCTTCACCCCCCACTAACCCAGAACATCGAATTAGGAGGGGATGGAAGTTGGTTCAAGCAAATTGGCAATCGGATGCAAGCGGTAGGCCGATACTGGCCTTGCGTGGCGGACAGTGCCTCAGCAGGCAATGACGTTGACAGCCAGGCCGCCCTGACTGGTTTCCTTGTAGCGCGACGACATGTCGATGCCGGTTTGACGCATCGTTTCGATGACCTGGTCGAGCGAAACCTTCGGGCGTTCTTCGCTGTGCAGCGCCAGCCGGGCGGCGTTAACGGCCTTGACCGCACCCAGCGCGTTGCGTTCGATGCAGGGTATTTGCACCAGTCCGCCGACCGGATCACAGGTGAGCCCCAGATTATGCTCCATGCCGATTTCGGCGGCGCTCGCCACCTGCACCGGCGTGCCGCCCCAGACGGCGGCAAGGCCAGCGGCGGCAATCGAACAGGCCACGCCGACCTCGCCCTGACACCCCATTTCCGCGCCCGAGATCGAGGCGCGCATCTTGTATAGCAATGCGATGCCGCCCGCCGTCAGTAGAAACCGTCGCGCTACCTCGGCATCCTGCCCTTCGTTGCAGCAATAATATTTGAGTACGGCAGGCACGATCCCTGCGGCACCATTGGTAGGCGCGGTGACGACGCGTCCTCCGGCGGCATTTTCCTCATTCACCGCGAGCGCAAAGACGTTAAGCCAGTCGAGCAGTCGTTCAGCCTCATTCGCACCGATGCCGCTGGTCAGGCGGCCATGCACTTCGGGGGCACGGCGGCGAACGTTGAGGCCGCCCGGCAGAATGCCCTCGGTTTTCAGCCCGCGATCAATGCAGGCAAGCATTGCCGCAACGACATTGTCCAGGCCATTACGCGTCGCCTCGCGCGGGCGAAATTCGTCCTCATTCTCGGACACGATCTGATCTATCGTCAGGCCGGTCGAGGCGCAGAGATCGAGCAATTCCGCGCCGGAGCCATAGACATATTTGCCGCAATGCGATGCAGCGATGCTGTCATTGGGTGCTGGCGCTTTCAGCTGCTTTTCGGATGCGAAAAAGCCGCCGCCAGTCGAATAAAATTGCTCTTCGACAAGCTGGCAACCAGTGCCGTCAAAGGCACGCAACACCATTCCATTGGGGTGCAGTTCGGGAATGATGTGCGTGTCGAGCAATATGTCGCGTTGCCTGTCGAATGCGATGCCGGGTCCGCCTGGAAGCTGCAGCCGCCCGTCTTTGGCAACACGAGCCAACATTCCCTTCACTGAGTCCGGGTCGATTAGCGACGGACGCTCCCCAAGCAGGCCCAAGATCACAGCATCGATAGAACCATGACCCACGCCGGTCAGCGCCAGCGAGCCTTGCAACGCGACCTCGACCCGCGCCACCCGCTCAAGCATTTGCAATCGCGTGAGGTCGCTTACAAACCGTCGAGCAACGCGCATTGGCCCAACTGTGTGCGAACTGGACGGGCCAATGCCAATGCGGAACAGGTCGAGGATCGAGATCAAAGGGGCGCAGCCTTCTTCGCCAAAATCGGCATCGTCGCTTTCTTAGTGGCGCAGATGCGCAAGTCAAAGGCCGAACCGGCGAGACTTGCGTATTACCCCCCACGTAAATTCCGCCCGCTATCGTTGCGTTATCGCAAAACGCTGCTGCGACATTCAGCCTATCTCATGAATGTCCGCATCCCCCGCGGACAGAAGATATTCTCGGGCCCGCACGAACAGGGGCCACAGCGGGATTATCGATTCAAGGAGAAGAGTGATGAAAATGAAGAAACTCATGACCGCTTCTGTTCTGGTAATTGGCCTCGGTCTGTCGAGCGCAGCCATGGCTCAAAGCCAGAATCAGAACAATGACGCCAACAACAATGGCGGCGGCAACGGCAGCACCACGACAGTGTGGAACGACCTGATCGACAGTTACTATCAGGACAATGCTGCGGACACGTTGACCGTCGATTACGACATCAGCAGCGAAGAGAATGGCAATACAGCGATTGTGGCGACGCAATATCTCTATGCCGAAAACAGCAACTCGCAGCTCGATGAAGTTGTCGACCTGGATGGCGAAGACGGAACTGAAACCGATGTTGGATACAACAGCGGCAACAACTCGGTAAATGACAATGCCTTCGCAGCCTATGCCGGCATTCTCAACCAAGCCTGGAACACCGGCATTAATGCCAACACCCAAGCAGCAACCAACATAGCAGCCCAAGGCACCGTCAATTTCGGTGTGAACTCGGGTGAAGGTGCCGGCGCTGGCGGCGGCGACGAAGACTAACCATTCAAGCCGGCGGTTCAATCCTCCGATTGACCGAACCGCCAAAAAGGAGATTTGAAATGAAGAAAATTGCAACCCTTCTGGTTCCTGCATTTGTGCTTGCCATCGCGGCACCTGCATCTGCGCAGCAGAACCAAAACAACGACGCCAACAACAACGGTGGCGGAGAGATGAGCACTACAACCGTGATCAACGATTATCTCGATGAATTCTATCAAGATAATGGTCCAGACAGCCTGAGTGAATCCTATAGCGAAAGCTATCAGGCAAACGGCAACACCCTGATTTCGGCTTATCAGGAACTGTACGCTGTCAATTCGAACTCGGAGCTCGATGAAGTTGTCGATCTCGATGGCGAAGACGGCACAGAAACGGCTGTCGGTTACAACAGCGGCAACAACTCGGTGAACGATAATGCGTTCGCGGCGTTCGCCGGTATTGCCAACCAGGCCTGGAACACCGGCATTAACGCCAACACCCAGGCTGCAACCAACATTGCCGCTCAGGGCACCGTCAACTTCGGCGTAAATTCCGGTGCTGACGCAGGCTCTGGTGGTGGCGACGAAGACTAAATCGTCCTCCCCCGGAGGCCGGGCGGTCCCCCATACCCGAAACCCGCCCGGCCAACCGGCCTGAAATTCAATGGAGTAAGTTCCATGCTTAAACAGATTTTGATGGCGGCCACCGGCATAGGATGCGCACTCAGCGTCAGCCCGGCCACCGCTCAGACAATTGCCATAGATCGCGAAGCGATGGCTCCGGTCGCGCAGGACGACGCGATGATCGTCGTCACCGCAAAGATGCCCGCACAGGCCCACAAAGCCCGCTCGCAACATATGCTGAGCAACGAAGAGCTGATCGAACAGCGCGGCGGCGAACAATTGATCGTCACCAACCAGACTTTAACGGCCATCACCCAAGGCAATGTCCTTAACGGCGATTTTTTGGCGGGCGATGTCACATTGTCCGATAGCGCGCTGTCGAGCTTCAACGGTGTCGGCAACATCCTTATCAACACCGGCGCGCAAGTCAGCCTGCAAACGGGCATGAACTTGACGATCAACGTCAACGAATAAGGCGCGCCAGCGAAGGAGGAGAGATATGATCCGCTCGTGGATCAAAGGCGGGGCATTGGCTGCAGTTGCACTGGTCCTCGCCGCCCAGAGTCCACCGGCGAACGCCGAGGTGCAGCTGAGCCGCGAAAGCGGCGGCGACTTCAGCGTATCGGTGATGAGCTGGTGGGAAATCCCCTTCCGCACCGTGGTGCGCCAGCGTTACGATTTCAGCTGCGGATCGGCAGCGGTCGCCACGATCCTGACCCACCATTATGGTCGCCCGACGGGCGAACAAGAACCCTTCAAGGCAATGTGGGCCAAAGGCGACAAGGAATTGATACGCAAGGTCGGGTTTTCGATGTTCGACATGAAGAACTATCTGACCGACCTTGGCTACACTACCGAAGGCTTTCGCCTGAAGGTCGGTGACTTGCAGAAGATCAAGCGGCCGCTGATCGTTCTGCTGGACCTGAACGGTTTCAAGCATTTCGTCGTCGTCAAGGGCATCAGCGAAGACCGCGTCCTCACCGGCGATTCAGTATTGGGCCTCACCCAATATTCGCATCAGGACTTTGAAAAGATGTGGAACGGTATCGCGCTGGCGATCGTCAAGACGCCAGAGCCGATACGCCCCAAATATAATCTCGCGGGAGATTGGGGCCCTTGGTCGCAGGCTCCGTTGGAGGAGGGCAATGACGCGCTGGCCGTATCGGTCGGCGACCTCACCAGCCACCTGCCGCCCGATTACCAGTTGACCCCGACCATCCTGCTCGACGTCCGCGTCGGCACCGTTCAATAAGGATTTTTCAAAATGTACCGCCCATCCTTGAAACGCGCCGCCCTGGCCTCGCTGGTAATCCTGCCACTGTTGCCGGCAACAGCCGAACCGCCGATCGACGGCGATGAAGCGCTGTTCGCTTCACCTGGCGTATCCGACGAGGAACTGGGCGAGCAGCGCGGCGGGTTCCAGTTCGCCGGTATGGAGATCAAGCTTGGCGCGGATATCCGCACGTTCCTCAATAACGAACTTGCCTTGCATACCGTCATCACGATGGACGAAAACGGCTATAGCCGTGTGCAGACCGTGGGTGCCGGACTGACGCTCGCCGATGCCGATGCAATCCGCAACAACGTGCTGTCGAACGGTGCGATCCGGATGAATGTCGGCGACAGCCAGGTCTTCCTCGCCAATGAAGGGCGCACCGCGATCATCCATGGCAATGAAGGCGCATTGCAGAATATCCTGATCAACACCGCCAGCAACATCACCGCGACGCAGGATGTGACCGCGACGCTCGATCTGCAAGGCTATGACGGCTTTGCCGCGACCGTCACTGCAGACCAGCTCGGTCGAAGCCTGGGCGACGATGTAACGCGCGCGATTTCCGGGTCGTTCGGCAGTTAACGCAAAACTGCAAAATTTATCTCACACAAAGTCACGAAGGCACAAAGAAGAAAAACGAAGAGCGAACCTGTTCTATAGACCCGGTCCTGCAACACCGCTCCAGCAAATAGAGAGGCTTCGCCTTTTTCTTTTCTTTGTGCCTTCGTGTCTTCGTGCGAAACTATCTTAAGCAGAAATCGTCAAACCACCCACAATTCGTCATCCGAAAACAAGATCGAGATGACAATTGTTCTCAATCACCGCCGCAGGTTGATGCTGAGCGGGAAGCGGACCGTGACGGCGACGTCGGGCGCATCGGCGGTCGCGCCGAATTCGAAACCGAAATTGACCGACTGGCGCGGGCTTAGCCGGTATGACATGCCGAAGGTGAAGCTGCCGACCTGCGCGCGGTTGGAACGCTCCTCGCTTCCGCCGATTTCCTGCGTGGACGGGAATATGTAACTATGCCGATATCCCATCGAGAATGAAAAACGCGGATTCAAGGCAAAGCCAAAACCCAGATTGCCGCTGATCGCGTCACCCGGATCAACGCGGCCGATGAAGGCACCGCCGACCTCGCGATCAATGTTGCGTGGAATATGGTAGAGGTAGCCCAGGCTGGCGAAAATGACCGCAGGGTCGGAAGGCAGCAACATGCTGACCCCCGGTTGCACGGCCCAGAATCCCGAGCCGGTCGAAAGCCCGGTGGCGACGCCGAATTCGTCGAAGCCGACCTCGAACGGGCTTTTGCCCGTGTCCGATTTGACGCGCAAATTGGCCACCCAGATGGGGTTTTGACCGCGCGCCCGATTAAGCTGGTAGCGGAGCGCAAATTCGATATCGCCGATATCGCGTTCCTTGAGTGCGATCGTGCGGACGATGCCCTCATCGCGTTGCTGCGCGACTTCGATCCGGTCCCAGCGGTACAGCGCAGGCACGCGCGCCTCAAGCTCCAGCCGGTTGGTCAGGCCGTAACGCGCGCCAAGCGTGGTGATGAGCGTGGTGCGGTCAGCATCAGAGGCCTCGATCAGTCCGATCTGGATCCCGGGAACCAGCTCGATGCCGCGAAACACTAGCCGGTTGGTCGAGCTACTGGTATATTCAAACGAAGAATCGAGCACCATGCGGCCAGCCGGGGTGAGCACCCCCTGGCCTTCGGGTACGGCCTCGACCCTGCTTTGTACCGTGGGTTCAGGCGGAGGTGCCTCGCCGACGGGGGCATCGGGCATCATTTGCGTGGTTTCCTGCGACACCGGGGCAATTGCCTGCATCGCGCTGGCCAGACCGGCCGCGCGCAATTCGTTCAAGTCCGAACCCGCCAATTGTCTTTGAGTCAGCATGTCGATGGCAAGTTGCTGACGCGCTATGATCTCGTTCTGCTTCGCTATCAGCTCGCGCTGCGCCCTCAGTTCTGCCGCAATAATCGACAATTGCTCGGATGTGCTGTCGGTCCTTTGCGATTTCGGCGGACCATTGCGGTCGGCATGCCGTTCATCGGCGGAACCGACCCGCGCGAGATCGAACTGCCTCAGGGTTCCACCCGACTCCCCTTGTGAAGGCGCTGGGTCGGTAGCGGCGGTCGCCTGTGACGAGATGGCCAGTGCGGTTAGCGACGCTGCACAACCCAGCGTGCCGAGCACGCTCTTTTGCCTTTGCTGAATGGTCATCGGTCAGCTCCCGTATCTCGGGGTGAAATCGGTGCTGTTAAAATTGGCATGCGGCGGGATTTTCTTCAGCGGAAGGTCCGCATCCTCAACCCCCTCCGCAAGTTTTCGCAAACCGCAATAATCTTCGATCATGATCGACTGCGGGCCGTCGAGGCTGATGAGATCGCGGCGGACAAATTCGGACAATGTCCTGCTGACGGTATGGATAGTAAGGCCGAGATGATCGGCAATATCGGCGCGCGACATGGGAAGATCGAACGGCTTGTTCGCGGGAAAGCGCTTCGCGGTTGCGAGCAGGAATGCAGCCATCCGTTCGGCCGCCGTCCGGCGTCCCAGCAAGAAGATACAGGCATGCGCGCTGTCGAGCGCACTGCGCAGCGCGCCATGGACGGGCGGTGTTTCGCTTAGCTGGGCTTCTTCGCCAAACCCGCGGCCGCAACGGCGCAAGGTAACCGCAGTGACAGCCTCGGCCGATGCTGCGTAATGGCCGCTGTCGATACCGAAGACATCGCCCGGATAGAAAAAGCCGGTGAGCTGCCGGTGCCCGTCGCTGTACAAGAGGCAAGTCCGAACCGTGCCCGATAGAACCTCGAACCAGTCGGTCGCAGGATCGCCCTGTGCGTAAACGATTTCGCCTTTGCGAAATTTCAGGATGGTGCCTGGACGTGGAGTAGCTCCGGGTTTGAACCCGGTCTCGGTGTGGCCGCGTAGCCTGAGCATTTCATATCTCCTGTGTGGTCGGCGCGGCCCGATTCTCTTTATGTTTATGATGCGAAAGATATGCCTGTGGTCTGTCGGTGGCCATTGGGTGAAATCGGTGCGACATTCACGGCAGGCATTTTCGTGGGGCTTTTTACTAAGGATATTTTACAATTGGGTATGACTTAGGATATATGTTACAGGATAATTCAACTTGCCGAGGAATGAGTCGATCAACAGGGCGACTGAGGTAGGTTCGGGCGGGCAATATTTAGGGTATCCGGGCGATCAGCCGGGATGCTAAATATAAGGAATACCGCGCTTTTCTAATCAGCGCTAAAAAGAACCGGGTTGCATACGGTTACGAAAATCGGTCGCACGACTTTCGAGGGAGTGAATACTGTGTTGCAATTGGATCCAGCCAGCGGCGTACCGCTATTGACCACGCGTGAGCATCAGGTGCTCGAGCTGGTTGCGCAAGGCCTGTCGGCGAAAGAAGTGGCGCAAGAGATCGACATCGCGCCCAGAACGGTCGAACGCCATATCGAGAATGTCCGTTTGAAAATCAGGGCGAGAAATCGCACCCATATGGTGACACTGGCGATGGAGCTCGGATTGTTGCAACTGGAAAACGAGATGGCGGTGCATGCAGTCGGTTTTGCCGCCCGCTAAATTCATTTCAGCTGCGTTTACCATTCTGAAACAGCCTTATGCCAAAGCTTGACGTTCGCTTAGACCAGAGTGAACGGAAAATAGGTGTCGGGAAAAATAGTGAATGGCCGATCAGATGATGCGTACGCACCTGCGTCTGATTCACGCGGTTTTTTCGCACGAATTTCATATCGGAGTGCAGACAAGCCTGTTGCAGCAGCGGCATCATCAAAAGACGCGATGTTGTTGCTTCAAAACTTCGAAGAAAGTGGCCGGGGCTGGTTCTGGTCGACCGATGCGGAAGGCCGGATAACCTATCTGAGTGCGGCCGTCTGTGACCTGATCGGGCGCCCGCCGTCTGAGGTGATCGGGTCGTCCTTCATCGACCTTTTCGGCAAGGATGAAGAGGCGACCGACCGGCAGCGTTCGCTGCCTTTCATTCTTACCAAACAGTCGAAATTCGACGATCTGCCAATGAAAGCCGCTTCCGACGGTGATGAAATCTGGTGGGCGGTGTCGGGGCGGCCTTTTCACCAAGGCGGGCAATTTGGTGGATTTCGCGGAAGCGGAACCGACATCACGGCGCAGCGGCGGGTGGCAAAGGATACGTCGCGGCTTGCTACTTATGACTCACTGACAGGCTTGCTCAACCGTTTCCGCATGTCCAAGCTGCTCGAGACTACATTATCGGCCTTCCAGGTCCAGAAGCGGGCCTGTTCGGTCATGCTAATCGATCTGGATCGTTTCAAGCAAGTCAACGACACGCTTGGTCATCCGGCCGGCGACATGCTGCTGAAGCAGGTCGCCGAGCGACTGGTGAAAGTTGTTGGCGACCGCGAGAAAATCAGCCGTCTTGGCGGTGACGAATTTCAGATCATATTGCAGGATGTCGAGGATCGTGGTGACTTGGGCGACCTTGCGGACAAGATCATCAAAAGCCTGTCGCATCCCTATTCGGTGGACGGAAGCCGCTGCATTATCGGCGCGTCGGTAGGTGTCGCGGTAAGTCCGTTCGACGGCAGAACCAGCGAAGAGCTGATCCGCAACGCCGACCTCGCGCTTTATGCCGCCAAGGGCAATGGTCGCGGGCGATTCCGTTTCTATTCGAGCGATTTGCTGCAGGCCGCCGAGGACCGGCGCGTCCTTGAGGAGGATTTGCGAGACGCGCTGGCCAAAGGTCAGATCTGGCTCGCTTACCAGCCAGTGGTAAGTGCAACGACCAACATTGTGACCGGTTTCGAAGCGCTCATCCGCTGGGACCACCCCGAACGTGGCAGCATTTCTCCTTCGCTGTTCATTCCGATTGCGGAGGAGGCCAACCTCATCGGCGAATTGGGCGAATGGGCGCTGCAAAAGGCGTGCGAACAAGCGGCAAAATGGCCCGGCAAGATGAAAGTCGCGGTGAATGTCTCGCCAGTGCAATTCGCCAACGATCTGCTTCCCAAAGTTGTCGAAAACGCGCTGGCCAGCTCGGGCCTGCCCGCCGAAAGGCTTGAGCTGGAAATCACCGAAGGCGTTTTCCTGCAAGACTCGTCGGGTACCGATGCCATGTTTCAGGCGCTGAAGAAGATCGGCGTTCGACTGGCGCTCGACGACTTCGGCACCGGCTATTCCTCTCTCGGCTATCTGAAGACGGCACCCTTCGACAAGATCAAGATCGACCAGAGTTTTGTCCGCGGTGCGACCGAGCCGGGTTCGCGAAATGGCGCCATCATCGCGGCGATTGTCGCGCTCGCCGGAGCGCTGGGCATGGAAACCACGGCCGAAGGGATCGAGTCGCTCGATCAGCTCGACCTCATTCGCGGTCTGCGCGTCAGCCATGTGCAAGGCTATGTCTATAGCCAGCCGGTGGACAATGACACGCTGCTGGAACGCTGCACGTCTTCCGACTGGGTGATCGAGCCCGAAGGCCCCGCAGTGCAGCGCAGCGACCGACTTTCGATGTATCGCAAGATCGGCGCCATACACGACAATCATTGCTACCCGGTGGTGCTTCGAAATTTCTCGGTTTCGGGGGGATTGATCGAAGGCATCATGGACGTACCTCTCGGCACAAATTTCGTCCTCGATTTCGGCGATGGGCAGCTTGCCGTTTCAACCGTGGTGCGATCAATGGGGCATCAGCAAGGTGTCGAGTTCGAGGAACGGCTGGTTAACGACGGCAATGGCGGCCTGTGCACCAGCCGCCGCATTTCGCCCTATATGATGGCAGCAGCGGGTATGCCGCTGACCAATCTGCCTCCCGGTTACTATGCGGCGGGCAACGGCGAACAAAAGCCAAGGGGCTTCCCTTCGTTCAGCACGATATGACAGCTTGAAATCTGGATCATCACGATTCGGCGCGTCGCTCTAAGCGTCAGTTAGTTGCTATCAGCAGTCTGGGGTCAACCCGCGCGGCATTCCATTTCATGCCCCAATGAAGGTGCGGACCGCTGGCGCGTCCGGTTGCGCCGACCTTGCCGATTGGCTGGCCCTGTCGGACCACGTCGCCCTCTTTCACCAGCAGCTGCGAGCTGTGCAGAAATGCGCTGTTCAGGCCCATGCCGTGATCGATCATCAGCAGATGACCCTCGAGCGTGAAGGCGTCGGTCGCGGCAAGCGTTACGACGCCATCGGCTGGCGCAACGAAGAGGGTGCCGGTTTTCGCGGCGATGTCCATGCCGCTATGATAGCTGCCGGGCGTGCCGTTGTAGACACGCTGCGCGCCGAACAGGCCGGAAATACGGCCCGCGACGGGGCGGATGAATTCCTGCCGCCAGCCATTGCTGTTGGCTCTGAAGGCGCGAGCAGCATTGATGCGCGCAAGCTCCGGCCCGCGCCGTGCCTGAAATTCGGCATTGGTCACAGCGCCGCCAGTTGGATTGGCGGCGACACGCTCGATTCGCCAGTTTCCCGGCGCGACGGCAAGATTACGCTCGCTGCGGCGACCGTCGGAATAGAGCGCAATGAGGCTAGCGCTATTTTTCGCGTCGCGGTCGAAACCCATCAGGAAGAATCCCTCAGGCGTGAGCGGCAGTTCAGCGCCGTTGAACAGGATTGAACGCGTTCCGCGCGGGGCCTGCCCGGTAATCAATCCGCCCTGAACCGGAGTGCCCGAAAACCAGAAATCTGACGGGCACAGATCGGGTAATGATTCCGCCGCCTGCTTGGCAGGGCGCGCCACGGACGCTTCGACCATCACCGGTGTCGCCGAGCAACTGACAATCGCTGCCAGCGCAAGCATCGGTACCGAACCGCGCAGCCGCAAATCGTCAGCCTTTGCCCATTGCCGCGCGCGTGGATATTTCAGCGCTGGCGTAGGGTTCCTGCCTGATCACGCTCCAGTAACGCAGTTCCTCAAGCGGAATGACCTGTCCGGTCACTGCGCACAGCACATGGTCGCCAGGGCTTAGCAGGCGGAACTGGTTAGCCATGTAATGCAGCCGGGCGATCTTGTTTTTGTTCATCATCAACATTTGCGCATTATGCCGCAAAGCCGGCGAACGGGCAATGACGGGCTTAGCCGTCGAACAAATTGCCCTGATTGGGGGCAGCTTTTGCTGGCTTCGGCGCCGTGGATCTTGGCGCAGGAGCGCTACCGTTGACCGATGCACCGACCTCGCCATCGGCAAAACGCAGGCCGACATCCCCCGCTTTGACCGCGGCATCACGCGACATGATGGTCTTGCCATCGGCGTCGGTGACGCGCGCAAACCCGCGTTTCAGCGGCGCTTCGGGGTGGAGGCTGCCTTGAAGCCGTGCCAGCGCATCCAGCCGTTGCTGACCCTGTTCCACCCGTCGCAAAAGCAGGCGTGGATGCAGCATCTGCGCCGGACCGGAAAAGCCCAGCTCAGCCTTGCCAACGCGGGTACGCAACGATTGCCGCAGCCGTTCGGCAAGTTCGTCGGTGCGCTGCTGGTGCGGCGCTGCAAGGTCGTTCAATTTCGGCATCAACCGCCGCTGCGCCTCAAGTCGTTCGCTGGCCAGTTCGACTCGCTTGCGAATGCAATTCGACATGCGCAGGCCAAGTTGCCCGACGCGCTGCAACAGCTCGCTGCGCACCGGCACCGCGATTTCGGCTGCCGCAGTCGGCGTCGGCGCGCGCAGGTCGGCCGCGAAATCGCACAAGGTGGTGTCGGTTTCATGCCCCACGGCGGAGATAATCGGGATGGTGCAATCGACAACAGCGCGAACGACAGCCTCGTCGTTGAAAGCCCAAAGGTCTTCGATCGAGCCACCGCCACGCGCGACGATGACGAGGTCTGGCCGCGAAGCACCCGTCATCGCAGCAAACCCGTTTACAGCCCGGGCAATCTGCGCTGCCGCTCCGTCGCCTTGTACCAGCACCGGCCAGATGACGACATGGCTCGGGAAGCGGTCGGCGAGGCGATGGAGGATATCGCGGATGACCGCGCCAGTGGGCGAAGTCACGACGCCGATCGTGCGCGGCAGCGATGGCAGCTTTTTCTTGCGCTCGGGCGCGAACAAGCCTTCCGCCGACAGCCGCGCCTTCAATTTCTCGAACAAAAGCATCATCGCGCCTTCGCCCGCGACCTCCAGGCTTTCGACGACGATCTGGTAATTGGAGCGTCCGGCATAAGTGGTGAGCTTTCCCGTCGCAACGACCTCAAGCCCGTCCTCCGGCGCAAACGGCAGCCGCGCGGCACCGCCCTTCCACATCACCGCGTCTAGCCGCGCATTCTCGTCCTTCAGGCTGAAATAGATATGCCCCGACGCCGCGCGTTTGAAACCCGAAATCTCGCCACGCACACGGACATGGCCGAAGCGGTCCTCGACCGTCCGTTTCAGCGCGGACGACAATTCGGATACGCTCATGGCGGAGGCATTGTCGCCAGGGCGTTCGTTCGCTAACAGGCGCGCATCTTCAAAGGGGTGGTCGTCGGACATGAATATGTTGCTCATCGGATCAGGCGGACGCGAACATGCGCTGGCGTGGAAGCTCGCGCAATCGCCCTTATGCGATACATTGTTTGCAAGCCCCGGCAACCCCGGCATTGCCGAAGAGGCCGAGCTGGTCGACCTGAATATCTCGAATCATTCAGCCGTCATCACCTTTTGCGCCGGGCATGACATCGGCCTGGTCGTGGTCGGGCCGGAAGCGCCTTTAGTCGATGGCTTGGGCGATGCGTTGCGCGACGCTGGCATTGCGGTGTTCGGTCCCAACCAAAAGGCAGCGCAGTTAGAGGGCTCGAAGGGCTTCACCAAAGACATGTGCGCTGCGGCAGGCATCCCGACTGCGGGCTATCAGCGCCACGATAGCAAAGCTTCGGCGCTGGAGGGGCTGAACGATTTCCAAGCGCCTTATGTGATAAAGGCCGACGGGCTTGCGGCGGGCAAGGGCGTGATCATTGCCGAAACGCGTGAGGAGGCGGAGGCCGCGATCGAGGACATGTTCGGTGGCGATGCGGGTGCTTGGGTGGTTATCGAAGAATTCATGACCGGCGAGGAAGCCAGTTTCTTCGCACTCACCGACGGCAAAGACGTGGTCGCTTTTGGCTCGGCGCAGGACCACAAGCGCGTCGGCGATGGTGACACCGGCCCTAACACCGGCGGCATGGGCGCCTATTCGCCCGCGCGGGTGCTGACCGAGGCATTGCAAGCCGAAGTGATGGAGCGGATCATCGAGCCGACCGTTGCCTATATGGCAGCGCAGGCTATGCCCTATTCTGGCGTACTGTTTGCAGGGCTGATGCTGACTGACGAGGGGCCGAAGCTGATCGAATATAATGCGCGGTTCGGCGACCCCGAATGTCAGGTGCTGATGACGCGCTTTTCGGGCGATCTTGCCGCGCTGTTGCTGGCGGTTGCGACCGGAAAGCTCGCTACGGCAGAACCGCCAACCTTCGCGACCGATACCGCGCTTACGGTCGTAATGGCTGCCAACGGCTATCCCGGACCGCCGCAAAAGGGCGGCGCGATTTCATTGGGCGGAGTGACAGGAGCGAAGGTGTTTCACGCCGGAACCGCCGAGAAGGATGGGCGGCTTGTCGCCGCAGGTGGACGGGTGTTGAATGTTACCGCGACCGGGGCGAATGTTACGGACGCACAAAAAGCGGCATATGCAGCGGTCCACGCCATCGACTTTCCAACCGGATTTTGCCGACGCGACATCGGCTGGCGCGAGGTCGAGCGTGAAGCTGCTGCGTAACCGCAGCGCTAACCACGAATAATGCTTCCGTTCGTTGCGAACTTTCCCTAACCCGTAGTTGAGTTGAGGGTATTTCCGGGGAGGAATTCATGACCTATTATTTGCCGATCATCATCAGTGCGATCATTATTTTTACCGCCTTGATGTGGTGGTTGCTGTTATTGGGGAACGTCAAAAAGGGCGCAACCCCGCCGCAGGATGTGGCTCCACCAAAAGCCGTTCCAGCGCCGCCGGTCGCTGCTGCCCCGCCGCCCGTATCTGCAAAGCTGATGGATGATCCACATCCGGCGTCGAAAACTGCCCCGCCCAAGGCGCAAGCACCCCTAAAGGCTGGTGCGACCAAGGCTGCGCCAACCAAAGTTGCGGCCAAGCCCGCAGTAACGCCCAAAGCACCAGTCCCGAAAGCCGCAACGCCCAAAGCTGTCGTGGCGAAGGTCGCACCGCCCAAGGCGTCCGCCAAACCGGCGGTCGCCGCAGCGCCCAAGGCCAAGGCTGCGCCTGCCGCAAAACCAGCCGTCGCACCGAAACCGAAAGCTGCGGCAAAGCCAAAGGCCGCTGCGAAGCCCGTTATTCCCGACAATCTCGAAATGCTGAAAGGCGTCGGGCCAAAACTGAACACTTTGCTGAAGTCGCTCGGCATCACCAGCTTCGACCAGGTCGCCAACTGGAGCCCTGCGGATATTACCGAGATCGATTCCAAGCTCGGCACCTTTGCCGGTCGCATCGCCCGCGACAATTGGGTCGATCAGGCCAAGCTGCTGGTCGCAGGCGACGTCGCCGGTTTCGAAAAGAAGTACGGATCGCTTGGCAGCGAAATCACCAAGGGCTGATTGCTAGCGCTTGATGCGCTTTGGTCTCGGTTGGAGGTCGCCGCCGCAATTGGGACAGCGGCCTTCGAGCGGGCCGGTAACGCAAGGCGTGCAAAAGGTGCATTCGTAGGAACAGATCATCGCATCATCGCTGTCCATCGGCAAAGGTATCGCACAGCGTTCGCATTTCTCGCGCATTTCGAGCATGTTCGTCTCCTTATCGGCCTACCCGCTGCAAACCGGTCCCGTGCATCTTCAGCCAGCGATCTGCGGCTTTCCGGTCGCCTTCATATAGCTCATCCAGCCACGCATAAAAAGCCGCGCTGTGGTCCATGTGGCGCATATGCGCGACCTCGTGCGCGATCACCGAGCGGCGGACGTGGGCGGGGGCCATGATAAGCCGCCAGCTCAGCGATATGGTGCCGCGCGATGAGCAGCTGCCCCAGCGGCTTCGCGGGTCTCCTATCGAAAGGCGCGGAACGGGTTCGCCTGCAACTTGGCAATAATGAAGGATTTCTATTGTGTAGACGCGCCGTGCTTCAGTTTTCAGCCAGCGCAGGACGCGTGCCTCGACCGACGATTCCGGACCACCAAGGCGAAGCATTCCCTCACCGCACCTTATGCTGCGTGGCCAGTCTTCACGCCATTCGATCAGGTGTGCCTCGCCCTCGACGGCAATCTCGCTTCCCGGCGCAATCGGCGCGGCGTCGGGCGCACTCTGCAGACGCGCGGCGATCCACTCACGCTTTTTGGCAACAAAATCGAGCGCGATGTTCGTCGGCGTATAATTCGGCATGGTGATGCGGATTTCACGGGCAACCGCATCGGCGCGCATCGATATCCGCCGCGCGCGGGGGTTGCGGCGGATGCGCACGGGGATATTCTCGCCCTCGATGTCCACTTCCGGATCAGAGAGGCTGTTGGACAATATGGTTTTCAAGCGATCCAGCATATAATTCGGATATTGCCCGACCTTTGACCGACATGCCAGCGTCATGAATGGTGTCGCGGCTGCCGCTTACCAGATAATGCCATTCGGGCAGCGGCTCGCCCGCCGCGCGCAGGACATAGGCGCATGTCGCAGGCAGCCAGACATAATCGTCGATCTTGCGCGGCGTCAGGCGCAGGCATTCGGGTACGAGCGCCTTGCGGTTGCGATAATCGGCGCAGCGGCAGGTTTCGAGATCGAGCAACTTGCACGCGACATTTGTCGGGTAAATCCGTCCGCTATCCTCATCCTCGACCTTGTTCAGGCAACATTTGCCGCAGCCATCACACAGCGCTTCCCACTGCGCACGGTCTAGACTCTCGATGGGGGCGTCCCAGAATTTAGCCTGGTCGTTCACCGGACCCATTTGGCCAATTCAGCCGCGACGAGATCGGGCGCGCCTTCATTGGCGTCGGTGTTCGGCTGGTCGGCGGGCATGATTGCGAGCGGTTTGCCATCCGGTCCCATCAGATAGGGCGTCTGGCTGTGGCTCATCAGATAGCTGTCAGGCGACGAGCCCTCGACGCGGGCAGCGTAAATCGCGAATTTCTTCGCCGCATCGGCAATTTCTGCCTCGCTGCCCGTCAGGCCGATGGCGCGCGGGTGGAAAGCGCCGACGAACTGTTCGAGCACCTCTGGCGTGTCGCGTTTTGGGTCGACGGTGATGAAGATCGGCTGGATTTTGGCGGCAAGATCCGGGCTCGTCTTTTCAAATGCCCTCAGCCCGGTCATCAGATTCTGCATGTCGGGCGTGCAGATATCGGGGCAATTGGTATAGCCAAAATAGACGAGACGATATTTGCCGTCAAACTCCTGCCACGTCCGCTTCTTGCCGTCCTGATCGGTCAGCGTGAAATCACCGCCGATCGCGGCTCCAGCAAGCGGCGCGGCGGACAATGGCGGTTGGCTATCACCTTCGTTACAGGCAGTCAGCAAAAGTGCGGCGGACAGAGCGGTCAGGATAGTTTTGTTCATGGCGGGGCCAGCCATGGTCTGCTAATGCGCCCAAATCAAGCATAATGGGTTCAGAAAATGGGGCATGTTTCGGTGAAGAAGATTATCCTTTTCGTGGTCGCGACGGCGGCAATGCTGCCGGTTTCGGGTGGCCTGGTCGCACCTGCCGTATACGCTCAATTTTCCGACAGCTATAATTTCCTGAAAGCCGTGCGCGAACGCAAGGGCGAGGATGCGGAAAAATTTCTTGCCGAGCCGGGGTCGGTCATCATCAACACCCGCGACAGCAGCACCGGCCAGACCGCGTTGCACATCGTCGTCGACCGGCGCGATTCGACCTGGCTCGGTTATCTATTGCAAAAGGGCGCGAACCCCAATCTGGCCGACAAGCAGGGTTCTACGCCGCTGATGCTCGCCACGCAGCTGAATTTTATCGAAGGCATCGATTGGCTCGTGAAGAAGAATGCCCAGGTCGATCAGACCAACCGCGCGGGCGAAACCGCGTTGATCCTCGCGGTGCAGCTTCGCAACGGCGAAGCCGTGCGGACGCTGCTGAAGGCGGGGGCCAACCCCGACAAGCGCGACAGTCGTGCAGGCTATTCGGCGCGGGAATATGCAAAGCAGGATGGGCGGGCAAGCGCGATCGTGGCGATCATCGAAAACCACACCAAGACCGACGCGGCGACGAAGCCTGCTGACCTCGACTTTTCGGGTATCGGCGAGGCAAAGGGAAACTAGGGCGGTCTTGCCTCACCCCACCACGAACTTCATCGCCACGCCGTTCATGCAATAACGTTTGCCGGTAGGTCGTGGCCCGTCGTCAAAGACATGCCCCAAATGCCCGCCGCAGCGTGCGCAGTGGACTTCGGTGCGCGGAAGGCCGATCTTGTAGTCGGTCTTGGTGCCGATGCCGCCTTTGAGCGGCTGGTAGAAGCTCGGCCAGCCGGTGCCGCTGTCGAACTTCGTTGCCGATGAGAACAGTCGCTGGTTGCACGCGGCGCAAACAAAAGTGCCTTTGCGCTTTTCGCGGTCAAGCGGGCTGGTGAAGGGGCGCTCGGTATCCTCCTGCCGCAACACGCGATAGGCGGCAGGCGACAGCCGCTTCCGCCACTCGGCATCGCTGTAACTAACGGCATATTTGGTTTTCGCCGAGGCTTCGTTGCCGCAGCCGAAAATGAAGGCGGCGGTGCCGAGACTGCTCAACGACAGAAACTGGCGCTTGGAAAACTGCATAGAAAACATCCTCTATCTGGGGTCAGATATAAATACGCAGTTTCAGGCCAAAAGGTTTCACCTCAATATTTAGAAAGCTCAACCATCATTTTCTTGTAGCCGTGGACAAAACAGCCTGCGACGCGCTCGGGCTCACCGATGACATTGGGCCGCAAACGCCGCTTCGCCATTTCCTCGAGCAAAATGCGGATCTGCAATTCGGCCAGACGCGCACCGACGCAGCGGTGGATACCGTAACCGAACGCCAGATGCCGCCGCGCATTTTCGCGATCGACGATCAGCTTGTCGGGATTGTCGAACACGCTTTCGTCGCGGTTGGCCGACAGATACCACATCACGACCTTGTCGCCTGCCTTGATCGGCGCACCGAACAGGTCATGGTCCTGCATCGCGGTGCGCCGCATATGGGCAAGCGGAGTCTGCCAACGGATGATTTCGCTCACGGCGTTGGGGATGAACTCGGGATGCTTTTCCAGCTTCTCGCGCTCATCCTGAAAGCTGTGCAGACCATAAGCATAGCCCGACATCGAATTGCGCGTGGTGTCGTTACCGCCGACGATCAGCAGGATGAGGTTGCCCATATATTCCCACTGGGTCATGTCTTTCATCGGCGAATGGATCATCCGGCTGATGAGGTCGGGTGCCTCGCCTTTTGCGTTGCGCTCGTCCCACAGCCGCTGGAAATAGGCGCCCATTTCGAACATTTTGGCAAGACGGGCCTTGCGCGTTTCTTCGCTACGGAACAGCTCGACATCGCCTGCCCAATCGGACCATTCGGTCAACAGGCGGCGGTCTTCCCACGGAAAATCGAACAGCAAAGCGAGCATTCCGGTGGTGAGTTCGATTGACACCTTGTCGACCCAGTCGAACTGTTCGCCAACGGGAAGCGAGTCGAGTAACTCGCCAGTGCGGCGGCGGATTTCGGTCGACATCCGCTCCATTTCGGCAGGCGTGAACGCCGGCGCGATGACGCGGCGCTCCTCGGTATGCTTCGGGCGGTCCATCGCGATAAACATCGGCATCACGATCCGCTCGTCTTCCGGAATAGCTTCCTTCAGGTCATCATCCGCGACAATGGTGATCCCGCCATTTTCGAACGAGGAGGAATAGATATCGGGCAAAGCCTCGACATGCTGGATCGCCTTCAGCGTGGTGATATTCCAGTAATCGTTGAAATCGCTACCAGTGATCTTGTTGATCGGCGCCTTTTCGCGCATTTCCTTGAAGATCGGTTGCCAGCGGTCCTCAACATAGATTTGCGGACCCGACACATCCCAGCGATGCGGCGCGGCGTTGATTTCCCAGGGAAGCGAGTCGGTTTCGAAGACGGGAGCAGTGGCCATTTTATTGATTCCTCTCAAACGAGAAAGTGCCACTACTTACAAATATGTCAATCCCGTTTCGATATGCAACCGACTACGTAAGATTACTTGGCCGCTGGCCGACAATCCTTCAGCCAGATGATATGCTTATATTCGTCGAAATCCTCGACGATGCCGGTCAGCTTGATGCCCTTTTTGGGCTTGAGCTGCAAAGAATAGGCGGCCTGGCCTGGTGCCATATAGCAGACAATGTCGGTTTTGAACGGCGCGACATTGGGTAGACGGATGGCTTCTTCCCAAGGGTTTGGCACGTCATAGCCGATGCGGAATTTGTCGCCGTCCTTGGTAACATAGCTAACCGTGCCGTCGATCGTGTAGCTCTTTCCCTTATAACGCGTCAGTACGCCTGCGGGGTTGCGCTCGGTATCCTTCGACACTTGATGCGAAAAGGCGAGCGCACTCATCGCCAATGGCGCGGCTAGCACGGTCTGCGCATTCTTGCCCTTGGCGGCGAGCGCGAGCCCCGCCTTGCCGCCCTTGAGCTGGTTCAGCATCCCGCACAGCTCTGTCATCGCGTCGGCTTCCTTGACGATCATCGTCGAGCGCAAATTTGCCTGCATCACCACCGTACCGACTTTCGCCTCGTTCGTCGCGGTAATCTGGATCGGAAAGGCGCGCGCCTTGCCGGTCATCGGTTGTTCGATCAGCATGCTGCCATATTCGGCCTCGTCGGCCATTATGTCGTAACCCTTGGCGGCGACGACGCCGCGCAGCTGCTGAATTGCGCTAACCGGAGTCAAATCGGGAACGTTGACCGTCGCGGTGAATTTCAGGCCGCTGATCGGGCTACCCTTTTTCACGAAGCTTTCTTCGCATGTGGCGGCCTTTGCAACTGAAGGCAGCGACATGACAATGACGGCTGCAAGCGCGAGATGGCGCATCGATTTCTCCTGAGAATATTGTTTCTGATTTCGTCGGCTTACGCCTTGGTGTGTTATATTGACTATACAGCTGTGAAGGCTTTGCCAAGCCCTATCCGCGCACCGTAATCAGCCCGAAAAGTTTGCGCTTGCCATCATCCTTGATGCGGCCCGCGCTGCCCGATTTCATCACATTCTTCTTGAACAGATAGACCCCGATGCGGAGCAGCAGGATGGCGAAGAGTATCTGCCCGATGATGGCGACCGCATGGTGCCACAACACAGGCTCAAGCGCAGCGCGGCCGATCATCGCGAACGGCGAGCTGAACGGAAAGACCGAGGCGAAAACCTCGATTGGTTCACCCGTCTTGGTCAGCGCATAGGAGGCAAAGAAAAAGTTGATAAGCTGCGCCATCGTTACCGGCATCGAAATCGTCTGCACCTCACGCACCGTCGCCGCCATCGCACCGATGCCGAGGAATAGCGCGCCGAGCATCAGATAGGCCATGATGAAATAGGTGAAGCACAAAGTCACAAACATCGGCCAGCCGACCGCCGGGGTCGGGAAAGTCGGCCTCGCCTCGTTGACGAACTGGACGCCAATCAGGCCAAGACTGGTCCACACGAATATGCCAAGCAAGGCCATTCCGAGCATGGCAAAGAGCTTGCCGAGGAACACCGATTCCATCGGGATCGATGCTGCCAGTATCTCGATAATCTTGTTCGATTTCTCTTCGACCAGGTTCGACAGCACCATGCCCGCGAGCAGCATGGTGACGAAGAAAACGAGTATCTGGCCGCCCTGCGCGGTTACGGTGCGCAATTGTTTGTCGTTATTGGCGGTCTCGGCAACGATGTCGGGCGTTGCTTCCGGCAGTTTGACGAGGCCCGGGTTGAGCGCATGCGCCGCGAGAAGTTCGATGTCGGCGCTCTCCCGGTCGACCGCACGTTTCGTTCCCGTGATGACAGGCTGGGAGAGTGTGCCCGTGACGACCACGCTCAGATTGTCTTCCTTCTTCTTGAGGAGTTCCTGCGGGTTCTGAGCACCGTCCTTCGCCGGGTCGGCGACGATTTTCATCTCGGTAAAATAGCTTTCACCCATATTAGCCGACAGCGTGGCGCGGGCGTCGAGCATCTTTCGCGAATCGGCTTGCGACATGGCAAGGCCGACCACCGGCTGCGATGCCTCGCGCGCGATCTGTCCGCCAAGGCTGCCTGCGGCAACGCCGACCAGCACCGGAAACAAGGGGCCGAGCAGGAAGAAGATGAAGGCCTTTGAATAGATGATCGCCGTGAAATCGCGGCGGGCGATGACGAAGGCGGCGCGGATGATTTCTTTCACAGCAATTCTCCTGCGACTGGCTCGTCCATTTCAGCAGCGACGCTTTCTCCGGCAATCGCAACAAATGCATCGTGCAAGCCCGGTCGCTCGATCGACAGCGACTTGATGCCCGCCTTGCCCTCTACCAAAGCGATCAGCAGCGGTTCGACCCCGGTATTGGGCAAGGTAAAGTGCCACCAATTGCCCTCTGCCTTGGTGTCGGCAGGCAGCGCGCTGCGCCATGGTCCATCTAAAGTTTCGGTTTCCAGATGCACCTGCGGGCGCAACCGGTCGCGCGCTTCGGACACCAGCCCGTCGAAGCTGATCTTGCCCTTGGCGATGATCGCGATGCGTTCGCACAACCGCTCGGCATGGGCGATGACATGGGTGGAGAAAATGATAGTCACACCCTTGGCGGCTTGCGCGCGGATCATCTTTTCGAGCTTGGCCTGATTGAGGGCATCGAGGCCGGAGAAAGGTTCGTCGAGCACGATCAGCTTCGGATCGTGAACGATGGTGCCCATCAACTGCACGGTCTGCGCCATGCCTTTGGACAGCTGCCTGATCTGCCGGTCGGCAGCATAGCCAAGGCCTGCTTCTTCGAGCAACGCCCGGCCTTTTTCGGCGCCCTCCTTCAATGACAGCCCGCGCAGCGCACCCATGAAGGCAATGGTATCGACAGCGCGCATCGACTGGTACAACCCGCGCTCTTCGGGCAAATAGCCGACGTTGCGCGACTGGGTGATCGGACGGTCCGAACCCAGCAGCATGCGGACGCCTTCGTCGGGGTCGATAATGCCGAGCAACGTGCGCAGCATCGTCGTCTTGCCCGCGCCGTTAGGCCCCAATATGCCATAGATGCTGCCTTCCGGCACTTTCAGGTCGACGCCATCGACCGCGCGAAAGCCGTCGAATTGCTTTACCAGACCCTTTGCCTCTATTGCGTACATCCGAGATAGCGCCCCATTTTCTCGTTCTAAAAAAACTTCTGACCCGTTCGTGTCGAGCGCAGTCGAGACACCCATCAGGTGCGCACGATCGATGGGCATCTCGACTGCGCTCGACACGAACGGAACTGGATGCTTTGAACAAAGCTGGAGCTTGTCTATGTGCAGCGTGTGAAGCAACACAAGACAAATTTGGTTAATATGCTGAAAGACCGCGCCGCTGAGGAAGGCTTTGTCGCATTCGGCATCGCGCCGGGTCGCCTTGTGCCAAAGGCTGGCGAGCGGTTGCGGCAGTGGCTGGCCGACGGTTGCCATGGCGAGATGCTCTGGATGGAAAACCGCGCCGACCAGCGTGCCAGCCCTGACGGCTTATGGCCGGAAGTCCGCTCGGTGATCATGCTGGGCATGAGTTACGCGCCGCCGAACGACCCGATGGCGTTGGCGGATCATCCCGACCGCGCGCGTATTTCGGTCTATGCGCAGGGCCGCGATTATCATGATGTGGTGAAGGGTGCGCTGAAACGGCTGGCAGGCTGGCTGGCGCATCAGGCGGGCGCGGATGTGAAGGTCTTCGTCGATACCGCGCCGGTGATGGAAAAGGCGTTGGCCGAGGCAGCGGGGATTGGCTGGCAGGGCAAGCACAGCAATGTCGTAAGCCGCACACATGGCAGCTGGCTGTTCCTTGGCGCGATTTATACGACGGCGGAGCTTGAGCCAGATGTGGCGGCAAAGGACAGCTGCGGGTCGTGCCGGGCGTGTCAGGACATCTGCCCGACCGATGCCTTTCCCGCGCCTTACAAGGTCGATGCTCGTAGGTGCATTTCCTACCTCACCATCGAGCATAAAGGCCCGATCGACCGCGAACTCCGCCCACTCATCGGCAATCATATCTATGGCTGCGACGATTGCCTTGCGGTCTGCCCCTGGAACAAGTTTGCCGAGAGCGCAGCCGCAAACAAGGCATTCCTGCCCCGCGCGGAGTTGGTTGCGCCGCGCCTCTGTGACCTTTTGACACTCAGCGACTGTACTTTCAGGCAGCTGTTCTCCGGCTCGCCAATCAAGCGAATCGGTCGCGACCGGTTCGTGCGCAACGTCCTGATCGCGGCTGGCAACAGTGGTGACGGGATCCTTGCGCCACAAATTGAACCGCTGCTCGAAGATCCATCGGCGATTGTCAGGGGTGCTGCCGTCTGGGCGCTCGCCCGCCTGTCACCTGCGCTTTTTGCCGAACATGCGAAAGACAAAGCCGCGCGAGAGCTGGATGCCTCGGTCGCCGAAGAATGGGCGCTTGCAATGTAGGATTTGTGATGGGATTTTCTGATTTCGTTCTTTGAAATTGTGATTTTTGCAAATCGTTTCTGAAGCGCTCGAACCCTCCTTAAAGCGACAAAGGAGACAGTAAAAACGCCGTCGCCCGTCGTTTTTGTCGCCTTAACGCCGCTGCAACGCATCCACACAGGCGGCGCGATCCACTGCCGCCCCGTCGCTCCGCCGCGCATCGACATGGGTGACAATTTCCGCTCCGCCCTTGCCATCGGGATAGAGAAAGGCATCGAGCACACAGGCCTTGCCGGTGAATTGCAGCTTGCGACCGTAGACCTCGACCACGTCGAGCCGGGGTTCGCCGAACATCCGTTTCAGCGTGCCGACATCCTTGCCCATCACCGCCTCAAGCCCACGCTTGTCGATGACCGGGCGCGTCGGGAAGGCCGCTGCGGTGCGTTCGGGCGGCGCGGCGGGGCGCGGTGCGGGAGTTGGGCTTGAGACGCAGCCTGCCACCAGTAAGGTTGCCGCCACCCCTAAATATCTCATAACTTACTGACCCCCGAATGCGCCATATGCACTGCCGCTGCGGTTGCCAGCACTGGCACGATCAGGTTGAAAAAGGGAACCATCATTCCAACGGTTCCGGTCAGGCCGAGCAACAGGCGCGGCAGCTTGCGCATTGCGCCATGGTCCTTTCCATGGCGGGCGACCAGCATATCCTCAAGATCGCGGCCCAACAGAAGCGCGTTGACGAGGAGGAACGCTATCGCCGTGCCGATGCCGGTGAAGAGCAGCAACAGGTAGATAGGGAGCGCGAGCAGGTTATAGCCTACAACCCGGATGATCGACCGAAGCGCCATGCCTGCGCCGCTAGCGAGGCCGGGACGCTTGCCGGTCATTGCATGCTGCGGATAATGCCGGTCCTCGACCGCATCGATGATGTCATCGGCGAAAATCCAGGTAATCGACACCGCGACGATACGAAACAGCAACAGCGTCGACAGCAAGGTCGTCGCAGCGGCAAGAAACGCGCCGAAAACCGAAGCATTGTCCGCGCCGATGCCGATCCGGTCGAGCCCGATCCACCCCATGCCCCAGCTCATCCCCCACCACAGCACAAAGCCGAGGATCAGGAAGGCCAGCAGGGTCAGCAAAATCACGCGAATGAGCAATCGCTGAACGCGGGCATCGGCGAGGCTTTGGAAGGCCATGGCAATCGCTTGAATCATCGCGCCAAAATAGGAGGTGTGTTACTCATGTCAATCACCTAATTATCTTGCCCCGCGTGCCAGCGCCGACTAGGGCGCGCGAAACTTTTTGCAGGAAACCAAATGACCGACCTCCGCTTCGACGTGCTCGCCATCGGCAATGCCATCGTAGATATCATCGCCGACACCGACGACGCGTTCATCGCCAGCGAAGGGCTGACCAAGGGCAGTATGCAGCTGATCGACGAAGCACGGGCCAAAGCGCTCTACGACCATATGGGTCCGGCACGCGAAATCAGCGGCGGGTCGGCGGCGAACACGTTGGCAGGACTTGCACGGCTCGGCCACAAGACTGCGTTTATCGGACAGGTCGCCGATGATCAGCTCGGCGGCGTCTTCGCGCATGACATTCGCGCAGGCGGTATCCATTTCGACATCCCCGCCCGAGAAGGCGCGCCAGCCACCGCCTGTTGCTATATTCTGGTGACCCCCGATGCACAGCGGACGATGAACACCTTCCTGGGCGCCTCACAATATCTGCCCGCGCGGTTGATTGACAAGGAACTGATCGAGAGCGCGGCGATCCTCTATCTCGAAGGCTATCTCTGGGATCCCGAAGAACCACGCGCCGCGATGCGGACCGCCATCGATGTCGCCCGCGCTGCAGGTCGCAAGGTGGCACTGACCTTGTCCGATGCGTTCGTTATTTCCCGTCACGGTCCGGATTTCCTTGCGGAGATGGAGGCTGGACGCATCGACATATTGTTCGCCAACGAAGTTGAAATACGCGCGCTTAGTGGCGTTGATGATTTTGACGCGGCAGTAGCCATGATTGCGGCAAAGGTGCCATTGCTTGTGTGCACCCGCGGCGAACATGGCGCGATTTCGGTGGAAAACGGCGTGCGGACCGAAGTTGGCGCAGAGGCGGTCACGCAGCTTGTCGATACCACAGGCGCAGGCGACCTGTTCGCCGCCGGGGTTTTTGCTGGCATCGCGCAAGGTCGCAGCATGGCGGATACGCTAACCATGGGCGCAGTTTGCGCCGCCGAAGTGATCTCACATTATGGTGCGCGGCCCGAGGCCGACATTGCCGAGCTGGTCAGGGTTCGTCTGGGCTAGGTGCCTTTTTGAACAGGATGCGGTCTTCTGGGCCAAATCCCCAGCGCCAGATTATCCAGCTATACAGCCCCAAAATCGCCGGGATGCCGATGACAAGCTCGACCCATTCGAAACGGGCCGGGACACTGACGATCAGCATGCCGAGCAACGCCGCTGCAACCACGGCAAGAACGAGCGCGCTTCGCCAGATACTGATCGTGTGCCCCAGTAGCCTGCCGAGGAAACCCGCTTTTATTAGCGACCCGATTCCGAGCGAGATCATCAGGCCGCACGCCACCGCTGCCGCCTGATATAACCCAGTGTAAGAGGCCTTCACGGGAAAATACGGGATCAGCATGATCAGCCCAACGCTGACCAGCGCCTGCACAGCCAGCATAGCGACGGAAATCAATAAATTGCGGTGCCGTGCCATGTAAACCAGTGCCGATTCGCTCACCACAGCAGTGGCGGCAGCTACCTCGGCCGCGAGCAAAAAGGCCAACGCCCCGGTGCCACCGACAAATTCCGGTCCTACCAGGCCCATCACGGCTTCACCCGGGATACCGAGCGCCAACGCAATCCCCGCCTGAGCCGCTATTATCCAGAAGCCGACCTGCCCGACCTGCCGCGCGATCTCGCCATAGTTTTTCGATTGCAGGTTACGCGTGATGACCGGTCCTAATATCGGATCGAAACTGCTTTTCAGTTTTTGCGGCAAGCTCGCGACCTGCTGTGCGATATAATAGATTCCGACAACGGCGGGCGAAGCGAACAGGCCCAATATCGCAAGATCAAGTCGCCTGCTGCCCCATTCCGCAGCGTCCGCCGCAGCCAGCGGCAAGTTGCGCCGTGCAATGCTATAGGATCGCGCCGGGCTCGGCAGCCATCCCCAGGGCAGGCCATAGCTGCGCCACAGCGGCCACAATGCAAATAGCATCGCAGCAATCAGTGATACGACATAGGACAGGATCAGCCCGTCGCGCGCGGAGTAGAAATACAGCGCCCCTGCCGCGATGCTGATCGTCCAGGGTTCGACAATCGCGCGGGCGCGGACGGTCGATGCGATGTCAAAGCGGTAAGCCAGCGCTGCCAACGCGATGTCGGTGGCGACGATAGTGAATATGACCAGCGGCAAAAATCGGTCGAGGCCGTTGATCGTGCTGTTGGGGAACATGATTTGCGGCACGGCAATCAGAAAGGCGGCACCCATAGCTGCAGCCGCTAGCGCCGCCAGCAATGCGTCCGCCACGATATGCGAATGAGGCCGGTCATCACGAGACAGCAACTCGGCCAACCCGCGCCGCAACCCCAGCGAGGCCAGCTGGGCAACGAATTCGACTATCAACAGCGCATAGGCAAAGCGCCCCAGCGCCTCAGGTCCATAAAGCCGACCAGCAATAAACAGAAACGGAATGCGCGCCGCCAACCGGAGCATAAACCCGATGACATTCGTTCGCCCGCCCTTGGCCAGCGCCTGAATATCGTCTTCGTCGGTTCTGGTAGCCGTCAATCTCTCACCCCTGTTCACCGACGCTAGCGCAATCGCCGCGGCGTTACCAGCTTTCGGCCTTCAGCGGGCGGGCGAGCAATGCAGCTGTCACCTCGCCGACGGTCGCGCTGCCGTCCAGTAATGCACAGACTGCTGCAACGATCGGCATATCGACGCCAAGTTGCTTCGCCGATTGCAACAGCACCGGCGCAGTGAACGCGCCTTCGGCCACGGTTCGCCGGTCGGCCAACAATTCGAAAGCGGGGCAGCCTTGGCCCAGCCCCCGTCCCAACGAGAAATTGCGCGAATTTTCGGAGCTACAGGTGAGAACGAGGTCACCAAGGCCCGACAGCCCGGCCAGCGTTTCCGCCCGCCCACCACGGGCCAGGCCATATCGCTGCATTTCCGCAAAGCCACGCGCAATCAGGGCAGCGCGGGCGTTAAGTCCCAACCCTGCGCCGTCGACTACACCGCAGGCTATCGCGAGGACATTCTTGACCGCGCCGCCAATCTCGGCCCCGACGATATCGTCCGACCAATAGGGCCGGAAGTGCGGCGCGGCTATCAACCGCATCAGCACGGAACCCAATGCCTGATTGGCGGTCGCCAGCGTTATAGCTGTGGGCTTTCCGGCGGCAACTTCATGCGCGAAAGTCGGCCCCGACAACACCGCCAGAGGATTGTCGGGCCTCACCTGCGCGGCAATGTCGGACACCAGCATTTGCGTATCGGCCTCAATCCCTTTAGCGCATAACAACAAGGGCGCATTGGTCCCGGGCAGCGCGGTAAGCGTCGCGCGAACATGCTGGGCCGGGGTTACGATCAGTAGCGCCCCGCAATGTTCCATTTGCGCAAGATCTGCCGTTGCCCGGATTGTCGGTGAAAGCTTTATGTCGGACAGAAACGCGGTATTTTCATGCGCGTTGTTGATACTGTCCACCACGTCGGCCTCGCGAGCCCAGACGAGAACGTGGTCGTGGATTTGTGCCATGACCGCCGCCAACGCGGTTCCCCATGCGCCGCCACCGATGACGCCGACCGGATAGCGCGGCGCGGTCATGCCTTCACCCCTGCGCCGCGTGCTGGTGCAGCATCGGGATCGAGCGGCCAGCGTGGGCGTGCAACAAAATCCAGCCCATCGGTCAGCCCGGCTGCGAACCGCTCCGCCCCCGCCCAAGCGATCATCGCGCCATTATCGGTGCACAGCCACAGCGGCGGTGCGACAAAGCGCATGCCATGTTCATCGGCAAGATCGGACAGCATCGCCCGGATCGCACCATTGGCTGCGACGCCGCCGGCGACCACAAGCGCGGCCAGCGGATCGATGCGGTCAAGCGAGTATTCCATCCTGTCTTGCAGGCACTCGACCACGGCTTGCTGGAACGAGGCGGCGATATCTTCTGTCCGGTACCGGCCCGACTCATGCGCCCGCAAAACCGCGCTTTTCAGTCCTGCAAATGAAAAATGCGGCTCATCCGCACCCTTGAGCGGCCGCGGCAACGGTACGGCATCGGCATTGCCTTTAGACGCGGCAAGTTCAACGGCAGGCCCACCGGGAAAGCCAAGTCCCAATATCTTGGCCGTCTTGTCGAATGCCTCGCCAACTGCATCGTCAATAGTGGTCGCCAACCGGTCATAGTCGCCGACACCGTTTACGCGCAAAAGCTGGCAATGACCGCCGGATACAAGCAGCAGCAGATAGGGAAATTCAAGGCTCGCATCGATCAGGCGCGGTGACAGGGCATGACCCTCGAGATGGTTCACCGCCACCAGCGGCTTGCCTGCCGCCATTGCCAAAGCCTTTGCCGTGACCAGCCCGACCATGACACCGCCGATCAGGCCCGGCCCTGCTGTGGCCGCTATCGCATCGACATCGTCCAATGTCATGCCCGCGTCGGCGAGCGCGGTCTGAACCAACGGCGTCATCAGCTCGGCATGGGCGCGGGCCGCAATCTCCGGGACAACGCCGCCGAAAGCGCGGTGATGATCTTCCTGTCCGGCAAGCGAGTGGCTCAATATCGTGCGATCGGACCTCACGATCGCGGCGGCGGTTTCGTCGCAGCTTGATTCAAGACCCAAGATGATTGCCATTCCGCTTCCCCATAGGTGCCTGCCGCGTTATGGACAAGCCGCATGACCCTTGCCGACTTTACACCCGACAATCCGCTGCGCATCGGAACCCGGCGTTCGCCGCTTGCCTTGGCGCAGGCCGAAATGGCCGCAGCGGCGATCCGCGAAGCGCATCAACTCGCCGATGCGGCTGTGATACTCGTCCCCATGCTATCCAGTGGTGACAAGATACAGGACCGGCCTCTCGCTGAAATCGGCGGGAAGGCGCTTTGGACGAAAGAACTCGAGCGAGCGCTGATCGAGGACGATATCGATATCGCCGTGCATTCGATGAAGGATGTGGAAACCGTCCGCGCGCCGCAATTCACGCTATCGGCGATGCTGCCGCGCGCCGACGTGCGCGACCGGCTGGTGGGAGCGCCCGACATAGCGTCATTGCCGCAGCATGCTCATGTCGGCACATCGAGCCCGCGTCGCGCAGCGCAGCTAAAGGCGCTGCGACCCGACCTTCGCACCTCCCCCATTCGCGGTAATGTCGCCACACGGCTGGCGCAAATCGAAGCTGGGGATTTCGATGCGACGATGCTGGCGGCTGCCGGCCTCGATCGGCTCGGGATGCCGGATGTAGGTGTGACCATAGAGATTGCGGAAATGCTGCCCGCGGCGGCGCAGGGCGCGATCGGCATTGATCACCTCGCTGCCCGGCCTGAGATCGCGGGGTTTCTGCAGGCAATCAATGACGAGCCGACTTTTGTGGCTGTAATGGCCGAGCGCGCCTTTTTGGAGGCGCTGGGCGGTAACTGTCATTCGCCCGCGGCGGCCCACGCAGCGGTCGATGTCGACGGAATTACCCTGCGCGCCGAAATATTGTGTGAGGACGGAAGCGAACGACATTCGGGATCGCTCGCCTTTGTGGCTTCGGACAAGGATGGACCGGCACGGTTGGCGACCACCTTGCTTAAAAATTCAAGCGAGAGCCTGCGCGCGCTGTTCGCGTCATGAAATTGCTGATCCTCCGCCCGCAGCCGGGCACCGATGCGACCGCCGCGCGGGTGAGGGCGGCGGGGCACACGCCCTTGATGATGCCATTGTTTGCGGTTGAGCCGGTCGACTGGGAGGCACCCGCCGCCGCCAATTATGACAATCTGCTGCTGACCAGCGCGAACGCCGTCCGGCAGGCGGGGGCGAACTTGGCTTTATATCGCGACCTGCCACTTTATGCAGTGGGACAAAACACCGCCGACGCAGCGCGGCAGGCAGGTCTCGAAATCGCACATATTGGGGACGCGGGGGTCGATGCTTTATTGGGCAAGCTCAACGATCGTCGCCTTTTATGGCTAACCGGGGAGGATCATGTCGAACCGGAAGCCGATCCCACTGTGCGTTTGGACAGATATATCGTTTATCGCAGCGCGGCGATCACATTGTTTCCGGATTTTGTCGAAACTACACAAAGCGCCGATCATGTGCTCCTGCATTCTCCGCGCGCCGCGAGCCATTTTGGCGATTTACTTGCTGAACATCACATCGAGCGAAACGCAATCTCCATCGCGGTGTTATCGCCGAATATCGCGCAAGCGGCGGGCAGCGGCTGGAAATCGGTACGCGTGGCACCTCAGCCAACTGACGCTGCGCTCTTGTCTCAACTATAAAGCCGCTTTACAACTGCACCCTGCGACCCCTAGCTATTACATGGGAATGAAGGGGATTGGATGACTGAATACGCGACCAGCACCGAGTCTGCGCGCGGTGGCGTCAGGCTCAAGCATATATTGCTGTTGTTGCTGTTTGCCTTCGTGGGTGGCGCTGGGGCGACCTGGTGGCTCGCCGACCGTTATGGCTGGGCGGACATAGAGGCGTCCCCTGCGGACAACTCGGCGACAGCGCCTAAACCCGTTGCTTCAACCGACCCCGTCGCGCCGCTTATCGCTACTCCGCCACCGGTTTCGGCTGACTCAGCCATCGCGGCAGGGAACGCCGCCCGTGCGGAGGGGTTGCTGGTGGCCTTTGCAGCACGCCGCGCCATCGACAGCGGTGCGCCGCTTGGCTATCTGACCGACCAATTGCGATTACGCTTTGGCGCGACCCAGCCGCAGGCCGTTTTGACCATCCTTCAGGCGTCTCAGAACCCCGTAACCTTGCAGGCGCTTAAGGCCGAACTAACTGCAATCGAGCCACTTCTGTTTACCGGCTCGCCCAACGAAACATTGTGGGCAAATATCAATCGCGAACTTTCGGAGTTGTTCGTACTGCGCAAATCCGATTCTCCTTCGCCTGCGCCCACGCAACGGATGCTTCGAGCTCATGCGCTGGTCGAATCGGGAAACCTTGGCGGTGCGGTAACCGAGGTGTCGGCAATGCCCGGAGCTTCCGGCCAAGCCGTGCAGAGCTGGCTGGCGCGAGCGCGAAATTACGACGATGTGCGCAAGGCATTGGATCGGCTTGAGCGAAGCGCCCTTGCTGCGCCGCTATTGCCCGTTGCCCCACTGGCGCTGGAGCCTGCTGCGCCCATCAGCGATTTGCCAACCACCGCAGCGCCAAAATAGTTGGCGTCATAAATCTTTCATAAATCTGCAGCCGCCATATAAGGGGCGTATGGCGACGCGATTCTCATTGATCCAGGACGGCTATGGCCGCGCAACCGACCCTGCGCTGGCTCCGGCATTGCCGTTGCTCGCCCGCGAAGCCTTGTCCTTTGCCTATATGCGGACCAGCGCCGCGTTTGCGTCGACCGTTCCGCTCGATGTTGTCGGAGATGGCAGACCAGTCATGGTACTGCCGGGGTTTATGGCGTCGGATCAGACCACGTCGCGACTACGGCGTTCGTTGCAGGCGGCCGGGTTTGATGCGCACGGTTGGGGCCTTGGCCGCAACAAGGGCATCAAATCCGATATTTTCGAGCGGCTGGATGAACGGATTGACGCAGCGCAGATCGACCAGCCGATCACGCTCGTCGGCTGGAGCCTGGGCGGCATCATCGCGCGTGAATATGCGAAGGTCGCGCACCACCGCGTAGCGAAAGTGATTACCCTGGGCAGCCCCTTTTCGGGCGATCCGCGCGCGAACAACGCGTGGCGGCTGTATGAATTCGTCGCTGGTTACAAGGTGGATGCACCGCCAATCGATGTGGTACTGTCGGAAAAGCCGCCGGTTCCGACCTGTGCATTGTGGTCGGCCAATGACGGCATCGTGGCACCGCGATCAGCCAAGGGTCATAAGCATGAATCCGACCACCGCATCGAACTCGACTGCAGCCATATGGCATTTGTCGCGCGCCCGGACGCAATCCACGCCGTCGCCCGGGCAATTCTCGACTGAGAGCTAGTCTCTGCTGTTTGGCATGAAGGTTGCTTCGTCACGAATATCATTTCGTGAGGAGTTCATATGTTGCCTTTCCTTTTGCTGGTTGCCCCGACACCCGAGGCATTTGAAAATCTCGAAATGCTTGACGAACGCGTTGCGCTCGTCGCGGCGGATGCGGAGCCAATCGACAAGCGCCTGAAGCTGGCGCGATGCCCCGGACAACCCAATATCGCGCCCCTTGCGGGCGGCGTTATCGTCATACGCTGTCCGCAGAGCGGCTGGCGATTGCGTGTTGTGGTACGTAGGGAGACGGCGGAGAGCGCCCCAGCAGAGACGGTTGTTCATAAAGGACAAATGGTCGAAGCAATCTCGGAAGGCCGTGGCTTCTCGGTGTCAACGAACATGATAGCGGTTGAGGATGGCAGCGCAGGCCAGACGATCCGCGTCAAATTGCCTTTATCCTCAGTCCAGACTACAGTGATCGTCAAGGCGCGTGGCGTCGTGAGCTTCTAAAGCTCTGCCACATTCTGCCGTTACTGTCTTTGAACCTGCTGTCAAATTGTCGACAGTGCCATCAAGAGGAACAGTAAAATGGTGGAACCTATCCGCCCGGGCGCAGCGTCCTATCCGGGTAAGCCTCGATCCGTAGATCGTCCCGACCGCATCCGGCCGGATGCCGCGCCCACGGCCCCCGACGGCGCGCCACCAAGGCTCAGCCTGGCCGCCGCGCTTGCGCAAAAAGGCCCCCCGTTCGACGCCGAGCGGATAGCCAGCCTTAGGGCCGCGATTACCAGCGGCGAGTATCGCGTGGACCTGACTTCAGTGGCCGATGCAATCATCCGCTTTGGTGGCGCGGCGCGCAGTTAAACCTTCATGATCGAAGAAATAGTAGAACAGCAGGCCGCGCTGATTGCGGCATTGGATGCAGGCGACGCCGACGCAATCCTTGCGGCGAGCGACAGGCTGGCCGCGAAGCTGGAGGTTTTTCGGACGCACTCCACCACGATCAATCCTGAAAAAATAGGATATGCGCTGAAACAAGCCAATGCCGCCTCGATCCGCGTCAATTATCTGTCGCACTGGACGCGCCAGAAAATTGACCGCCTCGCACAGCATCGGGGTCAAAAGCCGGTGCTCACTTACACAAAACCCCAGAAAGGTGCGCATATCGAAGTCTGAACCCGCGATTGGCACGTGCGTTGCAGATGGTCTGCCATGACCGTCTGGACCATGACATGACCGCCCCTGTTGCGACGAGCCCCAGCCAACAGCATCGCGTAACCGCCGCGATCGCCAATGCAGCGGCGCGTACCGGCGTCTCGTTCGATTACCTGATGGATCAGGCGCGGATCGAAAGCGGCATGCGCCCCGATGCGCGCGCCAGCACTTCAAGCGCTAGCGGTCTGTACCAGTTTACCAAACAGACCTGGCTCAGCACGGTCAAACAGCATGGCGACGCCCACGGGCTGGACTGGGCCGCCAACGCGATCTCGAAAAATGCGGACGGCACATTTGCCGTGGCCGACACAGCCCTCCGGTCCTCGATACTCGATCTTCGCAACAATCCCGAAGCAGCAGCGGCGATGGCCGCCGAATTCGCGGCCGATAATGAAAATTATCTTCAGGCGCGTGTCGGCAGCAGCCCGGAGCCCGTCGATCTGTACCTCGCGCATTTTCTGGGCGCTGAGGGTGCCGCTCGCTTTCTGTCAGCGCATGACGAAAACCCTAATCAGGCCGCAGCGATGTTATTCCCCGCTGCTGCCAGTGCGAACCATCCGATCTTTTACCAGGACGACGGCCGCACCCGCAGTCTTTCCGAAATCCGCCGCAACTTTGCCGCCAAGCTCGGCAATTCGTTAAGCCAGCCGCCGACATTTGCGCGTTTGGAACGACAGGGCACGAAATCGACGGCTCAACCTCATACGCCAATGACGCTCGCGCAAATGGAGCCGATGCCGAAAAGGCTCGATCTCGATTTTGCGCGTCAAGCCTACCGGCGGCTGTCGGGGGCGGGGGGGGCAGCCTGATGAGCCGCGTCAATCTTGCAAGCAGCATCGCCAGCATAAAGAGCGGCGCGCTCCCCATTGCGATCTTGCTGCTCGTCATGCTGATGATCGTGCCGGTTCCTGCTGTGTTGCTCGATGTCGGCTTCATCCTCAATATCATGATCAGCCTCGCGGTGCTGATGGTCGCGATGAACGTCGCCAAGCCGCTCGATTTTTCGGCATTCCCGACAGTGCTGCTTTTCGCTACCTTGTTCCGGCTTGCACTCAATGTCGCCTCGACCCGCGTGGTGCTGGTCGACGGCCATCTTGGGCCAGCAGCAGCGGGCCATGTTATCGAGGCTTTCGGCGCAGTCCTGATCGGCGGTGATTACATCGTCGGGCTGTTCGTATTCGCTGTGCTGATGATCATCAACATGGTTGTAATTACCAAAGGCGCAGGCCGCGTGTCAGAGGTTTCCGCTCGCTTCACGCTCGACGCGCTCCCGGGCAAGCAGATGGCGATCGATGCCGACCTCAACGCCGGCCTCGTCACCCCCGACGAAGCCAAGGCACGGCGGCAGGAAGTTGCAACCGAGGCAGACTTTTACGGCTCGATGGACGGTGCATCGAAGTTCGTGAAGGGCGACGCGGTTGCTGGCTTGCTCATTCTGTTTGTAAATATCTTCGGCGGCCTAATCCTCGGCGTGGTCAGCCATGATCTAAGCTTCGGCGAGGCAGCGCAAACCTATATCATGCTGGCTATCGGCGACGCGCTGGTGGCACAAATTCCAGCCTTGCTGCTGTCGATTGCCGCTGCGTCGATTGTCACCCGCGTATCATCTCCACTGGATTTGTCAGGCCAGATCGGGACGCAATTCGGCCATGCAAAGGCATGGGGCCCGGTAGCCGGAATACTCACGCTTTTAGGCCTGGTCCCGGCGATGCCGCAACTTGTGGTGTTACCAGCAGCGGCATTGGCTGGCGGTATCTGGTGGATGCTCCGCAAGGCCGAAAACGCCCCGCCCGCTCCAGCCGAAACCATCGTCGATGCCGTGCCAGGCCATGTGATCGAATGGCACGAGATCGCCGAAGCTGCACCAATAACGCTTGAGCTTGGCTATGCACTCGTCAGCCTTGTCGACGAGCGCAAGGGCGCACCGTTGATGGGCCGCGTCACCGCAATCCGTCGTCAGCTATCGCGCGAATTCGGTTTCGTGCTGCCGATGGTCAAGGTTGCCGATGACCTCTCGCTCCCCGGCAACGCGTATCAGATACGCATTTCAGGCGTACTGGTCGGTGAAGACAGCGCGTGGGCGAATGAGTTGCTGGCGCTCGATTCGGGCGACGTTCTCGACGGCGTCACGGGCCGGGCGGTCAAGGATCCGAGCTTTGGTCTCGACGCACTCTGGATCGCGGAACGCGACCGCACCGATGCCGTCGCAGCGGGCTATACCGTGGTCGATCCGGCGACGGTCATCGCCACGCATCTCAATCAGCTATGCACTGCATCCGCCGCCGAGCTGTTCGGCATGGACGATGCGCAGGCGTTGATCGACAATCTCAAGAATAGCTATCCGCAACTCGCAGGCGGACTGACTCCAGCGCCCTATTCGCTGGCCGCGATTACCGCCTTGTGCCGGGCGCTTCTCGCCGAACGGGTTCCGTTGCGCGATTTCCGCCGTGTGGCCGAAGCGATGGTCGATCTCGCGCCCCGCAATCTCGATGCGACTGAGCTGGTCGAGTCTGTCCGCCAAAGACTCGGTGCGCTTATTGTCCAGACCATCGTCCCCGTCAAAATGCCATTGCCAGCTATCACTTTCGACGGCGAACTTGAATCGCTGCTCGTTCAGTCAGTGCAGTCCGCGCCGCAAGCCAGCTGGCCGTTCGAGCCAGAACTCGCCCGACGCATCATTGCGGTCATCGATGAGGCAGTGCAGCCAATGTTGGTCGCGGCGCGCAGCTTTGCCGTTATCACCTCACCACTATGCCGCGCCGCCGTGGCTCGGCTGCTGCGCGCGCAATTCAGTGACGTCGCGGTGCTGTCTTTCCTCGAAATTCCCGAAACCAAGAAGGTCGACGTGATCGCCGTGGTCGGCGGCCAACTGCGCCTTGAAGAAGTCGCCGAAGAGACTGGAGAATCCAATGCTGAATGAAGCCCGCGCTGCCTATTCGCGCACCGAAACCGCCAACCCAAAGCGGTTGATCGAGGCGCATAGCGCGCTCGTTCGCCGTATCGCCTGGCATGTCCATAGCCGTATGTCGACGGCGATCGAGGTCGAGGATCTGATCCAGATCGGCCTGATCGCGCTCGTCGAAGCCGCGCAGAATTTTGAGGATCGCGGGCTGGCCTTTGCGCCATACGCGAAAATGCGAATACGCGGCGCGATGGTCGATGCGCTCCGCCGCGACGCGCGCATGGGCCGGGCCGGAATGGCCAACCGGCGGTATCTTGCTGGCATCCGCGCAAAGCTAGAACAGGAATATTTGCGCCCACCGAGTGACGCCGAAATGGCTGGCGCAACGGGACTGGAGCCGTCGGCTTATTATGCGATGTCAGCCTCAACGGTACCTGTTGGACAGGAATCGATCGACGACAGTTATTCCGACCACGACATGTGGTTCGCCGACCTATCCGACGCTGCCGACACCGCCCTTGAAAAGGCGCAATTGCGCGAGGCGCTGGTCGCCAATCTTGGCAAGCTTTCGGAGCGTGAGGCGATGATCCTTCAACTCTACTTCGTCGAGGAACTGAACCTCGACGAAATCGGCGAAACGCTGGGCGTCGGCGCGGCGCGAGTGTGCCAGATCAAGAAGGCCGCGCTGGACAAGATGCGGGGGATGATGGCGGATTAGAGGGTGATAGTCAGCTGAACGGCGTCGCCCGCCACCAGCCCCTCGGCCTTGCGCACCGCAGCCTTGACCGGCAACAGCCAACCACCCCTGGCCTTGTCGGGGAAGATCGAAGTATCCCATACGCTTTCGCCAATACTCGCCTTCACCTTCATCGCCCCCCACCCACGCCGCCGTCCGCTCTCCAGCCGCCGCATCAGCGCGAGCGCGTGGATCGCCTCGGCAGCCTCCCCTTCGACGGTCAGAAAATGCCAGCGCGCAGGGGCCTGGTCGCTGGTCCATATCCAGAGCTTGGCGGTGACGGTGTGGGTTTCGGTCACGGGATGACCCCCTCTCCCCTTGGGAGAGGATACGAAGCGTTATCAGTCCTGAGCTTGTCGAAGGGCTGATTACGCGCAGTTGGTGAGGGGCTGTGCGCCATCGACAGGGCAGAAACCCTCACCCAGCTACGACTAGCAAGCCCTTCGACAACGTCAGGACTTGCAAGTCTGCGCAACCCTCTCCCAAGGGGAGAGGGAGCCATCACTTCCCCCGCCTCCTTACCGGCACCGGGATATTGCAAATATCCGCGCCCCCGGCGGGCGTGATAAAGAACGGATCGCGCCGGTTCGCCCGCGCATCGGCATAAGCGGCGAAGCTTTGGCTCTCTGTCGACAAATATTCATAAGCCGGAAAGGACTTGTCGGTTTCAAGCTCGCTTGCCAACCGCACCGACAGGATCGGCACCCGCTCCTCTTCCTTCTCGTAAAAGCCCAGCGCCCCCGTCCCGCGCGGCAGGCTGGAGAGATGCTCCATCCCCTCGATCACGCGGCCAACCAACGCGATATTGCGATCAAGATGCCGCGGCGCATGGCCGATGACGGTGTAAAGTTCCGCGCCGGTGCCGGTATCGGGCGACAGGTTTCGGCCGACGCCGACCATGCCGTAGCAGTGGGTGGGCCATATGGTCGCGTTAATTTGAGCCGTTGGCCAGCCGTGAAATGTTCTCGGGAAAACCGCATAGCTGTCGCGCTTAGACTCAGCATTAGCCGCGGCCAAATCCACTGAATCGTCGTCACTCAACTCTGCGACATACTCACTCTCCGGCACCACCGCCAACCCCTCCGGCAAAGCCTTCTTCTCGGTCGAATCGCCCCATTGCACGACATAATTATCCTGCACGCGGTTGATACTGGTGCCGTCCCACCACTTGGCCGCCGCCAGCTTGCGAATATTGCCGACCCAGCCCTGGCTGAAGGGAGCAGGAATCAGCTGGATGACAACGCGGCGCGGTTGGCCTTTTGCATCGGGCGCGAGGTCCATCACCAGCAGGTCCGACGGCGCTATCGCCACCCACTCCTCCGCCTTTGCTGCCACGACGATTTCGCCCGGTGCGGGATAGGTCTTGGCCTCTTGGGCTGAAAGCGGAAGCGCCGCAAGAATAGCGGCGCTCGCGGCAAGGGTCAGATATCTTTTCATGGAATGGGTTATGGCAAATCCCTTACCCTTGCGAAAGCGCAAAGGAGCCGCTAGGGGCGTGCGTCCCTTATAGGGTGCGGAGACGTGGCCGAGTGGTCGAAGGCGCTCGCCTGGAAAGTGAGTATACGTCAAAAGCGTATCGAGGGTTCGAATCCCTCCGTCTCCGCCAGTCAATAAGTTGTTGAAAACAGCAATAAAGACGCTCGGTAAAGTCCCGCCAATCCGCGCCGTTTTGCCACTCAAACTTTCGTCAGAGACCGGTCACCAAGTAAACTTCGAGCGTATTTGAGTCCCTCGTCTCTGCTGCAGCTGGTCACGGTTGAGTTCAGAGACAGCGAACAATTTGTCATTCGCGAAACTGAACCGTCATTTGTGCGAAAATGCCTGTAGCTCTGTTGGGAGTGAGCCGACAATGTTCGGCTCAAGGACATTCGCAAACGCATGCGAATCCCAACCCCTGATGCAGCGTGGTATCGTGCCGCCCAGGTTGTATCCTGATGTTGCTGAATCTGACTTTAAGCAGAGCAGACTCATGTTCCCTTGAGCTGATTAGTTGAGGCTGCATCCGAGCGGATGGCTGGAATGTTGTCGGTTCAGGATCAAAACGGAAAAAATACCGAAATTGCCGCTAGTCCAACAATCCACGTTACAAGGTTGAGGGGCAAGCCGAAGCGAAGAAAATCGGTATAGGCATAACCGCCGACCTGATAAACAAGCACATTCGTCTGATAGCCGAATGGCGTGGCGAACGCTGCGCTGGCGGCCATCATAACCGCCACCAGAAACGGCCGCGCGCTCACGCCGAGGCTTTCGGCCAAAGCGATTGCTATTGGCGCAAATAGTACGGCGACGGTCGCATTGGAGAGAATTTCGGTTAGGAACAATGTCACGCCGTAGAACACCGCCAGTGCAAGCAACGGTCCGAATGGCTTCACTCCGTCAATCAGGCCGGACGTTACCTGCGTCGCAAGGCCGCTTTCTTCCATGGCGATGCCGACCACCACCATACCCGCGATGAGCAACAGGATTTGCGGACGAAGACCGCTATAGGCTTCATCGGCGCTGATTACTTTCAACAGGATCAGCAACACAGCCCCTGCAAAGGCCGTCGCCGCTATCGGTGCCACGCCCAAAGCTGCCCCGAGGATGACGCCGACAAAGATGGTCACCGACATCGTCGCATTGCGGATATGAAAGTCTCGCTGCGGAACAAATACGCTCACGTCACCAACCTGGGCATCGACTCCTTGAGGCAGCGTTACGATGTCCGGGTTGACGGCGGGCGGGCGGCTGGTCCCGATCCAGCGGTTGATCAGCAAAAGATATATCCCCCCTGCGAGAGCGATGCAAAGCCCAACGGGTGTGATTTCGAACAGGCCAAACGTGGGCTGCCCCCCAATCCGGGCCATATCGGCGACCAGCAGATTGGTTGAAGTTCCGATCAAGGTGCAACACCCGCCGAGTATCGCGATATAAGACAGGGGCATGAGAAACCGCCGTGGATCCAGCCCCAACGTGTTTGCTGTATCGCGGACAATAGGCGCCGCAAGCACGACGATTGGCGTATTGTTCAGGAATGCCGAAGCACCGCCGCACAGCGCAATGGTCAGCCAAAGTCCAAATGCACCGACGGCCCGACACAACTGCACGGCAAGGCCGATCAAACGGTCGAGCAGGCCGGATAACTCGATAGCGTAGACAATGACGAACAGCGACCCGAGCGCGATGAGCGCCGGGCTGGCAAAGGCGCCCTGAACTTCACTTGGCCGAACGACGCCGGTTAGGAGGAGAATTGCGGCACCAGCAAGGGCAACCACGTCCGACCGGACTTTATCCCAAATCAGCGCTGCCACCACCCCGGTCAGGACGACCAGCGTAATGAGCTGATCGATGGTCATCGATGTAAAGTCTTTGCCATTGATGACAACCTACTGCATCATGGGCGAGCCGCAAAGTGTCGAATTGAGCGCTGTTCGAACTAATGTTTTGTCATGAATGAAAGCAGACGGAATTGGAGAGGCTGGGTCGCCGCCGGCCTGTTGGCGGCAGTGCTTTTTCTCGTCGTCGACAGATGGCCAAGCGCGCCTGTGGCAACACCTCCCCAAAAAACTGCGCCACAGGCGCGACCAGAAGCGCCTCCTCCGGCACCTCTCGATACCCTCGATCGTGCGGCGATGATGGATGCGGTTGCGCTCACGGCTTCTGCCCACGCTGCGGGGAAGGCGATGGATGGTTCCATGGCTCAGCTTCGGGGACGGCGTTTCGAACTCATCCTGCCATTTGGCTGTAATGGACCGTCAACAGAGGCCGGTGACTTAACGAAAGGGTGGCGTTACGATGCCGATGCGGGCGTTTTACAAGTGGCATATCCGTCCAATATCCAGGCACTTTCCGACGACGATGCCGACGACGGGAGCCGCGCGCAACCGGCCGTGAAGTTTGCCAAGAGTTTCTGGATCGAGCGCGAATGGTTGCGCGATGGCGTCTGCCCGTCAGGAGGCCAACCGGGTATGTCGAAAGGCACTCCGCCACCTCGAACGCTGGCGATAGCAGAGCTATCCGCCGACCAAGCGCCGCGCGCCGCAGACAGAGAGGGCGCGCCGTACCGCGTGTCGAAACGACTACCACCTGAGCAGATCCCGGGAGCGCAAGGGTTGCGGCTTATCGTTAGCGGGCGCCTGATCGCCAATGACGTCATGCCGATTCAATGTAAGACCGTAAGCCGGGACCAAAGGCCGCTTTGTACGATTATCGCGGATATCGACCGGGTAGCAATTGTCGATCCGGGCGGGGCCATGATTTATGGAGAATGGCAGGATTAGCGGTGGTTTGTTAAGTTCCAAAAAGCTACCGAGTGGAAACGGCGCTTAAGCAGCGCATTTTAACATATTCAGGTCTTTTGGCCGCAAACCAAGAAAGTCTGGATTGAGGGGTATGAATCAGCCGCGTAACAGTTAGAATTGGTCGAGATGACAAGCCCTGACGCGATATCCTTGAAACCGCCGCGCTTGGAAGCCGCGGCATCCTGCCTCTTTCTAGATTTTGACGGCACGCTCGTCGATATTGTCGAACGCCCTGAAAATGTAGTCGTCGATGATTCGTTGATAGCACTTTTGAAGCAGTTGAATGCCCGTCTCGAACATCGATTGGCGATCGTAAGTGGTCGTTCAATCGCCCAACTTGAGGGTTTTTTCGGAGGCGATGCAGACCAAATGGCGCTGGTAGGGAGCCATGGCGCCGAAATCAGATTATGTGGAACGATGCTTGCGTCGCCGCATCGTCCCCGCGCTCTCGATGACGCCGAGAACATCCTGCGGCAGGCTTTCGCCGATCGCCCTCAAATACTAATCGAAGTAAAGTCCTTCGGCGTGGCCATCCATTATCGTCTTGATCCGTCGATGGAAGAAGCCGCCACAGTCATCGCTATGGATTTTGCCCAGGAGAGCGGGCTTGAATTACAGCAGGGAAAAATGATGGTTGAGCTTCGAACAGCAGGACATGACAAGGGCAGCGCGATCAGGTCCGTCATGTTGCACGCGCCTTTTGCACAATACACTCCCATATTCGTCGGTGACGATCTGACCGATGAAGCGGGGTTTGAAGCTTGCGCGTCCGAAGGCGGCTTTGGTGTGCTTGTAGGCCAGCAGCGTCCTACCAATGCACGGTATCAACTGGAAAATGTGGCCGCCGTCCGCCAATGGCTCGGTGTTATATGACGGCCTCGCTCGAGCTGTGGCCAATCGGCAATTGTCAGGTATCTGCGCTCATCGATCGTGCTGGCCGGTTTGTGTGGGGGTGCCTTCCGCGCGTCGACGGCGATCCCGCCTTTTCCTCGCTGCTCGACGATGCGCCGCGCGCCGGCGAGGGCGCATCCGGTTTCTGGGAGATAGACCTGGACGGCGTTGTGCAGACGTCACAGTCCTATTTGCGAAATACCCCCATCCTCGTCACCAACCATGTCGATGCCGATGGCAATGCCGTGGAAATCGTCGATTTCTGTCCGCGCTTCAAGCGCAACGGAAGAATGTATCGGCCCGTCGCCTTCATCCGGCTGGTCCGCCCGGTGGCTGGCAGCCCCCGGATCCGTGTCCGCCTGAGACCATCGACCGATTGGGGTAGCGCAACGGCGAAAACGACTCGTGGCTCCAACCATATCCGCTATTTGCTCGCCGATGGCGCAGTCCGGCTTTCTACGAGCGCGCCGGTAGGCTGGATCGAGGACGAGCGCCTTTTCCGGGTTGAGCGCCCGCTGCATTTCTTTCTCGGACCGGACGAAAGCTTCAGCGAAGACATCGCCGCCGCAACGGAAGCCATGCTCGACCGGACTAAAGAGGAATGGCGGCATTGGGTGCGCGGGCTCGCGACGCCGCATGAATGGCAGCAGGCAGTCATTCGCTCGGCGATCACGCTGAAGCTTTGCCAGCATGAGGAAACCGGCGCAATTGTCGCTGCGATGACGACTTCAATTCCGGAGCATGCCAATTCGGGTCGCAACTGGGATTATCGCTATTGCTGGATCCGCGACGCCTATTACACCGTTCAGGCGTTGAACCGGCTCGGCGCGCTCGACGTGCTGGAAGGCTATCTCGAATATCTGCGCAATATCGTGGACAACGCGGCGGGTGGACATATCCAGCCGCTTTATGGGGTCGGGGGCGAGGCGATACTGACCGAGCGCATAGCTCCCGCGCTCAACGGCTATCGCGGCATGGGACCGGTGCGTGTCGGCAATCAGGCATATGAGCAGATCCAGCACGATGCCTATGGTCAGATCATCCTGTCGAATGTGCAGGCATTCTTTGACCAGCGCCTGTTCAGGGTCGGCAGCATCGAGGATTATGAAGCACTGGAGCCTGTCGGCGAACGCGCGTGGCAGAGTTTCGATAAGCCCGACGCGGGGCTTTGGGAGTTGCGCACCAAAAGCCATGTTCATACCTATTCGGCCGCCATGTGCTGGGCCGCCTGCGACCGCCTGGCCAATGCCGCGCAGGCACTGGGCATCCCCGGTCGCCGCGAATTCTGGCAAGAGCGGGCCGACCGGATGCGGGCGGTGATTGAACAGGCCGCCTGGCGGCCCGATAGCCAGCGCCTGTCGGCGACTTTCGCAGGCGATGACCTCGATGCCAGTCTTATCCAGCTTCTGGAACTGCGCTTTCTATCGCCCGAAGACCCGCGATTCCAGGGTACGCTCAAGGCAGTCGAGGAAGGATTGCGTCGCGGTTCGCACATGCTTCGCTATGCATCGGAAGACGATTTCGGACTGCCGCATACCGCCTTCAACGTCTGTACCTTCTGGCTCATCGAAGCCCTTCACTTTACCGGGCGCGACCAGGACGCTCGTTTGTTGTTTGAGGAAATGCTCTCGCGCTGCACGGCGGCGGGTCTGCTGTCCGAAGATATCGATCCGGTTTCCGGCGAGCTATGGGGGAATTATCCGCAGACCTATTCGCTGGTCGGCATGATCAACTGCGCTGTTTTGTTGAGTAAACCCTGGAGCGCGATCCGGTGAGCCGGCTGATTGTCATTTCCAACCGTGTCCAAGCCCCCACTGCAGAATCGGGGGCGCAAGGTGGTCTCGCGGTAGCCTTGACGGCTGCGCTGCGTAGCACCGGCGGTGTCTGGTTTGGCTGGTCAGGTGAAGTTGGCGAAACGACCGATCCACGCTTTGCGACCTATGATGGGGTGACGTCGGCCACAGTCGATTTGCCCGAACAGGATGTCGAAGAATATTATGATGGCTATGCGAACAGAACGCTGTGGCCGCTTTTTCATTACCGGCTTGGGCTGACCGAGTTCGAACGCGATTTCGCTGGCGGATATGAGCGGGTTAACCGGGTTTTTGGCGACGTGATTGCGCCGCATATCGAACCAGACGATCTTGTCTGGGTGCATGATTATCACATGATACCTTTGGGCTGGTTCTTAAGGCAGCATGGCCTTGAAAACCGGCTTGGGTTCTTTCTGCATATCCCCTGGCCGCCGACGCGCCTGCTGACCGCACTTCCGCAGCATCGCCGGTTAGTCGAGGCACTGTTCGCTTATGACGTGGTCGGTTTCCAGACGCAGGAATGGCTCGAAACTTTTCACGATTATGTCATCCGCGAAATGGGTGGAACAATCGGCGATCACGGGCATATCACGGTCGGTGGGCGCACTATTCTGGCAATTGCCTGCCCGATCGGCATCGACGCGGATGAGTTCATCGCCAATGCCTTCGGTCAGGAGGCTAACTCGGCGTTCGACCGAATGAAAGAAAGTTCGATTGGCCGCAGCTTGATCGTCGGCGTCGATCGTCTCGATTACTCGAAAGGCCTGGAAGAGCGGTTCAACGGTTATCAGCGCTATCTGGAAACGCACCCCGATGCCCACTCCAAGGTATATTTGCTCCAGATTGCCCCGCCGTCGCGCGCGTCGGTGCAAACCTACCGCGACATTCGCGAGAAGCTCGACGCGATGTCGGGCCGCATCAACGGCGCGTTTGCGGATGTCGACTGGGTGCCAATCCGCTATGTCAATCAGGGCTTCCCCCGTTCGGTGCTGGCGGGGATCTATCGTGCTTCGCGGGTGGGCTTGGTTACACCGCTGCGGGATGGGATGAACCTGGTCGCAAAGGAATATGTCGCGGCGCAGGATCCAGACGACCCCGGCGTGCTGATATTGTCGCGCTTTGCCGGTGCGGCAGAACAATTGCAGGAAGCGCTGATCGTGAATCCCTACAGTCCGGACGATATTGCCGACGCGATTGAACGCGCGCTTGCCATGACGCTTGAGGAAAGAAAGGCGCGCTGGCAGCAGATGTTCAGCAATGTCACGGAAAAAGACGTGAAATGGTGGACGGCTGAATTCTGCAACGCGCTGGCAGGTTATACAGCAGGAACAGGCTGACGATGTCGAAGGTGGTGTTCACGCGGCATTATGTCCCGCTAGCCGATTGACTGTTTTGCATTTCCCCGTATTTTAGCAACGATTGTGGAGACCCTATGATGGAGATGCAGCAGGTCCGCTACTTCATATCGGTTGCCAAGACCCTCAATTTTACGCGTGCCGCAGAGGAGTGCTGTGTCACGCAGCCAGCGTTGACGCGTGCGATCAAGCTGCTGGAATTTGAACTGGGTGGCGATCTGATCCGCCGCGAAGGACGGCATACGCATCTGACCGATCTTGGCAACAAGATGCTGCCGATGCTGCGCCAATGCCACGAAGCAGCGCTCGCTGCGAAATCGCTTGCTAAAGCGGTCAGCAGGGGTGACGTTTCAACGCTATCCATCGCGGTTGCGCGGTCACTCGATTCGGCGTTGGTGATGGGTCCGCTTCAGGAAATGTACCCTGCCTTTCCAGGCATTCAGATCAAGCTGAAACGAGGAAATGCTGCCGAGATCGCCGGGATGCTCAAATCTGGCGAGGCGGATATCGCTATGGGCGGACCGCTCGGCGAGACGTGGGACAGGTTGGAAGCGTGGCCGATGTTTTCCGAATCCTTTGGTCTGATCGTCGGCAATGACCATGCTTTAGCGATGCAGAATGATGTCGAACTCGACGTTGAACTGGTCCGCGAAGAGCAATTTTTGCTTTTTAGGGGCCTGGATCTGACCGATTACGAACGGGATCGTCTCGACAACGCAGGGATCAATTTGAATAGCGCTCACGAGGTCGATTCGGACCGCGATATGGAGGCACTCGTTGCGGCAGGCTTCGGCATCGCGGTTGCGCCCAGTCACGCTTTGCGGGTAACCAGCGGCTGTCATCTCAAGCTGCCCACGCTGGACTTACAACGTACCGTGGCGGTGTACGCGGTCGCCGGCCGACCGCGTTCGCGCGAAGCCGTAGCATTGCTCAATTTGCTTCGATGCAAGGATTGGAACTTCGACGGACGCTTAAGCTAGAGCGGCCCGTGCCGCCATACGCAAATCGTCTAGTTCCAACCGTCGTCGGTAATCAGGATCGACATGACGCGCCTTGATCAATCCATCCTGCCCGACAACAAACACGGACGGGATCGGCAAAATCCAGCCTTCGGTCCCCTGATATTTCGGAATATCCCATCCTGCGCTCTCGATCAGCGAAGACATCGCATCGTCTACCCAAACTGCAAGATTGAGCGAAAGCGCATAGCCGTTGCCGACATCGGTCAGAAACGGAAAAGTTGCGCCGGCTTCGGCCTTTATTTCTCGGGTGTAACTTTGGACTTCGGCAGAGATCGCAACGATCTGGATCGGCTCGATGTCCTTTTCGATCTGCGCCATCCCGACGGCATTCAGGCGGCAATAGGGGCACCAATGCCCGCGGTGGAATGCGATCACGACGGGTGCGGTTTCCAGCAATTGATCGAGACTGATCAGCCGCCCCTGATCGTCAGGCAAGACAAACCCGGGCATCTTTTCGCCAATGCCAGGCGCTTGATCGCCTGCGCCGTTTCGTTCGAGCCTTTCGACAAAATGATCGACCGCTTCTGCGAAAACAGGGCTGAGCAAACGTACCCGCTCCGCGACATAACTCAGGCGCTCGCCAAGTGGGACATCGCGGTCACGAACTTCCTGAAACGCCTGTTCGAGCGCGGTCACTATGGGTTGATCCATGGCCCGTCTCCCCTCCATTATCTCCGATTGCATACGCCTCAACGCGGTCGTGCAAAAGAGAAATATGCGCGACCGCACGGATGTTAAAATGCCCTGCGGTTATAACTGTCATGCCCGAATGCAATTTCATGCAACAGCACTGCAGTGGCACAAACTTGGGATGAGCAAACGCTCATCGCACTCATTGCAACCAGAGGAAACACCCATGAAAAAATTTCTGATCGCGCTTTGCGCCACCGGCCTGATTGCATCAGCGGCCCAGGCAGAGACCTCTGCTCCGACGGCACCCGCACAGGGCGTGTTGCGGGTCAAAAGCATGTACGGCGTTGATGAAACCGTCCAGAAGCTGAAAGCCGACATCGCCGCCAAGGGCATCAAATTCTTCGCCGAAATCGATCAGTCGAAATTGGGTGCAGGCGCAAATATTGCCATCCGTCCGTCCAAGCTGATCCTGTTCGGTAATCCACCGCTCGGTGTCCAGTTTCTGTCGTCTAATCCCTATTCGGGCCTCGACTGGCCCGTGCGGATGCTGGTGTTGCAGGAAGCCGATGGAAGCGTAAGTGTTGCATGGACCGATTTCGGCTATATTGCCAATCGCTACAGCATCACCGACCGCGGGGGACAATTCAAGATGGCAAGCGAAGTCGCCGCGTCGATAGCATCAAGCGCGACCAAATGACGATTGCCATTGCCAGTTTCACATTTTTGCTGGCCGCGATTTGCGCCGCGCTAATGGGCTTTGCCATCCAGCGCGGCGCGACCTGTACCGTCGCGGCGGTCGGTGAAGTCGTTCACGAAGGGAAGACGACCAAGATTGTGGCGCTCGGGGAAACGGCGCTTTGGGTCGCGGGCGGGCTGCTGGCTGCGCGGGCGCTGGGCTTCCTGCCCAATGTGCCCGGTGGTTTTGCCTTCAACCAGTGGACGGTTATCGGTGCCATATTGCTTGGCATCGGCGCATATATAAATCAGGCTTGCGTGTTCGGCGCGATTGCACGGCTCGGATCGGGCCAATGGGCCTTTATATTTACCCCGCTCGGGTTTTTTATCGGCGTGGTTACCGCGCCGTTGCTGTTCAGCCAGATGATGCCTGCAACGCTCGATACGCTACCTATGGACTCGGCGCTGCCTTACTGGCTGGCGCCTGTCTTTGCGGCATTTGCGCTTTGGCGGCTTCTCTATATTGTTCGAAGGCCGCACGTCGAGTATCGCGGCTGGCGCCGTTTATGGCAACCGCATGAAGCGACCATCCTGATCGGTATTACCTTCGTCATCATGCTCGTTACCGTTGGCGCATGGAGCTACATGGATTTGCTCATAGAGTTCGCGCACGGAATGGCGAATAATCTGGTGTGGCAGGGGCTGTTGTTCGTTGCCCTTCTGGCCGGTGCAGTCACCGGAGGATGGATCGGCGGAAGTCTTGCATGGCATCGGCAAAGCGCAGCCACAATCAGCCGATGTGTCGCGGGCGGAATGTTAATGGGTTGGGGCAGCCTGCTTGTGCCCGGCAGCAACGACGGCCTTATCCTTGTTGGCATGCCACTGCTCTGGCCTTATGCTTGGGCTTCGATCTTCATCATGTGCATTGTCATATGGGGCGCATTCAAGATTGAACAGAAATTTGCATAAGGGCAGGATTTGAAAAAACGCGCGTTCGGTCGGACGAAAGCCTTTGCGTCGCTTGCGTTCGCCATGCTCCGCATACCGCTCTGGCTTGCTGTGCCGGAGAGCCAGCGCCGCAAGCACGAACGCGCATTTTTTTCCCGTATAACAAGGGGCTTCGGCATCAGCATCGAGCAATGCGGGGTGCGGTCCGGCGCGCCGGCGACGCTGTTAGTGATGAACCATATAAGCTGGGCCGATATCCCGGTGATGATGGCGATCCTTGATGCCGATTTTGTCGCCAAGGCCGATATGCTGGACTGGCCTGTTATCGGTATATTGGCGCGCCGCTTCAATCCGGTTTTTGTTGCCCGAAACGAGCAGCACCGAAGCCATTTGCAAGCCGATTCGATCCGGCAACGGCTAAATGCAGGACGACCGGTTATATTATGCCCCGAGGGCACCACCTCGGATGGCACCAGCATATTACCATTTCGCACCAGCCTGTTTGCGGCAGCCGATGCTGCAACGGCGATCCAGCCAGTCATAATCCGCTATTTGACGGCGGATGGCACCGGCTTAACCGCCGAGCGTCAGCGCGAGGTGGCGTGGATCGACGACGATGATCTGCTGTCTGGCGCGGCGCGTCTTGCCCGATTTAAGACGATGGCGCGCGTCGATTTCCTGCCGCCTGTTATCGGTGCGACAGACCGCAAGATACTTGCGGACAATATCCGGCAACCCATGCTCACTGCTTATGCAGCAACGCCGAATCGATCGAGGTAGCGATTGGAGATCTCGGCCACAGGCATCACGATAAAGATATCCACCGTGTTGAACTGGTGATCGATTACAGCACCATCGCCGACTTGCGCCCCGACGCGTAGATAGGCCTTTATCAGTGGCGGTAATTTGCGCATCGCCTGACGCGGGTCGTAACTGCCGAGTGGTAATCGTGCCATCTCGACATATTTCTCTTCAAGCGCGCGCGCCCGCAACGGCGGCGGTGCGAGGTGATTGTGCCAGAGATAAGAGAGTGCATCGGCGTGAGCGTCCGGATCGATGCCGTGGAAGCTCGCGCATCCGAACATAGTCGAAATCTGATGCTGGCGCAGATAGGAGGCGATACCGCGCCACAAAAGCTGGATCGTACCAGCGTCCCGATATTCCAAGGCGACGCATGATCGCCCGAGTTCGAGCTGCTCACCCCGCGTTCGCGAAAGGGACGCAAGGTCATATTCACCCGCACTGTAAAATCCGTCGCGCGAGGCCGCCGCGCTTTGCCGTAACAGGCGGTAGGTGCCGATCACTTGCGGTGTTCCCGAAGCACTGTCTTCGACCAGCAGATGATCGCAAACTGGATCATAGGGATCACAGTCAAGCGGAGCATCGTCCAATGGCGTTGCGCCTCGCTCCCGATAGAACACGTCCCACCGCAAACGCTGCGCGGCTTCGATGTCGGCGTCGGATGACGCCAGCCGGACGGATAGTCTGCGGGCTTGGGGAAATACGGACGCGATGCTCTGCATTGCAGCACCTTCCTCATCAATCCGCATCGTTGCAGGCGAATTGCGCAATCCCTGTGACGAAGTGGTCTGGCATCCTGCATTAAACATGCAGGATGCCAGTGGCGTCCGGTGTCGGGGGGAGGTCACCGGTCGCGTGCATTGAGGTCTATTTGCTGTCGTTATGGACATCGGAAGAATAGAGAACGGCGACAGTCTTGCCGGTGTTTTTCCACCAATGCGAAACGCCGCCGGCTTCGTTGGCCACGTCGCCTGCCTTGTGAACGATCGGCACGAGGCAGCTGGAACTATATTCGGTAACGGTGCCGCTCGCGGTCATGATAAGTGCAGGGCGGTCGACATGGCTGTGCATCGGCACGACGCCGCCTGGTTGAAGCACGAGCTTACGAAGGCGCAAGGAGCGACCAGCCACATTGATTTCGGGTCCGAGGTCAACGGTGCTGAGTACATTGTCGGTCACCTTGGAAGGCATGGTAGCTGCACCAGCCAGCGGATTGGTCCCTTCCTTGCCTGCGGGGCAAGTACCGGCAAAAGCGGGGGCGGCGGTACCCGCAACTGCAAACGCGGCGATGAGAGCCAGTGTGGTTTTCATGAATCATTCCTTTTTGTTGAAACAGGGTGACCATCGAAGCCGTTTCCACGAGCAATTTATCGGCAAGCACCGATGGCGCGACTTCCAAATAGGTCAACGCAGGCGCGGCTACCATTCGTTTGTAGGCATGGATTCGATGCACAAACGGCATTTTAGTTGGACGGGCCACTCCCGCATATTCTCCCCCGATCAATGCAGGAGAATGACATGACCTCGACAATCGGAACAGCAACATCGCTAATGGGACGCGTGGCAATCGTGACCGGATCGACGAGCGGTATTGGCCTTGGGATTGCTCGCGCACTTGCCGAGGCGGGAGCCGATATTGTCCTTAACGGCTTGGGAGATCCGGGGCAAATCGAGACAACGCGGAGCGAACTTGCTGCAGCAACGGGCGTACAGGTCAACTACAATGGTGCCAACCTGCTCGAGGGAGCGGATGCAGCGGCGCTCGTCACAGAAACGATCACAGAATTCGGCAAGATCGACATCCTCGTCAACAATGCCGGAATCCAGCATGTCAGCCCAATCGAGGAATTCCCTGTCGACAAATGGAATGCCATCCAGGCGCTTAACCTTTCGGCCAGTTTCCACACGACGCGCGCCGCGTTTGGCTCAATGAAAGCCGCAGGGTGGGGACGGATTATCAACCTCGCCTCGGTCCACGGCCTGATCGCCTCGCCTTACAAGAGCGCTTATGTTGCGGCCAAGCACGGCGTTTTGGGTTTGACCAAGACCGTCGGGCTTGAGGGCGCACAGTTTGGCGTCACCTGCAACGCCGTATGTCCAGGCTATGTGTGGACCCCTCTCGTCGAAGGCCAGATCGAGGATACGGCCAGGGCGCGGGGCATCAGTCGCGAGGACGTCATCAACAATGTGCTGCTCGCGGCTCAGCCAACCAAGCGCTTTGTCACGGTTGAAGAACTGGGCGCGGTTTGCGCCTTTCTATGCAGCGAAGGTGCGCGTTCGATTACCGGCGTTGCGTTGCCGGTCGATGGCGGCTGGACGGGCCAGTGACTAGGATGCAGCGTCCACACGTCGTTATCGTTGGTGCAGGCTTCGGTCGCTTGGCGGCTACACAAGGTTTGCGCAACGTCGATACCGATGTGACGCTGGTCGACAAACGCAATACCCGTCTCTTCCAGTTCTTGCTTTATCAGTTGGCACCGGCTGGTTTCTCTCCAGCCGACTTCGGACGCATGCAGGTTTCGGGTCACTTCGCCCGGATGCTCGATTGCGTAGCGCATATCCGATTCCGGTCGGGATTTCGTAACCGTTTCCTCGTCGGCGCGAACTGGTTGTGGAACTACCTGACTGTCGTACGAGGGGCACGCCTTATTGCCGGCGACGCATCGCCCGATTGGCCCGCGACGCTTGCATCTCGTCTTGCACTGCGCGCGCCAAACTAATGAAAATCAGAGGGAAAAAAGGATGACTCAAAATCTGCAAAAAGAAATCTCTGCCTTCGGCCAGACGGTGCTGGTTTTCCAGGGCGGCGGGGCGCTCGGCGCCTATCAGGTCGGCGTATATCAAGCGCTGCAGGAAGCGGGGATTGAACCAGATTGGGTAATCGGAACCTCAATCGGTGCGATCAATGCCGCGCTAATCGCCGGCAATGCGCCGGGAGACCGGCTCGATAAGCTTCGTGAATTTTGGCGACGGGTGGAACATGGGCAGTTCTTTGATGGACCGTTGGCGAACCTGTTTGCTCCGATGCGAACGATGAGCGCGGTGATGTCGGGTATCCCCGGTTTCTTCAAGCCAAATCCGATCGCTTTCATGGGCCAGAGAATACCGTTGGGTGCGGAGCATGCTGGTTATTATTCGGTGGATCCGCTGCGCGACAATCTGACCGAGCTGGTCGATTTCGATCTCGTCAATTCGGGTCAAACACGGCTGACCGTGGGTGCGGCCAACGTCCAGACGAGCGAAATGCACTATTTCGATTCGCGCGACATACCTCTCGATTTGCGCCATGTCATGGCATCGGGCGCTCTGCCCCCTGCCTTCCCCGCCGTCCGCATCGACGGCGAACTCTATTGGGACGGCGGGATTGTCTCCAATACGCCGGTGGAGGCAGTTTTCGACGATAACCCGAGAAGCAACGCTATCGTCTTTGCCGTGCACCTTTGGAACCCCCACGGCACCGAACCGCAATCGATCTGGGACGTCACCAACCGGCAAAAGGATGTGCAATATTCGAGCCGCGGCAACACGCATATCAAGCGCCAGCGCCAGCTCCACAAATTGCGCCACATCATCCAGCAGCTCGCGCTGTTGGTCCCGCCCGATGCCGCGTCGAACGAAGATCTGGCAACGATGCGCAGCTATGGCTGTTCGACGACGATGCACGTGGTGCGCCTGCTCGCGCCGCAGCTCGACAACGAAGACCATACCAAAGACGTGGACTTCAGCCCAGGCGGCATTCGGGATCGGTGGGAGGCAGGCTACGCGCATACTAGCGAAATGCTCGCAGAAGCACCGTGGCGGGCCGAGGCCGATCCGTTGGAAGGATTCATCCTGCACGAAGCGATGGCCGGTAAAATGGTCGAGGTTAAGTCCGCCTATTAAGTAAAATATCAAACAAACGGTCGAATGAAGGAAAGGACATATCAATGAGTAATGCACCCAAGAAAAACGCAGAATCTGCCACGCCAGGTCCGGTTGCCCTGATGACGGCACAGACCGAGCAGGCGATCAGCATGGCAAAAGCCAGCTTCGAACAAATTGCGACAAAATCACGCGAGGCGATGGAGCAGAGCATGAAGACCGTCGGCGTCGTGACCGAAATGACCCGAGGTAACATGGACGCTTTGCTGGAGTCCTCCCGCACCGCCGCCGGAGGTATGCAGGTCATCGCGCAGGAAGTGGCGGAGTATGGCAAGCAGACGTTCGAACGGACGACGGCGGCTGGGAGGACAATGGCGCTTGCGCGGACTGCGCCCGAATTGATCCAGCTACAAGGCGAATTTGCCCGGACTGAATTCACCACGGCAATTGCCGAATATTCGAAGCTTTCGCAGACGATGTTCCAGACGATAACTGCGATGTTCGAGCCGCTGCAAAAGCAGGCAGTAACTGTCGCGCAGATCAAGGATTTGATGAAAGAATAAGGGTTTCAAGTGACGCCGTGGCGGACTCCATTCATGGAAGCAGCCACGGCATTAGCTTCGCCTAACCGGTAATCGGGTAGTGCTTAACCAGCGATTTTTCGCGACGCCATTGTCGGAAAAAACTGCGCCAGCTCGCGGCACGCGCGCCGCGCTTGTGGTTGGCTGCACCGACCTTGAACAAAAGCGAGAATTGACCGAACAATGTGATCCAAGCCTCCAGCAAGGTCGTGCGGCTATCCCAGATATGAGTCATTTCCGCGCCCGCGCCATTATATTCGATGATCGCAAAATCCTCGCCGCGCTGGAATGCGGCAAAGTCGGCGAAGCGAACATCGAAGCGGCCGAAATGAAAGCCGTCGATAGCATCGGCAATCGCGTCGAACCGGGCACGCATTGCCTCAGTGACATAAACGTTGCCGTTGCGGAAAATCGCGCCTTTGGAGTGGCTGCCCGAGAAGATTAGCCGTTTGCGTTCACCCAATGGAACGACACGGTCCAATTCGTCGCCGAACCGGCTAAGATACAAATGAGGTACTTGGCCTGCACGGGCGTCTGCCAGAATAAGCTGTCGCAGGGTCGAGCGGCCATCACCCACCACATGCGGAAAATATTTGAGCGTCAGCGAATGGATCCGGCCTTCCTTTGAGCCGGGTTCACGGACATAAAAGACACCCGCTTCACCTTCGACATCAACCATGCGTTGGACCAGGAATGCTTCGCCAACCGGGAACTCCTGGGCATATCGCCGCAATTCGTCGGGCGAGCGCACTGCCCGAACGCCTGCGCCGCGGCAACCGATATCGGGCTTGGCAACCATAGGATATTCAAGACCCGCAGCTGCGATCCGCGCCTCAATCAAAGACCATTGCTCATTGATCTCAGCGCCGGAACGATCAACCACGACGTAATCAGGCAAATACTTGCGTTCGGGGCCGCTCAATCGTGCAAACAGCGCGCTTTTTCTCTCACCAACCAACCCGCCTGCGGGAAAACCCGGATTGGCAATCAGCGGCGCGCGGATACTGCGATGTCGAAGCATAAGGCCAACGATGCCGAGCCAGACAGGACCGTAGAATTTCCATGCTGGCCAGAATTCAAACTGCGACAAGGCTGGCCCGTCGCCGAAAGGCGGCATCGCAGCGCCAGCAAGCGCGTCCTCAGGCTGCGACACGGAGGCTGTCGCGCGCGACCGAAGTCATTTGGCCTCGCGAACGTTTCACGCTATCGGCGAAGATCAGCTCGAACAGCTCACGCTGCACGTTGCTTCCGCCGATTTCGGCAAGATGGTTCAAGACGGGTGCCAAGGCGGCGGCAGCTTCGGGATAGTCCGCTCTTGCGTAAGCAAGGATACCATTTGCAATCGCTCCGGCGGCGCGGTCGCGCTGCAATATCTCGCACAGGCGAGCCGCCGGCTCGGTGCGACCAGCTTGCACCAAAGCGATCAGATAATGCAGGTCAAGAAAGCTGTTGAGCCGGTCCGTCTCACGACCATCGATATGGGAGACGATATCTTTCCACCGCGCAGCCGAACGGACACCTTGCATTTCAAGCCGGCACAGCAACGAAATTGCGTTAATCTGGTCTTGGGCATGTCCCTTGCGCTGACCCCATACCCGCTCATCGAAAAGCTTCAGCGCCGCCACGTCGTTACCCAGCTCCAATTCAATCAACGCCAAGTGCCACCAGTTATGTGTCAGCATGAACGATGAACAGCGATCCCAGCTGTGCGAGACGCTGTGCAGAAACGCACGGGCTTCGACAGGCTGGTCCATGGCGAGCAATGCGTGCGCCAAAGCATGCTGTGCCCACGGGTCATGGTCGGGATTCATGTCGATTGCCAGACGCGCAAAACGCAGCGCCACTTCGACATGACCGGCCTGTTCGAGGGCGAAGGCATGAAGACCGAGGGCATAGCTGCTTCGCCCTTCAACCGACGCCGCCATGCCCGAAGTCCGCAACATGCCGATGACATCGCCATTGTTCAATTCGAGTATCTGGCACAATTTCGCTGCAACGACGTCATATGGGGCGCATTCCACGACGCCGCGCAATATCGAAATAGCCGACCGCTCGTCACCCATGCCCCAAGCGGCGACAGCATTTATTGTCGCAGCTTCGCGAGCGCTGCACAGAGCAACATTGTCGATGGCGGCGACGATATGCGGTGCAGCCTGCGCCTGGCCATCGCGGGTCATGAGTGTTAGGTAGACAGCGGCAGCATAGGCATGGCCAAGCGCGCATTCGGGGTCTTCGGCGACCGCGTCGAATATGACTTTCGCGCCTGCGCCGTGGCTCAACAATTCTTTGGCAAAGGCGTGAATTGCAGTTGCTGCGGGCGGCGAGACCGTCGTTATTGGCAGATGAAAATACTCCTCGTTCATCACCTTTTCCTCTTGGTTCTATATTTCCGGCGGTCTGACTATGGCCGCCTTGGCCCGCTGGAATATGAATGCACCGATGATCAGCGCCGTGCCTGCGGGTAATGCGGCGGCGATCAATTGTTGCGCCTCGGCTTCGCCTGCATAATGTGCGACTGCAAACAGCGTCCCGGTCCAGAATGGGGTGGTGACTGCGATAATGGCGGCAACCGGCGCGAAGGGAGCTGCGACCAGTCCGCTCGCGGTGAATACCGGCAAACGCGAGCCTGGCAGAAAGCGCGCGGCAAAGACCAACGCGAGGACGCGTCCCGATATCCAGCTCTCGGCGCGCTTGACATCGGCACGTGCGCGCAACTTGCGGCCCAATATTGTGTTACCACCCCAGCGGCCGAAACCGTATAGTGCGAGATCGCCAACGGCGGTGCCAAAAATGACGCCGGTGAGTGCCGCAACGGGATCTGCTCCGGTCTGCGAGACAAGCACTCCACCGGCGATGGTTGCCAGATCTTCTGCAACGAAGGTGGCGGCGAACAGCGTCAGTCCAAGCAGCAGTGGCTGCTGGCTTAGCGTGAGAAGCAAATCGGCAAGCATATCAGCGCGCCCCACGGGCACGCCCGATAACATCGGCAATGGTTTCGCGGCTCATCCACAGCAAAGCTGCAGCTGCGATCCAGACTCCGCACGCCAGCGCGAAAAGCTCGCCGCCGTCATGGGTTCCGTCGGCGTTGAGAACCGAAACGCCCAATGGCGTAAACAGATGGAAAAAGATTGCGCCGGAAATAGCGCCCAACGCCATCGCTGCGCCGACCGGTCGCCACACACGAAAGCCGTTCGAAAGCGCTGCTAGCAAAATTGCAGAGGCGATGAGTTCTGCTATGCCAACCACATATTGCGAGAAAATGCCGGTGGGCGCAAACAGCCCGGGCCAGCCCAGCGAGCCGCTCCATGCATTCAGCGTGCCGAAGATATACTGCGTCTCGGGTGAATTGGTGAACTTGAAAAACAGCGATTGGATAAACACGAACGTGATGTAGAGCGTCAATATAGTCGGCAGATGACGGCGTATCATGGCATTCTCTCCTCGGTTGGTCCGATGGAGCAAGGCTGCCAAAAACCAGCCCGCTGGTGAAATGACCTTTGGCTATGGTTTTCATACCCGATGAGGGATGCCGCAAGGAGTGGGGCAACTCATGATGTGAGTTGAGCAGGGCAGCTAGGGTCAGCTACCAATTATGACAATAGTAGGGCTTGCGCCATGTCGCACAAACACGGCTAACGGCGCGCCGATAGTCCTTTCAAAAACGCATGGGCGTCCGGTTCCGATATCACTTCTGCATATTTGGCCTGCAGATCGAACAGACTGGCTTGATGCGGGGCGGGGTGACGGTCGCCACAGGCGTCGCGCACGACAAAGGGTGCAAAGCCAGATTGCAGCGCATCAAGCGCGGTCGCGCGGACACAGCCTGAGGTGGACATGCCGGTTATGAGCAATGTGTCGATATCTTGCGCATGAAGTGTCGAGGCGAGCGACGTATTGAAAAAAGCAGAGGCATATTGTTTGGTGATGACACACTCACCGGCCAGAGGCGCAAGCGTGGGAGGGAAATCGCCCAACGGCGATCCTTCGACGAATACATGTAGGGCAGGGACTTTCTTGTAGAACAGCCCGCCATCCGCTCCATCGGGTTGATATACGACATTGGTGAATATTACAGGTATTCCTGCCGTGCGGGCCGATTTTAACAGGCGCTCATTGCAGGCCAACGCGTCCTCGGCCGCTGCATAGAGCGGCGAGGTCGGATCGAGGTAAGCCATCACAAAATCGACGATCAAAAAGGCGGGACGATGGCCAAAGGGCAGATGTCCGTCGAAAGCGCCTGCATAGTTTTCGGATAGATCGTCTCCGGCGCGGGGCATTAGATGGCGCCAGCCGTTTGTAAGGCAGTCAATTCATCCGCCCCCATGCCAAGCAGCCCATAAACCTCTTCATTATGCTGTCCGACAATGGACGGCGCAGGCGAGCGAACTCCGCTGGGAGTTACGGACAGTTTGGGAAAAGCCCCTTGCATTTTGAGCTTTCCAAATCGTTCGGTTTCAACTTCGACAATTGCTTCTCGTGCCTTGAAATGTGGATCGGCGAGCATCTCGGGTGCGCGGTATACACGGCCTGCGGGGATCGAATGTTCCGTCATCAGTGCGTCGACCTCATCCACGGTCAATGTCTTTGTCCATGCATTGATCAACTCGTCCAGTTCAAGCTGGTTGTGCCCGCGCGCAATATGCGTTGCAAAACGCGTATCAACGCCCAGTTCCGGCCGACCCATCGCCGCAGCAAGCCGCTGCCAGAGCGAGTCCTTGTTGGCACCGATCATATATTCGCCGTCCTTGCAAATATAGACGTTGGATGGCGCAATGCCGGGCAGGATCGAGCCCGACCGCTCGCGAATATACCCACCTTGATCATATTCGGGGACAAGGCCCTCCATCACCTGCAATACGCTCTCGTACAGCGCGGCGTCGACAACCTGTCCCTGTCCCGTTTTGCCGCGATGATGCAGCGCTGCCAGCACGCCCATGCATCCATAAGTGGCGGTCAGCGTGTCGCCAATCGATATGCCCATGCGGCTGGGCGGGCGATCGGGCTCGCCGACAATATAGCGCCAGCCGCCCATCGCTTCGCCGATGCCGCCAAAGCCGGCGCGGTCCGAATAGGGGCCTGTCTGGCCATAGCCTGACATGCGCGCAATGATCAGGCCGGGGTGAGCGGTGAGCAGGACTTCAGGAGCCAGCCCCCATTTTTCCATCGTCCCCGGTTTGAAATTCTCAATCAATATGTCGGCGGTTGCAATCAGTTTGCGGACCAACGCCTGACCCTCAGCGATGCGCAAATTGGCGGACACCGATTTCTTGTTCCGCGCGACCACCTCCCACTGCACCTTTTCCTCGCCTTGCCCCCAGACGCGCATCGGATCGCCCGCACCGGGCGGTTCCACCTTGATGACTTCGGCGCCCATGTCACCCAGCAACTGGCCGCAAAACGGCCCGGCCAATAGCTGACCCATTTCGATGACGCGCAGGCCTTTTAATGCGCTCACTCGGCCGCCTCCAATGTTGACCAGACTGGCTGCACTGGCGCCGCCAGACCCGTCTCCGCTTCACATTCGGCGCGCAGTTTATCGATGCCAGGGCCATAATTGAACAGCGGCAACTCACCTCTTTCGCTGCGCATTTTCGCGCGCAGGGCTTCGGTTGCGACCAAATCGATCACACCTTCGTCATTTGCGCTAACGCCGTAATCTTTTGCGCCTCGCGAGGTAACAAGTCCCTGCACGATCTCCTTGCCGACCAATGCCGGGTCGCGCGCAAGCGGATCGCCCCAGCCACCACCGCCCCAGGTGATGAAGTGCAATTGATCGCCCTCATCGACGTGCACTTCCTCGACCTTGTTGCCGATAATCTGTGACGTGCCGTCGGCTTTCTCCAGCACTTTGCGCGCGCGTTTTCCCGGTTCGCCGCCATTGACGCCCCATGGTGGCACGAACCAGCGGTCATCGTGGATCGAGATCGTTCCGGCTGCCAGAAAGCGGTAGGTCATGTGGATGCCATTGCCGCCGCGATGCAGCCCTGCCCCGCCGCTGTCGGGTTCGGTTTCATACCGCTCGATGATCAGCGGGAAATAGCGTTCGAGAAATTCATTGGGCACGTTGGTGAAGCCTGGCCACAGGGAATGTCCATCCGGACCATCGCCCATCGGGCGTCCCGGAATACCGCCAAAACCGATCTGGAACAGCTGGAACCAGTCGCCCTTTTTGTCATTGCCCGAATAGAATAAATGCGGGCTTGAGGAAAAACCGGCCGCATTCAGGAATTCCGGTGTTTTTTGGCCAAGCAGCCCACCTAGAATATCGAAAATGCGGCCCAGCGCATGAGTGCGCCCCGAGAGCGCTGCAGGGAATTTGGGTTTGAGAAGCGAACCTTCGGGGATCCGCACGTCGATGAGATCGTAGAAACCGTCGTTGAACAGTATCTGCGGGTCGAAGACCATGATCATGTAGATGCCGAAGAACATCTTGAACATGTTTTCGTTGAGGAAGAAGTTGATCGATGCCTGACTTTGCGGGTCGGTTCCGGCGAAATCGAGCACGACCTTCTCGCCCTCCCGCCACATCGTGCATTTGATCTTGTAAGGGCCTGCGCCCATGCCATCGTCGCAGATATAGTCTTCGAAGCTGACGGGCTCTTCGCCAATCGCCATCGCAATCAGCGATTTCATGGCGCGGTGGTTGCGCGCCAGAAGCTCCTGCGTTGCGGAGATATAGACATCGTCACCAAAGCGCGCGGCCATTTCGATTACCCGGCGCGCCGCCACGCGGCACGATGCGATCAACGCGTTCAAATCGGCCTGGCACCAGTCGGGCTTGCGCGTCTGGTGCATGACGAGCTTCATCAGGTCGTCATTATATTCGCCCTTTTTCCAGATTTTGACCGGCGGAATGCGGACGCCTTCTTCGAAAATCGAGCGCGCATTGATCGGCATCGAGCCGACCACCTTTCCGCCAATGTCGGACTGGTGCCCGAACATTGAGGTATAGGCGATCAACCGCCCGTCCTTGAACACCGGGAGCAGCACCAGCCAGTCGTTCGAATGGCTGACTGCGCCAGCGCATGAATAGGGGTCGGACAGGAAGATCATGTCGCCATCTTCCAGCGTGCCGTCGAAATTATCGAGAAAGCCGCCGATGAAGCTACCGAACTGGCCAACGATCATCTTGCCCGTATGATCGGCAATCAACGGGAAGGCATCGCCCTGTTCGCGGATACCGGGCGACATCGCCGTTCGCACAAGCGTTGCGTCCATCTCGATCCGCGCGTTGCGTAACGCATTCTCGATGATATCGAGCGTGACCGGATCAATCGGCCTTTTGGCGAAGGGCGTGGTGTTGGTCTGAATGATCGTCGCAACCATGTTACGCGCCTCCCACAAGATTGATCAGGATGTTGCCCACCTTGTCGACGGTCGCAACGCAGCCGGTTTCGATGAGCGTCGTTGAGTCCATTTCGACCACGATGGCGGGGCCGGGGATGATGTCACCCTGTCGCAGCTTGGACCTGTCGTAGATGACAGCCGCCTGCTCCCTGCCGTCCATCCACAATGTGTGATCACGCATCTTCGCCGCGGCCGGGTTGCCGTCGCCTTTCTGCAGCTCTGCTGCGGGCAGATCGAGCGCTTGGCCCAATGCGACAGCGCGTAAGTTCACAATCTCGTGCGGGGTATCCATGTTGAAGGTGAAAAGCCGCAGATGCTCCTCGTCGAAGCGTTTCAATATGCCCGCCACGCCGTCGCGCTCAAGCACATCGGGCGTGATGGTGAGCGGCACTTCAAAAGCCTGTCCTGCATAGCGCACGTCGATTTCGAACTCGCTGCTAATGTCGGCGTCCGCAATGCCAGCAGACCTTAGTTCTGTCCGCGTCTGGTCCGCCATTTCTTTCAAGATGCCGATGAGCTCTGCCGCATCCGTTGTCGTTGCCAGCCGCGAAAAAGAGCGCGCCGTCTCGGTCCGCATCCGCGTCGTTGCATCACCCAGAGCGCAGAGCACGCCGGGCGAGACAGGCGACACCGCAGGCCAGCTGCCCATCAATCTTGCAACCGCATTGACATGCAGCGGCCCGGCGCCGCCAAAGCCCATCAATGCGAAGTGCCGAGGGTCATATCCCTGCTGTACGGAGATCATCCGCAACGCGCCGAACATATTCTCGTTCACGATATCGATGATCCCGCGCGCCGCCGCCATCAGGTCGATACCAAGCGCGTCAGCGATGGTCTGCACCGCCTTCTTTGCGCCGTCGCGGTCGAGTTGGAAACTGCCACCCAGCAAGTTCTCGGGCAGATAACCCAGCACAACATTCGCGTCGGTCACTGTCGGTGCCTCGCCGCCTTTGCCATAAGCAACCGGCCCCGGCACCGCGCCAGCCGATTGCGGACCGACGCGCAATGCCTTGGTCAGTTCAGGCACATACGCAATCGAGCCACCGCCCGCGCCTACCGTTTTCACATCAAGCGACGACGCGCGGACCGCCAGATGGCCGACCTCGGTCGTGCGCACACGGCGCGGCTCGAGATTTTCGATGAGCGCGACGTCGGTCGACGTACCGCCGACGTCGAGCGTCAGGATATTTCTTATCCCTGCATTTTTGCCGACCCAAAGCGCTCCGGTTACCCCGCCAGCAGGACCGGACATCAGGATATTGACCGGATGCTCTTCGGCCTTTTCCGCCGACATGAGGCCGCCGTCGGAGCGCAGGAGCGAGAGTTTCCCGGCAAATCCAGAATCCGCGAGCTTGCTTCGCAAGTTGGAGACATATTTGCCAACGACCGGGCGCACGGCTGCGTTGGCGACGGTAGTCAATGTCCGCTCATACTCCTGCATCTCGGGCAGCACTTTATGGCTGAGCGAGATAGGCACGTCCGGCATGATTTCTTGCGCCAATTCGCCCACACGCGCTTCGTGCGCGCCATTGGTATAGGCGTTCATGAAGCTGACTGTGATCGCCTCGACCCCCTGATCTTTGAGATGGGTCAGCGCGGCGCGTGCTTCTGCTTCATCCAGCGGACGGAATTCCTCCCCTTGCGCCGTCATGCGGCCGCCGACCGTCATGGTATCCTCCAGCGCTGCGAGCGGAGTCGGCTTGGGCCAGATAATCCATGCGGCCAATCCGCCCGGAACATAGGACCGCGCGATCTGCATGATGTCGCGGTAACCCTCGGTCACGATCAAGCCTACGCGCGCGCCTTTGCCTTCGAGCACGGCATTGGTGGCCACCGTTGTGCCATGCAGGAAATACTCGATATCCTTTTGATCGACCCCGGCATCCGTGCAAATGGCAGTCACACCGTTCAATATCCCCTCGCTGCTATCGTGCGGGGTGGATGGGGTCTTGTGCCGCCAGAATGCGCCGGTGTCGGCGTCGAACAACAACAGGTCGGTAAAAGTCCCGCCGACATCGACCCCCAAACGATACCCCATTATATTCTCCTCAAGCTGCTTTCGGGAATCGTGGCGATTGCGCCACCATTCCCGGCAGTTTTCTACCCATGACTTCTGACAGCCAGTTGCTGGCGTCGACCAGTTTTTCCAAATCCATGCCGGTTTCGATCCCGGCGCGTTCAAGCATATAGATCACATCCTCGCTTGGCACGTTGCCTGCGGCGCCCGGCGCGAACGGGCAGCCGCCCAGCCCGCCAAGCGAGGCGTCAACCACGCTAGCTCCTGCTGTAACCGCGGCCCACACATTCGCTAAGCCGGTGTTGCGCGTGTTATGGAAATGGACTCTGACGGGCAGCGGGCTGACCGCCTCCCGGACTCGCTCGACCAGCCGTGCGACGTGCGCCGGATTGGCAACGCCTATTGTATCGGCTAGCGCAATTTCGACGGGCCAGGCGTCGGCAAGCCGTTTGGCGATTTCGATGACGCGGTCCTCCGCGACTTCGCCCTCAAACGGACAGCCAAAAGATGCAGCGATGGTGGCTTGTGCGGTCAGGTCGGCGGCGTTAGCGCGTTTGATGATGTCCGATGCGACGCTCACCGACTCAGCGCTGGTCTGCCCCTGATTGGCCATCGCAAAGCTGTCGGTTGAAACAACCACCGCGCCCAGCTGATTTATCCGTCCTGTCTCCATTGCCCGTTCCGCGCCGCGCATGTTCATGACCAGACCGATGTAGGTGGCATCATTTCGCTCGGGCAGACCAGCGCAAACTTCCTCGGCATCGGCCATTTGCGGGACTTTCTTCGGATTAACAAAGCTCGTCACTTCGATGCGGCGTGCGCCAGCGTCAATGGCTCGACTTATCAACGCCAGCTTGTCTGCAGTCGAGATCAGAACCTTTTCATTCTGAAGTCCGTCACGCGGTCCGACTTCGACAAATTCTATTATGTTGGGAACATTCATGACAAGCGGTTGATGCCATAATTGTATACAAAATCAACCAAGATTATGCTGCCTCGTCAGTTCGGTCGTTTTTCATATTGCCGGAATGAGCATCTGCATAAGCATGGAACGCGCGGCGGATATGTGCAGTCATCAAAGCCGCAGCCCATTCGCCGTCGCGATTATCGAATGCCGTGACCAGTTCTTCATGTTCGTGATGCGACCGCCGCAAGTTCTCCAGGTCATATTGCCGGGCAGTACGCAGAACCACAGGCTGCTCGGTAACCTGGGCCAACATGCCCGCCAGCCGCTCTGAACCCGATGCTTCGAGGATGATTGCGTGAAAATGCCGGTTGTGGTCGAGGAATTTCGAGATGTCGGGCTCTGCCGCAGAGATCGCCTGCTCAATCGCATCATTATGACCGCGCAACCTTGCCAGTTGATCCCAAGATATCCGCGTCGCCGCCCGCTTTGCGGCATAGGCTTCCAACATAGCCCGCAATTGAAATGCTTCTTCCAGATCATCGAGCGACCAGTCGGCCACAAAGCTGCGCTGCGATTCGTTGCGCCGGATGAAAAGTTCGGCCTCCAGTCGCCGCAGCGCATCGCGCACCGGCGTGCGCGATACGCCGCAAAGCTCGGCCAAAGCCTCTTCGCGGATCTGCAACCCCGGCTGCAACTCGCCCGACAATATCATGCTGCGAATATGGCTGTAGGCTCGATCCGATGCCCGCGACATAGTGTGAACGCTCCTCTTGACGAATGGCATTTGTATACAATAAGCTGCCGACAAAGCAATAAATGCTAAATCAGGGAGTTTGGTAACATGCGTATCACGAAAAGTGCACTGCTCGCATCGATTGCGGTCTCCGCAATGCTGCCCACAACAGCTTTCGCGCAGGATGCCGGAGACGGTGCAGAAGGCGAGGAAATCATCGTCACCGCCCGCCGCCAAAATGAGCGGCTGGTCGACGTTCCGGCTTCGGTATCGGTGCTCGATGCAGACTCGCTAGCGAAGACCGGTGCGGACAATGCCCAAGGGTTCGCACAACTTACCCCTGGCGTCACCATCGTTACTGACACGGCGGAGGCCGGTGATACGCAAATCAACATTCGCGGCATCAACGGCGCGCGCGATGCCGAAAGCTCGGTGGCGTTGGTTGTCGATGGCATATTGAAGACCAACACCGCGCAGCTGAACCAGACGCAGGGAACGCTGCGCCAGATCGAAATATTGAAAGGGCCGCAAGGCGCAATCTATGGTCGCAACGCAGCAGCAGGTGCGATCGTCATCTCGACAGTTAAGCCGGGCGACGCGCTCGAAGGCGCCATCAAATTCAGCTACGCCAACGAACAGACGATTGAAGGCACAGCCTATATCGCCGCGCCGCTTGGCGACAATGCAGGGTTCGTGCTGTCGGGTAATTATCGCACGACAGACGGCTTCTATCGAAACCTCTTCCTCGACCGTAAAGTCGTGGACGATCAGGAGGTGTATTCGATCGATGGCCGTTTTGTCGCTAAACTGGGCGATGCAACCGAACTCGACGTCAAGGCACGTTATGCCAAGCTGTCGGGCGCGTCGATCAACTTCAACTCGGTATTCCATATCGAGGCCTTTGGCGGAGCGTTTTTCGAAGACGTCGACGATCATCCACTGCGTTATTACGGCAATATCCGTCCGACGAACGACCAGCGCTCGGTCGATTTTTCGGCCAAGCTCGAGCATGACTTCGGCTCGACGATACTCACCGCATGGGCGCTGTATTCCGACGTCGACCAAAGCCTGACGGCCGATGGCACCTCGGCCGATTTTGCGCGCTATGTCTCAGTATTTACGCCAGGCGGGCCAGCTGCCAACGCAACTAACCTTGCGGTCGCCAATCAATGCGTTGCATCGGTAACATCCTTGACCGGATTCCCCCTCAATCCACCAGGTTTTATCGGCACTACCCCAACGCCGTTCATTTTCGATCCGGCGAATGGATCGACGTTCGGCGCGTATAGCCCGACGACCTGTGACGGCACCCAGTTGCAGATCCGTAACCAGGAGGATATCAGCGGCGAAATCCGGCTGGCCTCCAAGGGCGATGGCCCGCTCGATTGGCAATTGGGGGTCTATGGCCTGCACATTGATCGCTCTGTCGGCGTCAGCCTCGGGGCGGATTTGGGCCAAGGCGTCAGCCGGGAGCTATATAACGCGCCCGGTTCAAGCAATCCGACTTCGCAACTCTTTTCAGACAAGTTCAAAACCGATGTATATGCGGCGTTCGGTTCGGTGGACTATGCGCTGTCCGACCAATTCAAGGCAGGCGTCGCACTGCGTTACGACGTGGAGGATCGCAGCACGTCGAATTTGGTTCCCAATGTCTTCGATCCCATCACCGGTGCCAAGATCAATCCCGGTCTGCCAGCAACGGGCAGCATCGCGGACAAATCGGCCAGCTTCAAACAGCTTCAGCCGAAGGTGACGCTTAGCTTCACGCCGAATAGCTCAACCAACATTTACGCTAACTGGGGCATCGGCTTCAAATCGGGCGGGTTCAACAACACCGGATCGTCGGCACTGGTGAATGCCAATTTCAACATCCCCGAAATCGGCGCAGGCGTGACCATCAACGATCAATTCCGCAAGGAACGTTCCAGCGCATTCGAGGCTGGTATCAAGGGTTCGCTGTTCGATAACCGCATCACTTTCGATCTTGCCGGCTATTATACCCGCATCACCGACATGCAGTTTTTCGAATTTTTCGTCGGCTCATTCGGCCTGCTGCGGGTCGTCTCGAACATCGACAAGGTGGACGTAAAAGGGGTCGAACTGAACACGACAGCCAGAATTGTCGATGGCTGGAAGATTTTCGGGTCGGTCAACGTTACCGACAGCGAAATCAAGGAAAACGCATCGCGGCCTTACACCGTCGGTAACAAGTCACCTTATACGGCGGACTACACAATCAACCTTGGCACCCAGATCGACGCGCCGCTGAACGATGGCCTAGACCTTGTGATGCGCGCCGATTACCGGATTACCGGCCCGACCTGGTTTCACACTGTGCAGGCGCAGACACGTGCGACGATATTCAGTCAGTTGTTACCAATATCCGCGCTCGCGCTTCCCGGCTTTGTCGGCAACGCCAACTACAGCGTTGCGAAACGCAACGCTTTCGGCGTGCTCAACCTGCGCTTTGGTCTGGAGGGCGACAACTGGAACCTGACGGCCTTTGCCGACAATATGCTGGACCGCAAATATATCAACGAAGCGATCCCCGCGATTGAATTCGGCGGATCTTTCATTTCACCCGGAGCGCGCCGCCTTATAGGAGTAGAGTTGGGCTACCGTTTCTAGACCCATAAACGCCCGCAAGCGTTCAGACTGAAGCCTCTCTCGGACCATAAAACAAAAATCGATTAAGGCGGCGTACTTCATGATTATTGCCCGTGCGTCTGCCGGGCGGCCCGTGAAAGGGCTGCAAGTCTTCGGCTATTCGCAGCTGGACCCGAAAGTGCCGCAGTCAACAAGATGGTCGTTCGCGTCCCGCGATAATAATCCACCGATGACCGGCGGACATAATGGCGAAGGTCTGGCGAATAGTTCCATTCGATCCGCTCGATCAGCCGCATGCTCGTTGCGGAGTAACGATCACAGATAACCGGTATCGTGGCGAACGGGCCAAGCGGCGTTTGTGTTGTGTGCGGCTTTTTCGAACTGCACGTCCATAGGGTCACAGCCCGGTGCACACCCGAAGTCGGTTTCTGTTTGGTATAGGCGATGGCGCGAAACCGAACGGTCTTTGGTTTGGCGAGCGGCCAGAGCGAATTGGCCTCGCCGACAATCTCCCGGCGTCCTGTTCCTTTCCCAAACCGCCAGTTCAATATCGGCGTGGAGAAGTTGCGGCTTCGCGTGTAGCCGACATTGTTAAGGCCAGCCCACGTAATACGGTTGCCGCGGATTGCCCTGACCCGTTCGACCCGCCCGTCCGAATAGACGAAGGCGTCGTTTACACTGTAGCGCGGCATGGGAACGATGGTCGGTACGGCTGCGCTGGCGGCGGTTATTGCGATTGCAGAGAACAGCATATTTAGTCGCTTACCAGACCGAGGCCGTAAATATTGTCACGCCCCGGCGCGCCAAGATCGCGGGCTTCACGCTCGACCGCGGCAATAGCGGCCTTGGCCGCTGCAGTGTCGGGTCTCGTCATTGCGCGTGCCAGCTTTCTTGCAACGGCCGGAGATGCGAACGAGGTGCCCGTCGCAACGACGGCCACACCGCTATTGTCGATCAAGGGCACTTCGACCCCATAGGATGCAAGATCGATGTAAGTGCCCCGGTTGGCATAGCGATAAACCTTGGACTGGGAGTCGACGGCGGTTACTGCGACGACGCCGGGATAGGCACCCGGGAAAACCGGGGGCGCTGCTGGGCCGTCATTGCCGGCCGCTGCCACGACAATATGCCCCTTGCGAGTCAAACCTTCGACAGCTCTGGCAACGGCAGCACTTTTCGGTCCAGCGAGGCTGACGTTGATGACGGGCACCTTCATTTGTCCCATCCAGTCGAGTGCCTTGACCAGCGCAAAGGACGAACCAGCTTGCGCACGATCGCCGCCGAAAATATCGGCGACGAACACCCGTGTCGGCTTTTTTGCAGTTCCATTTTCGGTTCCCGCAAAAAGATAGGCAACCCCGGTGCCATGTATCCTGGGCACGATGGCGGTGCCGTTAAATGCCCGCTGCTGCATCTGGACATGTTTGAACAATCCGGCTTTTGTGGCCACACCGGTATCGATCAAGCCGATGTCGCAGGTGCAGGCCATCCGTTTACGAACTGCCGTTTTAGGGGCCTTGCGGATCCGTGCTGTTGAGGTATCGAACAGATAGTTAAAACTGATAGAGGCCCGATCGGTCATCGCCTCGATCTGGCTCAACATGTCCTGATCGCTCCTGCGTGAGGGTGACTTGATCAGGCTGACCGTTGAATCGATGGCGCTGAGCCGGACTGTTTCGACAACGCGAAAGCCTTCGGACTGCAGCAAGGCAATCTCCGACGGCTGCAAGTCGACCGCAACAAATTCGTTTTTGCGATAGCGAAAACCGTCCTTGTCGACTTCGATACCGTCGCGGGTATCCAAAACCGTTCGTTCGTCGTCATCCTCGTCGCCGCCGCCCAAGATGGTCTCCGGCCCGATACCTTCGTCGGCGTCGTCGCCAATGTCCGCCGCATCATCATCGTCGCCCGGTGTTTGCCCGGGTTGTGCAATGGCATCATCGTCATCGTCATCCGAGCCTCCAATACCCGGCGAGGCGGCAAAATCGTCGTCGTCATCATCGCCGGTCGTGCCGCCAGCAACAGCGGTCGGCACATCGTCATCGTCATCGTCGCTTCCGGTTGGCCCGGAGGCGGCAGTTGCGCCTCCATCATCATCACCGTCGTCGTCAGATGACCCGGTCGACGATGATGGGCTGTCGCTGTCGTCATCAGCGGAGGTCGCACCATTGTCCGTGCTTCCGCCGTCGCTCCCTCCGTCACTTCCATCTACCTCGGGGCCCCCGTCGCTCGCATCGCCGACATCAACGTCGGCCCCGCCTGGATCGCCGCCACCCTCGGATGGATCGGGAGCGTCGCTGCCATTATCTGCCGGGTCTTCCGCTATGTCAGGATCGGATCCGTTATCACCGCCGCTGTCATCGGGGTCGGGAACATCGACGTCATCATCGTCTCCGCTATCAGTGTCGGGATCGCTACTATCCGTCGATTGCGCGAAACTTGCAGAGCCTGCAAATATCGTCAGGGGAATGGTGACAGCGCACAGGCTAACAGCGCATAAAAATTGCCAATTTCGAATCACCGCATGCCTCCCAGCAATTGAAAACTGTCGAAAAATTTCAACATGATATATGTCATGGGAATATTTCTGCCACATGAACCGTTTCAGGATTCGCACATAATGAACGACACTGGCTCCCGAAACGGGCAATTAATCGCCCTGTTACCAAGACTCAGACGGTTTGCGCGTGCATTAACAGGGAATATGGCGGACGCTGACGATCTGGTGCAGGCCGCTGTAGAAAAGGCAATTGGCAATATGCACTTGTGGCAAGAGGGCACCCATTTCGACCGGTGGGTCATCACTATCACCAAAAATTGCTGGCTGGACGACCGGCGTAGCGCACGCATACGGATGCCGCATGACGATGTCAGTGAAAGGTTCGATCTGGTCGGTGAAGATGGCAGGGAAACAACGGAAAAACGGGCGCGTCAGGCCGAGCTGCGCAAGGCGGTCGATGCCCTGCCGGACGAGCAGCGCGCCGTCGTTGCGCTGGTCATCGTCGAGGGCTTTTCATATCGCGAAACCGCCGATGCACTCGGTATTCCCTTGGGCACGGTCATGAGCAGGCTCGGCCGTGCGCGCGCCGTGCTGATGACCAATTTGGGAGGGGCGTTACAATGACACACAATTTTTCCGACGAAGAGTTGGCCGCATTTATAAACGGCAGCCTTGACAATGCTCGCGCCAAAGAACTCGCTCTCGCGCTGGAAGACGATACTGCACTGGCCGAACGACTGGAGCGGCTCGACCCCCTTTCCGAGGAAATAAGGGGAGCATTCGATGAGATTCTCGCGATGCCCGTGCCCGAGGAACTGCGTAATGCCGTGCTTGAGCGTCGGCCGACGTCGGGCGGCGATAACGTTATGTCCTTTGCCGCAGCAAAAACCGAGAAGGAGGCTCGCTGGTTTCGCTGGCCCGAATATGCGGCCATGGCAGCGTCACTGGCCATTGGTCTGGTAATCGGAGGCCAAAGCGGTATTTTCGGGCCCGCAAATGCGGATGGAAAGGCTGTGGTTGTCGCGTCTGCTAATGGCCCGACCGTTGCCCCGGCTGTCGCGCAATTTCTGGCGACGAAAGCAGGCGGCGAGACGCAGCAGCTTGCTGGCCTCGGGTTGGCGCGCGCTTCAATCAGCTTTCGTGACGGTGAAAACCAGCTTTGCCGTCAATTCTCGATCGACGCAGAAGCGACCGCCACCGATGGCGTGGCGTGCCTTGCCGATGGTCAGTGGGCGGTGGCGGCGATTGGCACAAGGCCGATTGAAGGCGGCGATGTAAGAACAGCCAGTGGCGATGCATCGCCTGCGGTATTGGCAGCAGTCGATGATATGATCGAAGGTGATCCGCTGGATGCCGGAGCCGAAAAGGCCGCTCTCGAGAAGCTCGGACGCTGAAAACGAAAAGCCCCGGTGGATGAATGCCGGGGCTTCGATATTTGCCAATCCGCAGTGATTTCAGATACTGAACTGGATCTCCAGCAGACCTACTGTGCCCTTATCCAGGGGATCGCCACGCCGCTTTTCACGGAAATTAACGATGTCGGCGCGCAACTGGATATTTGGGGTCAGGCTGTAAAATGCGCCAAGCCCGAACAATTTATTCGTCTGCGTAGATGCTTCGGTTCGCGCTGCGCTGAAAGACACGCCCCAGTTATCTTCGACCCAGGAAATGCCGGTGTTGATCTCTGTCTGGTCGAAACCGCGGGTCAACCGGTTGCTGTCACCCCGGTCGACAAAGGCAAATCCGAAGCGCAGCGGACCTCGTTTGGCCTCCGCTCCTATGCTCCATGAATTGAGGTCGGCGCGTGTGGTGATCGGGTCGGCATTGCCAAAAGCATATCCGCCGCTGATACCCACGATCCAATTGCCAAAGGGCTGCTGGAACTGCAGCCCGAGTTCTACGGCGTCCTTGACGATCGTCCGCGACCGAGGATTGATTGCGTCAGAGTTCTGCTTTGCCTCGGGCGACCAGGAAATCCCCCCGCGCAGGCCGCTGATCGGTGGCGACAAATAGATGACCTTGAATGCATCGCGTGTGTCGAGCGCCGACAACAGTGCCTGCGACCCGGCATAGCGGGAGAAATCTCCGCGCACTTGGCCAAGTCCCACTTGCGGCGCATGAAATGCCAGGACATCTGCAGGGCCGTCTTGCCTCCCCACTTCCAGGCGACCGAAATCGGTTGCGACAAAACCGTAAATTTCGCCGGTGTTCAGCGTTTCGGTTTCGCGGTCATTGTTGGTCTGTTCGACATTGGCGCCAATCAGGATGCCACCCGGCGACGTCCATTCGGCGTTCAGCCGAGCAAACAGGTCGATTTCGCCGTCGCTGTTGTCGTTATTCGGCTGATTGTCGTCAATCAACGCCCCTTGCGCACCGACGCCAGCGGTAAGCCTGATATCGAAGCCGCCGGATTGAATACGCAAGTCAGGCACTTCAGCCAGCGCGGCCCCTGACCCACCAAGGCTGGCCGCGACAAACAGGCCAGCATATTTGCAAGCAGATATCTTCATGTGTTTCCCTCCCGGAACAAATGTTTTCTAGCATGGCTGTCGAATAAGTCAGTTAAGGTAATCTGCTGCATCGGGGATCAGATTACCAAGTTCAACACACACGCCGAAATCATGTGTGCCATCGGGTATGACGGCGAACTCAATGTTCGATGCAACACCCAGTTTCTCTGCAGCTGTGCGTACCTCGCCGACCCAGCGCCGCGCGCGATTGTGGCGGTTGGTCCCCAGCCGCTGGTCAATCACGGGTGAACGGCGTAGCGCCTTGTCACGGCCTCGGTCGTCGGACCCCACACAGATCATCATCGGTACCGACAGTCCCAGAGCCAGCTCGGAATTTCTGCCTACGCCAATGCCCGACCAGCCTACCGGATATGGCAGGTTTGCATCAGGAAGCATGTACCAGCCCGCCGCTGCCGCAACGACTTTGCGAACCCGCTGGGGGTGCAGCATGGCAAAACGATGGGCCATTTGTGCGCCACCGGAAAACCCGAATAGCGAGATAATCTCCAGTTCCAGGGCATGGTCGAGTTCAAGTCGGTCCAGCAGCATCAACAACGCCTTGTCCGACGCGGTTTGCCCGCCTTTGGCAATCATCTGTTGATACTGACCGAACCGCTTCTTTTCGAATAGAGGCGCAATGATGATCCACCCGTCCCAGGCGCCCGATTGTGAAAACCGCAGCGCAATTTCGGCGGCGTTGCGGCTGATGCCGTGGATCGCAACAAGTACACCTTTCACGGACCCGGTCCTGGGCAACCGCAGATAGCAGTCGGGAATCTCTTCGAAGCGAGACGGCAGGAAGTTGGGCAGACTAGACATCGATATCGATCCTGTGTTTGTGGTGCGAGGAAGACTCTGTTGGATAATCGGCGTCGGACAGCACAGCAGCGATCCGGGCAAAGGCGATATACCCGCCAATGGCCGCATGGCTCGCCCGCGCGACTTCCAACAGCCGTGAGCTCATGAAGCCGATCAAGGTTGCCGCTGCTGCCACGTCGGCAGGAGAAACTGAAAGCCTCGCGGCAACAGCGGCGAGTGCGATTGCAGCGGCAGCTGATCCGCAGACTGCAAGCGCCTCTAACAATCCAAAATATCGCGCCCGGCTAATGGCGAGCTTCGCCAGTTCGCCTGACCGGCGGCGCATCGATTGCCGTCCGTGCCGATTAGCTTTGATTTGCCCGCTGGCCTCAATGCGTGCGCGGCGGACAATGAATCGCGTCAGTGCCCCACGCGCAAGCCGTTGTTTGCGAATTTCCTTGGCCAAGCGGCGCCCGACCGGGATAAAGCATAGCATCGCCATCCCGAGCGGCACGCCGGACAAGGCGAGATATGGCATTTGCAGCGCGAACAGACACAGCGTCACGAAAAGCGCCAGCGCGGCCGTTGCCAGTCTGACCGGGCCACGCGCCGCCCAGTTGCGGATCGCCGACAGGTCGCCGACCAGTGGGTTCAGCCACTGTGCCTCATTGGTGGCGCCCTTGCTGGCGACCAGCCGGTCAAACAGTCGCAGCCGCAGCTCCGAAACCAACGACTGCGCCAGAACCTCCCCGGCCCACCGTTCTCCCAGCATCGCGGCAGCGGTCAGCAGGCCGCCGAACGCCATCCAGCAGGTGGTGGCAGCTGATAGCCCGTCGCCGATTGCCTTGCCGAGTGCGAGCGCGACGATGACCGCGCCGCCTGCTTGTCCGATGCTGCAAGCGGCCAGCCAGACGAGCGAGCCCCGGCGCGATCTATCAAGTAAAGCCGCTGGCGTCATGCGACCTTCCGTTCGGGTTCGATTTCGGGGAATACCAGCTTCGCTACCCGCACCGGATCGGTGAGTTCGGCTATCGTCGCGACGTGCATTCCAGTCGCCTTCGCCGCTTCGCGGCTGGCCAGGGGCGATGCCGACACCAGACCCGAAACGGTTGCGATATGATGCCCGCGCTCTTGCAGCCAGTTTACGCCGAATGCGGCCCCCATCGCGTCGGCCGCTGCGAAGACAATGTTGTCGAACCAGCGATTGTTGCGGCCAAGGCCAAGCATCGCTGCGGTTTCGTTTTGCAGCAAGCCGTCAGCAATCTCGACGACCGCCACGTCCACGCCTTCATGTGCCAGCGCCCCCAGCAGCCGTTCGGCCGTGCTCTCGAGCGTATCTGCATCAAGGCCAAAAGTCGACGCATGGCCCGCGTCGGTAAAGTCAATGGCGGTAACTGCGCCCGAATCGATCATCGACCATAGATCACCACCCGAACCGGTGCCGGTAATCTTCGCGGTGCCTACCTTTAGACCCGCCAGTGTCAGCCCGCGGACAATCGAGGCCACGGTCGTCGTCTTGCCTGCGTTCATCGAACTGCCCGCAACGGCGATGGTGAATGGACGTGATTTTCGCCCCGTGTTTTGTGCGTCAATGGCATAGCAGGAAAGATTGATGGCGCGCCCGTCTGCGTCGGCGATCAGGCCGATGGGTTCGATCACCGTCGGTTGCTTCATGCGGGAATGGCGCGACGCCATCATCGCCGCAACTCCGCCACCTGCTACCAGATGGCATCGCGACATATCGGTAGGCACATAAGCCTCGAACTGGTCGGGCGCGTAACGATTGCCGAAGGCAACGATGATTTCGTCGCCCACAAACAACGCACCGCGCCGACCATGAATGCTCTCGATCCTTGCATGCTGGCCAACGGTCACGACGCGGGCAAGGACAAGGTCGCCTGCCTTTGGCGATACATTGGTGCGGATCAGCCGGACGCAGTCGTCGAGGTCGACCCGGCGTGTGGTGAAAGCGCGTTTCGCTGCTTTCAGCCGTGCCTGCAATCTCGACCGGCGGCCCATGAGGTTTTCGGGTGCGAAGGTTTCGGCCAGCATTTTTCATCTCCTTTGGGTGGGTTGTGAATGCTGAACGGATGGCCTGGAATTTTTATTCCCGATTAACTTTTGCATCGGTTGCGCGGGCTATTTTCCATGCTTTTTCATCCTTCTCGATCCGCCGGGAATAAATCAGCAAGCTGACCCGTTCGCCACAGCACCGTCCATCCAAGGGAGCTTTCAGGCGATGCTAACCGACAACACCAACATCTTTGCTCATATCGAATCGGAAACCCCCCGGTCTGCTTTCGAAGCCTGTGAGGTCGACCAGGACGGCAGCGAACCCGTATCGGATTTGCCCGCTACGGACGAAGCATCAGCCGACAGGAAGCCGGTCCAGCCATCCGCCAACAGGGTATTCTGGCTCACGGCTGCTTTGGCATTGAGCATCTGGGCTGCACTATTTGCCACCACTCTGTGGGGCGACTTCCGCCATCAAAGGATCGATACGGTGGCAGAATGGGTCACGGCGGCGCTGCTCCACCTTCCCTATATGCTGCTGTTGGTATTCCTGCTTTTCGGCGCCTGCGAGCGGATCGGCTTTTATTTTCGTGGACGGGCGCCCGAGCGGGTAGGGCGGATGCCCGCAACGCGCCCGCATGTCTGTATTCAACTCCCCATGTTCAACGAAGATGCTGTCGCCGAACGCGTCATCGAAGCCGCAGCCGCCGTGCGGTGGCCGCGCGACAAGCTTACCATTCAGGTGCTCGATGATTCCACGGACGACATGACGCGCGCGATGGTCGAACTTGCCTGCCGCCGCATCCAGCAGAAAACCGGCGTCACCATCGATTTCATTCACCGCACCGACCGCTCGGGTTACAAGGCCGGGGCGCTGGAGGCAGGGAGGTATCAGACCGACGCGGAGTTTATCGCGATCTTCGACGCCGATTTTTTGCCGCCGCCCGATTATCTGCTGCGCACCGTCCCGCATTTCTATGATGTGGCAAGCCGCCCGTTGGAGAAGCTGGCTTTAGTCCAGGCGCAATGGGGGCATCTAAACGATGACGAATCTTTTCTGACCGAAGCGCAGGCATTGTGGGTCGACGATCATCATACGCTACAGCAGTCATGGCGTTCGGCAGCAGTCAAGTTCGTCAACTTCACCGGGACCGCAGGCATCTGGCGGGCGTCGGCAATCGAGGCTGCCGGGGGCTGGCGCTCGGCCAGTCTCGTCGAGGATTGCGAGCTTAGCATCCGCGCACTTTTCGCCGGATACCGGACGAAATTCGTCAAGGAAGTTGTTGTCCCGGCTGAATTGCCGCAGACCTTTGCCGCCTATCGCCTGCAACAGAAAAGATGGACGCAGGGCTGGGCACAGCTGCAGCGGCTTCACCTTGCCTCATTGCTGTTCCGCTATCCCACGCCGTTGCTGCGTAAAGCCTATCTCACTTACTTCATGTGCATCTCGTGGCAATGGCCCCTGTGGTTCAGCTGGATCCTGCTTTTTCCGTTCGCGATGGCCAACGGCTTGTCGCTCGCAGCGCTGGGCACAGAGGCTGCGCTGATCGGCTATGCAATGCCGCCGCTGGCCTTCGCCTTGTTTGCCGGACTGGTTGCAACCGTTGAAACCAAGCACACTTATACTGGTAAAGTAGGCGCTACGCCAAAGTCGATACTGCGGCGGCTTGGGCGGATCGTCCCTTATTTGATCGTTAACGCCAGCATGTTGCCGCACCATTTCTGTGCCTTTTGTGAAGGGCTGTTCGGGCCGATGCACGCCGAGTTCGAACGGACGCCGAAGACGGCGAGCGTGACGACATCGGCAATTGCCGCGCCGCAGACCGCAGCGGCAGCCACGACCGCTCCACCCAAGCGCAAGGCCGGAAAACTACCCTACCTGCTGACCGAAGGAGTGTTGCTGGTCATCCAGCTCGGCTGGTTTACGCTGTTTCTAGTGGAAGGTTCGGTGCTGGCAGCAGCCGGCGCAGCGTGGCTGGCCATCTGCATAACCGGCGTCCGGCTCGCACCTCATATTTCAGCTTTTATCATCCGCCGTCAGGGAAACGGAAATTGAACATGCCCAACGCGTCATATCTCGAAGCGTCGCTTGCGCTTGCCATCACCGCCAGCTTTCTCGTGGCCCCGGCCACTGCGCAAACCGCCGATATCGAAACGGTTGTTGAAGCGGGCCGTCAAGCGGCGCGTGCAAACGAGCACGAACAAGCAATCGCAGCGTTCCGGCAGGCGATCGATTCGGCTCCCGAACGTCGCCGTGAATGGCTGATCGAACTTGCCAATCAACTGACCTGGTCAAAGCAACTTGATGAAGCCATTGCCCGCTACCGGGAGGCTGCAACGACCGACGACGAGACCCAAGAACGTGACGCCCGCATCGGCCTCGCCCGCGCCTTGTCGTGGCAAGGGCGTCATAGGCAAGCGGTCGCCGAATATGACAAGGTAATCGTGCTAGACCCCGGCAATCGGGAGGCGCGTCTGGCAAGGGCAGAAGTGCTTACCTGGGACGGGCGGCTGGGCGAGGCGCTTGCCGCTTATGACGGCATCGTAAAGGACTATCCGGACGAAGCGCGGGCTTTGCGCGGACAGGGCAAAATGCTGAGCTGGCGCGGCCGCCACCATACTGCTCGCAGCAAGATGCAAGAGCTTTTGCAGGAACGCCCAAATGACCGGGAAGCGACGGCTATCCTCGCAGACTCGCTGATCTGGATGGGCAGGCCGGACAGGGCCGAACCGGTTCTGCGCGCCCAGATTAACGCCGATCCCGGCGATGAACGTGCCCGGTGGATGCTCGATGACCTGCAACGGTGGCAACGCCCAGAGGCGCGGATCGACATTCGTTCGTTCGACCAGTCGGATAACTTGGAAATCCTCGAATCGACGGTCGACACGCGGTTCCGTTTTGAAAACGGGCGCGGCACCTTTGGTTTGCGTTATGGCGAGGGTCGTTTCACGCCCGGCGGACGTCCGGCCGACCGCATCACCGTCAGGCGGCCCGGCGTCTATGCCGGGTATCGTTTCTCCGACGCGATCGAACTTCACGGCGGCTTTGCGCTCGATTTTATCGATGCGGGCGATACGACCGGCTATGACGGCCTTCCCACATTCGAGGCTTATGCGACCTATCGCCCCAAAGACCGTCTGCGGTTCGACTTTGGCGTGTCGCGCCGCATTTTCGACAGCGAAGAGGCCTTGCAACTGGGGCTGACGGTGACGCAGTTCGACGCATCGACTGATTTCCAACCCGATGAGCGGACGACGCTTTCGGCGCGCGCCAGTTTTGCGGATTATTCCGACGCCAATGAACGACGCTGGTGGCAGCTCCAGCTCAGCCGCCGCCTGCTCGACAAGCCGCGAGTCACTATCGGCTATCGCTACACCGGGTTCGATTTCAAAAACTCTTGGCAGCGCGGTTATTACAGCCCCGACCGTTTCCAGAGCCATGAATTGCTGGTTCAGGCCTATGGCAATTTCAGCAAAAGGCTGCGCTGGGACCTGCGTCTTGCGGGCGGATACGAGACCGAAGGGCCTGACAGTTCGAAGTTTACGGTCAATACCGGCGTTAGTCTCACCCGGCATATCGATGCCAATCTCGAAATCGAAGCGGGTTACGATTATTCCAGCTCGCGAACGATAAGCGATGGAGGGTTCGAGCGTGGTATCGTCCGCGTCACATTACGCAAGCGGTTTTGAGGCATTCGTCGCGCGTTGCGTCCTGGCCACTATCTGCGGCAAATCGGCACCGTTCGGTCCTAGCCCCTTTATTTGCCGGGCGTTTGGCTGTAAGGACACCTCAGTTCAATTTCAGGAGTACCGACTATCGCAACCCCGCCGACCCGGCGCGCAATGACCCCACCTGTGAAAAGTGGACCGCGCTACAATAATCTGATCACTGTCGACAAGGTCCGGGTCATCGACGATGACGGCGAAAATCTGGGGGTGATGTACACCCGCGAAGCGATAGCACAAGCAGCCGAAGTTGGCCTCGATCTGGTCGAAGTGTCTCCGAATGCTGACCCGCCGGTCTGCAAGTTTCTCGACATCGGCAAGTTCAAGTACGAGGCGCAAAAGAAGGCGAACCTTGCCCGCAAGAGCCAGAAGACGCAGGAGATCAAGGAGATCAAGATGCGTCCCAACATCGACGACCATGATTATATGGTGAAGATGAAGAAGGTCGCCGAGTTCATCGAAGAAGGCGACAAGGTGAAGATTACCCTGCGCTTCCGCGGACGTGAATTGGCGCACCAGCAGCTTGGCATGATCCTGCTTCAGCGTGTCCAGGCTGACACTGCTGAAACCGCGAAGGTTGAAGCTCATCCACGAATGGAAGGCCGTCAGATGCTGATGGTGTTGTCGCCTAAATAAGCATCATGCGGTTTGGCTCCGTTTGCGAAGCGCAAGCACGTAGATGATCGCTGCTGCGGCGGCGAAGATGAACCATTGGATCGCGTAGAGCAGGTGGTTGTTGGGTATTTGCTCCGGCGACGGCGGGGATAAAAGCTGCAGCCCCTCGACCCTGTCGGTAGCGACCAGCTTGATAAGCTGCGCATTGTCCGGCGCGATGATGCCGGAGACTGGGCCGCCTTTCCATACGGGCGCTTCGGGGCGCTCGGACCAACCTACCGCGACCTTTGCGCCGGGGCCTTCGCCGCCGCCGGTCTGGCAAGAGGCGACATGGGCAAAACCGGGCTTTCCGGTGGCGCTCACGCCCGAGACCGACTGCCAGTCGACAACCTTGACGCACATCAGCGATGATTGGCGGAATAACGGCAATGCGTCGCGTTCGGGAACAGCGGGCCAGACAACGGGGTCCAATCCAGCCGCGGCCTCATATCGTGCGAGCAGCGCCTCTTTCTCGCCCTTGCGTTGGAGCTGCCAGATGCCGAGCGCAATCATCGTGGCGACCGCCGCCGCGACCAATATGGTTGGAACAAGCGGCCAGCGGCTCATAGCAAATCATCCCTGCCGGCTTCGGACGCGTGGTTGCGATATTCTGCCGCAAGCAGCGCGCCTTTCGCAACGCGCAAAGATAACAGCGTCAGCACTGCGGTGACGGGAACCCAGATGATCACATGCACCCAGAATGGCGGCCTCACCGCGATATCGGTGATAATCGCGAGAATGATAATCAGTGCGCCGATAAACATGGTTAGCAATGCCGCCGGTCCGTCGCCGACGTTAAAGCCTGCATAATCGAGCCCGCAATTACCACATTTTTCCGAAAAACGCGCGGCTCCCGCGAACAGGGTCTTTGCGCCGCATTGCGGACAAAGACCAAAAAGGGCAGCCTTGGCAATGCCCGGCTGCCCTTCGGTGATTCCGTTTTCAGGCATCGATCAATGGACCGGCGCGCCCCACCCGCCCCAGACGTAAATGGTGATGAAGAGGAACAGCCACACCACGTCGACAAAGTGCCAGTACCAGGCGGCGGCTTCAAAACCGAAATGCTGTTGTGGAGTGAAATGGCCCTTGTAGGCGCGTACCAGGCAGACGATGAGGAAAATCGTACCGACGATAACATGGAAACCGTGGAAGCCCGTCGCCATATAAAAGGCAGTGCCATAGTTCAGGCCACCGAACGGAAATGGCGCCACTGAATATTCATAAGCCTGAATTGCACTGAATAGCAGGCCAAGGAGGATAGTCAGCCAGAGACCTTTTTTGAGGCCTTCGCGGTCACCGTGAATGAGCGCGTGGTGCGCCCAAGTTACAGTGGTGCCGGAGCACAACAGAATGAGCGTGTTGAGCAGCGGGAGCTTCATCGCATCCAGCACTTCGAGGCCCTTTGGTGGCCACTGCATCAGCGCGGCTGCGCCCTCCTGTCCGATCAGGTTGGCGACGGTAAAGCCATGGCCGTCTTCGGCCGGCGTAAGCTCCAGGGGAACGGGGAAAAGCGAGAAATCGAACCACGCCCAGAACCAGCCGACAAAGAACATCACTTCCGACGCGATGAACATGATCATGCCGTATCGCAGGTGCAGCTGGACGACGGGCGTATGGTCGCCTGCATGCGCCTCATTCACGACATCGACCCACCAGGTGTAGCATGTGTATAGAACACCGATGAGGCCGAGACCGAAAACCAGACTGCCATAGCTGAAATATTCAGGGTTCATCCACATGACGAGGCCGAAGAACATCGTCAGCGCAGAGAACGATCCGACCAGCGGCGTGATGCTGGGCGGAAGAATATGGTAATCGTGGTTCTTGGCACCGGCCATGGTCAATTCCCTGTAGTCTTAACGCGTTAAACTGTCTCTTAGCTTCCCGCATCCGCCGGGTCCACCGCCTTCGGCTTCTCAACGGGATAGAATGTGTAGCTAAGCGTAATTTCTTCGATATCCTTCGTTTCCGGATCGGTCATGATCTTCGGATCGACATAATAAAGCACCGGCATCCGCACCTGTTGGCCCGGTGCCAGGGTCTGCTCGGTAAAGCAGAAGCACTGAATCTTGTTAAAATACTGCCCTGCCAGCGCGGGCGTAACATTGAATGTCGCCGTTCCGGTCACTGGCTCATTCGACAAATTCTTGGCGATGAAAATCGACATATCCTTGGCACCGATACTGACAGTATCGGTCGGACGTTCGGGTTTGAATTCCCACGGCAGGCCATTGCGTTGATTGGCATCGAAGCGAACCACGATTGTCTTGTTCGTGGCAACTACGGTCGCTGCCTGTGCGGCATCGACCTTCATCGTCGTGCCGCCAAAGCCCGTGACCTGACAGAATATCCTGTACAGTGGAACGGCCGCAAAGCCGACACCAACCATCGACACTGCCATCGCGGCTGCCATCATCCCGGTCTTGACGTTGGACTTCGCCATCAGCCCCACACCCCGATCTTGACGACCGTTATGAGGAAGAACAGAACGCACAGCGCAATCAGGACAATGCCCATTACACGCGAGCGCGCAGCCTGCCGTTCGCGGATGATCCGGGTTTCCTCAACGGTGTAGGGACGCTCGGCTTCGGTCATGCGATGATCATCCGGTCGGCAGCAAACAACGCGAACAGCAGGAAGAGATACAGGATCGAAAAGGCGAAAAGCTTTTTCTCCGGCTTCATCGCCGCCGCTTCATTCGCCTCGTTGCGCCAGACTTTGAACGCAAGCACGAGAAACACTAGGTTCAGCACAACCGACGAAATGCCATGTAACCAGCCGCTTTCGCCCAATACAAAGGGCGCAATCGCTGCCGCTGCCATCGGAAAGCTATAGCCGAAAATCTGGTTTCGCGTGACTCGCTGGCCCGAGACATTGGGAAGCATCGGAATACCCGCGGCGCCGTAATCGGTCTTCATGAATAACGCGAGCGCCCAGAAATGCGGGGGCGTCCACAGGAAGATGATAGCGAACAGAAGTACGGGAAGCAGCGTCACATCCCCGGTGACAGCTGCCCAGCCGATGACTGGAGGAAAGGCTCCAGCCGCGCCGCCGATCACGATATTCTGAGGCGTATTGGGCTTAAGCCAGACAGTATAGACGACCGAATAGAAGAAGATCGAGAAAGCGAGGATGCCAGCCGACAGCCAGTTGACCGCAACGCCCATGATGCCGACCGAAAAGGCCGCCAGCCCGATGCCGAACTGCAACGCAGCCTCGCGGTCCATCCGTCCGGCGGGTAGTGGTCGCTTCGACGTCCGTGCCATTTTGGCATCGATGTCCGCTTCATACCACTGGTTAAGCGCGCCGCATGCGCCCGCGCCCAATGCGATACAGAGGATCGCTGTAAAGGCGATGACTGGATGAATGTCACCCGGCGCTGCGAGCAAACCGCACAGCGCGGTAAAGACGACGAGCGACATCACCCGGGGCTTGGTCAGCGCCCAGAAGTCACGCCATTCAGCTGGCATCAGGATATCGCGCGTTGCGGTTGTCATACTCTGTTCCTTCCCTCCCCCTTCGACACGCTCAGGAGTGAAAGGGGGAGGGGTGGGCAGCCGGTTACTTGATAACCGGCAGTGTTTCGAACTGGTGATAAGGCGGTGGGCTTGTCAGCGTCCATTCAAGCGTTGTCGCGCCTTCTCCCCAATAATTATCCTCTGCACGGCGTCCGGCGGCCAGCGACCAGAAGACGTTGATGAAGAAGATGATCACGCCCACACCCATGATCGCATAACCCAGAGAGGCTACACCATTCCAATAGGCAAAGGCATCGGGATAATCCGGGTAACGACGCGGCATCCCTGAATTTCCAAGGAAGTGCATCGGGAAGAACAGGACGTTCACGCCGATAAAGAAAATCCAGAAATGCAGGTGGCCGAGAAACTCGTTCAAGTGACGACCCGACATCTTGCCGAACCAGTAATAGAAGCCGGCAAAGAGCGAGAACACCGCGCCGAGCGACAGCACATAATGGAAGTGGGCTACGACATAATAAGTGTCGTGGAGGTTGTCATCGAGGCCGCCATTGGCGAGAACGACACCGGTCACGCCGCCGACGGTGAACATAAAGATGAAACCCATCGCCCAGACCATCGGCGTCTTGAAGCTGACCGAGCCGCCCCACATCGTCGCGATCCAGCTGAAGATCTTGATGCCCGTCGGCACCGCGATCACCATCGTGGCGGCGGTGAAGTACATCTTCATGTCGACGCTCATGCCCACGGTGAACATATGGTGCGCCCAGACGACAAAGCCGACGACGCCGATTGCGACCATCGCATAGGCCATGCCGAGATAGCCGAAAACCGGCTTGCGGCTGAAGGTTGCGACGATCTGGCTGATGATGCCGAAGCCCGGCAGGATCATGATGTACACTTCAGGATGGCCGAAGAACCAGAACAGATGCTGGTACAGCACAGGGTCGCCACCAGCCGACGCGTCGAAGAACGCGCCGCCGAAATTGCGGTCTACCAAAAGCATCGTGATCGCGGCCGCCAGCACCGGCAAGGCCAGAAGCAGCAGGAATGCGGTCACCAGCACCGACCATACGAACAGCGGCATTTTGTGCAGGGTCATCCCCGGCGCGCGCATGTTGAAGATGGTGGTGATGAAGTTGATCGCGCCGAGAATTGATGCTGCGCCCGCCAAGTGAAGCGAGAAAATCGCCATATCGACCGCGGGTCCGACCGAACCCGACGTCGAGAGCGGCGCATAGACTGTCCAGCCTGTGCCAGCCCCCAAGCCTGTACCTCCGGGGACGAAGCTGGAGCCCAGCAGCATGATGAATGCCACCACCGTCAGCCAGAACGAGATATTGTTCATCCGCGGGAACGCCATGTCGGGCGCGCCGATCATCAGCGGTACGAACCAGTTGCCGAAACCGCCGATAATCGCGGGCATAACCATGAAGAACACCATGATCAGGCCGTGCGCGGTAATCAGCACGTTCCACATATGATAGGCCTCGTCCATTGAGGCTTCCTTGCCGGCCATCATCGATGCCCAGCCTTGCAGATATTGAATACCCGGTTCGGCAAGCTCGAGCCGCATCAGGCCAGAAATCGCTCCGCCAATGATCCCGGCAAAAATCGCGAAGATCAGATAGAGCGTGCCGATATCCTTATGGTTGGTCGACATGAACCAGCGAGCGAAAAAGCCCGGCTTGTGATCAGCATCATGATGGTCATGTGCATGAAGGTCGGCACCGGTTGCAGCAATGGTGGTCATCGTTCTGGCCTTCTTACTTTGTTACGGCTGCGGCAGGTGCAGCATTTGTCGGGGTTGCGGCGGCTGGAGCTGCCGCAGCGGCGGGTGCAGCCGCAGCCTCACCGGGCATCGTGCCTCCCTGAGCCTTTACCCAGGCGGCGAATTGCGCGGGCGGCAACGCTTCAACCGCGATTGGCATGAAGCCGTGACGCGCGCCGCACAGTTCGGAGCATTGACCGAAATAGACGCCGGGCTTGGTGATTGTCAGCGCTTTCTCGTTGAGTCGTCCGGGGACGGCATCGAGCTTGAACCAGAGCGACGGCACGGCGAAAGCGTGGATGACGTCGGCGGCGGTCGTCTGGATGCGTAGCGGAACGCCCGCTGGCACTACCATGCGGTTATCGACCGCAAGCTGGCCGGGGCCGTCATTGTCGGTGCGGAAGCGTTCGCCTGCGGCGACATCGCCTTTTTCCTTCAGCATGTTGGAAACGACCTCGAAGCCACCATGGTCGGGGTAGGTATAGCCCCAATACCATTGATAGCCGGTGACCTTGATCGTCACGGCATCTGCCGGTGCAGGCTTGAACTGCTTCGCCAGCAAGTCGAGCGACGGATAAGCGATGCCAAGCAGGATAAGAACCGGAACCAGCGTCCAGACGATCTCGATGAACGTATTATGCGTCGTTTTCGACGGCACAGGATTGGCGCGACGGTTGAAGCGGACCACTACCCAGAGAAGAAGACCGAGCACGAACAGCGAAATGATGGTGATGATCGGCAGCAGGATCGCATTATTGATCCATTTGGCATATTGGCCGTTTTCGCTGAACTGTTCCTGAAAGTCGATTTCCTTGGCCTTCGGCATCCCCACGCTATTTTCATAATCGGGGCGCATCGGCGTGTAGCCCGGAAGCGAGCCGTCCATGGGCTTTACCGCCGTAGTAGTGGCTGCAGGAGTCTCGCCAGGCGCGGCAGCAGTAGGGGTGCCAACGGGCGGAGCAGTGATTTCTTTCACAACCGGAGCGGGCAACGGATTCGCCGGTTGGGCCACTGCCCCAGAAAGGCCCAATGTCGGCATCGCCGCCGCGGCAAGGACAATCAGGAATTTCTTCAAAATATTCATCAACTTGGCCCCGTAATCTTGGTGCGGCGCAGGAATATTGCGCTGGCCCGATCTACAAGAAGGCAGCCGGACTCGCGCGTCCTATAGGCGCGCTTGCCAGAAGCCTCAAGCAGTCGATTAAAGATTTTTAGCATTTATCTGCGGCACTTTTCCACCTATTTGCGTTGCAATCCGCTAAGCGGGACATGCAAAATATAACAAGCGCCAGCGAGGAAAATTCTCCCCATCATGACCGAAGATGAAATCCTGTCAGAATTCCGTAACGTCGAAGCGTTGCTCGAAGGGCATTTCCTGCTCTCCTCGGGCCGCCACAGCGCGCATTATCTGCAATGCGCGCGGCTGCTGATGAACCCCGAACGGGCGGGGCGAATTGCGCTCGCCATCGCGCAAAAAATTCCGCGCGACATACGCAGCGAGATACAAGTGGTGATCTCGCCCGCAATGGGCGGACTTATCATAGGCCACGAAATGGGCCGTGCACTGGGTGTCGATGCGATGTTTGTCGAGCGACCTGAGGGCATATTCGGCCTTCGGCGCGGTTTCAGGCTCGAACAGGGTACGAAAGTGTTGATGATGGAAGATGTCGTCACCACCGGCCTTTCGTCGCGCGAAGCCATAAAGGCGATCGAGGATGCCGGAGGCGTGGTTGTCGCAGCGGGCGCCGTGGTCGATCGTTCGGCAGGTAGCGCCGATCTGGGTGTGCCCTTCTTCCCTCTAATCGAGCTTAACTTCCCGACTTATGCGCTTGATGAATTGCCGCCAGAACTGGCGGCAACCGAAGCCGTCAAGCCCGGGAGCCGCACGGCCGCATGACCAACCGACTACGCCTGGGCGTCAACATTGACCATGTAGCGACCATCCGCAACGCGCGCGGCGGAGAGCATCCCGATCCGGTGCGGGCGGCGGAGATTGTGGCGCATGTCGGCGGCGACGGAATCACTGCGCATTTGCGTGAAGACCGGCGACATATAAGGGACAGCGACCTGAAGCGGATTCAGGAAGCAACAAGCCTGCCGCTCAACCTCGAAATGGCGGCGACCGAAGAGATGATCGAAATCGCGCTGCGCCATCGTCCTCACGCCGCCTGCATCGTGCCTGAACGGCGCGAGGAACGGACGACCGAGGGCGGCCTCGATGCAGCTGGGCAGCATAATCACCTCGCGCCCTTGGTTTCGCGCCTGCTCGACGCCGATATCCGGGTGAGCCTTTTCATCGAGCCCGACCCGCGGCAGATAGAGGCCGCCATCCGCCTGCGCGCGCCAGTGGTCGAATTTCACACCGGCAAATATGCACATTGTGTCGACGATGCGCAGATGGCCGAATTGCAGCGCATCGCGGACGCCGCTGCGCTGGCTGCCAAAAACGGTATCGAGCCGCATGCCGGGCACGGTCTGACCTTCGAAAATGTCCAACCGATTGCCGCCATCCCGCAGATCGCTGAACTCAATATCGGCCATTATCTGATCGGCGAGGCCATCTTTATCGGGCTTGAGGAAAGCGTGCGGAAGATGCGGACGCTGATGGATATGGCGCGTCCTTCGATACGGGACTTCGACAGGCTCAGCCCCTACTCAGGATGAGCGGACTTTCCTTCCTTCCCGCTCGTCCTGAGGAGCGATTGAGTAGCCGCGTAGCGGCGTATCGAAAGCGCGTCCCGAAGGACATTGAATGATCATCGGCCTCGGCTCCGACCTGTGCAATATCGAGCGCATCCAGCATTCGCTCGAACGCTTTGGCGAGCGTTTCGAGAAACGCGTCTTCACCGACGTCGAGCGCGCCAAGGCTGCCCGCCGTCCCTTCACTCGCGCTGGCACCTATGCCAAGCGCTTTGCCGCTAAGGAGGCCTTCAGCAAGGCCGTGGGAACCGGTTTCAAGCGCGGCGTGTTCTTGAAAGATATCGGCGTCGTCAACGCACCCTCGGGCGCTCCAACGCTGGCGCTGACCGGCGGCGCAAAAGCGCGGCTCGACGCGATGATTCCTGTCGGCTATGAGGCGCATATCCACCTGACGCTCACCGACGATCATCCGTGGGCGCAGGCATTTGTAATCATTGAGGCGCGTCCCGCACTAAAGGTATGACCAGTTTGACTTCCAACGACAGCAATCCAGCAACTCCGACGACCACAACACCTGAAAAGCGCAGCTGGGCCGCCGCGGCATGGGCCGAGATCAAGGGCATGTTCTGGCTGCTGATGGCCGTTCTCGCCTTTCACAGCTTCATCGCCAAGCCATTCTACATCCCGTCGATTTCAATGATGCCCACGCTGCTGGTGGGCGACCGGCTGTTTGTTTCCAAATATCCGTATGGCTGGAGCCATGTGTCGCCGACCATCCCCAACCCTGTGGCCATATTCCGCTGGCTGGTGCTGCGCGAAGAAGTGGACGCCCTCGCCTTTCCGCTTCCCGAAAGCAATACTCGCATTTGGGGCAAAATGCCCGAACGGGGCGATATCGCCATTCTGACGCCGAAAGGGAGATATCAGGACTGGATCAAGCGCGTCATCGGTTTGCCCGGCGACACCATCGAACTGCGCGAAGGTCAGGTTTTCCTGAACGGCACACCGGTCAGGCAGGATACCCAGCCAAATCTCGTGTTGCCAGTCGATGCAAACAACCCTTGTAATGATTATGATTTCCCGGGCGCCCTGACGCGAGAGAAGGACGGCAGGCTTACCTGTCACCTGTCGGTCATTCGCGAAACTCTCCCCAATGGCGTTCAATATGACACGATCGACGCGCGCCGCCGAGACACTGACGATATGGCTCCCGTCAAAATCCCGGCAGGCCATGTCTTCCTGATGGGGGACAATCGCGACAACAGTTCCGACAGCAGGGTCGCGACCGAACTGGGGGGGCTGGGCGGGCCAGTGTCGTGGGATCGCTTGGGCGGTCGCGCGGAGATTATTACTTTCTCGGTCGACGGCAGCACCTCGCTCAACCCGGCAACCTGGATCAGCTCGCTTCGCGGCGATCGCGCCGGGACAAGCCTGCGGCCGCAAAAGGTTGACCCGAATGAATGACGCCGCCGCTGCTCCCAAGCTTCGAAAACCACGCTCGCCGCGCAAAAAGCGCGATGTCGAAGTGAAGGGATTTCGTGAGGAAATGGGGCCAACCGAGCTTTATGATCCGCTGATCCGGGTAGAGCTCAAAAAGGCAGCGGTGTGGATCGGCATGGCGCTGCTTGCGATTGCGATCGTCTGGTTATCTCAGCCAATCCTTCTTATCGTGGGCGGGATTGTGCTCGCGTCGATGTTCGATGGCGGCGCGCGCCTCTTGGGGCGGGTGCTGCCAATTGCCCGCGGTTTCCGCCTCACCATCGTCGTGCTTGCCGTTTTCGGATTTCTGGCCTGGACCTTCATGTTCACCGGGACCGAACTTACAGCACAGGCTGCCGGTCTGAAGACGATTATCGAATCGCAGATAATTACGCTCGGCGACCGTGCCGGGGCCGCCGGCTTCAACATCTCTGCCGAAGACATCAAGGGGTTCGGCACGCAAATTCTAAATTCGGTCGGACGGGTGACTGCGGCGGTGACCTCGGTCGTCGGCACGATCACCAACCTGGCAATGATGCTCGTGCTGGCAATTTTCATCGCTGCCGAACCACGGTTGTACGAACGCGGTGTGGCTTGGATGCTGCCGCTGGCCGAACGTGAAAATTTCTACGCGACGGCTGCAAAGATCGGTCGAACGCTTCGCCGCTTGATGGCCGGACGCCTGCTGGGAATGGCGGTTGAAGGCTTTGGCACGTGGATATTGCTCAGTCTTGGCGGCGTTCCGATGGCAGCCCTGTTGGGAATATTGACCGGACTGCTTGCGTTTCTCCCCAATATCGGTGCGATAATTTCCGGCGCTCTTATCATTCTCGTCGGGTTTTCGGCAGGTGTCGATGTCGGGCTCTACGCTATTTTTGTCTATTTCGTCGTGCAGATGGTTGATGGTTACCTGATCGTGCCAATGGTGGCGAAGCGCGCCGTGGATTTGGCCCCGGCGCTTGTTCTGGGCGCGCAGATTTTGTTCGGTGCATTGTTCGGCCTTCTTGGGCTGGCGCTGGCGGATCCGATCATCGCGATGATCAAGGTTGCGCTCGAGCGACAATCCGAACGCAATGAGGCTCGGGCCATCCGGCAGGGGCCTTAATGCTGGTCGTTTTCTGCTTTCTCATGGGCATCGCCAATTTTGCGATGCACAAAGCGGTGGCGGAATCGGGGCATCCCTTTGTCGAAGACACCAAGCGCTATTTTGGCAAGCATTTCAGCCCTTATGGCAGCTATGCCATCGAGCTTATGTTGCTGATCGGAGCGATGCTGTTCGCGCAGGAAGGCGCAGTCCTGGTCGCACTCGTCTATGCAGCCTACACCGGCATGAACGGAGTCGCGACGTGGCTGTTGCTGTCGGGCAAAGCCTGATGAGGCTTTGTAGTTCATGCTAAGCTGACTATATCGCGCCTGTGCCGCCTGAATCTCCAACAACCGATACCAAGCCAGATTTCGCCGTGATGGGGCGGTTCCTGCCCTATTTGTGGCCAAAGGATCAGGTCGGCCTTCGCGTTCGCATCGTGATAGCGCTGCTGCTGGTCATCATTTCCAAGCTCGTCCAGCTTAGCATGGCGTGGCTCTATGGGCGCGCCATCGACCGGATGGTGCCGGGGATGGAGGACGGCGTTGCCATCGCCATAGCATTGGTTGCCGCTTATGCAGGCGCGCGCTTTGGCGGGGTGGTGTTCGACAATATGCGCAATGTGGTGTTCGAACGTGTCGGGCAGGATGCGACGCGGCGGCTGGCGGAAAATGTCTTCGGGCATTTACACAATCTTTCGATGCGCTTTCATATGAACCGCCGCACCGGCGCGGTTACCAAGGTCATCGAGCGCGGGACCAAGAGCATCGACATCATGCTCTATTTCCTGTTGTTCAACATCGCGCCGACCTTGCTCGAACTGGTTCTGGTTTCGACCTATTTCCAGATCGAATTCGGTTGGGGTATCGTTGCCGCGACATGGGTGATGGTCGTCGCCTACATCAGCTTCACCGCTATCGTCACCAATTGGCGCAACAAATTGCGTGAGGAGATGAACGAGCTCGACACGCAGACCGTGGCGAAATCGGTCGACAGCCTGCTCAATTATGAAACGGTGAAGTATTTCAACGCCGAAAAGCGCGAGGCCGCGCGCTACAATCAGGTCGTCAGCCAATGGGCCGAAGCAGCAGTAAAGTCGGAGAATTCGCTCGCCGCGCTGAACATCGGCCAGTCGCTGATCACTAACCTGATGATGGCAGGCGCGATGGGCTATGTCGTCTGGGGCTGGTCGCGAGGGACTTTCACGACAGGCGATGTGGTGACGGTCAACACGCTGTTGGCGCAATTATTCCGCCCTCTCGACATGCTGGGCATGGTCTATCGCACGATCCGTCAGGGCTTGACCGATATGGCCGCGATGTTCGACCTGATCGATACCGCGCCCGAAATTGTCGACAAACCGAATGCTGCGGCGCTGGCTATCAGCGGCGGCGCGCTCGCGTTCGAAGATGTGCGCTTCGGCTATGATGCTGACCGGCAGATATTGAACGGCGTCAGCTTTGCGATTCCGCCGGGCGGCACGCTCGCTGTGGTCGGGCCATCGGGCGCGGGCAAGTCGACCATCGCGCGGCTGCTCTATCGCTTTTATGACGTCACCGGCGGACGCATCACCATCGACGGGCAGGATGTGCGCGATGTGACGCAGAGTTCTCTCCGCTCGCAGATTGGCATCGTCCCGCAGGACACCGTATTGTTCAACGATACCATCGGCTACAATATCGGCTATGGCCGCGAAGCAGCTGGCCAGCCCGAAATCGAGGAAGCGGCGCGCGGTGCCGCCATTCATGGCTTCATCGCGTCACTGCCCGAGCAATATGAAGCAAAGGTTGGTGAACGCGGGCTGAAACTGTCAGGCGGCGAGAAGCAGCGTGTGGCGATTGCGCGGACCTTGCTCAAGAACCCGCCGATCCTGATCCTCGACGAAGCGACGAGCGCGCTCGACAGCCGCACCGAGGCGGAAATCCAGTCAACGCTCGACCGCATCTCGGAACGGCGCACCACGATCATCATCGCGCACCGTCTGTCCACCATCGTCGATGCCGACCGCATCCTGGTGCTGGAGGCCGGGCAAGTTGCGGAGGAAGGCACACACGCCGATTTGCTCCGCAGAGGGGGCCTCTACGCCGAAATGTGGGCGCGGCAGCAAAGCGAAGGCGAGGAAGAAACCGTCGCTGCCGAATAATTGACTCCCCTATTTGTTCTATTTATGTTCTACATCGACTCGGACTTTCCACAGAGGAGTCGTGGATGTTGCAAGAGCGGTCTATTCTTGACGATATTGCGGGGCTAGGGCCGGACGCAATGGCTTTAGCTGCTGAAACCCTTGCCCCTGCCGATGTCCTGCACCGCGTTTTCGGTTTCCCCGAATTTCGAGGCGACCAAGAGCAGGTGGTCGAGCGCGTGATGGCGGGCAAGCGCACACTGGCGGTAATGCCGACTGGCGCTGGCAAGTCGTTATGCTACCAGCTTCCCGCGGTGATGATGGATGGCACTTGCGTCGTTATATCCCCGCTGATCGCGTTGATGCACGACCAGATGCGCGCGGCGGACGCGGTTGGCATACGCGCCTCCACATTGACCAGCGCCGACGACAATCGCGCCGAAACGATAGAGCGGTTTCGCGCTGGTAAACTCGACCTGCTGTATGTCGCGCCCGAACGGGCGTCGGGGCAGGAGTTTCGCGGGCTGCTGCGCGAGGCGAAAATTTCGCTGTTCGCGATAGATGAGGCGCACTGCGTGTCCGAATGGGGGCATGATTTCCGGCCCGATTACCGTCTTCTGCGTCCATTGATGGACGATTATGCCAACGTGCCTCGGCTGGCACTGACCGCGACCGCCGATGCGCACACGCGCGACGATATTGCGACCCAGTTGGGCATCGCCGCCGACGGTGTCATCGTGTCGGGCTTCGACCGGCCCAACATCCGCTATGCGATGACCGGTGGCAACAAGAGCGGCGTGGCCGGACTGGTGCGGACGCTGAGCGGCGCGGGCATCGTCTACGCCCAGACGCGCGACCGTACCGAAAAGATTGCGGCACAGATTGCCGCCACCGGACGCACTGCGCGCTTCTATCATGCCGGGATGGAGTCGCAGGCGCGCGCCAAAGCGCAGTCCGACTTTGTCGCATCCGAAGACATGGTGATGGTCGCTACTGTCGCTTTCGGAATGGGAATCGACAAGCCCGATGTGCGCTTCGTGGTCCATGCGGGTCTGACCAAATCGATCGAATCCTATTATCAGGAAAGCGGGCGTGCGGGACGTGACGGCGACCCGGCGGTCGCGCATATGCTCTGGTCGCCGGGCGATTTCACGCGCGCGCGCGAAAGATTGGCCGAGTTGCCGCCTGAACGCCGTGAGGCCGAGCAGGGGCGAATCGCGGCACTATCGCGGCTGGTCGAAACGCCCGGATGCCGCCGCGCGATATTGCTCCAGCATTTCGGCGAGCATCCGCCTGCGCAATGCGGCAATTGCGACAACTGCCTCGAAGCACCCGGCGTGCACGACGTAACCGAACTGTCGCGCAAACTGCTTTCGGCCGCCTACCGCACCGGCCAAATGTTCGGCGTCGGACATCTGGAAAAGGTGCTGACCGGCAGCGGCGACGAGCGGATTTTCAAATTCGGTCATGATAAATTGTCAGTATTCGGGATTGTCGGCGAAGATGATGCACGGGTTATCAAACCGCTCGCGCGCGCATTACAGGCGCGTGGCGCGCTGGTTGCGAACGAGCATGGCGGATTGAAATTAGCGGGCGACGCACGCGCGATCATGCGCGGCGAGCAGAAAGTCGAAATCGCGCTTATCCCGCCAGGCCGTAAGCGGCGCGAACGCGGCGTGGCTAATCCGGTTGGCGATCCGCTTTTTGACGCCTTGCGCGCAAAGAGGCGCGAGCTGGCGGAGGAAGCTGGCGTGCCACCCTACGTCATCTTTCACGATGCAACCTTGCGCGAAATGGCTGCGGTTCGGCCAGCGACGCTTGCGGCCCTGTCGCAAATTACCGGCGTCGGGTCACGCAAGCTTGACGCCTATGGTGACGCCTTTCTTGCGGTGCTGCGTTCTTCCGGCTAGCAATTGCTGCCATGTTCAGGAAACTCACCGACCGCGTATTCGTCGCGCCGCAAATCGACACCGACGCCATAACTGTGGCAAAAGAGTTGGGGGTCATGTTGGTCATCAACAACCGCCCCGAAGACGAATCTGCCGACCAAACGCCTGGTCCGGAAATTGAGGCGGCTGCGCGGGCAGCAGGCATGGAATATGTCGCCATTCCGGTCACACACGCCGGGTTCGCCGAATGGCAGGTTGCCGCTATGGCAGACGCGCTTGAGCATGCGCAAGGCAAGGTGTTAGCTTATTGCCGGTCAGGTACCCGTTCGACTTTGCTGTGGGCGCTCGCCCGCGCTGCGAAAGGCGATCATCCGGCGGTACTGTCCGAGCAGGCTGCAGACGCGGGATATGATCTGACCCCGGTGGCCGCGATGATGGATATGCTTCGTGGACGTGCGTCATGACGGCAGAGCTGATCAAACTTACGGGCTCGATCATAGCCATCCTGTTTCTGGCATGGCTCGCGCGACATTGGCAGCTTGGCGGTGACGTCCGCATCCGCAGCGAAGAACAGGCGCGCAGCATTGCCGACGATATCATCTGCGGGTTCGACCCCATCGACATCGCCATCGACAAGGCCGGGATCGGGGCGTTGATGCGCGATGCCAAAGGCCGCCATCTTCTGGTTCGCCGTCACGGCGCCTCATGGGCGGGACGATTGCTCGACAATCACAGCGAGACCCGGCTCGATCAGAATTTCCTGACCGTCGGCACCGGCGAACGGACCTTCGGGACCGTCACCCTCAACCTTGGCGAGCGCGCGCAATATTGGGCCGCTGGCCTGCGGCATTTGCAGGCCTGACATGCCAGACCTGTTCAGCCCTGTCGATTATGCGATACCGGCGTTCATCATCCTTGTCATTCTTGAGATGCTCTGGGCGCGGCGCAAGGCACCGGAAAAATACGAACCACGCGACACACTGACCTCACTCGCACTCGGCACAGGCAGCACCGTTGCCAGTGCGCTGACCGGCGCGTTTGTCTTCACGCTCGCAATGTGGTTATACGAGCATCGCCTGTTCGAGATCGGCTGGGCGTGGTGGGCCTTCATCCTTTGCTTCATCGCGGACGATTTCGCTTATTATTGGGCGCATCGCACCGGGCATCGCGTACGCTGGTTCTGGGCGAGCCACGTGAACCATCATTCGAGCCAGCATTACAACCTGTCGACTGCGCTCCGGCAGACATGGACTGGATTTTTCGCGCTTAGTTTTATTTTTCGCATCCCGCTGGCGCTGATCGGTTTTCACCCGGCGATGATATTGTTCGTCGGCGCGATCAACCTCATCTACCAGTTCTGGATTCATACCGAAGCTATCGGCAAACTGCCCCGCTGGGTCGAGGCGGTAATGAACACACCCAGCCATCACCGGGTACATCACGCGACCAATCCGCGTTATCTCGACAGGAACTATGCCGGAACCTTCATCGTCTGGGACCGGATGTTCGGCACTTTCGCACCCGAAGTCGACGGCGAGACAATCCGCTATGGCATCGTAAAGCAGCTTGGCACGTTCAACCTGTTGTGGAGCGTATTCCACGAATGGGTCGGCATCGCGCGCGATGTCTGGTCGGCGCCGTGGCGACATAAATTTTCCTATATGTGGCGCCCACCGGGCTGGAGCCACGACAATAGCCGCGAAACGTCGGACCATATCCGGGCGCGCTGGATTGAGCGCCAGCAGCAGCCCGCAGAGTAACTATTTACACGCTTGCCAGTAATTAATCGTGCGCTTAAACCCTCCGCAGGAGAGGTGAGCGCATGAACGAATTCGACATCATTGTCATCGGCGGGGGATCTGCGGGTAGTGCTGCAGCTGGCAGGTTGGCCGAAAGCGGCAAGTTTAAGGTCTGCCTGGTTGAGGCAGGCGGAAAGAATAACGACTTGTTCGTACGCACTCCGGGTCTGGCCGCGTTTTTGCCGAAGCGCAGCAATTGGGCTTTTGATACCGAACCCATGGCAGGGCTTGGCGGACGTATCGGCTACCAGCCACGCGGGCGCGGGCTGGGTGGAACGAGTGCAATCAACGGCATGGTCTACATTCGCGGAACCGCTTGGGATTATGACAATTGGGCAGCTTTGGGTTGCACCGGCTGGTCGTGGGACGACGTCTTGCCCGTGTTCCGCAGACAGGAAGACAATGCCCGCGGAACCGATGAATTTCATGGCAAGGGTGGGCCGCTCCATGTCAGCGACCAGATTTCACCCAGCCCGGTAGGTGAAGCATTTGTCGAAGCCGCGACCCGCCTTCAACTACCGCGCAACGATGATTTCAACGGCGCAAAGCAAGAAGGTTTCGGCCTTTATCAGGTGACCCAGCATAATGGCGAACGCTGGTCTGCGGCGCGCGCCTTTGTCGATCCGCTGAAGGGCAATCCAAATCTGGACGTCCGGACTGGCGCGCTGGTTGAAAAGATCATTATTGAGAATGGACGGGCCACTGGGGTGGCCGTCCGCTTCGGCAGACGGCGCGAAGTGCTGCGCGCAAAGGCAGGGGTAATCTTGTCAGCAGGCGCCTTTGGTAGTCCCCAGATCATGATGCTGTCGGGCATCGGACCCGGCGGCCATCTGCAGGAACATGGCATTGATACACTGGTCGATAAGGCAGCCGTTGGCGCCGACCTGCAGGATCATTGCGATTATCTGGTCGGCTATGATCTCGACGATATGTCGCTTTTCGGCGGGTCGCTGCGCGGTACGTTCGCTGTTGCCAAGGCGTTTTTCGAACACCGGCTGCGCCGTACCGGGATGTTGACCACGAACTTTGCCGAGAGCGGCGGGTTTGTGAAGCTGCGCGACGATGCGCCAGCACCCGATATCCAATATCATTTTATCCGCGCGATCATCCAGAATCATGGCCGCGACAAGTTGAAGGAGCATGGCTTTTCCCTTCACGCCTGTGTGTTGCGTCCCGAAAGCCGCGGCTGGGTGAAGCTCAAATCATCCGATCCGGCGATGGCGCCTGCGATCAACCCCAATTTCCTGAGCGACGAGCGCGACCTCTCCCTGCTACGCGATGCCGCACGACTGATGTACCGCATCGCCGAAACCCCACCACTGTCGGATATGGGCGCGCGTGACCGTTCGCCCGTCAACTATGATGACGATGCCGCGCTGGAAGCACGCCTTCGCGAAGTATCGGACACGATCTACCACCCCGTCGGCACCTGCCGCATGGGGCCTAATCCCGACGACGTGGTCGATCCACGCCTGAAATTCCGCGGTCTCGACGGCCTTTATATTGCCGACGCCAGCATCATGCCGCGCCTGATATCGGGCAACACCAATGCGCCAAGCATCATGATCGGCGAGCGATGTGCCGAATTTGTGAGCGCCGACCTGCAATAATCTTGCGGAATGGCGGCGGCGCGGCTAACCGCGTGCGCGCTATGGGGATTAACGGCACAGATTATATCAGCACGCGCGGCAATGCCGAAGCGCTGGATTTTGCGGGCGTTACGCTCACCGGGCTTGCGAACGATGGCGGGCTTTATGTGCCACGCCAGTGGCCGCGGTTCACCGCTGAGCAGATTATGGACATGCGCGGACTTTGCTATGTCGACCTCGCCGCGCGGGTGATGGCACCGTTCACGGCTGGTGTGCTGGCCGAGGATGAGCTGAAGGATCTGTGCCAGGCAGCATATGGTTCGTTCTCACACGCAGCGGTCACTCCGCTCAAGCAGCTCGACAGCCAGCATTTCCTGCTTGAATTGTTCCATGGTCCTACATTGGCCTTCAAGGACGTGGCGTTGCAACTGCTGGGGCAACTGTTCGAGCGGTTCCTGTCGGGTACCGACAAGAAGCTCACTATCGTTGGAGCCACGTCCGGCGACACCGGCTCTGCCGCAATCGACGCTGTGGCCGGGCGCGAACAGATCGAAATCTTCATGCTCCACCCGCACGGACGCGTGTCCGACGTGCAGCGGCGGCAGATGACGACGATCCTCGCGCCGAATGTGCATAACATCGCCATCGAAGGAAGCTTCGACGACGCGCAGGCGATGGTCAAACGCATGTTCGGCGACCGCGACGTCAACGGGCCGTTGACGCTGTCTGCGGTCAATTCGATCAACTGGGCGCGATTGATGGCGCAGGTGGTCTATTATTTCTACGCCGCGCTCCGGCTCGGCGGGCCTGAGCGGCGCGTTGCCTTCTCCGTCCCGACCGGCAATTTCGGCGATGTATTTGCCGGCTATGTCGCGGCGCAAATGGGACTGCCGGTCGAGCGGCTGATTGTCGCCACCAACGTCAACGACATCCTTCACCGCGCATTGGCCAAAGGCGACTATTCGGTTTCGGGCGTCACACCGACCGCTGCGCCGTCGATGGACATTCAGGTGTCGAGCAATTTTGAACGGCTGCTGTTTGACCTCGAAGGGCGCGACGGATCGACCACAGCAGCGCGGATGAAATGGTTCGAGCAGATGGGCAAGATGGTGTTGTCCGCCGATATGCGAACCAAGGCGTCGCTGATGAAAAGCGCGCGCGCCGATGCCGATGAAATGGCGCTGGCAATGCGGTGGGCGCATGAAAAGTGCGGCGAGATTATCGACCCGCACACAGCGATTGCGCTGCATGCTGCGCGCAATGCAGGCGTTCCTGCGGACGTTCCCGTCGTAACTCTGGCGACCGCACATCCGGCCAAGTTCCCTGATGCAGTCGAACGCGCGACCGGGGTCCGCCCGTCCTTGCCGCAACGCGTGTCGCAATTGTTTGACAGGGAAGAGCGCTTCGACGTGTTGCCCGGCGAATATGATGCGGTGCGCGAATATGTGCTAGCACGCGCCGTCCGCTAAGATGGAACCGAACTTTGTTACATTAGTCAGCGAACCGCGCGACGACTACACTCTGATCGACAGCGGCAATGGCCGTAAATATGAAATTTATGGTGACCGGCGTTTCATTCGCCCCGAACCACAAGCGATGTGGGCACCGGCGGCCGAAGACTGGGACGCTGACGCCGAATTCATCCCCGGCTCCGACGAAGAAGGCGGTGGACGCTGGTACAATAACCGCCCGGTGCCAATGTATGGATGGCCCTTGCGCTGGAACGACGAAGTCAGCTTTACCGCTTCGTGCACACCCTTTCGCCATCTCGGCTTCTTCCCCGACATGGACCCTGTCTGGCGCTGGATGCGCGGCGAGATTGCGGACGTGGCGGACCCCGTGGCGATGAACCTGTTCGGCTATACCGGCGTCGGCACGCTGGCATTGTCGGCGGCAGGCGCGCAGATGGTGCATGTCGATGCCTCCAAAAAGTCCGTGGCGCAGGCTAGGGCCAACGCCGAAATGTCGAGCATGAGCGAGCGGCCCATCCGCTGGATTGTCGATGATGCCGCAAAGTTCGTCGCCCGCGAGGTGCGCCGCGAAAAGCGCTATGACGGCATATTGCTCGACCCACCCAAATATGGCCGCGGGCCAGAGGGCGAGGTGTGGCGGCTGGAGGAAGACCTACCGGACCTCATCGTCAACTGCCGACAATTGCTCGACGCCAATTCGCGCTTTCTGTTCCTGACGGTATATGCAGTGCGGATGTCGGCACTGGCGCTTGGGGGATTGCTGCAATCGCATTTCGCCGACTTGCCGGGCAAAATAGAATTCGGCGAACTGGCGGTTCGCGAAAAATCACGCGGGCTGCTGTTGCCAACCGCCATATTCGCGCGCTGGTCGCGTTAGGGAGCATCATGGCCGATAGTCTTATCCTCGAAGTGCATGACCTTGTCGTCAATGTCCTGACCGGCATTTACAGCCAGGAAACGCACCTGCCACAGCCGCTAAAGATTTCGATATCGGCGACTCTCGACATGGCCGACCATTATGCGCCAGACACACCGCTGAAGGCGTCGAAAAACTACATGACCTTGAAAGAGGCAGCAACGCATTTGCCCGACGGTGTCCACTTTACGCTGATCGAGGCGGTTGCCGATCACATCATGGATACGCTGTTCGCCGATGACGCGCGGATCATCCATATCAGCGTCAAGATCGTCAAGCTGGCCATTGCCGAGGACGGCGAAGCCATCGGCATCACGATGTCGCGGAGCCGCAAATGAGCGATGCTCCGCTCGCCATTGTCACCGGCGGCAAACGTCGGTTGGGGGCGGAGATTGCCACCAAGCTGGCGAGAGCCGGTTACGCGTTGGCGCTGGTCAGCCATCTCGACAAGCAACCGGAGCCCGACCTGCTCCATGTGCTTCAGCAGCACGCAAGCGACTGGCAATCATTCATTGTCGACTTGAGCGACCCCGCATGCGCTTCGCCATTGATGGACGATGTGGCCAGACATTTCGGCCGCTCGCCCGATCTGCTCGTCAACAATGCCGCGATGTTCGGGCAGGATGATTGGGAGGCGATGAACGCCGCCACGCTCGATGCGCATTTCCGGCTTAACCTGTTTACACCGCTCTTGTTGGCGCAGGCTTTGGTCAAGGCGGCTGGGCCGGAGAAAACACCCGCAATCGTCAACATCGTCGACCAGCGCGTGGTCAACCCGCATCGCGACCAGATAAGCTACACGCTGTCGAAACAGGCTTTGGCTGCATCGGTGCGCTCGATGGCGGTTTCGTTCCGTTCGCGTGCACGCGTGAATGGCGTTGCGCCGGGGCTGGTCATTGCCACCGATGATTATGACGCGGCTCAGGAGCAGCGGCTTGCAGCAATGATGCCGCTTGGCGCGCTGCCCGCACCATCAGGCGTCGCCGATGCAGTCCTCTATCTGGCGCAGGCGAGCGATGTTACCGGCCAGATCATCTTTGTCGACGGCGGCGCGCATCTCAAAAGCTTCGATCGCGATTTCATGCATCTCTAGCGAACCCGCCACACCTTGATGCCCTCGCCCCTGTCGGGCAGCGGCTCGAGCCAGTCCGGTACCTTCCCCGCTTTGATCTGCGCCCAAAGACCGTTCGGATCCCTTTTGGCGTAAAAGCCGAGTTCCGCCTCTTGCGTGCAGGCTGCAATATAATCGATACCGCGCGCCGTCATTAAAAGGCGCGAATCGTCGGGCGCAGAACGGAAAATCTGGATATGATCGCGCATCGCCTGTTCATTGCGATGATGGCTGCTGGCGAGTACGCTATGCGGCGTTTGCGCCAATATGGTCGGCCCCATGTCGAATGGCGCGACGAATGTCCCATTGGGCAGCGCTGCGAGTTGACGCACCGAAAGCGCGGACTGGCATTGCTCATTCGTCGCTACTGCTCCGGCTTTGCCTTGCCCTGATTTGGCAGGCATTGGGCCGAACAGTGACGAAACCACAGCGCCGGGGACAAGCAGCACCAGCATCAGCGCGACAAGTCCGACACGCTTCGTTGCGATTTTCGACTGGCGGTATTGCCGGAACAGCACCGCAATCAAAGCCGCCGTCACCGGTATGGCATAAGCCGTGGCAACGGAAACCGTCCGGATGATTGCAATGGACAGCAGCAAGCCGAAGATGACGAAAAAGCCGATTGTATGGAGCTTCTGCCGTTCTTCGCGTTTCAGCCGTCCGCGTAATACCAGCCAGCTTGCGGCACCAACCAGAAGCCCTGCACCAAGGTTCAGTGCAGTTCGCCAGGACTGGTGCCAGACCGGCAGACCTTCGGTGACCTTGCTATACCAATATTCGCGGACCAGCGGGTCCATATTGCCGAATGCGCCGCCGACGCACTGCGGCGCAGCGATGACAATCGCGGCGAGTGCTGCGGCTCCGGCAATCCCGGCGGCCAGCAAGCGCCAGCGCCAGTCATCCGGCACAAAGCGAATGGCCGGGAGCATCACCGTCGCCGCAACCCCAATCGCTCCTACATGCGGCGGCGATATCGTGTCGCAATAGGTCAAGGCATATAAACCGCTGGCTTGCGTCCCAAAATAAAGCAGAAAGGAAAAGGCGGCGAAGTTCAGCACCGTCCAGAAAAGTCGATCGCCTTTGGCCGGGTCACGCACCCATCTCAGCCCCAGAAGCAGGAAAAAAGCCGCCGTCATCGGTGCACCTTCAAGACTGATGTGCGACCAGACAGCAAGCGCGAACCCCAATACCACGCCTGCACGGCGCATGTTCGGCCAGAGGATGGTAGACAGCGCAAGCACTGCCATCGCCAGCTGCCAGCCATGATGATCGATCCTCATCGGTCGAAGCTGAATCAGCAACGCCCCCGATGAAAGTGTCATCAACGCCGCCGCAACGCCCGCCTCACGCGACGAAATCCTTGTTGCAATCCGGGAAAGCATATAGCTGATCCAACCAAGCAGCAGCAGCGGGATGGCCGTCCCGGCAATCATTTCCGAAACAGGTTGCCCGAACAAGGGGCGTAAAGCCAGGACCAGCAGTGCAAGCGGCAACTCGATCAACCGCGACCAGTGCATCGGCCCGCCTTCGGGCGGGTTCATCCGATATTGCGTCGTGTCGAACCAGCTTTGCCCGCCCAGAAAATCACGCAGCTGGACAAGCCGCAGCGCGTCGTCCGGGTCCCAGCCGGAAAGCGTGGTGATTTCGGTCCAACCCGACCAGATTAGCCCAGCCGAAACAAGGAGCCACAACGCACCCAGCAAACCTAGCGGAATGCCGTCGCGATCGGCGTTTATATCCTTCATCAAGCCCCCCGAACGCCGGTTTAGCGCACCGCGATGTCGTTGTCTGCATTATCCTTGCGACGCAGGTATAGCCACGGAACATGCGCCGGGTCGAACTGCGTGCGGTGATGCCGGTCGAAATAAGGCGGCATATGGTCGCCCACCAGCAAGATGTCGGCGTCGGGAAAATCTTTTGCACCGATCTCGCTTGCCAGCGCCACCTGAATGTCGGTGTAAATCGCAAACTGTCTGCATATTTGCGGAAACTCCGATTTGAGCGTTGGCGAGATGCGCTCGCAATTGTCGACATTCAGGTTGAGGCCCGCTGGCACCGGCAGGTGCGAGTTCAGCGTCAGCCAATACAGGAACATCGGCTTTTCAGCGGCCTTCAATTTTGCCGCGATCTGCGCTGGAATCTGGCGGTCGCAGGCTCCGGGAAACACCCCGCCGCATTTTTCCGCACCCGATTTCATCATGTCCTTATCGAACTCCTGCGCGGCAAAGCCGATATTGGGATACCATGTTTCGCGCTTGAAGAACGAGCCGGTGAAGCTGTGCATGGCGAGCGTGTCATAGCCCTTTTTCGCGAATGTCGTCGGCAGACACCCATCATCCTTGCGGTCGAGCAGGTCGTAATAGTCGCCCCAGCGCCCGCACAACTCGCGGATTTCGCCAGCCGTTGTGCTATTATAATAGGGTGCAGTTCCCTGGCTGAAATCATAGCGCGCCTGAACGGCAGGGTCGCCCAGCAACGGTGCAAACAGCAATCGCGACATTTCGGGGTTGTTCTTGGGAACACCCATCGCTTCGACAACGATCAGAACAAGATGCCGCTTGCCATCGGCACGCGCGGCAAAGCCCGTGGATTCGGTCGCCGATCCGAAAACTGCACCTGCGGGTGCTGAGCGGAAATAATGTCCGCGCATGTCCTTGCCCATATAGAGGTCGACACCAGCAAGCGTAACGCACAGGCCGGCCGCGCCTGCAATCAGCAAGGGCCGCGAGAAATTGGTGTCGCGCTTCAACAGCTTCCAAGCCAGTGCCATGACGACGATAATGCCAACGGCACCTGCGATATAATCGATCGAGTTGCCGGGTTTGATTTCGGCAAAAAACTGGAGCGAATAGACCAGCGAGGCGAGATTGAGATTGAACAGCCCGCCGACGAACAGCAGCGTCGAATAGACCATCATACCGACGAATGAGAAGTAGCGGATGACGAAAGGAAAACGCTTCACTACCAGGCCGATCAGACCTGCATAAACGATTTCCATATGGCGCGGCGGCGCGCCCGAAAACCAGAGCGCAGCAAAGCCGATATTGGCGAGCACGACCCAAATAAGCAGCCAATTGCCAAACTGGCGTAGCTGCGCGTCGATGCTCCAAAAGGCAGGCCGCCCCATTTTCGCTGCTATCGCGGTCACCGGAAAACCCCCCATTTTCGCATTGCGTAGACCGCAACAAAGCTGATGCCGATCGCGACTCCCTTTGACGGGATCGGATGGACGCCCACGCGACCCAGAATTTCAACCGTTGCCACGGTAATGCCCAGCCCGACCAGCGCAGAACCTGCAAACAAGGCGCGCTGGACGTGCAGAGCTGCGCCATCGCGCGTCTTGCCGGTAAAGACGATATTTGCGCTCACCAGCCAATGGACGACGATCCCTGCACAATAGCCTGCTGCCGAGGCAATAGTGGGATCGATGCCAAGCGCGACAAGGCTGGCGAACAAGGCAACATCGAAAGCAAGCGCGATGATGCTCGCCGCGAGATAGCGCGTAATCGTGAAGCGGTGCCACAGCACCAGCGCGGAGGCGATGGCGCGATCCATGTGGCTTACGCCGCCTTACGAGGCGCTTCGCCCTTTTCGATGCGCTTCGGAACGTCGCGTTCGGAGGTCAAAGCGGCAGCCTGATCTTCGGTGACCTTGGCTGCGGCAATAACCTGCTGTTCGCCTTCGTCGCCCGCTTCATGATATTCGGCGTCTTCGTTGACGTTCCAGATATTGTAGACGCGCGAACCCGCCACAATGTTCTCGACCGTCAGCATCGACGTCATCATGGCGTGGTCCTGGTTATTGTACCGGTGCATACCGTTGCGGCCGACCATGTGCAGTGTTGGATAGCGGCTTTCGAGTTCGGCGCGCATCGCCTCGACATTGGCGGCATAATCGTCGTCATAGACCGGATATGCCTTTTCCTGACGCACCACCGCGCCGCCGACCACGTCTTCGGGTTTGCACAGGCCAAGTATGCCCATTTCCTTCTTGGCGAGTTCGATCAGATCGGCATCGCTCGATGCCCACAGATTGTCATTTTCGAAGCAGAAATATTCGAGGCCAACGCAGGCAATCGAAGGGTCGGGCACCATTTCGGGCGACCAGCTGCGGAAATTCTGCACGCGGCCGACCTGCACTTTGCTGTCGTGGATATAGATCCAGTTGTCGGGGAACAGATCGTCCGATTTGATCATCAAAGCGACGGTCAGGAAGTCGCGGTAGCGCAGGTTGTTCGCTTGAAGCGATGTTTGCGGCAACTGATGGATACGCGCCGACAATTCGCGCATTGGGGCGCTGCTGATCACATGCTTTGCGGTAATCACGGCTTCGCTGCCGTCGGCCTTGGTCGCCGACATGCGCCAGTTGCCTTCTACGTCTTGGGCGAGTTGCTTGAAGCTGTGGCCCATCAGAACGGTATTGCCCTTGGCGATAACGAAATCCCGCGCGGCATCCCACATCATGCCGGGCCCCAGCCGCGGGTAGCGGAAGGTTTCGAGCAGGGTCTTGGTTTCCATGCCGTCATTGGGTTTTTTGTTGAGCCCAAACGAACGTTTCAGCCCGTCCATCACAGCCGCGCCAAGGCTTAGCCCTTTGATACGCTGTGCGGCCCAGTCCGCAGACATTTCGTCGCAGGGCATCCCCCAGACCTTTTCGGTATAGGTTTTGAAGAAGATCGAGAACAATTTGTGGCCGAACTGGTTCACCGTCCAGTCCTGAAAGCTGCGGACATTCTTGTTTGGGAAAACCTTGGCTTTGGCATAGCTCGCCATGCACAAGGTCGAGCGGATAATGCCTAGGTTGAACAACGCCTCGAACGCGCGCAGTGGGTAACTGTAGAATTTACCCTCATAATAGATGCGGCTCATGCGCGGACGCTGGATGAAGTCGTTCGGCAGTATCTCGTTCCAAAGGTCGACTACCTCCTTGGATTTCGAGAAAAAGCGGTGGCCGCCGATATCGAAGCGATAGCCGTCGACTTCAACGGTGCGGCTGATGCCGCCGACATAGCGTTCATCTTTTTCGATGACGGTGACGCTATAGCCTTTTTTGGTCAGCAAATAGGCGGCAGTAAGCCCCGCAGGCCCCGCGCCAATGATTGCCACATCCACCGAATTTTGCCCCTGAACGCTCATGTCTTCCCCCGGAATTGGTCCTTGGGGAAATCTGTGAACGAAATGGCCTAATAGATGGTTAACGAGAGGTTGCGAATGTGGTCCGCGCGCAAGGTGGTTACCGCGCTGCACAAACAACTTGCTTTTCGTGCACTTCACGGCCATATGGCCGCCAAGCGCATGAGGCGAGCGGACGAGACCGCCGCAGTATTGGCAGCGTGAGGGCCGCATCTGGCGGCCTCGCCAATCGAACAAGATGCGCAAAGCTTAGAGGCTTCCCATATCACGCAGGGTTGTTTCCAACGGGTCGGCATAAGCTGCTCCCGAACACCTGCTGTTGCGCCCGTGCGGTCCTGTTTGAAGGACGCGCTTCATGGGGCTGCGACGACTATTTGAAAGTATATACATGTCTTTTTTCCAAGACCTGGGCCTTGCCCAACCTATTCTGAAGGCGCTTGAAGCCGCCGGATACGACACGCCTACCCCAATCCAGCAACAGGCGATCCCGGCCTTGCTTCAGGGCCGTGACCTGTGCGGTATCGCGCAGACTGGCACCGGCAAGACTGCGGCGTTCGCGCTTCCTTCGCTTCACCACTTCGCCACGAAACCAAAAGCGCGCCAGCAATATAGCTGTCGCATGCTGGTATTGTCGCCAACGCGCGAACTTGCGGCGCAGATTGCCGACAGCTTCCGAACCTATGGCAAATTCCTTGGCCTCAAGGTCGATTGCGTTTTCGGCGGGATGCCGATTTTCAGCCAGAAAAAGCGCCTCGCTGGTGGCGTCGATATCCTTGTTGCAACGCCGGGCCGTCTAATCGATCTGATCGAACAGCGCGCGGTGACGCTCAAGGACGTTGAAATCTTCGTGCTCGACGAAGCCGACCAGATGATGGACTTGGGCTTTATCCACGCGTTGAAGCGTATCGACCAGCTGCTGCCAAAACAGCGCCAGACTTTGTTCTTCTCGGCGACCATGCCGAAAGCGATTGCAGAGCTTGGCAACCGCTTCCTGAACAATCCGGTGCGCGTCTCGGTAGCCCCTGCAGCCACCACCGCAGAGCGCGTCGAGCAGTTTGTGACCTTTGTCGAGCAGCGTGAAAAGCAAACTTTGCTAACGCTCAAGCTGCAAAGCGAAGAAATTGACCGCGCATTGGTCTTCACCCGCACCAAGCATGGCGCAGACCGCGTCGTGCGCGGCCTTGCTGGTGCTGGCATCCAGTCCGCCGCAATCCATGGCAACAAATCGCAGGGCCAGCGTACCGCTGCCTTGCAGGCCTTCCGTGACGGCAAGATCAAGATCCTGGTTGCCACCGACATTGCGGCACGCGGCATCGACGTCCCCGGCGTCAGCCATGTGTTCAACTTCGAGCTGCCCAATGTGCCAGAGCAATATGTTCACCGTATCGGTCGGACCGCACGTGCAGGCCGGGAAGGCGTCGCGATGAGCTTCGTTGCCGGCGACGAGCGCGGCTATATGAAAGACATCGAAAGGCTGACCGGCGTGCGCGCGATGACTTTGGGCCTGCCCGAAGGCTTCCGTGCAGCCGTAGCAGCGCTTCCGCCCCCTGCCGCCGATAAAAAGCCCGAAGGCGCGCGCGGCGGTCGTGGTGGCGGTCATCCCGGTGGCGGTCGTACCAACTACGCTGGCAAGAAACTTGGCGGCAACAATGGTGGCACTGGTCGCAACGGCGAAACCCGTCAGCGCACCCATGCCCCGCAAGGCGGCTGGTCACCTGCTGTCGGCCCGCGCGACGGCAGCCGTGAAGGTGCACCAGCACCACGCCCCCGCAAAGATAACGCCCCCAGCGGTGATCGTCGCCCGACTGCGGACCGCGCCTTTGCTGCCCGCAGCGAAAACCGCCGGGACCCCGGCGCACCTGCGCGCAATTACGGCCCCAAAAAGGGCGGCAATGGCAATTTCAGGGGCCCGGTAAAACGCGCCGGGTGAGGGTTCAGCTAAACTGAATCAGATCCCACAAGTTACCATATAGATCTTCGAACACCGCCACCTTGCCATAGGCTTGCGTGGCGGGTTCGCGGACGAAACGGATACCCTTGCCCAGCATAGCGGCATAATCGCGATCAAAATCGTCGGTTTCAAGAAACAGAAAAACCCGTCCGCCCGACTGGTGGCCGATTGCCTTGGCCTGTTCATCATTGCTGGCGCGTGCGAGTAAAATGGATGACCCCTCGGGGCCCGAGCCGGGCGGAGCGACAACGACCCATCTTTTGTCCTGTTCCGGCTGATACTCGTCAGATATCAGTTGAAAACCAAGAATATTTACAAAAAAATCAATCGCGTCATCATAATCGCGAACGACCAGTGCAACATGTCTGAGATTCTGGCGCACTTCAGTGCCTGAAATGCCTCATGCCGGTAAAGACCATGGTAAGGCCAGCTTCATCGGCGGCGGCGATTACCTCGTCGTCGCGCATTGAACCGCCGGGTTGAATAACGGCCGTTGCTCCGGCTTCGGCAGCGGCGAGCAAACCGTCGGCGAACGGGAAGAAGGCGTCCGAGGCCACCGCTGAACCGACGGTGCGGGCTTCGACCCAACCATAGGTTTCAGCCGCTTCCTTCGCCTTGATCGCGGCAATACGCGCGCTGTCGCGGCGGTTCATCTGCCCTGCGCCGATGCCAGCGGTCGCGCCGTCCTTGGCGTAGACGATCGCGTTCGACTTAACATGCTTCGCCACGGTCCACGCAAAGCGGCAGTCCGCCAGCTCCTGCGAAGTCGGCGCACGCTTGGTCACGACCTTGAATTCACTATCCGCGACATGGCCATTGTCACGTGACTGGACAAGCAACCCACCGGTAATCGGCTTGATTGCCAACCCGCCGCGCTTTGGATCGGGCAGGTCGCCGGTAAGCAATAAACGCAAATTCTTTTTCTTGGCGAACACCGCTTTCGCCGCATCATCGGCAGCCGGAGCCGCGACAACCTCGGTAAAAATCTCGGTAATTGCCTCGGCAGTTGCGCCGTCAAGTGGCCGGTTGACCGCAACGATACCACCAAAAGCAGACACGCTGTCGCATTCGAGTGCGGCGCGATAGGCGTCAATCAGAGTCTCGCCCGTTGCAACGCCACACGGGTTCGCGTGCTTGACGATCACGACGGTCGGCGGGCCGTCGCGGAACTCGCTCACCAGCTCTAGCGCCGCATCGGCGTCGTTGTAGTTATTGTACGAAAGCTCCTTGCCCTGCACCTGCTCGGCCTGCGCGATGCCTGAACCATGCGGTCCAATGGGCACATAAAGCGCTGCGCGCTGGTGCGGGTTTTCGCCATAGCGCAATTCGGTCACGCGGTTGCCGTTGACTGCCAGCATATCCGGGAACAGCTGCTGCTGGTCGGCAAACGCAAACCACTGGCTGATCATGCTGTCATAGGCTGCGGTCGCCGAATAGGCTTTGGCCGCGCATTTGCGGCGGAAGTCGTAACTGGTCTTGCCATCCGATTCCTCCAGTTCGGCAATCAGGTTATCGTAATCGGCAGGGTCAGTGACAATCGTGACATAGGCATGGTTCTTTGCTGCGCTACGCACCATCGACGGCCCGCCAATATCGATATTTTCGATTATCTCGTCACGCGATGCGCCCTTCATGACAGTCTCGGCAAACGGGTAGAGGTTGACCACCACCAGATCAATCGCGCCGATGTCGTGCATCTTCATCGCGGCCGCATGTTCGGGATTGTCGCGCACCGCGAGCAGCCCGCCATGCACCTTGGGATGCAATGTCTTCACCCGGCCATCCATCATCTCGGGAAAGCCCGTCAGCTCGCTGATATCCTTCACTTGCAGCCCCGCATCGCGTAGCGTCTTTGCCGTCCCGCCGGTCGACACCAGTTCGACATGCCGCGCCGCTAGCGCATGGCCCAGCTCGACTAACCCAGCCTTGTCCGAAACCGACAAAAGGGCCCGTTTGATGACGACGTCTTGCATAAATTTATCCTAAATGACGTAGCTGCCAGCCGATAGTGAGGCCGCCTTTACCAATGTCGGCGGCAATCACAAGCTGGCGTGTCGGGTGCGGGTGACCTTCCTCGTCGACCCACAGGCTGTCATCGATCGAGAGCGCTCCGCCTGCCGCTGCGAACGCCCAGCTGCTTCCATCGGCCATGCGTAAAAGCGCCGTCTGTTTATTCTCGGTGGGGGTGATTTCGATATCCGGCCCAAGATGAAAGCGCACATGCACGGGGCTGCCGTCCTTGGGCTTGCCCTGCGGCACCAGCGTATCCTCGCCGCGTAATTCCATACCATCAGACCGCAGTATGAGCAGGCGCGAATGATTATAGCCAAAGCTGCGGACATAGCCGTCATGGCTTGCCTCGATGCGCGTAGCGGAATCGACGTCGCGGCGTTCCAGCCCGACTTCGGCAACGCCCTTGCCAAGCTGCCCTCCTTGCAGGATCGCAGTCGAGTTGGTGTTGTTGATGCACAGGGTCGAATGTGCGGCTGTGGTGCGAAGACCACGCGCCAAGGCCGCCGGAATAGTAGCCCCGACCAAAGCCGCACCGCCGCAATTGACAATAATGCGCTGTGCCCCATGCGATAGCTCAAATGCCAGCGTCGACGCACAACCCGATGCCGATTGCCGCGCAAGCGGCGGCGGTCCGGCGTCGAGCAGCAGCACCGACTTGCCCGCCGATACCCGTTGATATCCCCAGTCGAGTGCCTGCCGATGCGCGCGCGCACGCACTTCGCTTGCCGTGACCAGCGCCTCGATCCGTTCCGGGCCGATATGCGCCGACCCTTGCCATGCGCCAAGACCACCATCGGAATGAGTCAGTCCAAGTAGTGCAGGAACCGCACGTCCCAAGGCATCGGTCAGGAACACGGGTGGGATCTCGTCACGTGCATTGTAGCATTGTTTGAGCAGGCTCAGCAGCCCAATCAATTCCATCAACTGGACAGGCGAGCGCGACACCACCCCGCCATCAGGGAAAATTGTCGCGCGCAGCGCCTCGCCCAATCCACTTTCGCCAACGACACGCCGCGCTTTGCCTTCAGGCAGCAGCAGCGAGGCCGCAACCACGCCCGTCCAGCCGACGCTCTTCGCAAAATGGCTTTGCGCGCGGGGCGCAGATTGGTCGAGATGACGCGCAACGCGCGCAAAATGGTTGATGACACGGCTGCGGTATATGGGATCGTTGCTGGTCAACAGGAAAGGCGAACCTGCAGCCATATTGAGCAACCGCCAAGCGCAATTGTCGACTCGCCAAGCAGGCTCGCGCGTTTTCATGCCATTGGCCACGAGCCAGTCGTCTGCGATTTGCGCGGCTACCGGCGCCCCCTCGCCGCGATTGGTCGCCGCCGCGAGATCACGCAGCCAGTCGAAGCGGTGGATATAATCGGTGAGCGCGGGCGGCATATTTAGTTTCTGGTAGTCGAGGCCCTCAAAGGCCTGCTCGAACCCCTGAATATGAAATTTGCCCATCCGCAGCGCCTGCCCCCGCGCGACGCTCCCCCTTAACGGGTCTTCGGGCACCGCCAGCAAGCGCAGCGGCACTTTCCCCTTCAGCCGCCCGTTGTGCAGCGGCGTGCGCCACGTCAGCTTGTAAAATTGCAAGGACAGTCGTTCGACAAGATTCTGACCCGCGCCTTTGGGCCTGACGATCAGAGCCGTTTGGCCGTAATCATCGCTGCCGGTCATTCACCCCTCAACGCCCGGATGTTGGCGGCGTAGCAATCCGGCCCGCCTTTGAAGGTCGCGGTCCCGGCAACCAGCGTATCCGCGCCAGCTGAAATCGCAAGCGGTGCAGTTTCGATCGTGATGCCGCCGTCGACCTCTAGCCTGACATCGCGGCCGGTCTTGTCGATCATCTTGCGGATCGCTTCGATCTTGCGCAGCTGGCTTGAGATAAAACTCTGCCCGCCAAAGCCGGGGTTGACGCTCATCACCAGCACCAGATCGATATCCTCAATCAGATAATCGAGCATCTTGGCGGGTGTGTGCGGATTGAGCACGATACCAGCCATCTTGCCAAGCGACTTGATGAGTTGCACCGTGCGGTGCGGATGCGGCCCGGCTTCGGGATGGAAGGAAATGATATCCGCACCAGCGTCCGCGAAATCCTGCACATATTGATCGACGGGCGAAATCATCAGATGGACGTCGAACGGCTTTGCGCTGTGCGGACGAAGCGCCTTTACGACCGCCGGACCAATGGTGATATTCGGCACGAAATGCCCGTCCATCACATCGACATGGATCCAGTCGCATCCCGCAGCGTCAATCGCACGCACCTCTTCGCCGAGCCGGGCAAAATCGGCTGACAATATGGAAGGCGCGATGCGGATGGCGCTGGACATGTAAGGCGCTTAGCGACGCAAAACCGCAGGGGCAACCCAACGCGCGGCGTTATGCACAGCTTATCGTGAAGGTTGCTGCGGCTTGCGGCTATAAATGAACAGGTCACCGATAACGTCGTGAGATTCGGCGAATTTGGCGAAGCCGAGCTTGGCCGCAACATTGTGCGAGGCGGCGTTACCGGGATCGATGATGCAGCGGATTTCGCCGAGCTTCGCCGCGTCAGCCCACTCCAGGATCGCGATCATCGCCTCGGTCGCATAACCCTTGCCCCACGCATCTGCTGCGAAAGCCCATCCAGCCTCCGGATAGCCTTCCAATTCGGGGATACCGCGTTCGAACTGCGCCAGCCCGCCATTGCCGACAAACTTGCCGCTCGCACGCTCGACGAACGACCAATAGCCATAACCGAAAAGCGGCCAAAGCCCGATGCCCTGCAGCATCTTGCCCCAACTGGTGTTGCGGCTACGCGGGTCGCCGCCGATGAACTCGGTCATGCGTGGGTCGGCCCATGCGGCGGCATAGGCCTCCCAATGGTCGAGCGACATCGGTTCGATGGAGAGGCGGTCGGTGGTCAGCGATGGCGCAATCATGCCAGCGCATTAGCCCGCCCGTTCAAACCTCGCCACGAAAAATCCGTCGAGGCCGCCTTGATCGGCAAGCATCGGTGGCATCGTGCGGACATGGCCGTGAGCGTTGGGCGATACGCCGTCCGGAAGCTCATCGACCGTAGCAGGCTTTGTTGCAAACTCCGGATGCCTGGCCAGAAATGCCTCGGCCTGCGCCTCGCCCTCATGCAGTTCAAGCGAGCAGGTGGCAAAGACAAGAAGGCCGCCCGGCTTCACCCACGCCGCCGCGCGGTCGAGCATGGCGCTCTGGATCGCAGCCAGATTATTGATCGCCTTCAGATCGATCCGTTGAAGCACATCGGGATGGCGACGCATTGTGCCCGTCGCACTGCATGGCGCGTCGAGCAGGATGGCGTCATATTGCTGCTTTGGCTCCCAATCCATGACATCGGCATTCACGCGCTCGGCATTCAGCTGCGTGCGCTCCAGATTGCGCATCAACCGGTCCATCCGCCGCGCCGAATTGTCCAGCGCGGTGACGGTAAAGCCAGCGGCGGAAAGCTGCATCGTCTTGCCGCCGGGTGCCGCGCAAAGATCAAGCGCGCGTTTTCCGGTGCCGTCGCCCATTAACCGCGCAGGCAGGCTGGCAGCCAAATCCTGCACCCACCACGCGCCTTCATCATAGCCGTCCAGTTCCTCAATCGCCGTACCGCGCTGTAAGCGAACATGGCCTGGCATCAGGCTAACCCCGCCGAGCCTTTCAGCCCATTCAACGGTCTGCGCGGGATCGCGCAAAGCCAGATCAAGCGGCGGCGGCTCGGCCAGCGCGGCCTGCGCGCCGGCGATCATCTCGTCGCCCCAAGCCGGATGCCAGCGCATCATCACCGCCTCGGGCAGCGAAGGAGTCTCCGGCAGCTTGACCTCGGCTCGCAGCAACGATCCCAGCACACCATGGACCAGCCGCCGCGGCCCGCCGTCGACCAGCGGCAGCGCCGTGGCAATCGCTGCATGGGCAGGCGTTCCCAGCCGCAATATCTGCGCCAGCGCCAGCCGCAACACCATCCTCGCCTTGGCATCCTCGGGCAAAGCTTGCTTCGTCTTGCTGTCGATCAGCGCATCGAGATCGACCGTCCAGCGCAAAGTTTCCTGTGCAATCGCAATCGCCAGCGCGCGGTCGGGCGGCGACAGGCCTTTGGTCGCATTCGCCGTCGCCTGATCCATCGGCGTGCCCATCCGCATCACCGTGTCGAGCAATCGCAAAGCCGCGCGGCGGGTGGGGAGGCCGGAAATTTCTTCGTTCATGTGCGGGCGTTAGTCTGGCAATCACTTCGCCACAACAACCATTGTGATTCCCGATTTCGCGGTAATGACAATATAGTGAGTTTGAGGCTTACCCCCGCCCAAGCGGGTCGAGCGCGCTCCGCCGCCGCGTGGGCATTTCACCCGTCCGCAACTCGCCTGCCAGTTCCTGCAAGGCCGCGATACGGTTCTCGGTTGCAGGATGGGTCGAGAACATCTCCGACACATGGGTCGGCACGATGTACAGTTGCGCCGCTGACGGATTGGCCTCGCTCACCGGATTGCGGATGGCCTGCGCCGCGCCCGAGATCTTTGCGAGCGCAGAGGCGAGCGCCATCGGTTTGCCCGAGATTTCCGCCCCGCCCCGGTCCGCGCTATATTCGCGTGTCCGGCTGATCGCCATTTGCACGATCATGGCGGCGAAAGGTGCAACCAGCACCGCAAGCAAGGCCGCCCAGCCGCCGCTTCGGTCATCGCCGCTGCGGAAGAACAGCCCGAAATTCGCCAGCATCGAAATCGCCCCGGCAATAGTCGCCACCATCGTCATGATCAGCGTATCGCGGTTCTTCACATGCGCCAGCTCATGCGCCATCACGCCTTCGATCTCGTCGCGATTGAGCATGTTCATGAGGCCAGTGGTCGCGGCGACGGCCGCGTTTTCAGGATTGCGCCCGGTGGCAAAAGCATTGGGGTGCGGGCTGTCGATGATATAGACCTTGGGCATCGGCAGTTGCGCGCGCTGGGCGAGATTGCGCACCATGGTGTAGAATTCGGGTGCACTGTTTATATCCACTTCGCGCGCGTCGTGCATCTTTAGCACGATTTTGTCGGCGTTCCAGAAGGTGAAAATGTTCATGCCAAACGCCACCAGCAGAGCAATCACTGCGCCGCCAGAGCCGCCTAGCGTATAGCCGAGCGCCATGAACAAGGCAGTCATACCGGCCAGCAACATCGTGGTTTTGAGCATGTTCATCTTGCAAATACTCCGTTGCGGGCCAATGTGGGGATTATCCGATTTTCCTTCAAGGAGTGTGACAATGGGCAAGCGTCCGCCGCACGTCAAAGCACCCGATTATCTGTCGAAAAGCCCGCCAGTGCCTGAGCCCAAAGTAGTTGGCCGCGAGCCCGAACCCGACCCGGAGCGTCTCGACCCCGTGCGTTATGGCGACTGGGAGCTGAAGGGCGTGGCGGTCGATTTCTAGTTAGCATACTCATTCAAAATCCGTTCGCCCTGAGTAGGCGCTGAGCCCGCAGGGCGAAGTGTCGTATCGAAGGGTTTTCTTTTGTGCGCCGCAGTGTCCTTCGAGACGCCTTCAGCCATTCGGCTTCAGGCTACTCAGGACGAACAAAAAAACCCGCCAGCCCCGCTGCCCATAAATTGTGCAGATGCGAAGTCGCTTGTTCTCTGCACTTTTTTTGTGCAAACATGGGCTTAATGGCAACAAAACCGCCCTGCTTCGATGAAATGCTGAACGAGGACGGGACGCCGCGCGCCGCATATACCGCCTATCATAAATGGTTCGCCGAACAGGACAGCACCCATCTTAAGCAAAAGGCGCGCGATGCCGAGGAATTCTTCCGCCGCACCGGCATAACCTTTGCCGTCTACGGCGATGAGGATGCCGAAGAACGGTTGATCCCCTTTGACATCATTCCGCGTATTGTTACCGCGCGCGAATGGAGCAAGTTATCACGCGGTATCGAGCAGCGGGTGCGCGCAATCAACGCGTTTCTGCAGGATATATATCACCGGCAGGAAATCGTCCGTGCCGGGCGGCTGCCGGTCGAACTGCTCGAAAAGAACGAGGCCTTCGTTAGCCAAATGATCGGCTTCACCCCGCCGGGCGGGGTTTATACGCATATCGTCGGCATCGATCTGGTGCGCACCGGCCCCGATGAGTTTGTGGTGCTGGAGGATAATGCGCGCACCCCATCGGGCGTGTCGTACATGCTCGAAAATCGCGAGACGATGATGAACATGTTCCCCGAACTGTTCAGCAACATTCGCGTTCGCAATGTCAGCGATTATCCCAAGAATCTGCGCGCATCCCTAAGCCGGGTCGCGCCGCCCGCGTGCAAGGGCGATCCGGTGGTCGCGGTGCTGACACCAGGCATCCACAATAGCGCCTATTTCGAGCATGCCTTCCTTGCCGACCAGATGGGGGCCGAACTGGTCGAGGGTCATGATATCCGTATCGTCGATGGCCGCGTGGCGATGCGGACGACGCGGGGCTATCAGCCGATCGACGTGCTCTACCGCCGCCTGGACGACGACTATCTCGACCCGTTGATTTTCAAGCCGGACTCTGTGCTTGGCATCCCCGGTATCTTCGATTTGTATCGTGCGGGCAGGATCACGATCGCCAACGCGCCGGGCACGGGTATTGCCGACGACAAGGCAATCTACAGTTACATGCCGGACATTGTTGAGTTTTACACTGGCGAGCGGCCGATATTGAAAAATGTCGATACGTGGCGATGTTCGGAGAAGGATTCGCTGGCCTATGTTCTCGACCATTTGTCCGAACTGGTGGTCAAGGAAGTGCATGGTTCGGGCGGCTATGGAATGTTGATCGGCCCTACCGCCAGCAAGCGCGACATCGCCGAGTTTCGGGCAAAGCTTATCGCCAAGCCTGAAAATTATATCGCACAACCAACGCTCGCGCTGTCGACTATTCCGATTTTTGCCGCAAGCGGTCTTGCCCCGCGCCATGTCGATCTGCGGCCCTTTGTTCTGGTATCGCCTGACAAAATCGACATCACCCCCGGCGGCCTCACCCGCGTGGCGCTGCGCAAGGGGTCACTGGTGGTCAATTCCAGCCAGGGTGGCGGCACCAAGGACAGTTGGGTGATCGAGGATGACTAGATGCTAGGCAAAACCGCCTCGGGCATTTTCTGGCTGTTCCGCTATCTCGAGCGGGCGGAAAATATCGCACGGCTGATCGAGACCGGCCACCGCTTTACGCTGACCCGAAGCAGCGGGCGCCAGGATGAATGGCGCTCGATCTTGAGCGCACTCGGCATGGATGCCGCCTACCGCGCGACTCACAATGATTATAACGCCGCGCACGTCGTCGATTACTTGTTGCGGGACAAACGAAACCCCGGAAACCTGCGCAACCTCATCGATAGCGCGCGGCAGAATGCGCGAACCACCCGCACGGCGATCACGCGCGAATTGTGGGAGGCGGTCAATGAATGCTGGATTTGCGTCAACGATGCCCTGAAACGGCAGGTGCGCGAGGCCGACCTTCCCGCGACCATCGACCTTATCGAGCGGCAGACCGCGCAGGTTCGGGGCGCGCTGGAAAACACGATGCTGCGCAACGACGGCTATAATTTCAGTCGCATCGGCAATTTCATCGAACGCGCCGACAGCATGGCGCGGCAGATCGATGTCAAATATTATGTGCTTTTACCGTCGGTATCGTTCGTCGGCTCATCGCTCGACAATATCCAGTGGGAAACAATCCTGCGATCGACGTCAGCGTATAGCGCCTATCGTTGGCTTTACCCCGGTCGTGCGAGCGCCTTGGGAATCGCCGAGTTCCTGATCCTCGACCGCCGTTTCCCCCGCAGCCTTTCGTTTTGCTATGGCAAGCTGACCGACAATTTACGCCACCTCGCCATGTCTTATGGTGTGCAATCGGCAAGCCTTGCCGAGGCCGAGCGCATCTACGCCGGATTTGCGTCGCTTACCGCTGAATCCATATTGGAAGACGGCCTGCATGAGTTCCTGATCGAGTTCCTCCGTGTCAATCGCAATCTCGCCACGATGGTAGAGAATGAATACAGGTTCCACCGCTGATGCTTTTGTCGATCCAGCACATCACCGAATATCAGTTCGATCGGCCCGTCCATTATGCCCTGCAACGGCTTAAGCTGCGACCCAAGGACGGCGCGGGGCAGGCGATACACCACTGGCAGGTTGGCATTGACGGCGGAAAGGTCGAGGCCGAGCATGACGACCCGCATAACAATCACGTTACGCTGATTTCGATTGAAGAAGGCCGTACCGCGATCACGATCAATTGCGAAGGGCGGGTTGAAACCGAGGACAATCACGGCATATTGGGCAGGCACCGCAGCCATGTCCCGCTTTGGGCCTATTGCCGCCCGACGCGGCTGACCAATGCCGCACGCGGCGTACAAAAGCTGCTGATCGGCATCGACCGCGAGGCCGAAGACAAGATCGGGATGCTGCACGAACTGTCGGCGCACATATTATCCGCCGTCGAATATCGCGGTGGCGCAACCAGCGTCGACAGCACCGCCGAACAGGCGATTACGGCAGGCGCGGGCGTCTGTCAGGACCATGCGCACATCTTCATCGCCGCGTGTCGAAGCATCGCCATTCCGGCGCGCTATGTTTCGGGCTATCTGATGATGGACGGTCGGATAGAGCAAACCGCGAGCCACGCCTGGGCAGAGGCGCATATCGACCATATCGGGTGGGTCGGATTTGATATTTCAAACGGCATCAGCCCCGACGGACGTTATGTTCGGGTTGCAACCGGCTTCGATTACCGCGATGCTGCGCCCGTTGCCGGAATGTCGTTTGGCGCAAAAGACAAAAGCATGGTTGTCAGCCTGCGCGTCGAGCAATAGAATTGAAACAAATCGAGGGTGGGGGCCTCCATGTCGCTATGACCTATTGCGTAGGAATGTTGCTGGAGAAGGGCATGGCCTTCATGTCCGACACGCGCACGAATTCCGGCGTCGACAATATCTCGACCTTCCGCAAGATGTTTCACTGGGAAGTGCCTGGGGAACGATTTATCAGTATCATGACTGCAGGCAATCTTGCCACGACACAGGCGCTGATCAGCCAGCTGGAGGAACGCAACAAGGCGCCGAACGATCGCAAGCCATCGATCCTCGAAGCGCCGACAATGTTCCAGATCGCCAACATCATCGGCGCGACCCTGCGCGACACGATAGCTGTCCGCGCTCTGACCGGCCCGGTCGCCGCGAGCCCCACTCCCAATTTCAACGCCAGCGTCATATTGGGCGGGCAAATCAGGGGCATGGAGCCCAGGCTCTACCTTATCTACCCCGAAGGCAATTTTATTGAAGCCAGCCCCGAAACGCCTTTCTTTCAGATCGGCGAAACCAAATATGGCAGGCCGATATTAGTGCGTGGTTTCGAATCACACATGTCCTTTGCCGACATCACAAAATTGCTGATGGTGTCGTTCGATTCGACATTGAAGGCCAATCTGTCGGTGGGCCTTCCGCTCGATCTGATGCTATATAAAAACGACGAATTTTCGGCTTTCCACGAACGTCGCATCACTGCCGACGACCCTTATTTCGAAAGCATTTCCGAAGGCTGGAGCCAGGCATTGCGCGATGCCTTCCATTCGCTGCCAGACTATCCGCTAGACATATAAGAAAGGCGCGCTCCGGCGACATACCCGAGCGCGCCTCTTTATGGCTGTGCTTCGTTTAAGGGCAGCAATCCATGCCCAAACCACAGCATGCCCCTATCGCGCAGCATGCTGCGGCGAATGTAGCAGGAGCAGCTGCATAAGCAGAAGTTGCTGTAAACGAGAGGCCTACAAGGGCCAGTTTTATTGTACGAATCATTTTGTTAATCCCTAGTTTTCTTTGATGAATTGACCGCTTGATGCGGCATCCCATGTCAATATCGTGGAGGGGGCGGATCGATGCTCCAGATAATCGGCGACAACATCGCCGGTGTTATGTTCCAATGCATTTGATCATTGGTCCGCTCCAGCGGGCGAATTGGCTGACGGATATATCCAACGCAGGTCACGCAGCTGGTGCAATGGTCGAGAACCGCCGGATCACAGCAATCATCCGTCGGCGCGCCGCAATTTTCCATCATATCCATGGGCGAGGCATTGGCAGGCGTGCCGTTTAATATTGCCAGTTGGGCAACGACAAAAACCAGAATGAATAGCTTTTTCAGCCAGTATGCCATGCCAGTTTTCATGCCTGCCTGCTTAGTTGAAATGATATTCGATGCATAGCCTGAAATGGTTACGCCATCATCCGTTGCGCTCGGGCTTGAACGGCTCGGCAATCTCGGGCCGCACCCGCGCCAACCGCCCGCTCGCCTTGTCAATCATCGCCCAAGTGGTGTTGGCGCTGACAATCATTTTGCCGCCAGCATTGGCAAAATCCACCCGCCGGTCAAACTGCGCGCCCTTGGGCACGCTTTCGATCCATGTCCGCCCGGTGACGCTCTCACCAGCCGCTATATTACCACGATAATCGATCTCGTGGCGGGTCACGACCCAGTAATAGGCGGCAATATGTTCAGGGTTCGCCACCGCATTCCAATGCGAAGTCGCCATATCCTGAATCCACCGCACCCACACCGCATTGTTGACATGCCCGAGTTCGTCGATGTCCGATGGGGTTGCGGTAAAATTTCGGGTGAAAGGGATCAATGCCGCCCCTCGATTTCATTACGCGCGGCTTCGGTCAGAAACGCACTGCGGGTCAATTTACGAGAAGTAGCGGCGGCGTCGATGGCGTCCAATATGCCACGATCAATCGAGATGTTGATCCGCTGCGGCCTATTGCTCGTGTAGACATAAGGCACAGCGAGCAAGAACGCCCCTTCGGCCAGATCATCCGCTGCCATATCCCGGATTTTCTCGATTGCCGATGGCTTGGGCGCTTTTTCGCCTTCCAGATACAGCATCACTGCCTCGCTGGCATTGGCCTGCACCTCATCCAGTTCGTCAGCCGCCGAAAAGCAGCCGGGCAGGTCGGGGAAATGCACCCCCCATGCGCTGCCTTCATCTTTATGCACTACGGCGTGATAGACGATCATTGTTCTGCTTCCTTGTCTAGCCAACCTGCCATCCGCGCAATGCTGCGCGCGGTGCCAAGCGGCAAATCGTTCTTCGGATGCGGCACCACGACAATCCGCCCATCTTTGCGGAATTTGTGATGCGAACCCTTTACCGCAACACGTTCAAAGCCCTCAGCCAACAGCCGTTTGACAATGCGCTTGCTGTCACGTTCCATTTTGGGTCAGTAACAGGAGAGGATGCCCAAGTCAATGTTAGTGTGTATATATCTACACACTGAATTTGAGATTTGGGAGGCTCTCTAAGAGATTGAATTTTGCTCTCGCGTTATTCCCATCAGATTTATGCCATTCCGCGTATGTGTAGAAGCCCGTGTCTCGCCCGTTGTGGATGTGCGGACACCGTCTCTGTTCAATGGGAGGATCAAGTGACGTTTCAATACCGTGGGGCAAAAGCTCAACCAACCATCGCCTCTGGCGTTTCGGAGCGACAACGGGGTTATCGGAATGATTGCCAGTGGCGATCTTGAACGCGTCAAAAGAGTATGGCCCATCCAAATACAAATCTCGCTTCTTTGCGGCCGAATACCAGTAACCGGTGCTGCCTGAATGTTGCTCCCCATAGCTGTCGTGGTATGAATCCGAGGGATTCTGGTAGCACCAGTGAGGCAACAACCATGCTCACCAAAATCCATTGGATTGAGGAACGTAAATCCAAAGTCGCCGGTGAAGACGGGCAAAATCGTCTACCCAGCTTGGGACTGAATAGCCCGACACGCAAACAAGGTTGGTACCCTCCACGCTATAAATCGTCTTGAACTTGTCATCATCAATGACCGCAATCCACAGCACAGGCAGACCGGCAGCCATATACGAATTGGTGCGCCTTATCAGATCGTCAAACGAGATGGCGCTATACTGAACTTCAAAAGCTCGCCTCCGTTGCATCTCATTTTTGGTCGAACCGGTCGAGGGAGCGTAAATGATGACATCCGCTCTACGATCGCCATCAATAGACAGGACCTCAAGCTCGGGTTCAGCCAACAATTCCTTGGCACGTGCTCCTGCTAGAATTGCGGCTTTTGCCTGTTCATGCTGCCAAGTCTCGCCTTGTCCGTAGGGACAAGCAGAATCCTTTCCATGCGCGAAATGTGGTCGTTTCACCTTCCCGTGGTGGAGTATCACTAACTCTAGGCAGCGAGGGCAGGCATGGCGAAGTTTGCGAATTGCATTTGCCGCTTCAACCCGACTCTTGTCGCTCTCCAGAATTGCAACAAACATGCTATTTTATCAAGTGACTACCACTGACGCTCACTCCGCCATCCCCAACTGCCACAGCAAGAAAGCCGCTTCCTCGGCATTTTCGCGTAACCGTTCGAAGCGGCCCGACTTGCCGCCATGGCCAGCGCCCATGTTGGTTTTGAGCAACAGCACATCGTCGTCGGTCTTCATGGCGCGCAATTTGGCGACCATCTTCGCCGGTTCCCAATAGGTCACGCGCGGGTCGTTGAGGCCGGCGGTCCAGAGCATCGGTGGATAGGCCTTGGCCTCGACATTGTCGTAAGGCGAATAGCTGCGAATATAGTCGAACGCCGCCTTGTCGGTGATCGGGTTGCCCCATTCGGGCCATTCGCCCGGCGTCAGCGGCAGGTCCTTGTCAAGCATCGTGTTGAGCACATCGACAAAGGCAACATGGCTGACGACCGCGCCGAACAGTTCGGGTGCCTGGTTGACGACCGCGCCCATCAGCTCTCCGCCTGCGCTGCCGCCGCTTGCGGTGACCTTGCCTTTACCGGTGAAGCCCAGGTCAATGAGGCCCTTCGCCGCATCGACAAAATCGTTGAATGTGTTGGTCCGCTTGGTCAGCTTTCCGTCGAGATACCATTGATAGCCAAGGTCATCGCCGCCGCGAATATGCGCGATCGCATAGGCAAAGCCGCGGTCGACCATCGACAGCCGGTTGGCGCTGAACCCGGGGGGCACGGCATAGCCGTAAGCGCCATAGGCATAAAGATGCAGCGGCTGGCTGCCGTCTTTCTTGAAGCCCTTTTTGGTGAGCACCGACACCGGCAATTTCGCCCCGTCGCGGGTAGAGATAATCACGCGTTCAGTTACATATTGGCTCGGGTCATAGCCGCTCGGGATTTCCTGAACCTTGAGCGTTTCCAATTTGCCATCTGCCAGATGGTAATCGAGCACCGTGTGCGGGGTGACCATCGATTCATAATCGAGCCGTAGCTTTACCGCATCATATTCCGGGTTGTCGTCCAGACCCGCAGTATAGCTTGCCTCGGGGAACTTGATCGGCTGCACTTTCTTGGCATCGGCATAATCGCGGATTTCGACCTGATCGAGACCGTCGATACGGCCTTCGGTAACGTAGAAATTCTTGAAAAGTGCAAGGCCAGTCAGATAATGCCGATCTGACCCGGCGATCAAAGTCTTCCAATCGCCGGGAACCTTTAGGTCGGCGGTGGCGACCCGGAAGTTGACGTGATCGTCGTTGGTCAGGATGTAAAGTGTGCCATCGCGAACATCGACCGAATATTGCCGCCCTGCTTGCCGCGGACTCACCATGATCGGCGTCGCGGTCGGATCGCTTGCGGGCACAAGCCGTACTTCGCTGGTTACATTGTCGCCGGTAGCAATGACGATCCAGTCCTCCTGCGCGGTCAGGCCGATACCGACGGTGAAGCCGTCATCTTCCTCATGGAATAGCAGCTTGTCATCGCTTTGCGGCGTACCAAGCTTGTGGATCATGATCTTGTCGGTGCGCCAATTCTCATTGACCAGCCCGTAAAGCAGGTTTTGCCCGTCCGTCGTGAAGACGATGTTGCCAAGCGTCCCCTCAATCGCGTCATCCCCCCAAGGCGCGCGCGCGTCGCACAGCTGGTCAGCAAGCTCTTTGCCGGTATCAAGGCATCGGAATTTGATACGGTAACGCTCCGAACCGTTATCGTCGAATGAGTATGCAAGGATGCGGCCGTCCGGACTAACCTCCGCCGCGCCAAGCCGGAAATATTCCTTGCCTTTGGCGAGTTCATTTTCGTTGAGAATCAGTTGATCCGCGCCACCCGTAACGGGCTTGCGGTAATGCTTGCGATATTGCGCGCCCTCTTCGAATTTCGACCAATAGATATAGTCTCCATCCTTTTGCGGGACCGAGCTGTCATCTTCCTTTACCCGCCCCTTCATTTCCTGAAAGATCGTTTCGGTCAGCTTTGCCTGCGGGCCCATCTGCGCCTCGAAATAGGCGTTCTCGGCCTTCAGATGGTCGAGTATTTCCTTGTCATCGATCGTCGGATAGCTCTGGTCCTTGAGCCAATGATAGTCATCGGTCAGCGTCACGCCGTGATAGGTCGCCTGATGCGGACGCTTGGCGGCGACGGGAGGCTTGATTTCAGCAGCGGATTTTTCGGTCATGGTGTCTTTCTGGGCGAGGGCGGGCGAGGACAAAGCGCTTGTGGCTAAAATCAGTGGGAGCAGTGCTTTCATGAACGGCGTTCCTCGCTTATATGGACCGCATATCCATATGAACGGAAGTGTCACATGTCCACCTATGAAGCCCGCCTAAACGCTCTCCGCGCGCAACTGAAGAAAGACCAGCTCGACGGTTTCGTCGTGCCGATTTGCGACGAGCACATGTCCGAATATGTCGGCGACTACGCACAACGCTTGGGCTGGCTGACCGGCTTTGGCGGGTCGGCGGGGAGCGCGGTTGTCTTGAGCGAGGAAGCCGCGATCTTCACTGACGGACGCTACACGCTTCAGGTGCGCGAGCAGGTCGATGGCAAGAATTGGCAATATGTCGGCGTACCGCAAACCAGCATTTCCGATTGGCTGACAGAGCACGCCCCCGAAGGCGCGCGCATCGGCTATGACGCATGGGTGCACACCAAGGGCTGGGTCGAAAGCGCGACCAAGGCGCTCGCGGCCAAGGGTGCCGAACTGGTCGCGGTCAAGAGCAACCCAATCGATGCCGTCTGGGCCGACCAGCCCGACAAGAGCGACGCGATGCTGATGGTGCATGACGACCTTTATGCCGGACAGAACAGCGCCGAGAAACGCGCCGCCGTTGCCGAATGGCTGACCGCAAATAAGCTCGACAGCACGGTGATTTCCGCGCTCGATTCGGTGGCGTGGTTGCTCAACGTGCGCGGCAAGGATGTGTCGAACACACCGGTCGCCTTGAGCTTTGTGCTGGCCCATGCCGACGGCACCGCCGACCTGTTCGTCGCGCCAGAGAAAGTCAGCGACGAGGTCGCCAAGCATCTCGGCAACGCCGTCCGCCTGCGCACGCCGCAGGAGTTTGTGCCTGAACTGAAAGCCATGAGCGGCAAACGGATCGCGGTCGACCCTGACCGCGCGGTGTCGGCGATCTTCGGCGCGTTGAAAGATGCTGGCGCAACAATCGTCGAAGCACGCGACCCGACGATCCTGCCCAAGGCGGTCAAGAACCCAATCGAACAATCCGGCCACCGCGCCGCCCAGGCCCGCGACGGCGCTGCGCTCAGCCGCTATCTGCACTGGCTCTCCCAAGAGGCGCACAAGGGCGATCTCACCGAACTATCGGCGGCCGCCAAGCTTCGCGAATATCGCGAAGCCACCGGAATGCTCAAGGACCTGAGTTTCGACACCATCTCCGCCGCCGGACCTAATGGGGCAAGCCCACATTACAAGGTCGATGAAAAATCGAACCGGCGGATCGAGCCCAACAGCGTCTATCTGTGCGACAGCGGGGGGCAATATCTCGACGGCACCACCGACGTCACCCGCACCATCTGGGTCGGCCCCGGCGAACCCACCGCCGAAATGAAAGACCGCTTCACGCGTGTCTTGAAGGGCCATATCGCATTGGCACTTGCAGTCTTCCCCGAAGGCACAAGAGGCGCTCAACTCGACACGCTGGCGCGCGCGTCATTGTGGCAGGCAGGCGTCGATTACGCCCACGGCACCGGCCACGGCGTCGGAAGCTTCCTCGCCGTCCACGAAGGCCCGCAGCGCATCGCCAAATTCTCGGGCGGGCAAGCCGGCACCGACGAGCCGCTGCACGCCGGCATGATCCTGTCGAACGAGCCCGGCTATTACAAACAAGGCGAATATGGCATCCGCATCGAAAATCTGGTGCTGGTCGAGGAACGCGAGATTGCCGGAGCGGAAGGGCGCTATTTCGGGTTCGAGACGCTAACCTTCGCGCCGATTGACAAGACTTTGGTGGACACGAGCCTGCTCAATCGCGATGAATTGCGCTGGTGGGATGCGTATCATGCCAAGGTGCTGGAGGTGGTCGGGCCTCAGTTGGAAGGTGAGGCGCAGGCTTGGGTGACCGAGGCTTGTTCTTTTCTTCCATCCTCATGATGTCTTACTGTTGGTAACTTGCATGCATCCAACGCGCTGAATTAAATGTTCTTTCAGTAGTTCATTCTAATGTTGCCTCATGAGCAAAACAGTATTTCTCGCAGCTGCAGCGGTTGCCGGCGTTTCGACAATTGCGACGGTTTATTACGTTAGTCCGATTAGCAATGTAGGCAGCGAGACACCGTCAATCTTGGTCGAGTCGTCGCAAGCCGAGGTAGTCCGAAAAATAAGGGCCATCAGCCTTGAAAGCTATCTTCAGCACTTCGGGGACATCACCGAACGCGAGCGTCAGGAGATAGCCTTATTCGCCGACCTAACCCGATCCAATTTATCGAACACAGAAACCGTATTCGACTTGAAGCTGGGCAGCGATCTTCTCATGCAATTCCGCGTTATTGTGACGCCGTTGCAAGGCTCGAAAAGCAAAGTAGGAGTCCATGCAGTGGCAGGAGATAGCAGGTTTAGTTCAAATCCCTCATTGCATCCCTATGATATAAAGCTGGCACAGTCGGTCGCCGATTTCATGGCAACAGATTATGTCTCCTCATTACTGAAAGGTCATCCGCCGCTTGCCGGTAAACGCTTGGAGCATGAGCTGACGAAGCGTTACGCGGCGGACGAAGATAGTATAAGGGAATCGGCGCGACGTATGGAGAAAACCTTCATGGCCACTTACGGTGAAGAACTTCGCAATCAAGCCGAGAGTTATGCTGAATCAGAACCTTCCTCATACGATCCCTATGATGCCGAATATGCCGAAGCAGCGGCGGAGGAGGCGGCCCAAGCGGGTAGCGAGGCCGCCGAAAGGGCAGGCGCCGCTGCGGCTGCGGCTGGAGCGGCAGCAGATGCTGCAAAGGCAGCCGCCGAGGACTGGTAGTCAATAGCAATAGAAATTTTTTAAGGAATTGCGAGAAAACTATACTCAGCCTGAAAAAACCCGCGCCAACCGCTTGTGTATCTTCTCCGCAAAAGGATTGACCACCGTCACCCCGCGCCATGCAAAGCCGTCCTGCATATCCTCCGACAGCAACAGGCTGCATCCGGCATCCGCCGCTACATTCACGACCAGCGCGTCCCAAAATTGCAGCTTGTGTTCGGTGGCCAGATCAACGGCAGACAAAAAACTCTCTTCGCTGCTTCCCAGAACCTCAAAGCGATCACGCCATTCCAATATCGTCTGACGGCATTTCTCACGCGAATGACCAATTCGCTGCATGGCATTGTAGCCCTCGCCAAAGGTTTGATATGGTGCCACTATTTCTGCGTCATCGCTAATCTTTGACAGCATGATACGGATAATGTCAGTTTTCGGCTTGTCTGCCTCGACACGCCAGACTGCGGAAGCATAAAGCAGAACATTGGTGTCGAGCGCGATTTTCACCGATCATATAGTTCGTCGCGAGTCCAAGGACCGGTAACGATACGGTTCATTTCATCCATTCTCGCCCAAAGTGCTTCCCAGTCGGGTTTTTTGCTGGATTGTTTCCCGGCGGGGATCATATGCAATATGGGCTTGCCGCGCGATGTTACGGTTACAGTTTCACCGGCGCGGACTTCCCGCATGATTTCCGAAATATGCTGATTGACTTCCGTGGCGGTTACAGTTCTGCTCATGCCAAATTTCTAGTGGTAACCACTAGAAATGTCAAGCCCCGTCAAAGCTTATGATGCGCCCCCAGGCTCGCCCTTATCCGGTCGAGCGTGCCCTTGCGGATCGACTTCTTGTTCCACGCATACGCCTTGCCGGGAAGCTGCGCCAACTGGCCTGCGACGGCCATCGCCTTTGCTTCGACCTTGTCCGCCTCGGCCAGGATATCGAGATAGCCTGCCTCGACGGCGCTTTCGGGGTTATAGATAAAGCCTTGCACCATTGCGCGGGTCAGGTGCTGCGGGCTTAGCCGGTCGCGGGCGAGTTCCATCGCGAAGATGGGCAGGTTCATGCCGGTGATCGCCTCGTTCGCGCCGATCTTATATTCGCCCGCCGCTCCGACGCGGGTGTCGCAGGCGTTGAGAATGAACACCCCCATCGCAATCGCATGGCCGGTGCACGCAGCGACCACGGGCAGCGGGCCGCCATAGAGCCGCAACAACAATTCCGCGCCTGCATCGAGCAACTTATACACCCCCTCCGCACCAAGGCTGGCAAAGGCATTGAGGTCGAACCCGCCCGAAAAGCGTCCATCTCTTCCGCTAAGCACAATCGCCTTTGCCTCGGCCTCAGCCGTGTCGAGCGCGCCGTTCAGCGCGGCAATCATCTCGAAATTGATCGCATTGGCCTTGCCGTCATCCATTCGGATCAGGGCGATGTCGTTGGTGATTTCGACTGTGGCGGACATGTTGGCTCTCCCTTGATTTAATCATGCGATTAAAGCGATGCTTTACGTAAACGTCAATCTGAAACTTTCGGTTTTGCCCGCACCAACTTTGTCATCCTCGCGAATGCGGGGATCCATGGACTGACAGGTCGGCGTAAAATTGACGCTCAGGCCATGGACCCCCGATCAAGTCGGGGATGACACAAAGGCTGGCGAATATCCACCTAACTTGACGCATGGCCAATGCCGCACCACACTAACGTTATCCGCACCCAACCGATCAGGAGCAACGCCCCCAATGACCCAGACATTTTCCGAATATACCCCGCCCAAGGTCTGGGAATGGAACAAAGAAAATGGCGGGCAGTTCGCGGCCATCAACCGCCCCATAGCAGGCGCAACGCACGACAAGGAACGCCCTGTCGGCAAGCATCCCATGCAGTTGTATTCGCTCGCCACGCCCAACGGCGTCAAGGTGACCGTGATGCTGGAAGAGCTGCTCGCGCTTGGTCATGAAGGCGCGGAATATGATGCGTGGCTTATCAAGATCAATGAAGGAGACCAGTTTTCGAGCGGCTTTGTCGAGGCAAACCCAAATTCCAAAATCCCGGCGCTGGTCGACCATTCCACGCCCGAACCAACGCGGGTGTTCGAATCGGGATCGATCCTGCTTTACCTCGCCGAAAAGTTCGGCGCGTTCCTGCCGACCGAACATCACAAGCGCACCGAGGCGCTCAACTGGCTGATGTGGCAGATGGGGGCCACGCCTTATCTTGGCGGTGGTTTCGGGCATTTTTATGCCTATGCGCCGTTTAGAATCGAATATGCCATCGACCGCTTTGCGATGGAGGTGAAACGGCAATTGGACGTACTCGACCGCAATCTGGCCGAGCGGGAGTATATGGCGGGGGACGAATATAGCATCGCCGACATGGCGATCTGGCCCTGGTATGGCGCGCTGGTGAAGGGGCTGGTGTATGAGGCTGGCGAGTTTCTGCAGGTAGTCGAATATAAGAACGTCATCCGCTGGACCGAACAGATCAGCGCGCGCCCGGCGGTGAAACGCGGGCGGATGGTCAACCGTGTGATGGGCGATCCTGCCAGCCAGTTGCACGAGCGGCATGATGCCAGCGATTTCGAAACGAAGACGCAGGACAGATTGGCACCCGCCGAGGGTTGACGAGGAAGCAATGTTCTTGTAATGTTCCGTCATTGGAACGAGGAGAGATTCGATGATTGGATATGTGACAGTCGGCACCAACGATTTGCCGCGCGCCGCGAAATTTTATGACGCGCTTGCCGCCGAAATGGACACGCCGCGGATGATGGATTTTGAAACCTTCATCGCCTGGGGCAAGGCCGACGGCCCCGCAGGTATCGCCGTTACCAAGCCGCATGACGGCAACGCGGCCAGCGTCGGCAACGGCGTGATGGTTGCGCTGGAGGCAAAGGACAAGGATCAGGTCCATCGGCTGTACGATATTGCGCTCGCCAATGGTGGCGTCTGCGAAGGCCCTCCCGGACTGCGCGGCGACGGTTTTTACGCTGGCTATTTCCGCGACCCCGATGGCAACAAGCTGAACGCATTTGTGATGGGTCCGGCGGCGGCCTGATTTTTGCAATGCACTATCAACTTGCGCAGAATTCAGGGAGTTTTCACATGCCCAGCCTGCTAGAAAGTCCGCTCCATCTTGGCCTTGGCGCAACCGCAATTGTGCAGCCGTCCTTTACAGGGATGGACTGGTATCAGGGTTATGGGGAACGCAACGGCGATGATGGCGCGGAGGGGCGACTGGTGTCGATGCATTGCTTTTCGGAAAGCTGGGAGAGCTGGGAAATGCATCCACTGGGTGACGAGGTGGTGCTTTGCCTAGCGGGGCAAATTACCTTGCATCAGCAACATAGTGATGGCGCGATAGCATCCGTCACGATTGGCCCGAACGAATATGCGATCAATCCGCGCGGCACCTGGCACACCGCCGATGTCGACGGCGAGGCGACGGCCTTGTTCATCACCGCAGGATTGGGAACAGAACATCGAGCACGGGACGCTTGACTCCCGACGCGTCGTTTTCTGTTGAGGTGCTTGCCAGGCTGCACTCCGTCGAGGCTCGTCGTTACCGGCGGACGATGTCGACAGATCGCAACATGAACTCCGCTCCTAACTGCCCGCTGCCGCCTGCAACTTGCAACTGAAGCAGCTGGTTAGAGCAATCGTTACCCAGCGTGAACTCCATGGAATCGCGGGTACGCCCGCTTGCAACGGGGGCGTTGGTGATCCATTCGCTGATGTTTCCCTGTTTGGCCAAACACAGCAATTCCCAGCGAATATCAGAATCAGGCGCGCTGTCTTGCGCTTCATATTGCGCGGCAAACCGGTAATCTCCGGGTTTCAGGAAAAGATATTTCCGCATCAATTCGCCGCGCTCGCCTGAACCTGCAAAAGCCGACAGACTATGCCTCCCGTCCCGGTCCGGCTGCGAAAAGCTACCGCCGATCGCCGCGCTGTCAGCAATCTGCCAGCCCGCCACCGGGTAGCGCAGGTTGACGGTCTCGCCGGTCATTGCAGCCCGCTCCAGCGTCGAAGCGCGGCTCCCTGGCAAACTCAAATAATATTGGCGGAAAGCGGGAAACTGGTTTTTTGCCGCCAACTGACCAAGGAGTGAATTCGACAGGCTTCTCAAATCGTCTCGATCAGGCAAGCGACCCGCTTTGACCATTAGGTCGGCGAGGTTCGCCGGATTTTCGATTGTATTGATCGCTTCGCCCAGAAAAGAAGGGAGCCAACCTGGCGCAGCTTTGACATATGGAGCCAAGCCTGCACGAACCTCCGGATCGCTCAGAGCTCCCGTCAGCGTCGGAAACAATATGGACCAACTGCTTGGCGTCGTCCGCATCGCAATGTCATAATGATAAAGCGCCTGCTTCTTGTCGTTACGGGCAACAGCATCCTCGATAAGCCACAATTGCGTCCCGAAATCACGTCGCGATACCTTGTGCGACAGCAACATCAATTCGCGCGCCTTCGTCTGGTCGCCGCGGGCGTCGGCGACATACCCCAATAGACGAATGGCAACCGGATTTAAGGCGCCTCCGCGAAGAGACGCTTTCGCCATTGCCTCCACCCGGACCAGCGTTGCCGGATCCTGGTTTTCAGCAAACAGCTCATCGGCTTTGCGCGACAGTGCCAGCGGATGATCGGGAACAAAACGTAATGCCATATCAGGGTTTTGCTGCCAAGTGACATTGGCCACCGCATGAATGAACGACAGCCACGCCAGATATCCCGTTGCCGAGAATATGACCACCAGCTTCAGCCAGAACAACGGCGGCTTTGATTTGATCGCCGCAAATCGCGTGGAGCTTTTACGTTTTCGGGACATATATTGGGCGGGTTTGACCTTAAGGACGACAATAGGCTGGCCTACATATGGCCGCTATAAGCCTCAACAGACAAATGTCACTCGCATTACTCAAAATTCAAGCATCATCTGCCAAGCAACAGCGTTGGTATCAACCATGTGCCGCTTCCTCATCAAAGCGCGAAACAATCGAGGTCGTTCGCAACAACCATTTCCCCCTTATAATGCTCGCGAATAGAAGCCTCACCCTCCTCCTGACGCAGCAGAGCGCGCTTCATATTATGCGACAGGATGAGCAATTTCGGGTTGATCGCCGCTGCCATGACGCCGATAGAACTGGGTGGGCGGTGAAGTCCGATCGGCTGACCCTCGCCGTTCGGAATGACATTATGGGCAATCAGAAGGTCGGGCTTGCGTCCCTTCAACGCCGCTTCGAAACGATCGCTCATATCATTCTGGTCGCCCGAAAACACAATAGCCTTGCCCTTGGCCTCGATCAGAAACGCCAGCGCGGGCACCACGCCATGCTCGACGCGGATCGGCGTGATTTTAAGGTCGATCAGCGGGTCGATGTAGGGAATTTCACCTTCGGCCTCAATGTCGATCGGCTGCAATATGGGGCGACCCGACGTCCCGTCCAGATAACCGGACAGATAGCGGAACGCGCCTCTTTCGCGGTCGAGGAGCGCACGCAAATGACCTGTCGTTCCAGGAAAATAATCACTTCCCGCCGGTCCGATTAACGGCAACGGCTCGCTGCGATTGGTGAAACTGCCGCTGTTCAATATGGCAGCGAGGTCAGATACATGATCGGCGTGAAAATGCGTGATCAGGATAGCACGGTGATCGACAAAGTTAATGCCTGCTTCGCCGTAGCGGATGAAAGATCCGCTGCCCGCATCAATCAAGACCGCAGCTTTGCCGTCGATCCACAGCACTGCTGAAGACCCCGCCCGGCCGCCCTCAGCGATTGGTCCGCCAGAACCCAAAATCTGAACAGCCAGCGAAGCTCTGCACTGTTCGTCGGCGGCAAAAGTTGCAGTACTCGTCAACAGCGCAAGCAGCACACAAACCGCTTTGAGCATCTTCTCACTCCTCCTGTCCGGTGCACCGCACTTCAATAGCCGCCTTCGCAACTGCTCGTCAGCGGGGCGCAATAACGCCTCCGGCTTATTCAATGCCTTTCCCCATGTTGTTGTTCAAGCCATTGCCGGGCGGAAATTCCCGTGACTTTGGCGAACGTCCGGCTCAGGGCCGACGGGCTGTCATATCCGACCGCCGATGCGACCGCTTTTAGTGCGGTACCTTTGCGCAGCAAATTTTGGGCAATCGTCATGCGCCATCGCATGAGATAATCCATTGGACTCGATCCCGAAACTTCGCGGAAATGGCGAGCAAAAGCGGTTCGTGACATCCCGGCCACTTCGGCCAGGTCATTGAACGTCCATATCCGTTCCGGGCTTTCGTGCATCGCCGTGACTGCGCGCGCAAGACGCGGCTCGCCCAGCGCGGCGAGCACCCCGCCCGACACCATGCCCTCGCCAATGACGTGACGGATGATCTGCACGATCAAATATTCGAACAATCGGTCGAGCGCGACCTGACGTCCGTCATGCGCTGCAAAAGCCTCTCCAACCATCAGATCGAGTGTCGGTTCGATAGTGGCGACGCGGTCGAACGGGACGACCAGCAGTTCTGGCATTCCCAGCGCGATCGGGTTTCCGCGTCGGCCGCCGATCTGGATAGTGGCACAAATCAGATCGGCACCGATGACCGGGTCGGGCACGAAATTATGCGCCAGATTGCGGGCCATCAGCAGAACCGAAGGCTGATCAAGTTCCAGAGGCAAGCGGCCGGCGCGCGTTACCGTCAACCGCCCGCCACGGAAGATATGGAGATAGCCCATCCCGTCCGGATCGTCGAACGCGACCAAAGTGCACAGATTGCCCGAAAAAAAAGCCTGCGCCGTCGGCGTGAAATGTCTGAACAGGGCGGCAAAATGGTCCATCTGGTCCGATCTGCAATGTTATTGGCACCACTTATACCAGCACACAGAGCATCTTAACATTGTGCAATCCCCCGCACAGCCAAAAAAGGATATTTGAAATGCCCCGTATTACTCCTGTAAACCCCGGCAACGCCGATGCAGAAACCAGCGCGACGCTAGGTGCGATCAAGGCAAAAATCGGCATGGTGCCCAATCTTTACGCTACCTTTGCTCAGTCGCCTGCCGTCCTCAACGGCTTCCTCGCCCTGTCCGACGCTCTCTCGAAAGGCGCGCTCACCCCGGCACAACGCGAAGTTGTCGCGCTTGCAACGGCTCAAGCCAACCAATGCCATTACTGCCTTTCGGCGCATACGCTGCTCGGTAAGAACGCGGGGCTTTCGGCCGAAGCTATACTCGCGGCGCGCCATGGCAAGGGCGGCAACGTGTCGGACAACGCAATCGCCGAACTCGCCGTCCGTCTGGTCGAAACCCGCGGCAGCGTCAGAGACGCCGATGTTGCCGCAGCACGCAGCGCCGGTCTTGACGACGCCCGCATTATCGAAATCATCGCCCATGTTTCATTAAATGTAATGACCAACTTTACGAATAATGTGGCGCAAACCGATATCGACTTCCCGGTCGTCGACCTCGCAATCGCGGCCTGATCGGCCAGAGGGGGCCGTTGGCGAACAACAGCCCCCATTTTTCTTCACACCGGACAACGAAGTTATCGCTAAGCTGCAATTTTTAACCCCGGGGAGGGCGCTTCATTGATCAGGCGGCCTGTGCCCTGGCCGATGGCGGGGTCCATTCATTGCCAGCCATGAACGCGTCGAGCGGGGTGTTGGCGAAATGATTGGTGTAGTTCGAAATCAGCTTCACAGCGGCGGCGAGGATGACGTCCAGGATGGCGCGGTTGTCGTAACCTGCAGCAAGGAACGCCGTTGTGTCGGCGTCGGACAAGCGGCCACGCTGACTCGTTACCTTCTGTGCAAACCGACGCAGGGCTTCCAGCTTGGCATCGTCAATCGGCGTGCCGTTCCGGATCGCTGCAATGTGATCGTCCTTGACACCGGCCATCTTCGACAGACCGCTGTGGCCGGCCATGCAGTAAGTGCATTCATTTTCGAAAATGATCGCGAGATAGACGATGTTGCGTTCGACCGGCGAGAAAGCGGTCTTGTCGAATAATGCCCAGGTTGCGGCATAAGCTTCGAGCGCTTGGGGGCTTTCGGCGAGGACATTGTGGAGGTTGGGAACAAAGCCCCACGCTTGCTGAACGCCGTTGAGGATGTCGCGCGAGCCTTCGGGTGCGGTTTCGGTTTGATGGATGGTGAACTGTGACATGGGATAGTCTCCTAGGTTGGACAGCCGAACCATTCGGTGTCGATGGGAAGCTTCTAATTCCGACGTTCGACAACGATAATATTGCATTTTCGAATATCATTGATACATCGGACGTATGAATACCGGCATCTTGGAGCAGCTGCGCGTTTTTGCCCGAGTCGTCGAGACCGGCAGTTTTACGCGGACAGCGGCGGAGATGGGGCAAACCCAGCCTAGCATCAGTCGTCAGGTTGCTGCGCTCGAGGAGCGTTATCAAGCGCGGTTGCTCGAACGCTCAACCCGACGTGTCAAGCCGACCGAAGACGGACAGATGGTCTATGAACATGCACAAAAGCTGTTTGACGCCGCCGCCGATGTCGAAGCGAGTTTGGTTGCTCGAGGTCGCGACATAAAGGGGAAGGTCAGGATTGCCGCGTCGATCGTGTTCGGTCGTCTTGAGCTGCTGCCGAGGCTGAGCCGTTTTATGGATATGTATCCTGGAATCGAAATAGACCTTGCCTTGACCGACCGTTTTGTCGACCTGATCGAAGACGGTGTCGATATTGCCATCCGTATTGGAGCGGTTGAACAGGCAGGGTTGATCGTCCGCAACATCGGCCATATGCGTCGTGTCGTCGTCGCACACCGCGACTATTGGGCGCAAACAGGTGTGCCTTTACACCCGTCCGAGTTGTCGGCGCGCGACTGCTTGATCTTTACCGGACTGCAAGAACAGGGCAGCTGGGTTTTCAAAAATGCCGAAGGCGTGAACCATGTACCCATCCAAGGTCGCCTGATGATGAGTACATCCGATGCGTTGCGTGAGGCGGTGCTGCTGGGCATGGGGCCAAGCATCACGCCCTCTTGGTTCTTCCGCAAAGAGCTTGCCACCGGCGAGGTTGTGGCAGTGCTGAAGGACTTCCTGCCTGAGCCACGCCGGGTACAGGCGGTGATGCCTTCAAAACGTTTGCTGGCACCGCGCGTCCGGGTCTTCTCGGATTTTCTGGCGAATGAATTGCGCGGCGATGCTCATCTGGGATGACGGTTGCCGATGAAGCGTGAAATCATAGGCGAAAAAAAATTCCTCGGACTGTAACTGGAGCTAGCGCGGCATCGAAACCATCTGCAGGACCGCTATTGCGCTGGTCCGCCCCTTAAAAAAGTTGGAGAATTTTGATGAGCAACATGATTTTGAAACTGGCCGGCGCTGCTGCTGCGCTGTCGATGGCCGCAACTATGGCGGCGGCGCCTGCACAGGCTGCTGGCGAAAAAGAAAAATGCTTCGGCGTTTCGCTGAAGGGCAAGAATGACTGTGCGGCTGGCCCTGGCACGAGCTGCGCTGGTACTTCGACCGTCGACTATCAAGGCAATGCTTGGAAACTTGTCGCCAAGGGCAGCTGCGTCAAAATGGGTGGCTCATTGGCCGCCAAGACCGGCAATTCCAAGCCTGTCCCCAAGAAGGGCTGATCAGACAGAATTTTGCGGATGGACTTTTCAATTGCCTCCACGCGTGACGTCCCGCCGACCACTCTACCTCCCTCGGTCGGTATCGGGCTAAAACCGCAACATTATGAGGCTTTGCTTGATCCTGAATCCCTTACCCCTCCCCCCCAATGGGTCGAGGTCCATCCGCAAAACTACTTCGGAGATGGCGGCCCGCCGCATCGCTGGCTCACTGCCATCTCCGAACTTTTTCCCGTAAGTTTCCACTCGGTAGGGCTGTCGCTGGGTTCGGCTGACGGCCTTAACATGTACGATCTTGATCGGCTCACGATCCTTTGTGATCGCTACGACCCCGCATCGGTATCCGATCATCTCAGTTTTTCGGGCAACGCCCACAATCGCTTTGCCGACCTGTTGCCGGTGCCATATACCGTTGCATCGCTCGAACATTTCGCGCGCGCAGTTGACCAAGTGCAGCACCGGCTAAAACGACGCATGCTCATCGAAAACCCATCGCGCTATCTCGCATATCAGGACGACGAGATGAGCGAGGTCGATTTCATTGACGCTTTGCTCGCCAAGACAGGGTGTGGCCTTTTGCTCGACATCAACAATATCGAAGTGTCCGCAACCAATTTGGGGTTCAGCGCTGAAGCCTATATCGATGCCATCGACCCCGATCATGTCGGCGAAATTCATCTCGCAGGGCATATGGTGGAGCATCATGATAGCGGGCCGCTGCTGATCGATGATCATGGCAGCCGGGTCACACAGGTAACGTGGAACCTTTATCGCCGATTCATGGAGCGCGCCGGACCCAGACCGACGCTGATCGAATGGGACACGGATATTCCGGAGCTTGAAGAGCTGATGGCAGAAGCACACAAAGCGGATGCCGTAATGCACGGGGTACGCGATGCGGTCGCTACCTGATTTACAGGCCAATTTCATCGACACGATCAACGACGGCCCCCATCGGCTGGATGCGGATGTATTTGAGGGACCCCAAGACCGGGTTTTCCTCGGCCTTAAAGCCCATGCCAACACTGTCAGTCACGCGCGGCTGATTGCGCTCGAGGAGACATTCCCATTGACGCGCCAGCAGATCGGTGAGGCGGCCTTTAACGAACTTTCCCGCGAATATGTCGAGACCGAAACTGCGCGTTCGATGGACAGCAATCGGATAGGACGAAATTTCATCGCTTTTTTGCGGGATTTTCCGATCAATGCGGTGATCGTTCAGCTGGCTGCGGTCGAATGGGCATGGCTGGAATGCTATCATGCCGCCGACGCTCCGTCTCTGACAGCAGCCGATCTTGCGGGGCATGATGAAGAAACATTGCTCGCGATGCAGGTTGCGCTTCACCCGTCGGCCAGGGTCGTGAAGTTAACCGCACCGCTGGCGTCCGCGCTAGACGAACTGGCCACGCAGCAGCCGGATAGCCTGCTGGCCATACGCCCCGACGCCGAAGTCCGTCTCGTCGGGCTCGACGCCTGTCACGCAGCGCTGCTGACGCTCGCGTCAGAACAAAATTGCACCGTCGGTAACCTTATTGAACTGGCGTTCGAAGTTGCTGGTGAACAGGCTCCGTTGGGGCCAATCCTTTACCTCGTCGGCGCTGGTGCGCTCATCAAGACCGGATAGTATATGACCTTAATCACTGCCCCCTATCATCGCGCCGTCGGATTGTTGTCAGCCCCTTGGGTCGAATCGCTGGTACTGTTGTTCGTCCGGATTTCGCTGGCCGGCATATTCTGGCGCTCGGGCCGCACCAAGGTCGATGAAGGCAGCTGGCTGACGGTCAGCGACACCACTAAGTTCCTGTTTCAGGAAGACTATAAAAACGTCCCTTTGCCCCCCGAACTCGGGGCGTATCTGTCGACCTATGCGGAGCATTTCTTCCCGCTATTGTTGGTTGTTGGGCTGTTCACGCGACTGTCGGCGCTAGGCCTGTTAGGCATGACGATGGTCATTCAGGTTTTTGTCTTCCCTGAGGCGTGGTGGTCGGTGCACATCATCTGGGTTGCGCTTACATTGACTCTGATAGTGCGTGGCGGCGGACAGTTCTCCCTCGATGCCCTGCTTACGCGCAAGCAATCATCATCTGCGATGTAGTTCAGTTGAGCGACGGGTCATCGCCAAATGCGCTCGCGATGAACTCGACCAGCGCCCGTGTTCGCGCGGCGATATAGCGGCCCGACGGCAACATGATGTGGATCGGCATGGGGACCGGCTCATGGTCGGGAAGCACCTCGATCAACGCTCCCGAAGCGAGATCCTGTTCAAACAGCCATCGGGCATTGACGACCACTCCCGCCCCTGACAACGCTGCAATGCGCAGTGCATTAGGATTATCGGCCAGAAAGTTTCCGGTGACTTTGACAGAAGACCCGTCTGTGAACGACCAGGTTGGCCCCGAACTCAGCAGTGAGTAGATAATGCACCGGTGGTTTGCCAGGTCCTGAGGTCGCATCGGCATACCCGCGCGCGCGAGGTAGGCGGGGGACGCCACCGTGACGCGCCTTGCTATCCCAATTTTACGCGCAATCAGGTTGCTGTCGCTTAACTGGCCAACCCGAATACAAAAATCGAGATTGTCGGCAACAAGATTCAGCGCATGATCGGACAAACGCAAATCGATCTCGATACCCGGATGCAGTTCCAGAAAGTTGGCGATAATGGGAATGACATGGCTCTCAGCGAGCGTCAGCGGCATTGAAATGCGCAACATGCCCTCGACCGAGGCGCGTCTCCCCACCGATGCCGCTGCCTCGTCCAGTGCCGCCAACGCGCGAAGCGCGCCCTCATAGAACAAAGCGCCCTCGTCGGTAAGGGCAAGGACTCTTGTCGACCTGTTGAACAGACGGGTACGAAGATGCCTTTCCAACGCCGCAATATGTTTCGAAATCGTCGACTGGCTCGTGTTAAGCGTTCGACCGGCGCGAGAAAAGCTACCCATGTCTACCGCGGACACAAAACTTTTCATCCATAGCGTGAAATCGGTCATATTCGTTGCCCACCTGCAATATATATGCTTGGTAGACACAATATTTCTCCTGATCAACGGAACACATATTCCGGAAAAGAATAAGTCTAAGTCATTTGTGAAGAGTTGACTGGACTAGGGGACTGCTTATGCCGTGCTATTGTAAAAGAATCAGGCGCTTAAGCGCTGGTTTGTAACAGCGGGAATAACTGGATTGCTTTCGTGGTCAGGCAAATGACTTGCTGACCGGGACGAGTGAGCGCCATGCGGAGATTGCGGAGCGGCTAATGGAAATGCATCAAGTGCGCTATTTTCTGGCTGCCGCGCGGACTTTGAATTTTACCAAAGCTGCCGAAGAATCGAACGTTACCCAGCCATCTCTCACCCGTGCTATCCAGAAGCTGGAAGAAGAATTTGGCGGGCTGTTGTTCCGACGTGAGCGATCGCTTACCCATCTGACCGAGCTTGGGCGGCAGATGGTTCCGCATCTCGAACGCACCTATGAGGCCGCACAAGCCGCCAAAATGCTCGCCAAGGGAATCGGCAACGCAGCACTGGCGCCACTGAACTTCGGAATCGCCGGTAATATGTCAACAGATCTGGGTGCCGCGTTATCACAGGTCGCTGGCGGCCTGCCCGGATTCGAACTATCGCTTGTCCATGCTGCGACCGAAGGACTTATCGAGGGCCTGTTGAAAGGAGATATCGAAGCAGGTATCTTCACCAAGCCGCGAAACTTGCCTGACCGGCTCGACATCTTTGAACTTATGCATCGCGATTATGGAATCGCGGCCCCATCGGCGCAGGCCATTTCCAAGATGACCGATATATGCATGGCCGATTTGGTTGGCTTGTACTGGATCCAGGGCGACACCGATGTCGCCGAAGAGTTTCGTGAACGTGCATTCGCTGCCGGAATAACGATCGACTTTCGCCATAACTGCTCATCTAACCGAGATGCACTGGATTTGGTTGCATCTGGCCTTGGCTGTTCTCTCGTGCCGACGTCATCACGGTTGCCAGCTAATGTCGTTCTGCTGCCTATCATCGATCTGTCGATACGCAGGACAACGGTATTCGCGACGGTGTCGGGACGTCAGCGTTCGGTGGCGACCGACGCGCTAATCCGTGCAATTAAGGCGCGAAGTTGGAGTTCGGTTGCGTAGTTAACGCTGCAAGCCTTCGACAATTTCGATGACCAGCGTCGGGTCGGCGCGAACTCGAAAATCCGGATCGTCAAAAGCAAAGCGGACGATGCCGTTGCTATCGATTACATAGGTCGCGGTAATGGGCAATATCCGACCGGCGTTGCCAAAAGTCGCGGCAAGGTCGATGCCCGCATCTAGGTAGTGTCGGTGAAATTCCTCGTCGATCGGAAAGGTAAGGCCAAGCGCCATCGCCAAGCCATGATCCACGTCGCAAAGCATTTCGGCCTCGGGCGCAATTTCGCAGCGGAAACTTTCCGCCAGTCCGCCAACTTCAGAGGTTATGCCGACGAAATGCCCACCCTGATCCTCCAGCCGGGGGATTGCCTCATGCCATGACAAAAGCTCGGCTTCGCAATAAGGGCACCAGCGGCCGCGCATGAAGCTCAAGACCAAGGGGCCCCGAGCGAGCAGCGCCTGCATCCCGACATAGACACCTTTGGAATTGGGCAAGGTGAAATTTGGGAAAGGATCGTTTAGCTTTGGTGCTGTGGCCCCGATATTGCGTTTCCGTAATTGGGCGATAAGGCGATCGGAGATTGCGTCCCATGCATTAAGGTCGACTTCGTCTGATTTTTGCGGTTTCATGTCGATGGCCCTTACCCTTGGGACAGCAGGAAGCAACCGACCGCAGGCGCATTGGTTCGATGCTCGCTGGCTATTGTAGCGTCTGCGTATCCGGTCGGGCTATTCGACCGCAACCAGAACGCCTTCTGCGATCCAGCGCCCGAGCATGCAACCCGCGCGCTGCGCGACTGCAGCTTCATCACCAACGCCTTCGCCCAAGCGCGCACAAATTGTACCGAAGGAGGCACCCTCTCGCGCCATGAGCAATGCTTCGTATTCTTCGTCTGTCACCGAATGGAAACGCGGCATCAAGTCGTGGCGCCAAACGGTAAGCATGACAGGCTGATCCAAAACTACCGCAGCAGGCGGTTGCGGATCGTCATCGGTCAACGTGCCCCACAAGACTGCGCAGTTGGTCGTAACGGCCCGCATTGTTAAAGTCGGCGCCAGATGAAGACGCGCCGCGTCCCAATCGATATCGGCAAGACCGGCGACATTGATTGGAGCGGCGTCAGGGCCGTTGAACGCAGTTCGCAACGACCAGTCGATCCAAGCCATCTCGCCAACTTCGGGATTATCGGGATAGAGCGAGGCCAGCGTCACATCGAAATTGAGCCCATAATCTGACATCGTCCAGCTATTGGGCGGGTGACGTGCGGTATGTGCCCGCGCAGCCTCATCGAACAACGCGTCGCCCAGCCAGACAACCGTCCGTTCGAACACGTCGCGCAAGGCCTCGATCAGCGAGGCGCGGTAGGCATAATGGTAGACCGGGAGCCCGCGTAACGATTGGGGCGCAACGATCTCAAGCTCTTGCTGGTCATCACCCTGAATATAGGCGGTGAAACAGCGCTGCATATCCGCAAGCTTCATGCCGCCGCGCTTTCCGGTGCCCGAGCAAGAGTGCGGGCCAATTCCAGTTCTGCGAGCAAATCTTCCAGTGGCGGAATATCGTCGTCGCGCTCGATCATTACTGCGACGTCGCCAAAGCGGGCAATAACCTGGGCATAAAGCGACCACACGGGGTCGGGCACTGGCTGGTCGTGCGTATCGATAAGCAATCCATCGCGCCCATTGCTATGCCCCGCTAGATGGATCTGGCGGACGCGGTCGGCGGGAATGCCGTCAAGGTAGACTTTAGGGTCGAAGCCGTGGTTGGTGCCGCTGACATAGATATTATTGATATCCAGCAGCAGATAACAGCCAGTGCGCGAGGTCAGCTCGGACAGAAACTCCCATTCGGTCATCGCGTCGTCGGCAAAGGTCAGATAGCTTGAGGGATTCTCGATTAGCATCGGACGTTCGAGGGAATCCTGCGCTTGGTCGATATTCTCTGCTGCAATCGACAGCGCCTCTTCGGTATAGGGCAGAGGCAGCAGGTCGTGCGAGTTGAAACCGTCGATGCCCGTCCAGCACAAATGGTCGGAAACCCAGAGCGGTTGCACACGCTGTGCCAGTTTCTTGAGTTTCGTCAGATATTCGGGGTTGAGCCCGTCGGCGGAACCGATCGACATCGACACGCCGTGCATTGCGACAGGGTAGATCTCGCGGATCTGGTCCAAGGTGTAAAGCGGTCTGCCGCCATCGCCCATGAAATTTTCCGAGATGACCTCGACAAAGTCGACCGGTGCTTCGCCGGACAGATATGCCGGGTAATGCGGAGCGCGCATGCCAAGGCCAAAACCGCCGAATCGGGCAACATGGTCCTTATTCATGCGGTCGTTCCTCTAACGTAAAAAGGCCCGGCGGTGCTAGCACCGATCGGGCCTTTTTGTCACAACGCAAGCTTACTTGGCTTCGGATTTCGCTTCGGTCAAGCGGCCACCGAGGTCGACGCATTCCTTGGCGGTTTTCGAAACAAAGCCTTGGCCCGAGCATTCGTTCTGGCCTTTGCACGATGTTGTGGCAGTCGCACAATCCGAGGTGCCTTTGCAGGTGTTGATGCCATAGCAGTGGACGAGTTCCTTGTCGGCTTTGGCTGGTGCAGCATGCGCAATTGCGCCTACGCCAGAAATTGCGAGAAGCGCCGCGGTCGCGGCGACATTAATGCTTTTTGCTACAGTGTTCATGGGTAATCTCCGTTGGGTTCTTGTAATTAGAATAAGTTGCCGGGGTGGCAGAAATGTATTCGCGTAGCCTGCCGTAGCGGTTACAAAATTGTTTGGATCACCAGCGAAGCAGGCGGGGGCCCAAGATTGCGCCGCTTGCCGCAGAAAGCGTGATGCCTGCCGAATACCAGACCAGCACAAAAGCGTACGAGCTTTCCATGCATGCCAGTGCATAGATGGCGGAGGCGGCGGCGCCTGCGGTCATTCCAACGACCGCGCCCGCTTGCCGAAGTTGGACGGGCGCCTGCCGACGAACCGCCCATCCCACGACCGCCGTTATGGGAATGGATAATGCTGCGATACGAAGCGAGCAGGACTGCCAGGAAGCGCCGAGTAGCAGCTTCGCATCGCCCACATTGTTGACATGGCCGCTCTGCACCAGCGCAATGCTCGCCAACAGCACGAAGATCGCTGCGGCTTTCGGCAGCATATCGGTTGGTGGCCCGTGAGGGCGAGATAGCTTCAGAGTGGCGGCGAAGCCGACAGCCGTTAAAAGAATCCCGAAACCTGCTTTGATGGCGACGGGGGTCATACTGGCCATCGTCGACAAGCCCGGCTGGATGCCAAGCGTCAACATTAATGCTGCAAATGAGACGCCGCCGCCGATCAGTGCAGCAACCGCGACTTGCCGCTCGACATCCGCCCTTCTGACAGGGGTCAGGTCGGCGCATAACGACGCTATGAGAACAGTGGTGTTCATAACAATATCTTCTTTTTCCAGGTCCGGCATCAAACGCGGACTATGAGAGTAGCTTCACTGACAGATACGTTGGCGGTCCATTGACGGTTACACTTCAGCGGCGAACAGACTAATGTCGCTGCTTTTTCAGCACATTGCGACTTTACCAAGTTGCCGGCCGAAACCGGCCTGGGAATCCGTCGCAATTGTTGATGTCATCCACGGGCGGGCGCTTCTGGACGTCTTTCAAATACGGTGCCGCCTGTTGCGAAAGATGCACCGTTCAAGCAAAGAGGCGCAAGGAAAGCGGGTGCATAAGTCCGCAGCCCCATGACGTTATAGAATAAGGCGGTCAGTCCGCCGCCGACTGTACCATTGCTGCTAGCTTGGCAAGGCCGCGGTGAATGTTTACCTTTACCAGCGATTCTGATTGGCCGGTCTTTGCCGCCGCGTCTTCGATACTGAAGCCCTGCAATTTCACCAACCGGATTACTGAGATTTGGGCGGGCTTTAATTTTGTGAGTAGTTCTTCGAGCAGGATAGCGCTCGTCACGGACGATTCATGTCCCTCAACCGATGGCTCGAAAATCTCATCATCTATCGAAACGGTATGCTGCCGACCCATGGCCCGAAGGCGGTCGATCCACTTGTACCGGGCGATTCCTGCCAGCCACGGACGAAAGGGGCGCCCGGGTTCATAGGTATGACGCTTTTGGTGGATTGCCATCAATGTGTCTTGCGCCGCGTCGTCGACCATGTGAAGCGGAAGTCGGCGCGAATAATAACGCACGAGCCACGGCTGAACTTCATTAAGGAGGCGGTTGTAGGCGCCACCGTTACCGGTCTGTGCGGCTTCCATCAACCTGCCCCATTGATCGTCACCTCGCATTTTGCCTGATAACACCGGATCGGCTTGAGGATGTTGTGGGGTGGCAACGGACATATGCGGGCTCCTCATCTGCGCGGGTGATGCCGCGTCTCGATGACTAGTTATCTGCCCGAATATATCTGGTTTGAAGGTACCAGGCATGCATAGAGTCCATGCACGGTGCGTATGTAATCGACACATTATTGTAACCAGCCGATTGCCGAATTCGAAAGCTTCAGGAAATCAACGCGCTGCCATCTCAATCTGGAGAATTCTTATGAAGATCGATGCCCCATCCCCGGTAATGTTTGTCGCTGGCGACTCGGGGGCATGGAGGATCGAGGACGTGGGTCGGGTGATAGGCGATAGCCTGGCTGTTGCGCCGAGGCTGTTCGTTGCTGACGGAAATCTTCATCCTGCCAAGACCGGAACATGGTCGTTGATTGGCACAACCAGCAACGGCCGCTATGTGCTCCGTTCGGAAGCAGACGCCCTCGTCGCTGTTCAGGAAGGACTGGGCCGACCGCAAGCGACATGCGCCGCTTTAATTCCAATCCGAAAAACGGCGGCATGGTGGAATCTTGCTCAGGATGAACGCCGCGCCATTATGGAATCGCAGTCACATCATATCGGCATCGGTATGGAATATTTGCCGGCCATATCGCGCAAGTTATATCATAGCCGCGACCTTGGTGAGCCGTTCGATTTCCTCACCTGGTTCGAATATCGTCCCGAACATATCCACCATTTCGATCAGCTTCTTGCACGCCTGCGCGCGACGCCCGAATGGCAATATGTCGAACGCGAAGTCGATATCAGGCTGCGACGTGACGATTAACTCCCTAGCGCTTCAACGACAGCAATAACATCGTTGGGTTCGGCCCGAACGCGAAAGTCAGGATCGACAAAAGCGTAGCGCACGATGCCGCTTTGATCGACCACGAACGTCGCAGGAATCGGCAATATACCACTTTGTGTGCCATAGATGTCGGACAGGTCGAGCCCGCATTCCAGATAGCGCCGCAACAGTTCATCGCCGACGTGAAAGGCAAGGCCAAGGTTAAGCGCGACGCCATGATCGACATCGCACAATATCTCGACCTCGTCATTGAAGATGTCGGCAAGCGCGTCGCCACGCCCGCTGATTTCTCCGGCGATCACAACAAGCCGTCCGCCTGCATCGTGGAGTGCGGCAAGGCTGTCGCGCCAGCTTTCCAGTTCGTGCACGCAATATGGACACCAGCTACCACGATTGAAGCTGATCACCAGCGGCCCGGCTGTGTAATGATCGGCGAGGCGCCGATACTGCCCGAGATGACTGGGCAGCGCCACCGACGGAAAGCGGGCACCGATTGCTGGCGCTTGCTTGCCGACCTGCAGGCTGTTCAACCGGTTGGTAAAATCGTCGTACAGTTCCTGCCATTCGGGCGCATCGTCGGCGCATCGGTTAAGTTTTTCGAAAAGTTGAATTGCTTGTTCCATAACTCTCAATGCACGACGCACCGCCAAATGTTAATACCGGCCCAACTATAAAGTCCATACGTTTGTTGCATGTCGCAGGTGCAACATTTTAGTCTGCGGGATCGATACGAGAAAAGCGAACGCCCGGATTGGAGCGGGTATTGACGGCCAGTTCAAAGACGTCGGGCCGCGCGTAATGGCCATGCGTGTCGAGGTATAGCTTGCCGCGATCGCTCCCAGCCAGATCGATTTCGGCAAATAATGTTGCAGGGTCGCCATAAACGGGGGCCACCACATAGCTTGCGTCGGGTGCAATTACCGCGCCGCCACCATCTTTGAGAAGAGACAGGTCGTCGGGGATCGATTCGAGCAGGGCCCGAGCCAAACCGCCGCTATCAGTGGAATCGAACCCCGCCAGCACATCCGCGCGCGTCAGCACTGTTCCTGCGACAATGACAAAGCATTGGCCTTCGAACGCATATGTGCGGCTTGCCATCTGATGCAGCTCGCCCGCTGCTGGCCATTGTGCGATATGGATGATTTCATGTTGCGCGTGCATCGCAGCGCGGGCCAGTGGCATCCAGTGTTCCCAGCAGATCAGGCCTCCCAATTGGCCATATGGCCGCGACCATGCCGACAATGTACTACCATCGCCTTGTCCCCAGATCAGCCGCTCGCCATGCGTCGGCACCAGCTTGCGATGGATTCCGGTCCTGCCATCTGCTCCCACGAGCATCATGCTGTTGTACAGCGTGTTGCCTGCACGTTCATGCAAGCCCATCACTATATCGACATTATGTGTTGCTGCCATTATCAGCAGCTCTGCGATCTCGGGTCCGTCGGCCACCGGTGCGTTTGCATACAGATGCGCAAACAGTGACTCTGCCGCAGGGTTGCCCCACAGGGCAGCGCCGGGTGCGTAATCGAGCCAGACTGGATATCCCGGCAACCAGCTTTCGGGAAAGACGACCAGCTTTGCACCTTTTGTCGCTGCGTCTGCAACCAATTCGCCTGCCAGACGAATAGAAGCCTTCAAGTTCAGGAAAACGGGAGGGTGCTGAATGATCGCGATTTTAATCTGCGTCGACATTATTTTCCTCCATGCAGGACAGGCCACCCCGAGTTATTCGCAGCGCTGGCTCAAGCACAGGACGTTGCAACCGGCAATCGAAACTGCGCCAGCCCGAGGAATTGCGTGACTATGATCGAGGCATTGGAGATCGAAGCGTTGGGATTGACGATACTCGCGGTCGCCTGTGCATTCTTCATGGGCTATTCCATCAATGAGGGCAGCACCTGCGCGGTTTCGGCCGCGAAGGAGCTGGTCGACGAGCGACGGGCAACGATGCTTACGGGGTTCGCCGTCGCCGTCGGCAGCGCAGGATTGATATGCCTGCCGATTGCCTGGATATTTGGCAGCGAGGTTCATCTTGCCAGCGACGCCCGGGTTTCCATTGCGCTGGTCGCAGGTGCCGTGTTGCTAGGCATCGGTGCGGTAATCAACGACGCCTGCCTGCTTGGTACCCTGGCCCGAATCGGCCATGGCGAGGTGCGATTTTTTGCACTGCCCGTGGGGCTGACTGTGGGTTTTTTCATTGCTGATCGCCAGTCGTTGGTTAAGGCAGGTGCCAGTATCCCCAATGTCCTTGCAGAACCTGGAGTGGTCGGCTTTCTCGTCGTTGCAGGTTTTGCAGTGATGGTGGTGACAGCTTACCGGACCCTGGGAATTGGGTTGAAGCCCGCGACGCTGCGGGATTGGCCGCTTCGCAGGGCTATGCTGGTGCTCGGTATTTGCGGCGCCCTGCTCTTCACGCTTACTCCGGGCTGGACATATGCCGACGCCGTTCGCCGAGCAGTTGCGCCGGGCGGGCAGATGATGGCGACGATCGCGCTCGGTGTGGTTCTCGCTGCCCTTGCTGCATTGGCAGGGGCGCTGGCTTCGGGAATTCGTGCCCGGTCGTTTCAGCTTCAAAAACCGACGGTCAGGACACTGCTCCGGTCGCTGATCGGTGGCACTGTCATGGCATTCGGCGGTGCGTTGATCCCGGGGGGTAATGACTCGCTTTTGCTCTCATCCGTACCTTCGGCGACGGTGAGCGGCCTGACGGCTTACGCCATCATGTCGCTGACCGTGCCAGTGCTGCTGCTGGCAGTGCAGCAAATTAAACTGCGTGCCGCTTAGTGAGTGGCAGCCAGGATTTTGGCTTGCAGCACGATACAGACCGGCTTGCCGGATGTGTCGTTGACCACCACGATCGAGCCAGTCGCCGATTGCAGAATATCGTTCTGCCCTACCAGATTACCGCATCGCTCCTGCGCGCCAATAAGCCTGAGATACGCATGAAAAACGCCTTTCGATAAAATCCCTGCGCAATCCAGCTCGCGACCGCTACATAATTGCCCTCGCACATGGTGCATGAAACCCATGCACGCCGGGCATTTCACAATCGCCGGGGGCGAACGTAATGAAGGACACATGATCGACCAAACCCCCGCTTCACAACCCAACGGCAAACCCCGTATCGTCATCATCGGCGCGGGCTTTGGTGGCCTCGCGGTCGTTCGCGGCCTCGGCTCTATCGATGCCGAGATCACGTTGATCGACCGGCAGAACCATCATCTGTTTCAGCCATTATTGTATCAGGTTGCGACCGCCGCCTTGTCGCCCGCCGACATCGCCGCGCCGATCCGGACCATCGTTAGAGACAGCAAGCAAATGCACGTCTTGCTCGATGAAGTGAACGATATCGATCCGGTTGAAAAGCAGATCATCCTGCGCAGCGGCGCGACGCTTGGTTTCGACACTCTGGTAATCGCCACCGGCGCGCGGCACAGCTATTTCGGTAAGGATCATTGGGCTGAACATGCCCCGGGGATAAAGACGATCGACGATGCCACCAAAGTGCGCCGCAAGATATTGCTTGCGCTTGAAATGGCCGAAACCAACCGTCAGGAAAATGTCGAAAGCCGTGATGAATATCTGACTTTCGTCGTCATCGGCGGCGGTCCGACCGGCGTGGAGATGGCAGGCGCCATTGCCGAGCTGACGCGCCACGCGACCTCGATGGAATTTCGCTACGTCACGCCGAAATGCGTCAAAATCCTTCTGATTGAGGCGGGTGACCGGCTGCTTTCAAATTTCCCCGAGGAACTGAGCGCAGCGGCCAAAACGTCGCTCGAAATGCTGGGCGTCAATGTGCAGCTTTCGTCCAGAGTGAACGATATCGATGCGCATAGCGTGGTGGTTGGTGAGGAACGCATTGCGACCACCACGATCATCTGGGCAGCCGGCGTCAAGGCGTCGCGTGCGGCATTGTGGCTCGATGCCGAGGCTGACAATGCAGGCCGAGTCAAGGTCGAGCCTGATATGAGCGTCAGCGGCCACCCAGATATCTTCGTGATCGGCGACACTGCAAGCATCGCCGACACCGATGGCAAGCCCGTTCCCGGCATCGCTCCCGCAGCCAAGCAACAAGGCCAGCATGTCGCCCGCGTCATTCGCGCCCGTCTGCAAGGCAAAAGCGACCCCGGACCATTCCGCTATCGCAATTATGGAACGCTGGCGACCATCGGGCGCAAACGCGCGGTTGTCGATTTCGGCTGGACTCAGCTCAAGGGTTTTCCTGCATGGTTTCTGTGGTCGACCGCTCACCTTTATTTTCTGGTCGGCTTTCGCAATCGTTTCGTCGTCGGCATGAACTGGTTGTGGAATTATCTGACGTTCGAGCGCGGCGCGCGGCTGATCACCGGCATTGACCCCGGTTCCAAACCTGCATTGCCCCCCGTCATAACCCCCGATGCCGACCTCGCAGATGTAACCAAACGGGCCGCATAGCGAACCAGAGATGCCATCTTTTGGAAAGCAAGTATCTCATGAAGCCGTTTCACATTTTCGCCACTTTTTCTGCCGTTGCCGTAATGGCCATTTCGACGCCCGCCATCGCCGGGCCGATCCAGCCGTACAGCGTAGCCGCCTTCAAGGCAGCGCAAAAAGCTGGCAAACCGATCCTCGTCGATGTGCACGCCGACTGGTGCCCGACATGCCGCAGGCAAGCGCCTACGATCGTCGAAATCTCAAAAGATCCGGCATTTTCGAAGCTGGTTATCTTCAAGGTCGATTTCGACAAGCAGGTCAAGGAGCGCGAAGCGCTCAATGCGCGCAAGCAGAGCACGTTGATCGTCTACAAAGGCACGGTCGAAAAAGGCCGCGTGACCGGGATCACCGATCGCAACGACATTCGCAAATTTGCGACGGCTGCGCTAAAATAATCATGTCGACCCTCAGCCCCGTCCTTTCCTTCGCCGCTGGCGCGTTGACGATCCTGTCGCCGTGCGTCCTGCCGCTCGTCCCGATCGTGCTGGGCAGCGCTGCGCAGCAGCATAAATGGGGACCGCTGGCGCTGGCCGCCGGGCTGGTCACATCGTTTACAGCGGTGGGCTTTGCGGTGGCCGTGCTCGGCGCGTCCTCAGGCTTTGACGGTGAAATCGTGCGCACATTCGGTGCGGTATTGCTGGTGCTGGCGGGCGTCGCTCTGGTCGTCCCGCAAGCGCAGGCTTTCCTGACCCGGATCGCCACTCCGCTCGCCAACTGGGCCAGCCAGCGTCAGGCCGGGCTAGAACGCTTCGGCCTTGCAGGGCAAGTCGCCATCGGCGTTCTCTTGGGCTTGGTATGGAGCCCGTGCGTCGGCCCCACGCTCGGCGCGGCAACCGCGCTCGCCGCACAAGGCGAACAGCTTGCCGAGGTCGCCTTCATCATGCTCGCCTTTGCCCTCGGCATCGCCAGCGTCCTTTTGGCAATTGCCTTTGCGACGCGCGGTTTCCTCACCAAATGGCGCGGGAAGCTGATGTCCACCGGCAGCGGCGGCAAACGAGTCCTTGGCGCGATGCTGCTCGCAGTCGGCATCTTCATCATGACCGGCACCGACCGTCAAGTCGAAGGCATATTGGTTGCCGCGTCGCCTGATTGGCTTATTAACGCTACGACATCTATCTAAGCGGCGGCAAAAGGTACTGCATTGCACAAAAGACAATATGCGATCGCTTTTGTAGTTACAGCCGCTTTGCTGACATCGGCGGCTCCGGCCCGTGCCGATGAGTCGGTGTCGCCGCTGAAGTTCAAACTCAGCGGTTTCAGCAACGGCACCACCGGCCTGGCCTCTACCGGAAACAGCGACGATGTCGAAGCCGTGTTCGAAGGCGAGATAGAGGTCAGCCCGCAATACACGCTGCCCGGCGGCACCGTCATCGCCGCCCGCGTCGTCGCCAATTACCGCGGCAGCACAGCAGGCATAGGTTCGTCGGACAGTCTGTCGGTTCCCGAAATCAGCGCCTTTGCCATCGGCTCGTTCGGGCGCATCGAGGTCGGCAACCGCGCCGGGTTTCCGCAAAGCCTGATCGGCTTCACCCCTTCCGAAATCGCCTTCACCTTCTCCGAATATGGCCCTGAATCGGGCGCGAGGCTCGACCCCGATGGCCGCTTGCCGACGGCGTTGTTGCCCGCCAGCCTGTCGTCGCGGATCGATGCGCTGACCTATCTAGGCTATGCCGCGCGCTTTTATGACGACCGCTCGGCCAAGATTATCTACCTGTCGCCGCGTTTCAAAAACGGCCTTTACGGCGCGCTTTCCTATACGCCGCGCACCAATCGACCCGGCGGCTATGGCGTTGCGGGCGACAGGGTGCCGGGCTCGTCAGGTTACCGCGACGTCGTCCAGGCCGCTGCCGTCTGGAACCACCGGACCGAAACGCTCGACCTGTCGGTAGGGGCGACCTGGTCGCATGCCACTGCGCACTCGGCTTCAACCGTCGCCGACACACGCCGCTCCGATTCGATCAGCGGAGGTATCTCGGCAACGATCAAGGACAGCTTCGTATTCGGGCTGAGCGCGACATATGACGGCCTGTCGACCCGCAAGCGATCGGGCGGATCGAACCGCGCGCCTTATGGCGTCGTCGCCAGCTTCAACTATGTCGATGGTCCGTGGATCGCTGGCGGTTATTATCAGCACGCCGTCGCTCCGACCGCTTCTTCTATAGCCGAGGTTGAAAAACTCGATATTGCGCAGATCGGATTGTCCTATCTTGCCGACAAAAATCACGACTTGCTGGGGACCGGGTTTTATACCGACGTCAAATTGTTCGCCAGCGCCACATATTACGGGATAGAACGAAGCGAAGCGGGCTTAGTCCGCGATCGACAGCAGCCTGTCGTGATGCTGGTCGGCGCGCGATTTGCCTTTTTCTGAATTGCTGAAGGAGCCTAAGATGACCACAATCACTGCCAAGACAACATTGTCGCTCGCAACCATCGCCGCCTCGATAGCGCTTTCCTGTGCCGCCGATGCTCAGGTGAACGTGCCAAAGCCAAGCTACAAGTTCGAAAAATGCTATGGCGTCGCCAAGGCTGGACAGAATGACTGCTTCGGCACGAGCAACGCTTGCGGCGCGACATCGACCACCGATAATCAGCGCGATGCCTGGATTTATGTGCCGGCAGGAACCTGCAAGAAAATCACCGGCGGCAGCACCGCGCCGGACAAAGGCTGACGCGATACTGGCTACATCATCCGGCGGCGGCGCAGTTCGGCAACGGGCGCGTCGAGCTTTTCCAACGCCTCGCGCATCGCCAGATAACCCGCCTCGACCGCTTGCGGATAAAGCCGCCAGTCCCTGATCTCAATCATGCCGATGTCGGGCATGACATATAGGTCGCACGCGTTGCGCGCGAGGACGATTTCGGTGCCAGCCGAAATGGTGGCTGTACGCATCAGGATCGACACAATCGGTGGCCCTCGTCGCCAGGCACCGGATGTAAACCAGCGCCACCAGGACGCAGGTGGCATGACATCTTCGGGCGATAGCCCGCCCGCGCGCGACACATCGCTGCCGATGACCGTTCCGTCATGTCGGGCGCGCAACAGGTCGGTCGGCAGGTTTCTCAATACGCCGCCATCGACCAGCACCTGGCCATTATCGATAACCGGCGGCAATACGCCCGGCAGCGAAATCGATGCCCGCAGCGCCCGAGCCAGCGATCCCCTGTCGTGCAAATGATGCCGCCCACTGGACAGGTTGGCCGACACACAGAAATAGGGCATGTCGAGATCGGCGATATCTACGTCGCCAAAATGCTGCTCGAGCCGAGTCTCGACCTTGCGCCCCCTGGTCATGGCGACGATCGGCAAGGCGATGTCGTCGAGCGGGCTCGACGTCACAAAGGCCGCGCGCATCCGTTCGTCGAGTTCTTTATCGTCCCAGCCGCTGGCGACGCCCGCGCCGACGATGGCGCCCATTGAGGTTCCGCAAACAAGATCGATGACGATGCCTGCCTCTCGCAGCGCGCGAACGACGCCGACATGCGCAAAGGCCCGCGCGCCGCCGCCAGACAATGCAAGGCCGATGCTGGTTCCGTTGAGTATCCGCGCGAGACGGTCCACACCGCCGCCGCGATCGTCGACATGGAACAGCCGCGCTGCATTTGTCGCCGCAAGCCACGCTTGCCCGAACCGCGACCGGGTGCCTGCAGGTTTTTGGAGTACCAGATCCACCAGCTGGCTCGATTGTAATGGTTCGGTAACGCACAGCGCGCAATCGGGCGGTGGCGCGGCGTCGCTTCGGCCAAGCAACACGATCCGGTCGACCTGCCGTCGGCACATGGCAAGCCAGTCGTCCTCGTCATATCGCGCGGCGAGCAGCACGAGATGATTATCGGCTTCGGCCATGCCGATCCAATCCGGATCGCGGCCTATCGTCGCCCGATCGAACGCGACCGCCTTGACCCCGGCACCAACGCTCGCCTGCGCCAACCGTCGGGCAAGTTCGACCGGGTCGACATCCGGCCCGACTGCTGCAATCAGAACGATATGCGCGCGCGCGCCGATGTTGGCGCTACCGCTTGATCGCTGCACGACAAGCTGCGCGATCTCTGTGGCGATGGCGGGCCGCGCGTTCAGTGCGTGCCGGAACTCCTGCGCCGGATACACATCGACAATGCTGTCGCGCAACGCAACCACAGTGGAGCCGCGCGGCGCGCCAGTAAGCACCGCCATCTCGCCCACGCAGTCGCCAGCCCGGACATAGCCGACCAATTGCATCCGGTTATCGCCGATGTCTCGCATGACAGTAAACAAGCCGCGCCGGACAAGATAGACAGCGTCGGCTGAATCACCCACACCATACAACATCTGACCGCCTTTTACCGACAGGCTCGGCAGGCGACTGGTTTCGTGTGCGGCATCGAATAGGTCCGTGGTCGCCGACATTATTAGTTGCCACTTTTCGAAGTCAGAACAAACAGTTTCGCCGCAAACTGGCAGGGGGTTACATGATCAAGTCCCCTCTAAGCCGATTTGGGCACCGTTTCTAACATGGCAGGAGGCGCAGTCGAACGTGAGTCCTGCTCTAGATGTCATCCACCAAAGCTGCGGTATACTTCAACTTCCGATCTTTTCGCTGCTCCCATGGCGTCGACCAGAGCTTGGCGCGTCGCGTTAAACTGCCTTTGAGCGTCTATAACGCCTAGAAAATCGCTCAGGCCCATGCGATATCGCACAGTCGCCAATTCTATTGAATCCGTCTCAACCGCCAACTGAGATTGCAGCGCGGACAGCCGGTCCCGGTTGGCCTGTAAGGTGCCAAGCGCAGCCTCTCCCTCGCCGATACCGGTGAACACAGCTCGTCTGTATAAGGCGAAAGCTTCCTTCGCTTCCGCTTGGCGTGCGTCGATTTGGGCCTCCACCCTGCCGAAATCGAGAAGTGGCCCAGCAACCACCCCGCCAAGTGAGGCAGTCAGCGAGTCTGAACTGAAAAGGTCGCCCAGCGCCAACGCGGCAAGGCCAAGTGCGGCATTTATGCTAATTTGCGGAAACCGGGCAGCCGCCGCCGCCGCAATTTCCGCGTTTGCTGTACGAAGCCGTCGGTCCGCTGCAACGATGTCAGGGCGTTGCCGCAGCATAGTTGAGGGCAACCCGGTCGATGGTAGGGGCGTTAGAACAAGGTCGGTTGGCCTATCGAATGCTGCAGAAACGGACCTACCATCCCTCGCCGTCAAGGTTACCAGCCGACCGAGGGCATTAGCAATCTGAGCTTCTGCAGGGCCACGCTGCGACTGCGCAGCGGCTTCAAGACCTTGTGCGCGGACAAGATCGAACCCCGGCACGAGCCCGGCACGGGCCCGGGTGCCGGTCAACTCGACCAATGCCTTGGCATCGGCAAGGTCTGCTTCGACTATTCGCAGCTTCGCCTGCGCTGTGCGATAGTCGATTACCCCCCGCGCGATATCCGAAATGACGCTCAAGCGAACGGCGCGCGCATCGGCATCTGCGGCGTCGAGGCGGAGGCTTGCGGCGCGCTGCGATGCGCGTAACCGACCGAATAGATCCACATCCCAGGACGCGTTGATGCCAAGTGAATAGCTGCTGTTGGTCGGATCGATGGTGGTTTCGGGCGGCAGGTTGATGATGCTGTTTTCACTGCTTCGTGCATATCCGGCAGCGCCTTCGGCCTGGATGTTCGGCGCGCGCGCGGCTCCTGCGGCGAGCAGCGCAGCCCGCGCAGTTGCCACCCGCGCCAGCGCGGCTTGAAGGTCCGGCGCGTCGCTGTCGACCGCTGCAACCAGAGTCTGGAAGGCCGGGTCCCCGTGGGGAAGAAGTCCATCGAGTGCCTCGCGGTCTTCTTGGAGTGGAGCGTAAGCGAATGCCGACGGAACCGACACCGACGATGCCATCGGGCCATCTGCGACCGAAGCGCAGCCAGAAAGCAATACCACAGCCATCAACGCGAGGCCGGGTTTCATTGCTTCGCCTTTGCCGGAACGAAGCCGTCAACCTGCTGGCCGACAAAATACCGCCCACCTTTCTCGGGTAACGCAAAAATAAGCTGGAGCACGCGCACATCAACACGTTCGGTGGCGCTGTTGGTCAGCGATCGTTTTGGGACAATCAGCGGCTCGGCACGCACAAAAGTCGCCTTGACCTGCCTCTTCGCATCGCCGCGCGCGCTGATCACCGCTGGCTGACCGAGCGCGATTTTCTCGATCTGGTTCTCGTCGATGTCGAGCCGCACGTGCAATGGCATGGTCGCGCCCAATCGCATCAACACCGATGCGCTGCCCTGCGTCCCGGCATATTCGCCAGCTCGGGTGTCGACCTGCAATACTTCCATCGCGGCCGGAGCACGAACTGTATGACGGTCGAGTTCAACCCGCGCTTGTGTGACCTGAGCGTCGGCCTGCCGGACCTGAGCCTGCGCTACGGCCACCTGCGCCCTTGCATTGGCCACCGCATCCCGCCTCGTGATCACTTCCTGCTGCGACACTGCGCGCGCGTCATCGACATTCTGGTATAACGCATATTGGTTTTGAGCGACGCGCAATGATATCTGCGCGGCAGCGACGCTCTGACGCGCGGTGGCCGCGCGCGCAGTGGCCTCGTCGACGGCAGCACGGGCATCGCGGCTGTCGATTTCCAGAAGCGGCTGCCCCGCCGACACCTGATCGCCGGGGACTACAAAAACCCTGGAGACGACGCCTGCGACATGCGTCGCCACATCGACGGTTTCGCTCGACGGTTCGGTTACCCCCGTGCCAACGATACTGCCCGTTTGGCGCTGCGATTGCGGCGTTCTGGCCGGTGTCTCCTTCGGATCGCTCAGCGATGTGTCTGGCTGCGATGTCATCAGATAGATCACCGACGCCATGATACCGATAACGGCGATGAACGGCAGGATAATGCGGGAGAAGCTGGGGCGTTTCATGTGGCGTCCTGTTGCATAAGTATGGCCTTGTCGCGGCCATCATGGGTGATGCGACCATCCTCCATCGCGAGAATGCGATCGGCGAGATCGAAAATCCTGTTGTCATGGGTGACGATGATGACGGCGCGATCCTCGGCCAAGGCGACTTCGCGCAGCAGGTCCATCACCCGGCGCCCCGATTTTGCATCAAGCGCTGCGGTTGGCTCATCGCAGACAATCAAGCGCGGTTCGTGAACCAGTGCGCGGGCAATCGCCACGCGTTGCTGCTGGCCGCCCGAAAGCTGGCGAGGGAATTTGTCGGCCTGACTCGCGATATTGAGCTTGCCGAGCAACGCGCGCCCGCGCGCCACCGCTTCGTTTCGGGCAACGCCTCCTGCGATTAACGGAATGGCGGCGTTTTCAGCCGCCGTCAGCGTGGGGAGCAGATTATACTGCTGGAATATAAAGCCGATATTCGACAGCCTGAACTTGACCAGATCATTATCCGACAGCTCGTAAATCTGGTTATCGAAAACCTGCACGTTGCCCTCTGTCGGATATAAAATCCCGGCGATGATCGAGATCAGCGTGGTCTTGCCAGACCCGGACTCGCCGACGAGATAGGTCAGCTCTCCCGCATTCACATCGACGTTGATGTCGTGCAGAACGCGGATAGTCTCGTCGCCGACGGGGAAATCCTTGGCGACATTGCGGACGGATATAGCAAATTTGCTCATCTGAACACTGAGGCAGGGTCGGTTTTCAAAACGGAGCGGATCGCAATGAAACCGGTAAGGGCAATAATCGCCAGCACGAGTGCTGCCGTTATCAACGGAATCTGGAAGGGCATGTAAAAGCCTTTGAAATCGTCGCTCGTCGCCGCACCGCCGCCAACAAAGCCTGCCGCCATCGCCAGACCCAGACCATAGCCGATGAGCGCGACCAGCCCCGATTGTGCCGCAACCATCGCCATGATCTTATGGTTGGTAACGCCGATGGCTTTAAGGGCGCCGAATTGCTTGATATTGTCGCGGATAAACAGGCTGAAGGTCAGGCCAACAATGGCAACGCCTACAACAACACCCAAAATCACGGTGATACCAAAATTGATCGGGATGCCAGTGTTTTCGATAATGAAATCGATGCCATCGCGCGTGAATTCGTCGGTAGTGCGTGCTTTCAAACCAGTCTGATCGGCTATGCGTTTCGAAAGCACTGCTGCGGACAGGTTGCTTTCGCTGCGCACCAGAACGAACGACAATCGGTTTCGTGTTCCAGGCACAAAGTTGAGAGCGTTGGAGTAGCGCGTGTACAATGTCACCTGCGCGGTAAATGTCGGGGTGCTATCGACAATACCCTTGATGACGGCCCGTTGGTCGTTGAGTTCCAACTGGCTGCCGATAACCTGCTGCCCTTCGCTAAACAGCTTGCGTGAACCGACACCGTCGATAAATACCGCGTCGGGGTCCATAAGCCGGGCAGGATCGCCTTCGCTAATACGTCGGGGAATGCCCACCAGCGAGCTGTCATCGACGCCAATGACCGTGACACCCTCAAGGTCTCCGTCAGGCGTACGGATTGACGCATTGCTGCGCAGCAAGGGGGACGCATAGGCGACACCCGGCACGCTGCGAACGCGGTCGAGCGCGGTTATGGGCATCGGAAATATAACATCGGACGTCCGCGTCGCCGGGTCCATCACCCAGATATTCGCAGTCGAAACTTCCTGCACCGCGACCCCGCCACGAAAGAGCAGGTTCACAAAAATAGTCAGCTGCTGGGTGATCAGCAACGTCGAGAAGGCAACGCCAAAGACAAGGCCGATGAACTTGACCCGGTCCCCTGTCAGCATGCGGATTGCGACCCAGTTCATTCCAGCGCACACCTCTTTGGATTGCCAAATGATTCGGCTTGTGTTCATCCTGTCTAGCTTAGATAATGAACGCAAGCGTTTAATTGAACGATGGCGTTCAGTAACAGCATCGGAACGGAAATGAATACGGGAAAAAGGCTGGCCCACAGGCCGGTCGATCGAACCAAACAGGAGGCCATATTGACGGCGGCACGTGCGGAGTTCTTTGAACAAGGCTATGCCGCCGCGTCGATCGAACGTATTGCTGCGAACGCCAACGTCTCCAAAGTCACCATCTATAACCACTATCAAGGCAAGGAAAATTTGTTTTCAGCGGTTATCAACGGCGAGTGCAGCAAGATGCGGGGGGAGATGCATGATTTGTCGTCTGCCCCGGCCGATTTACGAACCGAATTGTTGGCATTCGCACGTTCGATGATGGACTTTCTTGGGAGCTCCGACGTTATCCGTTTCGACCGTAGAATGGCGGCGGAGGTCGAACGCTACCCCGAAATGGGCGAATTGTTCTTGAACGCAGGTCCACGGCAAATGCAGGCATTGATCGCTCAAATGATGTCGATCGCAATGCAGGAAGGCCATCTTGAGAAAGCCGATCCGCAAGCGGCCGCAGCGCACTTGTACGGAATCATAAAGGGGTTTGCCGATATCGAATGGCGCTTTGCCAAAGAGCCCGACACCGCTGTCCGACAGCAGGGCGTTGAAGAGGCGGTTGACCGGTTTTTGAAAGCCTATGCTCCATGCAATCGAAGCAGTATCCGGCAGAAATAACTGCTTTCGAAACCACACGATCTCACGCCAAGCCAGTTAGCCAGCGATCGCGAAGTGGAAGCCAAGGCGATTGGTACCGCCCATGGAGCAATCCGACTCCATGGGCACTAATCTCACTTCAACAATGTGCTCGTCGTCAGGCACCTGACCGCTGAGAGGCGTAGTATTGAGAGCTTCTGGTTCGATTTCAGTCAAATCAACCCGCGCTCCAACCGCCAGTGGCCCCTCGATGGAGCGCAATTTTCGCCGTCCGCATTTGCGACCAGCGTCGAAAATGCCGCATTTTGAGAAAGGAAAACCTGTCCGTTCAAATCATCTAACAAGCGTGAGCGCTGTAACGCATCCATCACGGGTCCTTTTACCTCCGACAAATGCAGATTGATTCTGCCATCCAAGAGCCGGTGGTTGATTGCCTCAAGGCTTTCAAGCGCCGATGCGTCGATGCCGTTGACCGCCGAGCACATCAGGATAAGATGTTTTAGATCCGGTTGAGCCGCGACTTGTTCCAGAACAAATTCCTCCAACCAGCGCGCATTGAGGTAAGTCAGGCTTTCGTCGATGCGGATGGTCAGAATGCGCGGGTCAGTGATGACCTTGTGGCGCTTTATGTTTCGGAAATGCTCGGTCTCCGGCACGCGCCCGACGATTGCAGCATGCGGGCGCGAGGCGCGCCAAAGGAACAGCGCCAGCGAGAGCGCGACTCCCGCGATGACGCCGGGTTCTACGCCAGCAAACAAGGTCACCAGCACGGTAGCTGCCATCGCGGCGAAATCAGGCTTTGAATAACGCCAAATTTCAGTTGGCTTTTTGAGATCGACAAGGCTGAGAACCGCGACAATGATAGTTGCCGCCAGCGTTGCAATAGGGAGCGAGGCCAGCAAGGGCGTCAGGAACAGCGCAGCGATTGCGATGCCGATGGCGGTATAAGCCCCTGCTGCTGGCGTTTCCGCGCCTGCATCAAAATTGACGACCGAGCGGGCAAAGCCGCCGGTGACTGGATAACCTCCCGAGAATGACGCCGCAATGTTGGCAGCACCCAGCCCGATCAGTTCCTGGTCCGGATCAATTCTCTGGCGCTTCTTGGCCGCAAGGGTTTGCGCGACCGACACCGATTCGACAAAGCCGATGACTGACAGCAGCAGGGCTGGCACGGCGAGTTGTTGCCATAAGGCGAGGTCGAGCAGCGGCATGGTGAAAGGCGGTAGGCTTTGCGGGATGCTGCCGACTACCTTGACGCCTTTCGCTTCCAGATCAAACCAGATTACTGCCAGCGTCGAAAGAGCAACCGCTGCAATCGGTCCAGCCTTCGCGGTCAGTTCAGCGGCGCGCGGCGCGAGCCCCAGCTTGATCAGCAGTGGCTTCAGACCCTTTCGCACCCAGAAGAGAAAGGCCGTGGCCGCAACGCCGATCAGCAGGGTAGGAATGTTCATCTGTGCAATATTCTGAATCAGCGTCTGCAACAATTCGGGCATCGCCTCGCCGCTTGCCTGTATCCCGAGGATCGACTTTAGCTGGCTGGTGGCGATGATGATTCCCGATGCGGTGATGAAGCCGGAGACAACCGGGTGCGACAGCAGATTGGCGAGAAACCCCAATCGCAGCAATCCCATCAGCGCGAGGATCAAGCCCGAAAGCAGCGCAAGAACTAGAGCCGCAGCAATAAATTCGGCGCTACCCGGTTCTGCAACATTGCTTGCCGCAGTCAGCGTCATTAACGAAATGACTGCGACCGGACCCACGGCCAGCGCCCTGCTCGACCCGAAAACAGCGTACGCAATGATCGGCAGGATAGAGGCATAAAGCCCGATTTCGGGCGGCAATCCAGCGAGCATTGCATAAGCCAGGCTTTGCGGAATCAGCATGACGGTGACGATGGCGGCGGCGATCAGATCATTGGTCAACGTCGAGCGATTATAGCCCCGCCCCCACTCCAATATGGGCAGGTAACGCATGCTCAGCTCAGCAGCTGTCGGTGGATCCCCATCCCGCCGAGCATAGCCGCAACGAACAGCCAAGGCTGCCACATCCCCAATACCAACCCGGCAATGGCAGGCCCCGGACATAGGCCGACCAGCCCCCAGCCGATGCCAAACAGCGCTGCGCCGATCAGCAAGCGGCTGTCCAATACACGGTTCTCAGGAATGAAAAAGCTTTGGTCGAACAAGGGTGTGCGCATCCGTCGTGACAGCGCGTAAGCAATCACCATTGGGATGATCGCGCCGCCCATGACAAAGGCCAGCGAAGGATCCCAATTGCCCGCGAGATCGAGAAAGCCGAGCACGCGCGCCGGGTTGATCATGTCGGACAGGGCCAGTCCAGCGCCAAAGATGATGCCGGTGGCGAGAGAGGCGATAGGGATCCGCATGCCCTCAGCCTCCGATCACATGGCGCGTCACGAACACTGTGACAAAGCCTGCCCCCATGAAAGTCGCGGTCGCGGCAATCGAGCGGGGAGACAGTCGCGCAATCCCGCACACGCCGTGGCCGCTGGTGCAGCCATTACCCAGCCTCGTGCCGATGCCGACCAATAGCCCTGCTCCGACTAGCAACGGCAACGAAGACGTAACGCCAATGTCCGTCGATTGGACAAAGCCGCTCACCAGCCATGCGCCAAGCGGCAATCCGACCACAAAAGCCGCCGCATGCCACCAAGACGGCCCACTATCGGCGATCCGCGTTGCTGCCGCCACCAGCCCGCTAATCCCCGCAATGCGGCCCGTAATTAGCAGGAACAGCGCAGCCGCGGTGCCAATCAACAGGCCTCCGGCCAGCGGTATCAGGATGGGAAGTGGTTCCATTCGCGAAGCCTTACAAGAGGTTCAGGGGAAGCTTGAGGTAGCGGGTGCCATTATCCTCGGGCTCGGGCAAATGCCCCGCACGGATATTGACCTGGATCGACGGCAGGATCAGCTTTGGCATGCCAAGCGTCGTATCGCGCTTGGTCCGCATCGCAACAAAGGCGTCCTCGGTGATGCCTTCATGGACATGAACATTGCCACTTCGCTGCTCTCCGATGGTCGTTTCCCAAACAAATTCGTCGCGCTGCGGGGCTTTATAGTCGTGGCACAAAAAGATGCGAGTTTCGTCGGGCAACTGCATCAACCGGCGGATCGAGCGGAACAGGGTGCGCGCATCGCCGCCCGGAAAATCGGCGCGCGCGGTGCCATAATCGGGCATGAACATCGTATCGCCGACAAAAGCCGCATCGCCAATGATATAGGCCATGTCGGCTGGTGTGTGGCCCGGCACATGCAGGGCCGTTGCCGGGATCGCACCAATATGGAAGGCATCACCATCTTCGAACAGAAAATCGAATTGCGATCCATCGCGGGCCAAATCATCACCTTCATTGAATATCCCTGCAAAAACTGACTGCACCGCCTTGATCTTCGCGCCTATCGCGATCTTCCCGCCGAGTTGCTCTTGCAAATAGGGCGCAGCCGACAGATGATCTGCGTGGGCATGGGTTTCGAGCAGCCAGTCGACCGTCAGGCCCTTTTGCTTCACATAGGCAATGACCGCATCGGCGGAGGCAAAGCCCGTCCGCCCCGATGGCTGGTCGAAGTCGCACACGCTGTCGATAATCGCAGCCTTATGCGTACCGGGATCATGCACTACATGGGTTGCGGTGAAGGTTGGCTCGTCAAAAAAGGTGCGGACAACAAGCCGGTCGGCATTTTCGCGCACCTGCTCGGAGGCGCGGTCGAGGTAGAAATCTTCCTGCATCATCCACTCCATAGGCGGGCTTCTTAGAAAATCTAGGGGGCGCCGGTTCGCACGACGATACGCAATTGCCCTTAATCGCGCATCCGGTGGACTACTTATGGCGCGTCACCAGATTAGGGCCGAAATTGGCAGCGAAACTCTGTTGGGAGTGCATGATGTCAGAAAACGCCGCCGCTGTGCCAAAAATCGTCATCCTGGGCGCTGGTCTGGGCGGGACCATCGCGGCATTCGAGATAAAGGGCGCAGTGGGCAATCGCGCCGACGTGCAGGTCATTTCGGATAGCGAGCACTTTTCCTTCACGCCTTCAAATCCGTGGGTGGCTTTGCGCTGGCGAAAGGCGGATGCCATCCAGGTCGCGTTGCGGCCTGTTTTTGATCGCAAAGGCATCGCCTTTGTGTCGAGTGGCGCGAAGAAACTGCTTCCGCAGCAAAGCCGAGTCGAGCTCAACGATGGCGGCAACGTCGACTATGACTATCTGGTTATCGCAACAGGTCCCGATCTGGCTTTTGATGAAATCCCGGGTCTCGGCCCGCATGGCGGTTTCAGCACATCGGTTTGCCAGACGGCCCATGCAGTGCAGGCCGCTGAGGCGTTCGATGTCTTTGCGGGCGACCCCGGCCCAATCATCATCGGCGCGGCACAAGGTGCTTCCTGTTTTGGCCCGGCCTATGAATTTGCGATGATGATTGATACCGAGTTGCGCCGCCGCAAGATCCGTGACCGGGTGCCGATGACCTTTGTGACGCCTGAACCTTATATCGGCCATCTCGGGCTTGATGGTGTGGGCGACACCAAATCAATGATGGAAAGCGAGTTACGCAGCCGGCATATCAAATGGATCACCAACGCCCGCACGACCTCGCTCGAACCCGGCATCATGCATGTCGAGGAGGTAGCAGCCGACGGATCGGTCGCCACGACCCATGCACTGCCGTTCAAATTCTCGATGATGCTCCCGGCGTTCCGAGGCGTTCCGGCGATTTTCGGCATCGAAGGCCTGACCAACTCACGCGGTTTTGTGCTGGTCGACAAGCATCAGCGCAACCCCGCCTTCCCGAATATCTTTGCGCTCGGCGTGTGCGTTGCCATTCCACCGATGGGAGGCACTCCTCTTGCAGTGGGCGTACCCAAGACCGGCTTCATGATAGAAAGCATGGTGACTGCCGTCGCGCATAATCTGGCCGCGATTTTGGACGGCCGTGAGCCAGCAAGCGAAGCGACGTGGAATGCGCTGTGCCTTGCCGATTTTGGCGATGAGGGCGTGGCATTCGTCGCGCAACCGCAAATCCCGCCGCGCAATGTCAACTGGTCGGCGCAGGGCAAATGGGTCCATCTCGCCAAGGTCGCGTTCGAAAAATATTTCCTGCGCAAAGTTCGGAAAGGCGAAAGCGAGCCATTTTATGAGCGGCTGGCATTGAAGGCGATGGGACTTAGCAAATTGAAATGACAGAGAAGGAAGAACTCATGACAAAGCAGAATATTGGAAAGGCCGATCGCGTGTTTCGTTTCTTGCTCGGTATCGGCCTGATTTCGTTGGTGTTTGTCGGGCCACAGACGCCGTGGGGCTGGATTGGAGCCGTTCCACTGCTCACCGCCTTTGTCGGTACTTGCCCGCTTTATTCGCTGCTGGGAGTCAGCACCTGCCCCAAGACGTAATCGCATCATGATCAGCCAGCTGCTGCTCGCTACCCTGATAGTCGTGGTCGCGGTGTTGGTGCACGGCATCGGCATTTCCCAGTTGGCTCGGATACTGCGATTTGATCCTACGACCGCCGAAGCGCATCGCTGGCGGCTGGTGAGCGCGATTGAAGGGGTGAACGGTATCTTGCTTTTGGGCTGGTCGACCGCCTTTTTCGTGACGGTTGTGGCGCGGTTGAGACGATAGCATGGGTAATTGGGTCGGCCTGACATCGGCAGAGGCTACCAGGCGGCTGGCAGAGGATGGCCCCAACATCCTGCCCCAGACTGGCGGGCGATCGATCTGGAAGATAATCGGCGAAGTGCTGCGCGAACCGATGCTCGCGTTGCTGCTGATTGGGGGCAGCGCCTATCTGCTGCTCGGCGATCTGACTGAAGCGTTGATCCTGCTCGCCTTTGCGACGTTTTCGGTAGTCGTAACCGTCGTACAGGAAAGCCGGACCGAGCATGTGCTGGAGACACTGCGCGACCTGTCAGCCCCGCGCGCGCTGGTGATCCGCGACGGTGTGCAAATGCGGATTGCCGGGCGCGACGTGGTGCGCGGAGACATCATGCTGCTGGAGCAGGGCGACCGGATTGCCGCCGATGCGATCCTGTTGGAGGCGATCGATCTGCAAGTCGATGAATCGCTGCTAACGGGGGAGTCGCTAGCCGTCGGGAAATGTCCGGTCAAAGAAGACCCTCCAATAGCATCTGGAAGGCCCGGTGGGGAGGATCAGCCCTTCGCATATTCGGGCACGATCATCACCCGGGGGCATGGCGTTGCGCGGGTAAAGGCAACAGGTGCGCTCAGCGAAATGGGCAAGATTGGAAAATCGCTTGCTGCGCTTGATACCGAAGTGCCGAGGCTGAGGACTGAAACCGCCAATATCGTGAGGATGTGCGCAATAGGCGGAGCGTCGGTGGCGCTGCTTGTGGTGCTACTCTATGGCCTGACGCGCGGCGGCTGGCTGGAGGCCGTGCTGGCCGGGATCGCCACCGGCATGGCGATGCTGCCGGAAGAGTTTCCGGTTGTGCTGACGGTATTTCTGGCAGCCGGCGCGTGGCGGATTAGCAAGGCGAATGTGCTCACACGACGGGCTGCGGCGATCGAGACGCTGGGATCGACTACAGTGCTTTGCACAGACAAGACGGGCACGCTGACCGAGAACCGGATGGCAGTGGTCCGGCTTTGGAGGCCTGACGAAGGGGCGGTCGCACTTGATCAGCAAATAGCCCCGTCCGACGGTTTTGCCGAATTGATCGATACCGGACGTTTTGCCAGCGCAGTCCAGGCCGTTGATCCGATGGAGATCGCAATCCATCAGGCAGGACAGGCAATGGGGAGTTTTCCAGCTGCCGATTGGGAACTGGTGCGTGGCTACGGTCTGCGGCCTGACTTGCTTGCGATGTCCAATGTCTGGCGGACGCCTGAAAAGCTGGTAGTTGCCGCCAAAGGTGCACCTGAGGCGATTGCAACCCTGTGCCGGTTGCACGGTGGAACGGCTGAAGCGATGCTCCAGGCGGCCGACGCGATGGCTGAACAGGGAATTCGCGTGCTCGGTGTGGCGATGGCCGATGCCGATGGCGCTGAACCCAAAGAGTCGCATCGCGATTACCATTTCCGGCTCGTCGGGCTCATTGGCCTCGCCGACCCGTTGCATCCTGGCGTCCCGGCGGCGGTTGCAGAGTGCCGGGCGGCCGGCGTGCGCATTATCATGATCACCGGCGACTATGCCAAGACCGCGCGGTCGATAGCCTTGCAGGCCGGCATATCCGATGGCGCGTTGCTGACGGGCACGGAAATGGAAGCACTTGATGATGCCGGGCTGGCGGAACGACTGCGCTCCGTCACCATCTGCGCCCGCATCATGCCCGAACAGAAATTGCGCATCGTCGAGGCGCTGAAGGCCGCCGGCGAAATCGTTGCGATGACCGGAGACGGCGTCAACGACGCACCATCGCTTAAAGCCGCGCATATCGGTATCGCGATGGGCAAACGGGGCACCGATGTCGCGCGCGAGGCGTCATCAATCGTGCTGCTCGACGATGACTTTGGATCGATTGTGAAAGCGATCGCGCTTGGTCGCAGAATCTATGGCAATATCCGCAAGGCGATGGCATTTATTTTCGCGGTGCATGTGCCGATTGCCGGTTTCGCACTGCTGCCCTTGTTGATCGGCATGCCGATCCTGTTCACGCCCATTCATATCGCGCTACTGGAAATGGTGATTGATCCGGTCTGCGCCTTCGTCTTCGAAGCCGAAGAAGCGGAGCCTGACAGTATGCAGCGCCCTCCTCGCCCGCCGACCGAACAGTTGTTCTCTTGGGCGATGATCGGTGGTAGCCTCTTCCAAGGCGGAATCGCATTTACCTTGCTGGTCGCGCTTTATGCCGTCGCAATCGGCCAAGGGCTGGCTGTCGAACATGTGCGAGCCTTGCTGTTCTTCGCGCTGATCGCTGCGATTGTCGCGTTGGTGCTCGCAGATCGCTCAGCCAGCGCATCAATCACCGCCAGCCTTGGTCGGAGGAATATCGCGTTGGCGGTCGTGCTGGCAAGCGTAGCAACAATTGTCGCGGCAACAATGCTGGTTCCCGGAATACCCGCGCTTCTGCGCTTTTCCGCCCTGAACTGGCGGGATTGGACGGTGGCGGCTGGCACAGGAGTCATCCTGTTCCTGCTGTTCCAGCTGATGAAGTTGCTTTCCGTCCCCGGGCGCAGGGCAAACCTGTTCAGGGCAGAATGAGCGTACCGCTCTGCCCGGCCATGACACGCTCCAGTTGATCCAACGATCCAATTACAGCGACCTGTCCCGTAGCCTTCACAAATTGCACCACAGCCTGCACCTTAGGGCCCATCGATCCTTCGTTGAAGCGATGGCTGGCCAGATCGTCGGCGCGGATTTCGCGAACTAGGCAATGCTCGGCTTTACCCCAGTCAAGATACACCCCATCAACATCGGTGAGGATGACCAGTTTTTGCGCTCCAAGCTTCGTTGCGAGCAAGGCTGCTGCGAAGTCCTTGTCGACCACGGCTTCTACGCCTTCCAATGCACCTGACGAAGTTTTATGGACGGGGATGCCACCACCGCCACAACAGATGGCGATGGTGTGCGAAGCGAGCAGTTGTTCGATCACCGGCAGCTCGACGATGCTGAGCGGCTTGGGGGACGCAACAACTCTGCGCATGAAGGCACCATCAGCGGCGAAGGTCCAGCCTTCATTCTTGGCCAGTTCGTCAACATCTTCCTTGCTGTAAACCGGGCCGATCGGCTTGGTTGGGTTATCGAATGCGGGATCGCCGCGATCGATCTGCGTCTGGGTCAGGAGCGCCGCAACGGGGCGGTCCGGGTATGCATTTCGCAGCTCCTGCGCGATGACATAGCCGATCATTCCCTGCGATTCAGCCCCCAGCATGTCGAGCGGATACGGTGGCACTGCGCGATAGGCATCGGTCTCAAGCGCAAGTAAGCCGACCTGCGGCCCATTGCCGTGAACAATGGCAACCTCATGGCCATCACAGGCATTTGCCAGAGCTGCGGCGGCGGCTCGCATGTTCCTCCGCTGGTTTTCGGCAGACAGGATTTCGCCGCGTTTAAGAAGCGCATTACCGCCTAGCGCGAACACAATGCGCACCGTTCAGCCTGCCAATGCTTCGGTTGTAGCGCGCTGCCCACGCGGCTCCTGCTGCGTGATGCAATGTATATTGCCGCCACCGAGCAAAATCTCGCGGCCGGGGACAGCAACGATCCGTCGGGACGGGAACAACGATGCCAGTTTGGCCCGAGCCAGCACGTCATTGGGATCATCGAAGCTCGGAATTACGACAACGTCATTGGCGATGTAGAAATTGACATAAGACGCCGCCAGACGATCGCCTGCCTCGCGGGGCAATGTTCCGGGGACGTGATCGACGCCAGCCGCTTCTTCGGCGGTGATCATTATGGGGCAAGGCTGGAGCAGTTTGTGCACTTCGAGCACGCGGCCTTTTGCGTCGCGCATCGATTTCAGACGCTCCAGCGCCGCGACCGAGATCGGATATTGCGGGTCGTTGGGGTCTTCGGTCCATGTCAGCACAACAACGCCCGGGGCCACAAATCGGCAGAAATTATCTATATGCCCGTCGGTCTCGTCGAGATAGACGCCATCCTGCAACCACAATATCTTTTCCGCGCCCAGAAAATCGCGCAGCAGACTTTCGATTTCGGCGCAGCTCCTACCGGGGTTGCGATTGGGATTCAGCAGGCACTGCTCAGTCACGAGCACGGCCCCTTCGCCATCGACATCGATCGATCCGCCTTCGAGGACGAAATCGGGCGCGTAGCGATCATCGCGTTCAAGCTCGGCGACCTTTTCGCCGACCAGATCGTCCTGATCCCAGGGGAAATACAGCCCCCCTCGCAGCCCGCCCCAAGCATTGAATTTCCAGTCGATCGCTCGCACATCACCCTTGTCGTTCACAACAAAAGTCGGTCCACAATCGCGGATCCAGCTATCGTTGCTAGTCATCTCAACAACACGGATGGCGGGCGCGACCATTTCGCGAGCGATGACATATTGTGCAGGCGATGCGCACACGGTAAGAGGCTCGCCTTGCGCGATGGCGGCAGCAACAGCGGAGAAGGCATGCTGCGCGGGTTTCGCCCCGCCCCGCCAATTGTCCGAACGTTCGGGCCAGAGCATCCAGCAGCCGACATGCGGTTCCCATTCCGCAGGCATGCGGAACCCGTCCTCGCGCGGTGTGGTCGTCAACAGTCTAGGCATGCGTATCGGCCAAAACCGCTTTGCTACCGGAGCGATGTTGCCGGCGGACAATCACTTCGCCGACGATAAGCGTGAGCAATACCCCGCCAACGACCGCGCCAGCATAATTCGGATCAAATTCGCCGGGCTTGTAGATGAAGAACAGGATCGCCTGGGCAGTGAAGGCCATGCAGATCACGCTTAGAGTTAGCGCCGTCCCGTAGCCGCCCGGCACGCGATAGGGGCGTGCGATATTGGCATCGATGCGCCGGAGTTTGAGGAACGACAGAAACAGCAGAAAATAAGGGAGCAGGAACACGACCGATGAGAACGCGAATGTCGTCCAGAACAAATCCTCCGCAGTCTCGGCGAGTAATCCGTAAAGGATCAGCACAGCGGTGCTTATCAAGCCACATAGCACGGCGGCGCTGGCGGGCGTCTTGTAGCGCGGGTGAAGCCGCCCGAATATCTTGGGAAAATCTCCACGATCCGCCGCCTCCGATGCCGAGCGGTTGGCACCGATCGTCCATGTCACCATGTTTGCGATAAAAGAGTAAAGCGCCATTATGCCCAGTGTGAGAACGGCTGCAGTTCCGAACTGACCTTCTCCAAACAGTCGCCGGAAAGTATCGGTCAATCCCTCAATCAGCCCAATATCTTCCAGCGGCAGCGCGAGCAGGATGCCGACCGTCGCAAAGATGTAGAAGAAGGAAATGATCGCACCCGACCGAACGATAGCACGCGGCACATCGCGCGCGGGATTGTCCATCTCCTCGCCTGCTCCGGACATCAGCTCGAAGCCAAGATAATTGTAAAGAATGACGGGCAAGAATGCGAGGCTCGCGCCCCAGCTCGGAGTCATGGTCTCTAATGTAAAATTATTGGCGACGCCGTTGCGCATTGCAAAAGTCACGCCACCTACACCGATAGCCAGCATGATAACGACTTTGCAGACGGCCCCGATATTCGGCACCCATTTGCCGACATCAAGCGTGACAATGTTTATCCCGACGGTGATCCAGGTAAGCGCCAAGGTGATCGCAATTTTGGCCGTCAGGCTCATGTTAGGCGCAATCAATTCGGCCAGAACGCCAGCAAACAATATGTAAACCGAAGGCATCCAGAAGGCGACATTGACCCACCAAAGCCAAGCCGTGCGGCCCGCCCAAGCAGGCCCGAAGGCGCGGCGCACCCAGGCATAGATCCCGCCCTCTTGCGGATAGGTGCTGCCCAGTTCGGCGGTGATCAGGCCGTAAGGTATGAAAAACAACACCAGCGTGAAAACCCACCAGAAGATCGACTGTACCCCGATTGCCGCCGAGGCCGCGAGCTGGTCGACAATCAGGATCGCGCAAACCGTGAACAGCGTCATGTCCAGCCCGTGCAGGACTTTGCGGAAGCGCGGTGCGGGCGGTGTTGGCCGAACGGACGTGGTCATGAAGGATCTCCTCTAACGTCGCTTTTCAGGAATTGGTCGACCTGCTGACGATGATAAGCGACCCGCTCATCCGACGGTTGTTGCAGCCTTGGATAAACGAAATGCACCAGCAGCCCTTTCTCGGTGTGCAGCCGGTTTTCGGACTGGTCGTAAATGATCGATTGCGGGCCATCCATGACGGCATCGGTCACCTCGACGCCGCGTGAGGCGGGGAGGCAGTGCATGAATTTTGCGTGTGGCGGGGCGAGCGTCAGCAGCGCTTCATTGACCTGATAATCGGGCATGAACGCTTTCTGGCGGTCGGGAATTTCCGCTTCCTGCCCGATCCACCACCACAGATCGGTATAGATGAAATCGGCATCGCGCACCGCCGCCTTGACATCGTCGGTGATTGTCAACGACCCGCCCGACGCTGCAGCATTGGCGTTGGCAATCTGCTGCCATGCAGCCGGCGCCTGATAGCGTTTGGGCGCAGCATGGGTGAAGTGCATCCCCATCTGGGTGCAGATCATCATTAGCGACGAACAGACATTGGTGGCATCGCCGATGAAGGTCACGCGTAGCTCGCTCATCTTCTTGCCCGGCTCGGCATGTTCGAGCATGGTGAAAATGTCGCACACAACCTGAGTGGGATGATTGTAGTCGGTCAGGCCATTCAACACCGGAACAGTCGCATTGGCGGCAAGATCGAGCACGGTCTGATGTTTCAGCGTCCGCGCCTCGATCACATCGACCATCCGGCTGATCACCTGCGCGGTATCGCGAATGCTTTCGCGTTGTCCGAGATGGATTTCACCCGGCTTCAGATAAAGGGCGTGACCGCCGAGCTTTGTCATCGCGACCTCGAACGAAATGCGCGTTCGGGTGGACGGTTCCTCGAAGATCATGCCCAGAGAAGCACCTGCAAGTAGCTTCGGACATGCCCCTTCCTTGTCGGCATTTTTCAACAGCCGGATCAGGTCGATGATCCGCATCAACTCTTCGGGCTGAATGTCCTGCGTGTGGATGAAATGGCGAAGCGGATGGGACATGACGGGCCTCGGTTGAAGGTCAGACCTTGTCGCATCATCCCATGGACCGCCCAATCAGGAAGAATGCGTAGGCAGGCCGCAAGGCTACGGTCCATTACGTATGGTATGTCCTATGCTCGATACCCTAGCTTTGCAGGCAATCCTGCGAACCCGCGAAAGGGCGTTTCATGACAGACACACTTTCCCAACCAAAACCTGGCGAGGCAAAGCCTGATGCCCATCTGCCCAGCATTTCCGACCTGGTATTCCTGGTTACCCGAACAGGCTTCGAATTCGCCGTCAGGCCGGTAGTGCCGTTCGACGAACCGGCGCTGGCCGCACTGTTCAGCCATGTCGACAAGGGCGACATCCGGTTCCGCTTCCTGTCGCCGCGCAAGCCGGGACATGAAATGTTCAAGGAACTGATCGATGTCGATCATGATCGCAAGGAAAGCTATCTGGCGATTGCCCCAGATGGCAAAACTGTGATCGCTAATGCTGTCGTTGCTGCGGATACGGTGAACGAATGTGCCGAAGTCGCGATCGCGATGCACCGCGATTACAAGGGCAAGGGCGTCGGCTGGACGTTGCTGAAATACATCGCTGGAGAAGAAAAACGCAAAGGCGTGAAGAAGCTTCAGTCGATCGAGAGCCGGGAAAACCATGAAGCTATCAAGCTTGAACGGGAGATGGGTTTCAAAGCCTCAAGCTGTCCCGGCGATGCGACGCTCATGCTTCTCGAATTCGATCTCGCACAGGGGAAACTAGCATGACTACGCTCGCCAATATAAAGCACGAATTTCAGAGTGACCATTCGGATCAGCTTGCTGCTATCCGATCCGATATCGAACATCTGCGCTCAGATCTGGTCGCATTGGGCGACGACCTGCTAGACAATGAAGCAGCCAAACAGCGTCGCAAGAAGCGCCCCGGAAGCGAGCTGTGGGCGAACAAGTTTAAGGTCGGCAATGCGGCCGGGATGACCGAAGAAATGCGGCAGCACTGGTTTGCAGGCGCGGCAATGGCTGGCGCATTGATTCTTGCAGGCGGAGCCTTCGCGATCTGGTCGTCGCGGCAAACCGATACTGCTTGAATTTTGGACAGAGGAGGAAATCATGCTGATTGCCCATGATGCGTTGATCGTGGCGCTGGACGGCGCGCGCATGTCGCTGTTTCGCAACAAGGGGAGCGAGCGCGAGCCCAAGCTGGAACTGCTCGCCGAGGAGCATCGCAAAACGCCCTCAACCGCCGATTTGGGCGAAGACCGGCCCGGTCGCAATTTTCAAAGCAGCGGCGCGGCGCGCGGTACCTATGAGCAGACCGACTGGCATCAGCAGGAAGAGGATGGTTTTATCGAAGAAATGGCCGAATTGTTCAATTTCCACATGGCTTGTGATGGCCGCAAAGGCCTGCTGATTGCACCGCCACAGGTGCTGGGAACAATCCGCAAGCATCTGCATCACGACGCTCGATCACGGCTGATTGCAGAGATTGACAAGGACTATGCTGGTCGCACTGCGCTGGAGCTGGCCGACCTGCTGGAAAGGCTGCCTGACTAAGTGTTCCTGAGTGACTGTAGTCTATAAAGCAGTTCCAGCGATCTCCCCGATAATCGCCGTCAACGCCATCGCCGCGGCCCCCCAGAAGGTAACGCGGATGGTCGCAGGCAAGATTGCAGCGCCACCAGACCGCGCGCCAACTGCGCCCAGCAACGCCAGAAAGAGCAATGAGGCTATTGTCACCGCCACCGGTATGGATGACTGTGGCATGATGAAAGCCGTCAGCAACGGCAGGGCAGCACCTATTGCAAAAGTCGCAGCGGATGTGACCGCTGCTTGGACGGGTCGTGCCGACACCATATCCGAAATGCCCAGTTCGTCGCGCATATGGGTACCGAGCAAATCCTTGGTCGCCATTTGCCGAGCAACCTGCTCGGCAGTTTCCGGTGTCAGCCCCCTACCAACATAGATACCGACCAGTTCCCGATGCTCCGATTCGGGATCAGCTTCTTGCTCCGCCATCTCCCGCGCCCGATCGGCTTTTTCGGTATCCGATTGCGAACTGACGGAGACATATTCCCCCGCCGCCATCGACATAGCTCCGGCAACCAGCCCGGCGATCCCGGCCAACAATATCGCGTTCTTGTCGGCTGCCGCTGCCGCCACGCCCATGATCAGGCTGGCGGTCGAGACGATGCCGTCATTCGCACCCAACACAGCCGCACGAAGCCAGCCGATCCGGGCGACCAAGTGCCTTTCACGGTGAACATGGAGCCGAGTCATTATTCTGCCGACGGCATTGGTGCCGGAATTGGCAAGCCATCATTACTCGCCTCTTCGGCAATGAAGGCGATGCGCAGCGCCTCGGACAGGCTCCGCACCTGCAATTTTTCCATCATGTTGGCGCGGTAAATCTCAACGGTGCGCGGCGATATGCCCAGATCATAGGCGATAGTTTTGTTTGGATACCCTGCGACCAGTCCGTTCAGCACATCGCTCTCACGGCCCGTCAGGCTGGCGAGCCGGATTTTGGCCTCTTCCGCTTTCATGCCCTTGTCGTGCGAGCGATCAAGGCGCTGACAGGCTTCCTCTATTGCACGCAGCAGCGCCTCTTTTTCATAGGGTTTTTCGATGAAATTAACCGCGCCCGCCCGCATCGCCTTTACCGCAACCGAGATATCGCCATGACCGGTCAGGACAACTACCGGCATGTCGATCCCGCTCTTCGCCATTTCCTGTTGCACCTGAAGCCCGTCCATGTCCGGCATCCGCACATCGAGCAACACGCAGCCGCGCTCGGCATTTTTCGCGTTCCTCAGAAACGCGACGCCGGAAATATGCGTCTCCACCTGATAGCCGGCATGGCGCAGCATGAACGCCGCTGAACGGCGGACGCTGTCATCATCGTCGACGATGTGGACCAGTTTTTCAGCGGTCATCGAGCATCTCCTGATCGGCCCTTGGCAATGTGAAGGAAAAAACGGTGCCCCCGTCATCAATTGCACCAACGCGCATACGCCCGCCATGCGCCTCTACAATAGTGCGGCAAATCGAAAGCCCCAGCCCCATCCCCTGTGCCTTGGTGCTGATAAACGGCAGGAACAACTGGTCCATCATTTCGGCCGGAACGCCATGGCCTGTGTCCGCCACCGAAATTTCGACTTCGTCGCTTCCTTTCGGCCGCGCCTTGATGGTCAGATATTTGTTTGAACTGCCATCCATCGCCTCGATCGCGTTGCGCATCAGATTGACCATCACCTGCTGGATCTGAACCCGGTCGACAAGGACATTTTCTATATCGGGTTCGATTTCAATCGACCAGGCTACGCCCTTCTCGCGCGCGCCGACCAGCCCCAGCGTCGTCGCATCATTGATCAGCTTGCTCAGTGGCAAGATCTGCGTTTCCAATTCGCCCTTGGACACAAAATCGCGCAGTCGCCGGATGATTTGCCCCGCGCGCAGGGCCTCTTTCGCCGCCTCATCCAGTGCTTCGCGCAACATCGGCTCGGTTTCGGTTCGGCCATCGCCCACCATATCGCGGCCAGCCGAAACATAATTGGCAATCGCGGTCAGCGGCTGGTTCAACTCATGCGCCAGCGCCGACGCCAGCGTTCCAACCGCACTTAGCCGCGAGGCGTGGACAAGCTCTGCCTGCACCTCTTGCAACCGCGCATCGGCCTCGAACTTTTCCGTCAAGTCATGGATAAACCCGGTAAATGCGCGATGTTCGCCGGTGCGCGCTTCGCCAACTGACAATTCCATCGGAAACAGGCTACCGTCACGCTTTCTTCCCTCCACGACCCTGCCGATCCCAATGATCCGCCTTTCCCCTGTTTCCTTATAGCGTTTGATATAGCCGTCATGCGCATCATGATGGGGCGACGGCATTAACAGGCTGACATTCTGGCCCAGCACGGCGGGCTCCTTATAGCCGAACAGCCGCTCGGCAGCAGCGCTGAACGAGGTGATCATTCCCTCTTCGTCGATCACCACCATAGCGTCCGGCACCGTCGCCAGAATGGCGGATAGAAGTGCAGCGCTATCGGAAATCGAGCGCAGATTCTCCTCACGTGAACTGACATCGCGTGCGGTCACCACCACGCCCGCAATGCTGCCATCGACATCGAGCAGTTGCGCTAGGCGACATTCAACCGAACGCTTGGGCCCGTTGACGGGATGAATCTCAAGCAGAAGAGGTTTTTCAGATAAGGGCTCACCGCGCAGAATCCGCGCGAACAATGTCTCGAACTTGGGGACATCCCGAGCACTAATCAAAGAAATTGGCGCGCTTGGCGGGACATCGTCTACTGAATCCACACCCAGCATCGCCAAGCCCGCCGGATTGAGCTCGGCCAGCCGCAGGTCAGGGCCGATGATTGCAACCGCTTCGGGCAGCGTTGCCAAGATGGCATTGAGAAAGCCAACCCGGTCAAACTCTATGCTGCGCGATTTGGCATCCAAGGGACTCACCTCCAGCGGCTCGTTTACGCCTTTTTACTGTCGATGGCCAATGCGTTGGCCGAACGATGATTTAAGCACAATGCGGGCAACTACGTAGTTGCGCATAGGGGACTCTTCGGATTTTTGCGATGTCGCGATCGAGCTATTTCAGCAGGCGCAATTTCATTCTCGCGCCAATATGGAGGATATCATGACCAAGCATGACAAGATCAGTTCTGACGTTCCAGCGAAGCATGGCGAGGACTTCTGGCAACCGCTCGCCCGTGTGCGTAGCGAGTTTGACCATTTGCTCGACGATTTCTGGACTCGCCCCATGGGGCTGAACCTGACGCGGCGCATGCAGGCGCTGTCCGGCCCCGCGCTTGAATTCAAAGACAAGGAAACCGAATTCGAACTGATCGCGGAAATCCCCGGCATGAAGGCCGAGGATGTCGAAATCAAAGTCTCCGATGGCATGTTGCGGCTGTCCGGTGAAAAACGCGAAGAGCATGAAGAGAAGAAGGAAGGCTATATCTTCTCCGAACGCCGCTACGGCAAGTTTGAACGCGCGATCGAGCTGCCGCAGGGCATCGATCACGACAAGATCAGCGCCAATGCACGCGACGGCGTTCTTTCCGTACATCTGCCGAAAAGCCCGGCGGCGATTGAGCGCGAACGCAAGATCCCGATCAACGCATAAGTTTCGGCACGCAGGCGCGCCGGATACCAAGGCGGCAGGCTCCACTCCCACCCCCACCCCCGGAGTGAACCTGCCGCCGAGCTTTTTGTAAGGACAGCGATGTGCAAAGCCGAAGGGATTTTATCGCTGGTTCGGTCGCAGTGGCCACTACATTGCCCCTTGCCGCATGCGCCCGCGAGGACATGGCGGATTATCGTGCAGCGGAAGCCAGACTTCGCACAAGGCTTGTCGAAAATCCGGACATGCGCGAATTGATCCGTTTTGCCTCGCTGGCGCCCAATGGGCATAATAGCCAACCTTGGCGGTTTGCGCTCAACGGCAACAATGTCAGCATCATGCCCGACCTGACCCGCCGGACGCCTGTTGTCGATCCTGACGACCACCATCTATATGTAAGTCTGGGCTGCGCGGCAGAAAATTTGCTTATCGCGGGCGCGGCGCATGGCAAGCCGGGGCAAATGTTGTTCTTTCCAGAAGGCAATGGCAGGATCGAGGTCGGCCTTGATAAGGGGACCAAAGACCAAGGCCTGCTATATGCCGCGATTCCAATGCGGCAGTCGACCCGGTCGCGATATGATGGCCGCGCTGTTCCGTTGGATCATTTGAAGCAGCTGAAGGACGCCGCGCGCCTTGATGGCGTGTCGCTCACGATAATCACCGACGATAAACGCCGTGAAGAATTGCTCGAACAATTGATACTAGCCAACACGGCACAGATCGAAAATCCGGCTTTCGTGCGCGAGCTGAAGCATTGGATACGGTTCAACCCGACAGACGCGCTTGCAACCCGCGACGGCTTGTTTGCCAAAAGCTCGGGCAACCCGTCTGTGCCTAATATTGTCGGAAAATCACTGTTCGGCCAATTTTTCGGCGTCGAGTCCGAAAATCGCAAGACGGTCGAACACGTCCAGTCTTCGTCCGGGATTGCTGTCTTTACCGGCGACAAGGCCGACAGGGCGCACTGGATTAAGGTCGGCCAGAGCTTTCAACGCTTTGCCCTCATGGCGACTGCATTGAACATCCGCCATGCCCATATCAACCAGCTGGTCGAGGTTCCCAAAGCCCGCGATCAATTCGCCGACTGGCTAAGCGTGCCGGGTGCTCGGCCCGATCTTGTAATCCGCTTCGGGTATGCGTCGCCGCTGCCGATGTCGCTGCGCCGGAAGGTAACCGACATATTGGTGCCTTGGGAAATCCGGCAATAACAAGCCCGGTTTTCTGACGGCCAAATGCCAAAAAGGAGCGGGCCTCGTCCCGATAAGGATCAAGGGCCCGCCCAAATCCCCCCGGGTCGCAAAAGGGGGCTTATGATTGCTCAAATCACCATGATGTTGTCTTCGATCCGGTTCACGCCGGGCGCGGCCCAGACGGCGAGTTCGGCGACACGGCGTTCGTCGCCTGCATGCTCCTTGCCGCCGAGCTTCACGGTATCGCCTTCTGTCACCACTGTGATTGTGCCGCGACATCGCCCGAACGCTTTTCTCCTATATGTTTGAACCTGTTAATTGGCCCTGTGGGACGATATTGAGTATACCACCAGCTCGCGCAAATCGGGAAAGACCCTTACGGACATTCCCTTACCTGCCCTCGGCCCGTTCAAGCGTGCGCGCCATGGAAGCAAGCGCGCGTTCCCGCGCGGCGTCGGACGGGAGTGCGCGCAGACGGTCAGCGAGACTGGATTCGAGTGCGGCCAGGCTAGTCGTCCAGTCGCGCGGAGCGATCCGGGCGTGAAGGTCCTGGCGCGCCTCGCCGACGCGCTTGGCAGGGTGACTAGCTGCTACCGTCCAGCGTTCGCCGAGCATCGGAACGACAAGCGATTCGGTCACTGCCGCACCGGCAATGTCCTTTTCGAGCGTTGAAAGAGAGTGTTCCTCGCCATGCACAAGGAATACCGATCCCGAAACAGGGCTGCGAACCTTGATCCAGTCTAGCAGGGCGGGCCGGTCGGCGTGGGTGGAATAGCTATCGAGGATTTTGACATCCGCCCGCACCGGCACGTCATGCCCCGAAATCCGGACATGGCGGGCACCATCGCGGAGCACAGATCCTAGCGTGCCAGCGACCTGATAGCCAACCAGCAACACCCGCGCACGGGGATGCGGCAGATTGTGGAGCAGATGGTGCCGGATGCGGCCGCCCTGACACATTCCTGATCCGGCCATGATGACCACGCCCGTCATGCTATTGAGCTGCTTGGATTGCTCGACATCGTGGATGAAGCGGATGTTTGGTACCGCCAGCAAATCATATCCAGCGTGGCGGTGCCGTTGCGTCGCCCGCGTTACCCGTTCAGCGAGCGGAGAATCGACGAATACATTTACAGGTCGCAGCCTTTTGCTCTCGAACAGCGCGACAAGGTCTTCCAATATGATCTGCGTGCGCTCGACCGCAAAGGCGGGGATCAGCAAATTGCCGTTTCGCGCCAGCGTTTCCTCGACATAGGTGGCAAGCTGTTCACGCCGGTCGCTGATCAGCAACGGTTCGCGCGCGCGGTCGCCATAGGTTGCCTCGCAGATGATCTGGTCATACCCGCCAAGTTCCACGCCGGCGCAATGGATTGCTGATCCTCCACCGACATCGCCCGAGAATAGCAGCCGTTGCCCCGCTAGTTTTAACTCGACCGATGCCGAGCCGACAATATGCCGTGCGTCCCAAAGGCGAAAACCATCGCTGTCGCCCAGATCATTCCAATCGCAATATCGGGCCTCGCGCACCTGACCCATGCAGGTCGCAACATCGTCGCCAGTGTACAATGGAATGAAAGGTGCCAGTCCCATACGATCGGGCCTGCGGTTGCGCCGCGTTGCATCTGCAGCCTGCAACTTGGCGGAATCGAGAAGTAAGGGCTCGATGATGTCGGCCGTCGGCGCGGTCATCCAGATCGGCGCACGGCAACCGCTCGCCACCAGATAGGGCAAGCGCCCGCAATGATCGAGATGGGCATGGGTCAATATGACCGCCGCTATATCTTTTACATCGAACGGCAGTTTTTCATGATTCAGCGCTTCCAGCGAACGGGTCCCCTGAAACATGCCGCAATCGACAATGATCGATTTGCCATTGCCGCTTACTTCGAAGCAGGAACCGGTGACCGTTCCTGCCGCACCATGAAATGTGATTTCGACTGGTTCCGCTTTCATTCCGCCCCCTATTTTGTCAGTATCCCAATCACGCCGCCTGCAGCCAAGGTAGCTGCTGCAGCGGATAGCGCGATGATTGCGCGCTTGCCGTTTTTTGGCCCGGCATAGATGGCCACCACCCCAATTTTGACCAGCATGTTCGCCAGTACCGCCCCAACCAACGCCAGACCTGCAAGCTCGGGCGCGATCACCGCCGGTCCAAGCCCGCCCAGGGTGATGATCGCCGCGTCGACGTCGAACAGGCCGATCGAGATTATCAGCGCCAATGCCCCGCCGCCGCCGTACCTCGCCTCTGCCCAGCGGGCAGCGACGGCCATCAAGGCGACGAGCAACAGAAAGCCAAGCGCGGGAAGGATGGCGATAGGATTGCCGGGAAGCGGCGTCGGCTCTGCGACCGCCGGGGCGCGATCCCGCAGCAGCCATATTCCGGCGGCCACTCCCACCAATACCGCCGGACCTGCCAAGCGCAGCACTGGCGGAAAGGCGAAACCGGAAAGGATGGCGGTGAGTAGCAATACCCGCGCCAGGCTGATCGAGGTGGCGAGCGCAATCCCGGCTGATAACGTGCCGTGGCCGGTTTCATCGGTGCGCAGCCGGTGCGATAGCAATGCCGTCACTGCGGTTGACGAATAGGCTCCGCCGATTGCGGCGGTCGCCAATATCCCTTTATGCCCGCCGAAAATCCGGCTGGTCGCATATCCAGCGAAGGACAAGCCGGTGACAAAAACCACCACCAGCCATAATTCCTGCGGGTTCCACGCATCATAAGGGCCAAAACGCTCATTGGGGAGAAAGGGCAAAATTGCCCCGGCTATGATGGCAAAACGGGCGAGCGCCATGACATCCGCCTCGCCGAGCTTCTTGATCAAACCGTGCAAGCCGGAGCGCAGTGCCAATATCATCGTAACCACCGCTGCTGCCGCCATCGCCAGTGCGGGTCGGCCAGAGGTCGCCAAAATGCCGATACAAATGGTCAGCAATGCTGCGATCAGGCTGGTGGCGCTGACGTCGTTCGGCCCGGTCACCGACTTTGCATAGCCGAACAACAATGCGAGCGCCGCCGCCCCGACCAATATCGCTGGCAGTGTGATGCCAAATCGCGCAGCGAGCAGGCCTGCGCCTCCGCCCAATCCGCCCAGCAAGGCAAAGGTGCGCACCCCTGCCACGCGTCCGCCGCTATCCACATCGCGCTGCCGCCAGCCGCGCTCGATCCCGACGAGAAGCCCGGCGGCAAGGGCAACACCGAGATCACGATAGGCTAGATCATCGACGGTCATGCGGACTTATCGCCCCATGATGAGCGGGATCGAGCAATCCTTGAGAAGTGCGCGCGTGACCCCGCCAAACAGGAATTCCCGCGCGCGGCTATGGCCATAGCCGCCCATCACAATATAGCCCGCGGCCACCACCTCGGCGGTTTCCTTGATGACATCTTCAACCGGCCTGACCGAGGCGGCCCGCGCATGCAGTTCGGACGTCACGCCATGCCGCGACAAATAGGTTGAAGCGGCAAGCGAAGGCAGAATATGCTCCTTAGGCTCCTCGATGGTGACAATATGAACCGCCGACGCCATTTGTAGCAGGGGCAGCGCCGCGCGCAACGCGTTGGCAGCCTCGAAACTGCCATTCCATCCTACCACAGCAGGCCCGAAAACATCAAAATTGTTCGAATCCTGCGGTTGCACCAATATCGGTGCCCGCGCGCTTTGCAGGACATCGCCAATCAACGTGACCGGCGTGTAGCGCGTTTCACGGTGATGGTAGCGGCCAAGCACGATCAGGTCGGAGAGCGAAGAGCGGCTGACAATTTCCTGTGCTGCATCGCCATCGACACATTCGTAGTCCCAGGACACATCTTCGTTTTTGAGACCATCCTCAATGCGTGCGCGAACCTTCTTTTCCATCTCGTCGAGTGCCTTGGCAAAATTGGGCATCATATAGGCGCCCGTGATGCCGTCGGAGGCGATGTAGAGGCTGATCGGCGTCACATGCAGGCAGCTGACATGGCCGTTCGTTGCGCGTGCTATCGACAACGCAGCCTGCAGCCGGGCTTCCATCCCGGGATCGTCTTGGACGTGGAGCAATATGGATTTCATGATCATTCTCCCACCGGGGATGTGCTGTGCCGCAATATTGTTCGGTGAGAAGATTTTAGCCCGCGGCTTATCCCCACCATATCAGGAACAATACGGATGCAGGAGGCGAGCGGATGGCGTTCAATATCAACGACAATAACAGGAGGCGCAGATGACGAAAAATGGCGAGGAACTTGTGCTTCTGGCGGAAGCACTGATGGCGACGCGGATCGAGGAAATGCCAAAGCGCGAGCGCGCGGTTGTCGATCGGGCGGCGAAGCGACTGGCGGTATCGCGCCCTGTGCACCGCGAATTTGAAAAGTCGCTGACCTTTGGACAACGGCTGGCCGATCATGTCGCGATCATAGGCGGATCATGGTGGTTTATCAGCGGCTTTGGTCTGTTTCTGATCTGCTGGGCAATTTTGAACACCGCGATGCTGGTGCGGCCATTTGATGCCTATCCATTCATTTTCCTCAATCTGCTGCTGTCGATGCTAGCTGCCATCCAGGCACCGATCATCATGATGAGCCAGAACCGGCAAGCGGCGCGGGATCGGGTGCAGGCGGGGCAGGATTTCGAGATCAATCTGAAGGCGGAGCTTGAGATATTGGCGTTGCATGTGAAGATCGACCGACTGATCACCAGGCTGGAACATTCCAATCAGCTGCCTTCAGCGCCATAATCCTTCATCCGCTTCAACCAGCGCGCACGATGGCCCGCACTTCCCTCCACATTGCCGATCAGCGATGTCGACACCGGGTCGATGCCGACCAGCTGCAAAATGTTGCGCTTGAAACTGCGGACACTGTGCGCGCCATAATAGGCTTTGTAGAAGAAGGCAGGCATCCCCATCGTCACCACCAGCCGCGCCGATTTGCCCTTCAACAGCTTTGCAGGAGCGGCGCTCTCGCCATATTGCAGCGCGGTGCCGGGGCGCAGCGCCTGTTCCAGAAATGCCTTCAACAAGGCGGGCATGTCACCAAGCCACAAGGGATAGAGAAAGACGATATGATTGGCCCACAGGATCGCTTCCTGTCCCTCTTTCACATCCTCCGGTGCTTCATTGTGCATCCAGTCTTCGCGGCTGTGCAGGATCGGCATGTTGATGTCGCCGAGCATGATATGGCGAACCTCATGTCCCGCCTCCCTTGCACCAGCGCAATAGGCGTCGGCGAGCGCATGGACGTAGCGCGCCGGATCGGGATCGGGATGCGCGTCGATAATGGCTATTTTGCGGTGTTGCTTTGTCATGGCTTCAGATCCTGTCGTTGCGGGCGAGAAAGCGGTGGCCCAACAGCATGGCGACGGGTCTTCCGGAAAAAGGCGCCGCTGCGGTGCCGGGGGTTTGCGCGTGGATGTGGAGATGGGGTTCGTCGCTCATGCCGCTATTGCCGACCGCGCCGATGACTTGCCCGACCTTCGCCCATTGGCCAATGACGACTTTGACGCTGCCCTGTTTGAGATGCGCCATCACCACCTCAACGCCATTGCAGCGCAGCCGGATGTGATTGCCCTCCATGATCTTGCTGTCGACCGCGGGAACTGCGAGGTCGGGCCGATCGTTGCTCAGCGTGACGACGGATCCAGTGCACGGGGCGTAAATCTGTCGCCCGAAGATGGCGTAGCGTTTGGGGTCAGCTGGCCTGACGCCGTCCGATGTCGTTCCAAACTGAGTCATTGCAACAATGTCGACACCATAGCTCTGCCCGTGCCAGAGCCTGTGGCGCAGTATGGACAGGTCGAGGGTATCCTGATGTGCGTTCAGTAACAGGCTCGACCCGCCATTGGCGACAACCAAGTCATCTCCGTTTAACGGGGAGGCCAGTTTGATCGATGGGATAGGTGGCGGTTGGTGGCCGCGCCATATCTCTCCAAGCGCGCCTCCGGCGAAAACCAGCAATGCCAGGCCGGCGATCAACTGCAACCATCCGCCAAAGCTCAGCTTGGCCGGTGCTGCTCGCCAGCCCCTTGCGGTCGCGACGATGGCTGACACCGCCAAAACCGCCAAGGTCCAGCGCGGCACTGTGGTCCAGATACCGGCAAGCCAGATAGCAGCCATTACGCCCATGACGGCTAAAAACTGTGTAGCCAGTCCAAATCGGCTGCGCATTGGCAATACCCAAAGCCAGATCACCAGCAGCAGCGGCAATCCCAACTGGATGGCAGGTAAAAGCATCAGCCGAACTTTCCTGCCGTCCGTTTGCGCGCCACAAACAGCGGCATCAGCATGAACAGCACCAGCCCCAAAATGTTGGCGATCGCGGCCAGCGGTTCAAAATCCGCCCATAAGGTGAATATTGAAATCCCACGCAATATCCGGCTCATTGCGTCTTCGGCAATCAGTAACAAGATGAAAGCCGCGCAGCCGACAAACAGCCGGTCCGCATCGGCTTTGACTTCGGAAGCCCGTTCGATGACGAAGCGCGCAGCGAAGGAGGAGATCACGGCCATGACCGGTAGCTCGATCCACAACGCGGCGGTCAGGCCGAGATAAGGCGTCACAAAAAACTCCCGCACAGTGCCAAGCGCAAAGCCCGCCGCATAGACCATCAGGAAATAGAAAAAGGGAGCCTTCATTCGCGCCATCGCTGGCCTCCTCGTTCGTCGCCGCTATTCGTGACAGCTTACCACTTTGAACGGCAACCGTTTGCCGTCAGTCTCGGTAATCGTAAGATATTCGCCGACACGGATCGGATGATGTTCAAGCTGAAAAATTCCCTCATCGTCGGCATTGCCAACCTCATATGAAAAAGCCCAACCCGTCCGCTGACTGATTACCACGCCATTGCGATCAGGCTCGCCCTGCCATATCCGGTGGACCATTGGGCTTTCAGATGGATGCTTCAGCAAACTTCGCTCGATATAGCCGTTATCGTCAATCGGCAGGCGCAGCACATAAGCGTGCGCGACTGATCCTTGCGGAAATTCCGGCGTACGGGCGAGTTCGAGGCGGATGGTTCTCCACGTCATGGCGGCACTTTGCCGGGCAATTCAAAGTGGTGGGATACGCAATGTTGCGTAGGGAAGCCAAGCGTTTGGCCGCGTAATATCACCCCTGCAATATACGCAAACAACCGGATGCCGCGAGCTGTTTCACGCCGGTATCATTCACTTTTCAGCTAATCTTCGGAGTCAAACATGGTCAATGTTTCGCTGCAGGACAGACCCCGACGGGTGGCCTCGGACCGTCTCATTGAGGCGCTGAAAAGTCATGCCGAAATATTGCCACCCCCCGAACAGCAGGAAGACTTCGGCAAAATTTTCGACCGCTTTGGCGACGCGCAAATTGTGCTGCTCGGCGAGGCCACGCACGGCACGTCTGAATTCTACACCGCGCGCGCCGCAATCACCCGCTGGCTGATCAAACATCATGGCTTTACCGTCGTCGCGGTTGAGGCGGACTGGCCCGATGCCGCGCGGATCGACGGCTATGTCCGCCACCATGCCAAGCGTCCGCGCCGGGGCGAATCGTTTGTGCGCTTCCCGACCTGGATGTGGCGCAATACGGAAGTGCTAGCCTTTGCCGACTGGCTGCGCAGTCACAATGAAACGCTGCCCGACCGCGCCAAAGTCTCCTTCCACGGCCTCGACATTTATAGCCTCAGCGAGTCGATCCATTCGGTGCTGACCTATCTCGACAAGGTCGATCCGCACGAGGCCGGCGATGCCCGCTGGCGCTATGGTTGCCTGACGCCGTGGCAGGATGAGCCTGCGCGCTATGGCCGCGCAGTTGTATCCGGCGAGCGCGGCAGCTGCGAGGATGCGGTGGTCGCGCAACTGCACCAGTTGCTCGAAAAGCGGCTGGGCTATCTGGCCCACGATGGCGAAGCATGGTTCGATGCCACGCAAAACGCCCGGATCGTGCAAGCCGCCGAACGCTATTATCGTGCCATGTATCAAAGCTCCACCGCGTCATGGAATTTGCGCGACCGACACATGTTCAATACGCTGGAGGCAGTGATAGCGCATCGTGGCGTCGGCACAAGGGCGGTGGTCTGGGCGCATAATTCGCACATCGGCGATGCGTCGGCGACCGCGATGGGCTGGAACGGCGAATTCAACATCGGCCAGCTGTGCCGCGTGGCTTATGGCGATGATGCTGTGCTGATCGGCTTTGGCACCGATACCGGGACGGTGGCCGCGGCCAGCGATTGGGGTGCTGACATGCGGATCAAGACGGTGCAGCCCGCCCGCGCCGAAGCCTATGAACATGCGTTCCGTAGCACCGGATTGTCCCGCACCCTGACCGACTGGCGCGGGCGCAAGCGGCAGGAATTGGCGCATATCTTGCGCGAGCCGTTGCTCGAACGCGCCATCGGTGTGGTCTATCGCCCGGAATCGGAGCTTTCGAGCCATTATTTCGAGGCGATCCTCGCCGATCAGTTCGATGCTTATGTCTGGTTTGAAAAGACCACAGCGGTGACGCCGTTGGGCCATGAAAAGCCTCACGGTGCGCCGGAAACCTATCCGTTCGGCTTGTAGGCACATGGACCAGCTGGCTCATAAATATTTGCACGAAGTATTGGTTGGCGAGTTTGCGCTAAAGGCTTTGCTCGCTATTCCGGAAAATCCCATCGGCCTTGTCATCTTCGCGCACGGTAGCGGCAGTGGGCGGCTGAGTCCCCGCAACAACCAAGTGGCGGCGGCCTTGCAACTGCATCACATCGCGACTCTTTTGATCGACCTGCTCACCGAGGCGGAGGAACAGAACCGCTCCAATGTGTTCGACATTGCATTGCTGGCCACGCGGCTGGCGTCGGCCGCGAACTGGGTCCGGCAGCAGCCCGGTCTCAAAGACCTGCCCATCGGCTATTTTGGCGCGAGCACCGGGGCTGCCGCCGCTCTGGTTGCAGCTGCGGCCGACCCCCGGATCACCGCCGTCGTTTCGCGCGGCGGCAGGCCTGATCTGGCACGCGAAGTGCTGCCACAGGTCCGCACGCCAACGCTTTTGCTCGTTGGCAGCCTTGACGGCCCGGTAATCGGCCTCAACCAGCAGGCCTTTGATGCACTGCTGGCACCGAAGAAGATACTGGTCGTGCCGGGCGCTGGCCATTTGTTCGAGGAGCCAGGCACGCTCGATCAGGTAATCATGCACGCAAGCGATTGGTTTTCCAACTTCTTCGCGCGCCACCAGGTGAGAGGATGAACAGCATGTTCGACCATCATTATCCGTTCGAAGACCGACGCGAGGCGGGAGCAAAACTGGCCAAACGGCTGGCGCGGTTCGCCAGCGAACATCCGGTAATCCTCGCCCTGCCCCGCGGCGGTGTTCCGGTGGCGTTTGAAGTGGCAAAGGCACTCGATGCCCCGCTCGACCTGCTGTTCGTGCGCAAGATTGGCGCACCGGGACATGAGGAGTTCGGCATCGGCGCAGTGGTTGACGGGGCAAGCCCGCAACTGGTGCTGAACGATGACATCGTCCGCCAGCTTAACCCCGGTAGCGACTATATCCGCTCCGAAATGCGTCGCCAACTGGCCGAAATCGACCGGCGGCGTCAGGCTTATTGCGGCGACCGCCCACCCATTCCGATCAAGGGTCGCACGGTGATCGTCATCGATGACGGCATCGCCACCGGCAGCACGATGAAGGCAGCGCTGCGCGGCGCAAACAAAAATGATCCAGCCTGGTTGGTGCTCGCAGTGGCGGTCGCCCCGCCCTCGACCATCGCCGAACTGAGGCATGAATGCGACGAGGTTGTCTGCCTTGAAACCTATGAGCCATTTGGCGCGGTCGGTGCCTTTTACCGCGACTTCACGCAGACCAGCGACAAGGAAGTCATCGCGCTGCTCAATGAGGCGCATGCCTTTGGATTGCGAACGGCCAAATCGGCCTAGCTCTTATCGCCGCTGTTTCGGCCGTTCGATCGACGGCCCAATATCGGCCATCACCTTACGCGCATCGAAAACGCTTTCATCCTGCAGCACCGCACCACGCCCCATAACGATCTCGGCATGTGCCTCATATTCCTCGACAGTTGTGACGTCTATATCGTCGGCCCAAAACGGATCGCGATCATGGGGATGCCAGACATACCAGCCATAACGCGGGCGGTAATAGCGCCAATAGGGCCGCCAATAATCATAGCCATAGAAAGGCCGATAACTCGGCTCGTAATAGGTCCGCCGGTCACGTTCGGTTTCGCGGTGCGCAATACGGAACCAGTCATAGCCGTTCTGCACGGTCAGCTCGGCGGCGCGGTAGAGCAGGTAACCCTCAACCCGTTCGCGCGAGGTGAGTGTGTTGCCGTCGAAGGTAACCATGAAACGGTTTTCGGCCAGCTTTTCCTCGGAATAGCCTCCATGGATGCGCTGGCCCCGCACTTCCGGCTGATAGGGCGTGGGCGTCATGCAGGCCGCCAAGGGTAAGCTTGCGGCGGCCATTAGTCCAAAGCGCAAAGCGTTTCTGCGGGTAAGGCTATTCGTCATAATCCGGGCTCCGTCTAATGCGCCAGGCTTGCGGCCATTGGCTCTTGAACAGCGTTGGCATCAGGGACCCTGGCTCCAGTGTCAGCATAGCGGGCGAGGAACGCCCCAATTGCCTTGCGCGTATCTTCACCATGTCCGATCAGCAGATGGCCTCCGGTCTTGAAGACCTTCAGCTCGGCATTGGGGATATGATCGGCGGCAAAGCGCGCACCGGGCAACGTGTGGTAGAGATCATCCTCGGCAGAGATCACCAGCGTCGGGGCGTCGATCTTTTCAAGATCGGGCCGCACCAGCTCGCTGGTCGTATCGGCGATGATGCCGTTGAAGCGCTCCGACAAAGGCAGCATGTCGGCGATCAGCCCTGTAATTTTCTCGCGCTCTTGCGGCTCGGCATTCCCCTCCAGATCGGGATCGACGCCAAAGAAACGGACCAATTGCTTGCGTCCGACTTTGGTCGCGGCCCAGTAGGAGAAATCGGCCGATTTCTCGAACATGCCGATGATCGCCTTGTTTTGCGGCGTTAGCTCAACTCCCACCTGATTGGCCGGATCATAAGTGCGCGGTACTACCAGGATCAGCGCCCGGGTGCGTTCGGGGTAGCGCAGCGCAAACTCAATAGCACTCGGCGCGCCCGCCGACACGCCCATGACAATACTGTCCTGCACGCCCAGTTCATCGAGCAAGGCCGCATGCGCATCGGCCTGTGCCGCATGCGAGGCATCCTTCGGCACCGCCGTGCGCAAATAGCCAAAGCGCGATGGTGCAATCACATCATAGCCGTCGCCGAGCAGGTCCTTCGCGAGATACAGCCCCTGATCATACCCGCCACCTGCGCCATGGATGACCAGCGCCGCCGGGCCACTGCCCTCGCGCGCATATTCAATAGTCCCCGCCGTCGTCGGCGCGATCCGGCTTTTGGCTTTCAGCGCTACCGCGCGGTCATTCAGATCGTGGCGATAGAGCCAATAGGCACCGCCCGCGACCGCCGCTGCGCCAACTGCCGAAGCGATGCCAATCCAATTTTTGGTTTGCATGGAAGGTCTCCTGTCCAAAGACCGCAGTCTAGCGGAGTCGGCGGCGCGCTTCTTTCCGTAGAGTCACGGAGAGATCATCGTTTCGATGATGTTTTTCTGAACACACCGAGCTGCAAAATACTTGACGCGAAGCCCACGGGCAAAATTAAGCAGGAAAATCAAACATCCCTGCTTTGGCTATTCCGACTATCGGGGCGCAGCAGCATGACCGACAATATTGCCATCCACAGCATGAAGGCAAGGATGCAGACCCGTCCCCAAAAACCTATCCAAGGCGTTGGCAAATTTGCTTCGAGCCGAGGTGCGTCCATATATAATCCTATGGGCCGCGAAAGGGGCTGCGATGCTCTTGCTGAATTTCGGGCATGGCGTTTTGCCCGGAAACCACAGGGTAGTGGCGGAGACGGAGGGATTCGAACCCTCGGTACCGGATTTACCAGTACGACGGTTTAGCAAACCGTTGGTTTCAGCCACTCACCCACGTCTCCTGCGCGCTTGGCATCGGCGGCCTATAGCGGCGGGTTTCGTGGGCTGCAACGGTTATTGATAACACTGGCGTCGGTGAACCCACATCTGCGGTCTCGATTCAATCCGGCGCAAATAGGACTCGGGTGGTCGCCCGTTCATTGTGCGCTCATCCGCATGATTCATATGTTTGACGTCATGATGATGGGAGAAGTGCGCGATGCACATTTTGGCACATAAACACGGTTTCGGGGCAATCTGGAAGCGAGCGACATTGGCGGCTGCACTTGCGGTGTTTGCTGTCGCCCCCGGTAGCGCTCAGATCACGCCCATCGACCCCAATGAAGCGATCGATTCCGATCTTGGGACGCCGCCCCCTGCCACCACGCCTCCAGTAGAGGAAAATGTCACAGTGCAGGACGGCGTGCCGACCGACGGTGAGCCAGCTACCTCAAGCGAGCCTGTGACAACGGCCGTCACACCGTCCGACCAGAATACCTATCAGGAAGACGACCTGATCGGCGCGGCCGAGGGCGTATTCGGTAAAGGCGCGCAGGGCCTTGGCAAGTTGATGGAGGATATCCTTAAAAAGCAGGGTCGGCCCAATGGCTATATCGTCGGTCGCGAAGGCGGCGGGGCTCTTGTGGTTGGTTTGCGCTATGGTTCTGGCACGTTGAATCACAAGGTGGAGGGACAGAAGCCGGTATATTGGACTGGGCCGTCAATCGGATTCGACGCAGGGGCCAATGCCGGCAGCACCTTTGTACTGGTTTATAATCTTTATGATACCGAGGATCTCTACAAACGTTTCCCTTCGGGTGAGGGTGTCGCCTATCTGGTCGGCGGATTCAACGCCAGTTACCTGCGGCGCGGTGATGTCGTGCTGATCCCGATCCGGGTTGGCGCGGGATTACGGCTTGGGGCGAATGTCGGTTACATGAAATTCTCGAAAAAGCAGCGTTGGCTGCCCTTCTAGCGCGGACGCAGCTCTTCCATGCGCTTCAGGTAGCGGGCGAGCACGTCAATTTCCAGATTGACCTCTCGCCCGATGTCCAGAGTATCGAGCGTGGTCATTTGCGCCGTGTGCGGGATGATATTGAGCGTGAATTGTGCAGTGCCGTCGGGCTGGTCGGCGACCTCATTGACAGTCAGCGAAACGCCATCGACGGTTATCGAGCCCTTTGCCGCGATGTAAGACGCAAGCGCGGGCGGCGCGGCGACGGTTACCTTCCAACTGTCGCCGGTTGTTGCACTCGCCACGATCTGCCCGATGCCATCGACATGCCCGGTCACGATATGCCCGCCGAGTTCGTCGCCCACCTTTAACGCGCGTTCCAGATTGAGTCTTGCGCCCTCGGTCCATATCCCCGACGCTGTGCGCGAAACCGTTTCCGCCGACGCGTCCACCGCAAACCATCCGTCGGCCTTATCGACCACCGTCAGGCACACGCCGGAACAGGCGATCGACGCGCCGATGGCGACACTGTCCATGTCATAGGAACAGCCAATGACAAGGCGCAGGTCGCCGCGCTGCTCCGCTGACTGGATAGTGCCGATGTCGGTGATGATGCCGGTGAACATGAATGGAGCCCTTGAACTAGTTCGCAGCGTCGTAGACTTCGAGCCGGTCGTTGCCAAGGCGGCGCGTGTCGGAAAGTCGCCAGCGACCGTGCGCGTCGCTGAGTTGGTCAAGGCCGATGTCGCCGAGAGCGGGTTTGCCGGAGCCGAGCAGGATAGGTGCACGATAGAGCAAAAGCCTGTCGACCAGTCCGGCGCGCAGGAAAGCAGATGCAGTCTGTGCGCCGCCTTCGACGAGCAGATTGTTGCAATCGAGCTTTCCGATGTCGTCCGGTGCGCGAATGACTTCCCATCCCTGAGGCGGATCGCCGCCTCCCAACATCACACGGCGTGGGCTGCGGCCCTCCATTCCGGCAAGGCGCACATCGAGCGACGGATTGTCGGCGCGGACGGTTCCTGCGCCGACCAATATGGCATCGCAACGGGCGCGTTCGACATGGGCGTGGGCGCGGGCGGCGTCGCCGGTGATCCAGCGGCTGCTGCCGTCGGCCATGGCAATCTGGCCATCCAATGATGTTGCGAGCTTGAGCGTAACATGCGGCCTGCCACGAACGATGCGGCTTATGAAGCCTGCCAACACCGCCGCCGCGTTTGACGCCAGGACGCCGACGTCGACTTCAATTCCCGATGCTGCAAGCTCGGCAAATCCCTTGCCCGTAGTGCGCGGGTCGGGGTCTTGCAGTGTGGCAACCACTCTGGCGGGCTTTGCGGCGGCAAGCGTCGATGCACAGGACGGGCCGCGTTCGGACAGATGCGCGCATGGCTCCAGTGTTACGTAGATCGTTGCTCCTTCCGCTTGTTCGCCCGCCTGCGCCAACGCCATTGCTTCAGCGTGGGGGCGCCCGCCCGGCTGGGTCCAGCCGCGACCGACAATCTTGTCGCACTGCACGATGACGCAACCGACCGACGGATTGTTACCCGTCCGCCCAAGCCCGCGCTCGGCCAGGGCCAAGGCCGCGGCCATATAGCTTCGGTCAGCCAGCGCTGCTATTTCGCCGCTCCAGCCGCCGTTTGCTGCACTTTCAGCGCCGCCCGCTCAGCTTCGGCTTCACGCTCGATCCGGTCGACGTCCATTCCGACCGCCCGGCCAAAGGCCTTGTACGCCTCTTTTTCGCGGGCAATCATCTCGTTTTTGCGCTTCTGCCGTTCGGCAATGAAGGCCTTTGATTCCTCGATCGAGCGCGTTGCAGGCCAGCTTTCGACATAGATGATGGCGCGCGGCGGCGGCGTCGCTTTCTCCAGCGTGTCGAGATAAAAGGTGTAGATAATAATCGCTGTCGGCACGCAGGCGGCGAGAAACAGCCAGGGGCTGTGATTACCCGATGTCCGCAGGAATCCGATCAAATCGGAACCAGCGGTTTTCAGCGAGACGTCTTTGAAGAAGGACATCTGTCCTCAATAGGAGGGAAGGACCGCGATTTCCAGTGCTGGAATGGCGGCCCGTCCGGTGCGCTAGTTGATATCGAACCTGACCGTCAGTGTCTGCCAGTCCTCGACCGGAACACCATCGCGCGTCGCCGGTTTGAAACGCCATGACGTAAGTGCCTGCTTTTCGGTTGCCCTGGCAAAGTCCGAATCGCTGGCCTGGACTATCTGCACCTGCCGCACCCGGCCGTCGGTTCCGACCAGCACGCGGACTGTCACGCTTCCCTCGATTTCGAGTCGCAATTTGCCAACGGGATAGTCCGGCTGAAAATCGCGGGCGAATTTTGGATCGCGCAAGGCGCCCTTGAATATCGGCTTGGGAAGTTCGGCAAGTTGGCGAATTGTCGCCGTCCCGTCGTCGTCACCGCCGCCGCCATTCAATATCATAGTTCCGGTCTCCGTTTCGGTCACCGTCGGCCCTGGCTTGGGTGGCGTTGGCGTCTCGACGAGCGGTTTTGGCACAAAGATCGGCGGCAACTTTGGCGGGTCTTTGAGCTTGTCTGCCTCGGGTTCGGGTGGTGGCTGGAGCGTGATAGCCTCACTTTGCAAGGGCTTCCCCGGCACGGGCGGCTTCACCACCAAAGGCGACAGCGCCACCGCCAATATGATCGAGCCATTGACCAGCACCGCTGCACCCATGCCCACCGGGCTGCCGCGCCTTTTTTCGCTTGCATAACTCATCGCACTTCTCCTCATTCTCCATCAGTGATGATATACTGTTACATCATTAAGTCAAGAGGATTGGCGCGCGCCGGAAAAAGTGGCTTGGGGTCGTTGAAGTTGATGGCCTCGCCAGAATATTTCCCACACGCGAAAGATAATTTCCAACAGCTTTGGCGCGCGCTTGAGCAGCGCTTTCATGGGAAAGGCGGTCGGCGCAAGGTGCGCAGGCGGCGTCGCTAAGCATAGCGTCCGGCTGATGGCGTGTAGTGGATTAAGGCCCGTGCGTTCCATCAGACTGGACTGCGGGCCGCCTTATGTCGTCCTGATTTACCGGTAAGGGGCAAGGTGCCTAATCCCCATACCGGCCGCCTTGTAACAGGCGGGACTTACGCTCTTGGGGTTTGCAGTTCCATCCGGACCTGCGGCACCCAAAGCGCCGACCGTTGCTTGGGAGTAGCTAACCGCCACTCCGCCGCGTCCTCCATCGCCTCCACCCGCGTTCATGACCGCAGCGTCGGCAATGCGACTCATCTAACCTATATGGCTGGCTGTAGGAAAGCGGGAAGTGCAATCATGCTCCAACTCATTGAGATTGCGGTATAATAATCGTCATCCTGGGCTGACAACTCGAGAAAATTGTTCGCACGAAGGCACGAAGGCACCAAGAAGGCGGGCCTGCCCGGAGGGCATTTTTCCCGATGGCGCTGTCGGTGGTGCCAAAACTCGTTTGAATGGCGCTGCGCGCGAGGGGCTTGCCCTTCTTTGTGTCTTCGCGTCTTCGCGTCTTCGCGCGAACCAAAAAAGCTATCAGAAATATTCTGAGTACCGAAATCGAGCCTCACCCGCTGCGAAAGGCGTTGGTGATGGGGTAGCGACGGTCGCGTCCGAAATTGCGCGTGCCAAGTTTGACGCCCGGGGGTGCCTGACGGCGTTTATATTCGGCGATGTACAAAAGGCGTTCGATCCGCACGACAGCCGCGCGATCGAAGCCGCGAGCGACCACCTCGTCGACCGACAATTCTTCCTCGACCAGCGCATGGAGCATCTTGTCGAGCACCGGATAAGGGGGCAGAGAATCGCTGTCTTTCTGGTCGGGACGCAATTCCGCGCTTGGCGGCTTGGAGATAATCTGTTCGGGGATGACGGGACCGTCGGGGCCAAGCCCGATCCGCGGCTTATGCTTGTTGCGCCATTGCGAAATCGCGAACACCGTCATTTTATAGGCATCTTTCAGCGGATTATAGCCCCCCGCCATGTCGCCGTAGATGGTCGCATAACCGACACTCATCTCGCTTTTGTTGCCGGTGGTCAGCAGCATGTGGCCGAATTTGTTCGACAGCGCCATCAAGGTCACGCCGCGTATCCGGCTCTGCACATTCTCCTCGGTGATGTCGACTTCGCGGTCGGCAAAGCTGCTTGACAGCATGACGTCAAACGCCTCCACCGCTGGCGAAATCGGGATCGTATCGAGCTTGCAGCCGATCATGCTTGCACATTCCGCCGCATCGTCGAGGCTCGACTGGCTGGTATAGCGGCTTGGCAGCATCACGCACCACACCCGATCCGGCCCCAGCGCGTCGGCCGCAATGGCCGCGCAGATCGCGCTGTCGATGCCCCCCGACATTCCCAGAACCACGCCCGGGAAACGGTTTGAGTCCACATAGTCGCGCAAGCCAACTATCATTGCGCTGTAAATATCGGCGGGATGGTCTTCCCATAAAGCTTTTGGACCGTCGGCGCATGTCCAGCCGCCATCACCGCGCGTCCAGTGCGTTATACGCAAATGCTCTTCCCAATCGGGCAGGCGATGCGCGGCGACGCCGTCGGCATTCAGGACGAAGCTGCTGCCGTCGAACACCAATTCGTCCTGTCCGCCGACGCGGTTGAGAAACAGCAAGGCCAAGCCAGTATCACGGACGCGTGCGGCGAAGACCTCCTCCAGACGACGATCGTCCTTGTCGATTTCATAGGGACTGCCGTTGGTCGATATCAGCAGTTCGGCCCCGCGTGCCTCCAGATGTACGCACACATCGGGCAGCCAGCCATCTTCGCAAATCGGGACGCCCAGTCGGACACCCCTGAATTCCATCGGCTCGGGCAACGGCCCTGACGCGAATATCCGTTTCTCGTCGAACGTGCCGTAATTCGGCAATTCGTGCTTGTAACGCACCGCTGTAATCCGACCGCCATCAAGCAAGGCAATGCCATTGTAGAGCGCGCCACTTTCAACGAATATCGACCCCACCAACATTGCAGGACCACCGTCCGCCGTCGCCTTCGCAAGTTCTGCCAACTCGGCAGCGGCGCGCGCAGCGAACACGGGCTTCAGCACCAGATCTTCCGCTGGATAGCCGATGAGCTGCTGTTCAGGAAAAACGATCAGATCGGCGCCGGGTGCCTTGGCCCGCCATTCGAGCATTGCTCTCGCATTTCCGGATAGGTCGCCTACGCGCTGGTTGATTTGCGCCATCGCAATGGTAAGTTGGTCGGTCATAAGGGGTCAGAACCTTCCAATTGCGCGGCTGAGGCAACAAAATGGCGAACGTATCGGACCAAAACCCGTGCCGGGGATATTGGTTATATGTCCAAGCGCATTTTGATTCGAGACGGAAGCCATTTTGTTGTCCTTTCAGGATTTGACCGATTTGGTCATCTGCGGCGTCGGAAAAGCTTGCGATAGAACCACTATCCCTGCGCTTTCCCTCCTAGCACCTGACCAAATCGCTTCAAACCTCAGCCGCGCAATTGGAAGGTTCTGACCCCTTGTCTATTGTCCACAATTGAGGGGAGCAAGCCGATTGTCAGGCTGGTTTCGCGCGGCTAGAGCGGCTGGCGAATCCGGTGGTGGGATTTTCGGGAAACGCGCTGATGAAATTGATGACTGGCAACAGCAACCTGCCTTTGGCCAAGGGCATTGCAGATTATATGGGTCTGCCGCTGACCGACGCCAGCGTTCGCCGGTTTGCGGATAATGAAATCTTCGTCGAGATCCACGAGAATGTGCGCGGCGAGGATATGTTCGTTATCCAGTCGACCAGCCATCCGGCGAATGACAATCTGATGGAACTGCTCATCATGATCGATGCGCTGCGCCGCGCTTCGGCCAAACGGATCACCGCAGTCCTCCCTTATTTTGGCTATGCAAGACAGGACCGCAAACCTGGCCCGCGCACACCCATTTCGGCCAAGCTTGTGGCCAATCTGATTACCGAGGCAGGGGCCGATCGTGTCCTTACGGTCGATCTTCACGCCGGCCAGATCCAGGGCTTTTTCGATATCCCGACCGACAATCTCTATGGCGCGCCGGTGATGAGCGCGGACATATTGTCGCGGCACGGCGACAAGAATATCACCGTCGTGTCGCCCGACGTCGGCGGCGTGGTCCGCGCCCGGGCGCTCGCCAAGCGCCTCGACGATGCGCCGCTCGCGATTGTCGACAAACGGCGCGAGAAAGCCGGTGTGTCCGAAGTCATGAACATCATCGGCGACGTGAAAGACCGCTTCTGCATCCTGATCGACGATATTGCGGACAGCGCCGGCACCTTGTGCAACGCGGCAGACGCGCTGAAAGCGGCGGGTGCCTCCGACGTGGTCGCCTATATCACCCATGGCGTCCTTTCGGGCGAGGCCGTAAACCGGGTCAACGCCTCGTCGTTGCGAAAACTGGTGATCACCGATTCGATCATCGCATCCGATGCGGCCAATGACAGCGCAAAGATCCGCCAGCTACCGATCGCGCCATTGCTTGGAGAGGCGATCAAGCGGATTGCCGACGAAAGCTCGGTTAGTTCGCTGTTCGACTGATGACTCCCGCCGACATCGCCTTGGCAAACCGGCTGGCCGATGCTGCGGGTGATGCCATCCGTCCGTTTTTCCGCGCGAATTTCGATCATGAGGCGAAGCAGGACGCGTCGCCAGTCACCGAGGCGGATCGCGCCGCCGAAATGGCCATAAGGCGGATATTGGATGCCGAGGTTCCGCGCGACGCCATAATCGGCGAAGAATTTGGCGAAAAGTCCGGCAGTTCAGGCCGTAGCTGGATTATCGACCCGATTGACGGCACCGTCAGTTTCATGGCGGGCCGCCCCATTTTCGGAACGCTGATCGGGCTGCTTGAGGATGGCTGGCCCGTTCTCGGGGTCATAGACCAGTGCATCTCACGCGAACGGTGGGTCGGCGCAACTGGCTATCCGACGTTACTGAACGGCAAACCAGTTGCGTCCCGCACCTGCACTTCGCTGTCCCAGGCCTCGCTTGCCACCAGCGGTCCGCAATATTTCAGCGAGCACGACGGCGACCATTTCATGGAGTTGGCCGCCAAAACCGCGCACAAGCGCATGCTGTTTGGCGGCGACTGCTATAACTACGCGCTGCTCGCCAGCGGCCATATCGACATCGTCGTCGAAGCTGGCTTGAAGCTGCACGATTTTGCTGCTTTAGTACCCGTCATAATAGGATCGGGTGGCATAATGAGCGATTGGTCGGGAGAACCGCTTCACGCGGCCTCGGGTGGACATGTTATCGCAGTGGGCGATCCGGCACGTTTGGATGACGTGTTGGAGGCCCTTGCATGTCACCACTGAACACGGCCGCACCTGTCAGCTTCATCCTGCCCGCGAATCCGCTGCGGCGTTATGTTTCGACTTATTATTTCTTCGATTTCAAGAGCAATGCTGGAGAGCTTGAAGACTTGCTGCATCCCGAATGGGCAAGCGCTCATTATACGCTTTCGGGCGCCTCAAGGGGCAGCATCGTCGGTGACCCACCCATCCCAACTCCCGACGTCAATATAAGCGGCCCCACCGCAAAAGCGGCGCGAATATTCTTCACCGAACTCAAGCTGGTCGGCATCGGGCTGTTGCCGCTCGGCTGGTATCGCCTGGTCGGCTGCCCCGCCGAACGATGGGCTAACAAAGTCAGTGAAATCGATGGCGTGAACGAATTTGCGCTGTTCGGCAAAATCTGGGATGAAATGCAGGGGCTGTCCGACGCGGAGCAAATGGCGGCACTGTTCGACCATCTCTTGCTACGTGCGGTTGCGGCACCAGACCCGCTGGAAGTTGAGATAGAGAATGTCCATGAAGCGCTCGCCGACCCCGATATCAGCAGCGTCGCCGATCTCGCCGAGGCCACCGGTATCGGCCAACAGCGGCTCGAGCGACTGTCGCGGAGAATTTTCGGCTTCCCGCCAAAGCGCCTGCTTCGCCGCCAGCGTTTCTTGCGGACATTGGGCAATGTCATGATGCACACCGAACTCAAATGGTCGGCGGCGCTCGACGACCAATATTTCGACCAAGCCCATTTCAACCGTGATTTTCAGGAATTCATGGGCATGTCGCCCAGCCAATATCTCGCCATGCCCCGCCCGATCAGCATCGGCGCGACGCTGGCAAGGGCCAAACATGTCGGCCACCCACTGCAAGCGCTGCAAGGTCCGGGATTTTCCGACCGCCATTAAGCTTGCAATCATGGGCGAATCCCGCTAGGCGCGCGCCTTCCGAATAAGCAGGCTGGCCAATAGGGCTGCCATGTCGGCTTGATACGGACTCATCAAAGGAGACCAAAATGCCCAAGCTCAAGACCAAGAGCGGTGTGAAGAAACGCTTCAAAATCACCGCAACCGGCAAGATCAAGCATGGCGTCGTTGGCAAACGGCACCGTTTGAGCAGCCATAATGCGAAATATATCCGCCAGAACCGCGGCACCTCGGTGATCTCCGATCCCGATGCCAGGACAATCAAGAAATGGGCGCCCTACGGTCTTTGATCGTCGGCGACATTCCCGAAAAACTAAAGGATATAGATTATGGCACGCGTCAAACGGGGTGTAACCACTCACGCCAAACACAAAAGAATATTGGAGCAGGCGAAGGGCTATCGTGGCCGCCGCAAAAATACCATCCGCGTCGCGCGGCAGGCGGTCGAAAAGGCTGGCCAGTATGCGTATCGCGACCGCAAGGTAAACAAGCGCAATTTCCGCGCTCTGTGGATCCAGCGCATCAATGCCGCAGTCCGCGCCGAAGGCATGACCTATGGCGTGTTCATGCACGGCCTGAAGCTGGCGAATGTCGAGCTTGACCGCAAGGTTCTTGCCGACCTTGCGATGAATGAAGCTGCGATGTTTAGCACGATCATTGCGCAGTCGAAGGCGGCGCTGTCGAAAGCAGCTTAATACTCCACCTTTGAAGGAATGCGCAAAAGGGCGTGGGCGGCACTTGCCGTTCGCGCCCTTTTGCTTATGCAGTTGCCCTTTTCACCCTAGCCTGTTTGTCCCCCCCCCTTTCGTCATCCCCGCGTAGGCGGGGATCCAACTCCGGACCTTTCGTATGCACGAAAACTTTCAGCCGACGGTCTACATCCAGGCAAGCAGGCGCTATGGCGCGCTTTATGTCGGCGTTACGTCGCATCTGATGCAACGCTTTCTCCAACATCGAGAAGAAGTGTTCGGCGGCTTTTCGAAAGAACACGGCATAAAGATGCTGGTCTGGTATGAGCAGCACTGCACGATGGAAACGGCAATTATACGTGAAAAGCAGATAAAGAAATGGAACCGCCAATGGAAAATCAACCTGATCGAATCCGGAAACCCCGATTGGCGCGATTTGTCGGTTGATTTGGGCTTTACTCCTCTGCCATCGCGGACATTGTGAATTTATGAAAGCGCGGGAGTTGGATTCCCGCCTTCGCGGGAATGACGAAAATGGGTGAAATTGAAGGTCTAAAGGCTGGTTTGATCGCAGCAATCGATTCCGCCGACACCGCCGACGCGCTCGAAGCGGTGCGCATATCTGCGCTGGGCAAGCAGGGCAGCGTTTCGGCGCTGCTCAAGACGATGGGTGCGATGTCGCCGGATGAGCGGCAGGTGCAGGGGCCGATCATCAACGGCTTGCGCGAGACGGTGACGGTCGCGCTTGCGACCAAGAAAGCTGCGCTCGAAAGTGCAGCGCTCAACCAGCGCCTTGCCACCGAGCGTCTCGACATGACCTTGTCTGCACCCGAAAGCCCACGCGGTACAGTGCACCCGGTCAGTCAGGTAATGGACGAGCTTGCCGAGATCTTCGCTGATATGGGCTTCGCCGTCGCTGAAGGCCCCGAGATTGAGGACCAATGGCATAACTTCACCGCGCTCAACATGCCCGAAACGCATCCGGCGCGGGCGATGCACGACACATTCTACATGAATGCCACCGAGGGCGAAGAAGCAAAGGTGCTGCGAACACACACGTCGCCCGTGCAAATCCGCACCATGACGTCACAGGAACCGCCAATCCGCATCATTGCGCCGGGCCGTGTCTACCGTTCGGACAGCGACGCGACTCACACGCCGATGTTTCACCAGATCGAGGGTCTGGTCATCGACAAGGCCATTCATCTTGGTCACCTGAAATGGACGCTCGAGACTTTCCTGAAAGGTTTTTTCGAGCGTGACGATGTCGTCTTACGTCTTCGTCCAAGCTATTTCCCGTTCACCGAACCATCGGTCGAGGTCGATGTCGGCTATAGCAATGTCAATGGCAAGCGCGTGATCGGCGGCAGTGATGGCTGGATGGAAGTATTGGGAAGCGGGATGGTGCATCGCAAGGTGATCCAGGCCTGCGGGCTCGACCCCGATATCTGGCAGGGCTTTGCCTTTGGAACAGGTGTCGACCGGCTCGCCATGCTGAAATATGGCATGGACGATTTGCGCGCCTTTTTCGACGGCGATAATCGCTGGCTCCAGCATTATGGGTTCAATGCGCTCGATGTCCCCACACTTAGCGGAGGAGTGGGCGCATGAAATTCTCGCTCTCCTGGCTGAAGCGCCATATCGATACCGAAGCGACCGCCGACCAGATCGCCGATGCGCTCAACCGCATCGGGCTTGAGGTCGAGGGCATCGAGAATCCGGCTGAGAAACTTTCGGCCTTCCGCATCGCCAAGGTGCTGAGCGCTGCGCCACACCCGCAGGCGGACAAGCTTCAGATATTGTCGGTCGACGCCGGTGACGGCCCGATGCAGGTCGTCTGCGGCGCACCCAATGCGCGCGCAGGAATGCTCGGCGTGTTCGGTTCACCGGGCGCGGTGGTGCCAGCGAACGGCATGGTCCTGAAAGTCGCGGCGATCCGCGGGGTGGAGTCGAATGGCATGATGTGCTCGGTCGCCGAACTCGAGCTCGGCGACGATCATGACGGCATCATCGAACTGCCCGAAGATGCACCTGTGGGCGCGGTCTATGCCGATTGGGCGGGCCTCGACGATCCGGTTATCGAAGTCGCGATTACACCCAACCGGCCCGATTGCATGGGGATCAATGGCATCGCGCGCGATTTGGCGGCGTTCGACCCGCAAGTCTACCGGCCTCGATTGCCGGACAGCGCGCTGGTCGAGGGCAAGTTCGCTTTCCCTATGGCCATCGGCATCGAAGCGGGCTCCGGATGCCCCACATTCTGGGGCCGTGTCATTCGCGGCGTTCAGGACGGCCCCAGCCCATTGTGGTTGCAGAATTGGCTGAAGGCAGTCGGCTTGCGACCGATTTCCGCGTTGGTCGATATTACCAACTTCTTCAGCTACGATCAGGCGCGGCCGCTTCACGTCTATGACATCTCCAAATTGAACGGCGCGGTCGTCGCCCGTCGTGGACATAAGGGCGAAAGCTTCGTAGCGCTGAACGACAAGCGCTACGATGTGACGCCTGAAGATTGCGTAATCGCAGACGATCAAGCTGTGCTTGGCCTTGGCGGCGTAATGGGTGGCGAGGCGAGCGGCGTCAGCGAAACGACCACTGATGTATTGCTCGAATGTGCCTGGTTCGATCCCGAGATGGTGGGCGAGACCGGACGACGGCACGCGATCACCTCGGATGCCCGCGCGCGCTTCGAGCGCGGGATCGACCCGATGATGATGGGTACCGTCATCGAAACCGCGACGCAGATGATCATCGATCACTGCGGTGGGGAAGCGTCCGAGCCGCGCATGGCAACCGACCTTGGGCCTGACGATTACCCCAATGGCGACCAGTTGGTGGCCTATCGCCCAGCTCTGACCAAGGCGCTTGCGGGCGTGGACGTTGCTACCGATGAGCAGCGGGCTATTCTTGCGCGCCTTGGCTTTTTCGTGATCGACCCGCAAAATCCTGAGCTGTGGCGCGATGAGCAATCGCGGTTGAGAGCGCTCACCAAAATAGGCATCGATCCGGCAGCGCCTGCCGACCCCGATCGCTGGATAGTGCGCTATCCTACATGGCGGCCCGATATCGACGGCGCGGCGGATATTGTCGAAGAAGTCGTTCGTATTTACGGGATCGACAAGGTGCCATCTACACCGCTGCCCCGCGCCGACGGGGTCGCCAAGCCGACAGCCACGCCGCTGCAAAGCCTTGAACGCAAAGTGCGCCGAACGGCAGCGGCGCGCGGATTGAACGAAGCGATCAACTGGTCCTTCATTCCCGAAAAGGAAGCCGAAGCATTTGGTCATTCACGGTGGTCGGTCGCCAACCCGATCAGCGAAGACATGAAGGTCATGCGGCCATCGCTGCTTCCCGGCCTGCTATCGGCAGCGCAACGCAACATGAATCGCGGAGCGCAGAGCGTGCGATTGTTCGAAATCGGGCGACGCTATCTTGCCGATGGCGAGCGACTGACGGCAGGCATTGTGCTGGCAGGCGAAAAAACCCCGCGCGGTTGGGCAGCGGGCAAAGCGGTGAAATTCGATGCCTATGACGCCAAGGCGGAAGTGCAGGCGCTGCTGACCGCTGCGGGCGTTGCCGTTGACGCGCTGATGGTCATGCCTGTCCTGAGCGGGGCCGAAGGGGGAGAGGCAGGCGACCATTATCATCCAGGCCAGTCCGCAACGCTTCGAATGGGTCCGAAAAATGTCCTGGCCGCGTTCGGTACATTACATCCGGCAACCGCCAAGGCCTTCGACCTCGAAGGTAGCATTGTCGTGGCGGAGATTTTTCTGGACGCGATCCCGGTCAAGAAAGCAGCCACGTTCATGCGCACGGCCTTCACGCCGCCTGCGTTGCAGTCGGTCACACGCGATTTCGCATTTCTGGTTGCGGCTGATCTGCCAAGCGGCGACCTCGTTCGCGCGATCCGGGGCAGCGACAAGCAGAATATCGTCACCGTCCGGCTGTTCGATCAGTTCACTGGCCAGGGCGTTCCCGAAGGCCAAAAGTCGCTGGCGGTGGAGGTAACGCTGCAGCCAACCGAAAAAACCTATGGCGAGGACGACCTGAAGGCTGTTTCGGAAAAGGTGATCGCCGCGGCGGCAAAACTGGGCGGCACCTTGCGGGCATAAGACTTGCTCGCCCGGGATTCCGACAAACCGGTTGAAGCGTTAGTCAATCGCCCGTAAGTGCGCGCGATGACGCTGAACCGCCGTACTTTCGCAATTATTTCGCACCCCGACGCGGGCAAGACCACGCTGACCGAGAAACTGTTGCTGCAAGGCGGCGCGATCCATCTGGCGGGCGAGGTGAAGGCGCGCGGACAGGCGCGGCGGGCGCGGTCGGACTGGATGAAGATCGAACAGCAGCGCGGGATTTCGGTGACCTCGTCGGTGATGACCTTTGCCAAAGACGGCATCATCTTCAACCTGCTCGACACGCCGGGGCATGAGGATTTTTCCGAAGACACTTACCGCACGCTGACCGCCGTCGATTCGGCGATCATGGTCATCGACGCCGCCAAGGGTATTGAACCGCAGACGTTGAAACTGTTCGAGGTCTGCCGACTGCGGTCGGTTCCGATTATCACCTTTGTCAACAAGGTCGACCGCGAAGGGCGAGAGTGTTTCGACATTCTCGACGAGGTGGCTGACAAGCTGGCGCTGGATGTTTGCCCGATGAGCTGGCCAATTGGCATGGGCGGTGAGTTCGAAGGCATTTACGATTTCGCGCGCAACCGGTTGATGCAACCATCGGGGCCGTCGAAGGAATTCGAAGGCAAGGCGAGCGAGCACAGCGGCCTGGATGACCCTTCGCTTGCCGATCACTTATCCGAACGCGGGCTCAAGAAGTTCCGCGAAGAGGCGGAACTGGCACAGGCTGGTTACGCGTCCTTCGATATCGAGGCCTATCGTCATGGAGATTTGACACCGGTTTATTTTGGGTCGGCGTTGAAAGAATTCGGCATCGCCGAAATGATCGGCGCGATTGCCAATCACGCCCCCTCACCGCGACCGCAACCCAGCAGCATCGGTACCATCGATCCGGCGGGCAAAGACGTGACAGGTTTTATCTTCAAGGTGCAGGCCAATATGGACCCGCAGCATCGCGACCGCATTGCCTTCATGCGGCTGTGTTCGGGTACTTTCAAGCGCGGCATGAAACTGATCCCGTCGGGGCACGGCAAACCGGTCTCCATCCATTCGCCGATCCTGTTTTTCGCGCAGGACCGCGAGATTGCCGATAGCGCCGAACCCGGCGACATCATCGGCATCCCCAATCACGGCACGTTGCGCGTCGGTGACACGATGAGCGAGCGCAACGAGCTGCGCTTTACCGGGCTGCCGAATTTTGCGCCGGAGATACTGCGCCGCGTTATCCTGCGCGATCCGACCAAAACCAAGCAACTGCGCAAGGCCCTCGACGACCTTAGCGAGGAGGGTGTGATTCAGGTATTCTATCCCGAAATCGGATCGAACTGGGTGATCGGGGTGGTCGGGCAGTTGCAGCTTGAGGTGCTGATTTCCAGGCTGGAGGCTGAGTATAAGGTCGATGCCTATCTGGAGCCCGCGCCTTATGACACCGCCCGCTGGCTGATCGGCGAGGACAGCGCGCTTAGTCAATTCGCCTCATTTAACGGCGGCAATATGGCGAAGGACCGCGACGGCCATCCGGTGTTCATGGCGCGATCGGCCTGGGATGTCGGATATCAGCAGGAAAAGCATCCTGACCTGAAGTTCAGCGCGACCAAAGAGCGTTAGATATTTCGCGCGAAGACACGAAGGTGCAAAGAACAAGAATTCTTTGTGCCTTCGCGTCTTCGTGCAAGTCAATCAGCCTGCCGCCAGACTGACACGCCATAAGGTTCGATTGCGGCCCCACCGATAACGAAAACCGAGCCCGCTGGCGCCGGAGCATTCACGTTTTCGCCAGCGAGATTAAATGCGAAAGTCAGATCGCCCCTTCGGCGCAGGCGCAATGTCGGCGGTAGTGGTGTAATCGCGATGTTGGTCTCGGCGCACAAATCGACGAACAGGTTTTTGAGGAAGTCATCGTCAGTCAGCGTGGCGAGATAGACGCTGCGTCCCGACCGGACAGCGGCGGGCGCGCCGTCTTCATAGGTCGCCACTATCTCGCATGAGCCAGCCTCGATTGTCTCCCGCCATTTGCCGCTTTCATAATGCTCGCCCTTATAGTCGATGCCCCCATTGCAATCGGGCCGCAGTGTTTCGACGGCGATCACCTTGACGGATACGAAGTCGCGCAACGGTCCCGGCGGCAGACCCTCGCTGATTGCGAATTCCTGAGTCTTCGCGCCCGATCGTGGACCGAACAGGATGAGGCCATTGCTGGCTTTGAGCGCATTGACCGTGGCGTCATCGGGCATTGCCAGCGAAGGCGCGATGACGAGGGGATAGCCATCGAGCTTCGCCTCACCCGCCGACACGAAATCCACATCGACGCCAAGCGAGCGCAGCGCGCGATAATATTGCAAAACCACTGCCGGGTAGCGATAGCCTGCGCCTTGAAGTTCGATATCGTCCACCAATGCAGAGGCAGGGTCGATGACGAGCGCGACCGGGGCTTTGTCGGAAACGCCCGACAGTTCGCCGAGCAACTTTATTTCTGTCACCACTTGCTCGACTTCGGCCCATGCTGGTGCGGGCATGTCATCGGACCGCAGCAAGCCTGCATGCATCTGTTCCTGCGCAAACGGCACCTGCCGCCAGCGGAAATAGGCGACGCAGGCCGCACCGTGCGCGAAGGCCTGCAACGTCCAGTGGCGGATCATCCCGGGCGCTGGACGCGGATTGTGCGGTGCCCAGTTCACTGGCCCCGGCTGCTGCTCCATCACCCACCAGGCGCCGTTGGACAATCCGCGCACCGAATCGAAATTCAGCGCGGCAAGGTCGGGGTGCCCGGTCCGCATGAACGGCTGCCATTCCTCCGCAGGGGCCTTCGCCATCAGCTGGTCGGAAAAGCCAAGCGGATAATTATCGTAGCTGACGAATTCGAGCTGGCGGGTCAGCGCGGCGTTATCGACGCCGGTTGTCGCGGGCGGAATGATGTTGTGCGTAACCCATTGCTCCGGCCGTGCATGCCGGCGGATCGCGGATATCATGACGTCATGGAAACGCACGACCTGATCAGAAGAGAAACGGCGATATGCCAGCCGGTGCGAGGGGTTGGTTTCGCACACGGTAAAGAATGGCAGCTCGATTTGATCGAAGGCATCATATTCCATCGACCAGAAGACATTGCCCCATGCGGCGTTGAGCGCGTCGATGCTGCCATAGCGCGCCTTACACCACGCGCGAAACTTGTCGCGGGCGGCGGGTGAGGCACTCAGCGTCGTGTCGTGGCAGCAAAGTTCATTATCCGTCTGCCAACCGACGACATGAGGGTTATTGCCATAACGTTCGGCCATCGCAGCGCTGATGCGCTCGGCCTGCACCAGATAGGTTTCGCTCGAAAAATCATAATGCCGACGCGATCCGAACCCGCGCGTCATGCCGGTGCGGATATCGACCGACATGATATCAGGATATTTCAGACACAGCCATTTGGGCGGGGTCGCGGTCGGCGTGCCGAGCACGACTTTCAGGCCCGCCGCCCCCAGCGTTTCAATCGCGCGGTCCATCCACTCCCAGGTGAATTCGCCCTCGCTTTTCTCGACCCGCCCCCAGGCGAATTCGCCGATGCGGACATAGGTCAGCCCAAGGTCGCGCATCCGCTGCGCATCGCGGGGCCACATTTCCTCGGGCCAATGTTCGGGATAATAACAGACGCCTAGCATGAGCCTCATGTCGCGCAACGCCCTGCTGTTGGCAAGGCGAAACAAGAAGCGCGCCGCCGCGACTTAAATTTGCATATTTCAGTGGCCAGCCAGCACTGGCTGCACCCCGCGACCGGCGCTGCTGCTAATCCGCAGTGTCGCCGTTGCGGCCATCAGCATCAGGAAACCGGCGAGATATAACACATTGCGCGGATCACCACCGAGCAACCCGTCGTACAGGTCGAACGCCCAGAATGTGAAAATCTGAATCAGCATCGGGATGACGATGAACATGTTGAAAATGCCCATGTAAACCCCGGTGCGTTCGGGCGGGATCGATCCGGCGAGCATGATATAGGGGTTGCCCATGATGCTGCCCCAGCCAAGGCCAATCCCGATCATCGGCAGCCAGAGCGCCTCCTGTGACTGCGCTGAGGGGATAGCCATCATCGCCGCGCCTGCGGCGACCAGACATGCCGCGTGGACATATTTCGCGCCATATTGCTTTACCAACCCGACCATCGCCAGGGCCGACAGGAAGGCGACAAAATTGTAGAAGGCGCCTGCCAGCCCATATTCAAGCCCCGCCTGACGGAAGCCGTCGGTCGTCGCGTCGGTGGTACCAAATGCCGACCTGCTGAACGACAGCGCGACGAATTGCCAGAAGCAGAACATCGCATACCATTGGAACAGCTTTACCCAGGCAAGTTGTCGCATGACCGCCGGCATTTCGATGATCGCTTCGCCGATATCGCGGAAGGTTGTTGCGACCCCCATCGGTCGGCTGCGCATGGCGGTGATTTCCGAGGTGCTCAGTGGCAATTCGCGGACACTGAACACCGACCAGACGATGGTGCTGATCGACAGGATCGCGCCAATCATGAACGCCAGTTTGGTCGTATCGGGAATACCGCTATCGCTGACCGCATTGGGGTCCATGCCGAACTGGACGAACGCCCAGGGCGCAGCGAACGCCAGCGTCTGGGCAAGCCCGGTAAACGCGCTTTGCGTGAGAAACCCCGTGCGGTGCTGGTCTTCGCTAAGACGGTCGCTGACATAGGCGCGGTACGGCTCCATCGTGATATTGTTCCCGGCGTCGAGAATCCACAGAAGCGATGCTGCCATTAGCAGCGTTCCCGAAAACGGCATGAACAGCAGCGCCAGACTGCACAATACTGCCCCGATAAGGAAATAGGGTGTTCGCCGCCCCCATCTGGTGACCGTCCGGTCGCTCATCGCGCCGATGATCGGCTGGACGATCAATCCCGTCATCGGCCCTGCCAACCATAAAAGAGGCAACGCCGACTCTTCTGCGCCCAGATATTTGTAGATGGGACTCATATTGCTTTGTTGAAGCCCGAAGCTGAATTGAAGCCCAAGGAAACCGAGGTTCATCTGCAGGATTTTCGGCAGCGACAGATGCGGCTTGCCCGCGAATCCGCTCATATTTCCTCTCCTCTGGACGGAAGTGTCCGTCTCTTGTCGGAGTTGATGCTAACGCGTAAGGGGGATATTGCAACAATCGATTGCATTGCGCGTTCGCGATATTTCCTTTACTGCTTGCTATAGCAATAAATCGTCCGCACAAAGCGGCCTGGAGGGAGCAGAGATGGACAAACAGGGGCGGGTCCGAAACATTACAGATCTGGCGCGGCTGGCTGGAGTTTCACCGGGGACGGTGTCGCGGGCGCTTGCCGACTCTCAGCTGATTGCCAGAAAAACCCGCGAGCGCATCCAGGAAATCGCGCGCGAACACGACTTTCGTCCCAATGTCATGGCCCGCAACCTCCGCATCAAGCGGGCAGGTGCAATCGGTGTGCTGATCCCCCTCGGCCATGAAACCGGCCAGCATATCTCCGACCCGTTTTTCATGACAATGCTGGGGCACCTTGCCGACGCGCTGACCGAGCGCGGGCATGACCTGTTGCTATCGCGCGTTATCCCAAAGGACCCCGATTGGCTGAACCGCGTGGTCGATTCAGGCCGGGTCGACGGCGTCATTCTTATCGGCCAGTCGGACCAGCTCGATGTCATCGAAAAAGTGGCCACCCGCTATCTCCCGCTCGTTGCCTGGGGTGCCAACCTGTCCGGGAAATCGCATTGCACGGTCGGCTCTGACAATCGCAAGGGCGGAGAACTCGCGACCCGGCATCTTATCGAACGCGGTTGTCGCAATTTCGCTTTTTTCGGCGACCCGATTGCGCCCGAAATCTCCGAACGCCTGGAAGGGTGTCGCGCCGCGCTCACCGCTGCGGGCATGTCAGCGAACCTGAACATCCTGCCCGCGCATCTGACTGCAGAGACCGCGCATCCGGCAATCAGCAGCTGGCTCGACAATACCGGTTCGATTCCCAACGGAATTATCGCAGCATCCGACGTGATCGCGATGAGTGCGCTGCGGGCGCTGGCTGAGCATAATGTCGCGGTGCCGCGCGAAGTGCATGTCGTAGGCTATGACGATCTGCCCTTCGCCAATCAAACCGTGCCGACCTTGACCACTATCCGGCAGGATCTGGCGGCCGGCGCGTCGCACCTCATCGATTTGCTGTTCCGCAGGATAGCGGGCGAGGCGACTGAATCTGTGGTGCTGGAACCGGAACTGGTAATCCGGCAGTCGAGCTAGCTCTTGACCAGGATGTCCTGCGCCAGCGCCAATCCACCGAGCAACCCTGCCATTTCACCCAGTCCGGGTGCTACGATGATGTCGCTGGCCTTGCCACGGAAATAGCCTTTGCCGAGGTCGGCTGCTTTCAACCGCACCCGCTCGAGCAGCCCAGGTGCTGCCATCACTCCGCCGCCCAGGATCACGCGGCCGGGTTCCATGATCGACTGCAATGTTACCACGAGTTGCGCCAGATACCATGCGATCATGTCGTGCGCCGGATGGTCGAATGGAAGTTCCGACAGCGACGCCCCCCAACGCGCCTTGATCGCTGGCCCGCTGGCCAATCCTTCGAGACAATCGCCATGAAAAGGGCAGACACCGCCAAATTCCGTATCGTCCGGGTGGCGCGGCGGGCGGATGTGGCCCATCTCGGGATGTGAAAGTCCGTGCAACGGTCTGCCATCGATAATGGCACCGCCGCCTATTCCGGTGCCGATCGTGACATAGACGCAGGCGGGGTGGCCCAGGCCCGCACCCCATCTCGATTCGGCGAGCGCCGCGCCATTGACGTCGGTGTCGAAGCCAACCGGCACGCCCAACGCGCGGGCGACCCGGCCGGCAAAATCGCTGTTGCTCCAGCCGGGCTTGGTCGTAGCAGTTATATAGCCCCAATCGGCGACCTTGCGGTCGAGTTCTACCGGGCCGAAGCTGGCAATGCCGATGGCCGACAGCGCACCGTGCCGAAGCGTCACCGCTTTCAGCCATGCGATTGCCGCGCCGATCGTTTCGTCCGGGGCAGTGGTGTCGAACCTGGCTGTTTCCCGAATGTCATCCGGCGCGGCGGCGATGCCCACGACGAATTTCGTTCCCCCCGCCTCGATACATCCGAACAGCTGCCCGGTCATGCCAGACCCAGCAGGAGTGTGTTTTTACCTTCGACTGCGATCTTCAGCACGGGCGCAATAGTGCCGCCGAATTGCTGCCGCCGCAATCCCGGATCGGCATGAATGTCCCGCCCGTTCAATCCCCAATGATCGATGAAGCTGAAGACCTCAAGCGTGTCGAGCACCTGCCAGCAATAGGCTTGGCGCGGCTCGGCAGCGGGGTTGGAGATTACCAGCCCGGTGCCGTTCAATGGCTCATACGGCCCGGTCAGCGATGATGCGACCATTCCGTATAATCCGGTTGGGCCTTTGGGGCCATGGTCGGAGAATACAGAATTTTGAGACGACCAGAACAGATAATATAAGCTGTCTTTTATGACGAGATGCGGTCGCTCCATTTCATTGCAGACGCCGTCTGCACTCAGGATCGGCGACAGGAGCTCGAAGCCTGCCTCGCCATTGCCTGAAATGGCGCGGGCGAGGCCGATGACACCATTGTGACGGTGCCGCGAATTGGCTTGAGAGCCGGTAAACAGGACGTAAGCCGCACCGTCCGATGGGTCGCGAAGCCAATATGGATCGCGGAACCCCTTTATATGGCCGAGCACGCCCTGTTCCACGCGGACATCGACGTACAGCGTTCCATCGTTCTCGACCAGTTCAAGCGGTGAAGACCAGTGCGAAAGCCGGGGCATGTCCTGTGCAATGTCGAGCGTGGCGGTGGTCTGGAAAAGACGTTGCTCAAAACTATGTCCGCTTTCGCCGTGTCGGCCCGCTGCGGTGAAATAGGCGGTTACCACATCCGCCGCGGCATCATAGCGCGCCGAACCCGACCATTCCCGATTCCCCGGATTGAGCTCTGCGGGAAACAGCAGCCCGCAATCTTTCCACGTGCCATCGCGACGGAAAAACAGGCGGATTCGCGCGACGTCATGACGAAGCGAGGGGTCGTTCAGGCGCGGGGCTGACAATATCATCCACAGTTCGCCCCCGGCGATTTCGCCGACGCTGCCATCGGGGTTTTGCAATGGCCATAAATCCCACAGATCATGATCCGGCAGCAAGGGAGTGGCATCATCTGCCGTGATGATCGGCGCTTCGGGCAAGGGCGCGTCGGCAATCGCGGATACATGGCTTGCCGACCATTGCGATACCGTATACCGCAGATCGCGTCGTGAAATTTTGTCTGAAATCGACATCCGGCGTCGCGACCCCTCTCGTTGGCAACCGTCCGTATCGTGATGCCCGGGGAAATACAACAATCGTTTGCATGGGTCGCGGCGGCGGCGGTATATGCCACAATTGTCGATTTCTGCCATGATGTCGCCACGACTGACGCCTAGTTGACCTTGAACAAATGTTTTCTTGAAGAAGCCCGAAATGCGTGAATTATCCATCTCCCCGCTTGAAGTGTCTGGCGACCTGCCGGCTGGCGATAACATTGCCGACCGCGCGCAGCGCCTCAAAAAAGTACCCGACGACAAGGCGATGCTGCGTGCTGTCGCAGAGTTGACGCGCGATCTGGGCACTCCCAAACCTTTTGTTTACTGGTCGGATTTCCTCGGGTCGGCGTGTGTTGGCTATGCGGCGCTCGCAATAACCATCTTGGCTTCAGCGCTTTGGCTGCAACTTGTCGCCGGCGTTATTTCGGTGCTGGCCCTGTACCGCGCAGGCGGCTTCATCCATGAGGTCACGCATATCAAGCATAGCGCCGTGCCGTGGTTCCGCTTCGGATTCAACGCTGTCATCGGTGTGCCGTTGCTGGTCCCTTCCTATATGTATGAGGGCATCCACAATCTACATCACGCCCGCACGCGGTATGGCACCGATCAGGATCCCGAATATCTGCCACTGGCACTGATGAAGCCCTGGACCTTGCCGGTCTTTATTCTTGTGTCGCTGCTCGCACCGATTGCGCTGCTGTTCCGCAACGCGATTCTGGCTCCGCTTTCGCTGCTTGTCCCGCCGCTCCGCAAGCTCGTTGTGGAGCGCTACTCAGGGCTGGTCATCAACCCGAATTTTCGCCGTCGCCCCGCCGAGGGCGAAGCGCGGCGCAATTGGATAGCGCAGGAAACCGCGGCCAGCATCTGGGCGATTGCGCTGCTCGCCGGCGTGTTCACCGGCATCATCCCCTTGAACGCCTTTTTGATATTCCTGGCAATCGTATCCGCCGTTGCGGTGCTCAACCAGGTTCGAACGCTGGTGGCACATCTGTGGGAGAACGACGGCGAACCGCTGAGCGTGACCGCGCAGTTTCTTGACAGCGTCAACGTCCCGCCGCCAAGCCTGCTGCCAGCGCTCTGGGCTCCGGTAGGGCTTCGCTATCACGCGCTTCATCATCTGCTGCCAAGCGTGCCATATCACGCGCTCGGCGAAGCCCACCGACGCCTGTCGGCGCAACTGACCGGCGATTCCGCCTATCATAGCGCCAATTATGGCGGCCTGCCTGGCCTTGCCTATCGCCTCGCAAAAAGCACGATATTACGCGGCGCATAAGCGCGGTCATCTCTCAAGATAAACGAAAAAATGGAGCGGGCGAAGGGATTCGAACCCTCGACCCCAACCTTGGCAAAATGCCGGATGGTATCTGCCGAGAGTACCCTAGAGCCCGCCATTGAACCCTATCCTTCTGAATATAAGCACAAATGCAAAATCGGAACCACGCCAGGACAACCCAATTCTGACCTGTCGTTTCTTCCTGCTCGCTTACATTGTGCGTACATTGCCAAGGATTCCTGCTTGTGTAAGCAAAATGCCCGAAAGGACAAGCCGACATGGGCAAGCTTACCAAGACAGCGATCGACACTCTTGCGATCCCCGCCAAGGGGCAGGTGTTCCTGTGGGATTCGGAGCTGCGTGGATTTGGTGTCCGCGTCGTTCCGTCAGGCCTCAAGGCGTTCGTCGTTCAATACCGAAACGAGGAAGGGCGCAGCCGCAGGATCGTGATCGGTCGGTATGGCGTCCTCACCGTCGAGCAGGCGCGCAAGCAGGCGATCCTGAAGCTGGCGGCGGTTGTCGCCGGCGCGGATCCGGCTGAGGAGCGAGCGCAGTCCAGAGCTGCCATCACGATCCGCGAAGTCTGCACCTGGTATCTTGAGAACGCCGAAGCCGGGACAATTCTCGGGCGCAAGCACAGGCCGATCAAGGCTTCCACGCTGGCGATGGATCGCAGCCGGATCGAGACCCACATTGTCCCGCTGATAGGCGCTCGGCAAGTGCGCGCCTTGCGCATCGCCGACATCGAGAAGATGCAGATGGACATCGTTGCCGGGAAAACGGCCAAACCGCGAAAGGAAGGCGGACGCGGGGGCAAGGCCGCCGGTGGTCCCGGAGTTGCCGGTCGTGCGGTCTCGACGCTGCAAAGCCTCCTGTCCCATGCGCTCCGGTATGACATCGTCGAGAACAACCCCGCCGCAGGCGTTCGCAAGATCGCGGGCAAGGCGCGCACTCGTCGGCTCAATGCGGCTGAAATCCGGGCTCTTGGCGAAGCGATGGAAATTGCCGAACGGAACGGGGAAAATCCGACTGGCCTCGCCGCAGTGCGAGCCCTGCTGCTGACCGGATACCGTATCTCCGAGGTCATCGGTATGGAACGGAGCTGGCTTAACGCCGACCGCGGATGTGTCCATTTCCCCGACACCAAGACAGACGGGCAAGTGCGCCCGATTGGCCTGGCGGCGATTCAAGTGCTCAAAGCCCTGCCCGAGAAGCGTGGCCTGCCACTTTTCTTCCCCTCGGACTTTGTGGATCGGCCTTACTCCGGCGTCCCCGAGACCCTTCAAGCGTTGTGCGCGATCGCCGGGATTAAGGGCGTGACACCACATGTCCTACGGCACACCTTCGGTAGCGTCGCGGGCGACATGGGCTTCTCCGAACTGACGATCAAGGCACTGCTCGGCCACGGCGCAAGGGGCTCAACGCAAAACTATGTCCACATCGATGAAGCGCTGCGCCTAGCCGTGGAGCGCGTTTCTTCGAAGATCGATCAGCTGCTCCGGCACGAAACCGCAACCATCCTCGACTGGGCCGCTTGATGCAAAAGCCGGCTTTCTAAGCAGGTCGGACTTCTGCGAGACTTACTCAGAAGCCAAGGGGGACAACGACTGTCGAAACAAGACCCGCCTGCTCGTGAATGCCTGATAGCCTTCACACCTAGATGTCGCTTACGGAAGTTGAATAGCGATGCACAAAAATTGAGCTTTCAGGCACCTGCGGGGGTGCCGCTACTCGCATTTGGGCAGCTTTCCAGAGCAAACTTCCCCCTGGTCCTCGGCGTTAGAAGACCGTCCCGCCGGGTCGAACCGCTGCGTGTTTGCAGGGGCAGAAAGACCGCACTGCGACGGCCCGAAAGCTCAACCGAAGAACAGGGTCTGACGGCGCGCCTTGAGGCCTGTCCCCTTGTAATAGGGACGGAGCCAGCGGTCATCCTCATCAAGGAAGATCGCCTTGGCCGCGTCGGCAGCATCGTCGCCCTTGGCGGCGAAATTGCGGAAATAGAAATGCCGCAGGATCCGGTCATATTCGGTGAGATAGATGTCCGCGACGCGGGTATTCCCGCGAATCAGCAACATGTTCTCGTCGTTGCCCGTCAGCGAATTGTCGCTGAAATTGGCCGATCCGGTGAACACCAGCGGATCGTCGGATAGTGCGTCGATCATCAACATCTTGAGGTGAACAAAGAAGATGTTCCCCTTCTTGCGGAACAGTTCCTCGTGCAAGAACCACCTCTCCAGCTCGAAGCCGGGGATCGGCCGGCGCATGGTCGCCTCGCCCTCGTCGTTGAGCGCCCAGACCTCGCCCAGCACCTGTCCAGGAACGACGATGATATCCCGGTCTCCATGGGCGGCCAGCAGCGCTTGGGTCTTGCGGGTCGGCGGTTTCTCCAGGACCAGATAGCGCAGGATATCCCTGTCCACCGCAAAAGCGTCCGCCAGTTTCTCGTTCACCCCGAATGCGCCAGTGAACATCACGACCTGTTCGGCCTCGCTGATCCGCGCGGCATACCATTTGAGCATCCGCGCACTGTTGCGCGGCGAAAACAGGCAGGTCACACCCTTGTCGAGCACTGCACCCGGATCGGGCGTGAGCGCCTCCATTTCATCCTGCAATTCGTCGGCCACGGGATCGCCGCTCAGGGCCTTCCAATATTTCAGATAGGTCGTCGCGACCTGCGGGTCATACACCACATGGCCGACATTGGCCTGTCCCAGAAACCCGGACTCGGTGAAGTTGGCCGATCCCGTCCAGACCGAGAGCGGACCACCATTGCCGTCGAGGTGAACAATGAATTTGTTGTGGGGGATGTTCTCGCGGTTGATCCGCTTGATCAGCCGTTCGGACGGAAACTTCAGCTTGGCGAGCACCTTCGCCGCCGAACTGGTCGCGGACGTCGGCTTGATGACGCCCTTGACCTTGGATGACCCCGCTTCGTGGACCACCATGACATCGACGCCGCGCCCGACCGCCCGCTTGAGTGCGCGGATGATCGGAGTGTAAGTGAATTCATAAGCTGCGACGCGCAGCGTCTCGCCGCTCTTTGCGCTGTCGATGTAGTGAAGGCAGGCTTCGAGCAGGCCGCGCGATAGCCATTTCGTGACAGGGTCTTCGGGATCGTCGGCATCTTCCGGAGCCTTGTTGCCGAATTTCGCGGCAAAGGCTTGGCTGGCGATCGCGCCGCGATTGAAGAACACGCTGTGGTCTTCACCCCATTCCTCCTCGGTCCGGATATCAACCGTGATGGGATCGCGGTGGTCCAGCGCATCGACCGGGCCGTAGACCGGATAGACCTGGAACTGGTAGAGCGTTCCCGGCTTAGCGGTATAGTCCGCCCACAACATGCTCTGGATCGGATAATCCCAGCTCGAATGCTGGGCTTCTGGCGCAGGGTTCGGCTCAATCGAAGGGAAAACCTTTTTGCCGCGCAGCCAGCGCTCCGATGTAGCGCCCGCTTTGCGCTTGATTGCGAAGCCCAGCAGCCCGGCCCGCGCGGCTTCCGCGACATCGAAACACAGCATCACCGAATAGGTCCCGGCGATCGCCCGCACCCGAAAATCACCGGTTTCGACTATCGGACTGCGCATAGCTTCCTCCCTGTCATCTGTACGGTAGACTCGATCCTGATGCTTCAGGATCGGACATTCAGTATTGTAGGCGCGTCGGAAATCGCAGAACCGTACCGCAGAATTCCAGAACACGCGTGTTCCCGCCGATAATTCGGAGCGAATCAACACAAATCAATTGCAGGAACATTTCAGTCACCTGAAATTTGTCAATCATTTGCCACTGGACGCAGCTCATTTTTTCTGCTGTCCTCACTTTGTCTACAGCTAATCTCTTTCGTGAATGCATAAAGGGCTCGTTGCCTTGGGGAGCAGTTGTCTCTGACAGGCCTTCCGCAGTCTTTCAGTACCGCGCGGTGCCGCTAGATGCAGATGCGTGCAATGGAGTTTGAAGGGGGCGATATGTCGGGATGCTCAACATTCGCTGGCAAACGGATCAACATCTTACTCGAAATAATTGATCGCTAGGAGGCGACATTGACCGACCCCGTCATGTGGGACGAAGTGATCGACGCGAAAATGATCGAGCCTTCCGGCGAAGCTCTGACGGAGTGGCAGGTTTCCACGCTCTGGACGATGTTCGCCGCGATTTCCCAATACTGGGAACTCGACTTTGCCGTCGATCTGCTGCGCAGCCGCTGGCTCGACATGATTGAAGCGCAAAGCATCGGCGCGCCGGACTACCGGGGTGAATATGCCAACGCTGCAAGCGTCTTCGATGCCATGGTCAAGACACTGGGCGAAGAAGAGGCGATCACACTCCTCTACGGCAAGACCATCGTGGCCAAGCCCGAGGATGCCAAGACCCGGCTCGGGCACGCCAAATTCCATGTCGCCAACGACTTCATCCGCTGTTTCGTGGCGACAGGCGGGTTCCGCGGCTTCGTCAAGAACGCCCGGAACTACACGGGCTTCATGGGCGGCTCGCGCTTTCGCGAATGGGCGCCAGTCAGGACGGGTAAGCTCAAATGACCATGGAGTTCGGCACCATCATAGTCGGCAGCGGCATTGCCGCGACGCTCGTCGCGGATCGCCTGCTCGAGCGTGACCCCCTGGCCTCGATCCTCGTTCTCGAGGCCGGAGAACGCATAGCTTCTCGCGACCGGCGTAGCTGGTGGGATCTCGTGCTCCACGGCGCCACGCCCTATTCCTCGACCTATGATGACGACAAGCCGGGCAGTGCTGAACAGGAAAGCTATTCGACCGGCAACACACGGTGGGATTTCAAGGAATCGCGGGTGCGGGCCTATGGCGGCTCGACCATGCATTGGGGAGGCTGGGCGCTCCGCTACAAGGAAGAGGATTTCAGTTGCCGAACCAACACGGGTTTCGGTGCGGACTGGCCGTTCGGCTATGACGAACTCGAGCCCTGGTACGCGCTGGCCGAACAACTTATCGGCGTTGGCGGTGACGCTAGCGATGAAGGGCCCTGGCGCAGCGGCGACTATCCGCTCCCTCCTTTCCCTTACACGGCAAACGAAAGCGAACTTGCCCAAGCCTTTCTTGATGCGGACACGCCGATCCGTCCGGGCCATATGCCCATCGCCCGTTTTAAGCGCTGCATGACGACCGGGACCTGCAAATATTGTCCGATCGGCTCACGCTACTCGGCGCAGGATCACATGGATGCGCTCCTCTACAATGCCGAGCATCGTAATCTCCGCCTGCGCACCAGTGCGCCCGTCAGGCGCATTCTCGTCGAGCGCAACCGCGCCCATGGAATCGAGTTTCTTGATGCTGATACAGGGCAATGGGTCGAGGCGCACGGGCAGCGGGTGATCGTGTGCGCTGGCGCCTATGAGTCCGCAAAGCTGCTGCTTGCCTCTCCATCCCCGGACTGGCCGACCGGCATAGGCAATCGCTACGACCAGGTGGGGCGCCACGTCGTCACTCACCTGATGCTGACCGTTCAAGGAAAGAAAGCGACCAACCCCAGGAAGCTGTTTCAGGAATACGACTTTCCGACCCTCATGTCGCGTAGCTGGGACACGCCCGAGCAGCAACGCGACGGAAAGTTCTTCATCTTCAACAATCGCGGGCTACCCAGGGTCCAGTTCGAGAAACTAATGATCGAGGGCAAGTCACGCGCCGCCATCGACGATTTGACGGGGGGAGAACGGCTCGCCGGCCTCAGCGCCTTCATCGAGGAATTCAGCGAAGCCGACAATCGCCTTACGCTCGCAAGCGGCACCGGCAAGTTCGGCCTCCCCAAGATGCAGGTGCATTTTTCACGACGGAGCCCGAGCAAATTCCAGGGGCTGATCGCAACAGCCCAGGACAAGCTTGAGGGCTATCTGAAGCAGATCGATTACCAGCACGTCGAAACGACGCCGCAGAACCCGCGCGGCGACCATACTTCCGGCGTCTGCCGCATGGGCAAGAGCCCGGACGTCAGTGTCACCACCGGTGATCTTACTGTTCACGGTTTCGACAATCTTTTCGTCTGCTCCAACGCAGTTCTGCCGAATGCGGCGGCTGTCAATCCGACCCTGACCCTGGCTGCACTCTCGCTCCGCCTCGGCACCCGCCTTGCGGCAGGAGAAATCTGATGGATAGCGCGGTCCGTAATCTTTCTGAACTCACCGAAGCGCTCAAGCGGTCGACAACCGAGGTCACCGAGGCAAATCTCCCGACACTTTCGAAGTTCGGAGTCAGCGACGACGACCTGACAAAGACCGAAGTCGTCAAAAGCGCCGTCAGGGAAGTGATCTGGCTTTCAAAGATCGAGTTACTCAAAGAGGCTCTGCGGACCGCCGTCCAACTCGAGTTCGCGACAATCCCGCCCTATCTTACGGCGCTCTGGTCGATCATCGATCAGGCGCACCCCGTCGCAAAATCGATCCGGGCAGTGGTTCATGAAGAGATGCTGCATCTCTCGCTGCTCTGCAATCTGCTAGCCGGCATTGGCGAGGAGCCAAGGCTGACTGGGGCGGTCGTTCCGACCTACCCCTCGCGCCTTCCTGGCGGCGTCCATCCCGAACTTCTGATTGCACTGGAAGGCTATGGCCCTTCGGCGCTTGCAACCTTCATGGAACTGGAACGCCCCGAAAAGCCTATACCGATCAAGGATGAGCAAGACGAGGTCTTCCCCGAGGAGGATAAAACCATCGGCCGCTTCTACGCGGCTTTGCTCGCGAATTTCGAGGCGCTCGATCCGCCACTTAGCCCCGATCGGCAGATCGCGGGCCCCTTCACCTGGTTCGTCATGACTGAAATCGCGCATGTCCAGGAAGCCATCGGCCTCATCATGGCCCAGGGCGAAGGCGCTGTGGGCGTACCCTACACGCGCTATCCGCGATATCTGTCACATTACTATCGTTTCAAATCCATGGCGATGGGCGTGCAACTGGGATGGGACGAGAAGTCCAAGCTTCTTGTGAAAGGCGATCTCCTGCCCAGCCCCTCCATCTATACCCTCGCTCCCGCACCGAAGGAGGGCTATGGGCTCGCCGCACCCCATGCCGTCCGCAAGGCAAGCGAGCAGTTCGACCAGACCTATTCGGCTATGTTGCGTCTGCTTGAGGCATCTTGGCAGGATTCTGGCGACAAGTCTTTCGTGCGGGCGCTCGAGCACATGTTCGATCTTGCCAGTTTTGCCCGTACTCTGATGCAGACCTCGACGCCCGATGGCCGCGGCCACAGCCCGACTTTTCACTACCGGCCTTAAAAAACTTCATCGGCAATGATTGGTCGAAGCCAGAGTGCTGCCCCCTGTTCCATGCAGAACAGCCTCGTCGAGAGCTTCAACGGCAGGCTCCTAGACGACTGCTTCAATGAGCATCTGTTCACCAGCTACCGCCCTGCCCGCAACATCATCAGGGCGTGGCGCCAGGAATACAAGCAGCACAAAGAAGTCGAGTACTGGAATTCTGACCAACCCTTGGGAGAAGGGTCCGATTTCAAGCGGACCGGCAGACCTTGGTTGCACGACCTTCTTGTCGTCCTGACCGTCGCTGCTGAACTAGCGCTGGAAGAAAACCTTCATGCGGCAGCGTTCAGAGTATTTTGCAAGTCGGCGATCGCCTCGACGACCGCATCAAAGGGCGGCGACTCACCGAAGATCATGGCGCTCATGGCGCGATAGTCCTGGCGCAGGGCATCCGTCATCCCTCCTTCCGGGCACAATGCAAAAGTCGGGGTTTGTGCGGTGGCCAGATCGAAGTCCGGGCGATTGAAGAACATGCGGGCATGGGCGACGCAATCTTCGCCAAGCGCTCGGTTTGCTGCGGCCGCTTGGCCGATTTCGGATTGGACCAGCCGAAACAGGTCGTAATAGTGGCGAGAAATACGCTGACCGTCGCCCCGCAACTGCCCTCGGATTTCGAACCAACGCCTCAGGCCGTGCAGGATGACGACCTTGTCCCAGAAGGTTCGTTCGGCATCGACCACAGTAACGCCTGGCACAGCGAGGTCGAGATCGACGGCGTCAGCGTCGACATAGGGCACAATTGTTCGGACCGAATTGGGATCAAGCGCCGACTTTGCGCCTGATTCGATCTTCACCGACTTGGCGATGTAAGCATCCTCGGGGGTGATGCTGGGATATACCAAGAGCAAGGTTTGGCCATCCCGAGCGTCGGCCTCGACCCGAATTGCCTGCGGCTCGAGGCCGGTGCGGGCGCAGGTATCGGCGCAGATTTCCGCGAGGCGCCCCATCATTGGTCCGTTGATATGTGCTTCGCAGGCAGCCTTGATCGCATCGAGTGCCGCCTCCCGCTTCTTGCGGCTCAGCGCTGCCAGTTCCGCGATGGTTGCGGGGACACCAAGATCATCGCGAAAGACTGTAACGTCGATGTCTTCGGAAAACCGCTCAATCAGCCCGAACCCCTTCGACAGCGAAGTTCCACCCTTGAACAGCAGTCGGGGTCCGTCCTCGATCCCGTTGAACAGGGCATCAAGGGTCCAGCAGACCCAGAAATCCTTCTCGACGTTCTGCGGGGTCGTGCCGAGCCGCTGCGCAGTCGCGGTATAGAGGCCCGTGCGGGTGGGCGTGTCTGCGCGCAGGACTTCATCGAATGCGGCGTTCATTCGCTGGACTCTTCCGAGACGAGCGGGCGGAGCAGCTCCTGCATCCATGCAGGAAGCGTTGGCAGCCCGTCAGCCAGATCAGCGCGCAATGCCGCGCCGTGGGCGGGATTGCCGAGAAGGATAGCGAGACGCTGGCGCCATTGTCCGGTGTCGTCCGTCGACATTGTATCGCGCAGCCAGTGTAGCGCCTGGACGATCCTCATGGCCGGGCGTCCCGCCCAATAGAGTTTGCTTGCCGCGGTCATTTTGAACTCGATTGTGAGATTGCCGAGCTTGACCGACTTGGGCCGCGCTTCGCTGTGTACGATGATCTTCGCAGGTACTGCATTGGTGAAGCCGAGATCGTTGGCTGCAGTCATTCCGTCGACCAGCACACGGATCTGATCACGCCGCGCGACGGCATCGATGACCGCACGTGGATCAGGTGCGCTATCCTGCCGGGTAAGGCTATTGAACTGCGGTTTGTCATAGAGGCCGCGATCGATCCGCCGCAGCTCGCACCATTTGACCAAACGCTGGAGGGTCTTGTCGACCGCATCACGGCCGGCAAGGTCGAGGAAGTCGGCCGGCGTCCAGACAGTGTTCGCCGCCGCTCGGCTTACACGGTCGAGAATTTGCGCTTTCAGTCCAGGCGGGATTTTGTCCATGTCCGAAATATGTAGCATAACTTCGGACACAATCCAACTCGCTATCGTCCGAAAAATGTAGACGCATTTCGGACGAGGGTGGTGACGAAAACCGTCTCCCCCACCCAACGGTTCAAACCGCTGATGGATGGAAGGGCACGTAAGGCTCGGCCTTCTCATTGAAGAACCGGGACGCCACCGCTGGCCCATTCGTAACGGCTAGTTCCTTCGCCACATTTGGCAGCTCTGCCTTCGCCCGCTTCACGTCGTCCAAACCGATCGGACCACCGGGCAGCAGCGGCGCATTCAAGCGCATCAGTCGGTCACGGCCAATGAGTATCGTCCGCCCCCTTCCAGCGGTTGATGAACCAGCAGACGAGTTGGATGTTATCCGCCGTGTAATGGCCCTTGCTATCAATTCGGTCGGGCGAGGCGCGCATTTGCGGATCGTCACAGTCGCCAGCATAGCCGAGTGGCAAACCGGTCAGCGCGCAGCGATCTTCCTGTTCGCCCATCAAGCGCAACAGCAGGGCTTCCAAATCCGCACGCGACAGCTCGGTGTTCTTTTCCTTCACCCGACGTTCGGCCATCTGGCCGTTGGCTTGGGATACCGTGCTGAGAATTCCATTCGCCATGTCCACCGCTGCGATTTCGCGTGGTGAGAAGGTTTTGACTGGTGACTTGCTGGAGACTGCTGCCTTGTCGCTGAATGGCTTGGTGGAATGCCACGGACCGAGCGGTTCGCCGTGCACCAGCGCGCGGGCATAGTCGGCATAGCCGCGATCATTAGCGATGGTCTGGAACGTGGCTTCGGTGGAAAGGAAATCGCGCGCCTTGGCGTGCAAGGCCTCCCAGCGGAGTGGGCGCCCTTGCTGATCTCGATCCGACCAGGGCTGGCAGGGCTTTTGCCGCAACAGTTTCGGCGATCTGCCGCAAGCGGGCATCCAAATCTTCAGCAAAGTGGATACGGCCTCAAGGCATTCCTGATCGCACAGTCGCTGAACCAGATCGAACATGCCTACGGCCAGAACAACGCGATCCTCGACAACTGCCATGTCCGGGTCTGCTTTGCCACCAACGACGAACGCACCGCCAAGCGGGTGTCAGAATCGCTGGGCACTGCGACTGAACAGCGCGCAATGAAAAACTATGCCGGACACCGGCTATCGCCGTGGCTGGGGCATTTGATGATTTCAAAATCCGAAACTGCCCGTGCGCTGCTTACGCCAGGTGAGATCCAGGAGCTTCCCAAGACTGACGAACTTGTCATGATGGCAGGGGTCCATCCGATCCGGGCAAAGAAGGCGCGGTACTTCCGTGATCGGCGACTTTCTGCCCGAATTTTGCCGCCGCCTGAGGTTCGCGCTGCCATCGCAGCGATTGGCGCAAAGCATGACTGGCAAGGCATGATCGTGACCTCACCGGCGCCAGCCAAGCGCGGCAAGGGAAACAGCAATGAACAGGAAGACGATGCCGCCAACGCTGGAATCCGCACCGAACCTGAGCTGCCAGTCCATGAAGACATCGCGCCGCCAGCCAAGCCCGTCTCCAAAGAGTTTGATTTCGACCGAGACGGCCAGGCCGACGATGATGCGGCCAATAATCGTCGCCTGCAGGAACGAATGCGGGGAAATGCCCGGCGGGCTTCGCTTGATCCCGATGATGGGATCTCGCTGTGAAACCCGGCAATCGCATCAAGCACACGTTTCGGCTTCCACCCACCTTGTCACGGCAGCTTGCTGAGTTCGCTCTCCATAAGCGCGCAACCCAAGCGTCGATTGTTGAGGCCGCTGTGGCGTCGTTTCTGTCGCCTGATGGTTCGGAACGCATGGAAGCGGCGGTCACGCGGCGCTTGGACAGGTTGACCAAGCAGAATGAGAAGCTCCAGTTTCAAGCCGAAGTGAGCAACGAAGCCTTGGCGCTGTTCGTGCGGTTCTGGCTGACCGCCAACCCACCTATGCCGGATTCTGCGACAGCAGCCGCCCAGGCCCAGGGTAAAGAACGCTACGAAGGTTTCGTCGAAGCGCTTAGTCGCAAGCTAGAATCTGGGAGCCGTTTCATGCGCGACGTACAGCCAGATTAGCGGTGATATTGGCCATACGACCAAATTTTCATGCCTTATTCCAGTCCGCCGATATCGTCCTCAAACGTTCGGATAAAACTGATAAGGCGATCCAATATGCGGTTCACGACCTTCCGGCGTTCGAGAATTCTTGGCTGCACTTTAAGGGCATCCACAACGTCATCGCGCAATGGGTTTTGCCCGCTGAAATTGAAATGATCGACCAGCTTGTCAAACTTTGACCTATCCAAGCCTTCTTCGTCGCAAATTGCAGAAAGCGTGGCTTCCTTTTCCTGATCCCAATAAGCTTTGAAAGCTTCACCAACATCTTCGTCCGGCTTTATCTGCGGCATATTCTGCTGGATGAATTTTTCGATCAGGTCGCGTTTGCTGCGGAGTTGTGCTTCCGAACCCAGCATATCCAATATATCTGCAATCCGCTTATCCGCATCCAGCGCCGGCTCAGCCGCCACAGCCTCGTCAGCTTTGACCTCACGCAGCAAATTCAGGATGTAGGCAACATTGATCCGGTCGGTTCGCACGAGTTCAATTTCGAAATCAACGTCATTGACGATCGACGCCGCGCCCTCTTCGCGGGATTTTCGGGTCATCTCATAAATGTCGAGATATTTGCTTTTGAAATCGTCAAATGTCTGGTTGTCGAGGTGGAGATTATCCCAGCTGAATTCGGCAAACACGCCAAGTATGTTGCGAAGACGCGCGAGTTCGCGAAAGACGCGTACAAAAGCCAGTTGTTGGTTTTCGTCTTCAAGCGCATCGACGGCATCTACCGTCGGAACCAGAGCGCGAAGCGCCGCTACCGCCTCGTTGAAGCGCTCAACATAGCTCTCATATGGGTCTATCAAGATGGTGTCATTCGCGCCTTTGTCGGCAAAAAGCGCGATTGCGTCATCGGTCGCCTGCTTCAGGTTGCGGAACGCAACTACATTGCCCTGAGACTTCACCTCATTGAGAATGCGGTTGGTGCGTGAATAGGCTTGGATCAGTCCATGGTGCTTCAGGTTCTTGTCCACATAGAGCGTGTTCACCTTCTTCGCATCGAAACCGGTCAGGAACATGGCCACGACCAGCAGGATATCCACGCGGTCGCTGTCCTTTGCGTTTTCCTTTTCGCGCTCTTTGATGCGCTTCGCGATGTCCTTGTAGTAGGTGTAGAAGCTCAGGCTGTCCTTGGTCGAAAATGACGTGCCATACATGGCGTTGTAATCGGCGATGAAGCTGTCCAGCTTCTCGCGACTATGCACATTGACCGGTGCATCGGTGGCGATGTCGAACTCAGGTTCGCTGATCAGTCCGTTGGCATCCTTGTCATCTTCGTTGGTGCCGTAGGTGAAAATCGTTGCCACCCGCAGATCATTCAGGCCCTCTGCCTTCTTCTTGGCGAAAAACTCATAATACTGGATTAGGGCATCAACGCTGCCGACAGCCATAATCGCGGTGAAATCCCGGTTATGTGTCTTGCGGCCGTGGTTGGCTATGATCCAGTCGGTCACGCCCTCGATCCGGTCGGGGTTCTCGAAAAATTCCTTCGTGTCGATCCCGGCGACTTTCTCGTCGATCAGGCTGCCATCGCGCCGTTTCAATTTGCCCCAGTATTCGACGGAAAACCGCAGCACATTCTGGTCACGGATCGCATCGGTGATCACATATTGGTGCAGGCACGCGCCAAACAGGTCTTTTGTCGTGCGAGCAATGGCTTCGCTCTTGTTGGCATTGTCCTTGAAGATCGGCGTGCCGGTGAAACCAAACATCTGAAAATTTGTGAAAAAGCTGGTGATCCGCTTGTGTGTGTCGCCGAACTGAGAGCGATGGCACTCGTCGAAAATGAAGACGATGCGCTTGCCCTTCAATGGCTCCATTTGTTCCAGGAATTTGGATTTGGAGATCGCCGCGTTCAGCTTCTGGATGGTCGTCACGATAAGTCGAGTGTCGTTGGTCAGCTGACGAACCAGCCTTTGGGTGTTGTGCGTCCCGTCAACGCTACCATCGCTGTAGGCGTTGAATTCTCGCGTTGTCTGGTAATCCAGATCAGCGCGATCCACGACGAACACCACCTTATCCACCTCGGGCATTTCCGTGAGGATTTGCGATGCCTTGAAGCTGGTGAGCGTTTTGCCCGAGCCGGTCGTATGCCAGATATAGCCGCCGTGAACGCTGTTTTTCACCCGGTCGATCATCGCTTCAACCGCATAAAACTGGTATGGACGAAGCACCATCATCTGCTTGTCGCCCTCATGCAGGACGGTGTATTTGGCGATCATCTTTGAGACGTGGCACTTGTCGAGAAACGCGTCGGCAAAATCGGCAAGCTGGTTGATCGCAACATTGTCCACGTTGCTCCAGGTGAAGGTCTGCTTGAAGCTTTGCTTGCGATTGTTGGCGTAGTACCGCGTATCAACCCCGTTCGAGATGACGAACAGCTGCACATACTGAAACAGCCCGCGCCCCGCCGTATAGCTGTGCCGGTGGTAGCGGTTGACCTGATTGAACGCCTCCTTGATCTCCAGCCCTCGCCGTTTCAACTCGATCTGTACCAGAGGCAATCCGTTGACCAACAGGGTCACATCATAACGGTTCTGGTATGCCCCCTCCTGCCCAACCTGACTGGCTACCTGATAGCGGTTGCGGCACCATTCGCGGGTATTCATGAACTCGATATACGCCCGCGTCCCGTCCTCGCGGGTCAGATCGTAGCGGTCGCGAAGCGTTTTTGCCCGCTCGAACACATTGCCCTTGTCGAGGTGATTGAGCACCCGCTCGAATTCACCGGGCGACAGCGTGATATCATTGTGCGCTTCCAGCTGCGCCTTCAGGTTGGCGAGCATCGCCGCTTCATCCGCCACGGCAACGCGAGCCCACCCGCGAGCGACGAGCCGGTCGATCAGGTCATTTTCAAGCTGAGCTTCAGTCTGCGTCGCCATCTATTTCCCTTTCGGCGGCGAAAACAGCGTCGAGATCCGCGCTAAAGGCGTCTTGCTCGTCAGTATATTCCTTCAACTGAATCACATAGTCCTCTGGATATTGGTCATGCAGCGCCCGACTGTAACTGAGTTTGCCTGGCAATGTCGTATCTTCATCCAGATATTCGTTGAACGCCTCATTATCCTCGTACGGCGGGATGAAAGTGCGTTCCGGTTGCAACGCGAAATAACTGGCGAGCATATAGCGGATTACCGCCTCCGTCAGGTTCAGCACCAGGCGGGCCAGACTGCGGTCGCTTTGCAGTTCCTTGGGAACGGCGCGCCCATGGCTGATGTCCCCGCGCTGGTTGCGCAACTCGGCGATGATCTGGACAAGGCTTTCGGCCCGGCGCGGAAAATCGATCTCGATTACGTCGTCGCCCGCAGCCAGACATTTGAGTGCGGTGCGGACCTGCATCTGGACCGCGCCGTCCGCAAACGCCTTGGCATCTTCGGGCGGGGCCAACCGATTGACGATGGTCTTTGAAACGCCCTGAAACAGCGCGGTGCAACACTCGATCGTTATGTCGGGATGCGCGATCTCGTTTGCTTCGGCTTCGTCGATATGTTTGATATAATAGCGAAATTCGCTGTTTTCGTCGCTGTGTCGTTCGATCAGTTCGCGGAGCGTTTGCATGTCAAAACGCTCCGGCGGTGGCTGCAATCAGCACCGTGCTCGCCCGATTTCGCTTGACAAATCGGGTGAATTCGTTAGCACAAACGCTAATACGACCGGCACCGCTGCACAGAAATGTGTACGTGCCGGTTTTCTTTTGTGGCGCGTGGATCATGCCCACAGCCCCCAATTTCCCCAACCAGCCACAGCTCCAAAATCCTGCGCCGTCACCGCCTTGTTATCCGGCTCAGGAAAGGCGCTGGCAAGCGCGACAAAGCGGCTGCGCCAGCCCGAATTTGGACATATGGTCGCCAGCAATTTCTGCATCAGGCAAAAATACATGAACGGCCTGGCATTGTTGAGCAGCCGCCACTGCGCATCATATTGCGGGACCGGGGACAGCTCCAGCACGTTCATGTTCCACAGGCGGCTGTGATGCGCCGCTACGTTGCGGATCAGGTTGAGGCTGCGCAGCCATTGCTCAAGCTGCAGGCCGTTCGCCAAGCCATATTTGGCAGCAATAGAGCCCTTGTCCGCAAAGGTCATGCCTGCAAACAGCCGAGACAAAGCGCCAAAGTCCAGAATTTCGATCGCCACCCAGATTGGCAATTTCTGATGCTTGGTCAGGTTGTGGGCAACGAAGGGCTGCCGCCGGTTTTGGTGGACCAGCGTGTCATAGCGCTCCAGCCAAACCTCCTGCTCGGTCTTGCCGGCGTTGCGCCCGCGGGCGATCTGCCGCCGCGAGAAATTGCCGTGGAACAGCGCAGCATTGTGCTGGGCGAAGCAATCGCTCTCACCCAACAGATGCGCGACATCGACGCGAATGGCGCGCTCGATCCGTTCAAGCGCGTCTAGGGCCATAAGGCGGAGATTTTTGTCGAACGCGTAAAGCGCAACCACATCGTCGAATTTCGATCCTCCGACAAATTCATCCTCGCGAAATGACAGGCCGACCGGCTGCGCCTTCAATTTACGGAAGGGATACCAATAGCCGCTGAGGCAGTAATAGCCGATCCGCTCCAGGTCAGTCTGCGCTCGCGCCTCGTCATCGATCAGCAAACCCCGGTCTTTCAGGATTTGCAGCTGATCCGCATAGGATTTCCAATCGGTGCCCGACATTACGGCTCAAACAAACATCTGCTGCAACAGGCCTTTTTTGAAGGTCTGCATGTGTTTGATCTGCAATGAGACGGCTGCGATCTTGTCGTCGAGGGCACCGAGGGCATCGGCAATTTTGCGTTGTTCGTCCGGGTGGGGAAGATCGAGTTTGAGCTTCGATAGGAAAGGCTTGGATATACCCAAAACCGAAATTCCCTGCGCAATGCGCATAATTTGGCGGCGCAAAGCCCAGGTTTGGAAAAGATAGCCTGAGAAGCCGATTGCAAGCTCTCCAGCCTTTGGCCGGGCGATGTAGGTGTGCAGCCCAGCTACCAGCGACTTCGGCGTAACCTCCACGATTTCTATCGCCTTTCCGATGTCCGCATGATCTTCAGATGCATCGGCGATAATGACGTCGCCGGGCTGGCAAAATGCGTCGGCACGAATATTCGCGGGCAAGGCTTCTGGCTTGATAAACGGTGCGTTCGCTTCGCTCTGCACGAACCGTGAGGCAAACTTGCCATGGATGTCACCATAGTGGATATTCTGGACAGTTCCTGCTTCGTCCGTCAGCATTTCGCGCGACAAGCTATTGGTTGCAACCCAATCGAACAGCGATCCGAGTTCTCGCACCTCCCAATCCAGGAAGGCGGTGCCGTCGTCCCGGGTAAAGCGAAGGGATTGGTCGAACAGGCGTTGCATCATGCCCGTCTTATACCGGGCCAACGCATCCCGGCGCCGCTGCAACAACTTGATCCGCTCATCCACCGCACCGAGGAACTCAGCGATTTTCCGCTGTTCGTCCGATTTCGGAAGGGCCATCGGAACACGGCCGAAATCCCGTGCGTAAAGCCGGAGCCTGTCACTAGTGAGGCCGTAGGAATAGGCCCACAACAGATAGATGGACCGGCGACGCTTGAACCAATGATCAAAAAAAGCGGGGTCGGTGCCGAGCTTCGGTTGCAGCACAACATAGGCCGGGCTGACCATGCAATCCTCTGGCGCGCGTCCCACTGCACCCTGCCACATCCGCATCATGTTGTAGACATGATCGTTCTTGAAGACCTGCAGATTGGCCTCGTCCGGCGCGTTGCTGGCGAACTCCCGGTCCAACGAGTCCCGACGGACCATGCCCTGGTCCATTGTTACCGAGTAGAGGGGTAGGCCTTCGGTGGCCCGTTGACGGCGGCTCTTAAAAGCATCGTCACCGTGCTTGGCTTGCCAGGCTCCAGCAAATTCAGGAAAGCGCAGTATCGGCTTCACAGCGGCGCCTCAATACCGAGTTCTTTGCAAAAATCGGCTATCCGCGCATCGATCTCGGCCATGCTGGCGTCGATGGCCTTCAATTCCGCGAGCACCCCGCCCAACTCAACCTGAGCTTCCTCTGCAAAGGTGTCAACGTAACGCGGGATATTGAGATTCCAATCGTTCTCCTCAATCTCTGCCATCGTCGCGACATGGCTGTAACGCTCATTTGCTGTCCGGTTACGATAGGTGGCAATGATCCTTCTCACATCAGAATCGCGCAGACTGTTCTGGTTCTTTGCCTTCTCAAAATTGCCTGGACCGCTGGCATCGATGAACAGCACATCGCCAGGGTTCTCGCGGCATTTCTTGAACACCATGATGCAAGTGGGGATGGCGGTGCCGTAAAAAATGTTGGCTGGCAGGCCGATGACGGCATCGAGCCAGTTGCGCTCTTCAATCAGGATCTTGCGGATTGCCCCCTCGCTTCCGCCGCGGAACAATGCGCCGTGCGGCAGGATGACCGCCATCGTGCCATTGTCTGCCAGTTGGTGCAGCATGTGGAGCACAAAGGCATAATCTGCTTTCGACGCAGGCGGCAATTTACCGAAGGTGCTGAACCGGTCGTCAGTGGTAAAGCTGGGGTCTGCGCTCCAGTCGGCCGAAAATGGCGGATTGGCCACAACTGCCTCGAACTGCATCCCTTCATGCTGGGGACGCACAAGGGTGTCTTCCTGCTTCAGATCGAACTGGCGGTAATGCACGCCATGCAGGATCATGTTCATCCGTGCGAGGTTGTATGTCGTGCGGTTCAGTTCCTGCCCGACAAACCCCTTGGCGATGTTGCGAATGCCTACTTCGCGCGCCACGCGCAGCAACAGCGAGCCTGAACCGCATGTCGGATCATACACGCTATCAAGCCGCGTTTTGACCCCCGCGCCATTGCCTGAACCGTTGGAGGTGACGATACGCGCAAGGATAGTGGAAACCTGCTGCGGCGTGTAAAATTCTCCGGCCTTCTTGCCCGCCCCGCTGGCGAACTGGCCAATCAGATATTCATAGGCATCGCCCAGCACATCGCTTTCAGCATTGTTAAGCTGGAAATCGACCTGGCTTTCGCTCAGCCGCCCCATGACCTTGGCGACCAGATCATTCCGGTCAGCAACGCTGCGACCCAGCTTGGTGGAGCCGAGGTCCATGTCCTCAAACAGATGGTCGAAATCTTCTTCGCTCTCTGTCCCCATCGTCGATTTCTGAATGTTGGTGAGGATGCGGCTCAGATCATCAAGAATGAAGTTGTTGCCCTTTTGCGCGCCCTTGGCGGCAATGGCCTCAAACAGTTCAGACGGACGCAGGAAATAGCCCAGTTCCTCCACCGCTTCGGTGCGGATGGCGTCGAGTATCTCTTCGCCCTCGTTGGTACCTTCACGAATGTCACCATAGATCAAATCATCTGCTGCCAGAATGCCATTGGCATAGAGATGCATCCGCTCCGACAAATAGCGAAAAAAGATGAACCCCAATATGTAATCGCGAAACTCATCGGCATCCATTTTGCCGCGCAAATCATTGGCGATCTTCCACAATGCATCGCGTAACTGTCGCTTCTGCTCCTCCGTCATGTGCCTGTTTATACCCCGTTATCAGCCTTTTCCCCTCCTAACGCGGAGGGGCGTCTGATGCACGGCATTTGTGACGGCGCAGACTGGCGATCGCTCTTGGCGCAAAAGCTGGTCAATCCGGCAAATGGCCGCCGCGTTGCGAGCGATGCCTAGCCGATTATATCTCAAACATCGCCACCGTACGCCGACCGAAACAAGCTGTTGCTTTCCCCCATTCTGATGCCCTTTTGCTCTGCCTCGTAAGCGCAACCGATAATCGGTGCGCCCCTAGCGAGGTAATTCATGAGCGTCATCCCCATCCGGTCCGAAGCATCATCGCGCGGCGCGCGGATGCTGCGCACGGCGCTGGGGCCTGAGATCGCCGCCTGGCTCGAAGACCCCGCCGTCATAGAGGTCATGCTCAATCCCGACGGGCGGCTTTGGATCGACCGGCTGGGTGCCGGAATCGCCGATACGGGGCGGGAGATGTCCGCTGCCGATGGCGAGCGGATCATCCGGCTGGTTGCACACCATGTCGGGGCTGAGGTTCATGCGTGTTCCCCGCGCGTGTCGGCCGAGCTTCCCGAGTGCGGCGAGCGTTTCGAAGGGCTGTTGCCGCCGGTGGTAGCCGCGCCCAGTTTCGCGATCCGCAAGCCTGCCGTCGCAGTATTTTCGCTCACCGATTATGTCGCCGCCGGGATCATGTCTGACTGGCAGGCCGAGGCGCTGGTTGCGGCCGTTTCGTCCCGCAAGAACATCCTGGTCGCTGGCGGCACATCGACCGGCAAAACCACGCTTACCAATGCGCTGCTGGCCGAAGTCGCCAAGACCGACGACCGGGTCGTCCTGATCGAAGACACGCGCGAGCTCCAAGAGCCAGGAAACCGCGAAAGTGCCGACAACGCCGAGGCTCACGATCTCGCCGCGCAGGCGGCCAGTTATGCGCTCCATCATGACTGCAATGCTGTCGAAGCTCTCGCTTAGCGTAGGCAGCATCGCAAGCCCCTCGTCCGTCAGCGCCAACCCGCGAGGCAGCCGACGAAAGAGGGGGAACCCAAGCCGTTCCTCCAGTGCCTTTACCTGATGGCTTAATGCGGCAGGGGTCACGTGAAGCTCAACTGCGGCGTTCGTGAAGCTCAAATGCCGCGCAGCCGCCTCAAATGCCCTCAGGTTGTTCAAGTGAAGATGCGGTCTGATCATTTGGTATCCGACAAAATTACGGCTGGACATGATGAACGCTGGACAGCCCTCGGTCCACATCAAGATTGGTATAGTCTCACCTGAGAAAGTCTCGGTTGTCGGCATCGTATAATCATCCCAACCAGCATCTCCACCGATTGCTAGTTGCTGGCATGAGCGCGAGGTGATCGTGGAGCGGATTCAGTTGGAGCTCTGCAAGGGATGACGGCCACTGACAGCGCCTCGCAACCCACACGCTGGTATCTCGGCATGATGAGCGGGACATCATATGACGCAATCGATGTGGCATTACTGCGTACCGATGGCGTCAGTTTTCTCGAACATGGCCCGGCACAGGCGTTCCCGCTCCAGCCTGAGCTGCGGCAGAGGATTGCGGCCGCTAAGGGCCGCGCGTCCGCACCCCCAGAGCTGTCCGATGCTATCACGCAGGCGCATGTCGAAGCAGTACGCGGTTTCCGCGGGGCCTACCCCGAGTACGACATCAAGGCTATTGGCTTCCACGGGCAAACGATCCTCCATCAGCCGCGCGACAGGCTGAGTATCCAACTCGGCGAAGGAGGAGTGCTGGCCCAAGCGACCGGTTTAGCCGTCGTCGGCCAGTTCCGGCTGCGGGACTTGGCGGCGGGCGGCGAAGGTGCGCCGATCGCGCCGATCTACCACGAGGCGCTGTTGCGCTCAGGTCCGCTGCCATCGGTGCAGGTGAATATCGGCGGCGTGTCCAATGTCACATGGGCCGATGGTGATCGCCTGATAGCGTTCGATTGTGGACCTGGCTGCGCGAAAATCGACGATTGGATGGCACGGGCAGGGCGCACGATGGATAGGGATGGCGAACATGGCCTCGCCGGGATGATAGACGAGCGCATGGTGCAACTGGCTCTTTCAGATGAGTTCTTCGCACGGTCGCCGCCCAAATCACTCGATAGGGATGAGCTTATCTTCGCTGGGGTAGACATGCTCAGCGTTGCCGATGGCGCCGCGACGCTTGCTGCGATCACCGCAGACGCGATCGCGACAACCGCGCGATGGTTTCCATCGCCACCTCGCCGCTGGATCGTCGGTGGCGGTGGGCGGCGGAACAGGGCAATCATGAACCGGTTGCAGGCATGCCTCGGGGCGTCGGTGGTCACCACCGAGGAGGCGGGTCAGGATGGCGATGCAGTCGAGGCATATATGATCGCTTATCTCGCCGCCCGGTATTTTGCCGGTTTGCCTATTACCTTCCCCGCTACGACCGGTGCTGACCGACCGTGCCCCGGCGGGGAGCTGTTCTTGCCTATTGGGGCCAAAAGCGATGGAACTGAATAACTTCGAACAAGGCGAAATTTCGTTTCTTCAAGCCGGGGCTTCCAAATGAGCGAGAGCAAAAGTGCAGGCGTATGCGGGCTGAACCACATCACGCTGGCCGTGGCCGACGTAGAGCGGTCCGTCACGTTTTACCGAGACGTCCTCGGTTGTTCACTCCGGGCATTGTGGAATGATGGTGCCTACTTGGAGGCTGGCGCACTCTGGCTATGCCTATCGCGTGACGATCTTGTGAGAACGTCGCCGCATCCAGACTACACGCACTTCGCATTCAGCGTCCCTGACAGCGACTTCGCCGAGATCAGTGCGAGACTGCGAGAAGCCTGCAAAGTCTGGAAAGACAACAGCAGCGAAGGGGCTTCAATCTACATCCTCGATCCGGATGGACACAAGCTGGAGGTTCACGTGGGCGATATCGAAACGAGATTGGTTCACTTCCGAAGTGATCCTTCGAAGGGCGTACGGGTTTTCGACGATTGATCGTGCAGGTGTTCCGCTCGCCGCGTTGGAAGTTTGGCCTTCTTTGCGCGAACGCGCATGCTTGATGCGAGCACTATGAAGGCGTTGCCATTCCAGCCAAGCCGCAGAAGCCGAGCCCAAGTTGCTCGCCGCACGCTCCCAGCACATCGGTGTGCCTTCGATCATGACCGGCGGCACGAGGCGGTGGGCCGGGCCCCACGCCGACCGTTCGAGCTTGGCCGCAAAGTCCCGCGCGGCAGCCTGATCGAATTCGAGCTCGGTAGGGCTGCTTCGATGATCGGTGAGCAGTTTGGCCGTCCGCGCAAGCGAAAGCTGTGCGGTGAGGCTGCCTTCTCTTGTCTCTCTGGCAATTAGCGCCCGGATTGCTGCGGCTGCGAGAAGATGACCGGTCGCATGATGATACGTCGATGCTTAACGCACGGATATGGGCTCGATCCGACCATCAGAAAGTCTCCAGATAACGTCCTGAGGCAGTGGCAGGCTCAATGCTTCTGCTTTGGACAGCCCGCTATAGGCGCCTCTGATGATCCGGCCAACCAGTCCGTGAGACACGGCGACTGTCACACCCTGTTGTTCGCGCAACCAGCATTCCGCTCTCAGGAAAGCGGCGTCGTAGCGCTCCCCGTCAGGCGACAGGAAAAACCAATCGAATGGTGTCGAACCATCGAGCAACCCGGGCCATTGTGCGTCGATATCGATGTGGGTCAAACCATCCCATGACCCCAAAGATACCTCGGCGAGACGATCATCACACTGAGCGGCAGGAAGGTTCGCGCTTCCAGCAATGATTGCTGCTGTCTGACGTGTTCTGCCCAGCGGGCTGGAGACGAAGGCATCGAAGGGGATGTCCAACCTAGCGAGGCGTCTGCCGATAGCCTCGGCTTGCCTGACGCCAGTGTCCGTAAGGGCTGAATCCAGCTTTCCCTGGAAACGACCCTCAGCGTTCCATTCCGTTTCACCGTGGCGGATCAGATAGATTTCATTCATTGGTGTTTTCAGTAAGGAAAATGCAGGAGCATGCGCAAAAGTTCCTCAATTTCATCAACGGTTTTGTTTGCCGAAAGGGAGCTTTTGACAACGATGCCACCAAAGCAGCCGCTCCGGTATCAGGTGCGTGGGCATTACCGCGATTGACTTCTAGTGGGTAGGAAGGCGAGTTGCGGCTTCACGAGGACAGCGCAAATGTGATCGCTAGCTCGCGGTCGGGCCGACAAGCGCTATCCACTCAGCCTGCGTCTGCGGTTGTTCGGCATGTGCGGGCACTCCGTCAGGAAGCGTTACCCATGCTTGTTTGCTGTTGACCCAGAGATGAGCGGCGGGCTCGATTTCATGGCTCCGATCGAGGGTCCCGCAGCGCAACGATGCAAAGCCCGGCCGCTTGTCATTTTCTGCGAAGATGCGGACTTTGCACCTCGCACAGCCCCAGATCGTTGATAAAGCACCGTTCGGTTGTCCATAAGAGCCGCTGTCCAAATCGCCTTCGATGTCGAGGTCCTGTTTGGCGAACAACATGTGCTCACTGAAGGCTGCGCCAGTTCGCGTCTGACAGTCAGTACAATGACATGCATACGGTCCAAATCGAAAACCGTCGCGAAGGGTGTAGCGCACGGCACCGCACAGACATCCACCAGTCAGATCGCCTTTCATCTCATTGCTCCATCGTCCATCTACGAGCTATTCTAACAAAAGCTCAAACTGTGCATTGTCGGGATCATCGACCGCGTAAAACTGTATCTATGAGAAATCATCGTTACGAAACATCAGGTTGTTCTGCGAACGGAGGCGTCCATGCGGACTGGTGGCTGCCCGTGCGAGGCCAACCTGATGAACAGGCGACGAGAGCATTATCTGCGTGAGAAAAAGCCATCGCGCGTGAGCCTCATCTTGGTCAGATCAAGTCCACTCGCCAGCGCCCCCTGACGTGCGGCCGCGGCAAGCTGTTCAAGCATCTTGGGGTCGCTCTCCCATTGATCAAGGGCCGATCCCAGCATGGCGGCTTGCAACAGCAGAGCCTCGGCAAACTCTTGTCGCTCGGCATCGCTGGCCTCGGCAAAATCGGGGGTGGCCGCAAGGGCACTGCGGACCTGCCTTTTGACCGCTTCGACCGTTACAGGATCAGGTTCGATATTCTGCTTCTGAGACGCTCCCCAGACATTGATCCACCAAACGGCATAGGCATCGGCGACGTTGTGCGGATCGAAGCCGTAGGCGCGCACTGCCGCGCTGATTTCGTTCATCAAAGTGGGCTGCGCGGCGAGCTTCTCCTCGAGATTGGCGCGAGCGGCCGGGTCGGGGGTGCGCGCGACGAAATTGCGCAGGTTTTGCTGGGTGCGTTGAGACGAATAGCGATAGGTGAAACTGCTACTCGGGATTGTGGCGGAGGGCGCGTCATCGGCAAGCTCTCCTTCCGCCATTTGACTGTTGATCTGGCTGGCTGCAGTTGCCCTGATACCATCCCACTTTACCGCTATGTTGATAGCGTTCAGCCCGGCAGCGGCATGTGCTCCATTGCCAAAGGCCAGTAGTACAACCATCATGATAATCTTGAAAAGAATGTTCATTTGACCTTTCCAATCATGCCAACGGTTGTGGGATCAATGAACTTCCGGACGTAAACTTGCCCTCCTATCGCGATTCTGAAGATCATCCGGTTCTTACCTTTGTTTTGGCCCCATCATCCGGGCCGCCGGGCGCGGGGCACCTGATCAACGTCTCGCCATTGGGGTAGTCGATGCAATAGCCGAGGCCTTCCAGCTCATCCTCGCGCGTCTGCGCCAGATCGCAGTCGGGCGACCCGCTCACACCTCCCCCGGCAGCGACACAACCTGCATTGAGGCGTTTCACCTCCTCGAACAACCGTTGCACCATGGCAGGAGCTTTGGGGGCGGGACTGGCTACAGAAGCGGGCAGCGCAGGCTGCCGCGATCCGTGTGCATTAGCTGGTGCCTCCTGCTTACCCGGAGCCACTCCCGGTTGCGCAGTCGGCGCAGCATCCCCGCAGCCCGAAAGCAGCGAGCAGGAGATCACTGCCACAAGTGGGATGCAGATAATCGAGCGCAATCGTGCGACCCCCAGCGGCGACATGACGGATCGCCGGTGCGGTGGCGTCAGCGGGCGAGTCTTTGAGCAGATAGGCCAGAAGGACTGCGACCAAGCCGCCCGCACTAACCGCAGCGGCAAGACCAAGCCCTAGCTGCAAGCCGGTGAAAAACTTCAGGCTGCCGACGAACCCATCCGTTTTACCAATCGCCAACAGAGCCGCGATTGCGGGCCCGGGTGAGCCGAGAAGCCCGGTCGCCGCCAAAATGAATAAGGCCGTTGCCACATGATCTATCATCGTCAGCTCTCCTGTGCTGGCGGGTGATCGACAATGATTGAACGAAATGAAAACTAAATCTATGGATGCATATCTTTAGATCAGCTAAAGTGGTCATCGTGATGCAGTCGCGCGATATCGATGTGGCACTTTTGCGGTCGTTCGTCGCTGTCGCCGACAGCGGCCGCATGGCGCTGGCCGCGCGCATCGTGCATCGCAGTCAAGGCGCAATAAGCCAGCAGATGGCGCGTCTTGAAGCGTTGGTCGGGGCGCGACTCTTCGATCGCGGCCCTAAGGCGACACGACTGACGATCGAGGGCGAACGGCTGCTGGTCGGTGCCCGACGAATGCTCGCTGAAAACGATGCACTATTTGCGAACATCATCGGTTGCGATTTTATCGGCGAGGTTCGGCTCGGTGTGCCTCCGGATGTCATCGGGCTGCTGGTGCCGCCTGTGCTCCGTGAATTTCGCAAGCATCATCCGAAAGTGAGGGTCGTTCTAACGGGTCAGGGCACCCGCGCGCTGAGGGCAGGGCTCGCAAATGGCGATCTCGATCTGGTGATCACCACGGACATTTTTGCGGCTGATGGCGACGGACTGCTATTAAAGGACAATCTGGTCTGGGTTAGCGCACCGGATACATCGTGTTGGACGACCCGACCACTGCCGGTTGCTTTGGGACGCGAGGATTGCGCTTTTCGCGCCGCCATGGTGAGCGCTCTTGCAACCGCCGGGATCGAATGGGCGCCGATTTGCCAATTCGGAAACCTGGAAACCGTCGTTGCCACGATCGAAGCCGACATGGCGATCGGCGCATTTCTTGCCCGAACCGTCCCGGAGAAACTTTCGAAGCTCAGCACCGGTGCAAAGCTGCCGCGACTTCCGGCCTGTTACGTCAACCTTTCGCAAAGTCCGAGTTCGATGTCGGCTACAGCGCGAGAGCTTGCCTCACTGCTTCGCGAGTTTTGCGCTACGCTGACGTAAGCATCGGGCAGGTTTTGCGGACGCATTATTCGAAACCGAACGTCCGGAAAAGGGGTTCGGTTGCTGAATGGCGGATATTCTTTGCGAGCAGTGGAAAGCCGCCATGCGGTTTTCAGGATCGCGCTTCGGCTCGGCTCATGGCGGTTCGTGGTTGGGAAGGCGAACGGCGGCAATTTGATCAAGCTGAGATGATCGGGAGCACATTCTCTGATCTAGCCATGGGTTCGATGCGCCAGAAGCTTGGATGAAAGATAAGCGCGAAGGCCTTTGTCAGGCTCGTCGGCAAAATGAGCGCCTGTTAATTCGATCAAGGAAATCCTGTCGAGCCGGAAGGCGCGAAAGTCGCTCCGCAGTTCGCACCAAGCAGCAAACAGCCACCCGTCGGTGAAGGCCCAGATGGCGAGCGGACGGACACGGCGATCAGTGATCGTGCCATCGGCATCGGCATAGCCAAGGCGCAAGATGCGCGCCTCGCGGATCGCCTCCCTGATCGTTCGCAGCTTTGGATCGGCGGGCCCGTCACGCCTGCTCGCAAAGAACGGGGCCTGCTCCAGCTTCCGTTGGTCGGGTTCCGGAAGGGCGGCTTGCAGCTTTGCCCGAACCTCCTTGGCGGCCAGCGACAACGAGGCGTCGCCGGCCGCCTCAACGAAGGATAGACCTACGGCCAGAGCATCGATCTGCTCGAACGTGAACGTCATGGCTGGCAGGTCAAAACCCGGGCGCAAAATATAGCCGACCCCGGCCTCGCCTTCGATCGGCAGTCCAGAGGCCTGCAGGTGGGCGATATCGCGGTAGACGGTGCGCACGCTGATCTCGAAGGCGGCTGCAAGGTCCTCGGCACGGCTGACGTGTCGTGATCGCAGTTCGCGAACCAATCGGAACAGGCGTTCGGCGCGGCGCATGGCAGATTACTGACACAAGGCTGTCAGGAGCGCCAGCTTATGTTCCGTAGCCTCAGACCAACAGGAGCGCGCCATGTCCATTCCAACTGTCCTTGATCGCTTTCCGACCCCGCCTTGCGCGACCTTGCTCGGGCTCGAAATGATCGACGCCGATCCGGCTGAGGGCCTGGTCAAGATCGCGTTCACCGCGCGCCCGGAGTTCTGCAATGCAGCTGGCAATGTGCAGGGGGGATTTCTGACAGCCATGCTTGATGATTGCATGGGTCCTGCCATTCTCATCGCGAGCGACGCGCAAGTCTTTCCGTCGACCATCGATTTGAACGTCCAGTTTCTCGCGCCGGCGAAGCCCGGCCCGCTCATCGGGACCGGCCGCGTCGTGCAACTCGGCAGGACGATTGGCTTTGTCGAAGCCGAGCTGGCGGACGGCGCCGGAACGACATTGGCCCGTGCGAGAGCGAGTGTCAGGCTGACGGCTCTATCCAGGGCCGTCTCCTGACAGCGGCTCCATTAGCTTGCGATACTCCGCAGAGCGGTGAACTTGGGTTCGCCTGCCAGAAACGCCATCAGCGTGGTGAGATCGCCCCGTTCGATGCGCCAAGTCATGTAGGCTTGCTGAGCCTCGGCCGATTCCCAGACTTCATAGAACAGCACCGTCTCAGGGTTGGATTCGTCGATCAGGATGTCGAAGGCGATATTGCCTGCCGCTGACCTGCTGATGTTCAGGTTCTCAACCGTGTAATGTAGAAATGCCTCGCGCTGGCCCGGCTTGATCTGCAGCTCGGCGAGCATCACGAGACCCTCGGCGTATGCGTATGTCATGGTGTCCTCCTGTTGTGGAGGCTCACACGTAGCCTCAGTCTACTGACAGCGTTGTGTCAGGAGAATCCGGGCTGCGTCACGTGCATTATGCCCCCCCTCTTTAATGTCCACTTCGGGGTCGCTAGCCGAACGGCAGGAATTTTCCAGAACCGGGGCAAAGCCGCAGGACCGCTTTCAGGATCGGTCATGAGCGGGTTCGAAGCGCAAGCTCGAAACCGGCCCTTTTCCTAGAGCATGCGGTGCAGGCTCTTGCTGGGGCGATTGGTTTCTGTGGCGAGTTCTTCAAACCCGACCGAGGCGTTGACGACATCGCGCAGGATCAGGCGTGCAACATGCGCCTCGCCATTCAGGAAGGCGGTCGCGGCCTCGTCAGGCATGGCTTTGGCGGAGGCAGGACCACGCTCGGCCCGCTCCTTTACCGTTTCCTTGAAATCCCGTGACAGTGCCACCTTGCTATGTCCTTGGCCGGCCGACCTGCACACTGAATGCGCCAAGGATCCCGCCTTCGCTTGCAGTTCATCGCAAACGGAAGACAATTCGCCGCGCTTACACATTGCTGACTGTCTAGCGATGGAGTGGGCGTGTAAGCAGGCGGTCGCCGCTGCAATCACATACACCGCGTTGTTTTCCCGAAGAAAAACTGGAGCGGGCGAAGGGATTCGAACCCTCGACCCCAACCTTGGCAAGGTTGTGCTCTACCCCTGAGCTACGCCCGCTCTGGCGGCTGGAACATCCAAGTTCCAGCGGGTGAGGCGCGCCGTTAGCATGGGGTATACCCCCCGGCAAGCCCCAAATGCGCTGTTTTTGTTCTAGGGTCGGAATGTCTGTATTGTGAAATAGGTCGCTTTGCCCACATAGGGGCTGAAACGAATCTACCGGAGAATGATTTTGGCGACAATGGGCCTTACCACCGAAGAGCAGAAAGCAGTCGAGCAATTCCGCGCCGACGTTGTGACACCGTCGATGGAAAAGCTCGTCATCCTCGATTTCTGGGCCGAATGGTGCGGGCCGTGCAAGCAGCTGACGCCTATCCTCGAAAAGGTTGCGGCGGATTATGCCGACAAGGGCGTATTGCTGGCCAAGGTCAATGTCGATGAGAACAAGTTCATTGCAGCGCAATTCCAGGTTCGCTCGATTCCGACGGTCTATGCAATGTTTCAGGGGCAGCCGGTCGCCGACCTGTCGCCCGCGCGCACCGAGCCGCAACTAAAGGCGATGCTCGACCAGTTGCTGGAGAAGCTGCCGGTCACGGCGGGATCTGCTGCGCCCAATCCCGCGGCGCAAATCGCGCCCTTGCTGGAGGCTGGCGAGGAATTGCTTGACCATGGAGGCGCGGAGCAAGCCTATGGCCTATTTGCCGATGCCATTGCCATGGCTCCCGATCATCCCGGGGCGCTGTCGGGCATGATCCGCTCGCTGACCGTGCTAGGTCGTCAGGACGAGGCGCAGGCCATTTTCGACAGCCTGCCCGATGATATCCGGAGCGATCCCGCGATGGAGCGCGCTGGATCGATGCTGAGCATTGCAGCGGCGGCGGTGGCACCGGATGAATTGGCCGCGCTGAAAGCGACGGTCGAGGCGCATCCAGAGGATCACGCCAAAAGGCTGGAGCTCGCAAACGCGCTGATGGCGGCGGGCGAACGCGATGCCGCAGCGGATTCATTACTGCATATCATCGCCAGGGACCGCGAGTGGAATGAAGGTGCGGCCAAGGCGCGTCTGCTGGAAATATTCGCGATGATTGGCCTGGAAGACCCGTGGGTGTCGGCGACGCGGCGCAGATTGTCGGCGATATTGTTCGGATGACCGTCCGCCGTATCTCGATCTTCCCGCTGCCGGGCGCGATCTTGTTTCCCGGGATGCAATTGCCGCTGCATATATTTGAGCCGCGCTATCGCGATATGATTGGCGATTCGCTCGCCCGCGACCGGATGATCGGCATGGTCCAGCCAAAAGGTCAGACTGGCAACCAACGCAGCAACACTCCCTTGTTCGAGGTCGGCTGCCTGGGCCGGATCGGCGATGTCGAGGCGATGGAAGACGGGCGCTACAATGTCATATTGGAGGGATTGCAGCGGTTCACTATCCTCAGGGAACTCGACGTGACAACCAGCTTTCGCCAGGTCGAGGCCGAATTGTGGGAGGAAGATGAAGCCGCCGACGCGCTGTCGATTGCCGAACGCGCCAGCCTTGAAATTGAATCGCGGCGGTTTGCCGATGTGCAGGGTTATGCGGTTGACTGGGCTGCGGTAGGGCAGCTCGACGATTATTCGCTGGTCAATGCCATCGCCCAGATTGCGCCCTTCGATTATGCAGCAAAGCAGGCCTTGCTGGAGGCTCGCGGGCTGTCGGACAGGGCCGATATGATTGTCCAGCTGATGCAGTTTTTTGGACGGCATGACGGGTCGGACGACCGGGTCACGCTTCAATAACTTCCAACAAGTATTAGGGGTGCTTTCGAGGCGGCACGGCTGATAAGCCCCTTCATCCCTGGCAGTCCCGCTGAGTCCGGCGCATTTATACGATCTTCGGTGTCGAAATTTGATGTAAAAACCTGGCTATAGCGGTCAGCTGCAAATCTGAACCACCCGCTCTTGGTGAGGAGGGACTGAGCTTGTCGAAGGCCCGTCTCGAACCACATCCGCGCCAGACCAAGTCCTTCGAGACGCGTCTTCGTTCCTTCGACCCTTCGACAGGCTCAGGGCTCAGGGCTCAGCCGCTCCTCAGGACGAGCGGGCCAGACAAAACGCTCGGTGCTCTAGAATATTTCCCACACGCGAAAGCGGGAAGTGCAATCATGCTTCAACTCATTGCGATTGCTGTATAATAATCGTCATTATGGGCTGAGAACTCGAGAAAATTGTTCGCGCGAAGGCGCGAAGATGTTGCGCCTGCCCGAAGGGCATTTTTCTGTCGGCGCTGTCGGTGGTGCCAAAGCTTGTTTGAATGGCGCTGCGCGCCCGGTTTGCCCCTCTTCGCGTCTTCGCGTCTTCGCGCGAAACAAAACATCCCCCAAGCTTGCCGCAAAGCCTGGATATATTGGTTCTCGCAGAGGCAAAGAGAGGGCGTGGCAACACGAAGGGCTGCTTGTCAAAATGTTGCCGCGTAAATTTGGATGTCTTTGCAATGAGGCGCTTCGCGCAAATTAGCGCAACCTCTCCGCGCCTCTGCGAGAAACGAAATCGTACCCCTTTTCGCGGCGGGTGCCCCGAAACCGATCAGGCGAAACTTGCCCGCAATCCGTCAATCACGAATTGTGCCGCCAGCGCGCCCAGCAAGACACCCAACAGGCGGGTAATCACCGCCTCGGCCTGTGCCCCCAGCACGCGCATGATCGGGCCGGCGGCCATCAAGGCGAGCAATGTCAGTACCAGCACTGCACCGAGCGCCGCCAAAATGACGCCCGCCCGGTCGATGCCTTCGTTCTGCGACATCAGCAGCATGACGGATGCGATCGAGCCCGGCCCGGCAATCATCGGCATTGCCATCGGAAACACGGAGACATCCTCGATCTCGGGCGTGTCGATGATTTTCTGTGCGCGTTCTTCGCGGCGTTCGGTGCGTTTTTCGAAGACCATGTCGATCGCGATCAGGAACAGCATGATGCCGCCCGCGATCCGGAAACTGTTGAGTTCGATATGCAGCGCGCCGAGCAACTGTTCGCCGAACAGCGCAAAAACAAGAAGGATGATCGCGGCGACAAAACACGCGCGCAGCGCCATGTTGCGCCGCTGCGCCGCCGTCGCGCCCTTTGTCAGGCTGGCGTAAATCGGCGCACAGCCGGGCGGGTCGATGACGACGAAAAAGGTGATAAAAGCGGAAAGGAACAGGTCCATCATTGTGGGGCTGCAACCCTGTCGACGATGACGGTGTCGGACGCCTCGCCATTCCACAGCTTCACTTCGAATGTGCGCGCGCCATCAGGTTGCACGACCCAATTATAGCTTAGCGACTGGTCACGCGAGAGCCCGGTTTTCATCTTTGCGCCTTCGGCGGGCGCGATGAGGGAGGCAGGGGCGCTGCCCTTGCAACTGGCCACGCGGGTTTCGATAAATTCGGGCGCTTCCCGCGGGGCATCGACGAAATCACCGTGATCGAGTATCCAGCGCCACTCACCTGCATCGTTGGGATTGCGCTGAAACAGCTGCCAGACAGTCGTAAAGTAGCTGTGGCGTCCGTCGGGCCATTGCGCCGCGCCGGTGGTCACGCCGGTCTTGCCATCGCAGGACATAAAGGCCTTGTGTGGTTGCCATTTGACCGATTGGGCAGGATTGGCTTTCCCTCTCAGCCACTCCTGCGCTGCGACCGGCTGCGGCACGAACATCGTCGCGTCCTTCGCTGCGGTCTCGCGAAACGCGGTCCATTGTCCCTTTTCCTGCGCCAGCCGGTTGAAGGCGATTTCGGCGGCGATTATCGCGCTTGGTGTAGCGATTTTCGGTTGAAAGCCCTCTGGCGCTCCCGAACCTCCTGCACATGCGGACAATGCGGCAGCGAACAGGGTGACCACTATGCGCTTCATGACGTCATATTCCCTCAGGTGCGGTCAGCCCGGCCCGGCGATGCGCGGCGACCAAAGTGTTGCGGAGCAGGCAGGCGATTGTCATCGGTCCAACGCCGCCCGGCACCGGCGTGATTGCGGCAACATGGCGCAGTGCTTCATCGAAGGCAACATCGCCGACGAGGCGGCCTTTGCTTTTCCCATCCGCTGACGCGAGGCGGTTGATGCCGACGTCAATGACGACTGCGCCGTCCTTCAGCCAGTCGCCGCGCACCATTTCTGCACGGCCGACCGCGGCGACCACAATGTCGGCGCGGCGCACGACGTCCGCCAGGTCCGCGGTACGGCTGTGCGCGATGGTGACGGTGCAATTTTCGGCGAGCAGCAACTGCGCCATCGGCTTGCCGACGATGTTGGAACGTCCGATGACCACGGCATTCTTTCCCGACAGGTCGCCGAGCCGATCCTTGAGCAGCATAAGGCAACCCAATGGCGTGCAAGGCACGAACGCCTCTTCGCCCACCGCCAGCCGCCCGGCATTGACGACGTGAAAGCCATCGACATCCTTCGCCGGGTCAATTGCCGCGATGACCGCCTTGTCATCGATATGCGCGGGCAGGGGAAGCTGGACGAGGATGCCGTCGACAGCTTCATCGGCGTTCAGGCTTTCGACCAAAGCGATGAGGTTGGATTGTGAGATATCATCGGGCAGCCGATGTTCGAAGCTTTCCATAGCCGCCTCGACCGTCGCCTTTTTCTTTGAGCCGACATAGACCTGGCTCGCCGGATCGTTACCGACCAGCACCACCGCGAGGCCGGGCTTACGTGCGGTTGCGGCGACAAAAGCTGGCACAAGCGCCGCTACTTGCGCTCGCAATCGGGCGGCGAACGACTTGCCATCGATGATCTTGTCAGAATTCACATGCCCGCCGCAGCAATATCATTGGCGAGGCCCATCAGCAGCATCTGCAAAATGCGCAGGCCGATCAGCAGCACCATCGGGGAGAAATCGATCATCCCGGTGTCGGGCATGATCTTGCGAATGGGTTTGAGGAAAGGATCGAGGATCATGTTGAGCGCATGCCAGATCGACGCGATGATATTGTTCGACAGGCTGACGACGTTGAAGGCAATCAGCAGACTGAGGATAAACTGCACGATGACCACCGTCGACAGGATGGTCATCAGATAGCCAAGGATCGAAATAAGCGCGAGGAGCATGCGTTTCTCCGTTGAAAACAGGCCCAAGCGATTAGCCGAGCGCGCGCGCTGTATCAACAGGGTAAAACAGTTATTTGTGGATGAGCGTGCCAGCGCCCTTCACCGTGAACATTTCGATCAGCATCGCGTGGCTCGTCCGTCCATCGAGAATGACCGCAGCATCCACCCCGGCTTCTACCGCGTTGACGCAGGTTTCGATCTTCGGGATCATCCCGCCGCTGATCGTGCCGTCGGCCTGTAACGCAGCGATGGCGGCAGGGTCGAGGTCGGTCAGAAGCTGCCCCGACTTGTCCAGTACCCCTGCCACATCAGTCAGCAAAAACAGCCGGGAGGCCCCCAAGGCACTGGCGATCGCACCCGCCATCGTGTCGGCGTTGATATTATAGGTGTGGCCGTCGTCGCCGACGCCGATTGGCGCGATGACCGGGATCATGCCAGCGCCGCTGATCGTGTCGATAATGCTTCGGTCCACCGATTGCGGTTCACCGACAAAGCCAAGGTCGATGCTGCGCTCGATATTGCTGTCGGGGTCTTTTTGCGTGCGTTCTACCTTGGACGCGCGGACGAAATCGCCGTCCTTCCCCGAAATCCCGAGCGCCTTGCCACCCGCAGCGTTGATCCAGCCGACCAGCTCCTTGTTGATTGCGCCGGACAATACCATTTCGGCGACCTTCGCGGTTTCGGCATCGGTGACGCGCAGCCCGTCGACAAATTCGCTCTCGACCCCGAGTTTCTTGAGCATCGCGCCGATCTGCGGCCCACCGCCGTGGACGACAACCGGGTTGATACCGACGGCCTTCAGCAACACGACATCGGCGGCAAAATCCTGCGCCAACGCCGCATCGCCCATCGCATGGCCGCCATATTTGACGACAAAGGTCTTGCCCGCATAACGCTGCAAATAGGGCAGCGCCTCGGTAAGCGTTTCGGCCTTGGCGAGATTTACAGGGTCGATGGTCATTCCGCTCTCGGCTCGTCCAGTTTGCGCCCGATGCGGACAACAAGCGCAATCAGGGGCGGCACCATCAATGTGGTCAAAACCATTTTGGCGATTATCTGTCCCTTCATCATATCGACTATCGGGTACACTTCGCCCGTCCCCGGATCGATCGCCCCCCAGAAGGCAATGGTGATGAAGAACATTGTATCGACAATCTGAGACAACAGGCCGGCGATCAGCCCGCGAAGCCACAAGGAGCGTCCACCTCCGCTCGCCATTCTCGCGAATACATAGACGTTGAGCGTCTGCGCGATCCCGTACGAGATCAACCCGGCAAGTTGAAGCCGCCTGCCTTGCCCGAGGATCGAGGCAAAGGAGTCCTGCTGCGTCCAGAAACCGGCTGCGGGGATCTGAATCACGATGCTGATCATGACCATGGACAGGATCAGCGGTATAAAGCCGTAGCGCACCAGCCGGTTGGCCACGTCTTTACCGTGCAACTCTGCCATCGCGCTGGAAATCACGACCAACTGGAGAAAGGCAAAAATGCCGGCCTCTACATAGAGCGGTCCGATTTGCGCAATTTTGGTTCCAAGAACGCCGGCGAGCACCACGAGTCCGCCGTAAATGAGCGAAAACACAAAAAGGGAGCGGGGGATGGTGCCGGGGGCAGTGTGCGATATGGTCTGGTCTGTCATGGTCACTGACTAGCGCCTAATTTTATTGGCGCAAGGCCGAGCGGGCCGCTAACACACTCTGAAACATCGTCGTCCCCGCGCGGGCTGGAATGACGAAGACAGGGCTAAGGGGGTTTTCGGGCTAATGCAGATTTTGATGAGCCTTGCGGGCATGGTCGTGATTCTGGCCATCGCGATCCTGCTATCGTCGAACCGGCGTGCGATCAGGTTCCGCGTGGTGGGTGCTGCTTTTGCCTTGCAAGCCAGCATCGCTGCGCTGGTTCTGTACACCTCGTGGGGTAAGACAGTGCTTGCGTTCATGTCTAACGGGGTGGCCAATCTGTTGGGCTATGCTGGTGAGGGCACGAAGTTCATCTTCGGCCCGCTGGCATCGCCCGAAATCGGCGGCAACAGTTTTGCGATTGCCGCGCTGCCCGTCATCATCTTCTTCGCCTCTTTGATTTCGATCCTCTATTATCTCGGCATCATGCAATATGTGATCCGCTGGATTGGCGGAGGGCTGCAGAAAGTAACCGGCATTTCCAAGGTCGAAAGCCTGTGCGCCGCCGCCAATATCTTCGTCGGCCAGTCGGAATCGCCATTGGTTATCCGGCCCTATCTGGCCGGCCTGAAGCCCGAGCAACTGTTCTGCGTGATGACCGTCGGCATGGCCGGCGTCGCGGGCACCATTCTGGCGGCCTACGCATCGATGGGCATTCGCATCGATTATTTGCTCGCCGCTGCCTTCATGTCGGCCCCCGGTGGCATTTTGATGGCCAAGCTGATGATGCCCGACGTGCCGCCTATGCCGGTTAGCGAAGGTGACCCAGCTCTTCCTAACCCACATCCCGATGATGAGCCGGTGATGGTCCACGACGACGGCGAAGAAAAGCCCGCCAATATCATCATGGCCGCGACTCAGGGCGCGCAAACCGGTGTCAGGCTGGCGGTGGCGGTTGGCGCAATGGTGCTGGCGTTCGTTGCCCTCGTCGCATTGGCAAATGGCATATTGGGCGGCGTCGGCGGCTGGTTCGGTCAGCCCGACCTCAGCTTCCAGGAAATCGTCGGTTATGTGTTCGCGCCGCTGATGTTCCTTCTCGGGGTGCCGTGGAACGAGGCCATTCAGGCAGGCGGGCTGTTCGGCACCAAGATTGTCCTGAACGAATTTGTGGCTTTCATCGATTTGAGCGCAGCACCCGCGCTGTCGGCATCGACCGTCGCAATCGTCACCTTTGCGCTATGCGGCTTTGCCAATATCCTGTCGGTCGCGATCCAGATTGCGATAACCGGCGGCCTTGCCCCAAACCAGCGTCCGGTGATTGCCAAGTTGGGGTTGAAAGCGTTGGCGGCTGGTTCGCTATCCAACCTGATGAGCGCGGCGTTGGCGGGGCTTTTCTTGAGCCTTGCGTAATTTGGTTCGCACGAAGACACGAAGAAGGCGGATCATCCGGCGAAGCCGCTCCAAATCCACCGAATCGATTACGCGGCACGGTCGCGATTGAGAATGCGCTTCGCGCCAAGCGCGATATCTTCGTGTCTTTGTGCGAACCAATCATTCTTCGCCTGCGGCGCGCTTTAGCTCGTAGAGTAGATCCAGCGCCTGCCTCGGGCTGAGTGCGTCGATGTCGAGGTCGGTTAGTTTCTCGCGCAAGGCATCGACCTTCGCCTCCGCCGCGTCGAGTGCGGCGCTGAATAAAGGCAGATCGCCCAGCCCCGCCGCGAGCCCACCGGTTTCGGCGCGGCCTTTTTCAAGTTTATCGAGTACCGCCTTGGCGCGCGCCACGACTTGCGGCGGCAACCCCGCCAGCTTGGCCACCGCGATACCATAGCTTCGGTCCGCGGGGCCGTCGGCGAGTTCGTGGAGCAGCACGAGGTCGCCTTTATATTCCTTTGCACGGACATGATGAAGCGAAAGCGCATCGAGGCTGTCGGCCAGCCGCGTTAGTTCGTGGTAGTGCGTTGCAAACAGGCAGCGGCAGCGGTTGGCTTCGTGTATGCCTTCGACCACCGCCCAGGCGATGGCAAGGCCATCGTAGGTCGACGTGCCGCGCCCGACCTCGTCCAATATCACGAAACTGCGTTCCGTCGCCTGCGCCAGAATCGCTGCAGTCTCCACCATCTCAACCATGAAGGTCGAACGCCCTCGCGCCAGATTGTCCGACGCGCCGACCCGGCTGAACAGGCGGTCGACGATCCCCAGCCGCGCCGAACCAGCGGGCACGTAACTCCCCGCCTGCGCGAGCAAGACAATCAGCGCGTTCTGCCGCAGGAAAGTCGACTTGCCGCCCATGTTCGGGCCGCTGACCAGCCAAAGCCGCTTTTCCGGCGACAGCTTGCAGTCATTGGCAATGAACCGGTCGCCAGACTTTGCCAGCGCACTTTCAACGACCGGATGCCGCCCGCCCTCGATTTCGAGGCAAGAATGGTCGGCAAAGGTCGGACGGCACCAGCCGCCCTCTGCTGCACGTTCTGCCAGAGCCGCCGCGACGTCGATGCGCGCCAGCGTGTCGGCGCTTGCGGCAATCGCGTCGCGCCGGTCCATGACCTGCGCGATCAGTTCTTCCAGATGGGCGGCCTCCGCCGCCAGCGCGTGACCGCCGGCTTGCGTGATCCGGATCGCCTCCTCGTGAAGCTCAGGCGAATTGAACCGCACCGCTCCCGCCATCGTCTGTCGATGCGTGAAACCAGTGCCCGGTGCCATCAACGCATCGCCATTTTTGGCCGGCACCTCGACAAAATAGCCGAGCACATTGTTATGCCGAATCTTCAGTGCCGACACCCCCGTCGCGTCGCGGTAACACGCCTCAAGTTGCGCAATCGCCTGCCGACCGTCACGCCCTGCCGATCGAAGAGCGTCAAGCGCCGCGTCATAGCCTTCCGAGATATAGCCGCCCTGACCGGTGTCGGTCGGCGGCGAGGTGACCAGCGCGCGGCTGAACAAATCGACCATCGCGCCATGGCCGTCGAGAGTCGGCAGGAGCTGTTCGAGCAGTGCAGGCTGATCAGCCACCGCCCCCAGCCGCTCGCGCAATATCCGCGCGCCGTCCAGCCCGTCGCGGATCTGACCAACATCGCGCGGGGAGCCGCGCCCGGCGACCACCCGCCCAAGTGCGCGGGCAATGTCGGGTAATTGTCGCAACGCCGCCCGCACCGCATCACGCAGCAACGGCGCATCGTGGAACCACTGCACCAGCGACAGCCTTGCCTCGATCTTCGCCTTGTCCATCAACGGCGCGGCGAGGTCAGCCGCCAGCTGCCGCGCGCCCGCGCCGGTGATCGTCCGGTCGATTTCGGCGAGCAGCGAACCGGCGCGCCCGCCTTTGCTGGCGCTGTTGATCTCCAGGCTATCGCGCGTCGCTTGGTCGATGAGCAAATGCTCATGCACATCGCGCCGCACGGGCAGCTTAAGGAACGGCATCTTGCCCTGCCCGACATGCGCGAGATAGGCGATAAGCCCACCAGCCGCCGCCAGTTCGGCACGGGTTAGCGAGCCGATGGCTTCTAATGTCGGAAGCGCGAAATGCTGCTTCAGCGACACTTCGCCTGCCGCGCTGTCAAAATCGCTTCGAGGCCGGATGATCGCTTCGAATAGAGCGCTGTCGAACCCGTCCGCGACCACGATTTCGCTCGCCGCCAACCGCGCAAGTTCGGCCTCAAGTGCTCCCGGCGACACCGTCAACAGTTCGAAATAGCCGGTCGAAATATCCGCAGCCGCAACCCCGATTGCATCGCCCACGCTCGCCAGCGCCACCAGCATATTGGAAGCCCAGCTATCTAGCAGGCTATCCTCGGTCAGCGTCCCAGCGGTTACAAAACGCACGATGTCGCGCGCCACCAGTGTCTTCGACCCGCCGCGCGCCTTCGCCGCTTCGGGACTTTCGGTCTGCTCGGCAATCGCAACGCGATGGCCCGCCTTGATGAGCCGCGCGAGATAACCCTCGGCTGCATGAACGGGGACACCGCACATCGGGATCGGCCTGCCATCATGCTCGCCGCGCGAGGTCAAGGCGATGTCGAGCGTCGCCGACGCGGCGCGCGCATCGTCGAAGAACAGCTCGAAAAAATCACCCATCCGGTAGAAGAGCAGGCAATCGCCTGCCTTGGCCTTTAACGCCAGATATTGCACCATCATCGGCGTCGGCGTTGACATTCCGGGCAATGTGGTGGTTTTGGCGGGACGAGACTGCATGTCAGAGTGCTTAGCGTGTTGTGCTGGTGAGGCAATGTTGCCCGCCTTGCTAGCTGTGGAAATTCGGGGCGACATCCCGCGGATGGCGCAAGGCGCAAAGGAAATAAGGCGCAAAATACCCTTGAAACACAATCTTCACCCAAACCAACATCGTCATTCCCGCGAAGGCGGGAATCCAACTCCTGCACGTCATATTTACGCTCCGTTGAGGGGGCAAACCGAAAGCTCGGGAGCTGGATTCCCGCCTTCGCGGGAATGACGAAGGGGGAATGACGAAGGAGGGAGGGCAGCGGCACAATATCGAACGGCGTGGACTGCCTCGAAACCTCTTTGTGTCTTTGCGTTTTGCGAGTCCGCTTGCGGGCTTGCGCCAAATAGCGCACTAACGCTAGGGCAGGCTTAACCGATAAGTTGAAAAGTCAGGGCCAGAAATGAACGACAGCGACGTCCAGTTTACCGCGCAGGAAGCCCTCGACTTTCACAGCATGGGACGCCCCGGCAAAATCGAAATCGTAGCCACCAAGCCTATGGCGACGCAGCGCGACCTGAGTCTTGCCTATTCGCCCGGCGTCGCGGTTCCGGTGCAGGCGATCTACGACAACCCTGCGGCCGCTTATGACTATACCGCGAAGGGCAATCTCGTCGCCGTTATTTCCAATGGCACCGCCATTCTCGGCATGGGCAATCTGGGTGCGCTCGCCTCCAAGCCGGTGATGGAAGGCAAGGCGGTGTTGTTCAAACGCTTTGCCGATGTGGACAGCATCGATATCGAAGTGAATACCGAGGATGTTGATCGCTTCATCGATGCGGTCGAACTGCTTGAGCCGACTTTTGGCGGCATCAATCTTGAGGATATCGCTGCGCCGTCCTGCTTCATCATTGAACAGACCTTGCGCGAACGTATGAACATTCCGGTTTTTCACGACGACCAGCATGGCACCGCGATCATCGCTGCGGCTGGGCTGATTAACGCGTGCGAACTGACCGGGCGGAGCCTTAAGGACATCAAGGTGGTCTGCAACGGCGCTGGCGCAGCGGCGATTGCCTGTACCGAGTTGATCAAGGCGATGGGCGTTCGCCATGACAATGTGATCATGTGCGACCGGTCCGGCGTTATCTATCAGGGCCGTACCGAAGGCATGGACCAGTGGAAATCGGCGCATGCCGCAAAGACTTCCACGCGAAGTCTGGCTGAAGCGATTGTCGGCGCGGACGTATTTCTTGGCCTGTCCGCCGCCAATGCACTCAGCCCGGACATGGTCAAATCGATGGCCGACCATCCGATCATTTTCGCCATGGCCAACCCCGATCCCGAAATCTCGCCGCCCGTGGCACGCGCGGCACGGCCCGATGCGATCATCGCTACCGGTCGATCGGATTTCCCGAACCAGGTCAACAATGTCCTGTGCTTCCCCTTCCTTTTCAGGGGAGCGCTCGATGTGCGGGCGACGACCATCAACGAGCCGATGAAGATCGCCGCCGCCAATGCGCTAGCGCAGCTGGCGCGCGAGACGGTGCCCGAAGAGGTCGCGGCGGCCTATGGCGGGTTGATGCACAAATTCGGGCGCGATTACATCATTCCCTCGCCCTTCGACCCGCGTTTGATGGAGATCGTCGCCTCTGCGGTGGCGAAGGCGGCGATGGATTCAGGGGTCGCGCAAAAACCCATAGAAGATATGTTCGCCTATCGCGCGGCGTTGCGCGCGCGGCAGAATCCGACCACGTCGGTGCTGACTCAAGTGTATGAGGCGGCGCGCGCCAAACCGAAGCGGGTTATCTTTGCCGAAGCCGAAGAGGAAGTCGTGCTGCGTGCCGCTGTCCAGTTCAAGCAGGATGGTTACGGCGTGCCCATATTGATCGGGCGTGATGCGCGCGTGACCGAAAAGCTGATCGAATTGGGCGCTGACCCCGACGAATATGAAATCCACAACAGCGTGCAAAGCCCGCTTGTCGAAAAGATGGTCGACCGGCTTTATGCCCGGCTGCAAAGGCGGGGTTATTTGCGGCGCGACATCCAGCGCATGGTCAACCGCGACCGTAATATCTTTGGCGCGCTGTTGCTGCAGATGGATCAGGCCGATGCGATGATCACCGGGGTCACCCGCACCTTTGGTCAGACCTTGCGCGAGCTCCGCCGTGTGCTCGACCCGAAAAAGGGCGAGATTCCCTTCGGGATTCACGTCATGGTCGGCAAGACGCACACCGTGTTCATCGCCGATACCACGGTCAACGAACGGCCAAGCGCCGAGGAACTGGCCCATATTGCCGAAAAAACCGCCGGGGTCGCGCGGCGGATGGGACATGTGCCGCGCGTTGCGTTCCTGTCCTTTTCGACATTCGGCAATCCGCACGGCAACTGGATCACCAATATCCGCGAGGCCGTCGCGTTGCTCGACGCACGGCGGCCCGATTTCGAATATGAAGGCGATATGCCGCCGGACGTCGCGCTCAATCCGGCGTTGATGAAAAACTATCCGTTCTGCCGTCTGTCCGGTCCAGCCAATGTGCTGATCATGCCGGGGCTGCAATCGGCGAACCTGTCGGCAAAGCTGTTACGTGAACTGGGCGGGGATCAGGTCATCGGGCCGATGTTGCTTGGCATCGAACGGCAGGTGCAGGTTGCAACGATGGCATCGAGCACTAGCGATCTTGTCACCCTGGCGGTTCTGGCAGCGGCGGAAGTAGCCGAATAAACCTAGTTGGGGCTGTTCGGTGTCGAGCCCTGACCGCCGCCGGCTCCAACCGAGCCGATATTGCCGAAGATATCTTCGAAAAAGCTCTCATTGCGGCCAAGGGTCGGCGTCTTGTCGCCTTCGGGGCTGATCCTGGCGATCAGTTCTTTACCCGTTTGCGTAACCGAAGCCACGTTGCCCGCCTGATCGAACCGCACTTTCAGCACATATTGCTCGGTGGCAGTCGGCTGCGCAAAGGCGAGCTGCCGGGTGTCGCGCGAATAATAATACCAGTCGTTCTGGTCGAACTGGCCGACAAAGGTCGGGCGGCCAAGCGATGCCTGAACCGATTCCTTGTTATCGACGCCGGGCTGAACAGACGACAGCAGTGTCTGGTCGCCGATATATCCCTGATGCGCGCGCAGCCTTGTGCAGCCCGAGGTCAGCACCATCGCTGCGGTAATCGCAGTCAGGCTGGCAATATGCTTCACGCGCATGATATTCTCCGGAAAACTTCGCTTTGTTGTCGTTGCCATTGCATCCTAATGCGGCAATATCAATATGCAAAGCCGGATGAACGGTCGATGAGCCGCCGGAAATGGAGTAAAATGTCCTTATTGAAACGCCTTTTCGGAAATTCCGGACCCGACCCCAAGCTCAAGCTTGTGCCACTGTATAACCAGATTGTTGCCAAGGCGAGGCTGCCGCACTGGTATGAAGACGGGCAAGTGCCCGACAGCATAGACGGTCGCTTCGACATGATCGCGGCGATATTCTCGCTGGCGTTGCTGCGGTTGGAGGAAGCGGGACAGACTCACGCGCAGGATATGGCGCATCTGACCGAGGTGCTGGTCGACGATATGGACGGCCAGCTGCGCGAAGTCGGCATCGGGGACATGATCGTCGGTAAGCATATCGGCAAATTGATGGGGGCCGTCGGCGGAAGGCTTAGCGCATTTCGCGAGGCAATGGCGGATAACATGGTGCTCGACGGCGCAATATTGCGGAACATCTATCGGGCCGAGACCGCCGACCCAGCCGCGCTTGCGCATGTCCGACGGGGTCTTCTCGATGTCGAACGCGCGCTCGGCTCGCAATTACCGGAATCGATCGTCGAGGGCAGCGCCCGATGGTGAATAGCAACGAGTTCAGCCATGTGGTGAAATTGTCCGAGGTCGGCAACCACAGCCGGAACATCCATTTGTCCGCGGACGAGGCGGCGCGGTCGGGATTGATTGCCCGCTTCGATCTGGCAGCACTGGATTCGCTCGAAGCCGATATTTCGCTGCACGAAGCGTCGGGCGTTATCGCGTCCGGACACTTCACCGCCAGTCTCGCGCAATATTGCATTGCCAGCAACGATCCGGTGCCGGCCTCGCTAGACGAGCCAATCCACATTCGCTTTATTGCCGAACCGACCGATAGCGGCGAATTCGAGCTGGAGGCCGATGATTGCGAAACGATGTTTCACGACGGCCAGACCATCGATTTGGGTGAAGCCATCGCGCAATCATTGGGGCTGGCGCTAAACCCTTATCCGCGCAGCCCCGAGGCGGAGAAGATCTTGAAAGCCGCCGGGGTGAAATCCGAGGAAGAGGCAGCCCCGCTCGGCGCGCTTGCCTCGCTCAAGGACTTGCTGGCGAAAAAATGAAAGCCCAGCGCGATGTTTGACGCCGCGCTCCGCCGCCTGATCGACCCGCCGCTAAATCGCTGTGCGGGGTGGCTGGCCGGCTCGGGAGTTTCGGCCAATGCGCTTACTTTGGTTGGCGCTGCGGTCGGGTTGGCAGCGGCATTTGCAATCATCCAGCAGCAATTCGGTGCCGGGTTGGCGCTCATCCTGCTCAACCGAATTCTCGATGGCGTCGACGGCGCGGTAGCGCGGATCAATGGCCCGTCAGAATTTGGCGGCTATCTCGATACGCTCGCCGATTTCCTTTTTTATGTTTCGGTGCCGGTGGCCTTTAGCCTTACCGATTACGGCAATCTGTTTCCGGCATTGCTCCTGGTTGCCAGCTTCACGCTAACCGCTGTCAGTTTTCTCGGTTTCGCCGCCATCGCCGCCCGCAGCGGCCAGAGCGACGGGGCGCATGGCCCGAAGGCTTTCATCTATTCAACCGGCGTGATGGAAGGCGGCGAGACGATTGCCTTCTTCATCCTGTTCTGCCTTTTCCCGGCCTATTTCCCCGAACTGGCCTTGCTGTTCGCAAGCCTATGCATCGTGACCGTTGTCCAACGCATCACGTTGGCGGCAAAGACCTTCCGCTAGCCGCGCTGCCAGCGGAACCAGCGTTCGGCCCATTTAAGCAGTCCTTCCGGCTTGCGCGCCAGCCCATATTGCCCCGCTGCATATTTGTTCGCTTCGGCCCAGGTCGGGTAGGGGTGGATTATCTGCAATATTTTCCGCAAACCCATCTTGTGCTTCATTGCAAAGGTAACCTCAGCCAATATCTCACCTGCATGTTGGCCAATAATCGTTGCGCCTAATATTTCATCGCTGCCTTTTGCGGTCAATATTTTGACGAAACCTTTAGCCTCGCTTTCGGCAATCGCGCGGTCGAGATCATCCAGATCGTAACGAGTAACCTCAAATGCGATGCCCTTTTCCATGGCCTCGGCCTCAGTCAACCCAACCGCGGCCAGTTCCGGCTCGGTATAAGTCACACGCGGCAGCACGCGATAATCGGTGCGATATTTCTTGAACGGGCGGGCAAGCGCGTTGACGCTGGCGTACCACGCCTCATGACTGCCGCCATGAGTCAGCTGCTGGCGACCGGCGACATCGCCTGCGCACAGGATATGCGGCAAGTTGGTTCTCAAGAATTCGTCATTCTCAAGCTTGCCCTCAACGACCAGGCCCAGCTCTTCCAATCCAAAACCTGCAACACGCGGCTTCCGTCCGACCGCAATGATAATGTCATCGAACCCGATCTGTTTTTCGCCATCCGGACCTTCAATGACCAGATTCTTGCCGCCTTCAAACCGAAGCGCCTTATGCCCGGTTAACACCGCAACACCCTCTGCCTGCAGTTGCGCGGTCACCAGTGCGGCTGCGTCCCCGTCTTCCTTCAGCAGCAAGCGTTCAGCCATTTCGACAACAGTCACCTGGCTCCCCAATCGCTGGAACGCCTGCGCCAGTTCGCAGCCAATCGGGCCGCCGCCCAAAATAACGAGGCGCTTCGGCGCTGCTTCGCGGGTCGCAAACGCATCCCACAAGGTCTCGCTGGTCAGATAACCACTCTCTTCGATCCCCGGCAGCGGCGGGATGAGCGGCGCGGCGCCAGTAGCGATGATGAACGCTTTTGCGGTCAATCGCCGCTCACCATTAATCTCGACGGTCCACGGATCAACAAAGCGCGCATAGCCTTTGACACAATCGACCCCCAAACCGGTGAAGCGTTCGACGCTATCATGCGGCTCGATCGCCGTTATGACGTCACGCACACGGCGCATGACTGCGGGAAAATTTACGGTGGCAGCTGGCGCATTGACGCCAAAGCGCGCAGCATCGGCGACCAGATGCGCAACCTTCGCACTTTTGATCAAAGCCTTGGATGGCACGCATCCGGTGTTGAGGCAATCGCCGCCCATCTCGTGCGCCTCGATCAAAGTCACCTTGGCCTTCACCATCGCCGCGATATAGGCCGAGACCAAGCCTGCCGAGCCCGCTCCGATGACGATCAGGTTTCGCTCGAACTGCTTGGGCTTGGTCCAGCGCTCAGCCACGGCGGCGATTCACATAAGCAATCACCGCTTTGGCCGCCCAGGGGAACAGTGCCAGCAGAACAAACGATCCAATCAAGGTCGGTGACAACAGGCCTGCAGTCGATTCGATCTGGCTGATCTGTGTTCCGGCATTCACATAGACAAGCGTCCCCGCGAGCATGCCAAGTTGGCTGACCCAGAAAAATGTCCAAGTCTTGATCCGCGTCAGGCCCATCAGCAAGTTGATCACAAAGAAGGGGAACACAGGGATCAGCCGGAGCGTAAACAGATAAAAGGCCCCGTCCTTGGCTAGACCATCGTCGATCGCCTTTAACCGCGCGCCGAATTTCGACTGTACCCAATCGCGCAGCACATAGCGTGAGCCCAGAAAAGCCAATGTCGCGCCGATGGTCGATGCGAACGAAACGATGATTGTCCCCAGCACCAGTCCGAACAGCGCGCCTGCAATCAGCGTCATGATTGCCGCGCCGGGAATCGACAGCCCCGTGACGGCCACATAGAGAAGGAAAAATCCCGCAATGTAGAGCGCAGGATTGGCGTTCTTTGCTGATAGTATCTCCGCTTGCCGCGCCTTGAAATTTTCCAGGCTCAGATATTGGCCGAGATCGAACAGGAAATAGGACGCGATTGCCGCTGCAACCAACAGGACCAGAATCGCTTTTTTCATCTCGGCCCCTGTCCGTTGCGCTGGCTTATGCGGTTACCCTAATGATCAGAACGGTACGTCATCATCGAGGTCATTGTCGAAATCGCCGCCGCCAAAACCCGATCCTGAGCCTGTCGAAGGGCCGCCCTGCCAGTTGCTGCCGCCCTGACCGCCGCCAGAAGGTGCGCCGCCACCCGAAGAACCTCCGCTCCAGCCGTCATTGCCGCCGCCGCCCGAACCGCCGCGCGCGCCGTCGAGCATCACCAGCTTGCCGTCGAAGCCGCCCACGCGGATCTCGGTGGTGTAACGGTCGTTACCCGAAGCATCCTGCCATTTGCGCGTTTGCAGCTGGCCTTCGATATAGACTTTCGCGCCTTTTTTCAGATAGCGTTCGGCAACGCCGACAAGGCCGTCGGTCGACAGCACAACCTGGTGCCACTCGGTTTTCTCTTTCTTTTCGCCCGTCGTCCGGTCTTTCCAGTCTTCCGATGTCGCGATCCGCAAATTGCAGATGCGTCCGCCATTTTGGAAGCTTTTGACTTCCGGGTCAGCACCCAGATTGCCGACGATGATTACTTTATTGACGCTACCCGCCATAACCTGCCCTTCGTTTGAATTATCGTTCCGGCTATAAACCGAAGGCGGTGGCTGTCCAGTAGGTTATGCCCGCCGCGATATAGGCCAGCGCGAACAGATAGCCGACCATCACCGCAGGCCATTTCCAGCCATTGGTTTCGCGCCGCGCCACGGCAATCGTCGAGATGCATTGTGGCGCAAAAACGAACCAGGCGAGGAACGCCAAGGCGGTTGCCAGCGACCATTTGCCCGCCAGCCGATCGCCCAGCGATTGCGCGACTTGTTCTTCGTCATCGCCATCGATCGCATAGGTTGTCGCCAGCGCAGAGACCGCGACTTCGCGTGCGGCCATGGCCGGGATCAAAGCGAGCGCGATCTCATGGTTGAAGCCGATGGGGGCGACCACGACCTCGAGCCCGTCGGCAATCCGCCCCGCCACCGAATATTCGGACTGCGTCAAGTCGCTTCCCACAGGCGCTTTGGGGAAACTCAGCAACGCCCACAAGATGATGCTGGAGACAAAAATGATCGTGCCCGCACGGCGCAGGAACAGCCACGCGCGCTGCCACAGGCCAATGGCGATATCGCGCAACAGTGGCAGCTGGTACCGCGGCATTTCAATGAGGAAGCTGCCGCCCCCGCCCTTGGCCACGCTCTTGCGGAGCAGCAACGCCGCCAGCATCGCGCCGATTATTCCGGCCAGATACAGCGCGAAGAGCACGGTACCCTGCAAGCCGATGCCCGGCCCGATGCTGCGCGCTGGAATAAATGCGCCGATGATGACGGTGTAGACCGGCAACCTGGCCGAACAGGTCATCAGCGGCGCGATCAATATCGTGGTCAGGCGGTCCTTCTGGTCCATGATCGTCCGCGTCGCCATGATGCCCGGAATGGCGCAGGCAAAGGAGGACAGCAATGGAATGAAGCTGTGGCCAGATAGGCCCACGCTCGCCATCATCCGATCCATCACGAATGCGGCGCGAGTCATATAGCCGGTTGATTCGAGGATCAGGATGAAGAGGAACAGGATCAGGATCTGCGGCAAAAACACGACCACCGATCCGACCCCTGCAATCACCCCGTCGATCAGGAAGGAGCGGACAAAGCCGTCGGGGACGATGCCGACAATCCCGTCGGACAATACTGCAAACAGGCCCTCGATCCAGCCTATCGGTGCTTCGGACCAGGCGAAAACCCCCTGGAACATCACGAACAAAAGGCCGAAAAGGATGACCGGCCCCGCGACCGGGTGGAGCAGCACCGAATCGAGCGTGCGCGTCCATTGGCGGGTGCGGGTTTCCCCGACGACGGCCAGCCTCGCGATGGCATGGGCGCGCGGGGTGACAACGCTTCGGTCTGTCGTGACGCGCGCCAGCAATTCGTCGGGCGTCACAGTCGTTTTCTGCCGAAGCGCAGTGTCGAGCGCGGCCGCCAGTGTATCCAGCCCGCGCTTGCGCACCGCAACCGTCGGCACCACGGGGACTCCTAGCTCCGCCGCCAGTATCTCGGGATCGATGGTCAACCCGTCACGTTCGGCGAGGTCGACCATGTTGAGTGCAACGACGATAGGTAGCTTAAGCGCTATCAGTTCAAGGGCAAAGCGCAGGTGATTGTCGAGATTGCCCGCATCGACCACGATCACCAACGCGTCGGGGCGGCGCTGCCCCTCCTGCATACCAAGCACGACGTTGCGCGCAACCTGCTCATCGAGGCTGTCGGGAATGAGGCTGTAGGTGCCGGGCAGATCGACCAGCTCGACGGGCCGCCCATCGGCCAGCGCCATGCGTCCGGATTTACGCTCGACGGTGACGCCGGGATAATTGGCAATCTTCTGCCGCGCACCGGTCAAAGCGTTGAACAATGCGCTTTTCCCCGCATTGGGGTTGCCCACCAATGCGACGAGCGGCATCATTTCAGTCATATGGCGACCTCGCAGCTAATCGCTGCGGCAACCTTGCGGCGGAGTGCAATCGTCATGCGCCCGACGCGCACCGCGATCGGGTCTTTCCACAGAAGAATGCCTCGGTGCAACGCCTCGATCGCCACGCCTTCCTCTAGCCCGAGGGATCGCAGACGATGGCCTTCACCTTCGGGCATCGCAGCCCAATCGATGGCGCGCACCGTGGCGCTTTTGTTCAAGGGAAGCTGGTCGAGTTGCACTCCGCCCATTTGCAACCGATTCGCAATAACATCAAGTGTAGATTGTTTTGGGGCAGGCCCTTCGGGCTTGCCAGACGCAAAGACACAAAGGCACTTGCGCCTTTCATCACACATTACGCTGGAAGTTGAGACATCGGGCAAGAGACAAAGCGGCTTCGCCGCGTGACTAACGTCTTCGTGTCTTCGCGTCTTGCGTCGTCCGCAGGACGGCGCGCCCTAAATTCTACCGTGCCGGATAACGCAGCCGCCCGATAAAGCGCGAAAAGCTTGGGATATATTCCTGCCGCGCCTTGGCCTGTGCCTTCACTTTTTCGAACTGCATCACATTATCGATTCGCCGGTCGAGAAAGGCGCGGCTGTCTGCGAAATTTTCGCTGTCGTCATTGACGAACACGGCAAGCAAGCTGCCATAGACCGCCGACAATATCATTCGCTTGGTATAATGGTTGAAGTCGGTCGCGGTGTCGCCTGCCAGCCGCCACATCCGGTCTGCCGTCCGCCAACCCATCCGAGCGGCCTTTGGCAGATTCTGCGGCATCGCCATGACCGCCATCGCGCGGCGCAATGCTTCGCGGTCGGGGGCCATGATCTCCATCCGCGTTGCCAGCAACGACGTAATTCGCTGCCGGATCTTCATCGCATTCAGCGTGTCCGGCGGCAAGCGTTTGGCAAGCTCCAGATCTATACTTTCGATCCAGGCGTCGATCATCGCCATCGCGCCATCCTTGAACGCCAATGCGGCAACATCACGGTCGATCCCGGCGTCGGCGGCGGCGAGATGAACCGCCTCGATGCTCCAGCCATCGAACGCGGCATTGCGCGCAATCGCGGGCGCAAGGCTCATGCGGATTTCATCGAGCGTCGGGTCTGCGGAAAGTGTCATACCTGCAATCTAGGCGTGCTTCGGCGTTTCGGCAAGTCGCACCATCACCAGCGCGGCGGCGATCAGCGCCGCGCCAAACGCATCGACCGGCCCCAGAGTCTCGCCATACAGGAGCCAGCCCATTGCCGCCGAGACAACCGGCTGCGTCAGCAACGCAAGGCCGAATAGCAACGGTGTCACCTTGCCAAGGACATAAATCATCAGCCCCTGCCCGACGAGCTGACTGACCACGGCAAGTGCGATTACCGGCGTCCAGTTGACCGGCACGATCTGTTCACCCAAGCCAAGCGCAATCAGCAGCAACGGTGGCGCTGTGGCAAGTGTCGACCATGCCAGCAACGTCCAGCTTGGCAGCTCGTCGCGAGCCTTCATCACCACAATAAGATAGAAGGTGTAAAATATACCGGCGGCAAGACAAAGCAGGTCGCCGATCAGGGTTTCGCGTGACAGTTCGGCCGAACGCCCAAGCAGCAAGACCGTCCCGCCAACCGCGACCGCAAAGGCGAAAGCTTCCAGCCGCCCGGGCCAGCTGCGTGCGATGAGATATCCCCAGACCGGAAAAAGCAGGCTCGCGGCGTTGGCGAACAAAGTCGCGTTGGCGAGCTTGGTCTTCAGTATCCCGATATGCCACGCGGCAAGATCGAGTGCGAAGAACATGCCCGACAATAGCATTGTCCAATAGAGCGCGCGCCGCGATAGCAGCAGCGGCTGACGGGGGCGCTGCGCGATCAGAAACAGGAAAGGGACCGCCAGCGCCATGCGCCAGAAAGCTGAGGCGCTTGGCCCGACATCTGCGCTGCGCACGAACCATGGCCCGAACGCCAGCGCCAGATTGCCGCCGAGCAGCGCGAGCAACACCAATGCTGGAACGGCCTTGGATGTATTCGGATAGATAATCTTGTCGTCCATAAACCCCCGTTGCAATTTGCAACTTTCGTCCGCATCTTGGGCGGAAGCAAAGACCTAATGACAGGATGATTTATGACTGCAAGTTTGTTCGATCCCATCCAGCTTGGCGCGATCCAGGCACCCAATCGCGTGATCATGTCGCCCCTGACGCGAGGCCGCAGCGTTGGGGAACATGTCCCGGTTTCGCAGTTGAAAGCAGAGTATTACAGCCAGCGCGCCGATGCCGGCCTCATCATCGCCGAGGCGACGGGGATCAGCCAGGAAGGCCTGGGGTGGCCATCGGCACCTGGTATCTGGTCGGACGAGCAGGTCGAAGCGTGGAAACCGGTCACCAAAGCCGTTCACGACGCCGGGGGTCGGATAATCCTTCAACTCTGGCATATGGGCCGCCTTGTTCATTCCGATTTCCTCGGTGGCGCGCAACCCGTGTCGTCCTCGGTAACCACCGCGCCGGGCGACGCGCATACTGCCGAAGGCAAGAAACCCTATGTCGAGGCACGCGCGCTCGAAACGTCCGAGATTCCTCGCATCATCGCCGACTATGTCCGTGCCGCCCGGAACGCGATCGCTGCCGGGTTCGACGGCGTCCAAATCCACGGCGCGAACGGCTATCTGATCGACCAGTTCCTGCGCGATAACTCCAATTTCCGCACCGATGAATATGGCGGCTCGATCGAAAACCGCATCCGCCTGCTCCGGGACGTCACGCAAGCCGTCGCCGATGCCGTCGGGGCCGATCGGACCTCGGTTCGGCTGTCGCCCAACGGCGAAACACAAGGCGCGAACGACAGCGACCCCGTCGCTTTATTCACCGCCGCCGCCGCCGCATTGCAGAATATCGGCATTGCCTTCCTCGAACTGCGCGAAATCAAAGCCTATGGCAATTTCGGCCGCACCGACGTGCCGCGCGTGTCACCCGAAATTCGCAAGGTTTTCAAAGGTCCGCTGGTGCTCAACCAGGAATATACGCGCGAACTCGCCGACGAAGACCTCGCCTCGGGCCTTGCCGATGCGATCAGTTTCGGACGGCCCTATATTAGCAATCCCGATCTGCTCGACCGCCTGCGTACCGGTGCCGAACTGACGCCCGACAATTACCGAACCTGGTATTCGCCGGGACCGGAAGGATATACGGACTATCCCTTCCTGGAAACGGTCGAGGCGGCATAAGGCAATGATCGAGGCGGGGCTTGGCATCTGGGCGATTGCCATCCCTGCGCTCCTGCTGGCGCTTCTCGCGGTCGCCGAATATCTCGTACCCCGGCGACCGCTGGTGCTGGGAAGGCACCCTCGGTGGCTAACCCACGCGGTGTTCTTCCTGACCAATGCGGTGGTTGGACGCTTGCTGTCCTTTATCATCGTCGTCACCATCGCAGCTTCATGGGCGGCGCAAAACAAATTCGGACTGTTCAATCTGACGCCATGGCCTTGGTGGGTCGAGGCGTTGCTTGCCTTCGTCATCCTCGATTTTGCGGTATGGTTCCAGCATCTGCTGATGCACCGCTGGTCGCCCCTGTGGGCCATGCACAAGGTCCATCATAGCGACCGCGACCTTGATGTGACAACGGCGCTGCGTTTTCATCCGTTTGAGCTTATCGTTTCGACCCTGTACAAATCGGCCTGGGTGGCGTTGCTTGGCGTTCCGGTGCTGGTCGCGCTGACCTTCGAACTGTGGCTCAACGCCAACGCGCTGTTTAACCACAGCAATATCCGCCTGCCGCGTTCGCTGGATCGTGCATTGCGCAAATTCATCGTCACGCCCGACATGCACCTGGTACATCACAGCATCACACCCGATCAACAGCGCCATAATTACGGTTTTGCGCTGACCATCTGGGATCGGTTGTTCGGCACCTACATTGCAGGCGCATATGACGGCCCGATCGGTCTTGAAACCGCCCAGGACGACCGCCCCGGCAAGGCGTATTGGAGCCTCAGCTTGCCATTTCGTCGGACATAAACTTCGAAAACTTTACGCCCTCTGCGCGAGCCAACTATTCGGCCTCAATTTCGGCCAGTATCGGATCGGGATCGGCAATCCCCATGAGACGCCGCATCGCCAGACGCGCCAGACGCTGAGTCTCGGTCTTGCGTCGCGCCGCCGCCAACGGGACCAACGCCGCCGGCCTGGCAATTTCTGCGTCATAGGCATCGGCGATGATCAGCCCTGCGCGTTCGGGCATGAAGGCATCGCCAGCGAGTGGGCCAGTATCAAACCCGGCAGGAACCGCCCAGAAAAAGCGATCGCAGAAATCGAGATATTCGGGCCATTTCTGATCGCCCAACAGATCCGCGCGTGCGCACTTAATCTCGACGATAATGATTTCACCCTTGGCGTTGATCCCCATCAGGTCGGCGCGGCGATGGTTGCGCAGACCGACCTCTGGCTGGACCATGATCTGGTTGCGCAGGAACAATCGCGACACGCCGCGCGCCACCGCTGGTGCACCGGTAAAGGGATCGAGTGGAGCAATGGATGCCATCTGCCCTCGATAGAACGGAGTAAGAACAAAATAAAGGCCCCGAATCGGGGCCTTCATCTTTTCCTAATGCACGCATCTTTATCAGCGATAGAAAATATGATTGTCCACCGACCCGATACGGGTCAGCCGCCAGCCAGGAGAGACATGGCGTGCATGGAAGAACAATGCGCCTTCGACCGGGCTTTTCCAGTTGTCATTCAGCGCAATCTTGCTGATCGCGACAGCGTTGCGCCAATGGTTACTGCCTGTTGAAATCGGTGGCATCCCGCCGCCGCGAACGAAGGAAAACTGGCTTTTCTGATATACCACCCCGCACAATGTCGACGGGAAGCGCCCCGATTTCGACCGGGCGATCACCACGCGGGCGACGGCGAGCTGTCCTGGGAGCGATTCGCCCTTGGACTCAAAATACACGGCACCTGCAAGGCAGCGTTCTTCAGCGCTCAGCGGTTCGCTGGTGTCCTGTATACGAACGAGTTCGTTCAGCGATGATGCGGAAATAACAGGTTCGTCGTCAATCGCCATTTCGGCTTCCATGACGGCTGCGCCGCCGTTGCCGGGAACAAAGATGATGTCACCATTGTTGGAGAGGGTAGCGGTCACTTTGCCGCTTTTTGCAAGTTCGATCTCTTTTTGATCGGCCTCGATTTGCGCTGCGTCCACGACGATGGTGGTTGCCGCCAGCGCGGTGCTTTGGTCATTGCCAAAAGCAAAACCGGCATCTGCGGTAATCACGGCAGAAGCCAGGGTAAACGAAATGGCCGCCACAGAGGCAGCCCGAACCATTTTGAACATCTAACAAGCAATTAGTGCGGCGGCACCAGCGGAAGAGCCTTTGATTTTTTATTCTGGCTATTCGTTTGTTGCATCCGTCTCGCGTGTTTGCCCCGGGCACCCCTATTTGTAACCCGCGTCGCAACCTTCGCTACTCAGCTGCAGGCCCAATCGTTGTGCGACGCAACAAAGTCAACCGATCGCAGTCAAAAGTCCGTTCAACCGTTCTATCGATGCGACATCCAGTTCAATTACCCATAAATCGGGGTCGCGCAGCCGTCTTTTTTGCCAAATATCAGAAATTTGTTGCTCTGATTCAATGACTTGATTTGTTACCGCCTGCCATGAATAGCCGCCGTCGGGGTCTGGAAAGCGGTCGTAAACCGCAGGATCGCGTCCTTTTATCAGGCCAATCACCAACATCGCTCCGGCAATCGGATCGCCTTTTCGGATTATCGTGACAAAGTCGCCCTCAGCCTCGGCCAGCCGCCTTAACGCTGCAACCCGGACGTCGGTCGCGAGCCGCGGTTCAATCAAGCAGCGTCGCGCTCTTCGGCCAGCGTCAATACCGCAAACATCGCCGCCGAATCCGCTGCGCCGCGAAGTTGCGAGCGGAATTTTTCATCGCGAAACAGGCGCGAGACCTCAGCCAGCGCACGCAAATGCGAGGCCCCGTCCTGCGCCGGCGAGACCAGTGCACAGACCAGATCGACCGGTTCGTCATCGACGGCATCATAGTCGACGGGCTTTGCCAGCCGCGCAAATACCGCGACTGGCATATCGATACCCGACACCTTGCAATGCGGAATTGCGGTACCGCCGCCGAACCCTGTCGGCCCGAGGCGCTCGCGCTCGACCAAGCCGTCATGGACGGCGGCAGCATCGAGCAGATAATTTTCTGCGGCAATCGCGGAAAGGCGCGCCAGCAAGTCCGATTTGCCCGTGCAAACGAGATTGGCGGCGACTGCTCCTTCAACGAGCCTTGTAGATAGTCGAATCATTTTTGTGTTTCATCGCGCCCGGTTGCGACCCCGGAAGCAAGCCCCAAATGTTTGAAAGATTTGTCCTATATTTCGTGAGACCGGCCGAATTCTAAGGTGCGGATTTTGGTTCAACCCACCCGATCGTGCCATCTTCGCGGCGGTAAACCATATTATGTCGGCCAGTTCCAGTGTTTTTGAACAGCAACGCGGGCGTGTTGCGCAAATCCATCAACATGACGGCGTCGGAAACGGTTGATTCAGGAATGTCGACGCTCATCTCGGCAACGATGACCGGGGCATCGGGTGCGGCGTCCTCTTCGCTATTATCGTCGCCCGCGCCAAAGACGGTATAGGCGGCCTCTTCCTGCTTCAGGGCATGGGAAGTCTGACTGTGCCTGTCCTGCAATCGGCGCATGTAGCGGCGCAGCTGCTTTTCAATCCGGTCGGCAGCACCGTCGAATGCGACATGCGCATCCTGCGCCTCCGAACGGCCTTTCAGGACGAGGCCTTGCATCACATGCATCACGATATCGCTGGTAAAGGCATCGTGCGGCGCGCGACCGAATGTGGCGTTAGCAGAAAGCGCTTTGGAGAAATATTTGTCGGCGATCGCGGACAATCGCTTTCCGACATGGCCTTGTAATGCTTCTCCGGTTTCGACCTGATGTCCTGAAACCCTGATATCCATTTGCCTGTCTCCTTGGTTAAAGCGCCGACTCTGGCTCGAGCCACAGCGCATCCTTGATTTGGGCTATAAACGCAGCGTGGCGCGCAAGTTCCGCATCCGAGGCCGTATGTGCTCTTGGTTCGCGATAAACCCGTGTAATAGAGGCGCTTATAATCTGCGTTTGGGCGAACGCGCCGCTGCTATCGGCCAGCGAAAGACCGATCTGCCGTCCGCCGGTGAGTTCGATATAAAGCTGCGCCAACAGTTCGGCATCGAGCAGCGCGCCATGCTTGACGCGGTGACTGCGGTCGATGCCATAGCGCGTGCACAGAGCGTCGAGAGAGAGCTTGGCGCCAGGATGCTTCACCCGCGCGAGCGCCACGGTATCCACCATCCGGCCAAGCGACACAGGCGGGTGACCGCAGTGCTCAAGCTCTTTGTTGAGAAAGCCGAAGTCGAATCCGGCATTGTGCGCGACAAGCGGGCTGTCGCCCAGGAATTCGATAAGTTCGGACGCCTTTTGCGCAAACAGGGGCTTGTCCGACAGAAACCGATCGGACAGCCCATGCACCTGTTCGGCAGCCGCCGGCATCGGGCGCTGCGGGTTGAAATAAGCGTGATAGGTGACGCCGGTCATCACCCGGCCGATCATTTCAATACATCCTATTTCCACCATCCGGTCCCCAGTGAGGGGATCAAAGCCTGTGGTTTCTGTATCGAAGATAATCTCTCGCATTCTGTGATTGAATGTGAGCCTGTTTCAAAAGTTATGCAAGACCCGCGCGCAGCTTTTTGACAAGGTCGCGCACATCGCGCCGCGTCTCCGTTATTGGCTGGCCGGTATCGAGGACATGGTCGGCGCGGGCGCGTTTGTCGGCATCGTCCATTTGCAGCGCCAGGATATGCTCGAAGCGTTCGGTGGTCATTCCGGGGCGGGCAAGCACACGCTCGCGCTGAACCGGGGCCGGGGCCGATACGACGACAGTCACATCGACATGCTCGTCGCCGCCGGTTTCGAACAGCAGCGGAATGTCGAATAGCACCATGTCCGCTCGGCCATGTTCTTTCAAAAATTCGGCGCGCTGGCGCACGACCGCCGGGTGAATCAGCGCCTCGAGTTTCGCAAGCCTGTCCCGGTCGCCAAGCACCGCCGCTCCAAGCGCCTTGCGGTCCACGCCTTGAGGTCCAGTGGTTCCGGCGAACAGCGACTCGATTTCTTCGACAAGCTCGCCGCCAGCCGCCTGCATCTTGTGGACCGCAGCATCGGCGTCGAAAACCGGCACGCCCTCATCGGCGAACATCGCCGCGACCGCCGATTTCCCCATGCCGATCGACCCGGTCAGCCCGATGGTTATGGGCCTGCCCTGAGTTCGCCGAAGGGTCATGCCAGCAGCTTTGCTCGCAATATATCCTCACCCTCATCGGGCGGAGCGACACCGAAGAACAGTTCGAATGCAATCGCCGCCTGTCCGACGAGCATTTCAAGACCATCGACCGTTTCCAGATCACGGGCGCGGGCCGCTTTCAGCAAGCCTGTTTCAATCGGCGCGTAGACAAGGTCGTAGACCAGAGCATATTCAGGGAGGTCCGACAGATCCAGCTCAAGTGGTTCCTGTCCCTTCATGCCCAGCGGACTTGCGTTCACCAGCAACGCGGCTTCGGGAAGCCGTACATCGATTGGTAGCACCCGGCCCTTCAGCCCGAAATGCGCGAGCAGAGCCGCGCCTTTCAAGGCATTGCGCGCCAGCAACACCACCTCGCCGATATCCGCCTGCGCCAATGCAAACAGCACCGCCCGCGCTGCGCCGCCCGCGCCCAATACGATGGCAGTCTCACCAACCAATGGCAGGTCGGCAATCGGCCCGTAGAAGCCGCCCGCGTCGCTATTGGTGCCGATCAGCTCGCCCTTCTCGCCCCGGAACACCGTGTTGATCGCACCGATCGAGCCGCGCACATCACCCGGATCAGTGACGAAATCGAGCGCCGCAATCTTGTGCGGGATGGTGATATTGCACCCTCGCCAGTTCGGGTCGCCGGCCATCTCCTCAAAATAGCCGCCGAGATTTTCGGGCAGCACGTCGCGCGCGCGATAGTCGGCAACGATGCCCAATTGCTCCAGCCAGAAACGGTGGATCAATGGCGATTTCGAATGCGATATCGGATGCCCGATGACTTCGGCATAGGCCTGTCCTGAGCTGTGTCGAAGGATCATACCGGCAACAGACCCCTCACCCGCAAATAGTCAAGCACCGGCAACAAAGGCAATCCGATGACGGTAAAATGGCTTCCCGAAACGCTGGCAAACAATTGCGCGCCTTCGGCCTCGATCCGGTAGCAGCCGACACAGTGGCGGATCTGCTCCCAATAGCTGTCGACATATCGGGTGACAAATTCGTCGCTCAAGTGCCGCATCGTCATCTGCGCCGTATCGACTATCCGCCAGACCGGCACGCCATTTTCGCAAATGACCGCCGCGCTGATCAGTCGGTGCATGGTGCCCGACAGCATCGTCAGATGTTCGCGCGCTTCATGCGCGGTTTCCGGTTTGTCGAGTATGGTCCCGTCGGCAGTCACCAGAAGCTGATCGCATCCCAGCACCAGCGTATCCGGGAATTTCCGCGACACCTTACGCGCCTTGGCCTCGGCCAGCGCATCCGCGATGTCGCGCGGCTTTGCGCCATCACCCGCCATAGCTTGCTTGATGCTGACCTCGTCGACCAAAGGCGCGTGCGCTTCGACCTCGACCCCCGCAGCCCGCAGCATCGCGATCCGCGCCGAACTTTGCGAGGCCAGAATTATCTTCAAGCAGGAACCATCTGTTTCAGTTCGCGCTCGTTGAACAGGTTGATGATCGCGGCTGCGGTTTCCTCGATTGAGCGCCGCGTGACATCGAGCACAGGCCAGCCATTATCGGCAAACATCCGCCTTGCGTGCGCGACCTCTGCCTTGACCTTGTCCTCATCTACATAATCGGTATCGGGCGCCTGATTGAGTGACAGCAACCGGTTCCGCCGAACCTGGATCAATCGTTCGGCGCTGGTTACCAGTCCGACTACCATCGGATGCCTAAGCGTAAACAGGATTGGCGGAGGCGGTGCTTCGGGGACGATGGGAATATTCGCTGTCTTGTAACCGCGATTGGCAAGATAGATGCTCGTCGGCGTTTTGGAAGTGCGCGAGACCCCTGCCAATACAATGTCGGCCTCCTCCCAATTCTGGGAATTTATCCCGTCGTCATGCGCGATGGTGAACTGAATGGCGTCGACCCGCGCGAAATAAGCGGCGTCCATCGCGTGCTGACGTCCTGGCCTGGCCTGCGCCTGCTGGCCGAGCATGTTCGACATCGCATCGCTGACCGCATCGAGCGCGGCCACCGCCGGAAGGCCCAAAGCACGACAGCGGTTCTCCAGTTTACGCCTGGTATCCCGATTGACCAAAGTGAACAGCACCAGCCCGGGATTGGCCGCAACATCGACCAGTATCCGATCCAGATGGCTTTCGGATCGTACCATCGGCCAGAAATGCTTGACGACATTTTCCGCCCCGTCGAATTGGGCAAGCGCGGCTTTGGCTATGTTTTCGAGCGTCTCGCCCGTCGAATCCGACAACAGGTGCAGATGAAAACGCTGGCTCATGGCGCAACTGTGTTGGCAGGCTGGGGATAAATCAAGGGACAAAATCCAGCCGTCAATTGCGTCCCCGCTGCGAGTCATTCACGCCTCGATTCGGGCACAGCCTGTCCACAGGGGCAAAGCGCAATCCACAGCCTGTGAATAACGGGGATTGGTTTTGCGACTCCCGACGAGTCTGTAAAGCTGCTCCCGTCAAGCTGTTGGCAATATCCGCAAAAGCTTTTATGGCATGGGTTATCACCAGCACATCATCTTTCATCATCCTTATATAAATATATATTTTGATTGGATTCCGTACCCCGATGTCAGCGCCTGCCCCGAAGAAACTGCTTAACGTCCTGAAGGGCAATCAGCAGGATATCCCTCCCGTCTGGCTCATGCGTCAGGCGGGGCGCTATCTGCCCGAATATCGCGAATTGCGCTCGCAAAAAGGCGGGTTTCTTGAGCTCGCTTATGACAGCGATTCTGCGGCTGAAATCACCTTGCAGCCGATCCGGCGTTTCGGTTTTGACGGTGCGATCCTGTTTTCCGACATTCTCGTGATCCCGCATGCGATGGGGCAGGATCTGTGGTTTGAGACAGGCGAAGGACCGAGGCTTGCACCACCGCTCGTCGGTCATGATTTCGAGAAACTGGTGCCAGCGCCCGATCGCCTGAACCCGGTATTCGAAACGGTGCGAAAGGTCGCTGCAGCACTCCCACCCGAAACCACCTTCCTGGGCTTTGCTGGAAGCCCGTGGACGGTCGCTACGTACATGGTCCATGGTCAAGGCAGCAAGGATCAGGCCGAAGCCCGCCGCATGGCCTATGGGCAGCCGGAGCGCTTTGGTGCATTGATCGACCGGATCATTGCCGCAACCGTCGATTATCTTTCGGGACAGATCGAAGCAGGCGTCGACGCCGTGCAATTGTTCGACAGCTGGGCCGGATCGCTGTCGCCTGCACAGTTCGAAAAATGGGTGATCGCACCCAACGCGGAAATCGTCCGCCAGCTAAAGGCACGCCATCCCGGCACGCCGATCATCGGCTTTCCCAAAGGCGCTGGCGGCAAGCTTGCGGCCTATGCCGAACGAACCGGCGTTGACGCGCTGGGTCTCGATGAAACCGTCGATCCGCATTGGGCGAACCGCGAGCTGCCAATAAGCCTCCCGGTTCAAGGCAACCTTGATCCGCTAGCGCTGATTGCGGGCGGGGCGGATCTCGAAAGCGCCGTTGGCAACATCCTGTCGGCATTTGCAAACCGGCCGCATATCTTCAACCTTGGTCATGGCATCCTGCCCGACACTCCCATTGAACATGTAGAACAGTTGCTGAGACTGGTGCGGGGCAAATAGAGGACTTTACAGGCCGTTAAATATCACCGTAGTGCTGAGCCTGTCGAAGCACGCCTCTCCGGGTGCGCCACGGCTGACAAGCGCCCTTCGACAGGCTCAGGGCTACGGTCTAGTAATCGCGGGCAACCATCATGACGGAAACCATCGCTGTGCTCTATATCTGGCTCAAATCCGCGCATATCATTTTCGTCATCTTCTGGATGGCCGGTCTGTTCATGCTGCCGCGTTTTTTGGTCTACCATCAGGAGAGCGCAGAAGGATCGGATGAAGCCGCGAAATGGGTCGATCGCGAAGCCAAGCTGATCAAGATCATCCTCAACCCGTCCATCATTGTGGTATGGGTCGTGGGTCTTGTCCTGGCATGGCATATCGGCGCGATGCAGGACGGCTGGTTCCATGCCAAGCTGCTCTTCGTGCTTGGGTTATCGGCCTATCATGGCTGGATGGTGGGCTATTCGAAGAAACTGGCGAGGGGCGAACGCACCTTGACGGGCAAGCAATTGCGCTTGTTCAACGAAGTGCCGGGGATTGCTGCGGCGGTGATCGTCGTGCTGGTGGTGGCCAAGCCTTTTTAGAAGTTGGCCGGTACCCGGTTCGGCAAATTTTGTTCGAGGGAGGACGGAATGGGGTTGACGCGCCACGATGACGGCAGTGCGGGGGATGTCGATTACGGACAGATCGGTAATGGCTACAGCGTTTTTCGCAAGCCGGACCCGCACATCGCACAACAGATTCTCGATGCATTGGGAGATGCAACCAGTATATTGAATGTTGGCGCTGGAACAGGGTCATATGAGCCTGTTGACCGACAGGTCACGGCGCTCGAACCGTCGGAGTCGATGCGGGCGCAACGTCCTTCGACTCTTGCTCCCGCCATCGACGGGATTGCGGAAGATTTACCTTTCGAAGACGCCAGTTTCGATGCTTCAATGGCGATAGTGACGGTCCATCAATGGTCCGATCTGGAAAAAGGGCTGGCTGAAATGCGCCGCGTGACGCGGGGAAACATAGTATTGCTGGTTTGCGATCCTGACCGGATGTACGACTATTGGCTGAACGATTATATTCCGGAAGTGCGCGAAGTGGAGGCAAGGCGATTTCCCCCAATCGAGCGGCTCAGGAGTGCATTGGGCGGTGAGGTTGAGGTTCTGCCCGTTCCCGTTCCGCTTGATTGCCGGGATGGGTTTAACGAAGCTTATTATGGCAGACCGGAAATGTTTCTGGAGGAAAAAGCGCGGTTGGCCTGCTCAAGCTGGAGCTTGGTGGCAAAGGCAGCGGTTGAACGTTTCGTTGATGATCTGTCAGCCGAGCTGGCAAGCGGACATTGGGACGAAAAATATGGCCATTATCGTTCACAGCCGTTTTTTGACGGCCCTTTGCGGCTCGTCATCGGTATGCCACTCCACCTGGCAGCGTCGGCATAAGTCCCACCAGTAATTCGGCATATTTGCAATAAATTGCTTTCCTACAGCAAATCGAATCAGGCATATACTGCCAGATGATTATCCGTAACGCTCCTGATCGTCTTGACACTGTCGAACGCCAAAATGTTGTGTTGCGAGCGTCAGGTAATGAAGAAAAAAGCCGTTTTCGTGTCAAAAGTGTCAAAAGTCTCGGCAAGACCGAAGGAACTGTTCTCGATATTGGGTGCTCTCCATGTCGTCCAATCTTGACTAAAGATGCGCCAGCCCCTATCGACACTCCAAGCCCGTCCTGGGCGTGAGGTGCGACTCTCACAACAACCGCGCCACCAACCTTACCATCTCCTGCTGGTTGCCTTTCTGAAACCGGCTGTCACTTCGGGCCGTTGGCCCAACACACGGAAATATTTATGCATTTGAAAGAGCTGAAAAGCAAAAACCCAGCCGACCTCGTCTCGATGGCCGAAGAGCTTGGTGTCGAGGGCGCATCGACGCTGCGCAAGCAGGATCTGATGTTCGCGATCCTGAAAGAACTTGCCGAGGACGGCGAGCAGATCATGGGTCTTGGCACGATCGAGGTTTTGCCCGACAGCTTCGGCTTCCTGCGCTCGCCCGAAGCCAATTATCTGGCGGGTCCGGACGATATCTACGTCTCACCTAACATGGTCCGCCAATTCGGACTTCGCACCGGTGACACGGTTGAAGGCGAGATTCGCGCGCCCAAGGACGGCGAGCGCTATTTCGCGCTGACCAAGGTCATGAAGATCAATTTTGACGATCCCGACGCCGTGCGTCACCGCGTCAATTTCGATAACCTTACCCCGCTTTATCCCGACGAGAAGCTGACACTCGATTCGCATGATCCGACGGTCAAGGACAAGTCCGCGCGCGTGATCGATATCGTCAGTCCGCAGGGCAAAGGCCAGCGCGCGCTGATCGTTGCGCCGCCGCGCACGGGTAAGACCGTGCTGCTGCAAAATATCGCGCGCGCAATTACCGAGAACCATCCCGAGGTGTTCCTCATCGTTTTGCTGATAGACGAGCGACCGGAGGAGGTCACCGACATGCAGCGTTCGGTGAAGGGCGAGGTTGTCTCCTCGACCTTCGATGAACCTGCCACCCGCCATGTGCAAGTCGCTGAAATGGTAATCGAAAAAGCCAAGCGTCTAGTTGAACACAAGCATGATGTCGTGATCTTGCTCGACTCGATCACGCGTCTCGGCCGCGCCTACAACACCGTTGTTCCGTCATCAGGCAAGGTGCTGACCGGCGGTGTGGATGCCAACGCCCTGCAGCGTCCCAAGCGCTTCTTTGGTGCGGCGCGGAACATCGAGGAAGGTGGATCGTTGTCGATCATCGCCACTGCCTTGATCGATACGGGCAGCCGAATGGACGAGGTTATTTTCGAAGAGTTCAAAGGCACCGGCAATTCCGAAATCGTGCTTGATCGCAAGGTTTCGGACAAGCGTATCTTTCCCTCGCTCGACGTCGGCAAGTCCGGCACGCGCAAGGAAGAGTTGCTGGTCGAGGAAGGGAAGCTCAAGAAAATGTGGGTGCTTCGCCGCATCCTCATGCAAATGGGCACCGTCGATGCGATGGAATTCCTGCTCGACAAGATGAAGGATTCGAAGACCAATGAAGATTTCTTCGATTCGATGAACCAGTAAGCATAATAGGGTTAGATTATGTTCGATTTTATTCTGGCCACTGCGGCCACCGCAACGTCGCTTGGCGGGCCTGCCGAGATGTGGCAGGCCATTGTTACTGATTTTTCCAACATCACGCAGCCATCGGCGATGGCGGCATTTGTTCAGGTGTTGCTGATCGATCTGGTGCTCGCAGGCGACAATGCCATTGTCGTTGGCGCGCTGGCCGCCGGGCTTCCCGCCGATCAGAGGCGCAAGGTCATCATCATCGGCGTGTTGGCGGCCCTCGTTCTGCGCATTGCCTTTGCTTTGGTGGTTTCGCAATTGCTTCAGGTCATCGGGCTGATCTTCGTCGGCGGCTTGCTGCTGGTCTGGGTCGCCTGGAAAATGTGGCGTGAGCTCCGTCATGCTGGCCAGTCAGCGGGCTCGCCGGAAATCGAAGGCGACGAGACCTCGGGTCTGCGTCCGGCCAAGAGCTTCGCTGGCGCGGCATGGGCTGTTGCCATTGCCGATGTCAGCATGAGCCTCGATAATGTTCTCGCGGTTGCCGGGGCATCGCGAGATCATCCGGGCATCATGATCGTTGGACTTATCTTTGCCGTTCTTCTGATGGGTGTGGCAGCGAACATTATTGCAAAATATATCGAACGCTATCGCTGGATAGCTTACATCGGGCTGGCAGTGATCGTCTATGTTGCCGGCAAGATGATCTATGACGGCTGGGTCGATCCCGCTGTCGGGATTGGGACGCTGTTCGGTTGAATTGCCGATAACTATGGGCCGGACATCTTTCCGGCCCATTTTATGTCAGGTAAGATACTCCGCAAAAAACGCTGTGCTCAATTTGTTGCAATTAGCTCAAACATTCGGGACGTGTGATCGAAACTGAATGAAAACTCTTTGAGAACGTCGAATCCGATTATGAGGTCGAAATTCGCGTTGTTTTGCATATCGACAACTTCAAAAGGCTGTTCGATTGTGAATAGCGACAGTTCAGCGTCGTCAAAGCGCGACGTATGATTATTGTCATCCACCCGTTTGGCCCATAGTCCGATGCCAGCGAGATAGCGGCTGTGCGTTTGTGGACCGTGAATACCTGCAAACTGCATATGGGGCCTGTACGAACAAGGTTCTGCTCGGCGATGACGGAATGCGAAAGGACGGATCGTTGCGCGCCAGTATCGACCAACGCCCGATAATTCTGCTGGCTTTGACCAATCGAAAAGCTGTCGGCTTGAAAAAGCGGTTTTGTGACGCTTACAGGAATGACCAGCCTATGTTGTTCAAGCGTGCAGCGCTGAACTAACATGCGAATAAAATCCTAGATCCTCGACAACATCGTCGACTGGCTCGACAGAAAAATTTCCCTCGCCATATTTTGTTAAACCAGCTCTTACGGCATCTAAGCTAGTGCGGTAAAATTCGGTAACCGCGCTGTCATGTAGCAACGCATGTTCACCGCGATGTCGAACCAGAAACTCCGGAAGTCGCTGCTTGAACCACCTGTAGTTGTCAGTTGCCTGATCCTGCATAATATCGTCCTCCGGAAAGAATCTATCAGAATCAGGACTCTAGGTCACCATAATTAATATCGTTGTATTTGAGTCAGTTGGGAATCGATTGCCGATTATGTCAGCCATTCCTTGAAAAACGCCGCCGTTCGTGAATCTGCCAACTCGGCCCCAGCATCATCTCTGCGGTCCCCCATTTCGGTGGCGAAGCCGTGGTCGAGGCCTTCATAATCATGCAGCGTCACCTTGGAGTGGCTATCCAGCCCGGCATGGATCGCAGACTGCGCCTCCGGTCCGACAAAATGATCGGCCGTAGCGATGTGGAGCATTAGCGGGTTGGCAATAGCGTGACTCTCGTTCAACATCTGGTCGATCATCACGCCATAATAGCCGACCGAAGCGCTGATATCGGTGCGTGCGGCTGCCAAATAGGCAAGGCGTCCGCCAAGGCAGTAGCCGACGCAGCCGACCTTCTGCACTGGAGGCTGTCCCGATAGCCCCCGGCGAATGGCGTGGATGGTGGCCTCGATATCCTTGACCGCCGAATCTGATCCATTTGTGTCTGCGAAGGTTTGGAAATGGCCGAATGCTTCCTGAAGCTCGGCCTCAATGTCGGGGTTTAGTTCGACGCCTGGAGCGAAACGCCAGAAGATATCGGGCGCAACCGCCAGATAGCCTTCAGCGGCGAGCCTGTCGCATTTCTGCCTGATGCCAGGATTGACCCCGAAAATTTCGGGGATGACAATGATCGCCGCCTTTGGCGAACCTTGAGGTGCGGCCATATAGGCGGGAAACAGGGCGTCCTCATCCAATGCGTTGATCTTGACCATTTCGCCCATCTCCTGCTCCTCTTCTCCGCAATTGCTTGATTCGGTTATCGCATTATAGTGCGCCTGAGAGCAGGGAAATGGAAGGAGGGCAGGGCCCCATGAAAATGAATATCGAGATCGATTGTTCGCCTGAAGAAGCGCGGGCCTTGTTGGGCCTGCCCGATGTGACAAAGGCGAACGAGGCCTATGTCGAGAATGTAACCAAGCTAATGAAGGGCGCAGGCGGAATTGAGCAGCTGCAGGAGCTTGGCAAGCAGATCGCGCCGATGGGGCAAATGGGACTGCAAATGTTTCAGCAGCTTATTGAAACCGGTGCAAAAGCCGCGATGTCGGGAATGAACCCGAAGGACAAAAAGTAATCCCAATAGATGCGCACCGCTGATACGATCTTTGCGCTCTCCAGCGGTGCGCCCCCGGCGGCAATAGCGATTATCCGGGTCAGCGGACCACGAGCGTTCGACGCCGTGAACATGCTCGCGGGGCGAGTGCCGCCGCCACGTCGCGCTTCGCTTGTCACACTAAGAACGGGCGCGGGGGAGGAGCTTGATCACGCTCTGGCGTTGACTTTTCCGGGGCCTGATAGCGCGACCGGTGAAGATCTGGCTGAGCTACATCTTCATGGCGGTCGGGCCGTAGTTCGGGCAGTTGAGTCGGCGCTCGCCGCGATACCGGGGTTGCGCATGGCCGAGGCTGGCGAGTTTACCAGGCGAGCCTTTCTGAACGGACGCCTCGATCTCAACGAGGCCGAGGGTTTGGCTGACCTGCTATCCGCCGAAACCGAATGGCAACGGCGCGCAGCCAGTGCGATGATGGGGGGAGCATTCAGCGCAAAGGTCGAAGAATGGCGGTTGGAAGTGCTGAGATTGTCGGCGCTGACTGAGGCCGAGCTTGATTTTTCCGATGAGGGCGACGTTGAGGAACAGAATAACACATCAATTTCAGATGCTTGCATGATACTTCATGACGCCATCAGGGTGCTGGTCAGAGCGCCTGCCGCAGAAAAGTTGCGGGATGGTTTGCGCATCGTTCTAGGCGGGCCACCCAACAGTGGCAAATCCACGCTCCTGAATGCGCTGGTGGCGCGCGAGGCAGCAATTGTATCGGAAATCGCGGGCACAACCCGGGACATGATCGAGGTGCCAGTGGCGCTTGACGGGATCCCGATGCTTTTTATAGACACCGCCGGCCTTCGCGACGACAGTGAAGATACCATCGAAAAGGTCGGTATTGAACGGACTCAGCAGGCGCTGGCCAACGCGGATATGATATTGTGGCTCGGCGAAGAGGCGCGAGGCCCTGATCACCCGCAACTGCTTGAAATCGAAGCTAAAGCGGATGATCTCGCCCACGTCCGGAAGAGTGAACCGACGTTCGGTGTATCGGCGATGACCGGCGAGGGCATGTCTGCGCTAGTAAGCGAAATCATTGTGAGAGCAAAAATGCTGCTGCCGCCTCGCGATCAGTTCGCGGTCAACAAGAGGCAGCGGCAATTGCTATCACAATGTGCGGGTGCCCTTGCCGATGGCGCCGCAGCTGAAGATTGGTTGATTGTGGCCGAACATTTGCGGCAAGCAAGGTTGTCGCTCGACGCGCTGACAGGCAGGGCACATACGGAGGATATGCTCGATATGCTGTTTGGCAGATTTTGCGTCGGCAAGTGAGGTTTGTTCGCTTGTTTCACGTGAAACACCGTTACGGCGCTTTGACCGGCGTTGGCGGTTACGCTATGCGCGCAGCATGAATCAGGAATTCGACATCGTTGTTGTTGGCGGCGGGCACGCCGGGACCGAGGCGGCAGCGTTAGCCGCGCGCATGGGCGCGTGCGTAGCATTGGTAAGCTTTGATAAAGCCACCATTGGTGCGATGTCGTGCAATCCGGCGATCGGCGGTCTGGGGAAGGGTCATTTGGTCCGTGAGGTCGACGCGTTCGATGGACTGATTGCGCGTGCAGCGGACGATGCCGCAATCCATTACCGGATGTTGAATGCCTCCAAAGGCGCAGCAGTGCAAGGGCCACGCATCCAGGCGGATCGACGTCTGTTTAAGGAATCAATTCAACGACAATTGGCCACGCATCCTAGCCTGACCGTAATAGAAGGCGAGGCAGCGGCACTTCGATTCGTCGGCAGCAGCGATAACCGAATTGCTGGGCTCGAATTGGCAGACGGCACGATATTGTCAGCGTCCGCAGTCATATTGGCAACCGGAACGTTTCTGGGCGGAAAGCTGTTTCGTGGCGAGGAACGATTGGCTGGCGGACGCATTGGCGAGTCCTCTGCGCTCAAGTTGGCACAGCAGATTCGAGGCGCGGGCCTTCCGATGGCTCGGCTCAAAACCGGAACCCCCCCTCGGCTTGACGGGCGCACCATAAACTGGGCCCAGCTGGAGGAACAAGCATCGGATACCGGCAGATGGACCATGTCGACGATGCGCAAACGCCGTGAAGTGCCGCAGCTGTTCTGCGCCATCAGCCGGACGAATAGTCATACGCACGACATCATCCGCGATGGTTTGGATCGATCGCCGCTTTTTGGTGGTGATATTGCGGGGCAGGGACCGCGTTATTGCCCCTCAATCGAGGACAAGATTTTCCGTTTCGGCGATCGCGATGGACATCAGGTATTCCTGGAGCCGGAGGGGCTGGACAGCCATCTGGTCTATCCCAACGGTATCTCGACCTCGCTGCCCACCGATATCCAGGAGGCGATGGTCAAATCGATGGTTGGGCTTGAGCAATGTGAAATCGTCGTTCCGGGATATGCTGTCGAATATGATCATATTGACCCGCGTGCGCTTGATTCGACTTTAGCAGTCCGCGGATTTGAAGGGCTTTATTGCGCGGGGCAGATTAACGGTACAACGGGATATGAGGAGGCGGCTGCGCAGGGCTTGATCGCCGGACTCGGAGCAGCGACTCGCCATTTCGGACAGGACATGCCGCCCATTGATCGCTCTAACAGCTATCTGGCTGTCATGGTTGACGACTTGATTCTGCAGGGCGTCACCGAGCCTTACCGGATGCTCACGGCGCGCGCGGAATATCGGTTGCGGCTTCGGGCAGATAATGCTGCGACCCGCCTGACGCCAATGGCATTGGCAGTAGGTTGCGTCATGGAAGAGCGGGAATCGGCTTTTGTGAGGCGGAGCGAGCATAAGCGGGCTCTGGAGCACGTGTTGGCGACGTCATTTACCGCAGACCAGTTGTTGCAACATGGCGTTGCGGTGAAGCGCGACGCCGGAAAAATGTCCCTGCATGAATGGCTTCGCTTTCCCTCGGTCAGCGCACACGATCTCTTGGGCGTTTCGCGTCTAAATCGGGATCAGGTCGATGAGACGATATTGTCGGAGGTTGAGCAGGACGGGCGCTACGCCCCGTATTTGGAACGACAAGAAGCCGAAATCCGGGACATCGCGACAAACGATTGGGTAAAGCTTCCCGTGAGTCTTGATTATCGGTCTATCGCAGGTCTCTCAAACGAGATGGTAGAGCGGCTCGAATCGGCTCGGCCGGAAACGCTTGCCGCCGCAGGCCGGGTAAGGGGGGTAACCCCGGCGGCACTTGCCGCCATACTCGTCCATGCAAAGCGTGCGCAACACGCTTGCGATCTTGCGGCGTGACAGAAAAGCAGGCGAAAACATGGCTGCGCAAGCACCTAGATGTTTCACGTGAAACAGAGGAAAAGCTAGAGACGTTCGTGGGGTTTTTGAAGCGTGAGGCACAAAGCCAGAATTTGATCTCGGCGTCGACGATAGAGTCGATATGGGTCAGGCACATATTGGATAGCGCACAGCTTCTGCGTTTTCTGCCCGTTGGGCAACAAAGCTGGATCGACCTTGGTTCGGGTGCGGGCTTTCCCGGTATCGTCATTGCCTTATTAAACCAATGTCCTGTGACGCTTGTGGAATCGCGCGCGCGCAGGATCGATTATCTGCAACGCGCAATTGCCTTGCTCGATATTGAAGGCCGTGTGACCGTAAAAGGCCAACCACTTGAGCATGTCGAAACTGCTCCATATTCGGTGATATCTGCACGCGCATTCGCGCCGCTGCCCCGATTGCTCGAACTCGCTGAGCGATTTTCCACAGATAAGACTTTATGGCTGTTACCAAAGGGGCGGAATGCCGCTATGGAATGGGAAGAGGTTCAACCGAATTGGACCGGCGATTTCCGCATCGAACCCAGCGTCACCGATGCCGAAGCAGGAATACTGGTCGGGCATCTGTTCGCAAAGAGGCAATAAGCGTAATGATTCGCATAGCCATAGCTAATCAAAAGGGTGGAGTCGGCAAGACGACCACCGCCATAAACCTGGCGACTGCCTTGGCAGCCAGCGGTTGGCGCACCGTTCTGGTCGATCTCGATCCGCAGGGCAACGCATCAACAGGGCTGGGGCTGAAGCAGGTCGACCGCGTTCATAGCAGTTATGATTTGTTGTTGGGCGACGCCTCGTTGAAGGAGTCGGCAATTCCGACGCTGATTCCCAATCTCGATCTCGTTCCCGCAACGGTCGATCTGTCGGGCGCCGAAATAGAGCTGGTCGAATTCGACGACCGCACGACGCGGCTAAAGGCAGCGTTCGATAAGTCCGATACCCATTGGGATATTTGCCTGATCGATTGCCCGCCTTCGTTGGGCTTGCTCACTATAAACTCGCTTGTCGCGGTAGATTCAATACTGGTCCCGCTGCAATGCGAATTTTTTGCGCTTGAGGGATTAAGTCAGTTATTACAAACGGTTGAGCGCATACAGCAACGATTTAATCCCGAACTGACGATCATGGGCGTTGCGCTTACCATGTACGATCGCCGCAACCGGCTCACCGACCAGGTCGCCGATGACGTTCGCAGCTGTTTGGGTAATCTGGTGTTTCAGACCGTCATCCCGCGCAACGTCCGGCTGTCGGAAGCACCGAGCCACGGCCTGCCCGCATTGGTCTACGACCACAAATGCAGCGGTTCGGAGGCGTATATGGCATTGGCGCGTGAATTGATCGGTCGCTTACCCGCACGGGAGCTCGCGGCATGAGTGCTGAAGAAGGGAGCGAGAAGTCGCCGTTGCGCAAAAAAATGGGCCTCGGCCGCGGACTCGATGCGTTGCTAGGCGAGGCGCTGCGCAGCGATGCTCAGCCATCTCCCGCGGCGACCAGCAACGAAATTCCCTCAGGCGCGGGTATTGCCTCGATCCCTGTAGCCAATATCCAGCCCAATCCCGACCAGCCACGGCGGCATTTTCCGGAGGAAGCGCTTGCTGAGCTAGCCGCAAGTATCGCGAAACATGGTATCATTCAGCCTATCGTGGTGCGCCCTCACGCTGGCGGTTATCAGATTATCGCAGGCGAACGTCGCTGGCGCGCGGCGCAAAAGGCCCAGATTCACGAAGTACCGGCGCTGATTCGCCATTTCGACGATGCTGAAACGCTCGAAATCGCGTTGCTCGAAAATATCCAGCGTCAGGATCTGAACCCGATCGAGGAAGCCAAGGCCTACAAAAAGCTGACCGAGCTTTTCGGGCACAGCGCAACCGAATTGGGGGTGCTGGTGCACAAATCGCGCAGCCACGTCGCCAACTTGATGCGCTTGCTCGACCTGCCACCAGCGATTCGCGACCTCGTCATCGAGGACAAGCTCAGCATGGGTCATGCACGTGCCTTGTTGGGCAGCGAGGACGCGATTCGGCTGGCGATGGTTGTCATCAAGCAAGACCTGTCGGTGCGCGCTACCGAGGCGTTGGTTAAAAAGGGTCGCACCCCTGCGCGGCCCGGGGCAGAAGGCACCTCCGGCAATCCTGCCAACGCTGACATTCGAGCTGTTGAAGCACATTTGGGCGACCTTTTGGGCCTCAAGGTCAAGATCAACCAGCGCAACGCGACCGGTGCCGGGTCCGTGACTTTCGAGTATGGCAGCCTCGACCAGCTCGACATGCTGTGTCAGCGGTTGACCGGCGAGAAATTCTGAAGGTTGCTTTGAGTTATCGCCCCCGGGTGGCGCGCCTTAACAACTTTGGCGAGTGTAATATCTGTGGGAAGTGGCGGTTTCCCTTATATTCTGAACCAATCAATAAGCTTCGATGATTTTTCAACGCGGAAACGCGTTAACCATCACGGACAGCAAAGCCTTATGATTCGATGTGCATAAGGGAGGCTGAATGCAGTGGGGCATTCTATCTCTGCTTTTGTCACGAAGGACCAGTATATGTTGAACAAGTCGAAAATCGCCCTTGCCGGCGCGATCGCAGCTGCCGCTTTGGTTTCGACCGGTGCGCAAGCCGCTACCGAAATCGCCGACGCACGCGTTGAAATCATTGCACCCGTCACGCTTCAGGAAACTGTCGGACTCAACTTTGGCATCGTCGCTCCGGGCGTGGCTGCAGGGAGTGTCGACATTGGAACAGGGTCTGACACCCCAACTTGCTCCGTCGGTGTAATCTGCATGAGCGGGGGATCACGGGGAACCTTTGAGCTGACTGCGGCAAGCGGGTATAGCGTTGACGTCACTATTGATCCGACCACGTCGCTCACCGGTGCTGGCGCTCCTATGCTTGTGACACTGACCTCAGGCGGGACGATCGTTGCTACCGGTGGCACGCAAACCTTCTACGTTGGCGGCACGCTTAATGTAGGCGCTGCGCAGACAGCCGGCACTTATACCGGCACCTACGACGTTTCAGCGGAATATCAGTAAGTATTCCTTCGCTTAGGCGAAAAGCGAATGCCCCCGGAACATGGCTTCCGGGGGCTTTTCGTTGCCTTGCACCTGCAGTTAGCGGGTTGGTAACCATATTCTGCCATGGTCTTTGATGGACCAGTACGGGTAGGGGCGACCAGGCTCTTTCCCGTGCGCTATATGTGGATGGGAGAATATATGCGCGAAATGCTTGGAATAGCATGTCGGACATGGGCGACGCAAATTGTGTTGGGGGCGACTTTGGTTGCAACCTTGCCCGTTGGATTATCGACACCGGCACATGCCGCAGGGGATCTGCTGATTGCACCCACCCGCGTTGTGCTTGATAGCCGAAGAGGCACCGAGGTTATCCTGAACAACATCGGTAGCGAAGAGGCGACCTATCGTATCTCGCTTGAATTGCGCCGGATGAACGATCAGGGGCGTCTGGACGATGTCGAGGTCGCCAACGCCAATGAGAAGGAAAAGGCGGCGCTCGAAGTCATACGTTTCGCGCCACGCCGGGTGACGCTGCCGCCCAATCAGCCGCAATCGATCCGGATCGGACTTCAGCCGAGCGAAACCTTGCCAGATGGCGAATACCGTGCGCACATGCTGTTTCGCGCTATTCCAAAAACACCTGCGGCTACCGACGCGCAGGCTGCGACTAATGAGCTGAAAATACAGCTTATTCCGATTTATGGCATCACCATCCCTGTCATTGTCCGGAAAGGCAATCTGCAAGGCACAGCTGCGCTCGCCAATTTGCGGATCGGCAAAGATGAGACCGGACCGACACTCGAATTTGACATGGTCCGAAAAGGAGATCGGTCTGTTTTCGGTGAGATCCGCGTCACAAAACCCGGCGTTGCCGAGCCGATCTGGATGGAAAAGGGCATAGCCATCTATCCCGAGGTTACGAGTCGTACCGTATCGCTCAATATGCCTCCCGAAATTGTGGCAAAACTCCAGGGCGAAGTCGTGGTCTCCTATCATGAAGCTGCCGAAGCCGGTGGCGGATTGATCAGCCAAGTCCGCACGGTACTGCGCTGACCGATTGACATAGGCTTGACCAGAGTCTGCCATGAAAAACCTTTTCCATAAGGCTGCAAGGGCACTGACGGCATTGGCCGTGGCGACCGGGTTCATTACGATCCCGGTCGCATCTGCGCGTGCGGCTGACTGGCAAGCCAGCGAAGATGACGCATTGCTGTTCGACGTGCGTGTCGGCCAATGGCGCATTGGCGACGGGGTGAGGGGCTATCAAACCGACACCGGCGTTTGCGTCGATTTTGCCGATATCATCATCGCTTTCGACCTTCCGGTACGGCTCGACAAAAAGTCGCGCCGCGCAACTGGCTGGCTGTTCGAGGAAAACCGCACGTTCACTCTCGACCGCGAAGCTGATATAGTACAAATCGTGAACAAAAGTCAGGCAGTCGGCCCAACGGACGTCCGCGACGTGCCGGAAGGCTGGTGCGTTGATACGAAGGTGCTGGCTAACTGGCTGAACGTCGAGGTGAACGCCGATCTGTCGAACGCGTTGCTTATCGTCAAGGCGGACCGCAAGTTGCCGTTTGAGCTGGCCGAGGAACGCAAGGCGCGCGCCAACAAGGTCCGGCCAACAAGGGAATTCGATCTCGGCAGTCTGCCGCAGGCTCGCGATCCCTATAAAATGTTTCGTACTCCGTCGGTTGACGTCGTGGCGTCTGTCGGTGCAGTTCGCGACAAGCGCGCTGGCAATCGCTTGGACGCCCGCTACGAGATTTACGCAAGCGGAGAGCTTGCAGGCGCTTCGTTCGACACCCGCCTGTCGTCGGATGATCGCGGAATCCCGGAAAATTTACGTCTCCGGGCCTACCGAACCGATCCCTCTGGTGGGTTGCTTGGGCCGCTCAAGGCTACCCATTTTGCATTGGGTGACGTGTCGACCAACGTCACGCCTCTGGGGATTCAGACGACAGCGGGGCGCGGCGCGTTCGTCACCAACCGTCCGCTCAATCGCCCAGCGAGTTTCGACCGTACGGTATTTCGCGGCGAGCTCCCCGATGGCTGGGATGCGGAACTATATCGCAACGATCAATTGATAGGCTATACGCAAAGCCGAGGCGATGGCCGTTACGAATTTCTCGATGTTCAGTTACTCTATGGCCAAAACCGGTTCGAGGTCGTGCTGTACGGTCCGCAGGGGCAGATCCGCCGCGATGTAAAGATGATCCCGGTCGGGCTCGACTCGATCCCGCCGCGCGAAACCTATTATTGGGCAGCTGTACAGGATGCGGGACGCGACCTGATCAACCTGGACGGCGTTGATCCCAGCGATTATCTGGGATTGCGCGGTGGTTTCGGCCTGGAACGGGGGATCGACCCCAAGACGTCAGTCGCAGCGTCGCTATTTACCTCGATGTTGCGGGGCGAGCGGCAATATTATCTCGAAGGGTCTGTCCGTCGTGCCATCGGCCCTACGCTGGTAGAGCTTGCAACGGCAGCTAATCTCGTCGGCGGCTATGCGGTGCGCGGACAGGTGTTGGCTCAGGTCGGCGAAACGCTTCTGAGCGGCGAGAGCGCTTCACTTTTCGGCGGCTACCAAAGCGAGCGCTATGACCGCGACGTTCGGCGCTTCAACAGCTTCTCGCTCGACCACAGCCTCCGCCTCTGGCGCCAGCATCTGCCGATACGCGCGGAGGTCCGATATATCGATAGAATCGATGGCGGTTCAAGACTTGAGGCTGGTGGACGATTATCGTTTAATCTCAAGCAGTTGAACGTCAGCACCGAACTCGACTGGATTCGCGACAGAAATCCCATAGGCCCAAGTCCTGATCCCCGCCTCGATGCGTCGCTACGACTGTCAGGCCGGATTGGTGGTTTGCGCCTGCGCGGCGAAGCGACATTTGCCCTTGCAGGTGAAAGCGGTTTCCGTGAATCGAAGGTCACGGCTGAATGGCGCGCTGGAGAACGGTCGGACTGGAAAGTCGAAGCCGGCTATTCGGCAGGCGATGCGCGCGGGCGCCTCGTATTGGGCCACACCCGTCGCTTCAGGAAATTCGCGCTGACTGGCCAAGTTGAAGCCGCAAGCGACGGTTCGGTCGCGGCAGGACTGAGCCTCGCCTTCAGCCTCGGTCCCAATCCGCACGACGGTGGCGTTCGCGTGGCATCCGAAAAGCTCGCATCATCCGGTCAGGCTTTTGCCATAGTGTTTCAGGACGAAAATGCCGACGGCATCCGTCAACCCGGCGAGCCCGTGCAAAAGGCGGTCGAGCTGACCGCCGGAACGACGGCGCGTGGTCCTCCGACCGATGCCGAAGGTCGCACAATCATCGACGGACTTCAGCCATATGAGCCAGTGCTGATCGGGATCGACGCTTCAAGCCTGCCTGACCCGTTTGTGCAGCCGGCAACGAGCGGCGTTGTCGTGACTCCGCGACCCGGTGTGCCCGTCATCATCGAATTGCCACTGGTGTCGGCGGGGGAAATTTCCGGAACCTTGCAACGTGAAGGCGGAAAAACCCTTAGCGGCGTCGATATTGAATTGCTCGACAAGGCCGGGCGCGTCGTCAAAACCACGCGCAGCGAATTTGACGGCTTTTTCCTGTTTGAATTTGTGCCTTATGGCACGTACAAATTGCGTGTCGCGGCATTATCGGCCAATGTCATCGGGGTCGAAACCAGCTTGCCTGCGCTTGCCGAACTTGGAAAGGCAAGGGGAAGCGTCGACTTGGGCGTCGTTACCACGCGACCGGCCCAAAGAATTGCCGGTGTCGCTAATCCAGCGCAGGCACCTTGATCTTGCACCCTGCATTCACGCTGTAACTTTATCGCTATCGGTGTCGAACTTCCTCTGGCATTATATTGTGCCGGGTAAAGGGAGCGAGTGCATGGAGCAGAGGGAACTGAAGCCGGGTGATGTCATCAAACGGCATCGTCTTTCGACGAGGTTGTGGCATTGGACCAACGCGCTGACCTTGCTTGTCATGTTGATGAGCGGTTTGATGATCTTCAACGCCCACCCCAGACTTTACTGGGGTCAATACGGCGCGAATAGCGACCCGGCGTGGCTGATCATAGATGACGCAGGCGATACAGGCTTTGTCGAATTTGCAGGCGTCCGCGTCGAAACAACCGGTGTGCTCGGTATCTGGAAGGACTCCGAAGGCGAGGTGAAGCGGCGCGCCTTCCCGCACTGGATCACTATCCCTTCGGCCTATGATTTGCAGGCTGCACGGCGCTGGCATTTCACCTTTGCCTGGATATTGGCGGTGGCTTTGACGCTGTATATGCTGCGTTCGCTGTGGAACGGCCATGTCCGCCGCGACCTCCATATCCGCAAATGGGAGTGGTCGCCGCGTCACATCTGGCACGATATCAAAGAGCATGCGCGGCTTCGGTTCCCAACCGGCGCGGCAGCGAAAGATTATAATATATTACAGAAAATCAGTTATATAGGTGTGATTTTTGTGTTGCTACCATTGGTCATCCTGACCGGGCTGACGATGTCGCCAGCGATGAATGCCGCCTGGCCGATACTGCTGGATATATTTGGTGGGCGGCAGTCCGCACGGTCGATCCATTTCATCGCCGCCTTCGGGCTGTTTGCATTCTTCTTCGTCCACATGGCGATGGTAATATTGGCAGGGCCGATCAACGAAGTTCGTTCCATGATTTCCGGCAAATATAAATTGCCTGGCAAAGCCGAGCCGACACCCGCCCCCGAATTGCCGCAAGGAGAACCGGCATGACTGATTCCAGACTCATTTTGCCGCGTCGGAGGTTTCTCACCGGAGCGGCCTTGGGCGGAAGCGGGCTTTTGCTTGCTGGCTGCGATGCACTTACCGAGAATGATGGCTTTCGCTCTTTCCTGCGAAGCGGTGAAGCCCTCAACAAGGGCGCGCAGCGGTTAATCATGGACCGCGCGGCGCTCGCGCGCGAGTTTAGCGAAAGCGACATGTCGCCGACTTTCAAAGCCAATGGTTCCATCAGCGGCGGTACGCCCGAGTATGTCGCACATGCAGCGGACAAATTTGCAAGCTGGCAGTTGGTTATCGACGGGATGGTCCGAAATCCACTATCGCTCAGCCTTGCCCAGCTGATGGCGATGCCGTCGCGCGAGCAAATTACCCGGCATGATTGCGTCGAAGGCTGGAGCGCGATCGGCAAATGGCGCGGAACGCCGCTCGGGATTTTGCTGAAACAGGCCGGGCTTTCGACCAGAGCCCGTTATGTGGTTTTCCATTGCGCGGATCAATGGGGCCCGGGCGTACCTTATTATGAGTCGGTCGATCTGATCGATGCTTTCCACCCGCAAACCATTCTTGCCTGGGCGATGAACGATGGAGTGCTTCCAGTGCGTCACGGCGCGCCGCTGCGATTGCGCGTCGAGCGGCAACTGGGGTATAAGCAGGCCAAATATGTGATGCGCGTAGAGGCGACCGACGACCTCAAGAAATTCTACGGCGGCAATGGCGGCTATTGGGAAGATGCGCACGACTATGATTGGTATGCCGGAATCTAGGCTTGCGCGTTCGCCATGTTAGTGGAAAAGCCTTCGGCAAGACCGAGGAGGACCACGAAAGATGAAGACCCGTGCTGCCGTTGCATTTGAAGCGAAGAAGCCGCTTGAGATAGTGGAGCTTGATCTGGAGGGGCCTCGGCCAGGCGAAGTGCTGGTCGAGATCATGGCGACGGGGATTTGTCACACCGATGCCTATACGCTCGATGGCTTCGACAGCGAGGGTATTTTCCCGAGCGTGCTCGGCCATGAAGGCGCAGGCATTGTTCGCGAGGTTGGCACTGGCGTGACTTCGGTGAAGCCGGGCGACCATGTCATTCCGCTGTATACGCCGGAATGTCGGCAGTGCAAAA